>Ga0207695_10000018_pt1 | contig 766611 bp, 778 predicted proteins | sample KBSC54metaG_FD_184354 | JGI IMG/M metagenome (GOLD analysis project Ga0207695, IMG submission 184354) | Corn rhizosphere microbial communities from Kellogg Biological Station, Michigan, USA - KBS C5-4 metaG (SPAdes) (version 2) | ecosystem: Host-associated > Plants > Roots > Rhizosphere >... | reverse complement strand
GGCAGAGGAGCTTGCTGAGGCACGGGCATCAAGCCCAAGGATGACACGATCCTCCGCCGTCCGCGCCCCCGCTTAACCGGCAACGCAGACAGCAAAGATACACCCTCCGCCACATACAAGGATGACGAACTTTGAGTGAGCCGTCTCAGAGTACGGCAGGCGTTGACGGATTTACCTCACTTAGATTTAGGGTCCCACGCCGCCATCTCGAGACGTTTGGCTGCATCCGCCATCATGGCCGACATCTCTTCACGGCTGTTGGTGCGGGGATAAGGTACATCCGGAACTGGAACGCCGAGGAACGCGCACAACGGGCCCCACCCGTCGCCGGTCCTGTAGACAAGCAGCCGCTCCTTCGGCACGACCTGTATCACTTCGTCTTTGTAGCGGATGAATTCGCCGATCATGAAATCGCGGTCGCCGAGCCTGTCGCCATAACGGTCGAAGGTCAGTTTCCAGAAAAACGCGCCGAGCGGCATCTTGGCCGTGGTTTCCTTCCATCCTCGGGAGAACACGGTGGAGTTCACCGACTCGAACCAATTGTCTGGATCGCGATCGGTCATGATGATCCTTGCGTCAGGGTAGGCCTGCCAGATCTCGTGCCAGAAGTAGCAGCTTGGCGCGTCGACGCAGGACACGTAGCCCTCGAATATCCTGTTCCAGTCGGCATGGCCGTCGGCCGCGTCCATCCAGAGTGGCGCGGTGTCTGGATGATCGATGACTTCCTTCATGTGGTGACACGGCCCGAAGCCGAGCTGTTCGAGGGCGAGTTTCAACGACACGGTCCCTGTGCGCGGATAGGCTGCGCCCACGATCTTCAGCGGCATGGCGTTTCCCGGCTAGTGCACGTTGCGGTCGGCGTTTGCCCAGAACCTAGCGCGGATCGCCTTCTTGTCCATCTTGTTGTTGGCGGTTTTGGGGATCTCGGCCCAGAACTCGACCGATTTTGGCGCCTTCACCCCGCCCAGCCGCTGTTTACAGTAGGCGATGACCTCGTCCTCGTCGAGCGAGGCGCCGTTGGCGCGCACGACAACCGCCTTGATCGCTTCGCCCCAGCGTTCGTGGGGGACACCGATGACCGCGCATTCTGCGGCTTGCGGTAACTCCATGACGGTGTCCTCGACCTCCGCCGAGAAGACATTGAAGCCGCCGGTGACGATCATGTCCTTCTTGCGGTCCACGATGTAGACGTAGCCGTCCTTGTCGCGCCACGCGACGTCGCCGGTGTGGTGCCAGTTGTAGAGCCGCGCTTCCGCTGTCGCTTCCGGCTTCTCAAAGTAGGATTGGCTGACGAGTGCGCCACGCACCACGATCTCTCCGCGCTCGCCCGGCGGCAGGAGATTGCCGTTGTCGTCCATGATTCCGACGCGCACAGGGTAGGTGGGTTTGCCGCAGCTCTTCAGGCGCTCGGGATGATCGCCGGCCGCAGCGGCCGCGACGGTCTCGGGTGGAAGCCATGTGGTGATCAGCGGCGACTCGACCTGGCCATAGCTCTGGCAGATGCACGGCCCAAACACTTCGACGGCCTGCTTCACTTTCTCAGGCGAGGCCGGCGACCCCACAAGCAGCAGGATTTTCAGGCTCGAATAATCGAAGTCGCGCACACGCGGCTGATCGAGCAGGGCATAGAGCGCGGTCGGCGGCAGATAGATATGCGTGATCCCGTGCTTCTGGATGTTCTCGAGCACTTCGAGCGGATGAAAGCCCGGCATGATCACATTGGTCGCGCCAATGGAGAGCATCGCAGTCGAAACCGGTCCTGCCGCGTGGGTCAGCGGTGCAGTGACGAGGCTGACGGGATGCTCGATGCCGCGCTTCCAGAAATTGGCGCACATTTCCTGCATCGTACCCCAGCCAAGATTGGTGACATTGACGCCCTTGGAGGGGCCCGTGGTACCGCCGGTCGGGAAGATGCCGACGACGTCGTCGAGATTGCCGAACGGATCGCTCTCGTCGAGATGCGGCTTGCCTTCGCCATCTTTCAGGAACTCATCGAGCGAGCGGTGGCCTTCATCGGGATGGTCGATGCAGATCACGCCACGGATCGAAGGCACTTTGGCCTTTAGCTCCATCGCCTCCTTGCTGTACTGCGAGTGATAGAACAGCCACGCGTTGCGGACGTAGTTCATGTACTGGATGTTCGCATCCATCGCGTTGCGCGCGTTGACCGGGATCCATTTCGCGCCTGCGCGCCACAGGCTCAGCAGACAGACAAGCACGCCCCAATGATTGGGCGCATAGATCGCGACCGGCTCCTGCCGTTTCAACCCATTCGCACGCAACGCCGCCGCCAGCGTGAAGGTCATGTCCTGCAGTTCGCGAAAGGAAATGCGCTTGTCGCCTTCCTCGATCGCAATCCGCTCAGGATCGATCTCCACGCCTCTGTCGAAATAGTCGATCGCGCGCATTCCCTAACCCCAGCGACTGTGTTCGGGGCCGGGTACGAAACTCTCGAGCGGCTTACCGGTTTTGCTTTTGGCGACCGCGGCTGCTACGGCAGGCCGGTGCTGGATGCGCGCCAGCCACGCGGCCGTGCGCGGCACGGTCCTCTCGTCCAGAAGATCTGGTGCCAGACCGGACACCGGTGCGAGCAGTGCGAATGCATCGATGTCGGCCAGCGAATAGGCAGGGCCTGCCAGCCAGTCGCCGGACGCGAGCGCGTCTTCGACCTTTTTTACACCGATGACAATTTTGCGGCGCGAGTCCTCGATCAGTTCCGCCGAATAGGAACCGTCAAGCGCTGTCGTCCATCCGCTGCGCCGTTCCACTGTTGGCATCGCCGCGATCGCGCGTTCGATCTCCGCACGGTTCTGCGTCTTCAGCCATGGAGACAGATATTTGTGGCAGCCGAGCGTAACGACGGCGGGCGCCAGCACCTCGTTCACGAACCGCGCCCACATCAGCACGCGCCAGCGATTGGCTGCATCGCTTGCGCGCAGGGGCACCTGCGGGAATGCTTCATCGAGATAAAGCGAGACGAAAAAGGATTCCGTCATCGTCGTACCGTGATCGAGGAGGATGGGGCCGTCGCCTTCGGGATTGTACTGGACCTCCATGGCGCCACGGATCGCCGCAGGCACCGCGTCGAAATCGGTCGGGCCGGCATAGTGGCTCGTGTAATCGAGTCCTTTCTCGTGCAGCACGATGAGCGGTTTGAGCGAGAAGGCGTTCGGCTCGCCATGATAAAGTTCGAGCATCGCCTCAGCCCTCGAGAAACTTGATGCGCGCCGCCATCTGCGTGCGGCCGAGCGCCCAAGTCTTCTTGGATGCGGGACGGGCATAGATCGCGCGCAGCCATTTCATAATGTGCGGCGTCTTCTCGTCGTTGCAGAGCGCCGGCTGCGCCAGTGGGAGGGCATAGCCGAGATTAAAGCCATTGATGTCTCCGAGCGAATAGCTGTTGCCGGCGATCCAGGGCCGTTCGGACAGCGCCTTTTCGAGGCAAGCGATGCCGACGGCCGTGCGGCGGCGCGACTCGTCGAGTTCCCCCGGTGAGAACGTGTTGTAGATCGCCTTTGACCAGGCGATGCGGCGTTCCTTGAGCGGAATGCGCTCGATGGCGGCCTTGAGCATCTCGGGATCGCGGTCGCGTACCGAAGGGCCCACGAACACGCTCCAGCCGATCATGCTGACCGAAGGGGCGAAATACTGATCGAAGAAGCGCATCCACCAGCGCATGCGCCAGCGTTCTACGGGATCGTCCGGCTTAAGCTTCGGTCCGTCGAACGCCTCGTCGACATATTCCATGATCGCGGTCGATTCCGTCAGCATCAGCTCGTCATGGACAAGCGCCGGGATCGTGCCGTTAGGATTGATCTTCAGATACTCGGGGGAGTGCTGATCGAAATTCAAAAGGTCGAGATAATGGCTCTCGAACGCCACGCCCTTTTCCATGAGCGCGAGCATCGGTTTGCCGGAGTTCGCGTTCGGCTCCCAGTGATAGAGCGTGAGCATGAGCAGCTATTCCAGAATGCTAGTGAGAATGGCCGCCGCACTCTACCTACTGCTTTGCTCATGATGAAGGCCGAGCGTGCTAATTCGGAATGATCGATTGAACGGCATTTCATCGGCTTGACAGTGCGCTTTGACCGGGAGCCAATCGGCAGAAAGAGGAGCGCTTTATGGTCGCCAAAGTCCCTTATAGACGCATTGCCACCGAAGAAGCGTTCGCGACCCAGGAGCAGTTCCGGCTTTTCGGGAAGCTACTCGATTCCGGATACGACGATCCGGGATTTCAGAGCCTCTGGGGGTTCTATCTTCGCAGCGAGGCGGAACGGCCGAAGCTCATCCGCGACCGGCTGCTTGATCTCGGGCCGCGCCGCATCGCCGACATGGACGCGACCGGCATCGACATGCAGCTCCTGCTGTTCACCGCGCCCGGCGTCAACCCGCTAGATGCCGATGAGGCACGCGCACTTTCGGTTTCGGTGAACGATGAAGCGGCCGAAGCAGTGCGTCGCTATCCCACGCGCTTTGCCGCGCTCGCGGCTTTTGCGCCGCAGAACCCGGCACACGCCGCCAAGGAGATCGCGCGCGGCGTGAACCAGCTCGGGTTCAAGGGTGCCATCTTCAATGGCCACACCAACGGCGAATGGCTCGACGATCCGAAATTCTGGGCGATCTTCGAGGCCTGTGAAGCGCTCGACGTGCCGATCTATCTCCACCCGACGGGCCCGCACCGCGACCTCATCAAGCCGATGGTCGAGCGCGGGCTGGACGGCGCGATCTTCGGCTTCGGCGTCGACACCGCGCTGCACACGCTCCGCCTCATCACGTCCGGCCTGTTCGACAGGTTCCCGAAGCTCAAATTCGTGCTCGGGCACCTGGGCGAAGCGCTGCCGTTCTGGCTGTTCCGCCTCGACTTCATGCACCGCGCCGGCGTCGCGGCGAAGCGCTATGAGAGCATGAAGCCGCTCCAGCGTACGATCAGCGAGTACATGCGCGAGAACGTCTATGTTACGACCAGCGGTATGGCGTGGGCACCGGCGATCGAGTTCTGCCAGCGCGTACTCGGCATGGACCACGTGCTGTATGCGATGGATTACCCCTACCAGTTCGTGGCGGACGAGGTGACCGCGTCGGACAACATCGCGGTCAGTGCCGAGGACAAAGTGAAGTTCTTCCAGACCAATGCCGAGAGGCTGTTCAAGCTGGCTTGATCTCGCGGAGCAGGGCGTCGAAATCGTCCCACGGTTCGAGATAGCGGCCCGAAAGTGCATCGTATCGGCCCGAGGCGAGTGCCACGCACATCTCCGCGCAGCGCGCGAACACCGGCGTGGGATCGCGCTTCTCGTCGCGCATCTTCGTCAGTGCAGCGACCATGCTGGGCAGCCAGCGCTGCGCGTCGGGCGATGCGATAGTGCTTTCGGCCAGATCGGTGATCGCGGTGCCGGGCTCGATGGCGAAGGTAGCGATGCCGAAGTCCTTCTGCTCGGCCGCGATGTGCTGCACGAGCCGGATCTGCGCGTTCTTGCCCATGCCATAAGCGGAGAGGTTGGGCGTCACACGGTTTCCCGCAATCGCGGATATCGTGACGATTCGCCCGCGCCGGCGCTCGCGCATGCCGGGCAGGACGGCGCTGACGAGCAGCAGCGGACCGCGCAGATGCACCGCCTGTGCGTTCCACCATTCGTCTGGATCGACGATCCCAACTGGACCGTACGGCGAACCGATACCCGCGCAACTGATCAGCAGGCTGATCGGACCAAGCGCGGTCTCTGCATCCTTCACCGCGCGCTCTACGGCTGAGCGGTCGGTGACATCCGCTGGAGCGGCGAAAGCCTTGCCGCCTGCGGCTTCGATCTCGCGCGCGACGCTTTCGAGATCGTCACGCGAACGTGATATCAGCGCGACGGCGGCACCGTTTGCCGCGAGGCCTTTTGCGATAGTTCGGCCAAAGCCACGTCCGGCGCCGGTGACGATCGCGACCTGGCTGGCGAGCGCGTCCACACTCAGCCCCAGACCTCGCGGGCGGTCTCGACCACGAGTTCGAGCTTGCGCCACTGCTCATCCTCGGCGAGCGCATTGCCTTCCTCGGTCGAAGCGAAGCCGCATTGCGGACTGAGGCAGAGCTGTTCGAGCGGCGCATATTTCGCCGCCTCCTCGATGCGGCGCTTCAGATCGTCCTTCTTCTCGATCTCCCCGGTCTTCGAGGTTACAAGGCCGAGCACGACGGTCTTGCCCTTGGGCAGAAACCGCAGCGGCTCGAATCCGCCGGCGCGGTCATTGTCCCATTCCATGAAATAGCCGTCGACGTCGATCCGGTTGAAAAGCGCGTTGGCAACCGGCTCGTAGCCGCCTGACGCGATGAAGGTCGAGCGGAAATTGCCGCGGCAGAGATGCATGGTGACGATCATGTCCTTCGGCCGGTCCTTCACCCCGGCATTGATCATGGCGATATTGGCTTCCATCTGCTCGTCGGGATCGTCGCCCCGGTCGGCGAGCATCTTGCGCTGCGCCGTGTCGCAGAGATAGGCGAAGCTCACATCGTCGAGCTGGAGATAGCGGCAGCCCGCATCCGCGAACGCGCCGACGGCATCGGCAGTGGTCTTGCCCATGTCGGCGTAATAGGCGCCGATGTCTTTGTAGCCGTCGTATTCGAACATGCCGCGGCCGCCGCGATAGTAGAGCATGCTGGGCGAGGGGATCGTCATCTTGGGCGCGACCTTCGCGGTCTCTTTCAGAAACCGAAAATGGTCGAGCATCGGATGGTTCTTGTTGAACCCGATCTTGCCCACGACATGCATGTGCCACGCGATCGTCTGCGTGCCCTGGAACTGGATACCGGTGCCATCGGTGCGCCCTTCGACGCCGTCGAGCTTGTCGAAGAAATCGTAGTGCCAGAACGTGCGGCGGAATTCGCCGTCGGTCACGGTCTCGAGTCCGATGTCTTCCTGACGGCGCACGAGCGCCGCGATCTCGCGATCCTCGGTCGCGCGCAGTTCATCGGCTGAGATCTCGTTCTCCCGGAAATGCGCACGCGCATCTTTCAGCGCCTTCGTACGCAAAAGGCTTCCCACCTGGTCGGCACGAAACGGAACCTGTTGTTTAAGCAACGCTTTCTCCACGATCATTGACAGAATTGTGTGTAAGACATACCAATTTAGAGGCGTTGCCAGACGCCCGGTCAAGCGTGGCAAAATGCACCGTTTGGAACCGAAAAGATATCCATGACCTCGCCGTCCCGTCGTATGGAAACCGCAGCCACTCGCATCGCCGACGACGCGGATTTCATCGCCTGTCATGCGATGACAAATGGCGACCGGCTGGCGTGCGTCGATCTCGCAAGCGGCACACGTCTCACCTATCGCGAACTCGATCAGCGGATCGCGAAGTGCACGGGCTATCTCGAAAGCTTGTTCGGGCCGGCGTCCGGCGAACGCGTCGCGATCCTAGCGCGGAACTGCATCGACACGCTCGTTCTACATTTCGCCTGTGTGCGTGCCGGAACGATCCTGCAGCCGCTGAACTGGCGTCTGCCGGGCCCGGAATTGCGTGGCCTTGTCGAGGACGCATCGCCAGCGCTGTTTGCTTATCAGACAGAGTTCGAAGCCGCGGCGGAGATCGCCATACGGGGTCGCGGCATCGAGCATATCCTGCAGATCGCGCCGAATGACAATCGTCTCGCCGCCGCCATCGATGCGGCTCGGGTATCGGGTTCACGCGGAACCAATCCGGACGTGCCCATCACACTGCTCTACACGTCGGGAACGACGGGACGTCCGAAGGGCGTCATCGTCACACGCCGCAATGCGTGGACGACGGCTTTCAACTTCTCGATGGCCAACGATGTCGCCCAGCGCGACGTGCTGTTATGCGACATGCCGATGTTCCACGTCGCAGGCCTGTTCGGCGTGTCGCGGTCGGCGCTGTTCATGGGCGGCACGTTGCTGATTTCCGACCGCTTCACGCCACAGGCAACGCTGGCACGGCTGTCCGACCCCACACTCGGCATCACACATTTCTTCGCCGTGCCGCAGATGGCGGCGATGCTGGTGCAGGATTCCGCTTATGCCTCTTCGGACCTGTCTCGGCTCAAGGCCCTCGTGATCGGCGGTGCGCCGCTGCCGAAGAGCCTCGTCGAACGGCTTCTGGCCGATGGCGTCATGCCGGTGGAAGGCTATGGCTCTAGCGAGGCAGGAACGGTTCTGGCGCTGCCGATTGATCGCGATACGATCGCGCGTGAGGCCGGAAGCTGCGGCGTGCCGGCGATGCTCATGGATGTGCGACTGGTGGGTCAGGACGGCAGCGACGTCGACACAGGTGAGGTCGGCGAACTCTGGCTGCGCGGGCCGAGCGTGACGCCCGGTTACTGGAACCAGCCCGAAGCGACCGCAAAGGCCTTCGACGGCGACTGGTTCAAGACCGGAGACGCGGCGGTCTGCAACGCGCACGGATTCTATCGGATCGTAGACCGCTGGAAGGATATGTACATCAGCGGCGGCGAGAACGTTTATCCGGCCGAGATCGAAAGCGTGCTCGCCGAGCACACAGCGATTGCTGAAGCCGCGGTGATTGGGGTTGCCGATGCGCGCTGGGGCGAGAGCGGCTGTGCGTTCGTCGTGGTGCGCGCGGACCGCGCTGCAGCGCCCGCGGAAATTCTGGTTCATTGCCGCGAGCGCCTCGCGAGCTACAAGATCCCCAAACATGTCCGCCTCGTCGACGCGCTTCCGCGCACCGCTTCCGGCAAAGTGAAGAAAGACGAGCTGCGACGCACCTTTACGCAAACGGAGAATGTGCAATGAGTTTCGAACGAGTCGAAGTTCCTTACGGCGCGTACTGGTCGACGCCGTTCGCAAAGTGGCAGGGCAAGCTACAGCATCTGCACTCGATGAAGCTCGCGGCGCATGTCGCGAAGGCCGAACTCAAGAAGCGAGATATCTCGCCGGAGGTTTTCGATTTCGGAACGCTCGGCATGACACTGCCGCAGTTCCAGTCGTTCTATGGCGCGCCATGGCCGCTCTATGAGATCGGACTCAAGCATGTCGTCGGCCCGACCATGACGCAGGTATGCTCCACCGGTGCGCGCGTGGTGCTGGCGGGCGCATCGGAGATTCAGGTCGGCCTCGCGACCACCGCGCTGGTGCTGTCAACCGACCGCACGTCGAACGGCGCGCATGTCTACTACCCGGCGCCCAAGGGCCCGGGCGGCACGGGCCAGACCGAAGACCCGATGCTGTACAATTTCTCGAACGACGCCATCGGCGGCCACTCGATGCTCGATACGGCGGAGAACGTCGCGGAGAAATACCAGATCTCCACCAAAGAGCAGGACGATGTCGTGCTGCGCCGCTATGCGCAGTATCAGGACGCGCTTGCCGATGAGAAGGCGTTCCTCAAGAAATTCATGACGCTGCCGTTCTCGGTGCCCAAGCCCAACTTCAAGGCCGAAGACAGCGTCATGGAAGGCGACGAAGGCATCTTCGCAACGACGGCGGAAGGTCTCGCAAAGCTGAAGCCAGCGAAGGAGGGCGGTACCGTTACGTTCGGGGGGCAAACGCATCCGGCCGACGGTTCGTGCGGCATGATCCTCGCCACGCCGGAAAAGGCGCAGGCGCTGAGTGCCAACCCCGACATCCAGATCACGTTCAAGGCGTTCGGACAGGGCCGTGTCGACATGGGCTGGATGCCGCTGGCGCCGGTCGCGTCGACGAAGGAAGTGCTGAAGAACGCGGGTCTCAAGCTCTCCGACATGAAGGCGGTGAAGACGCACAATCCGTTCGTCGTGAATGACATCGCGTTCGCGCGCGAAACCGGTTACGACGTCAACGCCATGAACAATTACGGCTGCTCGCTGATCTGGGGTCATCCGCAGGGTGCCACCGCGACGCGGCTCATCATCGAGCTGATCGAGGAGATGGTGAAGCTCGGTGGCGGCTACGGCCTGTTCACAGGGTGTGCGGCCGGCGACTCCTCGCTTGCGACCATCGTGGAAGTTCGGGACCGCAAGGCCGCGTAGCCTTCGCTTTCCCGCGCATCCGGTTTCGCGCACGGCGGGGCCTTCGGGCTCCGCCGCTCTAAGCTTTCCCGAAATAGCAGGGAGAGCGCTGATGCGCCGGATCGCGACCGAGGAAGCCTGGAGCATTCCCGAGCACATGGCCGCCATCCTGGCGCTGACGAAAAGCAATTTCGACGATCTCGACCTCCGGCTGCCGCGCCGTTCGGCCGTACCCGGGAGCCCGCTTTACAGCCGCCTGACCGACACCGACGGCGAGCGATTGCAGATCATGGATGCGGACGACGTATCGATGCATCTGCTGTCGCTGACATCGCCGGGCGTGCAGATGTTCGATGCCGACACGGCCTGCGAGATCGCGAGCCTTGCCAACGACCGCATGGCCGAAGCGACCAAACGCCATCCCACGCGCTATGCCGGCCTCGCTGCCTTCGCGCCGCAGGATCCCGCGCGGGCCGTGAAGGAGATGGAGCGCGCGATCAACACGCTCAAGCTCAACGGCTTCATCCTCAATTCGCACACCAGCGGCGAATATCTCGACAACCCGAAATACTGGCCGATCCTGGAATGCGCCGAAGCGCTCGATCGCGCGATCTACATCCATCCGCGTTGCCCGTCGCGCGACATGGCAAAGCCCTATAGCGATTACGGCATGTACACCGCGCTGTGGGCCTATCAGGCCGAAGTGTCGGTGCATGCGATGCGCATGATCCTGTCGGGTCTGTTCGAGCGCTTCCCGAAGCTCAAGATCGTCATCGGCCATATGGGCGAGAGCATCCCGTACAATATCTGGCGCTGCGACTACATCTACGGCGTGCACAAGGGCTGGGGCGACGTGCCCGGAAACCTGAAGCCAAGCGAAGTGTTCAAGCGCAATTTCTGGATCACGACCAGCGGCGTCGAGCACACGCCCGCACTCAAATATTGCATCGAGGTCTTGGGCGCCGACCGCATCATGTGGGCGATCGACTATCCCTATCAGGTCTCCCCGCCCGCCGTGGCATGGCTGAACAGCGCAGAGATTTCAGACGCCGACAGAGAACTGATCTATCACGGCAACGCGGAACGGATATTCCACATCGCTGCCTGAGACGGACCGTACTGTTCCTACAGGGCAGTTAGCCGATATGTCCAAAGAGAATACGCTCTGCAACGATGTCGGTTGCGGCATACACAATGATGCCTATGGCCACAGCCCAGAACATCGGCATTCTGACGTATACGCGCAGACCGACGCACGCCGCTCCACCAAGCGCAAACGTTAGCAACCTGACGATCAGCAAGGCACTCCTCCGGTAGGTAACTTCTTTACGACGCCGACGGCATCCGCGTCTTGTCGATCGGCAGTGCGCCGTGGAAGTTCAGTTCGACCTGTAGCCCGTCGGGGTCGTGGACGAAGACCTGCAACAGCCCAACTTCCCAGACCTTGTTCTCGACATAGGGAATGTTATTCGCCTTGAATTTGCCGATGGTGATGTCGGGCTCGACGCTCTTGAAGGCGATATGGTCGAGCCGACCTGTCTGCACGCGTGGGCGATCGTCGGCCTCACGTTTCATGAGATGCACCACCGGTACGCCGCCGCAATAGAGCCAGTAGCCCGGAAAATCCATTTGCGGCCGGAAGCCTTCCGTCAGTCCCAGCACGTCGCAGTAGAAATCGCGCGTGGTTTTGAGGTCGCCGCATTCCAGCGTGAAATGTTCGAGTTCTGCTGCAGGCATGACGATGTGGTCCCTGGTTTCTACGCGCATATTCCGCCGGCGCGCGCCGCGATGCAATGAAACTGCGAAACCGCTGCGGCAACGAAGGCAGATGCGACCCAAAGCGAAAAGCACACGAGCCGCGCTTTTCAAGACTTTGGCGCTGCTCTATCGATGGCAAAAGACCGGGAGGAATTCATGGCCGAGGCGATTGAAGCGGATTTCATCGTGGTTGGCGCGGGCAGCGCCGGGTGCGTGCTCGCGAACCGTCTCTCCGCCGATCCGCGCAACAAGGTGTTGCTTCTGGAGGCTGGCGGCGATGACCGCCCGCTGCACAACCTGAAGAACTTCTGGTCGAATATGATGATCCACACGCCCATCGGGTTCGGCAAAACGCTGAACGACCCGAAGGTGAACTGGCTCTATGAGACCGAGATCGACGAAGGCTCGGGTGGGCGCCGTCACAAATGGCCGAAGGGCAAGGTGCTCGGCGGCTCGTCCTCGATCAACGGGCTGCTCTACATCCGTGGGCAGGCGGCCGATTACGACGGCTGGCGGCAGATGGGCTGCGAAGGCTGGTCGTACCAAGACGTACTCCCGTATTTCCGCCGTGCGGAGCATCAGGAGCGCGGCGAGAACGATTTCCACGGCACAGGCGGGCCCCTGAACGTTTCCGACATCACCGAGCAGAATCCGATTTCACAAGCGCTGCTCGACGCGGCGGTCGAAGCCGGTATTCCGCGCAATGACGATATCAATGGCGGCGACCAGGAAGGCGTCACTTGGTTCCAGCTCACGGTCAAGAACGGAAGGCGTCATTCGACGGCAGTCGGCTATCTGCATCCGGTGATGGGACGCTCCAATTTGCGCGTCGAGACCGAGGCGCACACGACGCGCGTATTGTTCGACGGCAAGAAGGCGATCGGAGTCGAGTTTCTCCAGCACGGCCAGAAACGGATCGCAAAATGCACGCGCGAGGTCATCCTGGCGGCCGGCGCTGTAGCGTCCCCACAGATTCTCGAAGTCTCCGGCATCGGGCGCGGCGACGTTCTCCAGCAGGCCGGTGTGCCGGTGCTGCAGGAGTTGACCGGTGTCGGCGAGAACCTGCAGGATCACTACATGATCGGCTGCCAATGGCGGCTGAAGCCCGAATGCATGACGGTCAACGAACTGTCGCACGGTCTGCCGCTGCTCAAGGAAATCTTGAAATACGGCCTCACGCGCAAGGGACTGCTCACCTTTGCCGTGGCGCATGTCGCCGCGTTCCTGAAATCACGCCCGGAACTCGCCCATCCCGATATCCAGTTCCACATGATGGCGGCATCGATGGACCTTGAGATCCTCGGCAAGACGCAGGCGCTGGTGCTGGAAAAGGTGCCGGGCCTGACCTGCACACCGTGTCAGGTGCGTCCGGAATCGCGCGGTTCGGTTCACATCAAGTCGTCAGACGCGACCATCTATCCTTCGATCGTGCCGAACTATCTGGCCGATCCCGTCGACAAGCAGGCGGCGGTCGCAGGCCTCGACTGGGCGCGCAAGATCATGAACCAGCCGGCCATCGCGAAGTATCTTGCAGCACCCGGCGACCCGTTCGGCGACACCGACGATAGCAAGCTCGCCTATGCCAAGCTCGCCGGCGCCACGCTCTATCACGCGGTCGGCACCGCCAAGATGGGACACGACCCGATGTCGGTCGTCGATCCGCAATTGCGTGTGCACGGGATCGAGGGGCTTCGCGTGGTGGACGCCTCGATCATGCCGCGCATCGCGTCGGGCAACACCAATGCGCCGACGATCATGATCGCAGAGAAGGCGAGCGACATGATTCTCGGCAAATCGATGGCGGCGGCGGCTTAATCGAGCGCCAGACCGACATAGTTTTCGGCCAGTGCGGTCTGCGCCGCGCGCGAATGGCGAAGGTAGTCGAGCTCGGCCATCTGCATTTTGCGCGTGAAGGCGTCGGCGTCCGGAAAGCGGTGGAGCAGGGTGGTCAGCCACCACGAAAACCGCTCTGCCTTCCACACGCGCGACAGTGCTTTGCCGGAATACGCATCGAGCGGCGCTGTGCTGCCGTCGTGGTAGAAGGCGACGAACGCTTCCGAAAGAAAGCGAATGTCCGAGACCGCGAGGTTCAGTCCCTTGGCCCCCGTTGGCGGAACGATGTGCGCCGCATCTCCTGCCAGAAGCAGACGACCATGACGCATCGGCTCGGTGACCGAGCTTCGTAGCGGCGCGATGGATTTCTCGATGGACGATCCGGTGGTCAAAGGGTGCTTCGTGTTCGATCCGATCCGCCTCGCGAATTCCCGCCAGAAACGTTCGTCCGGCCAGTCCTCGATCTTCTCGTCCAATGGCACCTGGATGTAATAGCGGCTGCGCGTGAGCGAGCGCATGGACGCAAGCGCGAAACCGCGTTCGTGGCTCGCATAGACGATCTCGTCATGGCAGGGCGGCACGTCCGCCATGATGCCCAACCAGCCGAACGGATAGATGCGCTCGAAGCGCTTACGGATATCGGCCGGAATACGGGCATGACTGACGCCGTGCTGTCCGTCGCAGCCGGCGACGAAATCGCAATCGAGCCGTTGCGGCTCTCCGTCCTTCACATAGGTGACGAAGGGCCGCTCGCTTTCAATGTCGTGAATGGCAATGTCTGCCGCCTCGAACAGCGGCGGCTGGCCACGCGCGACCGCGGCTTCGATGAGATCTTTCACGATCTCGGTCTGGCCGTAGATTGTCACGCTCGCGGCGACACCAAGCCGGTCGAAATCGATCTCCAGCAACTCGCCTTCGATCGCCAGCGTCACGCCGCGATGGATCAGCCCCTCGCGATGTAGCCGTTCGGCTACGCCGGCGCGTTCGAGCATCTCCACCGTTCCCTGTTCGAGAACGCCGGCACGGATTCGGCCTTCGACATGGGCGCGGCTGCGCTGTTCGAGGACGATGTTTTCGATTCCCGCCCGAAGGAGAAGCTGCGACAGCAAAAGGCCGGCTGGGCCGGCGCCGATGATGACGATTTGCGTTCGCATCCGCCGACACTAGAGCAGGCTGGGAAAAACGGCGATTCGAATCGTTGACACCAAAGGGGAGAGGCGCAGTACATGGCTATGCTCCGGCTGAAGCCGATTCGGCGCGCCAAGCGCCGCGGGATACCACGCGATGTCCGCCGCATCGCCGACGCAGCCTTCTGCGCCGTTCTGGCGCTTGCAGTGGGGCTCACGATGGAGCGAGTCGTTTCCGGCGTCCCGCAGCTCGTCGCAGCGTTCGTCCCATACGATACGATGTCCGCGCAGGCCGCCGTCCCGCCGAGCGCAACGGACGCGCCCTTGTCCCTTAGGCGGGACAACGACGTCGCGTTGCGGCAGGCGCGCGATGAGGACGAAGCGGCATTAGCCGGACCACCGCGCATCGCCATCGTGATCGACGATCTCGGCGCAGATATTGTCCATACGCGCCGCGCCATCGCGTTGCCGCGAGCCGTGGCTCTTGCGTTTCTGCCATATCCGGAATCGACGCCCGCATTGGCGCGGGAGGCGGGGCGCGGAGGCCATGAGATTCTTGTGCACGTGCCCATGCAGGCCATCGGTGCACAGAACCCTGGACCGATGGCGCTCAGCCCCTCGCTCGCGCCGGACGAAAATATCCGAAGGCTCGATTGGGGTCTCGCGCGGGTGCCGGGCTTCACCGGGATCAACAATCACGAAGGCAGCCTGTTCACCGCGAACCGCGCCGCGCTCGTGCCCGTGATCGAACACCTCGCGGATCGCCACGTGTTCTTTTTCGACTCCCGCACGACGGCCGATTCCGAAGTCGTTTCGGTGGCGCGGGCGTTCGGTGTCGCAAGCGCGGCGCGCGACGTGTTCCTGGACGACGTGCAGACCATCGACGCGGTCGATGCCGAACTTCGGATGCTTGAAGCGCGTGCAAGGGACAATGGTGTCGCCATCGCCATCGGTCATCCGCACGAAATCACGCTCGACGCCATCGCCTATTGGACGGCGCATCAAAGCGGCTTCGAGCTTGTTCCCTTGAGCGAAGCGATCCGGCTGAAAACCGAGCGCGAGGCGCGGAAGTCACTGGCCCTTGCGGGCGGCTGAGGCGAAGCGCACCGCCTCGTCGGCCGCGGTCATCAGTGCTTTCGCCTTATTGACTGTCTCCTGATACTCGGCTTCCGGCACGCTGTCGGCGACGACGCCGCCACCGGCCTGGACGTACATCGTTCCGTCCTTCACCAGCGCGGTGCGCAACACGATGCAGGTGTCCATCGAACCCTCGGCCGCGAAGTAGCCGATGGCGCCGGCATAGACCGCCCCACGACGCTCCTTCTCGAACTCGTCGATGATCTCCATGGCGCGGATCTTGGGCGCGCCCGTGAGCGTGCCTGCCGGAAGCCCGGCAGCGAGCGCGTCGACCGCATCGAGCCCGTCGCGGATATGGCCTTCGACGTTCGAGACCAGATGCATCACATGGCTGTAGCGTTCGATGAAAAAACTGTCGGTCACGTGCACATCGCCGGTTTTCGCCACGCGGCCGACGTCGTTGCGGCCGAGATCGACCAGCATCAGATGCTCGGCGCGTTCCTTGGGATCGTTCTGAAGCTCTTCCGCGAGGGCCTTGTCCTCTTCGGACGTCTTGCCGCGAGGCCGCGTCCCCGCGATGGGGCGGATGGTCACGACGCCGTCGCGCAGCCTGACCAAGATTTCCGGGCTCGAACCGACGATCGAAAATCCGGGAAAGGCGAGGTGATAAAGAAAGGGCGAGGGATTGAGCCTGCGCAGCGCGCGATAGAGCGAAAGGGGCGGCAGCGTGAAGGTGCGGCGAAAGCGCTGGCTGGGCACGACCTGAAACACGTCGCCTGCGCGGATGTATTCCTTCGCGCGCTCGACGATGGACAGATATTCAGCGTGCGTCGTGTTGGAATGGATGGGCGAAACGGTTGGGATTTCCGCCGGCTGATGCGCGGCTGGCGCGGGCCGTTCCAGGTCGGAAACCGTATCCATCAACCGCTCCGACCCGCGCGCATAAGCCGCGCGGGCATCGAGACCGGATTCGGGAAAGACCGGCGTCACGATCAGTATCTCGTCGCGGATATTGTCGAAGATCGCCGTGATGGTCGGACGCACGAGGATCGCGTCCGGCAGGTTCAGTGGATCAGGCGGCGGTGAGGGCAGGCGCTCGATCAGGCGCACCATGTCGTAGCCGAGATAGCCGAACACGCCGACGGCCATCGGCGGCAGGCCGGGCGGCAACTCCATGCGCGTCTCCGCGATCAGCCGCCGGAGCGACTGGAGCGGCGCGTCGAAATGCATGTCGGGCGCGAAGGTTCCCGGAGCGGCACGTGCGTTGCGGTTGATTTCCGCCTTGCCGTCGCGGCATCGCCAGATGAGGTCGGGCTTCAGACCGATAATGGAATAACGTCCGCGTGACTCGCCGCCCTGGACGCTTTCGAACAGGAACGCATTGTCACGGCCTTCGCCGAGCTTCAGAAACGCCGAAACCGGCGTTTCCAGATCGGCGATCAGCCTGGTGTAAAGCGCCTGGGGGCGGCCTTGATCGTAGGCCTGCGCGAACGCCGTGAAGTCCGGCAGGATGGCCATCGATCGCTCACGAGCCGCCTTCGCCGCCAACCGTCTGGTCGACCAGCTTCTGGTTGATCTTGACGCCCTGCTTGTCGCGCGCGGCCTTCGCGAGGCCGAGAATAATGTCTTCCTGGAATTGGCCGGCGATCTGCTGGAAGCCGCGCTGGACCATCGGGTTGTCGGCTGGAATCTGCGGGTGTGAAATGCCGGTAACCCGCGCGATGATCATTCCTTCGTGGTTCGCGGTGGGGCCGTAGGTGATTCCGCCCGGAGCCTGGCGGAATATGGAAGCCGTGAGCTGCGGCGAAAACAGATCGTTGAGCTGCTGCTGCCGGGACATTGCCGGGCCAGTCTGCACCGGCGCGCCGATCTTCTGCGCAATAGCGGTGAGATTGCCGTCGTGCTGCGCCTCAGCCGCAAGCGCTGCCGCTTGAGCTTGGAGCTGGTGCCTGGCCTGCTCGGCTGTCCACGCGCGCGTTGCTTCCTCCCGGACGGCCGCGAGCGTCTTCACCTTGGGCGGGGTCACGCCTACCACATTGATCGCATAGGAATGCCCGTCTTTCAGCGCGAAGGGATCGCCGGTTTCACCCACATCGGCGGCGAAAATCTGTTTCAGAAGATCGGCATCGGGAGGCAGCGCTGCACGCGAACCGTCCGGGGTCAGGCCCTGGGCATCCACAGCCGGAACACGACCGAAATGCATTCCGGTCTTCTTGGCGACCTCCTGCAGGCTGGCGCCGCTGCTGACCGTATCCGTGAACGCGTTGATGACGTCCACGATCTTGGCCTGGGCAAGCTGCTTTAGCTGATCTTTCCTTATGTCCTCTTTCACGTCGTCGAACGTCTTCGAACTTCCGGGCGCGATCTTGGTGACGTGCATCAGGACCCAGCCGGAAAAGTTCTTGAGCGGTGCGCTGATGCCGTTGTCCGCAAGCGCGAACACCGCGGCGCCGCGATCGCCGAGATCGGCCTGCACCACGGTTCCGAGATTATCCACCGCGACGCCCTGGGCTTTGGCTGCGTCCGCGAAGCTCATTCCGCCGTCAATCTTTGTGCGGGCCGCTGTTGCGCTGGCTTCGTCGCGGAACGTGATCTGCTCGACGTCTCGCTTCTCCGGAATGACGTAAGTCGACTTTGCAGCATCGTAGGCCTGGTGGAGCTGTTCGTCGGTGACTTTCAGTCCGGGCTCGACATCTTCCGGGCCGATCTCGGCATAGGTGACATCGCGATATTCCGGCGTGCTGAAGCGTGCTTCGTGTGCTTTGACGAAGGCCGTCAGCTGCGCATCCGTCGGCGGTGGAATGGCGGCAAGCGACTTCGGGGACAGCACGACGTATTCCGCTGCGCGGGTTTCCGTCGAAAACGCAAACAGCGCGCGCACATAGCCGAGCGGAATCTGGAAGCCGATGCTGATCGGATCGAGAAGCTGCTCGCGCTGCATGTCGCTGCGGATACCGGCGATGAATTCGTCCTCCCCATAGCCCTGCTGCGCCATCATCCGCTCGAAGGTCTGACGGTCGAACGTGCCCAGCGGCCCATTGAAGGCGCTCATGGTGCGGACATTCGCCGACACGTCCGCATCGCCCACCGTAAGGTGGAGCTCGTCGACGATATGGTCGAGCGCCGTACGGTTTATCATGCGGTCGAGGGCTATCTGACTGAGACCCATCTTGCGCGCCTCATCGGTCGTGATCTGGCGCTTCATCTGTTGGCTCTGCAGGCGCAGGAAGTTGCGGTAGTCGCGCGAGAAAACCTGGGCGGGGATCGCATCCGATCCAACCGTGACCACACTGTTGTCGTTGCCGCCGATCCGGAAGATGTCGCCGATGCCCCAGGCCACGAAGCTCAGCGCCAGCGCGCCGAGAAACAGGCTCGAAATCCACGACTTGGAGAACGCACGCATCTGCTGGAGCATAGAAAACCCGGGTGTGATTGGTGTTTCGGCGAAAGGCGGCGGATGATAGGGATGGCGCACAGGCTGGGCAAGGCGCGTTTCGATGGCGGGTTGGGCCGATTTTTTTGTCGCAGAGGTGGGGGCGTCGGCCGCTTTGGCCGGCTTTGTAATCGTCGCCATCTCGATCAACCTGAACCAGATTATCGCTTATCCCACGCTGCCTGGCCGCGCGGCAGAGACACTCGTGGCACCGACCGGGGTGCTCGTGGTTTCGAGCTACATGCTTGTCCCGGGCCAGCCCCTGGCGGCGCTTGTGACCGAGCTTTTCGTCACTGGCGGTGTGATGTGGCTGATGCCGGTGATCATCCAGTTTCGGACCTATCGGGCCGGCGATAAGGAGGCACCGCGCCGCTCGCTGGTGGTGCTCTGTGTCCTGTCCCTGCTATCCAGTGTGCCGATCCTCATCGCTGCCGCGTTGATGCTGAAAGGCGATCCTAACGCTATCGCGTGGGTGGTGCCGGGGATCATCGTTTCGTTGGTCGCGACCGTGATCAACGCCTGGGTTTTGTTGGTCGAAATCGTGCGCTAGCAGGAGAACAATGCGTCGGCTGATTGCGGGAAACTGGAAGATGAATGGTCTTGGCGCGTCGCTCGCCGAGATCGAGTCATTGCGCAAAGCGCTCGCGGAAGAAGGCGCGCAAGCGGAGGTTCTGATCTGTCCTCCCGCGCCGCTGATTGCGCGCGCCGCAGCTATTGCAGGGGAGGATATCGCGATTGGCGGCCAGGATTGTCATGCCGAATCGTCGGGAGCGTTCACCGGTGACGTCAGTGCGGAAATGCTGAAGGATGCCGGCGCCAGCTACGTCATTGTCGGGCATTCCGAGCGCCGCCAGTATCATGGCGAGACCGATGCGATGATCGCGGCCAAGGCGTGCGCCGCATGGCGTGCCGGCCTGAAATCCATCATCTGCATTGGCGAGACCGAAACGCAGCGCGAGAACGGCCACGCCCTGTCTGTCTGCACGTCTCAGATGCAGCTATGCATCCCGGAGGGCGCAAATCCGCAGACCGCTGCGGTCGCCTATGAACCGGTCTGGGCCATTGGGACGGGCAAGACACCGGCATCGGCGCAAATCGTCGAGGTCCACACCCTGATCCGGGATCATCTGACGGCACGGTTCGGTGACGCGGGACGTGGGATACGGATACTCTACGGTGGGTCTGTCAAACCCTCCAACGCGGTGGAAATCCTGGCGTTAAAGGACGTGAACGGGGCGCTGGTGGGCGGTGCAAGCCTTAAGGCCGCGGACTTCTTGCCCATCATTCGCGCTGCTGCGGGCGCGCAGCCGCACAGTACGCTTCGTTAACGGACCGCGTGGCAATTTTGTCCATGGGGGACGTGTTGCGCCTTAACGAATGACAAGACTCTCTTACGACACAGCCGAAGTCCTTTTGTACGACCCGGTCACTGCGAACCGCGCGGCGACGCGCGCGGTGCTTTTTGCGGTCGGGTTCCGCCATGTCGAAACGGCCACCTCCACGAAGGCTTTCGAAGAACTGATCCACAGGCGGCCGCCGGATCTCGCACTGTGCGAGGTTCAGAGCGCCGATACGGAACTCTGCGGCATCATCCAATCGATGCGCCAAGGCCAGATGGGCCAGAATCCCTTCGTGGTGATCATCGCGACGGCGTGGGAGAAGAACGCGTCGCTGGTCAAGCGCGTCGTCGATTCCGGGGCAGACGATCTGCTGCTGCGCCCGTTTTCGGCAGCACAACTGACGAGCCGCATCGAGACGCATATCCAGCGCCGCAAAGGCTTTGTGGTGACCACCGATTATGTCGGTCCCGATCGCAGGCACGACCAGTCGCGGCCATCGAGTGCGGAACTGTTCGAGCCGCCGAACTCGCTTCGCATGAAAGCGAAGGAACGTCTGTCGCGCGACCAGATTGCGCAGCGTCTCGATGTCGAACTGCAGGCTGCGCGCGATGTCCTCAACACCGAGAAACTTCGCCGCGACGCATTCCAGGTCTGCGTTCTATGGCGTCTGATCCAGGCACAAGGGCCGGGCCACGCGAGCGACGATGAGCTGGAGAGAACCGCCCGGCTGGTTCGCACCATGGTGCGTCGTTGCCGCGACTGTCACCTTGAGCTCGCCCAGGGCTGGTGCGAATCCATTCTGGCGGCGGTGGAGGGTCTGCTTGCGGGCGTCGACCGCAACGCATCCATGCATCTTCTGGGACACGCCGCCCTCAGCCTCAACCGGGTGTTTCGTCCCGAGGTTCCCGTTCACGACCAGCTGGCGGAGATCGATGCCGTGGTTGCGACCATCCGAGCCCGGGAAAACTCCCAGAAACTGGCGTCCTGATCGCCCGCGCCAGCCAGCTTCCCTTGGCGCGCGATTTCCTCTAAACCCCGCCGCCGAATGCGGAGTTCGCCATGCAGACCCTGTTACTCGTCGTTGAATTGTTCGTTTGTATCGCCCTGATCGCCGTTGTGCTTCTGCAGCGGTCGGAAGGCGGCGCACTGGGCATGGGCGGCGGCGGCGGATCGGGGCTTGGAGGGCTGTTTTCGCCGCGCGGCGCAGCGGACACGCTGACGCGGACGACCGCCATTCTGGGCGTTCTCTTCTTCCTGGTCTGCCTGGGCCTTAACCTGATCTCGATGCGCGGCCGCAACGAAAGGTCGATTTTGGACACTTCGGCGCCTGCAACGACACAGACGCTGCCGGCCAAGCCGGCGTCACCTCAGGCTCCCGCAGTACCGCGGCCGCACTAATTGATCGTGGGAGGCCGCTCGATCGGCTGGTTTTCGACGATTGCCTGAAGCAGGGCGTTGTCGAGCTGTTCTAACCGCTCAAGCGCATCCGCCATCCCATAGTTTTCGAGCCGCTTGCGCATACATCCAAGCAGTATCCGATAGTCGGAAAGTTCCTCTTCGTTGCCACCCTCCGGCGACAAGGTCGTGTAAGTCATGGCTATTCCCCCAGCTTTTAAGATGATCAGGCGGCAGGTTTTGAGGTTCTCGCGGCAACGGAACGCTGCGTGTCGATCCGGAAGACATTCCCCAGCGCGTTTTCGGCGGGGCCGCGGTCCGCTTCGCCCAGGTGGTTGAGCCATTTCAGGCCGCCAAGTGTGCCGGCCGTGGCATAGATCGGCAGGCCGCCGTAGCGCTCGGCGCCCATGGCTTGCGCGACGAGCATTTCGGCCAAGGCGCGCACTTTTCGCGCTATCCCAGCCCAGACGTAGATGGCCACAGGGCGATCACCCCCGCGCGCCAGAAGCGCCAGATCCGGCTCCCGGCCGCTGAGCGTGCGCTCCTCCAGAGCTCTCAAACCGGCAGCGTTAAGGTGCAGAAACCCGAAATATCCGGCGAGGCGGTCGTCGCCGCCTTCGGGGGAGCGGCGATAAATGGTCCAGAGGGTTTCAGGATTGTGCCGATATACAGCCCTCATTGTTTCTAATGCAGCGACAGATGGACCAATTTCCATGATCGTGAGAGCGTGGAGGACATCCACGTCTTCCGGTTGGGCCATCTTTACGACAATGATGTCGCCATCCGGGTGGCGGGCCGAAACCTCCTTTGGCTGAAGAAAAGGATGGATTACTTTGTTTTCTAATGAATTTTCGATCACGGCGTGCCCCCATCGTCAACCTTTCCGTGTCGCCGTGCCTTATTCAGGCGTATAGTGAACACGGTCAGGACGGGCGAAGGGTGGCACCATGCAGCGGGCTGCACATATGCAAGAAAATGAATTGGGTTATCCAATATCGTTAGAAGAGGATCTTCCAAAGGGGCTGGCCTGGGACGATTTCCGGATATTCCTTGCAGTTGTACAAACCGGCAGCGTCAACCGCGCCGCAAGCCATCTGGGCCTCAGCCAACCGACGGCGAGCCGCCGCCTGTCCCGGCTGGAAAAGCGTCTGGGCGTCTCGCTTTTTGACCGTGATCGCACCGGGCCAAGGCTGACCCATCACGGCAGGCGCATCCTCAATGACGTGTCCGCGGCCGGGCATTCGCTGACGCGAGCATCCCGGAATGCGAACTCGCAACAGAGCAAGATCGAGGGCGACTGCCGGATCGTGATGGGCGACGGCCTCGCCACATATTGGATGCCGCGCTTCCTGGGAAAGTTCTACGACCTGCACCCGAACATCGAGCTCAAGATGTTCGTTGCGCAGGACTCAACCGCCGGCAAGAACGAGGCCTTCGACGTCCAGTTCCACTATTACGAGCCCATAGAGGTCGACCCGGTTTCGATGCGGGTGGCCTCGCTTCATTTCGTTCCGTTTGCATCGCGGGCGTATCTGGAGCGGCATTCGACACCGAAGTCGGTCGCAGATCTCGCAGGGCACCGCATGCTCGAGATGACGGCCTATCGTATCGACAAAGGTCCCTGGTCGCATTGGTTGGGTGGCGTGCCCTTGCAGAGTGCGCCGTTTCTCACCAATCAAAGCGCGCCGCTCGCAGAGGCTGTGCGTCAGGGCGTGGGCATCGCGCTCTTGCCGACTTATGTTGCCGCGATTGACGAGAACTTCGTTCCGCTGGACATCGGCCTGCACCTACCGGCGCCGGTGTTCATGAGTTTTCAGCGCGACGTTGCGAAGAAGTGGTCGGTGCGGGCCTCGATCAATTTCTTTCGCGACGTCGTGTTCCAGCGCAAGACGATGCCTTGGTTCACCGAGGAGTTTCAGTTTCCCCAGCCTTCATGGCATGCGATCCGGGAAAAACTCCCAGGCGGACTCTCGGAGCCCGACGTGCTGTCGGCCCCCTGGGAACACAGCGCGCTATCGATCTGATTCGCGGTTTCGTCACCCGGCGCGAGCGCGACAACGTCGCACGGGCTTTGCCGCCCCTGAACCTGCGTCGCACGCGCGCGTGTGAATCCGTTTCAATTCAGCAGCTTCCGTGACCGAGGCGATCCGTCGCAAGCGTACGGAAAATTTCCCATCTTTGTTCTTGAGGTGGGCGCGCGCTTCGGACATGGTGGCCTTCCATGGCGCGATTGATCTTTATCACTGGCGGCGTGGTCTCCTCACTTGGGAAAGGTCTCGCCTCGGCGGCTCTTGGAGCCCTTCTGCAGGCGCGTGGCTACAAAGTGCGGCTACGCAAGCTTGATCCCTATCTCAACGTCGATCCTGGTACGATGAGTCCGTTCCAGCATGGCGAGGTCTACGTCACCGACGATGGCGCGGAGACCGATCTCGATCTCGGTCACTATGAGCGTTTCACCGGCGTGGCGTCTTCGAAGAAGGACAATGTCACGTCCGGCCGGATATATCAGCAGGTCATCGAGAAGGAACGCAAAGGCCTCTACCTCGGCCGCACCGTGCAGGTGATCCCGCACGTCACCGACATGATCAAAGAGTTCGTCATGACGGACATCGACGATCTCGATTTTCTGTTGGTCGAGATCGGCGGCACCGTCGGCGATATCGAAGGCCTGCCATTCTTCGAAGCGATCCGCCAGCTTGGCAACGAATTGGGCCGGGAACGCTCCTGTTTCGTGCATCTGACGCTGGTGCCCTATATCGGGGCCGCGGGTGAGTTGAAGACCAAGCCGACACAGCACTCGGTCAAGGAACTGCGCGCCATCGGCATCGCCCCCGATATTCTTTTGTGCCGCGCCGAGAAACCCATTCCGGAAGACGAGCGGCGCAAGATCGCGTTGTTCTGCAATGTCTATCCCGAACGCGTGATCCAGGCGCTCGATCTCTCGACGATCTACGACGCGCCGATCGCCTATCACCGTCAAGGCTTCGACACCCAGGTCCTGAAGGTGTTCGGCATCGCCGACTCGCCGCCGCCCGATCTGTCGCGCTGGAACCTCGTCGTCGATCATGTGCGCAATCCCGAAGGCGAGGTGCGCATCGCCGTTGTCGGCAAATACATGCAGGTCAAGGACTCCTACAAATCCCTGAGCGAAGCACTGACGCATGGCGGTATTGCCAACAATGTCCGCGTTCAGCTCGACTGGATCGACAGCGAAATTTTCGAGCGCGACGACGCCGCATCCTTTCTGGAAAATGTCCACGGCATCCTCGTGCCGGGCGGGTTCGGCGAGCGCGGTGTCGAGGGCAAGATTCACGCGGTCAAGTTCGCGCGCGAGCGCCATGTGCCGTTCTTCGGCATCTGTTATGGCCTGCACATGGCCGTGATCGAGACGGCGCGCGATCTCGCCGGGTTCGAAGGGGCGGGGACAACGGAAATCGGAACGCCGCGGCACCCCGTCATCGGCCTGATGACGGAATGGACCAAGGGCAATGAGGTTGAGACACGCACGGAAGGCGGCGATCTCGGCGGCACCATGCGGCTTGGTGCATACCCGGCCGTTCTCTCACCCGGCAGTCGCGTTGCCGAAGCCTATGGCACGACGCAAATCTCCGAACGTCATCGCCATCGCTATGAGGTGAATACGGAGTACACGACGTCGCTTGCGGAGCACGGCTTGGTCGTCTCCGGCTGGTCTCCCGACGGAAGACTGCCGGAGATCATGGAAATCCCCGACCATCCCTGGTTCATCGGCGTGCAATTCCATCCCGAACTGAAATCGCGTCCGTTCGATCCGCATCCATTGTTTGCGTCATTCATAGCTGCTGCGGTGCGGCAAAGCCGGTTGGTCTGATCTGCCTTGGTGATGTCCGCAGGAACCAATTGATCTCAAAGACGTTTCGTAGGCCACGAAGGGGTGTAAGCAAAGGCTGTCATATTAGATGTCTTTCCAGGGGGCGTCGGCCGCTGAGGAATCCAGACGGCTGGAAATCCTTTTGAAAGTGGGCGCGGAGATTGCCTCCGAACTCGATCTTGACCGAGCGGTTCAGACTGTCACGGACGCTGCTACAGAGCTGACCGGTGCCGCCTTTGGTTCGTTTTTCTACAATGTGCTGAACGAGGCCGGCGAGAGCTACATGCTCTACACGCTTTCGGGCGTGCCCAAGGAGGCGTTCTCCAAATTCCCGATGCCGCGCAACACAAAGGTGTTTGCGCCGACCTTTGCGGGCGAGGGCGTGGTGCGCTCGGACGACATCCAGAAGGATCCCCGCTATGGCCACACCGCACCGCATTACGGCCAGCCTAAGGGACACCTGCCGGTACATTCCTATCTCGCAGTCCCCGTGATCTCGCGGTCGGGTGAAGTGATTGGCGGATTGTTTTTTGGCCACCCCGAGGTGGCTCGCTTCAACGCCGAACACGAGAAACTTGCCGTCGGCATCGCAGCCTATGCCGCAATCGCGATCGACAACGCGCGGCTTTACAGCGCGGCGCAGAGAGAAATCGAGCGTCACCAGAAAATCGAGGCGATGCTGCGCAACAGCGGCGAAATGCTGCTGGCGAACAATGCCGCGCATGTCGCGCAGACTACCGAAGCGCTGACGCAGCTGCGCGACAGCGAACGCAACTTCCGCCTTCTGGTCCAAAGCGTCACCGACTACGCGATCTATATGCTCGATCCGGAGGGCACGGTCGCAAGCTGGAACGCGGGCGCCGCGCGTATCAAGGGATATTCGGCGTCCGAGATCGTGGGAAGAAACTACGCCGAATTCTTCACGCCGGAGGATCGCCAGGCGGGCGTTCCCGCGCGCGCGCTCAAGATTGCGGGTACAGAAGGCCGCTTCGAAAGCGAGGGCTGGCGTCTTCGCAGGGATGGAACCCGGTTCTGGGCCTTCGCCGTGCTCGATGCCGTGCGCGACGAGGAAGGGCGGCTGATCGGCTTTGCCAAGATCACCCGCGACATGACGGAGCGCCGGGAGGCGCAGCTTCAGCTCGAACGTGCGCAACAGCAACTTGCACAGTCGCAGAAGATGGAAGCCATCGGACACCTCACCGGCGGCATCGCGCATGACTTCAACAATCTCTTGATGATCGTGAGCGGCCAGGTGCAGTTGATGAAGCTGCGCGCAAAAGAACCCAAGGACCTCCGTGCGCTCGATGCGATCGAACAGGCCGCGCGCAGCGGGGCGGGGCTGACGCGCCAACTGCTCACCTTCGCAAGGCGGCAAACGCTCAATCGCGTCACCATCGATCTGCATGAACGGCTGAGCTCGATCCGCGATCTGCTGTCGAGTTCGCTCGGTGGCGCGGTGAAGCTGGCGATGAACATCAACCCGAATGTGTGGTCCGTCGAGACGGACCCGGCCGAACTCGAACTCGCGCTCGTCAATGTTGCAGTCAACGCTCGTGACGCCATGCCGTCTGGTGGATCGCTGATCATCGGAACGCGAAACGTGGCCCTTCAGGACGCGGGCCCCAATCAGATCACCGGCGAATTCGTCGCCTTGTCGCTGACCGACAGCGGCACGGGAATCCCACCGGAGGTGCTTTCGAAGGTTTTCGAGCCGTTCTTCACCACCAAGGAAGTGGGCAAGGGGACCGGGCTCGGTCTGTCGCAGGTTTACGGCTTTGCGCGTCAGGGCGGTGGAGATGCACAGATCACGAGCGTGCCGGGCGAGGGCACCACGGTAACGATCTATCTCCCGCGCTCGCGCGCCGTCTGCAGCCCGGTTGTGACCCCGCAGGCAGTGAACGACGATGATATCCGAGGCAAGGGGACGATCCTGGTCGTGGAAGACAATACGCAGGTGGGCGATGTCAGCACGCTCCTGCTCGAACAGCTTGGCTATCGCGTGCGGCGGACCGAACGTCCTCATGCGGCGCTGGCATTACTTGCCGAGGAAAACGACGTCGTGCTGGTTTTCAGCGACATCGTGATGCCCGGCGACATGGATGGGCTCAAGCTGGCGCGGGAAATCCAGGAACGCTATCCCGGCCTTCCCGTGCTTCTGACCACGGGCTACAGCAGCGCCGCCGAACGGGTGGGGACCCAGTTTCCGATCGTTCGCAAGCCCTATGACTACCGCATCCTGGCGACGGCTGTGAAAACCGCCGTTGCGGCAGGGTCCGTGAGACAAAGCGCCGTGGTCTGACCAGAGGCCCGGTTTTCCTCCAAATCCTGCGAATCGGGGCCGGAAACCTTTTATTGCCTCTCAGGCCCGCTTTTGGCATACGTCCGGCGCCCTTGAAGCGGAAGGTCAATCCGGCCGGCCATGGGGACCGGCTGCGTATATGGCGCCGGCCGGGGTCAGTACCAAAACCGCACGAGGAATCTTAAAGCCATGAGCTTGGAGCTTGAACTTGTTTTGGCGGCTGGTGTGCTCGCGCTGCTTTATGGCGCCTGGACCATCCGCTCCGTCCTGTCCATGAGCGCAGGCAATGCGCGCATGCAGGAAATCGCCGCCGCCATCCAGGAAGGCGCGCGTGCCTATCTCAATCGCCAATACACGACGATTGCCATCGCCGGCGTCGTGATCTTCGTGATCGCGCTGTACTTCCTCGGCTGGCAGGAAGCTGTCGGCTTCGTGATCGGCGCGACGCTCTCGGGCGCGGCCGGTTACATCGGCATGAACGTGTCGGTGCGCGCCAACGTCCGCACGGCGGAGGCTTCGCGCCACGGTCTGGCGCAGGGTCTGTCGGTCGCGTTCCGCTCGGGCGCGGTGACCGGCATGCTGGTCGTCGGTCTCGGTCTTATCGGCGTTGCCGGCTACTACGCGATCCTCACCGGTCCGATGCATCTCGATTCCTCCGATCCGCATCAGAGCCGCGTGATCATCGACTCGCTGGTCGCGCTCGGCTTCGGTGCGTCGCTGATCTCGATCTTCGCCCGTCTCGGCGGCGGCATCTTCACCAAGGGTGCGGATGTTGGCGGCGACATGGTCGGCAAGGTCGAGGCCGGAATTCCCGAAGACGACCCGCGCAACCCGGCCACGATCGCCGACAACGTCGGCGACAACGTCGGCGATTGCGCCGGCATGGCGGCCGACCTGTTCGAGACCTTCGCGGTGACGACCGTTGCCACGATGGTTCTGGCCTCGATCTATTTCGTGGGCGAGGTCAAGATGGCGCTGATGATCTATCCGCTGGCGATCTCGGCGATGTGTATCATCACCTCGATCATTGGCACGTTCTTCGTGCGGCTCGGCAAGTCGGGCAACATCATGGGCGCGCTGTACAAGGGCGTGATCACGACGGGCGTGCTTTCGCTCATCGGTCTGTGGCCGCTGACGGGGTGGATCATTCCGGGCGGTATCCACGCGTCGATCACGACCAGCAGCGGCGTCGAGTTCACCGGCGTGACGCTGTTCGAATGCGGCGTCGTCGGTCTCGCGGTCACCGGCCTGTTGATCTGGATCACCGAGTACTACACAGGCACAAACTATCGTCCGGTGCAGTCGGTGGCGAAGGCGTCGGTGACCGGTCACGGTACCAATGTCATCCAGGGTCTCGCGGTCTCGATGGAGTCCACGGCGCTTCCGGCGCTGGTGATCTGCGCGGGTATCGTCGTGACCTACAAGCTGGCAGGCCTCTTCGGCATCGCGATCGCGGTGTCGACGATGCTGTCGCTGGCCGGCATGATCGTGGCGCTCGACGCGTTCGGTCCGGTGACGGACAACGCGGGCGGCATCGCGGAGATGGCAGGCCTCGAAGGCGATGTCCGCAAGACGACGGACGCGCTCGACGCGGTCGGCAACACCACGAAGGCTGTGACCAAGGGCTATGCCATCGGTTCGGCCGGTCTTGGCGCGCTGGTGCTCTTTGCGGCGTATACGGAGGATCTGAAGTACTTCATCGCCAATAGCGATGTGTACCATTACTTCTCCGGCCTTCAGGTGCCCGCGTTCTCGCTTGCCGATCCGTGGGTGGTCGTCGGACTTCTGTTCGGCGGTCTTCTGCCGTTCCTGTTCGGCGGTATCGCCATGACGGCCGTCGGCCGCGCCGCGAGCGCGGTGGTGGAAGAAGTCCGCCGCCAGTTCAGGGAGATGCCCGGCATCATGACGGGTACGCAGAAGCCGGACTATGGCCGCGCGGTCGACATGCTCACCAAGGCCGCGATCCGTGAGATGGTCATTCCGTCTCTGCTGCCGGTGCTGTCGCCGATCGTCCTGTTCGTCATCGTCCTGTTCGTCGACAGCAAGATCGAGGCGTTCAACGCGCTGGGCGCAATGCTTCTCGGCGTGATCGTGACCGGCCTCTATGTCGCGATCTCGATGACGTCCGGCGGTGGTGCGTGGGACAACGCGAAGAAGTACATCGAAGACGGCCACTTCGGCGGCAAAGGCTCCGACGCCCACAAGGCGGCGGTGACCGGCGACACCGTCGGCGATCCCTACAAGGACACCGCCGGTCCGGCCGTAAACCCGATGATCAAGATCACGAACATCGTGGCGCTGCTGCTGCTCGCAACGCTGGCGCACGCGTTCTGATCTGAGCGTTCAACGGAAATGAAAAAGGCGCGATGGGCAACCATCGCGCCTTTTGTTTGAGGTAAGCGACGGTTCTTATTGGCTTGCAGCGTGTTCGTTCAGTTGGGTGTTGGGCTTGTCGCAGTGCGATTTAACAAAACTGAGGTTTACCGTTTCGAAGTTCTCGTAGGCTAAGCCATCGTACCAATCATACCAGTCTGTCGTGAGCACGCCGCCCGCATGCTTCACGACTGTAAGAGTGGTATTCGCAAAGCCCTGGTATTCATTACCCTGCACCGAATAGTTGCCATAAATCTGTGCGGCGTCTTTTCCCTGCCCGCCCCCCGTGTACCAAGTCCCTCCAAAGTTGAACGTCGTTCCATACCAGCTCAAGTCGCCTTTCAGGCAGATCGTAGGACCGCCCGGAATACTATATTGACCCGGCTTGAGTTGAAGCGGACCGGGCCGAACAATTCTGTCGTTCGATCCGGCTTCGGAGGCGGTCACATTACCAATAACAGTCACAGGATTCTGCGATTGATTTGCCGCATGTGTGTTCTCGCCCGTGAAGGGCGGGTCGCATTGGTGCTTGGCAAACACAAACAAGACCTCGCCCCCACCTTGTGCGTAGGAGTTGTCGTCAAGCCAGTCGTACCAGAATGCGCTTGGGAATTTTTTGAAAGTTGTCACGGTTATGGTGTCGTTACCGAAGCCATCGTAGTCATGCCCATCCATGGCATAATTGCCGTAGATCGCAGCCATGTCTTGCAAGTTGGCAGGGTTGTTTTGCCAATGACCTCCAAAGTTAAAATTCACCCCATACCACGTGCCATCCTCTTTTAGGCAAATCGGCTGTACAACGTTCGTCTCCAGGAAGTATTCGCCAGGCTTTAGACCCTCTGCCTGCGCAGGAGCGGTCGCCATCAAAAAGATGAACCCTGTTGCCGCCGCAAGTCGCATTCCTGCCTCCAGAGTCGAACCAAAAAGAGCGATTGCCCATACATTCCAATTTTTCATTGCCGGGATCGCCGCTTCGAAATCTCGCAAAAGTAGCAGTTTACGGACGGAGCTCAATCGCTCCATGCGCTGGAACGTGCTCTATCTCTGGCGAGTGAAAAGCTACAGCGAGGCGCCTGATTGCTTGCCTTACGGGCCGCCACCGCCACCCGGAATGCCGCCGCCGCCAGGGCTGCCGGGATTGACGTTGCCGGTGCTCTGGATCGGCACGCCCGGCGTTGCGTTGAAGAGCTGCTGCAGGAAGGTGAGTTCGCGCCCGCGCGCCGGCGTCTGGCGCGATTCGAACGCCACGACATGGCCGTCCTGGAGCGTAAAATGCCTGAGGTCGCTGACCTTGCCGTCCTTGTCGAAATAGACCGCGAGGATCGCGCGCGATTGGACCGTCGGCTGGAAGAAGGCGATTTGCTTTTCGACGCTGGAGATATAGTACCACGCGTCCGGAGCGCCGAACGTCGCCACCGTCGAGGGATAGCCCAGGCGTTGCTGGATAGTGGTCTTGGTGTCGGTGGTCGTATCGATCCCGGCTTCGTTGTCGAGGTCCTGGAGATAGCCGCGCTGGCTGACGACCGGGGTGCAGCCCATGAGTACGGTGGCGGCAAGGAGAAGAACGGTTCGCTTCATGTTTTTCGTAATCCCAAACCCGGCGCAATCCATTCCGGCCAGACGTGCTAGCCTTCGCCGCAGCCCGTTGCAAGCCATTCGGGCAAAAGGATTTTCGCCATGTTGAAGATGCTGGGCAAGTCGAAAAACCGCGCCGCGCAGGTCCAAACCCTGCACAGCGCGCTGGTTAATCGTGCCCGCGAACCCGTCTTCTTTACCCGATTTAATGTGGCCGACACGCTCGACGGACGCTTCGACCTCCTTGTCCTGCACGCATTCCTCCTTCTCGAGCGTCTGCGGGACGCTGGGCAGGGGGATCTGGCCCAGGGTCTGATCGACACGATTTTCCTCGGTTTCGACGAGGGCCTGCGCGATCTGGGAACCGGCGATATGGGCATGGGACGGCGCATAAAGGCGATTGCCGACGCGTTCTACGGCCGGATGCAGGCCTATGGCGCGAGCAGCGATGTGACTGCAATGTCCGACGCGCTCAGGCGCAACCTCTACCGCGGCGCCGAGGGCCGCGAGGCGCAATCGCGAGCGCTGGCGCAGTATGTCTTCGCCGTGCGCGGCCATCTTGCGCGCGCAGATCTTGGGGCCGGCGTGGTGGATTTCGGTCCGCTGCCGCAATAAGAACCATGAGCGATTTTCCGATCAGCCACCCCTATGAACTCGGACGTCTGTCGCTGGCGGGCGATGAAGTCGTGCTGGCGCCCACGGAAGAAGAGCGGCAGCGCATCGCGGAATGGTCAGATGTGGACCGGGTGGATTCGTTCACGGCCAGGATCGACCTGCGCAAAATCACGCCGACCCGGTACGCGTTCGACGTCGATCTCGTCGCCGATATCGTGCAGAGCTGCGTGGTCACGCTCGAGCCGGTTCGGACCCACCTTGAGCGCAAATTCAGCCGCGATCTCCTGCTCACCCAAGCGCCCCAGCACGTTGCGAAGGAAATCGATGTCGTCCCCGTCGGCGAGGACGGCCAGGAGGAGATTACAAACCTGCGCTACGATCTTGCCGGGCCCGTGCTGGAGGAACTCGCGCTGGCCATCGACCCCTATCCCCGCGCACCTGGGGTGGCGTTCGAGCCGCCGCCGGACCCCGACAAGGCCGAGTCGCATCCTTTTGCCGCGCTGGAGCGCCTGAAATCCGCTGAAAAGCCGCAGAAAAGCTGACTTCTTTCAGCTTGAATCCGGCGACAGTTTCCTGTTCACTCCGCGCCTTGTTTTGCCCGCCCCGACGGAAGGCTTAAGCGCGCTCCGCGCTGACGGTCGATTCGTCTGTCGGGCGCTTTAAGGAGTTTCCGCCATGGCGGTCCCAAAACGAAAAACCTCGCCGTCGAGGCGGAACATGCGCCGTTCGCACCACCGCCTGGCACCGGCCGCTTATACGGAATGCCCGAGTTGCGGCGAACAGAAGCGCCCGCATCACGTCTGCGGCTCCTGCGGCCAATACAAGGACCGCGAAGTGACCAAGGCCAAAGCCTGAGCGTCGTGCCATAATCAGCGGCCGGTCTTAAAGGCAAGGCGACGTGGCCCGCGAACTGACAGTTTCGATCGATGCAATGGGGGGCGATTCCGGCCCGGGCATTGTCGTGGCCGCACTGGCGCGTTCGGTCCTTCGTCATCCCGCGGTCCGTTTCATCCTGCATGGCGATGAAACTGCGCTCAAAGCCTTGCTCGCGAAGCGCGCCAAGCTTTCGGAGCGGATCACCATCCGTCACGCCGCCGAACGCGTCCGCATGGAGGAGAAGCCCAGCATCGCGCTCCGCCGTGGCCGCAACACCAGCATGTGGGGCGCCATCGAATCCGTGAAGAACAAGGAAGCCGAGGTCGCGATCTCTGCCGGCAACACCGGCGCTCTGATGGCGATGGCGATGTTCCAGCTTGGCGTGCTCGAAGGGATTTCGCGTCCTGCCATTGCCGCGCTGTGGCCGACCCTGCGCGGACAGAGTGTGGTGCTGGATGTGGGCGCGAACATTTCCTGCGATGCCGAGCAGCTCGTCGATTTCGCGGTGATGGGCGAGGCGTTTGCCCGCGCCGTTCTTGGACTCGAACGCCCGACGGTCGGTCTTCTCAATGTCGGTTCCGAAGACGTCAAAGGGCATGACGCGGTGAAGGGCGCAGCCCATATCCTGCGCAATGCATCGCTGCCGATGGAATTCTCCGGCTTCGTCGAAGGCGGCGACATTGCCGAAGGTACGGTGGATGTCGTCGTCACCGATGGCTTCACCGGCAACATCGCACTCAAGACAGCAGAAGGCACTGCCAAGCTGGTGGTGACGTTCTTGCGCGCAGCACTCACCCGCTCGCTTCTCGGCAAGATCGGCGCGTTCTTCGCAGCGGGTTCGCTGAAGGCTCTTCGCCGCAAGCTCGATCCGCGAGCTTCGAATGGCGGCATATTTCTGGGGCTTAACGGCGTCGTGGTGAAAAGCCATGGCGGCACCGACGCGCTGGGCTTCGCGAGCGCGCTCGATATGGCCATCGACATGGCCAAAGCAGGCATCATCGCAAAGATCGTGGCGGACAGGGCCAACATGGCGCCCGCGCAGGCCGAGGCGGCCGCCTCGTGATCCGCTCCCGCGTCATAGGCTGTGGTGTGTATCTGCCCGACAACGTCGTCACTAACGACGAGTTGGCGAAGCGCGTCGATACCAGCGACGAGTGGATTCGCGAGCGTACCGGTATCCGCGAACGCCGCATCGCGGTCGAGGGCGAGAATACCTCTCATCTTGCCGTGGAAGCAGCGCGGGCAGCACTCAAGGATGCCGCCATCGATGCCGGCGAGATCGATCTCATCATCGTGGCGACGACAACGCCGGACGAAACCTTCCCCGCGACCGCCACCGTCGTCCAGTCGCGGCTCGGTATATCTCGTGGCGCGGCATTCGACGTGCAGGCCGTGTGCTCCGGCTTCATCTACGGCCTCGCGGTCGCCGACAATTTCATCAAGGCCGGCCAGGCCGAGACGGTCCTTTTGATCGGCGCAGAGACCATGTCGCGCCTGATGGACTGGACGGACCGCACCACCTGCGTCCTGTTTGGCGATGGCGCCGGCGCGTTCGTGCTCCAGGCGCATGAAGGCGAGGGTACCAGCGCCGACCGGGGCGTCCTGAACACGATGCTTTATTCCGACGGCAGGCTGCATGATCTGCTTTATGTCGACGGCGGACCGTCCTCTACCCGCACGACCGGCTATCTCCGGATGAAGGGCAAGGAAGTCTTCCGGCACGCGGTGGCCAACCTGTCCTCCGCGATCCTGGATTCCGCAGCCAAGGCCGGCGTGAGTGTCGATGATATCAACTGGTTCGTCCCCCACCAGGCCAACCAGCGCATTCTGGACGCCACCGCCAAGAAGCTCGGCGTCGCGCCGGAGCGGATGGTTTCGACCGTCGCGGTCCATGGCAACACGTCTTCGGCATCGGTGCCGCTCGCCCTGATGAGCGCCGTACAGGATGGCCGGATCAAGCGGGGGGACCTCCTGCTGCTCGAGGCCATGGGCGGGGGCTTTACCTGGGGCGCCGCCCTGGTCCGCTGGTAGGGACCTTTTAAGCTCAGCCCCTATCCCTTTGACGTTGCGGAGCTTTCTCTTTTCGCCTAACTTCGAATCGGAGAAGGGGAGTCGCCCGTCAACATGTCCGCTCAAACGCTTACCCGCGCGGATCTGACCGAAGCCGTGTTTCAGGCCGTCGGCCTGTCGCGCAATGAATCCGCGCAGATGGTGGAAGATATTCTGGAGGAACTCTGTTCGGCGCTGTCGCGCGGTGAAACGGTGAAGCTCTCTTCGTTCGGCACGTTTGCAGTACGACAGAAATCGCAGCGGATGGGCCGCAATCCCAAGACCGGTGACGAAGTTCCGATCGCACCGCGCCGTGTTCTCGTGTTCCGGCCAAGTCACGTGCTCAAGGCGGTGATCAACGGCCAGACACCTGTGCCTGAGGCCGAAAACTGATGGCAGTGCTCGCGGCCTTTCGCGAAAAGTCGCCTGAAGCATTCCGCACGATCAGCGAAGTCGCCACTGAACTCGATATGCCGCAGCATGTGCTGCGTTTCTGGGAAAGCCGCTTCGCACAGGTAAAGCCGGTCAAGCGCGCCGGTGGACGGCGCTATTATCGCCCCGAAGATGTCGATCTGTTGCGCGGAATTCGCACGCTGCTCTACCGCGAGGGTTTCACGATCAAGGGTGCGCAGAAAATCCTTCGTGAAAAAGGACTGCGCTATGTCGCCGAACTTGGACGTATAGCGGCCGGATCTTCGCCCGCCCCCGTGCCTGCAGAGGCTGTCGTGGAGATGCCGCGTCCGCGTGCAACGCTCACGGTGGTCGAAACTGTGGCTGAGGAAGGGCGCGATCTCGCCGCGTCTCTCGCACATCAGGAACGCGTGAAGCTCGAAATCCTGCTTGCGGAACTGGTGCAGTTGAAGGCCAGGCTGCGCGCAGCAAGAGCGCCACACGCAGCCTGAACGATCGCTAGCCGGGGCACTGGCCCATTTCGGACGGCGAGACCTTCAGCAGTTCGACATCGAAGATCAGTGTGGCGCCGCCGGCGATCGGCCCGCCGGGCGTTCCGGTCTTGCCATAAGCAAGGCCCGACGGGATCGTCAATTCCCATTCGTCGCCGACGTGCATCATCTGCAAAGCTTCCGTCCAACCGGCGATGACGCCATGCACCGGGAAGGTGATCGGTTCTTTCGGCTTGGACTGATCGAACACTTTTCCGTCGATGAAGGTGCCTTTGTAGTTGACGGTCGCGCAGTCGCGCCCGGTCGGCTGTGCGCCCTTGCCGGTCTTGATCACCTTGTACTGGATGCCCGGCACGACGACGACACCCGGCTTTTTCGCGTTCGTGGTGAGGTAGTCGACCTGCGGATCGCCGGCGAGGGCGGCTCCCCCCGCGGCGCAAAGAAGGGTCGTCGTTAAGACAGCCAAGGTGGTCAGACGCATCGGATGCTCCGGATTTTCGATGGAAACGATAGGGACTGTTTGTGACATCTACCTGATATCCGCCGGCGAATACAGCGTGGGGAATATTCGGGCGCCTGGAGGCGTCTTAGGGGCGCACATCCAAGGGAACAATCGCGATGAGTCGGCTTTATTGCGCGATGAGTTTGACGCTTGCGCTTGTTCTTGCCAACGCGGCATCGGCACAATCCATCGACTGGCCTGAGTTCCGCTTTGACGACAAGCACTCCGGCGTCAATCCGTCGGAGCACACAATCAATGGCCGGAACGCGCCGACGCTCAGTCTCTCCTGGCAGGCACAGCTTGGTGAGTTGGTCGATTACTCGTCGCCAGCAGTGGTCGACGGCGTGGTCTATATCGGAAGCATGGATGGCACTTTGTGGGCCTATCCCGCAGACGGATGCGGACAGTCGTTCTGCGATACACCGCTGTGGCACTCGACGAACCTCGCGCAGATCATTGACTCTCCAACCGTCGCCAACGGAATTGTCTATATCGGATCGCAGACCGATCAGGACAACAATGATGGGCTGCTGAGCGCGTTCTCCGCGTCGGGTTGCGGGAAGACGGTTTGCGCTCCGCTCTGGCAAGGACTGGCGGGCGACCAATCGATTCTAGAATCGTCGCCGGCGGTCGCAGATGGTATCGTCTATGTCGGTGCGTTCGACGGCAGACTCTATGCGTTCAACGCCGACGGCTGCGGCAAAGCGAAGTGCGAGCCGCTGTGGACGGGACAGACCGGCGCTTCGATCGAATCCACGCCGACGGTCTACAAAGGCCATGTCTATGTCGGTTCCGACGACGGCAACCTCTACGTTTTCAAAGCGAAGGGGTGTGGGAGAAAAACGTGTAACGCCCAATGGACCGGCGCGATCGGCAGCGCGGTCTTTCAATCGACACCGGCCATCGTGAAGGGCATGGTCTATATCGCGGGCCAGCACGCGCTGATGGCATTCGATGCCAAGGGGTGTGGCGCGAAAGTTTGTTCGCCGCTCTGGCAGGCCTCCGACGAAAACGAGTTCTTCAACGGCTCGCCGACGGTGCATGGCGGATACGTCTACATTCCCTGGGCGACGGGTTTGGCAGCTTATTCTGCAGACGGCTGCGGTGGACAAGGAACATGCCCGAGACTTTGGGCGTTGGAGGGTGATGGATTCCAAGCCGCGGTCGTTTCCGCGCCGACCATTGCCAACGGCGTGATCTATGCCGGACGCAACACCGCCGAAGTGCTGGCGTGGCGCGAGGGACCGTGCGGGAACGCCGTCTGTCACAATATCTGGAGCGGGACGACCAACGACGAGATCGTCAGTTCCTCACCGACGGTGGTCAACGGCAAGCTCTATATCGGCAGCAACGACAAGTTCAAGCCGGAAAACATCTCCGGACGCATCTACGTCTGGACGCTCCCGCAGTAACGCTTCTTTAGACGGAGAAACTCGTTCCGCAGCCACAGGACGACGTGGCGTTGGGATTGTTGATCTTGAACGCCTGGCCGATCATGTCGTCGACAAAGTCGATCTCGGCGCCGTTCAGAAAATCGAGCGATACCGGATCGATCAACACCGTCGCGCCGTCGCGCTCGACAACGAGGTCGTCATCCATTCGAGCATCGTCGATGGCGAAATTGTACTGAAAGCCCGAACAGCCGCCGCCAGTCACCGCCACACGCAGCATGGACGGCGAAGGTTCGTTCTTCAGGATTTCCGCGATGCGCTTTGCCGCGCGCGCGGAAACAGCCACGGGCGGGGCGGTTTCAGTTTCCATAAGCCGAATGTAATCATCCCCACCGCGAATTCCAAATGCTAGGGCCAAGGCGATAGAATGGCCGCCATGCCGCCAGATTCGGATGGCCCGCCGGGGCACTTGATCGGCCTTCTGTATGCGCCGCCAATATCCCGCGCGCGTTACGCGGTTCTGCCCGAAGACAGCCTCGGCCGGTTCCATGGCGGACCAGAAAGCGCCACGCGCACCTGCTATCAGCGCGACCGCGACCGCATCATCCATGCCACCGCCTTCCGCCGCCTCAAGCACAAGACCCAAGTCTTCGTGCAGCACGAAGGCGATTACTACCGCACAAGGCTAACCCACTCCCTCGAAGTGGCGCAGATCGCGCGTTCCCTCGCGCGCGTGCTGGCGCTGGATGAGGACCTCGCCGAAGGTGTGGCGCTGGCGCACGATCTCGGCCATACGCCGTTCGGACATGCCGGCGAAGAGGCCCTGAGCGCGGCCACGGCTTTCATTGGCGGTTTTGATCACAACGCGCACGCGCTTCGCCTGGTTACGAAGCTGGAACATCGCTATGCCGAATTCGACGGGCTGAACCTGACCTGGGAAACGCTCGAGGGCATGGTCAAGCACAATGGCCCCGTCAAACCGCCGCTACCGGCCCCGATCGCGAGTTTCGACAGGCGCTGGCCGCTGCGACTGGACACTTGGCCGAGCCTAGAGGCGCAGATTGCTGCGCTGGCAGACGATATCGCCTACATCAATCACGATATCGACGACGGTCTGCGCGCCGAACTCTTCTCCGTGACGGACCTCGCAAAGGCACCCCTTGCCGGGCCGCATGCGCGCGCCGTCATCGACCGCTTCGGTGATCTGGAGCTCAGCCGTTTCATCGGAGAACTGGTCCGTACACTGATGAGCGCCATGGTCGACGACCTTCTTACCGAGATCCGGCGTCGGATCGCGCGCGCAAGTCCTGCCACGGCCGACGACGTGCGGAATCATAAGGGCGCTCTGGCGGGGTTTTCTCTTTGGATGGAGGGCGAGGTCAGAGCGCTCAAAGCCTTCCTATTCGAGCGGATGTACCGTCACCCGCGCGTGATGGGCACGATGGGACACGCAAAGACGGTGGTCTTGGAACTTTTCGAGGCTTTGAGCCGCGATCCGTCGCTGTTGCCGCCAGACTGGTCCCGGAATTGCGGCCAGGCCGGCGACGCCGCGACCGGGGGCGTCGTGCGCGACTATATCGCAGGCATGACCGACCGCTTCGCGCTGTCGGAGTATGCCAGGATATTCCACAGGGAAATCGATCTCTCCGCGCCATGATTCGGGCGCGCGGCGGTGCTACATTGCGCAGCTGGAAGATTCGGTTGGATCGAGCGGAGCGGGCCTATGGCCAATACGGGGCGCAGTACCTATGAACCGCCTGACGACATTCATGTGTTCGATGGCGCGGAAGACGACGACGATGTGGAGGGCTCCCGGCTCCCGCTTCTGATCGTCATTGCGCTGTTCGTGCTCGCGGCATTCGCGGGCGTGGTCTATCTCGCCTACACGCAAGGTGTTGCGCGTGGCCGTTCCGATGTGCCGCGCATCATTGCGGCCCAACCCGGCCCGGCGAAGGTCGCCGCCAAAGACTCCGACAGCAACGCGCCCTCGTTCAAAGGGCTGAAGATCTATCAGCAGCCCGCGCCTTCGGATGAAGCCGCGGATCGTCAGGTCACGCCACCGCCGCCCGCGCCGGATCAGGCACAGGCTGTGGAACCGGAGACGACACCGATAACGTCGAAGGCCGAGACTCCGGCCAAGATGGAAGCCGCGCCAGTCAAAAAGGAAGCTGCGCCAGCCAAGACAGAAGTAGCGCCGTCCAAAACGGAAGCGGTGGCCGCAAAGGAGCCGCCACTCTCCGTTGCGAAATCGCTTGTGCCGCCTGCAGCGCAGCCTGCGGCGTCACCGGCTACGAAGCCAGCGCCTCCGCCCGCGCCAGAGAAGGTGGCCACCGCTGAGCCAGCACCGGCACCTGTCAAAGCGCCGGCCGCGACTGGCGCTTATGTCCTTCAGATCGGTGCCTACAAATCGGAAGCAGATGCCGCCGCCGCCTGGCGGACTTATCATGGCAAGCACGCGAGCCTGCTCGGCGGCTATTCGCAGGATGTCAAGAAAGTCGATCTTGGCGAGAAGGGAACTTGGTACCGGCTGCGTGTCGGGTCGTTCGCGGACAAGGATGCGGCTAAAGCCCTGTGCACAAAACTCACAGCCGATGGTGGGGCCTGCTTCCCGGCGAAATAATGCACGGGACTTAGGGGACAGATGCGGTCACGGGCGATCTACGGATGCGGGGGCTTGAGCCTTGGCGCGGACGAGCGGGATTTTTTTCGCGCCGCGCAGCCATGGGGCTTCATCGTCTTTGGACGCAACATTGCCGATCCCGAACAGCTACGTGCGCTGGTGCACAGCCTGCGGGAAACGGTGGGCGATGAGACAGCGCCTGTCCTGATCGATCAGGAAGGTGGACGCGTTGCGCGGCTCAAGCCGCCGCATTGGAAAGAACGTCCCGCGGCCGGTCGCTTCGGCGCTCTCTACACATCGGATCGTGAAGCCGCCCGGGAAGCGGTCTATCTCAACGCGCGGCTGATTGCCCACGATCTCTGTGCAGTGGGCATCAATGTCGATTGCCTGCCGGTTCTGGATGTCCCGGTGGACGGTGCCGACTCGATCATCGGCGACCGCGCCTTCGCGCGCGATCCGGCGACGATCATCGATCTTGGCCGTGCCGCGATCGAGGGCCTGATCGACGGGGGTGTTCTGCCGGTGATGAAGCACATTCCCGGTCACGGTCGTGCCACGGCCGACAGCCATTTGGCGCTCCCCCGCGTCACAACCGGTCCCGAGGAATTGAGCGCCACGGACTTCGTGACGTTCCGCAGCCTGAACCATTGCCCGATGGCCATGACGGCTCATGTCGTCTATGACGCCATTGATCCACAGCGCCCGGCGACCACAAGCCCAAAGGTGATTCGCGACGTGATTCGCGGGCAAATGTCGTTCGACGGATTGCTGATGTCCGATGACGTGTCGATGAACGCGCTTTCCGGGCCGCTTTCCGTGCGAACAAAAGCAGCGCTGTTCGCAGGCTGCGATGTTGTGCTTCACTGCAACGGCAAGCTTGAGGAAATGCGTGAGGTGGCCGAAGAAGCCAAGTCGCTGGAAGGTGCCGCGCTGAAGCGCGCGCAAGCCGCGCTCGCGCAATTGCGCTTGCCTGCGCCGTTCGACGCGCCAGCTGCGAATGCGCGTGTGGACGCGCTTTTGGATAGAACGGCATGAGCGAGATCGCGGAACCCTTTGACTCATTCGAAGCTGTCGCGGCTGTGGACGACGCACTCGTCGTAACCGTCGACGGCTTCGAGGGCCCGCTCGATCTGTTGCTGGCGCTGGCGCGGAGTCAGAAGGTCGATATCGCCAAAATCTCGATACTGAAACTCGCTGATCAGTATCTCGAATTCATCGAATCCGCGCGCGGGCGCAATCTGGAACTCGCGGCCGACTATCTGGTGATGGCGGCGTGGCTGGCGTTCCTGAAATCGAAGATGATCTTGCCGCAACCGCCGGGCGTCGACGGCGAACCGACGGCGGACGAGATGGCGTCGCGGCTGCGCTGGCGGCTGCAGAGGCTGGAGGTCATGCGTCAGGCGGCAACCCGTCTTATGGGCCGTGAACGGCTCGACCGCGACGTGTTCGGCCGCGGCATGCCCGAGCCGGTGAATGTGGTGAAGCTGCGCACCCAAACCGATACGCTCTACGACCTTCTCACCGCCTATGCGACCGAGCGCGTGCGCAAGCTTGGGGGCAAGGCCTATAAGCCGCCACCGATCCCGGTGCTCCTGATCGAGGAAGCGCGCGAACGCCTGGAGCGGATGCTCGGCCGCATCTCGGACTGGAGCGCTCTTTCGCGGCTTCTGCCGTTCGAATGGTCGGGAGGGGAGAGGCGGCGGTCGGCGCTGGCGAGCACGTTGCTCGCCTGCCTGGAGCTCGCCCGAGACGGCAAGGTCGAGATACGCCAGCTAAGACCGTTCGACGAGATCTACATCAAGGACCGTCACCAAGCCCAAGAGGCTCTAGCATGAGAAACGTCGCCCGCCTGATCGAGAGAATTGAAGACGAAATGACACCGGACGAAACAAGCGGGGAGAACAGGGCGGTCAATGCGGAGCATCTCCGCATGGTGGAGGCACTGCTTTTCGCGGCGTCAGAGCCGCTGGATGAGAAGGCGCTGGCAACATCGCTGCCGGAAGGTGCAGACGTTCCGGGACTCCTGGCCGAGCTTCAGAGCCACTATGAGAAGCGCGGCGTAACCCTGTTGAAAGTCGCGGACAAATGGCAGTTCCGCACCGCGAGCGATCTCGCGTTCCTGCTGCGCAAGGAGAAACCGGAACAGAAGCGGCTGTCGCGGGCCGCGCTCGAAACGCTGGCCATCGTCGCCTACCACCAGCCCGTCACGCGCGCCGAGATCGAGGACATCCGCGGCGTTGCACTGTCCAAGGGAACCATCGACATCCTGATGGAAATCGGCTGGGTGAAGATCCGCGGCCGCAAGCGCACCCCCGGCCGGCCCGTTACCTATGGCACGACGGATTCCTTCCTCGTCCAGTTCGGACTCGAGAGTGTCGGTCATCTGCCCGGCGCCGACGAGCTGAAGGCTGCCGGCTTCCTGGAAGCTCTGCCGCCGTCGGGCATGGACATGCCATCGCCGTCCGACGAACTCGGTCCCGACGAAGACCCCTATATTGAGGGCGAGGACGACCTAGCCACCGGCGGCGGCGAAGCCGATCTGCCTTAGGCGGACTCGAAGGCTTTCTTCATCGCCTCGACGCCGAGGTCCATCTGGGTGCTGATGTAGGGTGCGATCTCATCCGGCAGGACATCCGTGATCCATACAAAGCGGCACTCGTCGCCGCCCAGCGCGAAAACCTGTGCCGACGCGTTGTGGTGTGTCAGCCGCTCGCTGCGGATCATGTAGGCAAGGCGGCGATTATCTTCGTCGATTGTAACGAGGGTCTCTCGCGCAACTGAGCCGTTCGCGAAGGTGACGACGCGGGTATCGCCGTCCATCTTGGTATCGATCACGAAGCCAGGCGCCAGCCGCTCGTGCACCGCTGGGAAATCGCGAAGCGCGTCCCATACCTGCTCGGCATTGCGATGGAGAGAAAATTCCTTGCGGATCGTTGCCATGATAGCCGTCCCTTGGTTTCACGAAGACGCTAGCGCGGCCATTGCGATGAGGCTGGCCGTTTTCGGACCCGAGCACTTTTGCGATCAGGCCAGCGCTCGCAGATCGGCGCGAAGACGGTCGGCGCCGGCGATACGCTTCTCGGCTGCGCCATGGGTTTGGCGCCAGATGGGCAGGGCCTCTTCGAGGAGGCGGTGTCCCGCTTTGGTGAGATTTACCAACCGATTCCGCTTGTCGTTCTTGTCGGGAACGATCTTCACGAGCTTGCGCCGTTCCAACGGTTTGAGATTGGCCGTCAGCGTGGTGCGGTCCATCGCGAGCACATTCGCCACCGTCCCGATACTGGGCGGGCTCGGCCGGTTCAACGACGTCAGCAGCGAGAATTGACCACTGGTCAGGCCGATCGGGCGCAGCGCATCGTCGAACCCCCGGGCCAGCACGCGCGCGGCGCGCTGCACATGGAGGCACAGGCAGTTGTCGCGAATGTGAAGTGTGACGTCGCTGGAAAACGTCTCGCGTTTTGACATGAGTCTATTATGTTGATATCAACGTAACTGTCAAATTCGGGAACCGGAGAGACGCATGCGCGTGATGTCGTTTTACAAGCCCGCGAACCCACCGAGCGGCCCGCCGAGTGTCGAACACATGGAGACCATGGGCCGGTTCGCAACCGAGATGACGAAGAAGGGGCATCTGATCGCAGCTGGTGGATTTCTTTCCGCCGCTCCTATTTCGGCAAGCCTCGAGAATGACCGGTTCGGTGTGCATGAGAACGCACGCGCCATCGTGCCGGAGGGCTTTCACGGCTTTGGCATCATCCAGGCTGGCTCCAACGAAGAATTGATGGAAATCGTAAAACGATTTCTTCGGGTGGCCGGCGACGGCGAATGCCTGTTGCATCCCTTGATGGAAGGGCCGCCGCAACCGCAATAGGGGAGAGGTATGTCGGCAAGCTGGCGGCTTTGGATCGGCTGGGGGCTCAGCGGCGTTGCGATCCTGTTTCTGATCATGGACGGGGTCATGAAGCTCGCAGGACCTTCTGTCGTGGTCCAGGCGCAGGAGAAGCTTGGCTATCCTGGTAGCGTGACCTTCGGACTGGGCGTTCTTCTGCTCGTGTGCACTGCGCTGTACGCGATCCCGAAAACCTCTGTGTTCGGGGCGATCCTGCTGACGGGATATCTCGGCGGTGCAATCGCAAGCCAACTGCGCATCGGCGAGCCGTGGTTCAGCCACATCCTCTTTGGCGTCTATCTCGGGCTTTTTGTGTGGGGCGGGCTTTATCTTCGGAACGATCGGCTACGTGCGATCTTTCCGATCAGACAGTAGGAGGACGACATGACCGACCACAAAATCGCTTCAGAAGCCGAATGGGTCCAGGCGCGAAGGAAACTCCTGGCGCGCGAAAAGGAACTGACCGATCTGCAGGAGAAGGTCGCCGAGGAGCGGCGCGCGCTCCCGTGGGTGAAGGTCACAAAGGAATATGTGTTCGACACGCCGCGAGGAAAGAAGACGCTGTCGCAACTCTTCGACGGCCGCAGCCAGCTTATCGTCTATCACTTCATGTATGGTCCGGACTGGAAAGAGGGCTGCGTCGGCTGTTCCTTCCTCGCCGACCATATCGATGGCGCGAACCAGCATCTGATGCACCATGACGTGACTTGGATGGCGGTCTCCCGTGCGCCGCTGGAAAAATTGCTCGCGTACGAAAAGCGCATGGGCTGGAAATTCCCCTGGGCGTCGTCGGAAGGAAGCGATTTCAATTACGACTTCCACGTCTCCTTCACCAGGGATCAGATCGCCAAGGGCAACGCTACCTACAATTTCGAGCCTTACACGGGCGATATGGAAGACCTTCATGGGACGAGTGTCTTCATCAAGGACAAGGACGGCACGATCTATCACACCTATTCCGCTTATGCCCGCGGCGACGAGCGCAGCCTCGGTACGTATATGTGGCTAGACATCACGCCCAACGGCCGCAACGAAGGCGAGGGCGGCAACCTCACCAACTGGGTGAAGCGTCACGATCAATACGAAACCGCCCAAGCGGCTGAGTAACAAGTCATGAAACGGATCACGCCCTGTCTCTGGTTCGATGGCAATGCCGAGGAGGCTGCCAACCTTTATGTCTCGATCTTCAAGAACGCGAAGATCACGGATATTTCGCGCTACGGCGATGCCGGTCCTCTGCCCAAAGGCACCGTGCTGACGGTTGCCTTCGAACTCGACGGACAGCCATTCACGGCGCTCAACGGCGGACCGATGTACAAATTCACGGAAGCGGTCTCATTCCAGATCTATTGCGACACGCAGGAAGAGGTCGATCACTACTGGGACAATCTGGTCGCCGGCGGTACGGAACAGCCCTGCGGCTGGCTCAAGGACAAATTCGGCGTCTCATGGCAAGTCGTGCCGAACCGCCTTATCGAGTTGATCCAAAGTCCTGACCCGGCAAAGTCCAAGCGGGTGATGGAAGCGATGTTCAAGATGAAGAAGATCGACATCGCCACGATCGAAGCGGCTGCGCGGGCCTGATAGGCATGTCCAGATTGCGCGTGGCGAGTTTCTCGATTTCGATCGACGGCTTCGGTGCCGGTCCGGACCAGAGCCTCGACCATCCGCTGGGCATTGGTGGCGAAGCGCTGCATGGCTGGGCGTTCGAAACACGAACCTTCAGGCAGATGTTTGGCGAGGAGGGCGGTTCGACGGATGAGGGCGACCAGTTCGCACGCCGTGGCTTCGAGAACATCGGCGCCTGGATTCTGGGCCGGAACATGTTCGGCCCCGTTCGCGGTCCATGGCCCGATGACAGTTGGAAGGGGTGGTGGGGAGAGACGCCGCCCTATCATACGCCGGTCTTCGTGCTCACCCACTATCCACGCGCACCGCTCGTGATGGACGGCGGGACAACGTTTTACTTTGTGACAAATGGAATTCATTCCGCGCTCGAGCAGGCGAAGGACGCCGCCGGGAAGCAGGATGTCCGCGTTGGCGGCGGCGCTGCCACGATCCGCGAATATCTGCGGGCCGGTGCGATCGATGAAATGCATCTGGCGATCTCGCCGGTCGTGATGGGATCGGGCGAAAACCTGTTTGCGGATCTCGATTTGATGAAGCTGGGCTTTCGCTGCACCGAACATGTCCCGACTGCGAGCGCAACGCATGTGGTCCTGACCAGGGAGATCTGATCTCGAATCGCGGCAACTCACACCCTATTTCCCGCTACCCATATTGGTCCGATATAGGCGGGGCTTGATCAATCGGGCGCGCAAGCAACGCCGTCACAAACCAACTTGCGCGGTGCTCGGTCATCGCCGTTCCGAATTCAGCACATTGTGTTTCGCGGTTAGGCAAATCTTCGCACTTGCGAGATGCATGACCTGTGTCGCGGCGGCAACAAACCCATCCCACTATGCTTCGGCACGCCCGAAGAGCGGCAACAGCCGTAGGCCTTTCGCGCCAGCCCTGATAATTTGTTTGTGGTGCTAACTATGAACCGCGAATCGCGCGGTCATCGGGGCAATAAAGCATCGCTGCGGGGAGGTTCTGTCATGGCTTCGATTTCCAGTAAGTACCGTTCTATTCTGCTTCGTTCTGCGGTTCCCGGACTGATCCTGAGTTTCATGGCGGCCAACGTCGCGCAGGCGCAGATCGAAACCGTCGTCGTGACGGCCGAGAAGCGCACCGAGAACGTTCAGAATGTGCCGATCGCCATCACGGCGTTTACGGGCACCATGCTCCAGGACAAGAACATCACCGATCTGCACGGGCTGAGCAATCTGACGCCGAACGTCAACCTCGATGGCGGCGCGCCATTCTCCGGTGACTCGTCGGTGCTGTCGGCCTCGATCCGCGGTATCGGCCAGGACGATTTCGCCTTCAACCTCGATCCCGGCGTTGGCGTCTACGTTGATGGCATCTACTACGCGCGCACAATTGGATCGAACGTCAACTTGCTTGACGTCTCGCGCATCGAAATCCTGAAAGGTCCGCAGGGCACGCTGTTCGGCCGGAACACGATCGGCGGCGCCATCAGCGTCGTGACACGCGATCCCGGCGAGACGCCGATGGTCGAGGTGGAAGGGACGACCGGCTCGTTCAACCGCCGCGACATCAACGTGACGGCCGACTTCCCACTCGCCTCGAACTTGCTCTCGTCGCTCACGGTCCAATCGGTTCAGCGCGACGGCTATCAGAAGGTGATCCCGTATAACAACGTCAACAATTACACCTTCGACCCCATTTCACCGGACACGGCCGGCGTAAGAGAAGGCGGGGGCGTCGACACCCATGACAGTTTCGGCGGCCAAAACAAGCAATCGGTTCGCGGCAAGCTGCTTTATACGCCGCGTCAGGACCTCACCCTGACGCTGACCGCCGACTGGACACACCAGGACCAGAGTGCAACGCCGAATACGGTGCTGCAGACCTTCCCGAACACGCCGGGCTCCGCGGGCAGTATTGCCGAACTCTATACGCTCTGCCTCGCAGGCATTCCGATCGGCCAGTTGTGCAACCTGCACCGCGCCGACGGCTGGAACAGCAAGACCAACTCCCCGGCGGGCCCTGGCCTTCCGTCGCTGTTCGATTCACCGAACCTCGTGCCGATCTCACCTGAGACTACGCAGACAGGCAATATCGACACGACCTATGCGAACGGCCCCAACTACGCCAAATTTGATACTGAAGGCGTCGGCTTGACGGCCGCATGGGTCCTCAACGACAACATGACCCTGAAGTCGATCACCGGGTACCGCCACATCACCTGGAGCATCGGCATCGATCTCGATGGCTCCGCCGATCACGGCAACCTTCTCACGGTCACCGACAAGCAGCAGCAACAGCAATTCACCCAGGAACTCCAGCTGGTCGGCACCGCGATGGATTCGCGGCTGAACTACGTCGCCGGTCTCTACTACTTCTATGAAAACGGCTTTGTGCACGACTGGGTGCCGTTCGACGGCGGCTTGCTCGCGGTCGACGACAGCGGCCTCAACCTCGTGCGCACATCGAGCTATGCCGGCTTCGTGCATGCCGATTACAAGATCACCGACCAGTTAGGGGTCTCGGCCGGCGCGCGCTACTCGATCGAAGACAAATTCTTTGTCGGCGGCCAGCAGGACCTGAACGGCCTGTCGTATAAAGCGTCCGGCTGCTATCCGCCGAACGCGACCGGCATTTTTGGCCCGGTGACCTGCCAAGAGGCGCTGGGCTTCCCGGTTGCGGGGCAACCCTACCGCTACTTTCCAGATGGCTCTAATCACCAGCAGTTTGATGAGTTCACGCCGACTATCAGCGTCCAGTATCACGTAAACGACGACATCATGGCGTACGCGTCGTGGTCCAAGGGATTCAAATCCGGCGGCTGGACGACGCGCCTGTCGGCTCCGATCAACGACGCCACGCTGGCCGAGTTCGGTCCCGAAAAGGCCACGACAAGCGAAATCGGCCTCAAGTCCGAATGGTTTGACCATCATTTCCAGGCCAATGTCGCCGGCTTCTACACTGACTACACCGGCATCCAGCTGAACCAGCAGATCGGTGCCTCCCCGGTGACCAAGAATCTAGGTGACGCCGATATTTACGGCGCGGAATTCGAAACCCAGGCCGATTTCGGCAATGGCCTCTTTCTGCGCGCCAATGCCGGCTACATTGATGCCTACTATTACCATCTCGACGCGAGTGTCGGCACGTCGGTCACGCTGCAGTCCAAGCTGCCCAAGACGCCGATGTGGAAGCTTAACATCAATCCGGAATGGGATCACGAGCTGGGTGGTGGCAAGGCGCTCCAGCTGCAGATGTCCTACACGCACACCTCATCGCTCTATAACGACAGTCTGAATACGCCACTGTTGAAGCGCCCGGATCTCGACCTGATCGACCTTTCGGCCCAGATGACGTTTGCCGACGGCAAGTATGGAATCACCGTTGGTGGGACGAACGTCACCGACAAGCGCTACATCACCGAGGGCAGCCTCAACTACGCAGCGGGCTTCGTCGACGCGAGCTACAACGCGCCGGCCGAATGGTATGCAACGTTCCGGCTGAAGTACTGAGCCATATTCATCGGGCACTGGGCCGCCGGGATCGCTCCTGGCGGCCTTTTTCTTTGGCTACACGCCAAGACAGCCCGCGCAGAAGCGCTGGGATTGCTTCGAGCTCAATTGGGTGACTTTGAAAGCGAACCCCGGCTCGTTGGGGGGCGGACGAGTCGGGGTTGGTGAAATCCGCTGCCCACAACGACAACAGCGGATGGAAAGACTATGCGCTGAAGCGTAACCGTCGAATAGTTGGACAAAAGTCCAACGCCGGAAGCGAACAATCGGCGGTCAGTCTTCTTCGAGTTCGACGATCACGGCGTTGCCGTTTTCGAGCGCGATCGCGAGGTCGCCTTTGCGCAGCGCAATGGCGTCATGACCGAACACCTCCGCGCGCCAGCCGTGCAGCGCGGCCACGCCTTCATCCTCGTGAGCAGCGAGGCGTTCGATGTCGTCGGAATTGGCGATCAGCCGGGGTGCAACGCCGATCTCCTCGGCCTTGAGACGAAGGAGGGTCTTGAGCAAATCCATCGCGGCCGGCGAGGGCTCCCGCCGGCGCCTGGCGGGTGGCGGCTCGATGTCCTTGGGCGGTTGTGCATGCCGTCCGAGTTCGATCGCCTCCATCAGGCCTTTGCCCAGACGCGAAGCGGCAAAGCCTTTCGGCAGCGCGCGAACACGATCGAGACCGTCCGCATTCTCGGGCGGGTGGGCGGCGATTTCCGTCAACGCCTCGTCCTTGAGGACGCGGCCGCGCGGAATATCGCGCGCCTGCGCTTCGCGTTCGCGCCATTCGGCAAGCGATGCCAGCATGGCGAGGAAGCGCTTGTTGGTCGTGCGCGGCTTCAGCCGCTTCCAGGAATCCTTCGGATCGAGGCGGTAAAGCGCGGGATCGCTCAGCGCGGCGATCTCTTCCTCCACCCAGGCGCTGCGACCGCTTTTCTCCAGCATCCGAGTCATCGCCTCGTAGATCGTGCAGAGATGCGTGACGTCGGCCTGGGCATATTCGAGCTGGCGTTTGTTCAAGGGCCGATGGCCCCAGTCGCTGTAGCGCGCCGATTTGTCGATCTCGACCTTCGCAATCTTGCGGGCCAGCGTTTCGTACGACGCTGCATCGCCGAACCCACACACCATGGCCGCGATCTGCGTGTCGAACAGCGGCGTTGGTACCACGCCGCCCTGCTGGCAGAAAATCTCAACATCCTGCCGGGCCGCGTGAAACACTTTCACGGTATGTGGATTGCGCAGCAGTTCGTAGAAGGGCGAAAGATCGATATCCGGCGCCAGCGGGTCGATCATCGCGGCGTTGTCCGGAACCGCGATCTGGATCAGGCACAGCTTTGGCCAATAGGTCTGGTCGCGCATGAACTCGGTGTCGAGCGCGATATAGGACGCGTGGGCGAGCTCCTCGCAGAGCGCGCGCAAATCTGTCGTGGTTTCGACCATCCGCATGCCTACGGCTATAGCGGATTCGGAAAGGCTGTGCAGGGGTTTAGTGACTGAGCCCGACCGTCCGTCCCGAGAACCCGGCCGCGTCGAAATAACGCGTATCGCCCACCTTCTGGTAGTCGAGGACCGTTTTCCGTCCGTTCGCGGCGGCGGCCGAGGCCTGCCGCCCATGGGCGAATGCCACCGCCTTCCCGCCCTTCAGGGCCTCGGCGATTGGCCGACCTTTGAGGCCGCCCTTGGCCGGGATCGTGAGCCCAAGCACGCTGGTCAGGGTCGGGTTGATGTCGGCATTGCTTACGGGCGCCTTGTCCGCGAAACGGTCTTTGAAATCTGGACCGATGGCCGCCATGAAGTTCCGCGTATCGGCGCGGCTGAAGGTGCCGTGCATGCCCTGGCCGGTTCCAAGCGAAGTGTCGGCCGCTTCGGCGGCACACATCAGCTCGGGCTTACAGCCTTTGATGAGGTGGGAGGCGAAGCTCACCACGATGGACGGATGGGGCGTGACCGCCGTGCCGCGCCAGTTGATGGTGCTCATCGGCAGGCTGCCCGGAATGTCGCCGAGATCGTCGTTCACGAACACGCCGCTGATGTAGTCGAGCTTCGTCAGGCGATCGACGACTTGCCCCGCGCGCGTCTTCGTGTCCGCGCCAAAGAGGTAAATCAGATCGGAGCCGCCGTTTGGAATGACCAGCACGTCGGGATGTTCTGGGTCTTTGCCTATGGCCGCCCCTTTCGCGACCGGGAGATCGAGCGCCTTGCCGAGATCAGCCGCGAGGAATCCGGACGCTCGTTCCGCGCCGGATGCGTCTCGCTTGTCGATAGTCGAGAACCCGTGATCGGCTGTGACGAACACGTCGGTCGTTTTGTCGAGCTTGTTTGCCTTCAACCAGGCGAGAAGCGCGGCGAGGGTGTTATCGGCATCCTTGATTCCGGCTTGCCCGGTGGGGCCGTTGATGCCTGGCGTCAGCGTGCCGTTCGAATCTTTCTCGACATGCTGACTCATATCGGGATCGCGCGACCAGTAGAGCATCGCGAACGGCTTGCCGGATGCCATAAGCTTCGGCAGCACAACCTTGGTCGCGATCGCAATCATGTATTGCTGCTGCGTGTTGTTCGGCGCATCGGTTTTCGGCGCGGTCGCGTCGAGCCCCGCAGCCTTGATCGCGTCCACGACGTCGGGGGCAATCGTTATGCCTTTGTCGGTGTTCAGCGCGTCGTCGATGACGATCGTACCCTTGCCGTCGCGCTGCGTGACATCCTGAATGGCGGTCGGGCCGACCTTGCCCATCACGGCGGTTGCGAAACCAGCCTCGCGCGCCGCCGCCAGCAGCGACGTCTCGTTCAGGTAATTGCCGCCGAAATGATCGTTCATCGCGCCGAGCGTCGGGTCGTCCTCGAGGCCGGCGACCGGCGGCGCACCAAAACCGGAAAAGATCGCGTTGCCGAAATTGCCGGTGTCGCCGATGTAGTGGCCGGTCGCGATGGCCGACGCGTTCACGGTCGTGATCGTCGGATAGAGCGAGTGACTGTTGGTGAAGTCGACGCCCTGCGTCTTGATCCGCCACAATGTCGGCGCGCTCTTCGCCGTCACGCTCACATAGCGCAGCCCGTCGGCCACGAAGATGAGGACATTGTGCGGCCGGGCCGGGGCTGCCGGGGCGGGGAGGGCGGTGGCCGCAATCCCTGCCGCGAGAACGGCGCCAAAGAGCAGTTTCATGGACAGAATCCCTTTGTGTACCAGAAGCTTACGCACCGCCTGCGCCAAGGGAAGCCGCCCTTGACTAAGAGGGGGCTGGTTCGCCACATACCCGCCGGATTCCGCTTCATTTCAAAGGCTTTTTTGACATGCACGCCTATCGCACCCACACCTGCGGCGAACTGCGCCGGGAGCATGTCGGCCAGACGGTCAGGGTTTCGGGTTGGGTGAACCGCCGCCGCGACCATGGTGGCCTTTTGTTCATCGACCTGCGGGATCACTACGGCATCACCCAGTGCGTCGTGGAGCCGGATGAGGCTGCCTTTGCCGACACCGACAAGGCGCGCTCCGAATGGGTGCTGACGCTGACCGGGCGCGTGGTGGCGCGCACGCCGGAGACGGTGAACAAGGATATGCCGACAGGAGAGGTGGAAATACGCATCGAAAGCGTGGCTGTGCAGTCCATGGCGCAGGATCTGCCGCTGCCGGTGTTCGGCGATCTGGAATACCCCGAGGACACGCGCCTCAAATACCGCTTCCTGGACCTCCGGCGCGAGCGGCTGCACAAGAACATTACGCTTCGTTCGAAGGTCATCTCGTCCATCCGTAGACGGATGATCGAGCAAGGCTTCACGGAGTTTCAGACGCCGATCCTGACCGCGTCGTCGCCCGAAGGCGCGCGCGACTTCCTGGTGCCGAGCCGCCTTCATCCCGGCCAGTTCTACGCGCTGCCGCAGGCGCCACAGCAGTTCAAGCAGCTCATCATGGTTGCGGGCTTCGACCGTTATTTCCAGATCGCGCCTTGCTTCCGCGACGAGGATGCGCGCGCCGACCGTTCGCCCGGCGAGTTCTATCAGCTCGATCTCGAGATGAGCTTCGTCACGCAGGACGACGTGTTCGCGGCCGTCGAACCGGTGCTGCATGGCGTGTTCAGCGAATTCGCGAACGGCCGCGAGTGCGGACCATCGACATTCCCGCACATCACCTATCAGGACTCGATGCTCAAATACGGCAACGACAAGCCGGATCTGCGCAATCCGATCGTCATCGCCGATGTCAGCGACGTGTTTGCGCGCGACGATGTCGCGTTTAAGGCCTTCAAAAGTAAGACTGTGCGCGCGATCCCCGCACCGGGGGCAGCGTCGCAGCCGCGTTCCTTCTTCGACAAGATCGACGGCTGGGCGAAGAGCGAGATGGGCGCGGCCGGTCTTGGCTACATCGTGCTCGAAGGCGAAGGCGGCAAGGGGCCGATCGCCAAGTTCCTGCCGCAGGCCGCACTTGAAGCGTTGGTCGCGACGTGCGGGCTAAAGCCCGGCGACGCCGTGTTCTTCTCGGCGGATGCCAAGGCCGAACGCGCGGCAGTGCTCGCGGGTCATACGCGTACGCGCCTAGCGCGCGATCTTGGCCTCATCAACGACAAGGAATTCCGGTTCTGCTGGATCGTCGATTTCCCGATGTATGAGTGGAACGAGGACGAGAAGCGCATCGACTTCTCCCACAACCCGTTCTCCATGCCGCAATATGCGCGCGAGAAGTTCCTCGCCCTCGACAAGGCAGACACGGACACGATCCTTGGGCTGAAGGCATTCCAATACGACATCGTCTGCAACGGCATCGAGCTGTCGTCAGGCGCGATCCGCAACCACGATCCGGAGGTGATGCTCAAGGCCTTCGAGATCGCGGGCTATGCACGCGAAGAAACCGAAACCAAATTCGCCGGCATGCTAAATGCGTTCCGCTACGGCGCGCCGCCCCATGGCGGCACCGCGCCCGGTATCGACCGCATCGTGATGCTAATCGCAGGTGAAGAGAACCTGCGCGAGGTCACCATGTTCCCGATGAACCAGCAGGCGCAGGACCTGATGATGAACGCGCCGAGCGAAGTCTCGCAGAAGCAACTGCGCGAACTCCACATTCGCACCGTGCTGCCAGAATAGGCCTAGCGATCGTTCACAATGGAGACAACCGGCACGCTTGGCGTGTCAGTTGCCTCTTTCTGCAGCCCCCAAATTTGATTGAGCATTGAGAGCACCTGAAGGCTCCTGCCCAGGCAGGGGTCCCCCGCCAAGTCCTGCGGACAGGAGTCGATCGCGTAGGTCTCATCCCGGTAATCGACGCTCACGAGCGCGTCACCGGCCCTGGATTGCGTAGTGGACTTGGCGACATATAGTGAGCTTTCCAAGTAGCGGCCGGGGCCATGGTCGGCCCAGATTTTGACATTGCTGCCTGCGCGCAGATCTTCGCCCAGATAATAGAGCATGCTGTCCAGTGACCGTGTCGTGATGTTGAAGTCGGGAGGGTCCTGGCATTCGTCGTTATGTTGGTTCGCTGGAATGGCGCAGCGCGCAGCTCTGAGCTTCTCGGCGTTGTTTGCAGCGACCTGAGCGGCGCAGTTCTTGGGGAGGGCTGCAATCAGTGATGTCGCGCCTTGTGGCGCGGCCGCGCCCTCGATACGCAACCCGCCATCCTGACCGGTTTTGCTGACGGCGTTCGCGCTCACGCGTGATAAGATTCCAGGCGCGGTGCCATTCTTGGTGAGAGCGTCCTGATCCAACGTGAAGCCGCTGACGCCCCGCATCGAGCACACGGCGTAGTCGTCGCTATCGCTGAGTTTCGACACCGAAAGCTTTGCGCCGATCGCCGCAGACAGGCTTGGCAGATCGGCTCGCGACGCCGGCAGGTCGGGAATAATCACGGAGTATTTGGGGCCATCGGCGGGCGCAAGGCCCAGCGCAAGAAGCACACGCAGCAGGGATTGAAAGCACTTCAATGCGTTCGGATCCGGCGGATAATTGTCGAACAAGGCATCCTTGCCACTGAACTCGACGACCCTGCCGGACATGCAGCTGGACAATTCGGTGGATGGCGTCGATTGCGCGGATTGCGGGAGCCGATCCTGGCAATAAGGTGCCGTGGAGTCGGCGCACTTCCTGTCGAATTTTTCAGTAAGCACATCAACAAGATGCCTGTCGATTACGATGTCTTTGATGAACATCATCGCCAGGACCTCTTTCGGCCATCTCTGGCCGTAATAGGCCTCCATGATCGCCAGCGGCACCGGCGTCAGCACGCCGCGCATGAATTTCTGATCGTCGAGATTTGCGAGCGAGAGGTTGTTTTGCAGTGAGCTCCCGATTGTGGCTGACGGCGAGAGATTGTTGCCGTCGAGCCCAAGTGTCAGACTTGGGCTGAGACTTGCTGAAGCGGTATTGCCGGTTGTGCGCGAGTAATAGAGCGGGAAGCGATCGCGGGCGCGCAACGTGTTGAGCAGGAAGAACTGGTTTGTCGAGTCGGCAACGGCCTTGTTGTAGGCGATCGCCTGGATATCCATCCCTTGCGTGCCCCGGCAAGCGGTCAGGACAATACCGCTCAAGCAGAGCGCAACGATCCGCGCCAGTCTGTTGATATCCAATCCCCGTCCCCCGTGTCCGAGGAGAGGACGCTATCCCCTGAAGGCCATCAATTCAATTTTGACGCCAGATCCCTGATGCTGCCGTCGACGAGGGCGGAGGCTTTCTGCTCGTCGAGGCGCGCGGCGATGATCTGTCCGGCAGCGGCAACGGCCGCATCGGCGGCCATCGCGCGGATCTCGGCCATGGCAGCGGCTTCGGCGCGCGCGATACGGTCCCTCGCCATGCGCTCGCGGCGCTCGATCAGCGCCTTCAGCTGAACCTCGGATTCCCTGGCGAAGCGTTCGGCTTCTTCCTTCGCCTGGGTCAGGATCGTCTGAGCCTCAGCCTGGGCGTGGCTGGCGCGCTCGGTGTAGCGCACGAGGATGGCTTCGGCTTCTTCGCGCAGTTGTTTGGCCTGGGTCAGCTCGTTTCGGATCGCGACGGCACGGGCATCCAGCATCTTGGCGAGCATCGCGGGCACGCGCTGCCAAAGGATCAGGCCGATAACGATAAGAAGGCCAAGACCTTCCCAGAAATCCGGCTCTTGAAGCAGTTCCATTGGACTATCCCTGTGCCGCGCGTACGGCTGCCGCGGCGTCCTCGGTGGTAACGCGCTCACCGGTCAGGCGCGACACGATCTCGACGGTCGCATCCGTTGCGGCGTCGGCGATGTGTGCCTTGGCTTCTGCGCGGATCTGCGCGAGCCGCCCCTCAGCTTCCGCCGTGGCCTTCTCCGCCTTGGCATCGGCCTCGGTTTCGGCCTGCTTCACCGCCGCCGCGGCCGTCTCGCGGTACTCGTTGTTGATCGCCCGGGCCCGCTCGCGTGCTTCGAACAGCGGCGTCTCATAGGCGACGGTCGCGGCTTCCGCCTTGCGCCGGTTCTCCTGCGCCGTCTCGATCTCTTTGGTGATCAGAGCGCGGCGTTCGGAGAGGGTGCCCTTGATGCGCGGCCCGGCGTAGCGCCACAGCATGACGAACAGCAACGCCATCGTCACAACGAGCCAGAATATCTGGCTCGGGAACGTGTCGGTGTCGAACGGCGGGAAGCCGCCGCTCGGAGCTTGCGTGCCGCTGGTCGTCTGTTCGGCGGCCATATCAGCCCTTGGCGTACAGGATGATCAGCGCAACCACGAGGCCGAAGAGACCGGTCGCTTCGCAGAGCGCGAAGCCGAGCAGCAGGTTGGTGGTCTGGCTCGCGGCCGCACCTGGATTGCGCAGCGCGCCCGAGAGATAGCTGCCGAACACGTTGCCGATGCCGATGCCGGCGCCGATCAGGGCGGTACAGGCGAGGCCCGCGCCGATCATCTGTGCTGCGTGAAGTTGATCCATTGGTATGTTCCTTCTCAGTGATGGTCGTGGAGATGAAGCGCTTCGTTGATATAGATGCAGGTCAGGATCGCGAACACATAGGCCTGCAGCCCCGCCACCAGCAGCTCGAGCGCGGTGATCGCGACGATCAGGAAGAACGGCGCTATGGCGAGCGGTTTGAGCAAGATGCCCGCACTGCCCAGCCCGATCACGAAGCTCGCGAACACTTTGAGCAGCGTGTGTCCGGCCAGCATGTTGGCGAAGAGACGGACGGAAAGGCTGATCGGGCGCGTCAGGAACGAGATGAACTCGATCGGTACCAGAAGGATCAGGAGATACCAGGGCGCCTGCGGTACGAACAGCTTCAGGAAGCCGATGCCATGCTTCATGAACCCGACGATGATCACCATTGCGATCACGAAGGCGGCGAGGGCGAAGGTCACCGCGATCTGGCTTGTCACCGTGAACGAGCCGGGCAGCAACCCTAAGAAATTCGAGAACAGCACGAACAGGAAAAGGGTGAACACGAACGGGAAGAAGATCAGCCCGTCTTCGCCCGCCGCGCTGCCGATCATGTTGGCCACGAATTCGTAGGATATCTCGGCCATCGACTGCATGCGCGTCGGCACGATGCTGCGCTTCGACACCGCCACCCCCATGAACAGCGTGATCAGGCCGACGACGATGAACATCCACATCGCCTGATTGGTGAAATAGATAGGGTGGCCCGCGATCGTGAGGACCGGATGCGAGGTCAGCGGCGTGACCGCAAACTGCTCCATCGGGTTAATCGCCACGTTCCGCTCCGTTCCTGGCCATATCGGCGTTGATCTGTCGTGCCGCGCGGATCACGTTCAAGATGCCCGCCGCGGCGCCGAGCACGAAAAACAAAATCAGTCCCACCGGGCGCGTATGGATCGGAGACCAGCGGTCAGCCGCCCAATCGATGCCCCACCCCAAAACGCCGCCCAGAATAAGGGCGGATACCATCTCCGTCGAAAACCGGAAAGCGATGCCCGCCGAGTTCTGCGGAGCCGGATTGCTCCTTGGTGTCACGCGCTGTTCCGCTGCGTCCAGCCGGTCCCCCAGCTTTCGCAGTTCTTCAGGCTCGGTAGGCGGCATCTGGCTCTCGCTGGAATGCCCCCGGGCCCGTCGAAGGCGCGCGGAACATAGGGACCGAGCAATATTGTGTCAAGGATCGGAAATACTGTTTAAGCCGTTGATCTGTCGAACGAAATAGCGGGCGCGTCGAAATGCGCGAGGCTGTTTGCGCTTATTCCGCCGCGACTCGTTCAGCCTCGGCCAGAGTCACAGAAACGAGCTGGCTGACCCCGCGCTCCGCCATCGTCACGCCGAACAGGCGATGCATGCGCGACATGGTGAGTGCGTGGTGCGTGATCACGAGGAAGCGCGTGTCGGCGAGCTTGGTCATTTCGTCGAGCAGATTGCAGAAACGCTCGACATTGGCGTCGTCGAGCGGCGCATCCACTTCGTCCAGCACGCAGACCGGGGCAGGGTTCACCAGGAACACCGCAAAGATCAACGCCATCGCCGTCAACGCCTGCTCGCCACCGGACAGAAGCGCCAGCGACTGCAGCCGCTTGCCAGGCGGACGCGCGAAGATCTCGAGGCCTGCCTCGAGCGGATCTTCCGATTCCGTGAAGGTGAGCCGTGCTTCGCCGCCCTGGAACAGCTTGGTGAAGAGTTCCTGGAAGTTGCGGTTCACCTTCTCGAAGGATTCGAGCAGGCGTTCGCGCCCTTCGCGGTTGAGGGTCTGGATGCCGCGGCGCAGGCGCTCGATGGCGCCGAGCAGGTCGTCGCGGTCGGTGGTGAGGGTGGTGAGACGCTGTTCCTGTTCGGCCGCTTCTTCTTCAGCGCGCAGATTGACGCCTCCAAGCGCTTCCCGTTCGGCCTTGAGCTTTTCGACGCGCTTCTCGGCCTGATCCAGCGGCGGGAGTTCTTCTCCCTCTTTCAACTCGGCACGTTCGGCCAATTCGTCCGGCGCGATTTCGAGCTCATCATGAATGCGTTGGCGAAGTTCCGTGATGCGGTCGATTTCGGCAGATAACGTCGCCTCTGCGCGCGCACGTTCTTCGCGCGCAGCGGAAAGCGCGTGATCGGCAGCCTTCGCGATGCGGTCGGCTTCCGCAAGACTTGCTTCCGCTTCGGCGCGTGCATCGGCGGCCTGATTGCGGGCCGTTTCCGCGGTGCCGATCGCGTCCAAAAGCGCGTTGCGCTTTTCGGCGATCGCTTCGGGAATGGCTTCGGCTGCCACCAGTGCATTGCCGAGTTCGTCGCGGCGGCGATGAAGCTCTTCGATGTGCTGCGCCGCAGCGGCGCGGCGCGATTGCCAGCGCATGCTGTCCTCGACAATGGCTGCGATCCGGCGTCGGCGCACATCTTCTTCGCGCTTCAGACCGTCGACGGCTGCACGCGCTTCGCTGCTCGCGGCGCGCACCTCGGCCGTCTGCTGACGGGTCTCGGTCACGGATTGCGACAGCGCAACACCGTCGCCGAGTTCGAGCAGCGCTTCCGCAGCCTGTCTCTCTGAATCCGCCGCGGCATCGCGCGAGGCGGTAAGCCTGCGGATTTCTGATTCCAACGTCGCCAGACGCGAAGCGCGTTCCGCGGCGGCGCGCGCCGTCCGGGCCGCATCGTCCTGCGCCTCGATCAGGCCTTTTTCGGTGCGGCGGTCTTCCTGTTCGGCAAGCTCGGCTGCCCCCCGCGCATTTTCGGCGTCCGTCTTCGCTGCGGAATAGATCTCGAACGCTGCCGCACGTTCTTCCTTGGCGCGGATGATGTCGGCTTCCAGCGCGGCCAAGCGATTGCGTTGCGTGAGCCGTGCTGCCGCCTGCGACGGCGCATCCGCGGAGGCCGAAAATCCATCCCAGCGCCATAGATCGCCGCGCGGCGAGACGAGGCGCTGGCCGGCCCGCAACTGCTTCTGTAACGACGCGCCCTGATCGGGGAATACGACGCCCGTCATGGTGAGACGGCGGTCGAGCGCATCCGGCGCGAGCACGAAATCCTTGAGCGGCTTTACGCCTTCCGGCAGCGGCGGCGCCGCTTCGAATGCGCCGAGATCGCGCCAGTGGTGTGGTGCGGCTTCGTCAAGCGGGGCCTGAAGATCGTCGCCCAGGGCCGCCGCGAGCGCGGCTTCGTAACCCGGCTGCACGGCAACCGCGTCGATCAGCGGTGGCCACAGATCCTGGCCTTCCGGACGCAACACGTCCGCAAGCGCTCTGGCTTCGGCGGAAAGCGTCTGGACTTCGCGTTCGGCGGCTTCCAGCGGGGCGCGGGCCTCGCGTTCCGCGCGTTCCGCGCCATCGAGCACCAAACGTGCTTCCGTCAGGATATGCCGCGCGGACGTCGCCAACGCGCGCGCCTCTTCGGTCGCGTTCTGCGCGAGATGGACATCGGGCGCATGCATCGCGCCTTCCATGGCCTGCTCAAGACGAGCTTGCGCTTCGCCCAGTTGCGCGCTGCTGGTCTCGACGAGCGCGGATGCAACGTCCCGCGAGCGTTCGTGACTCGCTTTCGCCGCGTTCCACTCCGCGAACTCAGCCGTCAGGCGCTCGAGCGCACGTTCGCATTCGGAAAGCACGTCGTTGAGCTCAAATGACCGCGCCTCAGCGGCAATCAATTCTTCGCCGGCACTGGCGGAGGCTGCTTCGATGCCAGCCGTCTCTGCACCGAGAGCTTCGAGCGCTGTCTCAGCATCGTGATCGAGCGCCTGCTCGCGTTCCGTATCCTGTGCGGTCTGGGCGATGCGTTGGCGCAGACCTTCTGCCGCTTCGCGCGCCCGAGTTTCCTCCGCATCGAGCGCTTCGCGTTCCACGACCAGGCGATGCAGAGCGGCGTTGCGTTGTGCCTCGGTTTGCCGGAGCGGGGGCAGGCAGTTCGCCACTTCCACCTGTGCCGTCGAGGCCCGCGCCGCGTGCTCCGTGCATTCGTTCACCGTTCCCGCGGCGGCGGCTAGCGCTTCTTCGGCGGCTTGCGCGCGAATGGCCGCCGCAGTCCAGCGCAGATAATGCGCGAGCGCCTCCGCCTTGCGGATGTGACCGGAGAGGTTGCGATAGCGCGATGCCTGGCGCGCCTGTCGCTTCAGGCTCTGAAGCTGCCCCTCGACTTCGCGAATGATGTCTTCGAGGCGGCCAAGGTTGGTTTCGGCGGCCTTGAGGCGAAGCTCGGCCTCGTGACGGCGCTGATGCAGACCGGAGATGCCGGCGGCTTCTTCCAGGATCGCTCGGCGCGCCAGCGGCTTCTGGCTGACCAGCATGCCGATCTGCCCCTGGCGCACGAACGCGGTCGATCCCGCGCCCGACGACGCGTCGGCAAAGAATATCTGCACGTCGCGCTGGCGCACGTCGCGGCCATTGATGCGGTAGACCGAGCCCGCCTCGCGTTCGATGCGGCGCGAGATCTCGATCGTCTCGTACTCGTTGTACGGCGCGTTCGCGCTGCGGTCAGAGTTATCCACAAATAACGTGACTTCGGCGACGTTGCGGGCTGGCCGCCCTGCGCTGCCGGCGAAGATCACGTCATCCATCTCGCTGCCGCGCACGGATGTCGGACGCGTCTCGCCCATCACCCAGCGCAGCGCATCGAACAGGTTCGACTTGCCGCAGCCATTGGGGCCGACGACGGCCGTCAGGCCGGGCTCAACATAGAGCTCGGTCGGTTCGACGAACGACTTGAATCCCGAAAGCCTAAGACGGGTGAATTTCAATGGATGTGCGCCGCCTTACGCCCGGAATACGCCTCACTTCTTGGCCAGAAGGGAGTCGAGAAGCTTCTGCATGTCCGCGTAGGTGCCGACATCACCCGCCGAGTGGATCCCACCATTGATGATGAAGGTCGGCGTGCCTGAGATGTTGTATTTCGTCTGGCCATCCTGCGCGACCTTGTTGACGTGATCCTGCACCGCCTTGTCGGCAATGCATTTGTCGACCTGCTCGGGACTCAATCCGGCGATTCGGCCCATCTGGACAAGTGCGCCATGGATATCACTAACACCATATTCCCAGTCCCATTTCGGCTGGTTCCGGAACATCAGGTCGATGAACTGGAAATAATTGTCCTTGGGCAGGCAGGCCGCCATCGCCTCAACGGCGCCGTCGGAGGGGTGAAGCGGGAACACGCGGAACACGTAATAGACCTTGCCGGTGTCGATGTAGTTTGTCTTCACGAGCGGAAAGGTTTCCTGGTCGAAATGGGCGCAATGCGGGCAGGTGGGCGCCGCGTATTCGATGATGGTGATCGGCGCCTTGGGCGAACCGAGCGTGTGATCCTCGGCAGCGACGGCATAAGCCGAGGCGCCTGTGGTCTCCGGGATCGCGGCTTGCGACGATGTCCCTGACGGCCAGTAATAATAAGCGAACACCGCGGCCGCGATGATCACAAAGGCAACGACCACGATAATCAGCTGATTCCGCGACACGGGGGCTAGCTCCTCAGAATTGGACCGCCTGCTTGTGGCAGAGGCGCGGATTTCCTTCAATCCTGTGCTTGTTAATGTCCCGCGCGCCGGGCCTGGGCCAGCCGGAGAAGGGCGTCGCGCAGGCCGTCAGGGCCGTCATATTTCCGGGCGGGGTCGGCGGCCGGTACCGGGCCTTTCACCGGTTTGGGCAAGGGCTGCCGATTGCGCGGGGTCAGCGGACCCTGGACGAAGCGCAGCCGGCTGATGGCCGCGCGGCCCAGATAGGCGTTGATCCGTTCGCACAGGGCGCGGCTGTCGTGCTGCAGAAACAGCGCGGCCCCGGGCTCGGCACGGAGGGTCAGAACGCCGCCCGAAGCGCCTTCGCTGATCTTGATCGGTTGTGCGAGGCGCGCGGTTTCGGATCCCGCGATCTCCTCCCAGCGAAGGACCAGGGTAGGGTCGCCGAAGCCAGCCCGTGACAGGGCGGTTTGTGCTGCAAGCTCGACGTCCGGGCCAAGCGCTCCCACCCACCCCCGGCGCGGAGGCGGCGCGTCATCAGGCTGTTTGTCTTTGCGGCTTTGCGCCATGGTCCGATTATGCCGCAAACAGCGAAGCAAAGCGAAGGTCCGGCCGCGCGCCTGCTGGCCTGGTACGACAAGCACGCGCGCGTGCTGCCGTGGCGGGCGCCCAAGGGCGAACGCGCCGATCCGTATCGCGTCTGGCTGAGCGAGATCATGCTGCAGCAGACGACGGTGCAGGCGGTCGCAAGCTACTACCGCAAATTCCTGTCGCTCTGGCCGGATGTGAAAGCGTTGGCCAATGCGCCGCTGGACGATGTGCTGACGGCCTGGGCCGGACTTGGCTACTACGCGCGCGCACGCAACCTGCACAAGGCGGCGAAGGTCGTCGCCCACGAACTGGGCGGCAGGTTTCCCGCGACGTTCGACGGTTTACATGCGCTGCCCGGCGTGGGGACCTACACGGCTGGTGCGATCGCGGCGATTGCCTACGATCTTCCGCACGCAGCCATGGACGCGAATGCCGAGCGGGTGATCGCACGGCTGTTCGCGGTCACAGAACCGCTGCCAAAAGCGAAAGAGAAAATTCGCGGCTTCGGCCAGTCGCTCGTGCCCCAGAATCGCGCGGGCGATTTCGCGCAGGCGCTGATGGATCTGGGCTCGGCGATCTGCACGCCGAAGCGGCCCGCCTGCATGAGCTGCCCGCTGTTCGACGATTGCAAAGGGCGAAAGCAGGGCATTCAGGAACAGCTGCCGGTGAAAGGCGAAAAAGCGCTGCGTCCCTTAAAGCGTGGCGCGGCGTTTGTCGTGCGCGATCCGATAGGCGCGGTGCTTCTTGTGAAGCGGCCGGAGAACGGCCTTCTTGGCGGCATGATGCAGCCGCCGCTCGGTCCATGGACGGACGATTTCCCCTCACGTGCGGCGGCGATGAAACAGGCACCATTCAAAGCCGCGTGGAAGAAACGCAGCGACATCGTGCGTCACGGCTTCACACATTTCGAACTCGAGATCGAGGTCTACGAAGCAAGCGTCGACAAGCGGCCGAAATTCGAGGGCCGGTGGGTCGAGGATCTTTCCACCGCCGCGCTGCCGACGGTCATGCGCAAGATTGTAAACGCTATTCCGGCACGAGACTGACGTCGCAATCGTCGAACGTGCCGTCGCCTTTCTCGATGAGGGCCGAAACCTCGCTTTGGCGATGCGACCAATGCACATGCCAGATGTCACCTTCGAGATGCGCGTCCCAGTGATCAATGTCGGTATCAGGCACTACGGAGCCGCAGCCATGCATTGTGCGCGCGATCGCGTCTTCCGGCGTCTTCACGAGGTCATTCGGCTTGATGCCGTCCGGCTCCCACATCAGATCGCATGCCGAGAGCGCGAATGCGGCGCACGCCAGCAGGAATATCCGCGCAGGCGCCTTCATCAAATGAGGTCGGCGCGGAGGCGCTGGCGCAGATAGTCGATCGGGATGAGTTTGCCGTTGTCTTCGTATTGCCAGAACGTCCAGCCATTGCAGGCGTCCAGACCCTGCACATGTGCACCGATGCGATGGATCGAGCCAGTCGCGTCGGCGCAGACGAGCGTGCCGTCCGCGCGCACCTTGGCTGTCTGGTGCTTCTGATGGCCGCGCAGCACCGTGCCCGGCGGAAGCAACCCACGCTCCACGACCCAGCCGAACGGAATGCGCGGCTCGGCCCGTTTGGAGCGCGTGACTTCGATGGCGTCGTCATCGGCGGGCACGATCGCGGCGATGCGCGTGCGCGCGACCTTCACATAGTTGCTGTCGCGCTCGATGCCGATGAACTGGCGGCCGAGGCGTTTGGCCACGGCGCCGGTCGTGCCGGAACCGAAGAAGGGATCGAGCACGACATCACCTGGTTTCGTCGATGACACGATCACGCGGTGCAGCAGGCTCTCCGGCTTCTGCGTGGAATGCGCCTTGCCGCCGTCCTCGTCCTTCAGCCTTTCGTTTCCGGAGCAGATCGGCAGCGTCCAATCGGAGCGCATCTGAAGATCGTCGTTCAGCGCCTTCATCGCCTCGTAATTGAAGGTATAGGCCTGCTTCTCGCTCTTGGCGGCCCAGATCATCGTCTCATGGGCATTGGTGAAGCGCCGCCCGCGGAAATTCGGCATCGGGTTGGTCTTGCGCCAGACCACGTCGTTCAGGATCCAGAACCCCAGATCCTGCAGGATCGCGCCGACGCGGAAGATGTTGTGATAGGAGCCGATCACCCAGAGCGCGCCGCTGCCCTTGAGGACGTGCCGGGCGGCGGCGAGCCATTCGCGGGTGAAACGGTCGTAATCGGAGAAGCTGGAGAACTGGTCCCAGGAATCGTCCACCGCATCGACCTTGGAATTGTCCGGGCGGCGGAGTTCGTTCTTGAGCTGGAGATTGTAGGGCGGGTCGGCAAAAACCAGATCGGCGCACCCCTCGGGCAAGTCCCGCATTGCCTGGATGCAGTCGCCTTCGATCACGACATTCGTTTTGAGATCGCCCATGTCCCGCCCGCTTTATCCACACTCGGGCGGACAGTGATTCGACAGAGTCCACAGGTCAAGAGTCTTGAAGAGTCAAAGCGTTACGCTTGAGTCCTCAACTTGTCCACCATACAAGATGTTGTGGACGGGGGCGAAACTGCGGCGGTGATGGCACGTCGGGCCATGACGGTTCAGCGCGATCAGGTGCTCTTCGGTGCCGTAGCCCTTGTTCGTCACCCAGCCGTAATGGGGGTGTTCGTCATGCAGCGCCCGCATCATGCGGTCGCGCGTGACCTTGGCGATGATCGAGGCCGCCGCGATCGAGACCGACCGCGCATCGCCGTCGATCAGCGTGTCGCACGGGCAGGGCAAGGCCGGGGCATCGTTGCCGTCGACCAGCGCAAACGCCGCCGCTACGGACAGTGCGCGCACCGCCCGCGCCATGGCGAGATGGGTCGCCTGGCGGATGTTGATGAGGTCGATTTCGTCGACACAGGCCTCGCCCACGCCAACCGCGACGGCCCGGGCCATGATCTGCGGGAAAAGCTCCTCGCGCGCCTCGGCCGTGAGCTGCTTGGAGTCGTTGAGGCCTTTCGGCGTGCGCTTGCGGTCGAGAATAACGGCGGCCGCAATCACGGGACCCGCGAGAGGGCCGCGCCCCGCCTCATCCACGCCGGCGACCGGGCCGGGATTGGACTTCAGATAACGCGACTCGTAGATGTAGTGCGGCATGACTTCGACAGTAGCAGAACGATTCGCGGCAAAAGACCAGTGCCGCGATTTATGCACACCTCACGATGGCGCGAACCAGAGGGGGATGTCGTAGTCGATCGTGAGTTCCTCGCCGGGCACGATGTCGCGCAGCGCATGCACGCTCATTTCGTTCTCGGCATAGTGCCGCTCGAGGCGGACATTCGATGGCTTGGCGTGATTGTAAAGGCCGAGATAGCCCAGCCCGATCGCGCATTCCTTGCCCGTATCGAAACCGGGGACATCCTCGCCCCACGCAAACGCGTAATCGCTCAAGCCCGGGCATTCGGAATCGGCCGCGGCGAGGGGAAGTACAGGGGAGCGTTCCACCATTTCGCCCGCGGTGATGGCTTTGGTCGCGACGACGCCTCGTCCTTTTCCCGGAATGTTCCGATATTCGATCTTTTCCACCACGCCCACTCTTATGCAGCGGCGGGATTATTCCCGCAGGCGCTGATCGAGCATGAAAGTGAGGATCAGGACGGCAAGCGCAAGCGAAATCGCTCCCGAGTTGGCAATGACCGGCGTCACGCGCACGATGGCATGGGTGAACTCTTCGAGCGGCAGGAACGGCACGAGTGCGCAAAGCGCGAGTATGGGGACCAGCATGGTAAGCCACGCGCGCCGCTCCTGGGTCTGGATAACGCGTGCCGTGACACGGGACGAAAAGCCGCTATCCGCCACATCGTCGAGCGGAGCGGCCAGCATTGCGTCCAGATTTCCATCGTCCATCATGGTTCAAGCAGCGCTTTCAGTTTCTCGCGACCGCGCAGGACGTGAGATTTTACCGTGCCCAGCGGCAGGTCCAAAATCTCCGCGGCCTCGCCGTGCGAGTGGCCGAATGCATAACAGAGTGTGAGCGCGGCGCGTTCCGGCGGGGCGAGCTGCGCCATCGCCTTTTCCAGATCGAGCCGCACCAGACTCGCCGAACTCGTATCCACGGACGCAGTTTCGTCCGGTGCTTCCAGCGGCTCTTCCTTGCGTTTGCGCCGTTCCATCAGAAAGCGCGACCAGGCGATGCCGCACAGCCAGGCGCCGAACGATCCCTCGCCGCGAAACTGCTCGAGCTTGCGATGCGCTTCCAGAAAGGTCTCTTGCGCCAGATCGTCCGCGAGCGCCGTGTCTGCGCGCGTCAGCCGTCTTAAGAATCCGCGCACCTTCGACTGATGCTGCCGCACCAGCGCGCCGAACGCCGCCGCGTCGCCCGTGCGGGCGCGCTGTACGAGAATCGCGTCGGTGCTCATGCGGGGAGGTCATTGCATCTCACTTGTCGCGCGGCCTGTCGAAGATTGCGCCGAGAAAACGCGCGAGCCCAACCATGAACGGGAAAATGCCGATCACCGGCAGCCAGTGGGGCATATGCCCTTCATTGTCGAAGACATCGCCGCCGCCGCTCATGGCCCAGAAGAACACCGCCAGCGCCACGCCAATGCACATCAGGAAGATGCCCGACTGCACCGGGCTTCCATAATAGGAATGCCGATAGCTGCGGGTGTTGGTGAGCAGCTCAGGCGGGATCGGCTGGCCCTTCTCGGCGAGCGTTTCCACCATGCGGTGACGGCTCGCCTGCGTGCGATAGGAGAAGAAATTGGCCGCAAAAACGATCAGGACGATCGCGCCCCAGAAGATCAGCGTCGAATCGAGCCCGTGAAAAACAAGCATGGATCAATCCCTTCCAAATCCAGCCCACCACCGGCGCGACCGCACCGGAAGGTCGATCTGGATGCACTGCCCGTCGAAACAATAATACCGGACTGTGCTCGCCGCGAGGACCAGCGCGCCCCACAGCCAGATCGCCAGATCGATCTCCAGAATTGCCGACATTGCCGCTCCTTCAGGCCGGAATTGGGCCTTTCCGCTTGTTGGATGCCGCGGCGAGGGCCTTTGGATGCACGCAGCCGACAAAAATTCGGCATGGCACCGTCGCAAGGCTCCCAACCGCCGCGCAACTTAATTGCGGAATTGAACCGCAATTTTTGAAGCTCACTCCGCCGCGAACAGGGACAGCTGATCGCCTTTCTGGGCAGGCTTCCGGAATTGGGAGATGTCCAGGGGCCGCGACGGCTTGTTGAGCTCCAAGCGCCTGATAGCGATCTGAAAACGCTTGGCGATCATCTCCGCATAAGGCCCGGTGCCGCGCATCCGCGTGTGCCATTGGCTGTCGTAGTCCTTGCCGCCGCGCATCTGCCGGACGAGCGACATCACATGCTTGGCGCGGTCGGGGACGTTGGCCTCCAGCCACTCGCGGAACAAATCCTTGATCTCCAGCGGCAGGCGCAGAAGCACGTAGCCGGCGCTGCGTGCGCCCATGTCCTTGGCGGCGCTCAGCACCGCTTCCATCTCGCCGTCGTTCAGCGCGGGGATCGCCGGCGCGAACATCACCGCGGCCGGAACGCCGGCATCGCTCAGGCCCTTGATTGCCTGCAGCCGTCTGGTTGGCGTGCCGGCGCGCGGCTCCATCATCCGCGCGAGCTTGCGGTCGAGCGTGGTCACGGAGAGCGCGACCTTGGCCAGTCCCATCTCCGCCATCTCCGACAGGATATCGAGGTCGCGCAGAACCAGCGGCGATTTCGTCACGATGCCGACGGGGTGACGAAACTCGCGCAGCACTTCGAGAATGGAGCGTGTAATACGCATCTTCTTTTCGATCGGCTGGTAGGGATCGGTGTTCGTCCCCATCGCCATCGTTCTCACGACATAGCCCGGCGCCGAAAGCTCTTTGCGCAAAAGCTCGGCCGCATCCGGCTTGGCGAACAGGCGGGTTTCGAAGTCGATGCCCGGCGACATGCCGAGATAGGCGTGCGTCGGCCGCGCAAAGCAATAGATGCAGCCATGCTCGCAGCCACGATAGGGGTTGATCGAGCGGTCGAAGGAGATGTCGGGCGACTTGTTGCGCGCGATGATCGTACGCGTGGAATCAATGATCACCTCGGTACGGAGTTGCGGCGGCGAAAGATCGTCATCCCGCCAGCCATCGTCCCAGCCGTCATCGACCAGCACCCGCGTCTGGCGCTCATAGCGGCCCACATTGTTGGACAGCGCACCGCGTCCACGCGCCAGCTCGGGATCTACCGTTCGTTCTAGGATAACCGTCATGCGGGCAACCTAGAATTCCAATGAGAACAAATCAAGTACAAAACTGATGCGGATGATCGCGAGGAGGAGCAAGATTCCCCAAAGTCAGTCCGTCAGTCCGAAGACGTCGACTTTCTGGTAGGAGCCGACATAGACGCGGCCGTTGGCGACGAGGGGGGTGATGAAGGCGTCGTAACCGTTCGACCACAGATGGGCATCGCCCGTGAACAGCGGCGCGCCGAGGTTGACCGCGTCATAGGCTTCGAGGATCTCCGGCTTCTCGCGCCGGACCAGCCAGACCACGCCGGTGCCGGGTGTGCTTCCATTCGAAGACACGACCGGGAACGAGCCCCCGCCGCCGGCTGTCGTGGTGCCATCGGCGACATCCGTCAGTGAGGGATGCCTCGCGGTCGAAACGCTGAACGCATGAATGACATCGCTCGCGGCTTGATAGTAGAGGAGGCCGCCGTTCGGTCCCATGTAATAGGCAGGCCCGCATGCACACCAGCTCGTCCCGACGGTGTACTGCTGAAGCGGCGTTTTCCCTGCTTTCTCAAGACCGCCGAGATTGCTGGCGTTCAGGAGATAGAGGATATGCGCTTTGCCCATCGCCACGGCGAGAGGTGGGGCGAGTTGACCCGCCACTGGCGGAATCAGCATGACAGCGCCCGAGCCAAAATCGCGGTCGGCGTCATTGAGCGCCTGGAAGTTCGCAGGTGTGAACGTGCTGTTCTTCTTGAGGATGCTGCTGAGCGACAGCACACTCTCACCGTAGCCTTTTGCTGTGTTGACGGCACTGTAATACCCGTTGCCGGTTACGGCGAAGATGTTGCCGTTCGCATCGATCGGTGGCGCGAATCCGGCCATCCAGATGCTCGCGAGTTGAAGGTCCGCTTGAGTGGAGACAGTCGCAAACCGGCTTAACAGGCGAAGTGTCGATGCGTCATACCGCAGAACCCAACCGGTGATGCTTCCTGGGTTGTTATCGCAATGCGAGGCGACGCCCATGTAAACGGACCCGTTTGCGTAGGCGAGACCTGCGCGAATCCACTGGCTTTGCGGATCGAAATGGACTTGGCCGCCCGATTGAAGGTTGGCGCGGGGCGCGATCTCCATCGGCCTCACGACACTGGCGCCGGTTGCGAGGTTCAGCGCGTAAAGTTTTGTGTGGAAGGACATGCTCGCGGGTTCGGTCGCCGAAACGAGATAGATCGTGGCGACATTACCGTTGCGAACGATCACGGGCGTTCCGGAAATTCCGTATACAGGCTGAACGTCGGTGCAATTGACATCGATATAGGACTGCGGCGTCCCGAGATTGACATGCCACAGAATGGCGTAGGTCTGCGCGTCGAACGCGTAGACGGAATTGTTCTCGGTCGCGACGACAAGGATGTTGTGGACCGTGCTGTCCGGCATCGTGAAGTTGGAGACCATCAACGGCTCCGCCATCACGTCACCATCGACATCGAGAGACGCGATCTGTCCGAAGCTTGCCGATGCCACCGTTGCAGGCGTCAGGTCGGTCTCGCTCTGGTTCCAGCCCGTGCGGAAATTGTCGTTGTGGTAGTTCAGAACGTCGACCGGCGTGCCGGAATATAGGCGGTGAAGGCCCAGCGCCGCTTTCGGATGCATCCCTTTGCGTGTTAGTACAGCGGGCGGTGCCGGCTTGTTGAAGCCGTTGAGATGATGTCCCAATGGCCCCCGTTCGCCGTTTCGCGCGGTGCTGTCCGGGGGCAGCGGATAGTGAAGGCGCGCGGCAATGGCATCGGTCTGGCCGATGCCTGCAAACGCCAAGACACACGCCAGCAGTACGAATCTACGCGCCCGCATCGAGAACTCCGATAGAATCCCAATTTGCCGCCCGGACCATAGTTCCCGGGCGGCAAATGGCAAATCCTAACCTTCGGGGGCGTTAATCCGTCAGGCCAAATACCGTTACGGTCTTGTAAGCCGGGACATAGACCCGGCCATTGGCGACTAGGGGCGAGAGATAGGAACGGCTGCCGTTCGACCAGCTTCCAGCCGTTGCCTTGAACAAGGGATCGCCCATGTTCACCGCGTCATAGGCCGCCAGATATTCGGTCGGGCTGCCGCGCTCCACCGCCCACACGACCGCCGTCCCGGCTGTCGTTCCGTTCGAGGAAATCACCGGGAAGGAGCCGCCGAAGCCGGCGCCGTCGGTGCTGGCCGCAACCTGCGTGAGTTGCGGCGTATTGCCGGTCGCCACGCTATAGGCCCGGAGGAGATCGCCACTGCCCTGGTAATAGAGAACGCCGCCGCTCGGTCCGCCGTAATAGGCCGGACCGCACCAGCACCCGCCCGTCGAGATTTTCTGCAGCGCCTGGTAGCCGTTGCTGCCCTCAAGCCCGTTCAAGTGACTCGAGTCCAGAAGGTACGCTGTGCCCGCTTTGCCAGATCCGATGATCATGGGCGGTGCGGTCTGTCCCTCGACAACCGGAATGAGCATGGCGCCGCCGGAACCGAAGTCGGTATCGCCGTTGTTCAAAGACTGCCAGTTGCTCGGCGTGAAGGTCGTGACCGTCGTTTTGTTCAGATCGGGCGATAATCCGATGATGCTTTCGCCGTAGCCCTTCTTTCCTTTGGCGAGGCTGTAATTGCCGTTGCCGGTGATCGCATAGACGTTGCCCGTCGGATCGATCGCGACCGAGTAGCCGGCCATCCACACGCTCGAAAGCTGATAGCCCGCCTTCGCCTCGATGGTGTTGAAACTGGCGGTGGGTTGAAGCGTCGCTGCGTCGTAGCGCAGCACCCAGCCCGAAATGTTGCCGGCGTTGTTATCACAATGCGATCCCATGCCCATGTAGATCGAGCCATTGTTATAAGCGAGGCCCGAGCGGCCCCATTGGGCCTGCGGATCGAAGTGCAGCTTCGGGCCGCCCTTGATATTGGATTTCGGCGCGATTTCGCGCGCCGGCATGATGTCCGTGCCGGTTCCAAGATCCAGCGCATGCAGCTTGGTGTGGAAAGAGAACGAGGCGGGTTCGGTAGCGGCAACAACATAGATCGTCGCAGCGTTCGCGCCGGTGCGCACGATCACCGGCGTGCTCGAAATTCCATATTCAGGGAGGATGTCGTTGCAGCCCACATCGCCGGATGCCTGCGGCGTACCCAGATTGCGCTGCCAAAGAATGGTGTAGGTCTGCGCATCGTAGGCGTAGACGGTATTGTGACCTGTCGCCACGAGCAGGATGTTGTGGACGGAGTTGTCCGGCATCGTGAAGTTGGAAACCATCAACGGTTGCGCCAGCACGTTGCCGTCGACGTTGAGTGTCGTGAGCTTGCCGAAACTCGCCGATCCGACAGCGGATGGCGTCAAATCGGTTTCGCTCTGATTCCAGCCGGTCGGGTAATTGTCGTTGTGATAACGCAGTACGTCCGTAGGCGTACCGGCATAACGGCGTGCCAACCCCTTGGCGGCGTGCGGATGCAAACCTTTCTCGGCCTGCTGTGGCGGGAGGCCTTGGTCGGGCAAGCTGGTGATGGAAGATTTGTGAGGCACGCCGTTGCGCGCATTGCTGTCGGGCGGCAGCGGATAGTGCAGTGGCGCGGCCGCCGCGATCTGCAGCGTAAGGGCTGCTGCCAGAGAAGACGCCAGGAAAACGAAACGACGCATCACTCGATTCTCCGCTTTTGGATGACAGACACGTTAGAGTCGTCCGCGGGGCAGCGAAAGCACTATTTCCGGGCAATTGCCGCGGGTTAATCCGACCGTTAAGGCCGTGCCCACGCGCTATCCATACAGATTATTTCGCGATCGACCCTCGCACCGTTCCCGACGAACTTGTAGCGTCGGTTTCAGGGAACACTCATTCTTTCTGGAAGCTTTCGTGACACTCGGATCAGTCATTCGTATCGGGTCGCTCGTGCTGCTGTCTGCGGCGGCAGCCGCTGCTGCCACCGCCGATCAGGCGCCGGAGACGGTCGTCGTTACCGCAAGCCCGCCCGACCCGGTCGGCAACGACGCCTTTTCCGTCGTGCGCGTGACCCCTGCGCAGCTTCGTATCTCCCATCAGATCGATGATGCGCTGAAGGAGGTTCCGGGTCTCTCGCTTTTCCGCCGCGACAGCTCGCTTTCGGCCAATCCGACAACGCAGGGCATCACCCTCAGATCGATCGCGCCCTCCGGTGCGGGCAGGGCGCTGGTCATGCTCGATGGCGTTCCGCAGAACGATCCCTTCGGCAACTGGGTGATCTGGAGTTCGCTTCCCGCCGAGGACATGGGCGGTGCAGAGGTCGTGCGCGGCGCCGGCGCGGGCCCCTATGGTGCGGGCGCGCTCACCGGCGTCATCGCGCTCGATGAGGCGACAGGAAACGGATTTGTCGCTGGCGATCTTTCCGGCGGCGCGCGCGGTCAGCGCCGTATTGCGGCCTCCGGAGGCACCGACGTCGACCGGTTTGAAGTCTTTGCAAGCGCATCGGCCGAAGCGTCGAATGGATGGATTCCCGTTGGCCCCGAGCAGCGTGGCGCGGCGGACGATTACGTCACGATGGATGCCAAGAACGCGTCCATCCGTGTGCAGACTTATGCGATGGCGGACACGCTGATCTCTGCGCGCTATAGCGCCTACCAGGAGACACGCAATTCCGGCATCGTGGGTTCGACCTCCGCCGCCGACGGCCAGACCGCAAGTCTCACTGTGGCGCACCCCGACAGCGCGAACGATCTCGGCTGGCGCATGCAGGTGTGGATGCGCGACGTCGGCTTCAGCAACGTAACGTACGCAGCGGGTGCCAACCGCGCGACATCGACACCCGCCAACAACCAGTACGCAACGCCTGCGACCGGGATTGGCGGCAATGCGGCGCTCAGGGGACAGGCATCCTGGTTCAACTGGGAGGTCGGCGCGGACGTGCGGTCTTCGGAAGGCGAGTCCCGGGAGCAGTTCTCCTTCGTCAACGGCGCCTTCACGTCTGGGCGTCACGCCGGTGGCGACAGTTTCGTGGGTGGCGTCTATGTGGAAGGCGCACATCGCGCCGATGGCTGGCTGATCACGGCTGGGCTGCGCGCCGATTACTGGCAGACCTCCAACGGCCACGTGATCCAGAACTCGTTGGCAACGGGTTTCATCACGGTCGACGATCATTTCAAATCAAAGGGTGGCACGCTGCCGACGGGACGCCTCGGTGTGCGCCGCGATCTCGACGACGGGTTCTATCTGCGCAGCGCGGCCTATGAAGGTTTCCGCGCGCCGTCGCTGAACGAACTCTATCGTCCATTCCGCCTCGGCACCACCAACACGCTCGGCAATCCCGACCTTACGCCTGAGCAACTCTACGGCGCCGAACTCGGCGGCGGCTGGCAGGATGATCGCGTGACACTCGATGGCGACGTCTTCGTCAATCAGCTTCACCGCGCGGTGACGAACGTGACGCTGCAGAAATGCCCCACGAATTTCCCGTGCGTCCAGCTTCCCGGCATCACGCTTGTGCAACGCCAGAACGTCGGCGACATCGATGCCTGGGGATTTGAAGGCGAGGGGCGTTACAGGATCCTCGACGGTCTCGTCGCGAACGCCGCGTTCGACTATGTCGACGCCCATGTCGAAGGCGGTGTGCAGGCGCCGCAACTCACTGGCAACCGGCCTGCCCAGGCGCCGCGCTGGACGATCACCGGCGGCTTCGAGGCAAAGCCGTTCGACCGGCTCAGCGTCAATGCCAATCTTCGCTACGAAGGGCTGCGTTATGCCGACGATCTCAACAAATACCGTCTCGGCGCGGCCGTGACGCTCGATGCGCGCGTGTCCTATGCGATCACGCAGCAATTGTCGGCCTATTTCTATGGCGACAATCTTTTCGACGCCCGCGTCGCTTCGACGGCGAGTTTTGGCCAGACCAGCACGGGAACCGGCGCCGTGGTGAGTTACTCCGAACCGCTGATCATCGGCGGCGGCGTTTCCTGGGCGCAGTGACTATTCGAGCGTTCCATCGAGGAAGTCGAACACCGCTGCCTTGAACAGCGCGTGGGGAATTGCGGAGAAGTGATCGCAACCGGGAAGGGTCACGGCACGACCATCCGGAACAGCGCGCGCAAGTTCTTCCGGATCGCCCGCAAGTTCGTCACGTGCGCCCGCCACCACCAGCACCGGCATGGATAGTGCCGAGAGCATACTGCGCTCGAACGGAGCATCCTGCGCGCGCGACAGGGCCGCGAGTGCCATGCGGTCTTCGCCTTGCTCGTCGGCAAAACCGCGGAAGCTGCGAAACAACGGGTTCTCGATCGAATCCGGATCGGGGGTCTCCATGGCCTCAGCCATCGCATCGGTCCGCAGATGGGTTTCGAATTGCCTGCCGCCGATGCCTCCCAATATGAGGAGCGGAAAGCGCTCGGGCGCCATGATCGCCGCGGCCAGCGAAAGCCGCGCGCCCATCGAATAGCCCATCAGGTCGGCCCGAGAGACGTCGAGATGGTCGAGGAGGGCGATGATGTCCCGCGCCATGGCGGCGCGGGTATAGGCGGCCGGGTCGTGCGGTTTGGCGCTCTCCCCATGCCCCCGGCAGTCCAGCGCCGCACAGCGGATGCGCTTGCGTTCGAAAGCCCCGTACCAGCCCAGCCTCTGCCAGTTTTCCTTACGGTTGGAGGCAAACCCATGAACCAGAACCACCGGCCGCCCTTCGCGCGGTCCGATATCGTCATAGGCAAGCGTCAGTTCCTCAGAGATGAATTCCGGCACATACAGCTCCCCAATGGCGAGCGCGCATCCTTCAACGATTTATTATCGAGATCAAAGGCTTAATTCGCCGCGGCCGCGGTGCAAAACAATTCCCGTGGCGGCATGGATGTTGGTTGGACCCATCGCCATATTAGATCGTTAGAAGGCACCCGCCTTAAGTGGCCGAAAGGATTTCGCGATGATCTCATTCCTGCGTTGGGGCCAGTCGATCGTGGCTGGCACCTTGAATGCGATAGCGCGCTTTGTCCTTCTCCTCATCCTGATCTTCCTGGGCCTCTTCCTCATCGGACTTATCGAGGGCGACGGTCTGCCGTCGAACATGGTGCTGGCGCTCGACCTGCGTCACCCGATCGCGGATTCGGCCTCGGTGACGATCTTCGGCAAGCGCCCGGTCACGGTCATGGACATCGTGCTCGGGCTCGACGCCGCCGAACGCGACAATCGGGTCAAAGGTGTGATCCTTCGCGTCGGCGACGCCAACCTCCCCATCGCGCAGGCGGAGGAGATCGGTACCGCGCTCAAGAAGTTCCGCAAATCGGGCAAGTTCGTCATCGCGCACAGTATGGGCTTTGAGTCGGCAGGCCTCGGCGACTACCTGACGGCGGCGGCGGCGGACCAGATCTGGATGCAGCCGAAATCGGATTTCGGTGCGGCAGGCGAGGGCGGGGGAGAAATCTTTCTGCGCGGGTTGTTCGACAAGATCCAGGCCGAGCCGCAGATCGCCAAGCGCGCCGACTATAAGAGCGCTGCCGACATGTACATGGAAAAGGGCATGACCGCGCCCGACCGCGAGCAGGTCACCGCACTTCTCCAATCCTGGTACAACACCGCGACGTCCACTGCAGCAGCTGACCGCAAACTGAATTCCAAAGAACTCGCGGCTGTCTTCGAAGCCAGCCCGCAGATGTCGGAAGACGTAAAGAAAACAGGCCTCATCGACCGGCTCGGTTACGACGATGATGCCTGGGGTGCGGCGTACGGCCGGGCCGGCAAGGATGCCAAGCAGGTGTCGATGGGCGACTTCGTCCGTGCCAAGGACGGTTTCTCCGAATTTGGCGACGGACCGCGCATCGCGCTTGTTCAGGCCGCCGGCGAGATCGTCGAAGGCACGACGGGCGGCAACGGGCTCTTCGGCGGGGACAATGTCATCGCCGGCGATGACGCCGCGAAGGCCATTCGCGACGCCGCCAACGACAAATCGGTCAAAGCGATCCTGTTGCGCGTCGACTCGCCTGGCGGCTCGGTCTCTGCCTCCGATCAGATTCTCGATGCGGTGAAGAAAGCGCAGGCCAAAGGCATTCCGGTGGTCGTGAGCATGGGCTCGGTCGCTGCGTCCGGTGGCTATTACATCTCGACCTCGGCCAACAAGATCGTGGCGGAACCCGGAACGATCACAGGTTCGATCGGTGTGCTCACCGGCAAGGTTTCGATCGGCAAATCGCTGGGCCTGATCGGTGTGGGTGCGGAGAATGTGGGTGTCGGCAAGAACGCGCTGATGGATTCCGGCCTTACGCCCTATACGCCCGACCAGTGGGCGGCGCTGAACCGCGAGGCCGACACGATCTACGCCGACTTCAAGCAGAAGGTCGCCAAAGGCCGCAACCTCTCACTCGACCGCGTGCAGGAGATTGCGCGCGGGCGGGTGTGGAGCGGCGCCGATGCCAGCTCGCGCGGTCTGGTCGATCAACTGGGCGGCTTCTGGACGGCTGCGGACGCGACGAAGAAACTCGCAAACATTCCGGCCAGCGAGAACGTGGTCTTCAAGCGCTTCCCGCGCGAGAAGTCGTTCTTCCAGGCCATCAATGAGGCCTTCAGCGAGAACTCGGCGACGGCGCGTGCGATGCAGGGGTGGGTCACGATCATGAACACGCCCGCGGTTCAGGCCGTTGTGACGACAGCTGGGGCTCTGCCGCACGGCGGTGTGGAGTTGCGGGCGACGAACCTGCCACACTAGCGGCATGGCGGATCTGCTCGCGGAGCTTGGGGCCAGCCCGGAACTCTATCCGTTTGCGTTCGATCCGGGACGTGACGCGATGTTCTTCATCCGCATGAAGGCCGCGGACTACCGGCGTGCGAGCTTTCTCGACGAGCGGCTGCTGACGCCCACAACCCGCGGACAATGGGTCCCGGTCGCAGATGTCGCGCGCGCGATGGCGGCACGGGCCGGATCCCGGCCGCTGCATTTCATTTTTCACAGCGGCCATGTCGGTTCGACACTCCTGAGCCGGATGCTCGATGAGACAGGGAAGGTGCTTTCCCTGCGCGAGCCGCTGGCGTTGCGGACAATCGCGGAGGCTTACGACGCCGGACGGCCGGGCCTCGACGAACGTCTGGAGATTCTCCTCAGGTTGTGGGAACGAAGCTTCGGCGATACCGAGGCCGTTATTCTCAAGGCGACCAGCACAGCCGAGCGCCTGGGCTCAAAACTCCTGGCGCTGCGCGGGAATTCCAGAGCGGTGACGCTCAACATCACGGCCGAATCCTATCTCGCCACGATGCTCGCGGCGGAAAACTCCGCCGGCGATCTGAATGCGCATGGACCGGAGCGCTTTCATCGTTTGGGCAGGCTTTTGAAAGCGGCCCCGGCGCGCCCTACCAACCTGAGTGAGCTGGCCGCAATGAGCTGGCTGGTCGAACGACTCACCCAAGACGACCTTCAAGACGCTTTTGGGGAACGGATTCTTCCGCTGGATTTCGATGCCGTGCTGCAGGATACCGGGATGGTTCTGGCGAAGGTCCTGGCGCACCTGAAAATCTCCGCCACGCCGGAAGAGGTCGTCAGTATCGCATCCAGCCCGGTCCTCACACGCTATTCGAAGGCGCCAGAACATGCGTATTCAGCGAAGCTGCGGGGGGATCGTCTGGCGGAGGCCAGACGCCTCTACTGCGCCGAGATTCGCGCTGCGCTCATCTGGCTTGAGCAGATTGGACAGCAGCACGCGCGCGTGGCTGCGATTTTGTGACGCATTTTGCATCGCGGAGGAACTGCATCTGCCCCGCTGGGTGCCACACGACCGTGAGGTAGAATAACATGTCTTATCAATGCCTTAAGTCGGAATGTTAATCCATTTTCGATCTCCGCACGTTCGAGTTCCAATGCGGAACACGGATGCTTTCGATACTTTCCACCGCCAACATTCTTTGAAAAGGAACGCACTACACGAGATGTGATTAAACGGGTCCTTCAAAATGCGCTGACGCTAAAGTAACGTTGCGAGATTCAGCGGCAAACCATCATGGGTGGGGCCCTCTACGTTCCTTAAGGAGTCACGAAGTGCGCAAACTTGCTCTTTTGCTTGTCTCGACTGCCGGCTTGATCGTCATGGGTTCCAGCGCGATGGCTGAAGATCCCGCGCAGCCCGCTCCGGCTGCTACTGCTGCTCCGGCGGCCGCTCCCGCTCCGGCAGCAGCGCCGTCTGATGATGGCAACAAGCTCGTCTGCCGTAACATGGCGGCCGCAACGGGTACGCGTCTCGGCGCGCGCCGTGAATGCAAGACCCAGAGGGAATGGGACGATGCTCGTCTGCAGACGCAGAAGGAGATTGGCCAGATGCAGTCCCAGGGCAACCTCGGCCCGCGCGGCAATTAACACGGCTTGATTACGTCGTAGTCCCGGGTGCGTTTGCGCGTTGACGCAAGCGCGCCTTGGACTAACGTGCCGTCGTTCCATTGGGGGGATGGATCGGCTTCGATGGCGGTTGGGTCTAGTACCGATCAAAACACACGCGTGACGGCGCTGGTACAGACGGCGCTCGCGTCGATGCGCGAACGCCGTCTCGAGGATGCCGAGCGGGCGTGGAACAGCGTCCTCGCGATTGCTCCGGATCATGCGCCGGCCTTGTTTCACCTGGGCCAGCACCATCTGCTGCGCAAGGATCTCGCGACTGCGACCCAGCTGCTCGACAAAGCCCTTCGCGCCGATCCGAACAATCCCGCCATTCCGCTCAATCTCGCCTTCGTCAAGCGCGCGGCCGGCGACAATGCCGGCGAAATGGCGTGGCTGACCCGCGCACTGTCCATCGATCCATATTTCTTCCCCGCGCTCTTGGCCAAAGGGATGTTGCAGGAGCGGATGGGCCAAAACCGCCAGGCCGCACGAACGTTCAAGGACGTGCTGACGATCGCGCCGCCCGATAGCCAGCTCGCCGGCGAAATACAGCAGTCGATCAGGCATGCCCGCGAGGCGGTGGAACGCAATTCTGCTGCGCTCGACGGATTCCTGCGCACGCGCCTTGACGGCCTCAGCAAAAATCACGCAGGCGAGAACCTGTCGCGGTTCGAGGAATGCCGCGACATCGCACTGGGCAAAACCAAGCCCTACACCCAGCAGCCGAACATGCTTCTCGTGCCGCGGCTGCCTGCGATCCCGTTCTACGACCGTGTCCACTTCCCTTGGCTAAAGACGTTGGAGGATGCGACCGGGATCGTGCGCGATGAGTTCCTCAAGGCCGCGAAGGAAGATGGTGGGAATTTCGAACCGTACGTCTCACACCCCGAGGGCGCGCCGCTCGCGCAGTGGGCGGAACTCAACCGCTCCATGCGCTGGAACGTGCTTTATCTGTGGCGGGACAGCCTGAAGCGGGAAGAGCAGTGCCGGCGCTGTCCGCAGACCACCGCGCTTTTTGAATCGATCCCGATGCTCGATGCGCCCAATTTCGGGCCCACGGTGCTGTTTTCCGTTCTGGAGCCGCACACGCATATCCCGCCGCATTCCGGCGACACCAACGCGCGGCTTATCATCCACTTTCCCCTCATCGTGCCCAAAGGTTGCCGGTTCCGGGTTGGCAACGAGGTCCGCGAATGGCGCGTCGGAGAGGCATGGGTGTTCGACGACACGATCGAGCACGAAGCGTGGAACGACAGCGACGAGCCGCGCGTGATCGTCATGATCGATATCTGGAACCCGCTGCTGTCGGCGGCCGAGCGCGAACTTGTGTCCGGTCTGCTCAACGGCATGTGCGACTATTACGATCAGCCGGCCTCGTAGCCGAACTTCTTCACCCACGGCCTCAGGACGGGAAGGATTGGCTTCAGCTGGCCGGCGTAGTTGCGCCACTGGCCGATGCCTTCGCGGTTGAGTTCGCGGCGGACCTGGGGTGCGCTGCGGGTGTGGATTTCGCGCGTTTTTGCGCGCTCGGCGAAATCCCGCATCTCCGGCCGGCGGTCGATGCCGATGAACCGGCAGAGCTTTTCGAGTTCGCCGTCGAAATCGTCCACCAGCGTCTCGTGGTGCAACTCGTGCCAGGCGAGGCCCAGAACCTCACGGTAGGATTCGCAAAGCTCCATCACCGCCACGTAGAGACGCGCGGCGCGATCGAGTTTCAGAAACTCGAAGGTCGCAGGCGCCATGGCGAAAGAACTGCGGAAGCAGCTCAGCACGACGTCACGCGGATCGCGCCGCATGAACAACACCTTCGCACCCGGGAACAGCTTCGCGACAAGCACGAGCTGCTGCGAGCTGAGCGGCCTGTTGTCGACGAACACCTTGCCCTTCACATCGACATTGCGCGCCGCGACACGTTGCCAGTAATGCGCGCGGTACGCGGCCAGTTCGTTCGATCCGAGGCCGGCAAGCCGCTTGCGGCCTTCCTCGTTTGACAGAAAATCGCGCAGGGCCTCCTGGAGCAGGGGATGTTCCTGCAGCGCCACGACGTCCGGATGCCCTTCGAGCACGTTCTGAACCAGCGTGGTTCCGGAGCGCGGGAAACCGGCCAGGAAGACATGGCCCTTCACGCCAGCCTCGTTGGGTGCCCCAGGCATCGCACGCCACTGGGATGCCGGTGCGACATCCAGATAATCCTGCAGCCACAATGTGTAGGTGAACGCCGTCTCGCCCTCGGCAACGTCGAACCGTGGCGCGAACACATCGAATTTCCAGTCGTTGGCCGTCGTGTAGGCCTCGAAAGCCTCGGCGTAGCGCTTTTGCGCGTGACGTATATCGCCGATCAGGCTCATCGCGATCGCGCGTTCGATCGGCCCGGCTTTGGCGTCGGTTGCGAGACCCTGGGCGAGGTGCTCGGCGCGTCCGAGCGAACCGGACGCGAGTGCCATCGTGGCCTGGACCGTGAGGGCCGTGCGCTGGCCAGGCGAGAGCGCGAGCGCGCGCTCGATCAGCGCCTCTGCCGCCTTATCATCGCCCCGGCGCTGCGCCAGCTCTGCCAGCCCGGCCAGAGAAGCCGCATCGGTCGGATTGAGCTCTATCGCCTTTTCGTAAAGCACGCGGCCCGCCGCGACCTCCCCGGTGGCGCATTTGGCGACCGCGAGGTGATGATGGGAAGGTGCGTAATCCGGTTTCAGCGAAATCGCGGCGCCGAAAGCGCCCATGGCACGCTCCGTGTCTCCGACCTTTGCCGCGAGCACGCCGAAAGCATGATGGGCCAGCGGATCGTTCGGCGCCATCATCACGCCGCGCGCCAGATCCTGAAGGGCTTCGGGAATGCGGTCCTGCTGTTCCAGCCAATGCGCCCGGACATGGAGCAGCAATGGATCGACCGTTCCTTCGTCCAGCGCGCGGCGCGCGAGGTCGGTCGCGCGCGCAAGATTGCCGGCGCGCAAGAGGGTCTGCACCTCTTTGGCGACATCAGCAGGCAATTGCTCCGGGGACTGAACGTCGGACATCGAAACTCCGGTTACGCGATTTGCTTCGCGGCGATACTTACAGCAGGACTTGCCACGCGTCACCGCGTACGGACGCGGCGATTGCGCGGCCTGTGTATACCCTTAAAATCGGCTTTTTCGACAGGATAATGCATAGAAATGTCCGGTTCCGGCCCGAACGCAACGAGACCTTTGCCGGCACGAACGGCCACCTACAAGGGTCCCATTACGGATCCCACGCGCTGGACGACATTCCGTCACAGGCCAGGCGATATTTTCATCTGCGCCCCCGCCAAAAGCGGCACGACGTGGCTGCAAGCCATCTGCGCGATGCTGATCTTCAGCACGGCCGAGCTCGACATCGCGCCGGCCAAGATCTCTCCCTGGTTCGACACCAATCTGACGCCTTCGGATGCCGTGTCCGGGATGATCGAGGCCCAGCAGCACCGCCGCTACCTCAAAACGCATACGCCGCTTGATGGCATCCCGTATTTTGTCGACTGCAACTACATCGCGGTCTACCGCGACCCGCGCGATACGTTCCTGTCCATGATGCGGCTTGCGGCGAGAACACTCGAAGGCCGTGCGGCCGCGTCGCAGATCGCCGACCTTCATGCACTCTTCGGCCTCTGGCTCAAGGAACCGTTCCGGCCGGGCGAGGGGGAGCAAATGTCACTCGCAGCGATCGCGCATCATTTCAATCTCTTCTGGAAATACCGTGCGCTTCCCAATATCGCGCTGGTGCATTTTGCCGATCTGAAGCGCGATCCGGTGGGCGTGATCCGGGACATCGCAACCGCTCTCGGCATTGCAGCGGATGACAGGCTCATCGCGCGCATCGCCGAAGCAACTGCCTTTGCGAATATGCGCGACAAGGCGGCGCAATTCGCTCCGGGGATCGGCCGGGGCCAGTTCAAATCCGAAAGCGATTTCTTTCGCAGCGGTGAGAATGTGCAGTGGAAGGAATTCGTGACCGCATCCGAACTTGCGGCTTACGTGCAACGCCTGTCTCAACTCATTCCGCCGGACGCTTCGGCATGGCTCGAAAACGGATCAGGCGTCACGGAGTCCGGATAAACTTGATAGCCGCTCCGTCGTTCCGCGCGCATGGTCCATCACAGAAGTGACGGCGGGTTCGTTCTTGCGCCACTTCTGCGGGTCAGGCTGCGACAGCGTATAGCGCGACGGTTTCTTGCTCTCCTGGATGGCCTTCTGCATGCCGTCGCCAAACGGTACGTCCGCGAATGCGCAAAGGCGCTTCAGACTCGCTTCGAGATCGTGCTGCAGGTCTTCGTAACGCACCACGCACCAATCGGCAGCTGGGAGGGCGGAGAGATCGTCGAGGATGATCTCGTTCGCATCGCGCCACTGCCGCACCGCGATCTGCTCGAGACTGGCGCCGATCAGTTCACGCCAACCCGGTATCAGAAGCATCGACCACGGCAGGCCGGTCCAGCCGGGCAAAGCGGGATAGGTGACGAAATTGCCGGAGCGCCAGGCCTCCATGATCGCGCTGACATTGGCCTGCGCTTCGCGGTGGAGAAAGATGAAGCGCGCGTCGGGAAACAGTGCCTTCAAGAAAGGTATGCGCAGCGCGTTCTTGGGTGTCTTCTCGAGAAAGCGGAACGAGGCAGGCTGTGGACTGGCGCGGTTGAGCACGATGCCGCGCACATCGCGCATATCCTTCAGATAGTTGGCGCGCAGTTGCGCGCCTGTTTCCGCGGTCGCATCGGATTCTGTCAGCCTGTTGGAGTCGTAACCGCGCCGGCGCGGATCGAGCGCGGCGATCTGCTCGACGTGGAAGTGACCTTCGCCGCCAAGCGTCCAGAACGCGTCGTTGCGCGCGAGCATGTCGAATAGCCAAGTGCTGCCGGAACGCGGCGCCGAAACGATGAAAACGGGTCTGTCGAATTTGGGGACGGGTGGAACGACGGGAACACCGGGAGCCTTTGGAGCCGCTGCGCCATAAGCCTGTGGCTTTACCAGCGTGGCGATGGTCGCAGGCAGGGCCTGCATCAGAGGCCGGCCGTTGCTGGCCATCACGATGGTCTGGGGAATGGATTGGGCGGCCTCCATCGCCTGCTGCATCAACTTGACGAATTGCGGCATGCCTTCGGGTGTGGGCCCGACGGCATACCACAGCACACGCCATTCGTTGCGCAGCCAGCCGACGAAGCTCATCAGCCGCGCCATGCCGGCCGGATCGTTTCCGGGGACAGCCGCGGCGTCCGAAACCAGCCGCGAAAATTCCAGTTCGACGTCGCCGGGTGTCATCACCGGGTTGTCGACGAAACTCTCCAGCATCAAGCGTGGCGTCTCGCCTTCGCGATAGGGAACGAATTGCGGCGCCTCTTCGTGGCCGAGCGGCTTGGCCATCTGCCAGAATGCCGTGCTGCCATAGGTGTCGAAGGTGAGATGGATGCGCCTTGTTTGCGTCTCGTTGACGACCTTGTGCACGCGCCAATTGTCGAACGTCCACGCCTCGCCAGCCGCCATGTGCACAGCCTGGTCGCCGCTATGGAAGATGATATCGTGGTGAGTGAGCACCGGTATGTGTACACGCGTATGGGTGCGCCAGTAATGCTGGAGGTCGAAATGCGCCGGCACGCCATACCCGGGTTCGAGCCGCATCAGCCGCGCACGTCCGAGCAGCGTTTTGAACTGCGCCATGATCTGCATGATGTAGGGGCAGCGTTCGAGATATTCCGTCGGCCGCATCGGCGGCTCGAACTCGTCGTTTACCGTCCCGTTCGTCGAGATGAGATGGAGTGCGGAATTGCCTTTGAAATTTTCATGATGGAAGCGCCATGCGGTTTCCGGGATCGCGTCCACTTCAGACAACAGCCGCTCGGTATCGAAGCGGAAGGCGAATTTGTAGAACGGAAACTGGAGATTCATGGCTGCCTCTCGCGAGCAAACTTTAACGCAGCATGGCGGTCTCCCGCAAAACCCCGCTTGCGGCAGCGTCAATTCCCGCTTGGCGGATAGCCGAACCGCTGCACCCAGGGCTCAAGCACCGGAAGAGTGGGGGCCATTTGCGGCGCATAGTTCCGCCAGGATTCGACTGCGCTGCGATAGAGATCGCGCCGCACCTGGCTTGCGCTCGGCGAGCGGATGGAGCGGTTCTGCGCGGCCGTGCTGAAATCGCGCATCTCGTCGGTCCATTCGATGCCGAGATAATCGCAGACCCGCCGAATGCGCCCCTCGAAGTCGGCGATCATATCTTCGTAACGGTGCTCCAGGAGATCGAGGGGGAGCTTCGCGCGTGCGGCCTCGGCAAGATCCATCACGGCGCTATAAAAGCGTGCGCCATCTTCCAAATCCAGAAACTCGAACATGACCGCGTTGACGTCGAAGTGGCGGCGGAAACAGGAAAGGACGACATCGCGCGGATCGCGGATCGCGAAGAGTATCTTCGCACGCGGAAACAGCCGCGCGATGATGGGGAGATTGAAGACATTGAGCGGTTGCTTGTCGATAAACACCTTGCGACGCGGATTGACGCCGGCCGACTCCACACGCCGCCAATATTGTGCGCGCAGGCGGTCGAGCTCATCTCCCGAAAGCGCTGCCAGGCGGTCCAAGGCATCGTTGCTCCTGAGGTAAGTTCGCGACGCATCGATGAGAGTTTCGCGCTCCTCGAGATGGACGATTTCGGGATGAACCGCCAGCACCTGCTCGAGCAGCGTCGTGCCGGACCGCAGGAAGCCCATCAAGAAGACGTGTTCGCGGGCGCGCGGCGCGGCTTCTCCCCCCGGGGAGATATTCCACAGCTCTGCTGGAGTTTTGCGCAGATAGTCTGTCAGGCTTTCCACGACGGAGCGGGTTTTCTGCCCGGAGAGGCGCGCGGCATTGATACTGCGCAGTTCTTCATTCCTCGAACGGTAGGCAGCGAACGCCTGTGCAAAACGTCCCTGTCCGTCCAGGGCATCGGCATAGTATCCGAGTGCCAATGCGCGCGGATGGCCCACGACATTACGGTCGTCAATCATGGCTTTCAGGCGCCGTTCGGCCGCGCGATGCTCGCCTTCCGCCAGATCGCATATCGCCAGCGCCACGATCGCGGCAGGCTCTTGGGGATTTGCCATCAGGGCGCGGTTGGCGAGTTGGCGCGCCACACCCCGGTCGCCGGAGCGCGCGGCAATGGTTGCGAGAGCCGCCAACGCTTCGGGATAGATCGGCTGAAGGGCGATCGCGCGCTCATAAGCGCGCTTCGCGCCATTCTGGTCGCCATCAGCGGCAAGTGCCCAACCCTTGAAATAGTAGGTCTGCGCATCATTGGGCTCGAAGCGCAACGCCGTGTCGAAGCGGCTTATGCCCTCTTGTGGGCGATTGAGACGCACAAGGCACAGGCCAATGGCCTTGAGCACCAGCGGATCTTGCGGTGTGAGCACAAGAGCTTTTTCGAACTCATCCAGCGCGGCCTGCTGATTTCCCTGCGACTGTGCGAGCAACGCACGTGCGTTGAAAAACGCTGGGTGGCGGTTACCGGCGGAGAGGGCGGCGTCCGCTATGTCAGCCGCGCGCTTCAAGTTGTTGGCGCCGACCGCGGCGGAGACTTGGTCAAGCATTGCCTGGCCGTCCGATGTCAGATCGATCTGCAAGAGAGCCCTTTGTTCTTGTTGGGATTGAGCCGAATGGCGCTATCGGCTTTCCATAGCAACTGTTTCCCACGCCATCAAATATCGCTGTAGCCGAAATGGTTTACCCAAGGCTGAAGCTGCGGCAGCACCGGGGCGAGCTCCTGCCGATATCGCCGCCAATGGCCGCCAGTGTCACTCCTGAGCCCTTGACCCAGTTGTGCCGCCGTGGGGGTCACGACTGCGCGTGCTCCCTGCCGGGGCGCAAATTCCAGCAACACATCGTCATGCGAAAGGCCGATGAAGCCGGCGATACGCTCCATCTCGCGCGCAAAATCTGCCGTCAGCGATTCATGACGGACGTCGATAAACTTCAGCGGCAACTTGGCGCGATAGAGCATCGCGAGACGCATCGTCGAATCGTACAGAGCCGCAGCGCTTTCCAGTGTGAGCAACTCGTAGTTTGACGCATTCATGCGGAACCGGCGGCGGAAACAGGAGAAAACCACATCGCGCGGATCGCGCAGGCTGAAGACAATCTTGGCACCGGGAAACAGGCGCGAGATCAACGGAAGGTTGACGGTGTTGTAGGGTTGTTTGTCGATCACCGTCTTGCCCACCGGATCCAGACCGTGGCCACGCAAGCGTTGCCAATAGAGCTCGCGATAATGTTCCGCATCGCCGCCGCCGAGGTGTGCGAGCCGGTCGAGGTCCGCGTTCGTACGCATCAGTAGCGGGATGATGTCGGTCAGGGTGGCCCGCTCCTGCGTTGTGACGACATCGCAATGCCGCGCGAGCGCCTCCTCGAGCAGCGTCGTTCCAGAGCGCGGGAAGCCGAGAAGAAAGACATGCCGAGCACACGGCTCACTCTCTGCCGGAGGGGATGGGGACCAGGGATCTGTCCGCTCGAAATATCCGATCAGCCGATAAAGGTACTCCGGCATGGTTTCGCCAGGAGGGCGTGCGTATCGAGCGGTGTTTTGGGCTTGGATAGCCGCATTGCGCGCCTGCCACGCGGCGAAAGCCTCGGCGGTCCTGTTCTGTGCGTCCAGCACATCGCCTAAGACGCCCAGGGCCTCGGTGCGCTCGAAGGGCGGCGTCCGTGGATCGTGGGCGAGTGCGCGCGCGGCTTCGCCCGCCGCGGCGAGATTTCCCTCCTGTGCTTCCGCCTTGGCCACTGCCAGTCGTGCGCCCGGATGCGCCGGCATCAACGCCAGCGCCCCGGCGGCCCATGTCCGGGCTTCATCATTCGCTCCAACCCTGGCTGCCAGCAACGCCAGACGTGCCAGAGGTTCAGGGTTGGCGGGGTCGACGGCGTGTGCTCGCTTCCAGCTTTCGCGCGCGTCATCGAGTTCGCCAAGCTCTTCGCTTGCCCAGCCTTTGTTGAAATGGGCTGGCGCAAACTCCGGGAGTCGCGCCGCAACCAGCGAGAAAGCGGCTCGCGCTTTTTCGAACTGGCTGTCACGGGCATAAGCGAGCCCCAGCGCGTTGAGCGCCTGCATGTCGTCCGGGTCGAGCGCATGCGCGCGCTTCAAATCGGCCAGCGCCAAGGCGTCCCGTCCGGCTCTCTCGTGCTCATAGGCTCGGAGATTGAGATAAAGCGCGCGCTCATCCCCGTCTGCCAAGGCGGCGCAAGCAAGTGCAACGGCCCGGGCCACGTCCTGCGCCTGCAGGGCGCCCAGAATGTCCTGGTGCCGGTTGCTGGCGGGGGCAGGCGGCTGCGAACTCATGAATGACCGGCGGGTGTTCTGCGCATCGCCGTTCATAGCGACAGTTTCCGGCCGGGACAAAGAAAAGCGGCGGCCCTTTTGGGGCCGCCGCCTTCAGGCTCTCGGATACCGAGGCTTAGTACTTCGCCGTCACACCGATGAACAAGGTGCGACCCAGCGAATCGTACGTGCCCGGGAAGGTGTTGCCGTTGCCGAACGGCGGGGCAGAAACACCCCAGGTATTGCTGTCCATCGTCGGCGGGTTTTTGTCGAACACGTTGTTCACACCGAATCGGAACTCAAGACCAGGACGTGCCGTCCACGTACCGGAGATGTCGAAGTAGTCCATTGCCGGCAATTTGGCATCGACCGGATCCGAACAGATACCGTAGGCCGAGCAATAGGCGGTCCTGAGGCCATCCAGGTTGGAGTTGGTAGTGTTCTCGTCAAGCTTCACGCTTGAGAGATGGCGCCAGTCCAACGACAACGAGACATCCCACGGCGAGGTCCAGGTGACGCGCATCTTGTGGCGCCACGTCGGGCTCGGTGTACCGCAAACCACGCCGAACAGGCCGGCACAGTCGTAGGTCGGGTGCCCAGGATCCACCGGAACCTGAGTCGGTGAGGTCGTCAGCGACTGCAGATAGGTTCCAATCATGTTGATCGACAGCCCGCCAGCGCCATCCAGGCCCCAATCGTCGAACTGGGTCTGATAGTTGGCTTCGAAATCGACACCCGAGGTCGCGAGGTAGTTCAGATTGCGCGTGTTCGCGTCAACAAAGCCCGAACCGAAGATCGAACCGGTTCCGCCATTTGAACGATGAACGAGGGGGCAGAAGTATGCCTCGCTCGCCGCCGTTGCAGTGGAACCATAGCAGCCCGACAGCGTGACGTTCGGATCGATGAAGGAGATGTAGTTCTTCACCTTGATGTCGAAATAGTCGATCGTCGCGGTGAAGCCGTCGATAAAGGACGGTGTCAGCACAAGGCCGATCGACCAGGTATCCGAAGTTTCGGGATCCGGACGAAGCGCCGGGTTGGTGCCGAATTGCGCGTTACACTGAGCGGACGGGCAGGTGTCACCCACGATCAGCTGGCCATTTCCGGTGACGCACTTGGCATTGCCGGGAATGGAGCAGGGATCCTGACCGCCGAACAACGCGACGTTGAGCGGCGAGAACGACTCCAACACCGTCGGCGCGCGAACCGCACGCTGATAGCTGCCGCGGACGCGGAAATCGTCGATCGGTTGCCAGTCGAACCCGTACTTGTACGATGAGACCGCGCCTGCCGAGCTGTAGTCCGAATAGCGATAGCCGGCGTTGAGCGTCAGGGACTGGAAGAACGGCATGTCCTGAGCAATCGGCATCTGAATTTCGCCGAAGCCTTCCGTCACGTTGAACCCGGACTTCGGAACCGACAACGTCGCCGAACCCTGTCCGTAGAGATCGTTGATCTGGAAGTCGCGGCTTGTGTCGAGCTGCAGCTGTTCCTGGCGATATTCCGAGCCAAGCGCAATCGAGAACGGGCTCTTCGACCATGGCGTCTGGATACCCCACTCGCCAAGATCGCCGGTGATCGAACCGCTGACCACTTGTTCTTGCGTGAAGCCTTCCTTGAAGCCCTGCGCCTTGACGTAGTCCAGCATGCCGGGCGTCAACGCACCGAAGCCATGGAAGAGGTCGATCGGAACGCACTTGGTATCGATACCCAGATCGGTAGCCACGCAGTTGCCGGTAACCGGATTGACATCCAGGCCATTTTCCAGCCGCTGCTTCGACCATTCGTTCTGGTAGTTCTCCTGGTACACCGTCTCGCCGAACTGGCCGTAGAGGTCATACGACCAGCCGTGACCGAGGTCGCCCTTGCCACCGACGACGAGGCGATAAGAGGTATGACGGAGATCGTCGATACGGTTGCCGCCTTCGACGTCGCGGCGGCCAAGCCAGAGCGTCGCAAAGCCGGGCCTGAGGTTACAGTTACCGGTGTTTCCAACCGGGGTACAAGGGTTATTAAAGTAAGCTTGCTGCGCGTTGGAGGTGCACATCAGGTCCCGCTGCTGCGCAGTCATTAACGGATTATCGCAGTTCACCTGGACGTAACCTGGGCTGATGGTGCCCGGGAAGTCTGCCGGACCGCTGCCGATGAACGAGCCGGAAGGGGCAATCTGAGCCAACGTGTGGTCGTCCGAGAACATGAAGTTCGAATAGACGTCCAGCATCGGGCTGACCTGATAGTGGCCAAAATAGCCGCCGTCATAGCGAACGTCGGGACGCTGCAGGTAGTTCAGCGGTCCATAGTTGAACTTCTGCGACGGGGCGCCGGTGTAGGGGACCCACGTCGTGTTGCCACCAAAGAAGCCGTTCGGCTGCCCGGACACGCGGGCATCCCATGCGCGGATGCGGTTGTAGTTGCTCGAACCCGAGCAGTAGAGGTTTGTGCTGAAGTTTGTCGTCAGCGAACAGGCCGAGAAGTCACGGGCCGATTCCAGCATCGACTGGATATCGCGATAACCCATATAGCCCGTGATGTTGCCTTTGCCGTCAGCCGTGTTGACGCCCATGATCAGATTGGCTTCGGTGGTCGCACCACCCCACCAGTCGCTGGGAGCCGAGGCAAAGCCTGCATCGGACTGAAGTTTGGAGTAAGGAACTCCGTGGCTCTTCCCATCGTTAGCAGCGTTGTTGACGGAATACTGGGCATCGACTTCGACGCCCTCGAAGTCCTTGCGCATGATGAAGTTCACCACGCCGCCTAAGGCGTCCGAACCATACACGGCCGAGGCGCCGCCGGTCAGAACTTCAACGTGGTCCACCATGTCCGCGGGAACCTGGTTAAGGTCGGCGACCGGGTTGGACGGGTCGGACGGCATCAGACGCTTGCCGTCGATCAGCACGAGAGTGCGCTGAGAGCCCAAACCACGAAGGTCGACGGTCGCCTGACCGGTCGCGCCGTTCGAGGCCGTCTGCGTGAAGTCCGAGAAGACGCCGGGCAGATTATTCAGCAGGGTTTCGACGCTGGTTGTACCCTGCAGTTTCATTTCCGTCTGGTTGACCGAAGTCACCGGGCTGGAGCTGTACAAGCCCACTTGCGGAATACGTGAACCCGTTACGACAACGGTTTCGACCGGTGCTTGTTGTGCCATTGCAGCCGATGACAGGCTCATGGCCGACGCGGTCGCTGCTCCGAGGAGCAGAGCCGTTTTCAGGCTGCTCTTGCTTTGTATTTGAAACACTTGGAACCCCCTTGGTTCTGATCGTAACGACGTTCGCTAGCGGGATTGAGTGCTTTACAACACCGATTCTTGCGTCCCCTCATCAGCGACGCGAAGTCCACCCGTTCATTCCAAAGGTTACGAGGCTGTACGCTTTGGGTCAAAATAGAATCGACCGTGTGGAAGATTCCCGGCGTGAGTGTGGTATTTAGGTGTCAACGCGGATGCGCGCGGCGCTTGTGTCAGGCATTTCGAAATTGCGGCAACAAAAGTGCAGCGCGTTTGATGTTCGTTTGGAGAAAGTTGCCAAAAGCCCTTGAAATCACGGCCGTTTGTCGCAACCTGTCGCCAATGGTCTCAGAAGACCTCACTTGAACTTGACCTGAGCGGAAGTCGCGAGCGGAAGGCCATCACAGTTTCTTGATGTTCTGGGGCCGCGTGTTATGCGTCTGACATGACAGTCACGCCAAATTCCGATTCGGCCATACGAATCACAAATGCTCTTCAGGAAGCTGCTCGCTTTCGCGCCGCAGGCCGCGCCGATTTGGCTGAGCGCACCTGTCGGGGAATCCTGGCCGCGTATCCGGAGCAAGTCGCGGTGCTTAACTTCTTGGCGCTTCTGGTGCGCGATCGTGGTGATCTTGCCGAGGCGGAAGCCCTGTTCCGGCGCGGTATCGAAATGGCGCCGGGCGAGGCCAACCTTCACAACAATTATGGCAATCTACAGCGGCGGCTGGGGGATCTGGCCGGCGCGGAGGCCTCTCTTCGCAAAGCGATCCGGCTGAAAGCGACCTATCCCGAGGCTTATTTAAATCTGGGCGTCGTATTGGGCGAGCTTGGCCGCCGTGAGGAGGCTGTCGCGGCCCTGCGGCGCGCGACCGTTCAGCGGCCGGGCTATGCCGACGCGCTGATGCAGATCGGTGTGCAGTTCCGGGAAATGGGCAAAAATGAAGAGGCGTTGCGGTCTTTCGATGCGGCACTCGCCGCTCAGCCAGCCCATTTCGCAGCCCATTATAACCGGGGCGATGTGTTGGTGGCGTTCGGGCGCTTTGAAGACGCGCTCGCCGCCTTCGACGCCGCGCTTCGGCTCAATCCCGCGAGCACCGAAGCCAGATACGCCCGCGCCAATACGCTCGCGCGCACCGGACGCCATGACGAAGCGTTGGAGACCTATCGGCAGGTCATCGAGACCGCGCCTGATTTTCTCTCCGCACATCGCGAATATAACGCCCTCGCGTGGACGATGGGGCGCGAGGACCTGAACTTCACATCCTTCGCGATCGCACGAAACAAGGTCGGCGACACACCGGATTTGATGTTGATCGAAGCGGAGCAGCGGTTGCGGTTCAAAGACACTGCCGTCGCAGAACAGCTCCTGCGGCAGGCGCGCGAGATCGCTCCGGAGCGCCTCGATATCGTCAATGCACTCGGCCGGGCGGTCATGGCGCAAGGGCGTTTCGAGGAGAGCGTGGATGTTCTCCAGGACGCGGCTTACCGCGTCGCCGAGTCTGCAGATTTCCAGCGTGACCTCGCCATTGCGTTGCTTCGCGCGAACCGGCCTGCGGAATCGATGCGCGTGCTGGAGCGTGCGCTGACGCAGGCGCCGCATGACCAGCTTCTGCTCGCTTTCCTCGCGCTTGCTTATCGAGAAATGGGGGACAGCCGTCTCGCCGGCCTGGTCGACCATGAGAAATATGTGCGCGTCTACGATTTGCCGCCGCCGGCGGGCTACGCTGACGCGCAGTCCTATAACGACGAACTCGCCAACGAACTTCTGCGTCTGCACACGCGCAAGGTAGAGCCCTTCGATCAATCGCTGCGCGGCGGAACGCAGACCATGGGCGATCTCTTCGACGCACGATCGCGTGCGATCGCGCAGCTCAAAGAGAGCATCGATACTGCGGTCGCCGATTATGCCGCATGGCTCCCGGAGGATCCGGCCAATCCCGTGGCCGCGCGCAAGGCGGCCACGTTCGAATACTCCGGATCGTGGTCGTGCCGGCTTCGCACCGGCGGCTTCCACGACAACCACGTCCATCACAAGGGCTGGATCAGCTCTGCCTATTATGCCGTGCTTCCCGACGCGACGAAGGACAAGTCCGCACAGCAGGGCTGGCTCAAATTCGGGGAATCGAACATCGCACTCAGCGAGCGCGACCGCCCGGAGCAACTGGTCCAGCCCACGGTCGGAAAGCTCGTGCTGTTTCCGTCCTATTATTGGCACGGTACGGTGCCTTTCGCGTCGAACGATGCGCGCATGACGGTGGCATTCGACGTCGTACCGAAACCCGCCGCCAAGAACTGAACGGGGAAGGCATGTCAGCGACGAACAAGACGCAGCAACCGGTCCCGGTGGAGACGCTCAGTTTCGAGGCCGCGCTGAAAGAACTCGAAGGCATCGTTTCCCGTCTTGAGCAAGGCGAAGTCGATCTCGAAGATTCGATCGCCCTTTATGAGCGCGGCCAGACGTTGAAGGCCCATTGCGAAAAGAAGCTCAAAGCCGCCGAAGGCCGGCTTGAAAAGATCGTTCTTGGCGCACAGGGACCGGCCGGTACGGAACCTGTAGAGCCGCTGTAGGATTCCCACGACCTTCTTGCTTACGGCCAAGAAGGAATCGCACACGGACATTGTGTGCGCGCCAGCCATACGGAGAATGCAAGGAAGAGAACTAGCTCGGTTTTTAATCTAAATCAGGGCGCGGCGGTGTTCCCAAGGATGGCGAAGTTAAGCGCTGGAAACGTCGATGCGTCCTCATGACAGCGCGGCAGAGCTATTTGTCATTTCATCGTGGGTACTTGGACGATTCGTGGCGAAAGGAGCGACGCCACCGCAACATTTGGTCTTGGGCCGCCTGTGGCAGCAGGACCACGGGTCCAACTTGCCGCGCCGGACGTTCCCGAGCGTGCTTGATTTATGGCGCGAAAGGGCCGACTTTTGGCGCAGTGCAGCACAATATTTGACGCTACGGTCGATTCTCGCGCCGTGCGGATATGGATATCGATGGGTCTCCCCTCCAAGACAGCTTTGTTGGATCACGTTCAGGAACCGCAAGATTTGCGGGCGCTCCCCAAAAGCGAATTGCGCCAGGTCGCCGACGAATTGCGCGCGGAACTCATCGACGTCGTGTCGGTGACCGGTGGACATCTAGGCGCCGGACTCGGCGTCGTGGAACTCACTGTAGCGTTGCACTACGTGTTCGACACGCCCAAGGACAAAATCGTGTGGGACGTCGGTCACCAGGCCTATCCGCACAAGATCATCACCGGTCGGCGCGAACGGATGCGTTCGTTGCGCCAGGGCGGCGGCCTTTCTGGATTCACAAAGCGCGCGGAGAGCGTCTACGACCCGTTTGGCGCGGCGCACTCGTCGACATCGATTTCGGCCGCGCTCGGCTTTGCCGTCGCGCGCGACATGAAGGGCGACAACAACAACGTCATTGCCGTGATCGGCGATGGCGCGATGAGCGCCGGCATGGCCTATGAGGCGATGAACAATGCCGGCGCGATGAACGCACGGCTGATCGTCGTTTTGAACGACAACGACATGTCGATCGCGCCGCCAGTCGGCGCAATGAGCGCCTATCTCGCGAAACTCGTGTCCAGCCGCTCCTATCGCGGCCTGCGCAACATCGGCAAGAAGCTCGCCCACATGCTTCCGCGCCCGATGGAGATCGGCGCCAAGCGCGCGGAGGAATATGCGCGCGGCATGGTGACGGGCGGCACGCTGTTCGAGGAGCTCGGCTTCTATTACGTGGGACCGATCGACGGCCACAATCTCGATCACCTCATTCCAGTGCTCGAGAACGTGCGCGACACGCGCAACGGACCGATCCTCGTCCACGTGGTGACGAAGAAGGGCAAGGGCTATCCGCCCGCCGAAGCCAGCGCCGACAAATATCACGGCGTCACCAAGTTCAACGTGCTGACCGGCGAGCAGAAGAAATCCAACTCCAAGGCACCGGCCTATCAGAAAGTATTCGGCGAAGCGCTGATCGCGGAAGCAAAGAAAGACAACCGCATCGTTGCCATCACGGCGGCGATGCCGTCGGGTACGGGCGTCGATCTGTTCCAGAAGGTTTTCCCGGATCGCACGTTCGATGTGGGCATTGCCGAGCAGCACGCGGTGACATTCGCGGCCGGTCTCGCGGCCGACGGCATGAAGCCGTTCTGCGCGATCTATTCGACCTTCCTGCAGCGTGCCTACGACCAGGTCGTGCACGACGTGGCGATCCAGAATCTTCCGGTGCGATTTGCCATGGACCGCGCGGGGCTTGTAGGCGCTGACGGTCCGACACATGCAGGCTCATTCGACATCGCCTATCTCGGCACGTTACCGAATTTCGTCCTGATGGCCGCCGGCGATGAGTCCGATCTCGTTCATATGGTGGCGACGCAGGTCGCACTCGACGACCGGCCGAGCGCGCTGCGCTATCCGCGCGGCGAGGGCATCGGCATCGAACGTCCGCTCGAAGGCGTTCCGCTAGAGATCGGCAAGGGCCGCATCCTGCGTGAAGGCAATTCGATTGCGATCCTCTCCTACGGCACGCGTCTTATCGAAGCGCTGGCGGCAGCGGACAAGCTCGCGGGTTACGGATTGTCGGCGACGGTTGCGGATGCGCGCTTCGCGAAGCCGCTCGACACCGATCTCGTCAGCCGCCTGGCGCGCGACCACGAAGTGCTGATCACGGTCGAAGAGGGCGCCATCGGCGGCTTCGCGGCGCAGGTGATGCAGCACCTCGCGATGGAAGGCGCGTTCGACAAGGGCCTGAAAATCCGCCCGATGATCCTGCCCGACCGTTTCATAGACCAGGACACGCCCGAGAAGATGTATCAGGCGGCGGGACTCGATGCCGCCGGCATCGTCGCGACTGCGTTGGGCGCTCTCGGCCGCGAGCAGGAAGCGGCAGCCGCGCGTGCGGTGATCGCCTAAGGCCACATGCCATCGCCATCATCGCGGGCCGACGTCTTTCTCGTCGAGCACGGCTATGCGCGCACGCGGGCCGAGGCGCAGGAGGCGATTGAGGCCGGCAAAGTGTTTGATGGCGGCAGGCGCGTGATCAAGCCGTCGCAGCGCCTGAACGAGACCTCGCGGATCAAGTATGAACGCGCGCATCCCTTCGTTTCGCGCGGCGGGCTGAAGCTGGCTGCCGCGCTCCATCATTTCGATCTGTCGCCGCGCGGTCTGGTTTGTCTCGATCTCGGGGCTTCGACCGGCGGGTTCAGCGAAGTGCTTCTGATGCACGGCGCGAAGAAAATCGTCGCAGTCGATGTCGGCCTCGGCCAGCTCGATCCGAAAATCGCAGCCGATCCGCGTGTCGTTTCGCTCGAACGCACGAACGCGCGCGATCTTTCGCCGAAACTGATTCCGGAAGCACCCGAAGCCATTGTCGCCGATGTCAGCTTCATTTCGCTGAAGCTTGCGCTTCCGAAGGTGCTGACGCTTGCCGCGCCGGATGCGTGGCTGATCGCGCTGGTGAAGCCGCAATTCGAGGTCGGAAAGGCCCATATCGGCAAGGGCGGGATCGTCCGCGACGAAGCCGTCCAGGAAGCGGCACTTGCGGACATTGCTGCGTGGCTTCCGGGGAACCCGGGCTGGAGCGTCACGGGTTCCATCCCAAGTCCGGTCAAGGGTGGCGATGGCAACCGCGAATTCCTGCTCGCTGCGCGCAAGGCATGAACGCGCTCTGCCGACATTTCGGAACCTGTGGCGGCTGTGCGCATCAGGACATGCCGGACGGCGCCTACCGCGCGCTGAAGCGCGAGGCTGTCATTCGCGCTCTGGCCCGGCACGGGCTTGGCGATGCCGATGTGAGCGACGTCGTCGAAGTCGCGCCCGGAACGCGGCGGCGCTGCGTGTTCAAGATCGCGAGGAAAAACAGCGAGGTTCTTGTGGGCTTCCACGCCCCCGCCTCGCACAGCATTGTGGATATGCGCGAATGCCGCGTGCTGACGCCTGCACTGTTCGGTCTTGCAGGTCGCGTGCGTGCGATCATGGGCGAAATCCTCAGCAGCAATGAAGCGGCGGAGCTGCACGCTACCGAAACCGATACGGGCTTCGACCTCGCGTTTCGCTGGCCGCGCAAAGCGGCGCCGGCGTTGATCGCAACGCTGGCGCGCTGGGCCGGGCAGGCGAACGTCGCGCGCATCACATCCGGCAACGACATTCTGGTCGAACTGGCGCAGCCCACGCTTCGGATCGGCAAGGCCGATGTCCGGCTTCCGCCCTTTGCGTTCCTTCAGCCGACACGCAAGGGCGAGGGGTTCCTTCAGGGCCAGGTTCGCGATGCGCTCGCCGGCACGAAATCCGTTGTCGACCTGTTCGCGGGCTGCGGAACCTTTTCGTTCGTGCTGGCGGAGAAGGCGAAGGTCCTCGCTGTCGAACTCGACGCCACGATGCTGGAGGCACTGACGGGTGCCGCGCGAACCGCGAAAGGCCTCAAGCCCATCGCGATCGAAAAACGCGACCTCTTCAAGCGCCCGCTGATGACGCGGGAGCTGAACGCGTTCGACGGCGTGTCGCTCGATCCGCCACGAGCAGGGGCCGAGGCGCAGATCGCCCAACTCGCCCAGTCGAAAGTCCCGCGCGTTGCTTACGTCTCATGCAATGCCGAGAGTTTTGCCCGCGATGCCCGTGTGCTGGTTGACGCGGGCTTTAAGATGAATCCCGTGGTCCCTGTGGACCAATTCCTCTGGTCGGAGCATATTGAACTTGTGGCATCGTTCGGGCGTTAGACGGGGCTTATGCGGTTGAAACTTGTGTTTGCAGCGCTGTTTGCCGTGCTGATGTCCGCAACGACGGCGCTCGCGGCAGCGCCGTCGTTTGCGAATTGGGCAGCCATCGTGGTCGCGGGCGACTGGCACGCCCATTCCGGCGCGCCGAGCGAAGTGTTCGACAATGCGCGGCGCGACATCGCTGCAGATCTCGTGCGCATCGGATTCTCGCCGGCCAATGTGGTGCAGTTCTCGGTGCGCCCCGCGCGCTATCCCGACACCGAGCCGCGCAATTCCGACGGGCAGACCATCTCCACGACGCTGTGGGACCTGTCGAACCGCACCGACGGTGGATGTCTTGCCTATTTCACCTCGCATGGATCGACCGACGGCATCGTGATGGGCGAGGGCGTCCTGCCGCCCGGCCGCATGAACCAGTTGATCACCAATGCCTGCGGCGACCGGCCGACGGTGGTGATCGTGGCGGCATGCTTCTCGGGCGTGTTCGTGCCTGCGCTTGCGGCGCCGAACCGGATGGTGCTGACAGCCGCGCGCCCGGACCGCACCTCGTTCGGCTGCGGCGAGCAGGACCGCTACACGTTCTTCGACACCTGCATGCTGCAGAGCCTGCCGAGCTCCGGCGATTTCCCCGATCTGGCTAGGAACGTCATCGGCTGCGTCGCGGCGCGCGAGAGGAAAGACGGCATCAAATACCCCTCGGAGCCGCAGCTTTCGATGGGCGCGGATGTGGCGGCGCTGTTCCCGCGCTGGCGTTGATCGAACCGCAAGCGGCGGCACGAAATTCTCTCTGTGAGCGTGCCCGCTTATTTCTGCGTCGACTCGTTGGCGGTGATGATGGCCGAGCGGATCTGTTCGGTCAGTTCGCTCATGCCTGAGGGTGAGTGCGGTATCAGGATCACCTTGCTGCCAGAGGAAATGCCTATTTCTTTCATCGTGTCGAAATACTGGGTGAGGAGGACGAGGTTCAACACCTCGTGTTCGTTCACGCCGCCGACCTTGTCGGTGAAGGCCGCAATCGATTCCCGCAAGCCGTCGATGATCGCGCGCCGCTGCTTGGCGATGCCTTCGCCTTGAAGATGTTTCGATTCCGCTTCGGCCTCGGCGTTCTTCACCACCAGGATCTTGTTCGCTTCGCCCTTGGCGGCGGCGGCGACCTGAAGCCGCTGCTGGGTCTGGATTTCGTTCATCGCCGCCTTGACGTTGTCGGCGGGATTGACGTCGGTGACGAGGGCGTTGGGAATCTCGAATCCGTACTGCTTCATCGAGACGTCGAGTTCGCTCTTCACCGCCGCGCCGACGTCGTCCTTCCTCTCGAACACCTCGTCGAGGTTCATCTTCGGCACTTTCGCGCGCACGACATCCAGCACGTAGGACCTGATCTGCTCCACATGATCCTGAAGCTTGTAGTAGGAATCCGCTTCACTGCCTTCGACCACGCGGTACTGCACGGCGACGAACAGCTTCACGAAAACATTGTCGAGCGTCTTGGTCTCGACTTCCACGAGCAATTGCTGCACCCGCAGCGAGACACGCTGTACGATGCCTTCGACATAGGGGATCTTGAAATTCAGCCCCGGCCGCGCCGTACGGACATATTTGCCAAAGCGTTCGATGATGGCGCGGCTCTGCTGCTGCACCGTGAAAAAGCTGCCGAGCACCAGCCCGAGCAGAAAGAACGCGATGATCGCGAACAGAATGGCCAAGAAGACTTCCATGATATCCCCCTCTAGGCCGGACGACGGGCCTGCCCAATGTGTCTCAATGCGTGATCGGCGAGCACGATCGCCATCATCGCTTCGCCCACCGGCACCGCCCGGATACCGACGCACGGATCGTGGCGGCCCTTCGTGACGATCTCCGTCTCGTTGCCGTCGATGTCGATGGTTTTGCGCGGCGACAGGATCGACGAGGTCGGCTTGACCACGAAGCGCGCGACGATCGGCTGTCCGGTCGAGATGCCACCCAGGATTCCGCCCGCGTGGTTGGAAAGGAATTTTGGCTTGCCGTTGCGGCGCGGACGCATTTCGTCGGCATTTTCCTCGCCCGACATTTCCGCCGTGGCAAAACCGTCGCCGATCTCCACACCCTTCACCGCATTGATGCTCATCATCGCGGAAGCAAGATCGGCATCGAGCTTGCCGTAGATCGGCGCGCCGAGGCCGGCAGGGATGCCCTCCGCGACGATTTCGATCACCGCACCGATGGAAGAGCCTTTCTTGCGGATGGCTTCGAGATATTCCGTCCATGGTGCCACGATCTGCGCGTCGGGCGCGAAAAACGGATTGCGCGAGACTTCCGCCCAAGCCCAGTTTTCGCGACCGATCTTCCGGTTCCCTATTTGGACAAGCGCGCCGCGCACAGTGGCTTTCTTGTAGAGCGAGGCTAGAACCCTGCGCGCCACTGCGCCGGCCGCGACGCGGCTCGCGGTTTCGCGGGCGCTCTGCCGCCCGCCGCCGCGATAATCCCGAACGCCATACTTGGCCCAATAGGTGTAGTCGGCATGGCCGGGACGAAACTTATCGCGGATGTCCGAATAATCTTTCGAACGCGCATCGACGTTCTCGATCAAGAGCGCAATCGGCGTGCCGGTCGTCACCTGTTGCGGCATCCGCTCGTCCTGGAAGACGCCTGAGAGAATGCGGACGGTATCCGGCTCCTTGCGCTGGGTGACGAATTTGGACGTCCCCGGCCGGCGGCGGTCGAGATCGGCCTGGATGTCGGCTTCGGTCAAAGGAATGTTCGGCGGACACCCGTCGATCACGCAGCCGATTGCGGGCCCGTGGCTCTCGCCGAAGGTTGTGACGCGGAACATGTGACCGAATGTGTTGAAGGACATCTGGGAAATCGACCGTGCGGGGCTCTTCCCTCGCGGGAACACCGAAAGTATTGCACAGATTCGCGGGCCTATTGCGCGAAATACGCTTCCGTTCCGCCCGCTAGCCGAAGGATCCCACCATTCGGCGGGTGGTGGTCCAGCATGTCCTTCCGGGACAGTCCAAGCACGTGGCCGCGGATCAGGCGGATGACCCCGGCATGCGTGACGAGAACCGCGTCGCGCGCTAGCGTATCGAGAAAGCGTCCGATGCGCTCGTAAGCCATAGCGACACTTTCGCCATGCGCACGCACATAGTCCCAATTGGCTTCGCCGAAGCCGCCGATCTTGCGTTCTGCAATCTCGCGGATGGTTTTGCCGGTGTCGTCGCCGAAGTTGATCTCCATCAGCCTCCGGTCCGCCCGATAGTCCAGAGGATCGAGGGCTGCTTCCGTGCGCAGCAATTCCATGGTGACGCAGGTACGATGCAGCGGGCTCGCGATGAAGTCGAGTTTGGTGAAATCAAGCTCCATCTGCCTGAGCAGTCTTCCATTCGCGCGCGCTTGTTCGCGGCCATGTTCGGTCAAGGGCGTATCGTCCTGTGCGCCGATGCGGCGATGCAAATTGTGGGCACACTCGCCATGGCGGACGAGGTAGAGCGTCAACCCTGCCAGGCGAGTCATTTGTCGAAACGCACCAGTTCGCTGCCACGCACGCGGAAGACGACGCCTTGCGGTTCGTCGAGGGCGGACATCTGCTCCCAACTCAGCCCCTGGAACAAGCCACGCAGGATGCGCGTGAAGGCGCCATGCGACACGGCGATGGTGTCGGCGCTTAGGTCATAGACCCAGCTCGTCGCGCGCATCGATACATCGGCATAGTTCTCGCCACCGCCAGGCACGCGGATCGCTCCCTTGTTCGCCATGCGCGCCTCATAGGTCGGAGGATCGAGCGCGCGCGCTTCGGCATCGGTCAGCCCGTCCCACGAGCCCAGATCGATCTCCTCGATCCGCGTGTCGGTGGTGTAGCCCTTGGGCGGAAGTCCCAAGTTGGTGCGGATGATCTCCATGGTCAGACACGCGCGCTCGAGCGGGCTCGCGACATAGCCGTATGAGGCAAATCCGGGAACCTCACGCTGCAGGATACCCGCAATCGCCAAAGCCTGATCGTGGCCCTTCGCCGTCAGGGGCGTGTCGACGTGATCGCCCTGGAACCGCTTCTCGACATTGGCCACGGTTTCGCCATGGCGGCAGAAATAGAGCGTGATGCCAGGCTTGAGTTCGAGCGCCATCTCACTCCGGCTTCGCGACGTTGATGTCGGGCGCGTCCTCGGCCTTCATGCCCACGATGTGATAGCCGGCATCGACATGCAGGCATTCGCCGGTGACCGCACTTCCGAGATCGGACAGAAGGAAGAGAGCGGTGTTGCCCACCTCGTCGATCGAGACGTTGCGGCGGAGCGGCGAGTTGTACTCGTTCCATTTGAGGATATAGCGGAAATCGCCGACGCCGGAGGCCGCAAGCGTCTTGATCGGCCCGGCAGAGATCGCGTTCACGCGGATGGCCTTTTTGCCGAGGTCCTCGGCCATATAGCGGACGCTCGCCTCGAGCGCGGCTTTCGCCACGCCCATCACGTTGTAGTGCGGCATGACCTTCTCGGCGCCGAAATAGGAGAGCGTCACCATCGAGCCACCCTTCGGCATCATCTTCTCGGCCCGCTGGGCCACGGCCGTGAACGAGTAACAGGAGATGTCCATCGTCATGCGGAAATTGTCGGGTGTGGTGTCGATATAACGGCCCTTGAGCTGCTCCTTGTCGGAATAGGCGATGGCATGGACCACGAAATCGAGTGTGTCCCACTTGGTCGCGAGTTCGGTGAACATACCGTCGAGCGAGCCCTGGTTCGAGACGTCGCAGTCGATGAGCGCGGCCGGATTGAGCGGCGTGACGAGTGGCACGACGCGCTTCTTGAACACATCACCCTGATAGGTGAAGGCAAGTTCCGCGCCCGCCTTGTGCAGGGTCTCGGCAATGCCCCAGGCGATGGAACGGTCATTGGCGACGCCCATGATGAGCCCGCGCTTGCCCTTCATGAGGCTGCTTGTGGACATAGCTTGCTCCGGGAACATCTCTCGCCGTTTGGCTCCCCCGGCTAAGGCGGATTGGCTCCGAAATCAAGCACATCCGGCGAATGATCGGAATTGACGGCCGCGTGGCCGCCAGAGTTCCGCCGTCAGAGGATGGCGCGAGGGGACACTGGACGCGCCCGAGCGCCGTCGACGGCGACGCGGGGCGCGCGCCCTGGTCGAGCAGGTGCGAATGCTCGACGCCATGTCTATCTGGCTGCGTCAGAAGACACGAAGGGAGATGTCGTCGATTACAAAGTCGTTTCCGTCCCAGTTCTGCTTTAAATCGACGAGCGAAATCGTCGCTGTCGTGTTGCCGTCAGAGCTCCAGCGAATCGTGGCCTCGTGCCATTGCCCGTCATAGTGCGGTGGTAGCGTCAGCGGCCTTCCGACCGGCTGACCGTTGATATAGACCTGAATGCGTGGGCTGGGTTTCGTATAGAACACCGGATCGACGGACGTCCCCCAAAACTTCAAAACATATTCGGTACCGGGGCTCACGGCGACATCCTCTGACCAAAAGGCGACGTTGGGGGCGGTTGCTCCGTCGACGATCAACATCTTGCCGGTGCCCGTGGTGTGATCGCCGATATCGGCCCAGCCGGCACACACAGCGAACGGACTGTGGGCGATCATGTAGGCGCCGTACTCGCCGCAAGAGTTGACATAGGTGTAGCCGCTGCTGAAACCGGAATTGCCGCCGCTGAAGCCGCCGTTGATGATGAGGTTCGCAGCTGCTCCTGCGGGCGATGCGCCCATGCCCAAAAGGAACAGACAGGCTGCGAGAGCTGCGTGCGATCGGGGTCGAAGAACAATCATTGGATTCTCCGTTCAGTAGGTTTGCCGAAGCGAAGATTCCGCGAGGTGTTCTCACGCCGGCCATCCGAGCGTTTTCGCGACGGAGCGCAGCTACCTCCTTTCAGGAACGCCAGCCTATCGGAGCTTCGCGCGCGGAGCGTAGCGTATTTTCCATTTTTGCGCGAACTCGGATCGGCGCAAAGTTTGTCGGGCAGGGCGGAAAGGCCGAGAACTTAGTTCGTGGGCTTTCCCGCCGAGTCCACGCAGTGCGCGCCTGCAGCGTCGATGTTGCAGAGGTCGGTGGCCTCGATATTCCCGGCGTTGAACGTTGACGGCGCGACGTCCGCAACGGCGTAGGCCAGCGTGGCGTCCTCCCGCGTGAAGCTCACCCTGCAGGATTTGCCAGCTGGGATGCTGCAGTCGACTTTGCCATCGACCAGAACTTTCATCGGTCCGGTTGAATTGTTCTTCGCTGTGAATTCGTACGTCGTCGTGTCGGCAAACGCGGATCCGGCCAAGAGCGCGCCGCAAAGAAAAGCACCGAGAGAGATTGATCGCCGCATAGCAAGCCTCATTTGAGCTTCGCGCGCGGATCATACTCTGTTTTCCAGCGTTGTGCGAATTCGGTCAGCTCTGTATCGGGTTTGTCGGGCAGGGTTACGACGAGCTTCACATAGAGATCGCCAGCGGCTTCGCTGCCATGCGCAGGAATGCCTTTGCCCTTGAGGCGCAGCACACCGCCCGCGTTCGAACCTGCCGGCACCGAGAGCGACACGGTGCCCGTCAACGTCGGAACCGGCACCTTGCCGCCGATCACCGCTTCCTGAAGCGTGATGGGCAGATCCATCCGCAAATCGTTTCCGTCGCGCACATAGTAAGGGTGCGGTGCGACCGACACCTGGATGAGGACGTCGCCCGCCGGACCGCCACGCCGTCCCGCGCCGCCGCGGCCTTTCAACCGGATCTGCTGACCGTCCTTTAGACCGACCGGAATCTTCACATCGATCTGTTCGCCATTGGGCAGCATCACGCGGCGCTCCGCACCACGCGCGGCGTCATCGAAGCTCACCGTCATCGTGACGCTGAAATCCTGACCTTGGCGCGGCTGCTGACGGCCACCACCGCCGCGGCTACCAAGTCCGCCGAGCAGATCGGCAAACAGGTCCTCCGCGTTGAAGCCTTGTTGCGCGCCTTCGCCCTGCTGATCGGTCCAAGTGAAATGGAAGTCGCGCGGGCCGCCCTGGCCTCCACCACCGAACGGACCGCCGCGAAAGCCTTGCGCGCCCGGGTCGAAGCCGCGCGGATTGCCCGCCGCATCGATCTCGCCGGCGTCGAACTTCGCGCGCTTCTCCTTGTCCCCGACGACGTCGTAGGCGGCGCCGATCTCCTGGAACTTCTTTTGCGCGGCTGCGTCACCTGCGTGCTTGTCCGGATGGTGTTTCTTGGCGAGCGTGCGGAAGGCCTTCTTGATCTCGGCCTCGCTCGCTGTCTTCGAAACACCCAGGACGTCGTACGGATCGCGCATGTCTTCTCCTCCCGGGTAAGGTGAGTCGCCCGGGTGGCCCCAATATAGGGAGCCGGTGGCCGCTTTGCTAAGGTCTTAGCGGCGCAGTTCGATGATCGTCATCATGCCCACAAAGCCGGTAATGGCGGCAGCAACCCAGCTCACGACCATCGGTACATTATAGCTTCCGATCATGACCGCCACGCCAGCGCCGATGCGGAAGGCATGCGCCGCCGCAACGGCAAGAAGGACGATCGCGCCAACGATGGTGAACGGCCTGGACATCGATTCCTCTCGCGCCCGGGCCGAACATAGCACGCGGGACTACGGCTTATGAGTCTCCTCGCTATAGGGGTGGAGTTTGACAGGTTCGTCCGGGGGCAGGGCCTGAAGGTGCTTTTTCGCCTCGTCCATGCCGCCATCGGCGGCGCGTTCGTAGAGCTTGCGCGCGGCGGCGAGATTCTTAGGGACGATCTCCTTTGAGCCGTCCTTTACCCCGGTCTCATAAAGCTGTGCGAGTTCAAAGGCTGCCACGGGATGGCCTGCTTCCGCGGCGGCCGCGAGCCATGGGAAAGCGGCCTTTACATCCGGTGGTCCGGCTTCGCCCTGCAGCAGCATCTCGCCGAGATCGGCTGCTGCGGTCGCAAGTCCGCCCTGGGCCGCGCGGGCATACATCTCCTCAGCTTTCTGAGGGTCTTTCGCCACGCCATATCCCTTGCGCAGCATCAGCGCCTCGTTGCGCATCGCGGCCAGGTCGTGATCGTCGATGGACGAGAACAGGCGGAAGGCTTCCGCATAGTTCTTCGCGTCATAGGCGGCGACGCCCTGGTCGAATATTTGCTTTGTTTGCTTAGGATCGTCCGCAGATGCACAACTCGTCGCAAGTGAGACGCAGAAAACCGTCACAAAAAGCCGCAAGATCATCCTGGTGCTGGCGAGTTCCAAAGGTTGCTCCATGAGACTACACGCGACACGCTTCCGCGTGCAAAACGAAGGTGATAGGACCGGTCCATGAGTGAGATCGGCGGAACGGTGGACGATGGCGGCATCGGCGTAAAGGACGATCCTTTCACGCTGTTTGACGCCTGGATGGCGGAAGCCAAAAAGACCGAGCCCAACGAGGCGAACGCGATGTCGATCGCCACGGTCGATGCGCAAGGCCGGCCGAATGTGCGCATGGTGCTTTTGAAAGATGCCAGCCCGCGCGGATTTGTATTTTACACCAACATGGAAAGCGCCAAGGGCCGCGAGCTCGCGAGCCATCCCTATGCCGCGCTCTGCCTGCACTGGAAGACGCAGCGCAGGCAGGTGAGGGCGCGGGGCGCCGTGACGCCTGTGAGCGACGCCGAGGCCGATGCCTATTTCGCCTCGCGGGCCAAGGACAGCCAGATCGGCGCCTGGGCGAGCGCGCAGTCGCGCCCGATGGAAGGCCGCTTCGCATTCGAACGCGAGATCGCGAAAGTCGCGACCAAGTATGCGCTTCAGACCGTGCCGCGGCCGCCATACTGGTCGGGCTACCTTGTCGTGCCGTTCGAGATCGAGTTTTGGCGCGACCGTCCATTCCGGCTGCACGACCGGCTCGTCTATCGCCGCGAAGCGCCGGACCGGCCCTGGCGCACGGAGCGTCTGTTTCCATGATGATGACGGTCGATGCGCACAAGGCGTTGACCGACGCTGGCTTGATGCGCCGCGCGGCCATCGCGTCGCTGTCGGTCTCCGTGTTCCTGGTGGCGATCAAGTGCATTGCTTATTTTGCCAGCGACTCGGTTTCGGTGCTGGCGTCGCTCGCCGATTCCGCGCTCGATCTTTTCACCTCGACGCTCAATCTCATCGCGATCCGGTCGGCGCTGACGCCGGCCGATGCCGAGCACCGCTTCGGCCATGGCAAGGCTGAGCCGCTCGCAGGCCTCGCGCAAGGCGCGTTCATCGCGGGCTCGGCCACGTTCCTGATCGTGCAGTCGATCACGCGCTTCATCGATCCCGACCCGGTTGTGGAAGAAAAGTTGGCGCTCATCATCATGTGCGTCTCGATCGTGCTCGCGATCGCGCTCGTGCTGTATCAGCGCCACGTGGTAGCGCAGACTGGTTCGCTCGCCATCGGCGCGGACAAGGTGCACTACCTGGGCGACATCGCGACCAATGCCGGCGTCATCGTCGCACTCGTGCTGGTGTGGAGGTTCAATTGGCAGATCGCCGATCCCATCATCGCGCTCGTCGTGGCCGGCGTTCTTTTGTGGAGTTCGTGGGGCGTGTTCCGCCAGAGCTACGACCAGCTCATGGACCGCGAGTTACCCGACGACGAACGCGCCAGGATCAAGGACATCGTCATGCGCCACCCGGAGGTGCGCAGCCTGCACGATCTGCGCACGCGGGCCTCGGGTCTGAACACCTTCATCCAGTTCCACATCGAGCTCGATCCGGAATGCAGCCTGATGCGCGCGCATCAGGTGAGCGATGAGGTGGAGAGCGAGGTCTGTGCCGCATTCCCGCACGCCGAAGTCATCATCCACCAGGACCCCGAAGGCGCCGAGATCCAGCCGGCACTGGCGCGGGCGTAACTTCACCTCCCACTTGTGGGGAGGTCGAAAAATTCGAAGCGCAGCGAAGAATTTTTCGGGCGGGGGACGGTGCTTGGTTTCACCACGGCCCCCCACCCGAAGCGCTTCGCGCTTCGACCTCCCCACAAGGGGGAGGTGAAACTAATCGGTCTCCATCCCCTCCGGCCTTGGAAGCCAGCGGTGGCGGCGGTTGTCGTAGACAGCGAATTGGGGCTTCGGGAAATCGGGATCTGCGAAGGAGCCGGTCGTCACCGCAATCACGTCGGGCAGATCCAGGAACTCGTACCAGACGATCGAGCTGCACACCGGGCAGAAGTGAAATTGGGCGGTGTGGCCCTCGTCACCCGCGCGCCTCCACGTGGTGGAGGGGCCCTCGATCGTCGCGCGCTCGCGCGGCCAGCGCGCCTAACAGGCTGCCGGTCCGCTTCTGGCATTCGAGGCAGTGGCAGATCGAGATGCGAACGGGCTCGCCCGTCACCGTGACGCGCAACTGCCCGCAGGAACAAGTCGCGGTTCGTGTGGTCTCTGTCATGGGGTGAGGCTAGCGCCGTAGGTAGCGAATGGCGAGTAGCGAATAGCGAATAGCAAATAGCAAAAGACTGCTGCCATTTTTCTATTCGCTATTCGCCACTCCCTATTCGCCACTCCCTATTCGCTACTCACCATTCGCGATAAGCTCCTTCCCATGACCACAAACGAAGAACAGCGCACCCTCATCCTCACCGGCGCGAGCCGCGGCATTGGGCATGCGACCGTCAAGCGCTTTTCGAGCGCGGGCTGGCGCGTGATCACCTGTTCGCGCCACGCGTTCCCGGAGAACTGCCCCTGGGCGGCAGGGCCGGAGGACCATATCCAGGTCGATTTGGCCGACCCCCGCGACACGCTACGCGCCGTGGGCGAGATGCGCGAGCGCCTGAAGGACGGCAGGCTCCACGCGCTCGTCAACAACGCGGGCATCAGCCCGAAACTTTCCGCAGCCGTGGACGAGGGGACTCTGGCGGCGGACGGACGGAGCGCGGCACAGAACGCGCACAGCACCCGCCTCAACACCCTCAACTCCTCGATGGAAGTCTGGCGCAAGGTGTTCGAGGTGAACCTGTTCTCCACCATCTGGCTCGCGCGCGGGCTGATGGAGGAACTCGCCGCCGCCAAGGGCGCGATCGTGAACGTGACCTCCATCGCCGGCAGCCGCGTGCACCCCTTCGCGGGCTCGGCCTATGCGACCAGCAAGGCGGCTCTCGCGGCCCTGACGCGCGAGATGGCGGCGGATTTCGGGCCGCTCGGCGTGCGCGTGAACGCGATCGCGCCCGGCGAGATCGACACCGCGATCCTGTCCCCCGGCACCGAGGAGATCGTCGAGCATCTGCCACTGCGCCGCCTCGGCCGCACGGAAGAAGTCGCCAAGGCGATCTATTATCTGTGTACGGATCAGTCGAGCTATGTGACGGGGGCCGAACTGCATATCAATGGCGGGCAGCATGTCTAGCGCCGCCACGCCGGCGCGCGAATGCGGCGAGTGCACGATGTGCTGCAAAGTGATGGGCATAGAGGAACTCGAAAAGCCCGCCGGCACATGGTGCACGCACTGCACCACCGGCAGAGGCTGCAGCATCTATGACAGGCGGCCGGCGGAGTGCCGCGCGTTCGTCTGCGCCTGGCTGCAGAGCGACGTGTTTGGCGAGGAGTGGAAGCCCTCGCGATGCAAATTCGCGCTATGGGCGGAGCCGGGCAACGTGAACCTGAAAGTGTCGGTCGACCCGGCGCGGCCGGACGCGTGGCGCAAGGAACCTTACTACTCCTATTTCAAAACCTGGGTCCGGGAGCGCATCGACCGCGGCGGCAAGGTGGTGATCCTGACCGGCAAGCGCGCCATAGCCGTGCTGCCGGATCGCGACATCGATCTGGGCGAATGCACCGACGACGACCGCGTCGTCATCTTCCGCGCCGACACGCCAACGGGCCCAATCTACGACGCCCGCAAGCTCCACAAGGATGATCCGCAAGCACGGGTCAGTGCGACCGATGGGTAGCGCGGCCTAAGCTTGGCTACGCTGGAAGTCGTCAACGCAAATTACTATCTGCGTACGGAACAAACGAGCTATGTGATGTGGGCCGTTGCGCATGAAGCGCAGACAGCACGATGTCGCGCTATTAGACCGTCGCCGACGTACACCACAGCATCGTACCCAACAATCAGTTGACGCCCGAATCGCTCTACTCTCGCTTGCATTCTCCAACTGACGGAGCTGGCGATGTCGGTTTTTCTGCACGGTCTAGCGTTACAAAACTTCAGAGGGATCGGTCCCAAACTGCAGAAAATGGGGCCGTTTAAGCAGTTCACGATATTCATCGGCGCTAACAATTCTGGAAAATCATCAGTTCTCAATTTCATAAGCCGCTTTCTTCCTCTGCGAGGCCCTAGCGGATCTAACAAATTTACGCCTCTGGATAAGTTTTCCGGAGGCACCGCAGGGCCTGTCGCCATGCAAATCGGTGTGCCGGTTGCGACGTTTAATGCCGCGGCCTCTCAAGCTATGCAACATTCAGGAGATCATGTACGAGTGCTCTTAGGAAAGCTTTGCAGCATGCTTGCGGAAGGCGACCTCGTCTGGTTGGAAGGGGATGGAGATGCTCGCCGCGACATCCGACTGCCCATCGGGGAAGATACAGAAGAGATAGAAAATCTCTTTTCTCCGAGAGATTGGAGCCTGCTTTGGACTGGAATGAGCGGGGCCACCGGCGGCTCCCTACGTGAGCACTGGATTCCAGACACCCTCAGACTTATTGCACAAGCTCAAGATCTAGGCCTTCCGACAACAAGGCTCACACCCGCCATCCGACAGATTGGGCCCAAAAGTGAGGACTTCGCCGACTACAGTGGCCAAGGCCTCATTGATCGCCTCGCCGAATATCAAAGTCCAGACCATGATAGGCGCAGCGATCGACTTGTCTTTGACAAGATAAACGCTTTTCTAAAGACAGTTACCGACCACTCAGATGCTCAAATAGAAGTTCCACACAATCGAGAGCACGTCCTTGTGCATATAGGCGGGAAAGTGCTCCCCCTTGAATCGCTAGGCACCGGCATACAAGAAGTGATCATGATCGCCGCATTCTGCACGATTAGCGACAAGGAAATCATTTGCATTGAAGAGCCTGAGTTACATTTGCACCCATTACTTCAAAGAAAGCTGATGGAGTACCTTAGAGCGAAAACAAAAAACCAATACTTCATCGCAACACACTCTCCGACATTTATCGACGTTCCAGGTGCCGCTATCTTCCACGTGGCACAGCAAGATCGACAGACTGTATTCAGCGAGTCGGTTCTGCGTAGTCAACGATTTGCGATCTGTACCGATCTTGGCCACAAAGCCTCGGACCTTCTTCAATCAAATGCCGTGGTTTGGGTGGAAGGCCCCTCGGATCGCATCTACCTAAAGCACTGGTTGAGAAAAGTTTCGCCAGAATTCATCGAAGGAATACACTTTTCCATCATGTTTTACGGCGGGCGGCTCCTTAGCCACCTGACCGCCACCGACGATGAAATTACCGAGTTTATCGAACTAAGGTCCCTTAATCGGCATCTTGCAATCGTAATGGATAGCGATCGGTCGGGAGTGGGTGACCCGTTAAATGCGACAAAACTCCGATTGCAGGAAGAGCTTGGCAGAGACGGACGAATTGCTTGGGTTACAGCAGGACGAGAAATCGAAAACTATATAGACTACGCCTCGCTGCAACAGGCAGTTCGGATGCAACATGAGAGCACCTATGCTCAGCCACTAAAAGGCGGCCGATTTGACCACGCTCTTCACTTCAAGAGATCCGGTCCGAAAAAATCCGGCACCGGTTTAATTGAAAGGGAAGTAGACAAGGTAAAAATTGCACGAGAAGTATGCAAGCATTCCGCTAACCTCGAAATAATGGACTTGAAGGCACGAATAGTTGAGCTCGCGGAGATGATACGTTCAGCTAATCTCTGAAAACCACAAAGAAGGATTTGAAAAGAAGAGAGAAGCCTCACGAAGGAGCATCAGTAGACTCCTACTCCATGAACATCGAGGTCGCGATACTGCGTTCAGCCCACGGGGCCGGAGGTGACAGCTACACAGTGCACTGACGTTGAAGGCAAGGGGCGAGCGTAGCGGTTGGCCAATGCTCGGTCCCCATTTCCGGTGCGCATCCAGCTCTCGCCGGATCGCTATCAGCTCGTCTCCCCCGTGCCCCATGATACGAAGCACATCAGGAGCATGCTGACTTCACCGTCGCTGCCGAGGGGAGCGACGAACATCTCGGCCATCAACCAGGTCTTCTGGAATTCGATACCTGTCCGGGCGCAGACGGGCGCTTTGCGCTCGCGCACGGCGTCGAACAATTCTCGCCATCTGCCCTCGAGGAGCGGCGGCAGGAATTCGTGGATGTAGCGGCCCGTCATCGGGCCGTAGATTTCTTCCCATTTGCCGCTGGCGCGACGGATCAAATAGTCCGGCTGGCCGTCGGCATTGGTTCGGATCTCGATCAACCCACATGCGGCGAGAATTTGCGCATGTCGCCGGGGTTGAGGTCCTCGCGGGCCGGCATCGCGCGGTACGCGCGCCGTGCCGTCCAGTATTCGCAGGCAAGGCGCGTTTGCGTCTGCGTAAAGCGAAGGTCCCAGTCGAATTCGAGCCGCTTGGTTCGCGTCGAACCGCCGAGATGATCGTCGCCTGCTGTCATGGTTCCGGCTGGATGACGGAAAGAGCCTAGGCTGGACGTCATCAAACGACAACCGAGACTGGTGGTGACTGGTCTCAAGCGCCGCGAACCGCGTGTCATAGACACGCGGTTCCGGCGTTCGGCATTTCAGCAGTGGTGCAGAACGTCTACCGCTCCTGCTGCACCCGCTGCGCAATGCTCGCCAGCACACCGCGGGCGATGCCTTGCTCGACGGGGGAGAAGCTGGCGATCGCGCGTTCAACGAGCGGGCCCCAGGGCTGGCTTGGGCCGCGCGGGCCCCATTCGCCTTCGCCCTCGGCGCCACGCTTGCCCCAGAACTCTTCCCAGAAGCTGTAGATCGAGCCGGTCGCCGCATGGCCGACAATGGATTGGTGGCGGTGACCGTAGAACGCCACGGCGAGGGCGGATTGCTCCTTGTCCTCTTCGATGGTGAAGTTGTTGCTCGCGATGTTCGGCGTGCCCACGATCTTCTGCCAGCTCTGGAAATATTTGGGCAGCGCCCCGGATTGATTGGGCTGCGGCGCGGGATAGAGCAGCGAAGATTTCGGCGTCACCGTCGCATCGCCTTCCTTGGTGGAGGTCTCGTGATAGTTCGGGCCAAGCCACGCGCCGCCCGGAAGCGCGGATTGCACCGGCGTCTCTTTGCGGAAATTGTTGATGTCGATGTCGAAGGTGCGCGTGACCAGCGCTGGGCCTCCGCCAGGTCCGCCACCCGGCAGCGCATACCACGCGGTCGCCATCAGAACGCCCGGTGGCATGTCGGGAACGGCGAGGGCATTTGCGGTCGAGGGAAAGCTCGCGAGCGCATTCGCGCCATCGGTCACGTTCCAGAATGCGAACTGATAATTCCTGCCGTTCAGCATGTAGGTCGGCGGCGCGGGAAACCCCGATATCGGCGTTCCGACATGGCCGAAATTGGCGAGCGTGATCTCGCCGGGATCGGCGTTGCCGTCCTCCACCTGCCAGACATTGCTGTTGTCGTCTTCGTTCGGTGCGCCCCATGAAATCGTGCGGTAGTCGATGTAGACCGTCGCCATGGTCAATCTCCGTCGCTCTGTTTCTTCCGCGGAAAAACGACGGAACGGTAGGCGCAGAAATTTACAATCTGTGCTCGTTCGCGCTTTGTTATTGTGACAAGCTTGATTCAATCTGGAGAGGAGTGCGCCCGCACACCACGTCCGCATGATCGGCATGGGAACTGGCGACCCGAGGTGATGGTGTTGATGATTGTCGTCTAACTATTGACAACAATATTCACGTCGACTAAGAATCGACAATGGATTACAGCGAGCGAACAAGGCTCGAGCAGCTGGGGCTTTCGGCTGCCGAGGCGGGAATTTACCTCACGCTTTTGCGCAACGGCCCGCTCTCGGCCAGCGCAATCGCCGCGGCGACCGACATCCCGCGCACGAGCGTTTATCCCGGTCTTTCCTCTCTGGCAGACAAGGGCCTGATCGAGGAAAGCGCGGGCCATCGCGGCCGGTTCTCGCCGCTGCCGCCGCAGACCGCATTGCCGGCGCTCATCTCGCGCCAGGAAGAAGCCTTGGCGCAACGCCGCGGACTCGCGCAGGAACTTGCGCAAACATTGGAAGCAGCGGCGACCGACATCAATGCGATCGGGCCGGACGAGTTTGTGCAGGTGCTGCGCGATCCGCGCGCGGGCGTCGACCGCTTCAAACGCCTGGAGCTCGAGGCGGAAGAAAGCATCGACGTGTTCACCAAGCCGCCCTTCTTCAACCGGACGGATAATTCTCCTCAGCTAAAGGCCATGAGCCGCGGCGTGCGCGTGCGCTCCATTTATGAAAGGGACGCCGTGGAGGATCCGGCGGTAAAGCCGTTCCTGCACAAATGGACTACTGGCGGCGAGGAGGGGCGTATCTACGACGGCGTGTTGCCGCACAAGATGGCGATCTTCGACCGGAAGATCGCACTGATCCCGATGATCATGCCCGGCGATCAGACGCGCATCCTGATCATCCGCAATGAAGCTTTGGCCGAAAGCTTCAGCCTGGCATTCGAACAGATATGGGAGAAATCGCAGCCTCTGGCATCCGCTGTGCCCCCACAACGCAAGGTCCGAACTGGAGTCGCGTGATATGGACCACAGGGTGCGCATCGTAGCCGGGCTCATCGAGGAAAATCTCGACCGTCCGTGGCCGATAGAACAACTTGCACGAAGCGTGGCTCTTTCTCCGACACATTTGCGCAGGCTGTTCCGTCGCGAAACCGGCATCAGCCTCTCACAGTACGGCAAACAGCTTCGCATGACGGAAGCGTGCAGACTTTTGCAGACGACGCTTCTCAGCGTGAAACAGGTCGCGGCTAAGGCGGGCGCGGGCGACGTCAGCCATTTCGTTCGCAGCTTCGAGAAGACCTACGGCCTGAGCCCACTGCGCTATCGGCAGCGTGTCACAGCGTCGAGTGGCGTCGAGATAGCGCGGATGGTCGAGTTGGCCAACGAATAGTCGCTTACGCCAATATTGCCTCCTTCAACATTGCCGGGAAAACATCATTCTCTCTTCGTGCACTGCGAGGAGTCGGCGTGAAGCTCAAACCCGGCCATTACTGGCTCTCCGTCGTGGCCAACGCGAGCGCGGGCGACGGTGAGTGGTTCTGGGAGAACCAGACGCTTGGTACGACCGAAGGCGATCCGGCCGTGTGGCAGAACCCGGGGAACGGGTGGAACACCGGCTGCACGAGTTGGACGGTCGAGAGCCAGTGCACTTCGACTCCCCTCGGAGACCACATGTTCGTGCTGAGGGGGGACGGCCAAGTAGCGCGGAGCGCGTAGCCCGCGGTGGATTGCGTCGCGTTTCTGCGTTTAGTCTGGCGCGATGCGCCAGGCGCTAAAGAAAAATCCCGGACTGCTGTGGGGCCTCGCGGTCCGGGACGGTAAGGCCATGCGCGTCACGGGCGACACCGCGTCCGACGCGCTTGCCGAACCGCATGACTGGATCTGGATGCATTTTGCGCTCAGCGATCATCGCGCGCGCCGCTTCCTCGAAAGCTTCGAGACCGCGCCGGCGGCGGCGCGCGAGATGTTGCTCGCGGGCGAGGGGCGTCCGCAGCTCCATCTGTCACCCGGCTGCGCCTATGGCGTGATCCCCGATTTCGAGAAGGACTTCGAGGAAAAAGATTACGGCGAGGGCTCAGTCGCGTTCTGGCTCGATGGCGGCCATCTCGTCACCACACGCCATCACCCGATGCGCGTGGTCGATGAGGTCCGCGGCGAGATCGAGCGCGCGCCGCCGCAGCATCCCGTCGATGTGTTCGTGCGGCTCAACCAGCGCTTCGTCGAGATCGCGGAGAAACGCTTTGCGGTCTTCGCGCGCTGGCTCGACCGGCTCGAGGACAAGGTGCTGGGCGAGCAGGGCGAACTCGACCGCACGGGTCTCGGTTCGGTGCGGCGCGAAGTGGCGCGCTTCCATCGCGAGTTCGCAGGTCTCCGTGCCGCCTATCATCGCGCCATGAATCTGCGCACGCCCGTGGCCGACAATCCCGTGTCGCCGCGTTTGCCCGAGTTGCTCCAGGCCGCGGAAGATTTCGACCGTGACGCGGCCGCGCTTACCGAACGCGCCCGGCTGCTCTCCGAGGAAATCGATACCCGCATCGCGGCCCAGACCAACCGCTCGCTGCAGGCGCTGACGGTCTTCTCCACGCTGCTCCTGCCGCCGACGTTCATCGCGGGCGCGTTCGGCATGAACCTGCCGTCGATTCCCTGGGCAAACACCCATGGCGGGTTCTGGTGGGCGGTCGGGCTATGCGCGGTCGTTGTCGCCGGTTGCTGGGCGGCGTTGAAACGCTACGGGATATTGTAAGCAACTCTATGCGCGACCCGGCGGGCTATGCGCTCTTCTTCACATAGAGCCTGCACCAGCCGGAGGGGCTGATATCGCCGGCGACGAGCTTGCAGGACCCCGGCGCCACGAACAGCGAGCAGCCATCGCATCTCTGGTCGCCCTTGGGCGTCGTCTGGTAGCCAGCGGCCTTCTGGGTCATCGAGCCCGCTACCGCCGGCCCTGTCGCGCCGGCCACCAGCAGGGCCGCTGTGCCCGCGACAAGCGTTGCGCTCCGCAACAGCTGCCTGCGCGACACGGATTGGGCAGTCTCGTGCAAAGCCGAAGAAAGGTCGATCGAATACATCTGTAAACCTCCTGCAATCAGATCAGGCCCTCCATAGCCGGGATCGCCCCGGACAATATTGATCGGCAACAAATTTGGATGTTCCCGCCGTTCCGATGGCGGTTCGATGAATTCTTCGGTTGCTTCGATTTGTTGATGCCCGTCAAGGAAGGCGCGCACCGGATTCGTATGCTTCGATTCTATTCCACCGGCAGGACGGCGAGGAATAAGAGGAGGGCACATGAACGTCTTCAGATTGTCCATCGCGTTCATTGCAGCCACACTGCTCGCGCAGCGCGCCCAGGCGGTTCCGGCGTTCGCCGAGCAGACCTCTGAGCCCTGCAGCGCGTGTCATGTCGGGGGTTTCGGCCCGCAACTCACGCCGTTCGGGCGCCAGTTCAAGCTCGACGGCTACACCACGCGTGTAGGCCCGACCTTCACCAACCCCATCTCGGCGATGGCGGTCGCTTCCTACATCAATACCGCGAAGGACCAGGACGCGCCGCCCGCGCCGCATTACGGCACCAACAACAACGCCACCATTGATCAGGTGAGCGCCTTCGTCGCCGGCGGCATCGGCGATCATTTCGGCGGCTTCGCGCAGTTCACCTATGACGGCGTCGGACGCGCGTTCTCGTGGGACAATCTCGACCTCCGCGCCACCGACCACCTCACGGTTCAGGGCAGCGATTTGCTGGTGGGGGTGAGCTTGAACAACGCACCCGCCGTACAGGATGCGTGGAACACGCTGCCTGCCTGGGGCTATCCCTATACAGGGAGCGATCTCTCGCCCGCGCCGGCCGCTGCCACAATCTTCGACGGCGGAGTAGCACAGAGCGTGCTCGGCACCACGGCCTTCGCCTATTGGGACTCGTCGATCTACACCGAAGTTGGGCTCTACTGGACGCCGGGACACAATTTCCTGAGCGCGATGGGCACCGACGAAGGGCCGGGGCCGATCGATGGCGCCGCACCTTATGTTCGGTTCGCCTACCAGAAGGACTCTGGCGACCAGAACTACGAGATCGGCGCCTTTGGGTTCTTCCCCAACCTGCATCCCGGCGGCGACTTCAGCACGGGAAAATCGGACAATTACAGCGATTTCGGCATCGACGGTTCGTACCAGTTCATGGGCGACGGTTCGAACATCTATGGCGTCAATGCGCGCTATACGCACGAGGACCAGAACCTCGCGGCAACGCATCTCCTCGGTGGCGCGGCAAAGGCATCGAACTCACTCCAGGATATCCGCTTCGATGCCTCGTACTATTGGCACAATACGGTCGGCGGCACGATCCAACTCTTCAACACCTGGGGGTCGAGCGATGCGCTGCTCTACGCGGATAGCGCAGCCTTCAAGCCCGACAGCACCGGCATCACCTTCCAGGTCGACGGCACGCTGTTCGGCCACGACATGAGCATGCTGGGTGGACGGTTCAATCTTCGCGCGGGAATGCAATACACGATCTACACGAAGTTCGACGGGGCGGGCACGAATTACGACGGCCTCGGCCGCAACGCGTCGGACAACGATACGCTCCGGATATTCCTCTGGACCGCCCTTTAACGGCTCCGTGCTGACCATTGGGAGGACAAGACGATGCAAAGGACAAACCTGCTCGGCGCGACAATGGCGCTCCTACTCCTGGGTCCGGCGAGCGGCGCGCTGGCGACGGAATACCCGGTCGACCAGCGCGATCTCCGCTTCGAACCCGATACCCTCACGATCAAGGTCGGGGACACTGTAGTGTTTACCGACACGGATCGCATCGCTCACGATGTGACGATCGTGGCTCCGGATGGAACTTCCGAGGACCACGGAATGAGCACCTACAAGGAGCGCATCGCCGTGAAGTTCGGCAAGCCCGGCGTCTATCGCGTCAAGTGCCGGATCCACCCGGACATGAAGGCGACCATCACCGTCGGGGCGCCTTAAACTTACGGACGTCGCGCAACTGCTCATCCTGCTCTGCGCGGGATTGCTGTTCACTCTCTTCGACGCGCTGTCACCCAGCGCGGGATTCTAGATCGCGTGGCCGACCAACATGCCGAAGCCGAACACCATCGCGAAAATGAGAAGGCCAAGCACGCGCGCGTCGTTGAAGAACCCGTCCTGCGTGCCGTGGTCTTGGGAAACGTTGACCATGGGATGCCCCTTTCTCCGCCCCAGCCAGGGGACCGGACATTCCAGATTGCACCCCGCGCACTAACAATGCCTTACGGATTACCGAAGCGCTTGAGGTCGGGCAGGAACGCAGCGAGGAGGCCGAGCATCGGCAGGAACGCGCACACCGCATAGACGAACTCGATGCCTTTCGCGTCGGCGAGCCAGCCGAGCGCCGCAGCACCCAATCCACCCATCCCGAAGGAAAGGCCGAAGAACAGGCCTGAGATCGTACCGAGCTTCGCGGGCACAAGTTCCTGCCCATAGACGACGATGGCTGGAAACGCGCTCGCGAGCGTGAGGCCCGCGCCTGCGCTGAACACGCTCGTCCAGAACAAATTCGCGTGCGGCAGCGCGAGCGTGAAAGGCAGTGCGCCCAGGATCGAGAACCAGATGAGATGCTTGCGTCCGAAGCGGTCGCCCAGCGGGCCGCCCGAGATCGTTCCCACTGCGACCGCCACCAGGAACAGGAAGAGGTGAAGCTGCGCGTCGCGCACCGACAGATGGAAGTGCTCGATCAGGTAGAACGTGAAGTAGCTGGTCAGGCTCGCGAGATAGACGAACTTCGAGAAGATCAGGATCACCAGGATCGCGAGCGAGCGGCGCACCACGGTATTCGGCAGCGGCGCGCGCGCCTGTGCGGCATGGGCCCGCTTCGCGCGCGCCAAGCCATGGTGCTTGTACCAGCGCCCGACCCAGAACAGCACCGCGATCGCAACCAGCGCCATCGCGCAGAACCAGGCGATTGAGGATTGTCCGTCCACCGCCACGATCGACGCCGCGCCAAGCGCGCCAAGCGCGCTGCCGGTATTGCCGCCGACCTGGAACATGGATTGCGCGAACCCGCGCCGTTGTCCCGCCGCCATGTGCGCCACGCGGGACGATTCCGGATGGAACACCGACGACCCGATGCCAACCATCGCCGCGGCGAGCAGCAGGAGCGTGTAGGAATGCGCATGGGCGAGTAGCAACAAACCCAGGAACGTCGAGATCATTGCGGTCGGCAGTGCGTAGGGCACCGCTCGGCGGTCGGTGTAGAGTCCGACCAGCGGCTGCAGCAGCGACGACGTCACCTGGAACGTCAGCGTGACGAGACCGATATGCGCGAAATCGAGATCGAGCGCCTGCTTCAGGTTCGGATAGATCGCCGGCAACAGCGACTGCATCATGTCGTTCAACATGTGGCAGAAGCCGATCGCGAAGATGATGGGATAGACGGTGTGCGGGATCGCTGGCGCGGCGTCGTCGGCCACCGGCCCGGGCGACATCGCGTCCTGGATTTCGGCGTCGGCTGCGGCTTCGGACGGACTCATGGGAGCGCGGTTTTGCGCTCCTTTGACAAAGCGGACAACCCGAAGATCGACATGCCAGCTAGGACCTATTGGCGCGGCGGTTCCGCACAATTCCACAGACTGGCAGCGGTGCGTCAGAAGCGTTACTCTGCCGGAAAATCGGGGAGATCACCATGATCCGGGAAACCGCTTTCCATGCGAGGAAGCTCTTCATCCTTTGCTGCTGCGCGGCCGTGTTCGTGCCGGGATATCAATCGGCCGCTATAGCCAAATCGCAAATCGTCACCTTCGATCCCCCGGGATCGATCGGCACCTATCCCTGGCAGGCAAATGAAGACGGCAGCATCGCCGGCTTTTGGTACGACGCATCCGCGAAGGAAACCAAGGGCTTCATCCGTACCCCTGACGGCGCCATCACCCAATTCGATCACGTGGGTTCGAAAACCACCGCCGCCTACGATATCAACGGCAACGGTGTCAGCACGGGCTATTGGACCGTGGACGAGGGCAACCATCCCGGCTTCGTCCGAACGCCGGACGGCACCATGACCGAGTTTCACGCGCCGGGCGACGATAGCGGCACGTTCCCGATCGCGATCACCGACAAGGGTACGATCGCTGGCTCCTTTTACGATCTTTTCTCGATTCCGCATGGCTTTGTACGCTCGGCAAGCGGCAACTTCGCCACGTTCGATGTGAGCGGCGATACCTACGGCACCAGCCCCATGAGCCTCAACAAGAAGGGCGTCATCGCAGGTCATTGGGGCGACGAGAATGGACTTGTGCACGGGTTCGTCCGCGCTTCGGACGGCACGATCGCGAGTTTCGATGCGCCGCGTGCATCCGGCGGCACATTCCCGATGTATCTCAACGTAGCTGGAACGATCGCCGGCTATTTCGCCGATGAGAACTATGTGTTTCACGCTTTCGTGCGCGCAGCCGACGGTACGATCACCGACTTCGATGCCCCGGGCGCGGCTTCGACCGTGGCCAATAGCATCAACAGGAACGGAAAGATCACCGGCTATTACCGCGACAGTGACGGCGTCGCACGCGGCTTTGTACGCAGTGCGAACGGCAAGTTCCGCACCTTCAGGGTCAAGGGCGCCGTCGGCACCTACCCCAACAACATCAACGACGCCGGGCTCGTTACCGGCTGGTACACGACGCCGGACGAGAACTATCATGGGTTTCTGCGGATGAATTGAGGACCGGCCATGCCCCATGCCGTTCTTCCATTGCGGTGAGCTAACCCGCGATGAGAGTCATGGCCGTAACGCTTGGCTACCAAACATTTCGCGCGCTGACCGCTCAGCAGCCGGGCACTTCCACCGTGTAGATCGCAGCGTAACGGAAGCCGGCGACGAGAATGGCGCCCAGAGAACTGCCGTTCTTTTGCGCGACAAGGTTGCTGATCCCGGCGCCGGGACCGACATCTTCAACGCCATCCAGCGTGTCGCCCTGCGTGAGAATCTTGGTCAGCTTGTTCGTCTTGCAGGAGCTGAACAGACCCGGATAGATGCTCGTGCCGTCTGTCGTCGATGCGGCGATCACGTTGAGCGTCCCCGCCGGCGACCAGTTTTCGCCACTGTCGGCCGAACCGGTGGCATAAAACGACGTACCCGGCGCACCTGCGGGGACCTTCGTGTTGTAGTCCATGATCTTGGTGTTCGCGTCGCCCCCGATCTCGGCGCGGTAGATTCCCTGGTTCGGAAACTGCAGATTCACCGAGTAGTCGATATCGCTGCCGGAAATGACGGGGAAGGCGAGACCGTCGAACTTGCTTCTCTTCGCGATCACAAGAGCGTGCGCCAGATCGGGCGGCCCATCGAAGATCGCGAAAGGCCCGAACACGGTGCCGCCCACATAGGCGATCTTCGTGCCGCTGAGCGCCGGCTGCACGTACTGATTCACTTCGAAGGTATGAATCGTCGCCGGCGTATTGGGATCGGCGATGCGAATGAGGTTATTGCCCCTGGTATCCACCTCATAGACGCCGGCACTCCCTGCATCGAACGCCACCGTGCTACCCGATACGGAGATGTTGCAGAACGAATAACCCTCTTCGAAATGCACGTGGCCCTGCACCGGACCGCCGGGAATGGGCGTGCCGTAATCGACGAGCCTTACGATCTTTCCGCCATTGAGCGGCACGGCATAGATGCCCTCGTGACCGGCGGCGTCGCGCCCGACAAACACGACGTCTTTCGTTCCAACCGCGGGCGACGAGCAGCCCGCGGGCTCGAACGCGGTGAAGTATCCAAGCTGGTTGCCCGTAAAGTCGCCGGTGCCGCCCGGCACCTTGGTGCTGTTGCTGACGAGCACAACCGGCGTACCGCCGCCTACGGGCACCGAGAACAGATAGACGCTCGGCGTGGACGTGGCGCCGATGAAGGCGACGGTCTTCCCCGCCATCTGCGGACGGTCGATCGTGAAGATCAGCTGGCCATCGGGCGCCACGAAGCTGGTGTCGAACAGCTTGTCGAACACGGGGCCCTTCGCGGCGGCGGCTGACGCGGCGAGCGCGAGCATCGCACAAGCGGCGACGCCGCACGAAAGCGAGCTTGGGGACATGCTGGTTTCCTCCAGAGGAGAGATCAGACCGTGAGGCTGGCGCGCAAATGAACTGCCACCAGTTGCATATTCCACCATGGTGAATTCGCGATGACAATACACGGCTCGCCGGCCCGCGCTTCGCCTCATGCTGCGCACATCCGACTCGGGTAGAAGACTTGGCGGAGAGGGGTGTTCCCTGGCGGCGCGGGGCGGTGGTCTATCAGGGCTATCTGCGCAGCTTCTTGGATTCGAGCGGCGACAGGGGCGCCGGCATCAACCCGCAGAACTTCGAGAAGGAGTTCGACGCCTATGACGCCGGCAGCGGCTTTGACGCCAGTTGCACCGAGTGAACCGTCGAGACAGACTGCATCGCCGACGGTCAGGGCGATCACATCTTCGCACTCACGGGTGCGGTGAAGTGAGATGCGCAAAAATCGGCTCCGACCGCAATGGCACCGCCCCCTCGCTGGAGACCGGCATGCGCGCTCGTACCAAATTGGCTTCGCTGATTGCCATTGTGGCTTGCTCTACATCTGCGAGCGCGTCTGTCGAAATTTCCGACCAGGCAACGCATCACATGAATTGCTCCGGCGGCGTATGTTCGCCCACCGCCAAGAAAGCGATATTGAACGTCAACGACATCGTCCGCATGCTTTCAAGCGGCGATTTGACCGTTAAAGACGGTAACGGCGCTCGAGGGATCTCCGTTGTCAGCAATTTGAGTTGGGCTAAAAGCGGCAAGCTCACATTGCAAGCGAGCGATGCCGTCGCCGTCAAAGCATTGGTGCGAGTGGAAGGCACTTCGGGGCTCACCATTGAAGGGCAAGCCCAAAACGGGGCATTGGAATGCTCAGAGGCGGGAAAGATTCAATTTTGGGACCTAAATAGCGTCTTCACCATCAACAACGTGGTGTTCAAACTGGTCAGTGATATTCACGCGTTGGCAAGTGGTATCGCAAGCAATCCTCACGGCTCATTCGCATTGTCCAAAAACTATGACGCCTCCGTTGACGGAACATATTCTGGCTCGCCTATCCGGACCGATTTCGGCGGCAAGTTCGAAGGAGCATGCAACGCGATATACAACCTTAAAATCATAGATCCTAAGGACGAGGCATATCTAAAAGACGCCCTGTTCGCGAAGACAGGTAAGGCTGCAGTCTTAAGCAATATCGTGTTGATTCATGAGTTTGTACAAGGAGGAACGAATGGTTTTCTCGGTGGTCTGGTCGCAAACAATTTGGGAACCATCGTTCGCCCGAAAATAGCAGGGACGGTCACGGGTCCGGAACTTGCGCCTTTCATTGGTGGAATCGCCGGCGCCAATTACGGAACCATTATCGATGGCAGCTTTCGAGGCGTGGTCAGGGCGTCCGAGTACACCGGCGGCATTGCCGGCATCAATTATGGCAGCGGGAAGATCATCGGTGCACATGTCTCAGGAACAGTGGCGATGATCAACCCTGGCAACGGGTTCGGTTTACAGGACGGTCTGGGCGGATTGGTCGGAGCGAACGCAGGTATCGTCGCAAATTCCTCTGCTGCGAGCGTGGTGGAGAGTGCGCTTCCTAACACCTTCATCGGGGGCTTGGTGGGCATAAATACGGGCCTCGTTTCCAAGTCTTCTGCGACTGGAAATGTCAGACTGAAGCCGGCGCACGGAGCCGTCGGTGGCGCCGTTGGTGCGAATCTTGGCGGCGTCATCAGCTCTACCGCCAGTGGGACAGTCACTTCGTTTGCGAGCACCGAGACTGGCGGACTTGTGGGAGAAAATTACGGCACGATTGAGAGATCATCCGCGTCCGGTGCCGTAAACGGCGGTCATGGCGGCAGCGCCGGTGGTCTGGTTGGAGATGATGGCGAAATATATCCCGGCGTGCTCATCGACTCGCATGCGAGCGGCCCTGTAACGGCCAGCCAGGCGGTAATAGGCGGCTTGGCGGGGGCCATGTGGGGTGTCGTGCAGAACTGTTCCGCAACCGGCACCGTGACGGCAGGCGACGACCATTCGTATGTCGGTGGACTCATCGGCTATGCCACCAGCTCGGAATCAACCACAACCATCACGCAATCATATTCGAGCGGCGCTATTTCGGCCGGCGCCAATACGACTGTGGGCGGCTTGGTCGGTTACGATGCAGGCGACAATAACCTTACGATCACGGATTCCTACACCCTTTCAAACATCAGCGTGGGCGCAAACGTCACGGTCGGCGGGTTCTATGGACTGAGCGATACCAATACATTGAGGACGTACTCAGCAGGCAGTCTGACCTCTGGTACTGGTGGTACGGTTGGGGGCTTTGCCGGGGTGCTCTTAACCGGCTATTCGACTCAAGCAAACGATTATTGGGACACTACGACAAGCGGTCTCACGCATGGCGTGGGTGGTGGAGATGTCGACGGCATTACCGGCGTTACCGACTCGCAACTTAAATCCGGTCTGCCAGCAGGTTTCGACGCAAAGGTTTGGGCGCAAAGCGCAACGATCAATAACGGCTACCCGTATCTGATCGCCAATCCGCCACCGCAATAGGCCGACTCAAGGAAAAGACATGGCGGAGAAGGATGTTCCCTGGTGGCGCGGGGCGGTGGTTTATCAGGTCTATCTGCGCAGCTTCATGGATTCGAACGGCGACGGGCAGGGCGATCTTCCTGGCTTGGTCGCGAAGCTCGACTACATCGCCTCGCTCGGCGTCGATGCGATCTGGTTGTCGCCGGTCCATCCCTCGCCCAATCGCGACTGGGGCTATGACGTTTCCGATTACGAGGGCGTGCATCCAGATTACGGCACGCTGGCCGATTTCGATGGGCTGATAGCCGCGGCGCATGCGAAGGGCATCCGTGTGCTGCTCGACGAAGTGCTCTGCCACACCTCCGACGAGCATGCGTGGTTCCAGGATTCGCTCAAGCGCGGCGCGAAGTCGGACTGGTATGTGTGGGCCGATCCAAAGGAGGACGGCACCGCGCCGAACAACTGGCTGTCCGCGTTCGGCGGGCCGGCCTGGGCGTATCAGCCCGCGCGGCGGCAGCACTATCACCACAAATTCCTGCGCCAGCAGCCGAAGCTCAGCTGGCGCAACAGCGATGCGAAACAAGCCGCGCTCGATGTTCTCGACCTGTGGCTTACGCGCGGCGTCGACGGTTTCCGCCTCGACGTCGCCAACGCCTATCTTCACGACGACCAGCTGCGCGACAACCCGCCGATCCCGATGGAGCGCCGCACGTCCGCAATCTGGGGACACGCCGCGAATTTGCAGCGCCACATCCACGACAGCAATTTGCCGGAGAATGTGGAATGCCTGAAGGACATCCGCCGTACGGTGGAGCAGCATGCGGACCGCTTCGTGTTCGGCGAATTCTCCGAGGGCTTCGAGCGTTCGGGTGCGTATCTGCCGAGTGATGTGGGCCTGCATGCGAGCTATACGTTCTCGATGCTGCGCGCGCATCGTCTGTCGCCCGAATTCGTGCGCGAAGAGATCGACGTGATGACGCGCCATCCCGATTACTGGCCGTGCGTCACGCTTTCCAACCACGACATCATGCGCACCGTCACGCGTTTCGGCGGCGGGCGCGCGGGCAATCCGGCGCTCGCCAAACTGATGCTCGCGCTGCTGCTGTCGTTGCGTGGAACGGTGCTGATGTATCAGGGCGAAGAGCTGGGTTTGCCGGAGGTCGATCTGCGCCGGGATCAGCTACGCGACCCCGTCGGCGATCTCTATTATCCGATCGCCAAGGGCCGCGATGGCTGCCGCACGCCGATGCCGTGGAATGCCGATGCGCCGAACCTCGGCTTCACCACCGGCACGCCCTGGCTTCCGCTCGGCCCGGCGCACAAGCCGCTCGCCGCGTCGGAACAGGACGGCGATGTGGATTCCACACTCAATTTCGTGCGCGCCTTTCTGGCACAGCGGAAGAAGAGCGCCGCGCTGCGCCTCGGCAAGATCGCATGGGTCGATACGCCCGCGCCACTTGCCGCGTTCACGCGCGCCCACGGCGACGAGCGCGTGCTCTGCGTGTTCAACATGAGCGCCGAGAAGGCGAAATACGCGAACAAGGACATCGAGCCGTTTGGGTTCTTGATCGAACCCACCTGATTGTCATTCCCGGCGAGCGTCGCGCGTCAGCGCGATGCGAGGGAAGGGAAGCCAACTTGGGTACAAGGAGTCTGGGTTTTCGAAAGTTGGGTTCCCTTCCCTTCGCGACACTGCCGTGTCGCTCAGCCGGGAATGACAATCGAAAAATCACTTCACCGCATCAAAAGCGAGAAGCACAGCCTCGATCGGCAGGAGCACGCAGCGGTGGCGGTTGCGGTGGTCGGCGACGCCTTCGAAAGCCTCATAGGTGTTGAACGGCGCGTTCGGCACATCGGCGCCGTCGGCCAGCATGGCGTGAACGCTTTCATGCAGGGCCGCGACTTCCTCGCGCGTCAGCCCCGTCACGTCACCGCCCAGGATCGCCGCCGACGCCTGCGCCAGCACACAGGCCTTGGTTTCGAGCGCGATGCCGATGACGCGCCCGTCCTCGATCGCCAGGTCCACGATCACCCGGTCGCCGCAGGTGGGGTTGTGGGCCGTGCCGGTCCCGTGCGGGTCGGCCAGGCGGCCCGCGCCTGTCGCGTTCGCCGCCAGCCGCAGAACCTCTTTCCGGTAGAGAGGATCGCTCATCGCGCCCGGTATGCCGCAAGCGCCTCGGGCGTGTCGATATCGGTGAGGGGGCCGTCGTCTTCGGCCTCGACCTCGCAGATCAGCTCGTCATGCTCGGTCATGAGGTGTTTGGCCCCGATGTCGCCGGTGAGCGCCAAGATGTCGGGGAAGAAGCGCCGGGACCACAAGACCGGGTTCCCGCGCTTGCCGCGCCTTGTGGCGACGCAGATCGCGCGGCCTTCCGCGGGATCGAAGGCGGCGATCAGCTTATCGATCAGCACCGCCGATACATCCGGCATGTCGCCAAGCAGGAACAGGGCGCCACTGCAGTTGTCCGGCAGCGCGCTCAAACCCGCTCTCAACGACGTGCTCAAACCTTTTGTAAAGTCTGCATTTTCTGCGAACGCCACTGGGAGGCCCGAAGCCGCTGCTCTGACTCCCACACCGGCGTTGCCGGTGACAACAACGACTGGATCGGCCGCGCTCGCGAGCGCCGCCTCGACCACGTGCCGCACCAGCGGCTTGCCGTCGATATCGGCGAGCAGCTTGTTGGACCCCATGCGCGACGACAGGCCCGCCGCCAGCACCACCGCGCCGATCCGGGGCAGCGACGGTGCTTCTGCGGCAGGTTCCTCGCGCGGCTGCGGCCGGCTCGGGATCTCGCTCAGCAGTCCGCCGACACCCATCGCGGCGAGTTCCTTCCGTCCGACGGGCAGACCGGCAGCGATCCGCCAGAGCACGAAGTCGAACCCGTTCAGCTTGGGCGACCGCGCACAGCCGGGCAGGCCGATCACGGTCACATCGCCCAGTGCCGCCGACAGCAGCAGGTTCCCGGGATCGACCGGCATGCCGAACGCCGCGATCCTGCCGCCCGCCTGCTCGATAGCGGCCGGAACTGTGTCGCGCCGGTCGGTGATCGCGCTGGCCCCAAAGATCAGGATCGGATCGCAGCCTTGTGCTTCCGCGATGGCAGCGGCCAGCGGCGCGACGTCGTGCGTCACGCGGCGCTCGAACACGATCTCCGATCCGAGCGAACGGACGCGCTGCTCCAGCGCGGTGCGGTTCTTGTCGAGGATCGATGGCTTCGTGCCGGGCAGAAACGTGGAAATCAGAGCCACGCGGCGCGGCGAAAATGCGGCGACTTCGATGGGCGTGCTTTCTCGCAAGAGTGCTTCGGCGGCTTCGACATGCTTCCGCTCGGCCGCATAGGGAATAATCTTAATCGTCGCCAGCATCTGCCGCGGCACGACCCGTGTATCGGGCGGTAGCGTCGCTATCGTGATGGACTCGTCGATGGCATTGAGCCGGTCGACCAATGCGACGTCGACGACTGCAAGTCCGGCCTCGGTCGCGTAGAGATTGGCACGCCCGGTGAAGGCTGCGCCGATCCGCACATGCCAGCCGGCGCAGAGCCGTGCGACACGGGCGGCAGCTTCGTCTTCGGGCACGTCGTCCGGCCCCAGCCGCGCGACCATGACGCTTTTGATTCCCGCGTCGATGAGAGCAGCAATATCGTCATCCAGAAGCAAGCGGCCTTTGCGCAGCACCCGCGCGCCGGCACGAACGGAATGCGCAAGAACGGCACCAACGGCTTCGGAGACGGCACTGACAAGGAATTGCATCGCCCAAGTCTAGGCGGCCACGACCTCGCGCGGCAAACGCATCCGTGCGCGCAAACCGCCATGGGCGCGGTTCTCGAGAGTCACCTTGCCGCCATGACCTTCGGCGATGGCCTTGACCAGCGTGAGCCCGAGGCCGGCGCCGCCGGTGTCCTCATTGCGCGAACTTTCGAGCCTGACGAAGGGTTCGAACACGCGGCCCTGATCGGCTTCTGGGATACCGGGGCCTTCATCCTCGACAAGGATCTCGTAGCCATTGTCGCATTGCGAGAGCCCGACACTCGCTTTGCGGCCATAGGCGACTGCGTTCTCCACCAGATTGCGCACCGCGCGCCGGATCTCGTTCGGACGGCAGGCAAGCGGCGCGGGCGGATGCGTCTTCCAGCTCACCGGTTCGCCAAGTTCGTCGAGATCGGTGCAGATGCTTTCGAGAAGCGCGGACAGATCGACGTTTCGTTTGACCTCGCCGCCCGTGCCCCGCGCCGCGGACAGAACGGCTTCGGTCAGTTCCTGCAGTTCGTCGAGGTTCTTCAGCAGCCGCTCGCGAAGTTCGGCATCCTCGACGAATTCGAGGCTGATGCGCATGGCGGTGATAGGTGTTCTCAGATCATGGCCAACCGCCGACAGCAGCTGACGGTGGCTTTCGAGCGTGCGTGTCACTTGATCGGTCATGGCGTTGAACGCGATCGCGGCATTGCGCACGTCGTGAGGCCCGTTCTCGCGCAGGCGCGGCGCCTGTCCTCCGCCGGCGATGACGGACGCCGCGCGTGCGAGCTGAGACAACGGCCGCGTGACGCGCCGGGCGAAATAGGCCGCAGCCGTCGCTGCAGCGACAATCGCAACGAGCGCTGCTGCCATGATTTCAAGGGGCCACGGCGTCGTCGGCGGACGATAGAAGGTGGCGACAAGCTGCGTTCCCGCAGTCACCGGAACGATAAATTGAAAGGCCGGACCGGGCCTCAGAGGCAAGCCGTGAACGTCGGTCGGCGGCTGAAGATCGCGGAGCGACGCCCAGACCGGATACTTGGCTTTGCCGGCCGGCAATTGCGCGCGCAGACGCGCCGCGAGCGCCGATTCCGTTTGGTTCATGGGCTCGGCGATGTCCCGGCCGTCGCGAATCTCGAACTTCCACACGCCGGTCGACATCGTCTCCGCGGCCGTCTTGCGTGCATCTGGCGGAATGGCGGCCAGGACCTGCGCCGTCGATATCGTGCGATCCAGAACGCGGTCGGTGAGCGCGTTCTCGTTCACGCGTGCGGTGCCAAGTTCGAACCACACGGCGACCGCGAGGTTGGAGATCAGCACCGCCATCGCTGTCACGACGATCAGCTGCGAGCCGAGAGTCCGAGGCCACAGCGTCATTCGGTTTCGGGCTCCACCGCGAAAATATATCCGCCGCCCCACACCGTTTTGATGTAGCGCGGATTTTTGGGATCGGGTTCGATCTTCTTGCGCAGGCGGCTGACGTGATTGTCGATGCTGCGGTCGAAGAGTTCGGCGTCGCGGCCTTTGGTCAGATCGAGCAACTGGTTTCGCGTCAGCGAGATCTTCGGACGTTCAAGCAGCGCGGTCAGAAGCCGGAACTCGCCGCTCGATAACGGGATCGCCACACCCTCTGTGCCGACCAGCTCGCGCTGGCCGGTATCCAGCGTCCAGTCTCCAAAGCGAATCCGCGCGGCTTCCGGCGGCTTCTGCCGCGGCGGAAGCGCCTGCGTGCGCCTGAGAACGGCGGCGACGCGTGCAATCAGTTCGCGCGGCGAGAAGGGCTTTGCGATGTAATCATCTGCGCCCATCTCCAGGCCGATGATGCGGTCGACCTCCTCGCCCTTTGCGGTGAGGAGAATGACAGGGATCTGCGAAGTCTCCCGGATCGAACGGCAGAGGCTGAGCCCGTCTTCGCCGGGCATCATGATGTCGAGCACGATGAGGTCGATGGCGGCACCTTTCATCACCTTGCGCGCGGATGCAGTATCGGCCGCCGTGGTGGCGCGGTAGAAATGATCGCGCAAATACCGGGCGAGCGGCTCGCGGATGTCGCGCGAGTCCTCGACGACCAGGATATGCGGGCGGGATTCTTCTTTTGTCATGGGCTCCCTAATCTGGGGGCAAGACCATTCCCCTGCAAATTATCAATTGCCGCAAAGTTTGTCGGACGGTCTTTACTTTGGCCCCCTTTTGTTCCATTCTCGTTCTCCGTGAACTTTCAGAGATCGAATACTGAACGGAGGCAGATATGAGGCGCAACCGCCCGATATGGGCAATCAGCGTATTGGTGTTTGTTTTCGCGGGTGACAGCGCATTGGCGCAGGCACGCACCCAGCCATCCGAACGCGGGGCGGGATATTCCTATCGCGTGCCGGACCGGTTTCTGGCGCTCGATTTAAATCGTGACGGCAACATTACGCGGGACGAAATGAATCGGGCAGAGACCACGCACTTCGCGTCCGCGACCCATGGCGCGGCCACGATGACGCCCGAACAGTTCGCTTCGCTGTACCTGCAACAGTCCCAGCAAAGAACGGATGCGCTGTTTCGCAAGCTCGACTGGAACGGCGATGGAAAGCTGTCTCTGGAAGAATACGCAGAGCCCAAGCGTGCGCGGTTCGAGACCTTCGAGGATATTCGTGGCGAAGAGTCCTGCACGAATGCCCATGTCATCCGGGCATCGTTCGAGGAGAATGGCGGGTCGCGGGAATCCGGACGCGCGAAGTTCTGCGGCGACAACGATCTCAATCGCGACGGCAAAGTCACCCACGCGGAATTCGACAGCGTGACCATCAAGCAGTTTGCCGCCCGAACCGGTGGCGCGAAATTGATGTCGGAAGCGCAATTCCGTGCGGACACGGACGGAAGGGAACGTTCCTTCGCCGTGCGTGCCTTTCTGCGGCTTGACGCCAATGGCGATGGCAAGCTTTCGGCCGGCGAATTTGCTGCCAGCGACCAGAAGCTGTTCGCTCGCCTCGACAGCAACCACGATGGGACGGTCAGCGCGAGCGAATTATCGGCGTCCACCACTGCGGCGTATCGGCGAAATCGTAACGAGCAGGTTGTATCGGCGCAGCGCTAAGGTTTTTGCGCGCCCTGGCGCAGAGTGGCCGTCATCTGCGCCAGGATCGAAACGGCGATTTCCGCCGGACTCTTTGCGCCGATCGCGAGTCCGGCAGGACCACAGATGCGCGCAAGCTGGTCGCTGGAAAAGCCGTTTTGTTCGAGACGCGCGAGGCGTGCGGCGTGTGTTTTCTTCGATCCCAGCGCCCCGATGTAGAAGCAGTCCGAACGTAGCGCCGCGGTCAGCGCCGGATCGTCAACCTTCGGATCGTGGGTGAGGGCGACAAGCGCGCTGCGCGGGCCGAGCGGCGATTGCGCCAGCGCGTCGTCCGGCCAGTCGTGCGACAGGTGGACGTCTGGAAACCGCTCCGGCGTCGCAAAGGATGTGCGTGGATCGATCACCCGCACGCCATAACTGGTGAGAGCCGCCATGCGGGCCAGCGGCTGCGCAATGTGCACGGCGCCGACGATGACAAGATCCAGCGGCGGATTATATACGGCAAGAAACCAGCTTCGTCCGTCCAGCTCGATGGTTGTGCTTTGATCGGCCCGGGCCGCTTGCGCGGCAGCGGCTCCAAGCGGCGTCGCATCGGTCATTGGATCAAGAACGATCTCGTCACCAGTCGCGAGATCGGTTGCACGGACAATGGCGCGGCCCGCACGGCGCGCCTCGTTCAATGCCGCAAGCGTTTCCCGCCGCATCGTTCAGCCAACAGGTTCGACGAAGATCTCGACCCGGCCGCCACAGGCGAGCCCCACCGACCAGGCCTGTTCGTCGCTCACCCCGAATTCGAGATTGCGGATCTTGCGGTCGTCCATGGCGGCACGGGCTTCTTCGATCACGGCACTTTCGACGCAACCGCCCGACACGGACCCTACGAACGCGCCGTCGTCGCGCACCGCGATCTGGCTTCCGCTCGGCCGCGGCGACGAGCCCCAGGTCTTCACGACAGTGCCGAGCGCGACCTTGTGCCCTTCACTGAGCCAGCGCGCGGCGGTTCCAAGGACATCGTCCTCCGCCGGTGTCATTGCGCGGCCGCCACCGCGCGTTTCGCCATCACGGTCACAAGATGCGCGCGGTATTCGGCGGAGCCGTGAATATCCGAGTTCATATCATCCGCACTGACCTGAATGCCGGCGATCGCATCAGGCGTGAAGTCTTTGTCCAGCGCCGCTTCCATATCCGCGACACGGAACACGCAGGGTGCAGCCCCGGTGACAGCCACACGCACACCGGATTTCGTCTTTGCGACGAACACACCCGCCATCGCGTAGCGCGATGCCGGATTGGGAATCTTCGCGTAACCGGCACGCTCGGGAACGGGGAAGGCGGCCTCGGTGATGATTTCGCCGTCCTCGAGCGCGGTCAAAAACATGCCGGTGAAGAAACCGTCCGCCGCGATCTCGCGCCGCGTGGTCTTGATCGTCGCGCCCAGTGCCAGGGCTGCAGCGGGATAATCCGCGGCGGGATCGTTGTTGGCGAGCGATCCGCCAAGCGTGCCCATATAGCGGACGGCGGGATCGCCGATGGATTCCGCGAGTTCGGCGAGAGCGGGGATCAAGCGCTTCACGTCGCGCGAATTCGCGACCTCGAAATGCGTCGTCGCAGCGCCGATGGTGATGACGCTCTCCGTCGCGCGAATGAACGCCAGTTCCTTGAGGCCGGAGATGTCGATGAGCTCCGACGGCTGCGCGAGGCGCATTTTCATCGCGGCGATCAGGGTTTGCCCGCCGGCCAGCAATTTGGCGTCCGGGGACTTCGCGAGAAGCGCCGACGCGTCGGCCAGCGATGCGGCGCGGCGATATTCGAACGCGTAGGGGATCATGCCGCGGCCCCTTTGGCTTCGTCCGCCATGCGCGCAGCCCCGTCTTCGATGGCCGAGACGATGTTCTGATAGCCGGTGCAACGGCAGATATTGCCCTCAAGCTCCGCGCGAATAGTGGCGCGGTCGGGATGGGGGATGCGCCGGATCATGTCGACGGCCGTCATGATCATGCCCGGCGTGCAGAAGCCGCACTGCAATCCGTGCTTTTCCCGAAACGCTTCCTGCACCGGATGCAGCTTGCCGTCCTTGGCAAGCCCTTCGATCGTCGTGACATCGGCGCCGCTCGCCTGGACTGCGAACACCGAACAGGATTTCACCGCGCGGCCGTTCAGATGCACGACACAGGCGCCGCACTGGCTGGTGTCGCAGCCGATATGCGTGCCGGTGAGACCCAGATCTTCGCGCAGGAAATAGACGAGCAGTGTGCGGTCTTCGATATCGGCTGATACCGTTTTTCCGTTCACCGTCATGGTAACGGCTGTCATGAATGGCTTTCTCTTGAGATAGCGATAGCGGGAGTCTCGGTATCCTGTGCAATCCCGTCAAGGGCGGCTTTAGCGAAGGACCGCACCGAAAATCAGCAGCAGGATCACGACCACACCGACAAGGCCGACAACCCATATCTCCGGGGCAAAGCCTTCGCGTTTGCCGACGGGCGTCGTGACGGCCGCCGGAGCCGCGGCTTCCACCAGCGGATCGGGCGTCAATTCCACGGCAGCGGGCGGTTGCGTCAGTCTCTCTGCAAACCGGCTGAAGAAATCGTCGGCGATCTGTTTGGCCGCACCGTCGATGAGGCGCTGCCCGATCTGCGCCAGCTTGCCCCCGACAGAAGCTTTCGCGGTGTAGGTGAGCACCGTGCCATCGCCTTCCGGCGTCAAAACGATCTCAGCGTCGCCTTTCGCAAAACCTGCGACACCACCTTGTCCTTCACCCGACAGCCGGCAGCGGTGCGGCGGATCGAGATCGGAGAGGCCGACCTTTCCCTGAAACGTCGCCTTTACCGGACCGATCTTCAGCGTTGCGGTCGCGATGAAGTTCGTCGGGTCGGTCTTCTCGATCTTCTGGCAGCCGGGGATGCACGCCTTGAGTGTATCGGGGTCGTTCAGACCCGCCCAAACTACCTCCGGAAGCGCCGGAATGACATAACGGCCATTGAAATCCATTCTCAAACCTCTCGGTCGCTCATACCAATGTCAATGCTTTCAGTCCCTTATAGGTTGAGCGCGGTTTTAAGTTGCGTTTGTGCGACGCCTGTATGACGCTTTGTCTTCACGACATTTGCATACTGTGTTAACATTGTTTTTACCATTCGAGTTCGGGGGCGGTGAGGATGGAGACGGGCGTAACGGTTTCACCTGTTGCGGGGGACGCTGCTCAGGAAGTCACCGGTCAGGTCAAGTGGTTCGACCTGACCAAGGGATATGGTTTCATCAAACCTGCTGGCGGTCTGCAAGGAGATGTTCTCCTGCACCAGACGTGCGTTCGACAATCGGGCTTCAAGGCAGCCTATGAAGGCGCCCGCGTCGTTTGCGAAGCGGTCCAGGGACCACGCGGACTGCAGGCGCGCCGACTGATCTCGCTCGACAACAGCACGGCATCGCCATCGGCAGCATCCATGCAGCGCGCCGCGCGATTTGCTGCCGAGCCCAAGGGCTCGCCGTTCGATGCCACGGTGAAGTGGTTCAACCGCGGGAAGGGCTACGGCTTCGTGTCGCGCGGGCCCGACACGCCGGACATCTTCGTCCACATGGAAACGCTCAGGCGCCACGGCATCCGGGAACTCGCGCAGGGCCAGCGTGTGCGGGTTCGCACGGGCGACGGTCCGAAGGGCGAACTCGCGGCCGAGATTACGATCCTGGACGCGTAGAAACCTGCTGTGATTTGCGGCAGTGTGGGGCCTCAACCGGGGCCATTCCATGCGTCTGACGTTTGCTGCGTTCTTTGCTCTGTTGCTGTTCGCCGGCGATACCTGCGCCGCCGCACTTCCCGTCACGACGATCACGGTCGATGGCGCGAAGGGCTCGAACCCGTTCAAGGTCGAGATCGCGGGCGATTCCGCGTCCCAGGAAAAGGGGCTGATGTACCGCAAAACGCTCGCGCCTAATGCCGGCATGCTGTTCGACTTCCACACCACCGTGATGACGTCGTTCTGGATGAAGAACACGGTCCTTCCGCTCGACATCATCTTCGTGCGGTCGGACGGCACGATCTCCTCCATCGCCGCCAATGCGGTTCCGTTTTCGGAGGCCGCCATCCCCTCGACCGAGCCGATCCGCGCTGTGCTGGAGATCAACGCAGGCCGCGCACGGCAGCTTGGCATCGAGCCGGGCGACAAGGTCCACGCCGCGATCTTTCACAACGGCCGTTGAAGATTGGTCGTTGAAGAGGGGGCCCTGACGTTGTAAGGCTCCCCCGCCGTACGGCGAATGTTCCGGGGCGTAGCTCAGCCTGGTAGAGCACTAGCTTTGGGAGCTAGGGGTCGCGAGTTCGAATCCCGCCGCCCCGACCATTCCTGCGGCCTGGAGACGAAGGTTCATGCGCGCGCGTATCTATCAGCCCACCAAGAACGCCATGCAGTCGGGCAGGGCGCGAACGAAGTTGTGGGTGCTGGAATACGAGCCCGAAAAGCCGCGCGAGATCGATCCGTTGATGGGCTGGACCAGCTCCCGCGACATGCTCCAGCAGGTCCAGCTCGAATTCGAGACAGCTGGGGAAGCGATCGCCTACGCCGAAAAGCGCGCGATCCCGTACCAGGTTTTCGAGCCGCACAGACCGGCCGCCAAGGCGAAGTCCTATGCCGACAATTTCCGGTTCGACCGGAAAGTGCCCTGGTCGCACTGACACCGGATTTCTGTATTGTCGCGGCAGCAGACTCCGTAGCTCAGCTGGATAGAGCACCTGCCTTCTAAGCAGGGGGTCGCAGGTTCGAGCCCTGCCGGGGTCGCCAGACGTTTTCAGACTAGGCGAGCGTTACAGAAACCGTCCGTCCGTTAGCGCGTCGGTGAGAAAGGTCGCGCCGACCGGTGTCGAGATCAGCGATACTTTGGGGTCGCGCGCACCGCGGATCGACAGGAGTGATTTGATCCAGCTCTTGAACTTCTTCCAGGCGTTCGGGCGGTCGATCACCACATAGACTTTGCGGCAGTCTTCCTTGATGTGCCAAACCCCGCACGAGTTTGCCGGAAACCAGATCGAATCCCCCGCCTTGATCTCGATCGGGTCGCCTTCGGTCGGGATGAAGGTCGCGCTGCCGGTGAGGAAGTGGGCGAACTCCTCCTGCATGATTGTGCGCTGCCAGCGTCCGGGTGAGCACTCCCAGATCCCCATGCTGTCAATGCCCGGCATATCGTCGATGAGTTTCTTCCCGAGCAGGCGGGCCACGGGGCCGTCCAATGGCTTTTTGACGGGGCCCAGTTGCTCCAGGTCTTCCCTGCGCAGTGCGGCAGGTTGCGAAATGAGAATGGTCATCAGTTCAAAACCCCACGGTTAACCGGCGCCAAGGCGCGTTCCTCAGTCAAATTATGCGCCTGAACCCGCCGAACCGGACGGAGCTCTTGCGTTCCCACGTGAACGATAAGCAATTTGTGCACCGGTTCGGCCGTCCCGATTTGGGGCAATGGTTTCGCGGGAACAAACATCGGAATGTGCGGCAAGTTCACCCAGAAGCTCGATAAACGCCTTGAAGCGTTGGCGGACGCTTTGGGCGATTCTCCCATCGAGACCGTGACGCCGATGCGGTTTGCCGATGTCGTGGCACTCGACCGGGAGGGCGCGCGGAAATTCGTGCGCATGCGCTGGGGGCTTGTTCCGCGCGATGCGCCCGACGTCCGGGAGACCAAGCCGCACATCCATGCTCGCGCTGAGAGCATCGACGTGAAGCCGACGTTTCGCGACGCCTTCGCCAGGCGCCGTGGCCTGATTTTCGTGGCGAGCTTCAATGAGGGCGAAGAGGTCTCGCCGACGAAAACCGCGCAGTACGTGCTGACGCCGACCGATGACAAACCAATCGCCATCGCCGTCGTCTGGAATTACTGGCGCAAGGAGGGCGAGCCCGCGCTGCTGAATTTTGCGATGGTCACGACGCCCGCCAACGAGCTGATCGGCACGATCACCGACCGCATGCCGGCGCTGGTCGAAGTGGAAGACTGGCCGAAATGGCTCGGCGAAGTCCCGACCTCCCCGGAGGAACTGAAAGCGCTGCTGCGGCCTTCGACCCGTGCGCTCAAAATGCAGGCGGCGGCAGCAAAGCCACCGCCGCCCGCGAAGCCGAAGCGCGACGACGCGCAGGCCGATCTGTTCTAGTAGCCCGGCGGGGGAGGCGGCGGGGGCGGGCCGTAATAGCCCGGCGGTGGCCGCCGCCGGCGCGGTCCGGGAACGCTGTCGCCGCGGGCCGTCATGCACTGCGCATAGGCGATGTCATAACCGTGCTGGACGTAGCCCTGGTCGTAGCCGGCGCCGGATGCGCTGCCGAGCACGCCGCCAACGCCACCACCGATCAGCGCGCCTTTGGTGTTGCCCGCAAGCGCGCCGATGCCGGCACCCAGTGCGGCCCCGATCACGCCGTTGCGAAGCTCGTTATCGTTCGCCTGTTTGACACGTCCGGCGGCGCGGTCAGCGGCGTATTGCTGACAGTAGCTGTCGTCCTGCTGGAATGTTTCCATGGATTTTCCCGGCCCGGGCATAGCCGGGATCGTTGGACCCAGCGGCTGCGTCGCGCATCCCGCCAGCAGCGTGACGGCGGAGAGCGCGGTGATCGCGGCTGTACGAACTCGCATGTCAATCTTCCTCTGTTCACGAAACGCGCCAAGGCAACAGATCGCCCCACGCGAACCGATGATACTTTCACGATTGCAGTGACGCTGAGGCAAAGCACCTGAACGCGCGATGAACGGCTGCACGCGGATTTTATGAACAATCCGACAGGCGGAGTTCGAGAAAACCGCGGCGCCCCAACGGAAAGCACGGCTGTGCCAGCTTGAAGCGGGGCGCCGATATGGGAACATGCGGGTTCCCAATGCTGCGAGGCCGACGATGACGAACTTTCCCGATATCCTCTACGACGTGAACGACCGCATCGCGACGATCACGCTCAACCGGCCGGACCGCCTCAATGCGCACACGCAAGCGATGGGAAAGAGCGTCCGCCACGCCATGGCCGAGGCGGCACATGACTCGAATGTCCGCGTGGTGGTGCTGACAGGCGCGGGCAGGGGCTTCTGTGCCGGCGCGGACATGGAAGTGCTGACCGGTATCCAGGGCGGCGCGAGAGATAACGCGGCCCAGCCCACCGATGTGGCGCGCGCCTTCCAATCCAAATACGGACCGAGCCTCGACGAGCACTTCGCCGACATGCGTCGCTACGCCTATTTCATGCGCACGCCAAAGCCCGTGATCGCCGCCCTGAACGGACCTGCCGCGGGGCTCGGCCTGATCATGGCGCTTTACGCGGACATGCGGTTTGCGAGCGACAAGGCAGTCATGACAACCTCGTTTTCGCAGCGCGGACTGATTGCCGAGCATGGCATATCGTGGCTGCTGCCGCGTCTTGTCGGTCCATCGCGCGCTCTCGATCTGCTGTTTTCGGCGCGGCGCGTTTCACCGGCTGAGGCGAAAGAGATCGGTCTCGTGAACGATGTCTTCCCCCACGACACCTTCATGGAAGACGTGACCGCCTACGCTCGCCATCTGGCGGACTCGGTGTCGCCGCGCTCGATGGCGGTGATGAAGGCGCAGGTCTGGAAAGCCTGTTTCCAAAGCTTCGGCGAGGCGATCGAAACCGCCGACCGCGAAATGCCGCCGAGCTTCGACTGGCCGGACTTCAAGGAGGGCGTCAGCCACTATCTCGAGAAACGCCGGCCGAACTTCGCCGATATCTGAACCGGCACAATTGCAAGATTGACCTCTTTCGGGCGGCGGCGGATAAGCCGCCGCGCGAATATCTCGAATGGCGTTGGCATGAAAATCGTAGGCGGCAAATGGTCGAACTGGTCGGGCGGCGTGACGTGCAAGCCGCGCAAAATTGTAAAGCCCAAAGACGAAGTCGATCTCGCGGCGGTGGTCCGCCAGTCCGAGGGACCGGTGCGCACCCCAGGCTCAGGACATTCGTTCACGCCGGTCAATGAAACCAACGGCACCCTGATCGATCTCTCCACCTTCACGGGGCTGAAGGCTGTCGATACCGAGCAGCAGACGGCAACGCTCGCCGCCGCCACCCCGCTCTGGCAGCTCGGGCCGCTGCTGCACGCCAAGGGATTGGCGCTCAAGAATATGGGCGACATCGACCGGCAGACGCTGGGCGGGGTCGTGGGTACCGGCACGCATGGGACGGGCCGGACGCTCAAAAGCTTCTCCGCCGAGGTGGCGGGCTTTCGGCTGCTGCTCGCGAGCGGTGTGGTGCTTCATTGCTCCGCGGACGAGAATGCCGATGTGTTCAATGCCGGGCGAACATCGCTCGGTGCGCTCGGTGTGATGACCGAGATCACGATGAGCGTGCGCCCGGCCTATAAGCTGCTCGAAAAGAATTTCGTTCTTCCCATCGCCGAGCTATTTCGCAATCTCGACAGGCTGGTCGCGGACAACAGGCACTTCGAGTTCTTCTGGTTTCCCTATTCCGATGTCGCGGTGTGCAAGTCGCTGAACGAGAGCAACGATCCGGCGCCGGAGCCGCGCGCGGCCGAGCAGCTTTATGAGCGCGGGGAGAAAGGCGGCGCAGACGCGCGCGCCTTCGCGGCGATCAACCGGGTGCTGCCTTACGCGCCTTTTCTTCTGGGATCGGCGCACCAATTGTTTTCCCGCCTGATGCCGGGTCCGGGCCGCGTACGCTGGAGCTACGAGATCTTTCCGAGCCCGCGCACGGTCAAGTTCAACGAGATGGAATACGCGGTTCCGTACGAGAAAGGCCCCGACGCGTTGCGCGAGGTCGTCGAAACGATCCGCAAGAAGCGGATCAACACTGGCTTCCCCATCGAATACCGCTCGGTGGCGGCCGACGATGCCTGGATGAGCCCGTTCTACGGGCGCGAAAGCGCGACAATTGCCGTTCATCAGCATCACCCGGTCGATACCAAGAAGCTGTTCGACACCTGCGAGGCGATATTCCGCGCCTATGCCGGACGGCCCCATTGGGGCAAACGCCACACGCGCACGGCCGACCAACTCGCCACGCTTTATCCGCAGTTCGACGCGTTCCGCGAGGTGCGCCGCAGGCTCGACCCCGAGGGCAAGTTCCTCAACTCGCATCTCCGCGCGATGTTTGCCTGAGAATACCGAGCGGCGCGCGCTTCAGCGCGAAAGCTTGCGATAGAAGCAGCTCGGCGCGCCGGTGTGGCAGGCCGCTCCAAGCTGATCGACCTTCAGAAGCAGCGTGTCGCCATCACAATCGACCCATGCCTCGACGAGATGCTGGGTATGGCCGGAGGTGGCACCCTTGCGCCAGACTTCGCCGCGTGAGCGCGACCAGTAGGTCACTTCGCCGGTCGAAAGCGTACGCTCCAGCGTGTCGCGGTTCATCCAGGCGAGCATCAGCACCGCGCCCGTTGCCGCGCTCTGGGCGATGACGGGAACGAGCCCGTCATCGTTGAAGGCGACGGCATTGACGAAGGCTTCGCGCGCCAGAAGCTCGCTCACGACGCAGCTTTCATCCGCGCAAAGCCAGCTTCGAGATCGGCGATCAGATCGTCCGGGTCTTCGAGGCCGGCATGCATGCGGACGAGGGGGCCCTGTGTCTCGAATTTGCCGGCAGTGCGTTTGAATTCCGATTTGATGATCAGGCTTTCATAGCCGCCCCAGGAATAGCCGAGGCCGAAATGATGGAAGCCGTTCAGAAAGGCACTGAGCGCGCCGCTGCTCACCGGTTTCAGCTCCACACCGAAGAGGCCTGAGGAGCCGGTGAAATCGCGCCTCCACAGTGCATGTCCCGGATCGGACTGGAGCGCCGGATAGAGCACCCGCGTAACCTCGGGACGGGTCGCCAGCCAGCGCGTGATCTTGAGCGCGCTTTCCTGATGCTGCTTCAGGCGGAGGGGGAGCGTGCGTACGCCGCGCAGCGCGAGATAGCAATCGTCGCCGCCAAGAAACAATCCGGTATCGCCGTAGAACGCTTCGAGCCGCGCTTTGTGGCTTTCATTGGCGGTGACCGTACCCACCATCACGTCGGCATGACCGCCCAGATATTTCGTGCCGGAGAGAATGGCCAGATCGACGCCGTGGTCCAGCGCGCGGAAATAAACCGGCGTTGCCCAGGTATTGTCGAGCAAGACCGAGGCATCGCGCGCGTGTGCCACCGCGGCGATGGCGGGTACGTCCTGAATCTCGAACGTCAACGAGCCCGGACTTTCGCAATAGACCGCGCGCGTGTTGGACTGGAAGAGAGACACGATGTCCGCACCGATCAGCGGATCGTAATAGGTCGTCTCGATCCCGAACCGCACCAAAGTCTTGTCGCAGAAATGACGCGTCGGGCCGTAGCAGCTGTCGGTCATCAGCAGATGATCGCCGTTCCCGCACACCGAGAGAATGGCGGTTGCGATCGCATTCAGCCCCGACGGCACCGCAACGGTCCGCGCACCGCCTTCGAGTTCTTCGATCGCGCTCTCGAAACTTCGGCTCGTCGGCGTGCCCCGGCGTCCGTACTTATAGGGCAGGGCCTCGGTCTTCAGCGACTCGAAGCTCGGATGAAGAATGGTCGACGTGCGATAAACGGGCGTGTTGACCGCGCCGTAATGTTCCTTCGTCATCCGCCCCGCCGAGACGGCGATGGTTTCCGGTTTATCCTTTTCTGTCACGCCGAAAGCTCACAGTTGCGGTTCCAAGGCAGGCAACGGCTTCTCTGGAACGACTTCCAACGTCGAACGCAGCGGCCTATCGAACGCCCAAGTAATCAGAGACGCCACAAATGCGATGGCTGCGCACATCAGAAAAAAGCTCACCTTGTCCATGCGGCTGAAGAAGCTGCCGATGAAGCCCTGCAGCTGATTGCCGGTGAAGCTCGTAATGAACCAAAGACCCATCATCGCGGAAAGAATTTGCGGCGGGGCTACGCGCGCGACGAGCGCAAGCCCGATCGGAGACAGATAAAGTTCACCCAGCGTGATCACCACGAAGAAAGCAAGCAGCCACAGCCAGCTCGCGTGACCGCCGGGGCCGGTGAGGTAGGCCGCAGCCGCCATGATCAGATAGGACAAAGCCAGAAAGAAATCGCCGAGCGCCATCTTTGTAACGGTCGAGGGTTCTTTGCCACGCTTGGCCTGGCGGGTCCAGAACATGACGACGAGCGGTGTGAAGGCAAAAATCATGAAGGGGTTGAAGGCCTGAAACCAGGTGACCGGGATTTCCCAATCGACAATGCCCGGGATCAAATGCCGGTTCGTGAAACTCTCGGCCCACAGGCTGATCGTGTTGCCCTGCTGTTCGTAAACCGCCCAAAACAACGTCGTTGGGATACAGAGCAGGATGAGCGCGATCACCGCTCTCCAATCCGCCCCGGTCAGCGGCTTTTTTTCTTCGGTTTTGTTTTGCAGACGCGCAATCCGGTCCTTCGGCAGCGTCCGAAGCGCGATGAGATAGACGATCAGGCCGATGACCATGCCGACGCCCGCGGCGAAAAAGCCCCAGCGGTACCCGAACGCGGGATCCTCCGCGAGGCTGCCGCAGATCAGCGGCGAGAAGAATGCGCCGACATTGATGCCGACATAGAAGATCGAATAGGCACGGTCGATCCGCGCATCGCCGGGCTTGTAGAGATTGCCTACCTGGGTCGAAATGTTCGGTTTGAAGAAGCCGTTACCGACGATCAGCAACAGCAGTCCGACGAACAGGAGCTGCGGCGCCATCAGCGCGAATTCGCCCGCGGCCATGATCAGTCCGCCGACGATGACGCTATAGCGTTGGCCCAGCCAGCGGTCGGCGATCATGCCGCCGAAGAACGGCGTCAGATAAACAAATGCCGTGTAGTTGCCGTAGATGATGGACGACATCGGCTGAATGCCGAGCGGCTGGCCACCGTTGAAGACCGTTTCAAAGAAACTCTTCATGGCGGAATAGCCGAGCACACCGTCGACGACGGGATGCAGCAGGAGAACGTTTGTCAGGTAGAGCACCAGAATGGCGCGCATTCCGTAGTAGGAAAAGCGCTCCGCCATTTCGGTCGTAAACAGATAGGTCAGGCCCCGCGGATGACCGAACATCTGCGGTCCGGCGCTCGTCGCACCATTGTCCTGCACTGTAACCATCCCCCTGAACTCCCTAGCCAATTCGTGTGACGGGCGGGACTGTGCCCTGTCCGGCAGCGGAAAGAAATGGGTCACGGCAATTCGATATAGCGCTCTTCGCGCGAGTAGGGGACGAATCCGATGCGCTGGTAAAGGGGCAGGGCACGCGGGTGATCCAGCGTGCAGGTGTTGATCAAAAGGGTGGCGATCGGCTTGGACCAGGCGATGGAGACGGCCTGGTAGAGAAAGTAATAGCCCAGGCGGCGGCCCACGTAATCCGGCATCAGACCGAAATAGGCAACTTGCCCCGCTACACCCTCGCGGAATTCGAGTTCGGCCATCCCTGCCGGGCAACCATCCACATAGAGCACGTACAGCTCGACGAGCGGGTGCTGAATGATCGCGGCCAGTTCGTCATCGGACAATTTGCGGCGGTCCACCCACAGATAGGCGTCACCGATGGTGTTGTAGAGATAGCGATAGAAATGAACCGGCGGGTTTTCTGCACGGAGTATGGCAATTTTCCCCTTCGGCTGGGGCGGCGGGAGCGCGTGCGGCTTGGCGTCCATCTTCAGAAACGTGACCGTCATGGGAACGCGTTTCTTGCCTATGGAAAGCGTCATCTCTCAACCCAGCTCGACGGGCGCATCGGGACACGCGCCCCATTCTGCCCACGATCCATCATAGAGCGCCACATCGCTCGCCCCGGCAATCTCCAGCGCCAGCATCTGGATCGCCGCCGTGATTCCGGAGCCGCATGTTGTCACGACGGGTTTCGAAAGATCGACCCCTCGCGTCGCGAAGAGCGTTTTCAGCTGGGCGCCGGCTTTCAGCGTTCCATCGGGGCCGGTGAGATCAGTGTACGGAATATTGAAGCTCCCCGGCATATGTCCCGGCCTTACGCCGGCGCGCGGCTCCTGCTCGCGGCCTGCAAATCGCGGAGCACTTCTTGCGTCCACAATCTGTGCCGAGCCTGCCCGCTGGATATCCAGCATCTGTCCAAGATCGCGCGAGAGAGCGTGGTTCTGCCGCGGCGTGAAATGGCGCGGATAGGAGGCCGGAAGCATGTCCTCTACCGGGCGCCCTTCGCTGCGCCATTTCGGGAGACCGCCGTCCAGCACGGCCACATCGCGATGTCCCATGGACCGCAGCATCCACCATGCACGCGGGCTCGAATAGACCCCGGCGCCGTCAAAAACGACGATCAGGTTGCCGTCTCCGAGTCCGAGTTTGCGCAGGCGCGACGCGAATTTCGGCGCGGGTGCCAGCATATGCGGCAGAGCGCTCGTGTCGTCCGACAGATCGTCGATGTCGAAGAACACCGCGCCCGGAATGTGGGCGGCGGCGTATTCGGCTTTGGCATCGCGGTTCGCCTGGGGCAGATACCAGGAGGCATCGGCAACGCGCACATCCGGCGCATCGAGATGTTCCGCAAGCCATTCGGTCGAAACCAGCGGCGATCGTGCGTTCATTCGAACGGGACCTCGACGGGGCTGCGCGGCGCAGCGAGCCACGGCGGCACTGGCAAATTCTTCGACTTCAGGAATTCCGGATTGAACAGCTTGCTTTGATATCGCGTGCCGTAATCGGCCAGGATCGTGACGATGGTGTGTCCGGGCCCCAGGTCTTTGGCCAGCCGGATCGCGCCGGCAACGTTGATCCCCGTCGATCCCCCCATGCACAGCCCTTCGTGTTCCAGGAGGTCGAAGATGATGGGCAGCATTTCCGCGTCGGGAATCTGATAGGCATCGTCGATGGGCGCGCCTTCGAGATTGGCGGTGACACGGCCTTGTCCGATTCCTTCGGTGATCGAAGAGCCCTCCGATTTGAGTTCTCCGGTCTTGATCCAGGAATAGATCGCAGCGCCCATGGGATCGGCGGCGGCGATGCGGATTTTCGGATTGCGTTCCTTGAGCGCCATCGCCACACCGGCAAGCGTACCGCCCGTGCCAACGGCACAGACAAAACCGTCGATCTTGCCTTCCGTCTGCCGCCAGATTTCAGGACCGGTTTCTTCGATGTGCGCGCGGCGGTTGGCCGTATTGTCGAACTGGTTCGCCCAGATGGCGCCCTGAGGTTCGCTCTTCGCCAGTCGCTCGGCAATGCGGCCGGAAATCTTCACGTAATTGTTCGGGTTCTTGTAAGGCACAGCGGGGACCTGCACGAGTTCCGCACCCAGCAGGCGCAGAGCGTCTTTCTTCTCTTCGCTCTGCGTTTCGGGAATGACGATGACGGTTCGAAAGCCCAGCGCGTTGCCCACCACCGCCAATCCGATGCCCGTGTTGCCCGCCGTGCCCTCGACGATGACGCCGCCGGGTTCGAGCAAACCGCGGTCCATCGCGTCCTTGACGATATAGAGCCCGGCACGGTCCTTCACCGACTGACCGGGATTCATGAACTCGGCCTTACCCAGAATTTCGCAGCCGGTCAGCGCCGAAGCCCGTTTGAGGCGAATAAGCGGTGTGTTTCCAATCGCCGCAAGGACGTCGTGTCGGATGTCCATAAACCAGGCTTTTAAGGTTGCGCCCGTTGAAGCTAGTTTGACCGGACCGATGCTTCAAGCGGGTGCGACTTGACGCGCCCGGCGGGCCGCATCAGAAACGTCCCACCCTTTCGCAGGAACCTACAGCCTCTATGCGCTATGTGCTGCACATCGGTACGAACAAGACCGGCACGTCCACACTGCAAGATTATCTCGGCACGCAGCGGCCCGAACTGCTGTCACTTGGGATCTGGTATCCGGAGATCGGATCGTTTCCGTATGCCCATCATGATCTGGCCTATGCCATCAAGAAAAGCGACTTCGGAACGTATGGGATTTCGCCCGACGTCATAAGCGAGGGAGCGGCGCCATCGGGCGCAACGACCACGATCATCAGCAGCGAGGCGTTTCACACTATACGCGATGTCGAGAGCGTCGCCACCTTCTTTCCGCCAGACAGAACAACGGTCGTTCTCTATCTGCGCGAGCATCTCTCCTACCTTGCGAGCTGGTACCGCGAAGCCGCGCAGGCCAGGGACATCACATGCTCCTTCTTCGATTTCGCACAAATTTTTGGCTATTCGCTAAGCGAGATGGCTGATCGCTGGAGCACGGTCTACGGCAAAAATTTTCATGTCAGGCCATATGAGCGCGACAAACTCGTGAATCGGGACATCGTCAGCGATTTCTTCGCGACCGCGTTCGACATGCCGCCGCCCATCATCCGCGACTTTCAGGACCGCAATCCGAGCATTGCCGGAAACCTGCTGTTCTTGAAACTGGTGCTCAACCACTTTCTAACGCCCAGCGACAACAAAGCCATCGTCCACGAATTGAGCACGCTGGCGACGCTCGAACCGCGATTTGGTGGCAAGATGTTCGTTTCGGAACAAGATGCCAGGCGTGTCACGCACCGCCACGCGCAAGACCGCAAAGACCTGAGGCAACGTCACCGAATCGTCTTCACGCCGAATCGCGAGGGCATCGAAGGAAACAAGTCGCCGGACATGGCGACGCTGCGCGACGACATTGGCTTGATGCTCGAGATATCGAAGGCGCGCAATTTCGAGTTCGAACGCGTCCTTCTGAAGAATCTCGGTCTGCTGATCCCAGAGGCTCGATAATCGTGAAACTTTGGCAAGCCTTTTGTAAGACCGACTCGCAGTCTTACCCACAAAAGTGAGCATGGGTGTGGTACCGGTATCCTTGATCCGGTTGCCCACTGGCTGTGTGCGACCGCATACTTCTTTGGTAAATTTTTATGTACCTCTTATCCGGAAGTTAGTCTTTTCATTCGCGCAGCCAGCAGGTTAATAAACGTGAACACCTTCGGCCGGGAAACTCGATGCAGGCGTTGAGCACGATCGTCTACGCAGACATCGATCCTGCCGCCTCACCGCAACCTTCCGCTGTTGCGAATTCGATAGCCACGGCGGCAAAGGACAGTCTGTCGGCAGGCCAGTTCGAGATCGTTCAAAGGCAGCTTTCGTTAAGCGACGTGCGGCAGGGCCTCGAAGAGTTCCCGACCGGTCACGAGCATCTGGCCGTGGACGACAACCTCATCCTGCTCGATGCAGGCGCCCTGATCGCCTGCGCGCCGTATCGCGGGCGCGTCGTGCTCACGATGGACCCGTTCGCGCACACCCAAGCCTATGCCGGGACGCTCGGGATCGATGTCGACGTGTTGCGCGTCCGGCTTCACGACGCGCTGCTGTCGGCCGAAAAGGTCATTACGCTCGACAGCCGTGCCTTCGATGCGGTCTGCCCGCTATTACCGAACAGACCCGAAAAGAAAACCTTTCCGGCAACGCCGCTACGGTCCTCCCACGCGGCAGGCACCGCGATCCTGGTTGTTGGCAACGAGGATCCGAATTCGATGAAGCAGGTGATGGCCAATTTCGAGCGGGAATTCCCCGCTGAAAAATTCATTGCCTACGACGCCGGCTCCGTGTTCGAACAGCCTTGGAAAATGGTCCTTCATATGGGCCTGATACGAGATAGCGGGCCGGGCGCGCGTCTGGCCGATGCATGGCCGGGTGGGGTGCCGGTTCTGCAGTGTGTCGAGCCTGCGCGTCTGGAGGCTTACCAGCGCCGTCACCATCAGGCCGTGCACGCCTTCATAGAGCACGGCAAAACGGGCCTTTTGTTTCCGAAAATGGAAGAATTGATCCGGGCCTTGCGAGAGCTGTTTTCCGATTCCCTGCCGGCGCGCTCGGTGGCGCGTGCTGCCCGCCATCGCGTCGATCCCGCGGCGGAGTGGGATGCCTTGTTTGCCGAGATACTTGTATGAGTGACGTTCCTCGCATCGCGTGGCTTTCTCCATACGGACCGCGATCCGACGTCGGCGCGTTCACGCGCTGTATTCTTCCGCATTTCGTCAAGGACGATGCGCTGCGCGTCGATTGCGATCTCTTCATCAATCAATGCGGACCTTCGTACGACTCGCCGATGCCGGCGGTTGAGATTCCGCAAAACGGGTCGATTGCCGAATTGATGACGCGCTACGACGCGGCGATCCTGAATTTGGGGAACAACGTCGAGAACCACGGGGACATCGTAAACATCCTTCGGCGTGTGCCGGCAATAGCCGTTCTGCACGATTTCTCCTACCATCATTTCTTCGCCTACAAATGTTTCGAAGAGTTGAAATCACCGCCGGCGTATGCGCGGCTGATCCACGACTATCGCGGAAGCGCCGGTTTCGGCATGGCGCTCCGGTCTGGCGTCATCACACGCGACGCCACGCTCTATGCGCCGTGGGACGGCGAGAATGTGGCGGACTATCCGCTCATGCGGCCGCTTGCGCTGTTGGCGGGTGCGATCATCGTCCATTCGGGCTTTATGGAAGAGCACGTTTCAAAATTCTTCAACGGCCCGGTTCTCAAGCTGTTTCTGCCGAGCGATCAGAAAGCTGCGCCGTCGGCGGACGACATCGCGCGCTGGCGGCACGAGACCGCAGCCACGGAGCGGTGCCAGTTCGCGACCTTCGGTCACCTGGGGCGGGCGAAATGTCTGGACACGCTCATTCAGGCCATGGGCCAATCAGCGCTCTTGAAAGCGCGCGCGCACCTGGTCATCGCCGGCCATCCGGGCGACTGGGATTATGTGCGCGAAATCGAAGGTATGACCGCGAAATACGGCCTTAAGAAGCAGGTGACCTTCGAATTCGACGTCACCAACGAACGCCTGATGACGATCAAAAACGAAACCGACGTTTTTGTGAATCTGCGTTTCCCGAATACCGAAGGCGCATCCGGATCGCTCACGGAAATGATGAACGCCGGCAAGCCGGTCATCGCTTACGCCAGCGGCGCCTATGCCGAAGTGCCCAAGGATGCGGCATTGCTGATCGATCGCGCCGATGGGCTGGAAGCCGTCATCGACGCCATGGAAGGCCTGATGACGAATGCGGAACGCCGCATCGCCATCGGCGAGGCCGCCCTGAATTACATGCGCCCGCGCAGCAGTAAAGAGTATGCAAGAAAGCTGCGCGAATTCGTCTGCGAGCAGCAGGGTCTGCTGCGCCGCCGGGGCCGTCTGGTATCGCCGGTTCGGGATCAATTCGCCTGGAAATCCTCCGACATCCAGCAAGCCGACACCGCATGGTTCGAGGATCTCACACGATCCCGCCGGGCATTTCTGAATCTGGAGCGTGATCGCTGGGTCCTATCGCCGGAAATTTTTCTGACCTGGCCGATCGAAGATCTCGTGGCGATCGTGGCGCGCGTTTTCCTCTTTCCGGCGACGCCGCTAGAATTTTCAGCGGTGGTTGCGGACTGCCTTTGGCGCCTTGACCGCTGGAAATTCTATCTCCTCATTTCCAAGCTGCGGTTCTACCAGTCGCTCTTCGACAAACCCGGGATTTCAAAGGAAGAGCTGACCGAACATGCCCACCGCGTCGGCGACGTCGAGTTTTGGGAAATCGCCACACGTCTGCACGTCAGCACCGCCGTGCGCCTTCTCTATCTTTGTGTACTGGAGCGCGGCTGCGATGCGAAAGAACCCGAAAACTGGATCCGCAAGGTAGCGGAAGGCGCGTCTATCCTTTCGGTGCTGCTCGATTTCCTCGCCAGCCCGGAATACCGGCGATCCTTTCCCGACCAGGTCATGGCACACGTCGAGGCCTGGGCGCGCGAAGAGATCGCCGGTGCGTCGGGCACGCGTTCGCAAGCGAAGCCACAGGCGGTTTGGCCTGTGGATGAGTCCGTCCGTTTCAACGAGGACGATCCCGCGCGCCAGTCCTTGCTCGGCACGAACTGGCATCGCCGCGAGCCGCAGGGCCGGTGGAGCAATGGACGGACGGCGGATATCCGGTTTCTGATGCCGGAAAGCGTGAACGGCAAAGGCGCGACCCTCACGCTCCGGCTGCGGGTGGCCGGAACAAAAGTCACCGGCCAGCGCCGCATTGTTGCGTACAGCAACCGCACCGAACTTGCGACGATCACGCTGGAAGACGACGCGCCGCAGAATTGGGTCATTCCATTGCCCAAGACCGCGCAATCGCGCCAGGGCGTGTCGCTGCTTCTGGTGTCCGATCAGGACTACTCGCCAGCGATGTCCGGCGAGTCGAACGACAAGCGCTCGCTGGGCGTTCTTCTGATGGAAGGCCGGCTGACGCTCGATGTGCCCCCTGTCGCGGAAGCGAAGAGCCAGACCGATAAATCGGCAGCGTAGCGGCGTTGGTTAAAAATGGCTCCCCGGGCCGGATTCGAACCAGCGACCAACCGGTTAACAGCCGGTTGCTCTACCACTGAGCTACCGAGGAACACTTTGAGGACGCGGTGTCTAGCGCGTCCAGATCGCCATAGCTATATCAATTTCGAGGTCAGGGAAGCGATTTTTCCGGCAAATGCCCGACGCCCGGCCGGCAGGTCATCGCATCCGCTTTGGAAGCCGTACGATTCGGCTGCCCCGGTCCAAATTCAAACGGATTCTGCTCGGAAGCGGGCTGGTTCTCGGCGGTCTGCTCTCGTTCCTGCCGATTCTCGGCCTCTGGATGCTCCCCTTGGGAATCATGGTCCTTTCCGTAGACATCCATTTACTACGTCGTGCGCGGCGGCGATTCGATAGCTGGTGGGGCCGGCGGCGGCGCAAGCGGGCTCAGCAAACGGCTGAAAACCAATAAAAAAGGGCCGGGTGATAAGCCCGGCCCCAAGGCGTTGGGTAATGGTGGGGTGTCTTCAAGGGAAGACATACACATGCTGCCGCAATAAGGTTAATAAAACCTTAAAACACATAAAACTGGCGCCGCGCCTTAAGGAAACTGGAGGCCACGTCCGGAATTGAACCGGAGTAAACGGTTTTGCAGACCGCTGCGTAACCACTCCGCCACGTGGCCTCAGGAGGGTGCGTGCGTATATCAGCCGCCATCGCTGCCGCCAATGCCTCAGTTGCGTTGTCAGGCCACAGAGGGGCCAGTATAAGCCCCGCGCATTCAGGTCTGGGCGAATCGATGTCCTCCTTTTCCGTGCAACGCCGCAACATGATCGAAGCGCAGATCCGCGCGAACGATGTCACCGATCCGCGTATCCAAGCCGCGATGAATGACGTGCCGCGCGAGGGGTTTGTGCCGCCTGAAAAGCGGGCCTTGGCCTACGCGGATATTCCGGTCGAGGTTTCTCCCGGGCGCTATCTGCTCGATCCGCGGACCTTCGCAAAGCTCCTGGAACTGGCCGATGTGCGGCCGGAGGACAGAGTGCTCGACGTCGGATGCGTCACGGGATATTCCGCCGCCGTCATTGCACGGCTGGCGCAAAAGGTTTTCGCGCTCGAACAGGACGCGGCGCTTGTTCGTCTGGCGTCCGAACGCGTTTCCGGAACGCCCAATGTGGAAGTGGTGCAGGGCGCCCTTAACCAGGGCCACAAACCGGCGGCACCCTTCGATGTCATCTTTGTAAACGGTGCCATCCAGGAGCAGCCCGAAGTGTTGCTGCGCCAGCTTGCCGAGGGCGGCCGTCTGGTCGCCGTACTCGCCGATGGCACCGGGGGAAAGGCACAGCTTTTTGTCCGGGAGCATGGACGGATTGGCGGTCGACCGGGCTTCGATGCCAGCGTTCCCGCGCTAGTCGGATTTTCAAAGAGTGTTGGATTTCGTTTTTGAGTCCCCATGTAGGTTTTGTTGAAGGGGATCGCAGATGAAAACTATCGGGGTCATGTCGCTGGCTTCGTTGTGCCTGGTGATGGCCATGCCGGCGCTTGCGGCCGCCAAGCACAAATCGCCGCGCGTCGCACAGGCGGCGACGGTTCCGAGCGTCCCCCCCAAGGATGACCCCGCCGCGCCGCCGGAGCCCGAGCATCCGAGTATGACGCTCGAAGACGCGCTCGGGATCGCTTATGAGACCAATCCGGATCTGGCGGCCGCGCAAGCGCAGTTGCGCGCTTCGGACGAGCAGGTCGCGATCGCCAACGGCGCGTGGCGGCCGACCATCGGCATTACGGCCAGCTACGGCGTCGAGAAGTATTTCTTCCCCGGCATCCCCATAACCGGGTTCGGCACCGTCAGTGCGATCACCGACCACCCGCTGCAGGGGGCGGCGACCATCACACAACCGCTGTTTCGCAGCGGGCGTACGATTGCCGAGATCAGCCGCGCCAAGGCGCTGGTTGGGTCCGGGCGCGCGCAGCTGACCGCGACGGAGCAGACCGTGCTTCTGTCGGCGGCGACTGCTTATGTGAACGTCGTGCGCGATACCTGGATCGTCAATCTTCGCCGGCACAATGTGGAAGTGTTGCGCAGGCAGCGCGATTCCGTTCAGCTGGAATTCAAAGCCGGTTCGCTCACCCGCACCGACGTGGCGCAATCGGAAGCGCGGCTTGCCGGCGCAACGTCCGATCTCACCACTGCGGAAGGACAGCTTGCAACCAGCCGCGCCGATTTCCTGCGCACCATCGGCAGGCCTGCAGAAACACTCGAAAGCAAACCGGGCCGCCCCAAAACGCCGGACACGGAAGATGCTGTCCTGAATGTCGCGCTCAAGAAGAACCCCGCACTGGTAACGGCGCGGGCCAATGAGCGTGCCGCAAAATACGCGGTCGATGACGCCTGGGGCGCCATGGGGCCGACGCTTTCGGTGCAGGGACAGTATCTGTATTCGCAAAGCGCGCTGAACTCGGTGCAAGGGTTTGGCGCCGGCGGCAGCCCTGAATCAGTGACCAATCACGGCGTCGCCATTATCGGGCAACTCAACGTGCCGATCTATCAGGCCGGCATTGAGGAGGCCACGATCCGCCAAGCGCGCGAACTACATGCGCAAAGCCAGCTCAATGTTGCGTCCTCGGACCGTCAGGTTCGCGATGCCGTCTCCACGACCTGGGCGACGTTTCAATCCGCGCTCGGTTCGATCGATTCAAACCAAACCACCGTCAAGGCCGATGAAATTGCCTTCGAAGGCGTGAGCAAAGAGCAGCGCGTCGGTGGCCGCACGGTTCTGGACGTGCTGAATGCCGAGCAGGAATTGCTGAACGCGCAAGTTTCGCTTGTCACGTCGCAGCGCGATGCGATCGTCGCGGCATATCAAGTGCTGGCGTCGGGCGGCGTGCTGACCGCGAAAGCGTTGGGCCTGAAGGTGAAACTCTACGATCCGCTCGATCACTATAACGACGACGCGGCTGCATGGATCGGTTTCGGCGGATAGTCGCGGAACCTTTATAAGCGGCTGGGCGCGTTAAGTGTTTCTTTGCGTTCTTCTGTCAATTATCCTAGAGTTTTCAAGCGTCATATAGCGCGGCTGGAGCGAAGACATGGCGGCAAATCCCCAACATGAACCCACGATGGAGGAAATTCTCGCCTCCATTCGCAAAATCATTTCGGAAGACTCGAGCGAGGTACCCCCCGCTGCTGCCGCTCCCGTGGCCCCAGAAGCGGAAGCGAAGCCGCAGCCTGAGGCCGATGTGCTTGAGCTGACGCATGAAGTCCATGACGAGCCCGCACCGGCCGTTGTGGCCGCACCGGCTGTTATCGCCGCGCCGCCACCGATGCCGGAGCCCACGCCAGAGCCTGTGCCAGCACCTGTAGAAGTCGCGCCCGTGGAAGTCGCTGCTGCACCGGTCGCGGAACCCGAGCCGGAAACGCCTGAGCCCGTAAAGCCCGACAACGATGTTGTGTTTCAGTCCATCGAGGAGGTCACCACCGTGAGCGAACCGCAGGCCGCGACGCCGCCAGCCCCGCATGAAGGCATCTTCTCGGACACGACCCGCAAAGCGTTGGAGGATTCCTTCGCCAGCATCCAGGCACCGCAAGCCCCACAGGCAGCACCCGCCGCCGCGGTACAACTCCCGCCAGCCGACACGTCCGGCGTGCAGGCGGCATTTGAGAAGGCCGTTCGTGAGAGCTTCGAGCCTGTTTTCCACCAGTGGCTCGGCAGCAATACCGACGCCATGATCGAGGGCTTCAAGCCGCTGATCCGCGAGTGGATGGATGCGCATTTCCCGGCGCTTCTCGAAGGCGCTGTACGGGCCGAAGTAGAACGCGTCGCGCGCGCCCGTCACTGATTTCGGCTTTCTCTGATCGGCCGATCCGGGACGGGTAGTCCCGGAGAGCCCTTGACGTTCGCTCTTCCGGGCTTCACCAAGCCCTGAATTGGCCTGCGGCAAGAGGTTATTTCGTTTCATGCTCGACAAGACTTTCAATCCCGGCGAGGTCGAAGGCCGGATTTACGCCCAGTGGCAGGACTCGGGCGCCTTCCGCGCCGGCCGCAGGCCCGATGCCGAGCCGTTCTGCATCGTCATTCCGCCGCCCAATGTCACCGGCCGCCTCCACATCGGCCATGCCCTGAACAACACGTTGCAGGACGTGCTCGCGCGCTTCGAGCGCATGCGCGGCAAGGATGTGCTCTGGCAGCCCGGGATGGATCACGCCGGCATCGCCACGCAGCTTGTCGTCGAGCGGCAATTGGCGGAGCGCCAGCAGAGCCGCGTCGCGATGGGGCGCGAGAAGTTTCTTGAGGAAGTCTGGCGTTGGAAAGCGGAATCCGGCGGCGCCATCGGCCAGCAATTGCGGCGGCTGGGCGCCTCGGCCGATTGGTCGCGCGAGCGCTTCACGATGGACGAGGGGCTTTCGCGCGCGGTGCTGAAGGTCTTTGTCGAACTCTATCGCCAGGGCCTCATCTACAAAGACAAACGGCTCGTGAACTGGGATCCGCGTCTGCAGACCGCCGTCTCCGATCTCGAAGTCGAGAACATCGAGATGAAGGGGCATCTCTGGTACCTGAAATATCCGATCGAGGGTCAGGCGGGCCGGTTCATCACAGTCGCGACCAGCCGTCCGGAAACGATGCTCGGCGACACCGCGGTCGCGGTGCATCCCGACGATGCGCGTTACACGGACCTGATCGGCAAGCAGGTGCGCCTGCCGCTCGCAAACCGCCTGATCCCCATCGTTGCCGATGAACATTCCGACCCCGAAAAGGGCACCGGTGCGGTGAAGATCACGCCCGGGCATGACTTCAACGACTTCGAAGTCGGCAAACGCCACAACCTGCCGCTCATCAATATCCTCAACAAGGACGGCACGCTGAGCGACAACGTGCCCGAAGCCTATCGGGGTCTCGATCGTTTCGAAGCGCGCAAGCGTGTGGTCGCCGATCTCGAAGGACTCGAACTGCTCGACAGGATTGAGCCCATCGTCCACGCGGTTCCGCACGACGAGAAGACAAAGACCGTCGTCCTCGAACCATTCATGACCGAGCAGTGGTATCTCAACGTCACACCGCTGGCCGAGAAAGCCATCGGAGCCGTCGAGGACGGGCGCACGAAGATCGTCCCCGATCAGTGGCAGGACGTTTATTTCCGCTGGATGCGCAACATCCACCCCTGGTGTATCTCGCGCCAGCTGTGGTGGGGACATCAGATTCCGGCTTGGTACGACAGCGACGGCAAAATCTATGTCGCCGAGACCGAGGACGAGGCGCGCACGCAAGCCGGCGGTAAAGCCCTCACACGCGATCCCGATGTGCTTGACACCTGGTTCTCATCCGCGCTGTGGCCGTTTTCGACCCTGGGCTGGCCCGACGCGACGCCGGAGCTCAAACGTTATTACCCGACCTCGGTTCTGGTGACCGGCTTCGACATCATCTTCTTCTGGGTCGCCCGCATGATGATGATGGGACTGCATTTCATGGACGACGTGCCGTTCCGCACGGCCTTCATCCACACCCGCGTTCTCGACGAGAAGGGCGCGAAGATGTCAAAGGTGAAGGGTAACGTCGTCGACCCGATCGATGTCATCGACGCTTATGGCGCGGACGCGCTGCGATTTACGGTCTCGCTCGCCGCAGGCACCGGACGCGACATGCGCATCGGCGCATCACGCGTGGAGGTCAACCGCAACTTCGCCACCAAACTTTGGAACGCGGCGCGCTTCTGCGAGATGAACGGTTGCGAGACCCGCGCCGATTTCGATCCAGCGGCGACCACGTTCACGGTCAACCGCTGGATCGTCTCCGAATGCGCACGCACGGCAGCCGAAGTGACGAAGAACCTAGAAGAGCTGCATTTCAACGAAGCAGCTGGCGCCGCCTACCGTTTTGTCTGGGATGTTTTCTGCGACTGGTATCTCGAACTCATCAAGCCTCTGTTGAACGGCGAGGATGACGCGGCCAAAGCCGAAGCACGCGCCACCGCCGCCTGGGCGCGCGACAGCATTCTGGCGCTGCTCCACCCGTTCATGCCGTTCATCACAGAGGAATTGTGGGCGCGCACGTCCGAAAGCACCGCGCCGCGCTCCACGCTGCTAATCGAAGCGGCGTGGCCGCAACTTTCGGACCTTCCGGCAAACGACGACGCACGCGAGGAAATGCACTGGATCATCGATCTCGTGTCCGGCGTCCGCTCGATCCGTGCCGAAATGAACGTTCCGCCGTCCGCGAAGATCGCCTTGCTGCTCAAGGATGCTTCATCAGCGGAAAGAGAGCGCCTCGGCCGCAACCGGCACGTCATCATGACGCTGGCGCGCCTCGCCAGTGCACACACCACCGATGCCCTGCCAGCCGGTTGCGCGCAGTTCGTGCTCGGCGAGGCCACAGTCGCGCTGCCGCTCGGCGATGTCATTGATTTTGCGAAGGAACGTACGCGCCTCGAGAAGGAACTCAAGAAAGCGCAGGATGAGATCGCACGGTTCGATGCCAAGCTGGGCAATGAACAATTCGTCGCGCGCGCGCCGGAAGATGTCCTGACCGAGCAGCGCGAGAAACGGGCTGAAGCGGCAGCGCTTGCTGCGCGTCTGAGCGAAGCGGTTGCGCGCCTCGCCTGACCGCGATCAGGAACGCTTGATCATGTGCGCCGCGAAAATGCCGGCCTCGCCGAAAGGCATCGTGGCGGCATTGACGGCATCGCCCTCGCGGACGCTCTCATAGACGTTGTGGTCGTCGCGGACGCGGACAACCCGCTGGCTCAGCACATCGTAGTGGCGCACCAACAAGGCTTCCAGTTCGATAGGAAGGATGCAATTGGGCTCCGCCAGTGTCGGGGCATGATTGACTTCGGTGATCAACAGAAAGCGTCCACCCGGTTTGAGGACGCGGCGCATCTCGTCGAGCGCGCGGCGGAAATCGGCGGTGTGATCCAGCGCGTTGAAGCAGAAGACATCGTCGAAATGGCCATCTTCGAACGGCATGTTCTCGGCGTAGGCATTCACGTAATTCATGCGCTGCTTGCGGGTCTGAAGCGCGCGATAGCGGTCTGCGAGGGGGTCGACACCGACGGTTTCCGCAGCGGTCGCCGCCCATTCGAGACTGCCGCGCGGGCCGCAACCCACATCGAGCAGCCTATGGCCCCGATAATCGTCAAGTCCCAATCCGAAACATCCGGTGTAGAACCACGCGTAGTGGCCGTTGGTAAGGTCGATCTCGGCGGCCTGCTTTTTCTTCCAGTAGCGAAGCTCTTTCCACTCCTTCAGCCGGTGCGCGAAGGCAGGCGCATTGCGCAGCGCGCGTACGGCGATGGCTTCGAAAGAGGCGGTGGCGGCGTTCATTGTCGTAACCCTGGCGCGAATTGGCGGCCGTGAATTGATTTACCTTCCGGCCCGTCTCATAACGAGCAAGGGCCGTGCCGGGAAACCGGTATCAGGCCGGGACAGATCGGACTGAATTTCCATGCCGAATTTCGACAAATCCAGGCTTCCCTCAAGGCACGTGACCGAAGGCCCGGAGCGTGCGCCGCATCGCTCGTATTATTACGCGATGGGTCTCACGGAAGAGGAGATTCATAGGCCCTTCGTCGGCGTCGCGTCCTGCTGGAACGAGGCGGCGCCCTGCAACATCGCGCTGATGCGTCAGGCGCAGTCCGCAAAAAAGGGCGTAAAGGAAGCGGGCGGCACGCCGCGCGAATTCTGCACGATCACGGTCACCGACGGCATCGCGATGGGACATGAGGGCATGAAGTCCTCGCTCGTCAGCCGGGAGGTCATCGCCGATAGCGTGGAGCTCACTATGCGTGGCCATTGCTACGACGCGCTGGTCGGGATCGCGGGCTGCGACAAGAGCCTTCCGGGCATGATGATGGCGATGCTGCGTCTCAACGTGCCGAGCGTCTTTCTCTATGGCGGCTCGATCATGCCCGGAAAATTCAAGGGCCGGGATGTGACGGTCGTCGACATCTTCGAAGGTGTCGGCCAGTTCAGCGCCGGCAAAATGAGCGCCGAAGACCTTCACGATCTCGAATGCCATGCCTGTCCGGGTGCGGGCGCTTGCGGCGGACAGTTCACGGCCAACACCATGGCGTGCGTGGCCGAAGCGATCGGTCTCGCACTGCCTTATTCTTCCGGACCGCCGGCCGAAGTGCTCAGCCGCGACGACTTCGCGCTCAAGGCAGGCGACACGGTGATGAGCCTGCTCGCGAAAGGCATTCGTCCCAGAGCGATCTGCACCCGCGAAGCGTTCGAGAACGCGGCCATGGTGGTGGCGGCGACCGGTGGCTCGACCAATGCGGCACTGCACCTGCCGGCGATGGCGAATGAGGCCGGTATCAAGTTCGATCTGTTCGATGTCGCGGAGATTTTCCGCAAAACGCCGTATCTCGCGTCGCTCAAGCCCGGCGGCCAGTTCGTCGCCAAGGACATGTGGGAGGCGGGCGGCGTCCCGATGCTGATGCGCGCGCTGCTCGATGGCGGATATCTCCATGGCGATTGCATGACGGTCACCGGAAAGACCGTTGCCGAAAATCTGAAAGACATCGTCTTCAATCCCGACCAGAAGGTCATGCGCGATACGAAGAACGCGCTTGCGCCGACCGGCGGTGTGGTCGGACTCAAAGGCAATCTCGCGCCCGAGGGCGCGATCGTGAAGGTGGCGGGATTGAAGCACACCCATCACCGCGGCCCCGCGCGCGTGTTCGACCGGGAGGAAGACGCCTTCGCGGCGGTGGAGCGGCGCGATTACAAGGAAGGCGACGTCATCGTCATCCGCTACGAAGGGCCGAAAGGCGGCCCCGGCATGCGCGAGATGCTGTCGACCACGGCGGCGCTCTACGGCCAGGGCGTCGAAAACATCGCGTTGATTACCGATGGGCGGTTTTCGGGTGCCACGCGCGGCCTTTGCGTCGGCCATGTCGGCCCCGAAGCCATGGACGGCGGGCCCATCGGCCTTCTGCGTGACGGCGATATTATCGTCATCGATGCCGACGCCGGAACGATGAACGTGGAACTTTCTGACGCGGAACTCGAAGACCGCCGACGGAACTGGACGCCAAAGAAGCCATCCTTCGGATCCGGCGCGCTGTGGCGCTACGCGCAGAATGTCGGTCCGGCGCGGTTTGGCGCGATCACCGCACCAGGCGCGAACGATGAAACGCGCTGCTACGCGGATATCTGAACGGCTCACGGGCTTGAACATACTCCAATTCCGGAATTGCCTTGTTCCGATTTGGCACAGAGCTTAGTCTCTTGCGTCTGTCAGAGCGGGCGGGGTCAACATGCGTTTCGCAGCGTTTTTCGCGTCTTTGACGGTCGTTCTCGGTGTTGTCTGCGTTGCGAGTGCCGGTGGCCCGTCGAAGCAGCAGCGCGAGCAGGTCGCGCTTCTTCAGACCCACACAATATTTCATTCCGGCTTGCGCGAGACGCACACCATCGCGCTGACGTTCGACGACGGACCGAACGACAACACAGCCGCCGTGCTGGATGTGCTCAAGCGCTACCATGTGAAGGCGACGTTCTTCATCGTCGGCCGCATGGCGCACAGACATTCCGATATGCTGGAACGGGTTGCCGCCGAAGGTCATCTCCTGGCCAATCACAGCGCCACGCACCCGTTCCTGGGGCGCCGCTTCGACGAACATCCCGAACTGCTGATCGAACAATTGCGCGACGTGGACGAGCAGATCGAGCCTCTGATGAAGCGGGGCGACAAGCTCTACTTCCGCGCCCCGTACGGTTCCTGGCGCCCGGCGCATGCGGAAATCCTCAATGCCGACCGGACGCTGCGCAACTATGTCGGTCCCGTCTATTGGGATATCGGCGGCGATATCGCGAAGAACGACGAAGGCTACATCATGAGTTCCGCTGACTGGGACTGCTGGCACCACCAATGGAGTCCGGCGACCTGCGCCAAAGGCTATCTGCGCGAAATCCGCCGCAAGAACGGCGGCGTCGTGCTGATGCATTGCATCAGTTCGCAGGCGGGCGAACTCGTGGCCGATGTGATTCCGGCGATGCTGGAAGAGGGCTACACCTTCGTGCGTCTCGATCAGGTCCCGGAGTTCCGCCAATACGAGACGCCAGCGCCCGTCGCAGGCGATGGCCTCATCCGCGCCGCGTCGCTTGACACAGCAACGCTGAAGTGAGCGGCGCGGCTATCGGTTATCTGCCGCGCGCCGGCGCTTGAGTCTGCCAATGTCTCTGCCACTATAGGTTACCAGTTCCGAGGGGATCACCATGGTTCGAAGAGTTTTTGTTCGATCGCTTTACGCAGGGGTGTCGGCGTTGATCCTGGTTGCGGGAACTGCGGGCGCACAGGCCTCAGGCAAGGAAAAGGTCCTTCACAGTTTCACCGGTTTCGCGACCGGACAGGATGGCAGTTTGCCTTATGGCGGCGTGGTCCGCGACGACGCCGGCAATCTCTACGGCACCACCTACAACGGGGGCGCCAACGATCTCGGCACGGTGTTCAAAATCGCGCCCAATGGGAAAGAAACGATCCTTCACTCATTCGCCAATGGCGGTGACGACGGAGTAAACCCGGTGGCGGGTGTGATCCTGGACAAACAAGGCAACATCTACGGCACCACGCGCAACGGCAGCGCTCACAATGTCGGGGTCCTGTTCAAACTGACACCGCAAGGCACGGAGACCGTGCTGCACATCTTCTCTGGCGGCAACGGCAACAAGGATGGCGGCCGGCCGCAGGCCGATCTCATCTTGGACGATGCCGGTAACATCTACGGCACGACGCATTCCGGCGGCGGCAAAGGCGTTTGCAACCAGGACAATTGCGGCACCGTGTTCAAGTTCGCGCCGGACGGCACGGAGACGATCCTGCACGCGTTCACCGGTGATAAAGACGGCGGCTATCCGAACGCCCCAGTGATGCTGGATGCGTCAGGCAATCTGTACGGCACAACGGAAACGGGTGGAAAAACCGCACTCTGCGGCGGGGCAGGATGCGGTGTCGTTTTCAAGATCAGTCCGGCGGGAAAAGAAACCGTTCTATATGCTTTCAGCGGCCCCGACGGTCGCGACCCGCTCGCCGGTTTGGTTAGCGATGCGCAGGGGAATTTCTACGGCACGACCAACGGCGGCGGCAATGCTGACGCCGGCGTGGTGTTCAAACTGACACCAGACGGCAAGGAGACCGTTCTGCGCGAGTTCAACCTCGGCGGCGACAATGGCGGCGTCAATCCGCTGGGCAGTCTCATCATGGATGCGAAGGGCTTCCTCTATGGCACGACCTCCAATGGCGGCCTGACCAACAATGGCGTCGTTTACAAAATTACGCAGAGAGGCAAATTGACCGTTCTCTATCCCTTTGAGGGCGGCGATGACGGCGCGAATCCCTTCGCTGGTGTGGTCATGGACGCCCAGGGCACGCTGTACGGAACAACCAATCGCGGCGGCGGCAGCACGACCGACGGAACTGTGTTCAAGCTGAGGAATTAGACGCCAAACGACGCTTAGGACCGGTCAAACCCCGAAAGTTGAACACCCAACTGCAAGTTCCCGCCACCCGTATGGCTTCGCGGGTTCCATTCGGCAAAGAAATACGCCTTGGGTACCCCAACTTAACATGTCGTAGAGCATTCGAGCGCAGCCTGCCTCGAGCGAGCGTGCCCCAATTCTCCGTATGCGGCCGAACCTCGCGTAGCTCAGCAGAGGCGTATCAAGAATTTTCCTCAGGGCAAGATCGATCATTGCGTTTGCGCGCACCGCCGCGTCGTGGAGCACTGCGCATCGCGAAAGACTCCAATGAAATACCTCACAATAAAAGCGAAGTTCTTCCTGTCGTTTGGAATCATGCTTGCGCTGATTTGCGCACTGGGCGCGTTCTCGGTGATCCAGGTCAGGGAGATGGCGCGGATCAACGACTATTCCATTTCCAGCGTACTTCCCAGTGTGGCGGCCGGCGGCCGGTTGGACGCTGAACTCGGCGCCATTCGCAGAGCGGACGCGGAACACATGCTCGCCACCGATTCCATCACGATGGCGGCAGCGGAATACACCATTGTCGACGCGAGAGGGATCATCACCGTTGATCTTAACTGGCTTCAAAGCGCTGTCGATCATCCAGAAGAGCGCCGCATCGTCGCGTCGCTCGCCAAGGAGATGCCTCATTTCTTCCGCGTCAACGACCAGTTTCTTGTACTGTCGCGCGCTCGCCACATTCCAGAAGCGCGCGCTCTTTTTATGGGGCCGCTGTATCGCAGCTTCATCGGAATGAATCGTCTCGTGGATAGGTATGTCGCTATCAATCGGGCGTATGGCAAGAAGGCGGGCATCGACGGTGTCGCGACAGGCAGGCGGTCCAATTTTGTCATTCTCGGGGCGCTTCTGATCGCAATTGGTTTCGCACTGGCAGTATTCATGGCGTTGGTGCGCATCGTCATTTCGCCTCTTCTGCTGATGACAAGGGAGTTGGCCGAACTTGCTGGCGGTACTTCGAGAGCGCCAGTATCGGCCGGGGGGCGTGACGACGAAATCGGTCGGCTTGCGCAGGCGATAGCGCACTTCAAAGCAGCTACGGAAACCTTGCGTCTGGCCAAGGAGCAGGCTGAAGCGGGGACCCGGGCCAAATCCGATTTTCTCGCCAACATGAGCCACGAAATCCGCACGCCCATGAACGGGATTCTGGGCATGACAAATCTTCTACTGGAAACCGGTCTCGATGAAGAACAGCGGGGGTTTGCGGAGATCGTGGCTGAGTCCGGCGAGTCGCTGCTAACGGTCGTCAACGACATCCTCGACATTTCGAAGCTTGAAGCGGGCAAACTCGAAATCGAGCAAATCGACTTCGATCTGGTTGCCACCGTGGAAGGCGCCGCAGCACTCATGGCTCCCAAAGCACGCCAGAAGCAGATCGACATGACGGTCTTTGTCGAGCCTGAGGCGAGGGGTGCGTATCGCGGCGATCCGACACGTGTCCGCCAAATCCTTCTCAACCTCCTCAACAACGCCATCAAATTCACCGAGAAGGGCGGCATCTCCGTTCAGGTTGTGGTCAAGGTGGGTCACATGCAGACGGGCGACATTCATATCGTGCCGCTGCGGTTTGAAGTCGCCGACACGGGCATGGGGATGGCCGAAAGCGTACGCGAAAGGCTATTCCAGAAGTTCACCCAGGCCGACAGCTCGATGACGCGCCGTTTTGGCGGCACCGGCCTGGGCCTTGCCATCTGCAAGCAACTGGTGGAGCTCATGCACGGCGAAATCGGCGTCACAAGCAGCGCCGGCGCGGGTTCGACATTTTGGTTCGAAATCCCGTTCGAGAAGTCGACGTCCCAGGTGGCCGACCGTGAGACGCTTCCCGCTCATTTCCGGACTCTGCGGGTTCTGCTCGTCGACGATTTGCAGATGAACTTGACGATCATGAGCCGTCAGCTGAGAGCTTTTGGCATGGGGGTGACCGCGGTGGCGGATGGCTTTGCCGCCCTGGCGGAGCTCGAGCGCGCTTGGCACCAGGGCAAGCCATATGACCTTGTGTTTCTGGACCAGATGATGCCCGGCATGACGGGCGATGCATTGGCCAGACGAATTCGCGGTAGCGACCATATTGCGGAAACCAAACTTGTGATTGTTTCTTCGGCTGGCCGCGGCGGCGTCACCAATTCCGCTGATCTGCATTTGGAGGCAATCCTCGAGAAGCCGGTTCGTCATCAGGAGCTTCTCGACACATTGATCAACATTTACAGTGTGCGCGCGGAACGCCGTGTGCCGCCGCCACCGCCGAATGACGCTGGCGCTGAGCGTTCAGTACAAGGCCACGCTCATCGTCCGCTTCGTGTCCTTCTTGCCGAAGACAACAAGATAAATCAGCAGTTCGCGAAACTGGTGATGACAAAAGCCGGCCACAGCGTCGAGATTGCGGAGAACGGCCATCAGGCGGTCGACGCCGTGCGGCGTTCCGAATTCGATGTTGTGCTGATGGACATCCAGATGCCGGAACTCGACGGCATACACGCGACTTATCAAATCCGTGCGCTTCCCGAGCCGAAGTGCAATGTTCCCATTATCGCCATGACGGCGCACGCCATGACCGGCGCCAAAGAACAGTATCTTGCCGCCGGCATGAACGACTATATTTCGAAGCCAGTCCAACCCGCGATGCTGCTGTCCAAGCTCGCAGGTATCGCGATCTCGAACGTGGAACATCCGGCGCGCCCCCCCGCGGACAATGCAGCGCCAGTTCTGCATGAAATTGCCGAGGGCGATCAACGCGACGAGCGGCCCGTACTCGATCTGGAGATGCTGACCAACTTGGAAAATGCCCTTCCCGGCGGCAAGGCCAAAGAGCTCGTTGCGCTCTATCTGGTCGATTTGGATCGGCATCTCACATGCATTGCCGAATTCTCAGCCAGGAACGATTTGACGAATATTTCACGGCAAGCTCACGCCATCACGGGAACTGCCGGCAATTTTGGAGCGATGCAAACCAGCGCGGTCGCGGGGCGGCTTGAAGCCGCTTGTCGAGGCTCGAACTACGAACTTTGTCGCCGATTGATCGGCGAGTTGAACGATGCCAGCAATGCGTCTTCCAAAGTGCTCAGGGTTTGGGTGGCTGAGCGATCTTCTACCCTTCCAAAGGTCCTAGCTGGATAGTCGCTGGACGAATGCCGCGATCGCGATCAGGGTCCCTATGATGACTTGACGTTCCGGCGCTGGTTTGTCGCCGCCCAGATGACATAGCGTCCCCCGCGGCCTTTGTGAGCGCGTGCCTGGATCTCATCTACCGCGAATCCAGCACGCTCGAGACGGCTGGCAAACGCCCGATTGGGCGCGGCCGACCATATCGCCAGGAGACCCTTTGGCCTAAGCGCGTTATGGGCGGCTTCGAGCCCACGCAGATCGTAAAGTCTGTCGTTTTCGCTGCGGCTGAGCGCGTCAGGGCCGTTGTCCACATCCAGCAAGATCGCATCGAAGCTTGCCCGCGCCGATGCGATCAAGCTGCCGACATCGGCTTCGCGGACGCTCACGCGCGGGTCGCTGAGGCCATTGGCGGTAAGCGCAGCCATCGGGCCGCGCGCCCATTCCAGCACGGCCGGCACGAGTTCGGCGACCACGATCTGTGCGTCTGCGCCAAGGCCTGCGAGCGCTGCGCGCAGCGTGAAGCCCATCCCATATCCGCCGATCAGCACGCGGCAACGCCGGCGGCCGCGGAGACGTTCGCAAGCGAGCTCGGCAAGCGCGATCTCGGACCCGCTCATCCGGCTGTTCATGAGCGTGATGTTGCCGGCCATGATGGAGAATTCGTCGCCCCGCCGCATGAGTTTAAGCTCACCCTGGCCGCCGGGCACCGGCGCCGTATCGAGATGGACCCAGGGAATCATCGAAAGTCTCCGCGATGCGGCGGCCGATTGCGCGCGGCTGAGTTGCTGTTGACCGTCGGGAACTGGCGGACCACGCCAGACCGATGATGGGCAATATGTCTAGGCCATAACCTATGAGTGATATTGCGCTCGCCAAACGGCAGACACCAGCGGTTCACCGCGGCCCTGCTTTTCAGCCATAAATGGACACGTGCCTAGCGCTTTACCACTAGCGGAGACAACAGAATCGTGAGGTGAATCTCTTCGCCTTCTTCGCATGAGTGGCCCACTAAGCTTTCCACTTCGTTCAGCAATTTGTTCAGGCGGGCGATTTTTTTCTTATCAGCCCGCAGCAGATAATATCGCACCATCGCATTGCGATGTTCACCATCGAAATTGGGGCTCTCACGCGCCATTGCCGCAGTGAACGCACGGCCGCCTGCCTCTGCGACCCGCACGGCCGCGCGACCATATGTCATTCTGCCTTCCCGCGTCTTCACGGCTTCAGCCGTCGAGAGATGATCTGCGATCAATGCATACACCGCTTCCGGCCGTCTGGATCCTTTCCGTTCCACGACGCGCAGTACACCGACATCCTCCAGTTGCTTGAGGTGATGATAGAGAGCCGTCACCGGGCGGCCCATGCGCTGCGCGAGTTCGCGGGCGGTGGCTTTCTTGTCGATCTCGAGCCGCTGGGCAATGGCGAGCCGCCTGGGCGAGGCCAGGCTTTCGAGTTGGCGCTGGTTGAGGAAGTGCTTTGGCGGCACGGCTTGCCCTCTCTTATAATTCAAAATATAGATATATATTGAATTATATAAAGGCAACGGGATGTTCAAGCGGCGCGCGTTTTCGGGTGGGGTGTTTTTCTTGCTGGCGGCAGTAGGGTGCATTGCGAATGGTTCTACACAGCCGGTGCGGCTGCCCGACGCAGAGACGCAGAAAATCAATGCGGAGGTGAAGGCCGCCATGCGCCGCTTCCGGGTGCCCGGCGCCGCCGTCATGATCATTCGGCACGGGCATGTCGCGTTCGTCGGCGCTTACGGGCTGCGGGATTTGGCGCGCAGGCTGCCGGTTCAAGACGATACGGTCTTCGAAATCGGCTCGATCACTAAACAATTCACGGCGGCGAGCATTTTGCAGTTGCAGGATGCCGGCAAGCTGCAAATTGACCGGCCGCTGTCCGACTATCTTCCTGATGCACCGCACGCCAAGGCAGTGACGCTGCGCCAGCTCCTGACGCTGACCAGCGGGCTTCACGATTACCTCGACATCCCGCCCAGCCAAATGGACCGGCTCGTCTCGCGTCCGATTTCTTATCGGGACCTGATCGCGCGCGTCGCGCCGCTGCCACTCGACTTTGCGCCCGGCAGCCGGTGGTCCTACTCGAACACCGATTACCTTCTTCTGGGCAAAGTCATCGAGGCGGTCTCTGGCGAGTCCTATCGGGACTATCTGCAGCATCACATCTTCGGCCTGTTGCACATGACAGACACCCACACATCGGGAGATGAAGGATCGCTTCCCCGCATGGCCGTCGGCTATCGCCAGGCAGATAGCAAACTCGAAGTCGCTCCACATATCGATCCGAGCTGGGGCGGTGCTGCTGGATTCCTCGTGACGACATTGCGCGACTTGGCAATATGGGATGCGGCTTTGCGCGGCAGAAGGGTCGTTTCTCAGGCGAGCTATCGCCAGATGACGACGCCCATCATGACCACTCAGAACGGCAGCGCCGATTATGGCTTCGGCCTGTTCGTGGATTCAGTTTACGGTCAGCCGAGGATCGGCCACACCGGCGGATCATTGGCGTTCACGGCGGCGGACGAGTATTTCCCGCGGCAGGACGTGCGCATCGTCGCGTTCACCAATCTGGGCAATGAAGCGCCCGAAGCCGGGGAAATGCTCACCAATATCGTCTTCGCCGACCTTTATCCTGAAATCGCCGCTGCGGCACGAAGAGCATCCCCGGGCGAGAACCCGACTATCACGTTGACCGTGCACGACGCATTCCGGGAGCTACAGACCGGTCGAGGCTATGTGCGGTTCAACGCGCATAACAGAGACAAACTTGCGGGCGCCGTCGGCACCAACTTCGTGGCCGCCCTTGGACCCTATGGTCCGCCGACTGCGGAAACATTCAAAGGTATCCACCACGACGCCAACAAAACTTGGTACAATTACGTGATCCAGTTCGGTCCGGGTGTCTCCTTGCCTTTTGCAGTGACGATTGATCACGATGGCAAGGTAGCGGGCATTTCTGTTGGATAAGTAGCGGGCATCCCGCTACCCAATGGCGGTTATGGGCGTGACCATCTCCGGGCGCTCCCCCAGCGCGTTGAGGCCGCGGACAAGGAGGTCCGCATTATGGGATAGAAGAGCGGTCTACTGCGGACGCTGACCGCTGGTTCCGGCGTGAAGCGGGATACCCACGGCGTTCGCAGCTCTGTTCTGAAATGGCGGAGGGAGTGGGATTCGAACCCACGAGACCCTTGCGGGCCTGCCGGTTTTCAAGACCGGTGCCTTCAACCGCTCGACCATCCCTCCGGCGTCGGGACCAATACTGAGCCCCGGCACCGAAAGCAACGGAGGGGGCCTTGCTCCGATAATATCAGGGAGCGTTGCGGATTTTTTGGAGCGCGTTGCGTAGGATAATGCCACCATAAGCCTGGTTCATATGCGTATGAGGGGCCTTCTCTGTCCGCACATAATCTATCGGAAGCAGATAGTACTCTGAGGGTGTCGTCAGTCCATTTTCACCGACAGTCTCTGGCGGCTGAGGCAGGAAAATGGCGCCGAACTCACGCGCCAGGCGGTCACATGCGGCGTTGTAAACCCGCGCCAGGCGCTCGTTCTGCTTTTGCCGGGTGAGCCGCTCCCAGATTTCGCTGTGCCGTTCATAGGCAGGCAACGGCGTGGCTATGAGAAACACCGGAGCCGCCGTGATCTTGCGAAGCTTGCGCAACACATCGATCGCCAGAGTGTCACGCAACGCATCATGTACCGCGCTGTTGAAATCGGCGTCTGTCGCTATCTGAGCCTGATGCGCGCTCCGCAGCTCCATCAGACGGCGCGTGAACGCGCGCACAGCCGTCATCGCGCTGAGCATCAGCCCGCAAATGACATATGCGGAATAGCTCGGCTCGATATCGCCGCTTTTGGCGCTGGTAACTGCAAGCCGCTTTCGTGTCGCATCGTCCGCTGGGACAAGGCGGCCGTTCGAAACGGCGAGATCCAACGATCCTCCGGCAGCGGCGTAGAATTCCAGTTCCATATCCGCAAACGAGGCCTGAATGTCCGGCCAGCCGAGCTTCAGGACGGCCAGATGGGAGTTACCAATCAAACATACCGAGGTCATGGATAGGGCCGTCGCGAACATACGAGAAAACAGAATGGATCAGGGAACCTAGTAAGAATATTACAGATCGTCGATCTGCGCGTGGACAGATTGAGTGCCTAGGTCTGTTCGACTAGCGTGTAGCCGCTCAGAACCTTCGATTCGGCTTTAAAAAATGCGCGACGCGCAGCGGATATTGACTGTGGTGGCGCTTGCAGCGCTAACCGCCGGCTGCGCCGTCGAGCGTAATGCCTATGTCCCGACGCCAACGGCGCCGCACACGGGTGGCGGCATCTACAAAGTCGGCAATCCGTATCAAATCGAGGGCACCTGGTATTATCCGCGCGAGCAGCCGGACTATGACGAGACTGGCGTGGCGTCCTGGTATGGGCCGAATTTCTACGGTCAGCAGACCGCCAATGGCGAGACCTACAACGCTGGCGATCTGACGGCCGCGCACCGCACGCTGCCGATGCCGGTGAACGTGCGGGTGACAAACCTGGACAACGGCAAATCGATCGTGCTGCGGGTGAACGACCGGGGTCCTTATGCCAAAGGCCGCATCATCGATGTCTCGGAACAGGCGGCGAAGCTTCTCGGCTTTTACGGTGTCGGAACGGCGCGCGTGCGGGTGACCTACCTATCACGCGCGACGATGCCGAACGGCGAGCCGTTGCCGTCGGACACGCCGGTCGAGATTGCCACGGCTGTTCCGGCGGTGCCCGCGCCCAAGGTCGACACCGACAAGCTGACCAGTGTGCCGGAGGCGCGCGTGGCGCCGCCGGTGCGCGTGAAGTCGCTACCCGCGCCCGCGCCGGACCCGATCCCGAAAGAGGCCGGTCTGCCGACGGGGCAGGTGACCCAAGTTCCTGTTCCCGCCGTGACCCATCTCTATGTCCAGGTCGGCGCGTTCGGTTCCTATGAGAATGCCATGCGCCTTCGCGAGCAATTGGGCGGCGATCTGCGGGTTTCGACCACGACCCGCAACGGCCAGACGCTCTATCGTGTCCGCACCGCGCCGCTCGAGACCACGGCGGACGCCGATGCCGCGTTGGCGCGGCTGAGCGGACTTGGTAGTAACGACGCACACATTGTCGTCGATCAATAGGCGACGGGTCCACGGAGTACGTTCATGCGGCGTTTTGCCTTTATCGGCCTTCTGTTTTCGTCGGTCCTCGCGCTCGCTCCCGCCAATGGAGCAATCTCGACCAGCGCCGAGCACGCGCTCATCATGGACGGCGACACCGGGCAGGTGCTGTGGGCCAAGGACGCCTTTGTGCCGATGCCGCCGGCCTCCATGAGCAAGCTGATGACCATCGAGCTCCTGTTCAAGGAACTCAAGGATGGCCGCATCAAGCTGACCACCACGTTTCCGGTTTCGGAAGCGGCATGGCGGACCGGCGGCTCGACGGGCTTCACACGCGTCGGCGACAATCTTTCGGTGGAAGACCTGATCCAGCGCATCATCGTGGTGTCCGGCAACGATGCCTGTGTGGTGGTGGCGGAAGGCCTGGGCGGCACCAACGACAATTTCGTTGCGATGATGAACGCGCGTGCCAAGCAGCTGGGCCTCACGCAGTCGCACTTCGTCAATTCGAACGGCCTGCCGGAGCCTCCGGGGCAAGCGATGTCGGCGCTCGACCTCGCCAAGCTCGCGCGTCATCTGATCTACGACTATCCGCAATATTATCACTACTTCAGCGTCCGCAGTTACACGACCACCGATCAGGGCAAGCAGATCACGCAGCCCAATCGCGATCTGACGCTCGACAAGGTCCAGGGTGCGGACGGACTGAAGACCGGACACACCGACGCCGCGGGTTATGGCATCACGGCATCGGCGAAGCGCGATGGCCGGCGCATCATCCTGGTGCTCAACGGCCTGCGTTATCCGCAGTACAACAATGATTACTTCCCCAACATAAAGCGCAGCGAGGAGGCGGGCCGCATCATCGACATGGCGTTCCGCGAGTTCCGCCAGTACCGCCTGTTCAAGCCCGGCGATGTCGTGGGCCAGGCGCAGGTTTGGGGCGGCACCGAGGCGAACGTGCCGCTGACGGTGAAGACTCCCTTGTCGCCGGTGATGCAGGTGGATTCGCGCAACGGCATGAAGGTCACCATCAGCTACGATGGGCCGCTGAAAGCGCCGATCGCACAGGATCAGCGCGTCGCAACACTCGTGATCACCGCGCCGGATTATCCGCCGCTTTCCGTGCCGCTTTATGCGGCGCATGCCGTGCAGGGGACCGGGTTCTTCGGACGCATGATGCTCGGCGTCTCCGCGCTCCTCGGCAAGCATTGAGCATGGCAGGCCACTTCATCACGCTGGAAGGCGGCGAGGGCACGGGCAAATCCACACAGGCGAAGCGGCTCGCAGCGGCGTTCGAAGCGAAGGGTTTACCCAGTCTTGCGACGCGTGAGCCCGGTGGTTCGCCCGGCGCGGAAGATGTCCGCAAGCTGCTCGTCACCGGCGAGCCCGGCCGCTGGGATGCGATGACGGAGACGCTGCTGGTCTTCGCCGCGCGCGCGGATCATGTGGCCCGCACCATCAGGCCCGCATTGGAGTCTGGCCGTATCGTGGTTTGCGATCGCTTCACGGATTCGACCTATGCCTATCAGGGTGTCGGCCGCGGCGTGCCGCGCGAGACCATCCGGCGCATCGAGGCTGTGGTGCTCGACGATTTCAAGCCCGACCTGACGCTCGTTCTCGACTTGCCGGTCGAGACCGGTCTTGCCCGCGCGCATGCGCGCGGCGCGGGTGAGACGCGCTTCGAAAAATTCGACACTGCGTTCCATGAAAAGCTCCGTCAGGCCTTTCTCGATATCGCCAAGCGTGCGCCGGACCGCTGCATGGTCATCGACGCGTCGCAAAGCGAAGACGCGGTGGCGGGGGCGATATGGGATGCGGCCGCGCGCCGTTTCGGCTTATAAATTCGCATGGCCAAACGTTCGCGTCCCACCGAAATCGTCGAGACCGACCGCATCGAAGGCTTCGCCCGTCCGCGTGAAAACGGGCGGCTGGTCGGCCAGGACGACGCGCTCGCCCGGGCCGCGCGTGCGATCCGTGGCGGCCGTCCTCCGCAGGCGTGGCTGATCGCGGGACCGCCCGGTATCGGCAAGGCGACGCTGGCCTATCGCATCGCGCGCTACCTGCTCGCGTATGGCGCGACAGCAGACGGTCCCGCAGACCTATCAGTTGCCGCGAACAATCCCGCAGCGATACAGGTCGCGGCGGCATCGCATCCGGGATTGCTGGTGCTGAAGCGCGGGACCAATCCCGACACCGGCAAGCTGATGACGGTGTTGTCGGTCGCCGAGATCCGCAAGCTCGGCGGCTTTTTCGGCTTGACGTCGGGTGCGGGCGGATGGCGCGTCGCCGTCGTCGATACCGCCGACGATATGAACGACAACGCCGCGAACGCCTTGCTCAAACTGCTGGAAGAACCGCCGTCGCGCGCGATGCTGCTTCTTGTCTCCAATGTGCCGGGGCGTCTGTTGCCGACGATCCGTTCGCGTTGCCAGCGCCTGAATCTCAAGCCGCTTGAAACGAGCGTGCTGGAAGCGGAACTGAAGCAGCTTCTTCCTGAACTGGATTCGAAGGAGCGCGCGTCGGTAGCGCGGCTAAGTGGTGGCTCGATCGGCCTGGCGTTGCAGCTTGCCGGCGGGGAGGGGCTCGGCTTGGCCGCAGAAGCAGACAAGCTCATCGGCGACGCCGCGAACCCGGATATTCCGGCGCTGCTGTCGTTCGCCGACAGGCTCAATCGCATCACCGACGGTCTCGACACGTTCGGCGGCTTCCTGGCCACGGCGTTGAGCGAGCGCATTCGCGCACGCGCGATGGGAAATACCATGCGGCTTCATCGCTGGGTCGATGCGTGGGAAGCGCTGAATCGCAGTTTCGAGCGCACCTCCGGACTGCATCTCGATCCGCGGCAGACGGTGCTCAGCACCGCGCGGACGCTGGAGGATACGGCGCGACGGGCGGGGGCGCTCTGATGCTGGTCGACTCCCACTGTCATCTCGATTTCGAGACCTTCACGCCGGAACTCGACGCGGTGGTCGAACGCGCGCGCGCATCTGGCGTGCGCACCTGCGTGAGCATCGGCACCAAACTCGAAAAGTTTGCGGGCGTGCGCGCGGTGGCGGAGCACTACAGCGATGTGTGGTGCAGCGTCGGCATTCATCCGCACGAAGCCGAAAAGGAACTGCTCGACAGTCCGCAGATCCTGATCGACCACGCCAAACATCCCAAGGTCGTCGGCATCGGCGAGACCGGGCTCGATTATTATTACGAGCATAGTCCCCGCGAGCAGCAGATCGTCAATTTCCGCCATCACATCGCGGCGGCGCGCGAGACCGGCCTGCCGCTGATCGTCCACACCCGCGACGCCGATGATGACACGATCCGCGTACTCAACGAAGAAATGGCGCGCGGGCCGTTCACCGGCCTTCTGCACTGTTTCACCGGCACGCAAAGGCTGGCCGATGCCGCGCTCGAACTTGGACTGTCGATTTCGGTTTCCGGGATCGCCACGTTCAAGAATTCCGGTCCGCTGCGCGACGTTTTGAAAACGGTGCCAGAGGACAGGTTGCTGGTCGAAACCGATGCGCCTTATCTCGCGCCTGTGCCCCATCGCGGCAAGCGCAATGAGCCTGCTTTCGTGGTGCACACGGCGGCCATGCTCGCAGGGCTGAAAGGTCTCACGCCGGACGAACTCGCGCGCGTCACGACCGACAATTTCTTCCGTCTCTTCTCCAAAGTTTCGCGGCCCGCGTGACCAAGATTCTGGAAGCCACGATTCTGGGATGCGGTTCGTCGGGCGGCGTGCCGCGTCTTGGCGGGCCGGACAATGCCGGATACTGGGGCGCCTGCGATCCCGCGAACCCGAAGAACCGGCGCACGCGCTGCTCGCTGCTGGTGCGGCAGAAGACGCACGACGGCGAGACGGCCGCGCTGGTCGACACCTCGCCGGACATGCGCCAGCAATTGCTGGACGCGCGCGCGGCGTCGCTCGATGGCGTGCTGATCACGCACGATCACGCCGACCAGCTTCACGGCTTCGACGATCTGCGCATGGTCGCGATCCATATGCGAAAGCGTGTCGATGTGTTCTCCGATGCACGGACACTGGAAGGCATGCTCTCGCGCTTCGGTTATTGCTTTGTGCAGCCGGCGGGCAGCGGCTATCCGCCGATCGCCCACGCCCACGAGATTGCGGAGCCGTTCGAGGATTTCGCGATCGACGGGGCAGGGGGCACCCTTCCCGTGCGCGCCTTCGCGCAGGAACACGGCCACATCCGTTCGCTCGGGTTCCGCTTCGGGCCGCTCGCTTATTCGAGCGACGTGAATGGTCTCGACGACGCGGCCTTTGCCGCGCTCGAAGGCGTCGAATGCTGGATCGTCGACACGCTGCGCTACACCGCGCATCCGAGCCACGCCCATCTCGCGCAAGCGCTGGAATGGATCGCGCGCGTGAAGCCGCGCCGCGCCATTCTCACCAACCTTCACACCGATCTCGATTATGAAACGCTGAAGCGCGAACTCCCCGACGGCATCGAACCGGCCTTCGACGGCATGCGGATCGAACTTTGACGTCTTTCACCTCCCCCTTGTGGGGAGGTCGAAATGCGGAGCATTTCGGGAGGGGGTCCGCTCTATCCGCAAGCACCGCCCCCCACCCGACGTGCTCCCCCGGAACAAGTCCGGGGTGCGCGCGTCGACCTCCCCACAAAGGGGGAGGTGAAGTTACGAAATACGCTTTCCCATCCGCAGGATCGGGACGCGGATGGCGAGCGGCGTATCGGTATCGAGCCGTTCGATGACCTTGTAGCCGCAGGCGCGGTAGAGCGGTTCGCCGGCGAGGGTGGCGCCCATCTCGAGCCGCGAGAACCCTTCCGCCGCGGCCGCGCGTTCGCAGAGTTCGAGGATCATCCGCCCGATGCCCCGGCGCGCGAAATCGGGATGGGTGTACATCGCGCGCACCCGCGCTGCATCTCTAGCTGGATCGAGAAATGCGTCGCTGCGCCCGGCGGAATGATCGCCGCCGAACAGCGTCGCCCGCCGGCTCCAGCCGCCGCAGCCCGCGATGCGGGTTTCGCTGCTTTGGGCGCTTTCGACGATGAAATAGGTGCCGTCTTCGACGAGCTGTGTGTCCAGCCCCATGACGAAGCGCGAGGCTTCGATTTCCTCAGGCGTGAGGAAGCCGCGCTGCAATTCGCCGATCGCGGCATCCATCAGGAGCTTGAGCGCGGGAATATCGGCGGGCTGCGCGATGCGGTGCACGAAAGGAGATGGCATCGCCCAGTCATGCCGCAACCCGGCTATTCCGAAAAGAGAAATGCGCGGCACTCGGGCCGCGCCTTCTCAGAAAGTCGCTACAGCGCTGGCTCAGCGATAGCGCCAGCCGCCGTGATAGGCATAGCGGTGGCCCCAATACCGGTGGCCGTCCCACCAACCACGATTGCTGTAATAGACGCCGATCACGGGCGCGGGTCCGACATAGCCCGGGCCGGCGTAGCCCGCGCGATAACCGCAGCGATGCGGGTGATGGTAGCACCAAGCACGATGCGGATAGGCCGGTCCATAGGCCGGTCCCGGGACGCCGATACCGATGCCGACGGAAACGCCCGCGGACGCAGGGGCTGCGGCGGTGACGGCAACGCCGCTCAGCATGGCGGCCCCAATGGCAAGTTTCACGATGTTCTTCATGGCTCTCTTCCTCTCAGTCATCGGCGCGGAAGCACCGCATGTTGTGGAGAGACCATGCGCCACCGGGTCTGAACGGCATCCGGAGAAGCTGTTCATGCCCGGTTCATTACGGAACCCAGGGTTTCTCTGGTCCCCGGGCCACGATCGGCGTTAGCAGGCCCCACCGTAAGTATTGTAACGCGATTCTGAACGAACTCCGTTTGTGGGTCGCGCAGGCGAGGTGACATAATGCGCGCGTTGCAGAAATTCGGGGGAAAGATGAGGAGATCTGCCTTTTTGTTGATTGCCGCGGTGCTGGCGATACCAGGCCTCGCCGGGGCCCAGGCTACGGCGACGACATCCACCGCCACAGCATCACCCGCGTCGCCACCCAGCCGGCCCATGGTGCCGGCAAGCTCACCGACCGGTCCCAATTCGGCGGAGAACCAGACCATGGTCTGCCGCACCGGCACGCTGATCGGTTCACGGCTTCCTGGACCAACGGTCTGCAAGACGCAATGGCAATGGGACGAGCAACGCCGCATCGCCAAAAAGGAAATCGATCACGATCAGATCCGCGGGTACTCTTCGCACTGATCCGCGCCGCGCCGCCGACGCCTTACGCGCCGTCAAAAGGCGAAGCCGAAGCAGATTTGCCGCCGGATCGCGTTCGACCTAATATTATCCAGCGATCAAGTGGGAACAATCATGCCTAGAGAAGAAGCCGAGAATGAGCGCCAGGCCATGCGCGATCACAAAACGGAACTTGAGAAAGCCAGAATGGCCGCTCAGGACCGTCGCGCCGACGCCGCACTGCGCGTTCACAATCGGCAAACCGCCGTCGCTGCTGCAGCTACTGCCATCGGGGAGGGCGCTTCCGCAAAGCAGATCATAGATCTGGCGAAGGAACTGCTTGTCTGGATCGAGAGTGAATAAAGGCAGTCAGGCCTCGAGCAGTGGTCGCGTTTTTAGGTGAATTGGGCGGACGGCTCCACGAGGCTCGCCGTCCCGGCTTTCGTCACGCGGGCAACAAATCGCGCGCCCTGCCAAATCTCGATTTCGTATTCGCCGCAAAGCTCTGTCGCACGGTCGAGCGAGTCCAGATCATCGGCCGCGTGATAGTCGTGGCGCATGGCGATACGCCCGTCACTTCCGATGCAATAAAGCTTGTATTCCTTCACGTCACGTCGTCTCCCACCAGTCACAGGGAGCGCGGACACCGTTCTTGAAGAGTGTCTCTGATGTCTCTCAATCGCGAGTGGCCCCAACAGCGCTACAAGCGACGACTGAGGCTATCAAAATGGGGAGCCTTGGACTGTGCAAAACGCTACAGTCTTGGGGTTCGATTTTGGGCAGCTTGGCGGTCCCATGGACCTTCCCCGACACCACATAGGGGGTCCGCCTTTGGAGACTAGCCCCAGCGATGCCCCCCTCGCTGGGGCTTATTTTTGGCGCATCCTCGCCTCGGTTATCTGCTGGGTATGTGGGGCATGATCTCATTTATTGACGCAGCACAATGTTCCCGCAGACCGCCCGAGCATAAATGGGCGATGGCACCTTATCGCGTCCATATCTTGGATCACGGAGGCAACGTGCGCTACACCGCCAACTTCAAGGCGGAGCATGACGAGCACGCGAGGTCACACGCTGAACTGATGTGGGGCGGCTCAAGCATCGGGGCCGCTTATGAAGTCTGGCAGGATAATCGCCTGGTGCATTCCGAACGGTCGCGAGGCGGGTAACACTACCGGGCCTTCCGCTTGGGGCGCGCTAAGCTACGGCTGATCCTAGATTTGCTCGAACTAACAGGAAGGGGAACGAAATGAACGACCCGGATGCGATGCCGACCCTGTTGGCCGTTGTTACTGCTTATGATTTTTCTTATCTGCCAAATAACCCAGAACAGCCATTCCAGACTCCAAGAAGGCGACATTTTTAGCCGGACCGCTCCCGAACTTCCGCTTATCTATTCGCTCCATGAGCCCAATCACCTTGCCGCTGTCGTCAAAAACGGGGGAACCACTATCGCCTTTCGCAGAGCGAATGTTGGTCATGACTTCTTCCATCTCCATTCCAAGAACGGTTCCCTCGGCGAGGAATGGCATTGCGTTGTCGTGCGGAAATCCTATGAGCGAAACTTTCGTTCCGATCTTTGGCGTCTGGCTGGAAATAGAGATGGTCCCATGATTGAAGCGTGGAACGACGCAGAAACCTGCATCAATCAACGAGTCAAAGTGGCACGCGGTTTTATCAATGCTGTGGTAGGGAGTGACGCCAGCACTGTTCGGAAACTCCACTATTCTTGCGTCACAGGGTATTTTCTTTGCAGCGTCAATTACATGCGCAGCCGTGAGGTACAGCCTATCCGAGATGAAAAACCCACTGGCGGCCAGTATTTTTCCATGCGGTGGCACGCAAACAAACAGTCTAGTGGCAGACAAAATCTGTTGGACGACGGCATTTGGTGGAGCGGCTCTTGCACAATTGAACGTCGCAAAAATAATCGCGACGGCAATCCCCAGATGAAATTCAATTGCCCCCCGATTCCTGCGCATTGCCGCACTATCCATTTTAAAAATGTCTTTTGGGTCGAATGCCCTGAATTGCTGCGTTCTTAGTGCTTCCAAGTAGGCGGTTGCGCCCATGCCGGTATGCGATCAGGGCTGATAACCTTCCCCTTTGCGCCATCGAGTGGTGTAACTGTCGGCACCTGAAGCGTCGCGCCTTTCTTGCCGCATTTGGTACAGCGAAGCGCACGGCGTAACCGATTGGAAGAGGTGTCAGGCGACATGCGCGTGAACAGCGCGGGCCATGGGATATCCGCCTGATGGCCGCATGGCTGGCTGCAATGGGCCGATATCCAGGGGGAGTAGCTTGCTAGAGATCGTAGGGTAGGAACAGCCATGCGCGCATCGTGCGCGCGGTAAAATCACTGAGTCCAGCCGCTAGGGATGGGGGTGGAGAGCTTGCCAACCCCATATCACGCCAGCGGCGATGCAAAAGGCACCCATGCACCGATAAATCAAACTAAGGCCGCGAACGTCATACATTCGTTTCATAAACGCGAATGGCGCTTGGCGTTGAAATCCCCTCCGGAGCCGGTCTGGCCAACAGAAGAAAATTATTCCAAATACGATGAACAAGACCGCTGGGATCACCGGGGAGCCCTGTTCGGCATTGGCCGGGATGGAGTGATCGATCACTTGGTTTTCTGGACAGGTTTCGCCTTCGCGATCTTCTTTCCCTTCGGCGCGTGCGGCTTCGCTGGCGTCGAGAGGAAATGCTTCACGACTCGCTTAAAGTCAGGGTCTTCTTTCGGATCGGACTTCGGAGTTTTTGGCATGGCAACCCTTAAAGAGCGAACGGGGATAACCTTTACGCTTCCTGATGACTGCTTAGCGGCCCTTGGCGGTCTTACAGCAACATACTCTGTTGTCGAGCTGTTTTCTGCTGCCGCCGTTTGGCACGCGCTCAACATTCCTGCTTACGAGGGGACAGTTCTAACAGCGACGATGTCTCTAAAACAGAGAATTGATCTTGTTGTGACCTTGGGTCCGCGACGAGACATCACTGAAAATGACATCCAGGCTCTTAAAGAGATTGGTCTTCAATTCACTAAGGAGAATGGCATCACGCAAAAGAGAAACCGGCTAATTCACGCTGTATGGGCGGAAAAAGTTGATGAGCCTGATAAGGACGCAATCGCTCCACTTACGTTCGCCAGATCAGGCGCGGCGTCCTTTGGGGAGGCGGCCACCTTTGATGCTATCGTGCAGGTAATTCGCGATACCCATCGGCAGCTTATGAAACTGTGTGAGATGGCGAATCGGTGGGGGCTACAGGTTTCGTTTCAGAAGCCTTCAGCATCGCCCGCCACACACGAATGACGACTTCGCCGGGGCTATCAGGCTCGGTACTGACGACGCCGAGAGCATCAATCCCGGCCGCCTGCATTTCCTCGGAGATTTCGGTCGTTTCAGTCATTGGCGCGTTCCTGTGTAGTCAAAGGGATAATCGCCCATTTATTTCCCATAATATATCTTATACGTAAAACCGATATGCGGCCTGCTGCTCAAATTCCCGCTTGACCCGGCCCTAGGGTCCGCCCTCACAAGTCGCGGCCGTCGATCAAGAGAACCTGCGCCCGTGACCGCCAAGGACAGACACTTCAGCCCAGCCGAGACCGCGAAGCGGCTTGGCGTGACGGTCAAGGCGCTTCGGCTCTACGAACAGCGCGGGCTCGTGAAGCCGCTTCGGACCCAGTCCGACTGGCGGACGTACGGCCCGGACCAGATCGCGCGGCTGCATCAGATTGTGGCGCTCAAACGCCTCGGCCTGCCCCTCGCGCGCATCGGTGAGCTGCTCGCGTGGCCACACGACGGGCCACACGCGCTGGATCGCGTCCTGGACCTGCAGGAGCGGGTTCTGGCGCGCGAGAGCGTCCGCCTCGGCCATGCGCTGGACATCGTGCGGCGCGCCCGCGCGCGGCTCGCGGCTGGCGAGGCTCTCTCGGTCGACGATCTCGCAACCCTCACCAAGGAAACCACCATGACCGGAAAAGCCAGCGACGCGGAGATGAAGGCCATCTTCGATCCCCTCGCCGAGAAACATTTCACACAAGATGAACGCGCGGCACTTCAGCAGCGCAGCTTCGACCAGGCCGAAGCCACGCGGACCTGGGATGCTTTAATTGAGGAAGCCAAAGCGTTGATGGCCAAGGGCGATCCCACCTCCGACGCCGCGCGCGATCTGGCGCGGCGCTGGCAGGCGCAGGTGAAGCTCTTCACCGAAGGAAACCCGGCGATGAACCAGAAGGTTCTGGGCATGTGGAAGGAAGCCATGGCCGATCCCAACGCCGCGCCGAAGCTCCCCCTCAATCCGGAGATCTTCGCCTTCGTGCAGAAGGCGGCGGCGGGGCTCTGAGTCTTTTCCCTCTCCCCTCCGGGGGAGAGGGTTAGGGTGAGGGGGTGGTTCGATTGAGTTCTGTGTTTGCCACCCCCTCACCCCGGCCCTCTCCCCCCGAGGGGGAGAGGGAGTTCGCCGGAACAAAATGAGTCTCGGCCCGAGTTCCTTCCTCGCAAAACGGGGAAGGAATCGGTGCTATGAGTCGGAGGTGATTCGAAAATCCGATATCGCCGCCCTGCTCGACATCATGCGCCGCCTGCGCGACCCAAATGGCGGCTGCCCCTGGGACATCGAACAGAGCTTTGAGACCATCGCGCCCTACACGATCGAGGAAGCCTACGAAGTCGCCGGCGCGATCGAGGACAAGGACTGGTCCGGGCTCAAGGAAGAGCTCGGCGATCTTCTGCTCCAGGTCGTCTATCACGCGCGCATGGCCGAGGAGCGCAAGCTGTTCGATTTCCACGATGTTGTCGACGCCATCTCGGCCAAGATGATCGCGCGCCATCCCCATGTTTTCGGCGATGCGAAAGTCGAGAACGCCGAGGCTCAGACCGTCGCCTGGGAGGAGATCAAGCGCCGCGAACGCGCGGCCAAGCCCGCCGCCGGATTGCTCGACGATGTCACCCGCGCCCTGCCCGCGCTCGCGCGTGCGGAAAAGCTTCAAAAGCGCATGGCAAGCGTCGGTTTCGATTGGGATTCTCCCGAACGCGTGCTCGACAAGATTACCGAGGAAGCCGGCGAGATCGCCGAGGCCCGCGCCGCCGGGGCCAGCCACGCCGAGATCGAGGGCGAGGTCGGCGATTTGCTCTTCGTCGTCGCTAATCTGGCGCGGCATCTGAAGGTCGATCCCGAAGCCGCGCTGCGAGTCACCAATGCCAAGGTTGTGAGCCGCTTCAAGTGGATAGAGGCCGCTCTTGAGAAACAAGGTCGCTCGCCAACCGGCGCGACCCTCGAAGAAATGGAAGCGCTCTGGCAAGAAGCCAAGACCAAGGCGAAGCCCGCACCATGAGGCAGGCCCTCACCGCGATACTTCTGCTGATCGCGGCGGTGACCAGCGCGGCGGCGGCGGGCAACACGGTGTTCCTCGACGGCGCGATCACCACGCTCAACGACAAGCAGCCGAGCGCGACCGCCCTCGTCATTGCCGATGGCCACATCGTCTATGTCGGCGATGACAAAGGCGCCCGTCCCTATGTGACGCCGGCGTCCCGCGTCGTTCGTCTTCAGGGCCGCATGATGCTGCCCGGGTTTCACGACGCCCACACCCATCCGATGAGTGCCGCCCTGCGCCTGCTGCGCTGCCAGCTGGACGGCATCAAAACCGGCCCAAAGATGGAAGCGGCGATCCGCGGCTGCGACCGGACGGCCAGCGAGGATTGGCTGTTCGCCAGCAGCTGGTCGGCGAAAGTCTTGTCGCCGAGCCTCGCCAAGCTCGATGCGCTCGTGCCGGACCGACCGGCCTATGTCGCGAACGAGGATGGCTTCGCGGTCTGGGTCAATTCAAAGACCCTGAAAGCGGCCGGCATCGATCCCGAGACCTCTAAACTGTCCGGCCTTGAACGCGATCCGCAGACCCACGCCTTTACCGGCGTCGTGACGGGCGACGCGCTCACCGAAGTGCGCAAGTTCCGCCCCAAACCAAGCGAGTCCCAGTTTCGCGAGGCGCTCAAACGCTGGAGCAAGATGGCGAACGCATATGGCATCACATCGGTGTTCGATGCCGCCGCCTCGCCTCCGATGGTCGATGCCTATCACGCCGCCGATCTCGCCGGAGAGCTGACCCTCCGCGTCGTGGCGGCGCAGCTCGCCGATCCCGAGCATGGGCCGGAACAGGTGGGTGACATGATCGCGCGCCGCGACCGCGTGCGCGGCACGCGTTTCCGCGCCGACGCGGCGAAGATCTTTCTGGACGGCGAGATCAGCCAGCACACCGCGGCCCTGCTCCAGCCCTATGCCGACACGCCTGGCACGCGGGGCGATCTGTTCCTGCAGCCGGATGCGCTCAATGCCCTGGTGAAGCGTCTGGATGCCGAGGGTTTTCTGATTCATATGCATGCGATGGGCGACCGCGCCGTGCGCAGCGGCCTCGATGCCATCGAACAGGCGATGGCGGCGAATGGCCCAAAGGACCGGCGCCATCAGATCGCACATATCGAACTCGCCGACCCGGCCGATCTTCCGCGGTTCGCAGCGCTCGGCGTTACCGCAAATCTCTCGCCCGGATGGTTCGATCCCAACGATCCGGAGATCGCGCCTGCCGAGGCGGCGCTCGGGCCGGAGCGCGCCCGCCTGACGTATCCCGCGGCCAGCATCGCCGCGCATAACGGGCGGCTGGTGATGAGCAGCGACTGGCCCGCGACCGCGATGAATCCGCTCGAGAACATCCAGATCGCCGTGACCCGCCAGCCGCTGGACGGCAGCAAGCCGCCGAAGGGACCTAAGGAACGCGTCAACCTCGCGACCGCGCTCGCCGCCTACATCCGCGACGCCGCATGGGTTGCGCGCGAGGACGATATCGACGGCACGATCGAAACCGGCAAAGAAGCCGACCTGATCGTGCTCGATCGCGATCTTTTCAAGGTGCCGGCGGGATCAATTCACAACGCGCATGTACTGCTGACACTGCTCGACGGCGAACCCGTCTATCGCGACAAGCGCATCCCCTGGCGCTAAACGGCGCCGAGCCTATTTCGTCGTCAGTTTGAAGATCGTGCCGCTCGCATTCGCGCCGCCATTGATCGTTGTGCTGTAGAGCGTGCCCTGCTTGTCCATGTAGAGGTCGCCGGCAGGATTTTGGCCATCGCCCGAGTTGCCGCCCTGGAACGTATAGAGCGTTTTGAATTTGCCGGCGGCGTTGATCTCGAACACGGTGCCTCCGCCGTTGGCGCCGCCCTGGTTCGCCGTGCCGTAGATGTTTCCACGCTTGTCCATTAGCAAATCACTCATGGGATTGGCGCCGTCATCTCCGCCGGTGAAGGAATGCAGGACTTGCTCCGTGCCGTCCGATGCGATCCGGAAGACCACGCCCTTATCCGCTGTGCCGCCGAAATAGGTGGTCCCGTACAGATTGCCCGCGGCGTCCGCGATCACTCCGGTTGCCGGGTTGCGGCCATCGTCACCGCCCGTGAACGCATAAATCACGTGCTCGCTGCCGCTCGAGGTCACGTTGAACACGGTGCCCCAGCCATGGGCGCCGTTGTTGTAGGTCGTGCTGTAAAACGTTCCCGAACCATCGCTCAGCAGTTTGGCGGCAGGATTGCCGCCGTCCACGCCCGCGCCGAAGGAATAGACGACCGATAAATGCCCACCGCGGGAAATGGCGAAGACATCGCCGGCACCGATCGCCCCGCTGACGGCAGTGCCGTAATACCGGCCATCCGGCCCCAGAATAAGTTCGGACTGCGGGCTGTTGCCGTCGGGCACGTTTTTGAAACGATGGAGCACATTCTCGGTGCCGTCCGGCGCAACGCTGAAGATCGTCCCGAAATCGCTGGAGACATCGGCGCCCTGCGTCGCGCCGATCAGGTTGCCCGATTTGTCCAGCGTCACCCCGGCGTTGGGAAACGCGCCGTCGCGATTTCCCTTGAAGGAATAGAGCACGGTCAGTTTGCCGTCCGCGAATTTGTAGACCGTTCCAAGACTGTTTTTGCCGCCATGCAGTGTCGTCCCGTAGAACGCGCCGGTCTTGTCCACGACCAGGCCGGAATGCGGGTGCATGCCGTGCACGGTCTCGAAACTATAAAGGACGGTCTCGGTAACGGCGGCGTGCGCCGCAAGTGGCGACGCCGAAGCCATAGCGATAACAGCGATAGAACGGATCGTGCGCGACATCATTTGCTCCCCGCAAACCGATCGCAATCTACACGGAGCAGGGTTTCAGCGTAAGCGTCATCCGAACCCCTCAGATCCGGACTACCTCTCCCGCAGCACCTTGTAGGGCTTGCCGTCGCCTTTGAGGTAGAGGTTGTAGCCTCCGATCATTCCGCGCTCGATAACGACGACGTTCTTTGCGTCGCTGCGGAATGCAGGATGCTCGTAGTGCTCGTTGCGTTCGCGCCAGACCTGACCGTTGTCGAGGGTTACACTGAAGGAGCCGTTCGGCGCGATGGCATAATCCGCGACGCCGATGGTCACCGGGAGGATTTCGGCGCCGATCGGCTGAAAGGCCATCTGCTGGGCCGATGGACCTTGCGGGGTGTCGCCGAACGGATCGAGCGAACTCAGGAACGAGCCACCCTGTTGCGAGACCGGTGCTGGAGCCGGTTCGGCGGCTTGCGCAACAGCAGGCGGCGGCGGGGCGGGTGTCTGTGCCGCGGCGCGCAACTGCGGCGCGGCCTGATCGTAGCAATCGAGCCGCGCGGCCTTGTCGGTGATGTCCGCGCACTTGGCCAAGGCGCCAATGACATCGTCGTGCGGCCCCGCCGAAGCCGGGAAAGCTGTTATCAACAAGGAGGCGAGCAATGCGCCCACAGGCGCACAGATCGCTTTAGCCTTCCCCAGCAAGCCCCTCCTCCATCGAAAGATTTTTTCCGAACCGGGCCGCGAATCGCTCGGCTTCCTGTGGACTGGCTGTGAGTAACAGCACCACGCCATTCTTCCCCTCCCGCCGTTCCCGTATCTGGCCGTGCCGGTAAGCCCAAGCGAGCCCTTCGCCATCCTCTGGCGTGAGCCGAAGGCGCATCGCGATGTTGGCACGTGTCAGCGCAGACTCGAAGCGGGCCAGGAGCGCGCCGACGCCATCGCCCGTGAGGGCTGAAACCGCAATCGCTGCCCCTGCCCGCCCCCTGCCCCGGGCCAGAAGTCCTGCGCGAACATCGTCTTCCAACAGGTCGATTTTGTTGAGGATTTCGATAAACGGCCGTTCGCCGTCGGGCTCGACGCCGAGATCGGCCAGCACCTTCAGCACATCGGCCTTCTGGGCCTCGGTTTCGTCATGGGCCGCGTCGCGGACATGGGCGATGATGTCGGCCTCGAGCACCTCCTCCAGCGTCGCCCGGAAGGCCGCGACCAGCTCGGTCGGCAGGTCGGCGATGAAGCCCACGGTATCGGAGAGGATGGCCCTGGTCCCGCCCGGCAGCTTCAGCCCCCGCATGGTCGGATCGAGGGTCGCGAACAGCAGGTCCTTCGCCAGCACCTCGGACTCGGTCAGCCGGTTGAACAGGGTCGACTTGCCGGCATTGGTGTAGCCGACCAGCGCGATTACCGGGAACGGCACGCGCTTACGGGCACGGCGTTGGAGGCCGCGGGTGCGCTTCACGCCTTCGAGCTCGGCCTTGATCTTTACGATCCGCTCGCCGATCAGGCGGCGGTCGGTCTCGATCTGGGTTTCACCTGGACCGCCCAGGAAGCCGAAGCCGCCGCGTTGCCGCTCAAGGTGGGTCCATGACCGCACCAGCCGCGAGCGCTGATAGGTCAGATGCGCAAGCTCGACCTGCAGCCGGCCTTCCCGCGTCCGCGCGCGCTCGCCAAAGATTTCGAGGATCAGCGCGGTGCGATCGAGCACCTTGGTGTTCCACGCTTTCTCCAGATTGCGCTGCTGGATCGGCGAGAGCTGTGCATTGACCACGATCACCGTCGGCTCGAGCGCGCGCGCCTCTGCCGCGATCTCTTCGACCTTGCCGCTGCCGATCAGGGTTGCGGGGACCGGACGGGCCAGCGGGGCGATATGACTCGCGATCACCTCGAGGCCGATGGCGCGCGTCAGCCCGATCGCTTCGGCGAGCCGGGCTTCGGCATCGCGATCGAGCGTGGATTTGCGCGTCTTCGGCTCGACATGCAGCACGAAGGCGGTGCCGGTTTGTTGTCCGGCCGGCTTGGAGGTCAGGCGGTCTCGACCACGGTCTCTGCGTCCATGAGCTGGATCGGCCCCATCGGCATGACGGTCGAGATCGCGTGCTTGTAGACGAGCTGGGCTTGCCCGTCCCTCCTCAGCAGCACGCAGAAATTGTCGAACCAAGTGATGTTCCCTTGAAGCTTCACGCCGTTGACGAGAAAAATCGTCACCGACGATTTGCTCTTGCGCACAGCGTTGAGAAAGGTGTCTTGCAGGTTTTGTTGTTTTTCACTCATGGGTAGCCCCCACTTGGTTCTTGGACTGCTGAGCGGCCCCCGCGAAGCAGTTGATTCCAAGCATAGGACCCAATGCTGCGTTCGCGAAAGGGGCTATCCCGGACGATCCGCCGCAGCCGCGCGCTGGTCCGACACGTGCCGGTAGAGTTCGCCGATTCGCTTGGTCAGCGGCCCCGGCTTTCCGTCGCCGATGGGGACTCCGTCGATGGACACGACCGGGACGGCCGCACCCGAGGCTGAGGAGATGAACGCTTCGCGGGCCGCCTTCGCATCGTCGGGGGTGAAATGGCGTTCGGTGACAGACAATTGCGCCTCCGCGGCCGCCTCCAGGATCACGCGCCGGGTGACGCCCGGCAGGATGGCGTGGCTCAGGCCGCGGGTGATGAGCCGGCCGTCCTTGTCTACGATCCAGGCGTTCGTCGAGGCGCCCTCGGTCACGAATCCGGCGTCGTCGACCAGCCAAGCCTCATAGCCTCCCTCCCGCCGTGCTTCCGTCTTGGCGAGAAGATTGGCCAGAAGCTGCGTCGTCTTGATATCGCGACGGCCCCAGCGGATGTCCTTCTGGGTGACGACCGCGATGCCATCCGCTTGCCGCCGGGCCGCGGCGGCGACATCGTACGGCCGCGCCGTCAGGATCAAGGTCGGACGCTGGCTCTCGTTCGGGATCGGATGGTCGCGCTTGAACATGCCGCGCGAGACCTGAAGGTAGAGAAAGCCGTCGCGCACGCGATTGCGCCGCACCAGTTCGCGCATGACGATTTTGAGCGCCGCGCGGCCGACCGGCATCGCCATCTGGATTTCGCGCAGCGAACGCTCGAGACGGTCGAGATGTTCTTCCACGTCGTGGGCATGGCCGTTCAGGATCGCGAAGACTTCGTAGATGGAATCGCCGAGCTGAAGCCCGCGGTCTTCTATGTGAACGCCGGCCTCGCCGTGGGGAACGTAGCGGCCGTTCACATAGGCCGTGCGTCCCGGCGGCGCGCGATGCGGCCAGCGGCTTAAGGGTTGGGCAGGCATGATCAGTGTCTTTCGGGCAGCGAATCCAGGATGGCGCTGAGCGCCTTGTAGCTTATTTCCGCCGATTCAAAAGGCGATTTCGCATCGTCGTTCTCGAAGAAATAATGTTCGAACGGTGCGATATCGGGCCGCGCGAACAGCGCCTTGAAATCGATCGTCCCCTGCCCGACATCGGCCATCGCGCCGGACGCGGTCATGTCCTTCACATGGCACATGGGAAAGCGTCCGCGGTGCTGCGACAGCAACGTGCCGAGATCGGCGCCGCCGAGCTTCGCCCAATAAAGATCGAGTTCGAATTGCACCAGCGCGGGATCAGTTCGAGACAGCAGAATGTCATAGGGAAGCTGACCGCCGATCGGCTGAAATTCGAAATTGTGGTTGTGATAGCAGAAGCGCAGGCCCGCCTTGTGGCATTCCGCTGCGAAACGATTGCAGACGTCCGCCCATGCTTTCCAATTGTCGAGCGTCTTTCTGGTCTCCGGTGGTGTCCAGGCAATCACAAGGAATTTGTGACCGGCTTCCAGCGCGCCGTCGATCAGCGGCAAAGGCGCGTCGCGTGCCGCGAGCGCATCGATATGCGAGCTCGGCGCAGTCATCCCGAGATCGGCGACCATTCGGCATATCTCGGATGGCCGTTTGCCAAAGTAGCCCGCGAATTCCAGTTCCGCATAACCGATGGCCGACACGTGCTTGAGCGTTGCTGCGACGTCCTGCGCCATCGCCGCGCGCAGCGTGTAAAGCTGAATTCCTGCCTTCGCGCGCGTGCTGGCCATCGCTCTACCACTCAGGACGAGACTAATCCCCGCCGCCGGAAGAGCAGCGAGGCAATGTCGCCGCGTAACGCTCACGCGTTGAACTGTTGCTCGCGGCCATTGCCGCCGCCGACACCGAGCGATTTGAGCTTGCGGTGCAGGGCCGAACGCTCCATCCCGATGAACGCCGCGGTGCGCGAGATATTGCCGCCGAAGCGGTTGATCTGCGCCACGAGATAGTCGCGCTCGAAGATCTCGCGCGCTTCGCGCAGCGGCATGGAGATGACAAGATCGCCGCGTCCCTGCCCGCCCCAGGGCGAGTTCGCGCCCAGATCGGCGGGAAGAAGATCGGCGGAGATCGCTTGCGCCGCATCGTCGCTCGCGAGGATGAGGAGGCGCTCCACGATGTTGCGCAATTGGCGGACGTTGCCGGGCCAGTCATGCGCCTGGAGCATCGCCATCGCGTCGTCGCCGATCTCGCGCGTTGCAAGGCCCGACGCCGCGGAGAGATGTTTCATAAAGTGCGCGACCAGCAGCGGAATGTCGTCGCGGCGTTCCGCCAGCGACGGCACGCGCACCGGTACCACGTTCAGCCGGTGATAAAGGTCCTCGCGGAAGCGGCCGTCTGCGATTTCGGTGCGGAGGTCGGTCGTACAACTCGTGATGACGCGCGCATCGACCTGAACGCGCTGGCTGCCGCCGACGCGGGTGAACGTCTGATCGACGAGCACGCGCAACACCTTGCCCTGCGTCTCCAGCGGCATGTCCGCCACTTCGTCGAGATAGAGCGTGCCGTTGTGCGCGAGTTCGAGCAGGCCGATCTTGCGCGGGCCGTCGCTGCTTTCGATGCCGAATAGTTCGGCCTCGATCCGGTCTGGCTCCATCGTGGCGCAATTGATCGCCACAAAGGCATTGCCGCAGCGCCGCGAGCGGGCGTGAATCAGGCGCGCGACCACTTCCTTGCCGGCGCCCGGGCCGCCGTTGATCAGCACGCGGCTGCCGGTGGGCGCGATCTTGTCGACGAGCTGGCGAAGCTGCGAGATCGCCGAGGACTGACCGACCAGATCGGAATCGTCGCCCGCTTTCAGGCGAAGCTCGCGCACCTCGCGCTTGAGGCGCGCGGCTTCCAGCGCGCGTCCCGCGACGTGGATGAGCCGGTCGGCCTTGAACGGCTTTTCGATGAAATCGTAAGCGCCTTTCTTGATCGACGCGACGGCGGTTTCGATGGTTCCATGGCCGGAGATCATCACCACCGGCAAGTCGGGCTGCTCACGCTTGAGAACCTCGAGGATCTGGATGCCATCGAGGCGGCTGCCCTGCAGCCATATGTCGAGCACGACGAGTTGCGGCCGCCGCGCGCGTACGGCTTGCAGCGCACTGTCGCCGTCGCCCGCGACGCGGGTCTCATAGCCCTCGTCCCGCAGGATTCCGGAGATCAGATCCCGGATGTCTTCCTCATCGTCGACGATCAGGATTTCAGACGTCGTTTGCGGCGATCCGTTCTTGCTCATCCACTGTCCCTTTTTCTCGTGCGAGCTTCTGTCGAAGCGGAAGTGTGAGAACCACTTCCGCGCCCTGGTGTTCGCCCCCCACGTCCTTCAAAGCGATTTCCCCGCCATGGTCTTCCGCGATCTTGCGCACGATGGCGAGGCCGAGGCCTGTGCCCTTCGCGCGCGTGGTGACATAGGGCTCGGTCAGCCGGTGGCGGTGTTCCGGCGGCAGGCCTATGCCATTGTCGGTGACACGAAAGATAACCTTGTCGTCCGCTTGTTCGACGGCGATCACGATGTGTCCCGGCGTATCGTCGCCGGTGGCGATGCGCGACGCGATCCCCTCGCCGGCATTCTTGATCACATTGGTCAGCGCCTGGCTGATGAGGCGTCCATCGGCCTCGAACCAGACCGGTTCCTTCGGCGCATGTGTCTCATAGGAAATCTGCGCATTGGCGACACGCTGCAGGAACAACGCCTGGTGCACGAGTTCCTGTGCGTTCTCGCGACGCATGACGGGTGTCGGCATGCGCGCGAAGGACGAGAACTCATCGACCATGCGGCCGATGTCGCCGACCTGTCGGATGATCGTGTCGGTGCATTGCGCGAACACTTCGGGGTCGGACGTGACTTCTTTGCCGTATTTGCGCTTCAGGCGCTCGGCGGAGAGCTGGATTGGCGTCAGCGGGTTCTTGATTTCGTGCGCGATGCGGCGCGCCACGTCCGCCCACGCTGCCGTGCGCTGCGCGGAGGCGAGATCGGTGATGTCGTCGAAGGTCACGACGTAGCCACTCGCATGCGGACCATGTTCGCTCGCGACCTGCACGCTGAGCGAGCGCGGCGTTCCCGTGCGCTTGATCGTGACCTCGCCACTGGCGCGGCCGACCGGTTCGGAGATCGTACGGCGAATGAGTGCCGCGAGCTCAGGCACAGCTTCGGCGTAGTGGCGGCCTTCGAGTTCTTCCGGTGCCGCGTTCAGCAGCCGCGCCGCGGCGCGATTGACGATGGTGATCTGCCCATCGGCATCCAGACCGATCACGCCGGCGCTCACACCGGCGAGCACGGTCTCCGTGAAACGGCGGCGTTCGTCGATGACCTGGTTTGCCGCGATCAGCGCGCTGCGCTGTGTCGAGAGCTGCGAGATCATGCGGTTGAAGGCGACGCCAAGCGTGCCGATCTCGTCGTCGTCACGCGTGACCGTGACATGCGCCTTGAGATCGCCTTCCGAAACCTTCTCCGCCGCCCGGATCAGGCTGGACACAGGCCCCGCCAGGCGGTTTGCAAACCACAATCCCATCCACACAGCCGCCATCAGAATGACGAGCGAGACAACGGCATACAGCGCCGCAAAATTGAGCTGAATTTCGGAGCGGCTGTCTTCGAGCTTCCGGTATTCACCGACTGCGACTTTGGTGCGGTGGTAGTAGCCGAACACCTTTGGATCGATCGCCCTGACCGCCAGCAGGTAGGCGTCATTGAGCGCCGGCAGCTGGATCAGCGCGTGCACGATGCCGGTCTCGGGATCGCCGTCGACGACGATGCGTCCGGCTTTGGCATCGGCGAGATCCGCCGTGCTCGGCTTCAGCGTCGACGTGTATTTGAGCCTTGCGGAGCTTGCGAGTTCGTTGCCGTGCGAGTCGACGAGGAAGGACGCGACCAGCCCGCGATCGTTGGTCATGATCGCGAGTTTCTCGACCATCAGTCCGACTTTCACGTGATGTTCGTCGTCGAACAGCGTGCGGTCGTGCTGAATGCCGTCGGCCATTTCGCCGGCGTCGAGCGTGATGCCGCGTCCCTGCTCGATCACATATTGCCGCGCCACGCCGACCGCATTGTCGAGCGCCGTCTTCACCCGGGTCGAAAACCAGGACTCGATACCAAGGTTGAGCGTCACCGCCGCGAAGATCGCAACAAGGATCGCGGGCACGACAGCGATGGCGCTGAACATCGCGACCAGCCGCACATGCAGCTTTGCGCCCGCACGGCCGGACCGGCGCTCGCTCCAGATCCGCACCAGCCGCCATGCGACCAGCGCGCCCAGCGACAGGCCGAGCGTTAGGTTAACGAGCAGCAGTCCAACCAACGCCCCCGGCGTCGGGTTGTAGGGGACGAGACCGGTCAACGTCGCATAGGTGGCAAAGCCCGAAAGCACCGCCAGCAAGGCAACGCCAAATGCCAGACGTGACGGCCGCGATACGGCGCGTATCACACTGAGCCATCCGCTCGCAGGCGCAGGGATTGCGCTGACTGTCGTCATCTCGCTCGTCTGTTGCGGACCTAAGAGGTTAGGATACCTTTAGAATCCGCCGACAGTGTAGCCAAGACACAGACTGTTGCAAGTTTGCTGCGATGCGAACATGCAACAGCGTTAAATGGGGCCTCGGCGTTAATCAGGCCGGAGGCCGCGAACCACCTCAAGTCCCAGGTCCCTGATCTTCTTGCGCAGCGTATTACGGTTAAGACCGAGCAGGTGCGCGGCTCGGATTTGGTTGCCCCTTGTCGCGCCCAAGCAGATGGACAGAAGCGGCCGCTCCACCTCCTGCAGGATGCGGTCATAGAGACCCGGCGCCGGCAGCGCATCGCCGTGCTCCAGGAAATATTTCGTCAGGTGCCGCTCGACGGCCGTGCTCAGCGTCGCGACTTCATCGCCCTCGTCCAGGCCAATCGGCCGTTCCGGCTCTTTCAACTCGGCGGCCACCGCGCTTGCCGGGATGGTATCGCCGGAATGCAGCACGGCGAGCCGGCGGATGAGGTTCTCAAGCTCGCGGACATTGCCGGGCCAGCGATAGCGCCGCAGCAGGTCGAACGCTTCGGCGTCGAGACGCTTCACCGGAAGGCCTTCCTCCTCGGCCTTGCGCAGGAAGTGGCGCACGAGATCGGGAATGTCCTCGCCGCGTTCGCGCAGCGGCGGCAGACGCAGCGGAACGACATTGAGACGATAATAGAGATCCTCGCGGAACAGGCCCTGCTGGATCAGCTGGCGCAGATCGCGATTGGTCGCGGCGATGATGCGAACGTCCGTCTTGATCGGCGTGCGGCCGCCAACGGTCGTGTATTCGCCCTGCTGCAATACGCGCAGCAGGCGCGTCTGCGCATCGAGCGGCATGTCGCCGATCTCGTCGAGGAACAGCGTGCCGCCTTCCGCCTGCTCAAAGCGGCCGATGCCGCGATTGGTGGCGCCCGTGAACGCGCCGCGCTCGTGACCGAACAATTCGCTTTCCACCAGTTCCTTCGGGATCGCCGCCATGTTGACGGCGACGAAGGTGCCATAGCGGCGCTTGCCGTAATCGTGCAACGCGCGCGCGACCAGCTCCTTGCCGGTGCCGCTCTCGCCCATGATCATCACGGTAAGATCGGTCTGCGTGAGCCGCGCGATCACGCGATAGATTTCCTGCATCGCGGCAGAGCGGCCGATCAGCGGAAGGCGGTCTTCCTGTGTTTCGGCCGGCAGCGGTTCGCGCTTCTTCTGCGGGCTCGCCAGCGCGCGCTGCACGATCGCGGTGAGTTCCTTCAGATCGAACGGCTTGGGCAGATAATCGAAAGCGCCGCGCTCCGTCGCCGTGATCGCGGTGAGGATCGTATTCTGCGCGCTCATCACCACGATCGGCAGGTCGGGGCGGATGCGCTTGATGCGTGGAATCAGGTCGAATCCGTTCTCGTCGGGAAGCACGACGTCGGTGATCACCATGCTGCCGTCGCCCGCGGACACCCAGCGCCAGAGGCCGGCCGCCGTGCCGGTCGTTCGCACGTCATAGCCCGCGCGGCCGAGCGCCTGGTTGAGGACGGTGCGGATCGCGGAATCGTCGTCGGCAATCAGGATGGTGCCTTCGGGCATGATCAAACTCCTCCGCTCTCTTCGGCGGCTTTGGACAACAGGATTCGGAATACGGTGCGGCGCGGAACGGACTCACATTCGATGATCCCGCCGTGATCGCCGATGATCTTGGCCACAAGCGCGAGGCCGAGGCCGGTGCCATGCGTCTTGGTCGTCACGAATGGATCGAAGATGTAGGGCATCAGATCGGACGGGACGCCCGAACCGTTGTCGCGCACGGTGACTTCGAGCGGCAGGCTCAGGCGTTCGCCCGCCACCGCCGCGCCGAAGCGCACGCTGGGACGATAGCCCGTCGTCAGCGCGATCTCGCCACCGGTCTCCGGCAGCGCGTCGAAGGCGTTGCGGACCAGATTGAGAAAGACCTGGACGAGCTGGTCGAAATCGCCGAGCACGTAAGGCAGCGAAGGGTCGAATACCTCTGTGAAATGCACGTCGCGCGCAAAGCTCGAAGCCGCGATCTTGCGCACACGATCGAGAACTTCGTGAATGTTGACCGGCTTGCGCGGGAAGCTGCGTGTATCGCCAAAGGATTCCATCCGGTCGATGAGGTTTCGGACGCGATCGGTCTCGTCGCAAATCAACTGGATGAGATTTTTCTCGCTGTCGGGTACCGCCTCCTCGAGGAGTTGTGCGGCACCGCGAATGCCGGCGAGCGGATTCTTGATCTCGTGCGCCAGGACCGCTGCCATCCCGTGCATCGAACGCACGGCACCGCGATGCAGAAGCTGGCGGTCGATGCGCTGCGCGAGGCTGCGCTCCTGAAGCGTGACGATCACCGCACCTTCGGGATCCGGCAGCGGCGTTGCCATGACATCGGCCACCCGCTCACCGTGGCGCGGCGTGGAGATGTCGAGGGTCCGTTCGCCCACGGATGCTCTGCGCTCGCGCGCTTGCGACACCAAGCCGATCAGCGGACTGCCGAATGGCACCAGCTCATCCAGCTTTTGCCGCAGCAGAAGGCCGGCGCCGGTGTCGAAGAACTGCTCCGCGGCCGGATTGACGAACAGCAGTTCGAGCCCCGGCCCGACCACAAGCACAGGCATCGGGAGGGCGCCGGCTATGAGTGCTGTGGCATCGAGGGGAAGCTTGCTATCGGGTTCGGACATATCTGCTTAATAATTAGGCTGAGACGTTTGTGATGATTTTCTATGCAACAGGACTTTGCGGGGTCCGTCAACACGGGTTTTTCTGTGGATTTCCGGCTGCGTTGCCCACGGCCGCCTCTTCCAATAGATGTTGCGCCCCGTCTCTGGAGATCCCATGCCCGGCATAGCCGTCGTCATCGTTGCCGCGGGCAAGGGGGAACGCGCGGGCGGCGTGGTACCCAAGCAATATGTCCCGTTGCTGGGCAAGCCGATGCTCCGCTGGACGGCCGAAGCATTTGTCCGGCACCCCGATGTGGATTTCGTCCAAATCGTCGTCGGCGCAAACGATGAGGCGCCGTATGCCGAGGCGATGCGTGGCCTGACTGTTCTACCGCCTTTGGCCGGCGGCCCGACGCGGCAGCATTCGGTGATGCACGGATTGGAAGCGCTCTCGCATCACAAACCCGATTACGTTCTGATCCAAGACGCGGCGCGTCCCCTCGTGTCGGCGGAGACTATCGGCCTTGTCATCGCGGCATTGCGCGATGGTGCAGAAGCAGCCATTCCCTTGCTGCCCGTTGCCGACACGCTGCGCAAGCACGACAACGGAAAATGGGTGACCGTTCCGCGCGACGGCCTGTTGCGCGCACAGACTCCGCAGGGATTCCGCTTCGACAAAATTCTCAAAATCCATCGCGATCACGCAACGCATGACCTGACCGACGACATGGCGCTAGCGGAACTCGCGGGTCTCGATATCGTTGTGGTTCCGGGTGAGGAATCCAACATCAAGATCACCACGCAAAAGGACTTCGCCATGGCGGAACAGCTTCTGGCCGCGCGGCTCGGGGAGACGCGAACCGGCAGCGGCTACGATGTGCATCGTTTCGCCCCGGGCGACCACGTCTGGCTGTGCGGCGTGAAGATCGATCACGATCACGCGCTCGAAGGTCATTCCGATGCCGATGCGGGCCTTCATGCGCTGACCGATGCGATCCTGGGCGCGATTGGCGCAGGCGACATCGGTCAGCACTTCCCGCCGACCGACGAACGCTGGCGCGGCGCGCCGTCCTGGAAATTCCTCGATCATGCGGCATCTCTCGTCCGTGACAGAGGCGGCGCCATCGTCCATTGCGACGTCACGCTGATCTGCGAGCGTCCGAAGGTTTCCCCGCACCGTGACGCCATGCGCGCGCGCATCGCCGAAATTCTCGCGCTCGATATTTCTCGGGTGAGCGTGAAAGCGACGACGACCGAAGGCATGGGCTTCGAGGGCCGCCGCGAAGGGCTGGCGGCGCAGGCCGTCGCCACGGTTCGCATCCCATGATCTGGACCTATGCCGCCACCGTGTTCGGAATTGGCCGCTCGCCATGGGCGCCGGGAACAGTTGCGAGCGCTATAGCACTCCCCGTTGCCTGGATCGTTCTGAAATACCTTGGACCGGTCGCGCTGTTCTCGCTCAGCTTCGCGGTGGCTGCGATCGGCACATGGGCATGCGAGGTCTACGTACGCACGACGGAGGAAAGCGACCCGTCCGAATGCGTGATCGACGAAGTGGCGGGGCAGTTCCTGGCGTGCGCACTCGCGCCGCTTTCGCTTTACGGATTCATTCTCGCCTTCGCGCTGTTTCGGCTGTTCGATATCTCCAAGCTTTGGCCGATCTCAGAGGCCGAAAAGCTGCGCGGCGGGTTGGGCATCATGGCGGACGATATGGTGGCCGGCCTTCTCGCGGGGCTCATCGTTGCCGTGGTCGCCAGCCTCGGCCTAATCTGAAGCCATGTTCCCCTCGCCTCTCCTGCGCCTCGCCGAAGTCGTGCTCGCCGAAGCGCGCGAGAAGAAGCTGCGCATCGCGACCGCCGAGAGCTGCACCGGCGGATTGATCGGCGCCCTGCTCACAGAAATCCCCCGATCGTCGGACGTCTTCGAGCGCGGCTTCATCGTCTATTCCAACCGCGCCAAGCAGGACATGCTGGGCGTGCCCGGCGATCTGATCGCGGATATGGGCGCGGTGTCGGAAGCGGTCGCGCGCATGATGGCAGAAGGCGCGGTCGAGAACTCCAACGCGCATCTCGCGGTCGCGGTCACCGGGGTTGCCGGACCCGGCGGCGGCACGAAGATGAAGCCCGTCGGCCTCGTTCACATCGCGGCCGCGCGCGAGAACCGTTCGATCCTGCACGAAGCGCATCGCTTCGGCGATATCGGCCGCAGCGAAATCCGGATGAAGACCGTCGAGGCAGCGCTCGAACTTCTACTGCGCCTTCTTTGAAAGCTCACGGGCGCGCGCCAGAAACGCATCCTGGGTCTTAAGCAGAATGCGGCCGAACGCCGTGCCCACGACCATGTTGAGGAGCGGGTTGCGCAGTTCGAAGGCGATGGAGAAATCGATCTTGCAGCGCTCGCCTTGCGGCGTGAAGCGCCAGTGGTTTTCCAACTGGCGGAATGGACCTTCGGCCTGGACGACATCGATGGCGTACGCTGCCGGATCGAGGACGACCCGGCTCGTATAGCTTTCGCGATAGCTCCGGAAGCCGACCGTCATGTGCGCTTTCAGGATTTCTTTATCGTGGACGTGCTCGCGCGCGGTGATGTGCAGCGCGCTGACCCAGGGGAGAAACTCGGGATATTTCTCCACATCGGCCACGATCCGGTACATCAGATCGGCCGTGTACGGAACGATTCGGGATTCGGAGTGCGCCGTCACGTCAGCCGCGCGCGGCTTTCATCTGCGCGAAGTCGCTGTCGGCGTGATAGGACGAGCGCGTCAGCGGCGATGCCGAGACCATCAGGAAGCCCTTCGCGCGCGCCACCTGTTCGAGCCCCTTGAATTCCTCCGGCGTCCAGAAGCGCGCGAGCTGCGCGTGCTTCCTTGTGGGCTGGAGATATTGGCCGATCGTGAGGAAATCGACATTCGCGGCGCGCAGATCGTCCATCACCTGCATGATCTCCTCGCGGCTCTCGCCGAGGCCGACCATGAGGCCCGATTTGGTGAAGCCCGTCGGCACCAGCTCCTTGGCGCGCTCCAGTAAACGCAGCGATGCGAAGTAGCGCGCGCCCGGGCGCACCGAGAGATAGAGCCGCGGCACAGTCTCGAGATTGTGGTTGAACACATCCGGCCGCGCATCCATCACCACGTCCAGCGCACCGTCCTTGCGCAGAAAGTCGGGCGTGAGCACTTCGACCGTCGTGCCGTGGCTCGCCGCGCGGATGGCGCGGATCGTTTTCGCGAAGTGCTCGGCGCCGCCGTCGGGAAGGTCATCACGATCGACGGAGGTGATGACGACGTGCTTCAGCCCGAGCTTTGCTACCGCGCGGCCGACGTTCTCCGGCTCGTCGAGATCGAGCGCGCCGGGCAGTCCCGTCTTCACGTTGCAGAAGGCGCAGGCGCGCGTGCAGGTGTCGCCCAGGATCATCATGGTGGCGTGACGGTGCGTCCAGCATTCGCCGATATTCGGGCACGCCGCCTCCTCGCACACCGTGTGGAGCTTGTGTTCGCGAACGATCTCTTTGGTCGCGGCATATTCCCGGCTGACGGGGGCCTTCACGCGGATCCAGTCCGGCTTGCGCAGGACGGGATTGTCGGGCCGGTGCGCCTTCTCCGGATGGCGGGGCGTTGTGCGATCGATGACGGTGGTCATGGGGCCAGACATATACACTGGCCTCGCGAAAATCACCCCTTTCCGCTAGCATCCCGCCGATGCACCAAGAGTGGCCTTAAAGAAGCCGCCTCCCGGGGAGAACGATTTGACCTTGTCCACCGTCGCCGCCGCTTCCGGCGAGGATATCTGTCCGTTCGATATTTCGAGCACCGGAAAGCCGGTGTTCCGCGCCTTCGCCGAGGCGCGCCGCAAATTCGGCGGCAGACGGGTCTGCATCTTCGACGTCGACGACAGCCCCAGAACCTATGACGACATCATGCGCGGCGCGCTCGCGCTTGGGCATGCGCTGAAGGCGGGAACGCGGCGCGGCGAATGCGTGGGCGTGATGCTGCCGACGGGTGCGGGCGCGATCGCGACGTTCTTTGCGGTCACGGCCTATGGCCGCACACCCGCCATGCTCAATTTCACGGCCGGCGCCGCGGCGATCAAATCGGCGATCCGCACGGCGCGGGTGAAAAAGATCGCGACCGCGCATCGGCTGATCGAAATGGCCGGGCTTCAGTCCCTGATCGAGGAACTCGCGTCGGTCGTTGAGATCGTCTATCTGGAGGACCTCCGCAAAGACCTCTCCATCCTCGACAAGGCCGCGGCCGCGATCGGTCAGTACCTGCCGGGGCTCGTCTCCTCCAATCCCTCGCCGGATTCGCCGGCAGTCATTCTCTTCACGTCTGGCACCGAGGGCGAGCCGAAAGGCGTGGCGCTGTCGCACCGCAATCTGCTCGCCAATGTCGAGCAGGTGCGCGTGCATCTGGCGCTCTATTCCTCCGATATCCTTCTCAATCCCCTGCCCGCGTTCCATTGCTTCGGGCTGACGGTCGGATCCTTGATGCCTCCGCTTCTGGGGCTGCAGGTCGTGTGTCATCCCACGCCGTTGCAGCCGAAGGAGATCGTGAACCGCATCCGCAAACACCAGGCGACGATCCTCGTCTCGACCGACACCTTCATCACGCAATACGCGCGCGTCGGCGAGCCGGGCGATCTCCAATCGCTGCGCCTGACGGTCTGCGGTGCGGAGCGGTTGCGGGACGAGACGCGCGCGCTGCTGCGCAAGAAGCACGGCATCGAACTCTATGAAGGCTATGGTGTGACGGAGACTTCGCCCGTGATCTCCGCGAACCGGCCCGGTGCCAACCGGCCCGGCACGGTTGGACAGTTGATGGCGGACATGAAGCTGCGCCTCGACCCGGTCGAAGGCATCCCCAATGCCGGACGGCTGGTGGTGAAGGGACCCAATGTGATGCTCGGCTATCTGAAGCCGGACGCGCCGGGCAAGATCGTGGCGCCGGAAGGCGGTTGGCACGATACCGGTGATGTCGTCTCGGTCGATGAGGACGGCTACATCGCGATCAAGGGACGGCTGAAGCGCTTCGCCAAGATCGGCGGCGAGTCCGTGTCGCTCGCGGTCGTGGAGAGCATCGCCTCCGCTCTGTGGCCGGACTTCAGCCACGCCGCGGTGACGCTGCCCGACGGGCGCAAGGGCGAGCAGATCGTCCTCGTCACGACCAAACCGGACGCCAACCGGCACGACATTGTGGGCTGGGTACACAATCACGGCGTCCCGGAGCTTGCCGTGCCGCGCCGCATCGTCGTCGTCGACGACGTGCCGGTCCTCGGCACCGGCAAGACCGACTACGTCAATGTCGAGAAAATGGTCAAAGCCCAGACCGAAGCGGCGCCAACCGCCTAAATCCGGTTCTTCTTCTTTCCTTCCGGCAGCACACGGATGGCGGCCATCATGCCTGCGTCCTCATGTTGCAGGATGTGGCAGTGATAGACGAAATCGCCCACCACCTGCCCACGGAAATCCATGCGCACCTTGATGCTCGGATAGGGCCCGATCTGATCCCAATAGCCGACCTGATAGGTGTCGTAGAACTGGCGCTGCTCCGGCGGCACAGGCACGCCGTTCACGGCCAATAGCAGGAAGTGAATCTGGTGGATGTGGAATTCATGCACTTCCGGCGCCTGGTTATCGATGGTCCAGTCTTCCACGGCCCCCTTGGTCGTGATGATCGCCGGTGGATTGTTGGGATCGAACTTGGCCGGTTTTTGACCCTCCACCGTGATGAAGAAGTTCACACCCAAACCGCCGCGATTGGATTTTCCGTCGCTGGTTGCGTGCCCGAACGTCTCCGAGAAATAGAGATGCCGCTTTGCGGTCGGCTTGATCTTTTCGAGTCCGGCAAAGCGGTCGCCTGCGATCTTGCGGCCCGGTTTCGGCATGACCGGAAGACCGAGCGGCTCCGTCGTCAGCGCGATGTTGGCCAGCGGACGGAATGGCAGGCTGTCGCCCAGAGGTCCGCTGTCGATTGCCTCGGTTGAGAACTGTGCGGTCTTCACCGTGCTGTCCGGCGCCGTGACGATGAACTCGGCGCGCCCCGCCGGCGGCAGCAGGATGTCGTTCTCGGTGATGATGATGCCCTGGTGCTTTCCATCCTGCGAACCCGTCGGAACGCCGTCGAACGCCACGACCTGCAGCGGCTGTTTCACGCCGTCATATTTGAGCTGGATGTCGAGGATGGAGTTCGCGGTCGCGTTGACGACGCGCCAGAATTCTTTCTGGCCGGCCTGCATCTTAAGAACAGCGGCCTTCTCCACCGGAAACACGATCGGCACATAGTTGATCGACAGATCCCAGAACGGCACGGGCTGGTTTGGGTCGAACGATGCAACAGGGCCATCCACGAGCGCCTGGTCGCGCAGGACGATCATACGTTGCGGCAGACCGGCCACGGCCGGCTGGATGTTCTCGATACCCTCCACAACGATCGCACCGCACGCCCCGCCCGTCACCGCCACCGACGAAATGCCGTGCACATGCGGATGGTACCAATAGAGCCCGGGCGGCTCGTTCTTCGGAATGTGGATAACGTAAGTGAAGGTCTCGCCGGAATTGATCAGCGTACGGATCACCTCGTCGCTGTGACAGGTGGGCGAGGTGTTGGTGCCGTGAAAATGCACATTCACGGAGGTGTCTGTCATGGTGGTCGCGCCGCAGACGTCCTCGCCAGCGGAGGCGACTTCCGCGAACCCGTGCGTGGGCGGCACCATGTTGGTAACCGTCATCACGATCTTGTCGCCCGGATTGACGTGCAGCGTGGGCTGTTCCTTGCCGCCATTCGTCACGAAGCAGAACAGCGTCAGGCCCGAATTGCTGACCGAGGTATAATAGTTGAAACGGACCTCGAGCTTGCCGTCCTTGGCATAAAGATCGGGCGGCGGCCGGACGACCGCGCCGGTCTCCTCACGCGGACAGACACCGCCATCTTCGGCCAGCGCCTGGCCGGGCATCAGCAATGTCAAAACGAAAAGTAGAAGCGCGGAGCTCAGGATCTTGGTCATTCCGCTATCCTACAGAAATGCAATTAAGTCGCAATGGTGGAAGTTTGCGGACCGAACAGTTCTTCGTGCCGCGCGCAGATTCTGGGCCACAGCGAAGCCAGCTCCGGGTCGCGCAGGTCGAGCTCTTCGTCGAAAAACCGCACCAGCTCATCGGCGCTGTCGAGGATGCGGTCCTCGTGGCCCTCTGGGGTCACGGTGCGCACCACGCGCCCGCGCACGCCGATAACGCTGTTCTCGCGAAACCGGAAGCAGAAGAGATTCTGCACGAAATGAGATTGCGGCGAAAATTGCTGCTCGTCGCATTTCTCGGCCAACAATTTTTCATCGACCGGCGCCAAATTGAAATCGAACGATGGCGCACCACCGGAAGGATGATTGCGCAAGCGCCACCACGCATCGTCGAGCTTCGTCACCGAAAACGGCAAGCCACCAGACGTGAAGGGTCCTTCGACGATCCGGATCGGCTCGACCGGTCCGTCGCCAAAGCCGACATCGGCCAGGTAGAGACCCTCGTCCAGCTCGACCCGGAGCACGAGATGGTTTCGCAGGGCAGCGTCGCTGACGAGTTCGCGCATGACCGCACCGGTTGCGCGCGTCACCTTGAAGCCCAGTTCGCCGAGCGCCCAGCCGAACAGCCCGTTCATCTCGTAGCACCAGCCGCCCCGATGCCGGCCGACGATCTTCTCGTAGATCGCAGGCCGCTCGATCGTGACCGGCCGACCGAACTGTACGTCCAGGTTTTCATATGGGATCGCGCGAAGATGAGCGCGATGCAGCGTCTTGAGGCCTTCGAGATTCGCCGGCGGCCGCGCGTCCAGGCCAACGCGGCGGAGGTAGGCGTCAATGTTCATTTCGAAATCCCGCCAGCCGAAATCGGTTGGAGCGTCGAGATTTTCTCTGAAAACTGCAACACAAATTCAACGCAGACACGGCTGGCGAAGTTCGCGCCGGACGCAATCGAGAACTGCGCCGGATATCTTGCACTTGAAGATACGGCGCGTCTTCAACTCACAGATTTCAATACAAACACACTTGCCGCAGAACGGTTGGCCTTCGTTGCTGGCCCCGCGGATACATTTCGTCTGGGCCCGACGCCGGGCCACGCATTGACGGTTTGGCAACTCTAATCGTGGGAAAACCGCCAAGACCCGCGCTAGGAGACCGCCTTGTCGTCGTACACCCGAATAATGACGTCGACCGGCCAGCTGTTGGCAATCGCGGCCTTCTTCTTGGGCCTTTTTTCGCTTTTCCAGTTTGTTTACCACTCTGTCCTCGCGGATCGGACAATCGTCCTCTTTGCCGCGGCGGGTTCGATGTTGGGAGTCGGGCTGGCGATGCGCCTAATCTTCAGGGACCGCCTTGCCGCCACCCTGCAGCGCCAAGGCGACAGCATCGAAAGCTTGTTGAACGCCAGTTCAGCCGAAATCACACACTGGCGCGACAGCGCTTCGCCGCGGACGCTGCGGACCGCCCTGATCACGGTCGCGGGCCTGAGTCTTTTCCTGGAACTGGTGCTGATTCGCTGGGAAGCCGGGCTTTTCGTTGTCTTCGCGCTCTACAAGAACTTCACCCTGCTGGCCTGTTTCTGCGGCCTGGGCATCGGTTATGCAAAGGCACATGACAAGCAACTGACTCTTGCCGCCAGCCTGCCCATGATGGCGCTACTGTTGCTGGTCTTCAGCGTGCTGCGTTACGGGACCGGTGATCTCGGCAATGTGCTATTCCAGGTCGTGCCGGTGCGCGAGGAGGTTTCAGTCTTCTTCGGCTATGATCCCAAAGCCGGCTTCGGGGCCTTCTTGCTTCACTCATTACCGGTATATGGCCTTTTGGCCTTCACCTTTTTGTTGAACGTGCTGGTGCTGCTGCCCGTCGGCCAGTTTTGTGGCTGGCTGATGCAACGCATGGAGCCGCTGGTGGGCTATGGTTACAATCTGCTGGGCAGTATCGCCGGTGTCGCGCTGTTGTTTGTGCTGAGTTGGGCGTGGGCCGGACCGGCGCTATGGTTCGGCCTGGCGGCGGCAGGCATCGCTTTCTTCCAGCTGGGCTCGCGCGCCGCCCGTAAGGTGGCCTTTGGATCGGCAATCGCCTGCGTCCTGGTCACATCCTGGCCGATGACGCCCATGGTCCAGACGATCTATTCGCCCTACCAGATCATCGAAAAGGCATCGCAACCGAATGGCCTGATGTCGCTCTTGGTGTCGGGCAGCTATTACCAGAAGGTCTTTGACCTCAGCCGCGCTCACACAAGCCACGCCGATGCGCCGCTGCAGCGGATCATCGGCTACTATGAGCTCCCCTTCCGCACCGCGCGCTCCGTGGAGAACGTCGCCATTGTTGGCGCTGGCAGCGGCAACGACGTGGCGGCGGCGTTGCGCAACAATGCGGCCCATGTCGATGCCGTGGAGATCGATCCGGTCATCCGCAATCTTGGCATGGAAAACCATCCCGAGCACCCATACCAGAACCCGCATGTGCATTCGATCATCAATGACGCGCGCAACTTCCTGCGCACGAACGAAGCCGCCTATGACTCCGTCGTCTATGGCGTGCTGGATTCCCATACCGTCGTCTCGCATGGCGCCAACATGCGGGTCGATTCCTTCGTCTATACGAGAGAAGGCCTGCGCGACGCCTTCGACCATTTGAAGCAAGGCGGTTTGCTCAGCGTGTCCTTTGCGCTGCAGACCCGGCTCATGGGAGAGAAAATTTTCCACATCCTGGACACGCTGCCCGGCGCCGGCAAACCGGTGGCAATCTTGACGGGCTATGACAGCAACAACACAACCACCTTCATGGTCAGTAAGGGCGCGCCCGTGCAATTGCCCGCCGCCTTCATGCAGAGTCATGGCCTCAGCGACATCACGGCCGACTATGCAGCGATGTCGGCCAAGGGGCTGGACATTCCCACAGACGATTGGCCGTTTTTCTATCTGGAAAAGCGGATGTATCCCGCCACCTATCTGGTGCTGCTGCTCATCGTGCTGGCCGTTGCGATCGCGCTGATCCGCGGGTTGGTGCCGTCCCGGGCCTGGCAGCCCTCAGCCGTGTCTTTCTTCTTCCTGGGCGGCGGCTTCATGTTGATAGAGACCAAAGCGATAACAGAGCTGGGCTTGTTGTTCGGCAATACCTGGCACGTGGTGGGTATTACCATCGTCAGCGTGCTGGTGATGGCCTTTCTGTCCAATTTGGTGGCCGGGCGGCTGACACGCCGGCTGCTGGGCCTGACCTATGCCGGGCTTTTCGTAACCCTGCTGGTGGGCTACGCGGTGGCGGTACATGGCAGCGTCGCGGCGCCTTCGCTGGCAGCCAAGGCGCTGCTGGTGGCGATCATGGTTGGACCGCTGTTCTTCTCGGGTATCGCCTTTTCGACCCTGCTGAAGGGCACCCACGATATCGCATCCGCCATGTCCTACAATCTGATGGGGGCGATGTTGGGCGGCGCGCTGGAGTATAATTCCATGCGGCTAGGCTTTTCCTCTCTCTACCCTATCGCCATGGCCTTGTACGGCTTCGCTTGGCTGTCGGAATTCGTCGGAGTGATGCCGCTGGCCTGGTTCCGGCTTACGGTGCCGCAAGCCGACCAAAATGTTGTCTCCCCGGTTGAACTGAGCCAAGGGCACGAAGTCTGATCCTGTTAGGCCACTGCCCATACAGCCAACGTATCTTCCTGCCAGGTCCCTCTGCCGGCGCTGGCGCACGGCGCGCGTCATGACGCGCCGCTGCTAGACTGCTTGGACTGCCGAAGAGTCGATTCATCTCGTAACACATCCGCGATTCAAGTTCTGGATCCTCAATCGGCCATGTACCCAAAATCTTGATTTCTGTTTGCGCGAATTGGCGAAAAAACTCGAGGCCCCCCTCCCCTCCCGGCGGATTTGTTTTCGATTTTGTGCGAGGGGGCTCCCTCTCGGTCGGTCTCCTTTCCCTTCATCCCTCTTATGAGGCCAAGGGACATGCGAAGCGGACGAAACCAAGTGAAGCGGCCTCCCTCTTTTCTACCTGACCCACAACCTGCAGAGATCAGATGTATCGCGCATAATCCGAGCTGACTTTTTGATCAGTCACATATTTCAGAACTTCCCCAACCGCTCGTGCCGCTCTGATCGGGATCGGCAGCTTCTGGTTCATCTGCGTGGAATTCCAGTTGATCTTAGTGAGGGACAAAACCTCATTTGCAATCTGCGCTATCGTGCTGTCACTGCCGGGATATGGGCATAGCAATAACGGCCTCGGATCGTACATACCGGGATACGTTCCGTAGTATGGAATGCTTCCATTCGTATAAAGCAGGCCCTTTCCTCCGAGTTCAATGAACGTCCCCCTCATTACGGGGTAATTTCCGTCCCGAAAAACTTTAACGGAGTAGGACTCTTGAACCCAAACAAGATCGCGAAGTTCTGCACCTGCTTCATCTAGTGCCTCAAAAATTCCCGCCGCCTCTTCTTCGCGAAATTGGGATGTCTTCAGCACAATGACACGAGCTGGATAGTGCTTGTGATGCTTCTTATAGGCCGACAGCGCGTCCGCGATTAGTTCATGTGCATCATCCTGCGTCATGTACGGATGTCTGCCCCGACTCTCCGTGTGCGCGCGTTTGCCCCGCAGGATAAAGCCGCGACCTCGTTCATCGAACATCTGTGCAGCGCTTGTAAAAAGCTGTTGCCCACCCACTTCGCGATAAAAGCTAACCCCGATGTAACAGGCTGTGAATTCACCGTCTTGAGGCATCTTTCGCCACGGAATGCGACCTGACCCTTTGTAGTATAATGTGGTCATCAAATTCCAAGTGCGGTCGGCTCGATCTTGTATCTTTCTAGCCCGGCTCTCTTTGACCTTGCGCGGGATTCTTGCGGACTCATCAAATACGTCCTCCCACACGATTTGAATCGGGAAACTAAGGCCCATAGCCTTTGCTTTGAGCATACCTCGAAAGTCGGGAGCATCTGATCCGCCACTGTCTTCTTTCTCGGTCGTGGCCTTGGAATCGACCTTCGCATTCCAAACCCGTTCAATCAGGCTAACAGGCAATGCGACGATAGCGACATGGGGCCGGCTGCTACTTTCATCGAGAGTCTGAAGTTGTTGGACAATCTCATCGACTGCCATCTCGACGGCCGTTCCGTGATGCGGTTCCCTTCTGATCCTATCGATTTTGGATTGCGTAATGGCGACTGTCGCACCTGCCGCTATATCAAACTTACAACGGAACGGATTTTGATTGCCGAACCCCGGAAAGTCGGGATGAAGATTGGGGTGCTTCTCGCCCTTGCCGGCGAATCCTGCAGATGCTTCCGCAAAAAATGTCTTCGCGTCTTCAACAGTCTTTGAACTACCGACAACTGCGACCCTGATGATATCTCCCATTGGGACTTGGAGTGGTCCGGCCTCAAACAACCCTAGGCGCGGATCAGGATGGTGATGATTGTCGCCAAACTCTAGGTGAGGCTCGTCAAAGATTTTTGTTTCGAATTTCATCCGAACAAACGCTCCTGCCCGTCGTCAGCTTCCGTCTCAGATTTCTTCTGAGAGCCCCAAGCATCTTCCGGCACGCGCGTCGCAAGCGTCACGAAGGGTGGCTCACCGAACTTCAGCCGAGGCGCCGAAGACGGCTCCACGAAAAGCCCACTGTTGTCACGATCATACTGAGTAAGAAAGCGATGCCACATGACGACCTGCCCGCGCAAAGATGAGCTGTTATCGAGCCGCTTTTTACCGGCAAGAAGCGCTGCCGGATATGAATGAGGAGTGAAGCCATTCGTTGTGAAGAAATAGGTTGGATTGATAACAAGATACCATTGATCAAAAAGGCACTCGAAGCGTGGGACGAAAGCGTGGTGTCGAACGAAGTCAATACGGCCTTTTTCCGTCTTGCTCTCAGTAACATTCACTACTTCGGTGGAAGCCTTCTTCTTTGACGCTTCATAAGTAAAGGTTCGGGCCGTATTTTCAGCGAGCGCACGGACATAAAAGAGTTTGCGGCCCTTATTCCAGCGCAAATCCGCATATACCTGATGATCCAACATTTTCCGCAGCAAGTAAGCGAAATTGTTTTGCTCATCACGGTCTTCATGAAAAGCAAGAACATCGGTGTCGACGGCCTCGACCTGGTCGGGGTCAACGACGCACTTGCATACTGAATTGCAGGGGTTGGAGAACGACCAGAACGTCCCGCCCCTTATCACCCAGTCAAAGCGGATTGGTTCATCACTATTAAGAAGAATGGCAGCAGCTTGTTTGGGCGTGTAAGGCGTCGACGCCACAAACATCTCAATACTCCAGATCGCTCGAACGAAGCAGATAGCTGAAGCCCGTGTCGTCTTCTGAGGTATAGCGCCCGCTTTTTGTCGCTTTGACCTGAACCGCAATCATGCGAGCGAGTGGTTTGCCGTTGTCCATAACTTCGGCAATGCCATCAATGCCCGTTTCCAATCGTGACCGACCGTCAAATTGGAAACCCATACTGAGAAAGCGGAGGCGCACGGCCGCTTCGCCTATCTCACCCAAGAGTTGGCTTGGAGTGGTCGTTTTCGACATGGCGTACAATTAGAACATTCTGTGAACCCTGTTAAGCTCGTTCCACCGGAAAAAGCTGTGGAGACACTGCGAGTGGCGCGGCTGGGCGTGCTTGCAAACCGGCCTCCGAGGTTGAATGCCTAGCCCGAACCCGCCAAATCCCTCAAAATCCCGTGAGCGACTCGAATTATTTGTAACTTACGTAGAGTGCACCCTTGCATATAGCGAAGTTCATGCTAGATGTGACTCCGCAATAGTTGGGAGGCGGAAAGCAGCGCGTCGTGCCACCAGAGACCGATTACACGCGCAAATTCCGTAAGGAACTCATGGCCGGGCTATCATCGCTCGTCCTGCTGGCGGTTCTCGCCCGCGCGGGACGCGAAATGTACGGGTACGAAATCGCCAAGGCCGTGAAGGCCGAAGGTGAAGGCGGGCTGATCTTCAAGCAGGGCGCGATCTACCCGGTCCTGCGCTCGCTACATGCCACGGGGCTTCTGGAAAGCCGGGTCGAGGCGTCGGCCTTCGGCCCTCCCCGCCGCTACTACAACATCACCGAAGATGGCCGCAAAGCGCTGTCCGAGTGGCAATTCGCTTGGCGGGACATGCGCGAATTCGTCGACGACGCGCTGAAGGCCGGAGGCATGGACCATGACTTCAGACCGTCCGCCTGAAACGGTCCGCGCCTATCTCGATCAGCTCAGGCGCGCGCTCAAGGGTGCGCCGGCGGGTCTGATCGCGGACGCGCTCGCCGATACGGAAGACCATCTGAACAACGAAATTGCCAACAATCCCGATTTGAAAGAAACCGAAATTCTGGCGTCCGTGATCGAAACCTACGGAACGCCCCCAGAAATTGCAGAGGAGTATCGTAATATGGAAGCAACCATTGCGGGCCCCTTCCCCAAGAACGAGCCCACCCCCGACAGCCGCAAATTCGGCTTCTTCAACGTCATTTCCGATCCGCGCACCTATGGCGCATTGCTTTATATGCTGCTCTCGCTTGCGACGGGCATCTTCTACTTCACCTGGACTATCACCGGCATCGCACTGACGCTGGGTTTTGCCATTCTCATCATCGGCATTCCGTTCGCGCTCTTGTTCATCGGATCGGTGCGCGTGCTGGCGCTGGTCGAAGGCCGCATCGTCGAAGGCTTGCTCGGCGTGCGAATGCCACGCCGCCTGCCGTCGACTACGCCACAGGACGGCACGATCATTGCCCGCATCCGCGACGCGCTGAGCGATATCCGCACCTGGTCGTCGATGTTCTATCTGCTGCTGATGCTGCCGCTCGGCATCATCTACTTCGTCATCGGCGTCACCGGGCTTGCGGTCCCGCTCGGCTTCATCGGCGGCGGCCTCTACAGCCTCGTCACCAACGACGCGAGCCACATCCGCATCGACGACGTGCCGGTGCTCGCGCATCTGCTTCACACAGCGCCCGGCCTGATCCTGCTGGTGTTCGTGGGCTTGTTCCTGCTGTTCGTCGTCCTTCACATCGCGCGCGGCATCGGCTGGCTCCATGCCAAGATCGCGGAAGTTCTGCTCGTCCGCCTGTAACCCCCTAGGACCGGACGATGCCCGCCGCGGATCTCACGATCCGCGGCGTTCTTTTTCGGACGCATCCCTCTCTTGGATCAATTTCGCGATTTCTTTGAGCAGTTCCATTAAGCGTGCCGCCATCTCTCGGGTTTGAACCTTTGAGTTGTTCACAGGCCTCTGAAGAATTTCGATCTGACGGCGAATACTATTCCCGGACTCGATCAGTTCTTCCCGATTTGGGTCTTGTTCTTGCGGCATATGGTGCCTTGTGGCTCGGTCCGACGCTAAAACCGGATCGTGAGCGTCGGCATCCCGGCACGCTTTATGCGACGAGCGGGCGCGTGGTTGAGCGACAAGCCGCCCGCCTTCGCGTGAACGAAGTGAGATTTGTTTAGCATTAACAAGTGGGTAAGGGTTGACGGCCACAATGGCCTTTAGGCTATAAGGGATTCGCTGCCGGTTCGCCGGGATGCATGACGACGGGGAAAGCCGAGGGGGAATCTCGACTAATTCTCAGGAGCCGATGTGGAGCGCCGCAGCCCGAACTTCTTGAACACGACAAACGACTGGCAAAATTCCGCACGCGCGGCAGCTTCCGCGCTCTCCTCCCCGGAGGGGCGCTGGGCGCTTCTATCCACCTCCCTGACCGCGATGATCGCAGGCTCGATCGCCTGGATGGCCGTCGGGACGATGCCACCCATCAAAGCGCACAGCTTTGGGGTGGGGCATGAGAGAACGTTCCTGCCCTACGATCTGTTCCAGCGGCTCGTGCAATCGGGTGGGGGCACCGCCAACGCCTCGATGACGCCGTTTGGAAGTTCCCAGGCGCAGCGCCAGACGACGCCGCAGCCGGGAAGCCTCGACGAGTCGCTCGCATCGGAAGACGCCGGCGACAACGGAACTGGGAACTCCGGCACCGAATCCCGCACCATCACGATGGATCGCGGCGACACGCTTGCCGGCGCGCTCGAACAAGCCGGTATTTCTGCTGAAGACGCCAACGCCGCAGTCGCAGCGCTGACCAAGGTCTACGACGTGCGCGACCTGCGCGCTGGGCAATCGTTCGAACTGTCCTATTCGACCGCGCCGCCCGAAGCCGGTGCGCCTTCCACCGTGTTCATGAATTCGCCCGATGCGGCCGACGAAGACGACGCCAATGCCAATGGCGCGATGGAGCCCGCGACCACGACGCCGGTGAGTCAGCTGCTCTCGATCGCGTTCTCGCCGTCGGTCGAGCACGACATCACCGTCACGCGCGAAACCAACGGCGTCTTCACCGCCAACGATGTCGAGAAAAAGCTCGAAGCGCACATCCACCGCGCCGGCGCCACGATCGATTCAAGCCTCTATCTGACGGCAATGAAGGCGGGCATTCCCGCCGACGTCGTGGTCGATATGATCCACATGTTCTCCTACGAGGTCGACTTCCAGCGCGACATCAAGCCGGGCGACTCGTTCGAGGTCTTCTACAACTACTACTACACGCCGGAAGGCCAGCCCGCGCGCAACGGCAACATCCGTTATGCGACGATGCATCTGGGCGGCCGCACGGTCACGCTCTATCGCTACCAGCCCGATCCCAATCAGCCGGCCGAATATTTCGACGCCAAGGGTCAGAGCGCCAAGTCGATGCTGATGAAGACGCCGGTCGACGGCGCGCGCATCTCGTCGGGCTTCGGCATGCGCTTCCATCCGGTGCTCGGTTACAGCCGCATGCACAAGGGCATCGACTTCGCGGTGCCGATCGGAACGCCGGTGATGGCGGCCGGCTCCGGCATTGTACAGCTGGCCGGACGCCTGGGCGGCTACGGCAATTACCTGCGCATCAATCACCAGAACGGTTACGGCACGGCGTACGGCCATCTCTCGCGCCTGGCGCCCGGCATCCATTCCGGAAGCCATGTGCATCAGGGCCAGATCGTCGCCTATAGCGGCAACACCGGCATGTCGACCGGGCCGCATCTGCACTACGAGATCCTGGTCGCCGGCAACCAGGTCAATCCGCTGGCGGTGAAGGTCGCCAAGGGCCGCATCCTCTTCGGCCACGACCTGCGCGACTTCCTCGGCGAGCGCATCCACGTCGATGCACAGCTCGCCTCGATGCCGCTCGAAACCAAGGTCGCCGACATCTCAACTGACCTTAGGCAGGCGAAGGCGAAGTAAAGCCTTCGCTGCACTCTGCATCAGCTTACTCGAATGCTATAGATTAGATTCACGCTTCCTCAAACGTCGCAACCTATGATCGCGGCAGGCCCTGCACCATTAATGCGGGCAACGAGGGGGTAAAGCATGTTCTTCGGGAAATTCTTCGCTTTCGGGATGGCAATTGCCCTATCCGGTTGCGCGACCGAATACGCAGTGTCGCCGGTGACACAGAGCGGCCAACAGGTCCGGTTCTCGCGAGGCATGGCCACCACTTATTCGGAAAAGAAATCGGGTGCCGTCCAAATTACAGCTCTCGGGCTGAACAGCGAGATGCGCCCGGCGTTCCAGATCGCGGCCTTCAACAAGTCTGGCAATCCCGCAAATTTCGGTGTCGAGAATGTCTCGTTAGAACTCGCGGACGGTTCTTCGGACAAAATCTTCACCAGCGGCGAGTTGATCCATGAGGCAAAGGTCAACGCCGAATGGGCGAAGGTTGGAACAATCTTGGTGGGTGCGCTCGCCGCCGGAGCGGCTCACGCCAATGCCTATTCAACCACCAGCGGCTCGATCTCAACGCCCTATGGCAACGCAAGCTACTACTCCCGCACCTACGATCCGGGTGTGGCGTATGCAGGCGCTGCCGCCGCCGGTGCTGCCACGGGCTACGGGCTCGCGAGGATTCAAGCATCACTCGACGAAACGATTTCCAACTACAGCAACCAGGTTCTTCAAACCACCACGGTCGATCCCAGTTCGTCTTACGGGGGCGTCGTTGTCGCCAATTCTCTTTCTTCCTCGAATTTTCCAGAGACGTTCGCCGTTCGCGTGAGCTGGAACGGTGACGAGCATGACTTCAGATTTATGGTTGCAAAAAGTGCTGTCCCCACAGCACCGCCGCCCGCGCCCGCGCAGATGCCAGCGGTCTTCACATCGGGCGGAGGAGACAATTCGGGTGCTGCGGCACTCAACTCCGCGCCCAATACGCCTCCGCGGCAGGCAACGTTCGTGAGTTTCGATCAATGGGATTCGAAAAAGAAGGCTGAGCACTGAAGCCGCCCGTCGAATTCTGATGAAATCGCGTAGACAGCCATTTGCCCAGCGTGGCCTCACTGATCGCGATCCAGGTGGTGAGCGAAATGGGCGATCCGTCCGCGCAGCGACCCGCGTCCGCGGTCACGATGCCGCGTCCAGCCCGCCCCGCCGCATTTCGGATCGATATCCCACGCCCAGAAGTCGGGAAGAAACGTAAGGCCCGAGCAGATGGCGATAGAGCGCATCGAGCCGGATACGGCCGCCAGAACTCGTCATAGATAAAGCAGAACACGGCATCGAGATCGCGCACCGTCAACGCGCGCAACCTTGGCCATGCTCGCGAAATCCGCGGCGAGATCGATACCGCGAAGTTGGGTGTAACCCTCGTTGTTGATGTCGTCCACCGCTGCCGCGCAAACGGCACTGGCATCGGCAACGTTTGGCGAAAGAAAGCCTTGATCGGCGATGTGAAAGGACGGCGCCAGCGCGCGCCAATAGTCGCGCGCCATTATTGTATTGAACATTGCCGCCATCCACCAATCATCGCACGGCTTCATGGCTTTGTTTTACCGCTATCGCGGATAAATAAATCGCCGATCAGCTCGGCTATTCTAAGAAATCGTGATGTCTCTTGAGAAACCACTCGCACGGCTCGTTAATGAATCGGCCAGACACACTCCGAGCACCGTAAACTCGGCTTGATGCTTCCTTTAGTGCTGCGGGGCTTGTGCGCTCAGAGGCACCCCAGAACTCGCCACCCGCAGGAGGGCCGTTCGGAAATAGCAAATCCATGTTTGCACGATGATATCCAAACCCGAGGAAAACCACCCTCTTGGCCTCTTCCAAGAGGGTATGGATCAACTGGAGTCTCTCGTGATCGGAAACTTCTTCGGTATAGGTTCGTATTCGGTCAGCCATCCGTTCTAAGTTAGAGGTCGCTAAACCAAAAGGAACCACGTCGTCTCTGGGCGATTCAAATGGGAGGGGGCCCAGGCTTCCATATACGTGCACTATCGGAATTTTTCTGAGCTCGGCTGCGGCTGATTGCGCGTTTAAACCTGCTGTTTGGAAGGCCCAAAATAGATACTGCTCAACGCAGCGGTCATAGTTGAAAACGATGAACGCAACATTTGAAAAAGCCGATGAGGGGTCTCGTCGAAATGCCGAATCTCTCCTCAGATGCCTCATTAGATATGCAAGCCAACTATTGCCTAGCTTGTCTATCACTCGCGTTCCGATGTCTTCATCATTGGAAATAGTGGGGCCAAGTGTTGAGGCTCCTTCGGCCTCCAAGATAAAATGTGCTATCGCCGTCTTTCCCACCCTTACCATTTCGGGATGGTCCTCCGCCCACTCGCGCAGAAGGTCATCAATGGATGCTTGATGAATCAGCCCCCTGCGAATGGCTTTCCCGGCTTGGAACAACTCTTGAGTCAGTCCAGTCGAAGAGTATTTGAGTGCCTTGGCGATCGGACCGTCGGAATTGCCGAAATGACCAGAAAAAGACTTGTCGAGTTCGCCTTTGATCCTAGAAGCCAGTTCTGCTCCAACCGGCATCGAGTCGCCAAAAGACTTACTCGCGCCCGCGCCAACTATGAAGACGAGTCTTCGCATTCCCCCTCACAAATTGCGTCAATGCAGCGCCCTGCTCGGCGCGTGCTCGATGTCGAGTTCGTCCGGTGATGCGCCGAACTCCTGACCATCGATCGTCAGACCGTTCTTGCCGACACTGACCTTGATCTTCGCGCCGTCAGAGATCTTGCCCTCGAGCAGGAGCTGCGCGAGTGGATCCTGCAGACGGCGCTGGATCACGCGCTTCAGCGGACGCGCGCCATAGACCGGATCGTAACCGGCATTGGCGAGCCACTCGCGCGCCTTGGCGTCGAGCGCGATCTCGATCTTGCGATCGGCGAGCAGCTTGTCCAGCCTTGCGATCTGGATGTCGACGATCTTGTCCATGTTCGCGCGCGTGAGGCGGTGGAACAGGATGATCTCGTCCAGACGGTTCAGGAATTCCGGCCGGAAGTGCGCACGCACAGCCTGCATGACCTGCGCGCGCACCTGCGGTGTTTCCTCACCCGTCAGCAATTCGGTGCCGAGGTTTGAGGTCAGGATGATGACCGTGTTCTTGAAGTCTACGGTACGTCCCTGCCCGTCGGTCAGCCGCCCGTCATCGAGCACCTGCAGCAGCACGTTGAACACATCGCTGTGCGCTTTCTCGACTTCGTCGAACAGGATGACCTGATACGGCCTGCGGCGCACGGCTTCGGTCAGCACGCCACCTTCCTCGTAACCGACATAGCCCGGCGGCGCGCCGATCAGGCGCGACACGGAGTGCTTCTCCATGAACTCGCTCATATCGATACGCACCATCGCAGTGTCGTCATCGAACAGGAACGCAGCAAGCGCCTTGGTCAGCTCCGTCTTGCCGACGCCCGTGGGACCGAGGAAGAGGAACGAGCCCATGGGACGGTTCGGATCCTGCAGCCCCGCACGCGAACGGCGCACGGCGTTGGCGATCGCGCGCACGGCCTCGTTCTGGCCGACGACGCGGTTCTCGAGCGACGACTCCATATGGAGCAGCTTCTCGCGCTCGCCTTCGAGCATCTTATCGACGGGAATGCCGGTCCAGCGCGACACGATCTGCGCGATGTTCTCCGGCGTCACAGCCTCGTTCACCAGCGCGGCCTTGTTCTTGCCGTCGATCTCCGCGATCTGCTTTTCGAGACCGGGGATCACGCCATAGGTGAGCTCACCTGCCTTGGCGAAATCGCCGCGGCGTTGCGCGATCTCGACCTCCGCGCGCGCGCGGTCGAGCTGTTCCTTCAGGTTCTGGACGCTCTGGACGGATTTCTTCTCTTCCTGCCATTTGGCGGTGAGCGAAGCAGATTGCTCTTCAAGCTCGGCGAGATCGTGCTCCAGCGTCGCAAGGCGATCCCGTGAGGCCTTGTCGCTTTCCTTCTTCAGCGCCTCGCGCTCGATCTTGAGCTGCATGATGCGGCGGTCGAGTTCGTCCAGCTTCTCGGGCTTGGAGTCGACCTGCATGCGCAGGCGCGATCCGGCCTCGTCCATCAGGTCGATGGCCTTGTCGGGCAGGAAGCGGTCGGTGATGTAGCGGTTGGAGAGCGTCGCCGCCGCCACGATCGCAGCATCGGTGATGCGCACGCCGTGATGGACTTCGTACTTCTCCTTCAGGCCGCGCAGGATGGAAATGGTGTCTTCCACCGTCGGCTCGCTGACGAACACCGGCTGGAAGCGCCTGGCCAGCGCCGCATCCTTCTCGATGTATTTGCGGTATTCGTCCAGCGTGGTCGCGCCGACGCAATGCAGCTCGCCGCGCGCCAGCGCCGGTTTCAGCAGGTTGGACGCATCCATCGCGCCTTCTGCCTTGCCCGCACCGACAAGCACATGCAGCTCATCGATAAAGAGAACGACCTTGCCTTGCGCCGCCGTGATTTCATTGAGGACGGCTTTCAGCCGCTCCTCGAACTCGCCGCGGAATTTCGCGCCGGCGATCAGTGCGCCCATATCGAGCGCCATCAGCCGCTTGTCACGCAGGCTCTCGGGAACATCGCCATTGACGATGCGCAGCGCGAGGCCCTCGGCGATGGCGGTCTTGCCGACGCCGGGCTCACCGATGAGCACAGGATTGTTCTTGGTGCGCCGCGACAGCACCTGGATGGTGCGCCGGATTTCCTCGTCGCGGCCGATCACCGGATCGAGCTTGCCGTTCCGCGCCGCGTCGGTCAGATCGCGGGCATATTTCTTGAGCGCGTCGTACTGGTTCTCGGCTGTTGCGCTGTCAGCGTTGCGGCCCTGGCGCAAATCGGCAATCGCCTTGTTCAAATTCTGGGGTGTGACGCCGGCATCTTTCAGGATGCGCGCGCTGTCGCCGCCCGACATCGCGAGCGCGAGCAACAAATATTCGGCAGTGACGAAACTATCGCCCGCCTTCTTCGCGATCTGCTCGGCGCTGTCGAACAGGCGCGCGGCTTCCGGCGACAGATACACCTGCCCCTGCCCGCCTTGAACCTGCGGCAGTTTCGCGAGCGCGCGCTCGACGCTTTCGCGCACCTGCTCCGGCCTTCCGCCAGCAGCTGCGATCAGCCGCGCGGCAAGGCCTTCCTCATCGTCGATGAGGACTTTCAGCAGGTGCTCGGGGGTGAATTGCTGGTGATTGGAGCGTAGCGCCAGCCCTTGGGCCGATTGCATGAATCCGCGCGCACGCTCGGTGAATTTCTCGACGTCCATATGGTCCTCTCAAGCCCGCATCCGGCCCCGCAAGGCAGCCCGGACGAGTCTTCGTGAATTCGGAAAACGGCCCGGTGAAGGCACCGTTCCCGTGAGAGGATATGTGGGAACTTCAGAACCCACCCGCAAGGGGTGGTAGCGGCGCTATTCGGCGGCCGCTTCAGCTTCCTCGTCCTCGCCTTCGCCGCCATCGGCGAGCGAGAAGGAGGGGCCGGCCGGTTGCGGCGCACCCTGGATATAGGGCTGTTCGCCCGAACCGTTGGGCGGGCGATTGCCGTTGACCTGCGGCTGAGCCGCCTGCGGGTTCTGGGCGGCGTAGGCCGCTTGCTGGGCCTGGGCGGCGCTCAAGATGCGGTAATAGTGTTCGGCGTGCTGGAGATAGTTCTCCGCCATGACGCGGTCGCCCTGCGTGTTGGCGTCGCGCGCCAGCTGCAGGTACTTCTCGTACACATGGGACGCGGAGCCGCGGATTTTGATGTCCGGTCCGTTCGAGTCGAACGTGCGGTTCGGATTGAACGATCCGCCGCTACTGCTGCTGCTGCCACCGTTGTGACCGTTATGACTGCTTTGCGGCCTGCGGCCGCCTCTGCGAGAGCGCTTCACTGGTACCCCTTAAAATTTTCAGCCTGTTCTTTGGTGCGCCAACATCGCGGTTGAACGCAGCGCGGCGTGCTTCTTGCCGCAAGAAAACAGGGTCGTCTTTCGCTTTACGCAAGGGCCGGCGCGACCAACGCGCCATCGACGCCAAGCGGCCCTATTTGCCCTAGCCGCCCGCGGGTCCCTGCATCCCCACGCGCGGGAAACTAACGATTCGGAGCCGGACTTCCAACTGTTTTCTCTGTCACGGAACCAGGTTCCACGACGGCACATCGGCCGACTCCGACCAGATCCGGCACGATTTTGCGAGTTCCAAGCCCTGCACCGGCCATAATTTCCGCGATTGCCGGTCCCTGATCCTGGCCCATCTCCAGAAAGGCCAGTCCGTTCTCGTTAAGCAAACGCGCAATCTCTGGCGCCAAAGCCCGGTAGGCATCAAGCCCGTCCGGTCCGCCATCGAGCGCCGACCAAGGCTCATAGAACCTGATTTCCGGCGCGAGGGAGGCGATATCCTGTCGCCTTATATAGGGAGGGTTGGACAGAATTACATCGAAACCATCCGACAAATCGTCAGCCCAGTTCCCGGCGGGCAGCGTGCATCGATTCGCCAGCCCGAGCTTTCGGGCGTTACGGCGCGCCCAGCCAAGCGCCTCCAGCGATGCGTCGATCCCGATTCCATGCGCCCGGGGATACTCACGAAGCACCGACAACAGCAGACACCCTGTGCCCGTGCCGAGATCGAGGACTTGGAGCGGCGCAGTGCGATCCGGAAATTCCGCCAGAACGCTTTCGACCAGTGTTTCCGTTTCGGGCCTCGGCACGAGCGCGCCAGGACCGACATCAAGTTCGAGGCTCCAGAATCCTTTTGTGCCGGTGATGTAGGCGACAGGTTCGCGTGCGACGCGACGGGCAATCAGCTGCTCAAAAATCTCGAGCGCATTCCCTCTCCCCCCTTGGGGGAGAGGGTCAGGGTGAGCGGGAGCCGCCTGCGCAGATGGAGAGGCCCCCTCACCCCAGCCCTCTCCCCCCAAGGGGGAGAGGGAGGTCTTCTGCGCAAACTCCCACAGCACGCGCGCATCCAGCCTGGGATTGTCGACACCGGCCGCGCGCAGCCGTTCGACGGCATCCCGGAACGCGGTGTTCAATTTTCGGATTCCAGCTCGGCGAGGCGTTCGGCCTGATCGTGGGCGACGAGCGCATCGATGATATCGCCCAGATCGTCGCCAGAGATGATCCGGTCGAGCTTGTAGAGCGTCAGGTTGATGCGGTGGTCGGTGACGCGGCCTTGCGGAAAATTGTAGGTGCGGATGCGCTCACTGCGATCGCCGGAGCCGACCATGCTGCGCCGCGCGCCCGCGCGCTCCTTGTCCAGCCGCTCGCGCTCCATGCTGTAGAGCTTCGCTTTCAACAGCTTCATCGCATGCGCCTTGTTCTTGTGCTGCGATTTTTCGGTTTGCTGCGCGACCGCGATGCCGGTGGGCAGATGGGTGATGCGAACGGCGCTTTCGGTCTTGTTGACGTGCTGGCCGCCTGCTCCTTGAGCACGATAGACGTCGATGCGCAGATCCTTATCGTTGATCTGGATGTCGACGTCTTCGGCCTCGGGTAGCACGGCCACCGTCGCCGCCGAGGTATGGATGCGCCCGCTCGCCTCCGTCACCGGCACGCGCTGGACACGGTGCACGCCGCTCTCGAATTTGAGCTTGGCGTAGACGCCCGTGCCGTTCACCTCCAGCGTCGCGTCCTTGATCCCGCCGAGATCGCTTTCCGTGCGGTCCATGACTTCCGTCTTCCAGCCCTGAAGCTGGCAATAGCGCTGGTACATCTCGAGCAAATCGGCCGCGAACAACGCCGCCTCGTCGCCGCCCGTGCCGGCACGGATTTCGACAATCGCCGAGGACGAATCCGCGGCGTCTTTCGGGAGCAATTTGATTTGGAGATCGCGCTCCAGTTCGGCAAAGCGCGTCTTCAGTTCTGCGCGCTCCTCTTCCGCCATCGCGCGCATGTCGGAATCGCTCGACGGGTCGCCAATCAGCGCCTCCGTGTCTTCGAGCTGCTTCTGGGTCTCGCGATACGCCTGCACCGATGCGATGACCGGTGTCAGTTCGGCATGTTCCCTGGAGAGCTTCACATAGCCCGCGCCGCCGCCGCCCTGAGAAAGCTCCGCCTCCACCGCTTGAAAGCGGTCGAGCAGGCGTTCCAGGGTGGAGGTGGGAATCATAGGTTCGCGAATAGCGAATGGCGAATGACGAGTAGCGGGTCAAGCCCATTCGCTACTCGCAATTCGCTATTCGCCCCTACTGTGCCGGTTCGAGGACGGCCGCAGCCGCGTTGCCGCGCTGGGCTTCGATCTCGGCGGCTTTCTTCTCGCAAAGCTCGACGACGTGTTCGACGAGCTTTTCGTTGCCAAGTTTGTAGGCCGGCTTGCCGTTCAGGTAGATCATGCCGTGGCCCTTGCCGGCGCCGCCGCCGGTAAAGGCCATGTCGGTCTCGCGCGCTTCGCCCGGGCCGTTCACGACGCAGCCGATGATCGAGAGCGACATCGGGGTCGAGATGTGCTTGAGCCGATCTTCCAGCACGCGAACGGTCTCGATCACGTTGAAGCCCTGCCGTGCACAGGACGGGCACGACACGATGTTCACGCCGCGATGGCGCAGGTTCAGTGACTTGAGGATGTCGAAGCCGACACGGACCTCTTCGACCGGATCGGCGGAGAGCGAGACGCGAATGGTGTCGCCGATGCCGCCCCACAAGAGCATGCCCATGCCAATGGACGACTTTACCGTACCGGAGATCATGCCGCCGGCTTCGGTGATACCGACATGCAGCGGACAATCGATCGCGTCGGCGAGCGCCTGGTAGGCCGCCACCGCCAGGAACGGATCGGACGCTTTCACCGAGATCTTGTATTCGTGGAAGTCGTTGTCATCGAGGATGCGCGCGTGGTTCAGCGCGCTCTCGACCATCGCTTCGGGGCACGGCTCGCCGTATTTCTCCAGCAGATCGGGTTCGAGCGATCCGGCATTGACGCCGATGCGCATCGAGCATCCGTAATCCTTCGCCGCTTTCACGACCTCTTTCACGCGCTGTTCGCTGCCGATATTGCCCGGATTGATGCGCAGGCACGCCGCGCCACCGACCGCGGCTTCGATCGCGCGCTTGTAGTGGAAATGAATGTCGGCCACGACCGGAATGGTGGAGGCGCGCGTGATCGCCTTCATCGCCTTTGTCGCGTCTTCGTCGGGACAGGACACACGCACGATATCGGCGCCGGCTTCCTCGATCCCGCGGATCTGGTCGATGGTCGCGCGCGCATCGCCGGTGATCGTATTCGTCATCGTCTGCACGGAGATGGGCGCATCGCCCCCGACCGGCACCTTGCCCACCATGATCTGGCGGGACTTCCGGCGTTGAATATCGCGATAGGCTCTGATGCTCATGGTCTTCCAGGCCGCTTGTTGCCGTGATCGGCGATGGCTTGCGGATCGAGCGAGACACCGAGGGCTGCTTGCCCGCTTTGTCCCGCCGTGCCCATCGCGCTGCCGTCGAGATCGATCTCTACTGCGCCCGCATTCTCGGTCGAAAGCGTGATCCCCGGGAGATTGGGCACCATGTAGATATCACCCGGATTGAGGATCCGGTTCACGTAGACCACGCCGGTCGGGCCTGTTACTTCAATGTGCGTCGAGGCTTTCATACGCAATACAACGCGCGCATCGGCATGTTGTTTGCCGTAGACCTGTCCCGGCGGGAGCACGGCCGGCTGTTGCGCAGGCGTGGCCACGCCCGGCGCACCTGCGGGAACCTGCGCCGCCGGTGGCTGTGATGACGGAACCGCGGCCGTCGTTGTTGGCTGCGGTTTGTTGACGGCGGGAGCTTTGTGAGGCGCGGCCGGTTTGCCCGTCAGTTGCGCGGGAACGGGTGCCACCGGCGGTGCCAGCATCCGGTCGGCCGCCGGAGCGATCAGGTGATACGCGCCATAGGCGAGCAGAAGGAACACCACACCGACGATGATCTTCCAGCCCTGCGGAAGACGCCGGTGGTCCTCATCATCGATGATCGTGATCGTCGGTATCGGGTCTTCGCAGCGGCCCGCGATCTGCGCCTTGTAGCGTTCCAGAACGCGCGGCGTGTCGAGGCCGAGATAATCCGCATAGGTGCGCACAAAGCCCACGGCATAGGTGCGGCCTGGCAGGGCTTCGAGGCGGTCCTCTTCCAGGGCTTCAAGATGGTCCTTGCGGATCTTGAGCGCCTTGGAAACCGTCGCCAGATCGTCCCCCCGGCGAGCGCGGCCGGCCCGGAGATCCTGACCGACCGTTTCGAGTGGCGAATCCATGTCGCCCGAGATTTCGCGCAGGTGGATGCGGCGGCGGTTCTGCGCGCCGCCGTCTTCGACCGTCAAATGGGTAATTTTATTCATTGAATCCAATACACTAGCACGTTCCGAAGCGGCAATGCCCCGAAATTGCTGCGGTGCGAATTATCGCAGTTTTCGCGCCCCAAACAACCCTTTGAATATCTTTAGCTCTGGGCGAGATCGATACCGCGTTCCGCCGCAAAGGCCGATAGCCGGGTTCGGAGGCTCCCATCCGTCCGGCCGCACAGCCGGTCCACGAATTGCGAGACTTCGCGCAGATCGAGGCTGCGGATCATCATTTTCACCGGCCCGACATTGGCCGGTTGCATGGAAAGTGTGCGCAGCCCGAGGCCCAGAAGCGCCATCGCGTCCAGCGGCTTACCCGCCATTTCGCCGCACAGCGACAGATCGCCCGCGGATTCACTCGCGCTCTGAACGATCAGGCGGATTAGGGTCAGCGTTGCCGGATTGAGCGGATCGTAGCGCCGCGACACGCGCGGGTTTGTCCGATCTACCGCAAACACGAACTGGAAAAGATCGTTGGAACCGATGGAAACGAAGTCGGCGCTGCGCATGATTTGCGGCAGCATGAACGCGAGCGCGGGAACTTCTAGCATGGCGCCGACACGTGTCTGACGTGGCTGCGGCAGTCCGAGATAGCGGGCACGTTCGGTTTCGCGGTCGATCAGCGCACGCGCGGCATTGAACTCGGCGACATCGCTCACCAGCGGCAAAAGGATGTTGAGCGTGCGTCCCGCCGCCGCCTTCATCAGCGCGCGCACCTGGTAGCGCAGAAGTGCTGGCCGATCGAGCGCGATCCGCAGCGCCCGCCAGCCGAGCGCAGGGTTCTCCTCCCGCTCCCAGCGCGCATAGGGAAGCACCTTGTCGCCGCCGAGATCGAGCGTGCGGAACACGACCGGCTTGTCGCCCGCCGCCTCGATGATCTGCTTGTAGAACGCGACCTGGTCGGCGAGACGCGGCATCGTTTCGCCGATCATGAACTGAAGTTCGGTGCGGAACAGGCCGACTCCGTCTGCGCCGGACTCCGCCAGATGCGCCATGTCGAGCAGCAGGCCGGCATTCATCATAAGCTGGATATGGACGCCGTCGCGCGTGACGGCAGGCAGATCGCGGACCGCCGCGAAGCGCGCGACGCGATTGGCGCGCAATTCGCGCTTTGCCTCGAAGGTCTTCACGACTTCCGGCATCGGGCGCAGGTGAACTTCACCGGCTTCGCCATCGACGACGATGACATCGCCGTTGCGCGCGGCGTCCCCCACACCCTCGACCGAACTCACCAGCGCAAGACCCATGGAGCGCGCAACGATGGAAACATGCGAAGTCGCAGCCGCATCCTCGAGCACGAGGCCCAAGAGCTTGTCGCGGCCATAATCCAGTAGCTCGGCCGGACCCAGCGCGCGGGCTATCAAGACCGCGTCCTGGGGCAGATCCAGCGCGACGTCTTTTTCGCCCTGACCGGTCAGATGGCGCAGAAGCCGCCGCGCGAGGTCGTCAAGATCGTGCGCGCGCTCGCGCAGCATGGGATCGCCCAACCGCTGCACGCGCAGGCGCATTTCGTCCTGCACGCGCTCGACACCGGCCTCCGCCGTCAGGCCCGTGCGCACGGCATCGCGCATGCGCTGGCGCCAGCCCTGATCGTTGGCGAACAGGCGATAGGCCTCGATGACCTCGCGCCCCTCGCCCGTCAGGTCGAGTTCGCTCGAGTCGAGCATCCTGTCGACGGACTCGCGCAGTGCGCCGAGCGCATCTTCCAGACGCTTGAGTTCTTCCTGCGGATTGTCGGCGATCATGCGCTCGACCTTCACGCGCGGTTCGTGCAGCACCACGCGGCCGACGGCGACGCCTTCCGACAATCCCTCGCCCCGGAACGTGAGCGGCTTGTCGACGCGCAGTTCGGGCTCGTCGAGCTCCGAGACATCGAACAATCCGCCCTGCGCCACGACTTCGGCCAGCACCATGGCGACGGTCTGCAGCGCCTCGACTTCCTCTTCGGCGTAAAGCACCGCGGCACGGTTCTGCACCGTGAGCACGCCGAACACTTGCCCGCCGCGCACAATGGGAACGCCGAGAAACGATTTGTAAGGATCTTCGCCGGTTTCCGGCCGATATGAGAAATGCGGATCGGACGGCGCGTCGCTGAGATTGACGGGCTCCGCCATGGTCGCGACGAGGCCGACGAGTCCCTCGCCTTCGCGCATGCGCGTGTTGTGGACCGCGCTCCGGTTCAAGCCTTCGGTCGCGAAGAGTTCGAGTATCTTGCCCGCGCGGCGCAGATAGATCGAGCACACTTCCGCGACCATGTTGACCGCGATCACGGCCACCAGCTTGTCGAGGCGGGTCTGTGCGCTGGCCTGCTCGGCCATGATTTCGCGCAGACGGCGAAGCAGGAGGCGAGGTCCTTGCGCAGCGACAGCAGGCATCTGGCGTGTTACCTCATGCCGTGTCGAGTTCGTAGGCCGAGTGCAGCGCACGCACCGCAAGCTCGACATACTCTTCCGCGATCAGGACGCTGACCTTGATCTCTGACGTGGAGATGACCTGGATGTTGATGCCCTTCTCCGACAGCGTCCGGAACATGGTCTGCGCCACGCCCGGATGTGCCCGCATGCCGATACCCACGATAGAGACCTTGGCGACATTGGCGTCCGAGGTCAGATCGCGATAGCCGATCACGGGACCGGCCTTCTCGATAGCCGCCAGCGCCGGCGCCAGATCGCCGCGCGTGACGGTGAAGGTGAGATCGGTCTTGCGGCCATCCTCCGACACGTTCTGCACGATCATGTCGACATTCACCCCGGAATCGGCGAGCGGGCCGAAGATCGCCGCGGCAATGCCGGGACGGTCCGGAATCTTGTGCAGCGTGATCTTCGCTTCGTCGCGCGAATAGGCGATGCCGGTTACGGGTTTCTTTTCCACGATATCTTCCTCGTCGCAGACAAGCGTGCCGCCGGCCTCGGGTGCGAATGTCGAGAGCACGCGAACGGGCACGCGGTGAAGCATGGCGATTTCGACGGAGCGCGTCTGCAGCACTTTTGCGCCCAGCGACGCCATCTCCAGCATTTCTTCGTAGGAAATCTTCTCCAGCCGCCGCGCCTTGGCCACGATGCGCGGATCGGTGGTGTAGACGCCGTCGACGTCGGTGTATATGTCGCAGCGGTCGGCTTTTAGCGCCGCAGCCACCGCAACGGCGCTGGTATCGCCGCCGCCGCGCCCGATGGTCGTGACACGGTTCTCAGGCGATACGCCCTGAAAACCGGCAACAACGGCAACCTGCTCTTTGAGGCACTCGTTCACTGGGCCAGCGTCGATGCCTTCGATGCGGGCGGAACTGTAGATTGCCGAGGTACGTACCGGAATCTGCCAGCCCATCCAGGAGCGAGCGCTGACGCCGATCGCCTGCAATGCGACCGTGAGAAGACCGGAAGAAACCTGCTCGCCCGATGCCACGACGACGTCGTATTCGCGCGCGTCATAGAGCGGCGAAAGTTCGCGCACCCAGCCGACGAGCTTGTTGGTCTCGCCCGCCATCGCCGAGACGGTGACCGCGACCTGGTTGCCGCGCTCAACCTCTTTCTTAACCAAGGTCGCGACATGGCGAATGCGGTCAAGATCGGCCACGGACGTGCCGCCGAATTTCATCACGATCTTGGCCATCGACGGGTCCGTTTGCGCCTCTTGCGTGCAGGCCATACATAGACGGCACATCGCCCATGCTCAACGCCGAAACGCAGCCATGACCGAAACCTCATCCATCGACGCCGCGGAAGTTGCGAAGTTCTCCGCGCTGGCCGAGGAGTGGTGGGATCCGAGCGGCAAGTTTGCGCCGCTCCACAAGTTCAATCCCGTTCGGCTCGGATTCATTCGCGACACCGCGTCGGCACATTTCGGTCGCGACCCAAGGTCACTCCGGCCATTCGAGGGACTGAGCCTGCTCGATATCGGCTGCGGCGGCGGATTGTTGTCTGAGCCGATGGCGCGGATGGGATTTGCCGTGACGGGCGCCGATGCGTCGGAGCGCAACGTCGGAACCGCCGCGGCGCATGCTGCGGCAACCGGAGTCGCGGTCGAGTACCGGGCGACCTCAGCCGAGGCGCTTCAGTCAGAGGGCCTGACCTACGATGTGGTCCTGAACATGGAGGTGGTCGAGCACGTAGCGAACCTCGATGCCTATCTGAAGGCTTGCGCCGGCCTGATCAAACCCGACGGGCTGATGTTCGTCGCAACCCTCAACAAGACCCTGAAGGCGCTCGCCCTGGCGAAGATCGGGGCCGAATATGTTCTGGGCTGGCTGCCCCGCGGCACCCATGACTGGAACCGGTTTGTCGAACCCGCAAAGCTTCGCCAAATACTTGAGGAGTCCGGCCTCAACGTTTTGAAAACACAGGGCGTTGCGTTCAACCCTCTCGCCTGGGATTGGCATCTGTCGTCCGATGTGGACGTGAACTACATGATCGTCGCGAGCCGCGGCTAGGCGTTGCAATTACCGCCGCCTCTCCCATCTCCAGTGAGCGGCGGGAGGGCACTTCCCGATCCACCCCTTCATCCCGTTTGGGATTAACGCGGCGCCGTTATCAGCGGCTCCTGATCTGAACCTTATCAGTTCGCGGATTCGTCCAGATCGGGCGGCAGCGGCGCGACGTTGACGCCCTCTTCGACCAGCTCGACCGCTTCCTTCACCGAGGCTTCGCCATAAATCGGACGCTCCTCGGTCTCGCCGTAATGGATCTTGCGCGCCTCTTCCGGAAAGTCGCGGCCGACATTCTCCCCCGTTTCCATCACGTGCTTGCGCAAGCCGGTCATGAACTGGCGCATCTTGCGAAGCTCGTGTGCAGCGGGTTCGGACTTCTGCTTGCCGACGGCGTTCGACAACGCCGGCGCCATCGGCGCCTTGGACACCTTGCGCGAGTCGCAAACAGGACAAACCAGCTTGCCCCCGGCAAGCTGTTCGTCATACGCGGCGCTGGAAGCAAACCAGCCCTCGAACGCGTGGCCTGCGGCGCAGGACAGACTGTAAACGATCACTGTGTCTCGAAACCTTCAAACGATCGTCAAAATGGGCGCAATCGCCGCGCCGCGCAAGTTGGCCTCTAAGGCCCTTCGAAGTCGCGGTCATGCCGCAAGCTTGGCACGCGGCTGCGTGCGCTTGTGACAGCAGCGGGATCGATGTCCGCCAGGATCACACCGGGCTCCGTTCCGGCTTCGGCGAGGATTTCGCCCCAGGGCGCGACGATCAGGGAATGCCCGTAAGTCTGGCGGCCATTGGCATGCGTGCCGCCCTGTGCCGGCGCCATAACGAATGCGCCGTTCTCGATGGCGCGGGCGCGCAGCAGTATGTGCCAATGCGCCTTGCCGGTCGTTTCGGTGAACGCAGACGGCACGGTCAGCAGGAACGCGCCTTTGTGGGCGAGCGCGCGATAGAGCTTCGGAAAACGAACGTCATAGCAGATCGAAAGACCGATCATCCCCCAGGGCAGTTCGCTCGTGACGGCGCGGCCGCCGCCTGCGACCGTGTTCGATTCCCGATAGGTCTCGCCCGAGGGTAGATCGACGTCGAAGAGATGGATCTTGTCGTAGCGCGCGGCAACCCGACCTTTGGGATCGATCAGGAAGGAACGGTTGGCGGTTTTGGTGTCGCTGACCTTGATCGCCAGCGACCCGATCAGAAGCCACACGCCCAGCTCTTCCGCCAACTGCCGGAAGGCGGGAAGCGCGGGGTCGGCCTCTTCGGAGAAGCTCTTCTCCAGTTTCGCGCCGCCATCTGGCGCCATCAGCGTCGTGTTTTCGGGGGTCGCGATGAAATCCGCCCCCTTAGCGCGCGCCTCGCGGATGAAATCGGAGGTAACGCGAATGTTCTCCGCCACATCGTCGGACGAGCGGAGCTGAACACAGGCCGCGCGAAACGCGCCGGTCATTTCAGCAACGGGTCAAGCTCACCCGCATGCTCGAGCGCGTAGAGATCGTCGCAGCCGCCGACATGCTTCTCGCCGATGAAGATCTGCGGAACGGTGCGGCGTCCATGCGCCTTTGCTTCCATCTCCACGCGGGCATCGTGATCCATGAAGACGTCTATCTCCTCATATTGCGCACCCTTCTTCTTCAGAAGCGACTTGGCGCGGACGCAATAGGGACAGATGGGCGTCGTATAGATTTGAACCTTGGACATACGCGGGAACTCGACGAAAGAATCACAGCCCCAACCAGAGTGTGACAATTATATAGTCGCTATCGACGGCCGGACAACGCGCGCCAACGCCAGAACGTTAACTTTTGCCGCACCTGCGCGTTTCAGGACACGGGCGCAGGCATCCGCGGTTGCGCCCGTGGTAAGCACATCGTCGATCAGCAGAATCCGCCGGTCGTTTATGGACGATCTGCAATGGGCGGGAACCTCGAACGCGCCGCGCATATTGCGGCGCCGGGCCTGCGCCGAGGGCATCGCGCCCTGGCTGGGCGTCGCGCGGGTGCGCCTGAGGGCCGCCGTCGCGACGGGTTTGCGCGCGAGCTTTCCCAGCGCCCGCGCGAGTTCTGCCGCCTGGTTGTAACGCCGATGCCACAGCCGCGACGCGTGCAGCGGAACGGGCACAATCACGTCCGCTTCCTCCAGCAGAGGACGGCCCGCCCGGTCCAGCCAGCGCGCAAAGCCGGGCACGAGGTCCAGCCGATCGGCATGCTTCAGGGCCAGGATGGGACCACGGCTGTCCTCGTCATAGCGCATCACCGCCCGAGCACGGTCGAAGGACGGCGGATCGGCGAGACAGGCCGCACAGTGCGCGTCACTGCCCGGATCGAGTTCAAACGGCAACCCGCAGCAGAGACAGGCCGGTCCGTCGAGAAACTCGATATCCTGCCAGCAAGCGGCACAGAGGCTGCCCGGCTCGGCCACCTGCGTGCGGCAACCGATGCACAGCGGCGGATAGAGAAAGTCGAGCGCACCGCGCCCGGCACTCCGCAAACGGCTTTTCAAAACGCTGCTCATCGTGGGTAGTCTAGCGCAATGAACCAATCTCCGCCGCGCCTGTTCGATCGGGACGCGATCCTTCGACGCCGCACGCGCGCCGCCCGGATCGCCGGCGACACGTTCCTGCGACAGGAAGCGGTGGAAGCCATCGCTGAAAGACTGTCGGCCGTGCACCGCCACTTTGGCCGCGGCGTCCTTATAGACAGCAGCGCGGATGTGCCCGCTGTTATCGCGCATCGCGCCGATGGCTGGTTGCGTGTCGAGCCCCGCCACGACGAAGCACTCGGGCTTGAGCCCCAAAGCTTCGATCTCGCGGTCAGCATTCTCGCACTTCATGCCGTGAACGATCTCCCCGGCGTGCTCGCGCAGATCCGGCGGGCGCTGAAGCCGGACGGCTTGTTCATGGCGGCACTCTTCGGCGGCGCGACACTGTTCGAATTGCGCGAAGCCTTAGCTGCGGGGGAACTCGAAACCACGGGCGGCGTCAGCCCGCGCGTTTATCCTTTTGCCGATGTGCGCGATCTCGGCGGCTTGTTGCAGCGGGCAGCCTTTGCATTGCCGGTCGCCGACGTGGAACGGACCACGGTTCTCTATCGCGAATTTTCTTCGCTGGTGCGCGATCTACGCGCGCTGGGCGAAACCAATGCTCTGACCGAACGAAGCCTGAAGCCGCTCTCGCGTGAAACGCTTGCCGCCACGCTCGCACATTATGGCGCACATCATTCCGAGCCGGATGGAAGGCTGCGTGCCACATTCGAGATTGTCTATTTGACCGGCTGGGCACCGCACGAAAGTCAGCAGCAGCCGCTGAAGCCCGGAAGCGCAAAGGCACGTCTCGCGGACGCGCTCGGGACGACGGAGAAGCCGCTTCCCAGAGAAAAGTAGAGCCAGAGAAAATCAGAGATTGGGAACGATCGTATTTAAGAAGAACTGCTTCACCGTTAGGCCGATCTGCATTGCTCCGCCCACGATCAGGATGGAGATCACGCTTGCGATCAGGGCATATTCGATCGCGGTGGTGCCGGACGCGTCGCGCGCGAACGCTTTCACAGCAGATCGCGCAGCATGGGTATGAGCGGCAAGTCTGCTGCCGGCATGGGATACAGCCCCATGTCCTTCGGGCGCACCCATTTGATGGCCGTGTGCTCCAGCGGCTTTGGCGTGCCCTCCCAGCGCCGGCACACATAAAGCGGCATCAGCAGATGAAAATCGGGATAAGCGTGCGATGCGAACGTGAAAGGCGCCAAGCAGGCTTCCTGCACCACTATGGAAAGCTCCTCGCGCAGCTCGCGGATGAGCGTTTCTTCCGGCGTTTCGCCGGCTTCGATCTTGCCACCCGGAAATTCCCATAGCCCACCCATTGGCTTATCCGCAGGACGTTGTGCAATGAGAACGCGCCCGTCGGGATCGATCAGCGCACACGCCACAACCGACACTAAAAGTCGCGGCATGAGCCCGTCTTTCCTTTTGCCAAATCAGTCCTAAAGCGGCGTTAAATAATTTCTAGGACCTGTAGGAGCCATTGATATCTATATAGCCATGGGTGAGGTCGCAGGTCCAAACGCGCGCCTTGCCGGTTCCGATATTGAGATCGACCGCGATCTCCACGCTACGGCCCGAAACCGCTTTCGTTGCAGCCTCTTCGTTGTACTTCGCAGCGCGTTCGCCATTCTCGGCCACGATCTGTTTGCCGAAAAATATCTTCAATTTGTCACGATCGGCCGCCTCGCCGGATTTGCCCACCGCCATGACGATACGTCCCCAATTCGCGTCGCTTCCGGCGATCGCCGTTTTGACGAGCGGTGAATTGGCGATCGAGAGCGCAACGCGCTTTGCCGCCTGATCGGATTCCGCGCCCGTGACATCGATGCGGATGAGCTTCTCGGCACCCTCGCCGTCGCGCACCACCTGCAGTGCCAAATCGAGCAGCACCTCATCGAGCTTGCGCTTGAACTCCGCTAGCTTCTTGTCGCCGGTCTTTGTGATGGTGGCATGTTGCGCGCCTTTGCCGGTCGCGAACAGCAGAAGCGTGTCGCTTGTGGAGGTATCGCTGTCGACCGTGATGGCGTTGAATGAATTCTGTACGCCGCCGGACAGCAATTCCTGGAGCACGGGCGCAGGCAGCTTCGCGTCTGTGAACACGAACGCCAGCATCGTCGCCATGTCGGGGGCGATCATGCCCGAACCCTTCGCGATGCCGTTGATCGTGACTTTGCGATCGTCGATGGTCGCGGACGCGGTGGCGAGTTTCGGAAATGTGTCGGTCGTCATGATCGCCTCGGCCGCGGCCCGCCAGCCACCTGCCGCCCCCGCCTCGACCAGATCGCCGAGGATGCGCGTGATCTTGGCCGCAGGAAGCTGCTCGCCGATCACGCCGGTCGAAGCGAGAAAAACCTCCTGCGCGCGGCAGCCGACGATAGCGGCCGCGGAGTCCGCGATCTGGCGGGTTCCCTCAAGACCGGCCTTGCCGGTAAAGGCGTTGGCGTTACCGCTGTTCACCACCAATGCGCGCGCGTTCCCGGCTGTGAGTTGAGCCTTGCACCAATCCACCGGCGCCGAGGCGGTTTTGGATTTCGTGAAAACACCGGCGACCTGGGTTCCCGGCGCCAGAACCGCAACCAGAACATCGGTTCGGTCCTTGTACCGGACACCGGCCTGCCCGGCCGCCAGCCGCACGCCCGCCAGCGGCGGCAACGCGGCAAAGGATTTGGGCGCGAGCGGCGAAACCGGATGGGCCGCTTTTGACACTGATTTTGTGGTCTTCTTTACTTTCTGGGCCATTTCCGTCCCCCCAGGACCGGGCGCGGATGTGACGGGAATTGGCCGAATTGACAAGGGGGAGGACGGTTCTTATCTCTCCCGCGCGGCTGCCGTGCCGGTTTTCCCGTCCCGGGGCGCCGCTTCAGGCCAATTCTGAGGATTTTCATGCTGGGTTTCAGCGCGATCGCACAACGATTCTTCGGTTCGTCCAACGAGCGCAAGATTCGACCCATGCAGGCCCGCGTGGCGGAAATCAACGCCCTCGAGCCGAGATTCCAGGCCAAATCCGACGAGCAATTGAAGGCCATGACGGCCGAGTTCCGCGAGCGGCTGACCAAAGACGAAACCCTCGAAGACCTTCTTCCCGAAGCCTTCGCCGTGGTTCGCGAAGCCGCAAAGCGCACGCTCGGCCAGCGCCATTTCGACGTGCAGCTCGTCGGCGGCATGGTCCTTCACTACGGCAACATCGCCGAGATGAAGACCGGTGAAGGCAAGACGCTCGTCGCCACCCTGCCCGTCTATCTCAATGCCCTCGCGGGCGAAGGTGTTCACGTCGTCACCGTGAACGACTATCTCGCCAAGCGCGACGCCGAATGGATGGGCCAGATCTACAAATTCCTTGGCCTGACCGTCGGCTGCATCGTTCACGGCCTCACCGACGAAGAGCGGCGCGCGAACTACGCCTGCGACGTCACTTACGGCACGAACAACGAGTTCGGCTTCGACTATCTGCGCGACAACATGAAGTATTCGATCGCGACGATGAGCCAACGCGGCCATGCCTTCGCCATCGTCGACGAAGTGGACTCGATCCTTGTCGACGAAGCGCGCACGCCGCTGATCATTTCCGGCCCGACCGAAGACCGCACGGAGCTTTATCGCGCCGTCGACGCGCTCATTCCGAACCTTCGCGCGCCCAGCAAAGAGAAGATCACCGACAAGAACGGCAAGGAAGTTCCCAAGGATCGCGGCGACTACGAAGTCGACGAAAAGCAGCGCCAGGCGACGTTCACCGAAGCCGGCAACGAGCACATGGTCGAGATGCTGCGCGCGGCTGGCCTGATGGAAACCGGCGATCTCTACGACATCGAAAACATCGGCATCGTCCATCACGCGAACCAGGCGCTCAAGGCGCACAAGCTGTTCCAGAAGGACAAGGACTACATCGTCAAGAGCGGCAAGGTCGTCATCATCGACGAATTCACCGGCCGCATGATGGAAGGCCGCCGCTATTCCGAGGGCCTGCATCAGGCGCTGGAAGCGAAGGAAGGCGTGACCGTCGAGCCGGAAAACGTGACGCTCGCTTCGATCACGTTCCAGAACTACTTCCGCCTCTACGACAAGCTGGCCGGCATGACCGGAACCGCGCTGACGGAGGCGGCCGAGTTCATGGACATCTACAATCTCGACGTGCTGGAGGTCCCGACCAATCTTCCGGTGAAGCGCATCGATGCGGATGATGAGGTCTACAGGACCTACGACGAGAAGAACCAGGCCATCATCAAGCTGATTGAGGAATGCCGGGCCAAGGGTCAGCCCGTGCTTGTCGGCACCACCTCCATCGAGAAATCGGAGCAGCTCTCGGCGCTGCTAAAAAAGGACAAGATCCCGCACAACGTGCTGAACGCGCGCTATCACGAGCAGGAGGCGATGATCGTCTCCCAGGCCGGTGTTTCGGGCGCGGTGACGATCGCGACCAACATGGCCGGCCGCGGCACCGATATTCAGCTCGGCGGCAATTTCGACATGCGCGTGCGCATGGAGCTTGCCGGAGAGCTCGACGAAGCCGCGCGTGCTGCACGAACGGAGCAGATCCGTGCGGAGATTGCGGCCGATAAGGAAAAGGCGCTCGCAGCGGGTGGCCTCTACGTCATCGGCACGGAGCGCCACGAAAGCCGGCGCATCGACAACCAGCTTCGCGGCCGCTCCGGCCGTCAGGGCGACCCGGGCGCATCGAAGTTCTTCCTGAGCCTTCAGGACGACCTCATGCGCATCTTCGGCTCCGAGCGGATGGATTCGATCCTCACCCGCCTCGGCCTCGAACCCGGGGAAGCCATCACCCATCCGTGGGTGAACAAGGCGCTCGAAAAGGCGCAGCAAAAGGTCGAGGCGCGCAACTTCGAGATGCGCAAGAACATCCTCAAATACGACAACGTGCTGAACGATCAGCGCAAGGTCGTGTTCGAGCAGCGCAAGGAGATCATGTCGGCCGACGAAGTCAGCGACCAGATCGCCCAGATGCGCGAAGAAGTCGTCGAAGAGCTCGTCTCACGCCACATCCCCGAAAAGGCTTACGCCGAACAGTGGGACGCCGCGGGCCTGCATCAGGAGATCGACAAAGTCTTCGGTCTCGATCTTCCCATCATCGACTGGACCAAAGAAGAAGGCATCGCCGACGAAGAAGTGCGCGAGCGCATCATGAAGGCGGTCGAGACGCGCGCCGCCGAGCGCACGGCAAATTTTGGCGTCGATGTCATGCGCTATGCCGAGAAGGCAATCCTGCTGCAGACGCTCGATCACGACTGGCGCGAGCACATCGTCAATCTCGACCACCTTCGCCAGTATGTCGGCCTGCGCGGCATCGGCCAGCGCGATCCGCTGATCGAATACAAGAGCGAGGCCTTCGAACTGTTCGAAGCCCTGCTCTCCAAGCTCCGCTTCGATGTCGTCGGCCAGCTCATGCATGTGCAGATCAACGTGCAGCCGCCGCCTCAGCCGGTCGAGCCGCCGATGGGAATGCTCAGGGCTTCGCACATCGATCCGCTGACCGGCGAAGACGAGATGGCGCTGCCATTCGACCCGAATGCGCCGGTCGACCCGAACAACCCGCAGACCTGGGGCAAGGTGCAGCGCAATGCCCCCTGCCCGTGCGGCTCCGGGCGCAAGTTCAAGCACTGCCACGGCGCGCTGGTCTGACCGCCATCCGGTTGCGATTTCTGACTTTTTCGTTAGTCTGCCGCGCGTAGCCGGTCGTCAGACCGGCGTCTGAATCCTGAAGGGGAAGTTCGACATGCGCATGAAGAGTTTGCTGGGCGCCACAGCCGCGCTTGGCGTTGCGATGGCGCTTGCCGCGCCGTCGTTCGCCGAATCGATCCGGGAAAAAACCGATCGCAAGATGTCCGACATTCCCAATTGCGGCCGCAACCTCGGCACCATCGCCATCCGCGAACCGCAGCACAATTGGTGGACGGATCTCAACCTCGCCTCGCCCGAAGTCCTGCTCAAGGTGTTCGTGCGCAAGTCCGGCTGCTTCACGCTGGTCGACCGCGGCAAGGGCTTCGAGATGGCGCAGCAGGAGCGCGCGCTCGCGAGCGGCGGCGACCTGCAGCAGGGCTCCAACATCGGCAAAGGCCAGGTGAAGGCGGCGGACTACATCCTGGTCCCCGACATTGCTTCGAAGAACAACGATGCCAGCGGCACGAACATCGGTGGGATTCTTGGCGGCTTTGTCGGCGGCGGCGCCGGCGCGATTCTCTCCCACATCTCGATCAGCAGCAAAACGGCCGACGTCGTGCTCTCCATCGTGAACGTGCGCACCAGCGAGGACGGCCCGATCGAACAGGGCCACGGCTCGAAGACCGATGTCGGCTTCGGTGTCGGCGGCGGCTGGGGTGGTTGGGGCGGCTTCGGTGGTGCTGCGGCCTCGAGCTACACCAACACCGATATCGGCCAGGTCGTGACGCTCGCCTACATCGATGCCTACACCAAGCTCGTCAACGACATGGGCGGCATGCCGACGGCGGCCGAGGGCGGCGCATCGGCGCAGGCTCCCGGACAGGCCGTGACGATGACGCGTGCGGGCCGCATGTACACGTCGGCTTCGCCCTCCAGCAAAGTCGTGCGTTCGCTGACCGCCGGCATGATGCTCTATCCGACGGGCACCAAGGACGGCGCGATGTGGGAAGTGAAAGACGAACTCGGCAACCAGGGCTGGGTGTCGTCGATGGGCTTCGAACTCGCGAAATAATTCTGCCCTAGCGGAATGCGTTGAAGGGGGCCTTAGGCCCCCTTTTCGTTTCGGGTTTCGCCGGTCAACATGGGACGCACAGGAGAGCGCCATGACCGAACCAAAGCCCTTCAAGATCGATATTCCACAAGCAACGCTGGATGGTATCCAGGGCAAGGTCCGTGCCTATGAATGGCATGAGATGCCCCGCGGCGCGGGCCTCGAGAATTCCTGGGCCTATGGCGCCAATCTCGATTTCATGAAGACGCTGTGTGCGTACTGGGCCGAGAGCTACGATTGGCGCAAATGGGAATCCGAACTCAATCGTTTTCCGCAATTCACGGCGCGCGTCGAGGACATCGGTGTTCATTTCTATCGCGTGGACGGCAACGGTCCGCCGCTGATCCTGTCGCATGGCTGGCCGGGTTCGGTGTTCGAGTTCCTGCACATCATCGACGAACTCTCGAAAGACTTCACGGTCGTCGTACCTTCGCTGCCGGGCTATGGCTTTTCCAGCAAACCTGAACGTCCTATCGGCCCACGTACGGTCGCGCGACTGTTCGACACGCTGATGACCGACGTGCTGAAGCTTCCGAACTATATCGCCCAGGGCGGCGACTGGGGCAGCGCGATCTCGGGCTGGATGGCGTATGAGGGCAAAGGCTGCCGCGCCGCGCATCTCAACATGTTCGGCTGGCGCTCGCCGGGCGTACATCCCGAGTCCAAGGAGGAAATGGAATACGCCGCTCGCGCCGCGCAGCTTTTCGAGATGGAGGGCGCCTATTTCCGCGAGCACACGACGAAGCCGCAGACGCTCTCCTATGCGATGATGGATTCCCCCGTCGGCGCCTGCGCCTGGATCGTGGAGAAATTCTACGGTTGGTCCGACATCCGCAGAGGCTTCGAGAACGTCTACACCAAGGATCAGCTGCTCACGAATGTGATGATCTATCTTGTCACGCGCACCTTCAACACCGCGACCTGGCTTTATCGCGGGCTTGCGGAGGATTTCACCGGCGCGCCGGTGCCGCAAAAGGCGCGCATCGAGAAGCCGGTCGGGATCGCCGCGTTTCCCGTCGACCTCATTCCCTTTCCGCCGCGCAGCCTCGTGGAGCGCCACATGAACGTGACGCACTGGACCGATTTCAAGGAAGGTGGTCACTTCGCGGCGCTGGAACGCGGCGCCGATCTCGTTGGCGATATCCGCGCCTTCGCGCGCTCGCTTTCATAGCGGAGGACATATGTCCGTGAGTTCCGGTTTTACACAGGACCGTTTCGCCGCCGTCCGCACGGCCTTCGAAGCCAATTTCGCCAACGGATCGGACACCGGCGCCTCGTTCTGTGCCACGTACAACGGCGAGACCATCGTCGATCTCTGGGGCGGCTTTGCCGATGAAGAGCAGACCCGGCCCTGGCAGAAGGACACCATCGTCAACGTCTATTCCACCACCAAGACGATGACGGCGCTGACCGCGCTCCTCGTCGCCGATCGTGGCGAACTCGATTTCGACGCGCCCGTGAAGCGCTACTGGCCGGAATTTGCGGCCAACGGCAAAGCGGACGTCAAAGTCAGCCATCTGATGAGTCACTCCGCCGGTCTCTCCGGCTGGAAAGAGCCGATCACCAAGGACGACCTCTATGACTGGGACAAGGTCACATCGCTGCTCGCGGCACAGGCACCGTTCTGGGAGCCGGGCACCGCGCCCGGCTATCACGCGCTAACGCAAGGCTATCTCGTGGGCGAAGTCATTCGCCGCATCACCGGAAAGACCGTCGGCACCGTGTTTCGCGAGGAGTTTGCCGAACCACTAGGCGCCGATTTCCATATCGGATTGCCCGCGTCAGAGGACGCACGCGTCGCCGATCTCATTCCGCCGCCGCCCGGCGCGACCATCGCCGACACCGCGCAGACCGAGCTTGCGAAAAACATGGCCACCAATCCCGGCATCGACGTCGCGGAGACACGCAAGCGCGCTTGGCGCGGCGCCGAGATTCCGGCTGCAGGCGGCACCGGCAACGCGCGCGCCGTTGCGGAAATCCATGTCATCCTCGCCAATGGCGGTGTGGCCAAGGGCAAGCGCTTTCTGTCGGAGGCGGGCTGCCGCAAAGCACTCGAGCCGCAAATCGAAGGCACCGATCTCATCATGGGCACACCCGTGCGTTACGGCATGGGCTTCGGTCTGCCGAGCCCCATGATCCCGCTGCCCAATCCCAACACGATCTTCTGGGGCGGCTATGGCGGATCGCTCGTCATCATCGACATGGACGCGCGCGCAACGCTCGCCTACGCGATGAACCGCATGGCGCGGACCACCACGGGCGACATGCGCGCTTATGGGCTGGCGGTGGCTGTGTGGCAGGCCATGGGCGGGATGTAAGCTTCAGAAAATGCGCCGACGGCTTCGAGCCGCTTGCACCGCTGACGCAGGATGCGAGCGGCCGCCTGCTCGGCATCACGGCCTTCGGCGGCAGCAAGCATTCCGGCGGGGCGGTTTTCGGGTTCGCGCCGTAAGGCTCTCTCAAGAGAGAAATACCTTCCCTATCAACTCTGACGCTAGTATTTACGACTTGAGTCAATATGGGTTGGCCGGACCTACGGAGAAGGAAATGCGATTTCTCGTGTTGTGCTTAGTGGCGTTGGCCAGCCTGACGACCTCCGCGGAGGCCACAGGTCTCAATCCTGGCGAATATTCGATTGGTGTCGATGGTATCTCGGCTATCGAGAGGATTTGTCTGGTCAACGACGGAACGTGGTACGGAGTCAATTTCAATTTCGGCGGTCACTGGCAAAACGATCCCAACTTTCACGACCACGCAGCAATTCACGGCAACTATGCGCTTCAAGGCCATGACTATGATGGATATGGCAACACCACAATAACAGTCATGAAATCAGGAGATGATCCCCAAAGCGGGGTCTGGTACGATTGGTTTGATGATAATTCCTATGCCTTTGCGTTTCAGATGGGAATGAGTTTTGCAAAGAGCAAATGCGATGCTCCATTCACGGGAGAAAATACGCGAGCGGCCAGCCAACCCGGCCAATAGTCAGGTGGTGAGGCGTTCTGACATCCTCAAAGGAGATGAATATGCGGACGGTACTTCTAGCTTCGGCAATCGCAGTAGCGCATTCTCTTCTTTCTTTCGTGGTAGCCGAAGCTGGAGGTCTGCAGCCAGGGCAGTATTCAGTGGGTGGCTTGCAATCGGTCTGTTTCAATGGCGACGGTACTTGGTACGGAACCACTTTTAACTTTAGCGGTACATGGTTCGCCGACTCTGGCAAAGTAGGGGCAGCCGCAGCGGTTCATGGAAATTATCAGATTAAGCGTAGTGGGTATTTCGGCTACGGAAACGACACACTTACGATCAAGAAGAAAAGCAGCATCCTGACCGCGGATTGGCACGATTGGCTTGACGATGAGTCTTATGAGAACTTCGCAGCCGTGCCCGTCACACTTGAAAAGAAAAACTGCGACAAAGCTTATAGCAGGACCAACAAGCACGCCGCCAGCCAACAAGGTTGAGCGAGAGTAGACTAATCACCTAAGCGAGATTGCGCCCGATCGCGAGGAATTTCTCCCGGCGCTGACGGCGCAGATCGTCGCCCGGGATCGGCGTGAGTTCGGCGAGCGCCTTCGCGATCTGTTCGCCCACATTCATCATCGCGTCCTGCGGCGCGCGATGTGCGCCACCGACGGGCTCGGGAATGATGCCGTCGATCACTTTCAGATCGAGCAGGTCCTGCGCGGTGATGCGGAGCGCCGCCGCTGCGTCCTGCGCCTTTTCCGCATTGCGCCACAGGATCGAGGCGCAGCCTTCGGGCGAGATCACCGAATAGATCGAATGTTCCAGCATGTAGACCCGGTTTGCCGCCGCGATCGCGATCGCACCGCCCGACATGCCGTCGCCGATGATCGTGCAGACGAACGGCACGCGCAGTTCGAGCCCGGCTTGCGTCGAGCGCGCGATGGCTTCGGATTGTCCGCGCTCTTCCGCGGCGACGCCGGGATAGGCGCCGGAGGTGTCGACCAGCGAGATCACCGGCAGTCCGAAACGATCCGCCATGTCGAACAGGCGCTGGGACTTGCGATAGCCCTCGGGCATCGCGGCGCCGAAATTGTGCTTCACGCGCGATGCGGTGTCGTTGCCTTTCTCCTGGCCCACCACGGCGACCGCGCGGCCGCGGAAACGGCCAAGGCCCGCGATCACGGCGCGGTCCTCGCCATAGAGACGGTCGCCGGCCAGCGGCGTGAATTCGTCGAACAGCGCCGTGATGTAATCGGAGAAATGCGGCCGGTTCGGGTGACGCGCGACCTGAACCTTCTGCCAGGGCGTCAGCTTCGCATAGGTATCGCGGACGAGCTGGTCCGCGCGGGTCTGAAGCCGCGTCACATCGCCGTCAATCTCCATATTGGGATCGTTGGATGCGAGCTGGCGCAGCTCGACGATCTTGCCTTCGAGTTCGGCGATGGGGCGTTCGAAATCCAGATAGGCGTGCATTGCGTCCTTACGCGTTGGGCTTAGCAACGAAACTCAAAAGGGCCGGGAAAGTGGCCAGCAGGACCGATTCTGTCAACGCAAAACGGATCGCACAACATTTAGATGCAAGAATTGAAGAAATACTTGCCTTTGATCCTTGAAATCGAGCTTGCAACGGAAATCATGAGAGCCCCTCTCCCGCGGCGTTTTCGGCCATACCCGACCAAACTGTGGCCGGATTAAGATGGGGTTCCAGCGTACGCGCTTCAAGCCAGCACGTCATTGGGGGAACGCATGATCGTCCGCATTCTGCTTTTGCTACTGGGCATCCTTCACATCGTCAATAGTCTCTTCATGCTGATCGCGCCCGCGGAGTGGTACGCGTCGGTTCCGGGCGTGACGGCGACGGGCCCGTTCAATGCGCATTTCATCCTCGATATCGGGATGGCGTTCGTTGCCAGCGGCGCCGGGCTGCTGCTCGGCGCGCGGCGCAACGCGAACGCTGCGATCTTTGCCTGTGCCGGTGCCACATGGCCCGCGCTGCATGCGCTCATTCATATCGACGGCTGGCTGATGCATGGATTTTCGGGCGACACCCGGATCGCGATGTCGGAAGCGGTCGGCGTGGTGGGCTTGGCGCTATTGGGAGTCGTGCTCGCATGGCTGCGCGTGAAGGGAGAACCGGCATGATCCGGTTCCTGCTGCACAAATATCTGTCAGGGTTCGAGCGCCGCTACGATTACGACGCAACGTATCTGCACGAGCTTGCGGACATCTCACCGCGGGCGTTCTGGCGCTTCGCGTCCGTGCAGCTGAAGCTGCAATCAAAAGGCGATGCGCCGCGCGACGCGCTGCAAGCCGCCGCCATTGGCGGCGCGCTGGTTGAAGATTGCGGGCCCTGCGTCCAGATCGCATCCGACCGCGCTGTCGAGGCAGGCATGAGTGCCGACACGATCAAGGCGCTTTTGTCAGGTGAACCCGCCGGCGCGGACGCGCAATTGGGATTCGATTATGCGCGCGCGCTGTTGAACGGAAGCGAGAACCTCGACGACCTGCGCAACACCATCGAAGCCCGCTGGGGCAAGCGCGGACTGATCGCGCTCTCCTTCATGGCCATGGCCGCACGAAACTTCCCGGTGCTCAAACGCGCGCTGGGGCACGCCAAGACCTGCCAGCGCGTGCGCGTTGGCGGCAGCGATATCGCGGTCCAGCAATCCCTCAAGGCGGCATAGGCCCCTGTTTGACATACCCTAGGTTGGCGCCGCGTCAGCTTGCAAGGCAGCGCGGTCAATTTCCCGCTTGTGCGATGCGGACATAGCCGCATTATGCGCCGGTCAATTGAGGTAACAGGCATGAGCGCGGCAGGCGCGGACGACAGGCAAGAAAAGTTTTCGGGCACACAGGAGGTTCGTGAAGCGCATCGCTTCGATGTCGCAAAACTGGAAGCCTATCTGGCCGAGCGTATCGAAGGATTCCAGAAGCCGCTGGAGGTACGCCAGTTCAAGGGCGGCCAGTCGAACCCGACCTACCAGCTCGTGACGCCGAACCGGAAATACGTCCTGCGCCGCAAGCCGCCGGGAAAGCTTCTGCCGTCCGCGCACGCCGTCGACCGCGAATTTCGGATCATATCGGCGCTCTATCCGACCGGCTTCCCGGTCGCGAAGCCTTATCTCTTGTGCGAAGACGAAAGCATCATCGGCACGATGTTCTACGTCATGGAGTGCGTCGAGGGCCGCATCTATTGGGGCCCTACTCTTCCCGACCAGACGCCGAAGCAGCGCAGCGAAATCTACGATGCGATGAACGAGACCTTCGCCCGGCTGCACAACATGGACTGGCAGAAGCTCGGGCTCGAAGATTTCGGCAAGCCCGGCAATTATGTCGGCCGCCAGGTCGCGCGCTGGACCAAGCAGTACAAGGCGTCGGAGACCGAGCGCATCGACGAGATGGAAAAACTCATCGAATGGCTGCCACAGCACCTGCCGACCGATGCGCGCGACTCCGTCGTCCACGGCGACTACCGCCTCGACAACATGATCCTGCATCCGACGGAGCCCAAGGTCATCGCGGTGCTCGATTGGGAACTTTGCACCATTGGCGATCCGATGGCGGATTTCGCCTATCACCTGATGCAATGGATGATGCCGGAAGGCGGCACAAGCGGCGGCACGGCGACGCTCGTCGGCCTCGATATCAAGGCACTTGGGATTCCGACTGCGGAAGAATACACAGCGCTTTATTGCCGGCGAACAAACCGCGCGACGGCGCCCAATATGGATTATTACGCGGCTTACAATTTTTTCAGGCTCGGGGGAATTCTGCAGGGCATCGTTGGCCGCGTACGCGACGGTACGGCATCGAACGCCAACGCGGCGCAGAACGCCGCCGCCGTCCGTCCGCTTGCGGAACGCGCCTGGCATTTCGCCAAGCGCGCGGGTGCGTCGTGATTAACGCGCGTTTGCGTTAAGAGCCGTTAGGTATGGGATTGGCGCAAGCCTTGTTTAACACGATAGGCATAGGCTCATTCGACCGTGGGTTGTCCTCTGGGCTGGACATTCGATGCCGATAGAACCGTATCTCGACGATAACGTCGAAACTGCGAGCGCGTTGGAGCGCGCACGCGCGCATTTCGACCTTGCGGAGCGCGCCGCGCGCTTTGGCTATTGGCGCGTCGAGCTTGCGGATGGCATCACCTATTGGTCGCCCGGCATGTACCGGCTGCTCGGCGTCGATCCAAAAGAGCCGCCGGATAGCGAGTGGCTGCTCCAACAAATGGAGCCTGAAGACAGGCTCGCGGTGGAAGACGCCATCGCAACTGCCATCAAGACACGCTCGCCGTTTTCTTATCGCACACGCGCCCGCAATCCGCACGTCGCAGCGCAGATCGTTGACACCCAGGGCGAAGTCGCCATCGGCGAGGATGGCCGTGTCACCGCACTTGTTGGCGTCTGCTACGATGTGACCCAGCAGGTGCGTGCCGAAGAAGCGCGCGAGAAGGCGCAGCAGATGTACCGCCTGATGACGGAGGAGGCTTCCGACGTCATCCTGATGTACGAGTCGGACGGCCGCATCGTGTTCGCTTCCGGCGCGCTCGAGCGGGTACTTGGGCGCAACGTCGATGAGATCGAACAGCGCCGCTTTCTCTCGCTCGTCCATCCCGACGATCTCCATGAGGCCGTGAAGATCGTCGAGCGCCCACCGCTCGGCGGCACCAATACCGGCAACTTCCGCATTCGCCATGCCGCCGGACATTACGTGTGGATCGAATTCACCACCCGCGCGACCTATGACACCGAAAGCGGCGAACTCCGAAACTTCATCAGCGTTTGCCGCGACGTGACCGCGCGGAAAGAGCAGGAACTCGAAACCAAAGCCGCGCAGGAGCGCGCAGAAGCGGCGAGCCAGGCCAAGTCGCGCTTCCTCGCCAATATGAGCCACGAGCTGCGCACGCCGTTGAACGCGGTGATCGGGTTCACCGATCTCATGCGCCAGCAGATGTTCGGCGCCTTGGGCAGCGATCGCTACCGGGAATACACCACGCTCATCTACGATTCCGGCCAGCTGTTGCTTGATCTGATCTCGGACATGCTCGATATGGCCAAGATCGAGGCTGGCAAGCTCGAGCTCAATCTCGAGCGCGTCGATCTTACCGGTACGATCGAAGACTGCGTGCGGCTGCTGCGGATCCGCGCCGACAAAGGCGGATTGGATCTGCGCATCAAGCGCCCGCCCGCTCCCATTTCCTTGACTGCGGATCGCCGTGCGCTGAAGCAGGTGCTGCTCAATCTGCTGACCAACGCGATCAAGTTCACGCCTGATGGCGGAACGGTCGTCATTGCATTCCACAGCGATGGCGAGTTCGCGAAGCTCTGCGTCCGCGATACCGGGATCGGAATTCCGGCACATGAACTCCCGCGCCTCGGCCGGCCGTTCGAACAGGTTTGCGGCGATCCAATGCTCGCCAAGGCCGGTACGGGCCTCGGCCTCGCGCTCGTGCGCGCCCTCGTCGAGCAGCACGGCGGCACCATGCGCATCGAAAGCCAGGAAGGCGTCGGCACCGAAGTCACCGTCGACTTCCCGCTTAGCCCAGCGAGGCGCGAAGCGGCTTAGCGAAAAAGGCGGCCCGCCAGGACCGCCTTTCGCCGTTCAGTATTACTCCGCCGCCGCGCGCGCGGGTCTCGGTACGTGCTTGCCGTATTCGAGGCGGGCGATGGTGCGGTTGTGGACTTCGTCCGGGCCGTCGGCGATGCGCAGCGTGCGCTGGCCGGCGTACATGCGCGCAAGGCCGGAGTCGGTCGTCACGCCGCCGCCGCCCCAGGCCTGTATCGCGTCGTCGATCACCTTGAGCGCCATGCGCGGCGCGGCGACCTTGATCATCGCGATCTCGGTGCGCGCGACCTTGTTGCCGACCTTGTCCATCATGTCGGCGGCCTTGAGCGTCAAAAGACGGCACATATCGATATTGGTGCGGGCTTCGGCGACGCGCTGCTCCCACACCGAATGCTCGGCGATGCGCTTGCCGAACGCCTCGCGCGACAAGAGGCGCTTCACCATGATCTCGAGCGCGCGTTCCGCAACGCCGATGGTGCGCATGCAGTGATGAATGCGGCCCGGTCCGAGGCGCCCCTGCGCGATCTCGAAGCCGCGGCCCTCGCCGAGCAGCAGGTTCTCGACCGGCACTTTGACGTCCTTGAGGACAACTTCGGCATGACCATGGGGGGCATCGTCATAGCCGAACACCGGCAGCATGCGCTTCACTTCGACGCCCGGCACATCGCGTTCGACCAGGATCTGCGATTGCTGGCTGTGCCTGTCGCCGTCGAACGAATTCTTGCCCATGACAATCATGATCTTGCAGCGCGGATCGCCGACGCCCGACGACCACCATTTGCGGCCGTTGACGATGTAGTGATCGCCGCGGCGCTCGATATGGGTTTCGATGTTGGTGGCGTCGGACGAGGCGACGGCAGGCTCCGTCATCAGGAACGCGGAACGGATCTCGCCCGCGAGCAACGGCTTCAGCCATTTGTCCTGCTGGTAGGGCGAACCGTAGCGCTCCAGCACTTCCATGTTGCCGGTATCGGGCGCGGAGCAGTTGAAAACCTCGGACGCGAAACCCACATGGCCCATGATCTCGGCCAATGGCGCGTATTCCAGATTGGAGAGTCCGGCGCCGTGCTCGCTTTCATTCAGGAACAGATTCCACAGCCCCTGCTTCTTGGCCTTGGCTTTCAGCTCCTCGACGATGGGCACCACGATCCACGGATTGCCCTTGGCACGTGCCTCGGTCATCTGCGCGGTGTAGGTGTCTTCAGCCGGATAGACGTGCTGGTCCATGAACGCGCTGACGCGCGCCATCCATTCCTTCTGTTTCGGCGAATAGTCGAAATCCATTGTTTTCCTCCTGGGCGCGAGGCCCGATTGCTTTCGATAGCGATGGCGCAAGTGTAACCCCACCCCCGCCCCGGTCCAAGGCCATGCCGCCGATTTGACAGGCGTGCGACCACACGGCAATCAGCCTTATGCTGCTTTGGGCCGGAATTGTTCTTGTCGTGGCCGGGATCGCGTCCATCGCGATCGACCGGAAAACCTCACATGCCCTCTATGACCGCGTGAACCTCAGGTTCTGGCGCTTTCTGGATTCGATCACCCATCTGGCGAAGGCATCGCATTGGCTGATCGCGGCTGTTCTCGCTTACGGAATCGCGGCCATCGTGATCCATGCGCGTGGCCCGACGCCGGGCTGGCTGCTTGTGGAGCAATGCGCGCTGGCCTTCGTCGCGAGCCTGGCTGTGGGAAGCGTCATCCTGCACACGATCAAGCTGTTCTTCGGCCGCCGGCGTCCGCGCGACGATTTCGAGATGGGCCTTTATGGTTTCCTGCCGTTCAGCTTCGATCTGAATTACAATTCCTTTCCCTCCGGTCACGCACTGACGATCATGTGCGTTGCGGTGATCGCAACGGCGGTGTGGCCGCAACTTGCGGCCGTCTGGTTTGCGATTGCCGCATGGCTCGGCCTGACGCGCGCGCTTCTGACCGCGCATTATCTGAGCGACGTGCTCGTTGGTGCGGGGATCGGGTTGCTTTCGGCGCGAGAGGTTGTCATCAATTTCTTTCCTCAGCTCGCCCTTCCCTGGTTCTGACCGGCCCCATGCTCCAGCTTCTCCTGTCCCCGAACGCCTGGATTTCGCTCCTGACGCTGATGGTGCTCGAGATCGTCCTCGGCATCGACAACATCATCTTTCTCTCGCTCGCCGCCAACAAGCTCGACCCTGCCCGCCGGCCGGTGGCCCGCCGCATCGGGCTCAGCCTCGCGCTCATACTTCGCATCATCTTCCTGTCGAGCATCGCGTGGATCATTTCGCTGTCGCAGCCGATCGTCACGGTCTGGGGCATCGGCCTGTCGTGGAAGGACATCGTCTTCGGCGCGGGCGGCATGTTCCTCCTGACAAAAAGCACGCGCGAAATCCACGGCATGGTCGAAGGCGAAGAGTCGGAGCGTCAGGGCAAGGGCGCGACCATGTTTTCGGTCATCGTCCAGATCGCGCTGTTCGATATCGTGTTCTCCATCGATTCGGTCGTGACCGCGGTCGGCATGGCGGAGCATTTGTCGATCATGATCGCGGCGGTCGTGCTCGCCATGCTGGTCATGATGTTCGCGTCCGGCGCGGTGGCCGATTTCGTGGAGAAACATCCGACCGTGAAGATGCTGGCCTTGAGCTTCCTGCTCCTGATTGGCATGTCGCTGGTCGCCGACGCCGCGCATTTCCACATTCCGCGCGGCTATCTCTACTTCGCGATCGCATTCTCGGGCCTGGTCGAGTTCCTCAACCAGCGCGTCGCTTCTCACCGCGAGAGGCGCGAAAAGCCTTAGTCAGCGCGCACGCATCTTGTCGATGTAAGGCCGCTCCTCGTCGATGAACGCCTTGAACGACGGCCGCGCGTGGATGCGCGCCACATAGGCGGCAAGCTTCGGCCAGCGCGCGGCATCGACCGCTCCGCCCGCATGCTCGAAATTGACCAGCATCGTGCAGACCGTGATGTCGGCAATCGAGAACATGTCACCGGCCAGATAGTCCTTGCTGCCGATTTCCTTCTCCAGATAGTCGAACAGCGGCGGCAGCGTCTCGGTCAGCGTTTTCTGGCAGAGCTCCTCGTCCACCGGCGCACGCATGATCTTCTTGACCACGCGCTCGAAGAAGAATCCCCGGCCAACCGTCTGGGCGAGAACGGAGTCGGCATATTCCTCATACCAGAGCGCACGGGCACGCTGGAACGGGTCGCTTGGATAGAGCGCTGGCGCCGGAAATTTATGTTCGAGATAGTCGCAGATCACGGACGAGTCGCAGAGCGTGTTCGGCTCCGGCACGTCGGTATCGCGAAACGCGGGGATGCGTTTCAGCGGACTGATCTCCGCGAACTCCGGCGGCGCACCGAACGGATTGACGGGATCGAGCGTGTATTCCAAGCCCTTCTCCGCCATCACAACACGCACCTTGCGCACGAACGGTGAAACGGTGCTTCCGTAGATGACCAATGCCATTGTCCAGCTCCCTGAGTTTTTCTTTCGCCTAACGTGTCAGAACCTTGCTTGCTTGTCATTCCCGGTGGAGTAACGCGACCTCCTTCGAGGCTCGCTCCGCTCGCACCTCAGGATGACGCGACTGGGATATCCCAAATCGTCACCCTGAGGGTTTGTAGCGTCAGCGTACGAACGCGAAGCGGCCCTCGAAGGGCGACGGCTCAAGCGGGCGCCTCCACCTTCAACTTCTGTTCGCGCTCCGGCGGCAGGTTGTCGTAAAGATCGGCGATCAGGTCGCGCTTGAGGCCCTGTCTGCCGGGGTCGTCCCAGAGATTTTCCCACTGCAGCGGGTCGTTGCGGAGGTCGTACAGCTCGCCTTCCGTTCCGTCATATTTGATCCGCGTCGTCACGGCGGCGAATTGCGGCCAGAATTCCTCGAGCCCATTTGGCTCTCCCGGTGTCGAAGCCTCGTATCGCGTGAGCACATAGCCATCGCGATAGATCGAACGCAGGTGAAAGCCGTAGCCCGGAAACTGACTATCCCATTCGCAGAGCGCGCGCTGCCGCGATCCGTCATCGTGCGTGGGCAGCACCTTGCCCTGCATCCACGGCGCCTGCTCCGCGCCGGCAATCGCGCAGAACGTGCACGCCAGATCGACCTGCTCTACGGGCTGGTGGACAATGTTGGGCGTCACCGCGGCATTCGGCGCGGGCCGCCAGATGAAGGGCAGCCGCATCAGCGCGTCGACATGGTACGGCCCTTTGTAGACGAAGCCGAAATCGCCCTGCAGCTCGCCATGATCGGTGGTGAAGATCACGTCGGTATCGGGATCCCATCCCCGCGCCCGGACAGTCTGCATGACGCGGCCGATCGCATCGTCGATCAGCTCGTTCATCACATGGACCTTGGCGTTGATCTCGCGGATGTTGTCGGCGCTCAACTGCTGCGGCGTGAAGTTCATCGGGCCGCCTTCGATGTTCGCGAACGTGCCGTCGTAGTAGGCGAGCCAGTGCGCCGGCTTCTTTGCCAGAACTTCGCGGATCTTCTCCGGCGAACCGGGATAGCCGTCAGGCAACGGCAGATCGCGCCAGTCGCAGCGGCGGTTCTCCGCCATCGGCGGATCCCAGGGATGATGCGGATCGGGAAAGCTGAGCCACAGGAACCAGTCGTCGTCCGCCGCCAGACCGTTCAGCCAATCCTCCGCAAGCCCGGCAAGCCAATCGGTATGATAAGCCTCGCGCGGCAGCGGGTTGTTCGCGGTCTCCGGCGCGCCGGTGTCGCCGCCAGGCGACGCGTTCAAAAGCGGCACCGCGGAATTGAAGAAGTCGGGATAATTCTTCCGCACCCAGCGGCCGTAATGGCCGACCGGCTGACCCCGGAAATTATAGATATGCATGGCGTGGACGGCATAGTCGAACCCGCGCCACGGGCCATGATCGCCGTCGCGCTGGCGGCGGTTCTCGGCCCATTTCATTTTGGGGTCAAAGCCAGGCTCGAAATGCGCCTTGCCGATGAGCGCGGTCTTGTAGCCCTTCTTGTCTTTCAAATATTGCGCGACGCTTGGCGCATCTTCCGGCAACGGCACGCCGTTCGCGAACACGCCGTGCGTGCGCACATATTGTCCCGTCAGCATCGTCGAGCGCGCAGGCATACAGACCGTGTTCTGGTTATAGGCGCGCCTATAGTTGATGCCAGCCCTCGCCAGCGCGTCGATGTTCGGTGTGCGGCAGAACGCGTTGCCGTTGCAACCCAGCGAGTCAAAACGCTGCTGGTCCGTGGTGATAAACAGGATCTTGCGGCCCATTAAGCCGCGCTCCCCGCTTTGCAGAAGAGCAGCGCCGTGCGTTCGAGACCGGCATCGCGGTGATAGGTGGCGGCAAGATAGGTGCGATCGGATATCATCTCGAGGAATTTCTGCCGCGAGGGATATCTCACGCAGACAATGTCATCCCATTCCTGCTCGGGTCCGCCGATGAATACCAGCGCTTGCGGTCCCATCCACGCGATACTGCCGCCGCGCTCGCTCACGCATTTGAACGTCGTCATGCCGTAGCGCTGATAGGCCTCGCGGCCGGAGAGGTTCTCGTTCGCTTCCGCATGACCGGGTTCATAGGCGGCGCGCTCGCGGTATTTGAGCAGATTGACCATCACGATCGGACCGTCAGGTCCGTTCTCGATCATCGCCTGCATCTGTGCCGGCGTCGGCACCACCGCCTGGTTTGACATCCCGTCCCTCGAAATCTATATCTGAATTATGATTCAGATTTAACGCACAGCGGATCGGATGGCAACAGCAAAGCGAACAACGGTGGCGGAGAAATGGGCCCTGCCCGTTCAGCAGGAGCGCAGCCGCGCCACGCGCGAGCGCCTGCTCGCGGCTGCCGAAAAGGTCTTCGCCGAGAAAGGCTATGACGGCGCCAAGCTGTCCGACATCGCGGAGGAAGCCGGCGTTTCGGTCGGCGCGGTCTATTTCCGCTTCAAGGACAAGGATGCCCTCTTCCAGGCGATCGCCGAAACCTTCACGGAGGACGCGCGCACGCGCATTGGCGGTTACATCGTCGAAGCTCGGCAAAAACCGGTTGAAGATGTCCTTCGCGATTTCGTGATGCGCACGGCGGAGAGTTTCGGCGCCCACCGCGGACTCTTTCGCGCCATCATCGAACGCGGTCTCGATCATCCCGGCGTGATGACCGTCATGTTCGCGTTCCGCGACGAGATCGCGCGCGCACTGGAAGACGTTCTGCGTGCGCATGGTGGCGACACAACCGAACTCGGCGACACGGTACGGACGGCGACGCAGATGATCTACGGCTTCCTGCTGATCGGCATCCTCAATCCACGTGCCCCGACACGCCAGAACACGAAGGCTGCGGTGACAGGCCTCGCCGATGCGGTCGTGGCCTATCTGAACACGGTGATGCGGCCATGACGCTGTCCGTCGATCTCTTCTGGTCGTTCCGCAGTCCCTATTCGTATCTCGCGACGCCGCGGCTCGTGGAAATGGAGCGTGAATACGACCTAAGCATCAACGTGCGGCCGGTCTATCCGCTCGCGGTTCGCTCCGGCGACTTCTTCGGGAAGCAGAACCCACTGTGGATTCCCTATCTCCTGCGCGACACGATGCGAATCGCCGAGATGCTGGGCCTGCCCTATCGCTGGCCGCGGCCCGATCCGGTCGTGATCGATCCGGTGACGCGCGCAGGCATGCCGGACCAGCCCTACATCCATCGCCTCACGTGGCTCGGCTGCGCGGCCGCGGAGGCCGGACGCGGGCTGCCGTTCCTCTACGAGATCAGCACGCTTCTGTGGTCCGGCAAGGTCGACGACTGGCACACGGGCGACCACATGGCGAAGGCGGCCGCGAAAGCCGGCGTCGATCTCGCGGCCCTCGATGCCAGGATCGCTGCCGAGCCCGACCGCTACGAAGCGATCATCCAGGAGAACCAGAAAGCCCATCAGGCGGCCGGCCATTGGGGCGTTCCGACCTGCGCCTTCGAGGGCGAGCCGTTCTTCGGTCAGGATCGCCTCGATGTCTTGCTCTGGCGTCTGAAGCAGCGCGGATTGAAAGCGCGCGGCGCATGAAACGCATCGCCGTCGCTTCGCTGGTCATTGGCGTGGTCGCCGCGTCCGCGTGGTTCGTGCTCTTCCTACCGCCGGTCGAAGCATGGCTGTTTCGCGAGATCGCCTTCCGCACAATTGCGCAGCCTGCACCGGTGCTTGCGCGCAAGGACGAACTCTCGGCGCTCCTGTGCGGTACCGGCTCTCCCCTGCCGGACAAGACGCGCGGTGGCCCGTGCACGTTGATTGCCGCCGGCAACAAATACTATCTCGTCGATACCGGGCTCGACACGGCGCGTGACCTGATCCTGTGGCGTGTGCCGCTGCAGAACATCGCCGGCGTACTTCTCACCCACTTCCATTCCGATCACATCGGCGATCTGGGCGAGGTGAAGTTGCAGACCTGGGTCGCGGGACGCAAGACGCAGCTCGCCGTCTATGGGCCGCCGGGCGTCGAGCGCGTCGTGAACGGCTTCAACGAAGCCTACGCGCTGGACGACGGCTACCGCACGAAACATCACGGTGCCGCATTGCTGCCGCCCGACATCGCCACCATGACGCCACACGCCGTCATGCCGGGAACGGTACTCGATCAGGACGGCCTGAAGATCACCGCGTTCAAGGTGCATCACGATCCCGCGACGCCGGCCTATGGCTACCGCTTCGATTACGCCGGACGCAGCATCGTCGTGAGCGGCGACACCGCCCCGGACGAAAATCTGGCACGCGCCGCGAAAGGCGCCGACGTTCTCATCCACGAAGGCCTTTCGCCGGAGATGGTCGCGGTGATGCATGACGCGCTTCTGGCCGTCGGGCATCCACGGCAGGCGAAGATCTTCCACGACATTCCGGGCTATCACACCGCACCGGTCGATGCGGCACGGATCGCCAACGCAGCGCAGGTTCATCTGCTGGTGCTCACCCACCTCATCCCAATCCTGCCCAACCGCTTCGCGGAGGACCTGTTTCTGCGCGGAGTATCCGGCGTGCGGCCGGAAGGCGTGATGCTGGGACACGACGGCGACGTGATCCGGCTGCCGGGCCACAACAGCACGATCGAAACCGATCGCCTGAATTAGCCCCGTCGCGCGCGGAAGAAGGATTTGAGTTGCAGCGATGCCGCTTCGGCATCACCGGCGCGCGCGACCGTAGGCCGGTGATGACAGGTCGGCTGCTCGAAGAAGCGCGGGCCGTGCAGCACCGCGCCGCCCTTGGGATCTTCCGCGGCGAACACGAGCCGCGCCACGCGCGCCAGAGAGATCGCGCCGACGCACATCGCGCAGGGCTCGAGCGAGACATAGAGGGTGGTCCCGATCAGCCTCTCGTTGTCGAGCTTTTCCGCCCCAGCCCTCAAAACCAGCATTTCGGCATGGGCGGTCGGATCGCGGTGTTCCAGGATGCGGTTGCCGTCGCGCGCCAGCACCTCGCCTGTGGCTGAGAGCAAAACTGCCCCCACCGGCACTTCGCCCCGCGAAGCTGCCGCTTCCGCTTCGGCAAGCGACAGTGCTATGGCTTCATCGTCATTCATTCGAGGCCCTTCTTGTCCGACGATAGCACGGAACAGATTGCACGAGAGAGCCCAGAGGGCGAACGCATAGCAAAAGTCATCGCGCGCGCCGGTGTGTGTTCGCGGCGCGATGCCGAGAAGCTGGTCGCCGAAGGCCGCGTCGCACTTAACGGCGAGACCGTGACGACGCCCGCGACCAAGGTGGGCGAGAACGACGTCGTCGCCATCGACGGCAAACCGCTCGCCGGGCCCGAGCCTGCGCGGCTGTGGCGCTATCACAAGCCCTCGGGGCTCGTCACCACGCACAAGGATCCGGAAGGCCGTCCGACGGTGTTCGCGAACCTGCCCAAGCAGATGCCGCGCGTGGTCTCGGTCGGACGGCTTGATTACAATTCGGAAGGGCTGTTGCTGCTCACCAATGACGGCGGCCTCGCGCGCCGGCTCGAAGTGCCGTCGAGCGGCTGGGTGCGCAAATACCGCGTGCGCCTGTTCGGCAAGGTTACACAGGCCGATCTCGACGAGCTCGCAACCGGCATCACGATCGACGGCGTGAAATACGGTCCAATCCTCGCCGATCTGGAGCGCTCGAAAGGCGTCTATTCCTGGGCGACCGTCGGCCTGAAAGAGGGCAAGAACCGCGAGATCAAGCGCGTGATGGAACGGATCGGCCTCAAGGTTGCGCGCCTGATCCGCGTGCAATACGGCCCGTTCCACCTCGGCCATCTCGATCCCGGCCAGGCGGAGGAAATCCCCGCAAAGCTCTGGCGCGAGCAACTCGGCATCGGCCGCAAGAAGCGCGAACCGTCCGAGTCGGCGAAAACGTCGCGCAAGGGCTCATGGACGCCGCATTAGGGCGTCAAACCCAGCGAAACCGCGGCAAATGCGGCGATCTCGACCCCGGTTCATGCCCTACCCCTTTCGCAAGGTTTCTGATACGAGCCCGCCTCAGCGCAATCAGGAGACACCGCGATGAAGAAGAACAAGAAGCTGCCGCCAGCCTACGTCGCGGAAACCAAGGATGCGCGTCACGCAGGGACTTTCGAAGTCCTCGTACCCGTGCCCGGACGTAATAAGCCACACCGCGCGGCCAGCCAGTTCCCGTCGCAGCATGCGGCCGAGGGCTGGTTGCATAGCGAAGAAGGCAAGGAATCGGTCGCCGAGATCATGCGCGACGCCGAGAAGGAGCACGGGCACTAGCGTGAAGCGCTTCGCCTGCCTCGCCCTGTTGGCGTGCGTTGCGCAGGGCGCGAACGCAGCCGCGCCCGAACCCAAGGTCTACAACCACGTCCGCCTGATCGATGGCACGGGCGCGCCGGCTCGTAATGACATCGCCATCACCGTGCGTGGCGAGCGCATCGTGGCGATCACGCCTGCCGTGAAGTCCGGCAAAGGCGTCGTCGACATGCATGGCGCGGTCGCCATCCCGGGCATGATCAACACCCATGTGCATCTCGCGACCTGGCCCAACCTGCCCTATGCCGAGGCGATCCAGCGCCGCAATCTCTATGGCGGCATCACGGCCGTGCGCGACATGGCGGGCGACACGCGCGAGCTTGGCTTCCTGAAGCGAGAGGCACGGACCGGCGCGATCCCCTCCTCCGATATCTATTACGCGAGCCTGATGGCTGGGCCGGAGTTCTTCAAGGATCCGCGCACCGTCGAATCCACGCAAGGCGGACCAAAGCCGGGCGATGCCCCCTGGATGCGCGCGATCACGCCCGCGACCAACATGCCGCTCGCGATTGCCGAGGCGAAAGGCACCGGCGCCACCGCGATCAAGATCTATGCCGATCTGCCCCCGCCGCTCATCGATGCCATCACGCAGGAAGCCCATCGCCAGCATCTTCTGGTATGGGCGCATGCCGCCGTGTTCCCGGCGAGCCCGCGCGAAGGTATCGATGCCGGCATCGATGTCGCGAGCCACGTCTGCATGCTGGGTTATCAGGTGTCGCGCGAGATGCCCCGCGCCTATCACAAGCGTGCGCCCGTCGATGCGGCGACGCTCACGAAGGACGACCACGCGCTCGATCCGCTGTTCGCCGACATGAAGCAGCGCGGGACGATCCTGGATGCGACGCTCTACGTCTACCAGGTTCTCGATCATATGAAGAATGCGAACCCGCCGCCCTATTGCACGCTGCGCATGGCGTCGAAGCTGCTCGGCGAAGCCTATCGTGCAGGCGTGGCGATCAGCGCAGGCACCGACGCCGACAGCGACTGGCACGATCCGTTGCCCGCGCTGGCCGACGAGATGGCGTTGCTCGTGAAGGCGGGCATGACCCCGATGGATGCCATCCGCGCGGCCACATCGGTTGCGGCGCGCACGATCGGCGAAGCACGCGACATGGGCACGATCGAAACCGGCAAGCTCGCCAACATCGCATTCCTCGCCAAGGACCCGCTTGCCGATATCGCCAACGTAAAAACGGTGACCCTCACTCTAAAACGCGGTCACGAATTCCCCCGCCGCGACTATCGCCCCATCACGAAAGACGAAGCCAAAGACGCGCAATAGCCTGCACCGCTTGTCATCCCTGACCAAGCTGCGTCGGCGCGGATGTACCGCCCCGGGTTCCTTTTTTTGCTAGGGTTCGGCGATGCGGCGCTTCTTCCTTGTTCTTCTGCTTGTGTTGACCTTACCGGGCGTCGCCAGTGCTGCGCTGGTGCAAGCCTGCTCGACGCGGGACTTCGAGGGTGTGCGCTTCACTGTCTGCCCGTTCGATTCCAACCGCGCGGAACTGCGGCTTGTGCGCAGTCCGACGCGCGGCTTTGCGGGGCTTAGGTCGGTGCTCGGCGCAAGTGCCGACAAGGTTCTGTTCGCTCTAAACGCCGGCATGTTCGACGATAACGGTGCGCCGGTCGGTCTCTACATCGAGCGTGGCATTGAGCGCCATCCGCTGAACACGGCAAACGGCGACGGCAATTTCTATATGAAGCCCAACGGCGTCTTCTTCGAGGACGCAGATGGAACGCTCCATATCAAAACGACCACAGCATATGACGTGCACGGTCGCGCGCCACGCTGGGCAACGCAATCGGGACCGATGCTTGTTATCCATGGAACGCTCAATCCACAGATCACCCACGACGGCCCATCGCGTTACATCCGCAATGCCGTCTGCTTGCGCGACCCGCACACGGCGATCTTCGCGATCAGCGAGAACCTCGTCTCGTTCGGCAAACTAGCGCGGTTTCTGCACGACACCATGGATTGCCGTGAAGCGCTTTATCTGGATGGCGCGGTCTCAAGCTTGTGGTTGCCCTCCCAGAGCCGGATGGACAACCGCACGCAACTCGGCCCCATGGCCGTCGTACTGCAGAAGAAGTAACCCCGACCTCACGGCTCTTCGTCGGGTTCGAACAGCGCGAAAGTTTTGCCGTCCCAGTAGAGCGCAGTGTCGATACCGGCCTCCGTGCCGAGCACGAGGATGTCGTTCCGGATGCGCTTTTCCTGCGCCTGGAATTCCTTGAACGCTTTGGAGCCGTGCCCGGCGACGCTCAGAGGAAGCTGCTTCTCGCTCCACATCGGGCTGTCGAAGTAATCAGGACCGACGATCAGGAATTTGCGGTGCTGTTTGCTTGAGACAATCGCGAGGCCGCGTTTTGCTGCCTGATCGGCGTGCCACGACGTGTGCCAGAAATTTGAGATCACTGTCACATCGCTCGGCAACGCCTTGCCGGCGGCGACCGATACGACGGTGACCGTGTCTGCGGCGCCGTCACCGTCGAAGTCGGCGCTGGCGTATGGCGCCGGCTGGTTCGCAACGGGCGCGATGCGATCGCCGAAACCGGGCGCGGACGGCGCTGCCCCCATGAGCGCCAGCGCAACAACCGCGGCGAGCAACGTCCGCATGCGCCCTACTCCGCCGCCTGCGGCAGATCCTTCGGCTTCCAGCGCAGGATGGGTTTGCGGGCGGCAGCGGTTTCGTCGAGGCGGCGGCGCGGGGAGAGACGCGGCGCGCCTTCGAAGCGTTCGCGCTTCCCGGCCTTGGCTTCGAGCGCCATCGTGCGCAGCACGTGGATGAAGCGGTCGAGCGACTCCTTCGATTCCGACTCCGTGGGCTCGATCAGCATCGCGCCGTGGACGACGAGCGGGAAATACATCGTCATCGGGTGATAGCCCTCGTCGATCATCGCCTTGGCGAAATCGAGCGTGGTGACGCCTGTGCCGTCGAGGAAGCTGTCGTCGAACAGCGCCTCATGCATGCAGGGGCCGTCGCCGAACGGCGCGCTCATCACGTCCTTGAGCGCGGCGAGGATGTAGTTTGCGGACAAGACCGCGTCCTCGCTCGCCTGGCGCACGCCGTCGCGGCCGTGGCTCAGCATGTAGGAGAGCGCGCGGCTGAACATGCCCATCTGGCCGTGGAAGGCGCACATGCGGCCGAACGGCTTGGCACCGCCCGGCGCTTCATCGGTATGCTCGATCATGCGGAAGCCGTTCGCGTCATGCACCAGAAGCGGCAGCGGCGCAAAGGGCGCCAGCCGCTCCGACAGCACCACCGGGCCGGCGCCTGGCCCTCCGCCGCCATGCGGCGTGGAAAACGTCTTGTGCAGATTGATATGCATCGCATCGACGCCGAGATCGCCCGGCCGCACGCGGCCCGCAATCGCATTGAAGTTCGCGCCGTCGCAGTAGAAATAGGCACCGGCCGCATGTACCGCATCCGCCATCTCGATGATCTGCGGCTCGAACAATCCGCAGGTGTTCGGATTGGTGAGCATGATCGCTGCCACATCGGGCCCGAGCTTCGCCTTGAGCGCGGCGACATCGACATGGCCGTCCGCCGTGCCTGGCACCTCGTCTACCGTAAAGCCCGCAAACGCGGCCGTCGCGGGATTGGTGCCGTGCGCGGATTCCGGCACGAGGACGCGCGGACGTTTCTCGCCGCGGGCCTCGATGGCGGCGCGGATCGCGAGCAGCCCGCACAGTTCGCCATGCGCCCCCGCCTTGGGCGACATCGCCACCGCCGGCATGCCGGTCAGGTCGGTGAGCCACTTCATCAAGTCTGATATGAGCTCGAACGCGCCCTGCACCGTCTTCTGCGGCTGGAGCGGATGGACGTCGCCGAAGCCCGGCAGCCGCGCCATCTTCTCGTTGAGGCGCGGGTTGTGCTTCATCGTGCAGGATCCGAGCGGATAGAGCCCGGCATCGATCGCGTAGTTCATGCGCGACAGGCGCACATAGTGGCGGATCACCTCCGGCTCCGAGAGCCCCGGCAGGCCGATGGCCCCCTTGCGGCGCTGGCCGCCGAGGCGCGCCTCGCTCATCTGCACATCGGGGATGTCGACGCCGGTCATACCCGGGCGGCCAAGCTCGAAGATCAGGCCCTCTTCGTGATCGAGCCCACGGTCGCCGGAAATGGTGGAGAGCTCGTTGGCGTCGATCGTGCCCGGCGCGGTCGGGCGGCCTTGGCGGTTCATGGTCATGACAGCACCTCCGCAAGCGCCTTGGCGAAGGCGTCGCAGTCTTCGTCCGTGTTGGTTTCGGTGGCGGCGACGATCAGGAGATCGCGGGCCGCGTCCTCATGCGGCATCAGCCGCGAGGCCGGCACGCCGGCGATGATGTTCTTCGCCGCCAGAGCATCGACAATTCCGGCCGCGGGTTTCGGCAACCGGATCGTGAATTCGTTGAAGAAGCTGGATGTTACCAGCGACACCCCACCGATCTTGGTGAGCTTGTCCGCCAGCGCCGACGCTTTGGCGTGATTGAGCCGCGCCAGACGCGTCAGGCCCTCCTCGCCCAGAAGGCTCAGGTGAATTGTGAAGGCCAGGCAGCAAAGCCCTGAATTCGTGCAGATATTGCTCGTGGCCTTGTCGCGGCGGATATGCTGTTCGCGCGTGGAGAGCGTCAGCACGAAGCCGCGCTTGCCGTCGGCATCGACGGTCTCGCCGCAGAGACGGCCCGGCATCTGGCGCAGGAACTTCTCCCGCGTCGCGAACAGCCCGACATAGGGCCCGCCGAAGTTCAGTCCAACGCCGATGCTCTGCCCTTCACAGGCGACGATGTCGGCACCCTGGTGGCCGGGCGGCTCGATCAGGCCGAGCGATATCACTTCCGTCACCACCACGATCAGCAGCGCGCCCTTGGCATGGGCCGCGTCTGCGATGGGCTTCAGGTCGCGGATCAGGCCGAACACATCCGGGCTCTGCACGACCACGCAGGCGGTTTCGCCGTCGATCATCGCCGCGATGTCTTCGGCGCGTCCCGGTGTGACCGGTGTGCGCACGACTTGGCCTGAGAGATTGGCGATGTTCTCGACCGTCTCCGCGTAGTGCGGATGCAGCCCGCCCGACAGGACCGCTTTGTTCCGGCGCGTCACGCGCTGGGCCATCAGCACGGCCTCGGCGGTCGCGGTCGAACCGTCATAGAGCGAAGCGTTCGCGACCTCCATCCCGGTGAGCAGCGCCACCTGGGTCTGGAACTCGAACATATATTGCAGCGTGCCCTGCGCGATCTCCGGCTGGTAGGGCGTGTAGGAGGTCAGGAATTCCGAGCGCTGGATCAAATGATCCACGGCCGACGGCACATGATGCTTGTAGGCGCCCGCGCCGCAGAAGAACGGCACACTGCCCGCCGCAATGTTCTTTGCCGCCATGCGCGACAGCAGCCGGTCGACTTCCAGCTCGCCTTTCGTGTCGGGCAGATCGAACACCGAGAGCGGCACGACGGCCGATTTCGGCACATCGCGGAACAGCGCATCGATATCCGGCGCGCCGATTTTCGCGAGCATCGCGGTGCGGTCGTCGGGAGTAAGGGGGTGGTATCGCATTCCTTCTTCCTTGCATCTTGTGTCCTCCCCCGTTTACGGGGGAGGTGCTGAGCGAGCTTCGCGAGCGAAGCAGAGGGGGCGTTTCGCGGCCCCCCTCCGTCGCGCTTCGCGCGCCACCTCCCCCGTAAACGGGGGAGGATCAAAGGCCCTTCACGAACGCGTCGTACTGGTCGCGCGTCATCAGTTTGCCGAACTCGCCGGCGTCGACGTCCTTGAGCTTGAAGAACCAGGCCTCGCCTTCCGGATCGGCGTTGACCTTGGCCGGGTCGTCGGTAAGCGCGGCGTTTGACGCCGTCACTTCGCCGCCGACGGGCGCATAGACCTCGCTCGCGGCCTTCACGCTTTCGACGACCGCGGCCTCGCCGCCTTTGCCGACCTTGCGTCCGGCCTCGGGCAGTTCCACGAACACGACGTCGCCCAGTTGCTCGGCGGCGTATTTGGTGATGCCGACGGTGGCTTCGCCGCCATCGACACGCACCCATTCATGCTGATCGGTGTAACGGACTTCGCTCATGAAGCTGCTCCTGTTTCAAACGGCTCTGCGGTAACGATGAGGAAAGAACGGCATCGGCGCGATGCGGGCCGGCATTGGCTTGCCGCGCACGATAAGATCGACTTCGGTGCCGTCGCCGGCGAATTGGGTCTCGACATAGCCCATCGCGACAGGCGCATTCAGGCTTGGCCCGAAGCCGCCCGAGGTGATCTCGCCGATGATGCGGCCGGACTTGTCCGCGACCGGTGTGTGTTCGCGCGCCGGCGCCTTGCCGACAGGAAGAATGCCGACGCGCTTTTTGGCGGCGCCGTTGAAGATCTGGTCCATGATCTTTTCGGCGGCGGGAAAATCCTTGTCCATTTTGCGGCGCTTGGCGATGGACCAGACGAGGTTCGCCTCGACCGGCGTCACGGTCTCGTCGATGTCGTGGCCATAAAGGCAGAGCCCGGCTTCCAGACGCAGCGAATCGCGCGCGCCAAGACCGATCGGCAACACGTCGCTTTCGGCCAGCAACGCACGCGCAACGCGCTCGCCGTCATTGCCTTCGATCGAGATTTCGAACCCATCTTCGCCGGTGTAGCCGGAGCGGCTGACGATGGCCGGGCAACCGGCGACATCCGCGCGCACGACCTTCATGAAGGTGAGCTTGTCGATGCCGGGCGACAGACGCTCCAGCACGAAACCCGCCATCGGACCCTGCAGCGCGAGCAGCGCGCGGTCGAACCGCGTCGCGACCGTGGCCGCACCGTGCAGCTTGTCCGCGATGTAGGCGTAGTCGCCGTCCTTCGTGTCCGCGTTGACGACGATGTACATGTCCGCCTCGCCTTCCAGCTTGGTGAACATGAAGTCGTCCTTGATCGTGCCCTGGTCGTTCAGCAGCAGGCCGTAGCGCTGCATGCCCGGCTTGAGGCCAACGACATCGGCGGGCGTGACGCGCTCGAGCGCTTTCGCCGGATCGGCGCCCGCGAGGAACGCCTGCCCCATATGCGAGACATCGAACAGGCCTGCCTTCTCGCGCGTGTGCAGATGTTCTTTCAGGACGCCCGCGGGATATTGCACCGGCATGTCGTAACCGGCGAATGGCACCATCTTCGCGCCAAGCTCGAGATGCAGCGCGTGGAGCGGCGTTTGTTTCAGCGTCTCGGTGGTGTCGGTCATAAGCGGTCCAGACAAGAGTTACGTGGGCGCGGACCGCAACTCGCGGAACTCGCGCCCCTCTGTCATGAGACCTGAGAGATTTCCCCGCCGGGCTTTGCCCTGAACGGATTACCCCTTCGGTGGAGGCCGCTCGCGCAGCCCCGCTTTCCAGAAGTTCATCTCCTTCGCGGTCCTTTTGCCTGAGAGTTTCCGGGGCGGTTGCTCCTTCGGCCTACGCCCTTCGGCCGACAAGTCGGCTTTGAAGCTGGGCATACGTCTCCCGCGAGGGATCGATTGTATGGCCAAACACACGCGCCTCACGGCGGATGCATTCGTCGGCGGGCATCATAGGGAGGGAAGTTGGCGAGTCAAACCAAACAAACTTTCCCTCTCCCCCTTGGGGGGAGAGGGTCAGGGTGAGGGGGCGCCGCCGCGCAAAGCGTGGAGAATTGTAGCGAGAACACCGGCAAAATCGCCACCAACATCATCGTTGGCGAATCGCAGAACGCGATATCCCAGCTCACGTAGCAGCGCATCGCGATTCGCGTCGTACTGAGTGCGATCGTTGTGCAAAGGGCCATCCAGTTCTACGACCAGGTTTTCGTCGAGGCAGACGAAATCGACGATGTATGGTCCGAGCGGCACCTGACGCTTGAACTTGAAGCCGCCCAGTTTGCGATTGCGTATTTCAGACCAGAAAAGTTTTTCGGCCTGGACCGGTTCGTGGCGCATTTGTTTGGCGCGAGTGCGATTTACCACCTGTGCGTCGCGTTTCTTTTCGGTGCCTGCGCCGACCATCCCCTCACCCTGCCCTCTCCCCCTGTGGGGGAGAGGGTGAGATTGTACGCTACATGCGCGCAGGAATCTCAATTCCCAACAGATCCAGAACCTTTGCCAGGGTGGCTAGGGTCACTTCACAGAGACCGATGCGCGCGGCGCGGAGCTCGGCGTCGTTTTCTGACATGATGTGATGCTCCGAATAGAAGCGGCTGAATTTCTGCGCCAGCTCGAAGGCGTATTCGCAGAGAATGTTCGGCGCGCGGTTGGTTTCGGCGGCCTGCATCTTGTCGGGCAGCGACAGAAGCTGGAGCACGAGCGCGCGCTCTTCGGGCGAGCGCACGACCGGTGCGGATGACGCGAACCCTTCTTCCTTTGCTTTGCGCAGGATCGACTGAATGCGCACTGCGGCGTATTGCAGATAAGGTCCCGTCTTGCCCTCAAAGCGCACGAAACGATCGAGATCGAAGATGTAATCGGTGAGCCGGAAATTCGAGAGGTCCGCGAATTTCAGCGCGGCGATGCCGACTTTCTTGGCGATGTCGCGGTGCTCGGCTTCGGGGTAATCGTTCGCGAGCCCCTGCTCCGCCAGCCGCTTGTCCGCTTCCGCGGTCATGGTGGCGATGAGGTCGTAGAGCTTCATCACGCCGCCGGCGCGGGTTTTGAACGGCTTGCCGTCGGTTCCGTTCATCGTGCCGAAGCCGGCATGTTCGAGAACGGCCTTGCCGTTGATGTGGGCCTTGCGCGCGGCGCGGAACACCTGTTCGAAATGCAGATGCTGGCGCTGGTCCACAACATAGAGAATGAGATCGGGAGCCTGTGTCTTCACGCGGTCGACGATGGTGGCGAGATCGGTCGTGCCATAGAGCACCGCGCCGTCCGACTTCACCAGGATCAGCGGCGGCATCTCTTTCTTGTCGCCCTCTTCCGCGACCGGAATGACGAGCGCGCCTTCGCTCTCCTGCGTGATGTGACGTGCCTTGAGGTCTTCGATCATCGGCGCGATCAGCGGCTCGACGCTGGCTTCTCCGTTCCAGAGATCGAAGTGGATGCCGAGGCTTCCCCATTCGCGTTCGAGGCCGAATTTCGAGACCGCGAAGAAATGCTCCCATAGCGCGCGATAGCCGGGACGTCCTGCCTGCAGTTCGGCCGTCGCCTTGCGGGCCTCTTCGAGACGCGTGGGATCGGCCTTGCAGGCGGCGGAGGCCGCCGGGTAGATGTCTTCAAGGTCTTCCATTGTCACCGGCGATTGCTCCGGGTACGGACCTTTGTAGGCTTCGTCGAAATAGATCGGCGCGATGCCGCGGTGGCCGATCTCGCTGATGAGCTGGCCCATCTGCAGGCCCCAGTCGCCCAGATGCACGTCGCTCACGACATGCCAGCCATTGGCGCGGAACAGACGCTGCAGCGAGTCGCCGATCACCGACGAGCGCAGATGCCCGACATGCATTGGCTTCGCGACATTGGCGCCGCCGAAATCGATGACGGCCGTCTTGCCCTTGCCCGTCTCCGGCGCGCCGAGCCGCGCATCCTTCGCCATCGTGCCTGCGCGTTCGGCCAGCGCCGCATCCGTCACGTCGAGATTGATGAAGCCGGGGCCCGCGATCTCTACTTTCGCAAAGAGCGGATCGGTCTTGAGCCGTGCGGCGATCTTCTCCGCAATCGCGCGCGGATTTGTCTTGGCCTGTTTGGCGGCGGCAAGCGCGCCATTGCACTGGAACTGCGCGAGGTCCGGCCGGTCCGACGCCTGCACGTCGCCGAAGGACTCCGAAAGCCCTTCGGCCGCGAACGCCGCCTTCGCGATCGCGCTCAGCTCGGCGGCCAAGCCCGTCATGGCGCGTAGCGGCCCGTTTTCTTGTTGTAGTCGAGCTGCTGCTGGGTGAGCTGAATGCCGGCGAGGATCAGATAGCTTCCGATCTTCAGTCCCTTGCCCGGCTTGAGCGCTATGTCGTCAACGTCCTGGTGGAAGTCGACCGCGGTCTCACCCGGTTGGAACGACACGTCTGCGAGGAAGAACTTCTTGGTCAGGATGCGCGAACCGCCCTGCGTCACGGCAACATAGTAAGGCACGCGATAGTTCGCGGCTTCCGTGCTCGGAGCGCGCGTTGCGTGGAAGCTGACGTCAAGATGGGAACTGGTGGTCTTTTCCTCCTTTTCGAAATCGCAGGCGGCTTCAACGTTCGTCATCCACAGCGTGTAGAGTTCGCCGGAGGGATCGGCGGGCGCGTTGGCGCGGAACACCGTCACGGATGCGGTTGGCGCGAGCACTGCGGCACTTGGGCACAGGCCTTTCTCGGTATCCGTCGTCATGCATCCGCCAAGCAGCGAAGAGCCAAGCGCCACGGCCGTTACGCTACGCAGGGTTTTGACCGCGACAACGGACATCGCCATTCTTTTGCCTTTCGCTTGACTTTTTGTAAGCCGCAGCCGACTTCTCGAACAGGCGTTCGAGGACGCCGGACTGTAGCCAAGCAGGCTTATCATGGAAAGCTTCGCGCCAGACAAGCCGACGGCGCAAAAGCCGCAGTTGAAGCTACTGCTCGCAAGCCCACGCGGCTTCTGCGCCGGTGTCGAACGGGCGATCCGGATCGTGGAATTGTCGCTCGCGAAGTATGGCGCGCCCGTCTATGTGCGCCACGAAATCGTGCACAACCGAACGGTCGTCGAGCGGCTGAAAGGCCTTGGCGCCATCTTCATCGACGAGCTGGACGAGGCGCCGGATGGCGCCTGTGTAATCTTCTCCGCGCACGGCGTGCCGAAATCGGTGCCGGCCGAAGCCAAGCGCCGCCAGCTTTTCTATCTGAACGCAACCTGCCCGCTGGTGTCGAAGGTGCATGTCGAAGCCGAGCGGCATCACGCGGCGGGACGGCATATCTTACTAATCGGTCATGCGGGCCATCCCGAGGTGGAAGGCACGCTGGGCCAGTTGCCGGAGGGCGCGATCACCCTCGTGGAATCGGTTGAGGAAGCGGAAATATTCGAGCCCAAGAGCGAGGAGCCGCTTGCTTTCATCACGCAGACGACGCTCTCGGTCGACGACACGGTCGAGATCGTGAATATGCTGCGCCGACGCTTTCCGGAAATCGCCGGCCCGCATCGCGAGGATATCTGTTACGCCACCACCAACCGGCAGGACGCGATCAAGCGCATCGCGGGCGGCGCCGATCTGGTGCTGGTCATCGGCGCGCCCAATTCGTCGAATTCGGTCCGGCTTGTCGAAGTCGCGGAGCGCGCGGGCGCCAAACGCGCAGTCCTGATCCAGCACGCCGCCGAGATCGACTGGTCAGATTTTGCAGGCGTGAAGACGGTCGGGCTTTCCGCCGGTGCATCGGCTCCGGAAATTCTCGTCGACGAGGTGATCGGCGCGCTTCGCACACGCTACGACCTTGCCATCGAGGAAACCACGGTGACGCGCGAGGATGTGGCGTTCAACGTGCCCCGGGAACTGGCGTCCTGACGCATGGCCGTCTACACCGACGTCTCCTTCGAGGACCTCGAAACCGCGCTCGCAGGCTATGAGGTTGGCACCCCGTTAAGCTTCAAGGGTATCGCCGAGGGCGTCGAGAATTCGAATTTCACGCTGCGCACCACGGGTGGCGCATTCATCCTGACGCTTTATGAAAAGCGCGTCCGCGAGACGGATCTGCCGTTCTTCCTCGGCCTCATGGAGCATCTCGCGTCGCGCGGGATCGCCTGCCCGCTCCCCGTGCGCCGGAACGACGGCGCACTGTTCTCGCATGTGAACGGACGGCCGGCTGCGCTGCTCACGTATCTCGATGGACTGTCGCTTCGCCAGCCGAGTGTTGCGCATTGCACAGCGGCCGGCGCGGCACTCGCGGCGCTGCACGAGGCGGGACGCGGATTCGAGCTGTCGCGTCCCAATGCGCTTTCCGTCAAAGGCTGGCCCGATCTTGTGAAAGCCACAGCCAAACGCGCCGACACGGTGCAGGCGGGTCTGCGTTCGCTGATCGAGTCCTCGCTCGCACATCTTGAGCAAAACTGGCCCACCGATCTTCCGACTGGCGTGATCCACGCCGATCTGTTCCCGGACAATGTCCTCTTCATGGACGGCGAAGTCTCAGGCCTGATCGATTTCTATTTCGCCTGTAACGATGCCTTCGCGTACGATCTCGCCGTGCTGCTCAATGCGTGGTGTTTCGAAATGGACGGCGCGTTCAACATCACCAAGGGCAAGGCGTTGCTTGGCGCCTATCACACGCGCCGCGATCTTTCCGATGCCGAAATCGCCGCCCTGCCGGTGCTGGCGCAAGGTGCTGCGCTGCGCTTTCTGCTGACCCGGCTCTACGATCTTCTGAACCACGATCCGATGGCGCTTGTGCGGCCGAAGGATCCGCGCGAATTTGCAAAGCGCCTTCGCTTCCATCTCGCCGCCAGGAATGCAACGGATTACGGTCTATGACGACGAGTATCCATCTTTTCACCGATGGCGCCTGTTCCGGCAATCCGGGGCCGGGCGGCTGGGCCGCATTGCTACGTGCCGGACGGCACGAAAAGGAATTGTCTGGCGGCGAAGCGCTCACGACCAACAATCGTATGGAGATGATGGCGGCGATCCGCGGCCTGGAAGTACTGCGCAAGCCATCCGAAATCACGGTCCATACCGACTCGCGCTATCTGCTGGACGGCGCGACGAAATGGTTGAAGCGCTGGAAGGCGAATGGCTGGAAGACAGCCGACAAGAAGCCGGTCAAGAACGACGATCTTTGGCGCGAACTGGACGTCTTGCTGACCCGCCACGACGTCACGTGGCGCTGGGTGCAGGGCCACTCCGGTCATGTCGAGAACGAGCGTGTCGATGCGCTCGCCCGCGCGGCGATCCCCTAACGACTGGGCGGGCTGTCGCGGCCTGCCGTGAGGCCGGGGATGCTCTCGGGCACGCCGACCCAATCGTGGCGGCTGCGTTCGAACACCGAACGGGCGGGCGCGGGGAAATGCGGATCGGCGAAGGCACCGACCGCGATGGCATAGCGTCCCGGATGGTTCGCCGTCTGCCAATAGACCGTCGAGCCGCAATCCGGACAGAAATAGAATTTGAGATAACGCCCCTCGACGCTGCGCTCATACATGTGCGCGGGGCCGGCGAGACGCACCTGCGCGGCATCGTAATAAGCGCCAACGCCGAACGGCGAACCCGTCCGGCGCTGGCATTCGGTGCAATGGCACAGGGAAATCACCGCCGGTTCGCCGTCGGCTTGTGCCGTCAGCGAACCGCAGCAGCATTGTGCCTTGCGCGTGACCAAGTTCAGATCTGCTTCATCACGTGTTCGGCGCTGGAGACCGAAAACGCGCCGGGTTCCTCGACGTTCAGTTCCGTCACGACGCCGTGATCGACGACCATCGAGTAGCGCTGGCTGCGCTTGCCCATGCCGAAACGCGAACCGTCCATCTCAAGGCCGAGATCGCGGGTGAAATCGCCGTTGCCGTCGGCCAGCATCATCACCTTGTCGCCCGCCCCCTGCTGATCGCCCCAGGCGCCCATCACGAACGCGTCGTTGACGGACAGACAGGCAATCGCATCCACGCCCTTCTGCTTGATGGCGTCGGCGTTCTGGATGAAACCCGGCAGGTGCTTGGCGGAACAGGTCGGCGTGAACGCGCCCGGGAGCGCGAACAGCACAACTTTCTTGTCGCCGAACAGCTCGTCGGTCTTTACCGGCTTCGGTCCGCCGTCTTTCATCTGCATCAATGTCGCGGACGGGATTTTGTCACCCACCTTAATGGTCATGGTCACTCCTCTGTTAGCCCGGCGCGTTGTAGCGCAGGCCCTTCTGACCCGCAAAGGAATTGCGGACGCTCGGGGGCCCTATGCTATGCTTGGATCATGGCGACCTCCCAAGAGCCGGAAAGCAGCGGGTTCCTCCTCGGCAAGCTTTTGATCGCAATGCCGGGCATGCCGGACCCGCGCTTTGAGAAAACCGTCATCTTCATGTGCGCGCATTCCGATCAGGGCGCGATGGGGCTGATCATCAACAAGCCGTTCGACGGGCTGTCGTTTCGCGAACTGGTCGAAAAGCTGGAAGTCCGCGTCACCGCAAATACGCCCGATCCGCCGATCATGTTCGGTGGGCCCGTCCGTATGGGTCAGGGTTTTGTGCTGCACTCCTCCGAATATGCGAGCGATCAGGCGACGATGCCCGTCACGTCCGAGATTTCGCTGACCGCGACGGTCGACATCCTGCGCGCGATCGCGCAGGGCGAAGGGCCGGAGAAAGCGCTGTTCGCGCTCGGCTATTCCGGCTGGGGTCCCGGCCAGCTCGAGAGCGAGCTGCTGTCGAATGGCTGGATCCATTGCGATGCGGACAAGCAGATTCTCTTCGATCTCGACCACGATGCAAAATGGCGCGCCGCGTTAGCCACCCTCGGGGCCGGCATCTCCGGGCTTTCCGCCGAGGCCGGGCGCGCCTGACACCGACGTCGCCGGATTATAGTGCTGCGCGATATAGTTGAGCGCATCGGATAGCTGCAGCGCCTCCGCGTAATAGAACCCTTGCGCGAATTCGCAGCCGATGTCCTTCAGCCATTGCACATCGTCTTCGCTCTCGACACCCTCGACCACGACGTCGCGCTTCAGATCGTGCGCCAGCGTGACGATGGATTCGAGCACCACGCCGCTTTCCGTTTCCTTATCCGTCCCGCCATGGCGCGTGAGGAAGCTCTGGTCGATCTTGACGGTGTCGAAGGGAATATCCTTGAGCTGGCTCAGGCTCGACTGCCCGGTGCCGAAATCGTCGATGGCGAGACCGGCGCCGAGTGACCGCAAGCGCTTGAGCAGCGGCAGCACATTCGAAGCCACGGTGCTTTCGGTCAGCTCGAGCTTGAGCGTTCCGCGCACGATGCCGCTGGTCTGCAGCAGCTTGCGTGCAAACGGCTCGAACGACGGATCGCGGAGCTGGCGGCGCGAGACGTTCACGTTCACGAACAGCGGCGGCTTGAGCGGGAAGAACCGCTGCCATTGCGCAAGCTCCTGCGCCGCGCGCTCGAGCGCAAAGGCCCCGAGCGTCACGATCAGGCCGGTTTCTTCCGAATGCGCGATGAAATCGACCGGGGCGATCAGTCCCCTTTCCGGATGGCGCCAGCGCAGCAGCGCCTCGAACCCCGCCACCGTGCCGTCGGCGAGACGAACGATCGGCTGATAGAAGACTTCGATCTGATCCTGCTGCAGCGCATTGCGCAGTTCGGTTTCGAGCGCAACGGAATCGCCCGGCGCGGCGAGGCTCATGCTTTGTGCGTAGACGCGCGCACAGGCTCCGCCGTCGCGCTTTGCCTGGGTCAATGCCAGTTCCGCGTTCTTGATCAGGTCCCGGGCGTCGCGGGCATCGTGGCCCACCGTGATGCCGACGCTCGCCGGCGCGAACACGCTGCGACCTTCCCAATTGCAGGCAGGCGCGCAAAGGTCCACAAGCGCGGCGCCGAGCGATGCCGTGCCGCCTTCGGATTCGCGGAACAGGATTGCGAAACTGTCGCCGCCGAAGCGGAAGATCTGGGCATTCTGATCGAACGCGCCGCTCAGGCGTTCTGCGATCTGCACGAGAATGGAATCGCCGCCGGCATCGCCGAGGCTGGCATGGATCGACTTGAAGCGGTCGACGTCGAGGATCGCAAATGCGGTGTCGAGGAACCCGTCACCCAGTGCCTGGAGCGTTTCCATCAAGGCAGTGCGGTTCTCGAGGCCCGTAAGCGGATCGCGCAGCGTGTGATCGGCGACCGCGGCCTCGGCGTCCTTGCGCGAGCTGATGTCGGCGATCAGCCCGAGACAACGGCTTGCCGCGCTTCCCTGCCCCATCATCGTCGCGCGCAGCTCGAACCAGGGATAACGCGCCTCCTCGTTGCGCACGCGGAATTCGATACGGAAGGCAAGACCGTTGCGGCCGCGATAGTCCCACAACGCCTGTTCGTAAACCGGACGGTCTTCTTCGTGCACGCGCGCGATCCAGGCCGCATGCTTCATGCGCCCGGCCCCTTCCTTCAGCCCGATCATGCCGGCTGCTTCGCGCGACAGATGGATTTCGTTGCGGACGAAATCGAGATCGAAGATGCCCTGGTGCGACGCGCCGATGGCCTGCAGCGCAGGATGATCGCCTGGCTGCGCGCGCCGCGGAATCGGAAGCACCGCGATGCCCTCGCCCGCGACCACCGCCAGTGCGAGCAGAACCGCGCCGGCCGCCGCGAAACCGCCCGCGATATCCGGCGCCACGGCAGAATTCCCAAGAACACCGACCGAAGACGCAGCCGCGGCCAACGTCACAAGCGCGAACACGGCAGCGCTTGGCGCAAGCACACGCGCGACCTGCGCGCCGAAGCGGCCGCGATGGACGAGGTAGACGGTGATCCCCGCACTCCCAAGCACGACCGCGAAGTCGATGAGATCGGTGGCACCTGGCACGCCAAGATACGCCAATAGCGAAACGACGATGATCGCGATCAACCCGCGATGCAGCCAACGTGCGGCCCAGGGCCACGCGACGTTCACCGGCACGATGGTGTCGGCGAGTTTTGCGCCCGAGACGAGCGCCAGTCCTGCAAACAGCGCAATCAGGCCGTAGGGACCGCCCACCCTTGTCGCGATGCTCGCATCGAACATCCCCGTTCCGGCAAGGCGCGCGAGCAGCACGAAGAGCAGCGTCACCGCAGCCCAGAGCGGTGGCTTGTGGCTCGTCATCACGGCCAGTCCGCCGGCGATGGCGGCGGCTGCGAAGATCAGCCCTGCGACGGCGGCGATGAAGATACCGATCTGCTTGTTGTGCGCGGCGATTGCGGGCTCCGTCCACGCCAGTAGCGACGGTGGCGCGGCGGTATTGGCCATCTCGATCGCAAAGCCCGCGTTCGTCCCCGGCGGAATCGTCACGCGCCAGGCGTGTCGGCCATAGGCATGCGCCGTCTCGACGAGTATCCCCGGATTGGTGCTCGCCACACTCAGGATCGCCGGCCGCGACGATGGCGGAAAGAATCCGAGCCCGACTTCCGGCGACTGCCCTGCGAGCAGCACGCGCACGGCCACGCGCTGCGAGGTGTTCGAGGCGTTGAGCATGTACCACGCGGATCGCCGCGCGATCTGGCCCGTGGGCATACGATAGGGACCGAGATCCTCTCGCAGTTCGATCACGCCATCGGGTACGCCGAGGTCGACGCTATGCACGTCCTTCGCCGGCGGAGCCGCCATGGAAAAGGTCGCAAACAGCAAAGCGGCAAGCGCCCAGATGAGGGGAAATCGTTTGAACACCGGTAGGAAAGGCCTTGATAGCGATAAAAGCGGGCTAACCTACAGGCGCCTCGTCCGCGAGCAAAGCGAATAGGGCATGATCGCGCCATTCGCCGTTAATCTGCAGATAGCGCCGCGCCAGCCCTTCCTGCCGGAATCCGACCTTTGTGAGCAGGTTTTTCGAAGGTTCATTCGAGGGAAGACAGGCGGCCTCGATGCGATGCAGGCCGAGCGTAGCGAAGACGAACGGTACCAATGCGCGCACCGCGTCGAACATGTAACCCTGACGCGCGTAGCGTTCGCCGATCCAGTAGCCGAGCGCACAGCACTGCGTGACACCCCGCCGCACATTGGAGAGCGTGCAACCGCCCATCAGCACGTCGCCCTCCTTGCGGAAAACAAAGAAGGCGTAGGCGGAATCGGCGCGCGTTTCCTTCTGGTAGCGCTTGATGCGGCGGCGATAGGCGCTCTTGCTGAGTTCGTCGCTCGCCCAGACCGGCTCCCAGGGCGACAGGAATTCGCGGCTCTCTCCGCGTACCGCCGCCCAGCCCGCGTGATCGGACATGCGCGGATAGCGCAGATACACGTCGCTGCCGTGAATCACCGGCTGCTGTCCGCCGGGGAAGGTCAGTCCACGCATGAAAGCCATTGCGCCAGTGGTCATTCCGCGGCGCGCATGGAAGCCGAACCGCCGAAGCGATCGGCAAAGACCTCGTAACTCTCGACACGCTTCACGGGACCGAGCGCCGTCATTGCGGGACGCTCAGACATCATCAGCCGCGCGCCGAAGCGGCGTACGGCTTCGGCATCGACCTCATCCAGCCGCGCGCTCAGTTCTTCCACCGTCAGCACGCGGCCGTAGGAAAAGATATGACCTGCAATCATCTCGGCGCGCGTCGAGGGGCGTTCCAGTCCCATCAGCAGCGAGGATCTGAGCTGCGCCTTGGCGCGCGCGACTTCGGATTCGGTTGCGCTTTCGGCCAATGCCGCCATCTCGCCCGCGACCACAGGTGCGATCTCGCCCGCTTCCGCCTCGCCCGTGCCGGTGTAAATGCCGATGATGCCGCTATCGTTGGCGGCCTGGGCAAAGGCGTAGATCGAATAACAGAGCCCGCGCTTCTCGCGCACTTCCTGGAACAGACGCGACGACATCCCGCCGCCGAGCGCCGTCGTATAGACCTGCGCGGCATAAATATCGGGATCGGTCTGCGGCAGTCCGGGGAACGCGAATGCCATATGCGCCTGTTCGAGCGTATCGCTCAAACGCGTATCGCCGCCCACCCACAAGGCCGTCGATGGGGCCGGTGTATCGCCGGCGCGCAGATGCGCGAACCTTTCCTCCGCGATCCGGACGATTGTGGCGTGATCGACCGCACCGGATGCGATCAACGTCATGCCACCCGCGAGGTAGTTCGCGCCCATATAGGTGCGCAGGTTCTCACGCGTGAAGGCTGCGACCGTGTCGTCGTCGCCAAGGATCGGCCAGCCCATCGGCTGGTTCGGATAGATCGTCGTCTGCAGATGATCGAAGATGATGTCGTCGGGCGTATCGCGCGCCTGGCCGATCTCCTGAAGCACCACCTGGCGTTCGCGTTCGAGCTCAGCCTGTTCGAAAGTCGGCCGCGTGAGAATGTCGGAAAGAATGTCGATCGCCAGCGGCACATCGGCTTTCAGAACGCGCGCATGGAACGCGGTTTGCTCTCTGCTCGTGTATGCGTTGAGAAATCCGCCGACGGCTTCGATCTCCACCGCGATGTCGCGCGCGGAACGCGTTTCCGTTCCCTTGAACGCCATGTGTTCGAGCATGTGAGACACGCCCATCACGTTGCGTGTTTCGTTGCGCGCGCCGCAGTTCACCCACACCCCGAGTGCCGCGCTTTCGAGCTGTGGCATGGGATCGGTGACAATGGTCAAGCCATTGGAAAGACGGGAAATTTCGACATTCATGAGGCGGCCACTCTAGCGGTGATATAGGCCTGAACCAAGCCTTTATCAGGGGCCAGAGCAGTCATTTTTTCTTCGCGATTGAAGAGGTCGGTAAGCCTCGGGGGGAGCGGGGGAATTTGGCCGGTAGCCTCCCGGACGGCATCCGGAAACTTGGCCGGATGGGCTGTCGAGAGCACAATCCTGGGTTTAACTCCGTCAATTGGCAAACGCCCCGCGGCGGCCACGGCCACCGCCGTGTGGGGGTCGATCAGGCGGCCGGTTTCGGCATGCACAAGCCGGATCGTGGTCAGCGTTTCGGCGTCATCGGTGCGAAAGGCCGCATAGCGTTCGGCAAGGGCTGCGCGCATGGACGCCGGCAGCACGATCCGCTTGTCGCGCGCGAAATCGGCCATCGCGCGGCGCGTCCAGTCGGCATCGCGGCCGCTTGCTTCGAACAGCGCGCGCTCGAAATTGCTTGCGACCTGGATGTCCATGGACGGGCTCAGCGTGTGCTGTGCCCTGCCCGCTTCGTAGACGCCTTCGTTCAGCGAGCGCGCCATGATGTCGTTGGCGTTGGTGGCGACCACGAGCTTTTCGGCCGCGAGGCCCATGCGCATCGCCGCTTCGCCGGCGAACACGTCTCCGAAATTGCCGGTGGGTACGACGAAGGTCGCGGGCTTTCCGAGATGTGCGGTCACGGTGAAGTAATAGACACTCTGTGCCGCGATGCGTGCGAAGTTTATCGAGTTCACCGCCGTGAGGCTGACCGACGCCGCGAAGTCGGCATCGGCAAACAGATCTTTCACGATCGCCTGCGCGTCGTCGAACGAGCCTTCGAGCGCGATGTTGTGGACGTTGGCGTGCGGCGACGTCGTCATCTGCCGCCGCTGCACCTCGCTGACGCGCCCTTTCGGGTGCATCACGAAGACGTCGATGTTCTTAAGACCTCCGAGCGCGGCAATAGCGGCCGAGCCCGTATCGCCCGACGTCGCCGCCACGACCGTCGCGCGGCCGCCACGTTTGGCGAGCGCGCGCGCGAACAGCCGCCCCAGCACCTGCAACGCGATGTCCTTGAACGCGAGCGTGGGCCCGTGGAACAGTTCGAGCAGAAACAGGTTCGGACCGATCTCGACCAGCGGTGCGATGCGCGCATCGTCGAAGCCGGCATAGGCGGAATCGATATCCGCTTTCAGCTCTGCGTCCGTGAAATCGCCGCCTGCGAAATGCTTCAGGACCGCGAACGCCGCCTCGGCGTAGGATTTGCGGGCGATCTCCGCCACGTCGATGCGCGGCCAAGCCTCGGGCATGTAGAGCCCGCCATCTGGCGCGAGGCCCGCGAGCAGGACATCGGCAAAACCACATGCGGGCGCGTGGCCACGGGTGCTGATGAATCGCAGTCCGGTCATCGTTTCCAGCCCAGCCGCCCACGCGAAATGTGAAAGGCAATGTAGACGCCGAATAGCACCGCCGCGAGCCCGAACCAGGTGATGGCGTATTGCAGATGCTCGTTGCGGAAGGTGACACGCGTCTGCCCGCCCATCGGCCAGCCACCATGGTTGGGCGTTGCATCGGCTTCGACGACTACAGGCGCGGCGAGCGTTATTCCATCCGCTTTCGCGATAGCCGTGAGATCGTGCGCGTACCAGATGTGGTGGGCAGTATCCGGTGCGGGCGTGAACCAGCCCAATGGATCAGGCACGCGCCACACGCCGATGACATGCGTCTCACCTTCGATCTGGCCTGCGGAGCGCGTGGCGGGATCGAGCTTCTCCTTCGGCACAATGCCGCGATCGATCAGCAAGGCGCGCCCGTCCTGCAGCCGGAACGGCACGATCACATGATAGACCGGTGCTCCCGCGTTATCGGTGCCGAAGACGTAGGCTTCTTTCGTATTGTCGAAGCGTCCATCGAGCGTCACGCGGCGATACTGCGCCTTCGGTCCGAGTCCCAGCGCCTCATCGAGCGATATCGGAGAGGCTGCGAGATTGCGCTGCACCTCCGCGATCAGGCCCAGCTTCCATTGCAACCGGTCGAGCTGCCACACACCGAGCGCGATCAGAATCGCGAACAGCACCGCACAAAAGAACGTGAGCGCCGGAAGGGGACGGAAAGTGAGCATCGCTGGAGCCCTAGCCCAGCCTGCCCTCGCCTGCCTTGTGTTTGTATTGCAGGACGAGAAGCGTCGATTTCATGAGCCGCAGCATCGCGAAGGAAAGAATGAGGATCAGCGGAATCCATAACACCGCGTGCACCCAATAAGGCGGCTCGTACTTCACTTCCACAACAAGCGCCGAGCCCGCAACGATCGCGCCGACGATCAGGATCACGAACACCGCCGGGCCGTCTCCGGCGTCGAACATTGCGTAATCGAGCCCGCAGGACGTGCAGCGCGGCGCAACCTTCAGATAGCCGTCGAACAGCGACGCCCGGCCGCAACGCGGGCAACGACCGAGCAATGCGGCTTTCGCGACGGACGGTTCGATCGCGGTCAACCGGTGACGGCCGAGGCGCCCCAGACGTAAATCCAGGTGAACAGGAACAGCCACACGACGTCGACGAAGTGCCAGTACCAGGCGGCGGCCTCGAAGCCGAAGTGCCGGTCCGGCGTGAACTGTCCAGCCATCGCGCGGCCGAGACACACGATCAGGAAGATCGTACCGACGATCACGTGGAAGCCGTGGAAGCCCGTCGCCATGAAGAAGGTCGAGCCGTAGATCGCACCCAGATTGCCCACACCGGTCGCGAGCGTCGCATGCGCCGGATCGGTGAACGGCACCAGGGCGGCGCCGTTGAAGCCGAAGGTGAACGGCGCGTGGCTGTACTCATAGGCCTGGATGCAGGTGAAGGAGAGACCGAGACACACCGTGAGCAGCAAACCCTGCACCGTGCCCTTACGGTCGCCGTGCAGAAGCGCGTGATGTGCCCACGTCACGGTCGTGGCGGAGCACAACAGGATCAGCGTGTTGAGCAGCGGGAAGTGCCAGGGATCGAGCGTCACGATCCCCGACGGCGGCCACTGACCGATCGAAACATCGTGCGGGAAGAAGGCAGAATTGAAATAGGCCCAGAACCAGGCCACGAAGAACATCACTTCGGAGGCGATGAACAGCACCATGCCGAAGCGCAGATGCAGCTTCACCACCGGGGTGTGTTTGCCCCGGACGACGGATTCCTGGATCACATCGCGCCACCAGCCCACGAACATGTAGATCAGAAGCGCGAAACCGATGCCGAACACGTAGGGCTGGCCGGCAAGGACGCCGAAGGCATGGTAGTCCTTGTTCATCCACAGCACGGCGCCCACGAGCATCGTGAACGCGGCCAGCGATCCCACGATCGGCCACGGGCTCGGATCGACGAGATGATAGTCGTGGTGGACTTCGCTATGCGCCATGACTTGGGACCCTTTTGCCTCTTTCGGCCGCTTCAGTGGAAGAACTGCCCGCCCCACTTCACGACCGACATCAAAAATACCAGTGCGGCTAGCCCGGCCAGAGCGAGCGCCAGCGCGATGCTGCGCTTGCGTCTGTTGCGGTCGAAGCTTCCGTTTTCATCCATCCTCACATCCAGTTCGCAAACGGCGCGATATGCGCCAGATGCTCGCCGATCAGCGCGGCAAACAATGCGAACAGATAAAGCAACGAAATTCCAAACAGGCGCTTGGCCGCCGGCTCCGATGCCTCGTCGCGCTCACGCAGCACGGCTATCGCCTGCCAGACGAACCACGCACCGAGACCGGCGGCGCACGCAAGATAGAGCGGACCGCCGAAACCGATGAACGCCGGGACCATCCCGGCAGGCACCAGCGCCAGGGTGTACGCGAAGATATTCCAGCGCGTTACGCGCTTGCCGCTGACGACCGGCAGCATCGGCACACCCGCGCGCGCATAGTCGCCCGAGCGGAACAGGGCCAGCGCCCAGAAATGCGGCGGGGTCCAGAGGAAGGTGATCGCGACGAGCACGAGCGGCGCCAGCGACAGATCTCCCGTCACCGCGGCCCAGCCGATGGCGGGCGGCAACGCGCCCGACAATCCGCCGATGACGATGTTCTGCGGCGTGCGGCGCTTCAGCCAGAGGGTATAGACGCCGACATAGAAGAAGATCGTGAAGGCCAGCAACGCGGCCGCCGGAACATTCACGAACAGCCACATCATCGCGACCGAAGCGACGGACAGCGCATAGCCGAAGCCCAGCACATCCTCGCGCGCGATCCGGCCCATCGGGATCGGCCGCCCCGCCGTGCGCGACATCAAGGCGTCGATGTCGCTGTCATAGGCCATGTTGAGCGCGCCGGACGCACCTGCACCGACGGCGATGCACAGCAGCGCCGTGAATGCCGTCAGCGGATGGACATCGCCCGGCGCCACAACCATGCCCGCAAGCCCCGTGAACACGACAAGCGACATCACGCGCGGCTTCAACAGCGCGAAGAAGTCGCCGACCGTGGCGGTTGGGCGAACCGGAAAGGCTGCAGCCGTGGCCATCATTTTCCTCAGACGACCCGTGGCAAGTCGTTAAAGGTGTGGAACGGCGGTGGCGACGAGACTGTCCATTCCAGCGTCGTCGCGCCAACACCCCAGGGGTTATCGCCGGCACGGCGCTTTGCGACGAACGCCTGCACCAGCATCGCGAGGAACACGAGTACGCCCGCGCCTGCGATGAACGCGCCGATGGACGAAACGTAGTTCCAGCCCGCGAACGCGTCCGGATAATCCGCATAGCGGCGTGGCATGCCCTGCAGCCCGAGGAAGTGCATCGGGAAGAACGCGAGGTTCACACCGATGAACGTGATCCAGAAGTGCAGCTTGCCCAGGAACTCGCTGTACATGTAGCCGGTCATCTTCGGGAACCAGAAATAGAAGCCCGCGAAGATCGTGAACACCGCCCCTAGCGACAGCACGTAATGGAAGTGCGCGACGACATAGTAGGTATCCTGCAGCGAGACGTCGACGCCGGCGTTGGCGAGCACGACGCCGGTCACACCGCCCACCGTGAAGAGGAAGATGAAGCCGATCGCCCACAGCATCGGCGTCTTGAACTCGAGCGAACCGCCCCACATCGTCGCGATCCAAGAGAACACCTTGATGCCTGTCGGCACCGCGATGACCATGGTGGCGACGACGAAGTACGCCTTGGTGTCGACGGAGAGGCCCACCGTGTACATGTGATGCGCCCACACCAGGAAGCCGATGAAGCCGATCGACACCATCGCGTAGGCCATGCCGAGATAGCCGAACACCGGGCGCTTGGAGAACGTCGCCACGATGTGGCTGATCATGCCGAAGCCCGGCAGGATCAGGATGTACACTTCGGGGTGACCGAAGAACCAGAACAGATGCTGGTAGAGGATCGGATCGCCGCCGCCCGACGCGTTGAAGAACGCCGTGCCGAAATGACGGTCCGTGAGCAGCATCGTGATCGCGCCCGCGAGCACCGGCAGCGACAAGAGCAGCAGGAACGCGGTTACCAGGATCGACCACACGAACAGCGGCATCTTGTGCAAGGTCATGCCCGGTGCGCGCATGTTCAGGATGGTGGTGATGAAGTTGATCGCGCCCAGGATCGACGAGGCGCCGGCGACGTGGAGCGAGAAGATCGCGAAATCCATGGCGGGTCCGGGCGAGCCGTAGGTCGATAGCGGCGCATAGAGCGTCCAGCCGCCGCCGACACCGGTGCCGCCGGAATCCCCTTCCACGAACATCGACAGAAGCAGGAAGGTGAAGGAGAACGGCAGGAGCCAGAACGAGATGTTGTTCATGCGCGGGAACGCCATGTCCGGCGCGCCGATCATGAGCGGCACCAGCCAGTTGCCGAACCCGCCGATCATCGCGGGCATGATCATGAAGAACACCATGATCAGGCCGTGGCCGGTCACGAACACGTTGAAGGTGTGCGTCTCCTTGAAGATCTGCATGCCGGGTTCCATCAACTCGGCACGCATGAACATGGACAGCGTGCCGCCGATGATGCCGGCGCAGATCGCGAAGATAAGGTACATCGTTCCGATGTCCTTATGGTTCGTCGAATAGACGTAGCGGCGCCAACCGTGCGGATGGTCTTCGTGGGCGTGGGCAATATCAGCCATGTCGCTCGTCCTATTTCGCCGCAAGACGCGGCTGGGTGTTGTCGTCGATCGCCGCGTACTTCTTCTTCGCGGTGGCAAGCCAGGCGGTGTATTCGGCGTCGCTCACGACCTTCACCTCGATCGGCATGAAAGCGTGACGCGCGCCGCAGAGTTCCGAGCACTCGCCATAATACGTGCCGGTCTGCGTCGCCTTGAACCAGGTGTGGTTGATGCGGCCAGGCACGGCGTCCATCTTCACGCCGAACTGCGGGATCGCCCAGGAATGGATGACATCGGCGCCGGCGGTGTCGACTTCGACGACCTTGTTCACGGGCACGACCACGACGTTGTCGACGCCGAGCAGGCGCGGCTCACCCGCGGCCTTGGCTTTGTCGTCCGACAGGCCGAGGGAATCGAACTGGAAGTTCTGCACCGGATATTCGTAGGTCCAGAACCACTGCTTGCCGATGGCCTTCACGACCACATCCGGCTTTGGAATGACCGCTTCAAAGTAGAGCAGCCGGAAGGAAGGAACGGCGATGAACACCAGAATAATCACCGGCACGACCGTCCACATGATCTCCAGGATCGTGTTGTGGTGAGACTTGCTGGGCGTCGGGTTGGCGCGCTGGTTGAATTTCACCACCACGATGACCAGGAGAATGAGGACGAAAATGCAGATCGCCGTGATGATCCAGAGCAATTGGGTGTGAAAGGTCTCAATGCGCTCCATCACCGGCGTGACCGCGGGCTGGAAATTCATCCCCCAAGGCTTGGGCAGCGCGAGCGCGCCCGTGGCCCAAGTCGCGGCGGCGAGACCCAGCCCCGCGCGGACAGCATTTTTGACCTTGGACATGAGGCAGCCTCGCACAGGTTCCAGCGGGGGCGAATCCAGCTTCCCCCTTGTAGATTCTTGGCCGGGATTTAGAGGGGCTAAGCCCCTAAAGTCATTGCGACCTTATGGCACGGGGCCAGGAAATCCCTATATCTGTGACGCTATAGCCGATCACCGGAGTTCCCATGAGCCAGCCAAATGACCTCTTTTTCGCCCGCACCGGGATGGACCGCGACCGCGTCCAGGCCACCGTCGACGACGCCCTGAAAAATGCCGACGACGGCGAGCTGTTCCTGGAATACCGCCAGAGCGAGTCGTTTTCTTTCGACGATGGACGGCTGAAGGCCGCCACCTTCGACACGCTGCAGGGCTTCGGGCTGCGCGCCGTGTCGGGTGAAGCCACCGGTTACGCCCATGCCTCGGAACTTTCCGAGGACGCGATCAAACGCGCTGCGGACACGGTGCGCGCGGTCTCGCGCGGTCATGCGGGCGTGGCGGCGGCGGGTCCGTCGCGCACCAACAAGCACCTCTATACCGACATCGATCCGCTCGGCACCGCGGCGTTCGAGACCAAGGTCAAGCTGCTCGAAGAGATGAATGCCTATGCCCGCGCCAAAGACCCGCGCGTCAAGCAGGTGTCGTGCTCCCTCACCGGCGAATGGCAAAACATCGAAATCCTGCGCGCCGGCGGCGACACCTATCGCGACATCCGGCCGCTGGTACGGATCGGCGTGTCGGTCGTGGTGGAGAAGGACGGACGCCAGGAATCCGGTTTCTTCGGCGGCGGCGGACGCGGCAGTTACGAGACCTATCTCGAAAGCGGCTACTGGCAGGGGGCCATCGACGAAGCGCTCCGTCAGGCGCTGGTGAACCTGGATTCCATTCCGGCGCCGGCTGGCGAGATGACGGTCGTGCTCGGGCCGGGCTGGCCGGGCATCCTGCTGCATGAGGCTATCGGTCACGGGCTGGAAGGCGACTTCAATCGCAAGAAGACGAGCGCGTTCGCGGGCCTGCTCGGCCAGCGTGTCGCGGCCCCCGGCGTCACGGTGGTGGATGACGGCACCATCGGCGGACGGCGCGGCTCGCTCACCATCGACGATGAAGGCACGCCCTCATCCCGCACTGTGCTGATCGAGGACGGAATCCTGAAAGGTTACATGCAGGACCGCCAGAACGCGCGGCTGATGGGCGTCGCGCCCACGGGCAACGGCCGCCGCGAATCCTACGCGGCGTCCGTGATGCCGCGGATGACCAACACCTACATGCTCGGCGGCGACAAGGACCCCGGCGAAATCCTCGAGAGTGTGAAGAAGGGAATCTACGCCACCAATTTTGGCGGCGGCCAAGTTGACATCACCAACGGCAAGTTCGTGTTCTCCTGCACCGAGGCCTATCTGATCGAGGACGGAAAGATCGGCCCCGCGATCAAGGGCGCAACCCTGATTGGCAACGGACCGGATTCGCTGACGCGCGTGTCGATGATCGGCAATGACATGAAGCTCGATCCCGGCGTCGGCGTTTGCGGCAAGAACGGACAGTCGGTACCGGTGGGCGTCGGCCAGCCGACCCTGCGTCTCGACGGCCTCACCGTGGGTGGCACGGCGGCTTAGGTCTTCTTGTAGTACGCCCGATAAGCGGGATCGTTCGAGAAGTAGCGCAGATACGCACCGTCGGGCTTGGTGACGCCGGAGATATGCAACTCGATGGAGCCTTCGCCGAGTTCTTCGAAGTCGTATAGATCGACTCCACCTACGCCTTCGAGCACCGCTCCGTCGTCTGTGATCAGCTCCCAATCAAGCGCGTCGAAACGGGCACGTGCCGCGGAATAGGCGACACCGCTACCCGGTTTCATGGCGTTGCCGAGCTCTCTCACCGCCGTCTGTATCGCGGCATACGGGGCAAGCGGTCGGAACGGTCCACCGGCGCATCCCATCGGCGGGTCAGTGGCCTGCAGATCGGCGTCACCAACGTGCACGCCCTTGCTATAGACTCGAACTGTGAGCATCGGATCGTAACATGGTGATAGATCGGTCCTGCGATCAAGGCTGCAACCTATCGGCGCCTCGACGGCCTCACCATCGGCGGCACGGCGGCGTGATCGTCACGCGTGCGTTAGCAGCGCAACCGTGTCCATCAGGATGTGTGCGCCGATGATGGGCCACAGCCTTTTCGTCCGCGCGAACCAGAAGGCAAAGATCAGACCCGTCGGCACCACGGAAAGGACACCGAGCGGCCCCTGGTAGAGGTGATAGGCCAGCCGGATGGCGGTGCTGACGTTGACGCAGAACCATGCGCTCTTCTGCATCCGCGCCAGCGCCGACATCACATAGCCGACAACGAACAATTCCTCGAACACACCGTTGACGACCGACACGGTGACGGACGTCAGCGGGGGTATGTGTCCGACAACGACATTTCCGCTGGTCTTGACCATCGACATCACGAAGTCCGGAGACACCGACGCGGCGAGATTCCAGATCAGGAACCACGCAGAATAGACGGCCACGAACAGCAGCCCACCGGCGCCCACGTCCTGGAGCGGCGCGTCTTCTGTCAGCCCCAGATCGCGCAGCACCCACTCACGGGCGTGGAGGAACCACAACAGCAGCGCACCAAGAGCAAGCTCCTGACCCGCCAGAAACAGAAGCGACAGGCTGTTGTGATGGGGACCGGAACGCGGAACGACGAGTGAGAGCACTTCGGCCAGCAGGAATGGGCCGAACGCGATGCCGGTGACGATGAAGAATTCCGTACCTGGAGAAAGCCTGCTGAGAAATCTCTTCATGCAAACGCGACAGGGAGAACGGCCCTCAGTATAAGGGCCTCGATGTTGATCTTCAAAATCGTTCACAGCGAGGAATGGCGCGAAGCCGAAGCGACGGGCCTCTATCGCGGTTCGGCGAAGGACCAAGCCGATGGCTTCCTGCACTTTTCCGCTGAGGAACAGCTGATCGGAACGCTGACGCGCTACTACGCCGATGCCGACGACCTCGTTCTAGTAGCCGTCGATGCCGACAGCCTGGGCGACGCGCTGAAATACGAACCTTCGACCGCCGGCGCGCTCTATCCGCATCTTTACGGAGACTTGTCCCTTCCCGCCGTGCGATGGGTTCGGCCGATCGCGCGCGATACACAAGGCGCGTTTCTACTGCCGTGATCACGGCTGAACGGTCAGCTGAGTTGGAGCTCTTTCTTCCAGGCAACTTCGCCGCGCGTCTGATCGGCCGCTGGTTCTAGCGGCACCGCGCCCAAACGATAGGGGTTGGGCTGCACGGAAATTCCGTCCATGGAAATCATGACGCCAAGATCGCGGCTATCGGCGCTCTCGATATGCCGCAACGGCGAGAAAATCGGATCGATTTCCAGATCAATCGGGATCGTTCTTCCGATATACTCGACGGGAATATCGAACCGGTTTTCCGCCCATCCGCGCGCTGCGACCTCTCCCTCCGCTTCGCGCCAGGGAAGACGTATTTTGACTTTCGACTTCGGCACATCAAGCATCTCAGGACGCGAGAAACACAGCGTGAAATTGTCGCCTGCCGGGCTTGTCTGGATCCGAACGTGACGCCCCGTCCAGCAAAACCGGCCAAGCTCCGGGCTTTCCTCCGGCTGCCACAGTCCTGCCTCCCCATAAGGCTCGGGACAGTAGCCATCCTGATAGGCGGCATGTTCCTTGATTGCCGCAAACCCCGCAGTGCCAGGCGCGCGGCGCAGCGAGCGTCCGTCCATCGGCGTCCAGCTCAGCATGAACTTCATCTCGTCGACGCCCAGTTCGTCGCGCAGACGCAGCGCTTCCGCGATGTTTTCGTCGGAATCGTTCCAGCGGAAGAGCAGATAGCGCCAATGTACGAAGGGCTTCGTCTTGCCCGTGCGGCGGCGCTCTTCCATCAGGCGGCGCATCGCGCGCAGCACTTTCTCGAACGATCCAGATTTGTGGTAGCGGCCATAGGTCTCCTGATCGACGCCGCCTGCCGTGAAGCAGATGTAGTCCAGCAAACCCTCGCTAACGATGCGTTCCGCCATTCCGTCCCGCGCCAGCAGAATGCCGTTCGTGCTGGTGGTGATATGCAGATCGGGATTTTTCGCCTTCGCATAGGCCAGCATGTCGAGCGCCTTGGGATGCACGAAGGGCTCGCCGTAATTGTAGAAATATAGCTCCTTGATGTGGGGGCCGGCCTCGTCCATCAGCTTGGTGAACAGCGGCCACGACATAAAATCCTCGCGCCGGAGATGAAAACTGGCGTCATTGGCGATGTCGCACGTCGAATTCCGGCAACGGATGTTGCAGCGAATGGAGGGCTCGATGATCAGCCGGTGCGGGAAAGGCGAACTGGGCCTCAATTGATCGTCATTCTTGCGCGCCGCCGTGGTGTACATGCTGCAACCTTCGCAAGCCTTTCCGGCAAGCAGATCCTCGCGCCGCTTTGCGATGGCCGGTTTGCGCAGCACATCGTGCATCGTTTCCGATTTCAGATTGCCGTAGCTGCGCTGCTTGAATGGATCGTCGAGACCGCAGGTCACCGTCCCGTCGCAGAGGACCGTGGCACCGTGCCAGAGCCAATGACAGAAGAGTTGCGGCGTCGAAGCGCCGTCTTTTCGTTCGACACCCACCTCGTTGCGGAGCATCGTCAATTCCCGCGCCGCATCGCGCGAGGCCGGATCGAGTTCGAGCGCGCGCGCATACATCTGGAGCGCGACGGTCGTGTTACCGGTAATCTTCAGGAGGTGGCCGTATTGCAGATGCGTATCGGCGTCGAACGGTTCGATCTTGAGCGCCTGTTCATAGGCAAGGCCTGCGTCGTCGGTATTACCGGACTCCTTGAGCATGTGGCCGAACTGAACCCAGATCGCAGCGCGGTCGGGCTGCTGCCACAGATACGTCCGATAGAGATCTGCGGCCTCGGAATACCGGCGTGCGTCTCGCGCGCCATCGGCGGCGTGCAGCAATTGCTCGAAGGGAATTTCATTTGGCGCGAGTGGCGAACAGGCCGCCACGCTGCCATCCGGAGCATAAACGTCGTCCAAGCCGCTTACCCCCAGGATGATGTACAACCTAAATTAGAGCATGGTTCTCACAACCCATTCATGTCAAAATTTTAATTTTCACGGAGCCGACGGAGTTTCGGCGTTCGCGCGTTTCATGGCCGCCCGTTTCTCCTTCCGCTCCTTCTTCCGCTCGATACGGTTGAGATTGGGGGGAGGCGCTTTGCGCCTCAGACGCTGGCGGTCCGTGACTTCTCTCTCGACCGTGTCGAGCAAACCGCCTTCCACATCCTCATTGGCGCCGGCCCAGACACGCGCCATAACTTTAATAGCGTCGTCCAACGTCATTTGAGGTTGTTCCACGCGCGGCCGGGAAAATTTCAGCGGCGCAAAGAGAGGGTCGTCCGAATCGTCCCGCGCTCCGCCAAAATATTCTTCTGCGACCTTGTGATTGGATTCACGAAGCGTCCCCATAAATTCGGCGAGCTTTTCGGCGGGAAGCGTCAGCTGCGGTCCCTTGCCGATTTTCGCAAGCAGCTGATGCAGGCGATGCCGCAATGGACCGCGTTGGCCGATGTATCCGTTCATGAGGCGCAAGAATTCGAGGCTCACCGCATCCAGGCTTTCGTTCTGGTTCGGCGGCCATTCGAAGGCCGGATCGTTCTCCACGCCGACGGTTTCCAGGAAATCCTCAATGACGTCGCCGCCCTTCAACGCGTTCCTCTCGAATCTTCGGCAGATCATGGCGTCGCGGCCAAAAACGCCCGCCCACCGGCTCAGCAATTGCCAATAGTCGTAGCGGCGATCGCGCTTGGAATCCTTGGCAGGAAGGCCGAGCGGCCATCGCAGGCCGGTCTTCACGGCGGTCGAGTATGTGCTCAGCAGAAACTCGTCCTGGCGCCGCAAATAAACGACGATGAACATCCGTTCGAAAAAGGGCCGGAGCATATCGTGCAGGGTCTGCACTTCCGCCCGGTTCAGCAAACGCGAAGAACAATGTTCGTTGGAGAGGATCGCGATTCTGCTGGTACTGCCGGTAAACGCCTCCGACAGTGTCTTGGCTATGCTTTCGCGAAATGCGACGAGATCGTCCAGGGAGTGCACAGCGAATATATGTGTGATCGCACGCTGAACCTCTTCCAGAGCTGCCGTCGAAAGAGAAATCTGATTGGAGGGGCCGGGGAGCTTCGGATACTGCACGCCCCGCGCAAGCAGCCGTCCGCGGTTGCTTCGCAGGAATTCCTGAATCGAGGTCGTACCGGTTTTTTCCGTCCCGATATGCAGATAGAGATCCAACCGCGCACCCCTTCGTGATGACAGCTTCCGCGAGTCTTATTTCATCGGTTGCCGCGCGAGAAGAGGTAGAGGCTGGGTTCCTGCTGTCATTTTGATCGGGTAGGATTGACGGCGGTACGGCGGAGAGTGCGATGCGCGATTTGAACGGGGTCAAACGGGAACTCGGCGACGGGTTCAGTGTCGCGCGGGTGTTGCCGCATCCCCACCAGCGCACGGTCGGGCCATTCGTGTTCTTCGACTATTTCGGCCCTGTCGATTTCGCACCGGGAAAAGGGATCGATGTGCGGCCGCATCCCCATATCGGGCTTGCGACCGTCACCTATCTGTTCGAGGGCTCGCAGGTGCATCGTGACAGTCTCGGCAACGCGCAGGAGATTGTTCCCGGCGACGTGAACTGGATGACGGCGGGGCGTGGCATCGTCCATTCCGAACGGACAGGCCGGATGCGCGCGCGCGGGGTCACCGCATGCACGGCATCCAGAGCTGGGTGGGACTGCCGCACGCGCATGAAGAGGACGCCCCCGATTTCCAGCATGTCGCAAAGGCGGACCTCCCCTCTACCGAAATCGACGGCGTGAAGCTCCGCGTCGTCACCGGCAAAGCCTATGGCATGACCTCACCCGTCCGTGTGCCGATGGAAATCTTCTATGTCGACGCGGAGATGAAAGAGGGAAGCACGCTCACGCTTCCGGACGAATACGAAGAACGTGGCGCAATGGTGGTGGGCGGCACAGTGGAGTCCGGTGGCGCGCGCCACGAAACCGGCGCGATGATCTTGTTCGACAAGGGCGAGCGGGCGGAGATCAAGGCATCAGGCGATGCCCGTGTCATGCTCCTTGGCGGCGCACCGCTCGATGGGCCGCGTCACGTCTGGTGGAATTTCGTCTCCAGCTCGCGCGAACGCCTTGAACAGGCGAAGGCAGACTGGAAAGCAATGCGCTTGGGCACCATCCCCGGCGACGACAGGGAATTCATTCCCCTGCCCGATTAGTCTCGTCGCGCAAGCCACGGGAAAGCAGGTGGCACTCCGAGTCACGGTTCTGACTAGCAGGTCCATTCTCAGGGCAAAAGCCGACTGGAGGCCGCGCTGGATGTCTTCCCGACCTACTGGCGTGGCACGACATCCGGGGGCCGGCCGCCATGGACCTCGTGCGCGAACGCCATCAAGGCTCGGCCGACCACCGGGAGAAACCGTGCGCTGTAATGCTGGGAGTCGCCGGCCAACGCCCCTTGGACCCCATGCCCCGCCACCAGTGGCGCCGGATCGAAGATCGGCAAATTTAACTCCTGAGCGGCAACCACCACCTCGTTGCGAAAACCCGCGGGCCAACTGATGGGCCGACCGTCGGAAAGATAGCGAAAGACATAGATCACCGCGCCGATCGGGCAGCCGAGCGCTTCCTGTATCCGGCGGAACCCCTCGGTGATGTCGCTCTTGAAGGCCCGTGTTTCGCTGATGACGGCGCGCGTCAAATCGGCCCGCTCCGTGTCGCCGTGAACATGAGCCAGCAGTTTCGCGGCGGCTGCGGCTCGCACATCCTCGTTCAAGCCCGTCAATCCGACGCGAAGCCATGCGTCCGAGAGTTTCGCCGCTTCGCGTCCCTCAGCCACGATGGGAGCGAGCATCTTCTTCATACCGATGCGGTTGATCGCAAACCCACGAAAGGTAAGTTCGACCGGCGAGGCGGGCTCGATCAACGCGACATCGAGGTCGCGGAAGTCTTCCGCCCCCGCAACAGGACCCACTCTTGGCGAGATACGGCAGAGCGACATGAGCTCGCGCGGAATCCTCCTCGCGCCACGCAGGACCTCGATGAACTGGAACATCTCGCCGAACGTATGCTTCGCTGTGTCGGAGCCGTATTTCTGATCAGCGAGCCCACGCTGGCGCGTCGCCATGACCCTTAGTGGCTGTCGCAGCATACACCCGCCGAATAAGATCGCGTTAAGAGGGGAGACCGCTTCGCGAGGCACCGCCAAATCAGGTAGTGACGCAGTTTGAATTTTAGCCACTTATTGGTGCTGATAGAGCGTGTAGACGAGCTGATAATTCAAAATGTGGAAGTTCTCCTCACTCGGAACTGTGAAGGTTGTGTGCACAACATGAGTCCCTTTTGTCAGGGACGGCTTGCCCTGAAAGCTCATAAGGGTGGACTCAGTTCCAACCTCTTCCCGACACCCGGGATCGGCCGCCACCTCATCAACATAGGTACAAATGATTCCTTGCATCGCAAATCTGTCATGCACCCAATCTGCGTTGAACTGAGTCTCGATAACGAGCGAGCAGCCTGCGTCGCTCGTACATGTCATCGTGTTTTTCCGGTCGATCTTGTTCACGCCCGCCACCAGTTGCAGGTCGGTCGCGCGATGGGTGACGACCTGACCGCTCGAGAAATTGAAACTCTCAGCGAAAGCGGGACCGCACAAGAGAGCGGCAGCTACCGTAGCTATTAAAGCGCGCATGAAAGCCTCCCAAGGGTGAAGGCCTAGCTTAGGCCCACGCACTACCTGAGTCAGTAGCGAAGAAACCTTACGCCGCCCTCTTCTTATATGGCCCGCGCTTCGCTACAGGCGCTTCCTGAGCGGCGATAAGCGCGGCCAGATCTCTCATATCCATAACACGATCCGAGACGCCAGCGGCCATTGCAGGCGTCACGCGAAGCGTTTTGTGGATGCGGCAAAAGTTGTAGTGGAAATAGTGCAGCGCGACCGAAAGAGCGTGGTTTTTAAGCTTTTTCGAGAAGGCGTTCGTGAGGCGGGTAAAGCGGCGGATACTCATACGCATCGTGAGGTTCTGGCGCTCTACAAAGCTTGTATTGACGTGGCGGGCGTCCGGGTTGCCTTCAATGCGGCGCTTGGTTGCGCCAGTGCATACGGCGGGGCTGTAGCGGCGCTGGCCTTCCGGGGCTGCGCCGTAGTGCTTCACAAGCATCGCGTAATCTACATCGCCGCCGAACACACCTTCGATTGCCTCAAGGTATGGCTTGTAGCCGTCCGAAGTAATTTGGACGCGATTGCGAAGGCGCGAACCAAGATCAGAGACAAATTCCATCGCGGTTTCTGCACTGCGATCACCGACGCGCCACGACGCTACAAGTTTTGTGTCGGCATCAATCGCAACCCAAGTCCAAGCATCGCCCGAACGATCCGGCGCAGCCTTCGCACCGGCAACGTTCTTTTGCTTCGCGTAAACGAAGGACCATATCTCATCGAGCTGTAGGCGTTTGCACGGAAGATCGCGAAGCGTCTCATCCTGATACTCGCCAGCAACGCGACCAGCATCAGCGAACAGTTTGCAAACCGTGTTGTAGGAAACATCCACAATCCGCGAAGTGGCGCGAAGGCTATTGCCTTCTACTAGGAGGGTCAGAACCTTCGCGCGATCTTCGAGAGACAACTTGTTCATGCCCTTTTATATAGGGCACCTTTCTAGAGCGGTCAAGCATAAAGTTTTATTTTGAAATCAGGCCGCTTTGGGCTGGGAATTTGCCTCGTGATCGAACAAGTCCATTTGCCTTCCCAACTCAATTACATCGCGTGGAGGCGTAGGAAAGCCAAGCTGCGGCATTACCCACTGGGCGGACAGGGGGCCGTAGACCATGCGATAGAGGTCTGCGGTGCCTTTTTTGGTTCGCATTTCATCCAAGGGCCAGTCCGGGAAGTCGCGGTGTTCGGGCATTGATACGAGGCCGCCGCGAAGATGGCCCTCCATGCGATTGAAAGCCTCTATGTAGGCCAATTTGAATTTGAGGGCCTTTGCGCCGGTGAAGCCCATAACGACGAGGGTGAATCCGTCACGGTCCATGTCATAGGAAGGGCGATGCTTGCCCTGCTCATCGACGTATTCAGCCAATCCAAAATTGGATTGGCCCAATTCTGGTTCGGAATCGACTAACGTCCGAATGGCTCGCATAACGTGCCCGTGGGCGCGGTCGAAGTAGTCGGCAACAAAGCGACTATTGGTCCGGGCGGTGCCTTCCCATTCGAAAACAATGGGCTTGCCAGCCCCGCCGGCAGAGTCCATATCATTGGTCGTCATCATTAACTCCTATGGGTTGGGGATGTGATCGGTGGCGGGGACTGGCCTGCAAGCTTCCCCCGCTGCCGCCTTTACCGGGCGATAGCCCGTTCTTCGCATTGGCTCTTCCATTTTTCGAAGCCGAGTCGGACCAGGGTCCGGAGCGCCTCCGTTTGCGTCGGAATGGCGATCTGTGCCCGGCGGAAATCCTCGATTCTCGCGATTATGTACTCTCCGGTCCTGACCGAGAGAACCCGTGCCTTGGTCGCCATTGTTTACCTTCCGTTCAAATGTATGGCTGGAGTCATCACGAATGTGCCATCCGCCATACAGTTGCGCAAGCCTTTTTTGTGTGGCAAGAGGGTGAACATGTATGGCAGAAGACACACGTTCGTGGCGCGGAATGGGGGGCCCTAATGGCGAAAGAGGCGAAGCGACCGCAGAAGACCGAAGTGCTCTCAATGCGGATGGACCCCAAGACCAGATTCGTATTGGACGTTTTGGCTAGGGTTCGCGGTCAAAGCATCAGCACCGTAGTAGAACGTGCAATCCAAGAGGCCGCTGACAACACGCAAATTGGCGGCGACGGTCCGTTCTCCAAGGATACAAAGACTTGGAAAGATTATTGGCACGTCAATGAAGGCGTCCGGTGGCTAATGCTCGCCTCGGATCAGAACCTGTATCCTACGTTCGAGGACGAGTATCGAGTTGCGTTTACGAAGACGCATTGGCCGTTCTTTTATCACTCAAAGAAATTCGACAGTTACAACGAATGGTCGATAGAAATTCTCTGGCCGCGGTTTGAGGAATTTCTGGATATATGGGCTAAAACAAAATCGAGTGACTATTTTGCTGCAGGGAACGCGATGAGGAAGGCTCTCTCTGATGCGCGCGTCAAGCCGCCGGATTGGCCTCCTAAATCAGATTCCAAACCCTCAGCATCTTTTGATCGCAGCGAAATGGACGATGAGATACCGTTCTAGCTAGCGGAAAATATCAATGTCCAACGCGATCCGCAGCGCGTTGCTCGGCTAGACGATGGAGGAGCGCTGTTCTGGCCTGCTCCACTTTTTCGGCAGGCGCACGCGCGAGCATCATAATCATTTTGTCAAAAGCCTTCGAATCTTCTCGCATAGCTTTTTGCGCCCGTCGAATGAGTACTATTACGCCAACTACTCCGGTCGGAACGGCGCCGAATAGTACCGACCCGACCATGATCGCTGTCCAGATGGATATAACTGTGTCCGGAAAAAACGGCGCCGCGCCGAGTAAAACTACATCTAGGGTTATTGCGAACACGGCCCAGCCGAGACAGACCATGTTTAATCGACCGATAAAGCCACGGTATTTGTCTCGGACGTTTTCAAGTTCACTGGCAAATGCTCGTTCGTTGAATTCCTTGGTTTCACAAAGCGCAGGAATAACACGAAGCATTTCCCGCTCAGTCCAAGCCACGATTGATGCGCCCGCGAAGTCGCCTAATTTGATGATAACTGAATACGCTAGGTTTGCTTCAAAACTGGCCCCAAGGAAATGGCCAAACTCGTGAGCGTGAGCAAAAGGAACCACGACCTCCCCCAGATCAATCTTCTTGATGAGTTAAGACGAGAGTGATCTCAGTTCAGCGAGAATGCTTCCCCTTGACCGATAGAAAAACGAGACGTGAGATAGCCATCCATCCCGATTAACTTACGAATATCTTCGAAGTACTCAGACAAAGAGGTAGCGGTTTTTGAATCGCCAAAATTTGCTATCGCAGCTATCGCTGAGTTGCTGGGATTTGCATCAGCACCAGTTTCCAAGCGATAGGTGCTGGAATCCGCCTCCATGAAATGAGGTACTTCCTCGCCGAGCACTTTTGTTTTGGGAATGGAGACATCGATCAGTCCCTGGCGCGCAGGATCAGCCGCAACTTCACGGAGAAACACGTTCTCTTCGCCGCCGTCGATTAGTCCCGTCTGAATGATGATCGAAAGACGTGACGTGGGATGGCGGAGAAACTTCTTGGCTTGCTCGATCACGGGTTTATGGGCGTAGATATCAATGCCGCTAAGACTTTTCATTCGCAGAGAACCGGTGACGAGATGCACTGTGGTTTCTGCGGTTTCAAACAACTTTGCGATCAAGATTCGCGCGTGAAGTGGGCTTCCATTCGCAATTGGAAGGTTCAGGTGCTCCCGCGCGCACCGATCCACTAACTCGATATACTTTTCGAGCGACGTTGGTTCTCTTCCGGCGAGCATTAGGTCAGGCATGAATCCCTCCCCGCACCATGGCGGGACACGCGCATATACCGAACCTCCTCAGATTTTGCAACCAAGGGTCGATTCGGATAAGAGCCTGTCGGTTCTGTTGCATTTCAGGAGTCCTTGGGCCCCGCACAATAGCGCGGCCAACTGTGACTCGTTCAACGCATGGGGAATATGGTGGCTCCGCCACGGCTTTGCAAATCAATATTTCCGGCAAATCCTAGCTTTTTTGGGTAAATTTGGGACTGAGTTCGCGCGCCAGAGGCCCGGCAAGCTCACTTCCAGCGCGCCTTTGCAGCTTTCTTCGCTATTGCAGAGCGTTCCTTGGCGGATAGGGACTTGGCGCGAGCGGCCCCTCCCTTGAGGCCGCCACGGCGCCCAAGAGCGACGGCGGCGGGGTCTTTGCCGGTATCGTCGGGCGTGGCCGCCACGGCTTCCTCTTCCTCGCCCAAAGATAGGGCGACGATCAGGCGGCCCAACTGGTTTGGGTCTTTGGGTCTCTTGGGGTTGCTTGACCGCTTAGGCATGGGCTTTTTATGTCACGAATTGCGGCAGTTGTCATGCCGGTCAACACTTCGCATCGGGCCTGTCAAATTTCAAAATGCGTCACTACCCCAAATCATTATCCCTGTGCTGCCAATCGTGCACCATGCTACCATGTTCCGACAGCTCGTCATCCTGAGGTGCGAGCGGAGCGAGCCTCGAAGGATGACCCGACAATTCAAGTCGGAAAATATTGCTCTAACCGTGCCTCAGTTTCAGCGCGAGGATCGTGCCGGAGAAGACCAGCGTCACGGCGTTCGAGAGGATCAACGGAAGATCGTTCAACATCACGCCGTAGATCAGCCAGAGCACGAGGCCGGTCACATAGATCAGGAACATCACAAGCGAGATGTCCGCGGTCGAGCGCGTCCGCCAGGTGCGAAGAACCTGCGGCAGAAACGCAACCGTGGTCAGAACGCCCGCGACCATTCCGACAAGTGTAACAAACGGCATATTCAATCCCCTCGATGCAGGTAAGACCATGCCGGCATCAAGGCCTTGATGCAATTGCGCGTGACGCGCGCGAAAGCCTACGATTGCATCAGCGCAAAATCGGAGACACACGATGAAATACAATCAGCTCGGCAGCACCGGCATGTTCGTTTCGGAAATCTGCCTCGGCACGATGACGTTCGGCGGCGGTAGCGGATTTTGGAAGGTCGTCGGCGAACTCGATCAGAAGAACGCGACGGGGCTGGTATCGCGCTCGCTCGAAGCCGGCGTGAACTTCATCGACACCGCCGACGTCTATTCGGAAGGGCAATCCGAAACGATCACCGGTCAGGCGCTGAAGGACATCGGCATCCGGCGCTCGGACATCGTGCTGGCCACGAAATGCTATGGCCGCACGGGCAAGGGGCCGAACGACATCGGTGCAAGCCGCGGCCATATCATGGACTCCGTCGCGCGCAGCCTCGAACGGTTGCAGACCGATCACATCGACCTTTACCAGATCCATGCCACCGACAGCGTGACGCCGGTCGAGGAAACCATGCGCGCGCTCGACGATCTCACCCGCAACGGCATGGTCCGCTATGTCGGCGTGTCGAACTGGCAGGCGTGGAAGATCATGAAGGCGCAGGGCGCGTCCTATCACCATGGCTGGGCGCGGTTCGAGACGTTGCAGGCGTACTACTCGATCGCCGGCCGCGACCTCGAACGCGAGATCGTGCCGCTGCTCAACGACCAGAAGATCGGGCTGATGGTATGGAGTCCGCTGGCGGGCGGCCTGCTGTCCGGCAAGTTCGGCCCGGGCAGCAACGGCCCCGAAGGCGCGCGCCGCGTGGCGTTCGATTTCCCGCCGGTCGACAAGGACCGGGCCTGGAAATGCGTCGATGCAATGCGCGAGATCGGGAATGCCCGAGGCGTTTCGGTGGCGCGCGTGGCCCTCGCCTATGTCCTCGCCAAACCGTTTGTCACGACCGTCATCGTCGGAGCGAAGACGATGGAACAGCTGGACGACAATCTTGAGGCGGCCAAGCTGGCGCTCACGCCCGGCGAAATGAAGGCGCTGGACGATGTCAGCGCCCTGCCCAGCGAATACCCCGGCTGGATGCTGGCCCGCCAGGGCGCGGAGCGTGTACCCCAGCCGAAATCGTGATAGCGTCCTCCGACTCGTTCAGGGGGATTTCATGAAGACGTTGATGCTGATCGTCGGCATTCTGGCCTTGCTGCTTGGCCTGCTTTGGATCGGCCAGGGGATGGGCATGATAACCCAGATCCCGTCACCCATGATCGGCGTCATGCGCTGGACCTATTACGGCATGGCGACTGCAGTTATCGGAATCGGGCTGATCTGGTATTCGCGCCGCTAGAGCGGTTTTGGTTTAGACGCGTTCATCCAACCGTCATGGCTGCCGCAGAAGGCAGCGTGAATGGACTGGGGAGGCATTGCAAATGCCTCCCCATATCCATTTCGACATCTCATTGGCCATTACAGAGTGCCGCCGCCTTTCAGATTGCTTCGAAACGACATCCGGCCGCGAAAGCATCGGTACGTGGCTGCTTGCGGCCTTCGTGACTTGGGCACCCCATGCGCTTCGAGACCCAGCGCTGCAAATCTGGATGTACGGTGCGGTCACCCGTTGCATGACTGAGGAATCGAAAAATGGAAACTTGGAAAGTGACCACTTCGTCTGTAATCGCGATCAGAATGTTTTCTGTCGCGGTTGCTGTCATAGGCGCAACAGGCACTAGTTACGCCGCATCCGCTGGAGCAGTCAGCCAAGACGAAGTCGCCATCTATAAATCGGTGTTGGCATCTTGGTTTGATGGAAAGCCGGAACGGCAGCTGGTCGACTATCACCTCGGCGCATCCCCTTCAGCGACGGACCCCGAACTTCAAGAATGCACAAAGGGGCTGCGCTTCGCCGGAGACGCTCGGGCAACTCAAGAGTCACTCGTTGGCGTTGATTTCGAAGGGGGCGCTATCCATCTTATTGATGGATCGAAATGGAACCCCAACGATCCCGGACAGGCTATCGCAAATGGTAAGTCTGTCGGAGCGGCGGTGGATGAGGGACTTGCTCATTCGCTCATCTCATTTTCACAAGCCACTTTCAGTTACGACGGAAGAGATGCGCTGGTTAATTTTTCGATGGTGTGCGGCTCTCTTTGCGGATCAGGCTCGACGATTCATCTGCGCAAGTCCGGAACGCAGTGGAAAGAAGTGAATCGTTGTCGCGAATGGATTTCTTGAACCGCTGCGTATTGTCGGCTGCTATTGGCGCAAAGCCGACTATCTAGCGATATTCCGTTTGCGTTGCAGGCAAGCTGAACATCCTGATGTTGTGGTCCATGTGCCCGGATGGACCACGCCCACTTTGAGAAGGACCTGTCGGCCCGGCCTGCCGTAGGGCAAGGACACTTGTTGGAACTAGGCTATGCCCACTTTGCGCCAGAAACGGACCTTCCGTCGGATGGTTCCGACAAGCGTTTTCGGCCTGCAATTGGGTATGATCAGGAATCGCATAAATAACCCAGAGAGAATGGATACGCTGCGCGTATGTGCCACTTCATCAGCCTGATCGTACCAACTGGGGACGCCGGCGCTGTGCGTACGATCATGGAACGGCATGGCCGCGCAGCGTTCCCTATCGACAACCCTTCCGTCCGCAAGGTGCTACGTGACGGGGAGCATCAATTCATCACCACACACGGCCATTGCGACTGTGGCACTGTTCTGGCCCCTCGCCATAAAACGCCCGAGGCATTCGAGGAAAAGCTCGCCAAAGAAGCAGTCCGGATGAAGCGCAAGGGATGGTCGGAAGCGAAGATCGCACGCGCTATCGAGGATCAACGCAAGGCCGATGCGCGACCAGATGGCGGCGGATCGGATAGCATCGAACTTTGGAGCGCCGTGCTCCGCGACCTCGGCGAAGAGCTAAAGCTCCCCTATATTGGGCTGCTGGTCAGGTTATATTCGGGGGCGATTGCCACTGAAGCGTTCACCGCCACGCGCCGTGACGTCGAAAAGGGGGTGACACGGAACGAAGCACTCGCGTCGATGGAGCACGACGAGGTGACCATCTTTTGGCTGAACTGAACCGGAAAGTTGATGACACAACCAAGCATTGTCCGCCTTTGGCGTATAGCGGATATTGAACGGCGTGGCTTTTACGGCGAGGGCGGACTTACCATTCTGACGTTATGGTCTATATGCCCGGCACTCGCCCCGCGACTTGGCCGCTAGAAAGGCGATACGCCGCTAAGGCTCTTTGCGCGGACTAAACTTCACGAAGACCAGCTCCGGGTCGTCGGCGTTGAGATTCTGGATCTCGCCGCTGGGCTCGTAGCTGCGTTTTTCGAGCAGCGCGCGCATGGGCGCATTGGACTCGTTCGTCGACGTGAAGAGGCGGTCGGCGTGCCGTGCGCGCTCGATCGTCTCAAGTAGTGCGTCACCGACACCATGACGCCGCATGCTTTCCGCGACGTAGACCAGTTCGATAAAATCGCGTCCGAAAAAGCTGGTCGAGAGAACGCCGTAGCCCGCGATCGCCTTGTTGTATTCGCCGACCCAGCAATTCCTCGCGGCGATCGCGGCATCGATCCGCTCACGGCGTTGCAGGTCGGACGCCACGCGCGGATCGCAATCCGCAATAGCGCGGCGGTCGCGCGTTGCCGCCAATCTCACCTGTACGCCGCTACGCATGATCAAAGACTAGAGGGGACACCGCTCAAAGAAAATTATATTCTTTAAACAAGGGCGCGAGATCGCGGTTCCATTCGCCGTGATAGCGTCTCAGAAGTTCCTCGCCGCGCGTATAGCCGCGATCCACCAGCTCGCGCAGGGGATTGAGGAAACCATCCTCTGTCGCCCCAGCGGAATCTTCCTCGGCGCGGCGCAGCAAGCCCGCCGACGAAATTTCGAGCATGCGATGGGCCAGTTCCCCGACCGTGGTTTTGCGGAATGGCATCTTGAACCCGAGCACCGGCACCGCGCTGCGCATCGACTGCCGCTCTTCCGCCGTCCAGTCCTTCACCAGATCCCAGGCCGCGTCGAGCGCGGTCTGGTCGTAATAGATGCCGGTCCAGAGCGCGGGCAATCCACAGATCCGCCGCCAGCTTCCACCATCGGCGCCGCGCATCTCCAGAAAGCGCTTGAGCCGCACCTCCGGAAAGATCGTGGTGAGATGATCGGCCCAATCGGCCATCGTCGGCTCGATGTCCTTCACTTCCGGAATCTTGTGCGTCAGAAAATCCTTGAAGCTCTTGCCTGACACATCGATGTATTTGCCGTCGCGATAGACGAAGTACATCGGCACATCGAGCACGTAGTCGACATAGCGCTCGAACGACATGCCGTCTTCGAACACCCAGGGCAGCATCCCGGCGCGGTCGTTGTCCACGTCGGTCCAGACCTGCGAGCGGTACGACAGAAAGCCGTTCGGCTTGCCCTCGCGGAACGGCGAGTTCGCGAACAACGCGGTCGCGACCGGCTGCAGCGCCAGGCCGACGCGAAACTTCTTCACCATGTCGGCTTCGGACGAGAAGTCGAGGTTCACCTGCACAGTGCAGGTCCGGAACATCATCTCATGCCCATAGCCGCCCACCTTGGGCATGTAGGCGCGCATGATCTTGTAGCGGCCTTTGGGCATCTGATGGGTTTCGGCCATCGACCAGGTCGGCGCAAAGCCGAGGCCGATCACACCGGCGCCGATGTCACCGGCGACCGCGCGCACCTGCTCCAGATGCGTGTTCACCTCGGAGCACGTCTCATGAACGGTCTTGAGCGGGGCGCCGGAAAGTTCGAACTGGCCGCCGGGCTCGAGACTCAGCGACGCGCTATTCTGGGAAAGACCGATGATGTTGTCGCCTTCGCGCACATCCTCCCAGCCGAAGCGGCGCATGCCCTCGAGCAGCACCCGGATGCCCGGTGTGCCCTCATACGCCAAAGGCTTGTGGGTCCTCAAATCGTAGACGAATTTCTCATGCTCGGTACCGATGCGCCAATCGGCTTTCGGCTTGCAGCCGTCGGCCAGATGGCGCACCAGATCGTCGCGCGACCCGATCGGGCCGCCGGCGGATTGGGGTATAGACATACGGACGCCTCTCCTCCCGCAATCCAAAGCGGGTATTGCCCGGCCGGCAATATGTAAATTCTGAACCGCCCGTTCAGCGGTTGGTATGTAATAGGCAGACACGTTTCCGGCAAGACAGGTTTCCGGAAGACTGGCCGGATTTCAGCCCCTTCACAATCGATTGAGAACCCTGCGATCGCATGGCACGGGGCCCCCCTCTGCTGTTATCGTGGCCGCGCCGGTTTCAAGGAGAGTTTCATGTCATCCATTGCAGTTCGCGCGGCGCATGTCGCAGGGGGCGGCGCACTCGCGCTTATGCTCGTGCTGGGTAGCGCGAGCACCTGTCTTGCGGATTCTCCGGCACGGGTTGATCGCTCCCGCCCTACCCCGGCACCGGTCTATCCTGACTCCGCGCAGGTAACGGGCGAACAGGGCGACGTGCTGCTCGACGTTTATGTGACGGCAGGCGGGCATCCGCGCAAATTCCGCGTTAATCAATCCAGCGGTTATTCCGATCTCGACAATGCCGCCGCGGAAGCCGTGGCAAACTGGCAGTTTGTTCCGGCCGTTCAAGGCGGTGACACGGTTTCAGCGTGGACGACGGTGAAAATCCATTTTGAATTGCCGAAGGCCGCCGAAGCCGCTCCTGCGAGCACGCCCTCTCCACAGCGTTAACCGCCGCGCCAGTCCCCGCGTAATGCCTGCCAAACTGTAAGCGCCGCCAGCGCAGCGGTATCGGCGCGCAGGATGCGCGGGCCGAGCGAGACCGGCACAACGAAAGGTAATGCACGGACCCGCGCGCGTTCCTGGGGATCGAATCCGCCCTCAGGACCTGTGAGAACCGCCCAAGGCTCTGCGCCCGCATCGCTCAGCGCATCGGCGATCGGCCGCGCATCGCCGCCTTCATCGCAAAACAGCAAGCGGCGATTTGCCGGCCAACCGGCGAGCAATTTTTCCAGCTCTGTCAGTTCGCCGATATCCGGCACGCTCAAGCGGTCCGACTGCTCCGCCGCCTCGATCGCGTTTGCACGCATGCGCTCCAGATTGACGCGGGCCACGATCGTGCGGCGGGTTTTGACCGGCTGGAGCCGGGATACGCCGAGCTCCGTCGCTTTCTGGGCCAGATAATCCGCGGGCGTTTTCTTGACCGGTGCGAAGACGAGCCAGAGATCGGGAACCGCGCGCTGTGGCGCGGTCTGTGCCTCGCATTCCAGAACGCAGTTGCGCTTGCCGACCTCGGCGAGGCGCGCGCGCCATTCGCCGTCGCGGCCATTGAACAGGCGCACGTGATCGCCGGCTTTGGCGCGCATCACATGAAGCAGGTAATGCGCCTGCCCATCCGCCGGTGCGACGCGCAGACCCGAACCAAGATCCGCCTCGACAAAGAGACGCACCTTGCCGCCGGGTTCCGTTAGCTCCGCGCTCATGACACACTTGATCCGCAATGACCGCGGAACCGCAAGCCCTGAAACCCGCAGACGCCGTGCTTGGCGACTGGGTCGACCGCGTCCCGCCGCGCGTGCAGCCCTTCCTCCGGCTGATGCGGCTGGACCGTCCGATCGGCACGTGGCTGCTCTACTGGCCGTGTGTGTTCGGCCTGTTGCTGGGCGCCACAGCCGCCGACCGGCCTTTCACGAGCCTGCGCGACTGGTGGCTGATCGCGCTCTTTGGCATTGGCAGCATCGTGATGCGCGGCGCGGGGTGTACCTATAACGACATCGTCGATCGCGATATCGATGCCAAAGTCGCGCGCACGCGCGGCCGCCCGATCCCTTCCGGCGCCGTCACCGTTCGGCAGGCGTGGCTGTTTCTGGCAGCACAATTGCTGATCGGATTGCTGATCCTGCTTCAGCTCAATCTGTTCTCGATCGTGCTTGGCGCGGCTTCGCTGCTGCTGGTCGCGGCCTATCCCTTCATGAAGCGCATCACCTGGTGGCCCCAGGCCTGGCTCGGCCTCACCTTCAATTGGGGTGCTTTGCTCGGCTTCGCAGCGCAGACCGGCCGCATCGATCTCGCCGATGTCATGCTCTATGCGGGACTGTTCTTCTGGACGCTCGGCTACGACACGATCTACGCCCATCAGGACAAGGAGGACGACGCGCTGATCGGCGTCAAATCCACCGCCCTTCTTCTCGGCGATCGATCGAAGGAATGGATCCTGGGCTTTTACGCCGTGGCGTTCACGCTCGTCCTGGCCAGCGGGTTCACCGACCACGCCGGCTGGCCGTTCGCTTTCGTGATGCTGGCCGCGGGCGGGCATTTTCTGTGGCAGGTGCGCGCGCTCAACATCGCCGATCCGGAGCGATGCCTGAAGCTCTTCCGCTCCAACCGCGACGCCGGCGCATTAATCGCCCTCGCGTTTCTGGCAGCCGGCCTCATCAGTTAGACGGCGCGCTTTCGGTCCGCCCTCCCGGCGCGTCCGACGTGGATCACTTCAAATCGTCAAACACGATTGAGAAGTTTGGGAGGCTAAGTTCCCGTTTGGCAACGTCGAACTGTTTCTCAGTTAGAGGACCGACGATGTGTTCGGGGCTGCTTCCCCAGCCGCGTCGTTCTTCTCTAATCCGGGCAAAATAGAAGAACTCGGAGACATCTCGCTTGGTCGATTCATTGGCGTGCGGATGCCGTGCAACTACGACGTAGTTGTTATCTCCGCCTGCCGCGTAAACCGTCGCATTTGGAAGACCGTCGATGGCGCAACCCTGATCTGGTTCGCCCGGGCAGCGAAACAATGCCATTTGATCGCGTGTTTCAAAGTAGGAAAGATAAAACGGGCCGACCACATGAGTGTTCTGAGGCTCGCAAGCCGTCAGAAACAACAACGTCAACGCGATTATTGCCGCACTCAAGCGCATGTTACGAAACGCTCCAGCGGTTGCGGGCGACATTCAGCAACTCAATGAGTTTAGACGGTCTGACTTCCCACCCACCTGCGTAGCACTCCATCGTTAGCCAAGACTACATGGGCCAATGATTGTTGTCCTCCGGTAGGGGGGCAAAACGGTTGCGATAATGCGGACATATAGACCACAACGTCGGAGTGGTCAGTTCACCCTAGCGGAAAATTCAAATCTATTTCGCAAAGTCGGCAATGGCGGCCAGTCTTATCAGTTAGACGGTGTGCCGTTCGGGTCCTTGTCATAGCCAAAGACTTCGTAGAGGAGCCATTCGCGCTCGCGCACGCGCTGCGTGAGCGCCGGCGAGACGCTGTCGCGTGTGAGACCGGCGATCTTGCGGCTGGCGTTTCGAACCGGAAGATTTGCGACGAAGTCAGTCTCATCCGGAAGCGGCTCTTTGAGCTTGAGCCGGGCCTCGTTGCGCTTCAGGAACGCGAAAAAGTCGCCGCCGAGGTTCTCGATCCGGACATGATCGCGCCAGACACGCCGCCCAAACAGCGCCCTGATCGCGTCCCGGTCGCTGAATCTGTTGCTCTCCATCGTCTCGTGCGCGTTCGGCATGCTGACGAGAAGCAGACGGAACGACAGCAGCCCGATGGCCGCGCGCGGTGCATGACGCGCATATTCCTTGTTGAGTGAATCGGCATTCTCAGGATCGAGTACGAACTCCACCCAGCGCTCGAACGCCTTCACGCTCGGCTCGTAGAAGCCTTCCTGTCCGCTCCGACGCATCCTGTTGTAGAGACCGCCCATCCGCTCCATCGTCGCGAAGTTGAACAGCGAGATGTAGAGGGACACCGGCTCGCGAATCGAGACGAAGGACGGCTTGGAAGGGTCGTAGTCTTCGCGTGGTCCGTCATGGACGCTGCGATAGAGGAGCGGCTCGTCGAGGATGGCCCGCAGCGCCTTTTTGATCGTGGTGGAACCGGTCTTCTGGAGATCAAAATAGGCGACGTTCTCGAATTCCTGCACGATGACGCTTCCCCTGCGGCGGCTTCAATATTGCTGTTCGCGCCGGAAAACACGAGCTAATATCACGCCATGAACGTCGAGCGTTTCGATCCGACGACCTGCTTCTCGCCGCAAGAGATGGCCGCCGTGCGCGCGCGCTCGGATATCCGGGGGCTGTTCTGCGTCGCGCATGCGTGGGCCGTCATCGGCATTGCGATGGCGGTCTATGCGCTCTGGCCAAATCCCCTGACCTTCATCGCCGCCGTGCTGGTGATCGGCAGCCGCCAGCTCGGGCTCGCGATCCTGATGCACGATGCGGCGCACGGCGTCTTGATGCGCACGCACTGGCTGAACGAATGGGTGAGCCAGTGGCTTTGCGCCTATCCCGTCGGCGCCGACACGATCTCGTATCGCCATTATCATTTGAAGCATCACCGCTCGACGCAGCAGAAGGACGATCCCGATCTCGGCCTGTCGGCGCCGTTCCCGATCACGAAATCGAGCTACCGGCGCAAGTTCATCCGCGACATCACCGGACAAACCGGATTCAAGCAGCGCCGCGAGCAGTTCCGCCGCGCTTGGGGCGGAAACAACCTCAGCTTTGTCCAGCATATCAAAACATTCTGGGAGAAACTGGGTGGCGTGCTGACAGCGAATTTCGTTTTGCTCGCGATCCTTACCGCGTTCGGCAAGCCGCATTACTGGCTGATGTTCTGGCTGCTGCCGAACATCACCTGGCAGATGGTCATCACCCGCATCCGCAACATCGCCGAGCACGCGGTCGTACCCGACAACAACGATGTCTTCCGCAACGCGCGCACGACCTATGCCGGGCCGGTGATGCGAGCGCTCGTGGCGCCCTACTGGGTCAACTACCACGTCGACCATCATTTGCTGTTCTATGTGCCGTGCTACAATCTGACGAAGCTGCACGCGATGCTGCTCGCGAAAGGCTTTGGTCCGCGCATGGAGATCCGCAGGAACTATCGCGAGATCCTGTCGCTTGCGATGTCGAAGCCGGAACCGCAGCCCGCGTGAACGATCCGCGCGCTTTCGTCCTCGCCAACACCGCCCTGATCGCGCCGCCGCTGGTGCCCGAAATCCAGCTGCACCTCGCGACAGAAGTCGTGCCGCTGTGGCGCAAGACGGAGGAAGAGCTGGAGGCAGAAGGCGTGCCTCCGCCCTATTGGGCCTTCGCCTGGGCCGGCGGTCAGGCACTCGCGCGCTATGTGCTCGATCACCCCGAGTCCGTTGCGAAAAAGCGCGTCCTCGATTTTGGATCCGGTTCCGGTCTCCTTGCCATCGCAGCGGCCAAATCGGACGCGGCCGGCGTCCTCGCGGTTGACATCGATCGCTTTGCTAACGCTGCAATCGTGTTGAATGCCGAGGCCAACAATGCCCGTGTCGATGTCAGGGCTGAGGACGTGATCGACAGCGACGACGGCTGGCAGACCGTTCTGGTGGGCGATATGTGCTACGAGCGCCCGCTGGCAGAGCGGCTTCTTGTCTGGCTTCACAAGCTGACGGCACGCGGCGCGACCGTTCTGCTCGGCGATCCGGGGCGGAGCTATTTTCCCAAATCCGGCGTCGAGAAGCTCGAAACCTATCGCGTGCAAACGACACGCGACCTCGAAGACCGCGAAATCCGGGAGACCAGCGTCTACCGGCTTCTCTAGTTCCGCGCTACGCTGCCCGAAATGCGCAACAACATCGCTCGAATGTTTCTTTTGGCGCTCACACTCGCGGTGGCGATGACCGGCGCCGCGTATGGCTACAAGCTGCGCACGCTCTATTCGTTCTGCAGTCAGGGCGGATGTGCGGACGGACGCGAGCCGGCGTCGGGGCTTCTGCGTGACTCGTCGGGCAACCTTTATGGGACCGCCTTGTTCGGCGGCGCGAATGGTGTTGGCGCCATCTACGAGCTTGTCCCCAATGCACGGCAAACGAAGTGGAAGTACAAGGTGCTCTACAGCTTCTGCACACAGGCGGGCTGCGAAGACGGCAGCGATCCGCTTTCGAATTTGATCATCGACAGCGCCGGAAACCTCTACGGAACGACCATGGCTGGCGGCGCGAATGATGGCGGCGTTGTCTACCGGCTTGTGCCGAACGCGAAGCACACAACATGGACGCTCGAGACTCTCTACGCATTCTGCTCCGCAAGCGATTGCGTGGACGGCCGCCTGCCACAATCCGATCTCGCCTATGCCGGTAAGGGATCGGGCGCGCCCTACGATGGCGCCTCGCCCTTGTACGGCACGACTTCGCTAGCGGGTGCGCATCACCAGGGTGTGGTGTTCTCGATAACCCCGAACGGCCAATCGTGGAACGAGCAGGTGCTCTATGATTTCTGCGCGCTCGCGAATTGTTCGGACGGGGCCGGCCCGACTGCGGGCGTGTTGATCGATGCCCAAGGCAACATTTTCGGGACGACGTATTATGGCGGGCAGAGCAATCAGGGAACCGTGTTCGAACTGAGTGCCGCGCGAGGCGGTGAGACCGAGACGGTGCTGCATAGCTTCTGCGCGCAGCAGGACTGCCTCGATGGCGCGTTCCCCGAGGCGGGCCTGATCATGGATGCTGCGGGAAACCTCTTTGGCACCACGTTCGGAGGCGGATCCAAGGGCAGGAACTGCGACGACATCGGCGTCAGCGGTTGCGGCACGGCGTTCAAGCTCGTGCCGGATGGCGACGCGTCCCAACTGACCGTGCTGCACGATTTCTGTGCAAAAAAGAACTGCACCGATGGCGGCTATCCGCTGGCCGGCCTGACGATGGACGGTGCCGGCCATCTTTACGGCGCAACGCTCTATGGCGGCGGACACGGCGCGGCGCCGGGATCCGGGATGGTGTTCGATCTGAGCGCCGCGAAGCCGCTTTATGCGTTCTGCAAACGGGATGACTGCTCCGATGGTGCCTTGCCCGAAGGCAATCTGATTCAGGACGCTTCGGGCAACATCTTCGGCACCACGCTCCAAGGCGGAGCGACCGGCAACGGTACGGTGTTCGAACTCGTGCCGTAGCCCTTACGGAACAAGACCGCCGCGGACTACCACAACGATCAGCGCAAGCCACAATGCCGCGGCGAAGCCGAACGCGGCGTCTCTTGGCCGAAGGATAATGATCGCGCGCATGTTTTGCCCCCCACTGCGCTGACAGATAAACAGATATTGCTAACGGCCGGTCTACGCTTTGGCGGTGACATCCCCTGCTGCCCGAAGACCGCCCGTGACGCGCGCGATCTCGTCCTTGAGGTGCAGCTTCCGCTTCTTCAGCCGGGCGACGAGGAGTTCGTCGCAGGTGGGCTGCTCGCTGAGCGCTGAGATCATGTAGTCGAGATCGTGATGCTGCTCTGTGAGGTCGGCATAGCGCCGCGCCAATGCGTCGGCAGACGCAGTTTCGTATTCGCCGGAAACCTGCAACTCATGGGAACGCATAGTGACACCCTTTTCGAATGTGACTCTGCTTCCCTGGAACACCCCACCCTACCCATTGCCGCCCGCCGTCCCCGCAGCTTGGCTGAGCACTATAGTTAATAAAGTACTAATAGCGCTGAAAATTCGTTAATGTCAAGAAAGTCTTCCGTAGACGGACGAACGATTCGTTCTCGCGAAATAGAAGCGATTGGCTCTCTTGACAGCGATCTCTGCTGCTGGCTTTATAGAACAAAAGGGGAACTTCCTATGCCTGCTGATGGATATCTCGACTACATCGAGCTGCCGGGAACGGACATTCCGGCCACCAAGACATTCTATGGATCGGTGTTCGGCTGGAGCTTCACCGATTATGGGCCGGACTATGTCGCGTTCGACAGCGCGGGACGCCAGGGCGGCTTCAATGCCGAGCGCAAGGTCGTCGCGAGCGGCGGACCGCTGATCGTCCTCTATGCCGCCGACCTCGACGGGATGGAGGCGAAGGTCAAAGCTGCCGGCGCCGAAATCATCTCGCGCGAATCCTTCGAGGGCGGAAGACGCTTCCACTTCCGCGACCCGAACGGCAATGAAATCGCCGTGTGGACAAAGGCCTAGCAGCCCTCCCCGTTTGTCGGTTTAGCCGACGCATGCCAAAGTGACCCCCAAGATGGTTCGCTTCGCGGACCCAAAAACATGTCGAAGGGGGCAGTTCTCATGGCCGGAATTCCGGAAGATCCCGTTGCCGAGGTCCACGATCTCAAACGCGCGCTGGGCCCGACCCATCTGATCGCCTTAGGGATCGGCGCCATCATCGGAGCCGGCATCTTCGTGCTGACCGGCCACGCCGCCGCCAGTTATGCCGGCTCGGGCGTGGTTATCTCCTTTGCCATCGCCGGCACGGGCTGCCTGTTTGCCGGTCTCTGCTACGCCGAATACGCCGCCATGATCCCGGTCGCCGGCAGCGCCTACACCTACACCTACGCGACCATGGGCCGGCTCATGGCCTGGATCATCGGCTGGAACCTGGTGCTCGAATACCTCGCCGCTGGATCGACGGTCGCCGTGGGCTGGTCTGGCTATTTCAGCGATCTCATGGCGAAACAACTCGGCATGCCGATCCCGGCCGCGTTCGACGGCGCGCCCTTCAAGCTCGAAGGCTTTCACAACCTCGTGGCCACGGGCGCGTACTTCAATCTTCCCGCCGTCGCGCTGGTCGCCCTCGTCACCTTCGTCCTGATCGTGGGCGTGAACATGAGCGCGAACTTCAACAATTTGATGGTCGCCATCAAGCTCTGCATCGTGCTGGTGGTGATCTTTGTCGGTTTCGGTCACATCGTTCCCGCCAACCACGAGCCGTTTATCCCGCCGAATACCGGAACGTTCGGGCAGTTCGGATGGACCGGCGTGTTCCGGGCCACCGGCGTGATCTTCTTCGCCTATATCGGCTTCGATGCCGTCAGTGTCGCCGCACAGGAAGCGCGAAATCCGCAACGCGACGTGCCCCTCGGCATTCTGGGTTCGCTGCTGATCTGCACGGTGCTCTACATGCTGATGTCATGGGTAGTGACCGGCATCGCCGCCTATCCGACCCTCAACGTCGCCCACCCCGTCAGCCAGGCCGTGGAAGCCATCCCGGAAACACAGTGGCTGACGCCTTATGTGAACGTTGGCGCCGTGGTCGGCCTCGCGTCCGTGGTGCTCGTGCTGTTGCTCGGCCAGTCGCGCATCTTCTACGCGATGGCTAAGGATGGCATGATCCCGCCACTGTTCAGCGAGATCCACCCGCGCTTCAAGACACCGTGGCGCGGCTCGCTCATCACCGGCGCATTCTGCGCGCTGGGTGCGGGAATCTTGCCGCTCGATATCCTGGGCGAGCTCGTGTCCATCGGCACGCTTCTCGCCTTCGTCATTGTCTGTGCCGGTGTGATGATGCTGCGCGTACAGCGCCCGAACGTGAAGCGCCCATTCCGCGCGCCGCTGATCTGGCTCGTTGGCCCGCTCGGCATCTTCATGTGCGGCTTCATGATGGTGTTTCTGCCTGGGGACACGTGGCTACGGCTCTTCGTCTGGACCGTGATCGGCCTTGTGATCTATGGGCTCTACAGCCGCTTCCACGCCAAGCCTCCGCGCTTCAAGCTCGAGGACGCGGCCTGAAATGAGCACAACCGAACTGTCGGAGCAGCCCGATCCGGTCGTGGCAGAGGAGCACGCGCTTAAGCGCACCCTCGGTCCCGTTCACCTCACCATGCTGGGTATCGGTGCCATCATCGGCGCCGGTATCTTCGTCTATACGGGACAGGTTGCCGGCGCCTATGCGGGGCCGGCGGTGCTCGTTTCGTTTGTCGTCGCGGCATTGGGCTGTCTGTTCGCAGGACTCTGCTATGCCGAGTTCGCGTCGATGATCCCGGTTTCGGGCAGCGCCTATACCTACGCCTACGCCACGATGGGCCGCTTCATGGCGTGGTTCATCGGCTGGAATCTGGTGCTGGAATATCTTGTCTCGTCTTCGGCGGTCGCCGTCGGCTGGTCGGGATACTTCACCGAGCTGATGCAGATCCTGCACATCAACTTCCCGGCGTCGCTCGCCAATGCGCCTTTGTGCGTGGTCGGAGACCCGCCGCCGTGTCCAACTCCCTGGGCGGACACCGGCACCGGCTTCACGTGGTTCATCCACCAGTTCGGTCTCACGGGCGCGATCGGGAATTTTCCGGCGGTGCTGCTGATCCTGGTGCTGACCTGGGTACTCGTCGTCGGCGTGAAGGAATCCGCGAACACCAACGCTATTATGGTGGGTGTAAAGCTCGTCGTCGTGCTGCTGGTGATCTTGTTCGGCGCCAGCTTCATCAACTGGAACAACTTCACCCCGTTTGTGCCGGCCAACTCGGGCCAGTTCGGACATTATGGCTGGAGCGGCGTGGCGATGGGCTCCGCCATCATCTTCTTCGCCTATATCGGATTCGATTCCGTTTCGGTCGCGGCGCAGGAATGCCGCAATCCGCAGCGCGACCTTCCCATCGGGATCATGGCGTCGTTGTTCATCTGCACGGTGCTCTACATCGCCATCTCGGTCGTGCTTCTCGGCATCGCGAACTACAAGACAATGATCGATGTACCGAACCCGGTGTCGTTCGCCGTCGGCAAGATCTCGGATATCCACTGGCTCGTGCCTGTGATCGATGTCGGCGCATCGGTCGGCCTCGCCTCGACGATCTTCGTCGGCCTCTACGGCCAATCGCGCATCTTCTATTCGATGTCGCGCGACGGCTTTCTGCCGAAGATGTTTGCGAGCGTACACAAGCGCTACCACACGCCGCATCGCGGCACGATCATCACCGGCATCTTCGCAGCGGCGCTGGCCGCCGTGTTTCCGCTGAACCTGCTGGGCCAGTTGGTGTCGATCGGCACCTTGCTCGCGTTTGTCGTCGTGTGCCTGGGCACCATGATCCTGCGCGTTCAGGCCCCGAAAGCGAAACGCCCTTTCCGGACGCCGCTTGTCTGGGTGACGGCGCCCCTTGGCATCCTCTTCTGCGCGGGCATGGCGCTCAGCCTTCCGACCGATACCTGGATTCGGCTGGTGATCTGGACGTTTATCGGCATGGTGATTTACCTCGCTTATGGCATTCGTCACGCCGCGCCGTCGAAGTGGAAGATTGCAAACGAAAGCTGATGCTTCTGGGCTCGCTTCGCTCGCACCTCAGCATCACGCTATAGTCCGGCCATGAGCTACCGTTCTCTCCGGGATTTCATTGCGCGGCTGGAGGCGCAGGGCGAACTTGTTCGCGTGCGCGAGCCGGTTTCGACCGTGCTCGAGATGACCGAAATCCAGACGCGGCTGATCGCGCAAGGCGGCCCCGCCGTGATTTTCGAGAAGCCAATCAAGGCCGACGGCACGCCGTCTGACATTCCCGTGCTCGTCAATCTGTTCGGCACCGTGAAGCGCGTCGCGATGGGCGTGACGATGGGCGGCGTGGAGCGCACGACGGCAGCGTCGCTGCGCGAAGTCGGTGAGTTGCTCGCGCAACTGCGCCAGCCCGAACCGCCGCGTTCCTTCGGCGAGGCGTTCGATCTGTTGCCGCTTGCGAAGACCGTCATGGCGATGAAGCCGAAAACGGTTTCTCGCGCGCCCGCGCAGGAAATCGTGCTGAAGGGCAGCGACATCGATCTGAATGCGCTGCCGATCCAGACCTGCTGGCCGGGTGAGCCAGCGCCGCTCATCACCTGGCCGCTGGTGGTGACGAAAGGGCCCTCGGACAAGCGCGAGGACAATTTCAATCTCGGCATCTACCGCATGCAGGTGCTGAACCGGAACCAGACGATCATGCGCTGGCTGCGGCACCGCGGCGGCGCGCAGCATCACGCGCGCTGGGCGAAGGAGAAAGCGGCACCCCTGCCCGCTGCCATCGTGCTCGGCGCCGATCCTGGAACGATCCTCGCGGCCGTCACGCCCATTCCCGACACGCTGTCCGAATATCAGTTCGCAGGGCTTCTGCGCGGCCAGCGCGTCGAACTCGTCAATTGCGTCACCCAGCTGCTGAAAGCACCCGCCGAAGCGGAGATCGTGATCGAGGGCGAGGTCTCGCTCAACGACTATCGCGACGAAGGTCCCTATGGCGATCACACGGGCTACTACAATTCGGTGGAACAGTTCCCGGTCTTCACGGCGACGGCGATCACGATGCGGTCGAAGCCGATTTATCTGTCGACCTATACCGGACGGCCGCCCGACGAACCGTCGATCCTCGGCGAGGCACTGAACGAAGTGTTCGTACCGCTGCTGCGGCAGCAATTTCCGGAGATCGTCGATTTTTGGCTGCCGCCCGAAGGCTGCTCCTACCGCATTGCCGTCATCGCAATGAAGAAGGCCTATCCCGGCCACGCCAAGCGCGTGATGATGGCGACGTGGTCCTATCTGCGCCAGTTCATGTATACCAAATGGGTGATCGTGGTGGACGACGACGTCAACCCGCGCGACTGGAAAGACGTGATGTGGGCGATCTCGACGCGCATGGACCCTGCGCGCGATATCACGGTGATCGAAAACACGCCCATCGATTATCTCGACTTCGCGTCGCCGGAAAACGGACTCGGTTCCAAGATCGGTCTCGACGCCACCAACAAGCTGCCGCCCGAGACCAAGCGCGAATGGGGCCGTCTCATCCGGATGGACGACGAGATCGTGCAGACCGTCACGGAAAAATGGTCGCAGCTTGGCCTTCCGGGCGCCGGCAAACCGATCTGGCGTTAGCGCGAGACGCTTGCAACCTATACGATCCCATGCGCTGACGGGGCTTTTTGGGGCAGGCATCATGCGACGTTTCGCAAAGTGGAGTATTTTGCTTTTCGCGGCGCTTTCGGGCACCGCCCAGGCGGACACGGCCTGTCCGCCTCTGACGCTCATTGCCAGCGTGGACATGCACATCGGAGATGATGGCAGGGTCTACGTCCCGGCAAAGATCTCCGGCACACCAAAATCCATGCTCGTGGATACCGGCGGCTTCTTTTCGGAAATGACGCAATCCACCGTCGCTGAACTCAAGCTCGATACCCATCATGTCGGGCTTCAGCTGATCGGGGTGGCGGGCGATACCACGAATGTGGTGGCGAGAGCGCCCTTCGCGATCGGCAATTTGCGCGCCGACAACATGGACTTCATGGTTATGGCACCGGTGCATGCCTTCGCGCCCGATGTGACCGACGCGGCGGGCATCCTCGCGCCCAACCTCTTGAGCAGCTATGACGTCGATCTCGATTTCGGCGGACGCAAGTTCAATCTGCTTTCTCAGAATCACTGCGAGGGAAAGGTTGTCTATTGGCCGGCCGACGCCGTCGCCGTCGTTCCGTTTGCGATCAACTCCGATGGCCATATCATCGTACCCATCACAGTCGACGGGCACAGATTCTCGGCGGTGCTGGACACCGGTGCAACCAACACGGTGTTCAATCTCGAGATCGCCAAATTCGCCTTCTCGCTGGTCCCCGGAAGCAGCGATACGCCGGTGCGCGGAAAGCTGATCGGTTCTTCCGGCCCGACAAACACCTATTCGCACAGATTTGGAGCGTTATCGCTGGAAGGGATAGCAGTCGCCAATCCGGAGATCGAGTTGCTCCCCGACCTGATGCGAAACAAACGGATGGATCCGAAGGACAGTCTGGAGCACGGCACGCGTCTTTCCGATCCGAGCCACGCGGTTGGTTCCGGCGACATGATTCTGGGCATGGACATCCTTCACAACCTGCACGTCTACATCGCCTACAAGGAGAAGAAGCTCTACATCACGCCCGCCACGGCGCCGGCCGCCAAACCCGCAACGACGGCGAGCCACTGAGCGCAAATCGATTCTCGGGGACTGCCGCCGGGGCGAATTGGCGAAAATCCGGGTAAATTCCAGGAGCCGCCGGACCGCATGCCGGTCCCCTTCAGATTGCATTTGTTCACACAGCGCCTAGAATGCGTCCATAATCCGGGCTCTGCGAGGCCATGAGCCACTATCGGACTTTGACTGCCCTGCTTTTTGCCGCCTTGGCGGCTGGCGTTGCGCGGGCGGACGAGTGCTCGCCCGCTCAGCTTGTCACCAGTGTCGACATGAAGATCGGCGACGACGGCAGGATCTACGTCCCCGTAAAGGTCCGGGACGCGAAGAGATCTTTGCTCCTCGATACCGGCGGATTCTGGAGCGAACTCACGAAGCAGACCGCGGAGGGGCTCAGGCTCTCCACACACCACATCCGCTATGAGCTCGTCGGCGTCGGCGGCGACACGACCAATATGACAACCACCACATCGCTCCTTCTCGGCAATCTGCGGGCGGACGCCGCCGACTTCATGGTCATCCCGGATGCAAACGGATTCGCGACCGACGTGCCGGACGTCGCGGGACTGCTCGCACCGAACCTGCTCCATGACTACGACGTCGATATCGACTTCAGCACCATGAAGCTCAGCCTCTATTCGCAGAGCCACTGCGAGGGCAAAGCCGTGAACTGGCCGGGCGGCATTGCTGTGCTGCCGATGCAACTCGATTCAAGCGACCATATTCAGATTCCCGTTCAGCTCGACGGGCACAACCTCACCGCTATTCTGGACACCGGCGCGACCCGCTCGGTTCTCGACGTGGAGTTGGCGAAGAGCACCTTCGGACTCACGCCCGGCGACGCGGACACGCAGGAAGTTGGCCGCCTGATGCGGTCGCCGCAATCCAAGACCTACTCCCACCGGTTCAAATCGCTCGCGCTGGGCGGAATCGCAATCGCCGATCCGGCGGTGCGGCTGATCCCCGATCTCATGCGCAACAAGATCAAGGACCCGCACGCCAATCTCGAAGGCGGTACCCGCATTCCGCGGGTGACCGAGAAGCCGGGATTCGGCGACATGATCCTGGGCATGAACGTGATCCAGGAATGGCACATCTATATCGCCTACAAAGAGCAGAAGCTTTACCTGACGCGTTCGCCGGTCGTGGTGTCCTTCGAGAGCACAACTCAGATTGACCAACCCGCCGCCATTCGCGGTCAGGCGACACCCAATCCGCCGCCGGCCGCCAGACTTCGCCCGCACTAGGGCCGCGCCGCTTGCCTTGACGGCGGCGGCAGGTCACATAGGCGCATGACAAAGCCCGACCCGCAAAGCGTACTTTCCCGCCTGATTCAGTCCGCCAAAAATGCCGGTGCCGACGCCGCAGACGCCCTTCTGGTCGAGAGCGTTTCCGCCAGCGTGTCGTACCGGCTCGGCAATCTCGAAGATGTTGAACGCGCCGAGTCCGCTGATTTGGGCCTGCGCGTGTTCGTGGGCCAGCGCGTCGCCTTTATCTCCTCCACCGACTTCTCGCCCGATGCGATAAACGCCCTCCCCGGCCGCGCGGTCGCCATGGCGAAGCTGGCACCGGAAGACAAATTTGCCGGTCTCGCGCCCACGGATCGGCTCGCGAAGACCATTCCGGCGCTCGATCTCGAAGATGCTGCGGAGCCATCCGCCGACACGCTGATCGAACGCGCGCGCTCGGCGGAAGGCGCGGCCCTCGCCGTGCCGGGTGTCACCAATTCGGAAGGCGGCAGCGCGAATTTCAGCCGCAGCGCGGTTTCTCTGGCAACCAGCGCGGGCTTCTTCGGGCGTTACGCAGGCACCAGTCACGGCATCGGCGTCGCCGTGCTCGCCGGCGAAGGCACCGAGATGCAGACGGATTACGACAGCGCGAGCGCGAGGCATGCCGGCGATCTCGAGGCCGCGGAGGCGGTCGGCAAGAGCGCCGGTGAGCGGGCCGTCGCCCGTCTCAATCCGCGCAAGGTCCCTTCCCAGGCTGTGCCGATCATCTATGCGCCGCGCGTGTCCAACGGCATTGTCGGCCACTTTGCGAGTGCGATTTCCGGAGCGTCCATCGCGCGTGGGGTCAGCTTCCTGAAGGACCGGATGAACCAGAAGGTGTTCGCGCCCGGCATCATGATCGTCGACGATCCGCATCGCGTTCGCGGTCTGCGCTCAAAGCCCTTCGATGGCGAAGGCGTCGCCAATGCGCGGCGGGCGCTTATCGACGACGGCGTGCTGCAGACATGGCTTCTGGATTGTGCGAGCGCGCGCCAGCTGGGGCTCGAGACAACCGGCCATGCCGCACGCGGAACGGGCGGTCCGCCCTCGCCGTCCGCCACCAATCTCTACATGGAGCCCGGTGCGCTTTCGCCGGACGCGCTGATCGCCGACATCAAGAGCGGCTTCTATGTCACCGAACTCATGGGTATGGGCGTGAACGGCGTGACGGGCGATTACAGCCGCGGCGCGTCGGGCTTCTGGATCGAGAACGGAAAGCTCGCCTTCCCGGTCGCGGAAGTGACCATCGCCGGAAACCTGAAGGACATCTTCGTCAATCTCACCCCCGCGAACGATCTCCAATTCCGTTATGGGACCAACGCACCGACCTTGCGTGTGGAAGGCATGACCGTTGCCGGCGCCTGACACCGCCCAAGATCTCACGCTTCTGGAATCTTCGGTACGCGAGGCCGGCGACATCGCGCGCAAGTTCTTCGGCGGCACCTACAAGCGTTGGAGCAAGGATCAGGGAAGCCCGGTGACGGAAGCCGATCTGGCGGTCGACCGGTTCCTGAACGAGCGCTTGCGCGCCGCACGGCCGGACTATGGCTGGCTCTCCGAAGAAACCGACGACGATCCGGCACGCCTTGCAGCCGAGAATGTTTTCATCGTCGATCCCATCGACGGCACAGTCGCGTTTCTGAAAAGCAAGCCGCACTTCACCATCTGCGCCGCCGTGGTGCGGGATGGAAGGCCGATAGCAGGCGTCGTCTACAATCCGATCTTGGAGGAATGCTTCACCGCGCGTGAAGGCGCCGGCGCATTCCGTAACGGGTCGGCGATCCACGTCGGCCAGCGCGCGGAGATCGAAGGTTGTCGCATGCTTGGGGACAAGCAGATGCTGGCGCATGCGGCCTGGAACACGCCGCCCAACCGGCCGTGGCCGCCGATGGAGATCGAAACGCGCAGCTCGATCGCCTATCGCGCGGCCCTGGTGGCGGATAATTCTTTCGACGCCATGCTTGCGCTCTCGGCAAAACGCGACTGGGACCTCGCCGCCGCCGATATCATTTTAACGGAGGCGGGCGGCATCATGACCGCCCATGACGGCGCGGTTTTCCGCTACAATCGATCCGGCGCGATCCAGCCATCGGTTATCGCCGCAAACCCGATCCTGCATGCCAAACTCCTGGAACGCGTTTCACACATCAAACTGCCCAGACAATAGGACGCATCATGGCCGACCACGCTCCCCAACAACTCCTGCATCTCGTGTTCGGCGGCGAATTGTCGTCGCCTGACGAGATCTCGTTCAAGGACCTTTCCAAACTCGACATCGTGGGCATGTACCCGAATTACCGTGAAGCCCTGACGGCGTGGCGCTCCAAGGCACAAGCTACGGTCGACAACGCCCATATGCGCTACTTCGTGGTCCACATTCACCGCCTGATGGAGCCTGAGGGCGAGGCTTGATTCTCGCCGCCGGGCTGGGCGCGTGCTACACGACGCCCCCATGACGGCCGGCCTACCTGTCTTAACCAAACCCACGGCGCAAAACCCCGCGGTTCTGCGCCGGCTGGTCCGCGACTATGTCTCGGGGCAATGGTCGATCCTGTTCGTCGCCATTTTCTGCATGCTGATGGTGGCGACCGCCAACGCCGCCATTCCCGTCCTCATCAAGCTCACCGTGAAATTCCTGTTCGTGCGCAAGAGCGAAGCGATGCTGTGGCCGATCACGATTGCCGTCGTCGCGGTGATGACGGTGCGCGCCGTGGCGTGGTTCGGGCAAAAGAGCCTGCTCGATACCGTGGGCGAACGCATCGTCGCGCGAGCGCAGCGCGACATCTTCGACAGCCTGATGGCGCGCGATCTTGCCTCGCTCAACGCGGTGCATTCGGCGCAGTTCATTTCCGGGTTCATCTACGACGTGAACCTGATGCGCGATGCGATCGCGCAAGGCGTCTCAGCCGTCGCCCTTCAGGCCGTGCAGCTGATCGCGTTCGCGATCGTGATGTTCTATCAGGATTGGCAACTTGCGTTGATCTCGCTGCTGGCGCTGCCGGCGATTGCATGGGCCATGGAACGCATCGGCGGTTCGCTGCGCCGCGCGGCGACCCGCGGGATGGAGCAGACCGGCGGCCTTTCCACCACGCTTTCCGAGGCGCTGGACGGGCGGCGGATCATCAAGGCCTACGGCCTGGAACACTTCGCGTCGGAACGCGCGCATGCGCGCATCGCGGTGCGCCTCAAGACCTTGCTCAAGGTCGTGCGCCGCAGAGCCGCCACCGCACCGGCAACCGATATCTTTGTGGGCGTCGTTCTGGCGGCGACGATCTTCTTCGCCGGCTATCAATCCCTGCACGGCCAGCTCGACATCGGCCGCTTCTCCGCCTTCATCTCCGCGATGCTGCTGGCCCAGGATCCTGTGCGAAATTTGAGCCAGTTCTGGCCGCTGCTTTCAAGCGGTGGCGCCGCCGCCACGCGCGTGTTCGCCGTGATCGATGCGAAGCCAAAGATCGTCGACAGGCCACGGGCTGCCGAACTGACCATCGCACCCGCGCCGGCGGGTGGTGCCGTGCAGTTTCGCGATGTCGATTTCAGATATCAGGCCGAAGCTGGCGATCCCGCCATCAGCGGCATCAGCTTCAGCGTGGCCCCCGGCCAAAAGGTTGCGCTTGTCGGACCTTCCGGCGCTGGCAAATCCACGATCTTCAATCTGCTGCTGCGGTTTTACGACATCGACAGCGGCCGGATCGAGATCGATGGCTGTGATATTCAAGAAGTCACGCTGAGCTCTCTGCGCAGCAACATCGCGCTGGTGACCCAGGAGCCGATGCTGTTCGACGAGACCATCGCCGACAACATTGCGCTGGGGCGGTTGGGCGCGACGCGTGCGGAAATCGAGGATGCTGCACGCGATGCCGCCGCACATGACTTCATTGTGCAGCTGCCCCAGGGCTACGACACGAGAGTCGGCGAAGGCGGATTGAAGCTTTCGGGCGGGCAGCGCCAGCGCATCGCGATCGCGCGCGCGATGATCCGCAATGCGCCGATCCTGCTTCTAGATGAAGCGACATCCGCGCTGGACACCGAAAGCGAGCGCCAGGTTCAGGAAGCGCTCACGCGCCTGATGAAGAACCGCACCACCATCGTCATCGCGCATCGCCTGACCACCGTACTCGATGCCGACCGCATCTATGTGCTCGACCGCGGCCGGGTCGCGGAATTCGGCACGCATGGCGAGTTGATGGCGCGCGGCGGGCTCTACGCCCGGCTCTATCAGCACGATCTCGACGATCACGCCGTCGCTCCCGCCGCAGCCGAGTAGCTCGGCATGGGGCGGACACCATTCGGCTATCTGGCCTATCGCGCCGTGACGACCGCGCTTGAGCCGGTAGCCCCGCTGCTGCTGCGCCGCCGCGCCGGCCGCGGCAAAGAGGACGATTCACGCGCCAACGAACGTCTGGGCCGCAATCTGCCGCCCAGGCCCGACGGCACACTCATCTGGGTGCATGGCGCGAGTGTCGGCGAATGTCTCGCCGCCCTGCCCTTGATTGAAGCCCTACTGAACAAGGACAACACCAACGTCCTTGTGACCAGCGGAACGGTCACATCGGCGAAGATGATGGGGGAGCGTTTGCCCGCCCGCGCCCTGCACCAGTTCGTCCCCATCGACACGCCTGCCGCGACACGGCGGTTTCTCGATCACTGGCGGCCCGATGTTGGCCTGTTCGTCGATTCCGACATCTGGCCCAATCTGGTCCTGGGTGCCAAATCGCGCGGTATCAAACTCGCCCTCGTTAACGCGCGGATGTCGGAAAAATCCTTCGCAGGCTGGCGCTGGGCGCGTGGGACCGCGGCGGCCCTGCTGTCCGCATTCGATATCTGCCTCGCCCAGGACGATCCGATTGCCGAACGCTTTCGCATCCTCGGTGCGCGCAATGTGCGCGTCATCGGTAGTTTGAAAGCGGACGCACCGCCCTTGCCTGCGGATCCGGAAAAACTCGCGGCCCTGAAAGACGCGATCGGAGACAGGCCTGTCTTGCTGGCTGCGCAAACCCATCCGGGCGAAGATGAGACGATCCTTCCCGCGCATGACGCGCTTCGACAGACCATCTCCGATCTCCTGACGATCCTGGTGCCCCGCCATATCGAACGCGGGCCGGAATTGGCGATGCTTTGCGGCGAGCGGGCGGCAAAGCGCCGCGCGCTCGGCGAGTTGCCCGGGCGCGGCACTGCTGTCTATGTCGCCGACACGATGGGTGAACTTGGATTGTTTTACCGGATTACGCCGTTCGCGTTTGTTGGCGGCAGTCTCATCCGCCATGGCGGGCAGAATCCGCTGGAGCCCGCGCGGCTTGGCTGCGCGGTGCTTGCCGGGCCGCACACCTTCAATTTCACGAGCGCCTATGAGGCCATCCTCGCGGCCCAGAAAACCGGCCTTGTGCGCTCGAGCGCGGAAATAACGGAATTGGCGGGACGCCTGCTGCGAAACCCGGCGGAGGCAAAACAACTTGGCGCTGCGGCAGCCGCGGCAGCAGACGAACTCAGCGGCGCCGTCGAAAAAACCGTAACTGCCATCGAGCAACTCATCTCCCAAAATGCGCGCGCCTGATTTCTGGACCAGCCCGGATTGGCGCGCGCACGCGCTGTCGCCGCTCGGCTGGGTTTATGGCGCAAGCGTGGCGTGGAAGGCGCTGCACGCGAAGCCCTACCGGTCGAAAGCGGCGGTGATCTGTGTCGGCAACCTCACGGCAGGCGGAACGGGCAAAACCCCGGTCGCCATCGCGATCGCAAGCCTGCTTCGCGAACGTGGACGAAATCCGGTCTTTCTCACACGCGGATATGGCGGGCGTCTGCACGGTCCGATCTTGGTCGGCGACGACAACACTGCGCGCGACGTCGGCGACGAGCCGTTGCTGCTGAATAGCACCGCGCCCGTCGTCGTGGCACGGGACCGGCGCGCCGGTGCGCTTCTCGCCGAGGCGCACGGAGCCGATACGATCGTGATGGACGACGGACATCAGAATTTCGCATTGGCGAAGGATTTGTCTCTGGTCGTGGTCGATGGCGAGACCGGTTTCGGCAATGGCCGCGCTCTTCCCGCCGGTCCGTTGCGCGAACCTGTCGATCAGGGCCTGTCGCGCGCCGATGCCGTCATCATCGTCGGCGAGGGACGACCGAATCTGGGTTTGTTTCCCCGTCCCGTCCTGCGTGCGCATCTCGTGCAGGAGAGCCACGACCTCGCGCGCACACGGTTAATTGCGTTTGCCGGCATCGGGCGCCCGGAAAAATTCTTTCAGGCGCTTGAAGCATCGGGCGCTGAACTGGCTGCGACAAAGCGTTACGCCGATCACCATGCCTACACGCCATCCGAGATTGCCCGGCTGAAATCCAAAGCGCGATCTTGTGACGCGCTCCTTGTGACAACCGAGAAGGATTTCGTGCGGCTGAGCCAGGTGGATCGGGACGGAATCAAGGCGGTGCCGGTGCGCGCCCAATTCGACGAACCGGCCCAAATCGCGCGCTTGCTTGACAGTCTTGTGACGACGCTATAGCGCGCCGTCCAGCATGTCAGACAACGGCACTTCCCCAAACCTCCCTCTAAGAGATGTGCTTCGGTATGGCGCCGAAGCGCTTCCTTTCTATTTGTTCATGGGGATTTTCAAACTGCTGGGCATCGATGCGGCGTCCGCGCTGGGCGGCTTCATCGGGCGGCACATCTTCTATCGCGTGAAGCCCGTCGCCGATCGCGCCCGCGAAAATCTCAAAGCCGCCTATCCCGAAATGCCGCGAGCCGAGATGGAGAGCATCATTCGCGAGATGTTCGACAATCTTGGGCGAACGGTCGCGGAGTACCCGCACCTCAGCAAGCTGAAAGTCACCGGACCCAATCCGCGTCTGGAAATCGCGGGAAAAGAACACGCCGAAGCGGCCATCGCCGCCGGCAAGGGCTTGATGTTTATCTCCGGGCATTTCGCCAATTGGGAGGCAATGCCGGTGACGGCGACCGAACTCGGCTACGAGGGTGCGCTCGTCTATCGCCCGCCCAACAATCCTTACGTGGATCGCTACATTTCGCGGATGCGCGCCAGTGCCGGGCCGAAGATCCAGATCAGCAAAGGGGCGCAGGGAACGCGCAAGATCTTCACGACTCTGCGGCGCGGCCAGGCGATCCTCATGCTGGTCGATCAGAAGACCGACCAGGGTGTGGCCGCACCGTTCTTCGGCCGCGACGCGATGACGACACCGGCGCCGGCGGCGCTGGCGCTGAAGCTCGGTGCGGCGCTGCTGCCGACGTCCAACGAACGGCTGAACGGCGCGCGTTTTCGCATGAACATCCGGCCGCCCATCGAATTCACGCCGAGCGGTGACCACGAGGCCGACATCGTGGCGCTGACGGCCAAGATCAACGCAGCGGTGGAAGACTGCGTCCGCGCGCGGCCTTCGCAATGGCTCTGGATCCATCGCCGCTGGACGACGCCGCGCGACGCCATCAAGAATCTTCCCAAGACGAAAGCTCAGGCTTTGGCGGGAGCAGGTACGGCGGTGGAGAGCGACGGGTCGAGCCTGACCTGAAACCAGTTCATTCCCCAATGCAGATGCGGGCCGGTCGCGCGGCCTTTCATGCCCACGAGTCCGATCAGGTCCCCGCGTTTCACCACATCACCGACTTTCACCTTCAACGCGCTCTGGTGAATGTAGGTCGTCGAGACACCATGGCCATGATCGAGCAAGGTCGTGCCGCCGGTGAGATAGAAGTCCGGCTCGGCCAGCGAAACAACGCCATCGGCTGGCGCGTGGATCGGCGTGCCTTGCGGCGCTGCGATATCGACGCCGAAATGCGGCGCCATCGGCTTGCCGTTGTCGATGCGCTGGCTGCCAAATGTGCCGCTCAGGATTCCTTTGGCCGGCCAGTCGAGCGGCTGCGCAAACGCTGTCGCGGCGGTATCGCGCTTGCGCGCTTCCGCGACCAGCGCGTTCTCGCGCGCGATGCGGGCCAGAACCTCGGCAGGCGGAGAGACGTATTTCTCCGGCAGCCCGTTGACGTGCTGGATGTCGTAGTGCCGGACCACCGGTACGATATCGCGCAGTTCGGTCTTTCCGTCAGCAAAACGTGCGATGACGGAGGTGGATTTTGCCTGATCGTAGCCGAGACCGAACGCGAACAGCCCTTCCGGCGACACGAGCACGCTTTGACCGTCGACGGTGACGGTCGCGCCTTTCGCCGTCCCAATGACGAGGCTGCCCTGTTCCAGCGGTCCGGCGAGTGAAAGCCTTGCCTCTTCGGCGCGCAGGGGAAAAGCCGTAAACGCACCGCAGCCGGCCAGAAAGGCCCGGCGCTGGATCATTTTGGCGTGCGCCCGGTTTCTTGCATGCGCTTCAGGGCAATCGCGGGCGTGGCATAGGGTTCCTGGAGATCGACGCTCCAGTACCTGAGCGCCTCCAGCGGGATATGGACGCCGGTCACCGCGCAAACCACAAACGCGCCCGGCCTGACGACGTGATATTCGCCGTCGAGATATTCGACTTCGGCTTCGCCTTCTGGTCTGAGATCGCGCTCGAACTTGTTCATAGCGCCAGTCTACGGCCTAACTTCGCAGTGCGCAAAATGAACGTTCAAAAGAGATCTCCCTGCGAACCGGCCTTCGTCTTACCTTGTGACTTCGTGCGGCCTCGTGTGCCTGTGGCAACCGCCTCGACCGATCCATCCGCGAACGTCAGGGAAAGCGCTTCGCCGCTCTTCACCGCAGCGGCCCGGCGGCGGATCGCGCCGTCCTCGGACCGCACCAGGGCGAAGCCGCGTTCAAGCGCGCCTTTGTAGCTCACGCCTTCCAGGACGCGCGTCAGCGACTCCAGATGGCGGCGGAACTCGGCGACGCGTGCGTTCGCACATTGGTTTAGCTGTCTGCCGGAAGACGCTGTTCTTTCGACGGAAATCCGAAGCCGCGTAGCGATGGGGCCGGGCCTCAGCAGCGCCGACACTTCGATAAAGCTACGGCGATGGACCTGCAGGTTCTGCCGGAGCGCGTGGCCCAGGCGCTCGGCGGCGTTGTCGAAACGCTGACGCGGCTGGGCAAAGAGCTGGTCGGCGCGCGGGAGCACGCGGACAAGCTGACTCAGGTGTCTGCGGCGATCCTCCATGCCCTTCGAGAAGCAGCGCAACGTCCGGCGCTCGAGATCGAGCGTCTGGCCGAGCAGCTCGGTGCGCACGGGAACGGTCATCTCGGCGGCGGCCGTGGGCGTCGGCGCGCGGCGGTCGGAGGCGAAGTCGATGAGCGTCGTGTCGGTCTCGTGCCCCACCGCCGAGATCAGCGGGATCGCGCTGGCAGCGGCCGCGCGGACCACGATCTCCTCATTGAAGGCCATGAGGTCTTCGATCGAGCCGCCGCCGCGCGCGACGATCAGCACATCGGGGCGCGGCATCGAACCGCCGGGCACAAAGGCATTGAAGCCGGCGATGGCAGCGGCAACTTCGCTCGCGGCTTTCTCCCCCTGCACGGCGACCGGCCAGAGCAGCACACGGCGCGGAAAGCGGTCGTTCAGGCGATGCATGATATCGCGAATCACCGCGCCCGTCGGCGAGGTGATGACACCGATCACATCCGGCAGGAATGGCAGCGGCCGCTTGCGCGCGGCGTCGAACAGGCCTTCGGCGGCGAGCTTCTTCTTGCGCTCCTCCAGCATCGCCATCAGCGCGCCGACGCCCGCAAGCTCGATCTGCTCGACGATGAGCTGGTAGCGCGACGAACCGGGATAGGTCGTGATCCGTCCAGTGCAGACGACTTCGAGCCCCTGCTCCGGCCGCAGCTTCAAAAGCCGCGCGGTCTGCTTCCAGATGATGGCGTTCAGGACCGCCTTGTCGTCCTTCAGGTCGAAATAGACATGGCCCGAACTCGCGTTCTTGAGGCCGCTGATCTCGCCGCGCACGCGCACGAAGGGGAACGCATCCTCGACGGTGCGCTTCAGAAGGCCTGCGATCTCGCTGACGCTGAATTCGGGCAGATTGGGCTTTGCGGCGGCTTCGGACATGACTCACAGATGATATAGGAAGCGCGCTTGAATCCACCTCTCCTTTCGGGGAGGTTCCGGCCATGAACGTCCTTCTCATCGGATCGGGCGGGCGCGAGCACGCGCTGGCCTGGGCACTGTCCGCGAGCCCGCTGCTGACCAAGCTTTATTGCGCGCCGGGCAATGCCGGCATCGCCGAGGTCGCGGAGTGCATCGCCATCGCCGCGATGGATTTCGACCGGCTGATCGCGTTCGCGCAGGAGAAGCGCATCGACTTCGTCGTCATCGCGCCGGACAATCCACTGGTCGGCGGATTGTGGGACCGTTTCGAGGCCGTCGGCATCCGCGCCACGGGGCCGAGCCAGGCAGGCGCGATCCTCGAGGGCTCCAAAGGCTTCATCAAAGATCTCTGCGGCAAGGTGGGCATCCCCACCGCCGCTTATCGGCGCTTCCGAGAGGCAGCCCCTGCCAAGGCGTTTGCTGACACGCTTGGCCTGCCCGTCGTCATCAAGGCCGACGGGCTCGCGCTCGGCAAAGGCGTCATCATCGCCGAGACCAAAGCCGATGCCGCCAAGGCCATCGATTTCATGTTCGAAGGCGGCTTCGGCGAAAGCGGCCACGAAGTTGTGGTCGAGGAATTCATGGAGGGCGAGGAAGCGAGCTTCTTTGCGCTCAGCGACGGCGAGCACGTCATCCCGCTTGCCGGTGCGCAGGATCACAAGCGCGCCTTCGACGGCGACAAGGGACCGAACACTGGTGGCATGGGCGCCTACTCGCCGGCACCCGTTCTTCCGCCCGCGCTCGAACAGGTGGCGATGGAGAAGTTCATCCGCCCGACGGTGGCCGCGATGGCGGCGCGCAGTCGACGCTATCAGGGCGTGCTCTATCTCGGACTGATGATCACCAAGGATGGCCCAAAGCTCGTCGAATACAATTGCCGCTTCGGCGATCCGGAATGCCAGGTGCTGATGACGCGCCTCAAGTCCGATCTCCTGACCGCGCTGGTGGCCATGCGTGACGGCCAGCTTGCCCATCTCGATCTGCGCTGGAGCGACGAAGCCGCACTGACCGTGGTGATGGCGACGAAAGGGTATCCGGGCGACTACGCCAAAGGCGGCGAAATCCGCGGGCTCGATGCGGCGTCAGCCATCGAAGGCGTGCAGATTTTTCACGCCGGCACGGCGCGCAAAGATGGCAAACTCATCGCCAATGGCGGACGCGTTCTCAACGTCACAGCGGTCGCTCCCACAATCGCCGAAGCGCAGCGCCGCGCTTATCGCGCCGTCGACCTGATCGACTGGCCGGAGGGCTTCTGCCGCCACGACATCGGCTGGCGGGCGGTGGGGCGTTCGTGAGTCAGTTCGAAAAACATCTTTCAAACTCACGCCACGCCAAGATGTAGATAAAGAGATTCATGGTCGCAACGACTGCCAACTGCGTCCAGAACGAAAACGGGTCTTCGGAGCGCTCGATAATCGCTTTGCCGCTGCCGCGGCCACCCCAAATGCGGCCAACATGAATTATCCAGCCGATCAGCCCTGAGAAGGCAAGCGCTACAAGCAGCCATAGTAGCGCGTGAGAACGCTCACACACCGCATCAACCGCCCGTCCGTTCCCTGATCATCGCCATCTGTTCGACGATCGCCTGAGCCTGGCGGATGGAGGCGGCGTCGATCAGCACGCCGTTGAGCGAGACGGCGCCCAAGCCGTTGGCTTGCGCATCGCGCATCGCGGCGAGGATCGCTTCGGCGCGGTCCACTTCCTTTTTCGGCGGCGTGTAGATTTCGTTGGCGAGCGCCACCTGGCTTGGGTGGATCGCCCATTTGCCTTCGCAGCCGAGCACGGCCGTGCGCATCGCTTGGGCGCGGAAGCCGTTTGCGTCGCCGTAATTCCCGAACGGTCCGTCGATCGGCATCAGGCCGTGCGCGCGCGCCGCCTGCACCATCTTGAACAGCGGAAAATGCCAGAGGTCGTTCCAGTGCCGCGCGCGTTCGTCGGGCCCGTCGGTGAGCATCACATAGTCCGCGTTGCCGCCGCCGATATTGGTCGTGCGCATACGCTGCGAGGCGGCGTAGTCGGCCGAACCGAAATGCAGGCTTTCGAGCCGCTTCGATGCGCCTGCGATCTCGTCGATATTGGCGAGGCCCAGCACCGTCTCGATGATGACCTCGAGCCCGATATGTTTCTTCCGGCCCGCGAAGTCCGAGGCCTGCGTAATCAGCATGTCGATGGCGTAGAGATCGGAGGCGCAGCCGACCTTCGGCACCATGATGGCGTCGAGCCGTTCGCCGCCCTTCTCCACCAGCGCGATCACGTCGCGATAGCAGAAATTCGTGTCCAGCCCGTTGATGCGGACCGTGACCGTCTTGTTGCCCCAGTTCACGTCGTTGAGCGCGGCGACAATGCTGTCGCGTGCCGCGTCCTTGTCGGAAGGTGCTACGGCATCCTCCAGATCGAGGCACACGACATCGGCAGCACTCGCTGCTGCTTTCTCGAACAGCGCGGGGCGTGAGCCCGGCACGAACAGCTTGGAGCGGTAGAGCCGCACCGGCGCGTGGGATGGAATGGTCGTAAAGCTCATGGCCGTTTTCTCCGCGACAAGGGATGCGCGGTCTCCATGACCGATGTCAACCGGTCGCTGGCGACATGGGTGTAAATCTGCGTGGTCGCGATGTCGGCGTGGCCCAGCATGGTCTGCACGCTGCGCAGATCGGCGCCGCCTTCGACCAGATGGGTGGCGAACGCGTGGCGCAGCACGTGCGGCGAAAGCTTCTCGGGATCGAGGCCCGCCTTGAGCGCCAGACCTTTAAGCATCTGATGACAGCGCCGCCGCGTGAGATAGCCTTCCGCCGAGCGCGAGGGGAACAGGAAATGCTCCGCGCTCTTGCGGCGGAGGCCGACGGGCAGGAATTCCTCCCGCACGGCGAGATAATTCGCGATGGCCTCGCGCGCCTCCGGATTGAGCGGCGCCAGACGCTCCTTCTTTCCCTTGCCCTTCACCAGCAGAAAGCCGCTCCGGTCGCGCACCGAAACGAGCGGCAAGCCCACGAGTTCCGTGACGCGCAATCCCGCGGCATAGAGCATTTCCACCATGCAGAGGAGCCGCAGACCTTCCGCGCCCTCCTCCGCGCGCGCGGCTCCGATCAGGGCATCGACGTCTTCGCGCGTGAGGATTTTGGGCAGCGGACGCTGGCGCTTCGGCGCATCGATGGACGATGTCGGATCGTCCTTTCGAATGCCCTCCGCGTAGAGAAATCCGAAGAATTGCCGGAGCGCCGAAAGCTTGCGGGCTTGCGACGAGCCTGCAATTCCAGAATTTGATAGCGACGTGAGATATTTCCTCACGTCGTCTCGCGTCAGGTGCCGCATATCGCCCGACGCACTGAAATCCAGCAGGTCGCGGCGGTAGGCGGCGATGGTGTTGATGCTGGCGCCGCGCTCGGCGCTCATCATATCCAGGAAGTTCTCGATCAGCCCCGCATTCGCGGAAGCCTTCGCGCGGGTCATGACTGCGCCGGCGGCCGGTAGAGCAGCAGCGCATGCAGCGCAAAGGCGCGCGCGGAATCCTGTAGCCCCATATCCTTCAAGGCGTGCACGATTTCCGCCGTCACGTCGGGCGCCAGATCGCCCGGTCCCTTGGCGCCGACGATGTCGAGTATCCGAAGGATCGCTTCGCCTTTGCGGTCCGGCGTTCCAGCCGCGGCCAGCATCTTCTGCATCTGCGCATCGTCGGGCCTGCGTCCGGGCAAATGCTGCGAGCGGACATTCATCGCGGCGGACTTGGCAGCGGGCGGCATGGTGCGCCCAAGCGCATCGTAAAGCCCAAGCAGCAACAATTCGATCGGCTTTCCGGCATCGGCGGGCGCGGGATCGGCCGTCAGGCGTATCGCTATCCCGTTGAGCGCAACTTGGGCGGTGTCGTCCTTCCCGGACGCCAGACCCAGAACCGCGCGGGCGATGTCGTTATCGCCAAGCCATGGCGCGGCGATGTTCGCGCGGCCGGCGATGAGCAATGCCCAGCCGACGAACGGCGCCTGTTCGCGCGGCACCGCTTTGGGATCGACGGTCGCGATGACATCGGCCTGCAGGTTCGCCGCCACCTCGAACAGCCCGGCCTTGTCGCCGAGCGTCAGCGCCTGATGGACGAGCGCGGCTTTCACCGCGGGCCGCGATTCGATCTGTGCCGCGCGCCGGAGCAGAGCTTGGCCCGCCAGGAAGGGAAGTTTCGCTGCTGCCGCCGCCTGTGCCCCGGAAAGGCGTTCCGGCGCGATGGCCTGCGCATCGGCGACCGCCCTCAGTTCAGAAAAGCGCGCGGCGCCGGCGCGCACCGCGCGCTCGGCCGCGGCAAGCCGCGCTTCCGGCGGATTGCGGGTATCGCGCAGCACCAGAACATCGGCCGAGGGGCCAAGCGGTTTTGCGACATCGACGCCGATCGGCAATCCCGCCTTGCGCAACAGAAAGATGTGGATCGCACTCGGCTTCGCGATGGGACCCGGTGGTTTCTTTTCGCCGCCCACGGCATCTTCGACGAGCACATCGAACGCCGCGTCGGCCTTGCCTTGCGCCTTGATGACGCTGCGGGTGAGGTCTGCGGTCGCGCTGTCGCCGGATGCCGCCGCGCAATAGAGGCGCAGCTGCAGCCAGAACAGATCGCCCTCGGTCTGCCGCGACGCCGTGGCGCTGCCGCAGGCATCGGCCGCGCGGCCAGCCATCAGGATGGCTTCGGCCTGCGCGCGGGCAAAGTCAGGATCGTCCTTGACGGCACCCTGTGTGGCGAGCGCCGCCGCTTCGTCGCTCAATCCAGCTTCCAGCAGTTTGCGGATCCGGATAGTGATGAGCGCGTGATTGGAATTCCCCGGCGGCGTGTCCGCCTTTGTCAGGACCACACGCTTTGCCAGCGCACGCGTCGCCGTATCGGGCGACGCCACCGGAACGCGCGTGAGCAGTCCTTCGATGTCGGCACGCTGTGAGCCCATCCACAGGTTCGGCTCAAGCCCGCCATTCGAGGGATCGAGTGTGCCGGCCGCAGGCCCTTCGACGGTGCCGAGCGTTTCGACCTGAACGGCAGCGCGCGGGGCCTCCGGTGGCGCCAGCGGTGCCAGTGGCGCGGATTCGACGACACCGGAATTCTCATGCGGCGCGGGTTGTTGCGGCCCGCCCAATTGGCGTGGCGGTGCCGAAGCCCCGTCTTCGTCCGATGGCGGATCGCCGGTCGAGACGTCCCGTCCATCGTTCGCCGGCCGCTGCTTTCTTTCGTACGGGGGCGGCTGGTCCTGCGGGAACGATGGCTGATCAGACTCCGGTTCGTCGGATTTCAGGTCGCTGGTGTCGACGTAAGGCGGCTGCTCACCACTCGCATTGCTGCCCCGGTGTTGCGGCGGCGCTGCCTGTTCGTCATCGCTCTGCGCGCACGCATTCGAAGCGACGAACGCGAAGACGAGTGCTGCGAAACTAATGCTGGAGATTGTCATCCGGCACGACCTGCTCGATGTGGCGAACAGGGGGCTCGGCCCGGCCGCCATAGATCGCCAATCCCACCGCGCTGAGGATCACCAGCACCGCGAGGATGATGGCAAACCACGATGCCAGGCCCATGCCTTCTCTGCCCAAGGTCTGTCCCGATCTCATGCCGAACGTTGCCTCTGCTTTGTGGCGGAAATAGGCGAGGACATGCAAGTCCCGCTGGCGGCGGCGGGTTAACATGTGTAAGCGGAACTCGAGATGACGGGATTGAGCCGCACGGTGGCGCTGGTGGGGATGATGGGGGCCGGGAAAAGTTCGGTCGGCCGCCGTCTCGCGGCGCGACTCGGCGTTGGGTTCAAGGACGCGGACAGCGAAATCGAACTGGCCGCCGGCTGCCCCATCCCCGAAATCTTCGACCGCTATGGCGAACCCGCGTTTCGCGAAGGCGAGCGCAAGGTCATCGGGCGGCTTCTGTGCGAATCGCCTTTCGTGCTCGCCACCGGCGGCGGTGCGTTCATCGATCCGGAAACCCGCGCGAAACTGAAGGAGCGCGCCGTCACGGTGTGGATCAAGGCGCCGGTGGATGTCCTGATGGGGCGCGTGCAGCGTCGCGACAATCGCCCGCTGCTCAAGACCGCCGACCCACGCGGCACGCTCGAACGGCTTCTGGCTGAGCGCGCGCCCATCTACGCCGAGGCCGATATTGCCATCGAAAGCGAAGACGGACCGCACACGATGACGGTCGATCGCATCGTGTCGGCTCTGAAACGCCACGGCGCCTGCGAGGTCACATGAGCGAGACGGTCACCGTCGGCCTCGGTGCGCGCAGCTACGACATTCATGTCGGCCCGGACATGATCGCGCAAGCAGGCGCGCTGTTGGCGCCGTTCGCGCGCGGCCCTGTTCCGGTCGTGACCGATAGGCATGTGGAAACGCTGCATCTGGTTCACGTGACCGGGGTCCTTCGCACGGCAGGCATCGATGCGCGTCCGGTGGTGGTCGAAGCGGGCGAGTCCACAAAGAGTTTTCTCGGACTCGAAAAGCTGACCGACGCGCTGCTGAGCGCGGGCGTGGACCGAAGCGGATTGATCGTGGCGCTCGGCGGCGGCGTGGTCGGCGACCTGACAGGTTTCGCCGCCGGTGTCCTCAAGCGTGGCGTGGCGTTCGCGCAGATCCCGACGACGCTACTGGCGCAGGTGGATTCCTCCGTCGGCGGCAAGACTGCGATCAACACGCGCGAAGGCAAGAACCTTGTCGGCCTGTTTCATCAGCCGAAGATCGTGATCGCCGATACGGACCTGCTCCGCACATTGCCGAAGCGTGAATTGCTGGCGGGATATGCCGAGGTCGCCAAATATGGTGCGCTGGGCGACCGGGCCTTCTTCGAGTGGCTGGAAGTGAACGGCGCCAATGCGCTCTCCGGCGACAGCGACGCGATGGTGCACGCCGTGGCGCACTCCTGCCGGATGAAGGCCGATATCGTTTCCCGGGACGAACGCGAGACCGGCGAGCGCGCGCTTCTCAATCTGGGTCACACCTTCGGCCATGCGCTGGAAGCGGCCACGGGTTATTCCGACCGCTTGCTGCATGGGGAAGCCGTCGCCACCGGCATGGCGCTCGCGTTCCAACTCTCGGTGAGGCTGGGCCTCTGTCCGGGTCAGGACAGCGAGCGCTTCATCCGCCACCTGAGGGCTACAGGACTTCCGTCGTCTATCGGCGACATCCCCGGACCGCGCCCGCCAGCCGCCGAACTGATCGCGCATATGGGTCACGACAAGAAGGCCAAGGACGGCAAGATCAACTTCATTCTGCTACGCGGAATCGGACAAGCCTTCGTCACCAGCGATGTGCCTGCCGAATTATTGGAGCAAGTTCTTAGTTAGGGCGGGTCGCTTCTGTTTGAAGCAATCCCCGCGTGTCATCCCGGCCAAGCGCTGCGTCAGCGGCGCGCCGTGCCGGGACCCATCGCGCAAACGGCCCGCTGGGTCCCGGACAGCCGCTGCGCGGCTTCCGGGATGACAATCTTGCGATTAATTCGATGACGGTGCCGCGCGCGGCGCATAGGACCACAGCTGGCGCAAGACGGGCACGCAGAGTAGCACCACAAGACCGAGCGACGCATATTCGCTGAGCGACACGCCGATGCCCCAGGGAAACCAGATGCCCGGCAGGCCCATCTGGGTGAGTTCTCCGGTAAAGAGCAACACGACCGAGGCCAGCACAGCGGGGAGCCAGAACCAGGCGTTGCGTCCTTCGCGGCGCACGCCAAGAACGACAATCAGTGCGAGCGTGATCAGGAACGCCAGCCGGACACCGCTGATCAGCGTGTGAAAGCCGGCTGATACGGATTTTGGATATACCGCACCGAACAGCCAGGGCCTGGCCAGCAACTGCACGACAATGAATGCGACCGTCAGCGCCGCGATCACCCATGGCAACCACGCGGGGCGATGGAGTTTGAATACGCTGCGCCATGCCATGAGCCATGCGCCGAGCGTGAGCGAGCCGATGAACGCGGAGATGAAAATCACGAAGCCCTGGATCGTCTCGAACTCCCACCAGAAGAAGAACGCCTGGTTGCCGCGCTGTATGCCACTCAGCGTCAGGGCAATTGCAAGCCAGAGATATTTTCTGCTGCCCGGATCGGTGGGGATCAGGCACAGCATCACGACAGCGGACAGGAAAAACAGCAATGCAATAATTGCGTCCCCCGCATAGCCTTCGAAGATCGTCAACCATTGCAGATGATATTGCGCGGCAATGGCGCTCTCAGCGCCGATGGCAGGAGCAACGTGAATGCCGCCGCTGCCCGGAGACACCCACGGCCCCATCCAGACGCGAATGGCGATGACAATCGGGCCGGCTTGCCGCGGAAGCACGAACATCCGCGGAGACTGATAGCTATGGGCTGTGGGCGTGGCGCCCGAGAACCCGCCCACGCCACCCAGAAGCACGCCGTTGGCATAAGCCTGATAAGAGCTGTCGACGGCCCATGGACCGAGAAGCGCGAGCCTTTCGTCGGTCGGCGCACTCACATTCAGCCGAATGCGATACCACGCAAAACCGTGATACTTGGGATGTCCCTTCAAGGTCCAACCGGGAACGTAATTGCCAATTCCGACATCGCCGTCGGTCGCGCCGGGCTTCGGCGTGAGATCGACTCGTTCCCAGCCGGAATCGTCAAAGCCGGGCTCAGCCCAGCGGGAATCGTCCCCCACCTGAAACGCCCAGGGACCGTTCAACGTGATTGTCGATTGACCGAGGACGATTGCGACAGGCTGCACCTGTGCCGCGGCGGCGTGGGCCGTGATCGCGATAGAAAAGAGCAGCGCGATCCGCGCCACGATTCCCCGCACGACAATCCCCTCCCCGAACGATCAGGGAAAGACTTCATGATGAGGTTCGAGCGCGGTCAAGCGTCCGATGCAATCATCTCGACATTGTGAGCGATGCGGGATTTCAGTCCCCGCTTGTCATCCCGGCCAAGCGCTGCGCAAGCGGCGCGCCGTGCCGGGACCCAGGGTAACAAGCAGCACGATGGGTCCCGGCCTTCGCTGCGCTCAGCCGGGATGACAAATCTTGGTGGTTAAGGCGTGCACTGCGGAAGGCGGAACTTGATCTTCGGGCGCCCTCGCCCGAACTCCATCCGCATCGCCGACGAGAACATCAGCCATTTCTTGCACGCATCGCCGCTGAGCGGCGAATTGTGCTTTGCGGGGTCCTTGCTGACGAACATCACCAGGAAGGAATTGCTCTTGGTCAGCTTGGTGAGCGTGATGGTCGCGATCTTGTGCGACGGCAGTTCCCACATTTCGTAAAGCGGATCGGGTGCCGCCTTGAGCGCCGCGACTTTTGCGTTGGAGTCCAGGATCGGCCGGAAGCCGCTGTGGACGGCCGCTTCCTCCACGCCCGCGGCGTCGAGTTCGTCGATGGGAACGAGGAAATCGACGGCATTGTAGGGGTAATAGGGCTCGCTCGCGGCGGCTTCAGGAACCGACAGCAGCGCCAGAGCGCCCACAAATGCGCTCACAAATGCGCCCTCCGGCCACCACAGTTTTTGCATGAAAGTCCCTCCGTCGACCCGGGCACCGTATAGCAATTCGCGGCGTTCTGCCCATCCGTTATAGTGGCCGCTTAGCTCTCGAGGATTCTCATGGACCCCTCTTCTATTATGATCTGGATCGCCGCCATCGTTCTGCTGCTCGCGATATCAGCGTTCTTCGCCGGTTCGGAGACCGCGCTCACTGCGGTTTCCCGCGGCAAGATGCATCAGCTCGAGAAGGAAGGATCGCTGGCCGCCGCCAACATCAACCTGCTGGTCCTCCATCGCGAAAGGCTCATCGGCGCGCTGCTGCTCGGCAACACCTTCGTGAACATTCTGGCCTCGTCGATTGCGACCTGGCTGCTGGAAACGAATTTCGGGCCCCGCGCGGTTGCGGTGGCAACCGTCGTCATGACCTTCTTCATCCTGGTGTTCGGCGAGGTCCTGCCGAAGACGCTTGCCATCGCGCGGACGGACCGTTTCGCGCTGACGGTCGCCTGGCCGGTGAAGATCGCCGTGTCGTTTCTTGGTCCGGTCGTGTCCACCGTCCAGTACATCGTCTGGAAGGTGCTTGGGGTCTTCGGCGTACAGCAGACCGAGGCAGATGAGATCGTGGCGCCGCACGAGGAGATTCGCGGCACCGTCGAACTCCATCACAAGGAGGGCGGCGTCGAGCGCGAGCATCGCGACATGATCGGCGGCATCCTCGACCTGCGCGAACTCACCATCGACGAGGTCATGGTCCATCGCAAAAACGTGGTCACGGCAAGCGCGGACGAGCCGGTTCAGCAACTGCTCGAAGAAGTCATGGCGTCCGGCCACTCGCGCGTTCCGCTGTGGCGCGGCGAGCCGGAGAACATCATAGGCATCCTCCACATCAAGGATGTAGTACGCGCCATGGTGCGCAACGGCGGGTCGTCGGCCGGTATCGATGTCGCCGCGATGGCGACACCGCCCTGGTTCGTGCCGGACACGACCACAGCCGAGGAGCAGCTTGAAGCCTTCCGCGCGAAGCGCGCGCGCTTTGCGCTGGTGGTCGATGAATATGGCGCGTTGCAGGGCCTTGTCACGCTCGAGGACATCCTCGACGAAATCTTCGGCAAACTTCCCGACGAGCATGAGGCGGAGTCCCGGCCGGACGTCCGGCGCAAGCAGGACGGCTCCTATCTGGTGGACGGCAGCGTGCCGGTGCGCGAACTCAACCGCGAACTCGACTGGAATCTGCCCGACGACGAGGCCACGACCATCGCAGGCCTCGTGATCCACGAAGCGCGCACGATCCCGGAAGTCGGCCAGCGCTTTGCGTTCTTCGGCTTCAAGTTCGAAATCCTGCGCCGTCAGCGCAACCAGATCACCGCTTTGCGCATCACCCCGCCCAACCAGAGCCCCGATACGGTGCCCCCGGGCTAGGTGTTCGGCCCCGGACGTGGCGGTTTAGGCTGAAACCGTTGTCCAAACGCGTATTGTCTCTCCGCACCGTGCATGCCTAATGCAGTCGTCCATCGTCTTTCATACAAAAAGGGAGAATTTGAATGCGTTCATTTCGTACCATTCGCCTAACATTGCTCGGCACGGTGCTGGGGTTCGCGGCTCTTGCCCCCGCGTTCGGCGCCAATACACTCGACGCCACTTCGAAGCGCCTTCTTGCCGCTCACGGCCCTCAGGGCCACGCTTTTCGGAATAGTGGCATCGCAGCGCCGGGCAATAGCAGTTTCACTTATACCGACCTGCACGATTTTGCCGGACAACCCGACGGCCTCAGTCCGACTGCTGAAGTCACGCTCGACGGCGGCAATCTCTTCGGCACCACCGAGGGCGGCGGAGCGAACGGCGAAGGTGCGATCTTCAAGGTGACGTCCGACGGAACGGAGAGCGTGCTCTATTCCCTTGCGGCCGACGGCAGCGAAGGCCAGTCGCCGGACGGCGCCTTAACCATCACCGCGAATGGCGACATGTACGGCACGACGTCGAGCGGCATCGGCGCCGTGACCGGCGTCCTGTTCAAGCTGAGCGCCAAGGGCAAATACAAAATTCTGCACGCCTTCAACTACAATGAAGGCACTTCCATCCGCGGAAAGCTGGCGCGCGACACCCTGGGCAATCTCTACGGCACCGCGCTGTTCGGCGGCGCCCCCGGCAACGGTACGGTGTTCAAGTATTCCGCCAATGGCACTTTCAGCGTGCTGCACGCCTTCAACGAGACCGACGGCCAATATCCGGAACACGGCGTGGTGCGCGACTCCGCTGGAAATCTTTATGGCGTGACAGCCTTCGGCGGCGCGAGTGGTATGGGCGCGGTATACAAGATCGCGTCGGATGGAACCTTCAGCACCGTCTACAGCTTCACCGGCGGAGCGGATGGCGGCTTCCTGTATGGTAGCGTCGCTATCGGCAAGGACGGCAATCTCTACGGCAGCACGGTCCTTGGCGGCGCCAACAGCGAAGGCACCGTGTTCAAGCTTACGCCGGCCGGGACGCTGACCACGCTCTACAACTTCACCGGCGGCGCCGATGGCGGCTCGGCGCAGGGTGACATGCTTGTCGTGGGCAACAACCTCTACAGCACGACCGACGCGGGCGGCGATCCCAACTGCGGCTGCGGCGTGGTTTATGAAGTCACGCCGGAGGGCAAGGAGAAGGTGCTCCACACCTTCGTCGCCGCGACCGGCGGCGGCTACTCGGCGGGCCTGACCAAGGGCAAACATGGGGCGCTGTATGGCACCACCAGCTCTTACGGCGCCGACAGCAGCGGCACCGTGTTCAGCATCGCGAAGAACTAGCGTTTGTAATCGGGAACCCGCCTTGCGTCCGCGCGGCGCGGGGCGGTTCTCCTTCGCCGACAGCGCAACCAGATCACCGCCTTGCGCGTCACCCCGCCCAACCAGATCCGCGATACGTGCCCGCGCGCCGTTTTCTGAGCTTGAATCGTTTGGGTCATCCTTCGAGGCTCGCTCCGCTCGCACCTCAGGATGACGAGATTTTTTTATAAGTAAGCGCGTCACCCTGAGGTGGCCGCGAAGCGGCCCTCGAAGGGCGGCGCGCCCGCTCCGAAAGACGGTTCAACGAAAACGATACGCGCTAGTGCTCGTTCCAGACTTCGGCCGGCGTAACCGTCGTGAGCGACAGTGCATGCACGCGCGACTTCAGCTCTTCGGCCAGGGCGGCATAGACGCGGCGCTGGCGTTCGACGCGCGACAGGCCATCGAACGCCTTCGATACGATCCGCACGTTGAAATGGGTTTCGCCGCCGGGACGCGAACCGCTATGGCCTTCGTGACGCGCGCTTTCGTCTTCGATGTCGAGCGCTTCGGGCGCGAATGCAGCCGTTAATTTTTCGCGAAGGATTTCGGCCATCGACATCATCCAGCCATCGGCATGTTTTAAAGCGAAGTCAAGCGATACGTTTTCTTGTTTTTCCATCTTCGGACCCCATAATCGCGTCATGGCAAGGCCGCGTAGCGCGTCGCGTTTGAGAGACAACATCCGCATCAAACCGGATGTGCCGCACGTCGCCGCCGCGGCCGTCGATGTGCGTCCCTGCGCGGAACCCGGCTGCCGCGAGGAAGGCGCCTTTCGCGTTCCCCAAAGCCGGCAGGAACTGAACAAGCATTTGTGGTTCTGTCTTGCCCATGCCCGCGCCCATAACGAGTCGTGGGACTACTTCCAGGGCATGAGCGAGCGCGAAATCGAAAGCTTCCGCAACGACGCCATCACAGGCCACAGACCGACCTGGCCGCTCGGAAAACGCGCGGCACGTCTGCACAATGCGTTCACCGGCTTCGAATTCGACGGTGCGTTCGGGGGCGAAGAGCACACAAAACCCCAATCGCCGCGGCGCCCGGAGCGCCAGGTGACACGCCTGCAACTCACGGCCTTCGACACGCTCCAACTGGAACCATCCGCCACCTTGAACGAGATCAAGGCGCGGTATAAGGAACTTGTGAAGCGGTTCCATCCCGACGCGAATGGCGGCGATCGGGGCGCCGAGGAGCGTCTGAAGCAGGTTATCAAAGCCTATGGCGTGCTACGCGCCTCCGGGCTGACCTAAGCGGCGCAAATCGCGCCCTCTCCTCCATGCGGCGGCCCTCCGCCGAAGACATTTGAACCGGACCCAAAGAATATGGCGAGTGATAGAGAGGGCCTTGATCCCGCGCTTGTGCCCGATACGACCGTTGACGTGAAATCGGTGTTCGGCTTCGAGGCGAAGATGAAGGTGCCCGCCTTCAAGAAACCGACCGAATACGTTCCCGATCGCGACGAGGCCTACCGCTTCGACCGCGAGACGACGCTGGCGATCCTTGCGGGCTTTGCCTTCAACCGGCGTGTGATGATCCAGGGCTATCACGGCACCGGCAAGTCGACGCATATCGAGCAGGTTGCCTCGCGCCTGAACTGGCCCTGCATCCGCATCAACCTGGACAGCCACATCAGCCGTATCGACCTGATCGGCAAGGACGCCATCGTGCTCAAGGATGGCCAGCAGGTGACGGAATTCCGCGAAGGGCTCCTGCCGTGGTGCCTGCAGCGCCCGGTCGCGCTGGTGTTCGACGAGTACGACGCCGGGCGTCCCGACGTGATGTTCGTCATCCAGCGCGTGCTCGAGGTCTCGGGCAAGCTCACTTTGCTCGACCAGAACAAGGTGATCCGCGCGCATCCCGCGTTCCGCCTGTTCTCGACCACGAACACGATCGGTCTCGGCGACACCACCGGCCTCTATCACGGCACGCAGCAGATCAACCAGGGCCAGATGGACCGCTGGAGCATTGTCGCCACGCTCAACTATCTGCCGCACGATTCCGAGGTCGACATCGTGCTGTCGAAGGTGCCGAACTACAACACGCCGGAGAAGAAGAAGCAGATTTCGTCGATGGTCCGCGTCGCCGACATGACGCGCAACGCGTTCATCAACGGCGATCTTTCGACCGTCATGAGCCCGCGTACCGTCATCACCTGGGCGGAGAATGCCGACATCTACAACGACATCGGCTTCGCCTTCCGCCTCACCTTCCTGAACAAATGCGACGAGCTGGAACGCGCCAGCGTGGCCGAGTTCTATCAGCGCGCCTTCGGGGAGGAGTTGCCCGAGAGTGCGGCGAAGGTGCTGGTGGCATGAGGGCGAATAGCGAATGGCGAATAGCGAATAGGGTGTCATCGCACTTTGTATTCGCTATTCGCCATTCGCTATTCGCTTCTTCCTCATGAAACCCGAAAACCCCTCAGAACCTTTCAAGCGCGCCGTGGCCATCGCTGTGCGAAGCCTGGCGGGGGAGCCTGAGCTTGAAGTCAATTTCTCGGCCGAGCCGCCGTCGCTGAAAGGGCTGAAGGCCAAGCTGCCCCTGCCCTCGCGCAATTTGCCGCCGAGCGAAGTCGCCGTCGTGCGCGGCGCGGGGGATGCCTATGCGCTCCGGCGCGCCTATCACGAGGACAGGCTGCACGATCAATACCGGCCACAGTCGGCGGAAGGTGCGGCCATGTTCGAGGCGGCGGAACAGGCGCGCGTCGAGGCCATCGGTTCGCTCGCGATGAAAGGTGTCGCCGCCAATCTTACCGCCGGTCTGGAGCAGCGCCTGAATGCGCGCGGCATCGCCAAGGCGCGGGTGCGCGCAGACGTTCCCATCGCCGATGCGCTCGGTCTCATTGTCCGCGAGAAGCTGACGGGCGAAGCGCCGCCGGAATGTGCCAAGACCGCTGTCGAGTTGTGGCGACCCTGGATCGAGGAGCGCGCGGGCAAGGACCTCGACAAGCTCACGCCGGCGCTGCGCGACCAGAAGGCGTTCGCCAAGCTCACGCGCACGATCCTAAAGGACCTCAATTTCGGCGATGAGTCAGACCTCGACTCGGAAAGCGACGATACCGGCGAGGAAGGCGAGAACTCCGCCGAGAACCAGGAAGGCGACGCCGAGCAGGATGCGGCCGAAGGCCAGACCTCCGAGGCCGATGTCCGCGAGGCCGAGGGCGAGGAGAGCCCGGACGCCGACGCCGAGATGCGCGCCGAGCAGACCGAGGACATGGGCGACGCCACCGAGCCGCAGGACGGCATGAAGCCGTGGCGGCCCGAACAGCCTTTCTCCCATGCCGACGAGTGGGGCTACAAATTCTACACGCCGCAATTCGACGAGATCATCGAAGCGTCCGAGTTGTGCGACCCGGAGGAGTTGGCGCGGTTGCGCGCCTTCCTCGACCAGCAGCTCGCCTCCATGCAGGGCGTTGTCTCGCGCCTCGCCAACAAGCTGCAGCGCTTGCTGATGGCGCAGCAGAACCGCACCTGGGAGTTCGATCTCGAAGAAGGCATGCTCGATACCTCGCGCCTGCCCCGCATCATCATCGATCCGATGTATCCGCTGTCGTTCAAGCGCGAGAAGGACATGACCTTCCGCGACACCGTCGTGACGCTGCTGCTCGACAATTCGGGCTCGATGCGCGGACGGCCGATCATGGTGGCGGCGATGTGCGCCGATATCCTGGCGCGCACGCTCGAGCGTTGCGCGGTGAAGACGGAGATTCTCGGCTTCACCACCCGCGCCTGGAAGGGCGGACAATCGCGTGAGAAATGGATCGCCGACGGCAAGCCTCCGCATCCCGGCCGCCTCAACGACCTTCGCCATATCGTCTACAAGGCGGCGGACGAGCCGTGGCGGCGCGCACGCCGCAGCCTCGGCCTGATGATGCGCGAGGGCCTGCTCAAGGAGAACATCGACGGCGAAGCGCTGATGTGGGCGCACAACCGCATCGTCGCCCGTCCCGAGCAGCGCAAGATCCTGATGATCATCTCCGACGGCGCGCCCGTCGACGACTCCACGCTGTCGGTCAATGCCGGCAATTATCTCGAGCGCCATCTGCGTCATGTGATCGAGGAGATCGAGGACAAGTCGAGCGTCGAGCTCAACGCCATCGGCATCGGCCACGACGTGACGCGCTACTACCGTAAAGCCGTGACCATCGTGGACGCCGAGCAGCTCGGCGGTGCCATGACCGAACAGCTCATCGGCCTGTTCGCCGAAGACAAGGACCACGGCCGCACTGGCACACCCACGCGCCTCGCCCGCGTCCGCCACGAACGCCACCCGCACGTCGCGGCGCGGTAATTCGCCCCAACCCGTCATGGCCGGGCTTGGCCCGGCCATCTAAAAAAGTGTGGCACGCGGAGGCGCGGAGTATCGCGGAGGTCAACGCGAACTACCCTCTCCCCCTGAGGGGGAGAGGGAAATTCTTCTCCGCGGACTCCGCGCCTCTGCGTGGATAGACCTTCTGGAGTCAGAAGGCTCTACATCTTCTGCCACACCATAGCGAAGCTGATCGGGTGGTCGCGGAAGGCTTCCCATTTGGGCTTGGCGGCGAGCCAGTCGTCATCGATCACGCCCTCCACCATCTCGCGGAGCCGGAAGCCCGCTTGGTGCGCCGCCGAGACGTGATCGCTCATCAGATGGACATGGGTCTCGACGGCCACCGGCTCGCCCGTCGCGCTGTTGAAATGCGTGGGCATGCCCAGCATGACGAAGTGGGGATGATAACCCACCAGGACCAGCCGGCCGTCCGCCGGGCACAACCGCGCCGCTTCCGCATAGAAGGGATCGAGCCGCGCGAAATGCTCGTCGGCGAGACTTTCGACGATGAGATCGTAGGCGTTCGACGCCAGTCCCGTCTCAGCGACATCGGCGAGCACGAGAGTGTCGTAGACGTTCTTGCTGCGCGCCTTGCCGAGCATCTCCTCGGTGAAATCGAGCCCCGTCAGATGGCGCACGCCCTTGTCTTTCAACCAGACACCGGCGCGCCCCGTGCCGCAGGCGAGATCGAGAACGTGCGATGCACCGTGCCAGTCCACGGTCTGAAGCCGCGCCAGCAGGCGGAGGTCCATCAGGTCCAGAACGGTGCCTTCGTAGGTCTCCGCCCACTCCGCATAGCCGTCCCGGACGCCGACCGTGCGATACTTGCGCCGGTCGAAGCTGGAAAACGGAAGAGCCATGCGCCGCGTCTTAGCACGGCGATACGCAGCCGCCATGCCGCGGGCATGGCGATTTAACGTCAACGGTGGATTAACAGAATGAACTAAGCGGCCTTGGCGGCGAGCTTTTTGGCGATAGCCCGCTTGAGCTTCAGCGCCCGGTCGGACAGCAGGCTTTCCTTCGCCTTCATCAGGAAGGGGTCGAGCCCGCCCGAGCGATCCACGGTACGCAGCGCATTCATCGAGATCTTGAGCTTGTAGGAGTTGCCCAGGGCCTCGCTCGCCAGCGAAATGGTCTGCAGATTGGGGCGATAGATGCGCTTGGTCTTGTTGTTGGCGTGGCTCACATTGTTGCCGACCAACAGGCCTTTTCCGGTCAATTCGCAGCGGCGCGACATGGCGATCTCGTCAAGTTCGATTCAAGGAGCGGCTCTCTTAAGGGGGCGGTCCGCCCCGGTCAAGCACCCCGGTGGCCCACCCGGCCGGCCCGGGCCAGGATTCCCGGCCTTTTTGGAGGGCGGCCAGCCTACCCAGACTCAAAATCTGCCCGCGGTGAGCTGGTCCGAGAACTGTTCGCAGGCTGCTTCTGCGTACGCAAGTCAACAAATGCCAAGGTTCCGATCTATGGAAAGCGAATGAAGCCGATGCCTTGATTGTTCTGATCGGCATACTGACCGGTAATCGCACCCTTGTCGTTTATGGAGGTAGGAAAGGTTCCCTTCGAGCCTTCTGGATCGAAGATCGTGATCGTTCCGTCCACCGCCCGTACGAAACCGCTGGCTATGCCACCGTTATCAAAATTGCCCGTTATCGTCCCGTCATTGTTGATGCTCTTGGGTGTCGTGCCGTTGCTCTGCCCCACAGTAAACAGTGTAACGGTGCCGTCCGCCAAACGCAAAAAACCTTCTAACTGCTCTTGGGGCTCGATTGTACCAGTCACCATCCCCTCATTGTTGATATTCAAAGGATTTGTAGACTCTCCCGCGCTGAAGAATGTGAATGTGCCGTCCGGATCGCGCACAAAGGCGCCGCTAACGCAGTTGCCCGTTGAAGCGCCAAGATCGTTGCCGGCCATGATGAAGGTGCGCCCGCAGTCGACCGTGGTAACCGTTCCATTCTTTGTTCGGATAAACCCGTAATAAGTTCGTCCGCGTCCAAAATATCCGAAGACCATGCCTGACGAATTCACCGTGACCGGATTGTCGCCGTTGTTGTCGTGCGGAATCTTGAATGTCTTGAGGGTTCCGTCCGCCTTGCGCAGAAAGCCGTGCGATGGCTCGCCCGAGTCGGCATAGCGGCCCGCGATCTCACCCTTTATGTTGATGCTCGTCGGATCGGTATGAAGCGCGCCAGGCACTTGAAAGGTTTCTATCGTTCCGTCAGGCAATCGTACGAAGCCTTGCTCGGTCCCGCTAAAACCATAAGACCCCGTTACTACCCCTTTCGCATTTATGCTGGTTGGGCTGGTCGGCAAACCGTCGACAACCGTGAACGTCACGAATTTCGTCTTGGCCTGCGCCGTCGACACAAATCCGGCCAAGGCGGCGAACATGAAAACCGCGCCGGCAAGAGAAGCGCTTGAAAACGAATTTTGCGCGCGGCGTCCGATCATTCTCTTCTCAAGCCTGCTGAACGCACAGCCTATCAACTTTCGAGAGAACCTCCAAACGCCTGGCCGGGCCGTCGGAGTAACCGACGCTCAGCAATCGGGCGATTTGGCCCTGCGTTTCATCTTGACGGCGAGCTGCTCGTCGAGCCTCGCGTCGTCCCGCATGAGCATCAGGGCCTTGTGCAGCACATCGTCGCCGGCGTCGCGCCATGACCCGGCATTTTCGCGAAGATCGGAGAATGCCCTCCGCCGGTCATAGAAGCCGGCGACATCGCGTTCGTTCAGGCATCCGGGCCTGAGCTTCATGTAGGATTGCAGATTGTCGGTTTCGATTTTCGCTTCCCGGTCTCCCGCCTGCAGCGCGTGAATTGCGGTTTCACGCTGGTCCTGTGTCATCGGCAGAGCCGGGACCGAACAGACGATCAGAAAGGCCATTCCCAAGAGACAGGCGTTCCGTTTCATGCGGTCCTCAAGATCTTGTTGCGGCTGTGAACTCCGGTTGCTTCCTATCAATCGGCGCGCGGCGAGAATGGGAAGCACTGTACCCTCCTGCGCTAGGGGTATCGAATAAATCCGTGATCCTGGTTCTCGCTGAAATAATAGCCCGTTATCACGTCATGATCATTGATGGCCTGCGGAGCGGTTTCCAGCGACCCATCCGGATCAAATACTGTGATCTCGCCATTGGCGTCTCGCACAAATCCATGGGCCGAGTTTTCAAGCGTATACCCCGTGAGCGTGTCGTGAATGTTTACTGAGGCTGCAATCGTTTGACTGCCATCGACAACAAAAGTGGTGATGGTGCCATCAGGCGTTCGAATAAACCCCTCGGAGTCAACCGCGCCGACAATTGTCCCAGAGTCGCTGATGCCTAGAGGCCTTGTAGCACTGCCACCGTTGAAATAAGTGAACGTCCCATCCACCGCTCGCACAAACGCGATACGATAGGAAGGCGCCCAGCCAGTCGCCACGTTGAGGTTATTTGCAGCCGTGACGACCGTGTCGTCCTGATGGCTCTGGAAGATCGTCGCAGCGCCGTGGCGGGGTTGGATAAATCCATAGTGCAACCGGCCCTGCGTGTAGCTACCAATAACCGTGCGATTTGTGGTGATCTTGACGGGATAATCATACCGGTTGTTGTTCGGGACGCCGAAGGTGTCGATCGTTCCATCCGGACTTCTGACGAACACGTGCGGAATATCGTGCGCCTTGTCGTTGAGCGTCGCGTAGTTGCCCGTAATGTATCCCTTGTTGTTGATGCTTGCCGGGGTCGTTCCAAACGCCGGGTCCGCGCCCGGAACGTCGAATGTCGCTATCGTTCCGTCAGGTTGCCGCACAAAGCCGTGATGGCCGGAATTATCGACCCAATATCCTGTGGCAGCGCCTTTGGCGTTGATACTCAACGGAACAGTTGCGCTTGCGCCTGGAACGTCGAACGTCACGATCTGCGGGCTGGCAAGTGCACCAACAGGCCCCATCGCCAACGTGGCGAGCAGGCAAGAACCCAACAGGGCCGATCCAATCGTTTGCCGCATCATCTGGGTGCACCATCCCGTAAGTTTTGTTATTCAAGCGACGTCACGTGTCAGCGCTCCGCTTAGGTGATCGTTAGGCACCCGGAAAGCCATTCCCGAGAAACAGTCGTTCCACGTCATGCGGTCCTCCAGATCTTACGTGTTTCCTATCAATCGACGCGCGGCGAGAGAGGGAAGGACTAGACCCTCGCGGACCTGCGTTTCAAGCTCTCCCACGCGGCGCGCCATACCGGGATCGGCGCGAAACGCTTCCAGAACCATCTCCTGCATTTCGTTCTGGAACCAGCGTTCGCGTTGTGCCGCGCGAAGCTGCAGGAGACGTCCGTCTTCTGCGAGTTTCCGGTGAATTGCGCAGATGGTGTCCCATGCTTGTGCGATGCCCTGCCCTTCAAGCGCCGAGACGGCTAGGACCGCGGGCTGCAAGCCCTTGTGCTTGGGCCGCATCAGATGCAGCGCCGCGTGATAGTCCGCGACCGCGCGGCGCGATGCCGGCAGCAGATCGCCGTCCGCTTTGGTGACGAGCACGAGATCGGCCAGTTCCATCACGCCGCGCTTGATGCCCTGCAGATCGTCGCCGCCACCGGGGCTCGCCAGCAGCACGAAGAGATCGGTCATGTCGGCGACCGCAGTTTCGGACTGGCCCACACCCACGGTCTCGATCAGCACGATGTCGAAGCTTGCGGCTTCGGCGAGCAGCAGGCATTCGCGCGTCCGCCGCGCCACGCCGCCAAGTGTGGTCCCCGCCGGCGATGGACGGATATAGGCGCGCGGATCGCGTGACAGTTTCTCCATCCGCGTCTTGTCGCCCAGGATCGAACCACCGCCGCGGCGCGACGACGGATCGACCGCGAACACGGCGACCTTCTTGCCCAGTGCCGTCAGGTACAGACCGAAGGCTTCGATGAAGGTCGACTTGCCGACGCCGGGCGCACCGGAAATTCCGATCCGCATAGCGCCACCCGTGCGCGGCAGCAGTTCCGTCAGCAGGGCTTCGGCGCGATCGCGATCGTCGTCGCGCGTCGACTCCGCCAGCGTGATCGCGCGCGCGAGCGCGGGCCGTTCGCCCGCAACGATTCCGGCTGCCAAATCGTTAACCGCAGGACCGTTAATGTTCCCGTTTGTCCGCGCCATATTTGCACCATACTGGATGGGCAGCGTCGCGCCAGCATCTCCGGAGTTCGCATGAAGACGTTCTGTACTGCCGCCGTTATCATGATTGCCCTGCCCGGCATCGCATGGGCCGCCGGTGGTGAAGGCACCAACAGCGCGCCGGCCTCGCAGCTCAGCCTTGCCATGACGCTCTATGCCGGCGGCATCACGCTCGGCAAGGTCGACATGGACGCGACGATCCGCAGCGGCGAATATCACGTCGTCTCCAATCTCGAAACCAGCGGCGTCGTCAACGCCTTCTGGCAGGCGCAGATCCAGGCGACCTCCAATGGCAAGATCGGCGACAAGACGTTCCAGCCGATGCTCTACGATTCCTTCGACACCAATCACTCCGGCAAGAAGCAGGAAGTCTCGCTCACCTATGAGGGCGACGCGCCGGTGCGCATGTATGCCAACCCGAAATTCCCGACCAACGGCTATGAGGTGAAGCCCGAGCAGCAGAAGGCGACGTTCGATCCGCTGAGCGCGGTGGTCTACATCGCCTCCGGCGTCGGCGCGAGCCCGGGCAACCCTTGCGGCGTCACCGCGCCGGTGTTTGACGGGCGGCGGCGCTACAACATCGAACTCACCAAGGTCAAAGACGACGTCAAGAAGATGGACAACGGCCTCTATTCCGGCCGCGTGGCCGTGTGCGAGATGAAGTACCGGCAGCTCGCCGGCTTCAAGCCGAAGATCATCAAGGAGAACGAGAGCTTCCCGAAGATCAACGCCTGGATCGCGACCTTCCCAAGCAGCATCGCAGGCCGCAGCTATGTCATCCCGCTGCGCGTCTGGGCCGAGACTCAATACGGCGTCGTTGCCGCGGTGGCTACGGCCCTCAAGATCGACGGCCAAGCGCCGAAATCGGGCGGCTAGAGATTTCTGAGCTTGAATTGTTGGGTCATCCTTCGAGGCTCGCTGCGCTCGCACCTCAGGATGACGCGTTTGTTGCGATAAGCGCGTCACCCTGAGGTGGCCGCGCAGCGGCCCTCGAAGGGCGATGCGCCCTGCACCGCACTATGACGAACCTGATTCAACGAATGCCTGAGTCTTTCATTTGATCGCGGCCTGCACCCTGCTAGAAAGGCGCGGGGTTCGGGGGCGGTACGATGCAGCGCACGATTTCGATTTTGGTAGCGGCCTTGGCCGCGTTCCTCGCGCTTGACCGCGCCGCTGCCCTGCCGCCGGTCGAGGCTTTCGGCGACCTGCCGGCGATGAGCCATCCGACGCTTTCGCCCGACGGCAAGCATTTCGCCGCAATCCAGTCGATGAAGGGAAAGCCCGTGATCGTGATCTACACGGTGGGCGCGCCGCCGGATCAGCAGCCCGCCGTCGCGGCGAGCAACGACTGGATCATCGAAGACCTGACCTGGCTGAAAAACGATCGCCTCGGCGTCGTCATCAAGGTCAGCAAGAAGGTCGACGATTTGCATCATCTGATGCATACCTGGAAGCGAATGGTTTCGCTCGACCTGAAAGGTGGCGACGGTGTGCCGCTCCTGGCCGACAACCCGTATCTCAACAACAACACCAATACTGCGCGGGTCGTCGATCTCGACCTCGACGACCCGGACAACGTCTACATGCCGCTCTTCGTCTATGCGGATATGCGCAGCCCGGAACAGGAAGCGCTGGATTCCAAGATGGGCCACCCCGATCCAAACGACAATTTTCGCTACGACCTCTACCGCGTCAACGTCCGGACCGGCCATGAGGAGAGAGTCGAGGCCGGCACCAACCACACCGTAAACTGGTTCATGGACGGCCACGGCCACATCCTGGCGCGCGAGGAGCAGATCGAAAAGCCGCAGCTGATCGATCGCCTGCAGGTCTACAAGGACGGCAGATGGAATACACTCGCCGACTATGACGCAACGGCGGATCGCGGTCTGGGTATCGTGGGCCTTGCCGATGACGGCACCTCCCTGGTGCGTTCGGTGAACAATGAAAAGCAGTTGGCGGTTCTGACCCGGCTCGATCTGACAAGCGGTGCGGAGAGCGCGCTCTATTCCGATGCGGTTTACGACTCCAACGATGCGCTGACCGACGAATGGACGGATCGCGTGCTGGGTACGGCGTTCATCGACGACAAGCCCGAGTATCACTATTTCAGCCCGAAGATGGTCGCGCTGCAGAAGGGACTGGAAGCAGCCTTTCCCAATGTCTCGGTGCGGGCGGTATCGTGGGACACGCAGATGAAAGCGGTCATCGTCGCGGTCGATTCCCCGAAGCAGCCGACGGCCTATTACTATCTCGACCGCACAACCCATGCGGCCGATCCGATCGGTTCGGCCTATCCCGATCTCACCGCCGCCGATCTGGGCGAGATGAAGGCCTATCCCTACAAGGCGCGGGACGGGCTCGACATTCCCGCCTATCTCACGCTTCCGCCCGGCAAGGCGCCCAAAAACCTGCCCGTTGTCGTGATGCCGCATGGCGGCCCGGACTGGCGCGATTACATCCAGTTCGACTGGATGGCGCAATTCTTCGCCAATCGCGGCTATGCGGTGTTGCAGCCCAACTTCCGCGGCTCTTCCGGCTATGGTCACAAGTTCACGGAGGCCGGGCTGCACCAATGGGGCCTCAAGATGCAGGACGACATCAGCGACGGCGTGAAGAAGCTCACCGCCGACGGCATTGCCGATCCCAAACGCGTCTGCATCGTGGGCGCGAGCTATGGCGGCTATGCCGCGCTTGCGGGTGCGGCCTTCACACCGGATCTCTACGCATGCGCGGTGAGCTTTGCGGGCATCTCCGACCTGCCGCGCGCGATCACCGCCGAACGTTCGCGTTACGGCGAGAAGTCGGGCGCGGTGTCGTTCTGGATTTCGCGCATCGGGAGTCCTTTTGACGATTCCGATCAGCTGCGCGCCACCTCGCCCGCGCGCCATGCCGATCAGGTCAAATGCCCGGTGCTCCTGATGCATGGCGAAGGCGACACCACCGTCCCCATCGAGCAGAGCGAGCTGATGAATTCGGCCCTCAAGAGCGCCGGCAAGGACGTGCAGTTCATCCGCTTCGCAGGCGAGGATCACTACCGCAACCTCGCCGACACCCGCATCCGCGTGCTGACGGAGACGGAAGCGTTCTTGAAGAAGAACATCGGGAACTGAACCTACCCTCCTCTTGATTCACGCCGCCGCCTTTGTCCGTGTACGGATGAGTTTCAGAACCTTGCGGGCGGCGTCGGGGATGTTGGTGCCGGGGCCGAAGATGGCGGCGACGCCGGCATCTTCGAGGAACGCATAGTCCTGCGCCGGGATCACGCCGCCCACGATCACCAGAACATCGCCCGCCTTGTGCTTCTTCAGCGCCTCGATCAGTTGCGGCACCAGCGTCTTGTGGCCGGCCGCCTGGCTCGAGATGCCGATGACATGCACGTCGGCGTCGATGGCGTCCTGCGCCACCTCGTCCGGCGTCTGGAACAGCGCGCCGATATCGACATCGAAGCCCAGATCGGCGAACGCGGTCGCGATGATCTTGGCCCCGCGGTCGTGGCCGTCCTGCCCCATCTTGGCAACCAGCATGCGCGGGCGGCGGCCCTCGTCTTTCGCGAAGGCTTCCACTTCGCCCTGGATCGCGGCGAATTCGTTGTCGCCTTCATAGGCGCCGCCATAGACGCCGCTGATCGAGCGGATCTCGGCGCGGTGACGGCCAAACGCCTTCTCCATCGCGTCGGAGATTTCGCCGACGGTGGCGCGCGCGCGCGCAGCCTCGATGGCGAGCGCGAGCAGATTGCCCTCACCCGACGCGGCGCCCTTCTCCAGCGCGGCAATGGCGTCGGCATATGTCTTCGGATCGCGTTTCGCGCGCACCTCCTTCAGCCGCACGATCTGCGCATCGCGCACCGCATCGTTGTCGATGTCGCGAACCTCGAGCGCGTCTTCCTTGTCGAGCTGGAAGCGGTTGACGCCGACGATCACATCCTCGCCCCGGTCGACGCGGGCCTGGCGGCGCGCGGCGGCCTCCTCGATGCGCAGCTTCGGAATGCCGGCTTCGACCGCCTTGGTCATGCCGCCCATCGCCTCGACATCGTCGATGATCGCCTGCGCGTGGGTGGCGAGAGAATGCGTCAGCGCCTCCACGTAGTACGACCCGCCGAGCGGATCGACGACCTTGGTTACCTGCGTTTCGTTCTGGAGAATGAGTTGGGTGTTGCGCGCGATGCGGGCGGAGAACTCGGTCGGCAGCGCGATCGCCTCGTCGAACGAATTGGTGTGCAGCGACTGCGTGCCGCCGAGCACCGCGGCCAGCGCCTCATAGGCCGTGCGCACGACGTTGTTGTACGGGTCCTGTTCGGTCAGCGACACGCCCGATGTCTGGCAATGCGTGCGCAGCATCAGGCTTTCGGGGTTCTTCGCCCCGAATCCCGCCATGATCTTCGACCACAACAGCCGCGCAGCGCGCAGCTTTGCCGCCTCCATGAAGAAATTCATGCCGATGCCGAAGAAGAACGACAGGCGCGGCGCGAACGCGTCGACATCCAATCCCTTCGCCAGCGCGGCGCGCACATATTCGATGCCGTCGGCCAGCGTGTAGGCGAGTTCCTGCACTGCGGTCGCGCCGGCTTCGTGCATGTGATAGCCGCTGATCGAGATCGAATTGAACTTCGGCATCTTCTTCGCGGTGTATTCGATGATGTCGGCGACGATGCGCATCGAAGGCGTGGGCGGATAGATATAGGTGTTGCGCACCATGAACTCTTTGAGGATGTCGTTCTGGATCGTGCCCGACAGCTTCTCCACCGGCACACCCTGCTCCTCGCCCGCAACGATGAAGCTCGCCAGCACCGGAATGACCGCGCCGTTCATCGTCATAGACACGCTCATCTTGTCGAGCGGGATGCCGGAGAACAGGATTTTCATGTCCTCGACGCTGTCGATCGCCACGCCCGCCTTGCCGACGTCACCCGCCACGCGCGGATGATCGCTGTCGTAACCGCGGTGGGTCGCGAGATCGAAGGCGACCGACAATCCCATCTGACCCGCGGCCAAATTCTTGCGATAGAAGGCATTCGATTCTTCCGCGGTCGAGAACCCTGCGTATTGGCGGATGGTCCAGGGGCGGCCGGCATACATGGTCGCGCGCACGCCGCGCAGATAGGGCGCCAGGCCGGGGAGCGAGTTCGCCTCCGCTACCCCTTCCAGATCGGCGGCGGTGTAGAGCGGCTTGACCGTGAAGCCCTCGGGCGCCGCCCAGTCGAGGCTCGCCAGCGGCCGGTCGCGCAGTTCCTTCGCCGCCCGCTTGGCCCAGTTTTCCGGTGTTTTCTCAGACATGTAACAAACCTACGGTGGATTCCTGCAGCAAGTCGCTGGATATGGCGCAATGAAACGTTGTTGAACGTAGAGTACCAATTTTTTAAGGGCCAACACCATGCGCGCAATAATGCTGGCAATGTTCGCGTTGCTCGCGGCGGCAAGCCCCGCCTTGGCCAAACAGGATAAGCTGCGAATCGTCCATTCCTTCTGCCTGGAGCAGAACTGTCCCGACGGCCTGCAGCCATGGTCGCGGCCGCTTATGGATAGGCACGGCAACCTTTACGTTGCGACGACCTGGGCCATCGACGAATTGTCGCCGTCAAAATCCGGGAAATACTCCAGAAAATTCAAAGTGCTTTATCTCGTCTGCACCATCAATGGCCACTGTACGGACGACTCCGTGCGTTTCGTGGCAAGCCCGATTATCGACAAGTCGGGAAATCTTTACGGGACGGCCGGGAATGGCGGCGTTTACGGGGACGGCTTCGTCTACATGCTCGTCAAACCGACACCGCCTCAAACGGCGTGGACGCTCAAGGATATCCACGATTTCTGCTACCGGGATGGCAACGGAGGATGCACACCGGGCAACGGTCTTGGTGGCTCCAAGCTGACCTATGCCGGCGAAACGTCCGGGCGGCCTTATGACGGCGTGTCGGCGCTTTACGGCACCACCTCTCGGGGTGGGAGCACACACCATGGCACGGCCTACCAGTTGAAACCCGAAGGAGGCAAATGGACGTCGAGTATCCTCTACAATTTCTGCGTTCGGGCGAATTGTGCTGACGGCGACGTTCCGGCGGCCGGTTTGACCGTAGAGCGCAACAACCTCATCGGAACGACCCTCGCGGGAGGTGTCCACAACGGCGGCACCGTTTTTGAGCTCAGTCGCAACGGCGATAGCTGGACCGAAACCGTCCTCTACAAATTCTGCGCGCAATACCCCTGCGCGGATGGCGCGAACCCGCAAGCCGAGGTCGTCCTCGACGGTTCTGGAAACATTCTTGGGGTTACGTACGCGGGAGGAACAGGCGGCGGCGTACTCTTCAGTCTCGCCAAAAACCACGGGGTTTGGGGTGAAACCGTGCTGCATGCCTTCTGCCAGGAAACGCGATGCCTCGACGGGCTCGAGCCCAATGCGGCTGTATCGATCGACGCCTCCGGCCATATCTTCGGGACCACCTACCAGGGAGGTACCGGCGGCGTGGGTGACGACGACCTTTCGGGTGGTGGTACCGCTTTCGAGTGGGCGGACGGAAAGTTTTCCGTGCTGCGGTCGTTCTGCCTGAAAGGCGCCTGTGCAGACGGCAACTATCCTATGGGCTTGATCCTGGCGCCTGGTGGCAATCTGCTGGGCACGACCCATCTTGGGGGAGAGGGTGATCAAGCCCCCATGGGTAACGGCGGCGGCGCGATATTCGAGCTCAGTCCCTGAAGGCATCGTCGGGCTGTCGCCGAACCTCTTCATTTGTCCGGGTACGGAGTATTCCGCGGATACAGCGTCGCGCACGCGCCGTGCAGATGGGGCGCGAGGCCGGGGCGCGGGTTCGTTTCCGAGATGCGGTTCAGATCGGCCGCGGCGCGGACCTGCTTGACCGTGAAGCCCTCGGGCGTTGCGCTGTCGCGACATCGACAATCGCTCTTCCGCCAGAAAAGCTTTCGCTTCGGCAATCGCCGCACGAAATGCGCGCAAGGCGCGGCGTATCTCGGCGCGGTAAGCGAGGTTCTCAGCCGTATAGCGCCCGTGCTTCAGCCGGTTGGTGTTGCCTTTAGGAGCGCCGCGCTTCAGAGGCATTTTATTGCGTATTTGAACCGCGATTTTTGATGGTCTCGAAGCGGGCCGCCACGTTGGCAAGGCGAGCGCTCGTTCTCAGGAAAACCACAAAATCGCGAAAATCCCGATCTTGAAAGCCTCCGCGCGCCCAAGCGGCGTCGATCGCGTGGTTCAGCATGACGTTGCACTGATCGAAGTTTTTCTCGATGCCGTCCGCGATCCGCTCGCCACGGCCTGCGCTGTCGTTTTTCTGCCCGTAGTCACATCTGTAAATGGTCATGCCGGGCATAATGCTAAATGGGGCCACTTTCGCTAGACTAGGAATGTTCTTTTTAAATTCGCAAATGTCGCCTACCGACCACGCGCCTTTATGCTGAGCACGCCTCCAATGCATCACGCGCCGTTGGGGAAGAAGACGGCGAGCGAGCTGAGTCGCCTGGCGAGAAATGGAACACCAGGTAGTTGGTTAGTGTCTCGGTTTTGAATTTTGGGGGGTGTACCGCCGCGGAACATGAAAAAACTATGCCAAAATTGACGGAAACCATTTTGCTCCCAAGGCGTTAGTTTTTCCATCTCCGGAGTTTGCGTGATGTCGGACGCCTTGGAACGCGCCCACCAATATCGAGCGACCGCAGAAGTCTTAGAAAAGCGAGCGCAGAAATCCTCTGGAGTGAAGGACGAGTTCCTTTCAATCGCACGGCAGTACCGGCGACTGGCTGACGACCTTGAGACCAAATTCACTTTTTCGCGGCCGCTGGGCGGGCAATTCGCTGGCCGGGACTAGCCACCTGCGACCTTTCGGAATGCACTAAGCGGCCATCCCGCCAGACTTCGTAACCGGCCCCGATGCTCGAGCCGCCCCACATCAGCTTGGCATGAGACTTCGCGCGCTCGTCATGCTCCGCCTTGAAGTCAGCGGTGTAGCGGACGTTGCCTCCGTGATCAAAGATATGGACGCGATAAGGTGCCATCGCCCATCTTTGCTCGGGCGGTCTGCCAGAACATTGTGCTGCGTCAATAAATGAGGGGTTCGCCCGTGCGGAGCAGGGAGAATCCGTTGGAAAGCAAACGGCCCCCATTTCTGAGGGCCGTTCGCTGAACCGAGGGGTAGATGTGTCATTGGTGCGCCGTGGCGACATTCTGATACAAAAAGGGTTAACGAAATATGAATTTGGCATGGCACCGCCAAGGCTTGTCTTCCGACAAACTCTCCAGCAGTTCCAAAATACAGCGAAGCTTCATGGTCCCCAGCGGAAGGCGCCGACTATTTTCCGGAATTCACAAATGTCACACTTTGTCCGCCTACGGAGTATTCCGTGGATAACCCCTCCGGACTCCATGGGTCGGCTTATCCCCAACATGTGGTGATCACGAATCATTGACAAACATCTAATAGTATGAGAACAAAGGCTGATATTGATTCGGTTAGTGATTCGTCCCTGATTCGTTTATGAGGCGTTCAGGGTGTAAAAACACGCCGTGGACATTCACAATTGTCACAATCCTACGATCTCGGCCTGCTAGAGTTCCCTCGTGTCTCAGCTGTAATCAATCGCACGGGGAAACCATGACCAACACCATCAAGCGCACACTGATCATTACCGCCGTCGCGGCCTTGCCCGCCATCGGCTTCGTCGCCGGCCAGGCCATGGCTTACCAGCCGCATATGCAGAACGCGCTCGACCGCCTCCGCGGCGCGCGGGCCGAGCTTTCGGCCGCAGCTCCGGACAAGGGCGGGCATCGCGTCCGCGCCATCGACCTCGTCGACCGCGCCATTTCAGAAACCCGCGCCGGGATCGCCTACGCGCGATAATCGGGGCGCCTCAGCGAAGCCCGGCGCGACCGCGCATTAAAACAACGTCGGCTGTTTCGGACTTTCGGGCTTCGCGCGTGGCCTCCCGGCCCGATGGCGGTGATTTATGCGCCTGAAGAACGCCGCGCTTTAGGCAGCGCCAATTTTTCGTAGTCTCTTACAAGGTCCAGAACCGCTTTCCGCTCTTCGGCGTCAAAGATGCCTTTGGCAATCTCTCTGACTTTCTTCACGCGGCTGCGGACTTCGGCATTCGTGCTCTTGGCTGGCATGCTAAGCGCTCCCCACGACATCAAAGGTCGGTAGCAGTACCCAGAGAATTGTTCTGTACGGTATCGCACATAACGGGGCACGCGAGGGGTGGAACCTGCGAAAAGCCGCCATTTCCCGCTATGTCGGGTTCAGCACAAAATGATACCCACCACTGATTGCAGGTGCTAACGTTTTCCCGTCGCCATCTGGTCGAAGAGATCGGCGCGTGAAAGACCTTCGAGACACACGGCAGAACGGTGTCCGAGCTCCCGTTGCAACAAAGACAAATCCGGGCGTGTGATGTCACAAGCACAAAGCTGCAATCCGAGTTCATCCAATCGCGAACGTTTCGCGGAGCCGGTCGCGTGCAAGAAGTGCGGCCAGCATGGCTCGATCTTCTGGGAAGAAAATGCAGTGGGAACACGCGCCTCCGGTTCGCAACGTGCGCTGATCCGCATTTCCAACGGCTTCCATCGGGACATGGAACGCACGCTATCCGGCGATCCGATTATTGCTTGCGACAATTGCGGGGAGCGTTTGCCCGAGGGCGACCTGACCGTACGGTTGAAGCCATAGACACCGTAATGACAAACGCAGGGCAAAAGAAGGTTCAAGAAACTGCAGCGCGGCTGGCTAGTCAGTTGGGCGCGGCTGAGGCACGGATATTTGCCAACGACAAGATCAAGGACGCTATTTTACAGCGCGATGCCCAGAAGATTGCATTTTGGAGAGACGTTCTCGACGAGATTAGCCTCTAACCCGCGCCCTGATCGCCTACGCCCGCCCATCGCAGGCGCTCACGCTCTTTTTGTATTGATGCGCGCGGTCTAAACACCCATGTTCGGCCGATCATGAGTATCAAGCGCCCCAACGAGGCCGCACGCGTCACCGCGGTCCTCGGCCCCACCAACACCGGCAAGACCCATTTCGCGATAGAGCGGATGCTCGCGCACAAATCCGGCATGATCGGGCTGCCGCTGCGCCTGCTTGCGCGCGAGGTTTACGACAAGATCGTGCGCATCAAGGGCGAGAGACAGGCCGCCCTCATCACCGGCGAGGAGAAGATCGTTCCTCCGGAGGCGAAGTATTTCGTCTGCACGGTCGAGGCGATGCCGCTCGATCTCGGCACCGCGTTCCTCGCCATCGACGAGATCCAGCTCTGCGCCGATCCCGAACGCGGCCACGTCTTCACCGATCGTCTGCTGAACGCGCGCGGCGAAGAGGAGACCGTGTTCCTCGGCGCCGACACGATGCGCGGCGCGATCCAGAGATTCGTGCCCAGAACCTATTTCCTGTCGCGCGCACGCTTCTCCGATCTCGCCTACACCGGACAGAAGAAGCTCACGCGCCTGCCGCGCCGTTCCGCCGTCGTCGGCTTCTCGGCGGAGGACGTCTATGGCATTGCGGAGTTGATCCGGCGCCAGCGCGGCGGCGCGGCCGTGGTGCTGGGCGCGCTCTCGCCGCGCACACGCAACGCCCAGGTCGCGCTCTATCAGAACGGCGACGTCGATTTCCTGGTTGCGACCGATGCCATCGGCATGGGCCTCAACATGGATGTCGATCACGTCGCGTTCGCGGCGCTCGACAAGTTCGACGGCGCCGGCATGCGTCCGCTGCGGCCGGAAGAGCTCGGGCAGATCGCGGGCCGCGCTGGCCGTCACATGAACGACGGCACCTTCGGCGTCACTGCCGAGGCCGAGCCGCTCGACGAAGAAGTCGTGAGCCGCGTCGAAGGTCATCGCTACGATCCGGTGCGCGTGCTGCAATGGCGCAATTCGGCACTCGATTTCCATTCGCTCGAAGGCCTGATGGCGAGCCTTGAAGAATTGCCGCCCGCGCGCGGCCTGGTGAAGGCAAGGCCGGCGAGCGACCTTCTGGCGCTGCGCCATCTGAGCGCGATGGAGGACGTGCGCGAGCTGACGCGCGCGCCCGCGGGCATCCGGCGGCTCTGGGACGTCTGCCAGTTGCCCGACTTCCGCAAACTGTCGAGCGACGAACACGCAAAGCTCGTGCACACCATCTTCCTGTTCCTGATGGGCAACGACGGCGTGCTGCCGGACGACTGGCTGGCACGGCAGATCGAGCGTCTCAACATCGCCGAGGGCGATGTCGCCACGCTCTCCGGCCGCCTTGCGCAGATCCGCACCTGGACCTACGCCACGCACCGCCCCGGATGGATGCGCGACAACGCACACTGGCAGGGCGTCACCCGCGCGGTGGAAGACCGGCTGTCAGATGCGCTTCACGAACAGCTGACACAACGCTTCATCGACAGGCGCACATCTGTTTTGATGAAGCGCCTGCGTGAGGACGATGTGATGGATTTGAAACTCGACGATTCCGGCGGCGTCATCATCGGCGGCGAAGCGGTCGGCAAGCTCGAAGGCTTCCGCTTCGCGCCTGATCCGCGCGCCGAGGGCGTCCATGGCCGCACCTTGCGCGCCGCCGCGCTGAAAGGTCTCGAAGGCGAGTTCTTCGCCCGCGCGCAGCGCCTTACTGCCGCCGACGACAAGGCCTTCACCTTGAGCGAGCACGGCCGCATCTGGTGGGATGGCGCGATCGTGGCGCAGCTCGAACGCGGCGGATCGTCCTTCGCGCCGAACGTCGTCCTGGTCGCGGATGAAAACCTCAAAGGCGAATTGCGCGACGGCGTTCAGCAGCGTCTCGAACGCTGGATGGAGGCGCGCATCGCCACGCGTCTCGAACCGCTGATCGCGCTGCGCAATGCCGCCGACGCCAAGGCCGGAACCGAAACCGCCCTACCCGGCTTCGCGCGCGCCATCGCGCACCGGCTGACGGAGAATTTCGGTTCGCTCGATCCGGCGATCCTCTCGCTTCCGGAAAATCTCGGCTCGCTGATCCGCGCGCTCCGGCCCTTCGGCATCTGGTTCGGCAAGCGCGCGATCTATCTGCCCAAGCTGCTCCGGCCCGATGCCGCGTCGCTGCTCGGGCTTCTGTGGGGCGTGTGGTCGAAGCGCGATCACATCCCGCCGCATCCGCAGGCCGGCCTCACCTCGTTCGAGATCGATCCGGAAACGCCGTACGATTTTCTCGCCGCATGCGGTTTCCGCGTGGTGGTGCGCCGCGCGATCCGCTTCGACATGCTCGAACGTCTCGAAGACGAGCTCGCAAAAGGCGCAGCGACCGGCGTCACCGCCGATGTACTGATGCCCAAGCTCGTCTCCCTGCTCGGCTGCAGCAACGACGAGCTGCGCGCGATCCTCGACGCGCTCGGCTGGCGCGTGATGGAAGTGGCCGACGCGGATGCCGGCGTGCGCACCGTGTGGCGCCGCGCCCCCGCGCGCCAGCGTCCCCAGAAGCGCGAGAAGCCGGCCGAGCGCAAAGCGAAACCCGCGCCGACCAAACCCTCCGCCGCCTCGCTCGCCGAACTCGCGGCGCGCTTCGCGAAGCGATGACGGAGCGTATCCGCATCGACAAATGGCTCTGGCATGCGCGCTTCTACAAGACGCGCGCGCTTGCCCAGCACGCGGCGACCTCCGGACGCATCCGCCGCAACGATGTGCGCGTGGAGAAAGCGGGGCTTGAGGTGAAGATCGGCGACATCCTCACCTTGGGCCGGGGCCGCGACATCGTGGTTGTCCGTATTCTCGCCTGTGGAATCCGCCGCGGCCCGGCAAGCGAGGCGCAGGCGCTGTACGAAGTCGTGGGCGATGACGTGCTTGATCCCGGGGCCACACCGTCTTAAGTGAACCCAGCGCCATTGGAGCCGTGCATGACCTACGTCGTCGTTGAAGCCTGCATCAAGTGCAAATACCTCGACTGCGTCGAGGTCTGCCCGGTGGACTGCTTCTATGAAGGCGAGAACATGCTCGTCATCCACCCCGACGAATGCATCGATTGCGGCGTATGCGAGCCGGAATGCCCCGCCGAGGCGATCAAGGCGGACACCGAGCCGGGGCTGGAACGCTGGCTGGAGCTCAATTCCGAATACGCCAAGAAGTGGCCTAATATCACCGTGAAGGGTACCCCGCCGGCCGACGGCAAGGAGTTCGAGGGGGTACCGGACAAGTTCGAGAAGTACTTCAGCGATAAACCCGGTTCTGGCTCGTAGAATTGATATTTCTCGGCGCCAGGCTGTAAATTACGGTCTGAAGCAGCGTCCTGTGCGCAAAATTGCCGGTTTCTCGCCTCGGAATTTGAAATAAATCATGCCAATTCAATAACTTGATGATTCGGCCCTTCCTTTTTGGCCTTCTCTATGTTATATAACCGACAATCTAAACAGCTCGAAAGGCGCTCCCCCACTCCGGATTTATGAACGATCCGGCCGGCGCCGCATTCTGTTGCAGTGCAAGATGATGCGGTTGGCCTCCATACCGGAAGGCATGGATGTGAGGATGCGCGGAATGGAACGGAAATGACGGCAGCAAAGACAGCAGTGGCACCACCAGCGGCAGCGGCACCCAAGAAGGTTCCCGCCAATTCGAACAGGAAGCACGAGTTCAAGTCGAACGACCATGTCGTGTACCCGACCCATGGCGTCGGCCGGATCCTGAAGGTCGAGGAACAGGAAGTCGCGGGCGTGAAGCTCGAGCTGTTCGTCATCACCTTTGAGAAGGACAAGATGACGCTCCGCGTACCGGTGGCGAAGGCGAAGGCGGTGGGCATGCGCAAGCTCTCCTCCCCCGACGTGGTCAACAACGCACTCAACACGCTGAAGGGCCGCGCGCGCATCAAGCGCACGATGTGGTCCAGGCGCGCGCAGGAATACGAAGCGAAGATCAATTCGGGCGACCTCGTCTCGATCGCTGAGGTCGTGCGCGACCTGCACCGCGCGAGCGGCCAGCCGGAGCAGTCCTATTCCGAACGCCAGCTCTACGAAGCGGCCCTCGCCCGCATGGCGCGCGAAGTCGCCGCCGTCGAACGCACCGACGAGCCCACGGCCGTCAAGCGCGTCGAGACGATGCTGCTCAAGAAAGCAGCGTAAGCGGTTTCATCGCTCAAGAATGCCAAAGGCCCGGAGAGCGATCTCCGGGCCTTTTTGTTTCATTGCCATCACGTTACTGATCGAGCAATCAAACCCTCTTGCGAGTCTTTCGCGGCGGTGGAAGGCAAATCCACTCCGGCCGGAATTCAGCCCGCTTACTTCGTAACGCGTAGATCGCGCACCTGCCGCCATGATTGTGATCGCGATCGGGCCGTTCAATCGCTGCCGCTTCGGAATGAATGGCGTTTCGGGGACGTCTACAGGCTGGCGGGACGATCGCGTCCGCGAGGTTCTGCCGCAACCAACCTCGAGGAGAAGCACATGAAACAGCAGCTGTGTATCGCATTCGGCCTGGCGCTTGTCGCGTCTCCGGCTTTGGCAGGCGGACATCCGCCTGCCGCTACGATGTTCACCATGACGCCGCTGGTTTCCGATCAGGCGGGCATGGCCCCCAACGTCGATCCCGCTCTCGTAAATCCCTGGGGCCTCTCGCAGTTTCCAAACAATCCGCTCTGGGTTTCCGACAACCATACGGATCTGTCGACGCTCTACGATCCCAACACCGGCGCGAAAATAAACCTCAACGTCAACATCCCGATGGGCGCGCCGACGGGAACGGTCGCCATCCCTTCGGGGAACGGCTATGTGGTCACCGAAGGCGCCAACAGCGGCGAGAGCCTGTTCCTGTTCGATTCGGAAAGCGGCGCGATCACAGGCTGGAATCCGAATGTCGACGCGACCAATGCGGTCGTCGCCTACAACGGCTCGGCCGCCGGTTCGGTTTACAAGGGTCTCGCCTACGATCCCGCTTCGAACCACATCTTCGCGGCGGATTTCCACAACAACAAGGTCGAGATCTTCGACAACAATTTCACCCGGATTAAGACCTTCACCGACAGGAACCTGCCCAGGCACTACGCGCCGTTCGACGTGGCGGTGTTCAATGGCAAGCTCTATGTGGCATTTGCCAAGCGCGAGAAGCACGGCGACGATGAAGTCGACGGGGCCGGCCTCGGCTACGTCGACATCTTCACCACCAAGGGAAAATTCGTGAAGACCCTGATCGCCAATGGCCCGCTGAACGCACCTTGGGGCATGGTGATCGCGCCGTCGAATTTCGGTTCGTTCGCCGGCGATCTGCTGGTGGGCAATTTCGGTGACGGTCGCATCAACGCGTTCGACGCGTCCACCGGCGCCCTGCTCGGAACGCTTCACGCCACGAAGCACAAGGAGATTGTGATCGATGGCCTGTGGGCGCTCGATGACACCGGCAACGGCTCAATCACGTTTTCCGCCGGTCCCGGCGGTGAAACGCACGGCCTGATCGGCCTCCTGACGCCCCAGTAGCCGCAACAATACGGCGAAGCCGGTCGCCCGAGGTGGCCGGCTTCGCTTCATCCGGTTCGCACCGGAAACCGCTTACAGTCGCGGCACCACAGCCCCCTTGGCCCAGCCGGACCAGATGGCGAGATAAAGCGCGACCACTACAAGGAACGCCGCGGGAAGCCAGAGCCACTGCGAAAGCCAGACAAGAACGATGGCAACGGCCGCGAACGCCACGCCTGCGAGAAAGAGCGTAAGGCGGCTGCGTTGCATGAGTTCGGCGTTGCAGGTCGGACAATTCACGGCGATTTTGGTTTGCTCCATGTCAGCGGACATGCTTTCCGATTTCTGTCTTTTGTTCGAAGACCACGCCGAAGCCAGGCCCCGCGCCGGCGCCAAACAGATTTCCGTGCTTGTCCATGATCAGGCCTAAGGGGGCAGCACTGTCCGATCCGTCAAACCTGTGCAGAATGGTCTCCGATCCGTCCGGTGAAATCCGGAATATCGTTCCGCACTCGCACGGGCTCCCGCCGCCGCCGCCCGTAGTGGTTCCGTAGAGATTGCCGGCAGCATCCATCGCGAGACTGGAGAACGGCTCGTAACCGTCGTTGTGGCCCTTGAACGAATGCAGGATTGTTTCGACACCGTCCGGCGTCACCTTGAAGACCGTGCCGCAATGGCATTTCTTGGCGGCGCCGCCGCCTTCGGTCGTCCCGTACAAATTGCCGGCCGCATCGCGGATCAGCGGACCCAACGGCGCACCGCCATCGTCGCCCGCCTGAAACGCATAGATCACCGACTCTTTCCCGCCGGAATCGATCTTGAATACGGTTCCGCAGCCTTGGATTGGGCCCGCAGAGCAACCGCCACCGCCGCCGTAGCGCGTGACCCCATAGAGATTACCCGCGTCGTCGCGGATGAGACTGCCTTGCGGCTGGACGCCGTCGGCGCCGCCTTGGAAGTCATAAAGTATTTTCAGCTCGCCGCCGGGCGAGAGCCTGAAGACGCTTCCGCAGCCCAGACCGCCGCAAACATCCGACGCACCAGCGACGGGAAGCACGCCAAAGAGATTCCCTTGCTTGTCCCGCACCAATCCCGACATCGGATTTGCAGTGTTCGAAAATGCATACAGGACCGTTTCGGCGTTCTCCGGTGAGAGCTTGAAAATGCTTCCGCAGCCGAGATTGTTCGCGCAGCCGGGGCCCCCGCCGGCCGACGTCGTTCCGTAGAGATTGCCGCTCTTGTCGGCAACAACGCCCCAATTCGGCAGAGCTCCATCCGGTACGCCTCCAAACCGGTACAGCACGGAATAATCGTTGCCCGCGATTTTGAAGACCGTTCCACAGCCATAGTTGAAGCAGCCCGAATTTCCGCCTTCGGCCGTCGTCCCATACAGGCTTCCGTCCGGCCCTATGGTGAGGCCGGGCATCACAAAGGAGCCGTCGGTGCCGCCTTGAAACGTGTGAAGGATCCGAAAACCCTTCGCCAAACCCGCCTGCGGAAAAAGCGCCAGTGTCAGCGCCGCGATCAACGAAAATGCCCTGACGAACGAAACCCGTTGCATGCTGCCCCCATATGTCGAACGAATGACCAGTCGCATTCTATGGTAGAACTTCTATCTGCTCCGGGTTGGCGATTTCAATCTCGGGGCCGTGGAACTGCTGGACGATGCCGCGCACGCGGAGCGTCTTGCCGGCATAGAGTCGCGGATCGACCTGCTCGCGGCGGAAATTCGCCATGTCGGCGGGCGCGATCGTGACGGTGAAATCGGTGTGCCAGTCGGAGCCGAAATCGAGATAGGCGCGGCCGTTCTTCACGTCCGCGGTCAACACCGTGCCTTGCACGATCTGGAACGTGCCGTTGTCGAAGCTGAGCCCGTCGGCATTGCGGATCGCGTAGGCCGGCAGCGCCCAAATGCCCAGACGCGCGGCGCGCGCCTCGCTCTCGGCGGCATAGAGTTCGGGGACGCATTCGGTGCGGTCGGGCGCGATGTCGACGCGCGCCGTTCCGGCCGTCAGGAGCGCGCGCTGCAGCCAGGGATCGGAGCTGCCCATATTGAACACCTGTCCACGCACGCGATCATAGCGGTCCTGCTTGGGCGGGATCGCGGTGACCACCAGCCTCTCGCCACGCGCCATGCCGTTCAGGATTTGGAACGCCTGCTCGGCGATGGCGGACGGCGCGTGGTCCTGCTGTCCGTGCGGCAGGCGAATCCCTTCGAGATGCACCGCGCGTCCGTCGCGCAGCACAAGCACGTCGTTGGTCCGCTCGACGCGTATGATCGGGGCGCGCGGCAGTTCGACCGGTCCGGCGCATTCGGGAATCGCGGCCGCGCTTGCGCCACCGGCCGGCAGCGCAAATGCCATCAGCCAGTGCCAGACCCTCAACGCCATACGCAAAACCCCATGCCCCGAAGACGCGGCATTGTGCACAAAACCCGTGGGCGTGCATCCGGTTACCGGGTTCCCTCAGGCGGAGCCCATCGCGTGTTTCATGCGTTTTCATCAGGGAACCTAGTCCTGAGATTAACCACGCATGCATTTTTCCAACACAGCCACGCTGGCGAGCAACGCCCTTTCGACCGTGAACGTCCTGGTGGTGAACGAAGGGCTCAGCGTACTCGCCGGCATCGCCATCCTCGTCGCAGGCTGGCTGCTTGCGACCTGGGCGAAACGCTGGATGGCGGTCGCGCTCGAACACGTGCCGCTCGATCTGACGCTGAAGCCCCTGCTCGCCTCGCTGGTGCGCTACATCATCCTCATCATCACCATCGTGCTGGTGCTCGGCCAGTTCGGTGTCCAGACCACAAGCCTGATCGCCGTGATCGGTGCGGCGGGTCTCGCCATCGGCCTCGCGCTCCAGGGCACGCTCTCCAACGTTGCGGCGGGCGTGATGCTTCTGGTGCTCCGGCCGTTCCGCGTCGGCCAGTATATCCAGGCCGGTGGCGTCGCCGGCACCGTGCGCGAGATCGGCCTCTTCACCACGCTGCTGATCACGCGCGATCTGATCTACATCTCCGTTCCCAATTCCGCGGTGTGGAGCGGCGTGATCACCAACTACACCCGCGAGCCGCTACGGCGCATCAACTTCACCCTGCCCGTCGATTTCGTGAACGACCTCGACCATGTCGAGAAGACGATGCTCGATGCCCTCAACGCCAACGCCCATGTGCTCAAGACGCCCGAGCCCTGGGTGGGCGTGAGCGAACTGCAGGAATACGCCGTGCAGATGTTCGTGCGCTGCTACATCAAGAGCGAGGATTACTGGAAGGCCCTGCCGTCGATCCAGAAGGATGTGAAGACCGCGCTCGACAAAAACAACGTCCTCATCGCCGTAACGCGGCAAGCCCCCATCACCCGCGCCGAACCGGCGATGCCGGGCAACACGAGGCGCGAAGCGCCATCGCCCGCCTCGATCGACCCTCCCCTTGAGGGAGGGTCGAAAAACCCAAAGGATTTTTCGGGGAGGGGTACTGCGATTCGCGCGCGTTAACCCCTACCCGAAATCTTCTCGCGTCCGTACGCCGTCACACGCATCGTCCACCTGCCGCTACGGAGAAAGTTCGAAAACGGTACCATTGCTGCCGGGGGCTTCGGGCGTATACCCATAGATATTGCCGGCCGCGTCCACGACTGGTGGCGCTGCGGGCATGTCACCGTCTTTGCAAGCGTTGCTGCAGAATGTGTGAAGCATCGTATAAGCCCATTGCTGCTGCGCACTGTTGTAGTCCAAGCGGAACACGGTTCCCATCTGGTGCGTTCCGCCGTCGGATGTCGTTCCATACAGCGCGCCCGCCGCATCGATCGCAAGCCCAAGGGCGTTGCTGCCATCGGAACATTCAATCGAAGCGCAGAATCGATAGATGACTTGATAGGCCCCGCCGGTTGTGCGCTTGAAAGCAACGCCTCCGTTGCAACCGTCTTCGTTGCAGTACGAGTAAAGCGTCGTCCCGTACAGATTGCCGCTGGCATCCATCACCGGCCGCCCCACGCCGGTGGCGCCATCGGCGCAATCCGGCGGATTGCAGAAATTGTGCAACGTGGTTTCCTTCCAGGTACTCGCCGCGAGCCTATAAAGAACACCACTGTTGTTCTTGCCGCCGGTGTGCGTCTCGCCAATCAGATTTCCGGAAGGATCCACCAAAATCGGGCCAGGGCTCGCGGTCGGTCCAGCAAGGGTGTTGAAGTTGTGGACGATCTCGTAATTCCACAATGAGCCATCTGTCAGCAGTTCGAAGGCCGTGCCTCTGCCGTTCGTGCCGCCATAATCCGTGGTGCCGAACAACGGCGCGAATGTGTCCCAGGGCGCGCCGGATGCCTGTCCCTGGTAGCTGAGTTCGGTCTTCGGCTGATAGCCGCCTGCGCAGGTCTGCTGGCCGCAAAAATCATGGATGACTCCAAGGCTCCATCCGTTTGACCCGTGCGTCAGCTTGAAGACAACGCCGCCGCCGAATTTTCCGCCTCCCGGGGTGGTGCCGTAAAGATTGCCATCGACATCCATAATGAGTCCGGCGGACGGAGACGAACCGTCGGCGCAATTCGCGCGGGCGCAAAAACTGTGAAGGATGTAGCCTTTGTAGCCGTTTCCGTTTGGCACAAGCTTGAACACGACCCCCATGCCGTATTTGCCGCCGACGCGCGTCATGCCGTAAATATCACCGGCGGAATCCAGGACCGGCGCGCCCACCGGCTCGCTCGGGCAACCATCATGCGCGCAGAACCCATGGAGCGTTTTGAAGGTGTAAGCGAACGCACTGCCTGCTGGCGCAATAACGAGCAATGTCACAGCAACGAGTGCCAGAAGCGCAGGAGATTTGCAGAGTCGCATGGTGGTTAGCCTCGAAATTTCTTCGCCACACGCCCCTACCCGCTGGATAACACGCTACGTACCTCGACAAAAGAGCATCGGCTTCGTACCGTTTCCAAGCACGCATTGCGGTCACTGCGTAAAACGGATGCGTGGAATTCTCGAGAGCCTGATATCGCTACCACATCACCGTAATCTCTGATATTACGACGGAAGTACTCGGCTTCGGCGAGTTTGACACAGCTTCGTGCCGAATCCCTTTTGGCATTCAACCTCAATTCTTCAAGGGAGACATTCTGATGAAGCACCTTGCGTTTCTTTCTGCCGGCGCTCTTCTCGCCGTGTTCGGCACGTCTCTGGACGTGGCTGCCGCGCCGCCGGCGAATGCGATCAAGAACATCGTACTGGTTCACGGCGCCTTCGCGGACGGCTCGGGATGGAAAGCCGTGTCCGACATTCTCGAAAAGGACGGCTACAAGGTCGGCATCGCGCAGCCGCCGGAAACATCTCTCGCCGACGACGTCGCCGCCGCCAACCGCACCATCGACATGATGGACGGCCCGGTCATTCTCGTCGGCCACAGCTATGGCGGCGTCATCATCAGCGAAGCGGGCAACAACGCGAAGGTGAAGGCGCTCGTCTACATCGCCGCCTTCCAGCCCGACGAAGGCGAGAGCTTCGCGACGCTGTTCAAGAAAATCCCGTCACCGTCCAACTCCATCAAGCCGACGCCGGATGGTTTCCTCTATGTCGATCTCAAGGACTTCCACGCCGATTTCGCGGCGGATGTGCCGGAAGCGACGACGAGCTTCATGTCGCGCTCGCAGGTGACGCCGGCCGCGAAGATCGCCGGCACGGCAGTGACGTCGCCCGCGTGGAAGAACAAGCCCAGCTACGCGATGGTCGCCACCATGGACCGCACCATCAGTCCGGATCTGGAGCGCTTCATGTACAAGCGCTCGAACGCCAAGACCGTCGAAGTCAAAGGCAGCCACGCCATCTATGTCTCGCAGCCGAAAGCGGTTGCAGCGCTCATCGAAAAAGCGGCAGCCTCACAATAGAAGCCGTCAAACGTGCCCGCGCGGACAAAACCCGCGCGGACACGGCAGTGCGCGGGCACAATCGCATCGCGGAAACGGCGTCCTAGTTCGTGAGCACGAAGGAATAGCCGGTCATCTGGCTGTCCGGCCGGGAGTCGTCGACGCCTTCGGTTCCGCCGGCCGATGTATAGAGCGCCATCGCGCCTTTGTTGCCGCGATCGGTGAGCACCCATGCGGCGCGGCACCCTTTCGCCTTGCCGGCATTCAGGAGCGCCTGAAGCACGGCCTTGCCCAATCCTTTGCCGCGATGGGTGGGAGCAACGCCCACTTCGTTGATCCAGAGTTCGCGCGGTTTATCGGGGTGGATGTAATCGACGCCGCTCGCAAAGCCGACGACACAACCATCGTCGACGGCAACGGCGATGTGATGTCTGTCGTCATCCAGAAATGCGCGCGCCAGCGCCGGCTGAATCGGGTTGTCGAAAACGTCTTGAGTGACGGTCTCGAGAACGCTCTCGTCTCCACGCTCAAGAACACGAATGACGATTGCCATCGCTGGAGTCCGTGCACGAATTGGAAACCGCTTCTTCAACCAATGTTCAAAACATTGAAATCTTATGAGGAAAGATAACGAACAACAGAAATCCAGATATGGCTACCAAGACCGACGCCCCCTGAAGCGCGCGACCTCCAGGAAGCAGAAGGGCAACTGAATTAAGCAATAAAAGTACGAACGCAACAACAATATAAAAGACGAATCCAAGGCTGGTCCATTCCTGGTTTTTTCCAATCCAAAACATCCCATAAATCTGCCAAAAAACATTGGCTAAGCACATCGCCAGAATTAGCCATTTGAGCGGGGTCGCTAATTTTGCCGACATGTTGCCTTATACCTCAATAAGTGAGATCAGGGTCAGAGTGGAAACGGGCGGTCGATGTGCTCATGATCTCATCTACTGTCCGAACCCCACATTACCAAGCAACACGATCCGCGATGAAACGCCGGCTAGCGAGCTAACGGTTCTAGGCTGACGCCTTCCGGCGGCGGCACGCTGTCGGGCACGAAGAAGTCCGGCATGAGGTTCTTTGTCGGATCAACGCGGTACTGGTCGAAATCGGTGATGCCTTCGCTGGCGAGGAACGTGTCGTCGATCAGAAAGTGGCCGGTGAAGTCGCGCGCGTTCTTGTTGAAGATGAGATACGCCGCATCGGCGAGGATGTCCGGCGTCCGGCAATGGCGCATACCCTCGTCGCCCGCGAGCGCGTTGCGGATCGCTGCGGTCGCGATGCCGGTGCGCGGCCAGAGCGCGTTGAACGCGATGCCGTCATCGGCGAATTCGGCCGCCATGCCGAGCACGCACATGCTCATGCCGAACTTCGCCATCGTATAGGCCGTGTGTCCCCGGAACCACTTCGCGCTCATGTCGAGCGGCGGCGACAGCATCAGCACATGCGGATTTGCGGTGCGCTTCAGGTGCGGGATGCAGAGGCGCGAGGTGAGATAGGTGCCGCGCGCATTGACCCCGTTCATCAGGTCGTAGCGCTTCATGTCGGTCTGGAGCGTGCCGGTGAGCTGGATCGCGCTCGCATTGTTGACACAGATGTCGATGCCGCCGAATTTCGCGACGGTCTTGTCCACCGCGTCCTGCACCTGCTCCTCGAAGCGGATATCGCAGAGCAGCGGCAGCGCTTTGCCGCCGGCCTTCTCGATATCCTCTGCCGCGGTGTAGATCGTCCCCGGCAGCTTCGGATGCGGCTCCGCCGTCTTGGCCGCGATAGCGACATTCGCGCCGTCCTTCGCAGCCCTGAGCGCAATCGCCAGCCCAATCCCGCGCGACGCGCCGGTGATGAAGAGGGTTTTTCCTTTGAGAGACATACTTCTTCTCCTTTCACCTCCCACTTGTGGGGAGGTCGACGCGCGCAGCGTCAGCGAGCACGTCGGGTGGGGGGCGGTGCTTGCAAGCGGAGCGGACCCCCACCCGAAAAATGCTTCGTATTTTTCGACCTCCCCACGAGGGGGAGGTTAAGCGCTTCTATACCACTGCACACCATCCGCATCGACATCGCGGTCCATGCGGGCACGCGTGCGCAAACAATTCAGGTGCGCGACGCTTTCGCCGGTCGCCATGCCGTAGACGCCCTGCGTGATCTTCGCGCGGAACAGCGCCGGAAACACGTCGATGGCGCGCTGCGGCTCAGTGCAGAGCGTGACGAGCTTCTCCATGTTGTTCTCGTGATCGTCGATCAGTTCCTGGAGCCGCAGATGCGCGCCACGGAACGGCTCGTTGTGCGCGGGCAGCACAAGCACGTCGGACGGCAGAACGGTCTTGAGCTTGTTGCAGGAGTCCAGCCAGTCCTGGAGCGGATTGGCCTCCGGCTCGGTCGGATGCACCGACACGTTCGACGAGATGCGCGGCAGCAGCTGGTCGCCGGAGATCACGATGTTCGCTTCGGGACACCACAGGCAGGCGTGCTCCGGCGAATGGCCATTGCCGGTGACGATGCGCCAGGTGCGCCCGCCGATGACGATCTCATTGCCCTCGCCAATGCGGCGATACGCATTCGGCAGCTTGTAGACGCCGTGCCCGAAGCCGCCGAAGCGCGCCTTGTAGTGCTCGATCAGCTCGTCGTTCCAGCCCGCGGCGCGATAGAAGCGCACGCCTTCTTGTGGCGCCTCCTGCCCCGTATCGGCGACGAGATTGCGGCACATCAGAAATTCGGTGCGCGTGATCCAGAGCTCGACATCGAACTTGCGCACCAGCCATCCGGCGAGCCCGATGTGATCGGGGTGCATGTGGGTGACGATGACACGTTTGACAGTTTTGCCGCCCATCGGGCCCGCGAAGAGCTGTTTCCAGGCGTTCGCAGTCTCCTCGTTGCGAATGCCGCTGTCGACCACCGTCCAGCCGTCGCCATCCTCCAGCAGCCACAGATTGATGTGGTTCAGCTGCATCGGAAGCCGCATGCGGATCCAGTGGACGCCGGGCACGACTTCGATCGTTTCGCCGAGTTCGGGGCGCCGTTCGAACGGATAGTCCAGATTGCGGCCCGGCCGTTCCCGGACCTCGCTTGCGTTCACGGTCATGCTTTCTTTCAATAGCGGTTGGACCGACTATGGGTAGCAGCCGCATACAGCGTCAAGTTCCGTCACAATTCGGTCGTGAATGGCAGCAAAATCGCCTGCCGAACGCTAGGATCGCTGGGGAGGAATCATGCGCCTGACATTTGCAGTCCCATTTGTGTTTGCGATGCTGACAGGCGCCGCGGTCGCGGCCGATCATCCAAAAGTCGCACCGGCCGGCGACTACGCGATGGAGACGCGCCACAGCCAGCTGCTGTTCGCGATCCCGCATCTCGGCATCACCAACTATTACGGACGCTTCGACAGGCTTTCCGGTTCGCTGACCTTCGATCCCGCGGTGCCGGAGAAAAGCACCGTCACCGCCTCCGTCGACATGACCAGCATCGACACGCCAAGCCACGAGCTGATGGGCGAGTTGATGGGCGCCGGCGTGTTCAACACCGCCGCCTTCCCAACCGCGACGTTCAAATCCACAGCCGTGACAAAAACGGGACCGACAACCGGCACCATCACCGGCGATCTCACGCTGCACGGTGTCACCAAGCCCGTCACTCTGAACGCGACCTTCGGCGGATTGACCGCCGATCCGTTCTCGGGCGCCGACGATATCGGCTTCCACGCCACCACAACCGTGAACCGCAAGGACTTCGGCATCACCGGCATGGTGTGGGATCATATCGTCGGCAATGACGTGCAGATCACCATCGAAGCGATGTTCCAGCGCCCGAAAGGCAAATAATTATGCAGGCCAAGAATACCACGGATCGTTATGGCACCGTTGCCGTGACGCTGCACTGGCTGATAGCCCTGCTCCTCATCACAAATATCTGTGTCGGCCTTTACATGGCCGATCTGCCGCGCAGCGATCCGAACAAGTTCATGATTTTCCAGACCCACAAATCGATCGGGCTGACGGTCCTGGTGCTTAGCGTCCTGCGCGTGATCTGGCGGCTGATCAATCCCGTGCCGGCATTGCCCGCCGGCCTTAGCGCGCCGCTGCGCTATACGGCGCACATATCCCATTTCGTGCTCTATTTCCTTATTGTGTTCATCCCGCTGACGGGGTGGATCATGGTCTCCGCATCGCCGCTCGGAAACGGAACGCTCTATTTCGGGCTGTTCGACTGGCCCAACCTGCCGTTCTTCACCGGCATGACGCGGGCCGAGTTGCACCCAATGCACGAGACCTTCGAGACGGCACACGTCATTCTCGCCTGGTCCGCGATCATCCTGATCCCGCTCCACGTCGGCGCGGCGCTCTATCATCACTTCTGGCGCGGCGACACCGTGCTCCGGCGCATGCTGCCGGGAACCACCATCGAGGGACGGACATGAAACGGATCGTTGTTGCGGCTCTGGCCGCGAGCTGCCTCGCCTCGCCCGCGCTCGCCGCGCATTGGAATGTCGACTACGCGACCAGCAAGGTCGGCTTCGCCGTGCAATGGAGCGGTACGCCGTTCGGCGCGAAATTCAAGAAGTGGACGGCCGCCATCGATTTCGATCCGGCCGATCTTGCGCACGCCCACGTCATCGCGACCATCGACCTCGCGAGCGAGGAATCGGATTCGCCCGACAACGACGACGGCATCAAGGGTGCAACCGGCTTCCAGGTTTCGCAGTTCCCGACCGCGAAATTCGAGGCGACGAGCTTCACGCATGGCAGCGGCAATCAATATGCCGCCAAAGGCTTCCTCACGATCAAAGGCGTCAAGAAGCCCACGACGCTGAACTTCCAGCTCCAGATCAAGGACGACAAGGCGCATATGAGCGGCACCGCCGATGTGATGCGCCTGGACTGGGGCCTTGGCGCGGACCCGGAATGGTCCGGCGACACCCCCGTCGCCCACAAGGTCGGCATCTTCGTCGAACTCAACGCGACAAAGACTCACTAACGTGTCATTCCCGGCAAGCATCGCCGTCAGGCGATGCGAGGGAAGGGAACCTAACTTCGGCCGTGCGCCACGGCAGTCGAAGTTGGCTTCCCTTCCCTCGGATCGCGCTGTCGCGCGCTCCTCGCCGGGAATAACAAGTTAATATGCACGTTGATTTCTGGCATCATCGGATGTTCAACGGAGGGCATGTCCGCTCTTCGCAACATCCAGCCCGCCGACACCTGCGCGATCGAACGCGCGGCCGCGATCCTGCGCGATGGCGGGCTGGTCGCGTTTCCGACCGAGACGGTCTATGGCCTCGGCGCCGATGCGACCAACGGCAAGGCCGTCGCCGCGATCTTTGCCGCCAAGCAGCGGCCGACGTTCAATCCCCTGATCGTGCATGTGAGGGACCGCGCCGAAGCCGAGGCGCTGGTGGCATTCACGCCCCGCGCACGCGCGGTGGCGGAGGCATTCTGGCCGGGCGCGCTGACGCTCGTCCTGCCGCGCAAAAGCGATTGTCCGCTGTCGCTGCTGGTGAGCGCCGGTCTCGACACCGTGGCGCTGCGCGTGCCGTCTCATCCGGTCGCCAGCGCCTTGATCGCGGCGGCGGGAAAACCCATCGCGGCACCGAGCGCCAACGTCTCCGGCCATGTCAGCCCGACGACGGCGGCGCATGTCGCCGAAGAGCTTGGCGACAAGGTGGATTTCATCCTCGATGGCGGATCGACGGCGATCGGTGTCGAATCCACCGTGATCGGTTTCGAGGGCGACACACCGGTCCTGCTCCGCCCCGGCGGTGTCGCACGCGATGCGGTCGAACGCGTCGCAGGTCCGCTCGCTACGCCTTCAAACGCGAATATCCAGTCGCCCGGGCAGCTCGAAAGTCATTATGCGCCGCGTGCGAAATTGCGGCTGAACGCACGCGATGCACAGCCAGGCGAAGCCCTGCTCGCGTTCGGCCCACCTGGTTCCGGCGCGGCGCTGAACCTCAGCCCGGCTGGCGATCTCAACGAAGCCGCGGCCAATCTGTTCGCGATGCTGCGCAGTCTCGACAAGACATCGAATGCCATCGCGGTCATGCCGATCCCGGACGAAGGTCTTGGCGAGGCGATCAACGACCGGCTTATGCGCGCGGCGGCGCCACGCCCATGAGCGACGGACTCGCGCGACTGAAAGAGGCCGTCGGCCCCAAAGGCTTCAGCGAAGACCCGAATGAGATCGCGCCGCATCTCGAGGAATGGCGCGGCACCTATGAAGGCCACACGCCGCTTCTGCTCAAACCGGCAACGACAGACGAGGTCTCACGCATCCTCGCGATCTGCAACGAGACCGGTACGCCGGTGGTGCCGCAAGGCGGCAACACCGGCCTGGTCGGCGGACAAATTCCGCTCGGCGGCGAAATCCTTCTGAGCCTCACGCGCATGAACCGCGTGCGCCATGTGGATTCCGCCGGCGCGAACATGATCGTCGAAGCCGGCGTGACGCTCGCTGCCGCGCAATCCGCCGCCGACAGCGCCGGACTATATTTCCCTCTGAGCATCGCCTCGGAAGGCTCCGCCACCCTCGGCGGCAATCTCTCCACCAACGCCGGCGGCGTGCATGTGCTTCGCTACGGCATGGCGCGCGATCTGGTCCTCGGGCTCGAAGTCGTGCTTGCCGATGGACGCGTGCTCGAGATGCTGCGCACCTTGCGCAAGGACAACACCGGCTACGATCTCACGAATCTTTTCATCGGTGCGGAAGGCACGCTCGGGATCATCACCGCCGCGGCACTGAAGTTGTTTCCGAGACCCGCCGAATACGCCACGGCCCTTATCGCAGTGCCCGATCCCAGATCGGCAGTCGATCTCCTTGCGCATCTTCAATCCGAAACGGGCGGGCTGCTCTCGGCGTATGAGCTGATCGCGCGTTCCGGACTGGACCTCGTGCTCGCACATATTCCGAACACATCCGATCCGCTGAACGCCGTTTCGCCCTGGTACGTGCTCGCCGAAGCGAGCGGTGCCGCGCGCTTCGGCCTCAAGCCCGTGATCGAGAACGCGCTGGGGGTGGCGATGGAGAAAGGCCTTGCCACCGACGCCGTGATCGCATCGAGCGAGGCGCAGCGCGCCGCGCTGTGGCGTTTGCGTGAGAACATGTCGGAGGCGCAGAAGAAGGAAGGCGCCTCGCTCAAGCACGATATCGCGGTTCCGGTCGCCGCCATTCCCGATTTCGTCGCGCGCGCGATCCCGGCTGTGCTCAGGATCGTGCCCGGCGCACGGCCAGTGCCGTTCGGCCATCTCGGCGACGGCAATCTGCATTTCAATTTCAGCTATCCCAAAGGCGGCGATGGATCCGCGTTCCTTGCGAAGCGCGCCGAGATCGCACGCGTCGTGCACGACATCGTGCACGAATTCGCGGGCTCGATCAGCGCCGAACACGGGATCGGGGTGATGAAGCGCGAGGAACTTCTGCGCTACAAAAGTTCCGCCGAGCTCGAGGTCATGCGCTCGCTCAAGCGCATGCTCGATCCGGGCAATATCCTCAATCCCGGAAAGGTGCTTTCAACCAAAAAAGAATGACGGCTCCGTTTCTTGCCGAAACATGACTCTTTGTGCATATTGCTCTCAGTCGCAGCCTCGGGACGATGGGAACCAGCATGGGCGGTTCGAACGGTTGATGCGATTACCAATGTGGAGGAGTAGAATATGTACAAGAAGTTCGCCATTGCTGCGGCCGTTTTGCTGATCGGTTCAGCAAGCGCTCAGGCTGCAAAGTTCAACGTCTCCCTCGACGGATACTGCAACACCTTCAAGCTCACGCTCGACAGTTTCGAAGTTTACGGCAAGCGGAGCGGCTGTGGATACACCGTCACTGACGGCGGATCCGATGCACTGATTGGCGGATCGGAATATTACATGCCGGCCGACCAAAATCCGCATGCGAAAGACATCCTCGTCTGGTACTTCACGCCTCCCTCTGGCGGCGTGGGCAACTGGTATCTGTACGACTCGACCGGCAAGAGCATGACGGAGCTCAACTCCGGCACGTATACTGTGACCTCGGCTGCTGCCCAGCATTCGCCGAAGGCCGGCGGCAACGACGCGACCGTGGGCCGTAAATAAGCTTTCGAAGTTTTGTGGCGGGCTCCTCAAAAGGGAGCCCGCCTTTTTTTGTAGCGCCCTACTGCGTTGGAGTCCCGGCGAACCCGTGCGCGACGAAGCTGGAATCGAGCGTTTCGCCCACGATGTCGCCCTTGTCGCTGATGCGGCTCGGGAACGTGCCCGTACTCTGCGACGTACCGGCGCCCGCCACATCGAACGAGACGAACTTCCCATTCGCGCGCCTGAGGAACCCGTGCGCGACGTTTGCGGCATCCTTGATGTAGCCCGCGATCTCGCCCTTCTTGTTGATGCCGGCGACGATCGTGCCCTGCCCGTTCGCGCTGCCCGCGCCCGGCGCGTCGAAACTTGTGATCGTGCCGCCGGCCGTGCGCAGGAAGCCGTGACGCACGCCGCTGCTGTCGGTGTAGAAGCCCGCCACATCGCCGCCGGCGTTGATGCTCTCTGGCTGCGTGCCCTGGAATGCGCTCGTTCCGGCACCGGCAACATCGATGGAAACGATCGTTCCATCGGCGATGCGCAGATAGCCATGCATCGCGAAACTGCCGTCGAACGCGAAGCCCGTGACGTCGCGCTTTGCATCGACGCCGGTCACGAACGTGCCGAGGCCACCCTTCGGTCCGGCATCGAAGGTCGCAACCTTTCGGCGGTGCGAACGCAGGAAGCCATGCAGCACATTCGATGAGTCTATGTATTGACCGGCGGCATCGCCATGCGCGTTGATGGCAACAGCCTGCGTTCCCTGCCCCGCGCCCGTGCCGGCGCCGCCGACATCGAACGGCGTGATCGTGCCGTCGGACGCGCGCAGATAGCCGTGATCGACACCAGCGCCATCGGCGTAGTAACCGGTCAGTTCGCCCGAGCGTGCGATATCGATCGCGTGCGTCTCAAAGCCCGAAACCGCATGGAAGACCGTCGCTGAACCATCGGCGCCGCGGACATAGCCTGCCACAGCACCCTGCTTGTCGATCACATTGCCGGCCGTTGTGCCTTCGACGTTGACGCCATAGCCGTACGTACCCTGCCCGCCCTTGGTACCGCTGCCGGTGATATCGAAGACCGTAAAGGCAGCGTGTGCGGGTGTTGCAACGGCGAGCGCGAGGACAAGAATCGTGTTTTTCAAGCAGTGCTCCATGGGTGGGGATGAAGAAAGGGGCAGACTCAATTTCAGTACAGCCCTATCAACAGTTTGTCATGGCCCGCGAATGCGGGCCATGACACCTATTTCGATTGCGCACAAACTCTACGCCGCTTCGCGCAATGCGGGCTCTGGCGGCGTCGGTGTGCCGCTGTTCGCCTGCGGCTTTGGCCGCTCGGCATTGGATACCGCACTCAACGTCGCCGTGACGACGGTGGAGAGATAGGGCAACCCCTGCACGCCCAGCATGACCATCCACAACAACGCCGCGGAATCGGTGAAACCGCGCGCCATCGCGACCGATACGATGGCGGCTATACACAGCACACAGAGCGTCGTCTCCTGCCATGCCACGCGCAGTGCCTGCGAAAGCAGTGCCGGGTCCTCGCATTTGGGCGTACGCAGGAACGGCTTGCCGGAGGTGAAGAGGCCCGCAACCACCGCCTTGGCGACCGAATGGGTGAGCGCCAGCCCCGCGACCGAGGCCATCAGCGCGCCCTTCACGCCGGAGCGCACTTTCGGCGGATAGAGCAGGAAGGTCTTGACCGTCTTGGCGAAGAACAGCGCGAGCGCCGCGGCCGAGAGCGCGGGCATCGGCACATAGATGCGCTCGGGTGCGATCCACATCATCGTGGTCCAGCCCAACGCCACCAGCGTCACGATCAGTCCCAGCGCATCGGAGATCCACGGCAGCCAGCCCGACAGGAACTGATAGCGCTGCGCCCAGGAGAGTTTGGTGCGGCCGAGAAAGATCGCGCCCGCATGACGCTTCATGATCTGCATCGCGCCATAGACCCAACGGTAGCGCTGGCTCTGGAACGCTTCGAGCGTGTCGGGGATCAGCCCCGTGCCCATGCTCTGCGGGATATAGGCGGCGCCATAACCCGCCTCGAACAGCTTCAGTCCAAGCTCGGTGTCTTCAGTGATGCACCAAATGCTCCAGCCTTTCACCTCCTCCAGCGCACGCTTGCGCACCATCGTCATAGTGCCGTGCTGGATGATGGCGTCGTGCTCGTTGCGCTCGATCATGCCGATGTGGAAGAAGCCGCGATATTCCTCATACGCCATGTGCTTGAATAGGCTCTGGCGCGAGTCGCGATAATCCTGCGGTCCCTGCACCACCGCGATCTTGGGATCGGCGAACAGCGGCAGCGCCCGGCGCAGCCAGTGCGGCTCGACCTGGTAGTCGCTGTCGATCACGGCGATATGCTGGGCTGCGGGATCGGTCAGCGCCAGCGCTTCGTTCAGCGCACCGGCCTTAAAGCCCTTCACCTGATCGAAATGATAGAAGCGGAAACGCGCGCCGAGCGTGCGGCAATGGGCCTCCACCGGCTTCCACACATCTTCGTCCTTTGTGTTGTTGTCGAGGACGATGACTTCGTAATTGTCGTAATCGATATGCGCCAGATGGTTCAGCGTCTCGATCACCATCTGCGGCGGCTCGTTGTAGCAGGGCACGTGGATCGAGACCCGCGGGCTCGCTTCGGGAATGACCGACGACATCACGCGGCGCTCGACGCGCCACAGGCTGGCGGCCAGCTCCACCCCCTCTGTCAGGATCACCGCGCACGCCAGCACGACCAGCGGCGCCATCGCGCAGATCATCAAAAGATCGCCGCGGTCGATATATTCGAGCGTCGTTGCGTCGATGACCGCGAGCAGTCCCGTCGACACCACCGCGATCAGCCCGCCCATCACGAGATAGCCCGGCTGACGCACGCGCGGCATCCGCACAAGGACGAAAAGCCCGATCAGCAGGGTCAGGATGGATGCTATCAAGGCGTAAGTGCGCCATTCCGGAAAGGAGCGCAGCGAGCCGGTGAAGGTGAATTTCGGATTGCCCGCGGCATCGAACACGCCCCAATAGCCGCCGACCGTTCCTTCGAACGAGACTTTCGCCGGCTGGTCGAACGCTTCGAGCACGTAATAGTCGTAGCCCTTCTCCAGCGCGAGCTGCACGAAGCCGCGCAAGAAATAGGCCTCATTCGCGAGCGACGGTTCGGCCGCGCCCTTGGTGCGTCCTTCCGACGGCCAGCCCACCTCGCCGATGATGATCGGCTTGTCGGGAAATTCCTGCTGCACGTCGCCATAGGCGCGTTGCAGGAAATCGAGCGAACCATGAACATCGGTGCTCTCCCAATAGGGCAGCAGATGGACCGCGATGACATCGACGTTCTTGCCGATCTCGGGCGTGTAGAGCCATGTCGACCAAGGCTCTGCGGTCGTGATCTTGATGCGCGCCGGCAGCGCATCCCGCACGCGCTGGATATAGGCATTGAGCTGCTCTGCCGTCACATAGCTGAACAGGATTGCTTCGTTGCCGACGAACACGCGGTCGATCGTGCCGCGATTTGCGCGCGCCACCGCGATGCCCTTGGCGATCTCCTTCTCGTTCAAAGCGAGATCGGGACCGATCCAGATCCCGAGCGAAACCGTGAGGCCGTAACGCGCCGCGATCTCCGGCACCTTGTCAAGGCCGTTGGCGACCGTATAGGTGCGGACACGTCCCGTGAGCTTGGCGAGTTGTGCCATGTCGCGGTCGATCTGCTCCGGGCTGACCTGCTTGCCCTCTTCCTCGGTGAAGATATGGCTTGGATTGTAGGTAACGCCGCGGACCTGGCCGTCCCAATCGGGCGCGAGCATCCCGTAGTCGCGGCTGGCCCAGAACAATGCCGTTGCGCCGACGAAGAGGCAGAGCGCAATCGCAATGCGCAGCGTTCCGCCGCTGATGGGTAGCGTGCGGCGAATCCTCTTCAGCAGCTCGGCCATGGTGGCGCCGAAATCCTTATTCGGCCCCGTTGCCCGGCGAACCCTCTTGGTCGTCCTTCTTCGGCTGTTCCTTCGGAGTCGTGACGGCAACAAGCGTCAGATCGAACATGAGCGCCTGGTTGGGCGGGATGACGCCGCCGCCGGCGCCGCGCGCGCCATAAGCGAGATTTGCGGGAATGAGGATCTGCCAATGATCGCCCTCGCGCATCTGCTCGAGCGCCTCGGTCCAGCCGACAATAAGCTGGCTGGCTTTGAACTGCGCCGGCAAGCCAGGCTCTGTGCCGTCGAACACCGTGCCGTTGATCAGCGAGCCCGTGTAATAGACGGTCACGACGTCGTTGGGTCCGGGACGCTTGCCGAAGCCGTTGTGCAGGACCCGGTATTGCAGCCCACTCGGCCGCACGACGACGCCCGGCTTCTTCGCATTGTCGGCCAGGTACTGCGCATTGGCCTCCAGGCTCAGCGAACTGACAGCGGCGTGCGCCCCAAACGCGGCCATGACCGCGGCTGCAGCCAGAAGGGCCAGACGTTTCATTCGTTATGCTCCCTGATCATGCGCCAATGTAGCGAGCCAGTGTAGCGCGCCGGTGGCGGCGGCGAAAATACCAAAGACTGTGGCGGTTTAGCGGCCTTAGCCTCCGCAAGGCAAGCGGCCTTGGGCCCGTTCCCGCCTGGGCTGTCGAACCCGCGCCTAGCCGCCGTTGCGGGCCCGCGCACTCCGCGGCTACCGTGCCGCCTTCGCTATTTCTGGAGACACGTATGTACAAACCTTTCGACCTCACGGGAAAAGTCGCGCTGGTAACCGGCGGCAATGGCGGCATCGGGCTTGGCATGGCCGAGGCGCTGGCCGCGTCCGGCGCGGACGTCGTCATCTGGGGTACCAACGAAGCCAAGAACGAAAGCGCCGTGAAGGCGCTCAAGGCGCACGGCAAGCGCGTGGCGGCGCGCAAGGTCAATGTCGCGAATGAAAATGAAGTCATCGAGGGGATGAAGGCCGCGATCGGCGAATTCGGCCGCCTCGACTGCGTCGTGGCGAATGCCGGCATCGGCGGCAGCTCTCCCATCGCCGAGATGACGACCGACCTTTTCCGCAAGGTGAACGCCGTCAACACCGAAGGCGTGATGTGGACGTTCCGCGAAGCGGCGAAGCATATGATCGACCGCGCCAAGGATGGGGATGCCAACGGTTCGCTGGTCGTGGTCGCTTCGACGGCGGGGATCGAGGGCGCGGCACGGAACTCGGCCTACGGCGCATCGAAGGGCGCGGTGATGTCGATGGCCCGCGCCTTGGCCGTCGAACTCGCGCGCTACGGCGTGCGCGTGAACTCGATCGCCCCCGGCTGGATCGCCACCGACATGACCGCCGGCGCGCAGTCGAACCCCACCTTCAACGAGAAGGTCATCCCGCGCGTGCCAATGCGCCGCTGGGGCCAGCCCGAAGACTTCGGCGGCATCGCCGTCTACCTCGCCAGCGACGCCTCCGCCTACCACACCGGCGAGACCTTCATCATCGACGGGGGATATACGAAGTTTTAGCTCAACAATCCTCCCCCGTTTACGGGGGAGGTGGCGCGCGACGAATGTCGCGCGACGGAGGGGGAAACTCGCCTACCGCATCCGCACGTAAGAACCCGGCGCAGGCTCAATCGGCTTGAGGTCGCCGGCACCCACTTTGCGCGCGTTGACCTGCTTGCCGCCGGCGGTCTTTTTCAGCCAGCTTTCCCAGGCCGGCCACCACGAGCCTTCGTGTTTGGTCGCGCCCGCGAACCATTCGTCGGCGGTCGCCGGCGTCTTCTTGTTCAGCCAGTAGCCGTGGCGGTTTGCCGAGGGCGCGCTCAGCGTGCCGGCGTTGTGACCCGAGCCGCCGAGCAGGAAATGCGTCTCGCCGCCGAAGAGCTGCGTGCCGCGATAGGTGCCCTTCCACTCCGCGACGTGATCGTCCTTGAGCGAAATGAAATAGACCGGTGTTTTCACGAGGCCGAGATCGAGCGCGACGTCGTCCAGCACCATGCCGCCCTTTTCGCGCAGCTTGTTGCCGTGGACGAAGTTCTCGCTGACGTCGTTCTGCATGCGCTCGGGAATACGCGCGCCATCGGCGAACCAATAGAGAAGGTCCGACGGCGCGGCCTCCTGCCCCATCAGGTAATGGCTGATCGCGGGCGACCAGATCTGGTCGTTCGCACGCACCGCGCTGAACAGGCGGGTCAGATCGCCCGAATCCACATAACCGCGCTTCTGGAGATATTTGCGCATCGCCTCGATATGGGCCTCGCTGACGAACACCGAGAAATCGCCCATCGATGTGAAATCGAGCAGCGTTGCGATCATCGTGGCCGACGCGACGCGATCCGCCTCGCCCTTGGCGGTGAGATACGCGAGCGTCGCCGCCGTCAGCGTGCCGCCCATGCAGAACGACACGATGTTGACGATCTGCTCGCCGGTCGCGCGTTCGATCGCGTCGATGGCGGAGAGCGGGCCGAGCTTCATGTATGCTTCGACGCCCGCCTCGGCATGACGTGCGTCCGGATTGATCCACGAGATCACGAACACCGTGTGGCCCTGATCGACCAACCATTTCAGGAAGCTCGTCTTCGGCGACAGGTCGAAGTGATAGAATTTGTTGACGACCGGCGGGATGAACAGAATCGGGCGTTTGGCAACTTTGTCCGTAGACGGATCGTACTGGACGAGCTGCATCAGCTGGTTCTGATAAACGACTGAGCCCGGCGTCGCCGCGATGTTCTTGCCCAGCTCAAACGTGTCCGGCGCACGATGCTTCACAAGCCCATCGCCGCGCGCGAGATCGTCCAGCAGATTGGAGAAGCCGGTGAGCAGATTGAGACCGCCGGTGGCCAGCGTCTTGCGGATCACGTCGGGATTGGTGCTCGCGAAATTCGACGGCGAGACCGCATTCACATATTGGCGCACGAAGAAGTCCACCTTCGCACGCGAGGTCTCGTTCATGTTCGGGGTGGCGGCGACGAGATCCTGAAGCTGTTTGCCGACAAGCAGATAGGACTGTTTGAGGAAATCGAAAGCGAGATGGTCGCTCCACGAATCCGATTTGAACCGGCGGTCGTTCGCGGCCGGCTTTGCCACCGGCTCGACCTCTTCGCCGGCGACGCGGCGGAAGAACATGTTCCAGAGCCCGAAATAATCGCGTGCCCATTGCGCGTTCAGCTCGAGCAGCTGCGCGGGGCTTTTCGTCCAGGCGAGCGAGAATTCGGCGAAGGCACGGGCGAAATCGCGCGGGTCGACAGGCATCCCCGCCGGGCCGCGCCACATCTTGGAAATCGCGTTGGCCCAGACCTGCTGGCCCTTCAGCGCCACGTCACCGAGCTGGCGCGAGACATCGAGTGCATAACCAGCCGGATTGCGGATGTAGTCCGGCGCCTCAGCCAAGGAGGTCTTCGCTCTGGGTGACCATCAGATAGGCCATCGCCTTCTCCGGGTTCGCCTCGACCCAAGCAGCCGAAACAGGCCGAGCCTGATCCCAAAGGCTGGAGCGGACAAGCGTGAGGTGGCGGGCGGCCATCACCTGGGTGTCGTCGGCGACATCGAGCTTGAGCTGGGCGAGCATGGGGCGGCTCCATTGGTGTTCCGGGCCGCTTTTGCCGTTGTATTATGCAGAATGAAAGAAGATTATTATCAATACGATTGTGCAAAAATGCAGAGTCATGGCAGAGCCAGATTGGAATGATCTAAGGATACTTTTGGCGGTCGGCCGAACCGGCAAGCTGAGCGCTGCCGCAATAAAATTGCGCGTCGATCACGCGACCATCTCCCGGCGGATTTCGGCCCTCGAGGATGCCCTCCAGGTCAAGCTGCTGGAACGGCGCTCGACCGGCGTCACGCTGACGGAACAGGGCGCCCGTCTGATGGAATCCGCCGAGGCGATGGAGAGCCTGGCGCTCGCCGGAATGTCGGAGATGCGCCATGCCGATATCTCCGGGGCGGTCAGGATCGGCGCGCCGGAAGGTTTCGGCAGCTATTTCCTCGCGCCACGCCTTGGTGCGTTGTGCGACCGCCATCCAGGGCTTGAGATCGAACTCGTCGCGATGGGCGCGGTGTTCAGCCTGTCCAAGCGCGAGGCCGACATCGCCGTCGGACTCACGCGGCCGGAACAGGGCCGTCTGTTTTCGCGGAAGCTCACCGACTATCGCCTGGGCCTTTACGCGTCGAAGACCTACTTCGACACCCACACGGCAATCGAGACCGTCTCCGATCTCAAACATCACCGCATCATCGGCTACATCGAAGACCTGATCTTCTCCAGCGAACTCTCCAATATGTTCGCGCAGGCCGACGTGCCCCCGCCGCGCCTGCGCAGCTCCAATCTCATCGCGCAGATGAAGGCGACGGTATCGGGCGCGGGCCTCTGCATGCTCCCCGCCTTCATCGCTGAGAACCACGCCCAGCTTCAGCCGGTCCTCGCCGGTCAGATCGCGGCACGGCGCGCCTTCTGGCTAACGGTACACGCCGACCTCCGCGACCTCGCCCGCGTCCGCGAAACCGGCGACTTCATCGAAGAAGAAGTCCACAAAGCGCGCGATCAGTTTTTATAAGCACGGTGATTGAGCGTGCTCGCTCAACAATCCTCCCCCGTTTACGGGGGAGGTGGCGCGCGACGAATTCATTCGTCGCGTGACGGAGGGGGCCCCCTCCGCCTCGCTGCGCTCCCCCGCTTCGCAGGGGAGGATAAGAAGGCGCGATTGTCCGTATACAAACAAAAATGGGACGCCCGTTTTCCGGACATCCCACTAACGAGCGCGAGCATAGCCATGAAGAAACAGACTGGCAAGCCGGCTTTTTGCGTAATAGATGACATCCCCTCTTCGACACGGGGATGATCATGCTCGCCTGCGGACTGGATTTCGGCACCTCCAACTCGGCCATCGGGATCGCGCGCGGCGGCGCGCCGGTGCTCGTGCCTGTCGAAGGCGAAGCGACACTTCTGCCCAGCGCGGTGTTCTTCGACTACGAGACGCGCGGCCGCATCCTGTTCGGGGCCGAGGCCATCGACACCTATATCGGCCAGACCGAAGGCCGCCTGATGCGCGCGCTGAAGTCGATCCTCGGCTCGCCGCTGATCGATGAGAAGACCGCGCTCGGCTACCGCCAGGTGCCGCTCACCGAAGTCGTCGAGATATTCATCCGCCACCTGAAGGTGCGTGCCGAAGCCTTTGCAGAAGAAGAGATAAACACGGTCGTCCACGGACGGCCGGTGCGCTTTGTTGACGACGACAACGTCGCCGACGCGCGGGCGCAAAGCGTGCTGGAGGGCATCGTACACAAGGCAGGCTTTCGCGAGGTGAGCTTCGTCTATGAGCCGATCGCCGCCGCCTACCACTACGAGGAGACGGCGAACGCGGAGGAGATCGTCCTCATCGCCGACATCGGCGGCGGCACGTCCGACTTCTCCGTGATCCGCATCGGTCCGGAGCGGCGGGCGCGCGCGGACCGCAGCGGCGACATCCTCGCCAATGCCGGCGGGCGAATCGGCGGCACCGATTTCGATTCGCTGCTCAGCCTCGATGCGGTGATGCCCCTGCTCGGTCTCGGCACCGATCTCATCTCCAAGAACCTGCCGATGCCGAAGTCGCTCTATTTCGAGCTTGCGACCTGGTCGACGATCAACTTCGCCTATGGCCGCCGCAACGAGCGCGAGGTGAAAGAGCTTGTCGCCGATTCGCGTGCGCCGGAAAAAGTCTCGCGGCTGCTGAAGACACTGAAGCAGCGTCTCGGCCACCGCATCGCCTTCGCGGTCGAGGATGCCAAAATCGCGCTCAGCGACAGCGAAGTGACCAAGATCGCCCTCGCCTTTCTCGAAGCGGGTCTCGTGGCGGAAGCCTCGCGCGCCGGGTTCGACAGAGTGATCCACAACAAGACGGCACGCCTCACCACACTCGCCGCTGCTTGCATCCGCGCGGCGGGCCTTTCGCCCGATGCCATTTCGACGATCTTCTTCACCGGCGGATCGAGCCGCGTGCCAGCCGTGCGCGACGCGATTGCCGCTGCGGCACCTTCGGCACGCATCGCCGCAGGATCGGATTTTCTTTCCGTTGCGTTGGGCCTGACTCGCGAGGCGGAGAGACGATATAGATGATCCTCCCCCGTTTACGGGGGAGGTGGATGCGCCGCGATAGCGGCGCAGACGGAGGGGGCCCCCTCCACCGCTTCGCGGTCCCCCTCCCCCGCAACGCGGGGGAGGATTGAAAGGAAGCGCCATGACCATCCGCACACCGATCTGCGACATGCTCGGCATCGAACATCCGATCCTGCTCGCGGGCATGGGCGGCGTGTCCTATGCGGAATTGTGCGCCGCCGTTTCGAATGCCGGCGGCTTCGGCACGCTGGGCATGGCGGGACGCTCGCCGGGCGAAATCCGCGACGAGATCAAAAAGACGCGCGACCTCACCGACAAGCCGTTCGGCGTCGATCTTCTGGCCGCCGTTCCGGAATCGCTCGAACGCACCGCCGACATCATCATCGAGGGCGGCGCGAAAGCGTTCATCTCCGGGCTTGGCGTGCCGCCGCCGCATCTGGTGAAGAAATTTCACGATGCCGGTCTCAAGGTCATGAACGTCAACGGCACCGTGAAGCACGCGCGCTCCGCGGAAGCCGGCGGCCTCGACGCCGTGGTTGCGCAGGGCACCGAAGCCGGAGGGCACACCGGCCGCATCGCGGGGCTGGCCCTCATCCCGCAGATTGTCGATGCGGTGAAGATCCCCGTGATCGCCGCGGGCTCGATCGTCGACGGGCGCGGGCTCGTGGCAGCGCTTGCGCTCGGCGCGCAGGGCGTGTGGATCGGCACCCGCTTCATCGCGAGCCGCGAAGCCCATGCGGGCGGCCTCTATCGCCAGGTGATTGTGGATGCCACGGACGAAGACACGATCGTCACGCGCTCCTATTCCGGAAAGCCGATGCGCGTGTTCAAGAACGAATGGGTGGCGGATTGGGAAAGCCGCCCTCAGGACATCCAGAAATTCCCCGCGCAGGCGATGCTGTCGCATCAGGCCGGCGTGATGGGTGGCATCGGCGGACAGATCGAAGGTCTCTCGCGCGAACGCTCCGCCTTCGCGATGGGGCAAGGCGCCGGCGCCGTGCACGACGTTAAGACAGCCGCCGAAATCGTCCGCGACATTATGGCCGAAGCCGAGGCCATCGTCGGCCGTTTGCCCACACTGATGTCGCCGGCCTGAGAAGTTTCGCCACAGGCTGTTAAAGACTATTTAGATGGCTGGCCAACGATCCGTATTTATTTCTTATGGGCATCGGCACTACGCATCGGCCGTGAGCGCTTGGAGGGATTGAACCTCTTGGCCAAAAGCGTTCGGCGGGCGCGCGTCGCGACATCATCGCGCGATGCGCGCTCATTCTCCGGCCCGGCTTCGTGCATGGACAAGTGTTCACCGAAATCGCCGCCGGAATGGCATGCAACGCGGCGTTCAAGTCGCGTGTGAGAACCAGCCGGGCGCTTGGAGGGATTGAACCTCCTGGCCAAAAGCGCTTTAGACTGGAAGGGGCGCGCACCGCAACCTCCCCCCTGTTGGTGCGCGCCTCTCACACCGCTAGAGCAGCTTCAGGCCGACATGGCCGAGGACGACGACGCCGAATGCGGCGACCAGAAGTCCCGAGCCGTGATTGATGATGCGCATCACGCGGTCATCGATGCGCGCGTGCAAAAGCCCCACAAAGGTGGTGAGCAGGAGCCACCACAACGCAGAACCAAGGATCACGCCGCCGACCACGAACGCCGCGCTGAAGAAACTCGGGTCGTCGCCGGCAAGACCGCCGAGCCCCGTGAACATCGCGGTGAAGCCGAGCAGCGTCGCGGGATTGGTGATGGTGAGCGCGAAGGTCGATGCCATGGCGCGAACGAGGCTCGACGGCGCCTTCGCTTTCGCCGCCGTCACCTCGCAGTTCGGATCGTAAGCCTTCGGCGGTTTCGAGAAATAGGTATAGAGCCCGAAACACAGGAGAAGGACGCCGCCTGCCAGCTGCAGCGGAATGGAAAGTCCTTCGATCAGTTGCGCGATCGCGGTGAGGCCAAACCCCGTGACGATGGCGAACACGCCGTCGCCCAGCGCCGCGCCGAGGCCGGACATGAAGCCGTTCAGCGAGCCGTATTGCAGCGTACGGCGGATGCAAATGAGATTTACGGGGCCGATGGGCGCGGCGACAATCAGGCCGATGCCGATGCCCGGAATGATCAGAAGAAACTGATTCAATCCGTTCATCGGATCTCGACGACCAGACGGCCGCGGACCTTCCCGGCCAGAATATCGTCCGCCGCCTTGCGCACACCGCCGAGCGCGATGGTGTGCGTCATCACGGCCAGCTTCTTCACGTCGAGGTCTCGTGCGAGACGCTCCCAGGCTTGCCTACGGCGTGGCATTGGCATCTGAACCGAATCGATCCCCAGAAGCGAAACGCCGCGGAGAATGAATGGTGCCACGCTGGTGGGCAAATCCATGCCACCGGCAAGACCGCAAGCCGCGACCGCGCCACCGTAGGATGTGGCCGCGATGATATTGGCCAGCGTCTTCGACCCCACGCTGTCGATGCCGCCGATCCAGCGCTCCTTCGCGAGTGGCCGTGGATCGGCCGCGAGTTCCGCGCGGGGGATGATGTCCGCCGCACCGAGCGATTTCAGATAGACCTCTTCTTCCGGACGGCCAGTCGACGCGATCACGCGATAGCCGAGCTTCGCCAGCACCGCGACCGCGACCGAACCGACGCCGCCGGCGGCGCCCGTGACGACGATGCTGCCTTTCGCCGGTGTGACATGCGCGTCTTCGAGCGCAAGCACTGCCAGCATCGCGGTGTAGCCCGCCGTACCGATCGCCATCGCTTCGGCTGCGGAAAATTCCTTCGGCAACGGCACCAGCCAGTCGCCCTTCACGCGCGCAAGTTCGGAATAGCCGCCATAATGCGTTTCGCTAAGGCCATAGCCGTTGAGCACGACCTTGTCGCCGGGCTTCCAGTTCGGGTTCGAAGACTCCTCGACTGTGCCCGCGAGATCGATGCCCGGGATCATCGGGAATTTTCGCACCACCGGCGAGCGGCCGGTTAATACAAGTCCATCCTTGTAGTTCACGGTCGAATGCGACACGGCAACCGTGACGTCGCCCTCCATCAGATCGGCCGGCGCGAGTTCGACGTCCTCGGCCCTTTGTCCATGCTCGGTCTTGGTGACGAGGATCGCCTTGAAGCGGTTTTTCATTTTGGCACTACCGAAGTGAGATTGCTGACAGAAACAGAGGCGCGAAAGCTACAGCAAAGAACCCGAATAGCAAAAGTGCTGGGTCAGGTCTCGACAGTCCAGTGATCATCGCAAACCATAGGGAACGGAATCGCGAGAGAATGGAACGGTCTCAAAGGGAGTGGGTTCAAGAAGTAGAGGGGTACGATGCGTAACTTCGAGCAGGCGCTGCATGGTTACCGGCTGACCACGGCGGAAATTCTTTATCACATGCCGGACACACCATCGCTCCTGCAGAGCTTTATCTGGCAGGAACTCGATCTCGCACCGGCATACCCGGTGCTCACGAAATTCCTTCGCTTCTGGGAAACGAGCATCGAGGGCAAGCTGCACTCGGTACGCGTCGCCGCGCGCGGCCTGATCTCACCGGCGGAGCTGAAACTCTACGGCCACGAATTCACGATGCACTGAGGCACCCGTCGTCGAACCGGCATTCAAAAGCGAGACTTATCTATTTTGTCCAAAAGATGCGCGCTCGCGGGTGTGAACTTGCGCGCAAAGAAGACGGGCCCCGGACCGCTGCCGGTCGGCTGAACGAAGTCCGGATTCAGCAAGCAGTCGAGGTGACGTTCGCCGAGCAAGCAGGGGCGCGCGATGCCCTTGCCTTCCGACCAGTCCGTGAACATCAGCGTGGGCGCGATCTTGTTTGCGAAACTGCTGTTGGACAGAACGGTATGGAAAAAGCTCTCGTCGGAATTTCTGGTGTACCGGTAAAATTCGACGAGGCGGGACTCATGCGCGACGGTTGCAAGAACCTCCTCAACCGCCGGCCGGGTCAGCGTCCACCACGCACTTCCGGCATAGGGGAGGCGGCCGTTCAGGCCTCTTATCACATCCCGATCCGGCAAGAGCCGCGCAACGTCATTCAGGATCCGCGTGAAGCGCGCGTGGGAGCCGTCGGCCTGCAGTCCACCCTCGATATGCCAGCGGCTCAGGCGTGTCATGGGCTTGTCGCGCGCATAGCTCGGCATGCGATACGACGTGATGTGCTCGATCTGATCTGCGAACAGAAATCTGCGCAGCGCGGCGTTGCTCCGCAGCGGATAACAGGAACCGCTCAGCAAAATGAAGCGTTCGAATTGCACGTCCTTGGCAATCGCGGCGCGCATCAAACGCAGCGGCGCCTCGACCTGGCTCCAGCCACCCCAATGGACACACAGCCTGTCGCGCAGGAACGTCACATCCGACAGGTCGGCCAGACCGCGCGTAAACGGCGCTGGGTCCGCTATCGCGTCGATGTGGACGAAAAAGTGTACCCAGGGTGCCCGCAACGCGCCGATCAGCCGGTGCAGCATTTCCGGCGCGGCATGCACCTGAATGAGGAAGGCTATGCATCCGGCCGCAGCTTCCGCCGGTCTGCGCTGCGGGGCTGAAACGGACGCGACGGACCGCATCAGCGCTTCGCGTTTTCGCAAAGCTTAGGAACGGCCGGTGAACTTCGCCAAACGCCGGCAGGGCTCTCGCATACGCCAGGCGGATGCAAAATCAGTTCGGTGACGCCGCCGACCAGCGCGATCGTGCTGAGGATGCAGAGCCAGACGCCCAGCCCGTTTCCGAAAAGACGAACGCGTCCTTCCGCGTAAGACGCTGCGAAGAAAATCAGAAACCCCGCGACCGCCAGGATCGTCGCGTGCACAAGGACGACCGGCAGGAAATACGTCGGCATAAAAAACCCTTCGGATTGGTGCGGCGTTCCGCTGCGCGATTGAAGTCGCTCAAGTGTGTTGCGGGCGAAGCCAGCGGAACAAGCGAACGCTTGCGGCCAAGTGTTGCAATGGACCGCTTTGCGTGCCTGCCCGTTACGAGTGGGTCTTTTGCGACAATATTTCGGTGTGGAACCCGGCCCGCGCGTTCACGACGACGCCGAGCGGACAGATCTCATCGTGACGTTGAAGCTCTACGCCGCCGCTCACAAATCCGCGTATTTCGTGTCGACGACCATCGCGCCGGCGTGGCGGACATTGCTGCTGGTATTGGCCCAGATCATGCCGCCGCAATCGATCGTCCAGCGCCGGCAGAACGAGTAATCCTCCGACCATTCCGCGTCGTCGGTCTTGATCTTGTCGAACGGCGTGATGAAGCGCGTGAATTTGTGTGCGAACGGCAGGTTCTTGAACCTGCACGTGTCGATCAACTCGGGAAGCCGCGCGATCATCGTCTCGACGCACCCGCGCGAGATCAGCATGACGCCGGTGCCGCAATGGTTCACGCTGATGAAGCCGCCGCCCTTGCCTTGCATCGGCGCGCGCACGTGGCCGATGAACTCGACCGAATGCGCCAGCGCCTTCTCGTAAGGCATGTCCTTCGCGGCATGCAGCTTCTTCAGGTCGATGCGCCGCTTGGGATAGATCGTGCCCACCAGCGGCTCGCCCAGCGCGATCATGTCGGCGATCAGCGTGGGCTCGAAGCCCATATCGGCATCGAGGAACAGCAGATGCGTCATGTGTTCGTTGTTGAAGAAGAAGTCGGAGATCAGGTAGTTCCGCGCCGTGACGATGTCGGCGAAGTCGAAATAGGAGAATTTGTAATCCACCGGCCGCTTCGGCCGCGCGCACATCAACCGGAACAGGCTCTGCACATACTCCGCCGAGAAACTGCTGCCATAGGCCGGTGTCGCGATATATACGCGCGTCTCCGCCCCGATGCGGCCCTTGATCGTGACACTCGCTTTGCCCCCACCCGACATGTCAGCGCGGCGTCTCCACGAACCGACGCGGCGCGTTCAGCGCGCGATTGCCCGTGACCATCCGTCTACAGATGATTGTGCGAGAGACATTCGGGACCCTCATGGCTTCAGCCTGAACACGGTACCTGCGTAATTGGCACCACCCGTATCGGTGGTACCGTAGAGATTGCCCTTATAGAGGGTAAGCGGAGAATTCGGGTACCATCCGTTGGGGAGTGCGCCCTGGAACGTGTGCAGCACTCTTTCCTTTCCATTTGGCGATACTTTGAACACGACGCCGCAGCCGCTGTTGTTGCAGCCAGTTCCGCTGCCGCCGTTCGCAACGCCGTAGAGATTGCCGCTATCGTCGAGAACCAACCCAGATTCGGGGTTAGCGCCATCGCTGCCTCCCCGAAATTCGTAGAGTTGAGTTTCCTTACCATCCGGGGACAACTTGAACACATTGCCTCGGCTGTAGGCTCCACCTAAAAAAGTAGTACCAAAGAGATTGCCCTGCGAATCCATGGTCAGCCCGGAATAAGGAAGGTAGCCGTCAACGCCTGCGAATGAATGCAGAATCGTTTCCGTACCATCCGGAGAGATTTTGAACACTATGCCTTGATCTGAAGCGCCTCCGCTCTCCGTGGTCCCATAAAGATTACCATCGGCGTCCATGATCGGGCTTCCAACCGGATAAACGCCATCATCCCCTCCTTGAAATGAATGCAGCACCGTCTCCACACCGCTAGGCGTCAGCTTAAAAACCGTCCCTGCGCCAACCCCGCCCGACCTCGTATTTCCGTACAGATTCCCGAGATCATCCATCACCAGTCCGTTTCCAACATATGGGCCCGCGCCGTCATTCCCCTTGAACGAATACAGCACGGTCTCCGTGCCATCCGGCGTGATCCTGAAGACGGTGCCGCAGCCATGCTTGCAGAACTGGCTCGGTACGCCACCATCTTCCGTCGTGCCGTAAAGATTGCCGTCGGTGTCAGCGATCACTCCCGCCACGGGCCACTTGCCGTGTACACCGCGAAATCTCGCAAGAACAGTTGCTCCCGTGCGTGGCGAAAGTTTGTACGCCGTTCCGCCCCCGGGATAGGGCGTCGTTCCGTAGATGTTTCCTGAGTTGTCGACCAGCAACGCGCCCACGGGGTTCCGCCCTGCCCCCTCTCCCCCAAAGGAATACAAAGTGCGAAAGACGCCTGCACTCGCGCTATCGAATGCGGCGAGCAACAGGAGAAATGTTGCGGCAACGAGCCAATACGGCTTCATTGTGCGCTTGAGCATTTGTCCACTCCACCCTGCATAGGCACTGCGATATAGCACGGAAAGGTGGATTTAAAAACCGCCGCGCAGCGTCTCCACAAACCGCAGCGGCGCGCCCTGCCCTTCGGCGGTCAGCGCGTGGTCACGCATAACCGTCCGTCCACGGATGATTGTCGCGATCGGCCAGCCGGTCGTCTCCATCCCGTCGAACGGGGTCCAGCCGCAGCGCGACGCGATCCAGGAATTCTCGATCCGCCGCTTCTTCTTGAGGTCGACGATGGTGAAATCGGCGTCGAAGCCGCGCGCGATGCGGCCCTTGCCGGCGATGCCGAAGATGCGCGCGGCCCCCGCGCTCGTCAGATCGACGAACCGTTCGAGCGTCATCCGCCCCGCGTTCACATGGTCGAGCAGAAGCGTGGCAAGCGTCTGCACGCCCGGCATGCCGCTCGGCGTATCGGGATAGGTCTTGTCTTTCTCTTCGCGCGTATGCGGCGCGTGATCGGACCCGATGACGTCGATCAGGCCTTCGCGCACCGCCTGCCACAGTGCCTCGCGATGCTCCGGCCCGCGGATCGGCGGGTTCATCTGCGCATAGGTGCCGAGCCGCTCGTAGCATTCGGGCGCCGCGAGCGTCAGATGCTGCGGCGTCGTCTCGACGGTCGCATAATCGCGCGCGCCGGCGAGCAGCGGCAGTTCGTCCAGCGTCGTCACATGCAGCACATGCAGCCGCCGCCCCGCCTCTTTCGCCACCCTGAGCACGCGCTCGGTCGAGGCGCGGGCGGTCTCGGCATCGCGCCACACCGGGTGGCTGCGCGGATCGCCGCTGATGCGTTCGCCTTTGCGCGCTTCCAGCCGGTCCTCGTCCTCGGAGTGCACCGCCATGCGGCGCGTGCCGCCTTTCAGTGCAGCCAGGATGTCGTCTGGATGGCTGAGCAGCAGTGTGCCGGTGGAAGAGCCGAGAAATGCCTTCACCCCGCATACGCCGGGCAGCCGTTCCAGCTCGCCCAGCGCGCCGACATTGGCGGGCGTGGCGCCGGTATAGAATGCGTAGTCGCAATGCATGCGGTTCTTCGCGCGCGCGAGCTTGTCTTCGATGGCGGCGCGTGTGGTCGTGGGCGGATTGGTGTTCGGCATCTCGAACACGCCCGTGACGCCGCCGAGCACCGCCGCGCGCGATCCCGTCTCGAGGTCTTCCTTGTGCTCGTTGCCGGGCTCACGGAAATGGACCTGGGTGTCGATCACACCGGGGAGCACATGCAGCCCCTTGGCCTCGAACACCTCGGCCGCTTTCGCATTGGCGAACGATCCGACCGCCACGATGCGGCCGTCCTTCACACCGACATCGGCCTCGGCGATCCCGTTCGGAGTCGCGGCGATCCCGCCGCGGATAAGAAGATCGAATGACATGACGAAGCAGTAGGACGGGATTTCCGCCTTGGCAATCGCGGCTCAAGAGATTACTTCGGACCCATGACCCAGCCCATCCGCCTGGACGACCGCGCCATCATCGCCGTGACCGGACCGGAGGCGCGCGGGTTCCTGCAGGGGCTCATCACGAACGACATCGAGACGGTGGAACCGGGCAAGGCGATTTATGCGGCGCTGCTGACCCCGCAGGGAAAAATCCTGTTCGACTTCTTCATCGCCGAGGGCGACGGCGCATTGCTGATCGACTGCCACCGCGAGGCGCGCGACGCGCTGATCAAGCGGCTTTCGATGTACAGACTGCGCGCCAAGATACAGATCGAGGCGCGCGACCAGCTCGCCGTCCTTGTGGGACTGAGCGGGCGTTCCTCCGGACGCGGCGTGACGTTCGAGGATCCGCGCCTTCCCGCGCTCGGCCATCGCAGCATCGGCGCGACCGCGGAGATGCCGCAAGCCGTCGGCAGTGCATCCGCGTATCACACCCATCGCCTGACCCTCGGAGTGCCGGAGGCAACCGATTTCGGCAGCGATAAGATGTTCGCGCTCGACGCCGATCTCGACGAACTCCATGCTATCGACTTCGAGAAAGGGTGCTATGTCGGCCAGGAATTGACCGCGCGGATGAAGCATCGCGGCACGGCCCGGAAGCGCCTGCTCGCGGTCGCGAGCGCGGACGGGTCCGCCCTCGCCGCCGGCGCCGAGCTGCGCGCAAACGGCCACGCCATCGGCGAAATCGCGTCGGCCTATGGGCCGCGGGGATTCGCGCTGGTGCGGCTGGACCGTCTCGCCGAAGCCAACGATGCGCCCGTCGACGTGGATGGCAAACACGTCATTGTCACAAAACAGGATTGGCTGAAGGCTTGACGCCGCCGATGAGGCGTACAGAGTCCGCCTTCCGTTTCAAGGAGGCAATTATGCTGCATCATGTGTCTGTCGGCGTGCGCGATGTGGCGCGCGCGGCCACGTTCTACGATCCCGTCTTGAAGGCGCTGGGCTACAAGCGCGTCATGGATTATTCGCCGGGCGCCATTGCCTATGGCGAGAGCAAGGACCGGCCGGAATTCTGGATCGGCCTACCGCACGACCAAAGCCCGGCCAGCGTCGGAAACGGTGCCCATGTCGGCTTCGCTGCCAAATCGAAAGCGGCGGTGAACAAATTCCACGAGGCCGCGCTCAAGGCTGGCGGCAGCAACAATGGCGAGCCCGGCCCGCGCCCCGATTACGGCCCAGCCTATTACGGCGCCTTCATCTACGATCTCGACGGCAACAAGATCGAAGCGACTTATTGGTCAGCGCCCATCCCGCCGCAAGCCAAAGCCGCAAAGAAGCCCGCACGCAAAACCAAGAAGGCGCCCGCGAAGAAAAAGGCAAAGAAGAAAGCCAAGCGCCGTTGAGCGATAGCCTCATCCGCTGCGCCTGGCCCGGCGAGGACCCGCTTTACGTCGCCTATCACGACACCGAATGGGGCTTGCCGGAATACGATCCGCGCGCGCTCTATGAAAAGCTGGTCCTCGACGGATTCCAGGCGGGGCTCGCCTGGATCACGATTTTGCGCAAGCGCGAAAACTTCCGCAAAGCCTTCCACGGCTTCGATCCGGAGAAGGTGGCGCGCTACGGCAAGCGCGATTTCGAGCGGCTGATGAAGAACGAAGGCATCATCCGCTCGAACGCCAAGATCAAGGCAGCGATCAAGGGCGCACAACTCTTCCTCGAGATCGAGGAGAAAGAGCCCGGCGGCTTCCGCGAGTTCATCTGGAAACACGTCGACGGCAAACCGGTCGTCAACCGCTTCAAGACGATGAAACAGATTCCGCCCAAGACGAAGATGAGCGAAGCGCTGTCGAAAGACCTGAAGCAGCGTGGATTCAATTTTGTGGGGCCGGTGATCGTCTACGCGTTCGCGCAAGCCGTCGGCATGGTCAACGACCACGTCACGACCTGTTACCGCTACAAGACGCTTGGCGGGAAATAGCGCTTGTCGCTCACCGACGCGCTCGGACTCACCGGCTCCATCGCCATCGCGCTGACCTATTTCGCGAACCTGCAAGGCCTCGTGAAAACCGAAGGCTGGCTCTACTCGCTCCTGAATTTCGCCGGCGCCGCACTGATCCTGCTGTCGCTCACTCAGACCTGGAACCTGCCCGCCGCCGTGATGGAAGGCTTCTGGGCCCTGATCAGTGCTTATGGCCTGATCCGCGCGCGCTATCCTCGCCTGCGATAGGGCGAGCTATGGCAAAAGCGCAAACCCCGGTAGCCGCGAAGCTTTCCGGTCGAACGTGACGGTGTGCGAGCAGCCGGCGCGCCGTGCCAGACCGCCGATCAGCGCGTCGGAAAAATCCGCCAGGCCCCGTTGGAGCAGCCTCATAGCGGCAAAGACATCGCGTTCATGCTCGATCACGAGCGTATCGGCGCTCAGAATCTTTTCGATTCCATAGGCAATTTCTCTTTTCGAGAACGAATAGGAACGGTCGAGAACCCAGGCGATTTCGGCCATCGTTACGACCGAAACAAATCCCGGATTCTCGGCCGACAAATCGCGCTCTATAAACCGCGCCGCCTTGGGCGACAGGATGGGATCGTCCATGGTGAGATACCGGACGAGGATATTGGTATCGAGGCCGATCACTTGGCTGAAGCCCTACGATAGCGCGCGACGATGCCCTCCGCGACGGCGTTGTCCATCTCTTCGATCATCGGTGGCTTGCGACGGCGGCTTTTCAGAATTCCCTTGAGGGTCGTTACCGGAACGACGGGCAGCAGAACGACGTGCCCGTCCGGCTCGAAGAAAATTTTGACCTTGTCACCGGCTTTCACCTTCATATGTTCGCGGGCTTCTTTGGGAAGCGTCATCTGCCCTTTTGCGGTAATCTTGGATTCCATTGTCGTGATCCTTACTTTTCGCGAAAAGTAATACCACGCGGACCAAAGAATGTCATGCACCTAAGCCACGAAAGACTGCTTCACCCGCGGATTGCCATTGGCGCTGACGTAGTCTTCTTCTGTGAAGGGCCGTTCGCCGATGACAGTGCGCCAGAAAGCGATGGAGTCCGCCTTGGCTTTGTATTGTGTCAGCGTCCACGGCCCGGGAAATCGGGCGATGACAGCGCGCGCAAACCCGAGTCCGGTGCCGCGACGGCGATGGGCTGGGCGAATATAGAAATCCTCCATATCCGTCACACCGTTTTCGAATTGCACAACGGCAAAGCCCGCGATCTCGTCGTCGACCTTTGCCCAGAACAACGACCGTCCCGGGTCCGACCATAGCTTGTCGAAATCCGGATACGCGTACGTTCCCTGCGGTGCCAGCGAGCGATCGAAGGGCGCGAGTTCTGCGATGTAGTTCTGCAGCTCGTTCCAGAGTTCTTGTCTGTCGGACTCAGGGATCGGCACCAGAACTGGCGCAGCCATTACCTGCCCCGATAGGGCGAGACGCCGGGATCGGGCAACCACGCACCGCTCGGGAGCTTGCCCGTCTGCCAGAACACATCGATCGGCATGCCGCCGCGGGGATACCAGAAGCCTGCGATACGCAGATATTTGGGTTTGATTGCGGCCACGATGCGCTTGCCGATCGTCACGGTCGTCGCTTCATGGAAGGCGGCGTGATTGCGGAAGCTGCCGAGGAACAGCTTCAGCGATTTGGATTCGACCAGCGACTTCGCCGGACAATAGTCGATGACGAAATGTGCGAAATCGGGCTGACCCGTCACCGGGCACAGACAGGTGAACTCCGGCGCGGTGAAGCGCGCGACATAGTCGGTGTCGCGGTGCAGGTTCGGCACCGGATCGAGCACCGCCTCATCCGGCGATGCGGGCAGCGCGACCTGACGTCCAAGCTGAAGTTTCTTCGCCATGGGCGCGCCTTTGACAGCAGCAAGCCCCGCCGTCAAGCCGCGTTCAGGGGTGCGCGGCTTTCCACTTCTTCACCGCGTCCATCGTCATGTCGACATGCTTGTCGGGATTGAGGTCGGTGTAGGTCATCAAAACCGTATGATCCGGCGCGATCACATAGGACGTGCGGTCGGAATATTGCGGCGCCTTCGTCAGGACCGCGTCGTACGCCTTGATCACCTTCTGATCGGGATCGGCGGCGACCGCGAATTTGTTGCGGCACTCGACCGACGAGAACTCCGTCACGCGATCGGCATTCCCGGAGGTGACGCCGATCACCGTCGCACCCAGTGCTGCGAATTTGTCGGTGGCTTCGGCGAAGTCATGTGCCTCGACCGTGCAGCCGGGTGTGAATGCGGCAGGGAAGAAATAAAGGACAACCGGCCCCTTCTTCAGCGCGGCATTGAGCGAGAAATCGAATTCCTTGCCCGCGAGTGCCGCTTTAACGTCGAAGTCCGGCGCCTTTGCGCCGACCGTGAGCGCGGCCTGCGCCGGCACTGCTGCGATGCACGCCAGAAGCAGCGCGCTGCCCAAAATCCGTTTCATGATTCCTCTCCCTTGATCCTCAAAGCACCATAGCGGACTTGAAAGCGCTTGGAACCGTCCTACCTCAATTTATGCAGTAAAACCCGGGGAGCCTATGCCCGCGAACCTCAAGACCGTCTGGCAGCTCGTTCGCGAGCCGTTGATCGTTGCCGGCATTGTATTTGCGTCGACCACCGCGATTGCCCAACCGTTCTACATCCCGTCCGGCTCCATGGAGCCGACGCTCCAGATCGGCGACGGGCTGATCGCGACGAAATACGATTATGGCTACAGCCGCTATTCGGTGCCTTTTGGTTTGGGGCCGTCGTCGCAAACGCGGCTTCTGCAGAAAACCCCGTCGCGCGGCGACATCGTGATCTTCCGCGATCCCAGCGATCTTTCGAAAACACTAATCAAGCGTCTGATCGGAATGCCCGGCGACCGCATCCAGATGCGTGAGGGCCGGCTATGGATCAATGGAAGGGACCTGCCGCTCAAGCAGGACGGCACAGGAACCGCGGAAGGCGAAAGCGGCCGGATGTTCGAAGTTGCGCGCTACAGCGAGACGCTGCCCGGCGGTCTCGAGCATCCCATCTTCAAGCGGGGCTGGGACGGACCGCTCGACAACACCGAAGAATTCGTTGTTCCTCAGGACCACTTCTTCATGATGGGCGACAATCGCGACAACTCGACCGACAGCCGCGTTGCCGTCAGCGAAGGCGGCGTCGGCTTTGTGCCGATCGAGAATCTCGTCGGCCATGCGCGGGTTGTCGTGGGCTCATACGATTATATCGGCGAGGATAAAGGCGTGTTCGCGCGCTTGCGCACGAGCCGGGTGTTCAAGACGCTGTACTAAGCAGCCGCAGTGAGAACCGAATTGCACAAAGCAGCGGTGCGAGGGTCGCCGACCAATTCAGGGCCCATTTGGTTGCAGACGTAACCGATCGAGACCTCTGCGTCCGGGTCGGCGCAACCGAACGACCCACCCCACCCGGAATGACCGAAGGCGCGGGCATTCGGACCGTAAATTCCAGGCCGGTTCAGAGCGAATCCCATGCCCCACGCGTCGGTGAACCCCAGGAACATGTCCTGTCGTCCGTCGTTGGTCGCCGGCGTCGTCATGCGCGCGATCGTGTTCGGCGAAAGAATACGCACGCCTTCGAGAGATCCGTCGCCCGCAAGCGCCGCATAAAGCCGCGCCAGGCCCATCGCGCTCGATTGTCCGTTCGCTGCGGGGATTTCCGCAGCCCGCCATTCGCGCTGGTTCGGCATCTCCGGATTCTGCTGCGGATTAATGAGCGCCATCAGCGCAATGTCGGACAACGGTGGCACTTCGGCCTGGCGTTTCGGTCCGATCATTTCGGCCACACGATTTTCTTCCGATTCCGGCAGGCCGATAAAGAAATCCGCCGACAATGGCTTTGCAATCTCATCGCGCACGAAATCGCCGACCGATCTACCGGCGATGCGTCGTACAAGCTCTCCCGCAAGCCAGCCATATGTCATGGCGTGATAGGATGAGGCCGTGCCCGGCGGCCAGGCCGGTTTCTGCTGCGCGAGTTTCTCGGTGCAACCTCTCCAGTCGAATTGATCCTCCAACGCTGTCGGCTCGGCGAAGCCATTCAGCCCTGCCTGATGCGACATCAATTGCGCGACAGTCACATCCTGCTTTCCGTTCGCGGCGAACGCAGGCCAGTGTTTTGCGACCTTGTCGGCATAGTCGAGCAAGCCGCGATTCACGAGAATCGCCACCGCCGTTGCGGTAATGCCTTTGGTGCTCGACCACACATTGATCAGCGTATCGCGCGTCCATGGCTTCGTGCGCGTTCGGTCGCGATAACCGCCCCACAGATCGACGACGCAGCGGCCTTTGTGAAATGCGGCAAACGACGCGCCGACTTCCTGGTAGTCGCCCTCGCGTGCAAAATTCGCGGCGAATGCCGTGCGCGCGGCTTCAAAGCCAGGCGCGACGGTTCCCTCGATATTCGACGCCGCGGTCATGCCTGTTCCGTTCGAAGGCCGCGAATGAAGAGCGTAACAATTTCGGAGGCGAGTTCGCCGGACGCGCGGGGGTCGTTGGGCGAGAACCACTTTGGCAACCACTCGAACGCACCGGCGCCAAGTTGTGCCACCACGCCGATATCGATGTCGCGGTAGGTGCCCTCGGCCAATCCTTGCTTGCCGAAGCCTTCGAAGCGTCGCTGCAATGCGCGGGCTCGCCGGGTGATTTCACGTTTCACGGCCGCCGGCAACGCGCTGACACCGACCGTTAGTGTGAGTGGCGACAGACCCGACGCGTGCGCCTGTACGTTCAGATAGAGGCCGGTCATGGCGCGTTCCACCCCACCTTCGCATGCCTTCTCGGCCGCATCGGCGAAATGCTCGGTCAGGTCGAAAGAGCGACGGTAGCAGCGCACGACAAGATCGGCCTTGTTGTCCAGATAGTGATAAAGCGCGCCCTTGGTTGCGCCGAGTTCGGCCGTGATGTCGTCCAGCGACACGCCATCGATGCCGCGGCGGTTGAAGAGTTGCGAAGCCGTCATCAGCAATTGTTCGACCTTCGCCGCCGCATTGCCTTCCCGATCGAACGCTTTGGGCGCAACAGGAAAGAACGCATCGATCGAAACCGGCGGCCGATAGGGGTTGGCCGGGTTTCTGCATTGCCCGTTCGCGATCATGTCCGTAAGAGCATCTACCGTGCGGCCGCGATAGGTGGCATCTGTCGCGTCGACCCAATCCACCGAAATCGGGATCCAGGTGATTGTCCCGATCAGAGTCTGCGCGATGATTTCGTCGTCGCAGGGGCGAATGCTGCGATCGGCGATGCCCTCGCGGATCAACGCACGCAGTGCTTGAATATTGTGGCCATGTGCGGCGGCGATCGCGGCGTGCTTCTTGCCCTCCAGATAGTCCATCTCGCTCAACACGGCTGGCGGCGTCCGCGCGGGATCGAGAGACAAGCGTAGAAAATTGAGAACGCGATCTAGGCCTGTGCTGCTGCCCGCACGTGCGGCGGCGAGATTGTCGCGCATGACATCGCAGGTTCGCTGGTAGCATTGCGCCGCGAGGTCCTCGCGATCCTTGACGTAGTAGTAGAGCGCCGCGCGGGTCAGCCCCAATAACCTGGCGATACGCGATAGAGAAGCGCCGGCGATCCCCCGCGCATTGAATTCCTGTGCCGCCGCATCGAGCAAAGCGGCAAGCCGCGGGGCGCGATGCGCGGACGTGGCATTCGTTTCGATGGGCCCAGCTCCCGGCTGAAGCATGGCGGCCACAGGCCTCTCAATTCGTATTGACAGTTGGTTACGAAAGCATACTTCGCCGCAAAGTCCATTGACAAGCTGTATTATCATAGCGTTATCGTTACATACTCAAGTGTCAAATCGGCCGCAGAGCTGGTTACCCAGGAAGGGGATGTCCATGTCGAAGCGTTTCAAACGCGGCCTGCTCGCCGCAGCCCTGCTGCTTGCCCCGGCCGCGGCATGGGCCGACGGCGAGATCGAAACCGTGACGGTCACGGCCGAGAAGACGTCGGAGAGCATTCTCGACGTCGGCATCAACGTGACCGCCCTCACCTCCGACCAGCTGCGTGAGGCGCGGATTTCAACGGCCACGGACCTCGCCACCCAGATTCCCAATTTCGACGTCAAGACGAATATTCCCGGTGCGCAGCAGATCGTGACCGTGCGCGGCGTCGGTCTCGACGATTTCTCTTCCACCAACAATTCCAGTGTCGGTGTCTACATCGACGATGTCTTTCTGGCGTCGTTCGCGGAGATGGATTTCGGGATGTACGACCTGGATCGTGTCGAAGTGCTGAAGGGACCGCAGGGTACACTGTATGGCCGCAACTCCACCGCCGGCGCGATCAATATCATTGCGGCCAAGCCAACGACCGATGCCTTCTCGGCGGATGTCACGGCGGGCTATGGCAATTTCGACAGCTACACCGTCGATGCCATGGTCAATATTCCCGTATCCGACACGTTCGCGCTGCGTCTGTCCGGTCAAACGGTGCAGCAGGAGATCGGCTTCTGGAACGACCCCGTACTCGCCACGCGGCTGGGCTCTCAGAACATCTTCCGCGAGCGCGGCCAAGCGCTGTGGACACCGACAAGCACGCTGACCATCCTGTTGAAGCTGGAAGGCGAACAGAACAATTCCGAAATCAGCTCGGGCAAATTCTTCGGTGACTACACAACGAACGGTGCGCCCTGTCCCGACTTCAAGAATCCGGGACATTGTGTCGATGTCTTTGGATTCACCGACACCAATCCCAACCCGTTCACGGTGTCGACGGGGCACGACGCCCCCTACACCGTCAATTCGTTCAACACGACCCTGCATATCACTGACGATCTCGGTTGGGCCGAACTCACATCGATCACGGGCTACATCAATTTCAGCCGGGAGTTCTACATCGACGCCGACGCCTCGCCGCTGGCGCTTGCCGAATTCGACCAGAACGACCGCGTGAGACAGGCGAGTGAAGAACTGCGCCTGTCAGGCGGCGACTCCCATGGCATCGAATGGCTGGTGGGCGCGTATGGGTCTTGGGACAAGGTTCACAGCTTCACGCCCGGAACGTTGCGCGATTTGCTTGGCGCGGATGTCCAGATCCACTCCGATCAGGTGACGCACTCCGCGGCGCTTTTCGGCCAGGTGAAATGGGCGCTGAACGACCAGCTCACCCTTGTGACGGGTTTGCGCGGCTCCTATGAGGACCGTCATTATGTCGGTGGTTCGACCTTCTATCTTGCCGGGACTTCGACACTTTATCCCTGCGGTCCGCCGTTCTTCGTCTGCCCGACGTTCGAAGACGCGACGATCACCGACAAGAACGTGTCGTGGCATGCCGGCCTAAACTGGAAGCCCAGCGACCGCACGCTTGTCTATTTCAGCGCGGCGGAGTCGACCAAGAGCGGCGGCTTTTTCAACGGGATCAGCTTCCAGTCCGAAGCACTGGCGCCATACAAGCCCGAACACCTCACCGACTATGAGATCGGTGTGAAGTCCAGCCTGTTCGACGATCGTCTGTTCGTGGACGGTAGCGTGTTCTACTACGATTATCACAATTACCAGGCGCAGACGTTCACCAGCGTCGGCACTGTCTCGCTGATCAAGCTCAGCAATATCAAGCAAGCGAACGTCTATGGTCTCGACGTTGGCGCGACGTGGCAACCGACGGATGGGCTGTCCTTGCGCGCCGGCCTTGGCCTTCTGCATTCCCGGCTGGGGTCGTTCCCCTTCTTCACGACGAGCCCACAAATCGAACCTGCAGGCAACAAGATGCCCGATGCGCCCAACGCATCCTTCAACGGAACGGTCCGGTATGAACATGCCGTCTTCAACGGCTACACCGGCGCGGTTCAATTCTCAGGCGTGTATGAGGGCGAACATTTCTTCGAGGCGCTCAACACATCTTATCTTTCCGCACCCTCGAGCTGGGTGTTCGACGGGCGCGTATCGCTCGCGACCCAGGACAAGCGCTGGGAGGCAGCGTTCTGGATCAAGAACATCTTCAACGAGAAGCACACGATCCAGGCAACGGACGACGGGCCACCGATCGGGGCCGGATATCGCATGTTCAACGATCCACGCATGCTCGGCATGACGCTCAGCCACAAATTCGATTGAAGCAAGATTCCGGCAATGCGCTTCAAGGAGTCTATGAATTAGTCCGCCCAGGACGAATCGAAACGCGATGTCGTGGGGAGGCCCTGCCCGGCCATATCGCGCGCCTGTTCTTCCGCGACGATGCTATCCACGAACCGCACGATGTGACGCCGGTCGACCCCGCCATGTGCTTCGGTTGCGGCCGGCTGGGGCCAGAAGAAGGTGCGGTTGATGAACGCGTCCAGTTCCTGCGCCCAGCGTGCGTTGCGCGCTGCCAGATCGTCGCCGGGCGCTAGCAGCTTCGTGCGCTTGTGCACCAGGATCGCCATATGCGGTTTGATCAGCGCGCGCAGCTCGTTCTCGAAGGGCGAGGTGCCCTCGAACGTCGCGTTGCCGAAAATCAGATTGGCGACTTCGCCCAGGAGTTCGCGCAAGCTGTGCGCGAAGCCGGCGGTCGCATTCTGCGAAAGAACCAGTGTGCCCCTTGTCATGTGCACACTGTTATGCGGCGCTTCTTAACGCGGCGCTGAGAAAGCTGGTTACAAAAGCCTTGGAAAATCCAAGAGTGGCCGCCGCGTCCGTTCCAAAACCTCTTCGCGCAACTCCGGTAAATCAAAACCTTCTTTTAAGAGAGATGAAACACGATCCGCGGGAATGGAGAATGTCCATGCGGAAAGCCGGTCTGGCGGTCCTTGTAGTGCTCGGCCTGGCAAGTTGCGGGCAGCCCAAATTCGAACCCCATGTCGCCGGCGCCATGCAGGCCATGCGGGACGGCGACTACGCGCGCTACAGCGCCAGCAAGGTTGCCGCACAACAAGAGGTCGATGCTGGGTGGCAGCCCGGTGGCGATCCCTGCCAACTTCAGGCGCGCGACTTCGAAAACGCAGGCGGGCTGGACGTCGTCAACCTTCTCGACAACCAAACGGTCTTCAAATTTTCCGAGGATATGCGCTTCGTCTACATGGCGAACGTCGCGGGCCGGAACGGCTTCGACAATCGGAACTATATATACACACGCGCCGTGGAAGCCGGCTGGCAGCGCCAGAAGGATTGTCAACGCGATGGACCACTGATCGCGACGAACACGGTCGAATTGACTCGCGAGGTGATGATCAAGACGTGGTGGGATGATCTCGAAAAGCACTACGGCAAGGATCAGTTCGAAAGGCGCATGAGCGCGGCCGCCAACATGCTGACCGTCCGGGGCATCCATGCGGCTTGGCCGCTGCGGATGGATATGGATTACGTCGCGGAACGCGCTCGCAAATCCTGAGCGGCCCGCGCTTCACCGCGACACCGCGCCCTTTGATAGATTGTTGCGCTACCCCCTCCCCCATGCTATCTGCCTCGCGCGCGGCGGAACAGATTCGCCGCGCAAGTAAAATTCATAGATTTTTCAATTGGTTACCATGGTGCCGCCGATCCAGAAAAGCGGCCCCCAACCGTGAGAATGCGAGTGGCAGACGAAGCGCATAAATCGGGCCTTGCCGGACGCTACGCGACGGCCATCTTCGATCTGGCCGTGGACATGAATTTGCTCGACACCGTGGCCGCCGATCTGGCGTCGCTGAAGCGCATGCTGAAGGCGAGTCCCGATCTGCTCCGCCTGGTCAAGGCGCCGGTGTTCAGCCGCGACGAGCAGAAGAAGGGCCTCACAGCGCTCGCCGACAAAATGGGCGTGAACCAACTCACAAGGAGCTTCATCCTCCTGCTCGCAGACAAGCGCCGTCTGTTCGTGCTGACCGACATCATCGCGTCCTTCGATGCGCTGGTGGCGAAGAAGCGCGGCGAGATGCGCGCCGAAGTGACTTCGGCCCGCGCGCTCAAGGACAGCGAGGTCGAAGAGCTGAAGCGCGTTCTGAAAGCGAAGCTCAACCGCGAACCTATGATCGAGACGCATGTCGATCCGTCGCTGCTCGGCGGGCTGATCGTGAAGGTGGGCTCCAAGATGATCGACTCTTCACTGCGCACCAAGCTGAACGGCATGCGCATGGCGATGCGCGGCCACTGAATACATGCTTCGGGGCCGCTGACGCGGCACCTCAGCATGACGAGACTGAATTGACGTCATCCTGAGGTGTGAGCCGTAGGCGAGCCCCGAAGGACAAAACGACCGAACGAACGAAGGAAGCAACGACATGGATATCAACCCCGCCGAAATCTCCGCGATCCTCAAGCGCGAGATCCAGAACTTCGGCGCCGAAGCCGAGGTCAGCGAAGTCGGCCAGGTGCTTTCCGTCGGTGACGGCATTGCGCGCGTCTACGGCCTCGACAACGTGCAGGCCGGCGAAATGGTCGAATTCCCCGGCGGCATTCGCGGTATGGCGCTGAACCTCGAGAGCGACAATGTCGGCGTCGTGATTTTCGGCAACGACTCGACGATCAAGGAAGGCGACACCGTCAAGCGCACCCGCTCCATCGTGGACGTGCCCGTCGGCAAGGGCCTGCTCGGCCGCGTCGTCGATCCTCTGGGCAATCCGATCGACGGTCTCGGCGATCTCACGAACGTAGCGGAGCGCCGCCGTGTGGACGTGAAGGCGCCCGGCATCATTCCGCGCAAATCGGTGCACGAGCCGGTGCAGACCGGTCTCAAGGCCATCGACACGCTGATCCCGATCGGCCGCGGCCAGCGCGAGCTGATCATCGGTGACCGCCAGACCGGCAAGACCGCCGTCGCCATCGACGCCATCATCAACCAGAAGGCCATCAACGCCGGCACCGACGAGAAGGCGAAGCTCTACTGCATCTATGTCGCCATCGGCCAGAAGCGTTCCACCGTTGCGCAGATCGTGAAGACGCTCGCCGACGCTGGCGCGCTCGAATACACGATCATCGTGGCGGCGACCGCGTCCGAGCCCGCGCCGCTGCAGTTCCTGGCGCCGTTCTCCGGTTGCGCGATGGGCGAGTGGTTCCGCGACAACGGCATGCACGCGCTGATCATCTATGACGATCTTTCCAAGCAGGCGGTCGCCTATCGCCAGATGTCGCTCCTGCTGCGCCGTCCGCCGGGCCGCGAAGCTTATCCGGGCGATGTGTTCTATCTGCACAGCCGCCTGCTCGAACGCGCCGCGAAGCTGAACGAGGACAACGGCGCCGGTTCGCTGACCGCACTCCCGATCATCGAGACGCAGGCGAACGACGTGTCGGCCTACATTCCGACCAACGTGATCTCGATCACCGACGGCCAGATCTTCCTCGAAACCGACCTCTTCTATCAGGGCATCCGCCCTGCGGTGAACGTCGGCATCTCGGTGTCGCGCGTGGGTTCGTCGGCGCAGATCAAGGCGATGAAGACCGTCGCCGGCCCGATCAAGGGCGAACTCGCGCAGTACCGCGAGATGGCGGCGTTCGCGAAGTTCGGCTCCGACCTCGATGCCTCGACCCAGAAGATGCTCGCGCGCGGCGAGCGGCTCACCGAGCTTCTGAAGCAGCCGCAGTACAAGCCCTTCGCGGTCGAAGAGCAGGTGGCGGTGATCTATGCCGGTACGCGCGGCTATCTCGATCCGTTCCCGACCAATAAGGTCGGCGCGTTCCAGGAAGCGTTGATCTCCCGCCTCAAGGGTTCCTATCCGCAATTCCTCGAAGGCATCCGCACGGAGAAGGCACTGACCCCCGATCTCGAAGCGATGCTGAAGAAGGCGCTCGACGAAGTCTCCAAGGGCTTCGCGTAAGACGGTCTCTAGAAGGAAATTGGGGCCGTCATGGCAACCGTAAAGGAAATGCGCACACGGATCGGAAGCGTGAAGTCCACGCAGAAGATCACCAAGGCGCTGCAGATGGTGGCGGCGGCGAAACTGCGCCGCTCCCAGCAGGCGGCCGAGGCCGCGCGTCCCTATGCACAGCGTATGTCGGCGATCATCTCGAACCTTGCCGCCGGCGTGGACCGCACCAATGCGCCGCTGTTGCTTACGGGCACCGGCAAGGAAGACCGCCATCTGATCGTGGTCGCGACCTCCGATCGCGGTCTCGCCGGTGCGTTCAACTCGTCGATCGTGCGCGAGGCGCGCCGGAAGATCTTCGAGCTGACGGAAGCGGGCAAAGACGTCCGCATCATCACCGTCGGCCGCAAGGCGCGCGATCAGCTTCGCCGCCAGTATGGCAAGCAGATCGTCGAGTCCTACGAGATTGGCATCAAGACGCCGGGCCTCGCCCTCGTCCAGCCGATCGCGCACAAGATCCTCGAGATGTACAATGCCGGCGAGATCGACGTCGTGACGCTGGCCTACAGCCGGTTCAAGTCGGTCGTGACCCAGACGCCGACCTTGAAGCAGCTCATTCCCGCCGTCATCGAGGAAAACTCCGGCCCGGCCGCGTTCTACGAATACGAGCCCGACGAAGTGACGATCCTGACCGAGCTTCTTCCGCAGAACATCTCCGTGCAGTTGTTGACCGCCCTGCTCGAAAACCAGGCCGGCTTCTACGCCTCGCAGATGACCGCGATGGACAACGCCACGCGCAACGCGGGCGACCTGATTAACGCCCTCACCATCCAGATGAACCGTACCCGCCAGGCCAAGATCACGACCGAACTGATCGAGATCATCGCCGGCGCTGCCGCTGTTTAAGGAAAGAAGAAGACCATGAACGCACCCGCAAATATCACCTCCAAGGGCCACCTGACTCAGATCATCGGCGCCGTTGTGGACGTGGAGTTCGAGGGCGGCCTGCCCGCAATCCTGAACGCGCTCGAGACGACCAACACCGATCCGCGCACCGGCGAGAAGATCCGCCTCGTGTTCGAGGTCGCGCAGCATCTGGGCGAGAACTCGGTCCGCGCCATCGCGATGGACTCGACCGAAGGTCTGGTGCGTGGCCAGGACGTGATCGACACCGGCGCGCCGATCCGCGTGCCCGTTGGCCCCGCCACGCTCGGCCGCATCATGAACGTCATCGGCGAGCCTATCGACGAAGCCGGCCCGATCTCCCATGAACACATGGCGGGCATCCATCGCGAAGCCCCGAGCTTTTCCGAGCAGGCCGGCGCGGCCGAAGTGCTCGTCACCGGCATCAAGGTCGTCGACCTGCTCTGCCCCTACACCAAGGGCGGTAAGATCGGCCTCTTCGGCGGCGCGGGCGTCGGCAAGACCGTGACCATGCAGGAGCTGATCAACAATATCGCCAAGGCCTATGGCGGTTACTCAGTGCTGGCCGGCGTGGGAGAGCGCACCCGCGAAGGCAACGACCTCTATCACGAGATGATCGAGTCGAAGGTGAACATCGATCCGAAGGAGAACGGCTCCACGGAAGGTTCGAAATGCGCCCTCGTCTACGGCCAGATGAACGAGCCGCCGGGCGCGCGTGCCCGCGTGGCGCTGACGGGCCTTTCGGTCGCCGAATACTTCCGCGACCAGGAAGGCAAGGACGTGCTGCTGTTCATCGACAACATCTTCCGTTTCACCCAGGCGGGTTCGGAAGTGTCGGCGCTTCTCGGCCGTATCCCGAGCGCGGTGGGTTATCAGCCGACGCTCGCGACCGAGATGGGAAATCTGCAGGAGCGCATCACGTCGACGACCAAGGGTTCGATCACCTCGGTGCAGGCGATTTACGTGCCGGCCGACGACTTGACCGATCCCGCGCCGGCGACCTCGTTCGCGCATCTGGACGCCACCACCGTTCTGTCCCGCGACATCGCCTCGCTCGGCATCTTCCCGGCGGTGGACCCGCTCGACTCGACTTCGCGCATTCTCGATCCGCAGGTCATCGGCCAGGAGCACTACGACACCGCCCGCCGCGTGCAGGAAGTGCTGCAGCAGTACAAGGCACTCAAGGACATCATCGCCATTCTGGGCATGGACGAACTTTCGGAAGACGACAAGCTGGTCGTGGCCCGCGCGCGCAAGATCCAGCGCTTCCTGTCGCAGCCCTTCCACGTCGCCGAGCAGTTCACCAACTCGCCCGGCAAGTTCGTGGAGCTGAAGGACACGATCCGCTCCTTCAAGGCGATCGTCGACGGCGAATGCGATCATCTCCCCGAGCAGGCATTCTTCATGGTCGGCGCGATCGAAGAAGCCATCGCGAAGGCCCAGAAGATGGCGGCGGACGCGGCGTAATGATGGCCCTGAAGGAGGAAGAGCGCGAGCTTCAGCGCCTCCTTCGTGGCCGGACGGTAAAGCGTGTCCTGCGCAACCGCAGGAAAGAACTGGTCATTGAATTTTCGAACGGCACGCGGCTGTTCGTCGATGGCCTCGACAAAGGCGCTTTGGAACTGAGCGTGACGTGAAGCAAACGGATTGAATTAGATGGCTGACGCAAAAATTGCCTTCGACCTCGTTTCGCCGGAACGGCTTCTCCTTTCTGAGGATGCTGAGATGGTGACGATCCCCGGCCTTGAGGGTGAAATGGGTGTGATGGCCGGCCATATGCCGCTCATCACCGCACTCCGCCCCGGCACGATCGATGTGAAAGGTGGGACTCAGGGGCACGACCGGTTCTTCGTGACCGCGGGCTTTGCCGAAGTGACGCCCACGAAGATCACGGTGCTGGCCGAGGAAGCGATTCCGCTCGCCACCCTTACGGCTGCAGAACTCGACGAGCGCATCATCGACGCACAGGAAGACATCACGCTCGCCAAGAGCGACGCGGAGATGACCCGGGCGGTTGCAGCACTCGATCACCTGAAGCGGATGCGCTCGGCGCTGTAAGCCAGTAGCCGCTATTTGGCGTTGCTCGCGCAGCGGGTGACCAGATCACGGTCGACCGCCTTCAGAAGATCCGCGAGCGCATCGTCGAAGGACGACTGTGTTTCGCCTTCCCCGTTCGCCCAGTTCACCCCGTTCTCGGTTCCACGATAAATTTGCTCCCCTGAAGGGGCGCCATAGCGGCTGTAATGCAGGCGCAGCACGACATTGGCTGCGCGTGTTTCGCCGGTAACGCTCATCGCATAGGCCTTAAGGATGTCGACCTCGATCGCGAGATCGTTCGGCCCATCGCCCTCGAGCATCTGCAATCGGCGATCCTGGCCGAGCGACATGAACCCGGAGCGAACCCACGCCGCGGTATCGGCGGAGCGTATGAGCCGTCCAACTGTCGCGCCCATGGCCTCCGGATCGGTGCGCAGATCGCGAACGTCTGTCACGCGAACGGGGCATGGATGCGCCGGATCGCTTTCCGCTGCCGCTCCCGGCCAACTTTGGCGCGACGGCGGCGAGAACTGCGACGACAGCGCCACAGGAGGGCGGTTCTGACAGGCATAAACCGGCAGCAATACCGTCAGGAACAATGCCGTCCGGGCCGCACCGGACAAAAGCGTCACGACGACTTTGCCGCGAAGTGCAACCGGCCGTCGCCAAGCCGCTCCAGCATGCCCTCCGAATCGTTCTGAAGCGCCGCATCGCCATCCGGACCCTGAAGATCGGACGCGAGCATCGCCGCAAGCTTGCGCGCGCCCATGTTCAACGCCGCGCGCATCACGGCTCCGTTCCGCGCGCTCCAGGTCGCGATGTTGTGGTCGCGGTCCTGCGATGGCGACGGAACCTCCATCGTGAATGTCAGCGTGTTATGGTAGAGCGAGTTCCCAAGGGCCGACCTGGGCCCCGATTTGGCCCTCGGCTTCATAGCGAACAGCGCGTCGTTGTTGGGATACAGGGCAGCCGACAGCGTGGTGGTAAGCTCCTGCGCGTCGTTGGACAGCTGATAATCGGCCACGGTGAACAGCACTGCGGAGTCCTTTGCGTTTGCGAGGGCGGTATCCTCGCTCGCGTTGGTGGCTTCCTTGATCACCCGCACCCCCTCGGCGTGCAGCCAGGGATCGGACGACAGCGACGTCTGCAGATCGGCCTTCAGCGTGTTGTCGAAATTGAAATCCACCAAGGCATCGCGCAGAGGCCGCACCGCATCCTCGGCCTTGGAGGTTCTCACGCTGTTCACGCCGACGTCGACCAGGGCAAGCAGCAGACCGCCACCGCCGGCAGCCGCGATCTTCGAATCCGGAACGAACACATAGATTTCGCTCTGTTTGATCGGGGCTACGACCTCGGTGGAAGTGACGCTGTCGCGCGCCGTTGGCGGAAAGGCCTCATGAACTGGCACCTGTGTGACACACCCGGCCAGAATTGTTCCTGCTGCGGCAAGAACGGCAAACGGCATGCAACGCGAAAACATGTTTCCCCCTTCAAGACGCGGCGCGTCCGATATTCTGCGTGTTTCTCGACTGCCCCCTCCCGCATCGTGACGCGGGAGCAATGCGGAACGCTAAATCGGCTGGCGGTACAAAGGCAAGCAGGGACAACCGACAGTCGCAACTCCTACTCGCCGATTTGGAAACGCTTGGCGATATCGGCGCGCGCCTTCTCCCAGTCCCTGAACTCCGGCTTGTCGCGATACGCTTTCCAGCGCGGATCGGCGTACAGGGCACCAAACTCCGGATTGGAATAGGGTGTGGCGAAGACCTGGGGCTCGCGCTGTTGGAACGCGGTCTCGAACCAGCCGATGGCCTTCTCGACGTCCCCGACCCGGGCATAGGCAATCGCGATGTCGTTGGCGCCCGCGCCATTCTTGGGGAAGCCGGCCGCGACCGCATCGGCCAGTGCACGAACCGTCTTTTTGTCGTTCTCCGCGACTGCTACGTAATAAGCGCACGCCACAGCCGGATTCTCCGCCTCGGGCCGGTTGGTCAGCGATTGGAGCTGTCCGCGGATGCGCTTTGCCTCCACGAGATTGTTGCGTCCGGCCTCGACCTGGCAGAGGAGCGATTGCCCTTCGAGGTTTCCCGGCTGGAGCATCATGCCATCGTGGGCGACTTTGATGGCGTCCTCGTCACGCCCAAGAATGTGCAGGTAGAGCGCGAGGTTATAGCGGTCGATAAAGGCCAGCGGGTCCTGCTGGACCGCCTTCTGGACCGCAGGCAGTGCGAGCTTCGTCAGCCCCATATAGGACAGGAACACGCTCTTCTCGTGCCACACACCGGGCGCTCCGGCGTCGTCGGCCTCGACTTTGAGAACGTCGTCGGCAGCGGCACGCCACTTCCACTGCAGGATATTGGCGGTCGTGCGAGCCAGAAGCGCGTTCGGGTTGCTCGGATCGAGCGCCAGGGCGCGGTCGACGGCGCGAACAGCCGGTGGAATATGCTCCGCCTTCATGAAGTTGAGTGCGATGGCGGCGCTTGCCGCTCCGAGCGCCGCGTATCCATCGGCATAGTCGGGCGCGCGTTTCGTCACCTGCTCGAACAGCGCGATGGCGTGCTCGAGGCCCTCCTGACTGCGCTGCGCGAAATAGAACTGACCCTGCAGATAATCGCGATAGGCATCGGGCGGAAGCGTCGGGCGCGGACGAGGTCTTGGCGCGGGATCGGCGTCGGATTGTCCCGTCAGCTTGTTGCTGAGTGCGGTCGAGATCGCGCGCGCGATATCGTCCTGCAGGGCGAGAATGTTGGTGAGGTCGCGGTCGTAGCTGTCCGACCAGATCTGAAAGCCATCGCTCGCGCTGATCAGTTCGGCCACGATGCGCACACGGTTGCCATCCTCGCGCACGCTGCCTTCGACCACGGCCGCGACGTTGAGCGCCCGCGCGATGGTCTTGATATCGGCGTTGCCGCCACCGAAGGCGAACGACGACGTCCGCGCTGCGACGCGCAGGTTCTTTCGTCGCGAAAGCTCCGTGATGAGCTGATCGGCGATGCCGTCGCTGAAATAGCGCTTGGCCGGATCGCCGCTCAGATTGGCAAAGGGAAGAACGGCGACGGAAGCCTGCGCGGTCGTTGCACTTCCGCTCGACGCGATCAGGCCCGCGCCCCGGGACCAATAGATCGCGAGTTGCGCCAGCAGCGCCAGAAACACGAACGCCATAACTCCGGGCAAGACCCAACGCCACACGCCGCGCAGGCGTGTGGCACTTGGAGTCTCATCCGCGTGCAGGTGCCAGGCGAGCGCGAGCGCCAGCGGAAAGCCCGCGATTGACGCCACGATGATCCAGCGCATAACCCAGGGCGCGGCATCGAAGGCCGGAAGCGCGATCGAGGCGCCCTGCACGACCAGCCACGCCACCACGGCGTAGCCCGCGCCCACACGGTCCAGCTTGCGCTGACGCGCCAGTTGAAGAAGCCGCTCCATCGCCCCGAATTTCGCAGGTCCGCGTTCAAACTAGCAGAATCGGAAGCCCGCTCAATGGCTTGACGTCACCGCAATGCGGGCGCGGCCAGAGCCCTCGCCACGCGATCATGCTCGTCCTGCCAGGCCTTCAGTTCTGGTTTCTGCCACAACGTCTTCCAGCGCGGATCGTCGACAAGCCGATGTGGCGTCGCGGAATCGTAAGGCACAGTCGTCAGAGCGATATCCCTCTCGTCATAGCTCCGCTCGAACTGGTCGTTTGCCTGCTCGAAGTCCCCCGCATGTGCAGCGATTAGCCCCGAGCGGGCGCCATCGGAACCCGTAGGCTCGGCATATTCTCGCCGCCAATCGTATGACGGGTCCAGCCGTGCAGCCGAAGCGCGGTAGGTGCGGGCTTTTTCCGGAAAGCCGAGATGCCGGTAGTAATACGCAAGACCATAGAGCACCGCCGCGTTGTTCGGATTGGCTGTGAGCAGATGGTCGGCATCGTCCGTCGCCGCGCGCCAGTCCCATCGCCTGAACGACAATTGGAGATGCACAAGCCGCGCTTCCAAATTGTCCGGATCGAGCGCTAGCGCCGTTTCCGCCGGCACAACCGCATCGTCGAGCGCGGCACGGTCTGTTCCGGCAAGCTGAAGACTCGCGCGCGCCACAAGTGCAAAACCGGGCGCGAAATCCGGTGCGCTGCGCGCGGCATCTTTCGCAAGATCGAGCGCGCGTTTCATCCTATCCGGTGAGCGGCCCGCGAATTCGTATCGGGCCTGGAGGTATTTCCGATAGGCGTCCGGAACGACACGCTTCGGCGTGTGCGCGCTGTCCACAACCGGACGATCCGTCAGTGCGCGCGCGATCGACGCCGCAATCTCGTCCTGCAGGAGCGGAAAATCCGCGAGGCCGCGGTCATAGGTCTGCGACCACAGATGCAAGCCGGTGGCGGCGCTGATGAGCTGGGCGGTGATGCGGACCCGATTGCCGTCTTCCCGCACGCTGCCCTCGAGCAGGGTGCGAACGCGAAGCTTGCGCGCAATATCCTGGATGTCCGTGTTCTTGCCCTTGTACGCGAAAGACGACGCTCGGGACGCAACAAGAACGCCATGCATGTCCGCGAGCGCGTCGCGCAATTCGCCCGAGATGCCGTCGCTGAAATATTCCTTCTCAGGGTCCCCGCTCATGTTCACGAAGGGCAGCACCGCCACCGACGCTTCCTGGATGACCGGCACGAATTGGGCGGGACGGGCGGCGGGATCGGGCCGTCCGAAATGGATCAGGGCGCCTCCCGCCGCAGCCGCAACGAGCAGCCCGAGAAGGGCGAACAGGGCGAGGCTGGTGCGACTCTGCATCGCTAGGGCACTTCCCCTTCCTTTTCGACAGCTCAAATGCCCGGCTCTAAATTACCAGAAATATAAGGTTGCTCAAATGCTTAGTTGACGCTAGAGCGACGGGAACCGGTACCGCCTGTTCATTCGGGGAACCGGCTTTGGTATAGTACATCAGGGTGTCACGGTTAAGACGATGTCGGAAGGCGCAGTATTTCGCGAAGGCTGGACGTTGGACGATGTCCAATGGTCGCGCTTCGACGCCTCCAAGGTCGACCCGCACATGCTGGCTGCGATCAAAGCCGCCGCCCTCGTGGAGTATGCCGCACCCGATTACGTCGTTTACCTGAAGCGCGTGTTCGCGGGCTCGGACGCCGCGACCATCGAGTCGATTGAGCGTTGGGGCCGCGAGGAGACGCAACACGGACAGGCGCTGTCGCGCTGGGCCGCAATGGCCGATCCGTCGTTCGATTTCGAGAAGACCTTCGCGCGCTTCAAGGCGGGATACCGGCCTGAGCATTTCAAAAGCGACGACGAAGCCTCGATCCGCGGCAGCCGCCGCGGCGAGATGATCGCACGCTGTGTGGTGGAAAGCGGGACCTCGTCTTATTACTCCGCCATCCGTGATGCCACCGACGAGCCCCTGCTCCAGGAAATAGCGAGCCGCATCGCCGCCGACGAATTCCGTCACTACAAGCTGTTCTATCAGACCCTCAACGCGCAGACAGAGCCGGATCTGCCGTTCTGGAAGAAGGCGATGGTCGCCATCGGCCGGATCAACGAATCCGACGACGACGAACTGTCCTACGCCTATTACTGCGCCACCGTGCCCGCGGAACGCGAAGCGTCGACGCCCTACGTGCGCGCCGACTTCGCCAAAGCCTCCTACAGGACGAGCATGGGCCTCTATCGCCGTCCGCACATCCAGAAACTGACGCAGATGGTGTCGAAAGCCATCGGCGTCGATCCGCAAGGCCGCATCACCAGACTTGCCGGCGCGCTCCTGTGGCGCATGCTGCGCATGCGTGCGGGGCTTGCGGGCGTGACGGCTGACGCCACGGCCTAACTGCGCTCACACACTGCGCTTCACCAGAAGCTGTTTGATTTCGCCGATGGCCTGCGCCGGGTTGAGGCCCTTCGGGCAGGTGTTCGCGCAGTTCATGATTGTGTGACAGCGATAGAGACGGAACGGGTCTTCGAGATTGTCGAGGCGCTCTCCCGTGTGCTCGTCGCGCGAATCGATCACCCAGCGATAGGCCTGAAGCAGTGCGGCGGGACCCAGATACCGCTCCGAGTTCCACCAGTAACTCGGGCACGAGGTCGAGCAGCAGGCGCAGAGGATACACTCGTAAAGTCCGTCGAGCTTGGCGCGGTCTTCCGGCGACTGCTTCCATTCCTTTTCCGGCGCCGCCGATTTGGTCTGGAGATAGGGCTGAATCGAGGAGTACTGGGCATAGAAATTGGTGAGATCGGGCACGAGATCCTTCACCACGGGCGTATGCGGAAGCGGATAGATCGAGACCGCGCCGGAGATGTCCGTGATCGCTTTGGTGCAGGCAAGCGTGTTGCCGCCGCCGATATTCATGGCGCACGACCCGCACACGCCCTCGCGGCAGGAGCGCCGGAACGTCAGTGTCGGGTCGATCTCGTTCTTGATCTTGATGAGCGCGTCCAGGACCATCGGCCCGCAACTCTCCAGATCGACCGTGTAGGTGTCGACACGCGGATTCGCGTCCACATCGGGGTCGTAGCGGTAGACTTTGAAGTCCTTCGAGCGCTTCGGCTTCTTGCCGTTGGCAAGCTTAGGCGACGGCCAAGTCTTGCCCTTCGTCGGAGCGCTGCCCTTGGGCAAGGTGAACTGGACCATTGAATGGAACCTGCATGCGGAAATAGCGGCTTTCGTGCTTAGCAAAGCGCGTCGCCGCTTGCAAACCTACCCCGCCGCTGCTGAAGCAAAGGTGTACCAGTTGATCTTTCGCGTCACCAACATGGTCGCAGCCAGGGCCGAAAACAGCAGTCCGACCTGCGTTTAATTTGGACGGTGGTGGAGCGAACGCCAGCCGGTGAGACGTTCCTGCTCCGCCTCCGGCACGCCATAGAAACCCTTGGCGGCCTTCTTCAGGCCTTGGCGATCCTTGATCACGATGACGCTGCGCTGGGTCTCGATGTTGCCGTCGATCTCCATCTTCTGGAGGGCGAGCGTCACGCCCGGCCGCTGCACGCCCAGCATGATGGAAAGAAGTTCATGTGTCAGCGCCAGCCGTTCGCCATCCGTCCGATCATGCGCCATCAACAGCCAGCGCGCGAGACGCGCATCGAGCGTCGCGCGGCCATTGGCAAGTGCTGTGTGGGAAGCCTGCGCGGCGAAAGCTTGCACATACGCCATAAGCGTCTGGTGCAGCGATCTGCTCTCGAGCATGGCATTGCGCAGATGTTCGGTTTCGATCCGGAAGCCGCTGCCGGCGAGCTGCATGAACACCGAATTCGGCGAGCGGTCGTTGCCCAGGATCACCGCATGGCCGCTGACGCCGTCGCGCCCGATAATGCCTACTTCGATCCGCTGATCGCGCGGTCCGTTAGCGACCATCGAAACGATACCATCGATGGGAAAATAGATGTGCGTGATCGGTTTGTTCGCCGTCTCGACCACGAACAAACGCGGCATTTCGATGGGCTCAAGATGCTTTTTTACGAGATCGCCATCCGCCGTACTCAGGCATGAGAGTATGTGGTTGCGCGTCATGGGCGAAAACAACCTTCCGCAAGTAAACGCAAAACCGCTCTGTTCGTTTCCGAACATAAAATGGTCTCGCGTGCAAAAGGGAATCTCTTAGTGTTCGCCATCTGAATTTTGCATTGGGGCAAGCGATTGGAAAAAGGACATGATTACGAAATCCGTTTTATGAACGCACACGGAGAACTTTCGTTCCTTTTCGTCACAAATTGCGCATCCGATGAACAGGCACGCGATGCAGCGCTGAAGATGTCGAGGAGGGAATTCGCGACTTACGAAATCTGGCGAGACAATATCTGCATCGGCGCGGGCGAGTGCGTACACGCTACAGCAAATGACGACGAGTAGAGAATCACTCGCGGCCGATCTGCTCGAACACCCAGCCGATTTCCACCGGCGTGTCTTTGACGGCGCCTGAGAGCACAAGTTGCTCCGTACGGCGCAGCGTCTCCGTCCCGAGATAGACGCTCTCTTCGGTGGCGATGGAAGTTTGCGCGCGAAACCGCCAGCCCTCGCCGTTGGGAAGCTTGAGCAGGATGTCGCCGCCCTGCGACGCCGACATGCGCACATCGGGATGAATATGGAAGCGGATGACAAACGGCAGGCCGCCGCCCGGTCCGCGCGGCCGGCCCTTGGGCACCAGGCGATCGATACCCGTCAACGACGTACCCTGCACCGACAAAGTCAGTTGTCGCTCATGCTGAACGCCGAACGCCGCAAGATAGCCATCGTGCGCGGCGCTCAACGACCATCCTTGCGACGTCTCTATGCGGCTTGTTTCCACCGCGCTCACGCCGCCGTTCAATCGCGGTCCCAGAAGTTCGCGCGCCCAGCCGGTGGTAATGATGGCACTCTGCGAGGTGTCGGCCAGCGTCAATGTCGAATGCGCGGCGGTGACACGCAGCGCGTTGTCCCATTTGGATTGCCGCGTGTCTTTCGCGGCGCCGCAATTGACAACGATGCGATGTGTGCCCGTGCTGAGCTCGAAAGCAAGGCAGCCTGCATGCGCTTCCGCGGAGAACGGGCCGGGCGGCGGCGCGCCGCAATCCATCACCACAAGAGCACGCCCTGCCGTGATGCGCTGATAGCCGGAATGGCGCGCATAACCGAAAGGCAGTCCGCGCACTTCGTCACGGGCGAGCAGGCCGTTGATCATGCGCTGATCGCATTCCAGTCCGCCGTTGAACAGCGCAAGCGCGCCGTCGCCGTGCCGGAAGAACCGCACCATCGGCGCCATGCGATCGTGCGCGCTGCGCAGCTCATGTGAGACCGGATGCTGGATGGCGTTCAGCGCATCCATCACCATGGTGATGAGCCGATAGGCGTGCAGCAAATCTTCCGGCGAGCGGGTGGTGTGGCCGCCATCGGGAAGGATCTGGCGCGCGATCTCCGCTTCGAGGTGCGCGAGGCCAATCTCCAGACGGCGCGGGCTGTCGCCGAGACAGGCGCCCGACAAAGCCAGCGCGGCAGCGGCTTCGAGACGCGGCAGTCCGTCGGGCGCTTCGCCGGCAACGCGCGCCAGCAGCCGCGACTGCTCGCGCAGCGACACGAACACCTTCGAGCGCCACAGCATCTCGGAATTGCTGAGCACCAGCCGTCCGTGCGCGAAGATATGGATCAGGCGGCGCGCCACGACATGGGCGGAAGATGCGGGCTCGGCATAGCGCCCATTGCGCTTGAGCCATTGGCTGATGAGGTTGGTCGCGAGCGTCCGCGCCGCATCGCCGCCGGCGGCGGAGAGCGGCGGCAACCAGGCAAAGCCATGCAACGCTTCCGCCCACGCAGTCGAAGGCGGCGCTTTGTCGAAGATCGAGCCTTCGCGAACGTCTACGGTTTCGCCGTTGAACCGGAAGCGGCCGTGCAGCAGCGACTCGGCATCCTCCAGCCGGCGCGGCAGCGCATCGTAAGGATGAAAGACGATGCGGTCGGGCAGCGGTCCCTTGAGCAGGCGGCGATAGAACCACGTCCGCCGCCAGAAGATGCGCGGGCCCGCAAACATCCGCCGCCCTGCTGCGCTAAGCATCTCGGGCAACAGCGAAAGCGGCGTCGGCGCCCTGCCCGCCACCTTAGCCCCGCAACGCGGCGATATTGGCGGCGTAGCTTCCTTCGTGCCCCTGAAATACCGACGTGCCGGCCACAAGGACATCGGCGCCGGCCGCGATGGCCCGGCGCGCGGTCTCGGGCGTAATGCCGCCATCGACTTCGAGCGCGATATCGCGCCCGGTCTGGGCAATGAGCTTGGCTGCGGCTTCGATCTTCTTCAGCTGGCTTTCGATGAAGCTCTGGCCGCCGAAGCCCGGGTTCACCGTCATGATCAGCACGAGATCGACAAGATCGATGACGTTATAGATCGCATCGATCGGCGTGCCTGGATTGAGGACGACGCCCGGCTTCTTTCCGAGCGAGCGGATGAGCTGCAGGGTGCGATGGATGTGCGGACCGGCTTCCGGATGCACCGTCAGCCCGTCGGCGCCGGCCCTCACGAAATCCTCGATAAAGGGATCCACCGGCGAGATCATCAGATGCACGTCGAGCGGCTTTTTCGCATGCGGCTTTATCGCTTTGACGACAGCGGGGCCGATGGTGATGTTGGGCACGAAATGGCCGTCCATGACGTCGACATGGATGAGATCGGCGCCCGCTTTCTCGATCGCCTCGATCTCGGCGCCGAGTCGCGCGAAATCCGCAGACAGAATCGAAGGCGCAATACGGACGGGCTTGGCCATCGGCCGATTAAGTGACGGATTCTTCCCGTCGCCGCAAGGCAGGAAGTGTGTCAAAACAAAGGAGCGCCACGGTGAGCGCGGGCCACCACATCATCCGCGACTGATAGCGGTAATGCGGGCCAGAAAAGACGCCGCACAAAACGGCGTTGCCGAGCAGCGCGACCAGCACGAAAGCCGGCAGAGCGGCCTCTTTCCAGCGTCCGGTACGAACGGCGCGCCACAGGAGCCAGACAAGCACGCCGATCGACCCCAGCGCCACCGGCACATGCACGAGGTTAAGCGGCAAGAACCAGAGATCGCCGCGCTGCTGATAGGCGCGGGTGTAGTCGCTCATCTGGGCTGGGATCGTCTTGCGGAACTCGGGATCGAGAACCCATTCCTGCGGAACAATGCCATCACCGGTCGCAACCGCAAAAAACTGCAGGATCGTGTCGGCGCCGGCCCAGGCGGCATTCGCGAACGGATAGCGCGACAGGCTGGCGGCGATGAGTGCTGAGGATTCCGGCCCCCATTTGCGGAAACCGCCGGTGTGGGAGAACGGACTGACCCTCTCCTCCCATAGCCAAGCATCGGCGCGTGACGGAAGGTGGTCCTTGTAGGAACACATCCGGTAACCCGCGTTCGGACAATCGTCATCCAGAACCGGCTTGATCAGCCCATCCTGCATCATGCGCGCCGCGAGAAAGACGGAGCCTGCGCGGCTGACAAAGACCTGGCGCGTGAACGCGTAATTGCCGGCCAGCACAAGCGCGAGCGCCAGCACGCAGCTCGCGAAGGTAAGCAAAATGCCGGGCTTGGGAAGCGTGCGCCAGAAAAAGCCCGCGAACCGGAACATCATCAGCACGACGAGCAATCCGAACGCGATCCCCAGATGTGTCGTGTGCGTCGCCGCGGAAAATCCGGCGCACAGAACCATCAGCGTCCCGCGTACAAAGCCGAGTTGGCGCGCGTGAAAGGCGAGAAGGTAGATTGCGAGCGGCGTCACCGCGGTGAAGCAGTCCGGCTCGATCTGCGCGGCGTACCAGGGCAACCCGGTTGCCAGCGCAAGCACAAGGCCGATCAAAAGGAAATTCCATAGCGAAAGCTGCGGCTTCAGGGCCCGCGCAAACTCCGTCATCGCGAACGCGACAATCGCGCATTGTACCAACGCTACATACCAGAGGCTCTCAGGCCCGCCGGCGTATTTCAGGAACAGCGAATAGACCGGCGAACGCTCTGCGATGAAGACGTGATCGAAACCCTGCAGCACATAGGCGCCGGTGTCGTAGAAGATGATCGGAAACCCGTTGCCGAAGGCCGCGATCATCAGGATCGGAACCAGCAGCGCGATCGCCAGCAGTTCGTAGCGAACGCGTGACAGCGGTGCCGCGGGCAATGCCGCAACAGATCGCCAACCGGGCGACACTTGCCCGTCCATCACGCGTGCTTCGCTCATACCCCACAAACCCAGTTCGAAGGCGCAAGATGCCGGATTGCCGGGCGAATCGCAAAGCGGCGGAATGTCCGGCGGAACCGCTCGAAATCCGGCCTTTTGCGTTGACTTGGGGGGGCTGAAACCTACACTCCGGCCCGGTTCGCTATTAAGCACTTTTCGAGGAATTTCATGGCGGAAAACCCGCAAACCGCGTCGCGTCCGCGCCCGCTTTCCCCGCATATGACGATCTACCGCTGGCCGGTGACCATGGCCACATCTATCACCCATCGGGTCACGGGGATCGGGCTCGCGTTCGGCACCATTCTGCTCGCGTGGTGGCTCGTGGCCATCGCCAGCGGTCCGGAGGCCTACCAGACCTTTGCGTCGCTGGCCGGAAGCTGGCTCGGCCAGCTTGTGCTTCTCGGGTTCACCTGGGCGCTCGCCTATCACCTGCTGAACGGCATCCGCCATCTCGCCTGGGACCTGGGCTACGGCTTCACCCCGGCAACCGCCAACCGCAACAGCTGGATTATCTACATCCTCTCGGTGCTCCTCACGGTCGGCGCGTTCGCGCTCGCCTATGCCGGCAAGGGTGGGTTCAACACATGACGATGGAAACACCGCTGCATCGCGTTGAGGGTCTCGGCTCCTCGCATTCCGGCGTGAAGCATTTCTGGCGCCAGCGCATGACCGCCGCCGCGCTCGTGCCTCTGGCGATCTGGTTCGCCTGGGCCGTGCTTGGCCTCGTGGGGGCACGGGAAGTCGACGTGCTGACCTTCCTGACGCAATCCCCGCTTGGAATTCCGCTGAACGCGATCCTGATGGGCGTGTTCATCGTGATCCTGCTCTATCACATGGTGCTGGGCCTTCAGGTCGTGATCGACGATTACGTGCACGGGAAATGGGGCAAGCTTTCCCTCATGTTCCTCATGCGCGCCGCCGCCTTCGCCGTTGCCGTCGTCAGCATTTTCGCCCTCTTCCGTATCGCAGGTCCCGTTTGATGAGTGCTTATCCGATTACCGATCACACCTTCGACGTCGTCGTTGTCGGCGCAGGCGGCGCGGGCTTGCGTGCCACGCTCGAATGCGCCCAGCGCGGACTGAAGACGGCCTGCATCACCAAAGTGTTTCCTACGCGCAGCCACACGGTTGCGGCACAGGGCGGCGTGGCCGCGGCGCTCGGCAATATGGGCGAGGACGACTGGCGCTGGCATATGTACGACACCGTCAAAGGTTCGGACTGGCTGGGCGATCAGGACGCGATCGAATATCTCTGCAAGAACGCGCCGGAAGCCGTCTACGAGCTTGAGCATTTCGGTGTGCCGTTCTCGCGCACGCCGGACGGCCGCATCTATCAGCGCGCCTTCGGCGGCATGACCAGCCACTACGGCAAGGGCATCGCGCAGCGCACGGCGGCCGCGGCCGACCGCACCGGCCATGCGATCCTGCACACGCTCTACGGCCAGTGCGTGAAGCATGAGGTGAATTTCTTCATCGAGTATTTCGCGCTCGACCTGATCGTCGACGACGGCGCGGTGCGGGGCTTGATGGCGTGGAATCTGGACGATGGTTCGATCCACCGCTTCCGCGCGCACAAGGTCATTCTCGCCACCGGCGGCTACGGACGCATCTACGCGTCCTGCACGGGTGCGCACACCCAGACCGGCGACGGCAACGCGATGGTGCTGCGCGCGGGCCTGCCGCTGCAGGACATGGAGTTCGTCCAGTTCCATCCGACCGGCATCTTCGGCGCCGGCGTGCTCATCACCGAGGGCGTGCGCGGCGAAGGCGGCTATCTCACCAATTCCGAAGGCGAGCGTTTCATGGAGCGCTATGCGCCCAACGCCAAAGACCTCGCCTCTCGCGACGTCGTTTCGCGCGCCATGACGATCGAGATCCGCGAAGGCCGCGGCGTCGGTCCCAACAAGGATCACATCCATCTTCATCTCTCGCATCTCGACCCCAAGGTCATCCACGAGCGCCTGCCCGGCATCTCGGAAAGCGCGCGCATCTTCGCAGGCGTGGACGTGACCAAGGAACCGATCCCGGTGCTGCCGACGGTTCACTACAACATGGGCGGCATTCCCTGCGCCTATACCGGCGAGGCGTACACACTGGCGGACGGCAATCCCGATACCATTGTGCGCGGCCTGATGGCCGTGGGCGAAGCGGCTTGCGTGTCCGTGCATGGCGCCAACCGGCTCGGCTCCAACTCGCTGATCGACCTCGTCGTGTTCGGCAAGGCGGCCGGCGTCGAAGCCGCGAAATCTATCGGCGAGAACGAAAGCCAGCGCGATCTGCCGAAGAACGCCGGCGACGCCGCACTCGCGCGATTCGACAAATTCCGTCACGCCAACGGCAGCACGTCGACGGCCGAGATGCGCGTCACGTTGCAGAAGGCGATGCAGGACGACGCCGCCGTGTTCCGCACCGGTGAGACGCTCAGGAACGGCCAGAAGCGCATCCACGATCTCTACGCCACGCTCGGCGACATCAAGGTCAGCGACCGCTCGATGATCTGGAATTCCGATCTGGTCGAGACGCTGGAATACCAGAACCTCATCCAGCAGGCGCTCGTCACCATCGACGGCGCCGTCAACCGCGAAGAAAGCCGCGGCGCCCACGCGCGCGAGGACTTCCCCACCCGCGACGACCAGAACTGGATGAAGCACACCCTCGCCTGGCTCGACCCCGACACCGGCAAAGTGCGCCTCAACTACCGCCCGGTGCACACCTACACGCTATCCAACGACGTGGAGTACATCCCGCCGAAGGCGAGGACTTATTAGGCGCCGTGCTCCGGCTTGCGATATCAATTCGGCACGGACCGGTCTTCCAATCCACGCAGGTCACCGAGTTCTAACTCTGACCGGGAATTTCCCGGCAGGGGCCGATACAGGTGTAAGCGCGCTGTTGACAATCGTAAGCATATTGCTTACATTGCCCGATGATCCGGACGTTCAAAAGCAAGGCTCTTGCCGATCTCTGGGCTGGCAAAGCATCCAGGATCGACGCACGGATGCACAGGCGGATATTGGCGCGTCTGGACAGGCTGAACGTTGCGGCCAGACCGGAAGAAATGAACCTGCCCGGGTTCGACTTTCATGCGCTAAAGGGGTTCAAGCCGGCGCGGTACACCGTGCACGTCAACGGCCCGTGGTGCATTACCTTCGAGTTCAAGGACGGCGACGCACTGAAAGTAGACTTTGAGCAGTACCACTAAAGGAGTAAGCCTGATGCCCGATTACGCTGCAGTTCGCGATCCCAACCGTTGTCCTAACCATCCCGGGGCATTGCTGAGGGACGACATCCTGCCCGCGATCTCGCTCGGCAAGTCTCAGCTGGCAGAAGCGCTCGGCATTTCGCGCCAGCACCTCTATGACATCCTGAACGAGAGGAAACCGGTTTCGCCGGAAGTTGCGGTGCGCCTCGGCAAGGCGTTCGGTGACGGTCCCGGCCCGTGGCTCCGGATGCAGGCGGAATACGACGCCTGGCACGCGGCCCGTTCGGTCGATGTCAGAAAGGTACCGTTGATCAAGGCAGCCTGAGCCCTACCGCGGGAAGTCGACCACCTTTGCCACCGTGAAAGGCACCGTCTGAACCGGAACGCCGGTGTTCGGCTGACCGGAGCCGACGCTGACCTGGTATTGACCAACCATCATCTGACGCGCGCCATCGCGGTCGACGAAGCTGAGGTCGCGCGGCGCCAGCTCGAAGGTGAGCGTGCGGCTTTCACCCTGCTTGAGCGACACGCGTTGCACGCCGCGAAGTGCGAGACGCGGGGCGCCCTCGAACGCAGGCGGCTTCAGATAGAGTTCGGCGACCTCATCGCCGGCGTTGCCACCGGCATTCGTCACGACCGCGGTCACGTGCGCGCCGTTCTCAAAAGAGCCATCGATGGGCGCGATGGTTGGGGCACCATACGAAAACCGCGTGTAGCTGAGGCCATAGCCAAACGGGTAGACCGGCTCGCCCGTGAAATAGCGGTAGGTGCGCCCCTTCATGACGTAGTCGTCGAAGGGAGGCAGGTCGGCGACGCTCTTGTAAAAGGTCAGCGGGAGCCGGCCGCCCGGGTTGTTCTTGCCGGACAGCACGTTGGCGATCGCCAGACCGCCAGACTGGCCGGGATACCAGGCTTCCAGGATGGCCGAGGCGTTCTCCTTTTCCCAGCTGAGGTTCAGCGGACTGCCGTTCATGAGCACCACAACGAGCGGCTTGCCGAGCGCCTTGGCCTGTTCGAGCAGGCGGCGCTGCGGCGCGGGCAAGTCCAGCGAGGTCTTGTCGCCCCCGGAGAAGCCCTCGACCTTGAGCGGGCTCTCCTCGCCTTCAAGGTCGGAGCTGAGACCCACCGCGGCGACGATCACATCCGCATCGGCGGCGGCCGCTTTCAGGTGGTCGTCCCATTGGGCGTCGACCCGCTTCCACAGCAGGATCTCGCCGCTCAAGCTCGGACCCCTGCTGACGATCCGCACGCGGTAGTGGCGGCCCTTCTCCAGCGGGACAGTCCACAGGGTCGGCAGCTCGTTCCAATGCCAGCTCTCCAGTCTGCCAATCGTCTTGCCGTCAAGTTCGAGTTCGCCGGCGACACCCGTGAGGCCGATACGCCAGGTCCCGCTCTCCGGCGGGATCAGGAAGCCGGACCGGATCTCATCCGCGCCGGAATGTTCGACCTTCAGCCCCGGCTGGTCGTCGGGCGTGCGAAGGGCCGTCTCGAGAACCGGGTCGCCGTCCATCAACGTCGGCTCGAACGGCCTCTGGACGATGGTCGCGCGCGGCATGGCCTGGCGCAGACCGGCAAGGATCGAGATCGGCGACGCGGATTGCGGAGAGGAGTAATTGCCGCGCAGGACACGGATCGCGTCCCCGTGCGGGCCGACCACCAGGATTTTCAGGGATGGACTCAGCGGCAGGATACCGTCGTTCTTGAGCAGAACCATGCTCTCCTCGGCAGACCTGAGCGCGAGCGCGCGGTGAGCGGGGGTGAGGATCTCGCTCTCCGCGACGTGGCTCGGACTGCGTTGCGACAAACCCGGCAGGTCGCCATTGCGCAAGCGCGCTGAGAACAGGCGCACAAGTGCCTGATCGATATCGGCCATGCTGATGAGGCCGCGCTGATAGGCTTCCTTGTAGCGTTCGCCCAGACTGGTCGCGCCGCCGAGCGTCTGTGTGTTGCACTCGTTATCGACCCCGGCTTTGAGCGCTGCGGCAACCGAAGCGGCGGGATCGGGTGCGTAGTGGTGATGTTCGTCGAAGTCCCGCACCGCGTCGCAATCGGTCACGACGTAGCCATTAAAGCCCCAGGCGCCGCGCAGATGGTCCTTCAGTAGGATGTCGTTGGCGCACGCCGGCTGGCCGTCGATGCGGTTGTAGGCGCACATCACCGATCCTGCATGCGCGTCCACGATGGCGGCGCGAAACGCAGGGAGATAAGTGTCCTCCAGATCGTGGGTCGAGACGTAGACGTCCGCGACGTGGCGCGTGGATTCGGGCCCGCTGTGCACCGCGAAGTGCTTGGGCGTAGAGATCACGTTGGGAAGTTCGGGATCGGGCCCCTGCATGCCCGTCACGAATGCCACGCCCATGCGCGCCGTCAGGTACGGGTCCTCGCCATAGGTCTCCTGGCCCCGGCCCCAGCGCGGGTCGCGGAAGATATTGATGTTGGGGGACCAGGTATCGAGCCCCGTGCCGATCGTACCAAGGCGCCCGGTCGCGCGGCCGCGCGTGTGCAGGGCACGCACCTCCACGCTCACCGCATCCGCCACATTGTGCACCAACGGAGTGTCGAACGTGGCGGCCAGGCCAATCGGTTCGGGGAAGTTGGTCGTCGGAATCTCTCCGAGCGCCCCGTGCAGGGATTCCGTCCACCAATTGTATGCCGGGATGTTCAAACGTGGGATGGCGGGGGCGACATTGACGAGTTGGCCAACCTTCTCGTCGAGCGTCATCTGCGCCACAAGCGCAGCCGCCTTGCCCTGCGCCTCAGCGACCACGGCCGACACCTGTCCCTGCGGTGCCTCTGCCTCCGCCGTACCGCAGCAGGCCAACAAGAGCGCGGCAATGAAAACGGTCAGGCGCATTATTTCCCCTGCGAGATGGCAAGACCTAAGTCACGAGATCAGATCAGAATAACAACTGCCGACACAGCAGAATTGCGGTCTAATCCTTTTCGACCGGCGAGCAAATGATTTCGCGCATTTCACCTCCCCCTTGTGGGGAGGTCGACGCGCGCAGCGAATTGAGGCGCTTCAGGTGCGCATTCTAATGAAGTGTGATTTTGAAAATGGCACCGGGTCCACGCCCCCCTACTGCCACACCGTACAAGTTGCCCTTCTTATCGGCGACCAAGCCTCCAGAAGGAATGGTAGCGCTCCGGCCGTCGAGCGCTTCGAGAATTATGACCGTCCTGTCCGGCGCCAGCTCGAACACCGTTCCGCATGCGCAATGCCGGGCGCCGCCGCCGAACGCCGTCGTTCCGAAGAGATTTCCAGCATTGTCCATGATTAACTCAGCCTCTGGTGTCGCGCCGTCTGTTCCACCTTGGAATGCGTGAAGAACGGTTTCAGTGCCATCGGACGCGATTCTGAAGACGGTGCCACAGCGATCTCCTCCACATCCACTGCCGCCACCTTCTGATGTCGTGCCATACAGATTGCCGTTTTGATCCGCGATCAGCGAAGCGACCGGAATTGCACCGTCATCGCCCCCTGTAAAGGCATGGAGAACTACTTCGTTTCCGTCTTGCCCCAGCTTGAAAACGGTACCGCAACCCCGACTTTGACAACCACTGCCGCCGCCTGCTGATGTCGTGCCGTAAAGATTTCCGCTTGCGTCGGCGATAAGTCCGGCAGCTGGATTGGCACCGTCGCTTCCGCCCTGGAAACTATAGAGCACAGTCTCGCTTCTTTCAGGCGATATCCGAAAAATTATGCCGTCGTTATTATCGCCCCCTCCAGCGGTGGTGCCATAGAGGTTGCCATTGCTGTCATCAATCAAACGGCCAAGAGGGACACCGCCATCGGGCGATTTGCCGCGAAATTTATGCAATATTTGTGATGAGCCACTCGGCGCGATTTTGAAAACGGTTCCGCAACCCACGAAGCTACACTGCGAATTTCCGCCTTCGGCTGCCGTTCCGAAAAGATTGCCACTCGTATCAGCGATTACTCCAGCGCCAGGGTCCCTGCCGTCGGGCCCAGAAAACGAGTGCAAAACTGTGTGCACTTTCCGACGCGAAAGTTTGAACACCGTCCCGTCGTTTGTGCTACCCGCCGCCTTGGTTACTCCATAAAGATTGCCCGACGTATCCAGGATCAAGGTGCCAGACGGATAACCGCCATCGTCTCCTCCCTTGAAGTCGTAGATTACTCTGAAGACTTTACCTGCCTCGGCATCGCCAATCGATACGATCTCCGTCGCACCGACACAGCAAGCGAGCACGAATACGCGAAAAGACCTGGACTTTATCGGCATCGGGAGGCCCAATTAGAGAACTACTTAAAAGAGAGTAGCACACCCGCATGGCCCGCAAAGACCGCTGTCAAAACTGCGAATGACACGGAATACACGCCTCCGAAGATGAGGACGCGTTAGAATTGGCTTCATCTTACGTCGAGGCCGCTGTGTCACGTCTGATCGTCGCCACATTGTGCGGGACTGCGCTTGCGGCGGTGGTCATGTTTGGCGGGTTGCTTCTCCACGACGATGGCGCGTTCAGCACGCTTCAGGCGATCTACAAGCTCACCACATGGGGCGAGATGTTTGGCGCCATCGTCGCCATTCTGCTTCTCTTCGGCGCCGGCCCCACGATCGTCATCGGTGCGGTGTTGATGGCCGTCAAAAGATCCTCTCCCATCCTGCTGGTCTTAACACCCGCCACCCTGTTCCTGTTCACCCTCATCGAGGTGGTTCGGGAAATGCGCGACGCAACGCTCGCCCTCCAGGTTCTGCCCGCGATGGTGGCCGGCGGTCTGTTGATGTTTGTAATGCTGGCGAGGCCGGCCGCCGAGCCACCCGAGAAAGTCTTCGAGTGAGGGGCCGTCCCACCCACACGCGCGTTTGCGCAATCGTGTTGCCCAACGATACGCGTTCGGTGCTGTCTGATTGCGCGGGGCGAATGGTTTCGCGGCTGGATTGCGCGTTGCGCGCGCGCTAAATTTTGCAGGTAGACCTGCAATCGATCGCGCGTCTTTCCGCGCGGCCCAGCAAACGGATGAGTCATGAGTGATCTTGAAATCGCACGCGCGGCGAAGCTTGAACCTATCGAAAAAATCGGCGCCCGCATCGGCCTGCCGGACTCCGCGCTCTATCGCTACGGTCCGAACAAGGCGAAAGTGTCGCTCGATTATATCGCGGGGCTCGGGGACAGGCCGTCCGGCAAGCTCATTCTCGTCACCGCGATCAATCCCACGCCCGCGGGCGAAGGCAAGACCACGACCACAGTTGGGCTGGGCGATGCGCTCTCCTCCCTCGGCAAGAAGGCGATGATCTGCCTGCGCGAGCCCTCGCTTGGTCCCTGCTTCGGCATGAAGGGCGGTGCGGCCGGCGGCGGCTACGCACAGGTGGTGCCGATGGACGAGATCAACCTGCATTTCACCGGCGACTTCCACGCCATCACCTCCGCCAACAATCTGCTCGCAGCCCTGATCGACAACCAGGTCTATTGGGGCAATCCGCTCGGCATCGATCCGTCGAAGATCTCGTGGCGCCGCGTAATGGACATGAACGACCGCGCGTTGCGCGACATCGTCGTCGGCCTCGGCGGCAACGGTCAGGTGCGCGAGGATGGCTTCGACATCACGGTCGCGTCGGAGGTGATGGCGATCTTCTGCCTCGCGGGTTCGCTCGCAGATCTCGAGGAGCGCATCAACCGGATCGTCGTCGCGCGCGACTTCGCCAAGAAAAACGTCACCGCGCAGCAGATCCAGGCCGCGGGCGCGATGAGCGTGCTGCTGCGCGACGCGATCCAGCCCAACCTCGTTCAGACACTGGAGCACACGCCGGCGTTCGTGCATGGCGGGCCGTTCGCCAATATTGCGCATGGTTGCAACTCGGTGATCGCGACGCGCACGGCGCTCAAGCTCGCGGATTATGTTGTGACCGAGGCCGGGTTCGGCGCCGATCTGGGCGCGGAGAAGTTCTTCGACATCAAGTGCCGCCAGTCCGGCCTCACGCCGTCTGCGGCGGTGATCGTGGCCACGGTGCGCGCGCTCAAAATGCATGGCGGCGTCGGCAAGAACGATCTGGGCAAGGAGAACGTCGAGGCTGTCCAGGCGGGAATGGCGAACCTGCTGCGCCACATCGAGAACGTGCGCAAGTTCGGCGTGCCGGTGACGGTGGCGATCAACCATTTCACCGCCGACACCAAAGCGGAGACCGATGCGATCGCCGAAGGCTGCCGCACGGTCGGCGTGCATGCCCATCTATGCCGCCACTGGGCCGACGGTGGGAAAGGCGCGCAGGATCTCGCGCGCGATGTCGTGCGGCTGGTCGAAGAGCCAAGCAGCTTCAAGCCGCTTTATCCGGTCGAGGCGCCGCTCGCCGACAAGATCCGCACCATCGCGAAGGAAATCTATCGCGCCGGCGACGTATCTTTCGCACCGGAAGCGATGAAGAAACTGAAGCAATACGAAACCGACGGCTTCGGCCATCTGCCCATTTGCATGGCAAAGACGCAGTACAGCTTCAGCGCCGATCCCGACAAACGCGGCGCACCGACCGGTCACACGCTGCCGGTCCGCGATGTGCGGCTCTCGGCCGGCGCGGGCTTCGTGGTGGCGATCTGCGGCGACATCATGACGATGCCCGGCCTGCCGCGCGAACCCGCCGCCTACCGCATCCGCATCGACGCCGACGGCCAGATCGAGGGGCTGTTCTAATCTTCCCCCGTTCACGGGGGAGGTGGATGCGCCGCGACAGCGGCGCAGACGGAGGGGGCGCTACTTCCCGCTCCATTCGGGCTTGCGCTTCTCCGCAAAGGCTTTGGGGCCTTCGCGGAAGTCGTCGCTTTTGAACAGCGCCTTCATGGCCGGATAGTCCCATTGCTTGCGGAGTGCATCTTCCAGCGTCGGTTCGGCGAGCCCGCGCGTGACCGCCTGCTTCGAGGCGCGCACCGACATCGGGCTCGCTTCCATGATCTGGCTAGCCCAGCGGCGCGCTGCATCCATCAGCTCTGCTGCCGGCACCACATCGTTCACGAAGCCGAGTGCCTTGCCCTCCTCGGCGCTGACACGCCGGCCGGTGAGGATCATGCCCAGCGCCTGTTTGGTGCCGATCTCGCGCGGAAGGCGGTGCAGCCCGCCGGCAAGCGCCGCCAGACCGACGCGCGGCTCCGGCAAGGCGAACACGGCATTGTCGGCGGCCACGATGATGTCGCAGGCGAGCGCGATCTCGAAGCCGCCACCCATCGCGATGCCGTTCACGGCGGCGATCAGTGGTTTGTCGAGATCGAACCGGAGCGTCAACCCTCCGAACCCGCCGGGCGGAAGCGGTTTGCGCCCGCCGGCCGCGGTGACCTTGAGATCGTTTCCGGCGCTGAAGGCGCGTTCGCCTGCCCCGGTCACGATGCCAACCCATTGCTCGGGATCGGCCGCGAAATCGTCGAACACCGTATTGAGTTCGTCATGCGCATCGCCGTGCAGGGCGTTGAGCACTTCCGGGCGGTTGAGCGTGACGGTGGTGAGATGCCCTTCGCGGGCCACGGTGCAAAACCGGTACGTCGTCATGAAATTCTCCTGAAAACGGGCTCAACTTGGCCTTGGGCGCGACCAGCATCAAGGGTTGGGTAACCATTTCCAGTCTATTGTCGCAGCCGAGCGAGTGTGTGAGACCGATGTCGGACAATTGGACCATCAGCGTCAACGGACGCAATTACGGACCCTATACGGCGTCGCAAATGCAGCTTTTCGCTGCGGAAGGCCGCCTGGCGCCGCAGTCGCTTGTCGCGCGCGGCGACGAGAACCAGTTTCACAGCGCAAGCGACGATCCGATCCTGTCGGCATTCTTCCGTCCGGCGACACCTGCCCCCGCGCCTACTCCCGCGCCCGCAACCCGTCCGGTTCAGTTCTTCACCGCGGAAGGCAACGAAGAGGTTCATCCGACCTTTGGACGCAATGAAGGCGATACACCCGGAGAACTTTCGCACTACCTCATCATGGCGGACATGAAATCTCGGTCCATTTCCGGAGTTGAGGAAGAGATCTTCAATCTCGGTCCCGCAGTCGCCATCATGCCGCAGGCATGGCTGCTCTCCAGCGAGATGCCGATCAACGTCATCCGCCAGACCCTGGTTCAGAAGCTCGGCAAGCTCGACATGCTGTTCGTCGCCGATGCGACGCATGACAAGGCGGCGTGGTTTAATTTCGGGCCTGAAGTGGATTCACGCATCCGCCGCATCTGGCAGAGACTGCCGGATATCGCACCGCGAAGGGCCGTCGGTTAGTTTCTAGCTGCGCCAGCGCACCCGCGTCGACCAGATTGTCGCGCGAACGGCGTGTACCGCCGGCACCAGTCCGACAATCACCAGAAACGCCGTCACTTGCGCGCCTTGGCTTTGGCTTCTTCTTCGGCTTTGCGAAGGGCGTCGCCTTCCGGACCTTCCAGTGCGTCCTCGGCGTCCTTGCCCATCTTGGGGATGTCCGCCTTATGCTCGGCTACGAAATCCCGCTGCTTCTTGTCGAAGTTTTCCGTGGCGGTGTAGCTGCCCTCGCCTTCGAGGCCACTCTTCTCTTTCGTCATGACGCTGTTCCAGAACTTGTTTCGCCGTAGACCAACGTCGGCCCGCGGCGAAAGTTCCAGCGCGTGTCAATCGAGCCGTTTCAGGCCGTCCTTGAAGCGCCTGTAATTGTGGACATAGGTCTGGGAAGAAATCTTGAAGATCGCGCGTTCCGCCTCCCTGAGCGCCCGCACGACGCGGCCGGGCGCGCCCACGACCAGCGAACCATCGGCAAACTCCTTGCCTTCGGAAATCAGCGTGTTGGCGCCGATCAGGCAATGACTTCCGATCCTGGAACGATTGAGCAGCGTCGATCCCATGCCAATGAGAGAATTGTCTCCAACCGTCGTGGAGTGAAGAATGACCTTGTGGCCGACCGTGACATTCGCACCGATGGTGACAGGCAACCCCGGATCGGTGTGACAGACGGAATTGTCCTGGATATTCGAATTCTCTCCGATTTCGATCCAGTCATTGTCGCCGCGCAGCACCGCGCCAAACCACACGCTCGCATTCTTCTTCAACCGCACGCGTCCGATCAGCACGGCGTTCGGTGCGATCCAATACGAACCGTCTTCCGGCAATTCCGGACGCGCGCCATCGAGTTCATAAATCGGCATGGCTGAAACCTCGTTCTGTCCGTGAACATTTTGTGCGCGAAATACGCGAACCGCAAATTTCACTCAAGCGTCGCACAAAACGCGTTACTCTCAATTCAGCCGACTGATTCGCGGTGGGGGCCTGAGTGCAGCGTTTGACGTTGCCATTCCAGAGAACCAAGGGCGACAAGCCCTTCAGAGCATTACGCGCCTTTCCGCACATCTCCTTCTCATCGTGTTTCATCGTGACCAGGGAGTATCCATGGCAAAGCGTTCCGCGCGGCACAAAGCCCGCGAGTTGCAGTATCACGAGCCGGCCACCGTTCATCCCCTCTTCCCACCCGATCGCGGCTGGAGTCCGCACGATCACAATCGCGACGTAGACGCACGCGATCGAAAATATGTGAAGAACGTGCGGGCGATGAGCCCGATACAGCAACGACTCATGGATGCGATCAACGAACGCTCCGTCGTCGTGGCGCTCGGACCGGCCGGAACCGGCAAGACCTATCTCGCCATCGCCAAAGCCGTCGAAGCGCTGGAAGGCGGGCGCGCAAGCCGTATCGTGCTCTCGCGTCCCGCCGTGGAAGCCGGCGAGAGCCTGGGCTTCCTGCCCGGCGCGTTGGAAGAGAAGCTCGCGCCCTATCTGCGCCCGCTCTACGACGCGCTGACCGAACGGCTAGGCACTAAACGGCTGAAGTCGCTGGTGGCAGAAGGCACGATCGAGATCGCACCGGTCGCCTATATGCGCGGGCGTACGCTCAACGACTGCTTCATCGTCATCGACGAAGCGCAGAACTGCACCTACGGTCAGCTCAAGATGCTGCTCACGCGGCTCGGCTGGCGCTCGACGATGGTACTGACCGGCGATCCCGACCAGACCGACCTGCTCAAGGGCATGTCAGGCCTGGGCGATATCGCGGAGCGGCTGGAGCGCGTGCCCGAAATCGCGGTCGTCCGTCTGGGCGACGCCGACATCGTGCGCCACCCCTTGGTGGCCGGGATGTTGACGGTGCTCTAAAGGCTCACAACGCGAGGCTCAGGTTCATCACGAGCAGGCCGATGGCGAAACTCCAGTAGCCGGCGATAGCGGCTGCGAGCCAGAAGGCTGTGCGCGAGCAAGACTTGGCTTTGAAGGCGCTGGCGGCGTTCTCCAGAAGAACGCTCGGGCCCGCGAAGACCATGAGGGCGACGTAAATTGTCTGTCCGCTCGAAGATTGCGGCTTGTCGCCCACGATCAGGCGATAAAGATTCGCAAGGATGCCCGAAGCCGTGAATCCGGCCGCAGTGGCGAATAGCACCACGATCAAATCCTTGCCAAATCCGGCGTGCATCCGGCCAATCCCGTCGACAACCGACCAGTCGATGCAGAGGCCATGCCCGGCCTTTGCGGGCCGGCGCGGCTTTTCCCGTGCCATTGTGGGTTCCAGCCGGCCCGGCTGTCCCGAATTGAGGCGCCGGTGGTGTTTCTCTGCATCCGTCTGTGAAATTCATCCGGGTGCGCGCAACTGACGCCAAAATGGGTCATGTGTGGCTGCTAGGCTCATGCGCGCAATACGCGAGTCGACCCGATTTTCGGACACCCATGAGTCGTACCGACGATGCCGACAGTACGATCCGCAAGCATTCGGGATGGCTGATCCCGCTCGCGGCGCTCGTTGTGCTGTTCGTGCTGTCGGTCTTTTTCCTGCTTTATTACCTGGTACCGGCGCCACCGCCGCTTTTCAGCGAACAGGTATCGCCGACATCGGACACCGATCCGGTCGCCGTCAAAATCGGCGGCCTTAACCTCTGGATACCGGCGAACTACACCAAATTCGCGACGACAAGGGCCGGCGGCGCGCGCCGGGAAATCGCGCTCTTCGCGCTGATGCCGGACCTCGTGGGCTGGTCCAACTGGAACGCGTTGACGTTTGCCGAAGACGGGCCGACCTCGCGCGTCGTCCACATCACGATCCGCGGCGACGCGATCAACCTGAGCGAAGCGGAAAGGCTCAAAAGAATCTATTCCGCCTATATCGTGGACCCGAAGGGCACGGAAGCGCCGTTTGGTCTCACGCGCTACACGTTCCGCGACGATTCCGGCTATCGGGCGGAGGATCTGCTGGTCGGCGAAAACAACGGCGAACCCGTTGTGATGCGTTGCGTGCGGGCCGCGCCGGATGTGCCGAACCCCAGTTGCCTGCGTGACGTGCGTATCGCGCGCGGCGTGGCATTGTCCTACCGTTTCAAGCGCATGAAGCTCAACCACTGGCGCGAGATCGCCACCGCTATCGACAAGATGATCGTCACGTTCGAGAAGCCGCCAGGGAAGTAGCTACTCGCGTCCGAACACCTCTTCCGCACTGCGATAGCGCGGAAGCAGAGCATTCACCGCGACGTAAAAACACGGGAACAGCACGAGCGCGGCAAGAACACTTGCAATCGAGAGAATGATGCCGGGCATGGTGAACGCGAGTGCGCTCGCCAGCATTGCGGCCACGGCGATGCAGATGACTGTGCCCGCGGATTCGGCAAGAGCACCGGACATCGTGTGTTGCGCGTCCTTGCCACCCTGGGCGCCGGGCATGCTCGCCGAACCGACCAGAAAGACCATGGCTGCAATGGCAGCACTTCCCACCGCCGCCATCTCCCATACCAGAATCGGAAAATAATCGAACAAGACCGCGTCAACCGCCGGGACGAGATGGGTGCGCAATGCGAACCATGCAGCAAACGTTGCACAGTAGATGGCGGCTATCGCACTGCTAAGCGCTTTCCGCCACGATCTCGTCCGCACAAGGCCGATGATCAGTATTGCGAGAAGCGTTCCATAGAAAGTGACCGGCTGTGCATTCCATATCTGTGGCACGGCAAGAACCACGCTGCCGCCGGAGGTGTGCACGCGATCGAGCGATATGAGGGCGAACAAGATAGCCGCGATTCCAGTTATCGAAAGCGACCAGCGCGATTCCAACGGAACTTCCAGCGGCACAAGCGCGCGCTGAAATCTTTCCTGACGCCGGTTGATTTTCACAATCGCCTGTTCGGAAAAACCGTTTCCAGCGACGAGAAGCGGCATCACCACAAAACAGAGCCACATCACGATCACTGCGCTGAGAATGGCCGCAATCGCGGACGCCTCGAGCGAGGACGCGGAATAGAATTCGAGATGGCGAAACTCGCGGTGCAGCGGTAACAGCACGGGGGCTGTCACGCACAGAAGCGATGCGACGCCCAATCCAAGAGTTGCATCGCGAGCTTTGTGTGCGGCAACGTCCGGCGCAGCACCTGCGGAAACCTCGGCCGCCGCGCGCTGCAGTTGCCAAAGTACCAATCCCGCCGCGACCAAGCCGTCCATGAAGATCGCAAAAGGCAGACCGCCGGGCGGGCCGGAAAAATTCCAGATTGCGCCGGACCGCGCGTGCGGCAGAAGCCAGCCGAGAACCGTAAGCGTTCCGCATGAAGACACCATCGCACCGGCGCAAATGAGCCCGGCGATTGCAGCGAAGCGAAGCGAACGCAGCAGCAAATAAGTGCCAAGCGCGGCACCGGCTGCGCAGGGAATAGTTCCGTTGACGACGAGGAGAGCCGGATGAGCCCAGCTACACAGCCCCAGAGATGTCAGCGTCCAGATTGCCGTCGCGCCGATAACTCCACGCGCGTATTGAGAACGCGGGCGCCAGAACGTCGCCGGCGCCCCGCCCGGCAAGTTCAGCCTGCGCGCGACGCGGGCGCTTCCGGCAGATCCATTTCCAGGATCGCCATATTGAAGGCATAGGACGTCTCGCCATCCTCGACGTCCTTGAAGACGACGCCGATGAACTCGCCGTTGACGTGGACCTCGACGGAATCGTCCTGCTTGGGCCTCTCGACGACGGTGATGGTGTCGAGGCGAAACAGATTGCGCAGATACTTTTCGAGGCGCCAGATTTCACTACGGGTCAACGGGAGGTCTCCTGTGCGGATGGTTTGACGTCGCATGGGCCAAAGGCCGGGTCAAGATCGGTCTTGACGCCCGAAGAAACCCGCGCGATGGCATGGTTATGACCGCGCAAACCCTGCCCCAGGGCTACTATGCCGCCAGCGCCGAAGCAGCGCCGGAGCGCCTTGCCCTCATGGATACGGTGACCACCGATGTGTGCGTGATCGGCGGCGGCTACACGGGACTTTCCGCCGCACTGCATCTGGCGAAGGCGGGCGTGAAGACCGTCCTGCTTGAGGCCGAAACCATCGGCTTCGCGGCGTCGGGGCGCAACGGAGGGCAGATCCACACCGGCCACCGCAAGGACCAGGCCGAGCTCGAAATTTGGCTCGGGAAGGACCATGCACGCGCGCTGTGGGATCTATGCGAGGAAGCCAAAGCGACGGTCCGCGCGCTGGTCCATGACCACGCGATCGACTGCGCGCTGAAAGACGGTCTTGTCATCGCGGCGCACGACGAAGCGGCGGCGCGTGCGCTCGCCGAGGACACGGAGCATCTTGCGAGCGTCTACGGCTACGGCCTCGCGCGGGTGATGGATCGCGCTGAGACCGCGCAGCAACTCGGCACGACGATCTATCCCGCAGCGCGTTTCGATTCCGGTGGCGGGCATCTGCACCCGCTCGACTACGCCCGCGGGATCGCGGCGGCCGCGGAAGGCGCTGGCGCTGTGCTTCACGAACATTCGCGTGTGATCGCGTTCGATGAGGACCGCGTAGCAGTCAGCATCCGCACCGCTCATGGCATCGTCGTCGCCAATCGCGTCCTGCTAGCGACCGACGCGTTCAGCGGCGAGATCGCGCCGCAACTTGCAAAGTACATCGGCCATGTCGAAAGCTTCATCGCGGCGACTGCGCCGCTGAGCGAGGAACAATATCGCGCGGTGCTTCCCTGCGATACGGCCGTCGCCGACACGCGCCACGTGCTCGATTACTACCGCAAGAGCGCCGACCGGAGGATGCTGTTCGCGGGCCGCGAAAGCTATTGGAGCATTCCGAGCGATATCGCCGCCCTCGTGCGCCCGCGCATGCTGCATGTCTATCCCGCGCTTGCCGGCGTGCCGATCGAATATGCCTGGAGCGGTACGGTCGGGATCACGCGCACCCGCATGCCGCATTTCGGGCGGCTGTCGGACCGCGTCCTGTTCGCGCATGGCTATTCGGGACAGGGTGTGGCGCTCGCCACATTGGGGGGCAAGCTTCTTGCCGAGGCCGCCATGGACAACACCGAGCGCTTCGACGTGTTCGCGCGTGTGCCGGCCCTGCCCTTCCCCGGCGGTCCGCTTCTGCGCAAGCCGCTCGTGAGCGCGGCGCTGATGTGGTTCAAGCTGGTGGACAGCCTCTGACGCTCACAAAGCCTCCGCGCTCAAGAATGCGTCGAGCCGCGCATCTTTGCTGTGAATCGCAAGCACATCGAAATTGTTCTTGTCCGTCGGCAAAGCATCGAGCTCCACAACCACAAAATCGTCGTGTGTAGCGTTCCGCTCACCGATGTTTTGGAACAGCCTGTAACCGGCGCCGCGGAACAGCGTCTCCATCGCGGCACTCGAAGCGCCCTGAAGCTCGAGCTTCTTCTTGTTTATTTCGGCGTAGACGATGGGTCGCACGGATTGAAGGACACTCGACTCGGCGAAGGCTGACAGTTCGCCGCCTTCAATATCGATTTTGATGACGCGCGGTACGAAATAGCGCCGGCACAGTTCGTCGAGGGTCACGACGGCCACGGGGTCGGCATCCTCGGTCGCCATCACGTAATAGGTTCCACCCGTATTTCCTTCCGGCGTGAGAGCTTTGTACGTCTGCCCCGGGCGCGCGATGAGCGCGTTCACCGCTGTGATCTTTGCCTCCAGCCCGGCACCCAAGAGATTGCGTTCAAGGACTGAGAAGATTCGCTGCGTGGCTTCGACCGCGAGAAGCGCGCCTTCCGAACCGGTCTTGCGCGCCAGCGGAATTGCATAGGTGCCGATGTGCGCACCGAGGTCGAACACCGCATCGCCCGGTTCGACAACGCTCGCGAGAAACGCGATTTCGGTCCTTGTGTGGGCGCCAAACCGCAGAATCTGCCTTGTGATGAAATCGTCTTTGAACGCCAGCATCGGCCCGTAGACCGACTGGACCGCAACCAGATCGTCTTCGGTCATCGCGCCATCGCCTCCCGCATAATCCGCGCAATCAGCGTATCGCCGGCCGAAATCTCGTCCACCGTCTCCTCATGCAACGGGATGTACTTCTTCTGAAGCGATGCGTTCGATAGCATGACCATGGTGCATTCCTCAACAATCTGTTGTGCGCGCTTGTCGTCCTTCAGCATGAAGGCGTCCACGGCCTTCGCGGTGAACGGGGAGATTTCTCGAACGGCAATATCTTAGCGCGATCCCTGTGCTCGAGGCAGACCGCGTTCAGCATTTCGGCACCTATTTCGCTCCAGCGACACGCCTGGCTATTTCAAGCAGACCGTCGATATATTGGGGCTTGAAGTCTCGCGTTTCCCAGTATTGCCAGACGATCTTCCGAGTGTGCGCGGCCATCTTGGCACCGGGTGAGAAGCGGTGAGAATATCAGTCCGCGGATCGTCCACAAGCAGGCCGGCACCCCAATGAATTTTCCTCCAGCACCGTTCATTGTCGGTGTCGCGCGATCAGGCACGACCCTGCTGCGCCTGATGCTGGATGCGCATCCTGCGCTCGCCATTCCCGGCGAGACGCATTTTCTCAGCCCCCTCTTGAAACAGCCGCCGCTCTCGAAAGACGAATTTCTCGAACGCGTGACCGCTGCCGAGACCTGGGAGAACATGGCGCTGGAGGCCGCGGACCTGCGCGCCGCACTCGATCGGCTGGAGACCTTCTCGCTCGCAGATGCCACGCGCTGTTTCTATCGCCTTTACGCGGAGCGCATCGGGAAGGCGCACTGGGGCGACAAGACCGGCATCTATCTGAACATCATGACGGCGCTGCAGGATCTCCTCCCCGAAGCGCGCTTCATCCACATCATCCGGGACGGCCGCGACAACGCGTTGTCGTTTCAGGGACTCTGGTTCGGACCGGGAAACGACTTCGCGGACCTCGCACAGTTCTGGGTCGGGCGCATCACCGCTGCGCGCCAACAGGCGCAGAGCCTCCCGCACTATCTCGAAGTACGTTACGAGGCACTGGTGTCGGAGCCCGAACGGGTGCTGCGTGAGATCTGCGATTACATCGCGCTTCCATTCGATCCGGCGACGCTCGCCTATCACGATGCAGCCGGGGCGCGTCTCGCAGAATACACACGGCCATTCGGCAAACAGGGCACGCCAACCGACATCGACGCGTTCCGCACAATCTACGCCCGCGCCGCAACACCACCCGACACTGGCCGCATCGGCCGCTGGCGCACGGAAATGCCGCTCGCCGAACAACGCCGGTTCGAAGCAGTCGCAGGCCCGCTGCTGCGGGAGCTGGGATACGAGACGGTGTTTTAGGCGGCTCCGCGCCGGTATGAGGATTGCTTGGAGAGTGTGCAATCTCCACCAAGGCCGTGCCATGAGCCTCGATTTGTCCCGCCTTGGTGCGATACACCCATCGCAGAAGGCCGCCGCCCTCCGAAAGCCGCTCAAACGCCCCAGGTCGGGATCGGTTTCCGACTGGTGGCGCCTAGTCGGGTTGTTCGTGGCCCTGTCGGTTATGTCGTTTGTCGTGCTGTTTTGGCTCGACGCCTGGCTGCGCGCTTAGCGGAACGGCAGGCGCGGCGCTTCAGACTGCCACGACGGCACTCAATACGCGGACGTCCGCTAGTAATCCTTGCCCCTGATCAGGTCCTGGTTGCCCACGAGTTCAAACCGGTCGGGGTTTGCCCGGACGAGGGAGTCCGCGTAGCTGTTGTTCACCGTGCCGCGCTCGTTCAAGTCGTTGTCGCGCACGACCGAGCGATCCAGGATGTAGTCTTGGGTCATCTTGCTGCCGCGGTCGATGTCGTCCATGTGCTGATCGAAGCTGCTATGCGAACGGTCCACGTCGTCCATGTGCTGGTCGAACGCGGCGGCATTCGCTTCGCGGCGCTGGTTGAGGGCGGCGGCTTGTGCAGCGGCGCGGTCGGCATCGCCCTGGACGCGGGCGAGATCGGCCGCACCCTCGCGCGCGATCACCGCGTTGTTCTGGCGATAGGAATGAATGATGTCCAACAGCATGGCGTTTTCCCGATCGGCGAACCGGGAGGGAATGTTCGATGCGCTCACCGCTATGGCGTGCGGCCCCAGAAAACCGACCCGCGCGCTTCCCTTGCGCAGACCGATGCCGTCATGGAGATCGACGTTGTAGATAACCTGTATTGCCTGTCCGGGAAGATCGGTTGCGCTGATGACATCGTAAGTGGCAGCCGGCATTCCGTTGCGCTGGCGCACCAGATTGTTAGCATTCACGAAAGCCGCGAAGAGGTCGCCCTGAATGTAAAACGGCAGGTTCTGATAGATGAGTCCGAGGCTGACCCTCTCGTCATTGGGACCGATAGCGGTCAGAGATCCCGCGGAGACGCCGGTGAGGCGCCAGTTCGCGGGAAGATCGATCATTGCGCTGTGATCGCCGCCGGTGACTTCAGACACGCGCCCCGGCAGGGTTGCGGCCGGCGCCGATGCCGGCTTGCCCGATCCGGATATGCCCCCTGCCGGGTGCCAGACCGCCGAGAGCGCTCTCAGCATCTTCGGCTCGGTGGTGGCGAAGCGCGATGCGTCATCGATGAGGACAGCAGCCGAGGCCGTGTTGTCCTGTGCGTGCGAGACAATGAGCAGGCCCGATAGCGCCTTGTTGCCCTGGTACTTTGCAACCACCGAAAAGAATGTCGCGATGGAGCCGTTGCCGCGCGACTGAAAGAACTTGCCGACCTGCGGCTTGTTCCCGAAATGACCGTGCACCTGCTTCAGCATGAATACGAGTGCGTCCGACACCGATCGCTTGCCGGGCAATCCTCCATAAACGTACTGGCCGCCTTCGGGGTTATCGACGATCGTCAATGTTTCCGAGTCGGCCGCCCTGGCGTTGGCTTGCGAGATCGGGCCAAGGCAAATCACCGACAGAATGCCGGCGCATATCGTTCGCGTGACGTGCATGGCTGCGATCCTTTTCGATTTTGGAGAAGGCGCTGGCACGCGATCGTCCAGGTCGCGTGCCGGATTGAAGAAGCGCCTGTGCTTTATCGCGTGATCTTGAACACGACGCCCGCGGAATAGGTGTCGCTGCCGGCGTCGTAATACTGCACGCTCGTGCCGAATACGGCGTTGCCCATCAGCGAAGGGCTGCTGAAGATCGTGTACGGCCCCGATACGTGCTGCTGCACCGCGAACTGGTTGTTCACGATCGCGTCGCCGCCGCTGACAGGAGACGCCGATACCAGTGCTCCATGGATGGTCGACTGAAAGTCTCCGCAGGGATTGAAGAACCCGCCGGCCTCCATGAACGTGAGTACCTGCCCCTTCTTGTCGAGCAGCGTGTTGTATTGCGGATGATAGAGGCCGTAATCCGTGGTTGGCGAACATTGGCCACCCTGCGGATCGCGAAAAACGTGCGTCTCGCCAAAGGTCCAGTCGCCGCCGCTGGGCGGCACCAAAGTCCAGACCGTGCCGTTTCCGGTATGCGATCCGCCGTCATATTCGGTGGTGCCGAAAAGATCGCCCTTGCCGTCGATGGCGGGCACACCCGTCGGGCCATAACCATCGTCGCAGCTGCCGCTGTTTTGCGTCAGGCAGAACTCATGAATGTTCACGCCAGTCCATGCGCCGCCCTTGGTGGCGGGTGGGCTCACCTCCCACACGGCGCCGAGATGCTGCGTATCGCCGCCGGCATATTCGACACCGAAGAGATTGCCTTTCTTGTCCCGCACCATGCCATTGGGCTGGCTGGACGTTGTGGGGAAAGTGTAGAGGATATTCACTTTTCCCTTCGGCTTTGAGCCGTCCAGCACGGCTGCCGGAACCTTGAAAATCTTGCCGCAACCATCCTCTGCGACGCAACCAAGCGTGGCCAGGCCGTACAAGTTACCCGCCTTGTCGAACACGACGCTGCGGTATCCGGAACCGGAGATATCGATATTCCCGATGCTGGCCGGCATCTGGGCGACAGTCTTGAACGTCCAGTTGCCGCCGGTTTGCGGCTTCACCAATTCGAAGAGCGTGCCTTGGGGATCGGCATCGGAGCTGCCGCCACAGCCATTGCCCATGCCCCAGACGTTCCCGGCGGCATCGGCCACCAGCGCTTCACTCGGATGTCCGCCGTCGATATCGCAAGCGAACGCCTTGATGAGCGAAGGCGTGTAGGTTTTGCCGTTCGGCGTCAGCAGCAAGATCTGGCCGCTGCCGTTCGGGCCAACCGAGGTGACGACGAACACCGTTCCGTCGGCATTGGCGTGCGTCCCGGTCAGATAGTCGCCAGGGGCGGTGGATTGATAGATCGTCTCAAGGCCATTTTTGGCATCGGCGGTTCCTGAAAGCAGAACGGCCGTTAGTGTCATTGCGCCGGTGAAGATAAAACCGTGTCGTTGCGTCATTGTGGAATCTCCATCCCGTTGGTTGGTTCATAGGGCGAAAGAGAAGCGCCGCCGCGACAGCGCTTCTCTTTCAATCAGTGTCTAGGGTGTGATCTTGAAAACGACGCCCGCGGAATAGGTGTCGCTGCCGGCGTCGTAATACTGCACACTCGTGCCGAACACGGCGTTGCCCATCAGCGAAGGGCTGCTGAAGATCGTGTACGGCCCCGATACGTGCTGCTGCACCGCGAACTGGTTGTTTACGATCGTGTCGGCGCCGCTGACGGGAGAAACTGAGACCAATCCGCCATAGATCGCCGACTGAAAGTCTCCACAGGGATCGAAGAATCCGCCCTGCTCCATGAACGTAAGGATTTGCCCATTCTTATCCAGAACCGTGTCGTAGCCCGGACGATACAGCCCGTAATCCGTGGTGGGCGTGCATTGGCCGCCCTGCGGGTTCCGGAACGTGTGCACCTCTCCGAAGATCCAATCGCCGCCACCTGAGGGCGGGACGAGAGTCCAGACCGTGCCATTTCCGGTGTGCGATCCCCCATCGTACTTCGTGGTGCCGAACAGATCGCCCTTGCCGTCCAGTGCCGGAATCCCCAACGGGCCATAGCCGTCGTCGCAACTACCGGTCGTCTGTGTCGTGCAGAACTGGTGGATGTTGCTGCCGGTCCAGGCGCCGTTCTTGGTGGCCGGCGGGCTTACTTCCCAGACCGCGCCCAGGTGCGGCGCACCGCCCGCGTACTCGACGCCGAACAGATTGCCGTTCCTGTCACGAACCAACCCTTCGGGCTGACCACTGTCCTTGGGAAAATTGTAGAGGATGCGCACTCTTCCTTTCGGCTTGCTGCCGTCCAGAACCGCGGCGGGAACCTCGAATATTTTTCCGCAGCCATTGGCGTCGTCGCAGCCGAGCACGGCCAGTCCGAAGAGATTGCCTTTCTTGTCGAAGGCCACCTTTCCGTATCCCGAACCGGCGATACCTTCTTGGCCGATGCTCTGCGGCATCTGAACGACGGTCTTGAAGGTCCAACTGCCGTTCAGCTTGGACAGTTCAAACAAGGTGCCCTGGCGGCTGTCGTTTGCGCCGCAATCCTGGGTGATGCCCCAGACATTTCCGGCCGCGTCGGCGACCAAAGATCCGCTTGGGCTGCCACCGTCGCTATCACAGGCGAAGGCTTTGATCGTCGAGGGGGTGTAGGCATTTCCGGACGGTGTCAGGAGCAGGATCTGACCCCTGCCATGCGGGCCGACGTCGGTCACGACGAACACCGAACCGTCGGGGTTCGCAAACGTTCCGATCAGGTGATCGCCACCGCTGGTCGACTGATAGATCGTCTGCAGGCCGCTTTTCGCCTGGACGGGGCAGGCGAGGAGCAAAGCGAATCCGGCCATTGCGCCGGCAGCGTGAAGGGTGAAACGATGTCGTTGGGCCATTAGAATATCTCCATCCGGCTGATTGACGGCCGGCAGAGGGACATGAGCGGGGGATGCAAGTCCTGACGGAATTCCGAATTCTCGAAGAAATCCGCGGCCCAAGAGAAAAAGTCGCTGCGGATGGACGTTAAATCGCCGCGGCGATCCCGTTTGTGGCGCTTCGGCAACGCCGCGTTCGACGAACAGGCGCTCACGCTGAGCGTGGCCGGCGCGGAGGTGGACCTTGAGCGCCGCCCGCTGGAACTTCTTGCCCTGCTGCTGGAACACGCCGGCGAGGTCGTCTCGAAAGACGAGATTCTCGACGCCCTGTGGCCCGACCGCGATATCTCCGAAGCCAGCCTGACCAAATGCGTCGCGCGGCTGCGCAGTGCTCTGTCCGACAACGACCACACGATCATCCGCACCGCGCACGGCTTCGGCTATCGCTTCGCGGAGCCGGTGACGGTGCAGGAGGTCGAGGCGCGGGCGATCGTTCTCCCGCCCAGGGTAGCGCTGTCTGCCGGCGACCAGGTTCCGCATCGTCCAGGCTGGGTCCTGGTCCGCAAGCTGGGCGCCGGCGGTTTCGGCGATGCGTGGCTTGGCGAGCGCGCCGGCACGGACGAGCAGCGCGTGTTCAAATTCTCTTCACAGGATGGCGGCCTCGTCGCGCTGCGCCGTGAAGTGGCGCTTGGCCGTCTGCTGCGCGAAGGGCTCGGGCCGCGCAATGATCTCAACCGGATTCTCGACTGGAATTTCACCGAAGACCCCTACTTCATTGAGACCGCCTATTGGCCGGAGGGAAATCTGGCGGAGTGGTGCGCGGCGCAGGGCGGCATCGCCGCCGCGCCGCTCCAGACGCGCATCGAACTCGCCGCCGAAATTGCCGACGCGCTTTCCGCCGCCCATGGCATGGGTGTGCTGCACAAGGATCTCAAACCGGCGAATATCCTGATCCGCGTCGACAGCGCCGCCCGCCCGGGAATTGTGCTGACGGATTTCGGCAGTGGCCGTGCACTCGATCTCAGCCGGTTCGCCGCCCTCGGCATCACCGGCTTCGACGGACCGGTCACCGGCCCCGAGACCACAAGCGGCACCGCGCTCTATCGCGCGCCGGAACTGCTTGAGGGTGCAGCAGCGACGGTGCAGGCGGACCTCTACGCGCTCGGTGTTTTGCTGTTTCAACTCGTCACAGGCGATTTTCGCCGGCCGCTTGCGCCTGGTTGGGAAACACTGGTCGAAGACAAGCTCCTGCAATCCGATATCGCGATCGCGGCGGACCGCGATCCCGCGAAACGGATCGGCGACGCGGCAGAATTCGCCCGGCGGCTTCGCCATCTGGATCGGCGTCACGTCGAGGCCCTGCGCGAGGCGGAAAGGCAGGCGGAGTTCGCAAAGCAGCGCATTGCGCTGGATCGCGCTCGCGCGCGCCGTATCCCGATCATCGCGCTGATCGTGGTGCTCGCCACCGGTCTTTCGGCAAGCACCTGGCTGTTCCTGCGCGCGCAACAGGCGCAGACGCGCGCAGAGGCATCGGCCGCGCAAGAACGCGCGGTGACGAGCTTCCTCACCGACGATCTGTTGTCATCGGCCAATCCACTTCTCGCCGGCGACCCCGATATAAAGGTGAAGGAGGTTCTCGGCACCGCATCGGCGAACCTCGACAAGCATTTCCCGAACGGCGGACTGGACCGCGCGGCGATCGAGATGGCGCTGGGTCAAGTCTATTCCGGCCTCGCCGATCCCAAACACGCCGAAGCGCTGCTCAAGGCCGCCCTGCAGCGCCGCCGCACAGCCTTGGGCGATGCAGCGCCGGAAACCCAGGCCATTCGTATCGCTCTCGCCGATCTCTACGAGCGCGAGGTGAACCATGACGGCCTGCACCGCATCGGGCAGGACATCCTGGCGGCCGGTTCGACGGACGGTGCCACGCGCCTGCACGGCCGTTATGCCGAAACGGTTACCGGATGCGACGCGCAGAGCGGCATGGACTGTATAAAATCGCTGCGTTCCGTGCTCGCGGATGCGCGCAAACTGTTGGGCCCGCGCGACCCCTTCACGCTTCGCATCCAGTCAGATTTGGCCTTTCACCTCGCCAACAACGAACTGACCGCCGAAGCCGTGCCGATGGCACGCGAAGCCGTTTCCCTCTCGGCGCAGTTGTACGGCGCCGAACATCCCCTCGTGCAGGAGCGCCGTTTTCAGTTTGCCGAAATATTGATTGATGCAGGCCAGATTCCCCAAGCCATCGCAATCCTGCAGGATATCCGTCGTGTGTTGCTGAAAATCTCAGGTCATGAGACCGAGTTGACCGCGCGCGCCACCAACCAGATCGGTCGCGCCTATGCCAGCCTGAAGCGCTATGACGACGCGCTTCCCTATCTTCGCGCGGCGTTGGCGTACAATGTGGCGACACGCGGGGAAACGTTTGAAGGAACCTACGAAGGCTACAACAATATCGCCAACGTGCTGGCGAGCGCGGGCCGCACCAAGGATGCCATCGCGGCAGGACAAAAAGCATTCGACCTCGAACGGCGTGCCGCAGGCCCCAACAATCCCGACACACTGTGGTTCGAGAACAATCTGGCCACCTACTATCTCAAAGATGGCAATGCGGCTGAGGCCGCTCGCGTCTGGACCGACGTGGTGCAGCGCGGGCGGGGTCAATTCACGCATGGCGAATGGGACCTCGCGCACTTCCTTTTTCACCTCGGCGAGGCGCAGGCCACGGCCGGCGACAAAAAGGCCGCGCAGGCATCGCTAACCGAATCCGTCGCGCGATTCACTGCCGCATTGGGTGCGAACAACGAACGCACGCTGAAGGCGAAAGCCGCCCTGACGCAAGCGAACACGCTGCCATAAATCCCATCCCCAACGCACGCTTGAACGGGTCAGACCTCCACATCGCGTGCGGCGATATGCTCCGGATCCGCGATCATGCTGATCTCCACGATCCGGCCGTTCTCGAGAACGAAGTCGATCAGCATGCGGGGCTTGCCTCCGTGCGCGAACACGAGGCCGGCCTCGCCGTCCAACAGGGCGGGCTGCGCCGCTCGCGCGCGGCCCCGAAAGATATTCGCGACGGCGTCCAGGCCGCGAATCTCCGGTGCAAGGGCCGGCATACCCTGACCTGCACGCGCCACGCTTACGCGCACGGCCGGCCCGTCCGCACGCAGCACGACGTCGGGATCAAGAATGGCAAGGAGAGCGGCGAAGTCGCCATTGCGCGATGCCGCGAGAAACGCACCGACAACTTCGCGTTGCCGCGCCCGGTCTGCCTCCGGCCGGGCGGGAGCGCCTTGAACCCGCCGGCGCCCGCGGCTCGCAAGCTGCCGCGCCGCAGCCGGCGACCGGCCGACAACCGGCGCAATCTCATCGAACGAGACATTAAAGATGTCATGCAGCACGAACGCGACGCGCTCCGCTGGCGTCAGGGTCTCGAGAACGACCAGCATCGCAACGCCAACCGAATCCGCGATCAATTTCTCCCGCTCCGGATTGTCCGCCGCGGGGAGCGCCTCCACTTCGCCGTTGGCCGGCACTTCGCGCCGCGTCTTCCGTTCGCGAAGCGTGTCGAGGCAGACCCGGGCCACGACAGTCGTAAGCCAGCCGGCGAAGTTGTCGACGCCGCTGGTGTCGGCGCGCATGAGCCGGAGAAAAGCCTCCTGCAGCGCGTCGTCGGCCTCGGTTCGTGAGCCCAGCATCCGGTATGCGACCGATCTGAGATGGCTTCGATTGGCTTCGAACCGCTCTGCCAGGATGTCTTTTTCGGTCATCGTCACATTTCCAGGGCGTCATCCGTCATGGAGATGACGGGCAACTCCTGGCCAATGTGACAGGAGAACAGAAGAGAATCCCGCATGAAGTACTGGCAGGGAGAACCGCATGGCCGACCGCAATGACATGATCAGCGTCCGCTACATGGTCGACGATGTCGAGGAGGCGGTCTTATTCTACACAACGTTTCTCGGCTTTGAAGTTCTGACGAGCTTCCCCGCTTTCGCCGACGTCGCCCGCGGCAAATTGCGGTTGCTGCTCAGTGGACCGAACAGTTCTGCGGGGCGGCCGATGCCGGATGGCGCGAGGCCCGGGCCCGGGGGTTGGAACCGCATTCACCTGATCGTCGAGGACATCGATGCTGAAGTCGCCCGCCTGCGCGCCGCGGGTGCCCGGTTTCGCAACGACATTGTCGAAGGTCCCGGCGGCAAGCAGATCCTGCTCCAGGACCCCTCCGGCAATGTCGTCGAACTCTTTCAGCCCGCAGCCGCCTTCAACCCGGCACGATGAGGGAAAGCAAGATGGCTCTTCAGCACCCAACCGCTGCTTCGATTGAGCCGAACGCCAGCCTTCGGGGATGGTGGAGCGTCATCACGACCTTGCTTCTGGCAGCCGTCTTCATCGAAGCGGTCTTTGCCGGCGCGATGCTGTCCGGTGTCGACTGGGCACGCACGGCGCACAGGGTGAATGCAGCAATATTGATCGGCTCAACGCTTATCGCGGGCCTCGCTGCCGTCGTCACGCTACGCCGTGTCGCGCACGGATTGAGACTCGGATTAACATTGTTGTCGCTGGCGGCATCGATCTTTCTTCAGGCTGTCGTTGGCGCCTTGTCTGCGAAAGGCGCCAACCTGCTGTGGGTTCATGTCCCTCTCGGTGTCGCATTGTTCGGCTTCGCCGCGCGAGCCGCCGCTATCACACGCAGAATGGGCAGGTAATAAGAAAAGAGAACACCGGGCGCCCGCGCGGCACGCGACGAAGCGCCTCTCAACTCAGGGGCGCGCATGCCGCTTCAGGCGCGGCCTAAATCCCGCCGCCCTGTTCGTCGATGACCTGGTTCATGTCCTGCGAGGGGCGATCGGAGCCGGCGCAGTTGGTGAGTTTGGCGGGCACGCCCACCGCGGTGCAGCCCGCGGGCACCGATTTCAGCACCACGCTGCTCGCACCCACCCGGCTATATTCGCCGATCTCGATGTTGCCGAGGATCTTGGCGCCCATCGAGAGCAGCACGCCACGGCGGATCTTGGGATGGCGGTCGCCGCCTTCCTTGCCGGTGCCGCCGAGCGTCACGCCGTGCATGATGGAGACGTCGTCTTCAACCACCGCGGTCTCGCCGATCACCACGCCCGTCGCGTGGTCGATCATGATCCCGCGACCGAGGCGCGCGCCGGGATGGATGTCGACATCGAACAGCTCGGAGATGCGGCTCTGGAAGAACAGCGCCATGCCCTCGCGCCCCTTGCCCCGCAGCCAGTGCGCGATGCGATAGCACTCGAGCGCGTGGAAGCCCTTGAAGAACAGGAACGCCTGCACATGGGAATGGCAGGCAGGATCGCGGTCGTAGACGGCGGCAAGGTCCGCGCGCACCGACGCGCCGATGTCCGGATCGTCGGCGATCGCCTGGTTGAAGATCTCGCGCGCCAGCATCGGGCTCACGTCGTCGCCGCCGATCTTCTTGGCGAGATGATAGGAAAGCGCATCCTCGAGCCGGTCGTGGTTGAGGATCGTGGCGTGCACGAAGCTCGCAAGCGTGGGTTCGGACTGCGCCAGCGCCCTCGCCTGCTCGCGCATCGCCGACCAGATCGGATCGCAGGTTGCAACTTTTTCAGCGGTGACGGCCATTATACTCTCCCTGACGAGCGTCATTCTATCCGAAGGGGCGCGACATCCCAAACAGCGCAAATCACGCGCGGCCCTCTGTATTTTTAAGAACGCTCTCCCTAGATAGGGGCAAAAGCCACGCCGCCAACCCCCACGGAATCGCATAGGCACTGCATGGATCGCGCAATCCCCGTTCTCAACCATCCCGCACCGGATACCATCAACCTGCTCCTCACACGGCGGTCCGGCTCGGCGAAAGCCATGACGGGACCAGGGCCAAACGCGTCCGAGCTGCAAACGATACTGACGGCCGCCGCACGCGTTCCCGATCACGGCAAGTTGTTTCCGTGGCGGTTCATCCTGTTCGAAGGCGACGCGCGCGCACGCATGGGCGACGTGCTGGCGCAGGCGCTCAAGGAGACCGAGCCCGATGCGGCAACGCCCGAACGCCTCGATTTCGAGCGTGCGCGGTTCCTGCGCGCGCCGGTGATCGTCGGCGTGGTCAGCCGCGTGCGGTACAGCATTCCCATTCCGGTATGGGAGCAGGAACTGTCGGCCGGCGCGGTGTGCCAGACAATGCTGCTTGCGGCGACATCGATGGGCTATGTCGCGAACTGGCTGACCGAATGGCCGGCCTTCAATCCACGCGTTTCCGAAGCCTTGGGGCTCGGCGAAGGCGAGCGGATCGCCGGCTTCGTCTATATCGGAACCTCTGCCATGACGCTGGAGGAACGCGTGCGCCCCGACCTTTCGAAGATCGTCACGTCATTCTGACACACGGTGCGAATTTCTTAACCTTTCGCCCCGCAGGGTGGCGCCATGGCCGATAGCGGTAACCCTTATACGCCGTCGTTTGTACGCTCTTCCGAAAGCCAGGAATTCGAAGCCTTTTGGCGCTCGATCCGCGGTGGCGCACTGGTGCCCAGCCGCGCCGATTTTCATCCTTCCAAGGCGCGCCGGTTCCTGCGCGATCTCGTGCTGATGGAGGCGCCGAGTGCGGTGTCGCCGACACTGCGCATCCGCCTGACCGGCCAGCGCTTCGACGAAACGATAGGCGTCGATATCACCGGCCGCGACCATCTCGACTTCATGCCGCAGGAATTCCATGCGGGCGTACTGGCCACGGCGCGCGCGATGATCGCGAGGCCGTGCGGGTTGTGGCAGATCACGCCCGCCCATCTGGTGCGGGGCTATGCGCTGAATTTGGAGATCACCGCTTTTCCACTCGCGGCCGGGGAGCAGGATCGCGCCTTTCTTATCACCCATGTCCGTCCGATCGGCGGCGTGATGTCGGCGACTTTGCCGACCCAAAACGGCCTCAGCCTGGACACGGCCGTCGCCTATCAATTTCTCGATATCGGCGCGGGACACCCCGCGCTGACCGCACGCGCGGCCTGAACCTCAACGGATTCCGATCAGCTTGTGTGTCTGGAGCGACAACCGCCATTGCGGATGCGCGAGGCAATATTCCGTCGCCCCGCGCGTGTTTGCTTCACGCTCAGGATTGTCCATCGGCTGCAGGAAGAAATTGTCGAAGGCGAGCCCGGCATAACGCTCCGGCGCAGCGCCTTCCTGCGGATAGATGAGCTTGAGCTCATTGCCGCGTGTGAGACGGAGTTCAGCGTCCGCCTTAGGGCTCACGCAGATCCAGTCGATGCCCTGGGGCGGCTGAAGCGTGCCGTTGGTCTCAATCCCGATCTCGAAGCCAGCCTCGTGCAACGCCGTCACCAAGGCATCGTCGATCTGCAGCAACGGCTCGCCGCCGGTGCAGACGACATACGGCTTCGCGCCGTTCGCCGCCGGCCATTTCTCTGTGACCGCGCGTGCGAGTAAATCTGCGCTCGCGAACTTTCCCCCGCCCACACCATCGGTCCCGACAAACTCCGTATCGCAGAACCTGCAGACCGCGTCGGCGCGGTCACGCTCAAGCCCGCTCCACAGATTGCAACCCGCAAAGCGCAGAAACACCGCCGCGCGCCCCGTCCGCGCGCCCTCGCCCTGCAGCGTGTAATACATCTCCTTGACGGCGTAGGTCATGACGTCGCGTACCTGGCATGCCCCTTTGCGCGCAGGTCGCAGGCGGGACATGCGCCGCAGCCATAACCCCAATCATGGGGGTGCGTATGATCGCCCTCGTAGCAGGTGACAGTCTCTTCGACGATCAGGTCGATCAGCGCCTTGCCACCGAGCTTTTCCGCGAGCGCCCATGTCTCTGCCTTGTCGATCCACATCAGCGGGGTGTGGATGACGAAGCGTTGGTCGAGCGCGAGCGACAGCGTGGTGGCCATCGACTGCATGGTCTGGTTGCGGCAATCGGGATAGCCGGAGTAATCCGTTTCGCACATTCCGCCCACGAGGTCGCGCGCGCCGCGCCGGTACGCGAGTGCGGCCGCAGCACCAAGGAAGAGGATGTTGCGCGCGGGCACGAAGCTCGTGGGCAATCCGTTCTCGCCCATCGCGAATGCCATGTCCTCCGTCAGCGCGCTGCCGCCGATGGCCTTCAACACTTCCAGCGGCAGCACATGATCCTCGCCCAGCTTCTCGCGCCATTGCGGGAATTGCGCACGCAGCCCCGCCAATATGCGCGGGCGCGCGGCGAGTTCGGCCGCGTGGCGCTGGCCGTAGTCGAAGCCGACCGTCTCCACGCGCGCGAAACGGTCGAGCGCCCAAGCGAGGCAGGTGGTCGAATCCTGTCCTCCGGAGAAAAGAACGAGAGCCGTGTTCATCGCGCGCGGTTTAGCGGCTGCGTTCCGCCCAGTCGAGCAATTTTGCCCCGTCGGCGCGCGAACGCACCGCGGTCTCAAAGGCGGACCAGTTGGCCACCCGGTCCTGATAGCGGGCTTCGCGGTCCTGAGGGCCGCTTTGGTACAGGGTGCTGGGTTCTGACAATGGGCCAAGCTGCAGCGGCGCCAGCAATGTAATGAGATGACGCACCGCTTCGATGCCGGACTTGCGATTGAGATCGCGCTCATAGCCGATCCGGACGGGTGACTTGCCGTATTTCTCCAATCCCGCCTCGCACCACCTGTACCAGCGCCATGTTTTGCGCGCCCATGCGACAAAGACTTCGGCCGAAAGCTCCGGCTTGATGCCGGTCGTATCGCGCCCGTTGAATGCACCAACCGCGTCCGCCTTGCTGCCTGAGATGAAAGACTCGATGGGCCGTCGTCTCAGGATCGCGAACGCAATATCGTCGTGCGCCATCAGATTGGACTCGAGAAGACCGGGGTTCAGATGACTCGGAAAAACCTTGAAGGTGACGATGCGCTGTCCACGAGCACCCTCGTGTATCGCTTCCAGCGTTGCCACGGGATGCGCGCGTTTCCATGCCGCGAACGCCGCCTCGTCCGAGAGATCGAGACCCGAACGCCTGCTCAATGCACAACGCTCGCCATCCGGAAATTCGCCGTGATAGGTCGGATGAAACAGCTCGGCACAGGCAGTCATTTCGGGAATGGTCGAGAGGACGTGATTTAGAAGACTCGATCCCGTGCGCGGCACGGCAAGAACACAGAAAAATCGCGGTTTGGGAGAGCCCTCCATTGTCGGCGAGCCTTGCCTTTTCCCGTCGCGTGGGTCAACGATTGTTCGAGAAAAATCAGGGGGATAGGGCGTGCCGGCACTGGCATTGACGGGCACCGGCCTTTTTACGCCGGAGCAAGCGATCACGAACGACGAACTGGTCGCGTCGTTCAACGAATATGTACGCCGCTTCAATGCCGGAAACGAAGCCGCCATCGCGGCTGGGACGGTTGCGGCGCTGCAGCCTTCCTCCACCGAATTCATCGTCAAGGCGTCCGGCATCAAGAACCGCTATGTGATCGACAAGCTGGGCGTGCTTGATCCGGAGGTCATGTGTCCGCGCATTCCGGAGCGCCCGAACGACGAGATTTCCGTGCTCGCCGAAATGGCGATCACGGCTGCGCGCGACGCCATGAAGAGCGCCGATCGCAAAGCTGGTGACATCGACGGCGTTCTCGTCGGCTGCTCCAACATGCAGCGCGCCTATCCCGCCATGGCAGTGGAGGTGCAGGACGCACTCGGCATCGAAGGCTTCGGCTTCGACATGAACGTTGCGTGCTCGTCGGCGACGTTCGCGCTGCAGACCGCCGCCGACATGGTCGCAAACGGCCATGCACGCGCGATCCTCGTCTGCAATCCCGAAATCTGTTCGGGGCATCTCAACTTCCGCGACCGCGACAGCCATTTCATCTTCGGCGACGTGGCGACCGCCTTCATCGTCGAACGCGTGGACACCGCGCAGGCGGGCGGCTGGGAAATCGTCTCGACGAAGCTCAAGACGAAGTTCTCCAACAACATCCGCAACAATTTCGGCTTCCTGAACCGCGCCGCACCCGAAGGCATTGGCAAAACCGACAAACTGTTCGTGCAGGAAGGCCGCAAGGTCTTCAAGGAAGTCGTGCCGATGGTGTCCGAGCTGATCGTCGGCCATCTTGCCGAGAACAGCGTCGCACCCGCGAGCCTGAAGCGGCTATGGCTGCATCAGGCCAATCTCGGCATGAACGAGATGATCGCGCGCCGCGTGCTGGGCCGCGATCCGGCGCCCGAGGAAGCGCCCAACATCCTTGGCGAATACGCCAACACGAGTTCGGCGGGATCGGTCATCGCTTTCCACAAATACAGCGACGATCTCGCGCCCGGCGATATCGGGCTCCTATGCTCCTTCGGCGCCGGCTATTCCGTGGGCAGCGTGATCCTGAAGAAGCTGGCGCACGCATAGGAATTTCCGGATGCCCCAAGCACGCGCGTGGCAACGGATGCTGAGCGGGCGCAGGCTCGATCTCCTAGATCCCTCGCCGCTTGACGTCGAGATCGAGGACATCGCGCATGGGCTGGCGCGCGTGGCGCGCTGGAACGGGCAGACCAAAGGCGCACATGCGTTCTCGGTCGCGCAGCATTGCGTGCTGGTCGAACGCCTCACTGCCGAACTGAAGCCAAGGCTCAGCCGCGAAGCGCGATTGATGGCGCTGCTGCACGACGCGCCGGAATACGTCATCGGCGATCTGATCAGTCCTTTCAAATCCGCGGTCGGGATCGACTACAAGGATTTCGAATTGCGCCTGCAGTCAGCGATCCATCTGCGTTTCGGCCTGCCCGCGCGCGCGCCGGCCGACTTACTTACGCTCTTCAAGCAAGCCGATATCGCGTCGGCCTATTTCGAGGCCACACAACTCGCAGGGTTTTCGGCGGAAGAAGCCAAGCGCTATTTCGGCACACCTTCGAAGGCCTTGCGCACGCCACGCCTGATTCCACTCTCCGCTGCCGACGCGCAGGCCCAGTTCCTCGAACGCTTCCGGCGCCTGTGGACTTAGGGTCTAGGCTCAACTGCGGTGCATTCCTACCAACAGCTTGTCGGAATACCAGCCCTGTGGCTCATGCGGCGGATCGCCGACGTAATCCGTCTCGCCGCGTTGTATGCGATGGTCCGGATGGCGCGCGCCCATCTCTGCCAGCAGGAAGTCTAGCCCGCCGAGCAGATCGTCGTTCAGGCTTTGCCAGTCATGGAACGCGGGTTGCAGAGAATTCTTGAGCGGCGACAGTTCCGATGCGCCGAGAACGCGCAGCTGCTCGCGCAGCCCGGTTCCAAGAAGTGCCGCCGACAAGACCATTTCGCGTCTGGAAATCATTATGTCTGTCCGACTCCGCACAAACCGCATCATGGCGCGCCGATGGCGTCAACATGCCCTTTCCTTGGGAAGCCGCGTCGGATAGGCAGGGCGTAACGGAGCCCGCGCATGCCCATGATCCTGATCACCCCGCTTTCCGCGCTCGCAGGCGCCATCGAGAGCCATGCGCCGTCGCATATCGTGACACTGCTTTCGAGCGGCTACATGATCGGCACGCCACAGGGCTTTCCCGCGGAACGCCATTTGAGACTCTCAATGCACGACATCGCTGACGAAGGCATGCCGGAATCGCCCGGCCACGCGCACGTCGAGGAACTGATCGCGTTTGGCCGTGGCTGGGATGCGGGTGCACCGATGCTTGTGCATTGTTGGGCCGGCATCAGCCGCTCGACCGCGGCGGCCTACACGCTGCTTTGCGATCGCGCGGGGCCGGGTGCGGAACAGGACATCGCGCAGATGCTGCGCGAGCGCGCGCCGCACGCTCAGCCGAACCGGCTGATCGTGCGTCTGGCCGACCAAGCTTTAGACCGTAACGGCGCGATGGTGCGCGCGATCGAATCCATCGGCAGTGGAACGATGGTCACCGAAGGCGTGCCTGTCGAGATTCCTTTAGGAAAGCCATGACCGACACGGGGCAGCATGTCGTCAGCATCGGTCTGTCCGCGGCCATCGTCTCGGTGGTCGACGAGCAGCCTTCGGTGCTGGTCGTCCATCATCCGGGCGACGCTGACGATGCCCTGCCCTTCGGTCCCTTCGATCCCTTGCACCATCGCACGCTGGAAAGCGGCCTTCGAACCTGGGTGCGCGAGCAGACCCATCTCGACCTTGGCTATGCCGAGCAGCTTTACACATTCGGCGACCGCGGACGCCATCTGGTGAAGGCCGGCGAAGGCCTGCGGGTGGTCAGCGTCGGCTATCTCGCGCTGATGCGCGCGACCGGCGAACTCAAGGCGCCCGATACGCTATGGCGCGACTGGTATCGCTACTTCCCATGGGAGGACTGGCGCAAGGCGAAGCCCGACATCATCGGGGATCATATCGTCCCCGCGCTCAAAGCGTTTGTGAAGGCGGCTCCCAACGCAGGTGTCGCAGACCAGCGGCGCGAACGGTTGCGGCTTTGCTTCGGTTCGGACGGCATCGGCTGGGACGAAGAAAAGGTGCTGGAGCGGTTCGAGCTTCTCTATGAGGCAGGCCTAGTGCAGGAATCCGCGCGCGACGGCCGCGTGACCAAGAGCCAGGCGCTCGGCGACAGCATGGTGTTCGACCATCGCCGGATCCTGGCGACCGCGATCGCGCGATTGCGCGGCAAGATGAAATACCGCCCCGTGGTGTTCGAGTTAATGCCGCCCTCGTTCACGCTGCTCGAGCTGCAGCGCACCGTCGAAGCCTTATCTGGCGTACGCCTGCACAAACAGAATTTCCGCCGTCTCGTCGAAGGCCAGGGCCTGGTCGAAGGCACCGGCAAGGTCGCGTCCTATGCCCGCGGGCGTCCCGCCGAACTCTTCCGCTTCCGCCGCGAGGTGCTGAGCGAGCGGCCGGCGCCCGGCGTGCGACTGGGCTCACGACCGCGCGGCGGCGTCTAAAGCACGCTCGCCGCGATCAGGACCGATGTCATCAGCGTGAAGATGCCGGCGATAAAGGTCGCGTCGGCGGCGACCAACTGCCAATTCCGCTCGCCGCCGTTGCGGATCGCGAAATAGGAAATCATCACGCTCATGAACAGCAGGAACGCGGCGAGCCATGCGGTCTCGTCGGAATAGGACCGCGCATTCATGTTGGTGAACTTCAACCCGCCGATAATGACGAAGCAGATGCCGAGGAGATTGGTGGCGGCGTTGAGGATGTGCGGATGGCGATTCATGGGCACAGTGTGCAACAGGCACAGGCCAAAAAGAAACGCGCGCTCTTTGGGGAGCGCGCGTTCCAGTCGTATATTTTCGCAATTAGTCCGTCGGCAGGCCCAGGACCGGTGCCTGGGCGATATACCCCAGCGAACCGTTGCGCTGGCGATCGACGAGCGTGCCGCTGCCGTCACCGTTCATGTAGAGCTTGAGGCCGACGAAGACGAGATCGCCCGCACCGCCCCCGCTGTACCCAAAACCGCTTGAATTGAGATCAGCGTGCTCATATCCGCCGTAAAGTGCCACCGGCAGCGATTGAGAGAAGAGCCACTCGCCCTTGATCGTTTCGGAAGTGGCATGGCCGCCGAACTGGCCGGTGTAGTCGACGCTACCTGAGAGCGCGAGGTTCGGCATCGCGTACCATTTGAGCATGCCGCCCACATAACCGCCGCCCTCGCTCGCAGATGCGCCGAAAGCGGAAACGTCGGAGGAGTTGCCGCCGCCTTTAAGCGCAACGGTCAGGCTCGGACCCGCATACCATTCGCCACCCGCGCCATAGCTGGTCACGTGCAGGTCAACGCCAGAGACGCTGGTGCTGTAGTAGTTGATCGACGCCGCGACGCGGCCGTTCACACTGGCCCAGAACGCGCTGCCGCCAACATTCCAGATGTCGAGATTGGAGCCGATGCCGGCGTCAAGGCTGTGATAACCGCCCACCGCCTCGAGACCCCAGTCGCCACCGAAACGGCCCGTCAACGCGCCGTCGATGTTCCAAAGATCGCCGCCACTATTGCTTGTATCGTTGGCATAGCTACCGGCAAGCGTGCCCGAGATATCGCTGGCGCTGGCCGCTCCCGTGAATGCCACACCAAGAGCCAGTGAAGCTACGGAAGCCAAAAGAACTTTTCTCATTTTATCTCCGATGATCTGCCCCAGGAATCGGGGTGCTGTGATGGTCGAGAGATAGGAAGCGGCCTTCGAAAGATCGACCAAAACCGGCACCAGAACGGCCTATTCCCGGACACTGATGCTGCGTCGCAACATGTTTGGGCATAGGGCCATCAAACGGCCATCTTTCCGCCCCACTTGACGGAGATATACTCATATGTAGCATATCTTATTGAGTACCGGCCTTGAAGGCCGGTCTTTTTGAACCATATATATGCTCAAATGGAGCATAACAGGGAACGAGAGGGGCGGATGGAACAGATGAGCCAGGAATTGGCCTATACGCCGGACATCGCCGCAGCGACCGCGCCGCTCTATGCCCGCGTCGCCAAGGTCGTGCCCGAGATCGAATGGCCCACCTTCGCGCCCTACATCGCCGCTATCAACAAACTGAAGCGCGAGAAGAACGCCGTCATCCTCGCACACAATTACATGACGCCGGAGATTTTCCATTGCGTCGCCGACTTTGTGGGCGACTCGCTGCAGCTCGCGCGCGAAGCCGCCAAGACCGACGCGAAGGTGATCGTTCAGGCCGGCGTCCACTTTATGGCGGAGACCTCGAAGATCCTCTCGCCCGACAAGACCGTGCTGATCCCGGACCTGCGCGCGGGCTGCTCCCTCGCCGCCTCGATCACAGGAGCCGATGTGCGCCTGCTCAAGCAGAAATATCCGGGTCTTCCGATTGTGACCTACGTGAATACCTCGGCTGAGGTGAAGGCCGAAAGCGATGTGTGCTGCACGTCGTCCAACGCGCGCGCCGTGGTCGAGGACATCGCGCGCGAGCGCGGCGTCGACACGGTCATCATGATCCCCGACGAATTCTTGGCGCAGAACATCGCCAAGCAGACGAAGATCAAGATCATCACCTGGAAGGGGCACTGTGAGGTGCATGAGCGCTTCACGGCCGCCGAGATCCGGTCCTATCGCGAAGCCAATCCGGGTGTGATCGTGCTCGCCCATCCTGAATGCCCGCCGGAGGTGATTGCCGAAGCTGATTTTGCGGGCTCGACCGCGGCCATGATCGGCTATGTCGGTGAGAAACGGCCGAAGAAGGTCGTTATGGTGACCGAGTGCTCGATGAGCGACAACGTCGCCGCCGACTATCCCGATGTCGAGTTCGTTCGGCCCTGCAACCTCTGCCCGCACATGAAACGCATCACGCTCGCCGGCATCCTGCATTCGCTTGAGACGATGACCTATGAGGTCACGGTCGACCCGCTGATTGCGGCACGCGCTCGAAAAGCCGTCGAACGCATGCTCGCCGTCGGCAAACCGGTGAAGGCAGCAGCGTGAGATGACCAAACCAAACTTCGCCGCAATGACAACAAATGAGCGCCTTGCAGATGCGGGCTTGCTCAATGAGTTCGATTCCGCAGTGCAGGTCGGCAGTCGCGTACGACTGATCGACTGTCTGGTTCGGATCGATTTTGACCGCGAGACAGCAAAAGAGATCGCAGACAAGGTACTTGCGAATCCCACTCGCTATGGACGGCTTGAAGACGCGGGGACGCACCAATGAGCCATCGCATCGACAACGTCATCGAGTGCAAAGGCGCGCTGATCTTGGGCGCGGGCGTCGCTGGTCTTTTCACGGCCCTTAAGCTTGCGCCCTTCCCGTCGCTCGTGCTGGCCGGCGCACGGCCGGGCGTGTCAGGCTCGAGCGCCTGGGCGCAAGGCGGGATTGCTGCCGCCGTCGATCCGTCCGACAGCTGGCAGGCCCATGCCCGCGACACCATCGCGGCGGGCGCGGGGCTCTGCGATCCCAAGATCGCCGAGCTCGTGGCACACGAGGCGCCGGCCCGCATCGAAGACCTCGTCCAGTACGGCGCACCGTTCGACCGCCGCCCGGATGGTTCGCTGGCGGTGGGCCGTGAGGCCGCGCACTCCGCCGCGCGCATCGTGCATATCGCGGGTGACCGCGCCGGCGCGGAAATCACGCGCATGCTGGCGGAACGCGCGATGGCGGAACCTGCGATCACATTGGCCGAAGGCTTCCACGCCGTCGAGCTCGCGATGGAAGACGGGCGCGTGGTCGGCCTGTTCGCGCGCACCGACGTGGGAACGGGCGCACGCCTGATTCTTTTCCGTGCGCGCGCGGTGATCTTCGCGACCGGCGGCCTGGGCGCACTCTATGCGGTGACGACCAACCCGCTCGAGTCGCGCGGCGAAGGCCTCGGCATGGCGGCGCGTGCGGGTGCGGTGATCGCCGATCCGGAATTCGTCCAGTTCCATCCGACCGCCATCGCCATCGGCCGCGATCCGGCGCCTCTCGCGACCGAAGCCCTGCGTGGCGAAGGCGCGATGCTGGTGGACGAGTGCGGCATGCGCTTCATGCCGGTCGTGCACAAGGACGCCGAGCTTGCGCCGCGCGACGTGGTGGCGCGCGCCATCCACCGCGAGCTCGCGGCCGGTCACAAGGTGTTTCTCGATTGCCGCGAGGCGATCGGTGACGAATTCCCGAAGCGCTTCCCGACCGTCTATGCGGCCTGCAAACGCGGCGGCGTCGATCCCGTGCGCGAACCGCTCCCGGTCGCGCCGGCCGCGCATTACCACATGGGCGGCATCGCGAGCGACGACCTTGGCCGCTCCTCGCTGGAAGGGCTGTGGGCGGTCGGTGAGTGCGCCGCGACCGGATTGCACGGCGCCAACCGCTTGGCCTCGAACTCGCTGCTCGAAGCCCTCGTATTCGGAACGCGTGCGGCGGAGGATATCCGCGCGAGCATGACGCCGAGCACAGGGCGCGGCATACCCCCGGCGCCTGAGCGTTTCGCCGTACCGCCGCCCCCGCACCTCCTGCGCGATGCGATGACACGGCTTGTCGGGCTGGAACGCGATGCGGAAGGCTTGAAAGGCGCGTTGTCGGTGATCGGAAGACTCGAGCGCGCGGGCGGATCGGAGCCTGCAATGCTCAACATGATGGCCACGGCGAAACTTGTCGCGGCCGGCGCGCTGGCCCGCACGGAGAGCCGCGGCGCACACTGCCGGACCGATTATCCTCATACGGATAATATCGGGCAGCGCACCATGATGACGCTGGCCGATGCCGACCGCATCGCCGCAGAGAGTGCGCGGACTATCCAACCGCAGGTCTCGCAGGCGCTATGACCGCTGCCCCGCCCTTCACTCGGCCGCCGCACCGGTTACTGGTCGAACCTATCGTGCGGCATGCGCTGGAAGAAGACTTCGGCCGCGCGGGCGATCTCACCAGCGATCTGATCGTTCCGCCTGACAGGCGCGTCCAGGCGCGTCTCGTTGCGCGCAAGCCCGGCACCATCGCGGGCCTGATCGCTGCCGAATGCGCTTTCGCGCTGGTCGATCCGTCGCTCGCTGTAAATACCGAAACGCCTGACGGCTCGAAGGCCGAGACAGGCGCGCTGCTCGCAACTATCGAAGGCTCTGCGCGCAGCATCCTGACTGCCGAGCGGGTGGCGTTGAACTTCGCAGGCCATCTCTCGGGCGTCGCCACGGCCACGCGCGCGCTGGTGGATGCGGTCGCGGGCACCAGGGCGCGCATCGTCGAGACTCGCAAGACGACGCCCGGGCTGCGCACGCTCGAGAAATACGCCGTGCGCTGCGGCGGCGGCTTCAATCACCGCTTCGGCCTCGATGACGCCGTGCTGATCAAGGACAACCATCTCGCGGCCGTGGGCGGTATCCGACCGGCCATCGAAGCAGTGCGGCTGGGCCTCGGCCATATGGCGAAGATCGAACTCGAAGTGGACTCGCTGGCCCAGCTCGAAGAGGCGCTCGCACTCAGCGTCGACACGATCCTGCTCGACAATTTCACTATCGACGATCTCAAGCGTGCCGTTGCGGCAACAAGCGGCCGCGCGGTGTTGGAAGCGTCCGGCAACGTCACGCTCGCAACCGTCCGCGCGATTGCCGAGACGGGCGTGGATTACATCTCGTCTGGCGCGATCACGCACAGCGCGCCCAACCTCGACGTTGCTCTCGACTTCTGAGCCGCTCTACAGTGCCCACAACGATATTGGCAGGTGGCGCGCATGGATCTTCATCTCAAAGGAAAGAACGCAATCGTGCTTGGCGGCACGCGCGGCATAGGTCGCGCGATCGCCGACACACTGGCGGATGAAGGCGCCAATGTCGCGATCTGCGCCCGCCACGAAGACCAGATCCAAGAGACGGTTGCCGCGCTGAAAGACAAGGGCGCGAAGGCGACCGGCGCATCGGTCGACATCACCGACGGCACAGCGTTGAAGACGTGGATCGCGAAAGCAGGCGAAGAACTCGGCGGGATCGACCTGCTGTTCTCCAACGCCGGCGCGATGGCGCAGGGTCCCGATCCCGCGTCATGGGAATCGAACTTCAAACTCGATGTGCTGGGCGCGGTAAACGCCTTCGATGCGGCGCGGCCGTTCCTCGAGAAGACGGCGGAGAAGAACGGCGACGCCGCGTTCGTGATCATCGCGTCCGTGTCGGCAGCAGAGGCCGACAACGCTTCGTCCTACGGCCCGATCAAGGCGGCACTGATCCACTACGCAGAAGGCCTCGCGCGCCAGCACGCGAAGCGCGGCATCCGCACCAACGTCGTCTCGCCCGGCATGGTCTATTTCAAGGGCGGCATCTGGAACATGGTCGAGAACGGCAACCCCGAATTCTTCAAACAGGCGATGGCGCGCAATCCGACCGGACGCGCAGCGACGCCGCAGGAGATCGCCAATGCGGCGGTGTTTCTTGCAAGCCCCGCGTCGTCCTACACGACGGGCGTCAATCTTCTGGTCGACGGCACGATCTCGCGCAGGGTGAATTTCTGATGGAAGGCAAGGCGCGGGGACGCAAATCCATCTTCATCACGGGTGCTGCGAGCGGCATCGGGCGCGCGACGGCCGCGCTGTATTCCGAGAAAGGCTGGTTTGTCGGCGCCTTCGACGTGAATGCCGACGGCCTCGCCACGCTCACCCAGGAGCTAGGGAACGACAACTGCATCACCGGCCGTCTCGATGTGACATCGAAACAGAACTTCGAGGAAGCGGTCGCCGCGTTCGGCGCCGAAACCGGCGGCACGATGGATGTGCTGTTCAACAATGCCGGTATCGGCGAGAGCGGCTGGTTCGAGGACGTGCCCTACGACGCCGCGATGCGCGTGGTGCAGGTCAACTTCGTGGGCGTGCTCACCGGCATCTACACCGCGCTGCCGCTTCTGAAAGCGACCAAGAATTCGCTCTGCTTCACGACCTCATCGTCCTCGGCGACCTACGGCATGCCGAGGCTCGCGGTCTATTCCGCGACCAAACATGCGGTGAAAGGCCTGACCGAGGCGCTGTCGATAGAGTTCGCGCGCCACGGCATCCGCGTGGCCGACACCCTGCCCGGCCTGATCGACACCGCGATCCTTCGGATGACGCCGAACCGCACGGACGGCCGCTCACCGGAGGAAACTGAGACCCTGCTGGCCAATGCGCCGAAGAAGGGTGCGTTCCGGCTGATGCCGCCACGCGCCGTTGCGGAGGCTGTGTGGGCGGCCTATGGCAGCGACAAGCTCCACTGGTATGTGCCGCCCGAAATCGCCTGGATCGACCGCATCAAGGGTTTCGCGCCGGAACTTATGCGCAAGCGCATAAAATCGACCGTGCGCGGGATCACCGGCGACGTTTAGACGTTATTAGAGGGCACGCGACCGGCCACGCTTGTAGAAGACGTGGTTCCCGATCCGAACGGTCCGCACCATGCTGTCAGCCCAGTCGGGATTGACGGATGCGGCATGGAAGGAAATCGCGTCGCCGGTAGTATCGCCAAGTTGCGTTTCGCCGGTGAGGATACGCGCGGCCAACGTTTCGGCCCGTCGCCAGGCGCCGGGCGTCTTCGGCTGCGCGAGTTGGCCATGACAGGCGAACGAGAACTGACAGGAATGTGTTCCTGACCCGTCGTACACGACCGCGCAGATGGAATGGCCATAATTGCCATGGCGCAGACGGTGGAAGATCACCTCGGCGACGGCCATCTGACCGTCCGTGCCCTCTCCCCGGGCCTCGTAATACAGAACTTCGGAGAGGCAGCGGTGCTCCGCCAGAAGCTGCACCATCGCGACATCGGCCGCGGTGCTCGGCGCAACGGCCGAGGTGGAAGACGCTGCAACGGAATCTGGCGCACTCACCTGCGTGATGGACGGAGATACGTTTGTTGCCGGCGCGGGCAAGGACGTTCTCGGCGCTTCAGGCGTGGGCACCATCGTTGGCTTTAAGGTGACACCCGATTCAGCGGAATCGCTTTCGACGGAAATCGTCGAACGCAAAGCGACTTCATCCGTACGCGGATGATTTGCAACGGCAGCGCCGAATGCAGCACTCGCCGCACACAGAACGACGCCCAGCGCGCCGACCAGCACGCGGTCGGAGCGCAGCAACACATCTCTCGTTTTCTTGGACATTGGCAATCGACTCTTTCGGATTTTGCTTCGCTTCAGATTAGGTCGTCGTTAATTCCGAATGGTCCCGCCCCTCAAAAAGTGAGCTGCGTTCTGCCAGCGAAAAGCCGAATCGTCAAATAAAAATCACATTAAACGTGACACAGCGTCATTTAGTGCCGGAAAATCCAGTGTTTTCCTGCATCGTCCTTATACGGATGAAATGATATTACGCGCTTTCGCGCGTGCGCATCAGTGCTGCTTGTGCGGCTGCGAGACGCGCAATCGGGACTCGGAATGGTGAACAAGAGATGTAATCGAGACCCGCCGCATGGCAAAAATGGATCGAGTCGGGGTCGCCGCCGTGCTCGCCGCAGATACCGAGCTTGATGTCTGGACGTGTTGCGCGTCCGCGTTCCACCGCAATCGTCACGAGTTCGCCGACGCCATCTCTGTCGATCGAAACGAACGGATCGCGGGAAATGAGTCCCTTGGTTAAATACTCACTTAGGAACGCTCCGGCATCGTCGCGGCTCAAGCCGAGCGCCGTCTGCGTGAGATCGTTGGTGCCGAACGAGAAGAATTCCGCACTCTCCGCGATCTCGCCGGCGCGCAGTGCCGCACGCGGCAATTCGATCATCGTGCCGACGAGATAGGTTGGAGCGCGGCCCCGCTCCGCACGGATCGCTTCCGCCACCGCGGTTATGCGCTGCTTGAGCATGTCGAACTCGCTCTTGAATCCGACCAGCGGAATCATGATTTCGAGCGCCACCTTCTTGCCGCCGCCGGCTTCCACATTCGCGGCCGCCTCGAAGATAGCGCGGGCCTGCATCTCGTAAATCTCGGGGTATGTAATCCCAAGCCGGCAGCCGCGATGCCCAAGCATGGGATTGGATTCATGCAGCGCGATCAGCCGGGCGCGCAGTTTCGCAGGCGTGCTGCCCGCCACCTTCGCCACCTCGGCGATCTCCTCGTCCTTGTGGGGGAGAAATTCGTGCAGCGGCGGATCGAGAAGACGGATCGTGACCGGCAACCCGTCCATGACCTTGAAGATCTGCTCGAAATCGCCGCGCTGCATCGGCAGCAGCTTGGCGAGCGCCGCGTCGCGCTCGGCCTTGTCGTCGGCGAGGATCATCTGCCTGACGGCCAGGATACGGTCCGGCTCGAAAAACATGTGCTCGGTGCGGCAAAGCCCGATGCCCTCGGCGCCGAAGCGGCGCGCGGCAGCGGCGTCCGCGGGCGTGTCGGCATTGGTGCGGACCTTCAGCCTGCGCACCTCATCCGCCCAGCCCATCAAGGTCGCGAAATCGCCGGTGAGTTCGGGCTGGCGCATGGCGACGCGGCCCTTGAACACCTGCCCCGTCGTTCCGTCGATGGTGATGATATCGCCGCGCCTGACCGTGACAGGACCCGCCACCATGGCGCCGGCCAGCGCATCGATCTTCAGCATGCCCGCGCCCGACACGCAGGGCCGCCCCATGCCGCGCGCGACGACGGCCGCGTGGCTCGTCATGCCGCCGCGTGCGGTGAGGATGCCCCGCGCAGCATGCATGCCGTGAATATCCTCGGGGCTCGTTTCGGCGCGCACCAGAATGACTTCGTGCCCGTCGGCCGCGAGCTTTTCAGCCTCGTCCGCCGTGAACACGACCTCGCCGGTGGCAGCGCCGGGCGATGCGCCGAGGCCGATGGCGATCTGTTCTTTGGGCGCGTTGGGATCGAGGGTCGGATGCAACAACTGGTCGAGCGCTGATGGGTCCACGCGCGCGATCGCATCGCTGCGATCGATGAGGCCTTCGCCCACCATATCGACGGCCGCTTTCAGCGACGCCTCCGCCGTGCGCTTGCCGGCACGGGTCTGGAGCATGAAGAGCTTTCCTTCCTGCACCGTGAACTCGACGTCCTGCATGTCGCGATAGTGTTTTTCGAGCCTGTCGCCGATGCGTTTCAGCTCCGCGTAGGCTTCGGGCATCGCCTCTTCCATGGAAGGCTTCCTGCCCCCCTGGCGCTCGCGCACGACCTTCGAGATCGGTTGCGGCGTGCGGATGCCGGCGACAACATCCTCGCCCTGCGCGTTGATCAGAAACTCGCCATAGAGGATGTGCTCGCCCGTCGCGGGATCGCGCGTGAACGCAACACCGGTTGCGGATGTGGCGCCGCGATTGCCGAACACCATCGCCTGCACATTGACCGCCGTGCCCCAATCTTCCGGAATGTCATGCAGGCGGCGATAGGTCTTCGCACGCGCCGACCGCCACGACCCGAAAACGGCGCCGATGGCGCCCCAGAGCTGCTCGTGTACGTCTTCGGGAAACGGCTTTCCGAGTTCTTTGCGCACCTGGTCGTGAAACAGCGTGGCGATACGTTTGAGATCGGCCGCGTCCAGATCGGTGTCGAGTTCGACGCCCTTGTCTTCCTTTTCGCTGTCGAGGATTTCCTCGAACAGCGCGTGCTCCAGACCGAGCACGACGTTGGAATACATCTGGATGAAGCGTCTATAGCTGTCATAGGCGAACCGCGGATCGCCCGTAAGTTTCGCGAGGCCCTCCGCCGTCGCCGCGTTGAGGCCGAGATTGAGCACGGTGTCCATCATGCCCGGCATCGATGCGCGCGCGCCCGAGCGCACGGAGACCAGCAGCGGCCGCGCCGGATCGCCGAACACACTGCCGGCCAGTTCGCCCACGCGCGCGAGCGCCGCCGCAACCGCCTCTCTCAGCTCGGGCGGATAGGCCTGATTGTGCGCGTTAACATAGGTGCAGACCTCGGTGGTGATCGTGAAGCCCGGCGGCACGGGAAGGCCCAGATTGCTCATCTCGGCGAGGTTCGCGCCCTTGCCGCCGAGCAGATTCTTCATCGCGGCATCGCCATCCGCCGCCCCATCGCCGAACGAATACACCCATTTGGTCATGCCGAAGTCCCGATCGTATCTGTCGTCAATGTGTCATGGCCGGACGCGCGCGGCAAAACGAATCCGCGTAAAGTCCTAAATGCGAGAAGGAGCGAACGAACATGCCGCAGCACCTGATTTTCCTGCCGATGGGCGCGCTGGCGTTTTTGACATTTGTCGCGCTGATCCTGATCCCGTTCCGCCGGTTCCGCGCCGGGTTCGCGGGTCAGGTCACGGCGGACGATTTTCGCTATGGCGAATCCGCGCGCGTGCCGGGCGAGGTCTCGATCCCGAACCGCAACTACATGAACCTGCTCGAAATGCCGATGCTGTTCTATGTGATCTGCCTGATGCTCTACGTCTCGCATCGCGTGCAGCCGGGGTTCATGTGGCTCGCCTGGATGTATGTGGGGCTGCGCCTGCTGCACAGCCTCATACACCTCACCTACAACAACGTCAGGCACCGCCTAGTAGTGTTCGCCCTCAGCAATTTCGTCGTCATCACGATGTGGGTAGCGTTCTTCGCGCACAACATTCCGCGCGGCTGACGCCGCCAGCGCCGGAATATTCCCGCGGCATCGCAGCCATGCGCATCCGTGGGTGGCGTTGTCAACCGCGCGAAGCACCCCTAAGTTCCGGGCCTAGGCATAGAATAAGGAGTCATCATGCTACGCAAATTCATTATCGAGCGCGATATTCCGGCCGTAGGCACATTCGAGCGCGAACAGCTCAAAGGCGCCGCCGCCAAGTCGAACGAGGTGCTGGCGAAGCTCGGCCCCGACATCCAGTGGCAGGAAAGCTACGTCGCCGCCGACAAGACGTTCTGCGTCTATCTGGCGAAGGACGAGGACGTCATCAAGAAGCACGCCGAGATGAGCGGCTTCCCCGCGACCAAGATCACCGAAGTCCGCAAAATCATCGACCCGACCACAGAAAAAGACGGGGCGTAATCTTTGACCTCCCCCTTGTGGGGAGGTCGGAAAAGTTTGAGCGAAGCGAAAAGTTTTCCGGGTGGGGGACGGTGTTGCCGGAGAGAGCGGCCCCCCACCCGAAGCGCTTCGCGCTTCGACCTCCCCACAAGTGGGGGGTGAACTATCAGCCAATCTCGTAGTAACCACCTTTACTCTTCGTGTGGATGTTCTTGATCTTCGCGGGCCCTGCGCTGCCATCCAACAGCCCGAGACAAACATAGATATTCTCATACCCCCGCCGGTCCCAGGAGATCGGCGATCCACATCGCCCGCAGAATTTCCGGATTGTGCTGCGGGACGATCGGTATGACGCGAGCGTCTTCTCCGGATCGCTGATCGCAAGCGCATCGCGCGCAACGCCGACAAAGGCACCGTGCATGCCGTAGTTCTTCCGGCACTGCGTGCAATGGCAAAAATACGCGTCGTCCAGAGTACCAGAGAATGAAAACACGATAGCACCGCAAAGGCAGGAGCCGTGATGCTTCCTCGCGGGCGGCAAGCTATCCCTCGATCTTCGAAAAATCCGCGACCTGATGCAGCGTCGCGCGCAGGCGGGCGAGCAGCTTCAGCCGGTTCTCGCGTAGCGTCGCGTCCTTGTCGTTGACGGTGACCTTATCAAAGAACGCATCCACCGGGGCGCGCAACTTCGCCATCACACCCATCGCCTCGACGAACTTCTCGGCCGCGACATCGTCGGCAATGGATTTCGAGCCCTGCGACAGCGCCTCAGCCAGCGCTTTCTCTTCCGGCAGCACAAGCAGGCTTGTGTCAGGATCGCCTTCGAAGCTCGTCTTATCCTTCTTCTCCTCCGCCTTTAGGATATTGGCAGCACGCTTGTAACCCGCAAGCAGGTCCGCGCCCTCGTCGGTCTTCAGAAACGACTGCAACGCCTCCACCCGCGCCACCAGCCGCACCAGATCATCCTCATTGCCGAGCGAGAACACCGCATCGACCAGATCGTGGCGCGTACCCTTTTCGCGAAGTGAAACTTTAATTCTGTCCTTGATGAATCTTATCAGTGCATTGCAATCGACGACGAATTTCTCTGTCGCGAGCTTCTTAACGCCTTCACTCAGAAGTTTCTTTCGTTCCGCTTCATAAACTTGTTCTGCTAGAGAAGCATATCCCAATTCTTCAAGGGTAATTGCCGTTCTATCAATAACCGGAACCGCTTCGCTAACAAGTTGTGATGAGAGCAGTTTCGCAGATGGCCATACAAACGCCCAAAGCAATGAAATACGAAGACGATTTTCCAATATTATTCGTATTGCACCTAAAGCGGCCCGCCGAAGAGCGAATGGATCGCTCGATCCAGTTGGAGGCTCACCGATTGAAAAAAACGCGTAGAGCGTATCGAGCTTGTCAGCGAGAGCGACAACCATCGAACTTGTTTCTCTGGGTACACTGTCACTGGCGCCAATAGGTTTATAGTGACCGCGTACCGCATCCGCGACTTCGGCGTCCTCCTCGTCATGCAGCGCGTAGTAGCGCCCCATGACGCCTTGGAGTTCGGGGAATTCACCAACGACGCCCGTGGTCAAATCGGCTTTGCAGAGAAGCGCGGCGCGTTTGGCTTTTTCGACATCGGCGCCGATCTTTCCGGCAATCTCGCCGGCCAGAGCGACGATGCGCTCGACCCGCTCGTACTGCGTGCCGAGCTTGGCGTGGAAGACGATGCCTTTGAGGTCGCCGACGCGGCTTTCGAGGGTGCGTTTGCGGTCCTGGTCCCAGAAGAATTTGGCGTCCGACAGCCGCGCACGCAGCACGCGTTCGTTGCCGGCGACGATCTCGCGGCCAGCGTCGCTCGCGATCATGTTGGCGACGAGTGCGAAACGGTTCGCCAGGCGGCCGCCGCCCTTCGAGGGCTGCTTCGCAGCCACCTCAGGGTAACGGCCTTTTCCTGAAGCGTCATCCTGAGGTGCATCGCGTAGCGATGCCTCGAAGGACGACGCGTCGCGCAGCGAGAAATACTTCTGGTGCGTGCGCATGGAGGTCTGCAGGATCTCCGGCGGCACATCCATGAACGCATCCTCGATAGCGCCGATCAGGACCACCGGCCATTCCGCGAGGCCTGCAACCTCGTCGAGCAGCCCCTCGTCCGGGATCATCTCGAGCCCGTGTACGAACGCGGCCTGCTTCACACCTTCGAAGATGATCGCCTTGCGCTGCTCGGCATCGAGCACGACATGCACCTTGTGCAGCTTCTCGGCATAATCCTCGAAGCGGCGCACCTCGATCGGCCCCGTCGAGAGAAAGCGATGGCCCAAGGTCGTGCTGCCGCTTTGAACACCCGCGAACGCGAACGGCACGACCTCGCCATCGAAGGTGCAGACGATGCCGTGCAGCGGACGTACCCAACGCACCGCGCTTCCCGGAAAGCGCATCGATTTCGGCCAGGGCAGTTTGGCGAAAACGTCCGGCAGCACTTCGGACAGGACCTCGAACGTCTCGCGGCCCGCGCGCTCGATACGTGCGAAGTAAACCTGGCCTTTGCCCGCGTCGCGCTTCTCCAGCTGGTCGAGGGTGAGGCCGGTCTTCTTCAGGAACCCGTCGAGCGCCGCTTGCGGCGCATCGGTCTTGGGACCTTTGATCTCTTCGCTGACATCCGGCTGCCTCGCCGGCAGCCCCGCGATGGCGAGCGTCAATCGACGCGGCCCCGCGAACGCCTTCACGCCCTCGAACAGCAATCCACGATCCGACAGCGCGCCGACGACAAGGCGCTCAAGATCCTTCGCCCCCTGCGCCTGCATACGCGCGGGGATTTCCTCGGAGAAGAGTTCAAGAAGGAGATCAGGCATGTGTGGCCACCAGTACCAAAGCCACTCCCTCTCCCCCTCCGGGGGAGAGGGTCGGGGTGAGGGGGTGCCGCAGCACGCCAGACTTCGCAGAGATTCGCATCCGCGCAGTGATGTTCGAGGCGGGTGGGTTGCACGCCGCCTCACCCTGCCCTCTCCCCCCGTGGAGGAGAGGGAAATGACGGTGGTCAACCATCAGCCATACCTCGGCGTATAGGCGCCCATCGGCGTTTCGAGCCACGCTTCGCAACAGCCTTTCGCCAGCGCGCGGACGCGGCCGATATAGGCGGCGCGTTCGGTGACGGAAATCACCCCGCGCGCATCGAGCAGGTTGAAGCAATGGCTCGCCTTGATGCATTGGTCGTAAGCCGGCAGCGCAAGCTTCTTATCGCCACCGAGCAGCGCCTGGCATTCCTTCTCGGCATCCTTGAAATGCTGAAACAGGACCTCGGTGTTCGCGCGCTCGAAATCGAAGGTCGAGAATTCAACTTCACTCTGGTGGAACACTTCGCCGTAGCGGAAATTTTCATTGAACGCGAGGTCGTAGACGAACTCGACGTTCTGCACATACATCGCAAGGCGTTCGAGGCCGTAGGTGATTTCCGCGCACACCGGATCGCAATCGATGCCGCCGACCTGCTGGAAATAGGTGAACTGGGTGATCTCCATACCGTCACACCACACCTCCCAGCCCAGGCCCCAGGCGCCAAGCGTCGGGCTTTCCCAATCGTCCTCGACGAAGCGGATGTCGTGCAGGTCGGGATCGAGCCCGATGGCGCGGACCGATCCCAGATAAAGCTCGAGCACATCCTTGGGCGCGGGCTTAAGGATCACCTGGAACTGATAATAGTGCTGCAACCGGTTCGGGTTCTCGCCATAGCGCCCATCCTTCGGACGCCGCGAGGGCTGCACATAGGCCGCACGCCACGGCCTCGGCCCCAACGCGCGCAACGTCGTCGCCGGATGGAACGTGCCCGCACCCATCTCCACGTCGTAGGGCTGCAGAATGAGGCAGCCCTGTGCCGCCCAGTAGTTCTGAAGCGTCAGGATCAGGTCCTGGAATGTCTTCGCCTTGGCCACGTCCGAATTCCCAAAGAGGCCGGAACCTACAGACGCGCTACAGGGAGGACAAGGCGTTCGTAGCGCGCCGGAACGACGGGTCAGAAGGTGAAGAGAATGGCCGTGTACCAGGAGGTGCGGTTGGTTTCCGCCGTGTTCTGGATGCCCGGACCGAGCGACGCCATCAGGTGATAGTTCTCCGACAGATCGTATGTCGCGCCGACGCCCATGCCGGTTGTGGCGCGTCCACCGCGCGTGTCGGCGGTCTGATGATAGATCTCGGCGCCGATGTGGAGCGCAGGCGTGACAGCCCGGGTCAGCACCCAGCCCATCAGGCAATAGTCCTGCGATCCTCCGCCATTGTTGAGCACACAGCCGCCACCGCCAAACGTTGACCAGTCGCCGAAATCCTTTTCCGCCCAGATCGGCAGAAGCAAGGACGCGTGCCTGTCACCCACAAGCGGCGATGCACTGGGCAGGAAGACACGAGGAAAAACCGCAACATCCCAGCCGAAATCGTTCTGGTGCAGGAAGCGGTACTTTGCGGCGAGTTCGACATTGCCGAGTCCGGCAACTGCGGGTCCGGCCACCGGACTATCGTATTCCAGCGGCAGAACCATGGTGAGTTGAAGATCGGGTGCGCCGCCATAGTTGAAGTCGATACCGCCCGCGCCCCCGGTTCCGTCGCGCGTGTTCGTGCCGGCCGAGAAGGCATAGATCTCGAAATGCTTGTAATCGGTCGGCTCTGCATCGTCGGTGAAATAGGGCGGCCCCGCAAGCGCCAGCGCCGGCACGCACAAGATCAAGGCCGCAAGTAGAAATCTCATAAGGACATCGCCAGCGGCGCACCGTCGCGAAGCACGCGGTCTGCCTCCGGCGTGTACGATCCGTCGGCATTGTGAAGCACCAGTCCCGGCAGCAGCGCGGAAGCAGCGCGGCTTCCTTTGTGGGTCTGAAGGATGATGCGCTTGGCCGGTTCGCGTTGGCGCGGCCATAGCGGAAAGATCGACACGCCACGCCCCGGCAATCGCGCGAGCGCTTCGCTCATCCGGTCGGCGCGAACAATGGCGGTGAACGTGCCGCCGCTTACGGTCCGCTTGAGACCTGTCTCCATCCACGCGCCCAATTCGCCACGGTCGCGCAAAGCCCGGTCGCGCGCGGTGTCCGGGGAAACTTCGCCACCGTCGTGGAATGGGGGATTGCACAACACATGCGCAAACTCGCGCTTCAGTTCGGGCGGCAGGTCGAAGACGTCGCAGGCGGCAAACCTCACACGCGGCGCCATGGCGTTGGCCTGCGCATTGTCGTTCGCAAGGCTGGCGAGCGATGGATCGATCTCAACACCCATGACCGAGCAATCCGCGACACGCGCCGCCACACACACGCTTGCGGTACCGGCGCCTGCACCCAGCTCGAGAACGGCATCGCCGGCCACGGAAGGCACGGCGGCTGCCAGCACCACAGCGTCCAGCCCGGCCCGAAACCCGGCCCGCATCTGGCGCACTGCGACGCGGCCGTTGAGGAAGGTGTCGAGGGTCGTCTCGCTCACGATTCGACGGGCAGGTCCGGGGCGCTTTCGCGCATCAGGTCTGCGGCCTGCGCATAATCCTCATCGGCCACCATCAACCGGCGCGGCAAGACGCCCAGACTTCCTTCCATCACGCTCATTTGTTCGTCGAAGAGGAACCACGCAATTCCGGCATCCTTCAGCACCGTCTGCGCAAAATTGAGTTGCACGGGATTGTTGCTTTTTATCAAAACACGCATGCCGGTTCCTCGCGGGCTGTGACGCCTGCGCGCAGGCTGCTTGACCGCGCAGGATGGAGCCCTAATCTCGCAAGGCCGGAGGTGTCCGGCAAGGGACGCCGCATGCTCAAGCTCGAGTCACGCAAGCCTACCGACGTCTCGCCTGTCGAGCGGCTGCACACCCTTGTCGCGCCCGACATGGCGGCGACCGACAAACTGATCCATGAGCGCATGGGCAGCGGCGTGACCCTGATCCCGGACCTCTCGCGCCACCTCATCGATTCGGGCGGCAAGCGGCTCCGGCCAATGCTGACACTCGCGGCCGCGCAGCTCGGCGGCTATTCAGGCGCGGGTCATGTGAGACTCGCCGCGGCGGTGGAGTTCATCCACACCGCGACCTTGCTGCACGACGACGTGGTGGACGAAAGCGCGCTTCGGCGCGGAAAGGTTTCGGCCAATATCGTTTGGGGCAACAAGCCCAGCGTGCTGGTGGGCGACTTCCTCTTCAGCCGCGCCTTCCAGCTCATGGTCGAGACCGGCAATCTGACCGTGCTCGACATCCTCGCCGGCGCGTCCGCGATCATCGCGGAAGGCGAAGTGATGCAGCTCAAATCGGCGAACAATCTGGGTGTCACGGAAGAAGACTATCTGCGCGTCGTGAGCGCGAAGACGGCAGCGTTGTTCGCCGCCGCCGCGGAATCCGGTGCGGTCGTGTCGGGTCAATCGCCGGAGCGCATCGCGGCCATGCGCGACTACGGACAGAATCTCGGCATCGCGTTCCAGCTCGTCGACGACGCGCTCGACTATTCCGGCCGGCAGGCCCTGATGGGCAAGTCTGTCGGCGACGATTTCCGCGAAGCAAAAGTCACGCTGCCTATCATCCTCGCCTATGCGCGCAGCACCGAGGCGACACGCAAGTTCTGGCAGCGCGCCATCGAAACCGGACCGCAGGGCGAAGCCGATCTCGATCGCGCCATTACACTGGTCGAGGAAACCGGCGCGATCAGCGACACGATGGTCCGGGCGCGGCGTTACGCCGATTTGGCACGCGAGGCTCTGGCACCAGTGCCCGCGGGTGAAATCCGCTCTGTGCTCGGCGACATCGCCGATTTCTGTGTCGAACGCGCCTACTGACTGGCGGGACGAGGCAGCCCTACGTGATGTGAAGCGATCTTGGTTGCACGCACCCACCAGTCGGGGCTGGCGGCGAGGATGCGTTGAGCAGCGAGCCCAGCACTTTCGGCGTCCTTGAATATTCCAAAGCAGGTCGCGCCGCTACCGGACATCCGGCTCAGCAATGCACCGGACTGCGATGCCAAACTTCCGAGAACCTCGCCGATAACCGGATATAATGCGCAGGCCGGTGGTTCCAGATCGTTTCTTGTATCCTTCAGATATGCCGTGAGGTCAGGCGCTGAACTGCCCCAGCCTGTCGGAATCATTTCAGCCACGCCGGTACGTTTTTCCAGTCTGCGAAATACTTCTGCTGTCGGGACAGCAACGCCTGGGTTCACCAACACCAGGTCAACATCTTGGAGATCGTGAAGCGACCAGATCTTTTCACCCCGGCCTTCCATCCAAGCCGGTCCGGACAACAAGCAGACCGGAACGTCCGATCCGATCGCAACAGCCGCCTCGTAGAGTGCTTTGCGATGATAAAATGGTTCCCAACTGCCCCAAACAATATCATCACCCCGACGCGAAAGTCCCCAAAGGGCTCGAAGCCCACGCAATGTTGCCGCCGCATCCGCCGACCCGCCGCCAATTCCCGAGGCAACCGGAAGGTTCTTCGTCAACACAATACCGGCGCCTGCTATAATTGACGCCTTTTCAGCCAAAGTTCGCGCCGACCTGAGCACGAGATTGTCCGAGTCCGCAGTCAAGGACGAAGCGAACGGTCCGTCTATGGAAAGCGTCAACGCGTCGGACCGCGTGAGGACCAATTCATCACCGACATCGGCGAATACGACGAGACTCTGCAGCGCATGATAGCCATCGCTGCGCTTCTCGCCGACATGCAGGAACAGATTGATCTTCGCCGGCGCGAAGACGCGGACGCTATTTGCCACGTTCCGCCGTCTGCAGCTTCTTTTCGATCTTCGACTTCTCGTCGCTCTCCGGCCCGAACGCGAGCGCGTGGTTCCACTGGAATCGGGCATCGAGCTTCCGGCCCACCTTCCAGAGCGCATCGCCATAGTGGTCGTTGATCGTGGGATCGCCCGGCACCAGCATAATCGCATCCTGCAGCGTCTTTGCGGCGTCGCCGTAGCGGCCGAGCCGGTAATAGGCCCACCCGACGCTGTCGACGATGTAGCCGTCATACGGCTTCAGCGCGCGCGCCCGCTCGAGCATCTTGAGCGCTTCGGGAATGTTGCGGTTCTGATCGACCCAGCTATAGCCCAGATAATTCAGCGTCTGCGGCTCATCTGGACTGAGCTTCAGCGCGAGCTGGAGGTCGGCTTCGGCCGCTTGCCAGTTGTGGGCACGGTCCTCGGAGATCGCGCGCGCATAGAGCAGCGGCCAGTGCCTCTTTTCCGGCGTGCCGACCGCCTTGACGGCGCCGTCATAGGCTGTGACCGCATCGCTGAACCGGTTGGCGACGCGATAGGTATCACCCAGCGCGGTCCACGCCTCGATGTCGTTCGGATTGGCTTCGGCCAACTTCTTCAGATCGCGGATCGAATCGTCGGTCTTGTCGAGCTTGGCCTCGTCCGATGCGATCTGGATCGCAGCGAGACGGTAGTACGGCGAGTCCTTGTCGATCTTGCGATAGGCTTCGATCGCATCTTCGGTCTTATGCAGCGTCTCCATGCGGTCGCCGAGCAGGATATTTCCAAGATCGAGATCAGGCCTCAGATAGAGCGCGAGCCTGAGATAGAGAATGGATACGTCCGCGCTCGCATCTTCGGTGAGCGAGGCCGCGATGCCGAACAGGGCTTCGGCGACGCCGTCCTGCGGGCCGCGGACGAGCGCATCTGGCTTGTCCTTCTTCGCAATGCGTGCGAGGCCGGCGGAGGCAAGCGGCGCGAGCGCCGAGGTGCCAGCTGCCTTGGTATAGAGCGCGGTCGCGTCGGCTACGCGGTCATGGCGCTCAAGGAACCGGCCATAGGCATCGACGAGCCTGGGCGACGTCCCGTCCGTCTTCATCGCTTCGCTGTAGGCCGTCTCGGCGGCCTCGGTGTGACCCAGATAATCGAGCAGCAACGCCTGATGAAACGCGGTCAGCGCATCGGCGGCCGTCTGGCCATGCAGCGATTTCAGATCGGCCGTCGCCGCCGTCTCATCGTTCTGCGCAGCGGCGGCCCAGGCATCGACCAGCGCCACCGTCAGCGATGAGAACGGCCCTTTGGCCGACTTGCCGATCTCTTCCCGGGCGGTTTTGTAGTCCTTGCGTTTCAGCGCGGAGATCGCGAGCACCAGGCGCGATGCCCGGTCGTCCGGTGTCGCGGTCGCGAGCCGCTTGGCGAGCTTCGCCGCTGTTTCGATGTCGCCGGCTGAAGTCGAATAGAAGAACGTCAATGCCAGAAGCGTGGGGTCGGCCGGATCGTTATCGAGACTCTCACCGTAGTACCGCGCCGCATCGGCCATGTTGTGCTCGCCGGCGGCGAACCGGCCGGAAAGATAGGCGCCGTAGCTCGCAGAATCGTCGCTGTCTTCGTGGACAGCAGCGGTCGACGCGGTGGACGTGGATACGCGCGCATGCACGCAACCGGACAGCGCTGTAGAAACTGCGACAGCCAGCACAAACGAGTTCAAACGCACACGTGTCTCCTTACATGTTGGAGTAATTGGGGCCACCGCCGCCTTCGGGCGTGACCCATGTGATGTTCTGCGCGGGGTCTTTTATATCGCATGTTTTGCAGTGAACGCAGTTCTGGGCATTGATCTGAAAACGTGGGCCACTCTGTTCCTGGACCACCTCGTAAACGCCCGCCGGGCAATAGCGCTGCGCCGGTTCGGCGAATTCGGGCAAATTTACCCGGATTGGGATGGAGGGATCCTTAAGCACGAGATGGACCGGCTGGTCCTCTTCGTGGTTGGTGTTCGACAGGAAAACCGAAGAAAGCTTGTCGAAACTGATGACGCCGTCGGGCTTCGGATAGGCGATCGGCTTGCATTCGGAGGCGTGTTTCAGCGTCGCAGAATCCGGCTTGCCGTGTTTCAGCGTACCGAACAGGCTGAGGCCGAAAAGCTGGTTGGTCCACATGTCGAGCGCCGCCAGCGGGACACCGAGAATGGTCCCGAACCTCGACCATAGCGGTTTCACATTCCGGACGCGCTTTAAGTCCTTGTAAACATGACTGGCGCGGTAAGCTTCCTCGTAGTCCTCAAGCACGTCGCCAGACCGGCCCGCCGACAGCGCCGCAAAGGCCGCTTCAGCCGCCAGCATCCCGGTTTTCATCGCGTTGTGGCTGCCCTTGATGCGCGGCACGTTCATGAAGCCAGCACCGCAGCCGATCAGCGCACCGCCCGGAAAGGCGAGCTTGGGGACCGACTGAAGACCGCCCTCGGTCAAGGCACGCGCGCCATAGCCGATGCGCTTGCCGCCTTCGAGCATCGCGCGGATGCGCGGATGCTGTTTGACGCGCTGGAATTCATCGAACGGCGAGAGGTACGGGTTCTTGTAGTTGAGATGGACGACAAAGCCCATCGAGCAGAACCGCTCGCCCCAGTGATACATGAACACGCCGCCGCCGGTGGAATTGTCGAGCGGCCAGCCCATCGTATGCATCACCAGACCGCGCTTGTGATGCTCGGGCTTCAGTTCCCACAGTTCCTTCAGGCCGATTCCGAACTTCTGATAGTCCCGTCCCTCATGCAGGGCGAATTTCGCACCGAGACGCTTGGTCAGCGAACCTCGCGCGCCTTCCGCGAACAGCGTGTATTTGCCGAGCAGGTTCATGCCGGGCGTATAGGAATCCTTGTGATGGCCATCGCGCGCGACGCCGAGATCGCCGGTGACGACACCTTTCACCTCGCCGTTCTCGCCATAAACGATGTCGGCAGCGGGAAAGCCCGGATAAATCTCCACGCCGAGCGCTTCGGCCTGTGACGCAAGCCAGCGGCAGAGATTGCCCAGACTGACGATGTAGTTGCCGTGATTGCTCATCAGCGGCGGCATGGCGAAATTGGGAAGGCGAATGCTCCCGGCCGGCCCCAGAAAATAGAAGCGGTCATCGGTGACCGGCGTGTCGATCGGCGCGCCCTTCTCCTTCCAATCCGGGATCAGCTCGTTGATCGCGATCGGATCGATCACCGCGCCGGAAAGGATGTGCGCACCGATCTCCGATCCCTTCTCCAGCACGCAGACGCTGACCTCGCGTCCGGCCTCGGCCGCAAGTTGCTTCAGCCGGATGGCCGCGGCGAGACCTGCCGGTCCTCCGCCGACCACCACGACGTCATATTCCATGCTCTCGCGTTCGACGGTCTCGGTCATGGGAAACCCCGGAATGCAATGTTCTGGCAAGGTTATGGGACGGAGGATTTGCCGGATGCAATCCCTCTTTTGGACCGCTAGGCTGAGGTTTCCCTAAAGGACAACGCTGTTCATGGCCGTAGCCGCCGATCCCCTGTCCGCTCTAGCGTGGCTGGTCGAAGCCGGCGCGGACGAGGCTGTGGGCGACGTACCGGCCGACCGGTTCCAGGCGAAAACGCCCAAAACCATCAACCCTCCCCTTGAGGGAGGGTTGAAATCGGGAAGGGGTATGATCCCGGGTCTCACATCCGTCTTCCCCAAACCTGCTTCGCAGATTCCAACCCTTCCTCAGGGCGAGAGTGGAGACTTTATCGGCGACGCACTCGCCCTCGCTCGCGCCGCGGGTTCACTCGCAGAACTCAAGGCAGCGCTCGAAGGCTTCGACGGTTGTGCCCTCAAGCGCTCAGCGACCAACACCGTCTTTGCCGACGGCAATCCGGCGCATCGCATCATGTTCATCGGCGAGGCGCCGGGGCGCGACGAAGACCGCCAGGGCCTGCCTTTCGTGGGCCGTGCGGGCAAGCTGCTCGACAAGATGATGGCTGCGATCCATCTCGACCGCACCAAGGCCTACATCACCAATGTTCTAAACTGGCGCCCGCCGGATAATCGCGATCCTTCACCGGAGGAAGCGGCCATGTGCCTGCCGTTCCTGCGTCGTCACATCGAACTCGTGGACCCCGAAATCATGATCCTGCTCGGCGCGGTTTCGGTTCGCCATGTCATGGGCCGCAGCGACGGAATCATGAAAACACGCGGGCGTTGGCTGGAATACAGTGTGAATGGGCGCCTGGTTCCCGTGATGCCCACATTACATCCCGCTTATCTTCTGCGTCAGCCGGCGCACAAAAAGCTCGCCTGGCGCGACCTGCAAGCCATTGAGGATAAAATCATTTCGCTGGGTTTGCTTGAGCGGACGGCGCACCCCGGCTAAACACCCTCTCTCAACGACAGGAATTGCTGCATGGCGCTTCGCCGCGTTTCGATTGCGTGCTTCGTCGGACTGACACTGTTCACGGCCGCACGCGCGCAAGCCGATGTGGCCGGTCAACCAGTACCTCAGGTCCTATCGTCGAGCGACGCCCAGCAATACCGCGCGATCTTCGCGGCCGAACGCGCCGGCCAATTCGACAAGGCCGATCGCCTGCTGGCGCAGGTCTCCGATACCTCGCTCAAGGGTTACGTGCTGGCGGAGGAATACCTTTCCCCTCGTGGCAAACGCGTGCCGGTGACGACATTGGTCGACTGGCTCGAGAACTATCGCGACCTTGCGATCGCCGACCGCATCTATCGCCTGGCGGTCAAGCGTTCGACGAAGAAGAAGCGGCACCATCACAAAACCGTCCTCTATGCCGTCGTCACCAACATTCCGGCGCCGCTGGGGATCTCGCACCAGCGCGGCGGCGGGTATGAGGACGTCAACATTCCCGATCCGCCGATTTCGTCGGACGCGGCGCGCGCGGCACAGGGACCGATCACCGCCGCCATCAAATCCGACGCGCCGGATCAGGCAATGGCCGTTCTCCAGCCCCTGATCGACAGCAACAGCGTGCCGGCCTACGACATTGGACGTCTCAAGCAACGCGTGGCGGCGTCCTATTTCGCCGAAGGGCTGGACCAGCAGGCCTACACTCTCGCCTCGAGCGCGAGCGATGAGGAGAAGCGCGCGGCGCCCCTGCTCTACTGGAATGCGGGCCTCGCGGCGTTCCGGCTGGGCATGTTTGCGGAGTCCGCCAAGTATTTCGAAACGCTGGCGCAGGTCGGGTCGGTGCCAAACTGGGTGCGCGGCGGCGCCGCGTTCTGGGCGGCGCGCGCCTATACGCGGCAAGGCGATCCGTCGCGCGTGATCACGCTTCTCACCGTCGCCGCGCATGAAGAGCCGACATTCTACGGATTGCTGGCGGAGAAGCTGCTCGGCCAGGACACGCAATCGGGATTTTCCGAACCGGTTCTCGATCAGGCGAGTTTCTCGCAGCTGATGCTCGTTCCGGCAGCGCACCGCGCGAAGGCGCTGTCGGAGGTTGGTGAAACCGAACATGTCGGCCGCGAACTGGAGCGGGCGTTTGCCGAATCCGACACAAAACTCGATCCGGCCTTCGCAGCGCTCGCGCGTCACCTCGACGTTCCCAATCTCGAATTGCGTGCGAGCGAGATCAGCGCATCGCGCGGTATCGTTCTGACCGGCCTTTTCCCTGTGCCGCAATACGAGCCCGAAGGCGGCTATACGATCGATCCATCGCTCGTACTGGCGTTCGCGCGGGCGGAGAGCCGCTTCCATGCGGATGCTGTCTCGCCCGCCGGAGCGCGCGGTCTCATGCAGATCATGCCGGGAACGGCGACCCATATTGCCGGCCCCGGCGCCGTGTCGCGTCTTACCGATGCGCGGTACAACATGACCCTCGGTCAGCGCTACGTCGCCGAACTGCTCAACATGTACAACGACAACCTCGTGGAGCTTTGTGCGGCCTACAATGCCGGCCCGTTGAAGGTGCAGAACTGGATGGCGGCGCGCGAAGGCAAGGAAGACGACGCTCTGCTGTTCATCGAAAGCATGCGTGCGCCGGAGACCCGGCTCTATGTCAAGCGCTTGTTGACCTATCACTGGATGTATCGACGCCGGTTGGGACTCGATGCGACGACACTCGCCGAAGCGGCGTCGGGCAACTGGCCGACCTACAAGCCGCCACGCCAGACCGCGCCGCCTCCGCCGCCGCCCGCGCCTGCAGAGGACAAGGACGATGACCTCCCAGCGGATTGACGAGAGCCGGGCTTTCGTTCCCGTCCGGATCGCGGTCCTCACGGTGTCGGATACGCGCGATCGGTCCGACGACGTTTCCGGCGACACGCTTGCGTCGCGCATCGCAGATGCTGGACATGTGCTCGCAACGCGCACGCTGCTTCGCGACGACCAGGCGCTGATCGCGACTCAGTTGCGGGCCTGGATTGCCGACCCGAACATCGACGTGGTGATCTCAACCGGAGGCACGGGCCTTACCGGCCGGGACGTGACGGTCGAAGCCTTCAAATCCGTTTTCGAAAAAGAGATCGACGGGTTCTCCGTGATCTTCCATCAGATTTCCTTCGAGAAGGTCGGGACCTCCACCCTGCAATCGCGCGCCTGCGCCGGTGTCGCTGGTGGTACCTATCTTTTCGCGCTGCCGGGCTCGCCGGGCGCGGTCAAAGATGGCTGGGACGGCATTCTCAAATGGCAACTCGATGTCCGCCACAAGCCGTGCAATTTCGTAGAGATCATGCCGAGGCTTGAAGAACACAAGAAACCCGCGCGTTGATCGCGGATATTTCCCGTCTGCGCGGCTAGGGATAGGGATAAGATCATGGGCAAATTAATGGTAGGCTATGTGGTCATTGCCTTCCCTATCGTAGTAGTCCTGTTTGGATTGTTCGCAATGGGTGTCATTACATTCCGAAAGCCCCCGCCGGCCGAGACCCCGGCAAAACCCGTAAACCTGCGCCCACCTCCGCGACCCAAAAAGCCCGAGCCGGAACTCACCGAAAAGGAAAAGCGGCGCGCGGCGCGCCGCGCGCGACGGGGCCTATGAGACGATATGGGCCTCGGTCTGGGCTTCGACCTGCTCGCGTGAAGTGCCCGACGCGATTTCGACAAGCTTGAGACCGCCTTCAACCACATCGAAAATACCGAGATTGGTGATAATGCGCTGAACACAGTGCACGCCGGTCAGCGGCAGCGAGCATTTCTTAAGTAGCTTCGGACGGCCGGCCTTATCCGTGTGATCCATGGTCACCACACAGCGCTTCACACCGGCCACCAGATCCATGGCGCCGCCCATGCCTTTCACCAGCTTTCCGGGCACCATCCAGTTGGCGAGATCGCCATTCTCCGAAACTTCCATCGCGCCGAGAATCGAGAGATCGATGTGCCCGCCGCGGATCATCCCGAAACTGTCGGCCGAAGAAAAATAAGACGTCTGCGGCAGAGCGGTCACCGTCTGTTTGCCGGCATTGATCAGATCGGGATCGACTTCGTCGTCGAGCGGGAACGGACCCATTCCCAGCATGCCGTTCTCGGACTGAAGCGTCACATGCATTCCCTCGGGGATATAATTGGCGACCAGAGTCGGAATGCCGATGCCGAGATTGACGTAGAAACCGTCGCGAAGTTCGCGGGCTGCCAGTTTTGCCATTTCGTCGCGTGTCCAGGGCATGGAGTCCTCACAAAGCCCGTGTGGTGCGCTTTTCGATGCGCTTCTCGTAGTTTTCGCCTTTCACGACGCGCTGCACGAAAATGCCCGGCGTGTGGATGTTGTCGGGATCGAGCGCGCCCAATGGCACGATCTCCTCGACCTCCGCGACCGTCGTCTTTCCGGCCGTCGCCATCATTGGATTGAAGTTTCGTGCGGTCTTGCGATAGACGAGATTTCCTTCTTCATCGCCCTTCCAGGCTTTCACGATGGCGAGGTCGGCACGCAGCCCGCGCTCGAGAACGTAGGTCTCGCCGTCGAAGTCCTTCAGTTCCTTGCCTTCGGCGACGAGCGTGCCGACACCGGTCTTGGTATAGAAGCCCGGAATGCCCGCACCGCCCGCGCGGATGCGCTCGGCGAGCGTGCCTTGCGGATTGAATTCGAGTTCGAGCTCACCGTTCAGATATTGCCGCTCGAACGTATCGTTCTCGCCGACATAGGAACTGATCATCTTCCTGATTTGACGCGTCTGCAGCAGCAGCCCGAGCCCGAATTCATCGACTCCGGCATTGTTGGAAATCACCGTCAGATTTCCCACGCCCGAATCGCGCAGCGCAAAGATCAGATTCTCCGGGATGCCGCATAGGCCAAAGCCGCCGGCCATGATGGTCATGCCGTCGAACAACAGGCCCTCAAGTGCGGCCTTCGCGTCCGATTGGATTTTCTTGCTCATCGTATTCTTTGAGAATTTGCGCGCGGATTATCGGGGAAGCGAACGAGACGGGCAACTCAATCTTAAGACTGGCTAACCTTGTGGATGGCGCCCGTGGGTGAGATGATCCTATCAAGGGGGCGCGCTTCGCGAGGAGTGACGCTATGAAACTTGTGTTCGCCGCGGCCGCCTTATCGGTCATTCTTGTTCAACCTGCTTTCGCAGGTCACAAAGCTCAACCGGACTGGCAATACGGATCGATGGCCGGCGCCGATCTTGGCGACAACGCCAATCTGAATGGCGCCGTGCCGTTTCCGTCCGACAACGCCTGGAACACCGATATCTCGCAATCCGATGTCGATCCCAATTCGGACAATCTGATCGCCTCGATCGGAGTGGGCACCGGCCTGCACCCCGACTTCGGCAGCGGCACCTACGCCCACGCCATCATCGGCATCCCCTACGTTGTGGTGTCTGACGATCAGCCTTATGTGAAGATCAGGCTCAAGGCCTACAAGGATGAGAGCGACAAGGGACCATTTCCCGTGCCCCCGGACGCGCCGATCGAGGGCTATCGGCCGGATAATGGGAAGTTCGGCGGCGATCGCCACGTCATCGTCATCGATCGCGACACCGACCGTATGTACGAGATGTATCGCGCCTTCCCGCTCAGGAGGCAGCAATGGAAAGCCGATGCCGGCGCGCTGTTCCATCTCGATTCGGACGATGTGCGCCCCACGCAGAAACCCGGATGGACCAGTGCGGACGCGGCTGGGCTTCCGATCTTTCCGGGCCTGGCACGCTTCGACGAGGCCACGACCGGGGTGATACCGCACGCCCTGCGCTTCACAGTCGCCCATTCGCGTGAGGCGTATGTGCCGCCGGCGAACCATTGGGCGTCGAACGACACCAATCCGAACCTGCCGCCGATGGGCATGCGCGTACGCCTAAAAGCGAGCTATCAGATCCCATCGGGCTTCAGCAGGGAAACCAAAGCGATCCTGCAGGCACTCAAGACCTACGGCATGATGGTCGCCGACAACGGCAGCAACTGGTATATCTCCGGCGCGCCCAACGACAGCTGGAACAACGATCACCTCGTCGGCGAACTCAGCCAGGTCAAAGGCTCGAACTTCGAGGTCGTGAAGATGGAAGGCATCGTGTTGCCGCCGTAGAATACCGGGAGCGCGACGGCGCCTTAGACATCAATCCTGAAGCGGCTGGCCCAGCAGATCTTCCACGCGGTCGATCTCAATGAGGACGGCGTACCCCTTTTTTTCGGGGTCGTAATTCTTTTCCGGCTCGATCAGCCGTTCCCAGACCTTGTCGTAGACCGGTCCGGATTTGTGCACGGTCGCGGTACCGTACAGCCGCACGATGCCGCCGATCGGAAGCACATCCCGTGCACCCAGATAGAAATAGAAAACGGTGACATTCGTGCCGTCGCCGATCGCAGCCGTGGTGGTACCGCGTCCGCGTTCCCATAGGGAGATGTGCTGGTCGTCATAGACCTGCGTACTGCCGCGCGGCGTGATCTGCGCGAAACCGTTGCCGAGTACCGTGCCGATCAGGCAGGTGTGCGTGGGGAACGCGCCGTCGATTAACGGCCAGACTTTCTTGGGGATAACAGTCATCTTGCTTCCTAGCGGTAGGTGTTGTTGGAGGTGTGGTCGCCTGCGAGCCATTTCTTCAGCTCGGCATGCGCCTGTCCGCGGCGCGTGGCGTTGATTTCGTCGGCCCTCGGCGCATCGAGCGTGAACTCGACGATCATGCCATTCGGATCGGTCGCGTAAACCGAACGGCAATAGCCGTGCTCCAGCACGAAGCTTCCCGGCTCCGTGTACCCCGCCGCTTTGAGCCGCTCCTCGATACCCTTCTGGGTTTCGGCATCGACGTTGAGTGCGATGTGATGGAACGGCGAGAATGGCATTTGCGGCCCGAACTGCGCCTGATCCTCCGGTTTCTCGAACTGGAAGAAGGCAAGCGCGCCGCCGTCGCCGAGGCCGAAGAAGCAGTGGCAGTAGGTCCTGACCGCGCCGAACAGCTCGTCGGACTCGCTCCAGGTCGCGACCAGCGGAAGCCCGATCACGTCTTCATAGAATTTGCGCGTCGCTTCCATGTCCTTGGTGACATAGGCCGTGTGATGTAGGCGGCTCGGAAGGTTGGTGTCGGCCATGATCGTTTCCTCGTGTTGTCAGGCGGCGTGCCGCCAGAATTTCCTCGACGCGATCCGCGCGCCCTCGGCGAGCACGGCGAGCTTCGCCCATACCACATCCGGGTCGACGCCGCCCTGGCCGACATGGATGCTGAATCCGCAATCCACACCCGCCATCACGTTTTCGCGCCCCACCAGATTGGCATAACGTTCGATGCGCTGCGCCACCAGTTCGGGATGCTCGATATAGTTCGACTGGCATTCGATCACGCCGGGCACCAGCACCTTGCCCTCAGGCGCCTTTACCGTCTCGAACATCTGCCATTCGTGCGCATGGCGTGGATTGGCGGCCTCGAACAGGATGGCGGACGGCTTTGCCGCCGCCAGCACGTCGATGATGTCGGCGAACGGCACATCGCAATGATGCGGCCCGGGATAGTTGCCCCAGCACATGTGCATGCGTAAGCGCTCGGCCGGGATGTTGCGCACAGCGTGGTTCAGAGCCTCGATATGCAGCCGCATGCGGTCGCGGAACTGCGGGAGGGTGAGATCGGCATATTGCACGTGGCGGCCCATGGCGAGGTCCGGGCAGTCGAGTTGCAGCGTCGCGCCGCTCTCGACGACAGTCTCATACTCGTAGCGCATCGCCTCGGCGATGGCGAAAAGATAGTCCTCGTGGCTGTTGTAATGATCGTTTCGGAAGAACAGCGAGATCACGCCGGGCGAAGCCGCGCTCGAGAACCGCATCTGGCTGCCTGCCGCGGCAGTCAAGTTCTCCATGTCCACTTTGGGCGAGCGGCGGTCTTTTAGTTCGACCGGCCCGTTGCAGGCCGGGGCGCGACGCACTTTCCGTCCGGGATCGCCGAACACGCGTTCCGCGCTTTTCGGAAAATCCTTGAGGTCCTGGAAGACATAGGAATTTCCGCTGCCGCCGAACCCGCTGAGCCGGTCCTTCACATACGTGGCATAGCTCGGCTTCGACATCTCGCCATCATTGACGATATCGATCCCGGCCTCGATCTGGCGCCTGACAATTTCCTCAACTGCACGCTTTACGCGCGCGTCCAGCGCCCCGGCATCGACGGGAACGCCCTCTTCCTTCGCGAACATCATGCGCACGAGATCATCGGGCCTTGGCAGGCTGCCCGTATGCGTGGTGAGGAACCGGTCGGTGCTGCGCTGCATGTGATATTTTCGCATATCGAAATGAAATTCGGATATAGGATATTCTTGGGCCACCAAAATTGTAAAGCAAAGCGGCTGCGGTAACAGGGAAAGAAGCGATGGCGGTAGAGCACGAGACGCAGGTGCTCATTTCCGGCGGCGGCCTTGTCGGGCTTTCGACCGCCATGTTCCTTGCCGCGCACGGTATCCCTTCGCTCGTCGTCGAGCGGCTGAAGGAAACCTCGCAGCTTCCCCGCGCCGCCTTTTTCCATATGCGCACACTGGAACTGTTCCGCGAGGCCGGAATCGAACCCGCCGTCCGTGAGCAGTCCGAGCGCGAGTTCATGCCCGACGGCCAAGTGGTGGCGGTGGAGTCGCTGAGGGGCCGCCAGCTCGCCGCGTTCATCGCCAACCTCAATGAAGGCGTGGCAGACGTCAGTCCGTGCCGGCGGCTCTTCCTCACCCAGCCGGGACTCGAACCCATTCTCCGGCGCCGCGCTGAGGAAGGCGGCGCCAGTGTGATGATGGGCCACGAACTTTCCGGCGTGGTGCAGCAAGACAACGGCGTGCTCGCCACCGTGAAGAACGTCGAGACCGGCGAGGAGCAGCGGATCGCCGCGCAATATCTCGTCTGCGCCGAAGGCGGTCACAGCCGTTTGCGCGAGCAGCTCGGCATCGCGATGGATGGCCGCGGGATTTTCTCGCGCTCGCTGACCATCTACTTCCGGGCGGACCTGGCGGCCTATCTGACGGGACGTAATCTCTCGATCATCTACGTGGTCAATCCGACGCTGTCGGGGTTCTTCCGACTGGACAAGAACTCGCAACGTGGATTCTTCGCCGTGAACGTCCTCGGTAACGCCATGACCGGGGAGAATATCCAGACCGACGCATCGCTGGATGTTTCCGAAGACAGGCTCGTCGAACTCGTCCGTATCGCGGCAGGCGTGCCCGATCTCAAGGTGGAGGTCGAAGGTGCGGCCCGATGGCGCTGCACCGCCGATCTCGCACAGCGTTATCGCGACGGACGCATCTTCCTCGCGGGCGACGCGGTTCATCTCATGCCACCTACGGGCGGCTTTGGCGGCAACACCGGCGTCCACGACGCACACAACCTTGCCTGGAAGCTTGCGATGGTCCTGAAAGGTACCGCGGGCCCGGGATTGCTCGACACCTATGAGATAGAGCGCAGACCGGTCGGACATTTTACCGTCGAACAGGCCTACACACGCTATGTGACGCGCACCGCGCCCTACCTCGGGGCAAAGGATTATCAGCCCGTGGCGAACGACTTCGCGATCGAACTCGGCTACCGCTATCGCTCACCCGCCATTGCGGGCGACGGCGACGCTCCGGATCATCAGGATCCGCGGCAGTCGCGCGGATGCCCAGGTTTCCGCGCAACGCATCTCTGGCTCGAGAGCGAGAACGATCCGATCAGCACGCTCGATTTGTTCGGGCGAGGTTTCGTGCTGCTTGCGGCGCGCGGTGGGCAGGCATGGGCCAGCGCGGCGATGGCGATTGCGACGGAATTTCCCGATCTTCGCGCACACATTGTCGGCTCTGCCGAACTCGGCGATCCGAAAGGAGAATTCGCGACCGCTTACGGCATCGGCGAAGGCGGCGCGTCACTCATCCGGCCGGATGGCTTTGTCGCATGGCGCTCCACGACACCGCCCGGTGCGGACGCGGCCGAACAGCTCCGCAGCGTGCTCGCGCGGCTGCTCATGCGGTCCTAGCGGCGCGGCTTTCCATCGTAAGTGATCGCATCTGCGGCGGCGTTCGACATGATGAAGCCGATGGGCCGTTCCGCTTCCTCGCGGAGGTGCGCCAACAGTCCCGCGGTGCGTGCAAGAATGGAGATGCTTTTGAGAGCGCTTACGGGAAATCCGATCTCGAGGAGAATGGCGGGCATGGCGCCATTGATGTTGATCGGCAGCGCGCGTCCCAACGCTTCCGGCAATACGCTTTCGACGGTGCGGAGCATCCGGATGTAGGGGCCGTTGAGCTCACGTTCGCCGGCGAGCTTCAAGAGGACATTCGCCCGGGGATCGCCGCCGGAATGCTGGGGGTGCCCGAAGCCTGGGATCGCAGTTTTGCTGGCGCGCATCTGGCGGATGCGTTCTGCCGCGACCTCCCTCGCATCGCAGTCCTTCGACGCGTCGACCAGTTCGTGCAAGAACCGGCCGGCGATCTCGCTGCTGCCGAGCACGACCGAGCCCGAACCAAGCAGGCCCGCGGCGACCGCACCCTGGATCGCTTCGGGGGCTGCGGCATAGGTCATGCGCGAGGCCTGCACGCTCGGCACCAATCCATGTTCGGCAATCGCCACGAGCAGCGCATTCACGAAGAAGCGCTGATTGTCGTTGGGCATCTCGCCCATCAGCAGAAGGAAGAAGTAGTCGGAAAAATCGATCTTGCCGATCAGCTCGCTGCAAAGATCGCGGCCGCGCACCGTGATCGAGGCGGCATCCGAAGTGGAAATGGCGGTGAAAGGCGCGTCCTGTTTACCGATCCGCATTCTCGTTCTCCCGTTCGCGCCGCACCGGAGCGCGCGATAAGCACTTACCAAATACCGAAATTGACTTCGACATGCGCAAAAATCTAGTCTGCCCTGACAGCTCAAGGAAGAACGATGATCAAGGTCCTCGATGGTGTGCGCGTTGTCGAGATGGGAACCTTCATCACCGGTCCCGCGGCCGCGATGTATCTCGCGGACATGGGCGCGGACGTCATCAAGGTCGAGCGTCCGGAGACCGGCGACCCGTTCCGGGCCTTCAAGGGCGGACTCTATAGCCCGCATTTCCAGACCTACAACCGCAACAAGCGCAGCGTAACGCTGGACACACGCGATGCGAACGATCTCAAACTGTTCGACAGGATCATCGCGGATGCCGACATCTTCATCCAGAATTTCCGTCCTGGCGTCGCCGAAGACCTGAATGCTGGCGCGCACCGGTTGCAGACGCTCAATCCGGGGCTGATCTATTGCGGCATCTCCGGCTTCGGTGCCGATGGCCCCGATGCCGGGCGTCCCGCCTACGATACGGTCGCGCAGGCCGCGAGCGGCTGGCTGCGGCTTCTCATCAATCCGAAGAATCCCCGCGTCGTGGGGCCTGCCATCGCCGATTCCATGACCGGGTTCTACGCAGCGTTCGGGGCACTTGGCGCGCTGCATGAGCGCGCCCGAACCGGCCGCGGGCGGCGCATCGACATCTCGATGCTGGAGGCGATGTGCCACTTCAACCTCGACGATTTCACCCACTACTTCCAGGCGGACGAGATCATGGGTCCGTACAGCCGGCCGAGCGTCTCGCAGTCCTATGTCTTCGAGTGTGCGGACGGAAAATGGATCGCGCTGCACATGTCCTCACCGCCCAAATTCTGGGAAGGCCTTGCGGACGCCATCGGGCGGCCCGACCTGTTTAAGGATCCGCGCTTTGCCGACCGGCCCGCGCGTATCGCGCATCAGGACGATCTGATTGCGCTGATGGCGCCGATCTTCGGGACGCGGCCGCGCGCGGATTGGTGCGCGGCGCTCGAAGAGCGCGGCGTGCCCTATTCACCTGTCTACGATTCCAGCGAGGCGCTGGAAGACCGCCAGGCAAAACACCTGGGAATAGAAGTCGAAGCGCAGCATCCGACAATGGGGCGGTTTCGCACGGTTCGGTTTCCCGTGAATTTCGATGGCGAGCACGCCTCGGACATCCGGCCGCCTCCCACGCTTGGCGAAGACGACGAAGCCATCAAAGCCGGGCGTATCTGGCCGGACCGGAAAGCAAAAAAGCCCGATGCGGCAGAATAGCCTCACACGCCGCACCATCGTCGTTTCATCCATATATCGAAATTGACTTCGGAAATCGAAACCACCTAGATTCCTGTGCAGGAGGAGTCCGTATCGGCGGACGGCCTGCCTTTACCGGCCAGGCTTACGCGGCGAATCCATAAGGATCGCGATGCGGATCAGGCGCGGACGGCGCCATCACCGGTGCCGTCACAGGTAAAGGGGGCATCATTCCATGACCCGTTGGGGCAGACGCGATTCCATCACCAGATTTCTCGTTGGCAGTTCGGCGCTAGCAGGCAGCTTCGCTTTTGCGGCTCCCGTCTTCGCGCAGGCGACGGCGCCCAATCCCGAGCAGATCGAAACGGTTGTCGTCACCGCGCGTCAGCGCTCGGAGAATATCGAGAAGGTGCCTGCACAGGTCACCGCGTTCACCTCGGAAATGATCCAGGCGAAGGGCATCACCAGTCCGGCCGACTTCCTCAGCGCCGTGCCGAACGTCACGTTCATCCCCACCCAGAACTCGGGCACAAGCTTCATCGTAATGCGCGGCATCGGCCAGGCCCGCAACAGCGAGCCGTCAGCGGCGATCGTGGTCGACGGCGTGCCGATGACCCAGCCGGCGGCGTTCAACCAGGAACTGCTCGACATCCAGCAGATCGAAGTGGTCAAGGGCCCGCAGGGCGCGCTCTACGGGCGCAACGCCATCGGCGGCGCGATCCTCATCACCACCAAGCAGCCGACCGACGAATGGGACGCCCAGGTTACGGGCGGCTATAATAGCGGCCCCGGCGGCAAGGCAGATGCAAGCGTAAGCGGTCCGATCGCGGACGGCCTGAAGATGCGCGCCGCGGTTTCCTACTACAACACGGACGGCTGGCTCACGAACCTCGACACCAAGGACCAGTCAGCAAGCCCCAATGCCGATCCGGTGTCGGACCTCAACGGCCGCGTGTCGTTCCTGTATCAGCCGAACCAAGACTTCACGGCCGATCTCCGGCTCTCGACGGATATCCTGCACACGCGCGGGCTCTACTATGTCGTCGACTTCACACCGGGGCATTTCAACAATCCGAACTACACCGATCAGTCGATCGACCTGAACAACTCCGGCTTCGACGACCGCAAGATCTACGATGCAGCGCTGAAGCTCGGCTACAATTTGAATGGCGGGACGTTCAATTCCATTACGGGTTACAGCACGGTCTGGGAAATCCTGACCGGCGACGGCTATTCCTTCGATCCCTTCGGCCAATCGAAGATCGGCTTCGATTTCGGCCAAGCCCAGTTCCTGACTGTTCAGACCTTCAGTCAGGAAGTCCGATACACGTCCGCCGCCGATCAACGGTTCCGGTGGATCGCAGGCGCGCAAATCTTCAGCACCGGCCGCTACATTTCGACCGGCAACATGTTCGACGGCAGCTTCGATTCGGGCGTCAAACCGGTCTTTCGCGTGCCCAATCCGCAGTTCGGCCTTCAGTCGTTCGGTCCGCAGTCGCAGATAAGTTACCTTGCCGACGCCCAGCATCAGTTCGCCTGGGCCGGCTATCTCGACATGTCATACGACATTACCAGCGCCGTCGAGCTTTCGCTGAACATGCGTTACGACAACGACCACCGCGAGAACATCACCGACACGCCGCAGCAATTTCTCGACGCCAACCCCATTACAGGCCGGCAGGCGATTCCGGCCACCACCGGCGAGCGCCGCTCGCACACCTGGGATGCGTTCCAGCCGCAGCTCATCTTGAAATGGCAGGCGAACGACAATCTTAGCCTTTACGCCGATTACAGCCGCGGTTTCCGCTCCGGCGGCTTCAACCAGACGGGCGTGGCGCAGGCTGCCGCAGCGGCCGGTTACGACAACGTCTACGATATTTTCAAGGCCAACGTCGCTGACACCATCGAGGCCGGCTTCAAGAGCCAGTGGGATGATGGCCGCCTGGTGCTGAACGGCAGCGCCTATTTCACCTGGGACCACAACGACTATTACTTCGTGTTTCTGGCCTCGAACTCGACCCAGAACCTCGGCAACATCAAGAGCGCCCATCTCGGCGGCCTCGACCTCGACATGACGGCGCATGTTACCGACCACTTCGCGCTCAATGCAGGCTTCGGCTACACGGACAGCGACATCACCGCGTTCCCGGGACCCACAAGCAATCTGGTCGTGGGCTCCAGGATGCCGCTGGTGTCGGAGTACACGTTCAACATCGGCGCGCAATACGATCAACCGATCAATGACAGGCTCAACTTCTTCGCCCGCATCGATGACGCTCTGACCGGCCCGACGACGTTCGTGATCCCGGTTCTGTCCGAGCCCCATCCGATCGCGCGCGATCCGCTCAACCTCGTCGATCTCCGCGTGGGTCTGGAACAGGACAATTGGCGCCTGACGTTCTGGTCGAAGAACCTGTTCGACACCAAATACAACGTCGAATATTCGACTGGCGGCTTCCGTTACTTGGGCGAGCCGCTCCAGTGGGGCTTCGACCTGTCGAAGCGGTTCTAGGCGGAAGCCGTCAGCCCGGATGCACGGAACGGAGCAGATAGGGCTGACGGCGCAATGCGGATTCGATGAAGCGCGCTGCATTGCGCAGTACCGGCAATCGCGTGCGGATCAGTTCGTCGCGCTCAACGCGCGAGGTCGAGGTCGAGCAGTTGATCGCGGCCAGAGAACGTCCGCCGTCGTCGACGATCGGAACAGCGAGCGAGATCAGTCCATAATCGAGTTCGTCCTGGATCGTCGCGTAGCCGCTCTTGCGCACGTCGCCGAGGATGCGCTTCAACTCGGCCTTCGATGTGACGGTGTGCTCCGTAAACGCCGTGAACGTGCCATTGGCGAGACAGGCCGAGCGCACATCGTCGGTCTCAAACGCAAGGATCGCGCGCCCCAGCGACGTCGCATAGGCCGGATAGCGCGTGCCGATGCCCGCCGCCAGCCGCACCATACGGTTGGTCGAGACGTGCACGAGATAGAGCACGTCGTTGCCGCTCAAGACCGCAAGCGAGGAGCTGTCGCCCGTCTCGTCGCGCACCGCCTGAAGATGCGGCCGCACAAGTTCGCCGAGGCTCATGGAGTCGAGATAGGCCGACGCGAAACTCATCACCTCGGGCCTCAAGAGGAACTGGCGCTGGTGCTTGGCGACATAGCCGAGCTTGACCAGCGTGTTCAGGCACCGCCGTGCCGCCGCCGGCGAAAGCTTGGTCAGGCTTGCTACCTCGCTCAGCGTCATCTGCGGGTTGTCGCGTCCGAACGCCCGCAGCACCGAAAGCCCGCGGTCGAGCGTCGAGAGGTATTCGGTGTCGCCGCCGTTTTTCTTGGCCGGATTCGTCTTGCGCGCAGTTGCGGTTTGTCGTGGCATCGGCGGGGTTTCGGTTGAGCCCAGAATTTTCGATTTCCGAAGGAAGGTTACCGCAAAACGCGCGGGCCCGAGCCGACTATCGAAGCAGTCCGTCTTATCATGGAGAGAACGCCCAATGCTACCGATGCTGCCCACGAGCCTGGTCGGGTCTTATGCCCAGCCCGAATGGCTGATCGACCGCTCGAAGCTCGCCAAGCGCTTTCCACCACGCGTGCGCGCCGGCGAGCTGTGGCGCGTGGACGAGCAATGGCTCGCGGAAGCGCAGGATGACGCCACCCGGCTCGCCATCCTCGATCAGGAGCGCGCTGGCCTCGATATCATCACCGACGGCGAGATCCGGCGCGAAAGCTATTCGAACCGGTTTGCGACCGAACTGGAGGGCGTCGATCTCGACAACCCCGGCACGGCGCTCGACCGCAGCGGCCATCCCAACCCCGTGCCGCGCGTCACCGGCAAAATCCGCCGCCGTAATCCGGTCGAAGTGCGCGATCTCCAGTTCCTCAGGGCCAATACCAGCAAGCCCGTGAAGATGACCGTGCCGGGCCCGTTCACGATGTCCCAGCAGGCGCAGAACGACTTCTACAAGAGCGAAGAAGAAATGGCGCTCGACTATGCCGCCGCGGTCAATGAAGAGATCAGGGACCTGTTCGCCGCCGGCGCCGACGTGGTGCAGATCGATGAGCCCTACATGCAGGCGCGGCCCGAGAAGGCGCGCCAATTCGGCGTCGCAGCACTCAATCGCGCACTTGAAAGCGTGAAGGGCACGACGGCCGTGCACATCTGCTTCGGCTATGCCGCGATCATCCATGAGCGGCCGAGCGGTTATTCGTTTCTCCCCGAGCTGGCCGGCACATCGGTCGGACAGGTTTCGATCGAGACCGCGCAATCCAACCTCGATTGCTCGGTCCTGAAATCGTTGGACGGAAAAACCATCATCCTCGGCGTCCTCGATCTCTCCTCGCCGGAGGTGGAAACGCCCGAGACCGTTGCGGCCCGGATCGAACGCGCCCTGCCCTATGTCGATGCGTCGCGTGTTGTCGTCGCCCCGGATTGCGGCCTCAAATACCTCCCGCGCGACATCGCGTTCGGCAAAATGAAGGCGATGGCCGACGGCGCCAGACTGGTGAGAGCGAAACTGGGCAGATAGGGCGAGCAGAGCAATAAACTGTCTGCGGAGCAACGCAGCGCGATCGCCCGGCGCAACGCCCCGGTGCGCGCAAGCAGGCGGTTTGCGCGCTCGGTTTAGCCGATTGAAAAGTTGATCGCCATCAATTTTTGCGCGATTGAATTATGCGATCGTGTGCCATGGAAGAAGATATCACCTTCACAGTTCGATATGTTGCCGAGGGTGTCCCTGTAGCGGAGAACTACCAATCGGCGCTCGGTGCCATCGGGCGCGTCGGCGCTTTGATAGCGCATGGCGCCGGGTGCAATTTTACGATCTGGTCCGGCGCTTGCGTTCTGCTCGAACAGGACGCGATATGTGAGAGCCTTAGGCTAGGCCGCCGCCCAAACTGACCCGCGACCGCCTGCCCATGCGTTCCTTGCCATTGGCACAAACCGCTTTATCGTCCACACATGAACACATTTACCGACACCCTGCTTCTGATCTATGGCGGCCTGTTTCCGATCGTCAATCCGATTGGCAGCGCGCCGCTGTTTCTCGGCCTGACCCAGTTCTGCACCGACAAGCAGCGCAACACGCTTGCGCGCAGCGTCGTGATCAACAGCTTCTTCCTGCTGCTCGGCGCGATGTTCATGGGCTCGCACGTGCTGGAGTTCTTCGGCATCAGCCTGCCGGTGGTGCGCATCGGCGGCGGCATGGTGGTGACGGCGTTCGGCTGGAAGCTGCTCAACTCCGATACGCCGCCGGAGGGCGCCAACGCCAAGGCGGACAGCACGATCCCGGATGCCTTCTATCCGCTCACGATGCCACTGACCGTTGGGCCAGGCTCGATCTCGGTCGCGATCTCGCTCGGCAGCGCAAGGCCCAAGTCCCTCAACTTCGACCATCTCACGCTGCTTGCCGGCGGTGCGGTTGCTGGAATCGTGCTGATCGTGATGACCGTCTATCTCTGCTACCGCTTCGCGGAGCCTCTCGTGCGCCTGCTCGGTCCCGTCGGCACCAATGTTCTGATGCGGCTCTCGGCCTTCATCATGCTCTGCATCGGCATCCAGATCCTGTGGAGCGGATGGGGCGAACTGACGGGCGCTGCGCACTGACTTAACAGCCCATCACGCAGCCGCCGTCCTAAACAATGAATGGGGTTAGGATTATTTTCTTAATAGACAGACTTGAAGATAGACACTTATCTAATTATACCGTGGTCGAAGGATAGCTCCCATGACCGAAACCCTGCTCGAATTCTTCAAGGCGATGGCGGACGAAAGCCGCCTGAGGATCATCGGCCTGCTCGCGACCGGCGAGCGCAGTGTGCAGGAGCTCGCGGCGGCCCTCGGCCTAAAGGAGCCGACGGTCTCGCACCATCTCGCGATCCTCAAACGTCAGGGCCTTGTCACCGCGCGCGCCGAGGGCACGACACGCTGGCACGCGCTTGACCGCGCGGCGCTCGAACGTCTGGCGCAGCGGGTATTGCAACCGGCCGCGCTCGCGGAGCCGCTCGTAAACAGCGCAGGCGACTGGGACACGCGCGTGCTCGCGGGCTATGTCGCGAAGGACGGAACGCTCAAATCGATTCCGGCGAGCCGCAAGAAGCGCGGCGCCGTGCTGCGCTGGCTGATGCGCGATTTCGAAAGCGGACGACGCTATTCCGAAGCCGAGGTCAACGACGCGATCCAGACCCATCACTGGGACAGCGCCACACTGCGGCGCGAACTGATCGGCCACCACATGCTGGCGCGCGAGAAGCAGATCTACTGGCGCCTGCCCGACGCCGAGTGGCGCGTGGGCAGCGAGGCGTGACGCCGGACTCGATGCTTCCGCACCGTGCGCGATAGCATCCTTGCGCTATGACGTTCCGCATCAAGCGCGTCTATGAGAAGCCGGCCAGCACGGACGGCATGCGCGTGCTTGTCGACCGGCTGTGGCCGCGCGGACTCAAGAAGACGGATGCGAAAATCGATCTCTGGATGAAGGAGGTTGCGCCGAGCACCGAACTCCGCCGCTGGTTCGGCCACGAGCCGGAGCGATTCACCGAGTTCAAGCGCCGTTACAGAAAAGAACTCTCGAAAGAGGCATTCGGCGAGTTGCGCAAGCTCGGCATGGCCAAGACCGTCACCCTGCTGTACGGCGCGCGCGATCCCGAGATGAACCAGGCTGCGGTGCTGCTGGAGATTCTTCGGCGATAGCGTCAGCTTCGCCCAAATGATCCGAATATCGTTATCGAGGATGGGTGGGCTCGCACGCGATACCGTCGCTGTCGCCATCCAACCCCGAACGATAGCCCGGCTCATTTTCGTAGATGGGCGCCTTGCCCGCCGCCCACGCTTCTGAGCAGCTCCGATAGTAGACTCTTTCTTCGACCGCCGGCGCTGTTGTCTCGGACTCAATCGCTGCATTCGCCACGTTCAGTTGAGCGGCCCGTTCCGACACCGAGGAAACCACAGCCAATATGACGGTGCCGATGACGGCAACCGCGATTGCGTTCAGCCACAGATGCTGCGCGCGCGCAGCATGGATGCGGTCGACGCGGGCCGCGTAATACTCGTAGCGCTCAAGCGGGGTAGCCACCGCTAAACTGTAAATTGTGCGCCTTTAAGGCCGAGTTTCGGCAAAGCTTAAAATTCTCGTACAAATCGCCACTGCTAGGGCAGTCGTGCGCAAAAAAAGCCGGTCTAATGCGGCAGCTTTTCGCGAAGATTATCGCCCACGCGTCCCAGCACGGTGACATGCAGACGGCGGCGGACGGACATGCCTTGTCGCTTGTAGAGCGCGATCGCCGAGGCGTTGTCCGAAAACACGTGCAGGAACGGCACCTCATCACGCGCCATGATCTGCTGCGATACGTGCGAAAGAAGCGCCTGCGCGTAGCCGCGCCCACGAAAATCGGGATGCACGCAGACCGCCGTCATCTCGGTATAGGGGCCGGGCGTCATGCGCTCGCCGGTGATCGCGGCAAGGCGCTCGCCGACACGGATGCCGAAGAAGCGGCCAAGCTGGTGCGTGCGCGGACCGAACGGGCCCGGCCGTGTCAGCTCGACCAGCGCACGCATATCCGGCGCGTCGGCATCGCCAAGCCGGACGATCTCCAGCATCGTGCCGGTAAATTCCTTCGGCGCGCCAATCAGCTGCTCGCCGGTCGCCGCCATGACGATCTCCAGCCCCGCAGGGGGCGTCACGGGATCGGGCGTGAACAGCACCGCAGGCTCATCCGGGCGCAGCAATTCATGGAGCGCGGCAAAACTCGCCTCCGAGAAATCCGCCATGTCCGCGAACGGTGCGATGTCGGCGGGATAGCGCCGCGCGGGACCGTTGATCTCCGCAAGCGGCTCCTGCCGCGTCGTCAGCGCGCTCCAGATTGGACGGTCGAGAAGATGCTTGGACATGATGGCCTGTCTAGCACGAGCACCCGAGAAAAATGACGGTCGAGCTATGCAGTAGCGGATTATCTCGAATGCTCCGCAGCGGTCTAAATTGCCGTGTCGGCAAGGCCGCGCAGAAGATTGGGGGTCGACCAGGATGCGACGCCTGTACCGGCAAAATCGCGGTCCATCGACCAGACATCGCCATCGACGCTCCACGCGAGTGCCAGCACATGGGCGTCCTTCGTCGATCCGTTGCGGCTCGCGACGGCTTCCTTCAAGACAATTTCACTTCGCGGAAGTAACGGCGCAAGAGCTTCCGAGGGAGCCACCGTCATTACCGCAACGAGCGCATCGACAACAGGTAACAACTCCGGCCGCTTCAGACCGAGCGTTAGCCGACGACGGGCTTCCTCAATCACCCGCTCGCTTGTGACGAGCGCAACAGTCTCGTTCACCATTTTTATGGCACCGCTGCTTCGGCCAAGCACCGCCGCGATCAGGACGGATGCATCGACAACGAGGCTCTCCGACGGCCGGTTCATTTGCCCGTGGCTTTGCGGACCTTGCGGGTTTCGGCCACAAGCTTACGAACTTTTTCGACCGTCCAGTTGGTGGGATCGATGCCTTGGGCGGCCAAGGCTTTGTCGTCTTCCGCAGCGTCACGCCCCTTGGCGAGTTCCTCCGCCCAACGCAGCACGGCCGCCATGCGCATGGGATCGGATCGCTTGAGCGGAACAAGAAGCGCCACTGTGCGGTCGCCCGACTTCACTGGCACGGGGCCTGGCAGCGCACCGATCGCCTCGCCAGAGATTCTCTGCAGATCGCGGATGCTGATGTGGCTCATGAGCACTTACATACGCTATTACATACAAAACTGCAATACTGATCGCTAAACTTCCGCGGATTTCGATAACCAGACTTTGGCGGCGGATGGGCTCTTATGCGCGCCGCGGTTGCGGAAAGATCCATCCATGCGGCTTTGGAAGATGTATCTCGGGTTGGCGGCCGCCTTTGCGGCTGCGGCAACACCGGCTGCCGCCGCGACGCAAGCGGGCGGCGTCTATGCCATCATCGAAGCGTCCGCGCAGAACCAGGTCGATGTCGCAACCCAGGCGTTACAGACGCCCGGCGTCGATGGGCTTCTGATCCATCTGCGCTGGGGCGAGATCAGCCCCTCGCTCAAGACCTACGACTGGACGACGCTCGATCAGGCAATCCAGCTCGCCGTGGCGGCGAACAAGCGCTTCGAGATCGGCATCGTCACCGGCGGTGCGATGCCCAAATGGGTGAGCGATCCCCCGCCCATGGGTCTCGGCGCACAACACGCCACGTTCGATATCGATGCCGCTGGCACCTGCACGAGCTTCGATACCGCACCGCCCTACGATCGCGCTTATCTGGACGCATTCCGCGATCTGCTTGCGCAGCTTGCACATCATCTGCGCAGCACCGGTTTCTATGACCGGCTCGCGATGATCAAGCTCTTCGGCATCACCACGACGACGGACGAACTGCGCCTGCCCGCGCTCAAGGAATGCAGCGGCGATGCGGTCGCGACGTGGATGACCCTCGGCTACAAACCGGCCAAAGTGGAGCGTGCCTGGAAAGCAATGCTCAAAGCCACGCTCGGCCACTTTCCGGACAAGTCGTTCAACATCGGCTTCATCGGCATCAACGCGTTTCCCGGCATCCGCGACAATGGCAGTGCGGCGGCGACCGCGAACGAAGCCGAAAACCTGTCCGCGGCGTTTGCAGCGAAGCTCATGGCCGATGCCGGCACAGCGATGCCGGGCCGTCTCGCCATCGGCTTCGACTCGCTCGTGCTGAACATTCCCGAGGGCAACAAATCCTATCGCCACAGCCGACGTGGATTTTTCGCCGATGTGGCGGGCGCGAATGCGCATCCCGGCTGGCAGACCAACGAGCTGCTCGGCAACTATCCGGGCGGAGGAGCGGCGTGCACCGGTGTCGAGGCGAAAGACGCGGTCGCCTGCACCAGCTGGCAGGAATTCCGGCAGATGTTGTTTCGCGGCCTCTATCCGCTCGGCCGCGAGAACACGCCGCCGGCGATGCGCGGCGTCTATCTCGAAGTGTTCCCGCAGAACGTCGTGGCGTTCCCAAAGGCGATCCTGCCCGCGCACAACAACCTCGGCGTTTGGAACGGCAACTAGCCGCAAGAACCGGGTGGAATCCGCGCCTGCCCGATCCCATTTTCGGGATAGAGTGAATGCGAGGAGCCTGCCGTGAGCGAACATTATCTCATCTTCGAAACCGCGCTCGGGTTCTGCGCCATCGCGTGGAACGACAAGGGCGTCGTGCGCTTTCGTCTTCCTGAGCCGAACGCGGAAGCAACAGAGCAGGCGCTGCTGCGCCGCCTCCCCGATGCGACACCGGCAGCACCGCCACCCGCGATCGCCGAAGCCGTCGCCGCGGCACAAGCCTACTTTGCCGGCGAGCAGACGGATTTCTCCGGCGTTCCTGTCGATCTCGGCAGACAGAGCGATCTTTTCGAGAAAATCTATGCCGCCGCGCGGCGCCTCGGCTGGGGCGAAACCACGACCTATGGCGCGCTCGCCAAACAGTTCGGCGCCGACTGGGAAATCGCGCGCGATGTCGGGCAGGCGATGGCGAAGAACCCGGTCCCGCTGATTATCCCCTGCCATCGCGTGCTCGCGGCCGGCGGCAAGATCGGCGGCTTCTCCGCGCCGGGTGGTGCGACGACGAAAGCGAAGATGCTGGAGATGGAGGGCGTCCGCCTGGGCGCGCCGCCGCAGCCATCGCTGGGGTTCTAAGCCACGCGGCGCGCGAGGAATGTGCCGATCAGCATCAGCGCGATGCCGATCCAGCGTGTGCCGTTCAGCGGCGATTTCATCGCGCCGAACAGACCGAACTGATCGATCGCGGCGGCGGCGAGAATTTGGCCCACCAGCACAAAGAACACCGCATTGGCCACACCGATGCGCGGCGCACTGTAGGTGATCGACAGCACATAAAACGCCACCAGTAGGCCGCCCGCGTAATAGAACGGCGATGCAACAAACCAGCCACGTTGCGGCATGCCGGCTGCGAACATCGCTATGGCCGAAATGACACCCGCAATGACGAACAGGATGAAGGCTGCCGCCCATGGACTTCCCAACTGCGCGCCCAGCTTCCCGTTCAGCGCAGCCATGATCGGGATGCCGACACCGGTCGCGAACATCAGGACAGAAAGGAGAAGATTGCTGGTCGAACTCGTCATCGTGCGGCATCCGTCATGTTGAGCGTTTATGAGACTAGAGACGCACGGGCGGGATCGGCAAAACAGCCTCTTGACATCTATACCGACTAGTCGGTATAACAGCTTTCATGAACGATGCAGCCACCCAAACCCGCATGCCGGCGGCCCGGCACAAGCTGCTGGATGCGGCCCTCGCGGTGATCCGTGAGAAGGGTTACGTCGCGAGCACGGTCGATGAACTGTGTGCGCGTGCGGGTGTCGCGAAAGGATCGTTCTTCCATCATTTCCCGGACAAGGAAGCGCTCGCAGTTGCGGCGGCGAATTACTGGTCGGAGACGACCGGCGCCCTCTTCGCGTCCGCGCCCTATCACGCGCACAAGGACCCACTGGACCGTGTCCTCGGCTACGTCGATTTCCGCCGCGCGCTTCTGAAGGGCGGCGTACCCGATTTCACCTGCCTCGTGGGAACGATGGTGCAGGAGGTCTACGAATCCCACCCAGCCATTCGTGACGCGTGCGATGCCAGCATCAGCGGCCATGCGGAAACGGTCGAAACCGACATCGCCGAAGCGATGAAAGAGCGCGGCATCTGCGAGAACTGGACCGCAAAGAGCCTCGCACTGCACACCCAGGCAGTGCTGCAAGGCGCCTTCATTCTCGCCAAGGCCAGAGGCGGCGCGGACATCGCCGTATCGAGCGTCGATCATTTGCGCCGTTACATCGAACTGCTGTTTCAAGCCCCCAACCACAAAGGAAGGAAAACGTCATGAGCAACTATCTCGCAGTCTTCGTCGGATCCAAGGACAATCCCCGGATGGGCGCGTGGATGGCGATGTCCGACGCCGAACGCAAAGCCAAGGAACAGGAAGGCATGGCTGCCTGGGGCGGCTGGATGATGAAACACAAGGACGCGATCGTCGGCGAAGGCGGTCCGCTCGGCAAGACCAAGCGCGTATCGGCCGGCGGTATCGCGGATGCCTCCAACAATCTGGGCGGCTTTGTCGTCGTGCGCGCGGACTCGCATGAAGCGGCCGCCAAGATGTTCGAGAACCACCCGCACTTTACCATCTTTCCCGGCGAGGCAATCGAAGTCATGCCAGTCATGCCCATTCCCGGGCGCTGATCAGCAACGCACGTCGACACCAATTCAAGGGAGAGAATAATGCCCGGTACCGTCCGCCTGCATCGCGTCCTCGCTACAACGCCCGACAAGGTCTATCGCGCCTTCCTCGAACCCGACGCGATGGCCAAGTGGCTGCCGCCCAATGGCTTCGTGGCCACGTCGCATCACCAGGATGCGAAAATCGGCGGCACATTCCGCATGTCGTTCCGCAACTTCACGACCGGCAACAGCCATTCCTTCGGCGGCGAATATCTGGAACTCGTCCCGAACGAGAAGCTTCGCTACACGGACAGATTCGACGACCCCAACCTGCCAGGCCAGATGGACGTCACGGTGGTACTTAAGAAAGTCATGGTCGGTACGGACATCTCGATCGTGCAGGACGGCATCCCGGACATGATCCCCGTGGAGGCGTGCTACCTGGGCTGGCAGCAATCGCTGGAAAATCTCGCAAAGCTCGTCGAGCCGCATATCCCTGACTGACGGGCCCGACTGACGGGTTATCGGAACACTCATTCACACACGTGTGAGTATTGACGCCGCCTCGCGCCGGGTCGAATGTCATCCCCAAGAACGGGGAGGCTTATGACATCGATCCGCGCGAAGGCGCCGCCCAATCCGCTCAAGGGCTGGCAGATCGACCCCGCCCATATCCGCATGGTGGGCCACGACCTCACCCGCCCGGAATGCATCCTCGCCGAGCGCGACGGTTCGCTCTGGACCGCGGACGCGCGCGGCGGTCTGATGCATATCCGCCCCGACGGCAGCCAGCGGCTCATCACTGCAGCGGGAAACACGAATACCGGTGCCGCACCCAATCTCATCGACGGCACACTTCCGAACGGCCTCGCCTTCGCGCGCAACGGCGACATCCTGATCGCCAATTTCGGCACCGACGCGCTCGAGGTGATGAGCCGCGATGGCGCGAGCCGCACGCTCACCGACAACATCGATGGCAAGCCGCTGGGCAAGGTCAACTTTGTCCTGCGCGACAGCAAGGACCGGCTCTGGATCACGATCTCGACGAAAATCAATCCCTGGCCCGACGCCATCCGCAACCATCACGCCGACGGCTATATCGCGTTGATCGACGACAAGGGCATCCGCATCGTTGCCGACGGCTTCTATTTCACCAACGAGATCCGTTTGGATGCCGGCGAGGAATGGCTCTATGCCGCGGAGACCTGCGCACGCCGTGTCACGCGCCTGCGCGTGATGCCGGACGGATCGCTTGTGGATCGCGAGGTCTACGGCCCATCCTCCCTGGGCCCCGGCCTTCTCGACGGCATCGCGTTCGACGCCTATGGCAATCTGTGGGCGACGATGATCTTCGCGGATCGGCTGGCGGCGATCACGCCCGAGGGCGAGGTGCTGACCCTGTTCGAGGATGGCGACCGCGATGCGGTGGCGCGCTTCGATGCCGAGTTCGACAGCGGCGCGGCCGTGAGTCCCGACACCATGGAAGCGACCGGCGGCAAGGTTGCGCCGTGGATGACGAGCGTGACCTTTGGCGGCGCCGGTCTTCGCACCGTCTATCTCGGTTCGCTCAAGGGCACCGCCCTGCCCTGTTTCGCGAGCCCGGTTTCGGGCCTTCCCATGATCCACTGGAATGAACGATGACAGATATTTCCCGCCGCGCGCTCGTCATGGGCGCCACCGCCATGAGCGCTGCATCGCAGGTGAGCGCAGCGACCGCTAAACAGCCGCGCGCCCTGCCAGCGGATTTTCTCTGGGGCACAGCGATCTCCGCGCATCAGAGCGAAGGCAACAACACCAACAGCGATTCCTGGCTGCGCGAGAACCTGAAGCCCACGATGTACAAGGATCGCTCCGGCGACGCCTGCGATTCTTATCACCGTTACGCAGAGGACATCGCCATCGCGGCACAACTCGGCTTCAACTGTTACCGCTTTGGTATCGAATGGGCGCGCATCGAGCCCAGCGAAGGCCATTTCTCGAACGCCGAACTCGATCACTATGCCAATGTGCTCGAGACCTGCCGCAAGCACGGGCTCAAGCCGGTCGTCACCTTCAACCACTTCACGACGCCCCAGTGGTTCGCGGAACGTGGCTGTTTCGAGGTGGCGGACGCGCCCGATCTGTTCGCACGCTTCTGCGGCAAGGCAGCCGAACATCTGGGCGAGCTGATGCACATGGCGACGACGTTCAACGAAGCCAATATCGGCCTGTTGCTGCCATTCTTTCCAGGCTACGACAAATATCGCGAATTCGCGGCCGTCACGACGGCTGCCGCCGCGAAGGCGACGGGGTCGCCGAAGTTTTCGAGCCTCGCCATCGGCGACCCCGCGATCACGACGCCTTTGCTGCAGGACGCGCATCGCAAGGGCTATGCGGCGATCAAGGCCGTGCGCGCGGATCTGCCCGTGGGCTTGAGCCTCACCACACAGGACATCCAGTCCGTCGGCGCGCCGTCGCTGGTGGAAACCTATCGCCAGAAACTCTATGGCGACTGGGTCGGCATCGCGCACACCCATGCCGACTTCATCGGCATCCAGACCTACACGCGCTTTCTGGTCGATGAAAAAGGCCTCGTCGCGCCGCCCAAGGACGCAGAGCTGACGGCTGCTGGCTACGAATTCTATCCGCCCGCACTCGCCAACACGATCCGCTGGGCGCACGCCGCCATCGGCAAGCCGATCTACATCACCGAAAACGGCATCGGCACCGACGACGACACACGCCGCATCGCGTTCATCGACCAGGCGCTTGCGGGCGTGCGCGATTGCCTCGATGAAGGAATTCCGGTGCATTCCTATCTCTACTGGTCCCTGCTCGACAATTTCGAATGGACCTCGGGCTACAGCACGCATTTCGGGCTGGTGGCCGTCGATCTCCAGACCTTCAAGCGCACGCTGAAGCCCAGCGCGCTGCACCTTGGCGCTATCGCGCGCGCGAACCGGATTTGATACCCCTCATGTTCCCGGGAATCGCGCGCTATGGCGCAACACGAATCAGGGTGCTGTCCGGCCCTGCGTTCACACCTATTTCCCGGCCTTGCGGCCGTTGACGATCACGAGCAGCGGGTTGGGTTTTGGCTCCGCGATCTTCCTGAGCGTGTTCACATCTCGATGGCGAAACGGCTCTTTCTGTCCGCGCACACTCAGCATCGTGTCCGAAATGTAGCTCCAGCTTCCGTCCGCATTGAACGTGATCTCCAGACGGTAGGAATCCGTGCGGAACGCGTATTCGAGGAAATCGGTCGAGCAGATACCGTAATTCATCGGCCCGCGCGTGGCGCTGACCACCAGCTTGCTGTCGCCGGGCTTCGCGCGGCCGGAGGCAAGCACGATCTGCCCGCGCGGAATGGTGAGGGACTGCATCACCAGCCCCGTCCCCTTTTCCCATAACCAGTAGCCAACCTGATCGTGGAAGGTGATGTCCTCTTCCGCCGTGTTGATGTGGACGTGATAGCGCAGGCCGTAAAGGAGCTGGGGCCCGTTCGCCTGGGGATCGATGGGCTGCATGTCGATGCGCTCGATATATTCGCGCCGCTCCGGCCCTTCGGCCTTGGGATTGAGATCGACGCCCTTTGCACTCTCCCAAGTACCCGCAAGCGGACGCAGCGGCCCGAGATTGGCGAGCGTGTCGGGATCGACGTCCTCCTGTTCGGTGAAAATGTCTTCGGGAAATGGGTTCATGTCCGCTGTCCTGGTGACTGTCACTTCTCGTAGAAATAATAGCAGCCGATCAGCGTTTGACGACTCTTGGGATTGTCCTCGGCCATCACCGTGACGGTGCGTTGCGGCGCGACCTCAAGATCGCACGTCTTCATGTTGTCGCTGGCCTCGCAATGCTGGAGCTTCTTGCCGAGCGCCTTTTCCATCGCGGCGCGCGCCTTGTCGAACGGCACATCGACGGTCAGCGAGAAGCCCACACCCATGCCGATGCTACCGGGGAACGCCTGGGCGATGTGCATCCCCAGAACCGACACGCTTGCCTTCGGAAGCCAGTAGGGATCGTTCTGATGCGGCGCGAACTGGCCCATGAAACGGTTGCGGAAGGCCTCGAACGTCTTGGGCTCTTTCTTGGTCCACTCGGCCCAGGAGTCCTGACACAGCGCCATGCGCGTCATGCCGGGGTCGTCGGCCGCAGACGCCGGAAAAATCGCGACGAACATTGCGACCGCCACGCCGGTGAATATCGCGCGTTTCATGGTGCCCCCAAAGAACTGTCCGGCGGAAGGTATCGTTTCGATTGCGATGGAAGACAAGACCCAAACGAACGCGCTTGCAGATTGGGAGGATACTCGTTTATAAATGATCATTCATTTATTATCCGACGAAGGTTGTGCGTGACAACGACAAAGCCGATTTTGGCTGGACAGGTTGCGCTGGTTGCCGGGGCGACACGCGGCGCGGGACGTGGCATCGCACGGGCACTGGCTGCGGCCGGGGCGTTCGTCTATTGCACGGGACGCAGTGCGGCCGGCCATCCGAAGGGCATGGACCGGCCCGAGACCATCGATGAGACAGTAGCACTCATCGCGCAAGCCGGCGGACAGGCCGTCGCTGTGCGGACCGATCACACCAACGAAGAAGAGGTGAAACGCCTCGCCGATCGCGTTCGCAGCGAAGCGGGCCGACTCGACGTGCTGGTCAACAGCATCTGGGGCGCCGATCCGATGCTGAACTGGTCGCAACGGTTCTGGGAGATAGACCTTGCAAACGTACGCGCCTATCTCGACCAGACGCTGATCAGCCATCTGATCACCAACCGCCGTCTCGCGCCGCTCATGGTCGAAGCCAATCGCGGCCTCATCGTGGAAGTGATCGACGGCCATTTCGCGGGTTATCGTGGGCACATCCTCTACGATCTGGTGAAGACATCGTTGGCGCGCCTCGCCTACGGCATGGCGATGGAGCTGGTAAGCACTGGCGTCACCGCCCTCGCCCTGTCACCCGGTTTCCTGCGCTCCGAAGCCGTGCTTGAGCATTTCGGTGTCCGCGAGCAGAACTGGCGCGATGCCATTGCCAAAGACCCGTACTTCGCCGAGTCCGAAACACCGGCGCTGGTCGGCCGTGCGGCGGCGGCGCTGGCAGCCGATCCGGACGTCCGTCGCAAGGCGGGGCTCATCCACTTCGCGTCCGATCTGGCACGGGAATATGGCTTCACCGATGTCGACGGAAACGTGCCCGACTTTCCGCGCATGTTCGACGCGAATGTGAAGGCGATGGCGTCCGCGCCGGCGCTGGACGATCAGGAGCGGTTTCTCGTCTGGGCGCGCTATTGCCAGATCCATCAAGATCCCGCGCGCCGTGACCTCGCGATGCTGCTCGCAAGCACACTCGGCCTCGAAAACTTTGGCCCAGGCCTCGCACCGGTAGAGCCGCATTCATGAGCGTTCCGGTTGCACTCGGATTCCGCGCAGGCAAAGGCGGCAGCGTCGTCGTCGGAGTCGCGCTCGAAAAGCGCGAGCCCCGCGTCGTGGTCTCCACTTTTCTTGCGACATCCGCGGATGGTGATCGCCTGTCTTTCGAGCCCTATCACGTCGCATTCGAGATCGCGCAAACCGCGGGTGCCCACGCCGATGCCGCCGCAGCCATTGCCGAAGGACGCAAGCGTCAGGACAAGCTGGCGACTGAAAATCTGAACGGCATCATCCGGCAGTCGGAGGAAACCGGATACAAACCCGTCGTCGCGGCGCTGCTCGTCAATCGCGCCGGATGGATCACCGACCTGCTGCAGTACAGCCTGGGCGCGCCCGAGCATCCGCCTGTTGCTGAAGGCCTCGCCGTGCGCGATGCGCTTCGCTTCGCATTTCGCAAAGCGGAGCTCCACGTCGCGGAGATGGACGAAAAGCTGCTTCCGGAAACGGCATCGAAAGCGCTGGACCGGTCGCCCGCCAGCATTGATGCACGGCTGCGCGCGCTTGGCGCAGCAGCCGGCAAGCCCTGGCGGAAAGAACAGAAGCTTGCCTGCCTCTCCGCCTGGCTCGCGATCGCGACGCGCTAGCCATGCCCAGACGCAAATCCATCAGCGACGACGACATCCTCGATCATGCCTTGCCGATCATGGTGGCCGCGGGCCCGGCGGGCTTCACGCTGGCCGATCTCGCAAAGGAGGTCGGCATCGCACCGGCAACCTTGCTGCAGCGCTTCGGCGACAAGCAAACCCTGATCGAGCGGGTTTTCGCCCGCGACAATGAGCGCTTCGTCGCCTGGCTCAAGACCCTGCCCGAGGGCGTGGGTGCGGACGTGGTCATCCGGATTTACAGCGACGCGACGAACCTGTTCGGCGACGATCCGAGCATGGCCGATCATCTGCTCTGGCTGCGCGAGGACATCCGCGATCCGGCGCTCAATCGCCTCGCCCGCCACAGGTTCAAACTCTTCCGCAAGGAGATCGTCAAACGGCTCCCGCCGCTGCCGATCCCGGCCAATAGGGCGGCGAGCCTTCTCGACGCGCAATATCACGGTGCCGTGGTGCAATGGGCGCTCGAACCACGCGGCAAGCTCTCCGATTTCGTCGCGCGCAGCCTGAAGGACGTGTTCCGCCTCTGCGGGCTTTAGCAGCCGCTACACGCGATCCAGCGCGAGGCGGAAGGTTCGTCTCGGCGGGTGTCCGCGTTCCTGGTACTCCTCCGTGCGAAAGACAAGGCGCGCAGGCCCGCAGGTTTCGTCATAAGAAGTGTGTTGCCGCACCGCCTGCCAGAGCGACTCCAGCTTTGCGGGTCTCAAAGCATGGGAAAGCAGGCGTTGCGCAGACGCCACGAACGCCTCGGTGCATTCGGCCACTACTTCGACATCCGCCTCGCGGAGCAACGCGATATGACGGACGCAGCCGCGCGAGCCCGAATAACTGTAGCCGCTTTGCTTCAGATAATCCGCAGGCGTCTTAGGTTTGAGAAATATCTCCAGCAAAGCCCACTGATCGTCGGCACACGCATGATAACCGCGCCAGTAGCGATGCGCCTCGCCGTCGAAGTCCGCCGCGTCCGCCGGATTCCAGCCCCGGCCTTCGAACAACTCCGGCGGGAAGCGGCCGGACCGGCTCTCGACGTGCTCGGCCATGATCCGGTCGATCTCCGCCATCGATCGGGGATTGATGAAATAGACAGCGAGCACCGCCTGAAGGCACCAGTCCCAGTCGCCGTGGAAATGCTCCATGGCCGCTTCCAGCGCGTGAGTGCGCAGCGTCTCGTCCGCCCAGCAAGCCTGCTCCGGCTGCTGTCCGCGCAGCGCATCCACGAGGAATTCACGCTGTTTGCGCGAAAACGTCCGCGCCGAGAGCCATCGCTTCAAGGAAGACATGCTCGATCCCGATTTGACCGCGTGTCACGGAAACACCGTCATTCTGCCGCTGGCCGATAAGCAAATCGTGAACGGGCTTCAGTCGATGGCCTCGATCCCCAGACGCTTCAGCTCCTCGAGACGGTCTTTCATGAGCTTGAGCTGTTCGGGCGAATGCCCCTGCCATGCCCGCACCTCGCCCACGACGCGCAGCGGCTGCTGTGTGCGATAGGATTTGGTCGGATTGCCCGGGAATTTCTTGTCGGTCAGGTTGGGGTCGTCCATGATCGGACCCGTGGGTTCCACGATGTAGATGCGGCCGGGGCCATCGCCCAGCGCTAGCTCTGCGCCCCAGATCGCCGCTTCCAGCGTCGCGGCCATATAAACCCAGCTCGCCTTCTTTCTCTGGCCATAGTTGGAACTGTAGCCGGCCGCGATCAGGTCTCCGGGTTCCAGTGCCGCTCGCGTCCCATGATAGAATGGGCCTTCGATCTCACCAGTCTCTGCCATCGGTTTGCTCCAGCGATCCCTGCGAGCCCGGTAAGCTGCGCATAAATCGCCGCGAAGCAATTCTTGAAGTTAACTCATTTGTCCCCATCTTCAGTTCAGGCGCGGGGGGACACCCTTGCTGCCAGCTCCTCCGTCCATCGCCCTACTCCCAGGTCGTCGCGCCTTTCGGGAATCCCGCGCGCTGTGCGCGCACGATGCAGAACCGCTGACCGCTTGGCGCACGCATCACGACCCAGCGCTCCATGCGCTTGTCGACCGTGGCACCCAGCTTCTCGAGGCGGGCGACTTCCGCGGGGATGTCATCGGTCTCGATGTCGAGATGCACGCGGCTTTCGTGGTCCACGCGCTGAATCTGCACGCTGATCTCGTCCGCGGGCGTTTCGAGCATGACGTAATTGCCGCGCGTGCCCGGATGATCGGGATCGATGGGACGCCCCAGCGCCCCGGCCCAGAAGCGCGCAGACGCCTGGATGTCGTCGGTGTTGCAGTCGATGAGTATTCCGTTGATGCGCGAGCGGTGCATGTGTGTTTCTCCTTTAGCATCAGTCTACTCCCCGCGGGCGCAAATAGTGTGCGAAACTCGGTTGGAACTGCAGCGTTATGAAGCGGCGATCACACCGGAGCCCCCAATGTCCGACTACACACTCTTTTACTGGTCCGTTCCGTTCCGTGGGCAGTTCGTGCGCGCGGTGCTCGCCCAAGCCGGAAAGACCTGGGATGAAGGCGGCGATGGCGCGATCTCCAAGTTGATGGCAGCGCCGGTGAAGAAGATGCCGGTGCCGTTCATGGGCCCGCCGCTGCTCATCGACCACAAGAAGGACTTCGCCATCGCGGAGATGCCGGCCATCGTTCTTTATCTGGGCGAGACGCTGGACCTTCTCCCCGCCACGCCAGAGCTGCGCGCGCTGACCATGAAGATCGTCAACGACGCCAACGACGTGATCGACGAGATCACGCTGCAGGGTGGCATGCAGATGTGGACGGAGGCGCGGTGGGAGGAATTCGTCCCGCGGCTGAAGAAATGGATGTCGTTCTGGGAAGAGACCGGCCGCCGTCACGGATTGACGAAGAATTCAGGCTTCCTGCTCGGCGGCGATACACCGGGCATCGCCGATGTCGTGACCGCAACGCTCTGGGGAACGATGACCGACCGCTTCAAGAAGATCGCCACGATCTTCACGCGCACCGCGCCGATGACCGCTGCACTAACACAGCGCATGGCCGAGACGCCTGCGCTTGCCGCGCTTGCCGCAAAGGCGCGCGAAGACTACGGCGATGCCTATTGCGGCGGCCAGATTGAGAAGTCGTTGCGGAAGGTGCTGAAGGCTTAAGCAGCGCTATAACCTAATGCATCGTTGGCGCGGCCGAGCCGTCGGACCAGTGCGCGACCGGCACCATGATGACGCTGATCGCTTCCGGCGATTCCTGGAATTGCGGGTTCAGCATCGTCGGCACGCCGGGTAGATCCGCGCCCCAGGACGTACGCGGCCCGCGCGGGAAATAGAACATCAGATGCGGCACCCAATTGTGCGCATGGTCGTTGAGAAACTGCTGTTTCGACAGCATGTAGGTCATCGCGCCGGCCTCCAGAGGCGGCAGCTTGTGCTTCTCGATGCCATCCTTGATCGAAGCGGATATCTCGGTCTTGGAGCGGCCCGCGAGCACCAGTTCCGTGCGCCGGATCGTGAAGGGAAGAATGCTGCGAACCGCCGCCGGATTGTAACACAGGGGTCCGCGCATATGCGGATTCCAGAATTGCGGAAAGTCGTAATTCGACATCCAACTGCGCTCCACGGCGCAAACGAAACCGTTGCTGCCTTTGATCGCCGTGTCGTAGCCGTGCGGCGTCAGCACCAAAACGGTTGCCTTATCCGCTATGGAGGGCGGGGCCGCGCTTTTCGCCAGCGCGATCTCGTCGGCGCGGGCCATCATGTACTGATCCACCGGAGCCATCGCCGCATAGAGCGCGGCATAGGCAGGTGCGATGCACATCAAAACGGCGCCAAAAACGGCCGCGGTCCGCGAAGCCACCCATCCCATCATTGCCCCCTCTCCAACAACAGAGGCGAACTGTCATGCACCTCCACTGTGCCTCACAAGTCACATTCCTGCGATCAGGCGACTAACCCTTCAGATACCCCACCACGAGCCGCGTTGCATCTTCAGTCAGCGCGTCCATCGCCCCATCCGAAAGCGAATGATGAAGCACTGCAGCGTGCGTCAACGCCTCGATCGCGGTCACGCACACAAAGGACGCGAGGTCCAGGTCGGCAACGCGCAACTCGTCGCGATGGCGTTCGAGATAGGCCTTGAACAGCGCATAGTTCTCGCGACTGAAGGCTTCATGTTTCTCGAGCTTTCCCACGCGCGGGATCTGCTCCGCTAGCACGCGATGCAGTCTTGGATCAACGCGATGGGCCTCGATGGCGACAGCGATAAGCTTGCGCACCGCGGACCCGACAGGCTGGGTCATGACCTCCGCCAGCTCCTTGCGGACGGTCTGCAGGATCTCCTGCTGGTGGCGTTCGATCACGGCCGTAACAAGGGCTTCCTTGCTCGGGAAATACTGGTAGAGCGAGCCGACGCTCACACCCGCCACCTCTGCAATCCGATTGGTGCTGGCCTTGTCGAAACCTTCGCGAACGAGAATGCGAGCGGTCGCCTCGATCAGCGCGTCCACCGTCGCGCGCGAGCGCTCCTGGGACGCGTCTTTCCTGGGTTTCGTGGCCGGCCTCGACGCCATGCTCCGCGTTCCAAATGCGAGTACAAAAAGCGAGTTATCACTCATATTATCTGCTTCAGGCGCTGATGACAACGCAAATTGGAAGGACAATGCCATGCAGGAGACGCTGCAACGCCTGTTCCAATACAAAGCCTGGGCCAATGACGAGCTGCTGAACGCGCTCGCGAAGCTTGGCAGCGAATCCCCTGTAACGAACCTGGCGATCAAGGCCCTAAGCCACAGCCATGTCGTCGACCGGATCTTCGCCGCGCACATGAAGCACGAGATGCACGGATACAACTCGGCGAATTTGCGCGAAATGCCGGCGCTGGACGATCTGGCTGCGGACATCCGGGCGAGCGACCAGGACTATATCGACTACGTTTCTGCGCTCGATAACAGGCAATTGGCCGAAAATATCCGCTTCACCTTCACGGATGGCGCCCCGGGCTATATGTCGCGCGAGGAAATGCTCATGCACGTGATTACGCACGGCGTCGGCCATCGCGGGCAGGTCAGCGCGCTGATGCTGCTCAATTCGCTCCCGCCGGCAGCCGACGGTTTCACGACCTATCTGCACCAGGCCGAGGCGCCGTCGCGAAGACGGGCTGCTGCTTAGGCGCCGTTAAGACGCAAAGAGCCGGGCGAGACGCCCGGCTCTTCTGCTTTCTGCAATTGCAGTGAGTATCAGTGGCCCATCTTCATGCCATTCATGCTCATGGCGTTCATTTCCTGCGAACCGAAGAACAAGAAGAAATTCGACGGCGCCTCGATCGCATCGCCCGCTTTGATCGCGGCATCGAGCGTAGCCTCGGACGTGATACCGCTCGAGCCGTCTTGCGGCGGCCAGTCGCTCTGCTTGAGCACCAGCACGGGAAGCACCTGCCACCATACGGCACCGAAATCGATGGCCTCGTCGTCGAGCACATGGCTGTGGTTCGGCGTCGGCACGAACACGTTCGCCGTCGGCGGATTGCCGATCAGCCCCAGCGCCGCGAGCACGGGCGCCAGATCGACGCGCGATGCATGCATCGTGCAGGTACCCGGCTTCTCGCCGGGATCGGGGCACTGCGCATAGACGAGCGGCTTGGCCTTGAACGCCTCTGGCAGCGCGCCGAAAAGCTGGATGAGCGTCTGTCCGAGCGTGACGCCACAGATCGTCCCGGGCACGACATCCTTGCAGGAGATCGCATCGTTCGGATTCTGGTCGTTGTCGGCCGAGAACATCGGGATCAGGACATAGAGCGGTTCGGTCGTCATCGTGGCCTTGCCGACCTGCCCCGGCGGATTGATCGTGGGGTCGGTGCCGGCCTGGCAGATGGGAATCTGCATCTCGTTCGGATCGCTGTCCGCCTTCTTGTGGTCGAAATCCTGATCCGCTTTCGGCTGATCGACACAGTCGAAGTTCTGCGTGTAGGTAAAGACAAGCCGCTTGCCCGCGCCGAAACCTTCGGTCTGGTTTTTGCGCAGAGAACCTGCGTCGGCTGCGGAAACCGATGCGAGTGCGAACAGGATCAGTGCTCCGCGGAAAATTTTGCTCATTGGCTCCTCCATAGGGCGTTACGCGCACGGACTACGTGTCGCGGGAGGACGCGGATCACATTGCTTCGTAAAAACGATCGCGAATTAATCCGCGATCTTCGTCAGCACGAGCGTTACTGCGTAAATTTACGGACGATGCGACACATCGTATTGGGAGTGACCGTTCGTCGATAACCGCTCACGACAAAAACCGCACCACCGGCGAGCCGCAGCTTCTTGCGCACAAATCCGCCTCGATTTCGGCCCGCTCGAGCAATTGCGCAAGCGACATCAGGTTGCGCTCCCGCGACAGCCGGGTCATCTCTCGAAGATATTCGGCGATATGTTGCGCCAACTCTGTCGCGGAAAGTTCAAACATCGGGTCTTCCATGGCGGGCTCTCAACAAGGCCGCGTCACGGGCCGCGCCGCGGAGCGGTCGAGCACGCCGGGACGATCCCAATGCCCCTCCGGCCGTATCAGCACCATGGGATCGCCATGGATCGTGAGAGCATCGGGATGCGGTGCGAGCGTCTTGCGCATCTCGGTGTAATCGTGATCGGAGAACTGGAATGGCGCATTGCGCGCGGTTTCCTCGTAACCAAGTCTGGCCCAGAATCTCTGGATGCGCTTCTGCGGGTGACCATAGAGAAGGTTGAAGCCTTTGCGCCGCGCGAGGTTTTCGACGAACTCCACAAGCCTGTATTTCAAAACGGTGGTGCGGTATTGCGCGAGCACGGACAATCTCTCGATCTTCGCAAAATTTCCGAAGTACCGGACGCGGGCACAACCCGCCGGTTCGTCTCCGACAAATCCAAGGACGTGCGTTGCGCAATGATCGTTGCCGTCGAACTCTTCGGAATAAGGACACTTCTGTTCGCCCATGAATACGATCGCGCGGATGGCGCGAACCTGTTCGAGCTGTTCGCTCGTCGCGACCGCGACGATGCGAATATCGGGCGACGGAGAAACCGACTTCTTGTGAGAATAACCGGCCTTGAAGACGTGCAGTCCCCCGATGCAGTCGTCCTCCGGCGAAACTGGCCGCATACCGGAAAACCTTCCCGCCTTACGGCCGGCCTCGGTGGCTAGCGTCGCGTAGTGCGGAATACCGGCGTAGCGCCCAAGTGCTCGGGCAAGCATCGGCCTGAAGACGTCCAGCTTTTTCTCGGCAACGATGGCCCAGAGATGCACGCCTGCCGGTGTCTCGCCAAACCTGCACAGCAGCGAGAGGTCCGGCTGCCGGAGATTTATCGTCCTGTCGTGGAGCGCCTTGTGCCCCGCTTCGTTGAACATAAGCTGGGTGTAGAACCCGACCAGGCGATGAGTTCCATCACGCTGCTCGAACAGTCCCCAGAACGAATCTGGATTGCGATGCTGGACCGCACGGAACGTTTCGAGAGACGCCGCATCCTCGGAAATCCGCCCGTGCAGGAGCACGGAGGCCTCCGCCAGCCAATTCTGGTCTACCCGGCCGAAGCCCAATCCGGAGGGCAGAAGTTCAAATTCGTTCCACTCTTCAGAGCTGCCCTTTCTGAACCCCTTGTAAGCATTCCCTTCTGACATCGCCCGCTCCCCATTAGAATTTTGCCAGCGCACTGATTCCACCTCGCGCGAAGCAAGGGTGGGCGACTTGGGAGAGGTCGGGGAGCTTCTAAACGCGTTACAGGGGGAACGAAAATGTATCCAGCCGCAGGGCTTGCCAACCGGCAGGAACCAAACTGGGATGACTATCGGATTTTCGCGGCCCTCGCCAAACAGCGCAGCTTTGGACAGGCCGCCAAAGCCCTTCGGCTTTCCAAGCCGACGATACGGCGCAGGATCGAAAGTTTGGAATCGTCAATAGGGGTACCGCTTGTCGACCGTGGCGCGACAGGCATCGTGCTGACACAAGATGGGAAGAACATCGCGGACATGGTTGAAGCGATGGCGATGATCTCTGAACGCACCATGTCGCGCGTCCGGCAGGTCGATGGCGAGATCAGTGGCGAGTGCAAACTGGTGCTAGGGGAAGGGTTGGCGACCGCGTGGTTCATTCCCCACTTCCTCGGCATCTTCGGCGATCTCTATCCGCGCATTGTCGTACGTTTGGGGTCTGCGCCCGACAGCGACAAGATCGCGATTCCGCCATTCGATATCCAGGTCCGATATGCACCAACGCACGACGAAAACCTCTTGCTGTTTCGTGCAGCGACATTTCACTTCACCTACTTCGCGTCACGAAAATATCTGGAGCGGTTTGGAAGGCCGGCGTCGCGCGACGAACTCAGCCATCACCGTCTCGCCGATATCACGCCGTCGTTTGGCGGCGAATCCGGGATCATGGCGCAGTATTCGAACGCCACCGCACTCGGACGGCCGCATTTCTACACCAATTCGGGAAACATCCTGCTGCAATCGGTACTGGCCGGGCAGGTTATCGGCCTGCTTCCGAGCTACACATTCGTGACGGCGCCGGATCTCGTACCGATCATACCCGATTATCATTTCGAGACCGGGCTGTTCGTCTATTTCTCGGATGCAGCGTCGGGTAAGAAAGCCACGCGTGTAATGATCGACTTCCTGCGTAATGTCGTCTTCGACAAGCAGCGAATGCCCTGGTTCTCCGAGACCTATCAGCCACCTTCCGAGAGCTGGCACCCGACGTTCGCGGATCTGACGGATGCGGCGAGCAAATACATTCCGCCGTCCAACGGACACAGGAAATGATTACGCAATGACGCGCATTCTGTTACAGGACACAATTCGGATTCTAAGGGAAAAGAAATGGCCGACCACTCATCTGAAGACCCGCATCCCCTCGATATCGCTCTTGGCGCACGCGTGCGATTGCGTCGCAAAGAACTCAAAATGTCCCAGGATCAGCTCGCCCGGTCTCTCGGCATAACCTTCCAGCAGATTCAGAAGTACGAGCACGGCACCAACCGGATCAGCTTCTCCCGGCTCGTGGAAATTTGCGAGGCGCTGAAATGCAGCGTGGCCGATCTCATCAGCGATATCGACAAGACCAAGCCGTCCAAGCCGAGGCTCAGACACATCACCTATCTGACCGCGCCGGGCGCAACCGATCTGATGGACGCCTATAGCCGGCTGAATTCTCAGACACAGCGGCGTGCCATTTTGAATCTCGCGCGCCAGCTTTCCCGGCAGGAGGGCAAAGCCTGATCGCTGCCCGCTCTTGAGTCAGGCGGGTCTTGCGGATTTGTGAATGTTTAGGCCGTTATCTCTCGGCTGTCCCTTTTTATTGCGCTCATGTAATCTTCGGCCGTCTCATGTTTTGGGGGGTACCGATGCGTTCGACGGCGACTTTGCTCTCCGCACTTTTCGTCACGGCGATTTCCTGCGCCTCCGCATCGGCCAGCACGTTCGCGACGCTTTTCAAGTTCTCATCCGAGACGGCGGAGAATCCCCACGGAACGGTTTTTCGCGACAAGGACGGCGCGCTGTACGGCACCGCCTATTTCTTCGGGCCGGGAGGTCGCGGCGTCGTCTTCAAGCTGTCGCCGCCCCCCGAAGGCAAGACCAAGTGGAGCTACGATATCCTCTACAGCTTTACGGACGGGCTCGGCGGAGCGGGTCCCATCGGGGCTTTGGTGAAAGACAGTTCCGGTGCACTCATCGGAACTGCCCTCCAGGGCGGTACCGAAAACTATGGCGTGATATTCAAACTGACTCCGCCCGGCAAGGGTCAGACCCAATGGGTTGAAAGTGTGATCCACAATTTCTCGGCATCCGAAGGAAATCCGAGCGGCGATCTCTTGCAGGATCAAAACGGAAATCTCTACGGCACCTGCGACTACAGCTCGTCGGCGCAGACTTATGGCCAGGTGTTCCGCCTCACGCCACCCCAGGGCCAGGGCGATTGGACCGAGGATGTTCTGTATGTCTTCCAGGACCGGAACGATGGCTATCTTCCAAGCCCCGGCCTTGCAGGCGACGGGACCGCCCTTTTTGGAACCACCCGCTATGGCGGGCCGGCGGACCTCGGCACGGTGTATCAGCTTTCTCCACCGGAGTCGGGAAACGGTCCCTGGACCAAAACCGTGCTTCACACTTTCGCAGGCGCAGACGGCGCCTCACCCTTTGCCGGTGTGGTCGAGAAAAACGGCAAATTGTTCGGTACGACGTCGCACGGCGGCGACCTCGATTACGGCGTGGTTTTTCAACTTGCTCCGCCCAAACCCGGACACACGGATTGGAAGGAAACGGTGATCCACAGCTTTACCGGCGGCTCCGACGGTCGCGCCCCCTATGAAGAACTCACCATCGGCAAACGGGGAACGCTTTACGGCGGAACAGTTGGGGGCGGAGGCTTCAGCAAGTACGGACACGGCACAATATTCAGCCTTACGCCGCCAGCCGCGGGCCAATCGCAATGGACCGAACAGATCCTGCACGGCTTCAACGACCGCGATGACGGCAACAGCCCCGCGCGGGTCTGGTTCGACAAATCCGGCACGATTTATGGCGTGACCCAGTATGGTATGTCTCACAACACGGGCTCGGTGTTCCAGCTGACGCCGTAAGCGGTTCGACTCGATCGGCGGATTTCAGAATCTGAATAAGGACTCCGGCGCGCCGTACGTCGAATATCTCTGGAGTTTGGTGTGGCATGGGGCCGGGCAGTTTGCCCGGCTCAAGGAGGGAAGATATGTTGAAAACACGGATCATCTGTTGCGCGGCGCTGGCAACCTTTGGCTTGGGTCTGCCGGCGAGCGCCAAGACGACATACACGACGTTCGACCCGCCGCAATCCATGTACACCTATCCCATCAGCATCCAGGCCGGCGCCATTGCGGGATATTTCCAGGACAATGATGGCTACATTCACGGCTTCGTGCGGGCCGCGGGCGGAACGATCACGACCTTCGATCCTCCAGCATCCAACGGTACTTACATCACCGGCATGAACGGTGACGGCACGATTGTGGGCTATTACGACGACAGCAACTATCTGGGCCACGCCTTCCTGCGCGCGCCGGACGGCACAATGACCGATATCGTGCCGAACAACACCGTCGCCAGTTACGCCTACAGCATCGATCAAAAGGGCGATATCGCCGGATATTACAAGGACAACACCGCCCACTGGCATGGCTTCGTGCGCAAGCCCGGCGGCAAGATCAAAGCCTTCGACATCGCCGGTGCAAGCTTCATGCTCCTGTACGGGATGAACAAGGGTGGCGACGTCACGGGCTTCTACCGCGACAACGCCGACGTGACCCATGGTTATGTCCGCACCGCCAACGGCACGATCACGACCTTCGATCCGTCGGGCTCAACCTTCACTTCGCCCTACGCCATCAACGATGACGGCACGGCTACGGGCTACTACATGGACAGCACCGGCACAGCCCATGGTTTCGCGCGGGCAGCGGATGGAACCATCACATCCTTCGACGCGCCCGGCGCAATCTCGACCTACGCCCAGGGCCTGAACAACGCCGGCGAGATCGCCGGATACTACATCGACAGCGACTACGCCGCGCACGGCTTTGTGCGGTCGCGCGCCGGAAAGATCACAACCTTCGATCCGCCGAATTCGACCGGGACATGGGCCCAAACCGTCGACAGCAGCGCCGTGGACCACCACGCCGCGATCGGCTTCTACGACGACAGCAGCAACCGCGCCCACGGCTACGTGCGGAGCAAGTGAACAAATCAATATGGGGACAGGGATTCCTGTCCCCATATTCCCAATAAGCTCTATGGCAAGCGCACCTTTGTTCCGCCCAGGGCATTCGCGGCCGCGGCGAATTCGCGGTCGAAGGTGACGAAGGCTTCACAACCTTCGGCCTTCGCCAGGTGCAGGCCGTCGGCAAAGTCCACGCCCTTCTCCATCCAGCCGAGCGCCTTCGCCGCCACAGCGGCATCCTCCAACATCACACGTGGGAGGCCCGCGAAATCTCGCAATGCCTTCGCACATGCTGCTGCGGAAAATCCGTAGACACTGCGCAACACCCATTCGGTTTCGAGCAGCACGGTGAGGGAGACAAACGTGTCGTTGCCGTCGATCGTCCGCCGCGCCCGGATGGCCTGCGCCGGATCGTCGCCCACCAAATAGCGGACGATGAGATTAGTATCGATGGCGAGCATGCCGCCGTTTCGCCTCCGCGGCGATTCCCGCCTTCATGTCTCCGAGCGATTTTGCCCCGCCCTTCCAGGGGAGCGAACCGAACACTTCCTTCGACTGGGTCGGTGCGAAGGCGGGCTTTTCCGTGAGCAGTACCCCTTCCGGCGTGTCTTCCACCACAAGTTCGGTACCGGCGGACCATCCCCGGCGTTCGCGCACAGCGCTTGGCAGGACCACCTGCCCTTTGGTCGAGACGGTCGTGGTCGGTTTCGGTCCTTTCCGCATGACATTTTCCTAGGGTAAGACGGAAGTAAGATATGGTTTCTCGCGCCAAATGACAACCGGGGGCAGAACGCCGCAAAATCGCCGAAGAGGCGAGGCCATTTCCGGCTTGCTCCCGGGGCGACTCGCGTCTAAACGGTCCCCTTAACCTGCAATTTGGCCGGCCCGGCGCGCAAACCTGCCCGCGTGCCCGATTACGCGCGAGACACGATGCCCAAACGCACCGATATCCACACTGTCCTCATCATCGGCGCGGGGCCCATCGTCATCGGCCAGGCCTGCGAGTTCGACTATTCCGGCGTCCAGGCGTGCAAGGCGCTGCGCGAGGAAGGCTATCGCGTGGTGTTGGTCAATTCGAACCCCGCCACGATCATGACCGATCCGGGCACGGCGGATGCGACCTATATCGAGCCGATCACACCAGAATTCGTCGAAAAGATCATCGCGCGCGAACGCGCGAACGTTCCGCGCGATCGTGTGTTCGCGCTCCTGCCGACCATGGGCGGACAGACAGCGCTCAACACCGCGCTCAGCTTGCGCAAGCGCGGCACGCTGGAGCGCTATGGCGTAGAACTCATCGGCGCGAGCGCAGAAGCCATCGACAAGGCGGAGGACCGCGAGCTCTTCCGCCGGGCGATGATGAAGATCGGCCTCGAGGTTCCGCGCGGCGTCACGCTGAAAGGCGAGCTGCGCCACCGCAAAGACGCCGACGGCAACTTCCTCTACGACGCGCAGAACAATCCTGTCATGGGACTCGCGCCGGATTCCAAAGCGGGCGCCAAGGAAGCGCTGAAGCTCGTCGGCCTGCCCGCCGTCATCCGGCCGAGCTTTACGCTTGGCGGCACCGGCGGCGGCATCGCCTACAACCGCGAGGAATACTTCGCCATCGTCCAGGCCGGTCTTGAAGCCTCCCCCACCAACGAAGTGCTGATCGAGGAATCGGTGCTCGGCTGGAAGGAATTTGAGATGGAAGTCGTGCGCGACAAGGCCGACAACGCCATCATAGTGTGCTCAATCGAGAACATCGACGCGATGGGCGTGCACACCGGCGATTCCATCACCGTCGCGCCCGCGCTCACGCTGACCGACAAGGAATATCAGCGCATGCGCACCGCCTCCATCGCGGTGCTGCGCGAGATCGGTGTCGAGACCGGCGGCTCCAACGTGCAGTTCGCGGTCAATCCCGCCGACGGGCGCATGGTGGTGATCGAGATGAACCCGCGCGTGTCGCGGTCTTCGGCGTTGGCGTCGAAGGCGACCGGATTTCCCATCGCCAAGATCGCGGCCAAGCTCGCGGTCGGCTACACGCTCGACGAACTCGACAACGACATCACCAAGGCGACACCCGCCTCCTTCGAGCCGACCATCGACTACGTCGTCACCAAGATCCCGCGCTTCGCGTTCGAGAAATTCCCCGGCGCCGAGCCGCTGCTCACCACCTCGATGAAATCGGTCGGCGAAGCGATGTCGATCGGGCGGACGTTTCCGGAGTCGCTGCAGAAGGCGCTGCGTTCCTTGGAAACCGGGCTCTCCGGCCTCGACGAAATCGATCTGCCGGGCGACGAGACCGCGATCCGCGCCGCCCTCGGCCGCGCAACGCCAGACCGGCTACGCGTTGCTGCACAGGCGATGCGGCTGGGCTTCCCCCTCGAAGAAATTGCGGCGATCACCAAATACGATCCGTGGTTCCTGGGCGAGATCGAAGCGATCCTGCAAACCGAAGACGATGTCCGCGCGAACGGCCTGCCGGACGAGGCCAAATCGCTGCTCCGTCTGAAGTCCATGGGCTTCTCCGATGCGCGGCTCGCGAAGCTCACCGGCCAAAACGAAAACGACGTGCGCGCGCTGCGCACCCGCCTCGGCGTGCACCCGGTCTTCAAGCGCATCGACACGTGCGCCGCCGAGTTCGCGGCACTCACGCCTTATATGTATTCCACCTACGAGACGCCGGTCGGCGACGCGTCGGAGTGCGAGAGCCGCCCGACCGACAAGAAGAAGATCATCATCCTCGGCGGCGGCCCCAATCGCATCGGCCAGGGCATCGAGTTCGACTATTGCTGTTGCCACGCAGCTTTTTCACTCTCCGCGCAGGGCTATGAGACCATCATGGTCAACTGCAATCCGGAGACGGTTTCGACCGACTACGACACCTCCGACCGGCTCTATTTCGAGCCATTGACCATCGAAGATGTGCTCGAGATCGTGCGCGTCGAAAAGTCGAAGGGAACGCTGGTGGGCGTGATCGTGCAGTTTGGCGGCCAGACGCCGCTCAAGCTCGCGAACCGGCTGGTGGAAGCCGGCGTGCCGATCCTCGGCACCAGTGCCGATGCCATCGACCTCGCCGAGGACCGCAAGCGCTTCCAGGTCCTGCTCAACGAACTCGGCCTGAAGCAGCCGCGCAACGCGACGGTCATGACGCCGAACGAAGCCATCGCTGCCGCGCGCGAGATCGGCTATCCAGTGATCCTCAGGCCGTCCTACGTGCTCGGCGGACGCGGCATGGTCGTCGTCAACGACGAGGCGCAGCTTCGCCAGCAGGTCGTCTCCGGCGAGCTGTTCCGAATCTCCGGAGACAACCCGGTCCTGATCGACGGCTTCCTCTATCGCGCTACCGAGATCGATGTCGACGCGATCTGCGACCACGCGGGCGACGTGTTCATCGCCGGCATCATGGAGCACATCGAAGAAGCGGGCGTTCATTCGGGCGACTCCGCCTGCTCGCTCCCACCGCATTCGCTGAAGAAGGAAACCGTCGCCGAAATAGAGCGCCAGACCGTAGCCCTCGCCCGCGCGCTGAACGTCCGCGGACTGATGAATGTGCAATATGCCGTTCAAGGCAGCGACATTTACGTGCTCGAGGTCAATCCGCGTGCCAGCCGCACGGTGCCTTTCGTTGCCAAGGCCATCGGCCTGCCGGTCGCAGCCATCGCCGCGCGTGTCATGGCGGGCGAGACGCTGGTGTCGCTGAACCCTGCGCGTCCCGCACCGAAGCACATCTCCGTCAAGGAAGCCGTGATGCCGTTCGCGCGCTTTCCGGGCGTCGACGCGGTGCTGGGGCCGGAGATGCGATCTACGGGCGAGGTCATGGGACTCGACGAGAATTTCGGCCGCGCCTTCGCCAAGAGTCAGATCGGCGCCGGCCTGCGCCTTCCGGTGGACGGCAACGTCTTTATCTCGCTCAAGAACGACGACAAGGACGAAGCCATCGCGCCGGCACGCGCGCTTGTCGACATGGGTTTCAAGTTGGTCGCGACGCGCGGCACCGCCAAGACGCTTGAAGACGCAGGCTTGCCGGTCACCCGCATCAACAAGGTGCTGGAGGGCCGCCCGCATGTCGTCGACGCGCTCAAGAACGGCGATATCCAGCTCGTGTTCAACACGACCGAAGGCATGCAGGCGCTGGCCGATTCCGCCTCGATCCGGCGGACGGCAGTCACCATGAAAGTCCCCTACTACACCACGATGGCGGGCGCGGTTGCGGCAACCGAGGCCATCGCAGCGCTCAAGGGCGGCTCCCTTGAAGTTGCTCCCCTCCAGTCTTACTATTGACCCGTACTCGCCCATCCGGGGACAGAAAAGCCCAGGCGTTACAAAGGTTTAGGAACAGGCTCGAGGACATCCGCATCGGCCGGGGCGCAAGGCCCAGCCGAACGGGTGGTTTTTGCATCTATCAGGATTTGAACTGCCATGGAACGCATTCCCATGACCGCCGACGGCTACAAGGCCCTCGAGCATGAGGTCAACGAACTGAAATCCGTGGAGCGCCCGTCGATCATCAAGATGATCGCGGAGGCCCGCGCGCATGGCGATCTCTCGGAGAACGCCGAATACCATGCTGCGAAAGAACGCCAGGCCTTTGTCGAAGGCCGTGTGATCGAACTCGAGGACATGCTGGGTCGCGCCGAGGTGATCGACGTCTCTAAGCTTTCCGGGACGACCGTGAAATTTGGCGCCACGGTGACGATGGTGGACGAAGACTCCAACCAGAAGCGCAAGTACCAGATCGTGGGCGACCACGAGGCCGACGCCACCAAGGGCCGCATCTCCATCTCCTCGCCGATCGCGCGCGCGCTCATCGGCAAGGCGAAGGGCGACACAGTCGAGGTCGCGGCCCCCGGCGGCGCGCGCTCCTACGAAGTCCTGAAGGTCGAGTTCGTCTGAGCCGCGATCAGGCTTTCCCGCTTTGGTTCTGAACGTCGGCGATCAGGTCGATGATCATTGGCCGTACTTTCTCCACATGCGCGAGGATTCGCGGCGGCGTGGCGTCGACATACGCCACAAAGCGGGCAATCAGATCTTTGGCGGCAACGGGCCCGACGTCTTTGACGTGCTGATCGACTTTCTGCTTGGCATCCAAATACTGGCTGTGGAAGGTGCCGATCTGCTGGCACATCAATTCATCGATCGGGCCGATGGACTGGCAGGGATGGAGCGGGAGTCCACCCATCGCCGCCTGCGTTGCCCGGTCGAGCGGGAGATAGACGATGTTCCAATCGTCATAGGGCAAGAGGTTCATCAATCGGATCAGCCATTGCCCCAACGGTCCGTTGAAGACCGGCTCTGCCAATATGAAGAACGGGCGGATGGCATTATGGCCGTGCGTTCGCATCAGCTCCGTTTCGATTTGCGTCCGGCGCGCGTCCTGCCTTGCCAGGGATTCTTTGACCCGCCGGTCGAATTCGGCGGCATCGGGAATGACATTGGCAGGGTGGTTGAGATCGATCCCGAGGGTTCTCAGCATGTCGCCATGTTTTCCGGCAAAGACCGCTTCCCCGAAAACGCGCCTCTTTCCATCTGAATCGAGGGGAAGCTCCTGGCGGCTGGTGCTTTGCGCGGCAGCCGGTGTTACGCGCTTGCCAAACATTTGAGCCCCTCATTTGCGAAAGCGCCTCAACTTGCCAGAGGGGCGGTAAGGGTGGAGTTAATTGATGGCGTGAAACTGCGCCTATCGGAGGACGGGCAGGCTTTCTTCGAATCGGCATTTCGGTCAGGGTTACCAACCACATACGAACGTCGAGTTGGGGATGGGCACGCAGCGATTGGAAGCCTTTACCGATGGCGTCATCGCCATCGTTATCACGATCATGGTGCTCGAGATCCGCGTGCCGCCCGGCGCGACGCCAGCCGCGCTGTGGCAAAGCGTTCCGATCCTGCTGACCTACATGCTCAGCTTCGTGAATGTCGGCATCTTCTGGAACAACCATCACCATATGCTGCATGCGACCTCGAAGGTGGACGGCCGCGTGCTGTGGGCGAACCTGGCTCTGATCTTCTGGCTGTCGCTCGTTCCATTCGTGATCCGCTGGATCGACGACACCGGGTTCCGCTCGCTGCCGGTCGCTTCTTATGGCGCGGTCCTGGTAATGGCCGCTGCCAGCTATCTTCTGCTCGAATGGGCGATCATCGCCTGCAACGGACCAGATTCGCCACTGGCCACCGCCATCGGCTCCAGAGGGAAAGAGTACATTTCGCTGGCGGCCTATTTGACGGGGATCGTTTTGGCGTTCTGGCAACCCTGGGCCGCGATCGCCATCTACGTCACGATTTCGGCAGCGTGGTTCCTGCCGGATCGGAGGATCGAGATGTTGAAGGACGCGCGGAAGGACCGTATTTGAAAGTTCGCGCATGAGAACGGCAACATTCGCATTCGCCGGCCTGCTGGTTTCCGCGTCACCAAGCGCGCATGCCACCACCTCTTCCAACGCGATCTCCGCCATCGCCAGCCAATTTGACACCCATTCCGTCATCCAGCTCGGCGAATTGCATCGCAGCCTGCAGATCCATAGCTTCATCCAGCAGATGCTCCACGACCCGCGCTTTATCTGCCGTGCGGACGATGTGGTTGTCGAATTCGGCAATTCGCGGCTGCAGAAGCTGGCGGACACCTACACGTCCGGCGGCACGCTCGGCGAAGCACAGATTGCGAGCATGTATCGCGAGACATCGGTGCCGCTGACCTGGAACACGCCGGTCTATCGGGCTGTCTACGACACGGTCCGCGATATCAACTGGCAGCATCTCTGTCCGCATTCCGTGCGGCTTGTGCTTGCCGACGCGCCGCTCGACTGGTCGAAGGTGAAAACCGCGAAGGACATCGAGCCTTTTGCCGACCGCGACACCGCCATGGCCGATACGGTGGAGCGCGAGGTGATAGCGAAGCATCATCACGCGTTCCTCATTACCGGCGAATTCCATGCCGAGAAGAAGACCAACGATGAAGCAGACGGTTTGCGCACGGCACAGATCATCGAGAAGCGCCATCCCGGCAGCCTGTTTTCCATCGTGACGGTGCCCTCGCCCACCGCTGCCGCGGCGCTCCACTTAGGACAAGCACCGAGCTTTAAGGCTGTGCGTGGTAGTGATATCCCACACGCACCCTTTGCTATGACGAAAGAGGACTGGACCGCCGAAAAACGAGTGTCTCCCAAGGGCTTCACCATCGGTGACGTCGTCGATGGTGTTCTCTATGTCGGCGGCAATGCCAGTCTGTTCCCCTCACCCGAAATCTATCTCGACAAAGCCTATGCCAAGGAGCTGCGCCGCCGCGCCACCATCGTCCGCGACATGAGCGGCCAGGATTTCGCCGCGGTGGTGGACGATCTCGTCAAGGAAGGCCGCGACCAGGCGGCGCTTGCCAACCCTCCACCGCCCGGCAAGCGCTAACCGCGCCGCGCGATCAGCGCGCCCATCTCGGCAATCTCCGTAAAGCGGCCATCGGGCGAGAGCTCCACGAGTGCCGCGCGCAGATCGGCTTCGAACGCAGCCCGACGTTCGCCGAGCTTGTGCGGCGCCGAGGTCGAGAGCGAATAGGCAAGGCCGACGATGTCGTCCGCCGTGCGCGCGCGGCGCACGACCACGGTAATGCGCACAAGGTCCTTAAACTTCGACTCCAGCAAATAGGATTCGTGGGTGCGGTAGGTGCCGCTCTCGCGCTCGCGGATGTGCGGCTCCTCGGCACGTCCATAGCGGCGGCCGACCTCTTCGAGCTTGCGCCGCCATGCGTTCTCCCTCGTGCGTGGATGTTCGTCGTCGAACAGGGCAACCGCGCCGCCCGGTACGATAAGTGCATCGAGAGCCGCAAGCGTCGCGGTGCGATCCGTCCAGTGAAACGAACGCCCCATGATGGCCAGTTTGAACGGCCCGATACCTGGCGGAAGATCAAACGAGCTTCCCCGTTTCAACTCTATCGCGACACCAGCCGCCTCCGCGGCGGCCGCTGCGGCTTCCAGCATGTTGGGCTCCGGATCGACGCCGAGCACCTCCATGCCGAGTCGCGCAAACGGAATCGAAAGCGTGCCCGGCCCGCAGCCCAGATCGAGCACCGCATCTCCCGCGCTAAGGCCGGTTTCCGTCTCAACACGGACGATCAACCCTTCCGGGTAGCCAAGCCGGTATCGCTCGTAAAACGGCACGGTGGTGCGGAACCGGTGCGGGTCGTAGTTCGCCTTTGTGTCGGTCATTGGGGCGTGGCACTTTGCTTTGAAACACAGGGCCTTATACTACGGCGCGCCGCACCGGGCTGGAATCAATGGCAAATATCGCGCTTGTCGATGACGACAAGAATATCCTTGCATCCGTCAGCATGCTGCTGGAGCAGGAGGGCTATCATGTCCGCACCTTCTCGGACGGCGCTTCCGCGCTGACGGGACTGACGGCGACGCCGCCCGACCTCGTGATCCTGGATATCAAGATGCCGCGCATGGACGGCCTCGAACTGCTGCGCCGCCTGCGCCAGAGCGGTGACCTGCCCGTGATCCTCCTGACCTCGAAGGACGAGGAGATCGACGAGCTGATGGGGCTGAATGCCGGCGCCGACGATTACATCCGCAAGCCCTTCTCCCAGCGCCTCCTCCTGGAGCGCGTGAAGGCCGTGCTACGCCGTGCCGATCCGCACAAAGCGGCCGCCGGCGGCCCGGAGGCCAAGAAGGAAGCGCTGGTGCGCGGCAAGCTCGCGCTCGACCCGCAGCGCCATGAATGCACCTGGGACGGAAAGCCGGTGCGGCTCACGGTTACGGAATTCCTGATCCTCCAAAGCCTGGCCCAGCGCCCGGGCTTCGTGAAAAGCCGCGACAGCCTGATGGACGCGGCCTATGACGATCAGGTCTATGTCGACGACCGCACCATCGACAGCCACATCAAGCGCCTGCGCAAGAAGTTCAAGCAGGTCGACGACAATTTCGATGCCATCGAGACGCTCTATGGCGTCGGCTACCGATATCGCGAGGCCTGACCTGCCGGGCTTTCAGCCATGAAGGTTCCGTTTGAGCGGCGGCGCGCGCGCTATTCGGCCCTGACACGGCGCATCGTGCTGGTGAATGCCGGCGTGCTGCTTGTCCTCATTGCCGGCGTGATCGGGGTGCAATCGAGTCGAGTCGGGCTGATCGACGAACGCCTCACCGGCATCGAAGCCCAGGCGGAAATCGTGGCCGGCACACTCGCCGAATACGCCACCGATCCCGAAACCCATACGCTGAAGGTCAAACAGGCCGAACCGCTGCTGCGCCAGCTCATCGCACCCACGGCCTTGCGCGCACGTCTTTACCTTCCGGACGGAACGATCGCCGTCGATACTCGCGATCTGCTCGCGCGCAACACCGTGCAGTCGTCCGAGCTTCCGCCTATCGACACCTGGAGCCAGGTCAAGGAGTTCTTCAGCCGGATCTATGACGGTGTGATGGGCATCCGGCCATTCGCCAAGCTCGATCCCTATTTTGAGGCCGGCGACAATGGCCGCGTCTACAGTGAGGTGAACGCGGCCCTCGGCGGCGAGACCGCAAGTGCCCAGCGTGTCGACGAGCAGAACAAACTGGTGCTCTCGGTCGCGGCACCCGTGCAGCGGTTCAAGGCGATCTATGGCGTTCTGATGGTGTCCACCGAAGGAGGAGACATCGACGATGTTCTGCGCGAGGAGCGCGCAACGCTGCTTGAGGTGTTTATCGTCGCCATCGGCGTGATGCTGGCGTCCTCCCTGCTCTTGTCGCGCTTCATTGCCCGTCCGGTTCTGGCGCTGGCCGATGCCGCGGATCGCGTGCGCAGCGGCCATGCCGGGCGCGAGACCATCCCCAGCATGGAGGATCGCACGGACGAGATCGGCGATCTCGCCGCGAGCTTCGCCGCCATGACGCGCGCGCTCTATGACCGCATCGACGACATCGAACGGTTCGCGGCCGATGTCGCCCACGAACTCAAGAACCCGCTGACCTCGCTCAAGAGCGCCGTCGAGATGATGGCGCGGGCGAAGCACGACGAGGCTCGCGAGCGGCTCATGGGTATCATCCGCAACGACGTGAAGCGTATCGACCGGCTGATCACCGACATCTCGGATGCCTCGCGCTTGGATGCCGAGCTCAGCCGCGAGATGAGCGAGCCCATCGACCTTACCCACCTGCTCGAGACGATCGTCGAGGTCTATCGCTACACCGAAAATCCGAAGAACGTTCAGATCGCCCTACATCTCGACATTCCGAAGAACGCAATCGTGCTCGGGCGCGACGAGCGGCTGGGACAGGTGTTCCGCAACCTCATCGACAACGCGATCTCGTTCAGTCCCGACAACGGCACGGTGACCGTTTCAGCCACGTCTGAGCGCGGGCTCGCACGAATCCTGGTCGAGGATGAGGGGCCGGGTATTCCGCCGGACAATCTCGAAACCATCTTCGAGCGGTTCTACACCGAACGTCCGCACGAACATGATTTCGGCAAGAATTCCGGGCTCGGCCTTTCCATCGCGCAGCAGATCGTAATCAGCACCCGCGGACGCATCCGGGCGGAAAACCGAGAAAGCGGCGGCGCGCGGTTTATCGTCGAGCTTCCGCTGGCCGCGGTGCGAGTCTGAGATGTCCGTCAATATCCACGCAACCTGCATTCGCCTCGACGGAGCCGCCAAACCGTTCGCGGCCCCGCGTTCGGCGGGAGTGCTTCTGCTCGGCAGGAGCGGAGCGGGCAAATCGGACCTGGCACTTCGCCTCATTGCCATGGGCGCGAAGCTTGTCAGCGACGACCGCACGGACCTGTTCCTGCAAGCCAGTCACCTCTTCGCGCGCGCGCCGGCGAACATCAAAGGGCTCATAGAGGTTCGAGGGCTGGGGATTGTCGCCCTGCCTGATGCGGCCAAAGCGCGCGTGGCGCTGGCGGTAACCCTGGAAAGGCCGAAAACGCGGCTTCCGCGACGGGAGTTCTATCAGCCGCCGGGCCGCTTGCCCGTGCGCATCCCTCTGCTAAGACTTCCGCCCTTCGAAGCCTCCACGCCGGAGAAAATCGTGCTGGCGGTGGCGGCGTTCGAACGGGGTCTTTTCCGCGAAAGCGCACACCTTATATGACATGCATGCCCGGGGCATTTTCTTCATGATCGGCATCGTTCTCGTCACCCATGGACGGCTGGCGCAGGAATTCATCTCCGCAATGGAACACATGGTCGGACCGCAAACACATCTGCGCGCGGTCTGCATCGGGCCGGAGGACGACATCGAGCGCCGTCAGCGCGAGATCGCAGCAGCGGCGAAAGCCGTCGATGTCGGCAAAGGCGTGATCATCGCGACCGACATGTTCGGCGGCACGCCGTGCAATCTTGCGCTCACGCTTCTTGACCGCGGCAAGATCGAGGTACTCGCGGGCGTCAATCTGCCGAGCCTCATCAAGTTGATCGAAGTGCGCAACCGGCTGCCGCTCGACCAGGCCGTGAAGGATGCGATTACAGCCGGACGCAAATATATGCGCGCGGGTTCGCTCGATCTCGCCGGCGGGGCCTGAACGCATGGCGGACGGCACGCGCCTCTGCGCCAAGGTCAAGATCACCAACAAGCGCGGTCTTCATGCGCGCGCGTCGGCCAAGATCGTGGAAGCCTCCGCCCGCTTCGAGTCTCAAATTACCGTGACCAAGGACGGCCAGTCGGTCGACGGCCGCTCGATCATGGGGCTGATGATGCTGGCGGCAAGCTACGGAAGCGAAGTGGAAGTCTGCGCGGAAGGCCCGGACGCCGGCGAGGCGCTCAAGGCCATCTTGGCATTGGCCGAGGCGAAATTCGGCGAAGAATAAGACCCCGCCCATTGCGCGCCCTCCATGGCCGCGTCACTCTCGGCCGCGCTGGAGGGGGTTGAGATGGGTCCAAGCAACAGGCTGCCGATATGGGGCGCTGCAGCGATCGTCGCTCTGACGCTGGCGCTGGCGTGGTGGTTGATTCCGTCGCTGCATTCGTCTTCGAGCGGCGCGCAGGTCGCCGATCAATTCCCCAATGACGATTTCCCATCGACATACAAGCCGCGGCCTTCCAAGCCGACACTGATCCGTGGCGCCACGGTTCTGACGGCGACCGACAAGGAGATCGGCTCGGGTGACGTGCTGATGGTGGTCGGCAAGATCAAGGCCGTCGGACAGCATCTCGACGCACCGGCGGGCACGGTTGTGATCGACGGCAAAGGCAAGTTCGTCACGCCGGGCGTCATCGACATCCATTCGCATCTCGGTGTCTATCCCTCGCCTTCAAACGAAGCGACCTCGGACGGCAACGAGGCGACCAAACCCTCGACACCGGAAGTCCGCAGCGAGAATTCCGTGTGGCCGCAGGACCCGGGTTTCACGCGTGCGCTTGCCGGCGGCGTGACGGCGATGCAGATCCTTCCCGGCTCCGCCAATCTGATCGGCGGACGTTCGGTGGTGTTGAAAAACGTCTGGTCGACAACCACACAGGGCATGAAATTCCCCGGCGCGCCTTACGACCTCAAAATGGCCTGCGGCGAAAATCCCAAGCGCGTCTATGGCGAGAAAGGCGGCCCGCAGACCTTGATGGGCGACGTCGCGGGTTATCGCGCGGCATTCGCGAAAGCGGCAGCCTACCGCGCGAGCTGGCGCAAATACTGGAAGACCAAAGCGGGCGATCCGCCCGATCGCGACATCGGCCTCGAAACGCTGGCGCTGGTGCTCGACAAGAAGATTCCGGTCCAGATGCACTGCTATCGCGGCGACCAGATGGCGACGATGATCGATGTGATGCACGAGTTCGGTTTCCGCATCGCCGCGTTTCATCATGCGGCGGAGGCCTACAAGGTTGCCGACCTCCTGAAGAAGAACGACATCTGCGCAGTGATGTGGGCCGACTGGTGGGGCTTCAAGATGGAAGCCTATGACGGCATCCCGGAGAACATCGCGATGGTCGATCACGCGGGCGCCTGCGCGACAATCCATTCCGACGATCCGATCGGCATCCAGCGCCTCAATCAGGAAGTGGCCAAAGCGATGGCGGCGGGACGGCGCATGGGCTATCCGATCACGCGCGCACATGCGATAGCGTGGATGACGCGCAACCCGGCGAAGGCACTCGGCATTCTCGATAAGACCGGCACACTCGAAGCCGGAAAGATGGCCGATGTCGTGGTGTGGGACCATGATCCCTTCAGCGTCTACGCTCACGCAGAGAAGGTCTTCATCGACGGCGCCCTGCTCTACGACCGCGACAACCCGAAGCTCAGTCCACGCAGCGATTTCGAACTCGGCCAGGAACAGAACGGTCACACCGGAGGCGCGGGACAATGAGAACGATGTTCAAGCTCCCCCGTCATCTCGCTTGTCATCCCCAGCCGAGCGAACGCAGTGAGCGAGGGGAAGGGGACCCAGGTCGTGCGGACAACTCCACATTTACATTCCATGGCCGGGATTGTCCCGGCCATCCATATGCACCGTCTGGATCGAGATCATGGATGGCTGCCACAAGGGCGGCCATGACGATGTTGGATGTAGCAAAGCATTGCCTACACCGAGAATCCCGCACCACCTGGGTCTCCTTCCCTCGCCGCGCTTCCCGCGTCTCGCCGGGGATGACAGTTGGGTTGTTGTTTTTGGTCTTCGCCAATGGAGCACTCGCTCAGCAGGCTGCGAAATATCAACGCAACAGCGATCTCAAGGGCGGCTCGTATATCATCGGATCGGCAAGCAGCGCGACGCTTATTAAGCACGGTCACGTTTACACCGTGGGCTCGGCAGGAACGCTGGCCGACGCTGACGTGTTGATCCTTGACGGCAAGGTTGCGGCGGTTGCTGCAGGCCTTCCCGCACCAAACGGCGCCAAAGTCATCGACGTCCATGGCAAGCCAGTGACACCGGGGTTGATGGTCTCGTGGGCGCCGCTGGGGATCAACGAGCTCGATCTGGTCGCGGAAACGAACGACTCCGCGCCGAACCAGTCGCTGGACAGCGCGGCGTTCGATGTCGCCGATGCGATCAACCCGAACTCCTCGCTCATCCCGGTCGCGCGCATCCGTGGCGTCACGCGCTCGCTCACCACGCCGGTCGATTGCGGCGATGTGTTCTGCGGCACCGCGGCGGTCATTCATCTGAGTCAGGGTCCCGATCTGATCGTGAAGCGGCAGGCCGGCGTGCTTGCCGAACTCGAGCCGAATGGCGGCTCTGGCCAGAAAAATTCGCGGCCCGACATCTGGAACAAGTTTCGCGAGACACTCGACGATGCGCGAGAATATTGGGCACAACGCGCCGGCTATCACCGTCCCGGCGGCAGCCGCGACCAGCGCAGCAACCGCATCGATCTCGACGCACTCGGCCCGGTGATCCAGGGCAAAGAACCGCTGCTGGTCCATGTCGAGCGCGCCTCCACCATCCGCCAGGTTCTTCAGTATTCGCAGGCCAACAAGCTGAAGCTCGTCATCATGGGTGGCGGCGAGGCGTGGGAGGTCGCTGGCGAACTCGCGGCCGCGCATGTGCCGGTCGTGCTCGACAATGACCTCAACCTGCCTTTCAGTTTCTCCGATCTCGGCGCCACGCTGAAGAACGCCGCGCGGCTCGACGCGGCCGGCGTTACAGTCGTGTTCCAGCCGCAGAACGACGATCCCGCGCATTACGCGCGCACCATCACCCAGATCGCAGGCAACGCCGTCGCCAACGGCATGAAATGGGATCATGCGCTCGCCGCGATCACGAAGAACCCGGCCGAAGTCTGGGGCATCGCCGACACCTACGGCACGCTCGAACCCGGCAAGGATGCCGATGTGGTGATCTGGGACGGCGATCCGCTCGAGGTCACAAGCGCGCCGACTGCGGTCTTCATCAAGGGTGTGGCGATGCCGATGACTTCGCGACAAACTGAGCTGCGCGACCGTTACCGCGATCTGGCGAAGAAGAACCCGCCGCACGGCTATCGTTAAAAGATGAAGCGATTTCCGGTCCTTCTTGCAGCGCTGCTTGCGATCGGCCTGACGCAGCCCGCCTTCGCGGATGAAGCCGCGCCCGCGCCAACCACCGTGCTTGCACCGATGGAGGCGCATCCCGCGCTCTGGACCGTGCATGGCAAAAAAGGCACGGCCTATCTCTTCGGATCGGTTCACGTGCTGCCGCAACAGGTCGACTGGCACACGAAATCAATCGACGCGGCCATCGCGAAGGCTGACGTCTTCGTGTTCGAGTTGCCTGTCGAAGAAGACCTTCAAACGCACATCCAGAACTATGTGAAGACGCGCGGCACACTGCCGCCGGACAAGCACCTGCGCGATATGCTCTCGCCGAAGGCGCGTGAAGCGTTCGACCGCGAGATCGCCAGGCTGCCGATGCCCGCATCCGCCTTCGACCACATGCGGCCGTGGCTCGCCGACGTGACGATCGATGTCATGGACATCCAGAACCAGCACTATTCCCGGCAGGCGGGCATCGAGGAGCAGCTGAAGAAGGAGATCGCAGCCCGGAACAAGCCGGTCATCGGACTCGAAACCGTCGATCAGCAGCTATCCCTGCTGGTTCCCGACGATCCGAAAGTCGAATTGCAGAATTTCGAATCCGATCTCGAGAATGCGAAAGCGGACAATGACAAAATCGGCCCGCTGCTCGATGCCTGGATGCAGGGCGATGTGCGCAAGCTCGCACACCTGACCGCCGCCGACATGAAAGACTATCCGCAGCTGCGCAAAGTGCTCATCGAAGACCGCAACCAGGCTTGGGTGAAGAAGATCGTCGCGCTGCTAGACGAGAACAAGACCTACTTCATCGCCGTCGGCGCCGCGCATCTGGTGGGACCGCGCGGCGTGCCCGCGCTTCTGCGCAAGCAGGGCCTCAAAGTCGACGGGCCCTAACCCCGAAACCCCGTCGCTACGAGATAAAGCTCCACCGATTCCGCGCGTGACGCCGGCGGCTTCACATGCTTGACCTCGCGAAACAGCTTTTTCACGCGCGCGAGCAATTCGCCGCTCGCGCCACCCTGAAACACCTTGCCGACGAACACACCGCCCGGCTTCAGCACATCCTCGGCGACATTTAGTGCTGCTTCGAACAGCGCCACGGTGCGCAGATGATCGGTGGCGCGGTGGCCCGTCGTCGGCGCGGCCATATCGGTAAGCACGATATCGGCCGGCCCGTCGAGCGCTTCCTTGAGCCGCGCCGGCGTGTCGGGATCGAGCAAATCGCATTGCAGCACGGTCACACCCGCGAGGGGCTCGGTCTCCAGAATATCGGCCGCGACGATCCTGCCACTCTCGCTCACACGTTTGGCAGCGACCTGGCTCCAGCCGCCAGGCGCCGCGCCGAGATCGAGCACACGCGCGCCCTTCTTCAGGAAACGGTACTTGTCATCCAGCTCGACCAGCTTGAACGCCGCGCGCGAGCGGAAGCCTTCCTGCTTCGCCGCGCGCACATAGGGATCGTTCAGCTGCCGCTCCAGCCAGCGCTGCGAGGATAGCTTGCGCGTCTTCGCGTTCTTCACGCGCACGCGCACTTCGCCGCGGCCGGATTTGTCGGGTGGTCGTGAAGTCATGCCCGCGCTTCTAGCATCAATTCGCGCAGCATGCCCTCGCGCAACCCCCGGTCGGCGACGCGCAGCCGCGTGCAAGGCCAGAGCGTGTGGATCGCGGCAAAGATTGCGCAGCCCGGGATCACAAGATCCGCGCGGTCCGGCCCCACGGGTCCGATGGCCGCGCGTCCCGCGTGATCCAGCCCGATCAACCGGTCCACGACGTGCAGAATCTCTGCGGAGCCATGCCAACTCGCATCGACCGTCGCGCGCACATAGCGCACGAGGTCCATCGCCACCGCGGCGAGTGTCGTCACCGTGCCCGAGGTTCCGAGCAGGTGATAGGTTTCGGCATGAAACGGCGCGATGGCATCCATGGCCTCGCGCGCTTTCGTAAAACGCTCGACCATGCAGGCCCGCATGGCCTCGAACGAGGCGCGATCCATTGCGGCATGGGCCCTGTCCTCCGCCAGGCTCACCACGCCTACCGGCACCGACGCGAAATGGACGATGCGCGAGCCGGCTTCGCCCTCGCGCCGCATCCAGATGATCTCGCTCGAGCCGCCGCCGATGTCGAACACCAGCGCGCCTTCATAATCCTCACCGATCAGCGGCGCGCAGCCGGTGGCGGCCAGGCGCGCCTCCTCTTCGGGCGTCACGATGCTGAGCGCGATGCCGGTCTCGGCGCGGACGCGGTCGATCAGATCCTGCGCGTTCGTGGCGTCGCGCGCGGCCGCGGTCGCGATGGCATAGACATGGGTCGCCTGGGCCGCGCGGATGTGCTCCGCGCAGACTTTGAGCGCCGCCAAAGTGCGTTCGATGGCGGCCTCGGAGAGCCTGTGGGTCTGCGCCACCCCCTCGCCCAGCCGGACGATGCGCGAAAAGGAATCGACCACGCGGAACCCGCCATCGGCGGCCGGGCGCGCGATCAGGAGCCGGCAGTTGTTGCTGCCAAGGTCCAGCACCGCCAGAACCGGCGCACGTCCCCCTCCCCGCCGCCCGCCGCGCCGGCGCTTTGCCGATCTGGACAAGCCCTCTCCTGATTTCCCCACCCGCCACGCTAACATGACGGACGCGCCACGAAGCAACGGACTCTCTGGGACAAAACGCCGAATTGGCCGCTGGAAAGCATGGCTTCCCCGTCAAAGGGAAAGCGGCTCCTGGAAAGCAGGGACGCAGGCGCGACATTGCGCCACCCGGCAAATCGCGGTTCCTTCAGAGTGCAAAAGCGGAATTTGAGGGAAACGGACTTTCGATTGAACCAGCCAGAGAGGCGGCAGGAACCGGACGCTTGAAAGCGGCGGCCAGCTTGCGTAGACAGGCGGCCCGTTGGGGGATCGTCTAACGGTAGGACTGCAGACTCTGACTCTGCCTATCTAGGTTCGAATCCTAGTCCCCCAGCCAACTTGCACCGGTATTATGGCGAGGAATATGGAGCGGAGCCGGGCGATTTCCTCCGGCGTTTGCGATCCGCGCCAAGGGCTTTTCCGGGACTGACAAGGTGCTGGCGCAGACCATCGCCCTTCGTGTCGTCCAAACCCTCCGCATGCGGGCGAGGCGCGGCAAGTTCGAAAGCGTCACCCGGACCAAGGGCGTCTGCATCTGGCGGATACCGAAAGGGCCATGGATGCCTACGGAATTGCCGTTATGATTGCGTCCGATGACGCACTAGACTTCCTCGCCACCGTTTGAGTTTTCGTGTGGTTGGGAGTGCGTAGCATGCCGGACAAGAGCAAGAGCGCCGAGATCATTGCCCGCATGAAAAAGGTAAGGGAGATCGCCAAAGGCATCTTCGACCACGCCGAGCGGAAGGCTGTGCTGGACCTTGTTAAGGATTATGAAAGGCTGGCCCTTCCCAAGGGCCGGTAACAAGCCCACGGTCCCGCCGCTTAGATTGCGGCAGCAGCGACATGATGACGGCCAATGAGTGCCTAGACCACGCTACAACCATGGACGCCTGCGCTGCTCGGTGCCATGCGGACTACCGCGCTGAGTATCTTGCCATCGCACAGGGCTGGCGGTTCGCCGCGACCATGGCACATTGGCAAGACGAATGGGCGAAGAACTATGAGATTGCAAATTAGGGCACTGTCGGCTTCGCATGCCAAGCGCCGGGGCACTGTTACAGTTTGAATGATGGCCGCGCATTGCGGTCCCAATTTGACACAAGCAACCAATCCACCCACCGCTTCGTTCTATCTCCGTATCCCACAGCGCCGTGTTCTGCCTCGCGATTGACCCCAGTCGCCGCGATGCACCGTTGTGCCGCAATTCACAAAAGGTGATCCATCATGATCTGCTACCGCGTCCATCACACCGATTCCAACGGATGTATCGCCAGAGTTACAAGATTTGCAGCCTCCGATGATAAAGCTGCTGCCTCAAGTGCGCTGGTGATCCAGAAACTGGATAAGTGGCCAACCATAGAACTCTGGACCGACGCAGGCTTCCCCGTAGATAGGGCCGCGCGCGCGAGTGCCGTGAAGCTCGCGGCTTAAGCCAGATGCTGACAGCAACCGAATGCCTGGCCCGCGCGAGTGAGTTGGATGCTCTTGCGGGACGATGCGCTGCCGGCGACGGCCACGCTGCCCTCATTCGTTTGGCAGATGGATGGCGCTCCGCGGCCGCCGCGGCGCTATGGCAGGACGAACGGGCGAGACGCCATGCATCAAGTTAGGACACCGCTTTGATATGGCGTTGCCCGTGACCTGAGTCCACAGAAGGCTTCGCCTTCATCGCCAGATGCGCGACCGTGCGGACCTGTTCGCCATTGGTTACGCGGCGATTGTCTTCTCTCCGTGACGCTTCCTGCGCGTAGCGGAGCAAGTAGGTTCCGGCGATATGATGGTGATGGCCGATTTCCGCGCGGCGCAAGCGGCTAAAGCTTCGACGGCGACCGGCGCGTCTGCCAAGGGCCAATCATCAATGATCGGAGTTGAGCAGGAAAAGGTCGAATGGTGAGCGCAGATCTGCTCGGCCGAGTCCCATCGCGCGGCGGCCCCCCTAGAAACCACGCGATCAAGTGCTCAACGCGCCAACCGGTTCAACGCATTTCGCGGTTTCGGCTCACGGATTCAAGTTCCACCAGTCCAGCCAGGTTGGTTCGTTCTGTTTGCCGATGCTGTGCAGATAGGCGCCGATATTCTTGACATCGGTTGTTGTCGCGCAGCCCTTGAAAGAAGGCATGCCGCCTTCCCTTGCATCGCCCTGAAGCACGGCTTCCTGAATGTCGCCCGACTCCGCGCCCACGATATTCGGACCCATGCCACCGCCGGCCGTGTTGCCATGGCAGCCTGCGCAGTTGAATTCCAGCCAGGCGCGGCGGCCTTCGCCGACGGAATCGAGCTGCCCGCGGATTGCCGTTGGGCATTTCATGGCTTGCGCCTGCAGCGGCACGATGATGACGCTTGCGAGCGCGGCGAGCTTAAGAATATTCAGGCGCACCATTTGGCGATCTCCCGTCATTGAGTGGGCGTTGAAATTTGCGCGCCGGAGGCGCCTGCCGCCGGTGCGGGTTCTACAATCGGAATATTGTAATCCCTCAGAATGGCGGCGACCTTTGTCGCGTTCCTGTCGAACGCCGCTTGCAGCGCATCCTTCAGCGCAGTGTCTCCGCTCCGCACCGCTGCGGCCATCGGGAACGTGAAAGCCAAGCCCGGCCACGCAGGATCGTTCGTCACCGTTTCGAGTTTCAGCGCGCTACCATAAGGCTTGGCGAAGTATCCGCCGAACGGACCCCATACCAGCGCGACATCGATCGAACTATGCGCCACGGCATCAATGATTTTCTCTTGGGGCCCATCGGCCGCGGTGTCCCACGGCGAGAAACCGGTGATGTTGTTCGTGATGTGACGCCGTGACAGCGACATCGCCGGTGGCGGGTTCACGTCCCCCCCGGTAATGAGCTGCAAGCCGATGCGCGCCGATTTCAGCCATGCATCGTCGAAGCCCGCAAAATGCCGGTTGTCCGCCGTACGCGTCACGGCGACATAGGTTGAGGTGAACCAGGGCCGCGTCGTCGCAATCGCCGGAAGCGACATGGGCAAGGACACGGGAACGCTGATCACCACGTCGCACTGACCGGCCAGCAGCGTTCGGCTGAAGAAGTTGCGCCTTTGCGGGGCCCAAGCATAGCGGAGCGTGCGGTGCATGTCGGCGGCCAGCAACGCCGCGATCCGGTTTTCAAACCCGTCGAGCTTGACGCTCGAATAGGGAAGATTTCCCGGATCCGCGCAGACGGCGAGCGTCGCGCCGGCATCTGCCGTTGCGGCGCCAGCAGCCGGGCTTGCTACAATCGCGATCGACGCAGCGGCAGCAGCGGACAAGCGCCTGGCGAGGCGAGTGCGCATGTTTCCAGCCATCCTCGCGACCCGCTATGGCAGCTTGAACACGTGCACGACGCCGCTGGTGGCGCCGGCAGGCGGCGCTTTGCGGCCCTTCAAGAGCTTGCTCGCCGCCAGGGCATAGGGCGAATCGTTCGGCGGGGTTTCGGCCGCCGTGTCTCCGCCCCAGATGGATTTGTTGGGGCAAGCGCCGCCTGCAAGACCACCCGCCAGATAGCCGAGGCCGGTCATGATGGCGACGCGCTGATGACCGTCCGGCCCAGTATACGTCATCGGGTTGGAGGTGACGCCGCATTCCAGCACCTTGTCGAACAGCAACTGCCCGGTGGTCGCATCGACGGCTTTGAAATGCCTGTCGAGCGTTCCATAGAAGACGACGTTGCCCGCCGTGGCCAAGACGCCGCCATAGAGTGCGAGGGGCTCCGGATCGCTCCACACGGCCTTGCCCTGCGAGGGATCCCACGCGATCAGCGCGCCCATGTTGCTGCCGCCCGGATAAAGGCTGATCGAATTGCCCACGAAGGGAGTGCCGGCGAGATAGAGCGCCAGCATCGGGTAGAGATTCTGACAGAAATTGATCGCCGGAATGTAGAACAGCTTGGTGGAGAGCGAATAAGCGGCCGGCTCCCAATCCTTGCCGCCAAGCGCCGAGGGGCAATCTCCGTTGGTTTCGACGCCCTGATGCGTTTGCTCCGCCTCGACGAATTGCGGGAGGCCCGTCGTCAGGTCTACGCCCGTGGCCCAGGTCACGCCGCTGGGCGCGAACGGGTTGGCGCTGAGCACCTTGCCCGTCTTGCGGTCCAGCATGTAGGCGTAGCCATTCTTGTTGAAGTGCATGATGACGTGAGCGGTTTTTCCTTTGAACGGAACGTCGGCGACAATGTTCTCGTTGACCGCGTCATAATCCCAATTGTCATGTGGCGTGAGCTGATAGGCCCAAACCGCCTCGCCCGTCTGCGGGTCGCGCGCGATGATGGCGCTGGACCATTTGTTATCGCCGGGCCGCATATCGGGATTCCAAACACCCGGCTGCGCGGTCCCGTAGAACAGCAGTTTCGTTTTTGGATCGTAGGTCAGCCAGCCCCACACCGTAGAGCCGCCCTGTTGCCACATGTTGTTGGGCCAGGTGGACACACCGAGATCGGTGCCCTGGTCCTTCGCGTAATAGGGATGGAAATTCGCGCCGATCAGCACGTCCTTGTCGGAGCCCGTGTTGTAGGCCTTCCAGACCGGTCTGCCGGAGGTGAGGTCGAGCGCCTGGATCCAGCCGCGAACGCCAGTCTCGCCGCCGGAATTGCCAACGATGACGTTGTTGCCGACGATGATCGGTGCGCCGGTCAGAACTTCGCCGAGCGTCGGCGAGGCGACTGCGGTTTTCCAAACCTGCGTGCCCTTGACGGCGTCCACCGCAACGACATGACCGTCCAGCATCGCGTAGACCACCAGCCCTTTGGCATAGGAGGCGCCGCGATTGACGACGTCGCAACACGCGATGCCGCGCGCGTCGCCATTGGTGTGCGGGTCGAAGACCCAACGCTGCGTGCCGGGCTTGGTCAGATCCATGGCGATGAGTTTGTTCGGCCACGGCGTGACGACGTACATGACGTTGTTCACCACCAGCGGATTGCCCTCGTGACTGGCAATCTGATTGGTGGGGAAATTGAACTCCTCGACCAACGAGCCGGCGTTGGCGGTGGTGATTTCACCCAAAGAACTGTAGCGCGTGCCTTGTAGATCGCCTGCCGGAGTCGTCCAGGTGGCGCCGGCCTGTGCCAAGGCCGCGGATGGCACGGCAAGCAGGGCCAATAGCATCGACATCGCGCGCAGCGACGCGCAGACAAACGTGTTGCCGGTTCTCATGCATCTGTCCCTTCATTACAAATAATCGTTCGAAATGGCTCGGCGCTCTTGGAAATCATGCAGTCAGGAGTGATCGCTCGATGACCGCACAACTTCTCTAGAAAGCGCATCCTACAGGCGATCGCTGGGCTCAGGCTTTCCAGCGACGTGTGCCGGAATACATGGTCACCCTGCCTATCAAGGCCGCCCCGTTAACGCGGCGTGCAGCCCTTGATCGCGTCCATCGACGTCAGGCCGAACTCGACCGATACGTCGTCGTTGGCGATCACCGTTTGAGAGCAGACAAACATCGCTAGCATGCTGTCAAGTGAAATTCGTTTGTTGACGTCGCTGAAAATTGCAAACCGAATCCTTTCGATTGGAATTCCAATTTGATGACCGCGCAAATTCGATCGCGCGTCGTGCGAGTACTTCGCATTCGCGCGCGATTCGATGATGCCCTTTCGAAAACGATTATGCGGACTACTGCATTTGAGACTTATTTCAGCGGCTGCCAGACAATAGCGTGCGGTGTGCCATCTGCTTCCGTCGCATAGCCGCCGATGTTTCCCGACGCATCAATGCTTGTCGCATAAGACTGCGTGAGAGACGAAGGCAGGAACGCCTGCAGGTCGACAAACTTCGCAGCTTTTCCCGACCACACCATCGCATGATATTTGAAGTCGGACTTTGTCGCGTATCCGACCTGCTTGTTTCCGCTCACCGCCGTGGCGTAGCTGTCGGCGTAGCCGGCCGGATTCAGATCGACGGCGCTTGCGGCGCTGCCATGCCAGAGCAACGCGTGCGCGGCCGACAGCGTCTCGCCAATACCGACCTGGGACTGGCCGTCGATGCCCGTGGCGAACGACAGAGAGAATTTGGCCGGGTGCAATGCGCGCGGTAGAGCGGTTGGACCTTCTGTTGCGCGACGCGTCACCGGACGATGAAAATACGAGACTCCGCGAGATCGGCGCGGCTCTTTCGGAGGATCAGGCGATGACACTGGCTTTGCGTGCCTAGAGCAGGCTCGTTCTGGCGCTGCCCACGGAAGTCTTTGACGCAGCGCGCTTGGAACAAAGCGGGAAAGTGTCTAACCGCAGAGCGTCGAGTGTCTAACCTCTCGCTCGATCGACCTAAGTGTCTGATCTTGATGGCGCGCCCTACGGGAGTCGAACCCGTCTTGCAAGATTGAAAATCTTGAGTCCTAACCGATAGACGAAGGGCGCGGGTCGGGGGGCTATAATGGCGCCCGCGCCGCTTGGCAAGCACGTCCTGCGCCTGCCCCCAGCCAGCCGCGATATTGACCATAACGCGCAAAAAAGGCAGGGAACCCGCCGTTTTCCCAATGGCACCCACCCCTAAAGCCTGATATCTTTTCGGTAATAATAGCGGTGTGGGGTAAGTCATGACGATCACGCGTCGCCGAACGCTCGGCTTTGCGTCCGCTTTCGCGCTCATTGGTGCCACGGAGGGCGGCCTAGCTGCCGCCCTGCCGAAAAAAACACTGCGTTTCCGCAGTCTCCAGAGCGCGCAGAGCTTTATGCTGCTGCTGATCCATCACGATGAGGGCGGCGACACACCGCATTCGGCACCGATCTGGATTCCGTCGTCGGACACGGCCTGGTACGCCGTCGACACGATGAGCCCCGGGCTCTATGCCGGCAACAACAAGACTTACAAGAAGCGCGGCTATCGTCTGGAACGCGTGAGCGCGTTCAAGACCAAGGAAGGCGAGCGCTATGCCGCGATCTGGGAGCTCGCATCCGGTCCCGAATGGCACTCGCGCCACGGCATGATCCAGGCCGAGTTCGAACAGGCACACAGCCAGTTCGGCAAGAACTGGCGCATGGCGCATGTCAACGCCCACCATGGCTTTGCCGCGATCTGGGAAAAGGGCGACGGCTCCACGCAACAGGTGGTGACGGCACTCTCCGCATCGGATTTCCAGACGCAGATGGCGCAGCTCACCTCTCAGGGCTTGAGACCACTGCGTATCTCGACCAGCAGCGACGGCCATGCCCCGCGCTTCACCGCGATCTTCGAGAAGACCGACGGAACCGAGTGGCAGGCGCAGTCAGCGATGAACGAGAGCCAGTTCGCCCACATGAGTACGACCATGAGCCAGCGCGGATTCAAGCTGGTGGACGCGAGCGGCGTGATGCTCGGCAAGAAGCCGAGCTTCAGCGGCATCTGGGAAAAGGTCTGAGCAACCAACTTATCCACTCGGCCGCCTTTAAGGCGGCCATACAGAAAAAAAGTCTATCCACGCGGAGACGCGGAGTATCGCGGAGCGCGATTCCTCTGCGTTCTCCGCGTCTCCGCGTGCAATTCTTTTTTGATTGGCCGGGGCGAGCCAGCCACGACGAACAGTGGCGGCATTGTTGAAATAGCTCTACGCGCCAGCCGGCGCAGCATCTTCAATATGTAGCTGCACGCGGACGCGGCCGTTCCATTCGTCGATCTTGAGACGTCCGGCGGCATGGATCGTCTTGCCGCGCGCAGCCATGAGGCCCTGCCCGAGCGGCGTATCGGCGCTGCGGAACGCGATCGCGTCCAGCCGCGCGCCATCGCCGCCCGCGAGCCTCAGGCGCACGTGATCCTTTCCCACGACATCAGCGAACACGACGCGCGCATCCGGCACGGCGAATAAGGGTTCGGGATTGCCGGCGCCGAATGGGCCTGCACGCGCGATGTCCCTCACCAGCGTTTCTGTGGCACCCGACGGCGAGACCAGCGTGTCGATGGCAAGCTCGCTTGCGGCATCGAGCGCAGCACCCGCGCCGCTGAATTGCTCTGCGAGAAACGCGTGGAACGCCTCGTGCTGATCCTGGGCCAGCGAGAAGCCAGCGGCCATGGCATGACCGCCGCCGCTCTCGATCACACCGGCGTCCTTTGCGGCACGGACAATGGCGCCGATATCGATTCCCGCAACCGAACGCGCACTGCCGCGCCCAAGACCACCCTCGAACCCCGCGACAAAAGAAGGCTTGGCAAAGCGATCCTTCAGGCGGCCTGCCACAATGCCAACCACACCGGCGTGCCAGCCGTCGTTCGCCACCATCAGGAACGGCGCGTTGTCCTGAAGTGCCGCCATCTGGATCGCGTCGTCGAGGATGAGTTTTTCGATCGCCTGACGCTCGCGGTTGTGCAGGTCGAGCGCGGCCGCGAATTCCTCCGCTGTGTCGCGCGCGCGCGCGATCAGGAGATCGACCCCCAGTCCGCAACGGCCGACGCGGCCGCCGGCGTTGATGCGCGGGCCGAACACGAAGCCCAGATGATATGGCGTGAACGGCGGTGCGCTGCTCGCCACCGCTGCGAGGGCTGCAAGTCCATGACGGTCAAGCTTGCCCAGATGCGCGAGCCCCGCGCGCACAAAAGCACGGTTGACGCCGATGAGCGGAACGACATCGCAGACGGTAGCCAGCCCTACAAGATCGACATACGCGCGCAGATCGGGCTCGACCGTTCCATTCGCGGCGTACCAACCGCTTTCGCGCAAAGCACGATTGAGCGCGACCGCGAACAGGAACGTCACCCCGGCCGCACAAAGATAATTGAGCCCCGAAATGTCGCCCTTCTGGTTCGGATTGACCTGGGCATAAGAAGGCGGCGGTTCCTCGACCGCGTGGTGATCGAGCACGATCACATCGAGGCCCGCATCGCGCGCCGCCGTCAGCGCCGCATTGGCGGTCGCGCCGCAATCGACCGTGATGACGAGGCTTGCGCCCTCGTCCTTCAATCGCAGCAGCGCGTTGGCGGACGGCCCATAGCCTTCCGTCATGCGGTCGGGAATGTAAATGCGGGGCCGCCCTCCCAGCGCCGAAAGGAATTCGTACAGCAGCGCTGCCGAACACGATCCGTCGACGTCGTAATCACCGAAGATCGCGATCTGCTCGCCGCGCGCGATGGCGGCGCGAACGCGCTCCACCGCCTTGTCCATGTCTTTGAGCAAACGCGGCTCGGGCAGCAGGCGTTTCAGCGTCGGCTCGAGCACATCGCCGAGTTCGTCCGGCCGTACGCCGCGCGCGACCAGCAGCCGCGCCAGCACATTGGAAAGATTGCCAGCGAGCATGAGCGCGCGCACCGCGCTCTCCTCCGCCGCGCGCAACACCCACCGCCGGCCCGAGAAAGAACGCGCGACGCCAAACGCCGCCAGTGGCGCACGATCTGGCGCGCGGTCGAGGGCGCTAACGGACATCCTTGCGGCGGTGGCGCGCCTTGATCCAGCGCACCGTGCCCGTGGCCGAGCGCATCACGACGCTGTGTGTGGTGAAATATTCGCGCCCGACCTTCACGCCGTCGAGCATCGAGCCGTCGGTCACGCCGGTGGCCGAGAACACCACGTCGCCGGATGCCAGATCCATCAGCGAGTATTTACGATTGAAGTCGGTGATGCCGAGCTTGGCCGCGCGCGCGCGCTCGTCGTCCTTCTTGAAAATAAGACGCGTCTGGATTTGGCCGCCGACACAGCGCAGCGCCGCCGCCGCCAGCACGCCCTCCGGCGCACCGCCCTGCCCCAGATAGATGTCGATGCCGGTCTCGGGATCGGCGGTCGCGATCACACCGGCGACGTCGCCGTCCGTGATGAGACGCACCGATGCGCCGACACTGCGCACCGAAGCGATGATCTTCTCGTGCCGCGGACGGTCGAGGATAAGCGCGGTGATATCGCTCGGCTTCACGCCCTTCGCTTTGGCGAGCGAGACAATGTTGTCAGCCGGGTCGGCGTCGAGATCGATGGTGCCTTCGGGGAAGCCGCCACCGATCGCGATCTTGTCCATATAGGTGTCGGGTGCGTTGAGCAGGGTGCCCGGCTCGGCCATCGCCATCACCGCAAGCGCATTCGGCAGCGCCTTGGCCGTCAGGGTTGTGCCTTCCAGCGGATCGAGCGCAATATCGACCTTGATACCGCCGCTTCCGACCTTCTCTCCGATATAGAGCATCGGCGCTTCGTCGCGCTCGCCCTCGCCGATGACGACGGTGCCGTCGATGGGAAGGATGTTGAAGGCGTTGCGCATCGCTTCCACGGCCGCGTGATCGGCGGCGTGTTCGTCGCCACGCCCGATCTGGCGGGCGGCGGAAACGGCGGCGGCTTCCGTGACGCGAACCGCCTCCAGCGCGAAGGCGCGATCCAGATGACCTGATGCCATAAAATCTCCAAAAGCTGTTTCAGCCCGCTTCCATCGGAATCATGCGGGGTGGGGCCAAGACCTTGTCCGACGTGGCGATGACCTTCAAGGCATTGGCCACCGCGATCTGTGGAGTTTCGTGGGTGATCATGACAATCGACACCGGCTCGCCGGGGCTGCGACCGCGCTGCAGCATGCTTTCGATGGAAACCCGGGATTCCGCCAGATGTCCCGCGATCTCGGCCAGAACGCCGGGCAGATCAAGCACCTCGAAACGCAGGTAATAGGCCGACGACGCCGCGCCCGGTTCCGCCGGCTTGAGCGGCGCCAAGGTGCGGGCGGGCTTTCCGAAGGCAGGCTCGAAGGATCCGAGTGCGATGTCCACCAGATCAGCGATCACCGCCGATGCCGTCGGACCCTCGCCCGCGCCACGACCTTCGAAGAAGAAAGGGCCCGCCTCGCCGGCGTTCACCGAAACAGCATTGAACGCGCCGTCGACATCGGCGAGCGGCGTTCCAGCGCGCACCATCGCGGGCTGCACGCGCTGTTCGATGCCGCCATCGATGCGGCGCGCGACACCGAGCAGCTTGATGCGGTAGCCGAATTCGCGCGCGTAACCGATATCGTCGGTCGTGATGTGTTCGATGCCCTCGACGTGCATATGCTCGAGATCAGGCGCGGTGCCGAAGGCAAGGCAGGAGAGGATCGCGAGCTTGTGCGCGGTATCGCCGCCGCCGATATCGAGCGCCGGATCGGCCTCGGCATAACCCAGTTCCTGCGCCTCTTTCAGAACGTCGGCGAAATCGCGCTCCGTCTTCTCCATATTGGTGAGGATGTAATTGCAGGTGCCGTTCAGGATTCCGCGCACCGATACGACGCCATGCGCGATCAGGCTTTCGCGCAAAGCTTTCACGATCGGGATGCCGCCGGCGGCAGCCGCTTCGAATTTGAGCGCAAGGCCGCGCTCCTCGGCCATGGCGGCGAATCTTGCGCCATGGTGCGCGAGCAACGCCTTGTTCGCGGTCACGACATGTTTTCCGGCGGTGAGCGCAGCTTCGACAAGCGCGCGCGCAACACCTTCTTCACCGCCGATCAATTCCACGACAACGTCTGCGTCGGAGTTTGCCAGCGCAATCGGATCGTCGACCCATTCGAAGCCGGAGATATCGGCTGCGCGGCTCTTCCCGCGGTCGCGCGCCGAGACCGCGACGACGTCGAGCCTGCGCTCCGCGCGCTCGGCCAGTTGCTCGCGGCGCGCCGTGAGCGCCTTCACCACGCCGCCGCCGACGGTACCGACGCCGGCGATCGCGATCTTCAACGGAGTTTTCACGTCGCGGATTCCAGTTCGGCGGGTTCGTTGGTTCGCATCGACAGAAACTTCTTCACGTTGCGTGCCGCCTGGCGGATGCGATGTTCGTTCTCCACCAGCGCGATGCGCACATATCCCTCGCCATATTCGCCGAAGCCGATCCCCGGCGAAACCGCCACCTTGGCATGAATGAGTAACTGCTTTGCGAATTCCATCGAACCGGCGGTGCGGTACTTTTCCGGCACCGGCGCCCAGGCGAACATCGAGGCCGGCGGCGACGGGATGTCCCAGCCCGCCCGTGCGAAGCTTTCCACCAGCACGTCGCGGCGGGCGCGGTAGGTGGCGCGGATCTCGTCCGCACAGTCCTGCGGTCCGTTAAGCGCCGCCGCGGCCGCGACCTGGATCGGCGTATAGGCGCCGTAATCGAGATAGGATTTGATGCGCGCAAGCGCTGCGATCAGCCGCTGGTTTCCCGCAGCAAATCCCATGCGCCAGCCGGGCATCGCGTAGGTCTTGGACAGCGACTGGAATTCGATCGCGATGTCTTTCGCGCCGTCGATCTGAAGAATGGATGGCGGCGGCTCATCGCCGAAATAGATATCGGCATAAGCGAGATCGGACAGCACCCAGATCTCATGCTTCTTCGCGAACGCGACCACTTCTTTATAGAAATCGAGACCCACGACCTGCGCCGTCGGATTGGACGGATAGTTCACCACCAGCGCGACCGGCGACGGCACCGAATGGCGCGTCGCATGCCCGATGAGGCTCAGATATTCCTCAGGCGATGTCGCCGGCACATGGCGGATCGCAGCGCCCGCCATGATGAAGCCATAGGCATGGATCGGATAGGCGGGGTTCGGCACCAGCACCACATCGCCCGGCGCGGTGATCGCCTGCGCGAGATTGGCGAAGCCTTCCTTGGAGCCGAGCGCCGCAATCACTTCGCTGTCGGGATCGAGCGCCACACCGAAGCGGCGCTGGTAATACGCAGCCATCGCACGGCGCAGACCCTTGATCCCGCGCGACGCCGAATAGCGGTTCGAGCGCGGATCGCGTGCGGCTTCGACCAGCTTGTCGACGATATGCTTCGGCGTCGGCATGTCCGGATTGCCCATGCCGAAGTCGATGATGTCCTCGCCACTCGCGCGTGCCTGCGCTTTGAGGCGATTGACCTCTTCGAAGATATAGGGTGGCAGCCGCTTGATGCGGTGGAATTCGCTTTGCATGGTCAAGTCTTCTTCAAGCTCGAGAATCTACCCTCCCCTTGAGGGAGGGTCGAAACATTCGTAGCGCAGCGAGGAATGTTTCGGGGAGGGGTAAAGCAGTCAAGCCAATCCCCTCCCCGAAATTTGCGTTCCGCAAATTTCGACCCTCCCTCAAGGGGATGGTTGAGGGTTAGCCCTGCAGGAAGATTTCCGCGCGGCGATTGCCGTCTTCGCCCTTCGGCATGGACTCGTAATAGACGGGCTGGCTGTCGCCCACGGCTTCGACCAGCACGCGGCTCGCGGGCACACCGTCCCTGATCATCTCCTTCGCCACCGCATTGGCGCGGTCCTGGCTCTTGTTGAAGATCACTTCGAGGTGCTTTTCCACCGGCATGTTCGAGGTGCGGCTCGATGCGTGCCCCACGACGCGGATATAGCCCTGCCCACCGCTCTGCTTGAACGCCTTCGCCGCAGCGCGCACCTGCGCACGGCCCTCGGCATTCAACAGCGTGCCATCGCCCGGGAAATACACGACCGATGACGGCTGCATGCCCGTCGCGCTGGCATAGACACTTGGCTGCGCAGACGACTGCACCGCACTCATGTTGGCGACCACGTCACCACCCGATTTGCGACGCGTCGGCGCGACCGATGCCATTTGCGAACGCGGCATTCCGGCGGACGCGGACGTTTGCTGATAGCGCGAGATGATTGGCGCGGGCACGAACTGGCCGAGCGACGGATCGAGCGGCGGCGCAGTCGAAGGCCTGAAGCCCAATGCGGCGTCCGAAGGATCCACCGAGGTAACCTGGGTGCGCGCGGGCGGCGGACTCGCGGCCGGAGCTGCCGGCGGCAACATCGAGGCCTGGGCCGCTGGAGGCGGCATCTGCATCGCCGGAGCCGGTGCAGGCGGCGGCATTGGCGCTGCCTCCGGCGCAGGTGATGGCGCCGCAGGCTGCGTGTCGTTGCCTTGCGGCACGGTCACCGTATCCGCATCGGGAGAAACTGCTGGCGCAGGCGCGGGTGCCGGCGGCGGAGGTGCGGGCCTTTGTGCGGCCGCGATCTGCTCCTGAGACAGAGCCGAAGGTGGCGGTGGCGGCGCGGCCTCTGCTTCGGTGCCGCCGCGCAGTGCATCGGCCGAGTATTTCGCGCGTGTACGGTCGGCATCAAGCGATTGCGACACTTCCTGCTGCTCTGCCGGCGTCGACGTCGCCGTGGGACGATCCGGCAAAGTGGCGAGATCGGGCGTTTCACCTGCCGCCTGCTCGTTGTCCGACGGCCCGCCGCCCCAATTCGTGGGATCCACCCAGTCGGGCACGCTGGAACAGGCGCTGGCGCCGAATCCAATCATGGCAAGGACCGCCAGGCGCGCGCCGATTTTCGTCATACCGTCCGTCATTTCCAGAAAGCCTCCGTCGCCCGCGCCTTAAGGCACAGGACCAGCGGAATCCATATAACAGGGGCACCGGGCCCGGTCCAAGCCGAAGTCCACGCCAAATCCATGAAATCTTGCCATAAACTCGTCTTGCGGCAGCGCAGCAAGGCCGTTATCAGGGGCCTCCTTAACGGGACCTCAGCCAATGCCGAAAACCAGCGAAACCGCACCGGGCAAGACGAAACCGGACGCCGCAACCGACAATCGCTACGTGATCGGCGATCCCGCCGTGTTTGCGCGGAACATGATGGAAGTTGGCCAGCAGTCCCAGAAGCTGCTCGCCGATTTCGTGAAGCGGCAGAGCGCAAAGGGGGCGAATAGCGGTCCGTCTGATCCGCTAAACCTCACCGGCACTTTTACGGCCCTTCTCAAAGGCATGGCGGCCAATCCTACAGTACTGCTCGAAGCCCAGTTCCAGCTTTGGCGCGACTATATGGGGCTGTGGGAGCGCACCACCACCCGCATGTTGGGTGGTGACGTAAAGCCCGTCGTCGCACCCGCGTCCGGCGACAAGCGCTTCAAGGACAAGGACTGGGAAGAAAACCAGGTCTTCGACTTCATCAAGCAGAGCTATCTGCTGACCGCGAACTGGATGCAGGACACCGTCGCCAAGGTGAACGGCGACCTCGACGACAAGATGGCCAAGCGCATCGCGTTCTATACCAAGCAGTTCGCCGACGCGATCGCGCCCACCAATTTTGTGCTCACCAATCCCGAAGTGCTGCGCACGACTTTGCAGAGCAACGGCGAGAACTTGGTGAAGGGTCTTCACAACCTGCTCGAAGATCTGGAGCGCGGCGAAGGCCAGCTCGCGATCCGCCAATCGGCCGATGCGTTCAAGATCGGCGAGAATATCGCGACCGCGCCGGGCAAGGTCGTGTTCCGCAACGAGTTGATCGAGCTTCTGCAGTTCGACCCCACGACGGAGCAGGTTTACGAGAAGCCGCTCCTGATCTTCCCGCCCTGGATCAACAAGTTCTACATCCTCGATCTCAGGCCGGAGAATTCCTTCATCCGCTGGGCCGTGGGACAGGGCTACACCGTGTTCGTGGCCTCGTGGGTCAATCCGGACCGCAAGCTCGCGCAGAAGACCTTCGAGGACTATATGCGCGGCGGCATCTTCGCGGCGCTCGACGCGGTGCGCGATGCGACCGGCGTCGAGAAGGTCAACACCATCGGCTATTGCATCGGCGGCACGCTCCTGTCCGCCACCCTCGCCTTCATGGCGGCCAAGGGCGACACGCGGGTCAATTCGGCGACGTTCTTTGCAGCTCAGGCCGATTTCAGCGAGGCCGGCGACCTGCAGGTGTTTATCGACGACGAGCAGCTCGAATCCATGCGCCAGCAGATGGAAGCGTCCGGCGGCGTGCTCGAAGGCAAGAAGATGGGCACGACCTTCAATATGCTGCGCGCCAACGACCTCATCTGGTCGTTTGTGGTGAGCAATTACCTGCTCGGCAAGGAGCCCGCGCCGTTCGACCTGCTCTACTGGAATTCCGACACGACGCGCATGCCCGAGGCAACGCATCTCTTCTATCTGCGCGAGTTCTACAAGAACAATGCGCTCAGCCAGGGCAAGATGAGCTTCGACAATGTGAAGCTTGACCTCTCCAAGGTGAAGGTTCCCGTCTATCTGCAGAGCGCGAAGGAAGACCACATCGCGCCGTTCCGCTCGGTCTACAAATCGACGCGGCTGTTCGGCGGGCCGGTGCGCTTCATCATCGCGGGCTCGGGCCACATTGCCGGCGTGATCAATCCGCCATCTGCGAAGAAGTACCAGTACTGGACCAACGACGCCGCCGGCGCGGGCACTGATGGCAAGATCAAGGGCCCCTACCCCACAACCGTCGAGCAATGGCAAGCCGGCACGGTCGAGCACCCCGGCTCGTGGTGGGGCGATTGGGATCAGTGGCTCTCGAAGCTATCCGGCAAGAAAGTCCCCGCCCGAACACCCGGCGACGGCAAACTCAAAGTCCTGGGCGACGCGCCGGGAACGTATGTAAAGGTTAAGGCGGGCTAAGTTCCGATACTCCGCCGCAGCCGCTTGCGGGCGCGCAATCTCGCTTTTGCGCCAAGTTCGTATTAAGTCTCGCCGGATCTTCGGAAAGAGATTGAAATGCGGGATCGCGAGCGCGCACCTCGAAGGAGTGTGGCGATACTTCTATCGCTTGTATTTTTGGTTTCCGTAAATTCAGCAGCCAATGCCGTAGTCGACATATCCTCGAAGAAGACGCGCGGCATGTCCTGCAACGCAGGCGTCTGCACACCGACCGACAAGAATGCCAACCTGAACGCGACGGACCTGGCCACGATGCTCGCGGCGTCGGACGTCAAGATCGTGACCGGCGCCGGTTCCTATTCCATCGAAATCTCGGCACCGCTGACCTGGGCAGGTGACGGCAGACTTACACTCGATGCGAACCAGTCCATCCGGTTCAGGGCGCAAGTCGAGGTCGAAGGGATGGGCGCCGTCACGCTTATAACCAACGATGGCGGTACGGGCGGTCAGTTACAGTTTTTGGGCGGCAATCTCGCGTTCTGGGACCACGGAAGAAACCTGACGATCAATGGGCGCACTTACAAGCTGATTGGAACGCTGAGCGAGCTCAAGAAACACGCCGCCGTTCATCCAGGCCGGGCTTATGCGCTCGCGAACAGCTACGACGCTTCTGTGGATGGCACTTATGCCCATTCGCCTGTGCCAACAACGTTCAACGGCTTCTTCGAAGGCCTGGGCAATCCCATCTCCAATCTTGCGATCAACGATACGACTGGCGGCGAGAACGCAGGACTATTCGCGAGCGTCGGGGCAAGCGGCGTTATTCACGGGGTCGTTCTGGTGGGAGCGTCCGTCCATGGGGCGGGCCCTGGCGCCGGTGGCATCGTTGCCAGCAATCAGGGACTGATAACAAACGCATCGATCTCTGGTGCCGTTGGCGGCGGCGCGAACACGTCGACAGGCGGGATCGCGGGCCAAAACGACGGCACTATCCTGTCGTCAGTTTCTTCGGCGCACACTTTTGGCGGTTCCGGAGCGGGAAATGGCGGTCTCGCCGGAAGCAACGCAGGAACAATTCAATATTCGAGCGCAAGCGGAAGTGGCTCGGGCGGCGGCTTGGTCGGCAACAATCTCTCGTCCGGTCTGATAGAGGATTCTCACGCCACGGGAAGTATGTCGACTTCTTCAGGGTCTATAGGGGGGTTGGCCAGTACCAACGCAGGAACGGTGTTGCGCTCCTATGCAACGGGAAGTCTGAGCGCAATTTTCGGCCAACATACCTCAGTGTCGGGATTGCTGGGGGGATTGGTCGGTTACAATACCGGCACCATCGCGCAATCATTTGCGACGGGCGACGCGTCCACCAATCAGGACAACGACGCGGAAATCTTCGGTGGAGGGTTGGTTGCATTGAACCAAGGCACGGTCACGAATTCCTATGCGACCGGATCTGTAACCTGTATAGACCCCGAATTCGGCTACTCTGAATGTGGCGGACTTATTGGTGAGAATGACGGCACAGCCAGCGCGTCTTATTCGACCGGCCACGCATCGGGTGCTTTTTCTACAGGCGGGTTTATCGGAGAAAACGAAGTAAAGGACTCTCTCTCCGATTGCTACTGGGACATCACAACAAGCCAGACTTCGCAAGGTGTCGGACGCGGTGACAGTGCCGGCGTGACCGGTCTCACCACAACCCAGTTCCAGGCAGGGCTACCGGGAGGGTTCGACTCCGCCATATGGGCTGAAAATACCGGCATCAACGGAGGCCTGCCCTACCTCCTTGCGCTTCCGCCGAAGCAGTAGCGGATTCGACCTCGACAACCGCGTGGGTAACATCCGCGATCTGGAATTATTTAACGAACGCCTCCTCCAGCAGCCGCACAAACTCCGCCTTTTGCGCATCGTCGATCCAGCGCACCACGGCGACCATGTCGTGCTCGTAGTCGATGAAGACGATATTGTCGCCATTGCCGATGAACATCACGCTGTCCTCGCGCGCCGCGGGCGCAAGCTTGCGATCCGTGTTCAAGAACCAGTTCATATAGCCGTAGCCGGGATTGGAGCCGGTCGGCGTTTTCGACAGTTTGATCCAGGTATCCGACAGGATTTGTTTGTCGCCCCATCTGCCGTTGTTGAGACCGAGCAACCCCATCCGTGCCAGATCGCGGGCCGAGATGAACATGCCCCCGCCCCAATGTCCGCCCCCGGGCACGACATGGATGCGCTGGCCGTCCAGGGTGATCCACGAATTGTCGTAGCCTTCCCAACGCCAGTCCTGCGATGCGCCGATGGGGTCCATCACATATTCCTTCAGCACGTCCGGCAGCGGCCGTTTCCACAGATGCGTGAGTGCGAGCGCCAGCGCATTGACGCGCACGTCGGAGTATTTCCATTCTTGGCCTACCGGTGGCGGTCCGGCCGCGAGTTCGTCCCACGGATTCTTGCCCGGCCGGTCCGCCCACCACGGCTTGCCCCACATCGTGCCGATCCATCCGGAGGTCTGGCGTAGCATCTGATCCCAGGTGATCGGCTGGTTATGTGGCAACTCGAAATCGGGAGACGGATGAACGTAGTCGAGCACGCGGCCGTTCACATCGCGGATCATGCGCTTGTCGAAGGCAATGCCTGCGGTGGCGGACAGGAATGTCTTCGTCACCGAATGCGCCATATCGACTTTGTGCGTGTCACCCCATTCGGCGACGATGGTGCCGTGGCGAATGACGATGCCATTCGCGGGCGCATGCACCGTGAGCGGGCCGATCGGATCGGAAAACGGACCCGCGAACTGGATCGGATTGGTGATGCGCATATCGCGCTGGTCGATCACGCCATCGAGTGCGGGCGACAATTTGGTTTCATGTGTAACAGCGAAGTCGATGGCTGCGTTGAGCTTTGCAGTATCGAAGCCTTCCTGCGTTGGCGTGTGCGCTTCCCATTGATCGCCGGGGGGCGGAAGATAGTCTGCCGCCCGTACCGACGACGCAAAGAGGACAACAGCCGCAGTAAGTCCCGCCCTCATGTCCTTATCCCCCGCATCGCCTTCGCGATTTTCAGGCTCATGGCATCGGCCCGCTGCTCCAGGCCCCGGATCACGCCGTCGATATCTTCAGGTGTGACATTCTGCGAAAGCTTGAACTTGCCTTCGAGCACTTCGAAGCGCAGCGAGAAGCCGACAATGGCGTTCATCAACGCATCCATCTTCTCTTCCGGCACTTTGTCGATGGTCCATGGCGGCTTCGGCGCGAGCTTGCTTTCTTCCATGGCCGACAGATCGACGAGCAACCGGCGAAGATCATCACCATTCAGCCGTGCAATGACGCCCCTGCCCTCGACCGCGATGTAATTCCAGGTCGGGACACGGCCCTCAGTTTCGTACCAATCCGGGGAGACGTAAGCGTCGCCAGCGATCATGGAGAACGACAGGGCTGCGCCGTCCGGCAATTCGGCCAGCGGATTGTTCCGTGCCAGATGAAACCGCACCGCGCCAAGCGAACCATTGTCGTCGTCGACGACGACCGGCGCATAAGCGAAGCGCGACGCGCCATCGTGATTTGCCGCAAACGTCGCGAAGACACGTTCCCGCAACACTTCGTGCAGCGTCGCAACATCATCCACCGCGAACGCAAGAGGCCGGTACATCAGATCCTGCGTCATACGTCGTGCCCGCAAAAATAGCGTTCGAGCCGCGCCATTCAGACGAGCCCTGCCGTCTCCGGCAGGCCAAGCATGATGTTGAGGTTCTGGACGGCGGCTCCCGATGCCCCCTTGCCCAGATTGTCCAACACGGCGATGAGGCGCGCCTGTTGTGTCTTGTCGTTGCCGAGGACGAACAGTTTCATCCCGTTGGTGAGCTTCAGGATCTCGGCATCGATGCTCTGCGGCATCGCTGCGATTTCGATCTTCGGCATGGCTGACGCCTTCTTCGCCGCCGTCGCGAGATCAACATAGTCCGCGTTCGCAACCTCGATCAGCTTCTCGCCGCGATAGGCATTCGCGAGCTCGCGAAAAAGATCGAAGACGTTCGGCTTTCCCGGAAGCGCCCACAGCTGAAGCGGAACCTCCACGATCATACCGCGGTAGTAGCGTCCGACATTCGGCGAGAACACCGGTGAATGTGTGAGGCCTGCATGCACGCGCATCTCTGGCGCATGCTTGTGGGCGAGCGTGAGGCCGTACGTCCGAACCACCGTCTCGACATAGCGCGGCGAGTCCTTTGCCTCGAACTCCTCAATCATCGCTTTTCCGCCGCCGGAATAGCCGGAGACACCGGTCACCGTCAGCGGAAAGTCGGGCGGAATGATCCCCGACCGCACCAATGGACGTACCAGCGCCAGGAACCCGGTCGGCCAGCAGCCGGGATTCGAGACCCGCGTCGCCGACGCGATCTTCGCGCGCTGGCCGGGATCGAGTTCCGGAAACCCATAGACCCAGCCGGGCGCCACGCGATGCGCGCTCGACGCATCGATCACGCGCACGTGCGGATTTTCGATCAGGGCGACCGCGTCGCGTGCCGCCTCATCCGGCAGGCACAGGATGACGATATCGGCCTCGTTCAACGCCGCCGCGCGCGCGCGCATATCCTTGCGCTCCGCATCCGACAGTTGCAGAAGCGCGAACTCCTCCCGCCCCGCCAAACGCTCGCGGATCTCAAGACCGGTGGTGCCAACTGCCCCATCTATAAAGACTTTTGCCGCCATGGTTCCTGTTTGCGCGGGCGTACGGCCCCGTTGTCGTTGACAGATTGTACCAAGGCCTTTTAGCTCATTCGACGTGGAGATTCCGAGTCCCTCGGAATCCGGCGTGCCGGCACCTTTGCGGGGAGGATGTCATGGATTTCAACAAGCTTTGGCAGAATTTCGTCGATACCGTCACCAATCATTATCTGGATTTCAACGGCCGCATGGGCCGGGCGCAATACTGGTACTACATTTTGGTGGTTTTTGTTTTGGCGATAGGCGTGGCGATCATCGCATCGGTCACGACAAGAGCCTTGTCATCTCTCTTTTCTCTCGCGTTGCTGCTTCCCAATCTCGGCATGACGGTGCGCCGGTTGCACGACACTGGCAAGCCGGGCATCTGGGTTTTGCTGCCGCTTATTCCGGGCGTATTGATGATTGTGCTCGGATCTCTCGCCGTTCTCGGCGGCGTCTTCGGCTTCTTAATTTTTATCGCGGCGTTTGCCACGATCATATGGCTCCTGTGGCTCGCCGCTATGGCGGTGCTGATCTACTTCTGTGCGCAGCCCGGACAGGCCGGAGACAACCTGTACGGCCCGCCGCCGCCGGTGTGGACACCGGGGCCGTAGCAGCATCGTGATCGACTGCGCGAACGCCGTCTCCGTCGGAGGCGGCGTTCTGCTTTGCGATGCAACAGCTGCGTGAACGCGCCATCCCTCACGGTTTGATTGCGGGAAAGACATAGAAGGCGCATTCTCGGGCTCGGTCGAGGGAGGATGCATCATGAGGAATTCGCGTACTGTCCTGTGTCTTGTTTCGATGACCGCGCTGTTCTGCGCGAACGCCCATGCCGGACCGATCAATGTCACGACCTATCATTACGACAATCTTCGAACCGGCTGGGATCAGATCGAGCCGGCGCTGACACCGAAGAATGTCGGGAGCGCCAAATTCAAGCTTGTGGCTTCGGCCGCGCTCGACGATCAGGTCGATGCGCAGCCTCTGGTGCTGGGCAGTCAGAAGGTCAATGGGCACGGCGCGCGCGAAGTCGTCTACGTCGCGACCGAGAGCAACACGATCTACGCGATCGACGCCAACAACGGCCAGATCCTGCTGCAGAAAAACTTCGGGGCCCCTGTGCCGATAAGCGAGTTGCCGGGCGGCTGCGACAACAACGGACCAAATATCGGCATCAACTCGACACCGGTGATCGATACCTCCAGCAACACGATCTATGTCGTCACCGACACGTTCGAGAACAGCCACGCCGTCTATCGCATCCACGCGCTCGATCCGGAAACCCTGAACGACAAAGTGGCGCCGGTCGTTGTGACCGCGAGCGGTAAACTCTCCGACGGCTCGACCTACAACTTCAACGCCTATGCCAGCCGCCTGCGCGCCGCGCTTCTGCTCGCGAACGGGAACGTCTATGCCGGCTTTGCCAGCTATTGCGACGTCGCCGCCGATCAGTCGCGCGGTTGGATACTGGGCTGGCAGGCGGGCACGCTCACGCCGCTGCCCAACAACGAACTCACCAACAAGCTCAAGAATTCGACCGACGATTTCTTCCTGACCTCGATCTGGATGTCCGGCTACGGGCTCGCCTCCAGCGTCGCGGGCGACATCTATTTCGTCACCGGCAATTCCGACTACAGCGGCGATTCCTACAACAAGGTGCGCAATATCGCCGAAAGCGTCGTGCAGCTTTCGCCCGATCTGTCGACGGTGAAGAGCCTGTTCACGCCGATGGGCGATCTGGGCTGGCAGAATCTGGACATCTGGGATGCCGATTTCGGGTCTGGCGGCGCGATGCTGCTGCCCCCTCAAACGGGCTCGGACGCCAACATCCTCGTCGCCGCGGGCAAAGTCGGGGTGATGTATGTGCTCAACGCCGACGACCTGAACAATGGCAAGGCCAATGGCGGCAGGGCGTTCAGCACGGCCGATGTCGGATCGTGCTGGTGCGGACCGTCCTATTACAAAGCGAGCGACGGGTTCGGGCGCGTGGTGACGAGCGGCAACAACGACGTCGGCATCTGGAAGGTCAATGCCAGCGGGACAAATCCGAAGCTTGTGTCCAAAGGCAGTCCCGGCAGCGTCGACGGCGCCCAATTCCCCGGCTTCTTCACCAGCGTCTCATCGAACGGAACGCTTGCAGGAACCGCCGTGGTCTGGGCTGTTGGACGACCGACCAACAGCAATCCGGCCAATGTCAGCCTCTACGCTTTCGATCCAGCCAAGGGAAAAGGGCTGTTTTCGGCTGTCGCGGGAAGTTGGCCGAACACGGGGGGCGATTCCAATATCGTGCCGGTCGTGGCGAACGGAAAAGTCTATGTCGCGGCCAACCAGTCGCTTGCGATCTTTGGCCTGAGCAACACGGCCGCGACGGCTGCGTTGCCGGTTCCGAGAGTCGTCGATATGCGCCTGCCGCTGGCGCCCGGTCATCACGAGGTCTATGGCATCGTCAGCAGCATCGCAGGCAACTCGATCGTCATTCACACCCGCAACGGACAGACCGTGAATGTCGATGCGGCTGCTGCGTCCGCGAATTTCGACAAGGCGCAGCCCCGGGTCGGACACGCATTGATCGCACGCGGCCGGATCGCGGCCGACGGCACGCTCAAGGCGGACATCGTCCTGCATGCCAAGGATCATCCGGCGATGTGGCCCGCGGATCGCTAGGAGAGCGCCTCAGGCAGCCAGACCGTCGCGCAACTCGTAAACCGCGGCGTTGAGAACGTGGCTGACCGATCCGTGCCCGCCGAACGGAAGATAGACCGTCTCGAACGAGACGAAGCGCGCATCGGCGGTGTCGTTGCCGATCGTGCCCTGAAATGCGTGGGGGTGACCCGATATCCGCACCAGATCGTAGGACGCGCGCAATTGCTTGCCGAAGCGTGGCGACAGTTCGGTCAACTCGCTCATCCGCTTGCCCTGGTGGTTGACGCCATAGGCGCGCACATGCGCGTGACCGATATATTCGAATTCGTAGTCGGCACCGTCATCGATCACGGCGGCGATGCTGGAAAAATCATTGAATTTGCCAAGCCTCGCGTCGCGCCACGCGCTATAGGGCGGAAGCGCGTGCCACCCTTTCCACTTCTTCCAGGCCTGCACCAGAGCAGTCGTTTCGGCGCAGGCGAGATCCTGAAATCCGATCGCGGTAACGGCGGTCTTTTCATAGGGATGGCCGGCCGCTTTCAGCATGAAAGCTCCGCCGCGACACACGCCGCTGGGCAACAATCGAAAACAATTTGCACGTGCTCCAACCCTTTGGACGCGCCTTTGCCTTGTCCCCAACGTGTAGAGCAGCCACCGGTTGCGGACATGATCTGGCAAGTTCGCAAAATGGTTAGCGAACGGTAAATGCGCGCTCGGCGCAAAAAAAAGCGGCCCGGCTTTCACCGGGCCGCCAATGATCAACCTTCAGGGAGATTAGAACGCGCCGATACCGTTCGGCGTGCCGAGACCGGATGGGCCGTCATAGCCCACCATGCCTGTGCAGAGATACGAACCGCCGCAGCTGCCATTGCTACCCGACGTGACGTCGTAGAGCGAACCAACGTTGTTATACGGGTCGCTGCCATAGTTCACCGCGCCGCCATTGGCGCCATACACGCCCGCGATCAACGGAGCGGCAACGCTGGTGCCGCCGAAGACCAGCCAACCCGAACGCCTGGCGCTCGTCGGACCATAGACCGCGACGCCCGTGTTGGGATCGGCAACGGCGGACACGTCGGCAACCGTGCGACGCGAACACCCAGCGTCAGTCTGCCATGCCGGCTTCGCATAGAGCGCGCTGCAACCGCTGCCCGCACCCGACCACACCGTTTCCGTCCAGCCGCGGCTGTTGCCTGCCGTCACGAGATGCGTACCACCGACGGCCGTCACATGCGGCGACGAGGCCGGAAATTCAACGCCGTAGCCACTGTCACCGGAGCTGACTGTGACCGCGATGCCAGGATGGTTGTAGGAGGACTCATAAGATTGCGAGCCGGATTCGCCGCCGCCATAGGAGTTGCTGATCGCGTGCGCGCCCTGGTTGGCCGCGGTGTTTTCCGCCGCCGCGAGATTGCCAAATGTCGCTGACGTCGCCTCGACCAGATAGATCTTGCAGTTGGGGCACATGGCGCTCGCCATATCGAGATCAAGCGCGGATTCCTGCGCCCAGCCCGTGTTCTGGGCCGGGTAGTTACCCTGCTGTCCATTCTGGTTGAGCTTCTTGAAGCAGCCATTGGCTGTCGTGCAGGCCGGCAGGCCGAACTGCGCGCGATAGACGCCAAGGTCGGATTCCGCGTGGGTGTAGCCATAGGCATCGACAATCGCGACGATGGTCGACGAGCTTCCGGTCGCGCTTACGTTATAGGCGCTACGCAAATTGGCCGGGCTGTAACCCGATGGGGCCGGCGGATGCATCGCCGGATTCACGAGCAGGTGGCCCGCCGCGTCCGTCACGACATGGGCGTGACAGCGCGCTGCGTGTCCGGCTACCAGGCCGCAAACCCGCTTATGGAATGTGTTGCCCGACCGTTCCACCTGCGCATTCGCGCCAAAGGAAAGGCCTAGAACAACGAAGGCTGACAGTAATCCACCGGTTAAAACACGACGCATGAGTCGCTCCTCTTTGCAGGAATACTCTCGCACTCGCCCGATTTTCCGGGCCTTTGTTACGAGAACAGGCCCCTTCTATTTCGATTCTACCAGAGGCTCATCGGGAATTACAGACAAAAGGCAATCTTAAGTGGTTTCTTCGAATAAGCTTTGTTTCAAAGGCCGAATAACGAGTTCCCCCGTTCCTGAGTCCCGTGCCAACCGGCGGCCGCGGCGGAACGTTCGCTTCAGCCCGCTTCCGGCAACAGGTTTAGCCCGCCTTCCGGCAACAGGTTTGAACAACGGGCCAGCCGGCGACGAAACAGAACGAAAATAGACGAAAATGGAAAAATAAGTTGATATCGCAGCAGAATTGCCTTAACGCATACCGCGCCAGATTCAGTCGAAGGAGAAAGTTCATGAGGCTCAAAGAAATCGGTGAAGGCGTCGCTAAGACCTGTGACTTGCCGACGAGATCCGTTCTCAAGGCGCAGATGGAAACGTTTCGGCAGCTGCGAGTGGCGGTTGAGGGCGGCGAGCGCGTGGCGGTTCCCGGATTCGGAATCTTCTTTCTCAAAGAAATTGCTGCCGAAGACGGCAAGCCTGCGGAAAAGATCGTCCGGCTCCGCATGCGTGACGCCGTGACGGATAAGCCCAGCGAGGGAAAAGACAAGCGGGCCGAACGGATGGAAAAGCGCAAAGCGGGCCGGAACCAGGACACCGCACGCGAACCCGAAGCGGCCGAATAGCCATTCTGCATTTCAAGACGCGTCGACTCGCAGTGCCGGTGACCGAGACCAGCATCAGCCTGAGCTTGGTCGCGGAGAGAGGCAGCGACCGGATGTGCCGGAAATTGACCTGCGAGGACGATATTTCCGGCTTTGCCTCACTTGCGGTAAAAGCGACGAGAATCGCGGACATGTAACGCGGGCAGGAAGGGTTTTCAGATGGCTGGACGGCTGGCGCAGAAAAATCCTTCGCTCCTTGTCAGCGAACTTGCCGAAGATTTGCGGCGCTCGGAGAACGAGCCGGGTATCTCCGCGACCGACCGGGTACGGTACACACGCTGGCATGAGCACGCCGCGGCTCTCGAAGCCTTCATCGGCCAGAAAGCCGACGCGAAATCGCAGACGCTGGACACCTCGGATCTGCCGCCGGAACTGCTGAAGGAATTGAGTGCGGGCCACGCCGACAAACTTGAAGGCCAGATCGTCGAGGTGATGAAGGCGCAGGGCGGCAGCGCCGATCTGGACCAGCTTCTGATCGGTCTGTACCGGAAATCCCATGTCGTACAGAAGCGGCGTTTTCTCCAGAACAAACTCTGGCGCATGGTCCGCAAGGGCGTGCTACGCAAGAACCGGGAAGATCGCGGCACGTTCTTTCTTGCCGCCAGCGCGCCCAAACGCGATCGCCGGGAAAACAAGCGCGAGAAAGCGACGGCCGTCAAAAAAGGCCCCCGCGCACGCAAGGCCGCGAGACGCAAGTGATGCTGCGCAGGCCTGTTCTCTAGAAAGCCTTCGTGCCGCGTCCGTCTGAGCAACGCTGCTCGGGCCGCGATACATCATGAGCTTCGGATTCGCGGCCTCGATATCAAAAAGAAACAGCGGCCCGACGTTCGCCGGGCCGCTGCTTCATCATATAAAAGATGGAAGGATCAATGGAAAATCCTGATCCCGTCCGGTGTGCCCAATCCCGTCGGGCCGTCGTAGCCCGGCTTGCCGGTGCAGAGATAGGTGCCACCGCAGCTGCCGTTGCTGCCGGACGTCACGTCGAACAACCGGCCCTGCTTGTTGTAGAGCATCTGGGCGTAGTTCTTCACAGGCTTGCCGTTGGCGCCATAAACGCCACCGACGAGCGGTGCCGATACGCTGGTGCCGCCGAACACGAGCCAGGTGCCGACGCCGGAACTGTTGGGGCCGAACACAGCCACGCCCGTCGCCGGATCTGCGACAGCCGAGACGTCGGCTTCCATACGCTTCGAACAATTCGGATCCGTCTGCCACGCGGGCTTGGCGTAGATCGTGCTGCAGCCGCTGCCGGCGCCAGACCAGACCGTTTCCGCCCAGCCACGCTGGCTGCCGTCCGTGACGAGATGCGTTCCGCCAACCGCAATCACGTGCGGAGACGTCGCCGGAAACTGCGGACCGGCCGCGTAGCCGTTGTCGCCGGTGCTCGCCGTGACTGCCACGCCAGCATGGTTATAGGCGGACTCGAAACTCTGCGTGCCACCTTCGCCGCCGCCGTAGGAATTGCTGATGACATGCGCACCGAGGCTCGCCGCGGTATTCACGGCCGTCGCAAGATTGTTGTAAGAATTGTCATTGGCCTCGACCAGCCAGATCTGGCAGTTCGAACACATCGCGCTCAGCATATCGATATCGAGTGCGGACTCTTGTGCCCAGCCGATGTTTTGTGCCGGATAGTTGCCCTGCTGGCCGTTCTGGTTGAGCTTCTTGAAGCAGCCATTCGCCGTCGTGCAGGCGGGAAGACCCCACTGCGAACGGTAGACGCCGAGATCGGCTTCGGCATTGGTGTAACCGAAGGCATCGACAGCCGCGACGATGGTCGTCGAAATGCCGTTGTGGCCGGTGGTCTTGTAGGCGTCCTGCAGATTGGCGGGCGTTTTGCCACCGATCGGCGGATTGACGCTTTCGATCGCACGGCCTTTCGCATCCGTCACGACATGCGCATGACAGCGCGCATATCCCGCCGGCGCCGTCGTCAGACCGCACACAGCCACGTGATAGGTATTTCCGGAACGCTGGACGGCCTGAGCATCCGCAGCCGACGCGAGCCCAAGCGCGACAAGTGCGGAAAGAACTCCGCCACGCAAAATACGATGCATGAATCATCTCCCTTCGCGAGTACTCAGCGTTGGTGGCAGGAGCGCCCCAACCACATGAGACATTTGTAACCCTTATCAAAGCGTCGGGAGGGAAGCCAGAGATTAAAACTGCTTCGCATGTGCATATTGCGCTCAACGGTTCGCGAATGTCTGCTAACTTGTCGAAAGTTGCGCGGAAACGCGCTAAGCCAAAATGAAAGCTTCAGAAGCGCGGCCGGAACTGCGCGCGCCGGTGTGACTTTGCTCGCCCAGTCGCTCGCGCGGAACTGGTCTTGCTACATCTTGTATTTGCTTTTCCCACCCTCCCAAATCGTGATTGTTGATATCGACCTTGCATCTATTTTCCTGCCCCCTCCCCCCGCCTCTCCGCTGAGATTGTTCGAACTCTTCGCGAGCCCCCAGAAATATCGGCCCCCCTGGACAGAGCCGCTTTTCTCTTCGGGGAGCGCGATGTGTGTGCAGCAACGTTGTACGCCTCGACGCACGTTCCAAACCTCCCTCGCGAACAACAGAAAATGGGACAGGCGCAGAAGGGCTACAAGAGAAAGAAAAATGAATTGCGTTACGCAATGGCGGTCGCGACCGCTGCGGAAAAACGCGAGAGGTCCGATATAAATCGGATCGACCAGTCGCATTGCTCCGATTACAGAGATATCCAACCAAATAGCGACACAGACCGACACCCAGAGCCGAAGTGCTCTCCTTTTTGCTTCGGGCCACCGAGCGACCTTCGATAGCCAAGCTCCACCGCTAGCAAGTGTCCTTAAGGAACTTCAATCGCATTGGCTCTTTTCTAAACTTTTCCTTGAGCGCTCGCGACAGCTCTAAGAACTTGGTGCAGGGTTCGCCGACCAAATGCACGCCACCTGTATCGATATCAGTAAGGCTCAGCACATAGCGATTTTCCGACTCAATTCTGTCGAGATAAACTTGCGTCGATTGATGCGACGGCAATTTCCAAATTTTGATCAAAAAATCGGGGTGGGGACGCCTTGGTAGAACCTCGGAGTTGGGTGTGGAATCCAGGCGAAAGCCGAGGCTCTCTACAACGTCGTCAACCTTCCTGAGCTCGGTTGCGCCAACAGGCCCCGATAACTCAATTGCGCAGCCGACTGGATAATAATTCGGGCGGCCAACCATACCGCATGCTGTAATCAGGAGCGCGGGTACTGCAACAACGGCTATTGTTCGCATCACAGTGACCTCCTAACAGGCGATGTCCTTTGTGTGCGATTTGTAGCCAATTGCTGCTCAGCCAAGTGATATTAGCGGTCGCGATCACCGCCCTGAGGGTCGGCAGTGCCGCGCGTTTATCAGACTGCCCGCGAGACAACCACTACTCTGACCAAGAACCGTAGGGGCCTTTAGAAATGCTTGTCGGTCGACCGCAATGGAGATTGCACCAGTTGGGCGTGCGAACTAAAGCTTCGTGACGCCTACCAAGTGCCGTCGTAGGTATCGACCACTTTCCGTGTGCACGCATCAACTATAACGACGAACGCATCTTCATGCAGTAGGCGCCTGCCATCTACTGCCTTCGTAGCACTAAATATCAATTTGATGTTGTTACCCTCGCGACTAATTGCCGGCTTGGCGCCGTCAAAAAAGACCGCACACTTTCCAAAGCGCTTCGACAATGCAGGATCCACTGCAGAATTCTTCACGGTCTCGTCATATGTGAATGCACACAAGGGCGCTTCGGGTGATTTGCACGCACTTAGCATAAGACTGATGAGCAGTAATAAGGCCGATTTCCTGTTCATCGCCATCTTACTATCCCGGCTTAAACTTCCCCTGACGCGAGCCATGGCCTCTCGTCAAAGTGACTTACTCCTCCCGTGGGCGGCGTGCCGAACGCTGGTGCGGCCCACAGGATCGCGATTGCTGCCAATAGCTTTTTCATATCTTGCCCCCCGGCTCATCCGCTTCCACAACTTCAAAAATGCATTAAGTTTTTGAAGCTAACTTTTTAAATGACGCCCCCTGGCGCAGCCGCCTATTCCTGCGGCAGCACTGCGAATACCGTACCATCGACACGCCTGCGTGTTCCGCCCGCACTCGTGGTGCCTACGAGGTATCCACGGCGCCACGATGCCAAAGCTGCTAGTGGAGCTCTGCCGTCCTTCTTTTCTGCAAACGTATGTAGAACTGTTTCCGCGCCGTCCGGCGTTACAACAAATACTGTGCCGCAACCGGCATTTGCCTGACAGCCGCTGCCGCCGCCTCTCGACGTCGTACCGTACAAATTGCCGTTTGCATCTCTTAACAATCCCGCCCTCGGCTCGCTGCCGTCGTTGCCGCCCTGAAACGAATATACGATACTCTCCTCTCCTTGCGGTGTGATCTTGAAAACCGTTCCGCAACCGGAGCCATTACAGCCGGTCCCGCCACCGTCAGTGACACCGAACAGATTCCCATCGCTGTCGGACAGCAGGCTACCTATCGGCCCCAGACCATCGGTAACACCGCCCGTAAACTTGTGAAGTACCGTTTCGGTGCCATCTTGCATGAGACGAAAGACGGTTGTGTCGGTCGTACCGTAGAGATTACCGGCATCGTCCAGGATCAAAGCTCCGGATGGCGCAGAACCGTCGCTCCCGCCTTTGAACGCGTAGAGAATCGTTTCGGTACCGTCCGGCGCAATCTTGAAAACCGTACCGCATCCGTCGTGGTTCCGCGGACATCCATTTCCGCCTTCCGATGTTGTGCCAAAGAGATTTCCGTCACTGTCGAACACCAAGCGGCCGCGCGGAAATTTGCCATCCAGCTTCCCGACGAATGCATGAAGCACGGTCTTGGATCCGTCGGGCGCGAATTTGTAAACGACGCCGCAACCCGTTCCGCACTTTTTCCCGCCAGAAAATGTGGTGCCATAAAAGTTGCCATTTGCATCAGCGATGAGGCCGGCGAGCGGGCTATCTCCTCCTGCGCCAAATGAATAGAGAATGCTCTCGGTGCCATCTGGAGACAGCTTGAAAATCGTTCCGCCGCCCGCTTCGCCTCCGGCCTGAGTTGTACCGTAGAGATTGCCAGCGCTGTCCGAAAGAAGTTCTGCGAGAGGATTTGCCCCGTCGGGATTTCCTTGGAACGAGTACAGCACCTTAAATGGAGTCTGTGCTTGTGCGTATTCCATTGGCGCCGTCACGGCTGCAGCAGCGCAGCAGGCCCATAACAACGAACGAAAAGACGCGGAATTACGCGACATCGACGCGGAGGAGATTGGGGTCAAGGAGATTGGGGTCAGAGTGGGAACTCTGCTCACAGGAGCCTCATCTGTCTCGCGATTTTTGCGAGCTTCGGCCTGGGTCCGGGTGGCAGCGGCGTTGCGCGGCGTTCCGCAGCTGCCTCGATCTCTTTGCGGAAGCGCTCCCCGCCCAGCGCCCAGCCGCCATTCGTGGCGGCGCGCAAAGCCTCGACGAACGCCGGATCGAGCTTCTCCCGGATGAGCGCACGGTAGGCCGCGTGCCGCTCCTCCACACTGCGGCCGAGGCGGCGAAACGCGTTGTGGAAAAGCGCAAGAGCGTCGTCTGCGCCCTCGCCATGCGCGCGATAGCTCGACCAGCGGTATTGCCGGGGATGCGCCACCATGCGCGCGCGCACCGGATTGCGTTCGATGTAGCGGCAGCACGCGATGAAGTATTCCTCCGAGTCGATGGGCGCGGCCCGGTAGCGGCCTTCCCAGAGCGTTCCGCTGCGCCCGTCGCGCGTATTGATGTGGCGCACATAGCGCCGCCCCAGCGACTGCATCGTCCTGGGCAGGCTCTCCGCCGTCTCCGGCGTGACGAGCAGATGGATATGATTGGTCATGAAGACGTGGGCATGTACCGAAAGCCCGTTGTCCGCAGCAGCCGCGATCAGCCATTGGCGATAGTTGGCATAATCGTCCTCGACGAAGAACACCGGCTGGCGGTTGTTACCGCGCTGGATCACATGCAACGCCTGGCCTTCGATGAAAAACCGTCCAAGCCGCGCCATGCCGTTCGCTCCCTTGAGCCACACTCAGACTACAACGGACCCAAGCGAGTTCCAACTCCGACCCCGATCTTTCGACCCTGAACTTTCCCTCTCCGTCACACAGGCTCGACATACGTCGTGCTGCCATCGCCCCTGCACACCCACACGTCCGGCAGCCAGCCGAAATCGCCCATCGTGGGTACAAAATAGTCTTGGTAGTTGCCGGTGAACTGTTCCGTCGTTTCAAGTTTGTACCATCCCATAGAACAGCCGCTCGTCGCCCCTGCGACTTCGTGTGCCCAGGCTGTCTGTCCCTGCGTTGCCTGCAACCCCGCCGGATAGTCCCTCTGTGGCCCTAGCCGCAAATTAATGCCATCTCCGTCGGGTGTGATTTTGACGTGTAGCGAAGGGCTCACGACCGAGGCTCCGTCCAGGAAGCGAACGGGATCAAGATATTTCAACACCTTGGGGTGCTCGACCGAATAACCAAAAGCATCGTGATCCTTCGGCGCTTCCAGCGTATCGAAATGCTTCGCTTCCAAATGCAAGTGCACGCCAACGTAACACCCGTCGCAGCCAAAGCTTGTTGCGCCCACAACCCCGATCGTTTGACCTCCGCTGACGTGAATCGCACCAATCTTGCAATCCCATTCGTCCCGCTTGGCACCGTATTTGTCCGCGCCCATCTTGGGTTTACATCCTGAGCCTTTGGCGGTGATCCTCCCTACTAGCCCCACATCGACATGGTCCATGTGGTCATACTGACTGAACACGTGGCCTGGGTGCTGAATGACCAACGCGTTGCCGACCCCGTGGTCCGTACAATTACCGTCTCCCTGATCCTTACAGCCTGCATATCCATTCGGGACGTATTTCCGAACGTCACCCGACGCGACCGCGTGAACATCAACTCGCACATTATTCGTCCAGATATCGAAGCCCGAATGATGCTTGCAATTGCCCTTCTGAGGCGTGCAATTGTGCAATCCGCCGTATTCCGCAAAGTCCTGAATGACTTGGCTTCTGCCATAATTGGAGAGAGGCCAGCTCCACGTTATAGAGCCCGGCTTGTACGAGCGACTAGCTCCAGCGTGCGTGTCTTGAGCGAGGCTCGCTACACAAAAGGCCGCGATCAGGAGGCGCGGCAACCAATTTCTCGATTGAGATTCGAATTGCGGTTCAAGCATGATCCCCTCTTTACGGATTTGTTTATGTCTACATCTGCGAAAAACACAGCGCGCAAATCGCGAACGCCCGTCCTCACAAATCGCACTTTGCTCCGCAAAGAGGCGCAAGGCCGCGATAATTAATCCCTCGACATTGTTATCGGAAAAGTTGTGCAGTCGCAAGCCTCTCGTGTGGCTTTAGACGTCTGGGAGCGGGATCCAGTTTCAGCGAGCGACCGCTGCACTCTAACAAATCGAGTTCCAAGGAATTGCGTGAGGCGGTCGATGCTCCAAACAAAAACATTCCCGCCGGGAGTTTGAGTGACTTGACCACGAGCTCGCTTGCAGTCTGTCGGATGGTCATCGCGCGTGTCTCACTGCTTGGGAGAATCAACACGCGCGGTAATGCGATTCCAAACCGAGTTTTGTGCAGTTCAAGTCGGTAGCTGTCCGCGTAGGCGTAGATACGCCGCACGCCTATCTGCTGGGATACGTGCGGGGTGTGCTCACGGCCGCGCTGACGGCGCGCGGCGATCTGCACGAAGAATTGATGGCGGCACGGGAAGCCGCACCGCTTCTGCGCGATGAGGGCATTCTGTTTTCGCTGTTCGATCACCTGGCGCTGCGCTCGGCACTCGCGGGCGCATCACGGATGCCGTACTTCTCGCGGGTCACGCCGACGAGCAGATTGGAGTCAGAGCGAGCAGATTGGGGTCAGAGTGGGAACTCTGCTCACAGGAGTCAACTGTCTCGCTTTTTTTCTGGCTGTCCTGCGGACGACCCACTTAATCTTTCAGCACTCAATCTTTCAGCGCCAGGGTCATGGCCTGATCTTCGGAGAGAGCGGCACCCAGCACACGCAAGCGTGTGATTTCATCCGCTGGCAAGGCGTCATGCAGGAGTGTGCGAAGGCGCTCGACCGCGCGAACGCCCATGGGCCAGCGCGCATGCCCATTCTGCCGGTGAGCCTCGTCCGCGTGACCCGCGAGAAGCACGGCATCCGTGATGCGCCCCGCCAGTGCCGAGCGCAGCGCCAGGTGATCGAACAGCGAAAACAGAATGCCCTCATCGCGCAGAAGCGGTGCGGCTTCCCGCGCCGCCATCAATGCTTCGTGCAGATCGCCGCGTGCGGTCAGCGCGGCCGTAAGCACACCCTGCACGTATCCCAGCAGATAGGCGTGTGGCGTATCGTAAATCCGCGCTAAGAGACTCCTCGCCGTTGAAATCGCGTAATCGAGATCGCCGCTATCGACGCCGGCTTCGACGAGATTGGCGCCGACCGTCAACGAAGAACGTGGAGCGTCGATGGCGTCGTAAAGATGGAGTGCCTTTTCTCCCGCACGGCGCGCCTGTTCCGGCCGATGCAGGCAGGATTCGACACACAGCTGATAGGAATACGCATGCGCCAGCATTCGCGGCTGACCGGCCGTTTCGAGCAGGCCGATGGCCTCGGTTATTGCACTGTCCGCATCTTCGAATCGATTGGCTATGAGAAACGTAAAAGCCAGCGCGGTAAGCGCCATACCGAGCCGCGGTTTGTCGCCGAGTTCGCGATAGAGTTTTTCCGCACGCTTGATTTCCACTGCAGCAGCGCTTCCTGGCGCGCTGTTCAACCACAACTCACCAAGGCCTCGCCGTAGCTGGGCTTCCAGGGCGGGCGGCGTTTCTGCCGTGATGAGATCGACGGCAGCCTTCAGCCTTCGCCGCCCTTCGGGACGCAGTGACGTCTCCCACCATAGAGGCCAGGACGCCCCTGCGATCGCAATCGCCGTGTCGAAATCGACGCTGGTAGCCCAGTCCAGAGCATCGCGCAGATCGTCGACGATTGGCGTGTAACGTGACAGCCACACCGCGTCACTTGTGGTTTCCCATTCCACGGTCGCCTTCTGCAGCAGTCCGAGGACGTAGCGCGCATGGCGTTGCCGCGTGGCGTCGGCATCCGCAGACTTCTCGAGCTTCTCGGCGGCGAACGCACGCGTCGTCTCGAGCAGCCGGTAGCGCTGCGCTCCGGGCACGACTGCGATGATCGACTTGCGCACGAGGCTGATCAGATGATCGAACACCTCGCCGGCAGGCACATCGTCTCCGCCGGCCACGGCTTCGGCCGCTTTTATGTCGAACGAGCCGGCAAACACGGCAAGGCGCCGGAGCACGACCCGCTCGGAAGCGGAGAGAAGGTCGTGACCGCACTCCAATGTCGCGTGGAGCGTGGAATGTCTCGGCGAAGAGGTGTTGCGCGCCTTGAGCCAGCTCTTGATCGAACCGCCGAGCTTGGTGTCGAGCGCTTCCAATCCGAGAACACCTGCCCAACCTGCCGCAATCTCGATCGCGAGCGGCAATCCATCGACATGGCCGCAGATCCTCGCCACCAGAGGCGCATCGCCGTCGGTCAGCCTGAAGTTGGCATCGGCGCTGGTCGCACGTTCGACAAACAGTTCGACCGCGCCGCTTTCGCGCACCGATTCCGCTTTCACGGCATCGGCGCCGGGCAAGGCGAGCGCCGGCATCTCGAACACCTGCTCGCTTGCGCAGCCAAGCCCTTCGCGGCTCGTAGCGAGAATCTTCACGCCCGGAGCGGCATTGACGATCTTCTCGCACATGGTCGCGGCCTCGCCGATCACATGCTCGCAACTGTCGAGGACGATCAGCAGGTTCCGGCGGGCCAAATGGCGCGCAAGGGTGTCGAGCGGATTGGCCTTGTCGCCGATCTCGACGCCAAGCACAGTCGCCGTCGTGGCAAATACCAGGCTTGCATCCTTAAGGCTCGCCAGTTCCACCAGCCACAACCCGTCGGGAAACTGGGCCGCGCTCTTTGCCGCCGCATGCAGCGCGAACTTCGTCTTGCCGACACCGCCCGGTCCGGTGAGCGTCACGAGCCGCTTGCGCGCGAGCAGTTTCGAGGCCGTCTGAAGCTGTTCGCGCCTGCCGATGAGCCGGGAACCGTCGAGCGCGCTCGCCGAAAAATTGCCAAGCTGACCCCTCGCAGATCGCGCATGCGCGGCCTTGCGCGTGCGCTGGACCTGGGAGACGAAACGGTAACCCTGCCCCTGCTTGTTAACGATGCAATCGTCGCCAATGATCTTCCTGAGCGCATTGATGTGAACATAGAGCGCGTTGTCGGTCACGGCAGTCCGGCCCCACACGCCCGCCACGAGCTCGCTCTTGGGGATGGTGGCGCCGGCCTTTTCGACCAAAGCGATCAGAAGCCTTGCGTCCGTGGAGCCGAGAGGTACCGGCACATCGTCGGCGTAGAGCCTGCGCTCCGCGGGATCCAGCGCGAAACGGCCGAAGCTGTATACTTCCGACATGCGCTAACTCACCGGCCACCTTAGGATTTGATGAGAGTATTTAAGACTCTTATTGAGGACCTGCTCCATTTGTCCAGTCAATAGTCCGCCCAACCAAGAGGAGGACATGTTGCACAAATCGATCAGACTAATGGGGGCAGTTTCCCTGGCGTTGGCTTGTTCGGGCGCATTCGATGCGGCCGCGGCCAAGCTGGTTCTCACCAAATTCGAAATCGACGGCGCGGTCGACGTCTACGTCTGGTCGGAGAACAATTCCGATGCTGTCACGGGTTACTACACAGACGGCAACAAGGCGAAGCACGGCTATGTGCGCGCGCCTGATGGCACCATCACGACGTTCGATCCGCCCGGATCGGTGTCCACCTACCCGATGAACATCAATGATTCCGGCGCCATCACGGGAAACTATACCGACAACACCGGTGCACAGCATGGGTTTCTGCGGGCCGCCGACGGAACAATCACCGCATTCGATCCAAACAATTCCGTTCACGGCACCAATCCGTATAGTGTCAACGGAAAGGATGCCGTCATCGGTTACTACAACGACGTGAACTACACGCCCCGCGGTTTCATCCGCAAACCCGGCGGCAAGATCAAGGAAGTCGTCGTACCGAATACGTATACAGCGTTTCCCTTTGTTTTCGGGCCTCACGGCTCCATCGCCGGCTCTGCTTACGATCTCGACCAGAATGAAGTCGGATTTGTCGAAGATCGGGACGGCAATGCCACCTTGTTCATGGGCCCCAACGCCGCGCAGACCATTGTCACCGGCATCAACGACAAAGGCTATATTTCCGGCAGCTATGTGGATAATCCGGCGCCTCACGCGTTCAACGGATTCGTAAGGGCGCCTGACGGCACGATCAGCACGTTCAAGGGACCGCAAGCCGTCTGGACAATAGCCTACAACATCAACAATGCCGGCCGGGTCGCGGGCTACTATACGCTCGCCGACAACACGGCCCGTGCCTATTTGCGGCAGCCGGACGGTAAGCTGAAAACGCTGTTCTTCGACGGTGCGGCGACCACCGTCGCGACCGCGATCAACAATAACGGCGCGATCGGAGGCTACTGGTTCGACACCAGCAACCGCTCTCACGGATGCCTCTGGCTCCAGCAGTAGTTTTGAGACTTCGTTAAGTAGCGGCGCGGGGCGAAAGCTCCGCGCCTTTTTTGGGCAAGAGCCCGGCGGCGAGCGGGATAAAAAATGGCGGCCTGGATTTCTCCGGGCCGCCGTACTTGTACGCGTATGGAATAGATCGCTTAGCGCTTGCTGAATTGGAAGCTGCGGCGGGCTTTGGGCTTGCCGTATTTCTTGCGCTCGACGGCACGCGGATCGCGCGTGAGGAAGCCGCCCGGCTTCAGCGCCGCACGCAGGCTGGGCTCATAAGCGACCAGCGCGCGCGAAATGCCGTGGCGCACCGCACCCGCCTGTCCCGAAAGACCGCCGCCCTTCACCGTGACGATGACGTCGAACTGGCCGTCGCGGTTGGTGGCGATCAGCGGCTGGCGCAGGATCATGCGCAGCACCGGACGCGCGAAATACACCTTCTCGTCCTTCTCGTTGACGATGATCTGGCCGCGGCCCGGCTTGATCCAGACGCGCGCGACCGCGTCCTTGCGCCGGCCGGTCGCGTAGGCGCGGCCCTTGGAATCCCGCTTGCCGGCGATCTGCTCCGCCGGCTGGCCGGCAGGCGCCTGCGGCTTCGCCTTGATCAGGGTCGATTTCAGGTCGCCAAAGCTCTTTGTGTCTTCCGCCATGATCAGGCCGCCTTCGTCTTACGGAAATTGTGGTTCTTGGGATTCATCGCGCCGACGTCCAGCGTCACGGGCTGCTGTGCCTCGTGCGGATGCTCGGCGCCGGGATAGACGCGCAGATTGGAAAGCTGGCGGCGGCCGAGCGTACCGCGGGGCAGCATGCGCTCCACCGCCTTCTCGACGACGCGCTCGGGAAACTTGCCGCGCATGATCTCGCCCGCGGTGCGTTCCTTGATGCCGCCGATATAGCCGGTGTGGCGGTAGTAGACCTTCTTCTTGAGCTTATCGCCGGTCAAAAGCGCCTTGGCGGCGTTGATCACGATGACGTTGTCGCCGCAATCCATATGCGGCGTGAAGGTCGGCTTGTGCTTACCGCGCAGGCGCAGCGCGATGATGGAAGCGAGGCGGCCGACGACGAGACCCTCGGCATCGATCAACACCCACGTCTTCTGGATCTCGGACGGTTTGGCCGAGTAGGTTTTCATGGCAGGATATCTCCGAACAAGGCGCGCCGTGTAGCGGCATCGCCCTGTGGGGTCAAGCCAAAAAGCCAAGAAATTGGCTCTTTTCGGGAAGCGGTATTATAGTACCGTATAGAAGATGGCGAAAGACAAGGCTTCTGGCGATATCCGGGTCGGCATCGGGGGGTGGACCTACGAGCCCTGGCGGGGCGGCATGTTCTATCCGAAAGGCCACGCCCAGGCGCGCGAGCTCGAATATGCCAGCCGGAAGGTGACCAGCATCGAGATCAACGGCACGTTCTACGGCTCGCAGAAGCCCGCAAGCTTCATCAAATGGGCGGAGGAGACGCCGGACGATTTCGTCTTTGCCATGAAGGCGCCGCGCTTCGCGGTGAACCGGCGCGTGCTCGCGGAAGCCGGCCCCTCGATCGAGAAATTTTTCGCAAGCGGCGTCCATCACCTGAAATCGAAGCTCGGCCCGATCCTCTGGCAATTCGCGCCGCACAAGAAATACGAGCCAGACGATTTCGCGAAGTTCATGGCCCTGCTCCCGCAATCGGTGGAAGGGCTGAAACTGCGCCACGCCATAGAAGTGCGGCACGAAAGCTTTCTGGTTCCGGAGTTCATGGCGCTCTTGCGGCAGCACAATGCCGCCATCGTCTACGCCCACCACGATCATTATCCGGAAGCCGCCGACGTGACGGCGGATTTCGTCTATGCCCGGCTGCAGTCTTCCGCCGCGAAAGTCGAGACCGGCTACACCACCGCAGACCTGAAGAAATGGAAGACGCGCGCCGAGGACTGGGCCAAAGGCATTCCGCCAAAGGACCTGCGCACGGTCGCCAAGCCTGCGAAGCCCGCGAAGACGGACGTCTTTCTGTACTTCATCTCGGGCGCCAAGGAGCGCAATCCGGCCGCGGCACAGGCCCTGATCAAGGAACTGCGCAAGTAGCGGTTCGCCCACCGACTCCTTATATAGGTGCCATGAACGCCCCTGCTCCCGAACCGCTGGTCCTGACGTCGCGCAACGGCCCCGTCCTGCGCTTTGCACTCAACCGTCCCAGGGCACGCAACGCGCTGAGCGAAGGCTTGATGACGGCGCTGCAGCACGCGCTTGATGAAGCGGCGAAGGACGACTCGCGCGTCATCGTGCTCGCCGCGGAAGGCCCTGCCTTTTGTTCCGGTCACGACCTGAAAGAGATGACCGCACATCGCGCGGAAGCGGATTCCGGCAAGGCCGCGTTCGCCGCGATCTTCGCGCAGTGCTCCAGGCTGATGCAGACCATCGTGCGCCATCCCAAGCCCATCATCGCGCAGGTTCAGGGTATCGCCACTGCCGCCGGTTGCCAGCTCGTCGCAAGCTGCGATCTCGCCGTCGCCTCGGTGGACGCGAAATTCGCGACGCCGGGCGTGAACATCGGGCTCTTCTGTTCGACACCGATGGTGGCCTTGTCGCGCAATGTCTCGCGCAAACACGCGATGGAGATGCTGCTCACCGGCGACATGATCTCCGCGAACCAAGCCTATCATATGGGTCTCGTCAATCGCGTGGTCGCGCATGAAACGCTCGAAGCCGAAACGATGGCGCTGGCGCAGCAGATCGCGGGGAAACCGCGCGCAACGGTCAAGATCGGCAAGGAAGCCTTCTACCGCCAGCTCGAAATGCCGCTGAGCGAGGCCTACGACTACGCGTCAAAGGTGATGACCGAGAACATGCTCCACGCCGAGGCCAACGAAGGCATCGGCGCCTTCGTCGAAAAGCGCGACCCGAAATGGCCGGACTGAACACGTCCTTGTCATTCCCGGCCGAGCGCAGCGAAGCTGCGCGAGGGGAAGGGAACCCAACTTCTGGGAGCGCCACCAGTCCAACCAAGTTGGATTCCCTTCCCTCGTATCGCGCGTCGCGCGATGCTCGCCAGGGATGACAGCGAGAGTTTGATGCCCACTTACACTGACGACTGTATCAAGAGCATTCTGCGTTCGACCAAGGTCATCGCCATGGTGGGCGCGAGCGGCAACGAGATGCGGCCGTCCTATTTCGCGATGAAGTATCTGCTCGCAAAAGGCTTCGTCATCCATCCCATCAATCCCGGCATGGCGGGGCAGAAGATTCTCGGCCAGACGGTCTACGCCGCGCTCAAGGACGTGCCCGCGCCAGTCGACATGGTCGACATCTTCCGCGCTTCCGAAGCCGCGCCCGGCATCGTGAAGGAAGCGCTCGCGGAGAAAGACCGCCTCGGACTCAAAACGGTGTGGATGCAGCTCAGCGTCATCAGCGAGGAAGCCGCCGAGTTGGCGCGCGCCGCCGGCCTCAACGTCGTCATGGACCGCTGTCCCAAGATCGAATATGGCCGCATGTCGGGTGAGATCGGGTGGATGGGGGTCAGCCGCGGCATCATCGACAACCGCAAGCCCCTGCTCTTCGGCAAGGGCGGAAGCCTGAAACGGAATTGAGCATGTCGATCGAAGACAACAAGGCGGTTTACCGCCACTACGTGAAAGTGCTAGCGCATCCGGAACGGCTCGACGAGGTGATCGCGCAGGATTTCGTCGCGCACGATCTGCCGCCGCATTTTCCCAAGGGCATCGAAGGCATCCGCAGCTATCGCCGTGCCGTCATGGGCGGGTTTCCCGATCAGACGAGCGAAATCCTCGATCTCGTTGCGGAGGACGATAAAGTGTGTGCGCGCCTCGTCCTGCGCGGCACGCATAGCGGCGAATTCAACGGTATGAAGCCGAGCGGCAAGACGATCGCGGTCGAAGTCTATGAAATCGCCCGTATCGCCAACGGCAAGGTCGCCGAACGCTGGTGCCTGCTCGACCGCGCCGCCCTGATGCAGCAACTGGGCTGATCTCCGCTTGAAATGCGGACCGGGCGCCCCCAAGTCCTTTGGGTCGTTCGGAGGCGTCCATGAAAAAACTCATTGTCCCGATAGCGCTCGCAGTTTCATTGATGTCCGGAGCCGCCGAGGCCAAGGGCTGCCTGAAAGGCGCGGTGGTCGGCGGCGTGGCGGGGCACTTTATGCATCGCCATACCGTGCTCGGCGCGGTCGCCGGCTGCGTCATCGGCCATCACATGGCCGTCACGAAAGAGCGGCAGGAAAAGGCGGCCGCCCAGCAAAGGCAGCAACAGGCACAGCACGCCGATACGCAAAATCACTGAACCGTTTGAGTCACCCTTCCAGGCTCGCTACGCTCGCACCTCAGGGTGACGAGTTTGTTGTAAAAAAACTTGCTGCTCCAGTAGGCGCGTCACCCTGAGGCGCCCGCGAAGCGGGCCTCGAAGGGCGGCGCGCCGTACGTGAGAAGCGACGAGCTTGGTTCAGCCAAGAACGATCATGCTCTAAATTGATGCCCGGACTATCCCAAGCGTTGACATAAAACACTACTGCATTAGTAGTATATCACCCCAAATTGGAGAACGAGCGATGAGCGAATACGGCTTCAACACGCTGAGCGTTCACGCAGGCGCACAACCCGATCCCGCGACCGGCGCCCGCGCCACGCCGATCTATCAGACGACCGCCTATGTGTTCGAGGACGCGGACCATGCCGCGGCCCTGTTCAATCTCCAGGTCTTCGGCAACATCTATTCCCGCATCATGAACCCGACGAATGCCGTGCTGGAGGAGCGCATCGCGGCGCTCGAGGGCGGGCGCGCGGGGCTGGCCGTCGCTTCGGGTCATGCGGCACAGCTCATCGCCTTCCATCCTCTCATGAATCCGGGCGACGAGTTCGTTGCTGCGAAGCAGCTCTATGGCGGCTCGATCACGCAGTTCAAGAATTCCTTCGCGAAGTTCGACTGGCGCGTGAAATTTGCCGACGGCCAGAAGCCCGACACGTTCAAGGCGCTGATCACCGACAAGACCAAGGCGCTCTACATCGAGAGCATCGCGAATCCCGGCGGCACGATCTGCGATATCGAAGCCATTGCCGCGATTGCGCACGATGCGGGCGTGCCGCTGATCGTCGACAACACAATGGCCACGCCCTATCTCATCAAGCCGTTCGACTGGGGTGCGGACATCATCGTCCACTCGGCGACGAAATTCCTCGGCGGTCACGGCAACTCGATGGCCGGCCTCATCGTCGACGGCGGCAAGTTCAACTGGGGCAACGGCAAATTTCCGACCCTGTCGGAGCCCTGCCCGTCCTATCACGGCATGAAAATCTGGGAGACCTTCGGCGACATGGCCTATGCCATCGCCTGCCGCGTACTCTCGCTGCGCGACCTCGGGCCTTCACTTGCGCCGATGAACGCGTTCCTCATCATCACCGGCACCGAAACACTGCCGCTTCGCATGCAGCGCCATTGCGACAACGCGCTCGCCGTCGCCACATGGCTGCAGCGCCATCCCAAGGTCGCCTGGGTGAACTACGCCGGCCTCGAAGGCGATGAGAGCTACGGCCTGCACAAGACCTATTGCCCCAAAGGCGCCGGCTCGATCTTCACCTTCGGCGTCAAGGGCGGTTATGAGGCCGGCAAGGCGCTCGTGAACAACGTGAAGCTGTTCAGCCACCTCGCGAATATCGGCGATACGCGCAGCCTGATCATCCACCCCGCCTCGACCACCCACCGCCAGCTCGAATCCGAGCAGCGCGCGGCGGCCGGCGCCGGCGACGACGTGGTGCGGCTCTCCATCGGCATAGAGAATGTCGAGGACATCATCGCCGATCTCGATCAGGCGATGTCGGCGTAGGTCCGGTCGTTGGACCGACCACGTAGCCATCTTTGGGGCCAACAACGCTAACCGATGAGGAATCACTCGCATCGGCGACGCCGTCGACGGTTATCTGTGTGACATAACCGTTGCCCGAAGGCGCATAGGTGGTGCAAATTTGTTTTTCTAGACGCGGCGCCATCGCTTGCAACATCTGCGCTCGAAGCTTGCCCGCAACGTCGGGTGCCACCGACTGACCATTGATGGTAAAGGTAGCAGATTCAATGTCCGCATGACGGAGAGGACCGCAGATCGTCTCACCGCTGAATGTCACCGGCGAACTGGTCGACATCACTATAATTGGATTGGGTGAAAGCAGAACCCAAGCCTGATTGGTGACGCTGTTGCCCGAGAACGTGTACCCAGCCAACGCTGCACAAGTGCGAGTTTCCACATTTGGCGAATAGCACTGTAGCTTTCCGGACCTCATCAAATCCAGTTGTCCGGCTGAAGCAGGCGGCGATGCGTACGCAGTGATTGCAATGAGCGTCAGAAACGAAAAACGATTCATGCAGCTCCCCTGTTTGCAAGTCGTCAAGGTTAGCGAGAAACCGAACTACGGGAAAGTTCGAACGCTAACCAGATAGAGGCACAAAACAGTAACGCCGCAGTGACCTGGTGCGCGGCGGCGAGCTCGAGCGGCGCCTGTGTGAGCAGGGTCACGATTCCGAGCACAACCTGAAACACGGCTAGTCCCGCCACGATGCCCGCGGCGTTGGCGGACTGCACGCTCGGCTTCCTGCTCCGTATACGGAAAGAAAGCGCCAGCGCCGCGAAGAACACGATATAGGCGCCGATGCGGTGGTCGAATTGCGCGAGGCCCGGATCCTCGAAGAAACTGCGCCACCACGGCGTGACGCTGAAGGGATTTTCCGGAAACACGCGCCCGTCCATCGATGGCCAGGTGTTGTAGATCAGCCCCGCGTGCAAACCCGCGACCAGTGCACCCAGCAGCATCTGGACGTAGACGAGTGCAACGAGCACATAACCGAACATAACTCCCTCGCCCCCGCGAAGCGGGCGCTTAGCGACAGCGTAAGCGCGGTGGGGTGAGGGGGTGCTCGGCATCGAGCGCGCTGCAACCGCCCCCTCACCCTGCCCTCTCCCCCTCAAAGGGGGAGAGGGTAATCGGAGATATTCCAGCGCCGTCCATAGAATTGCGCCGAGGAGAATGATGGCGACACCGAGATGGATCGCGAGCCGGTATTGCGAGACGGCGACGCGCGTCTCAAGCCCGCTTTCGACCATCCACCAGCCGACGAAGCCCTGCAGTCCGCCGAGCGCGAACAAGAGCAGCATGCGCGGCCATTCGCCGCGCGCAATCGCGCCGGTCCAGGCAAACCAGACGAACGGCACGAAGAATACAAAGCCAAGCAACCGCCCGAGCAAGCGATGCGTCCATTCCCACCAGAAGATGGCCTTGAACGCATCCAGGCTCATGCCGTGATTTTCGAGGCGGTATTGCGGGATCAACTGGTATTTCGCGAAGGCGTCGTGCCACTGCGCGTCGCCCAGCGGCGGAATGGCGCCCATGATCGGGTCCCATTCGGTGATCGACAGCCCCGAACCCGTGATCCGGGTGAGACCGCCCAGCGTCACCATCCCCACGATGATCGCTGCGACCGCGAACAGCCAGATCGCCACCGCCTTGCGGCCGGGCGCGCGCCAGGAAAATAAGGAAGTTGCCGCGGGCGTCATGGAAATCGACTGATAATCGCTCCCGCCGTCGCCGTCCATTCGCACCGCGACTCATCTTGTCGCATGGCACCGGTGGGCGCATCCTTGCGGTTCCTTGGGGAGGATCACCATGAAAACCATCGCCACGATTCTGCTCGCCACCTGCACCCTGACCGGCGCGGCGCTCGCCGCCGATAACATGCGAGGCATGACGATGGCGGACCAGCCGTCTGCCATGGGCGGCATGAACATGAAGATGACGCTGCCGCCGATGCCTGCCGTTTACGCGGGTGTGCCGGACAGAACCGGCGCGCCCTTGTTCGACGGCTATGGCGATCACACCCACAAGATCACGACAACCAATCCGAAGACACAGGCCTATTTCGATCAGGGTGTGCGCCTCCTGTTCGGCTTCAATCATGCCGAGGCGATCCGGTCGTTCCGCGAGGGCGCGCGGCTCGATCCGGACTGCGCGATGTGCTGGTGGGGTGTGGCGTTCGCGCTCGGCCCCAACATCAATCTTCCGATGCAGGGCGATGCGGTGGCACCTGCCTGGGCCGCGCTCGAAATGGCGCGCGCGCTCGAACCGAAAGCCTCCCCGGAAGAAGTCGCGTGGATCGAGGCGCTGGCCGCGCGCTATGCAAAGGCCCCGCCCTCCGACCGCCACCCGCTCGATGAAGCCTTTGCGCAAGCGATGGGCAAGGTCTGGGATTCCTATCCGAACGATCTCGATGCCGGCGTCTTCTATGCCGAGTCCATGATGGACACGCAGCCCTGGGACTATTGGCAATCCGATGCGAAGACGCCGAAAGGCCACGGTGGCGAGATCGTCGAGACGCTCGAAGGCGTCCTCAAGAAGGAACCGCTGCATCCCGGCGCCCTGCACCTTTATATACACGCCGTCGAAGCCTCGACCACGCCCGAGCGGGCCGAGGCCGCCGCCGACAAGCTTGAGCCGCTGATGCCGGCCGCCGGCCATGTCGTGCACATGCCGTCACACATCTATTTCCGCGTCGGCCGTTACGAGGATGCGGTGAAGGTCAATGCGCTCGCGGCGCAAAAGGATGAAGACTACATCGCTGCCTGCAAGGCGCAGGGCTTCTACCCCCTCGCCTATTATTCCCACAACATCCACTTTCTCTGGACGTCGTCGGAGATGCTCGGCCGGTCCGCGGCGGCGCACGACGCGGCGCAGCGCCTGATCAAGGCCTCGGACGCGGGCGTGCCGATGGCGGCCAACCTGCCACCGGTGCAGCTCTACCGCTTCGTTCCCGTGGTCACCGCGCTGCGCTTCGGCAAATGGAATGCGGTCCTCGCCGAAAAACTGCCGCCGCCGGATCTGAAGATCGACGTTGCCATGTTCCACTACGCCCGTGGCTTTGCGTATGCCAACAAGCGCAACTTCAAGCGCGCCGCTGCGGAGCGTTCCGCGCTTGCCGCGATGATCGCGAACAAGGAGTTCGCGGCCATCGACGCCTTCGGCGTTCCCGGCACGAAGATGGCTGAGCTCGGTCTCGTCCTGATCGATGGCGAAGTGGAGCGCGTGAGAGGCCACCTGCCCAAGGCCCTCGCCTCGTTCAAACAGGCGAACGATCTTTACGAGGCCATCCCCTATACCGAGCCGGATTACTGGCACCAGCCCGTGAGTCACATCTACGGCGCGGCGCTTCTTCAGGCGCACAAGCCGGCGGACGCCGAAGCGGTCTATCGCCGCAGCCTGATGGATCACCGCATCGACGGCTGGGCGCTGTTCGGCCTCGAGCAGGCGCTTAAGGCGCAGGGCAAAACCGCGGAGGCCAGGAGCGTCAAAGCCGAGTTTGACAAGGCGTGGTCGATGGCCGATGTGAAGCTCGCATCCTCGCGCTTCTAGATCGTTGGAACGGCGTTGAGCACATTCTTCGTCATGGCCGGGCTTGACCCGGCCATCCAGCAGAGTGGCACGCGGGGCCGCGGAGAACACAGAGGAGTCGCGCTCCGCGATACTCCGCGTCTCCGCGTGGATAGACTTTCTTTGTGGATAGCCGCCTCAAGGGCGGCCATGACGAATGAGATAGGTGAGATCCAGGAAGGTTCATGACGCCACGCACCAAGAAGCTTATCGGCGCCATCGTCACGCTGATCTGGCTGCCCATCTATGCGCTGATCGCGGCAGGCGTGGGCGTGCATCTCGCACACGCGATGCCGCACGCGCCGTGGTTCGTGCTGTTCCTCTATTATGCGCTCGCGGGCACGCTCTGGATCGTGCCGGTCGGCCTGATGTTCCCGTGGATGTACCGCGAGCCTGCAAAGAATCCACCCTCCCCTTGAGGGAGGGTCGACAATTTGCGAGCACAGCGAGCAAATTTCGGGGAGGGGTAGTCGCTCCGCACCTGAAGCGGTACCCCTCCCCGAAAAATCCTGCGCGCGCTTCGCGCCGCTTGAATTTTTCGACCCTCCCTCAAGGGGAGGGTTGATCGAGCGCTATGCTCTTGCCGTCCACCGGCTTACCCGGCTGAAGACCGAGCAGCGACATCACCGTCGGATGGATGTCGATCATGTCGACGCGCTTCAGTTCCCTACCCGGCGCCACGCCCGAACCCCAGGCATAGAAGATGCCGTGCATCTGCACGATGTGCGGATCGTAGCCATGCGTCGCCTTGAGCCCGCCCGTGAACGGCGTGAACGTCACCGGCCAGACATGCGTGACGCCCAGCCAGTAAGCCCAGGGCGGCATCTGCGCGGAGCCCACAACCCAATAGGGCGGCTTCGCCACCAGCAGAACATCGCCGGCACGCGGACCATCCCCCAGATGCGCGAAGGACGGATAGTGTCCCTTCTTGTAGACATCGAATGCGTAGGAATAGCCGCTCAACGCCTTCACCACGCGATCGGCGCTTTCGCCCTTGTCGAGATAGAAAAACGCGGTGCCGCCGTCCGACGCTTCTCGGCCATGAATATCGTAGAGGCTCATCAGCCGGCCGATATTGATGATCGGCCCGACGTCCATCATGCCGTGATCGGTGCCGATGACGAGCGTGCCTTCGCGGCCGGCGGGCATCGATTTGATCGCCGCCATGAGCTTGCCGATGATGGCATCGCATGCGCGCACCGCGTCCTGCGTCTTTGCGCCCGCGACGCCGTTGTAATGCGCGACGTCGTCCGGAATATCGAAATAGAGCGCGATCAGACGGGGATGATTGGGGCCTGTGTCGTGGAGCTGGCGGATCGCCTTGTCCATGATGACGTCGTTCGACTCGCGCATGCTCCAGGGCACATTGGCATTGGCGAAGCTGGCAAGCCGCCCGCGCTTCGTCGACCAGCGGCCGACCCAGTTGAACACTGCCGACTTGACACCCTGCCGCTCGGCCGCTTGCCACATCGCCTCGCAGCCGGTGTGCCAGTCGGCGTCGGAGACATTGCCGTCACCAAAGGCGCCGCGCACCGGATCGATGAAATAGTTCGATACGACGCCGTGATGCGCCGGCCAGCAGCCGGTCTCGAACGTCGTATGATTGGTCATCGAGAGCGTCGGGAACGCGGGGATGAGATGGCGCGACCAGGTACCCTCGCGCTTCAGCCGGTCGAAGTTCGGTGTGTTCTTCGTGGCGTCCAGTTCGGCGGGTGCGAAGCCGTCGAACATCACGACCACGACCGTGCGCTCCGGCGCGGCAACCGAGGGCGCCGCGAACATCAAAGCAATCAACAGCGCGCAAACGCCTTCGACAAACCGGTTCAAATGCTTCCCCTGCCGAGTCTAGTCCGGATGATAGTGGAACACCCGCTCCAAAGGGTAGCCGAAGACCTGTGCAATACGGAATGCGGCTTCCAGCGAAGGCGAATACTTGCCCTGCTCGATGGCGTTGACCGTCTGGCGCGTCACGCCGATCCGGTCCGCCAATTCTTGCTGGGTCATCTCGTTATGCTCGAAGCGCAGTTTGCGGATTTCGTTGCGGACGTGCGTCTGCACCATTTCACACGCCCCGGTGCGTGAGCACGAGTTGGGCGGCGATCTTGAACACCTCAAACATCACGAGCACAAAGAACAGAAGATTGATGACGAGAAAGCTTTTGGCGTCGAAGTAGAGCGCGCCAATGGCAACGACCACACCTGTCGCCAGCACATAACCAGCCGCACTGTTGGCTTTGAGCTTGATGAGCTTTTCGCGCTCGTCCTCCGGCGTCTGCGCGTCCTTCGGTGCGCCGATGGCGAGCACGACCGTCAGCACCACGGTGACGAGGACGAAGAGCACGACGGATTTGCTCAACAGTCCCAGGAAGTGCCCGCCATCCGCTTCGCCGCGCGCGAGCGCCAACGCCACGTTCGCAAAGTAGAAGCCATAGATCGTCAGATAGGCCAGCAGCGAAATCCAGGCGCTTTTCTCGCGGAAAGACATGGCCACTCAATATCAAAGATACTAGACTATAGGTAAATTATATTCGATATATAGTCAAGTAAAGTGGACATAGTTAAAACCAACATAAGTCGGATCGGGCACCTCACGAGTCGGGAATTATTAACCATTTTATGTGTCGGTAAGTTTTACAGATTCGGTTCCCGCCGGGAACTCGACGTAGCGGAATCCTGGGTGGCACGGAACCTGCTCAGCTGTGGATCGGGACGTACCGTGATTTGGAAATAGGGGTTACTGAGATGCGATCATTTATAGCGACTTTGGGCTGTTTGCTGGGCTTGGCGATGTTCGCCACGCCGGCTTCAGCCGACTTGATGGTCTGTGGTTCGCTGACCTCATGTTCCTACAGCCTGGACACCTTCATCGGCTCCGGCACTCCGCCAGCTGGTCCCTATGGCAGCATCACGATCACGCAGAACGGCGCCAACGTCGATGTCTCCGTGACCCTCTCTTCCGGAAATTACTTTGCCGTGACCGGTGCAGGCGAAGCGATCCTTTGGGACTTCTCCGGCGATCCGGCCGTGACCGTTCAGCTTACCGGCACGAGCGTCGGAAATTTCACGCTGGATCCGAATGCAGGCCATCAAGACGGTTCCGGTGAGTGGAACTACGGTATGATCTGCAGCGCCTGCGGCGTAGGCGGCAGCGCTCCCCACATCGGCACCCTGACCTTCACCATCGACAACGCGACGTTGGCGATGTTCATCAAGAACGGAAATCTCAACAACTTCGCGTCGGACATTTGCCTTGGCTTTACCGAGCGCGGTGGCTGCCTCGTGACGGGTGACGTGCTGGCCACTCTCGACAATCCTACAGCCGTACCAGAGCCCGCGAGCATGTTGCTGCTCGGCGTCGGATTGGTGGCCACCGGGTTTGTGCGCCGGAAAAAGTCAGCCGCTCGGGGATAAGTCGCCTCGGTTTGAAAAATCGGCATAGACGTCAATTATTCCCTGCATACGTTTACGCACTGACCGCGCGTTGCGGTCAGTGCGCGTCAGGGGCCGTGACGTAGATCTTCTGCTCCTTGTAGGCGATGTAGAGGTGCAGCTTGCTGATGACGTTCATACCGACGATCAGCGGTTCCAGGTCAAATCTCACGCCGTAAACCGGATCGTCGCGCGACTTTTCGGAATGCGCCATCCGGAATGCTTTTTCAGCGTTGTCCTCAACGACAAATACGCTCGGGTTCGTGTCCGAAACACCGCCGGCCGACATCGACTTGAACGTCGTCTGATAGACGGGGTACGCGGCATCGCTCAATGATACGCGCTTCATGCCAGGCGAATCCTCGTCGAGACCGAAGACCTGAATCGCCGATTTCATGCGAAGCCAGGAATTTTCAGAGCCTGTATCCAGAACGGCCCGCAAATCGTGGCCATCGAGCTGCATGGTGAGATCGATATGGTTGTTCCGCACGATGTCGGCGGCGCTGCCCGAAAGGTTGAAGGGCAGATCGGCATATCCGTCCCGAGTCCAGTAAACGACCTTTCCGGGACAATGGTCTTGGGAGAACAGATTTAGTTTTTTATGCGTGGTGTCGATTTCGACATCGAAATGCGAAAGAACGTCGGGCGCCAGTGTGCCGTCGACGCCATCTTGTGAAGCGGCTTTGGACACCACGCCAAAGTGGAAATTCTTCGCGTCGTGGATGCCAAGCTTGAACGACGCGACCTGCACGGAAAACAGCGTGATCTTTCCTCCAACGCCGTAGACCTCCTGGCCCGTCGACTTTTTCTCAAGCTTGAGGGAATCCGCGCGGGCATTCGACAATTCACTGAACACGCCCGCCGTATCCACCAGCAAGTTGACGGTCGTGCCGTTCACCGACGCCGGCACTGTGAAACGGCCGTCGGGAAGGATCGTCATGTCCAGGCTTGCAATCAATCCCAGCGAGCAGGTGTCCGCTCTTACGGGGACAGCAAGCAAAACGGCGGCAAGCGCCGACAGTGCGACTATTCGAAAACGCATCAGCCCCTACCCCCGAACACACAGGAGAGGGTGACCGAATCCGCCCAAATTCGCAATCAAGGTTGGCCGTCGATCGGGAAGGCTGCTGTCCCCGACTACGCCCTGGGAAGCATCGCCGGAAACGCCGCGGCCTGGATTTGGCCGCAAGCGAGGATCGCCTGGACCAGACCTTCCGCGACGCTCTGTGTGCGCATCGTCGCGGTCGCGTTGGCGACGATGGTCTCCCATGTGCCCGGCGGTGCATGCGCGTGCGCATCGCGTTCGGCAACGATCTCGAGGTGGCGTTCGGCGAGCGACGCGAACAGCATCACGCCGTTATGCTCGGCATCTTTTGAAATGAGGTTGGCGGCGTATTGGTGGCGCGCCATGCGCGCGACCGCCGTGCGCTTGAACCCGGGGGGCACGAGCGCCAGGCGGATCGGCCACCATTCGAAGATCAGGCTCAGCACGATGAAGAGCGCCGTGTTCACGATGAACCCCGCGCCAATTCCGAGGTGCGGCCGCACCAGCGCGAGCGCGCCGGTCAGCAGCAACGACACCGCGGCCGCCCACACTTCCGCGAAAAGCACGTAGTGATCGCTTGCCGGCACGGCAACGAACGCGAACTTCGCCGAGGTTGACGCGCGTAAGTGGTCTATCGCGGCGCGAATGCGATCGCGGTCGGCGGGCGGAAAGTGATGGAGGTTGTCTACCAACTCCCCGAGGCGCCCCCGCCGCCGAACGATCCGCCGCCGCCGCTGAAACCGCCGCCGCCGGAGCCACCGCTCCATCCACCGCCGCCACCGCCCCAGCCGCCGCGCCCTCCTCCTCCCAGCCCGCCAAGGAAGAGCAGCGGCCAGAACAGACGCGAGCGGAACAGGACGAGCATAATGATGACGAAGACGATCCATCCGATGCCGGGGCTGTGACTGTCATCGTCACGCGGTTGAGCGGCGCTGAAGTCGGGCGCCGTAAAGTTGGTATTTCCCAGTGTCGCCAGCACGGCTTTCGTGCCGGCGAGAACGCCTGTGTCGTAATCGTTCTTCTTGAACGCGGGCTTCATCTCGCGTTCGATGATGATGCGGCTCTGCGCGTCGGTGAGATCGCCTTCCAGGCCGTAACCGACTTCGATGCGCACACGGTGCTCGGTGGGCGCCACGATGATGAGCGCGCCGTTGTCCTTGCCCTTCTGGCCGATGCCCCAGGCGCGGCCGAGCTGGTAGCCGTAATCGGCAATGTCGTAGCCCTGCAGCGATTTCAGCGTGGCGACGACGATCTGCCGCCCGCCGAACTTCTGCTGATCTTCGGCAAGGATGCCGGCCAACTGCTGCTTGGTCTGGTCCGAAAGAACGCCCGCCTCATCGACGACGCGTCCGGTCAGTGGCGGGAACGTGGGCGCAGCATACGCATGGCTCAGCGTCAGCCAGACAAGCGAGAAGATACCTGCCAGCACATAGCAGACACTGAGCCAAACGCGCTCGAGCATCAGAACTGGACCTTGGGCGCTTCCTGCGCCTTTTCGGAGATCGTGAAGGTCTCCTTGACCTTGGCGTCGGGATAGAAGATCGCCGCCGTCCAGCGCGTGGGAATGGTGCGCAGGATCGTGTTGTACGCCTGCACCTGCTGGATGTAGTCGCGGCGCGCGACCGCGATGCGGTTCTCCGTCCCTTCAAGCTGGGACTGCAGCGCCATGAAGTTCTCGTTCGACTTCAGGTCGGGATAGCGTTCGCTGACCGCGAGCAGCCGTCCGATCGCGCTGCCGAGCTGCGCCTGGGTCTCTTCGAATTTGTGGAAGGCTTCGGGATTGGAGGTCACGTCGGTGGGAAGGCTCACCGTCATCTGCGTGGCTTTCGCGCGCGCTTCGGTGACGCCGACCAGTACGGATTTCTCCTGCGCCGCATAGCCTTTCACGGTCTGCACCAGATTCGGGATCAGGTCGGAACGGCGTTGGTATTCGTTCAGCACCTGGCTCCACGCGGCTTTCACCTGCTCGTCCTGCGCCGGGATCTTGTTGATGCCGCAGCCGGAAATTCCAATCAGCAAGAGGCCGAGCACGGTGACCTGCCCGGCCCGTTTCAGGATCGACGTAAGCATTTTCCGAAAACCCCTTATGAATCAGCCCATAACCTACCACCGGCAGGCGACAAGCATCCGACATATCGGGAGGTTGGGGCGGTTTTCAAGGCCCGCCGGGGGCTGGAACTATTGTGGTGCAAGAGCTTGCCGGATGGGCCTAAGCCTCGGTTACGGCACCAGCGCCTTGAGCAGCGGCGTGTTCCAAGCGTTGCGCTTCATATCATAGGCGGCGAAGTCGGTCTCGAATTCCCATAGTGCCCATGCGAAGCCATGGGCTTCGGCTATGCGCGAGACGGTGGACAGATAGGCCACGCGCGAAGCGAGATCGCCTTTTTCATAAGTACCGAATTCGCCCAGGAAGATGGGCCGCTTGTGCGCCCGGCCCCACGCCGCGACCCGATCGAAATCGGCCACGATCTTCGCCTTCTGTTCGTCCGAACCGAACGTGATGCCGGACAGATATTGAAAATCGGAAATCCACGGCACCCCCTGATGGGTGAAACGCAGCGGCCAGTAATAGTGCACGGTCACGATGATATGGGGATCGTTGGGCAAATCGAGCGTCGGAAGCTGCTCTACGCTGGAATAGCCCGCAGGCCCGATCACCACGTCGCGCGTGGGATTGGTCGCGCGGACGGCTTTGAGCATCTCGCGCAGCATCTCGTTCCAGATCGCCGCCGTAACGACACCGTGGGGTTCGTTCATGAGTTCGAACAGCACCGCATCGGGCTCGTTCTTGTAACGGGCCGCGATCTGGCTCCAGGCGAGCGGGAGCTTGCGGCGGCAGGCGGCGAAATCCTTGTCGCAGGCGATATCGTCATGCGCATCCAGGATGACGGTCAGCCCGTCGGCGAGCGCGGCGTGAACATAGCGGTCGAGGGTCGCGAACCACTGCGCATCGACACGGCCCGAAGCATCCGTATGTGGGAGAACATGAAGATCGATGCGCACCGTGTCGAAGCCCGCGTCGCGCAGAAGATCGAACTGCTCCGGCTTGAACCACGCCGGCCCCGAGCGATTCCAAACCGGGTCGCCCTCCATGATGTTCATGCCGCGATGCATGCGGGAGAACTGGTCGGCCGCCATCGCGGATTGACAGCTCCCCCACGTAAATATGAGAATGAGACTGAATTCCAGAAAAAGCAGCCTGCCAAGGCCCGAAATCGCTGCGGTCATGCCAGATTTTGCTCCAGAGCATGCAACCTAGCGTCATGACCTTGCCGATCAACAGATTTGGCCTCGCATCCTTTCTGACTGTGTGTGCGGTTGCACCGGTGAGGGCCGACCAGACCCACATCGAGACCGTCGTGGTGACGGCGAGTGCGCTTCCCGGCGGTGCGGTCGATCCGAACCGGATTCCAACGGCAACCCAGAGCCTCACCGCCGCCGATCTTACACGCAGCGGACCTGCGAGCCTGCTGCGTGCGCTGGACGAAAGCGGCAACGGCGTCTCGATTTCGAATGCGCAGGACAATTCGTTCCAGCCCAATCTTTACTATCGTGGATTCCAGGCCTCGCCGCTCGCAGGCGATGCGCAGGGACTCGCCGTCTATGTCGATGGCGTGCGCTTCAATCAGTCCTTCGGCGATGCGGTCGCGTGGGACCTGATCCCGGACGTCGCGATAAACGAAGTGACGGTGGAAGGCTCTAATCCCGTGTTCGGACTGAACGCGCTCGGCGGCTCGATCTCGCTGCGCATGAAGGACGGCTTCGGCTCGGACGGCACCGAGCTCGAGGGCAGCGGCGGATCGTTCGACCGCTGGCAGGGCTCGTTCCAGTTCGGCCGCCAGGACGGCGATGTCTCCGTCTATGCCGCGGGCACCGCGATGCACGAAACCGGATGGCGCGATTTTTCGCCGTCGCGTCTCGGCCAGGCTTTCGCCGATATCGGCTGGCGTCATGCGGGCGCCGAATTGCATCTCGATCTCATCGGCGCCGACACCAACCTGACCGGCAACGGCACGACGCCCGTCCAGCTCCTCGCCGTCGACCGCGCCGCGGTGTTCACCTGGCCCGACAACCAGAAGAACACTTACGGTCTCGCCAATCTGTTCGGCACCTATCAGGTGAACGCCGCGCTCTCGCTGCAGGGCAATGCCTATGTCGACCATCTGCGCCAGCGCACCGCCAATGGCGACGTGAGCGATCTCAAGGCTTGCGAAGACGGTTCAGGCTTCCTCTGTCTCGGCGACACTGTCGCGACGGATGTGAACGGCAATCCAATTTCCGATTTCCTGAACGGCGGGACCTATGCGCAGCTCAACCGGACCTCGACGCGTTCGACCGGCTTCGGAACGGCGCTGCAAGCGATCCATCACGCGCCGCTGTTCGGGCACGACAATCAGTTGCTGGCGGGCGCGAGCTATGATGGCGGCCGCACCGGCTTCGCCGCGTCCTCGGAGGTCGGCGCGATGACAATTTCGCGCGGCTTTCAGGGACCGGGCATCGTCATCGACCAAGGCGACGGCTCGATCGCGCCGGTCGGCATATCGAGTGAAAACGACTACGTCGGGCTTTACTTGGCCGATGTCTTCAAGCCAGTCGATGCATTCGCGATCACGGTTTCAGCGCGCTACAACCACAGCAGCATTGCGCTGCATGATCGTCTCGGGACGGCCCTGAACGGCGAGCACGAATACAGCCGCATCAATCCCGCCATTGGCGCGACTTATGACATTTCCGCCGGCGCCACGTTTTATGCCGGCTATGCCGAGGCCAACCGTGCGCCGACGCCCGCGGAATTCTCCTGCGCCGATCCGAGCGCGCCCTGCAGCCTCACCAATTTCTTCGTCTCCGATCCCGCCTTGAAGCAGGTCGTCGCCCATACCGTCGAAGCCGGATTCCGCGGCCACGGCGATGACGGCGCCGGCGGCGCATTCTCATGGCATGCGGGCTATTTCCATGTCGACGCCGACGACGACATCCTGTTCGCGGCCAGCGCGATCACCGGCCGCGCCTTCTTCGAGAATATCGGCACGACGACTCGGCAAGGCGCAGAGATCTCGGGCGACTACACGCGCGGGCCGTGGCGCGTCTCGCTCGGCTACACCCACACCGATGCGACCTTCGGCAACGCGCTGACCCTCAACAGCGCGGACAATCCGCGGGCCGACGCCGACGGCCTCATCTTCGTGAAACCGGGCGATCACCTCCCCGGCATCCCGGCCAACATGGTGAAACTGTCAGCGGACTATCAGGCGACGCCGGACTGGACGATCGGGCTCGACGGACGCTACGCCGACGGCCAGTGGCTGCGCGGCGACGAATCCAATCTCAATCCCAAGACTGCGCCCTATTTCGTGCTCGATGCCACCACGCGTTATCGCATCGGCCCGCATGTCGAGCTGTTCGCTGCCATCGAAAATCTGCTCGACCGGAAGTACGAGACTTTCGGGAGTTTCTCGCCGACATCGGATGTGCCGATTGTCGAAGTGCCGAACGCCAGCAATCCGCGGAGCCTGAGCCCCGCGTCGCCGATTTCGGTGTATGGCGGCATCCGCGTGAGTCTGTAGGGAACGTCCCGGCAGGCGCGTTGTGCGCCTGCCGGAAGATCGTTCGTTCTAGATAAAATTCCCCGTCGAGAGGCTGTTCAGGTTTGTCCCGCCTGTGAGGTCGATGACGATGTCCTGCCCGGCCTGGTAACCGGCGGTGCCGTTGATGTCGACGACGAGGAAGGTGTGGCCTGCGAGGTTGCCACTATCTGCAGTGAAGAGGACGGCATGGTGGGCTGCGAGCTGGGCGGCGCCAACGTCGGTTGCAAGGTTGGCGTCGAAATGCGCGCCGCCCTGGAGCAGGCCTGAGGTGATTGCGGTGTCGATGCCGGTGACGCTCATGCCGTTGAGATGGAAGAAGTCGGCATTGGCATTGAAGGTCGTGATCCGGTCGTAACCGGTGCTCGTGGAGTCCGAGACGGCGTTGTAGACGAAGGTGTCGGCGCCTGCGCCGCCAGAGAGGATGTCGGCCCCGCCGCCGCCGGTGATGGTGTTGGTGCCGTCGCCGGCCCTGATGACGTCATTGGCCCAGCCACCGGTCAAGGTGTCGTTGCCGGCCCCGCCGGAAATCGAGAGCGTGCCGCCCGAGGTATCGTGGGAGCCGTCGAAGACGAAGCTGTCGGAAGCACCCAGCGCATTGCCGGCTACGGTCAAGCTATGGCCTGCGGTGACCGTGGCATTGTCGATAGTCAGGTTGTAGCTGGCACCGGCAGTCAAGATGATGCGCTCGATATTGCTGACGGTGGTGGCACCCAAGGTGAGACCGGCCGAGTAGTCTCCGGCCAGATAGAGCGTGTCGGTGCCGCTGCCGCCATCGATGGTGTCGGCTGCCGTCAGGCCGGCTCCCACATTGATGGTGTCATCGCCGCCGCCGGCGTGGACGGTGTCGGTGCCCGAGCCGGGGTTGAAGGTGTCGTTGCCGACGCCACCGGTGAGCACGTCGTTGCCGGAGCCGCTGTAGACCGCGTAGTTGCCGCCCGCGGTATCAGCGGAAGCATCGAAGGTCAGCGCGTTCGCAGGTCCGAGGCTTGCGCCACGCACGCTCATGGTGTTGCCGGCAGCAACCGTGGCCGCATCCATGGTCAGGTTGTAGGTGAAGCCGCCCACCAGCACGAGGCTCTCCACGCCGGTAAGCGTGGTGGCGCCAAGCGTCAGCCCGGCGCTGTAATTGCCATTGAGATTCACGGTATCGTCGCCGGAGCCGCCATCGATGGTGTCGGCGGCGGTCAGGCTCGCGCCCATATTGATGGTGTCGTTGCCGCCGCCGCCATGGACGGTGTCGGTGCCCGTTCCGGGATTGAAGGTGTCGTTGCCGATGCCGCCGGTCAGCGTGTCGTTGCCGGCGCCGGCGTTGATGACATAGTTCCCGCCCGTGGTGTCGGCGGAGGCATCGAAGGTCACCTGATCGCCCGCACCCAGGGTACCGCCCTGGACCGTCAAAGTCTGGCCCAAGCCCACCGTGGCGTTGGCCATGGTCAGATTGTAGCTGTGACCGGCCACAAGGCCTAAGAACTCGACATTGACCATGGTGGTCGCGTTGAAGGTGAGGCCGCCGGAGTAGTCGCCGTTCAGGGTGACCCTGTCGGTGTTGGTGCCGCCATCGATCTGATCGGAGGCAATCAGATTGCCGCCCATATAGATCTTGTCGTCGCCGCTGCCGCCGTTGAACGTGTCGGTGCCGCCGGACTTGCCCGCGCTGGTATCGAGCGGGTCCTTGCCGGCGTTCAGGCCGTTGTCATCATAGATGACATCGTCGCCGATGCCGGCATTGAGCGTGTCGTTACCGACGGTGCCGATCAGGGTGTCGTTGGAATCCACGCCGTTGATCGTGATCGTCACCGTGACCTGCGAGCCGCCATCGACCGTGTAGGTGAAGCTGTCGGTGGCAGAGGTGTCGCTGGCGCCCGAGCTCGATGCCGCCAGATAGTCGAAGGCATGGTTCGGGTCATAGGTATAGGTGCCGTCGGCATTAAGGGTCAGCAACGCACCCGAGGCCAGCGCGATCTGGGTGCCGACATTGGCGCCGGAACCGTTCACCTGGGTGATCGTGATCGCATCGCCGTCCTTGTCGACGTCGTTGGCCAGCAGGTTCGGATTGCCGCCCGAGCCGTTGACGGCATTGGCGTTCTCCGCCGTGCTCAGGCTGTCCGCATTGGCCACCGCCGGACGGTCGAGGGTAACGCTCAAGGTCTCGTTCGAGAACCCGCCGAACCCATCGCTCACCACAAAGCTGATCACGTCGGTCAGGTGTGAGCCCGTCGCTCCGGCATCGATCGCCGCGGTGTTGTCGGCATTGTAGGTATAGCTGCCGTCGGCATTGAGCGTGACGTGGCCGTAGGTCGTCGCAAACGAATTGCCGACATTGGCCGTGTTGCCGCCCACCGAGAACACCGTCAGGCTGTCGCCGTCCCGGTCGCTATCGTTGGCAAGCACGCCGCTCGCCGCGTTCACCAGACCCGTCGATCCGCCCTCGGCAAGCTGGCTGCCATAGGAGTCGTTCACAACCGTCGGCGCCCGGTCGAGCGTAACCGTGATGGACTGGCTCGCCGTCCCGCCGTGGCCGTCGCTTGCCTGGTAGGTGAACGTATCCGTCAGGTGCGAGCCGGTCGCCGCACCGTCGATCGCCGCGATGTTGTCGGCGGTATAGTCGTAGCTGCCGTTCGCGTTGATCGTGATGTGGCCGTAGGTGCCGGCCACGGAGTTCCCAACATTGCCGCCCGAACCGTTCACCTGCGACACAACCAGACTATCCCCGTCGCGGTCGCTGTCGTTGGTCAGCACGTTCCCGGTCGCATGTGTCCCGGCCTCGACCGCATCGCTCGACGGCGAATCCGACACGACCGTCGGCGGACGGTCGAGGGTGACCGTGATGGTGGTCGTGGTTGTGCCGCCATGGCCGTCATTGGCGGTGTAAGTGAAGCTGTCGGTCAGGTGCGAGCCGGTCGCCGCACTGTCGATCGCAGAGGTATTGTCGGCATTATAGGTATAGCTGCCGTTCGAGGCGATCGTGATGTGGCCATAGGTTCCTGCCACCGAATTGCCGACATTGGCGCCTGAGCCGTTGACCGCGCTGACCGTCAGGCTGTCGCCGTCGCGGTCGCTGTCGTTGGTTAGGACATTGCCACTACCCGATGCGCCCTCAACCGCGGCACCGGAATCGACCACAACCGTCGGCACCCGGTCGATGGTGAAGGAGGCGGTCGTGGTCGTCACACCGCCCAGACCGTCGCTCACCGTATAGGTAAAGGTGTCGACAAGATGCGAGCCCGTCGCGCCGCTCGCGATGTTCGCGGCGTTGTCGGCGATATAGCTATAGCTGCCGTTCGAATTGAGCGTCAGGTGGCCATAGGTCCCGGCAACCGAGTTGCCGACATTGGCGCCCGAGCCGTTCACCGCCGTCACGACGATCGCATCGCCGTCCTTGTCGTTGTCGTTGCCCAGCACACCCGTACCACCGGTGCCGGACGTCCCAGTCACCGTCGCCGCCTCGACATCCGAATAATTGTCCGCCGTCAAGGTCGGTGCACGGTCGATGACGACCGTGGTGATCTGCTCGTTCGAGTCCGCGAGCGAGGCGTGGACGTCGGTGACGCCGTCATTGGCCGTCCAGTTGATAATGCGGGTCGGATGCGAGCCGATGGAGTTGTCCGTGCCGCTGTCCTGGAAGCTGATCAGCGACAACAGCGACTGATAGGTCGCAAACGAGACGTCGCCCGAGAGCGTCAGCGCGTGGGTCGACGAGTTCCAGCTGATCGTCACGCCGGAGATCGTGCCGCTCTGCTGACCGTTGCAGAACAGGTTGTCGCCCGACTGCGCGTTGGTGATCGTGACGGTGAAGTGATTGAGGTCGACGTTGTCAACGTCGGTGATCGACGCCGCGGCTGTCAGAAGCGTGATCGCCGAACCACCCTGCACAGCTTCCGTCGTCGTCGCGGAAAGCGAGGCCAGCGTCGGCAGATCGTCGAATACCATCGAGTTGACGTAGGCGCCGTCGCTCGTGTGATTGGTGTCGAACAGCGCAAAGTTCGTCGCGCTCGTAAAGCTGTGGCCGTCCGCCGACAATATGAACTGGACAACCTCTCCCGTGGTCTGATCGGCGTAATAGAGGACATGGCTCTTCGGATCGATTTCGATATTGTCGCCGAAGAAAACGGGATAGGAAACCGACACACCGCCCGGGATCGTCATCTTCGTGGCGGTACCGCCAGCGATCGGCATCCACCAGATCGCGTCCTGCGACGTGTTCACGCCGGGGCTCGAGGACGATGTGGTGAAGTAGATGATGCCGCGGCCCTCATCGACCGCGAGCCCGGTGATGTAGCCGCTGCTGTCATTGACCGGGAATTGGGCCTGGCTGGAGAGCAGCACCGGTGTCGGCGCGTTGCCGCCGCCGACCGAGCCGGACGTGCTCACCTTGAACACGCCGTTTGTCGAGAAGCCCCAGAAATTGCCGGGGTCGTTGTCGTTGTCGTCGACATAGTAGAGCGTGCTTCCGTCGTGGCTCATATACATCGCGCGCGCGTCGGCATACTTGTGGCCGCTCGATGTCGAATCGATCAGCACGTTGTTGAGGTTGATCGAGAACGAGTGGGTCGTGTCGTTCCAGGAGTAGGGATTGGTGATCGCGCCGGTCGTCTGGTTGTACGTGATCTTGATGATGTCGCCGCCATCCGCGAGGTAATCGTAGCCGAACAGCCCCGCGAAGAGCGTGTTCGTGACCGTGTTGACCGCGAAGCAGTTCATCACGTCGAAATCGGCGGTGCTGGCGACGACCGTGTCCGTCAGGAACGCACCCGTGTTGATATTGCTGACTCTCAGGTGAAAGTCTTCGCTCAGCGAAAAGAACAGGCCTGCCGACGTATCCAGGCCGACCGACTGATTGATACCGCTGGCGTTCTGTTCTTGCTCGACGATCTGGTCGTCGGCGAGGCCGTCGGAATCCAGATGCTCAACGCGGAAATCGGAATGTCCGTCGGGATTGCCGATGCCATTGCCGGCGCCACCGATCCAGAGCTGGCCTGCGACAGGAGCCGACGGCGGGAAAAAATTGGGATCGCCTCCGCCATGCGAAGCGGTGTCGAAGTGGAAATCGCCCTGACGCGAATGGGAGGTATCGACGCCGAGTTGCGGTGCCGCGACGACGGACATGTTGGCAGCACCGGCAAAGGCCTGCGGACCCGCCATCGAGAACAGGGACGACGCGGCGCCCTGGACATCCATGGATGGAGCGATGATCGCCGCGTTGGACGTGTCGGAAAAACCCTGATGACCGCCGTGATCGCTCTGCGCGGATGACGGTGCGGCCATGTGGTCGCGCGTGTATTCGTAGGAGACAGTCCGATGCGATCCCGAAAGGTCGTGGCTCGCGGCGTGATGCTGCTGGAGCTGGGAAGGCAGCGCGTTGCTGTGCGATTGCGCGGCAGGAGCGGCGTGCTCAGCCAGTTCTGGCATCACCAGACGGATCGATGCGACGTCTCTGTCACCCGACAGCGCGCCGAAATCCTGCATGGAAAAACTGAGCAAGGAACCGTCGTTACGGCCGCGCGTCGAATCCATAGCATACCCCTTCGTCTCTACGCTTGAGCATCACATCCGAATTGTTCCAGCTGGTCGCCCATCCAGCCGACACCAACAGTAGGTTCGGACATTCGCGAATCCATATCATCGCGGGCACGTTGCTACAAGGAATTGCAAAAGCGGTGGAGTGCAGACGCCGGTTTATGGTTTCGTTTTTATTCAAACATTATCGTTGTCGTAATTTTCGTTGTCACAAAAAGAACGCATAAGCTTATTCAAAACGTATTTTCATCTAACCATCGCGTCTCAATCGCGAACAATAAGAAGCGATTAGCAACGCACGCTGCACGGATTCATCGAAGCTGTTGCGGCTGAACGTGTTCCCGACGTGATTGTAAACGGCAAACCCTGATGTTAATGAGAGTCTGGGTGTCGGAGGAGCGCGCATGTCCCAGCCATATGTGGGCCAGATTCTTATGTTCGCGGGAAACTTTCCGCCCGCGGGTTGGATGACCTGTCAAGGTCAGACGCTTCCGATCTCAGAAAACGAAGTGCTGTTCCAGCTGATCGGCACCACCTATGGCGGCGACGGGCAAAGCACATTCAATCTGCCGGATCTTCAGGGCCGCGTGCCGATCCATATGGGTCAAGGCGGCGGGCTTTCGAATTACATCATCGGCGAGAACGGCGGCGTTGAGCAGGTGACCCTCAATACGCAGCAGATCCCGCAGCATAACCACCAAGTGTTGACGTTCACCGGCGCGCCCGGCGGTAACAGCAGCAAGGTGACCAACACGACCTATTTCGCGGACCAGGCGGCCACGGTGCCGGGCGGCGGATCGATTTACTGCTACGGCGCCGGCGGAGGGGCTCAGCAACAGATGTCGCCTGCCATCGTCGGCGGCACGGGCGGAAGCCAGCCGCACGAGAATATCCAGCCGGTGATGACGTTGACCTACGTCATCTCGCTGTTCGGCGTCTTCCCGACGCAGTGACGTCCGTCATTCACCGCAACCGAAACGGATAACCCCATGTCCGCACCATTCGTAGCCGAAGTCACTATCTTCGCATTCAACTTCCCGCCGAAGGGTTGGGCGTTCTGCCAAGGGCAGCTCCTTCCCATCTCGCAGAACACCGCGCTGTTCTCGCTTTTGGGCACCAACTATGGCGGAGACGGCAAATCCACCTTCGGCCTGCCCGATATCCAGGGCTCAGCTGTCGTCGGCCAGGGCCAGGGTCCGGGCTTGAGCCCCTACTTCGTCGGCGAAACCACGGGCGTGGAAACCGTGTCGCTTCTGCAGAGCGAAATTCCGAACCACCCGCATCCATTTAACGGTCTCAGCACAGCCGGAACGACCATAACCTCCGCCGGAAACCAGCTCGCGGCGGCGACGAGCGGCGGCGGCAAGCAGGCGAGTTACACCGGCAACTATCTGAGCACGGCGAGCCCGCAAACGTTCATGAACCCGAACACGGTCACGCCGGCCGGCAGCGGCCTTCCCCATGAAAACATGCAGCCCTATCTGACGCTGAACTTCTGCATCGCGATGCAGGGCGTCTTCCCGGCGCGTCCGTGATCCGAAGGAGATAGACCATGTCGACACCCTTTCTCGCCCAGATCGAGCTTTTCTCCTTCAACTTCGCGCCCAGGGGCTGGGCGCTGTGCAACGGTCAGCTTCTGCCGATCAACCAGAACCAGGCCCTGTTCTCGCTTCTGGGCACGACCTATGGCGGCGACGGGCGCGTGAACTTTGCCCTGCCCGACCTGCGCAGCCGGGTGCCGATCTCGTTCGGCAACGGCCATACGCTCGGCGAGCGCGGCGGCTCGGAAGGCGTGACCATCAATATCTCGACGATGGCGGCTCACAACCACCTTCTGAATGGTGACGCCAACACCGGCACCGTCGCCACCCCCGCGACCAACACGGTGATGGGCGTCGGCAATGGCGTCGCCAATCCAGGCGGAAACTTCACGATCTCCCTCTACAGCTCGGCCGCGCCGAACAACTCGCTGTTTGCCGGCACGATCGGCAACACCGGCGGCAGCCAGGCGCACACCAACCTGATGCCGTATCTTTGCGTGAACATGTCCATCGCGCTGCAGGGAATCTTCCCCTCGCAGAACTGAGCGTTCAGTTGAAGACTGCCTGGTAGTCCTGCCACTCGGGCTCGGGCGTGAACACCGGTGTTATGTACATCGAATAGGTGGGCCCGTCCTCGAAGGCGCAGTCGCGCATGCCTTCGGTCATGTAGTGTTCGAGCTTGGGCGAGCGGAAGATCAACATGAAAGGATCGCGCTTTGCCGTCGCGAGGAACTTCTGGCTCTTGATGATCTTGACGAGCGGAAACGTGAACGGCGAGTTCGAAAAGGTTACGTTCTTGCCGACCAGCGGTTCGAAATGATGAACTTCGAGAAATACGTCGTCGGCCATCCGGCCCTCCCCTCGTGCGATGTGACGAGAGTGCCCGATCGGCGCTGTTGAAGGAAGTGTTTCACGTGTTGCGATGCTATGAAACCCGATGCGGCACCGTCACGATGCGGCCCGAGCGCGCGGACGACGACGCCTTTCTGTTCGCGTTGTTCCGCAGTCACACCGAACGCCCGCTGCGCCGCGCCGGCCTCGCCGATGCCGCGATCGAGACCATGGTCACGTTTCAATACCGCTCGCAGACCGCCAACAATCGCGCGCTGTTCCCGGGTGCCGCGTTCTCCATCATTGAAATGGATGGTGCTCCCATCGGCCGGCTGATCGAACATGACGAAGGCGAGACCGTCTATTTCGTCGATTTCGCGTGGTTGCCGGAACACCAGGCAAAGGGTCTCGGCACCGCCTATATCGAGATGGTCGCCGACGAATGGGCTGCGAAGGGCCGCGCGGCGCGGGTCGAAGTGCGCTATGACAACGCCCATTCGCTCAAGCTCTGCCAGAATTGCGGCTTCGTGCGGCAGGAGGACAGAGGAATGGGATTCATCAACCTGATCCGGCCGATCGATCCGGCAAAGCGCGCGACGCCGTGAGCCCCGCATGGGACTGACCGTCGACACGCCTGAAGGCCCCTTCACGCTGGCGCGAAGCTGCGACGGTTGCACGCTGTGCTGCAAGGTCATGGATGTGGGCGAGCCGCTCAACAAGCCGATGAATGTGCTGTGCACACATTGCATTCCTGGCCAGGGTTGCGGGATTCGCGAGACGCGGCCGCCCGTGTGCCGGCACTTCCACTGCGTATGGCTGATGGACGGCAACCTCGGCGAAGAGTGGCAGCCCGAGCGCTGCCACATGGTCTTGTGGCTTGATCTCGACGGGCGGCGATTCAACGTCAATGTCGATCAGGACCATCCGGACGTGTGGCGCGCGGAGCCCTACTACGCGCAACTGAAATCCCTCGCGGCGTTTTCGCTGCCGCGCGGCGGCCAGGTCGTCGTCTATGTCGGACGGAACCTGTTCGTTATCCTTCCCGACCGCCACACCGAGTTGGGCCTCGTCGAACCCGGCGAATACATTTTCATCGAGGACAAGGGCGGCGGCGCGTGGGATGCGCGCAAGGTGAACGAGGACGGGGCCCGCGCCCTTCGGGAAGCTGGGCTCGCGCCTTAGGCGGATCTTGGGGCGTATCGCGGGACACATCGCGCCGCAGGATTTTGCATTGCAGCACCAATCCCGCCCGCCTATAGTCCGCCGCCTTTCGCCACCCCCGGCCTCCCTGACCGGCGTATATAGAAGTGAGCGAAGTCAAAACGGCAACGGAGCGTGGCGCAGCCTGGTTAGCGCACCAGTCTGGGGGACTGGGGGTCGTGGGTTCAAATCCCGCCGCTCCGACCATGTTTTCAATAGTTTAGCTGGTCGCAGCGTCAGTAGTTTGCAGGGGGTTTGTTAAATCCGTTGCTGCTGCGCTCGTCCCAATTGGTTTTCCGACTAGCGGTTCAGTTGGAGAAAATCGGATGGTTGGAAGTAATTTTGTGCCACGAGCGCGGAGGAATTCTATGTCGGACAAGGTCATTCTAGGTCAGGCCGCCGTGCTTCGCGGACAAGGTAAGTTCAAGGAGGCAATAGACCTCGTTGAAAGCAAGCGAGACTCCTTTGAGCCGCACCTTTTAGTGCTTGCATTACTGCAAGCATTTTACGCCGCTGTAGAAATGAAGGACGACGCTAAAGCACGGGTACTGGCGCACGAGATAGCCATGACTGACCCGATGATGCCGAGCATCAAGAACTATCTATGACTACCCCTTTTGGGCTCAGCCATCCGCAGCCGGTTTGCAAATCCAGTTGCGGCAGCATTCTCAAACTTGACAATAGCCGCATCCGAGATTGCTTTCGTCCTCGCGAGATACTTTTCGAGAATCCGGGTAGCTGATTGCAACGTGTGCCCGTGATCGAAACGGATCTCCAAACCGGCGCGAACATCGCGGTCGTTTGGCGTAGGGCGCTTCTTCTAGGGGGCTAGACTCAGCCCCGATGTTCTCATTATGTTCTCATCTGAGAGGCAAGAGAATCGGGGGGCGACCGAGGCAATGCAAACAACGATTGGACCTGCTAGTGAGGAACATGATGACGGAATAGGCGACTTGGGGCGATCATTTTGGACGCGCGCGTTACCGAACTTCAATGCATCATGCCTATGGTGAACATCGCCTCTATCGCGCAGCGCGGTATTCTTTCGCATGCGCGCGCATCTCAGCTTCCCCATCACTCCATCGCTTTACAGCCGGTGCAGGATAGAAGGGACCAAAAGACGGTGCCTGGAGGCCTGAGGCTGCATCAATACGCCAATCTCTACTTCCATGCTCGAAACCCAATGATGTTCAAACGACGCGATCAAGCACCAACAACTTGCGTGCTTCGAATCGCGACCGAGGTTCTCAACATCAAAGGCGCTGTCATTTCTGACATGAATGCGGCCAGCAACTATGTACGGTTCCTTCATCCGTCTCAGTGGTCATGGCTCGACTTCGATGCGATCTATGCGGCGGACTGGCGTCATCCGGGCAATCCTCCGGCATACTATCGGCATAGCGCCCAAAAGTGTGCCGAAGCTCTAGTCCCTGGCGTAGTTCCACCGAGCTACTTGACAGGCGCGTATGTGGTGGATGCGGCAGCTCGGCACACGCTGCAACAAACCGGCTTTAGCTTACCGATAACCATCGAACCCGTGTTATTCTTTCGATAGCAGGGAATCACGTACCCATGTTCAAAGCGCTCATTGGAGACTTGTTTGCGAGCCGCGCCCAGACGCTGGTCAACACAGTCAATTGTGTTGGCATCATGGGCAAGGGTGTTGCAGAGATATTCAAGAAGCGCTTTCCCAATATGTTCGACGATTACAAGGCTCGCTGTGATCTGGGACAAGTGAGGTTAGGCGAGCCATACCTGTACAAGGATTTGTCCGGCATACGGATCATAAATTTCCCCACCAAGGATCACTGGAAGTCCTCCTCGCGTTTGAAGGACCTCGAAAGTGGACTCGACTATTTGGTACGGCATGTCGGCGAGTGGAAGGTCACGAGCCTCGCGCTTCCACCCCTCGGATGTGGCAACGGTGGTTTGGAGTGGTCAGAAGTGGGACCTCTGATCTATCAGAAGCTTCACGCCTTGCCGATCGATGTTGAATTATATGCGCCATATGGCACCCCAGCGTCGCAATTGAGCAATGAGTTCCTCGGTTCGCCGTCGCAGATGAGTTTAGAAGGCAAAGGTAGACGGCACGAGCCGCTTAAGCCGGAATGGGTCGTTATCATGGAGGTGCTACGTGAGTTGGAAGCGCAGCCATATGCGAGTCTCGTCGGGCGTACGATCTTCCAAAAGATTTGCTATGTACTGACAGAGATGGGCGTGCCTACTGGCTTTCAGTTCGAAAAGGGTAGCTACGGTCCGTACGCAGACAGCGTGAAGTCTGCGCTCCATATCTTTGCCAACCGAAATTGGCTTCATGAGCAGCGACTGGGTCGGATGCTCGCGCTGCGGATTGATCCTCAGTATCAAAAAGATCGGTCGAAGTATGCAGAGCTTATCGGCGAATACAGAGGAAAAATCCTGAAGGCGGTGGACCTATTCAGCCGGATCAAAAACACGGAGCAAGCCGAAGAAGTGCTGACCGTGCTGTTTGCCAGTCGTCAAATTAAGATGGCGCGTCCTTCTGCCGATGTTGCAGAGGAGGATTTGTACAAGTTCATTGTTGACTGGAAAAAGGCGTGGGCGAAGCCAGAGAAGCGCGAGGCTGTTGGCGACGCGATCCGGAGTCTCGCGATTCTGGGATGGCTGAAAGTCCGCTTCACGCACGACGTTCCCCATGAAGAATTCTGCTAGTCCGATGCAGAACCGATGACATCTAGTCCTTGCGACCCCCGAAGCATCTGCAATCTCATGCTGGACGAGGCCGAAGGCAGTGGGCCAATCACTAATCTAGCTTTGCAGAAGCTCCTATACTTCGCGCATGGACTATTTCTCGTTCAAACGAAACGCGCGCTTGTGTCGGGTTATTTTGAAGCATGGAAGCATGGACCGGTTCACCCATCCGCCTACCACGCATTCAAAGATTCAGGGAGCGATCCGATTGCGTTCAGAGCGACGGGCCGCGATCCCCTCACGGGGCGACCCCGCTCAATCCCGGCACCCACTGATCCGCTAGTTTTGACAGGTGTGCGGCGCGTTATTTCGACCTATGGCCGCATGGCACCTAGCCGCCTCGTTGACCTGTCCCATGCCAAGGGTGCGCCATGGCGTTTTGTTGTGGACGAAGCAAGAACAAGTATGGCTTTCGGCCTCAGAATACCAGATAATGTTATTCTAGACCGATTCAAGTACCACAAAATGAGTGTTGGGGAATTGCCGGGACCAGGAGAGCCATTTGAAGATGCGCCGTTCACTCCATGATTTGGACCTCGCCCGGATCGCGCCGCTCGCGAAAGCGGACAAGCGAACTGAGCTTGCCAAGCTCAAGGACAGCTTCCCGCCTTACGGGTACAAACCTTTCAGACTTTGCATTCTCGACATTCTGAATGTCGAAGCTGGTCCGTTAGCAGTCCTTCCCCGAACGCCATGGGCGTCGGTCGCAGAAGCGATCCGGCTGCAGGGCAAATCACTCGAAGAAATCAAAGCGAACCTTCGTGCAGCGGAGGGACTGTTCAACTTCGCCACAGATTTCGAAATCGTCGGACGGCGACATGAGTTCTTCCCCTTAGCAATCGGTCTTTCTGAGAAGGTCTCGTATTGGTCTCCGGTCGTCCTATCGTTCGACGGCCACGCAACCGTACCGTTCTTCGATCCAAGAAAATCGAACAAGCTGACCCCGCTCGGGCGTCGGTTTGCGTTGTCCGCGATGCACGAGCGCATTCGCGTATCTGATCCCGACTTCGCCGACGTGCGGCTCGCTGTGTTCCAGTTTGCTAACCCGAAGGAAGGGCCGCGTATCGCGAAGGCGTACTTTGCAGATGACGTTGAGTTGTTCGACTACAGCACTATGGATGAGATGGTGCGCGAGACATACGCTATCTGGACAGAAATTCTGGAGGAGCGAGAAGCGGCAGCGCGCAAAGCTGCCGGGCTGGGTCCGATTTTTGGCTCTCGTTAAGGGCTATGATAGAGCGCGCTCGGGTTCGCCGAACCCAGTTTGCAATTTGTCCCTATCTCTTTGATTTCATTCGGGCCGATTTGGGTTCGGTTTGCAAAAATATCGTTTGAATTCAACGATACCGGCAAGTCTGGGGGGGCTAGGGGTCGTGGGTTCAAATCCCGCCGCTCCGGCCAACTAAATCAATGGCTTATGTCCCGAAGGACGGGCAAGCGCAACGCGATCTGCGTCAATCCAAGCCCTTACCCCGCGCGGCTAATGCCGGAGGGAATATACGGGCCATCGGCCGGCTTTGAAGGGCGTGAACGGAGCCTACTTGCGACGGTGTAGAAGTTTCCCAGGGGGAATCGGGTAGTCGCCGTCGTCGTCGTAATACTTCCACACGTAACGGCCTCTGACGCCGGGAATTGGCTTTTCGCCGGCTGAACTGATGCGCTCCGACTTCGCAAGCAGCGGTGGAAGTGGCGTGGTGGTCGTGTACATGGCTTCATTGAGCAGCCCGTTCTTAGGGGCATTGGCCACGGCAAAGACGCCATAGGGATTTCCGTTGGAATAGGCGACCGCGAGATAATCCGCCACCATCAAGCCATTCTGTGAAGGGGCCAGCCAGCTCAGGTTCATCGGCCCCGCCAGTTGCGTGCCTTTGGTCCAGGTCTTGCCGCCATCTTGCGAAGTCGTAAAGCCAACATAGAGCTGGCATGCATTCCCGCAATTAGCCTCGGGATAGTAGTAGTACGTCATCGTCAGATGGGCCGTCGCTCCCGAAGTATTGGGATCAACGCCGAGCCCCGGAATGAAGTGGTCATAGGCAGTTTGGAGGCCGTGAATGGGGATGCGCACCGGTGTCGTCCACGAAGTTCCGTTGGTCGAGGTGCTCATGACGATGTCGTCCGTGGAGCAGCCGGCACGGAAGCTGCAGTCTGGCCAGACAACGTAGATCTTGCCGGCTCCGTCGAGTGCAGCCGAGGGCAGCCCCGGACTGCGCAAGCCGCCATCCTGTCCGCGAAATTCCTGAAAGCCGACCGTCGAGGTGCTGCTCCAGCTCTGTCCGCCATTGGTGGAGCGGAAAGAAATCATGGCGCCAAAGCCGTCAATCGGGACCACGACTGTGCCGTTTGGTTGCACCAGAGGCTGGCCGCCCAGTCCGAAGGACTGATCGGCGGTGTTCTTGGGCGCTCCCCAGTGTTGTCCACCATCGGTGGAGGTACTCATGAAAATAAGGTCGCCGAGCGCCGGGGAATCCCATTCGGTGTAGCAATTTCCATAGAACGGGCTGGTCGGGGTGTTGTCGCAGACGATCCAGTTCTTATCGTCGGAACCGCTGGCATCTACGATAATGGGCTTGCCCCAGTGAATTCCGTCGGTCGAAATGCTGGTGGCCACTGCCTCCGGGTTGTCATTCTGTACCGGCAGGCTGGAGATCATCCACACACCGTGCTTGGCATCGTAGGCCACCGCCGGATCGCTGGCGGCAGAGAAGTTGCCATTCTTGTAATTGACGGTGAGGCCCGGGAGATAGCCGCTGGTCCATGTCTGGCCGCCATCGGTGGAGGTCGCAAAGCCAATATCCGCTCCGCCTCCTCCGAACACGCGCGCCACCTGAAAGGCGCTGACGATGGTGGAGCCCCAGGCAAAGGTGTGCGGCTCGACTTCCGTCTTGTGCTCACTGTCTCCGTTCTTGAAGGTGTCCTTGCTGAGCCTGACCAGCGTGAGCTGTGCCTGGTCTTCTGCCTTCAGGGACATGGATAGAGCCGTGAGAAACACCGCAACGATACAGGCAGACAACCATCTGAGCGACGAAGCGCGGATCATGAAATGGTCCTTCGGATATCGAGGTTCGCCGCGAGTCACCGGGAAGTGTCAACGAGGCGGGATAGTAGAACGCAAACGGGTGAAGGCTACGGCTCGCCAGTGGCGCCTGTCAACGTGAATGGTTTTGCGGTAGTGCCGTCCCGCTTTCGCGGACAGCTTCAATTTTTCGAGCGGGCAGGCCGTTACTCATCGCGGCTCAGCTATGCCGCTGTTCGACGGAACAAACGTTATCGGGAATCCGTGAAGACTTAAGCAATGGCGCCATGCCGGAGTGTTGTGGAACGCCGACGAGGCCAATCTGCCAGGTGTGTCAAACGGATTTCATTTGGAACGTAGGCGCGAACAACCAAATGATTTTCCGTTGGTCGTCTGCGTTCATTGCGATGAAATCCTGTAGCTAACCTCTCAGAGCGAGGCGGCAACCTTTATCCAGAGCGTGCGCGCAGGCAACAGATAGAACGACTGGCTTCCGAACTCGCTCGCCGAAACCGGCGGCCGCCGGTTGGTGAGATTGGTTCCCGACAGCGTCAGCCCGTAGCGTCCCATGCGATATCCAAGCGTCGCGTCGAGCGTGACATAGGCCGAAGCGGGCGCCGTGTTCTCCTCGTCCAACCAGCGGCGGCCGACATAGGTAGCGACGAGCGTGGCGTTGACGCCTTGCGGCGGGGTGTAGAGCAGCCCGGCGGAGGCGAGGACGCGCGGCGACAGGGTGAGATCTTTGCCATCGACGTTCACCGGGTTTCCGGAATCGTCGACCGTCGTGAACCGCGTGAAGCGCGCGTCGTGATAGGCGAGGTTCGCCGCCAGCACGAGATTCGACAGCACCGCGTAGCGGGTGTCGATTTCCGCACCCTGCAGGCGCTCCTTGGCCGCGTTCTCGAGTTCGCCGGTCAGCGGATTGGGCACGACGAGATTGGCGAAATCCTGCAGGAACAGTTCAGCCCCATACGACAGCCTCCCATCGGCCGCCTCGCCTTTCAACCCGGCTTCATAACTCTGCGCCGTCTCGGGCTGCAGGATGTCGGGCGTGTTGTCCGGACCGAAATCGATCGCCGCCGGCTTGAAGGCGTTTCGGTAATCGGCGTAAAGCACCGCGCCTTCTTCGCGTCCGCCCCACAGCCGATAGCTCGCGCCGATGGTCTCCGAGAGCCGCACGACGTTGCGCGATGCCATGTCGAACTCGTCGAACGTGTGGTCAAAGCCGTCGATATGCATCGAGTCCTTGTGCTCGCCGGTTTCGTTCAGGCGAAGGCCCGCGACGACATCCCAACGATCGCCGGGTTTCCAGTCGACCTGCGCATATTGGCCCGCGAAGACCCTGCGATCTGCGACGCTGTTGATCTCGTCCACATGCAGGCTTGTGGTGGGCGGCGCGACGGTGAGTCCGCTCAGGGGCACGTAATACTCGCCATTGAGACTTCGCTGCCGCCCCACGCCGTAGAGCAGGTCCGCGCCGACGAGCAGCGTCGCGCCGCCGCCCAGGTCGCTCGCAAGGTGGCTGTCGGCATAGAGATCGTTGATGAGGCGATACTGGTTCTGGGAATCCGCATTGGCCGATCCGTCGTCGACGAGGTCGGGGCGAAGGAAGCCGCGCACGTCGCGGATGTCGGAATGGGCAAAGGACACAACCGAATCCCACGCGCCCCAGGAGGTCGGCAGCGCATAGCCGAGCGACAGATGATATCTGTTCTCCGATATCTTCGAATCCGCCGGCTGATAATTGGCGTTGATCGGCGTGATGTCGTTGAGCGCCGTTCCGGCACGCACGATCGGGCTCGGCGGAACATCGTGCACCAGCGTCACGTCGGCATCAAAGCGCAACGTCCCGCCGCCGAGGCCCACCGCGCCGCGATAGAGAAGCTTGCCGTCGTCGATCGCTTCGCGCTTGTCGGCGAAGCCGATATTCTCGCCGCTAACTCCCACCGACTGGATAAGGCTTCCCATCGCCGGCAAGGCAAAGGATGCCGAGCCGCGATAGGATCCGAAGCTGCCGAATGCGGCGTCCGCCTCGTTGGCGGACTCGCCGGCGGGATAGTGCAGCACATGGACGACGCCGACGAAGGACGTCGCGCCGTACATGACCGGTGCCGCGCCTTTGAGGATCTCAATGCGCTCAACGTCGGTCAGGTCGAGCGTCGAGATCGCCGGATTGAACGCACCGCCCCAGGGAACGTCGTCAACGACCAGCAGGAAGGCATCGAATTCGTGCAGCCCCCAGAAAGAAGGCACCGCGCTCGACGGTCCCGCATCGCCGCCCGGCGGCGCCTCCACGCCCGGCGTCAGACTGAGCGCCGTTCGCAGATCGGTGGCGTCGCGGCTAAGCAGCTCGGTCCCGCCGACGACCGAAATATCGGCCGGTACTTCGTCGGCCGGCTCTGGGATCCGGGTCGCGGTGACGACGACTTGCTCGATCCGGTCGCTGAACGGATCGGCCTTCGCTTGCGGAGGCAAAGGCAATAGGAGAACGCCGCCCAAGATGGTGGCTTGAAAACGCGCCCAATTGTGCATCAGTCACGCTCGTCGCGTGTCGTGGAACGAATGGCATCGCGCTGGAAGGTGTGCAACCCGATCAAGCTCGTGACTACCTGCTTAGCCGAACCGCCGCCTTCGGCCGCCGCCATCTGCGGCTCGTGGACGACGATTTCCTCGAGGCCCTTCGCTTTGAGTTGCGCGTTCACCGCCGCCAGCTTGGTCTTGGCGAACGTATCGAACTCCGTCTCGACGTCCCTGAGCTCATGCTCCAAGACGTCGACGCGGGCCATTTGATAGGGCGTCGGACGGTCCTCGACCGACATGATCGCGCCATAGACGAAGTCCATGTGCTCGCGCAGCCGTTCTTCGCCGGTGATGGCGCCGCCTTCCGTCGTCGCGACGATCTTTTTGCGCAGCGCGGTCGCGTCGTCCGCCAAACCGCCCAGATCACGGCGCAACATGTCGCCCTCGGCCAGGCCTTGGGCCCGCGCCATGGCGCCCTCGCGGACTTCGACGATCTTCGCCGCCAGCCGGCTCATTCGCCCGAACAGACCCGAGACGCGCCTTGCGGCGTCGTATTGCAGCTTGCGATCCGCCACGGTGAAAGTTGCACGCCGGTCGAGACCGATGACGAGTGGCATGCTGTAGACATTGCTGCCCTTCGAGAGCCTGACGGTATAGGCGCCGGGCGGGACGCGCGGTCCGCGCGTGGCGTTGAAAACCAGCGTGGCACCAGGCGGCGTTTGCGGAGGATCGTCGCGCATCGACCACACGACGCGATTGATGCCCTTGCGGTTGGAAGCCGGAAGCGTGGCAACCGTCTTGCCAGACGCATCAAGTATTTCGAGCTTGAGGCGGCCGATTACTTGGCGCGCCTTCTGATAGTAGGTGATCACCACGCCGTCGGGCGGGTTCTGTCCTGAATACGCGGCATCGCCATTTGCCCAGCCACCATTGCCCTGAATGCGCTGCTGAACCGGCCGGCCCGGGATAAGCGTCGCTTCGGATGTTAGGGTCGCCGGATGCAACGCGCGCAGCGGCGACATGTCGTCGGCGATCCAGATCCCGCGGCCATGCGTGGCGATCACCAGATCGTCGTCGCGGGTCTGGAAGGCGAGATCGCGCACCGCGACATGGGGGAAATTGTTGGGCGAGAAAGCCGCCCAGCTCGCGCCCGAATCCACAGAGACGAACAGCCCAAATTCCGTTCCGGCATAGAGAATGTCGGCGGCCTTCGGATCTTCCTTCACGACATGGGCGAAGCCGCGCACGCTGGACGTCGCCGGTCCGATCAACGGCGTCCAGGTCTTGCCGAAATCCCTGGTGCGGAAGACGTAGGGCGCCATGTCGCCGAAGCTATGGCGGTCGACGGTGACATAGGCCGTCGCCCGATCGTAGCGGCTGGCTTCGACCCAGCTGATCCAGTTGCCTTGCGGCAGGTCCGGGACATGGGCGACGGTGTTGGTCCAGGTCTTGCCCGAGTCGCGCGTCACCTGGATGTTGCCGTCGTCGGTTCCGACCCAAATGACATTCTTGTCCCTGGGGCTTTCCGAGATGGAATAGATCGTGGCGTGCATCTCCGCGGCCGAGTTGTCGACCGTGATGCCGCCGGACTGCTCCTGCTTCTGCATTTCCGGATCGTTGGTCGTCAGATCGGGCGAAATGCGGTCCCAGGTCATGCCGTGATCACGCGAGCGGAACAGGACCTGGGCGCCGATATAGATCGTGCCTTTCTCGTTGGGCGAAAGCGCGATCGGCGTGTTCCAGTTGAAGCGCAGCTTTTCGTGGTAGTTCGCCTTTGGCTGGATGTCGCGGCCTTCGAGCGTCTTGCGGTTGACGCGCGCGACATAGCCGCCTTGCGACTCGGCATAGACGAAATTCGCATCGGCCGGATCGGAGAACGCGAAGAAGCCGTCGCCGCCATTAAGATTTTCCCAGCGCCCGTTGGTGATGCCGCCCGGATAGGCGCTGTCGCCCACCCACACCGAGTTGTCCTGCAGCCCGCCATAGACCTGATAGGGGTCCTTATCGTCCGCGCTCACATGATAGAACTGGCTGATGGGAAGGTTCTCTCCCTTCCACCACTTCACGCCGCCGTCATAGGAGATCCACAACCCGCCATCGTCGCCGCCGATGACGTGCTTGGGATTGGTGGGATTGATCCAGATATCGTGCCAATCGCCATGGCTGCCGCCGCTCGCGTCGGAAAAGCTTTTGCCGCCGTCTTCCGAGGCAATGAGCCCCAGATTCGCCTTGAACAGGCGGTCGGGATTGGTCGGGTCCACCACGAGGCGCGAGAAATAGAACGGCCGCCAGACCATGTTTCGGCTGCGGTCACGTTCTTCCCAGGTGGCGCCGCCGTCATTGGAGACGAACAGCGCCGAGCGCACGTTCTCGATGAAGGCATAGACGCGCTTGGCATCGGACGGCGCATAGACGACCTCCACTCTGCCCCAAGGCGTCGTCGGCAGACCTTTATTCGTTGCCGCCGTCAGCGCTGTCCAGGTCGCGCCGGCGTCCTTCGATTGGAACAGGCCGCTGGCCGATAGCGCCGTCGGACCGTCGCCGCCGGAGCGAAACGTCCAGCCCTTGCGGCGGAAGTCCCACATGCCCGCCAGCAACTCGCCGGACTTGCGCGGATTAAGCGCGATGGAGGAGCAGCCGGTGGAGAGATTTGCGCCTTTGAGGATCAGCGACCACGTCCGGCCGCCGTCCGTCGTCTTGTAGAGTCCGCGCGCGGCGCTGTCGTTCCATAGCTTGCCCGGCACGCAGGCATAGACGGTATCGCCGTCCTTGGGGTCGACGACGATGCGGGTTATGCGTTCCGATTCTGGCAGCCCCATATTGGTCCAGGTCTCGCCGCCGTCGGTCGATTTGTAGATACCGTCGCCGATGGACACGGAATTGCGGGTCCAGCTCTCGCCGGTGCCGACCCACACCACCTTCGGGTTCGTCGGATCGAGCGCGATCGCGCCGATCGACTGCACTGGCTCGCGATCGAAGACAGGCTTGAAGCTGGTGCCGCTGTCCTGCGATTTCCAGACGCCGCCGGAAGCCGCGCCGACGAAGAGCGTGACCTTGCCGTCGGCTTCCTGCCTTGCGGCAACGGCGGAGATGCGGCCGCTCATTGCGGCGGAGCCGATATTGCGCGCGCCGAGCCCCGAGATGGTGGCGCTGTCCACGCCTTGAGCGGCGCAGGGAAACGCGATGCAGGACGCCACGGCGAGCAGCGTCAGAAGGAGATGTCGGCGCAAGTGGGTCTCCACCGTTGATGGCGGTTTCATTTGGATTGGGCGGCAGGCGGCTGGGCCGGCATGGCGAAGACATCGGCCGGGACCGCGACATTCGCCTCGCCGGACTCGATGGTGATCGTCTGCTTGTCCGTGTCCGCGGAATTGCGCGGGCCCGACGAAATCGAGAATGGAAAATAGACGCCCGCCACCAGCTCGTAATTGCCCAAATCGGTCTCAGTCTCCTGTTCGGCTCCGCGCAGGGTCCGCCGCTCGATGACCTTGATCTCAAGGAACACGTCGGGGTCGAGGAAATAGGTGAACACCGTGCCGTCGTTTTCCGATACGCGAAGCTTGTAGCTCAAGGTTCCATCGACGTCCTCGCGGCCGAGATAATCGACTTTCGCGCCCTTGGCGGAAGCCGCGAGCAAGGCGCCGTCGATCAGCGCTTCGTCGGACAGGGCGCGCGCCTCGTCGGCGCCCATACGCTCGGCATCCTTTCGGCCCTCAAACGGATTGATGCGCCAACCGGTCTTTCCGTCATAAGCTTGTACAAGGGTGAGGCCCTGGATCGAGGCATCGACACGCACCGCGCAATTATCAGTGCGCGGATCTAGGCGCTCGCGGCGCTCTGTATAGGCGAGCTTGAAGTCGCCCGGGAACCGCAGCTCCCCCTTGGTGACGTAGGTGTTGACCGCTGCGAGCTTTTCGGCGCCGCCGCGTGCCGCCAGATTCTTGGCAACAAGTTCATCGGCGGTCTGGGCCTGCGCCGCAGTGGAAACGGCCAGGATCAACGAGGCAATCGCGATGGTTCGAAAACTCACTGTATCTTCCCCTCGACATGGTACGCCGGATCGACCCGGCAGGGTCTCTGATGCGCCTGGCGCGGTCAATGCTAGTTCAGAACCCAACAACCCCAGCCTGCGTCACCCGCATGGCAGGTGGTGCCCCGTCAGGCCAAGGATGAGTTCGACGTTTCTAAGCAAGTAGTGAATGCGGTTGAGAACATCGGCGTCGCGATGAGATCGTCTGACGCGACTTTTTGGGCGCGGCGTTGGTGGGGATTCATCTGTGCTCGCTCATCTGGATTCCTCTTGTGCGGCGTGCCCGGCGTGCATGCGGTCCAAGACGAATTCCGTCATGCGCACGGCGTACCAGCCACGAAGGCCGGCGTCAGGGCTGCGAAGACGCGGCGTCCTCGATCACTTTCGCCACGGCGTCGGGATGGGAGATCATCAGGACGTGCGAGGCGCCTTTCACGACCACGGTCTCGCGCGAATGGGCGCGCTCGGCCATCCAGGCATGCAGCTTCGGCGGGATCGCCGTGTCGCCGTCGCCATAGACGAACCAGGATGGCAGGGTCTTCCATGCCGGTGCCGTCGCAGCCTCGCCGAAAGCGATGTCGGTGACGGGCCGCTGCGCGGCTGCCGCGAGGCTTGCGCTGGCCGCGGGCACATCTGGCGCGAACGCTTCGTGAAATTTGTCCTGCAGAACGTAAAGGTCGTGACCGCCGTCGGGCAGAGACACGGGAGGCGCGAGCGCCGGACCGACAAGGCTGCCAGGGAATTTGCCGTTGAGGCCGCCTGCGCTTTCGCCCACGTCCGGCGCAAACGCCGCGACAAACACCAGGGCTTTCACATTGGCCGCGCCATTGGCGGCGTTGCTGATCACCATGCCGCCATAGGAATGCCCGACCAGTACGACCGGCGTCCCGATCGCCGCGACAAGCGCATGAACATACGCGCCGTCGCCCTTGACGCTGCGCAGCGGATTGGCCGCAGCCACGACGCGATAGCCGTCATGTTCGAGAATTCCGATAACGCCGTACCAGCTCGATGAGTCCGCGAAAGCGCCATGGACCAGCACAATCGTCGGTTTGGGGGCAGGCGCTGGCGCCGCCGGGGCTTCGCCTGTCAACAGAAGTCCCGCGAGAGTCAACACAGTCGCGATAATTTTCATGTCAAGCTCCTTCCTTCGCCGTCTTGCGGCGTTCAATTGCGCAGCGTCTTGAAAGCGGTGCGAAGCTCGGAAGCAAATAGTTCGGGTTGCTCCCAGGCCGCGAAGTGGCCGCCTTTGTCGGTCTGGTGGAAGTACATCAGGCTTGGATAGGCGCGTCGCGCCCAACTCTCTGGCGGCCGATATGCATCCTCGCCGAATATGGTGATCGCCACCGGCAATGTGATCTCGGTCGTCTTCCATAATGCCGAGAACACCGGGCTCTTGCCGCCGTTCTCCCAATAGAGCCGCCCCGAAGAAGGTCGGGTGTTGGTCAGCCAGTAGAGCGTGATGTCGTCGAGAACATCGTCCTGCGAAAGTGTCGGATCGGCACCAAGCAGGAATTTGGTGAAGCCCGGATGCACCAGAATCCACGACGCAAGGAAAACCGGCGAGTCCGACACGCCATAACCGATCGTCTGCGGCCGCGCGCTGAGCATCGCAAAGTATGACAAGACGCCCTTCTTCGCGCCGGCGAGGGAAGTCTCGAAAGCCGCACGCTCCTGTCCGGAAAGCCCGGCGGGCGCGGGGCCGCCGGTCGCCAGCGCCTTTGCGATCTCCGGCGGAATGGCCGCCGGAAGACTGATGTGAATGCCAATGAGGCCGGGCACTTTCTGCCGCGCCATCGCGCTCGAAATCGGCGAACCCCAATCCCCGCCTTGAGCCACGTAACGGCTATAGCCGAGGCGTGTCATGAGCGTGCCCCAGGCGCGCGCAATATGATCGGGGTCCCAGCCCACGCCTGTCGGTTTGCCGGAGAATCCGTAGCCCGGCATCGACGGGATGACGACATCGAACGCTTCGTCCGCGTTTCCGCCATGGGCGACGGGATTCACCAGGGGATCGATGATCTTGAGCTGCTCGATGATCGAGCCGGGCCAGCCGTGGGTGACGATCAACGGCAACGCGTGCGGATTGGACGATTTCACATGGATGAACTGAATCTCGACGCCATCGATTTCGGTCGTGAACATCGGAAGCGCGTTCAGCCGTGCCTCGATCTTGCGCCAGTCGTAAGCCGTTTCCCAATAGCGCACGATGTCCTGCAGCTTTGCGAGCGGCAAGCCTTGGGAGCCGTCCGTCACCGTTTCCTTGTCCGGCCAGCGCATCTCGGCAATGCGATGGCGCAAATCGGAGAGTGCGGCGTCGGTCGCGTGATAGTGGAATGGTTGAATCGCGGCGTCATCGGCCGCCAAGCTCGCGTTGCTCCAAGTCGTCAGAGCGGCGATGCAGACGACGGTTGCTGCAGCGAACGCAGCTTTCCCTGATGGCATACGACCCTCCCTATGCACAAAGCCGGTAGTTCTCAGCGTGCGTATTGTGTGAAGACGAAATCGTGATCCTTCCCCATGGCATCGCATCCGATCAACGGAATGTGACCATGATAGGAAAGCCGAAACGATTGGACCTAAGTATCATCGATACTTTGGTATTGGTCGGACGCTGGCCTAACCGCGGTCATGTCATGGAAAAGATGAAGGCCAAGTCTTTCGTCGAGCTTGTGAACATAGCCGCCAGCCTTGGCATCACGGCGGAGGCCAAATCGTAATGCGTGGCAGTGGGGTCCGAGCGCGGGGTTCTGCCTGTTCCTCTGCCGTCGCCTGGTTGCTGGCCGTAGAGAAAAGCCGCGACGATGAAGAGACCCGCGGACTGGATTCCGGCGGAGCGCCACATGCGCTCGCAAAATGCGCCGCCATACATGCTGGCCGGTGCGGTGGAAACAGTTGGCGAAGCGCTCATATCGTTTCTCCCCTGAATCGAACAGTGCACAAGGCCCCTGCTCTTCCGGGTGCATTACATCGGCTTGAAAGCACCAATGCCAATTGGACGATAGTATTGGTGGCACGAACGCACGGGAAACCGGTGAGAACGCAATCCCGATGTTAGGTCGGGTGCGTCGCCAAGTGAGGCAGCGTTTGGAGGACCTGCCATCGTCCTGCTATGGGCCCCTCCCTAGGATCAGCAACTTCAGCGAGCCGGGAACGAATTGTACATGACCGCCGGATTGCGCCGCCGGCTTTGCCGCATCGGCGGTCGCAAGGAACAGGCGCCCGGTTTTGGGATCAACGGCCATCGTGCGCGCGCCTGGCAAGGTTGTGACGCTGGCGAGATTTTCGAACTTGTTCGCGTCGCGCTCGGCCACAACGGATAGCGTTCCATCGCCGTTGGAGCTGAAGGCAAGCTTGCGCTCGGGATCGAATGCGGCGGAGTCGGTTCCCTTGCCGATCGGGAGATTCACCAGAACCTTGCCGTCTGACGCATCGACGACCAGCATCTTTGAATTGACACAGCTGACAAAAAGCCGTGCCGTGGTCTCGTCCATCGCCAAACCGTGCGGCCTCTCGCATGCCGCAACCGGCCAGCGCGCCTTGATGGCCTGCGACGCGGCGTCGAACACCACGATTTCGTTCGTGCTGGCGATATTGATGTACAGTTTTCCGTGACCGTCCGCGACTGCCATTTCCGGCGCGCCGCCCAACGGTACGGTCTTCAGGCTCTGAAGCTTGACGGCATCGATTGCCGTCACACTGTTGCCGTCGGCATTCATGACGAAAACACGCTTGGTCGCCGGATCGTAAACCATGGCGTCCGCATCGACACCGACCGGCAGAGACGCGGTTCTGGCCAGCGTCTTCAGATCGAACACCACCACGGCCTTGGCTGCCGCATCGTCGGCGAAACCGCGCCCGAGGTCCGGGACCGCGATGACATCGTGGCTTTCGCCGATGTTGGCGATCTCGCCGACGACTTTACCTTGCGCGACATCGACGACGTCGATTTTGGTGCGGTGGGAAACAAAGACCCTGTTCGAGACCGGTTCGTACCGGATGAAATCCCAGCGATCCGGTGCGCCGAGAGCAACGGTCTTTTCGATTGTGTATAGTGCAGTGTTCGCCGTATCGGCGCCCGAAGCCGCGGACAGCGCTATTCCGAACAGGCCGAGGCCGATTGCCATGGTGGTGATGATGCGGCGCATGTGCTGGCTCCTTGGTAGCTCTCGGTTGCGGATGCGCCGCTATCGGCCGGCGGCAAACAGCGGCGTCATGGTGACCACGCCTTTTTCGGTGTCGGCGGCGCGACCCAAGAATTCGTCAATGCCGAACGCCTGCTCGGTCGTGCGCAGCAGGGAATAGTGGTTGTAGGGCGTCTGGTCGATCACATGACGCGGACCATGGTTTGTGAGGACCAGCGTTACAATATGGCCGCCGCCGAAATTGGCGAGGCTGTTGGGATCGGATCCGCAGCAGCCCTGTGCACCCGTCTTGCGTTCTTCCTTGTTGTTCTCGTCGAATGTCACGACGATGGCGGTGTTGCCCGCACCCGTCCACGCCTCGGAACCCATGAGCCTGGCGACGATGGCTCCGATTTCCGCATCGCCGCGCCGGATCAGGCCCTCAGGATTCGCATCGCCATCGCAATCTTTCGGAACATCAGCCCCGTCGTCGCTTCCAAGGCCGTGCATGTCGTTGCACTGGTTGGGAACGATGTGCGCGTAATTGGGAAGCCGGGCCGCCGCAACGTCCGCGTCCAACTGGCGAAAGCCCACGATGTGCTCCGCCAACTCCGGGAATGGAGCGTTGTGGACGGTCTTGAAATTCACAAACCCGTTGTGCTTGGCGGCATAGAGATTGTTGGGCATGCCCCTGACAGGATAACTATCTGTCGGCCAGCGCGGCACCAGCGATCCCGCGGATGGCAGGTCTTCGACATAGGCCTTCCAGGTGAGGCTCTTCTCCGCGAGCTGATCCATCAGGCTTCGCGCCGAAAGCGCATGATCGGCGTAACCGATCTCGGAGGTTTTCTCGCAAAACTCAGCCTTCACACCCGCCTGGCAATAGAAAGCATCATCGTCGTGGATGCCGAAGGTATCGCCGCCCAACATGGCGACGTAGTTGCCTTCGCTCGAATGCACCTCACCGTAGAATTGCGTCGCTGATCCATATTCGTCGGCAAGCTTGTGAATCTCCGGTGTCCATTCCGGATGTGCCATCAGTTGGTCGTAGCCCTTGTTCTCCGCGACGATCACGAAGATGTGGTCATAGCGTGGAATGGACGGACCGGAATCCGCAGCACCTGCGGGCGCCGTCGCGACCTGCACCATGCAAGGGATCAACCAGATGCACGCCAGAGGTCTGAAACCCGCCATTGTTGCTGTCCTAAAGGTGAATGCGCACGCCTGCCTCGAAGGTCTGGTCATAGAACTCACGCTGAATCGGCCAGTTGGGTGCGCCAAGATAAATTCGCAACGGTGCATTCGTCAGATTTCTGACGTTGAAGTAGGCGGACCAGTCCTCGGTGATGTCGTAGCTCGAGGTGAAGTCCAGGGTGAAGCGTGAGTCCTCGAACTGGTCCTGCGCGCGATCGCCGCCGACCTGATAGAGGCTGTGACCGACATACTGTCCGGCCAGCCGCAGGGACAATCCATAGGCCTCGTAGAACGCCGCGACATTGTAGGTGATCGGCGATGTGCCCGGTAGGGCGTGCTCTTCACCGGGCCGTGGCGCGCCGCTGCTCGTCACCAGCGTGATGTTTCCTTCAAGGCCCAATCCGTCGAACGGCTTCGGCAGGAACGCGAACTTCTGCTGGTAATCCGCTTCAAGGCCACGGGCATAGGCCGATGGGATGTTTCCGTAGCTGACCAGAAACACCGGACTGACGCCCGGCAGTCTCGGATCGCTCTGCACCTTGATCGTGCGGGAGAAGATGTAGTCCTGGAATTCCTTGTCGAAGCCGCCGAATTGCAGGATTCCGCTGTCGTTCAGATAATACTCGAGGTCCACATCGAAATTATCGCCGGTCGTGGGCTTTAGGTCGGGATTTCCGGTCGTTATCGTGCTGTTGGGGATGTCGACGGACGACGCAAATGCAACCTGGTTGAAGCCGGGTCTGCCGATTCCCGTCGAATACGTCGCGCGCGCGACCAGGTCGGGCTGGAATTCGTAGCGCAACTGCACGGTCGGAAAGACGTTGGTGTACGACCTCGGCAAGACCGTGAAGCTGTTTGGCGGCGGCAACAGATTGCCGTCGGCATCGAAGTTGAAGAAGCCATACTTTGCGTCCGTCGCTTCGACGCGCACGCCGGCTAGCAAGCCCCATGGGCCATACTCGCCCGTATACATGCCGTAGCCCGCGTAGATGTTTTCATTGGCCTTGAAGTAAGCCGTGGGATCCATTTCCATCGGGCCCGCATCGATGGTGCCGTTCTTGATCAGGCCAAGAAGTGCACCCTGATTGATGCGCGGGCCGTTGGTGTAGTGATTGTCGTAATAGCCTTGATCAGGCGGCAGCGGCGACAGACTCGCCAGACTGATATTGAGATCGGAGATGCTCCCGCCGGAGGGATTGCTCAAATCCTGCGTAAATGTGTTCTGAACCTTGTTGCGAAGCCGCACCTGGAACCCGAACTTCACCTGGTCGGCATCGCTCAGGATATTGAGCGGCATGATGGCGTTGCCCGCATAAGACCACTCCTGGTCTGTGTCCTTTTCCGTGTTGTTGCTGAATTTGGAGAGCGTATACAGCGCCGGGTCGTTAGGGTTCGTTCCATCCTGAATGTCGATGGAAGGGAAGTTCGGATCGGTGATGTTGTCGTAGGTGACAAAAACGCCTTCGGGGCCGTTGAACGTGCTGCCGTAATTGCGCGAGACATAGAACGTGGCGCGCGAATAGGCGGCGTGATAGTCGATCTTGATCGCGCCGAAATCGTCTTCGCCGCCAATGGCGAACACGCCATTGCGATGGGCTTCCTGCTCGTTGGTGCCCTTCAACGTGATGTCGGACTGGGTTGCGATGCCGCTCGGGTTGGCGGGATCCACGGCCAGGGGATAATCCCCGCCGAGGGCATTGTAGACTAAGTGGTTCTTGATCACCGATTCGACGTATCCGAACTCATTGGCACGAATGTAGTAGCGATGGTCGGGATTCGGCTTGAAGTCGAATTCGCCGCCATAGCCAAACCGGCGGCGATGATAGTTGTAAAGCCGCATTTGCAGGTCGTCATAGACTTTGTCGAGCGGACCGGCCGGATTGATTGGATCGTTGATGTAGTCTTCTTCGAGATCGTCGAAGCCGCGGCGATCTTCACGCCAGGAAGCATCGAGCACGATCGAAAACGGCGTAGGATTGGAAATCCAGCCCGGCATGACCTGATCGGCGGTCCGGCCTTGCTCGACGACGAGTCCGTTGTTGAATCCGAAGCGCGCGCCGGCAGCGATTTCGCCGTTGTAAGGGCCGCCATGTTCGTGGATCGGCTCGTAGCCCACGCCCAATGTGATGTCGACGAAGGGCTTGGTGACGTCGGTAGCGGTGCGGGGTGTGAGTTCGACCGTGCCACCCAGTCCTTCGGCATCGTGATCGGGCGTGCCTGTCTTGGTGACAATAAGCCCGTCGATCGCACCGTCGGGGATCGTGTCGAACTCAACCGCGCGGCCGCCGCCGCCATTGTATGTGCCGCCTGGGTTGGTGTTCAGCAGCGGTATCCCGCCATAGGTCGCGCCATTGAGGTTGCCGTCCAGGCCGCGGATATTGACGAACCGTCCCTCGCCGGTGTCGCTCAACAGCGAGACGCCGGGAATGCGGCTCAGGGACTCCGCCGCATTGAAATCCGGATATTTGATGATTGCCTCGGCCGGCTGGATGTTGACGATGTTGAACGCATTTTTCTGCTGTTCGCGCGCGCCTTCCTGATAGCGTGAGGCCGTTACGACAACCGTTTCCAGATTATCGGTCGCGGTGTCGGCGCGGGCAGGCCCGACAACAACAAGGGCGGTCGTGCAAAGCGCCAGCAAGCGTGTTTTCGGCTTCAAAAACGTCATCGTCGGCCCCCGCCAGTGAACTCACACGGATTAGGGGCCGCCATCCTTACCGGCCCCGTCTCGCGCAAGTCATCAGTGGGCTAGGTCACATTTCGGAATAGGTTTGATGATGCTTCGGAGAATTATCCTTACGAATCGACAAGCTCCGCTTCGGCCATGGCACTGCGCACGACAGGAGGCACAGCAATCCTCTCGAATTCGAGTGAGGCGCGAAGGCCCGGTTTGTTGTCCTCCAGCGTCACCTTGGAGCCATGGAGCTCCGCGATGGCCGAAACCAGCGCGAGACCCAGGCCGCTGCCGGGTGTCGTGCGGCTCTGCTCGCGGCGGAAAAAGCGCCGGAAGACGCTTTCGCGATCTTCCGGAGGGATGCCGGTTCCCTTGTCGCGCACGGAGACGAGAACTTTGGAACGCTGCATCTCGGCTTCAAGTGCAATGGGCGTGCCGTCGGGCGTGTGCCGAACGGCGTTGTCGAGCAAGTTCGCCAACAATCGGAAGAGCAGCTGGCCGTCTCCCATGATGGTCAAATTGGGGGCAATGCGCACAGAAAATGGACGGCCCAAATCGCTGATCAAGGGCTCGTAGAACTCCGCCACTTTGCGAACGAGCTCCGACAAATCCAGCGCCGCCATCCCTTTGCGCCGGACCCCGGCCTCAAGTTGCGCGATCCGAAGGAGAGCGGAGAACACCTCCATGAGGTGATCGCAATCCGCGATCGCATCGTTTACGGCAGACGCGTAGTCCTGAACGCTCCTGGCATCTTCGCGCGCGCGCTCGAGCTTGTAGCGAAGATGGGCCAATGGCGTGCGCAGATCGTGCGCGATGTCGGTGGAAACCCGGCGCAGCCCGTCCATGAGTGTGGCGATACGATCGAGCATGGTGTTGATCGTTGCCGCGAGTTGATCGAGTTCATTTCGCGAGTTGGTAACCGGAACGCGCTCGCTCAGGCGTCCGGCCATGATTCCGCGGCAGGTCGCCGTGATGGCGTCGACCCGATGCAAAAAGCTCCGGCTGACAGCCATGCCGCCGGCGGTTGCGATGATGAGACTCGCAAGAAGTACGAGCGCGAATGCGCCGATGATCTCCCTTTCGGCATCGGTCGCGATCTGCAGATCGCGCCCCACGAAAGCGTAGGTATGGGCGTCGATGAACATGCCTCTTCCGAGCACCGTGTGGCCCGCCATCGCGGTCCCGCCAAGCGAAACGGGGTAGGGAAAGCGCCGTTCTCCTACGCTCATTTGCATGGATGGCAGATTGCCGGCGATCTTGTGCGATCCGGATTGCAACAAGAAAAGGTCGGCGGCGTCGGCGGCCAGCAGGCGGTCGTCGATCATCTCCTTGGCCTCGTGCAGGGCCTTGCCGCGCGGCAGTCCTCCGATGTAGGCCCGCTGGATCGCGGCGAGGTCATCGTTCGAGGCCCTCACCACGTCGTTCTCGAAGGCGTCTTTGACGACGGCGAAAATCACCATCATCAAAATCAGGGTCGAGAAAACAAATAATCCGGCATAGACGGCGGTCAGCCGGAAGCTCTCGGTTTGAAACGATCTAATGCGCACGAAGAATATAGCCCACGCCGCGCACCGTGTGGATCATCTCGGGCGTAAACTCCCGGTCCACTTTTCCGCGCAACCGGCTGACATGCGATTCGACTATTGTCGTTCCCGCGTCGAAGTCCAGGCCCCAGACATTTTCAAGCAGCATGGTGCGCGTGACCGCTCGGCCGCTGTTCTGCATCAGATATTCGAGCAGCTTGAATTCCTGCGGTTGCAGTTCGATGGCCGTTCCCTGGCGCTTCACGGTTCGCGCGAGCAGATCGAGTTCAAGGTCGCCGACGCGAAGCATTGTCTGCAGGGCCACCGATTTTCTGGCACGGCGAATGAGCGCGTTGGAGCGGGCAATCAATTCCGATGTCGCAAACGGCTTTGGCAGATAGTCGTCGCCTCCGCACTCCAGCCCCTCGATGCGCGCGTCGAGATCGTCCATGGTCGTGAGAAACAACACAGGCGCTTCAATATGAGCCCGCCTCAGATTGCGCACGATCGTGAGCCCATCGAGGCCGGGAAGCATCCGGTCGACGATGATAAGGTCGAACTTTCCGCCGGATGCCTGATGATACCCGTCGGTACCGGTCGCCGCCCAGTGTGCGGAATGGCCGATGCTTCGCAAAGCCTCGGTCACGTGGAGCGCGGTTTGCGGATCGTCTTCGATGACGAGGGTCGTTGCGATGGCCGAGTTTTCTTCCACCGCGTGGATAACATCAATTGATCGTGAAAGTTATGTGACGCCCGCTAGGCCCCGCGTTCATGTCAATCATGCGGGAACGCTCCTTACCCGCGTGGCGCGGCAGCCGCTTCCTTATGCTCGCCCTGGTTCGACGCGGCAGACCATCCTCCACCAAGCGCCAGATAAAGGGTGACCGCGGCGTTCAGGCGATCGGCGCGCGCCTGCGGTTCGGGCTGTGCGGGCATGCTCATGAGACTGCTCCAACCTCTGCGCGTTTCCGCCATGCTTCCGCGATGAGCATCCAGGCGAGCCAGGCCGCCGTCAGAAGCGATGTCCGCGGTGGAATGATCCTAGTCGACGCAGTTAGGGGCTCGCAGCGGGCTGCCAGAGTTGGATGGGATTACCTTCGGGATCGTGAAGACTCGCGAATCGTCCGTTCGGATAGAGTTTGGGATCGCGGTCGACGGGGATGCCGGCGCGTCGAAGCTGCGCGACCATCGCGTCGAGATTGCGCACGCGGAAGTTCAACACGAATTGCTGGCTCGCGCGCTCGAAGAACTTCGAGTTGGCTGGAAACGGCTCGAACACGGTCGGCCCGGCCGTCTGGCGCCACGGCTGATGATTGTAGTCGGGCGGAGTCAGCGTGATACCGAGGTGATCGGCATACCACTTCGCCAGCGCTTGGGGCGCCTTCGCTCGAAAGAAGAAACCACCGATCCCCTCGACCCGTTCCTTGGCGACCGGCGCGTCCTGGCGGTCGCGGGGCGCCGCGTTTGCCGCCGTTGCCGCGAGAAGCATCGCTGCGAATAAACCCGCCAGCACGCCGGATCCTGAAGTCCGCATAACCTGCCCCCCGAGGAAGGAGATTCGCATTACGGCGATTGGACCTATGACGCAAAATGTAGACGTTTATCGGGGCTCGGAAAAATGTCCCATGGGTTGAAGTGGTTATTGACTGATTGGCTCTAACAACGAGCGCCACGCAATTCAAACAAGCGCTTAACCTTGGAGGTATCGTCTTGATCGCACGGCTTCACGGCCCGTACCATGGGTCAGGAATGGAGCACGACGATGACGACCTATAGCAAAAGCGACGAAGCAATCTCCAAACTCACGCCGGAGCAGTATCGTGTGACGCAGGAAAGTGCCACGGAGCGGCCGGGCACGGGCGAGTATCTGTACAACAAAAAGCCCGGGATCTATGTCGATATCGTCTCGGGCGAGCCCCTGTTCGCGTCTTCCGACAAATTCGATTCCGGTTGCGGCTGGCCGAGCTTTACCAAGCCGATCGAGCCCGCAAACGTCGCGGAGCTTCAGGACAAATCCTACGGGATGGCGCGCACCGAGGTTCGCTCGGCGCATGGGGACAGCCATCTGGGGCATGTCTTCGAGGACGGCCCCCAGGACCGCGGCGGCTTGCGCTATTGTATCAATTCCGCCTCGCTGCGGTTCGTGCCGCGCGAGGAGATGGAAGCGCAGGGCTACGGCGCATATCTCAACCAGGTGGAGGACATTCGATGACCACGGAACGCGCAATTCTCGCCGGCGGCTGCTTCTGGGGCGTGCAGGACCTCTTCCGCCGTTACGACGGCGTGATCTCTACGCGTGTCGGCTATAGCGGCGGCGACGTCCCGAACGCGACCTATCGCAATCACGGCACGCACGCCGAAGCGATCGAGATCATCTTCGATCCTGCGAAGATCAGCTTTCGCAGGATCCTCGAATTCTTTTTCCAGATTCACGATCCCACCACGATGAACCGGCAGGGCAACGACGTCGGGACGAGCTATCGCTCCGCGATCTTCTATACGAGCGAAGAGCAGAAGCGCGTGGCGCTCGATACGATCGCCGATGTCAACGCGTCGGGCCTGTGGCCCGGCAAGGTGGTTACGGAAGTGGCTCCGGCGGGCGACTTCTGGCAGGCCGAGCCGGAACATCAGGATTATCTCGAACGCATCCCCAACGGCTACACTTGCCATTTCATCCGCCCGGACTGGAAACTCCCGGTTCGGCAGAAGGAAGCCGCCGCCGGGAATTGACGATTAACACTGCCGTTACGGTCCGATTTGGCTAGACAGCCGGATTATACCTTTGGACTATTTCGCGATGTCGGATCGGCCGCTATCGTGAGATGAGCATTTTTAGGGGGAGCCGGGCTTGACCAGGCGATCGCTCATTGTCCTGGCATTGCTGCTGGTCGCGGGCTGCCATCCGCAACCGCCGGCGCCCGCAAAGCCGCATGTGAGCGCCGCCCACCCCATCGTGCGCCGCGTCGTGGACTGGGACGACTACGTCGGCCGCTTTCAGGCCGTGCAGGACGTCACCGTCACGCCGCGCGTTTCCGGCACGATCACACAGGTCCTGTTTCGCGACGGTCAGGATGTAAAGGCCGATCAACCGATTTTCATCGTCGATCCGCGCCCCTTCCGCGCGGTCTATCTTCAGGCCCGGGCCAATCTCGCCAAGGCGCGGGCGGCGCAGGCCAATGCCGCGATCCAGGCGGCGGATGGCGCCAAGCTGATCAAGGCAAACGCGCTCAGCCGGGAAGTCTACGAGTCCCGCGTCGCGGCCTCGCAATCGGCGATCGCCGATACGGAAGCGGCGAAAGCAGCAGTCGAATCCGCGCGCCTCGATCTCGAATTCACGACGGTGCACGCACCGGTGGCGGGTCGGATTTCGCAGCGCCAGGTCAGCATCGGCGATATCGTCGTCGCCAACACGACGCCCCTCACCCGGATCGTGACACTCGATCCGATCTGGTTCGCGTTCGAGGGCGCGGAGAGTTTCTATCTGAAATATGTGCGACAGGATCAGCTCGGTGAGCGGCGGTCGTCGCGCTATGCCGCCAATCCGGTGGAAATCCAATTGGCCGACGAAACGGACTACCCCCACCGCGGGCACATGGCCTTTGTCGACAACGCCATCGACACCCATTCGGGCACCATCAAAGCCTATGCGGTATTGGCCAACCCGAAGGGCTTCCTCACGCCCGGCATGTTCGGCCGTGCGCGCCTTTTGGGTTCGGGCACATACGAAGCCATGCTGATCCCGGATGAAGCGATCGTGACCGATCAGACCCGGCGGCTTGTCTATGTGGTGGACAAAAACGGCGCGGTCGCCCAGCGCGCCGTCGAAACAGGCCCGCTCGTCATCGGTCTGCGCGTCGTCAAAAGCGGTCTCAAGGGATCGGACGTCGTGGTTCTGGATGGTCTTGCAAGCCTGCAGCCCGGCGCGCAGGTCGACGCTTCGATCGTCAAGATAACCGCCAGAGCGGCCGATACGTCGCCCCGATCCTCACCGCTGACGGCGCCGCCTTCCGCCGAAGCGTCGCCGCGTTAGCGCGATGAAATTCCCGCACTTCTTCATAGAGCGGCCGATCTTCGCAATCGTTCTATCGGTGCTCATCATCGTTTTCGGCATCGTCGCGTATCCGAACCTGCCGGTGGCGCAGTACCCGGAAATCGCGCCGCCAACCGTTGTCGTGACGGCGAACTATCCCGGCGCGACGGCCGAGACGCTCGCCGAAACCGTGGCTACGCCGCTCGAGGAATCGATCAACGGCGTCGAGAACATGCTTTACATGTCGTCGTCCTCGACCGGAGACGGCGTCGTCACCATCACCGTCACGTTCGCGCAAGGCACGAATGTCGACCAGGCACAGGTGCTCGTGCAGAACCGTGTCTCGACCGCCGAACCGCGTCTGCCGGTCGAGGTCCGTCAGATCGGCGTCACGGTGGCCAAGAATTCGCCCGATCTGCTGCTCGTGGCGACGCTGGTGTCGCCGGATGGATCGCTGCCCCAGCAATATCTCTCGAACTACGCCACGCTTCAGCTCCTCGATCGCCTCAGCCGTGTCCATGGCGTCGGCGGCGCACGCCTGTTCGGCGGACGCGACTACAACATGCGGATATGGATCGATCCCGGCCGCGCCGCCGAGGTCAATCTCACCGTCGACGAGGTCGTGGCCGCAGTCTCTGCGCAGAACGCGCAAGTTGTCGCCGGCGCAATCGGGCAACCGCCTTTCAACAAGGGCGGCACGGCCTTTCAACTCGGTATCCAGGCCAAGGGCCGCCTCAAGACGCCGGAGGATTTCCGCAACATCATCCTCAAGACGGACGATCAAGGGCGCCTGACCCGGCTCGGCGATGTCGCGCGCGTGGAGTTGGGCGCCCAGGATTACAGCATCAACGCCTATCTCTCGGGCAAGCCGACCGTGGCCATGGCCATAACGCAGCTGCCGGGCTCGAACGCGCTCAGCACGGCTGAAGCCGTAAAGGCTGAACTCGAGGACGCCTCGCACAGCTTTCCGCCCGGCATGAAATTTCTGATCCCCTACAACCCAACGGAGTACATCGCGCAATCCATTTCCGCGGTCGAGCACACGCTGTTCGAGGCGATCATTTTGGTGGCGCTGGTCGTGCTGATCTTCCTGCAAAGCTGGCGCGCCGCGCTGGTGCCGATCATCGCGATCCCCGTATCGCTCGTGGGATCGTTCGCCGCCCTGTCGCTGCTCGGGTTCTCGCTCAACAATCTCTCGCTTTTCGGAATGGTGCTGGCCATCGGCATCGTAGTCGACGATGCGATCGTGGTCGTCGAAAACATCGAACGCCTGATCGAGGAAAAGGGTATGACGCCGCGCGAAGCGGCGCATGCGACGATGGATGAAGTGTCGGGCGCCTTGATCGCGATCGCGCTCGTTCTCATGGGCGTGTTCATCCCCACGTCGTTCATTCCCGGCATCTCGGGACAGTTTTACAAGCAATTCGCTTTGACCATCGTCAGCGCGACGGCGATTTCCGCTTTCGTCTCGCTCACGCTTTCGCCCGCACTGGCCGCGCTGATCCTCGCGCCCAAGAATACCGCCGAAGAAGAAGTCGAAGCCGCCAAAGGCTGGCGCGGCTTTCCGCGGCGCTTCGCACACGCGTTCAACAGCGGCTTCGATTGGCTGGCGACCCGATACGGCGCCCTCACCGCGCGTGCCGTTCGTGCGCTCGGCATTGTCGGCATTGCCTATGTCGTCCTGATCGCGCTTGCCGGCTGGCGGTTTTATGAAACACCGACGGGCTTCATTCCGGCACAGGACCAGGGCTATCTGATCGGCATCATCCAGATGCCTCCGGGTTCGTCGCTACAGCGCACCGACGCGGTGCTGCGTCAGGCGCAACAGATCGCCCTCACCGTCCCCGGCACGCGCGCGACCGTGGCATTTGCGGGACTCGATGGCGCGACGTTCACGTCCGCACCCAATGCCGCCGCCATGTTCGTTGCGATGAAGCCGCAGAGCGAACGCGACAGCGCCGATGTCGTTGCCAATGCGCTCCGGGCCAAGCTCTCGGTCATCACCGCAGGCGCGGTTCTTCTCGTGCCACCGCCGCCCGTTCGCGGCATCGGCACCGGCGGTGGCTACAAGATGCTGATCGAGGACCGCAACGGCAAAGGCTACAAGCCGCTCGAGGACGTGACGCTGCGGATGATGATCGCGGCGAACCAGACTGCGGGCCTCAACCGGGTCTTCACGACCTTCAGCACGCATACGCCCCGCCTGTTCGCCGATATCGACCGCGAGCGCGCCGAGAAGCTCGGCGTGCCGGTCGCCAACGTGTTCTCGACCTTTGGAACCTATCTCGGTTCGACCTACATCAACGACTTCAACTTCCTCGGCCGCACCTACCGCGTGACGGCGCAGGCCGACGCACCTTACCGCGATCAGGTTGGCGACATCGGCCAGTTGAAGACGCGCTCCGCGTCCGGATTGATGGTGCCGCTTGATGCCGTCATGACGTTGCACAACGACAGCGGGCCATACCGGGTCGTGCACTACAATCTCTATCCGTCGGCAGAATTACAGGGCGATACCGCGCCCGGCTATTCGAGCGGGCAGTCGCTCACGTCCATGGAGCGCCTCGCCGCAAAGCTGCTCCCGCAGGGATTTTCCTTCGAGTGGACCGAATTGGCGCTGCAGCAGAAGAGCGCCGGGAACACCGCAATCATCGTCTTTGCCCTTGCGGTGCTGTTCGTCTTCCTGCTGCTCGCGGCGAATTACGAAAGTCTCGTCTTGCCGCTGGCCGTCATCCTGATCGTGCCGATGTGTCTGTTGGCGGCCATTACCGGCGTCGACGTCATGGGGCGCGACAACAACATCCTGACCCAGATCGGGCTGGTCGTTCTGATCGGTCTGGCGGCGAAAAACGCCATCCTCATCGTCGAATTCGCGAAGCGCGGCGAAGAAGAGGACCACCTGGAAAGGAAGGAGGCTGCGGAACATGCGGCCCAACAGCGTCTCCGGCCGATCCTCATGACCTCGGTCGCCTTCATCCTCGGCACTTTGCCGCTTGTGATCGACACGGGCCCTGGCGCCGAAATGCGCCAGGCCCTCGGAATTGCGGTGTTCTTCGGCATGATCGGTGTGACGATCTTCGGACTGCTGTTCACGCCGAGCTTCTACGTCATCTCCCGGAATCTGGGCACCAGGGTTTCGGAGTTGATTGCGCGGTCACGCGGGCGACCGCGCACCTGAACCCGTTGGCCTTGCCGGCAGAAAGCGGCTGTTGCGCAGCAATCCGGCCGAGACCAAGGACACGAGCACGCCGACCGGGAATATCTCGATGAAGGTCATCGGCCAGCGGTAGAGCGGGTTGGCGTACTGGATCTTGAACTGCTCCATCTCGGCAGTGAATTTCGCCAGTTCCGCGCCGCTGACGCCGCTCGCCTTCTTATCTGCGATCATCGCTGCGGCGTAATGGCCGGCGAAATCCAGATGGGTGACGGAGACCGCGGTCTCCCAAGACACGACATACAAGATGCCAGCCACAACACTGATACCTAGCCCCAGGCCGAGCGCGGACCAGAATCCGATCACACCACCCAGATCGATATCGCGGTAGCGCTTGATCGCTACAAACACTGTGCTGAGGCCGATCAGCATGGTGGTGTAGCCGATCAGCATGCCGTAGCGCATGTCGTGGCCGTGCATCGTGATGACGATGGCGGACAGCGGCACGCCGACGATCAGACCCGCGATGATGCCGTAGATGAGAATTTTGCGAAGCATGATATCCCCTTGCAAGCAGGTTGAGCCGTCATCAACCCCGCCGCAACCGGGAAAAACAATCGCCCGAAAGGGTGATTGGGACGAAATCACCCGGAATTTGGCCCTCTCAGGGGACTATCCCGAGTTCGCGCGCGCGATTGATAGCGTCCGTGCGCCGTTTGGCGCCCAGCTTCTCGAACAGCCGCGCGACATGGGTCTTGACCGTGTTGGGGGACACGTTCAGCTCCGCCGCGATCTCCTTGTTGGACCGGCCTGCCGCAAGCTCATGCAGCACGGCCAGTTCGCGCGGACTGATGCCGAGACTGGCCTGCGCCTGCGGGTTACCGTCGAAGGTTTCGGGCCGTGGGTGGGCAAAGATACGCACGCCGACAAAGACCCCGAGCGCCAGAAACCCGGCCGCGATCAGGAACATATAGATGTCGCCCGGATAGGCCCGCGCCAGGCGCTGGTAGTCGAGCCATTGCAGCGCGAACGTGCCCAGCGCCAGAAAAACGCCATAGGCGGCGACCCGCTTCCACATCTGCCCTTCCCTGCACCCGGCTGTGCGACCGTAGCGGCTCCGGCCGAAGACGTCTAATTTGGCGGCGAAGCACACCGGCCCCCTCCATGAAACTCGCAACCTGGAATGTGAATTCGATCAAGGTCCGGCTCGAGGCCGCGACCGCATGGCTGAAAGAGGCCGTACCGGACGTGGTGGTGCTTCAGGAAATCAAATGCGTAGACGAGAATTTCCCAACCGCGGCCTTCGAGGAGCTTGGCTACAATTGCGCGGTTCACGGCCAGAAGACCTATAACGGCGTCGCCATCCTGTCGCGGCGTCCGCTGGAAGACGTGACGCCAAGGCTTCCCGGCGGAGACGGCGACGACCACGCGCGCTATATAGAGGCCATCGTTCCGGGCGAAAACGGAATGGTTCGGGTCGCCTCAATCTACGCTCCGAACGGAAACCCGATCGGCACCGAGAAATTCCCCTACAAGCTCGCCTGGCTGGAGCGGCTCACCACGCGCGCCAAGGCGCTGCTGGAGCTGGAAGAACCGCTGGCGCTGATGGGCGACTACAACATCATCCCCGAGCCTGACGATGTCTGGGACCCGAAGGCATGGCTGGGCGATGCTCTGTTCCAGCCCGAGTCGCGCGCGGCGTTACGCAGGCTGGAGTATCTTGGGCTCACCGACGCCTTCCGCGCCTGCCATACGGAGACCCATCAATACACGTTCTGGGATTATCAGGCCGGCGCATGGCAGAAGGATCACGGCATCCGCATCGATCACATCCTCCTGTCGCCGCAGGCCGCAGACCGGCTGAAAGGCTCGGGAATCGACAAGCACGTGCGTGGCGGTGACAAACCCTCCGATCATGTGCCGGTGTGGTGCGAACTCGCGATTTAAAGCGGGTTGCGACCACATCCACCGTCGTCGTCCTGAGGTGCGAGCGTAGCGAGCCTCGAAGGATGGCATCGCTACGGTGCGTGCTTCGAGGCCCGCCTTCGGCGGGCACCTCAGCATGACGAAATTTGAGATCTCCACACCGAGTCTAGCACGTCACAACATGCTCTAAACGGTCACGTCCTTCACATCGCGCTGCATGATCGCTTCCAGGCTCGTCAGATTCATGCCGTGCTTGAGGTAGTTATAGGGCGTCAGGTTCACCGCCTTCACCAATGCGCGGCGCACATTGCCGATCCCGCCGAGATCGAAGTCGATGATGTTGACGCAGCCGGTGTCCTGTTCAAACGAACTCATCGCGCGCAACCCCGCATCGCAGGCCCAGCTCAGGAGCAGGCGATTGATGCCCTCATGCGCCACCACGAGCGCGGTGTGCCAGTCATCGGTGCTGAGCAAGCGCTCGATCGCACCCACCGCCCGCGCCTGTGCCTCGGCAAAGACCTCGCCGCCTTCGTGATTGGTAGCGCCGGGTTCGTGCGCGCGGGCGAAATAGACGTTCATCATCCGGATGAGTTCGGCGCGGCTTTTGACCTCCGGAATTTTTCCACCGCGGATCTCGACAAGATCGCCATCGATTTCGAGCGCCGGCGCATTGGGCACGCTTGCGAGGACGGTTTCCGCAGTCTCCCTGGTCCGCGGCAGGCCCGAGCAGACCGCACGGTCGAAGCGGATATGGGAGAACGCCCTGCCCGCCGCTTCCGCTTCGCTCCGGCCACGCGTGGTCAGCGTAACCAAATGGGTGTTGCGGCTTTCCACGACATGGCGCGCGAAATAATCGACATGGCCGTGGCGCATCAGATAGATGCGGCGGCGATCTTCTGTGCCCGGCAGATTCATCGCACGCTCAGATCGCGCCTGCCGCCGTCAGCGCTTCGATCTCGCCTTGCGAAAAGGCCCAGGCCGCGAGCGCAGCCGGACTGTCCGCCGATTCCGGCGGCCCCTGCACTTCCGCCACCGTGCGGCTGAAGCGCGGCGCGGGTGCGGGCTGCACGATCCCGTCGAGCTCGATGAAGGTCTGGCGCGCGACATTGTGCGGGTGTTTCGGCGCCTCGGCTATGGAAAGCACCGGCGCATAGCAGACATCGCTGCCCTGCATGATCGCGTCCCATTCGTCACGCGTCTTGGTCTTGATCTTCGCGGCGAGCTTTTCCTTCAGCGCCGGCCACGCCTCGCGATCCATCTGCGCCGCGAACGCCGGATCGTCGATGCCGGTTCTCTTCAGCAGCTCTGCGTAAAACTGCGGCTCGATGGAGCCGATGGAAACGTATTTGCCGTCCTTCGTCTCATAGGTGTCGTAGAAATGCGCGCCGCCGTCGAGCATGTTGGATGAGCGCTCGTCCTTCCAGAAGCCTGATGCGGTCATCGCGTAGAACATGGTCATCAGTGATGCCGCGCCATCGGACATCGCAACGTCTACCACCTGCCCTTTGCCGGACGATTTCGCTTCCAGGATCGCGCACACAAGACCAAAAGCCAGATAGAGCGCGCCACCACCGAAATCGCCGACGAGATTGAGCGGTGGAACGGGCTTGGCATCTTTCGGACCGATCGCGTGCAGCGCGCCCGTGATCGCGATGTAATTCATGTCGTGCCCTGCGGCTTGCGCGAGTGGCCCCGTCTGTCCCCATCCTGTCATGCGGCCGTAGACAAGTTTTGGGTTGCGTTTCAGGCACACGTCCGGACCCACACCCAGCCGCTCCATCACGCCGGGCCGAAAACCCTCGATCAGAGCGTCAGCACGGTCGATCAACTTCAGCACCGCCTCTATGGCCTCCGGCTTTTTCATATCGAGGGCAACCGCTTTGCGGCCACGCATATAAATCTCGGTTTTGCTAGTCTGCCGGCCGCCTGACTTGCGGTCGATGCGGATGATCTCGGCGCCCATGTCGGACAGCAGCATTGCTGCAAACGGCCCGGGCCCGATTCCGGCAAATTCCACAATACGAATTCCGTGCAACGGACCCATGCTTGCTCCCATCCAATTTGCGCCGCATTTTTTGGTTAGACGCGGATCGAAGGTATCAGACGGAATAGCTCTTTCAATGCGCCTGCTTGCGCTCACGGCTGCTGCGGCGATTTTGCTTTCCGGGCAGGCGATCGCCGCGCCCCAGCTCATCTATCGCGTCGACAGTGCGAGCGCGGTGATCGTGGGCAATCATCTCGTCATTACCGCGAACGGTGCCGTGGACAGCGGTGGCTGGTCGAAGCCGGAACTCATAATTCTGAAACCTTCCGCTTCGGAAGCAAAAGCCCTCAGGACCAAATTCTTGGCAAAGCCCCCCGCGTCGCGCGAAACCGTCGTGCAGGCGCTGCTTCCGATCCATGTGCGGAAGATCGCACCGCTGCCGCGCTACGGCGCGATAGAGGTCGAGGTCACCGCCGCGACCAACAGCCTGATCGTGCAGATCACGCGCTGAGCTGCTCTTCGTTTTCGAGCGCCTTGTCGATCACCTGCACGAGCACCTCCGCCTCGCGCGCGCCGGAGATCACATATTTGCTCGCGAAGATGAAGGTCGGAACGCCCGTGATCCCCATCTCGCCGGCGAGCTTTGCCTCGCGCTCGACGGCCGCGCGGTCCGTGTCCTCAGCCAGCAGTGCCGCGACCTCGATCGAATCCATGCCGGCATCGGCGGCGAGGAATTCGAGCACGCCCGGATCGCCGATATCGCGCCCCTCCAGGAAATAGGCTGCAAACAGCCGCTCCACCACCGCGTCCTGTATGCCCGCATTTGCCGCCCAGCGGATCAAGCGATGGGAGTCGATCGTGTTTGGCCTGCGATCGATCTTCTCGAAAGCGAAGGAGATGCCCTCGCCCAGCCCTTCGGCCTTCAGCGCATCCGACATCGCCGCGACGCGCGGGCCGTCGCCGAACTTGGCCTTCATATAGCTCGCGCGATCCACGCCTTCGCGCGGGATATTGGGATCGAGCTGATAGGGCCGCCACTGCACATCGAACGCGATCTCCGGCCGCATCTCGAGCGCACGCGCAAGCCTGCGCTTGCCGATGAAGCACCAGGGACAGACCGTGTCGGACACAACATCGATTTGCATTCTCGGACCTTAGCACAATTGCGGCGCCAGGGGATTCGCTGTAGGGCCGCGCCGCATCTGATCCTGCGCCAAAGGCGTACACGCTATCTTCCGGTCCGTCCGACGCAATCCTGAAAATCCCTTCACGTCGGAGGCGGGTTGGCCCGAGCCTGCGGACTAAGCTCCCTCGCCGGTTGCGGGGCGGCGGTCCTTGTCCTAAAAACGACGCCAGACCACAGCAGCGGATAGGTGTGAGCATGGCGGAAAAAGGTGCCAAAGCGGTCAAGGCCGCTCCCAAGGCGGGCGACGAAGCCAAGGATATGAGACATCGCAGGCTTTATCTGGTGGGCCGCATTGCGAGCTTGAAGAGCGAACTCAGCGCGCTGCAGAAAGAGCGCACGGAGATCGACGACAAGCTGAAGGCAAAGCCCGAGGTGGCCGAGGAAAAGAAACTTCGTCAGCGCAGGGTCTATGTCGCGACCCGGCCGAAAGATCTGCGCACCGAACTGGCCGCCGCCGGTGCCGAATTGAAAGAGATCCTCGGCAAAATGAAAAAAGCTGCCTAGGGATCGATCTTTCCTTGAATGCAATGGCCCGCTTCGGCGGGCCATTTCTTTTGGATCTTCGCGCGCAAAAAGACGCCGGCTGCCCCGGGGGGAGGCAGCCGGCGAAGTGAACCCTTTAGGGGGTTGGGGTTCAGTTCGGGGTGATGAGACCAAGCAGGCCGTGCTTTTCCCTCCTCAACCCGGCAGAGAACGTGATCGAACCGTTGCCGGTGTCGTCGAGCTGCCAGAGCCCTTCGAGCGAAATCATCTGGCCGTTCTGCGTCTTCAGCGTGCCGACCAGCGCTCCGGTGCTGGGATCGAAGGCATTGATGTTGCCTTCGCCGCCGAAATTGCCGACGAGAAGCTTGCCGGCGAAGTCGCCGAAATTCGCCGGTCCGATCGCAAGACCCCAAGGCGCATTCAACGGGCCGTTGGCGATGAGCGTTTTCTGAAAGACGCCCGCCGTCGTGAACACGTCCACATAGCCGAGCCCATTGCCTTCGGCGGCATCGTCGCCCTTTTTCTTGGCGAAGGTGACATAGAGCAGCCCGTTCAGGACCGCGACGTTAAACGGCGCATACTTCTTGGGCAGATTGGGATCGGTGAACGAGGCGATCCTTGTGAACGTGTTGTCGAACACGTCCACGCTGTTGCCAGCGATGTTCGCGGCAAAGAGATGGTTCGTGCCGGAGTCCCAGGCCAAGCCTTTGTAGTTCGCTTCCGGATCCTGGAAAGCGACGATCGCGTTATTGGTGTCTACGCTCCCGCTCCAACCTTCGATGGCGCCATTCTCGGTGGCGAAGATGAAGGTAGCGGAACCCGACTTGTTGCCTTCCGTCACGGTGAACCCGTGCCCTCCGGGAACTGCGACCTGTCCCGTCGGCGCGCCGCCCGGAATGGTTACGATCAGCCCGGCCTTTACGCCGGTGTTGGGATCGTAAAGCGTGGAAAGACCGGTGTGGTTGTCGGAAACCCAAAGCGCCCCGCCCGGGAATTGCGAAATTCCCCAGGGGTTCTTCAAATCCGGGTCGATGTTTGGGGCGCCTTTCTTATCGGCGACCAGAGGATTGACCGTAAACGACGTGGCCGCCAGAACCGGCGTCGTCAATATTGAAAGTCCTAAGATAATGGTGGTTGCTAATTTCATGCGGCCCTCCTTGGGCGTTCCCGGGGTCAAGTTTGCAGAGGCGCACCAAGAATGGAGAGCGCCACTTCCCCATAGACGGCCATGTGCGGGATTTATTCCGGGTGGCACGCGAAATTGCGCGGCACGGCCTTCAACAAAGCGTCGTAAATCAAAGGCTTGACAAGGACCGGTTAGGCAGCGTCGGCGACCACGCGGTTGCGGCCGCTGCGCTTTGCGCGGTAGAGCGCCTGGTCGGCGCGGTGCAGAAGGGCTTCCGCCGTGTCGCTCTCGCCTTCCCACGCGGCGATACCGATGGAAATGGTGATGGAGATTTTGTCCGGCGCACGGCTGATCTCGATCGGGGTCGTCTCGATGCTCTTGCGCAGCCGCTCCGCCACCGCATAGGCGAAGGACGCGTCGGTCTCGGGCATCACAACCACGAACTCTTCGCCGCCATAGCGGCAGGCGAGATCGAGTCCGCGGATATTGGCGCCCAGGCGTTTGGCGAATTCGCGCAGCACCTCGTCGCCGATGTCGTGGCCATGGGTGTCGTTCACCGCCTTGAAGTGATCGATATCCATGATCACGAAAGCGAGCGGCTTGGACGATTTCGCCGCCTGCATCATCAGATTGTCGAGATGGCTCGTCATATAGCGGCGATTGTGCAGGCCGGTGAGCTGATCGGTGATTGCCATCTCGAGAGAGAGCTGGACGTTGCGGCGGAGACGGTCGGCGTAACGCTTCTTGCGCAATTGCGTGCGAACGCGCGCGACCAGCTCATTGCGGTCCACGGGGCGCGTCAGATAGTCATTGACGCCCATCTCCAGTGCCTGCGTGAGCTTGCGGCGATCGCCTTCACTCACCACCACGAGGATCGGCGTGTTGCGGGCTTCCGGGATCGAACGAAGCTGCGAACACAGGCGCAGGCCGTCGAAACCGCGCATGCCGAGGCTGACGACGATGAGGTCGAAATCGCCGCCGCGCACACGCACCAGCGTTTCCTCGAAGGTATCGACGGACGAAACCTCATTGGCCGGCGCGAGTGCGCTTGTGAACCATTGAACCGATTCCGGCCGGTCCTCGATGATGAGGATGCGCCCGGTCGCGTTGCCGTCCTGCAGCGCGCCGACCGGATCGAGCAAACCCATGCTCTGGCCCGTCGTTTCGCGCATATGCAGCTCGTCGGTCATCATCTTGAGGCGCACGAGGCTGCGGACGCGCGCGAACAGCGCCGCGTCATCGACGGGCTTGGTGAGGAAATCGTCGGCACCGGCATCTAGACCGGCGACGCGATCGCTCGGCTGGTCCAGCGCCGTGACCATCACGACCGGGATATAGGCCGTCTTGGGATCGGACTTAATGCGGCGGCAGACCTCGAAACCGTCCATGCCGGGCATCATTACGTCGAGGAGGACGATGTCGGGCGCGTGCTCGGCGATCTTGGCGAGGGCTTCCAGACCGTTATAGGCACTGACAACTTCGAAATATTCCGCCGACAGCTTCGCTTCGAGAAGCTTTACGTTCGAGAGAATATCGTCGACGACAAGTACCCGCGCGGTCATGACCTACCCAATGGGTTATGTTGTCGCTAGCCGATGAAGCGGCGCACGGTATCCAGAAAGCTTGTCACGGAAATGGGTTTCGAAATGTAGGCTTCGCAGCCACCCTGGCGGATCACCTCTTCGTCGCCCTTCATGGCGAACGCGGTGACGGCCACCACCGGGATGGATTTCAGCGAATCGTCTTCCTTGAGCCATTTGGTCACTTCCAGCCCCGACACTTCGGGAAGTTGGATGTCCATCAGGATCAGGTCGGGGTGATGCTCGCGCGCGATGTCGAGTGCCTCCATGCCGTCCTTGGTCTGCAGGATGTTGTAGCCATGCGCGTCCAGCAGGTCGTGGAAGAGCTTCATGTTCAACTCGTTGTCTTCCACGATCAGAACGGTCTTGGTCTTGGCATCCATTGCTTGACTCTCCGAGGCGCGCACGCGCCCAATCGCGGTCCCACCAGTGGCCGCCTGCATAAGAACGGCCACGGCCTGGCGCTTTCAGTATTAGATCGGATGTCTTAACGCTCTCTTGATAATGGTCTTAAAACCCACCCCCGACCAGGCTGCGACCATTGCACTCAAGGCGTTGGGCTACTTGGCAGATTTCGAGCAGGAGTTGCAACGGTTCCTGGATCTTTCGGGTGCCTCGGCCGCCACACTCAGGGCGCGCGCCGACGAGCCCGAATTCCTGGGCGCCGTACTCGATTTTATGCTGACGCATGAAGAGCTTCTGGTCGGTTTCTGCGACGCCACTTCCATTCCCGCGCGCGACGTCCACATGGCGCGGTATGTGCTGGCAGGCGGCCCATGAGCGAAGCCTTCACCCTAGGTGCCGCGCTCTCGCGGCTCGAACGCGGGCGGCCGCTCGTAATCGTCGATGCCGATGAGGTGGTGCTGCGGTTCGTCGACGGTTTCGACCGTTACCTGCGGCGGCACGGCCTCTACCTCGATCTTGGCAGCTACCGGCTGCATGGCAATGTGAAGCGAATCGACGACGATACGGCGGTGCTCGATGTGGAGGTGACCGCCCTGCTCGAGGAGTTCCGCGGCGATCTGGACTGGCTCGAACCGGTAGACGGTGCGCGCGAGGCGCTGGCGGCGCTCGGCGCGCGGGCGCAGCTCGCCGTTCTCACCAACATTACCCCGGCACAGGCCGTGCCGCGCGCGCGCAACCTGTCGGCACTCGGGATCGATTGTCCGTTGGTTTCCAACACAGGCCCCAAGGGTACAGCGGTGAAGCACCTCGCCGAGCATGTTTCATCCGCAACCTTCTTCGTCGACGACATTCCGCAGCACATCGTCTCTGTCGCGCGGACGGCGCCGCAGGTCACGCGCATCCATCTGGTCGGCGACGAGAAACTGAAACCCCTGCTCCCGCCCGCCAAAGACGCGCACTTCTACGCCCCGGATTGGCCCGCGGCACGGCGATTCATCGAAGACCGGCTACTTTAGGTTTTGAAGATGCCGTTGCAGCGGCGCCGCGATTCTGGGAAAATGTATCATGACGCGCCAAGAAATCATGGCCGAACTCCTGAAGCTCGATGTGGAAGAGCGCATCGAACTCGCCGAATTTCTCTGGGATAGCGCACGCGACGAAAACCTGCCTCTTACGGAAGCACAGGCCGCAGAAATTGAACGCAGGCTGGCAGAGCATGAGCGCGATCCTTCGACGGCCGTTCCTTGGGAAATCGTTCGCGCGCGCCTGTGGTCTCGCTTTGAATGACCCGGCTGGAGTTCCGGCCCCAAGCTGAGGCTGAGATCGATGAAGCCGCCACTTGGTACGAAGAGCGAGCACCGGGCCTTGGAACAACCTTCCTGACCGCCGTCGATCGGGCCTTGCAATCTATCCTCGAAAGACCCTTGGCCTTTTCCAGAGTAGCACATCAAACGCGTCGGCTCCCGATTCATGGCTTTCCCTACAGCATCATCTATCAGCCGCGCGGCGATATCGTTCTTGTGATTTCCTGTTTCCATGGCCGACGTCATCCCAAGCGATGGCAGGAAAGGCTCTAGCTTGCCCGCCTTCTGCCGCGATTGTCTTGCCGATACCGCGGATGGGGCGTCGCGATGCTCGAATTGCCGCGGACATCGCGTGGTGTCGCATTCCGAGCTGCACGACTTTTCCATCGCGCATCTCGACTGCGACGCGTTCTATGCGGCGATCGAGAAGCGCGATGATCCCTCGCTTGCGGACAAGCCGGTGATCGTCGGCGGTGGCAAGCGCGGCGTGGTGTCGACCTGCTGCTACATCGCGCGCATCGACGGCGTGCGCTCCGCGATGCCGATGTTCAAGGCTTTGAAGCTCTGCCCCAAAGCCGTCGTCATCAAGCCGCGCATGGCGAAATATGTCGAGGAAGGCCGCCGCGTGCGCGCCCTCATGCGCGACCTGACCCCGCTGGTCGAGCCGCTGTCGCTCGACGAGGCCTATCTCGATCTCTCGGGCACCGAAAAACTGCACGGCCAGAGCCCGGCCAAAACCATGGCGGCACTGGCAAAGCGCATCGAGACCGAAATCGGTATCACCGTTTCGATCGGACTTTCCTGCAACAAGTTCCTCGCCAAGCTTGCGAGTGAGCTGGACAAACCGCGCGGCTTTGCCGTGATCGGCGCGGCGGAAGCTGTCGCGTTCCTGCGCGACAAGCCGGTCGGCATGATCCGCGGCGCTGGCGCCGCGCTGCAGGCGAAGCTCGCGAAGGACGGCATCACGCGCATCGGTCAAATCCAGGATGCCGACCAGCGCGACCTCGCGCGCCGCTACGGCAGCACCGGGCTCTGGCTCTATCGCTTGGCGCATGCGCAGGACACGCGTGCAGTCGACCCATCCGGCGAAATGAAGAGCATCTCGTCCGAAACAACCTTCGACGAAAACATCGCCAGATTCGATGAACTCGAAAAAATCCTTTGGCGCCAATGCGAGCGCGTGTCGGCGCGCGCGAAGGCGATGGACCTCGGCGGCCGCACAGTGGTGCTGAAGATCAAGACCGCCGACTTCAAGATCCGCACGCGCAGCGTCTCGCTCGATGCGCCGACACAGCTTGCCGACCGCATCTTCCGCGTCGCACGCGAGGCGCTTCGCCGCGAAGCCGACGGCACCTCCTATCGCCTGCTCGGCGCGGGCCTGCACAACATCTGCGCGGCAGGCGAATGCGACCCCGACGATTTGGTCGACAGGGATGCCGGCAAACGCGCCAAAGCAGAGCACGCAATGGACAAGGTCCGCGCGCGGTTCGGCGGCGACGCCGTCGCCAAGGGCCGCGGTCTCGGTGGCCGCCGGAATGATCAGCTCTCACCAAACCGGACCGGTCGCTGAATTCCTCAATTTTTCTTGTTAAATCTCTGGAGCTGCCATTGGCTCTGGGCGTATCGTCCATAGGCATCGGGGTCTGGGATCATGCGGCAGAGAAACTGGCGACTGGTGATTGTTGGTGCGGTTCTGATCGTTCTGGCGGCGGGATTCTTTCTTTACATGATGGGCATGGCGCCGAAATCCAACGATCCCAAAACGCTTATGGAGACAGTTGGCACGGTCTCCGGCGGCGTCATCGGTCTCGCGCTGGTGATGATTACGATGGGGCTGATCGGTAAAAAGAAAGCCGTCTAAACTGCTTGGCCCGGCCGCAAGCGGGCTGATCGCGAAACCCTAACCCACATCGTCATCGCCGGGCTTGTCCCGGCGACCCATGATCTCTGTCTGCGGGACAGGTCGCTTCATCCCGATCAGAGCTGGATACAGGTCATCCCAAAAAGGATTCTCCCGCTCGATCAGATTGATTTTCCATTCGCGCTTATACTTCTTAATCGATTTCTCACGTTGGATGGCCGCGACCATGCTTTCGTGCTGTTCGTACCAGAAGAGGTCGTAACGGTCACGTGGGACCATTTTTTTAACATCGTGCTCATGGGTGGCCGGGGCAAGCCCGGCCAAGACGGTGTTGTATTATATCACCTGCCGTCGTGGCCGCCGATAACGCTGTACAGATCGGGCCGCCGATCGCGGAACAGACCCCATGACGTTCTGACGCGCGCGATGCCGTCGAGGTCGAAACTCGCGGTGACGACGCCCTCTTCCGTGCGGCCGAGTTCGACGACGATGCCGCCGGTTTCGTCAGTGATGAAGGACGAGCCGTAGAACGTCATGTCGCCATCGTTTGCACAGCTCTTTTCGGTGCCGATGCGGTTGGACGCCACGAGCGGCACCATGTTGGCGGCGGCGTGTCCCTGCATCGTGCGGCGCCAGTGGTCGCGGCTGTCGACCGGCGGCGCGGGGGGCGGTTCGCTGCCGATGGCCGTCGGATAGAACAGCACCTCCGCTCCCATCAGTGCCATCGCGCGCGCGGTTTCCGGAAACCACTGGTCCCAGCAGATACCCGCGCCCATCACGCCGAATTTTGTCTTCCACACCCGGAAGCCAGTGTCGCCGGGCGTGAAATAGTACTTCTCCTGATAGCCAGGCCCGTCCGGGATGTGCGACTTGCGATAGACGCCCAGCATGCGGCCGTCCGCGTCCACCATCGCAAGCGAATTGAAATGCGCGTGGCCGGCTTTCTCGAAGAAGCTCACCGGCAGAACGACGCCGAGCTCCTTCGCAAGCTCAGACATCTCGGCGATCAGCGGGTTGCCCTCCGCGGGCGCCGCAAGCTTGAAGTGATCGACAAGCTGGTCCTGACAGAAATATGGCGTCTCGAACAATTCCTGGATCAGGATGACGTTCGCGCCCTTTGCTGCCGCGGCACGAACAAGCTCCTTTGCCTTCGCGACATTCTTCGGCGCATCCCAGGAACAGGCAAACTGCGTGGCTGCAAGCGTTACATTTCTCATGCCGGTTCCTGCTGGGTGATGCAATGGATGCCGCCGCCGCCTTCGACGATGTCGAGCGCGTCGATCTGCAGAATGTCGCGATCGGGAAAGCAATTGGCGAGGACAGCGCGGGCCTTTTCGTCGTTGGGATCATCGAAGGCCGGCATCACCACGCCGCCATTCGGCAGATAGAAATTAACGTAGCTCGCCTGCAGCAACCGGCCGCGCGCGTCCTTTCGCTGCTCCAGCGGCTGCGCGAGTTCGATGATTTCCAGCGCGCGGCCATGCGCGTCGCGCGCGGAGGACAGCCGCCGGATCGCCTCCATCACCGGTTCGTAATCGGGATGCGACTTCGAGGATGGAACGCCCACGAGCACACGTCCAGGCGCCACGAAACAGGCGATGTTGTCGATATGCCCATCTGTTTCGTCGTCCGAGAAGCCTTCTCCCAGCCAGACGATCCGCCGCGCGCCGGCATAGAGCGCAAGGCTTTCCTCGACATCCTGCTGGGTCAGTTCCGGATTGCGGTTGGTATTGAGCAGGGTCTGTTCGGTTACGATCAGCGTGCCTTCGCCGTCGCCATGAATGGCGCCGCCCTCGCACACCAGCGGCGCGTTGTAGACCCTCACATCCACAGACCGCGCGATCCGCGTGGCGAGCTTCGCATCCTCGTCATAGGGATGGTATTTGTTGCCCCAGGCGTTGAAGCGCCACTGCACGGCGGCACGCGTGCCGTCGGCGGCGCGCAGGAATGTCGGCCCCATGTCGCGCGCCCAGGAATCGTCGAGCGGAACTTCGAAGATATCGGCCTTGCCCGCTGTGGCGAGGCGCGCCTCCGCAGTATCGTGCGGGCGCACGGCCATCGTCACCGGCTCGAAGGTCGTGATCGCGCGTGCGACGCGCGCGAAGGCCTGCTTGGCGCGCAGCAATGCTTCCGGACCGCCCCACGCCTCGGTACGGCATGGCCAGCACATCCAGGTGCGTTCGTGCTGCGCCCATTCGGCCGGCCATGTGAAACCGTCGCGTACGGGGCAGGGATCGTCGGCGTCGAGAACCTTCATCGGCTTTCTATAGCGCGCCGGACGCGGGCGCGGTAGCTTCGGCGTTACCGCAAAAGGAGCAAGCATGTCCGGCAAGATCGACGCACGTCTCAAAGAACTCGGCATCACGCTGCCGGAGCCGCCCGCCCCCGTCGCAAGCTATGTGCCTTATGTCGTGAGCGGCAATCTGGTGTTCGTCTCCGGCCAGATCACGCTGTCCGCCGAAGGGCTCAAATATGTCGGCAAGGTCGGCGCGGATATCTCGCTGGAGGACGGCAAAGCGGCAGCGCGGCTCTGTGCCGTCAACGTGATCGCGCAGGTGAAAGCGGCGTGCGGCGGCGATCTCGACCGTGTGAAGCGCTGCGTGAAGGTGGGCGTCTTCGTGAACGCGGTCCCCGATTTCACCCAGCATCCCGAAGTCGCCAATGGCGCCTCCGACCTGTTCCAGGACGCGTTCGGCGACGCGGGCAAGCATGCGCGCGCAGCCGTGGGCGCGGGCTCGCTGCCGCGCGGGGTGGCGGCCGAAGTCGAAGCGGTGTTCGAGATCGCGTGACAGGAGGCGAGTTTTCCGCACGTCTGGCGGGACGCGCCGCAGAGATTGGGCGAACGGCGTGGAACGCCTGCGCCAATCCCGGCGGCCTCGCCAATGCACATCCCTTCACGCGCTACGAGTTCTTCGAAGCGGTGGAGGAATCGGGCTCGGCCACGCCGCGAACCGGCTGGCGGCCGCTGCATCTCGTCATCGAACACAACGGCCGGATCGTCGGCCTGCTTCCGCTCTATCTGAAGAACCACAGCCAGGGCGAATACGTCTTCGATCACGCCTGGGCGGATGCGCTGGAGCGCGCGGGCGGAGACTATTACCCGAAGCTGCAGGCCAGCGTTCCTTTCACACCGGCCACCGGGCGGCGATTGCTCGTCGCGGACGGCGACCGCGAAGACGCCATTCGTGCGGCACTACTCTCCACGGCTCAGACCGCGGTTCGTGAGCTGAAAGCCTCCTCCCTGCATATAACGTTTCTGACCGAGGAGGAATGGCGCGCGGCCGGCGACGCGGGCTATCTGCTGCGCACCGATCAGCAATTCCATTGGGAGAACCGCGGCTATTCCGACTTCGCCCAATTCCTCGGCGAGTTGTCGTCTTCGAAGCGCAAGAATTTGCGCAAGGAGCGCGAGGCGGTGCGCGCAGAGGGCGTCGAATTCGACTGGCTGACCGGGAGCGACCTCACAGAATCCGTGTGGGACATTTTCTTCGAATTCTACATGGACACCGGCGGGCGCAAATGGGGCCATCCCTATCTCACGCGCGGCTTCTTCAGCCGCGTGGGCGCGAGCATGGCGGATCAGACCCTGCTGGTGATGGCAAAGCGCAACGGACGTCATATTGCCGGCGCGCTCAACTTCTTTGGGGACGGCGTGCTCTTCGGACGCAACTGGGGTTGCACGGAGTTCGTGCCGTTCCTGCATTTTGAGACCTGCTATTATCAGGCCATCGAATTCGCGATCGCGCGCGGGCTGAAGAAAGTGGAAGCTGGCGCCCAAGGCGAACACAAACTCTTGCGCGGCTACATGCCCACGACGACCTACAGCGCGCACTACATCGCCCATCCCGGCCTGCGCCGCGCGGTAGACGATTACCTTGTCCGCGAACGCGAGGCGGTCGCCGAGCACATCGAGGAACTGGCCGAACATGGGCCGTTCCGGAAGGTTGAGCCACGCGACTAAGCTCGTTAGGCAAACACGGATTCAGCCCGTCCCGCGCTCTCCTGCCAGGTAGCGACCTGTCGGATCAGCATAATCAGCAGCACACAAGCGCCAACGTTCGCAACCTTCTCAATCAAATCGAACGCGCTCGACGCCATCGTCTGAGCACCGCTTACTCCCGTAAGGCGAAATGAAATCTGTGCAGCGAAGTTGCCGGTGAGCCAAAGTCCCCACCAGAAGCGCATGAATGTCGGCGTGCTTTCCGTTGAGCCCTCTACACCGCGGCTAACGTTCCAAATCTCGCGCACCGCCTGAAAAGGCTTCCACAACGAAGCAATCGGAATAAAATTCCACCCCACTGCCCAACCGGGAGTGAACTCCATTGCGCCTGATGTCAGCGCATGGGCATTAACGCAAGAGCGAAATATCCAGACGAGCGTCAGGACTCCCGCGACCAAAAGAGCAGGGAAATCGAGCAGTACAATCACGCCTTGACGTATCTGGTCGCTATCCGAGATCACCCCCAACTGCAACACGTGCAAGTCGTAGCTCACGGAGATTGCAGAGATCACCTCTATCGCCAGAAGCGCGTAAATTGACCAGATGGTCATCCGCGTTAGTCGCGTTGGATCCCGGAAAGTATAGATTTTCTCCGCATCGGCCATTGCAACTTCCCCCCTTGACCCGAATATGTTGCGTAGTCTAGCGCGGAATAATCGAAACGCGAGCTTGTCGAGGAACTCTCATGGCCTATGACTCAAACAACATCTTCGCGCGCATTCTGCGTGGCGAGTTGCCGAAGGTGGCGGTGTATGAGGACGAACATACCCTCGCCTTCATGGACATCATGCCGGCGGTCGAAGGCCACACGCTGGTGATCCCGAAAGAACCGGGCGAGACCCTGTTCGACATCTCGCCCGAGGCGGCGAGCGCCACGATCCGCACCACGCAGAAGGTCGCGCAGGCCGTGCAGAAGGCGCTCGGCGTGCCCGGCGTCATGCTGGCGCAACTCAACGGCACCGCCGCTGGGCAGACCATCCCACATGTCCATTTCCACATCCTGCCGCGCAGTGAGGGCGCCGACCTGCACTTCCATGGCAAGGCGATGGTGAAACCCGAGGTTCTGGAACCCGTCGCGGCGAAGATCCGCGCCGCCCTTTAACGTGGCGGAAGCCGCCCCTATATCTGGACCACGATGATCTATCTGCTCGCCTTCTTCTGTTCGCCGCTGGCGCTGCTTTTGACCGGCAAGCCGTTCCAGGCGCTCGCCAATCTGATCCTCTACGTTCTTTCCATCGTGTGCTGGGTCACGATCCTGTTCGCCCATGCCGGCTTCGTCTTGTGGGCGATTGCGGTGCTGCATGCGGTTCTGAGTATCAACAATGCGCGCGAGGAGCGCCGGGCGCGGCGCATTATCGCGGCGAGCCGGATACGATAAAGCGACACAAGTTTGGGCTTCCCGCCCATTCCAGCCCGTCTTAGCCTTCCGCGACTCGGCGCCGAATCCGGCCGCCCGACAAGGAGGGTAGAATGAGATTGACAAACCTGGTGATGGGCCTCGTGGCCCTCGTTGCGTTGTCGGTCGGCGTGAGCGCGCCGGCGTTCGCCGACAGCGCGCCTTCGACAAAAGGTGACGCGGCCTATTGCGTGAAGAAGGGCGGCGTGGTGCAGACGCGCATTCCCGAATACGGCACCAATGGCAACAATCCGCTGACGCTCTCCGGCAGCGCGGATTTCTGCCAGTTCACGTCGCAGAGTGACGGCAGCCAGATCAACGTGCTCCTGAGCACGCTCCACACAGATCAGCCGTCGTTGGCGGCGCTTGCCTATTATGCGCAGGTCCCGCTCGGTACCTGCCAAGGCAATCCGGGATCGTGCTATTGCACACTCGTCGGTGGTACCGACCTGTTCGGCGGCATCAATGCGGCCGGTGGCGGCTGGGTGCTGAACACCGATCCCAACGACGTTCTCGAAGCCTGCATCTTCCCGGACTTGTCGTCGATCGACTCGTGGGGCCTTGCCTATCATTCGGCAGGCATCATCCGCGGCACGAACCTCGCGCACGCGCTGAAATACAAAAACCCCTACAACGCGGCGAAGGCGCCTCCCAAGCCCGGCCAGCGTTCCTGATCGATTTGACCCTCGGTCCCTTGCGGCTCCAATTCGCGGAGCCGCAAGGACTGAAAAGAGATCACCGGCCTGGCATCCGGTCGAACACCGTCACGCCCTCCGGCACTACGACCCAGGGCGCCTTCTCGCTCCCGAAGATCGCCATAGTCGGCTTGAACCGCGAGGGATCGTCGAGCGAGCCGGCATAGATCGTATGGCTGCTCACCTGCCCCACCACACCGCCGTAGACGAGGCTTCCGCAGGCCGCACAATGGTTGCGGTCGGAAATGCGGCCGTCGCTCAGCCTGTGCGAATGAACCAGCACCGTGCCCGTGAAGGTAAGCGCGTCCGCGGGAAATCCCATGAAACCGATATAACCAGAGCCCGACGCGCGGCGGCAATCGTTACAGAAACAAAAGCCGGCATAGGCGGGCTCGCCCCGCGCCTCATAGCGCACCGCGCCGCAAAGGCATCCGCCGGTGATTGTGCTGTCCATGACATCTCCGTTTCGCCGTCCGCTCGTATATAATTCATCCGAGCAAGCGGGGGAATTTCGCCATGCACACAGGTTCGTGTCTTTGCGGCGCGGTGCGCTTCACCGTCGAGGGTGAGTTGAAGCCGCCGGATGCGTGCCACTGCACGATCTGCCGCAAGACCTCCGGCCATTACTATTCGGGCACCGACATCCCGCGCGAGCGCGTGACGATCGAGGGCGGTGAGAACGTCACCTGGTACCGCTCGTCTGAGAAGGTGCGGCGCGGGTTCTGCAAGACCTGCGGCTCGCCGATGTTCTTCGATCCCATCTATCGCGACTGGATCGGGCTTGCCATGGGCGCGTTCGACAAGCCGACGAACACAAGGCTCGCAATCCACATCTTCGTGGCGGACAAAGGCGACTACTACGACATCGCGGACGGTTTGCCGCAGAATGCGCAGTGAGCTTTCGCGTTAGGACGCGCCCTGCCCCACGCGAGGCTCGGTTCCGGCCGCCAGCCGCTGAATGTTGGCGCGGTGGCGTGCGATCACATAGATGCCGCCGGCGATCACCAGCAACCGATAGGGCAACGGTTGCTCCAGGGCGCAGACGAGCGCGATCGCCGTAAACGCCCCCAGCATCGAACCAAGCGAAACGATCCTCGACACAGCCACCACAGCGCCAAAGACGACCGCAGCCCCCAGCCCGGCCGGCCAGGACATCGCCAGCAACACGCCAAGCCCTGTCGCGGCAGATTTGCCGCCCGCAAAAATCACCCAGATCGACCGAGCATGCCCCAACAACGCGGCAAGCCCGGCGAGGCAAACGGCCCAAGGAAGCAACGTTTGCATATCGAGTGCTGGCGTCGCCGACGGCCATGTTGTGAGCCAAGGGTAAAACCAGCGGGCAAAGACGATTGCCGCTACACCTTTCAGCACATCAATCAGCAGCACCACCAACGCAGGCCACTTGCCCACGGTGCGCAGGACATTCGTCGCGCCGACAGACCTGGAGCCATGCTCGCGGATATCGATGCCCTTGATCAGTCTTCCCGCCAGATAGCCCGTGGGCACAGAACCGAAGAGATAGGCAACCGCCAAGCCCGCCACACTCGCGATCCAGAAAGCCATGTGTTCACCCATCCGCCGGCGACTGCAGGCAGAGGACGTATCCGTCGGGATCGTTGAAATAGAGCTGCTTCATGCCGTAAGGCGCGACGGATGGCGGATTCGCGGTGATGCCTGCGGCTTGCAGTTGTCGATAGGCGTCATCGATATCCGGGCAGCCGAGGTAAAACCCCGTATCCCGATGCGCCCTTACCTGCGCCGGATCGCGCATTGGTGGCCGCCGGTCGGCTTCGTAGGCTGTGTTGAGCATCAGCTCCGCGGAGCCCCGCTTCAGCCAGACCCAGTTGCAATGCCGATAGGGCTCATTGAACCACGGCGCGTGCTGATGCACCTCGAACCCAAGCATGTCGCAGTAGAACGCTAGCGACTCCACCATGTCGAAGACCTGTATCAGCGGACAGAGGCCTTCGATCTTTGGCGGCATGGGAGCGCTAGACACTTTCTTCCGGTTGGGCCTTCTTGCGTGACGCTGGCGGACGCGGTTTGGCGTCGGCGGGGATGAATTCGAAGGCGAGCTTGTCGTTCTCGCGATCCAGAAGCACACGCACCGTGCCGCCATCCTTGAGCCGGCCGAACAGGATCTCGTCGGCGAGCGGCTTCTTGATGTGATCCTGGATCACGCGCGCCAAGGGCCTCGCGCCGAACGCGTCGTCATAGCCCTTCTCGCCCAGCCAGCGCGTCGCTTCCGGCGTGAGGTCGAACGTCACGTCGCGGTCCACAAGCTGCGCCTCGAGTTCGAGCACGAACTTCTCGACCACGTGATCGATCGTATCGCGCGACAGTGGTGCGAAGCCGATCGTCGCGTCGAGGCGGTTGCGGAATTCCGGCGTGAACAGCTTCTTGATCGCTTCCTCGTCCTCGCCTTCGCGCTTGCCGCGGCCGAAGCCGATGGCGTCCTTGGCGGCGTCCGAGGCACCCGCATTCGTGGTCATGATCAGCACCACGTTGCGGAAATCGATCTTCTTGCCGTTGTGATCGGTGAGCTTGCCGTGGTCCATCACCTGCAACAGGATGTTGAACAGGTCCTGGTGCGCCTTCTCGATCTCGTCGAGCAGCAGCACGCAATGCGGATGCTGGTCGACGCCATCGGTGAGCAACCCACCCTGGTCGAAGCCGACATAGCCCGGCGGCGCGCCGATCAGGCGGCTGACGGTGTGGCGCTCCATGTATTCGCTCATGTCGAAACGGATCAGCTCCACGCCCATGATCGCGGCAAGCTGCTTAGCGACTTCGGTTTTGCCGACACCGGTGGGACCCGAGAACAGATAGCAGCCGATGGGTTTCTCCGGCTGGCGCAGGCCCGCGCGCGCGAGCTTGATCGCCGACGCCAGCGCGTGGATCGCCATGTCCTGGCCGAACACGACGCGCTTCAGATCGTCTTCCAGAGTGCGCAGCGCCTCAGCGTCGGTCTTCGACACCGATTTTGGCGGAATGCGCGCCATCGTGGCGATGACCTCTTCCACTTCCTTGACGCCGATGACCTTCTTGCGGCGCGATTCCGGCAGCAACATCTGAGACGCGCCGACCTCGTCGATCACGTCGATGGCCTTGTCCGGCAGTTTGCGGTCGTTGATGTATTTCGCGCTGAGCTCCACCGCCGCTTTGATCGCCTCCGCGGTGTAGCGGAGCTTATGGTACTCCTCGTAATACGGCTTGATGCCTTTGAGGATCTTGATCGTGTCTGGGATCGTGGGTTCGACGACGTCGATCTTCTGGAAGCGGCGCACCAATGCGCGATCTTTCTCAAAATACTGGCGGTATTCCTTGTAGGTGGTCGAGCCGATGCAGCGCAGCGAGCCCGCCTGCAAAGCGGGCTTGAGAAGATTGGATGCATCCATCGCGCCGCCCGAGGTGGCGCCGGCGCCGATCACGGTGTGGATTTCGTCGATGAATAGGATGGCGCCTTTCAGCCCCTCCAGTTCCTTCACGACCGATTTCAGGCGTTCCTCGAAATCGCCGCGATAGCGCGTGCCCGCGATAAGCGCGCCCATGTCGAGCGCGTAGATGACGCTGCCGCGCAGGACTTCCGGCACTTCGCTCTTGATGATCTTGCGCGCGAGCCCTTCGGCGATGGCGGTCTTGCCGACGCCCGGATCGCCCACGAACAAGGGATTGTTCTTCTGGCGGCGGCAGAGGATCTGGATCGTGCGGTCGACCTCGCGTTCACGGCCGATCAGCGGATCGATGCGGCCCTGCTTGGCTTTTTCGTTCAGGTTCACGCAATAGGCTTCGAGCGCCTCATTGCCCTGCTTCACAGTCTTCTCGTCGTCGTCATCGTCGGAGCCTTTCACCGGCTTCTGCTGGCTCATGCCAGGACGCTTGGCGATGCCATGGCTGATGTAGGACACGGCGTCGAGCCGCGTCATGTTCTGTTCCTGCAGGAAATAGACGGCGTGGCTCTCCCGCTCCGTGAAGAGCGCGACAAGCACGTTTGCGCCGGTCACTTCATCGCGGCCGGAGTTCTGGACGTGAAGGACCGCGCGCTGAACGACCCGCTGGAAGCCGGTGGTCGGCTTGGCGTCCTCGCCGTCCTCGATCACCAGCGTCATCAGCTCTTCGTCGATGTATTTCTGCAGCGAATGGCGCAGCGGGTCGGTCTCGACGTTGCACGCCTTCATCACCTGCACGGCATCCGGATCGTCGAGCAGCGCGAGCAGGAGATGCTCCAAGGTCGCGTATTCGTGATGCCGGTCGCTCGCGAGCTTGATGGCGCGGTGAAGGGCCTGTTCCAAACTGCGGGAGAGTGATGGCATCGATCGGTTATTCCTTTTCCATGGTGCATTGCAGCGGGTGCTGATGACGGCGCGAGAATTCTATCACCTGCGCCACCTTCGTCTCCGCAACCTCGAAGGTGAAAACGCCGCACACCCCGACCCCATGACGGTGAACGTGCAGCATGATCTCGACCGCCTGTTCGCGGCCCTTGTTGAAGAACTTCTCCAGAATGTGCACGACGAATTCCATCGGCGTGTAATCGTCATTCAGGATCAGAACTTTATATAGCGACGGCTTCTTGGTTTTCGGGCGCGTTTTCGCGACGACGCCGGTTCCGGTTCCCGAACCGCCATTGCCATTTGTGCCGCGCTCGTCACGCCTATCTTTCATCGCCAAAACCGAAGCGCATTGCATTACTTAACGGGATCAGCCCCGCCCATTGCAACCGCAATCCTCACCGTCTGATTTGTGACGCTAATGTAGGCGCGATTCGCTTGAAAAAAAGCGAAAGGGCCCGGGCAAATTGCCCGAGCCCTTCCAGAACGTTCCGCTTAATGGGGGGAGGAACCGCGGAACGAGCTTTTTTTATTTCTTTAGGCCGCGCGCGCGCTCTGCACGGTCTCGACCCAGGCCTGGACCCGGCCCTGGAGGGGCTGGATCGATTCCTTCGTGGTCGCCATCATCAGCTCGCTGATCCTGGTCATCTGGCTGACATAGCCATCGAACGCGGTCTTCGCGAAATCGCTCTGAAGCTCGAACGCCTCATGCACCGACTTGGACGACATCACCGCCTTCGTCGCGGCAACCGTGTCCTCGAAGGACTGCCTGGAATACGCGAAAATCTCGTTGTGAAGCGTCTCGGCGCCCTTGCCGGCCACATTCGCGGCCTTCAGGTATGCCTCAACCGTCTCCTTGCCGAAGCCGAAGAACTGGTCGTACCCCTTCACGGCCTTCTCGAAACCGGACTTGAACACCTCGGCGCCGTTCTTCGCCACCGTCTCAAAACCCTCTGCCGCGTCGATCGTCTTCTCGCCGGCCGTCTTTGCTTTCGCCATGATCTTTCTCCTAGTTTATGGCGCACCGCCGCGATCTTCGGGCCTTGGCCCGCACGACTCTGTTGCAGTGCAACATGACTTATATGCAGTGCAGCATATCGGATGTCAAGGGCGCGGAGCGGCAAGGCAGACGGGAACTATGAAACGAAGTATTAACCCTTCGTAAATGCCCGTAACCTATGATGTATTTCAGATTTCCGCTTGCTTTAACTACTACTTTTTGATCTTTTCGCGACGGTGGGGTCACGAAATTCTGTGCGTTGAGGCTGTCAATGATTGACGGAGCGCACGCCCGATGGGTGTGATCGCGAGGACCCTTTCGGTTTCTGCCGCCCTTTTGGGCCTGGCAGTGGCCCTTACGGCTGCGCCCGCCTCTGCGGCTCACCATCGTTTCGCTCACCATTGGGCCCGGAGAGCAGCTATGCCGGTCGGCCGGACAGATCCGGCCAAGGACGCGGCCTTGGTCGTCGATGGCGCCACAGGCAAGGTCCTTTACGCCCGCAATGCCGATGCCGAGCGTCACCCGGCGTCACTCACCAAGATGATGACGCTATACCTGCTTTTCGACGCTTTGAAGAAAGGCCAGGTCAATTTCGCGACGCCGCTGCCGGTGTCCTATCACGCAGCGATCCAGAAGCCGACCAAGCTGAACCTGCGTGTGGGCGATTCGATTCCGGTCGACCTCGCCATCCGCGCCATCGTGGTGCGCTCCGCCAACGATGTTGCCGTGACGATCGCGGAAGGTTTGGGCGGTACTGAATCGCACTTCGCCGAAATGATGACGGCCAAGGCGCGCCAGCTCGGCATGCGCAGTACGTTCTATCACAATGCATCGGGCCTGCCCGATCCGCTTCAGATCACGACCGCCAGCGACCTTGCGATCCTGGCGCGTCATGTGGCGTACGACTTTCCGCAGTACTTCCACTACTTCTCGCTGCCCGGCTTCAGCTATCGCGGCGTCACCTATCCGACGCATGACAATCTGATCGGCCGCTATCAGGGCGCGGACGGCATCAAGACCGGATACACCGGCGCCTCCGGCTTCAATCTGGTTTCGTCCGTGACACGCGGAAACACCCACATCATCGGCGTGGTGATGGGCGGCGTGACCGCGCATCGCCGCGACATGGAAATGATGTCGATGCTCGACCAGACCTTTGCCAGCATCGGGCAAAACCCGATGCTGGTCGCGAGCGCACGTGTGCCGTGGCAGAGCGTCGCGCAAAACACCGCCCCGATCACGAGCTTCGATCTGACACCGCCGGGCTCGGGTCAGGTCTATGCATTGCCGCAGCAGCGCGTCGCCTCCGCCGACGCAGAAGACGAAGATTCCGCCGAGGCACGCCCCGACGCGGATCAGCAGGTCGCAACCGCGGCTGCCCCGCCCCCGCCCGCGCCGGCTCCCATTCATTTGCAGCCGCCGCCCGCGCCAACTCAGCAAGCACCGAAGCAGGTCGCAAGCGCGACACCCGCGCCAGCACAGGCCTTACCGCCTCCTCCACCGCCGCCACCGCAGCCCGCCGCGAAGCAGGTCGCGGTCAACGTCCCCACGCCGACGCCGCGTCCGCAGGTGGAAGTCGCGGTAAATTTGCCAGCGCATATTCCGACGCCGAAGCCGCGTCCGATGTTCGTTGCCGCAAGCGCCCGTCCGATGCTGATGGCGGCAAATACCCAGATACCGACGCCGAAAGCCAAGCCTCAGCCTGAGATCGGCGAAGGTGACTATGGTGGAGAGCCAGGGGCGACGACGCCAACACCGAAGCTCAGCGCGGGAGACTGGACGATCCAGATCGGCGCCTATGCCGACAGCAAGCTCGCGCGCGCGCAACTCGCGAGCTACGCCGAGCGTTCGATGGACGTGCTCGGCCAGGCCGCCCGTATCGTCGTGCCATTCCGCGGCGTCGATGGACAGACCCTGTTCCGCGCCCGCTTCGGCCCCTTCGCGGAACGTGAAGCCCGCGCCGTGTGCGCAGCGCTGACGCAACGTGGCCAGACCTGCTTCGCAGCGCTCGCGACACGCTAACCGAGCAGCACGTCCTTCGCTTCGTTGATCTTCGATGCGAGATAGTCGGAGCCGCCGCGGTCGGGGTGGTTCTGCAGGATGAGCCTGCGGTGCGCTTCGCGGATGTCGTCAGGGCTTGCGCCTAGACTGAGTCCCAAAACCTTGAGCGCTTCCTCGCGTGACATCGTGCTGGTGCTGCGACGCTCGCGCGGAATTCCGGCGCGCGACCAGTTCTTAGGCAACAGGCGGCCTTCGGTATAGAGACTCCAGGCAATGCCGCCGAGGAAGACGGCGGGCAGCCAGCGCTCGGTTACGGAAAAGAACACGATCAGCAGCAGAAGCAGCGCGATGCCGGCATAGCGCGCCACTGCGATCAGCCTTCCCGGATCTGCCGCGACGAACACCCGAAACAGAAAAATGCACGCGATCAGCGCAATCAGCCCAAGCAACAGCGGTCCCATCAGCCTGCGCTCAGAAGCGCGGCATTGCCGCCCGCCGCTGTCGTGTTGACCGTATAGGTGCGCTCGAGCGCGAAGCGGAGCATGTAATGCGGACCGCCGGCTTTCGGTCCCGTGCCCGAGAGGCCCTCGCCGCCGAAGGGCTGCACGCCGACGACGGCACCGATCTGGTTGCGGTTGACGTAGAGGTTGCCCACGCGGATGCGTTTGCGCACGTATTGCGCCGTCTCCTCGATGCGGCTGTGGATACCGAGTGTCAGGCCATAGCCGGTTGCGTTGATGGCGTCGCAGACCTTGTCGAGCTTGCCGCCTTCGTAGCGGATGACATGCAGCACCGGTCCGAACACCTCACGCTTGAGTTGGTCCAGCGATTGAAGCTCGAACGCGTGGGGCGGGAAGAAGACGCCATTGGCGCAATCGGGACCGAGCGTCAGCCTGCGCAGGAGCTTGGCTTCGCGCGTCATGCGGTCGGCGTGTTCCTGCAGCGTCTGGCGCGACGCCTCGTCTATCACGGGACCGACATCTGTGGACAGCAGCATCGGATCGCCGAGTTTCAACTCGTCCATGGCGCCTAGGATGATCTCGATCATCCGGTCCGCCACGTCGTCCTGCACGAACATCACGCGGAGCGCCGAGCAGCGCTGACCGGCGCTGTCGAACGCGGATGACAGCACATCGCGCGCAACCTGTTCGGGCAGAGCGGTCGAATCCACGATCAGCGCGTTCTGGCCGCCGGTCTCCGCGACGATGGCGGGCAGCGCGCCGTCTCGGGCGGCAAGCGCACGGTTGATGGTGATCGCGGTCTCCGTCGACCCCGTGAACGCGACACCGGCGAGCCTTGTGTCGGAGAGCACGATCTTGCCGATTTTCGAGCCGCGGCCCGGCAGAAGATGCAGCGCGTCCGCCGGCACGCCAGCCTGGTGCATCAGGCGCACGGCAGCGGCGGCGATCAGCGGCGTGCGCTCCGCAGGCTTCGAGAGAACCGCGTTGCCCGCCGCCAGAGCGCCGGCGACCTGTCCGATGAAGATCGCGAGCGGGAAATTCCACGGCGCGACGCAGAAGAACGGTCCACGCCCGTGCAGCGAAAGGTGATTGGATTCTCCGGTGGGACCGGGAAGCTCGATCGCGTTCTCGAATTTCTCGCGCGCCTGGGAGGCGTAGTAACGCAGCAGATCGACCGCTTCGCGCAATTCGCCGAGCGCGTTCGGCAGGATCTTGCCCCCTTCACGGACTGCCAGCGCCATGAGCTCTGCGCTGTTGTCCTCGAAAAGATCGGCCGCCTTCTCCAGGATCGCAGCGCGTCTGTTGCCCCTGAGCGCATCCCAGTCATGCTGCGCGCGGCAAGCGGCATCGAGCGCGCCCACGACATCGGCTTCGGAGACCTCCGCGACCTTGCCGATCAGGCGCGTGCGATCCGACGGATCGAACACGTCATGGAAGTCGCGGCCGGTCTCCTTGCCCGACACGATGGGACCGGCGGTGGGAAGCGTCTCCAGCGATTTCTTCATCGCGGCCAGCATCGGCTCGCTCTTGACTGGATCGGCCCACGCGAAACCGGCGGAATTCTTGCGGCCCGGGAGCAAATCGGCCGGGAGTGGAATGCGCGGATTGCGCAACGGCGAGTCCTGGGACAACTGAACGACCGGATCGGCGATGATGTCCTCGAGCGGCGCTTCGTCGTCGGCGAGCCGGTTCACGAACGACGTGTTTGCGCCATTCTCCAGAAGACGGCGCACGAGATAGGCGAGCAGATCTTCATGGCTGCCGACCGGCGCATAGATGCGTGTCCCTGCACCTTTGCGCAGGTCGCGATAGGCGTCGTGCAGCCCCTCACCCATGCCGTGCAGGCGCTGATACTCGAAATCGGTACGGCCGGCGGCCAGTGTATGGATGGCAGCCACCGTATGCGCATTGTGAGTCGCGAATTGCGGATAGATCGCATCGCTCGCCGCCAGCATCACACGGGCGCAAGCGATATAGGACGTATCCGTCGCGGCCTTGCGCGTGAACACGGGATAGTCGACGAGCCCCTGCTCCTGCCCGCGCTTGATCTCCGTATCCCAGTAGGCGCCCTTCACCAGACGCACCGGAATACGCCGTTGCTGGCGGCGCGCGAGATCGACGAGCCAGTTCAGCGTCGGTAGCGCGCGCTTCTGATAGCCCTGCATCGCAAGCCCGAGACCATTCCAGCCCTTGAGCACCGGTGCTTCGCCGACAGCTTCGAAGAAGTCGAGCATGAGATCGTGGCGGTCGGATTCCTCGGCGTCGATGGTGAGCGCCAGATCGTTCGCGCGGGCCTGCTCGCCGAGCGCGACCACGATGGGCAGAAGCTCGGTCATCACCCGCTCGCGCTTGATCCATTCGTAGCGCGGGTGCAGCGCGGAGAGCTTCACCGAGATGCTGGGCCGTTCGAAGATCGGCTTACCGTCGCGCGGACGCGCCGCCGCAATTGCGCTCAGCGCGTCGCGATAGGATTGCGCATAGCGCTTGGCGTCGTGCGCCGTGTAGGCAGCCTCGCCCAGCATGTCGAAGGAATAGCGATAGCCGTCCTTTTCGTAGACGCGCGCTTCCTTCATCGCCTCGGCGATGGTGCGGCCGAGCACGAACTGCTTGCCCAGCACCCGCATCGCATACATCACCGCCTGGCGGATCACCGGTTCGCCGGAGCGCGCGACCAGCTTCCGGACGATGCCCTCGAAATCCCATTTCGCGGTTTCGTCGAGCTTGACGATCCGGCCCGTGAGCATCAGCGCGAAGGTCGACGCGTTCACGAACAGGGATTCGGATTTGTTCCTGTGGCTGCTCCAATCGGCTGAGCCGACCTTGTCCTTGATCAGCTTGTCGGCAGTCTCGTTGTCCGGGATGCGCAGCAGCGCTTCGGCAAGGCACATCAGGGCGACGCCTTCCGGACCCGAGAGCGAGTATTCCTGCATGAACGCGTCCACGCCGCCACCGCGCGCGCTTTCCTTGCGGATGCGCAGGACAAGCTGTTCGGCGAGGGCATGCGTCGCGCGCGCCTCGTCGGGCGTGAGCCGCGCCTGCGCCATGCGCTCCGCCACGATCCTGTTTTCGTCGGCCAGATAGACGTCGGAAATGGCTTTGCGCAGGGGAGAGAAGGTCATCGTGATCGGGGATTTGAATCGCGGCCGCATCCTAGCGGGACGAACCCGGCCACGCTAATGTTCCATCGCATGAAAACAGCCGAAATTGTCACGTCTGTCGCGGCGTTGCGCGCGCATGTCTCGGACTGGCGCAAGGCGGGCGCGCGCGTCGGGCTGGTGCCGACCATGGGCGCACTTCACGCCGGGCATCTGTCGCTGGTCGAGACGATACGAACGCGCACCGACAAGGCCATCGTCAGCATTTTCGTGAACCCGGCTCAGTTCGCCCCGCACGAAGATTTCGACCGCTATCCCCGCACGCTCGAGACCGACACCGCCAAGCTCGGCAACGCCGCCGCTCTCATTTTCGCACCTGCGGTTAAGGAAATGTACCCGGCCGGATTCGCCACCCGGATCGAGGTCGGCGGACCGGCCCAAGGGCTCGAAACCGATTTCCGGCCGCATTTCTTTTCCGGCGTGGCAACGGTCGTCTCCAAGCTCCTGATCGCGGCGATGCCCGATGTTGCGATTTTTGGCGAGAAGGATTACCAGCAGCTTCTCGTGATCCGCCGCATGACGGCCGATCTCGGCCTGCCGATCGAGATCTTTGGCGCACCGATCGTGCGCGAAGCAGACGGGCTCGCGATGTCGTCGCGCAACGCCTATCTGGCTCTACGCGAACGCGAGATCGCGGGTCGCATGAATCTGATCCTGCGCGACGTGATCACGCGCGCGAAGCATGGCGATCCGATCGCCGTTGCCGAGCAGTTCGGGAAAAACGATCTCCTGGAGGCCGGGTTTTCCTCGGTGGATTATGTCGCCATCCGCGACGCGGAGACATTGGAACCGGTGACGGACCTCGCACGCCCCGCCCGCGTGCTCGCTGCCGCAAAGATCGGCGCCACGCGCCTGATCGACAATTTGGCTGTCTGAGTGTCGGACAACATCGCAAACAATCTCAAGAGATGGGACAAGGACCACGCCTAGCTGCAGCGCGGGGACGAGTGGAACCGGCAGGCTGCGGCCTGCAGCATTCCGTATGACGAGTGGACTTTTTGCACAGCTGTCGACGGATTCGGGACTGACCGTCCTCGACCAGATCGTCTATTGGGATAATGAACGCCGGATCGGCGTGCCACGCCTCGGCGACCGCATCACGCGTCTACAGAAGACCTAACTCCGCGAGTTCGATTTTCAACTTCTCGGGCAGATTTCCGGCCTTGATGTCTTTCACATCCTGCGGCGCATCCTTGGGATCGAGATAGCGCCAACCCTGGAACGGGCGGTGATGGCGGCGCAGCACGGGAATGAGTTTCGGGTCATAGACCAGCGCGCAATGCGGCTTGCCTTCCTTCTGCACCGGCTTGAGGTCGAGCAACTTCTGCCGCGCCGCGATCTGGCCTTTGATCACCCAATAGAGCGAACCGCCGTCGAGCACCTCGTCCGCCCTCTTCGGCGTCATGCGCGTCACGTGTTGAAGGACGAGCGGCTGCTTTTTCTTTTTGCGTTCGGCGAGACGCTGCTTCTGCCACGCCGCCAGCTCTTCAAGGGAATCCACGCCGACGCAGAGCTTGATGATGTGCAATGTCACGCGGCGGCTTTCGCAAACTGCACGACGACGGTTTCGGCCGGCACCTGATCGCCCTGCGCGACATTGACGCTTTCCACCGTGGCATCGGCGGGCGCCGCGAGCGTGTGCTCCATCTTCATCGCTTCGAGCATGGCCAGCGGCTGACCGCGCTTGACCGCATCGCCGGCCTTCACCAGCACCTGGATGATCTTGCCTGGCATCGGGGTTACGACACGATCCGCGGCCTCACCACCCTGCTCCGCCGCCTCGAACGGATTGAACGGTTTGAGCGTGACCGTTTCGCCCGCGCGCATCACCGCGATGTCGCCGTTAGCAAGACGCATCACATCGACACCTGATGCGGTTGCGCCGTTAAGCGCAGCCGTGACGCGCTTTCCACCCGCGGTAAATTCGACAACCTGCCGCGCCGCGCCGCCGAGCCGAAAGCCGTCACGCGCGTTCCAGGGATCGGCGGAGTCCTTCGCATGTTCCTGCGCAACGAACTGGGCCGCAGCCTGCACCACATCTGCGCCGATCTCGGCATGCGGCACGAGTTCGTTCAGATGCCGGTCGATGAAGCCGGTATCGACATCGCCCTTCACGAACGCGGTGTTGCGCAATGCGCGGATTAGGAACGCGTTGTTGGTGCGCACACCCGCGATCTCGGCGTGTGACAGCGCATCGGCGAGCTTCGCCGCGGCACCTTCTCGGGTTGCGTCGTGGGCAATCACTTTCGCGATCATCGGATCGTAGAACGGTGTGACCGCGTCGCCCTCGCGCACGCCGCTGTCGACGCGCACATTCTGCGGCAACCGCAACCGCTCCAGCGTGCCGATCGACGGCAGGAAGCCGTTGTCCGGATCCTCGGAATAGAGGCGCACCTCCATCGCGTGGCCATCGATGTGCAGATCCTTCTGCGCTTTCGGAAGCTTTTCGCCGGAGGCCACGCGCAATTGCCATTCGACCAGATCGGTGCCGGTGATCGCTTCCGTGACCGGATGCTCGACCTGCAAACGCGTGTTCATTTCCATGAACCAGAACCGGTCGGCCTTCAGGCCCTCCGACGCATCGGCGATGAACTCCACCGTTCCCGCGCCGACATACCCGACGGCCTTCGCGGCCTTGACCGCCGCCTCGCCCATCGCGGCGCGCATCTTTTCCGGCATACCAGGCGCAGGCGCTTCCTCGATCACCTTCTGATGGCGGCGCTGCAGCGAACAGTCACGCTCGAACAGATAGACGGCGTCACCATAACCGTCGGCGAAGACCTGCACTTCGATATGGCGCGGGCGCGAGACATATTTCTCGATCAGTACGCGGTCGTCACCGAAAGACGACTTCGCTTCGCGCTTGGCGGATTCGAGCGCGGCGGAGAAATCGCCGGCAGCCTCGACCTTGCGCATGCCCTTGCCGCCACCGCCCGCGACAGCCTTGATGAGCGCCGGATAGCCGATTTTGCCCGCTTCCTTCGCGAGATGGTCCGGCGCTTGATCGTCGCCGAGATAGCCTGGCACCACCGCGACACCGGCCTTCGCCATCAGCGCCTTGGCGCGATCCTTCAATCCCATGGCGCGGATCGCACCCGGCGGCGGGCCGACAAAGATTACACCCGCTTTCGCGCAGGCTTCCGCAAACTCGGCATTCTCCGACAGAAAGCCGTAGCCTGGGTGGATCGCGTCCGCGCCGGTCTCTCTCGCTGCCGCCAGGATCACGTCGCCGCGCAGATAGCTCTCACGCGCCGGCGCAGAACCGATGCGCACGGCACGGTCCGCCATCGCGACGTGGGCCGAACCGGCATCGGCATCGGAGTAGACCGCAACAGTCGCGATCCCCATCTTGCGCGCCGTGCGGATGACGCGGCACGCGATCTCGCCGCGATTGGCTATGAGCAGGGTTCGGAGCAAGGTTTGGATCCGGGATGACGCCGGGATCATTACCCGATTTCCGGCGCGCCTGACGACAGAAAATTAGCCAAGAAACAGCATCCTCACCGCTTTTGGCACTTAAGCGAAGCCATCGCGAAAAACGTAAGATGTCATGGGGATAGAGGGGAAATCCAACCTTGGGAGCCCTTCGTGCTGCTGACGATTGCCCACAGGAGCGCGCGAATTTGTCAATTGTTCGCTTGAAAACAAAGTGAATTCAGGTGGACTGGGGCGTCGGGGATTCGGGGAACCGGGGGCAATGAAGGATATTATCGGCATTGTGCGCAGCGCGGTTGCTGTGCTGGCAGGTCTTGCTGTCGTGGTCGCGCTGTCGGAAGGCGCGGACTATGTGGCGATGAAGTTCGGCCACCTGTCGTTCGACGGGCCGGACCCGACCGTGCAGTTCGTGATTGCGACGGTCTACCGCTCCCTGTGGGCGGTCGTTGGCGGCTACACCACAGCGCGGCTCGCACCGGAGCGCCCGATGCTGCACGCGTTCATCCTGGGCGGCATTGGTTTTGTGCTGGCGCTTGCCGGCTGCGTCATGATGTGGAAGCTCGGCAACCGCTGGTACCCGATCGCGCTTGTGATCACCGCGCTACCGTGTACCTGGCTGGGCGGAAAGCTGGAGGCTAAAGCCTGATCTCGCCAGCTTCGTAGATGTGCATCGCGCCGGGATGGGCCGCAAGTTCCTGCAGCCGCTTCCACATCGCGCGCGATTCCGGCACCCGGAAATGGGTCTTGAGCGCCTCCATGCTTTCCCAGCGCTCGGTAAAGTGCAGCGTCAGCGGGTCGTCGGCGTCGATGCTGACGTGATGGCTGATGCAGCCGGGCTCGGCGCGCGAGCGGTGCACATGCTCGCGCGAGACCCGCAGCATCTCGTCAATGGTGCCGGGCTTTGCGGTGACGGTGCCAGTGACGAGGATCATTTGGTTCTCTCGTTTGCCTCGACAAACCGCAGCTTCTCGCCCGGAATAAACAATGATCCGTCCGGCTTGATGCGCAACAGGCCCGAGACCATCGCCCGCGTTTCCGCGATCAACGCCTCGGCCACCGCTTCGGGCTTGCACGCGACATTGCCGAGCAGCCAGTGCGTCACCAGCGCAATCTGCGCCTCAGCCAGCTGCGTGGCGATCAGCGGCAGCGGCAGGATCGGCCGCGCGCGGGCGTGGCGCGCGACTGCCACAAGCCGCGGCTCGATCATCTCGCCGAGGCATTTCACCCAGATCGGGCGGATCGGCCAGTTGAAGAAGATGCGGTTCATCTTTCGCTGTTCGTGAAAATGGATGAGCTGCGGCACGAGCGCCGCCGGCGCGATGTCGTGCCCGACTACGATTGCGAGAACCGACGACGGCCGCGTCATGCTCTTGCGCAATATGTCTTCCTTGCCGGTGTAGTGCATGTAGAAGGTGGAGCGTCCGACATTGGCGCGCTCGGCAATGCGCTCGACCGTTACCGCTTCATAGCCTTCACGGAGCAGGATTTCGACAAAAGCGCTCATCAGCGCGGTGCGCGAGCGTTCCGTGCGGCGGTCTGGTTTTCTGGGCGCCATGATCGTCACATTGGTTACGGCCCCAAGATGCGCGCTGGCACCCACCGCGCCAACCCTCTCTTCCGGACAATTTTGGCCGACTGTCCGGAAACGGACGAAGGGGGCCACAACGCCAGGAAGTCGGGGCCGGCAATGGATACATGACCTGTGTCGTCCAAAAACGGATTCCCCATGACCGGCACCAACGCCCCTGCCCGCGCCGCGGGCATCCTCTCCATCGCGACAGGCATCGCCACCGTCGCGCTGCTCGCAAACCACCCTGGCGGCGATGCCCACACCTTCGCCGACGTTCTGAAAGACGAAGCCGCGAACCGGACCATGGACGCGATCGTGCATGGCGGCTTCGTCGTCGTGCTGGCGCTGCAGACGATCTGCTACGCAACCCTGTCGGCCCGGATCGGGCGCGGGGCGATCGCGGGATTGGTGCTCTTCGCGTTCGGCACGGCGTTTCTCTCGGCCTCCATGGTGCTGGACGGATTGGTGACCCCGGCGCTGGCCGCGAAATATCTCGCCGCGCCCGAGAAGATCGAATTTGCGAAAAGCCTGTTCGCGCTGGTCGGTACGCTCATCGGCCTGTTGATGCCCATTGGACTTGCCTTCCAGTCCGCCGCAGCCGGCGCGTGGGGCGTGGCGCTGATGACGAGCGGCATATCGCGCCTCGCAGGCGTCATCGGCCTCGCGTTGGGCGCTGCAGCCTTCGTCGCACTCGGAGCGACGGCAGGCACGATGAATCCGCTGGTCTTGATGGGCGTGTTGGCCGTGACGGCGCTGTGGGCCGTTGTTGCAGGGCTTGTGCTCCTGCGCGGATGACATACGGGCCTGTGGATCGGGGGCTGGCCGGCTCCAAAACGTGAGCCTGCCGGTCCCAGTGGCGGCGCGCCCGGCGAGTTCCTATATAGAGGGCGGTACGTCAGATAAGGAACCGCCGCGCCATGATCATTGCCCTGATTGTCGTCGCACTCATCGTTTTGTTTGCGATCTTCACCTACAACCGGCTGGTTTCGCTGCGGCAGGCGTGGAAGCGCGCTTTTGCCGACATCGACGTGCAGCTCAAGCAGCGGCAGGACCTGGTGCCGAACCTGGTCGAGACCGTGAAGGGCTATGCCACGCATGAAAGTTCCGTCTTCACCGCGGTGACCCAGGCGCGCGCCTCAGCGATGCGCGCGACGGGCGTAGGTGAAAAGGCCGCCGCCGAAGGTATGCTCACCAGCGCGCTCGGTAACTTGATGGCGGTGGCGGAGAACTACCCACAGCTCAAGGCCAACGAAAACTTCCTCAAGCTACAGGACGAGCTGGCCGATCTGGAGAACAAGATCTCGGCCGCGCGCCGGTTCCTGAACAATGCCGTGGCGGAATACAATTCGGCCATCCAGCAGTTCCCCGCTGTGGTGATCGCGGGCCCGATGGGCTTCACGCCGGCCGAGATGTTCACGCTCGACGAAACCGAACGCGCTGAGACGAAGAACGCGCCAAAGGTGAGCTTCAGCTAGTATCGCGATCCTGATCCGTGGCACCGGTTGGCCTCACCACCTATCGGCAGAACAACAACATCAAGTCGATGGTGTTGCTGCTTCTGTTTCCGGTCCTGTTGATCGCGCTTCTGGGATTTATCTTCCTGTTCCTCGGTATCGCCGCCGACTCGCGCGAGCCGTTCTACGCGTTCCAACTGGACTCCGTATTGGGAACCGGCAGCGCAGTCGATCTCGCGCTATCCGCGATCTATGCCTATTGGCCGATCGTTCTCGGGATTGCCGCGGTCTGGGTCTTGATCGGTTATTTCTTCAACGACGCGATCATCCATTATGCCACGGGCGCGCTAGCCGTCACGCGCCAGGAGCAGCCGGAGCTTTATAACCTCGTCGAGAACCTCTGCATCAGCCGCGGGCTTACTGTCCCTAAGCTCTACATCGTCGATACCGACGCGATGAACGCCTATGCCAGCGGCATCGACGAGCGCTCCTATGCGATCACGGTGACGAGCGGCCTTCTCGCAGCGCTCGACAAGGACGAGCTCGAAGCCGTGCTCGCGCACGAGCTCACGCACATCATGGAGCGCGACACGCGCGTCCTGATCGTGACGATCGTGTTCGTGGGCATGATTTCGTTCCTCACGCAGCTTTTGTGGCGCAGCATCCGGATTTCGGCCTTCACGCGCGGGCGCGGCAAGAACCAGGGCGGTATGATGCTGTTCCTGCTGATCGCGGCGGTGGCGTCAGCTATCGGCTATTTGCTGGCGCTGGTCCTGCGCTTTGCGATCTCGCGGCGGCGCGAATATCAGGCCGATGCCGGCTCGGTGGACCTGACCAAGAACCCCGACGCGCTGATCTCCGCCCTGATGAAGATCTCCCAGAACCCCGACGTGCCCCATGTGTCCAGCGAAGTGCGCCAGATGTTCATCGAAGCTCCACCCTCAAGCTTCGCCCTAGCCCAACTCTTCGACACCCACCCCCCCATCGCCAAACGCATCGCGGTGCTGGAACAGCTCGGCGGCCATATGCCGGATAAATTGAGGGCGCCTGCGCAGGCGCCCGCGCCCGCTATAGACGCGCCTGCTTCAAGCGAGCCACATCAACACGGCCCGTGGGGTTAACACTCAACTTGTCATCCCCGGCTGAGCGAAGCGGCAGCTTCGCGAGGGGAAGGGTATCCAGGTAGGTCGCATGGCGCTACCTCTATCGCTTCCGATAGGCGATCCACCAAATCGTTAGTCCGGATGCACCGCCGGCAACGGCAATCGCGAAGGTCGTTGCAAAGGCATAAACCCAACCGGCCGTAGTGTACCTTCCACTAACAACCAGATCGTAACCGGCGACGCTAGAACTCGATTGAGGACTCGGAAGCGAAAACAGGAATTCTGCACCACCCGCAAGGACCGCTCCGAGCAAGAAGGCATCGTACCAATTCTGGCGATGAAGCAAATGAGCTGCAAACCACGCCGGCACTCCCAAGAAGATGAACCCGATCAAAAATACAATCAGTGCGCCAACCCAAAATGTCGGCAGTATCCAAAGCTGAGACGAAGGTTCGGGCTCAGAAAAGAAAAGTACTGAAAATTCTAGAGTAACGACCGTCGCGCCGACGGCTAAACCTGCCAACGCGGCCGGTATAACAACCGAGTTTGGCAACTCACCAGCCATCACAGAATTCTCACCATCAAATCCCACCCACTTGCCGTCCCCGGCCAGCGACTTGAAAGTGTCTTAATGGGAAGCAACGACAAAGATCACGCAGGAGCTTTGAGGCTACGACCACAAAACATCAATCCGACTATTGCAAGAAGAAAGACTGCCAGCACAGACAGATCATCGGTTGTAGGTGCCGCGTCTGAGTTTCTCAGCAAGTACAAAATCTGGAAAATGACAACGTCGGCTGCACCTATCGCTAGTGCCAGTGCAGTGAACCTCCAAAGCCGCACTCGTTTAAGATCGAAGCCAATGCCTAATGGCAACAAAGCAGAGAACGACACGACAACCAACGTCCCCACAGCGGCGGCGCGAAACCAAAAGGAAAGAAGCAGCGAGAGAAGTGACATAATCAGTACCGAAATCAGCGCTCGAAGCGTGCCGATCCAAGGCGAACCTGATCCAAACAGATTTGGATATTTCCTTGCGAGAAATTCGAACAACATTCCATCATATCCTAAACACACCGAACTTCGTGCCGCCGATAGAGATGCCGGAGGTCATGAATTCGCCTTCGCTGGAGCGTACGCCTCCTTGTAATCCGCCACCCAATCCCATGTCTCGGCCGCCAGGGACGCGGCGAGCAGTTTGTCCATGCGCTCGCGCACCGCGGGCGCGAGTTGTGGCCGCTGTACCAACCACGCAGCGCGCGCGGCAGGAAGTTGCATCACGCGCTGCAGGTTCAAGATCGACGTATCGACGGAGTCCTTGTCGAGAAACCCGGCTTGATGCTGCCACAACGCGTCTTCGGCGGTGATGATCTGCATGCGGATGTAGTAATAGGCCTGCATCATTTCGAGCGGCGACGACATCTCTTCGCCCTTGGCAATCTTCGTCACGACTTCGGCAACGTCGCCGCGCATGCATTCGATGCAGGCGTTGATGATGCGCTCGGTGCGCGCCTGATGCATGAGCGCGCGCTGCGCCTTATGCGCATGCCGCACCTGAAGCGCCAGATAGATCAGCGACACCACCACGGCGATACCGCTCACAAAACTGCCGATACTGGCGAGATCGGTGAGGTTCATCGCTACATCCTGAACACGCCGAACTTCGTGTCGCCGATCGGGGCGTTGAGGCAGGCGCTCAGCGCGAGCGCTAGCACACGGCGCGTATCACTCGGGGCGATGATGCCGTCGTCCCAGAGGCGGGCGGTGGCGTAGTAGGGGTTGCCCTCGTCTTCGTATTTCTGACGGATGGGCGCCTTGAAGGCTTCGGCCTGATCCGGCGTCCATTTGTCGGCGTCGCGATGCACGGTGGCTAACACCGATGCCGCTTGCTCGCCCCCCATCACGGAGATGCGCGAGTTCGGCCATGAGAACAGGAAGCGCGGGCCATAGGCGCGGCCGCACATGCCGTAATTTCCCGCGCCATACGATCCGCCGATGATGAGCGTGATCTTCGGCACCTGCGCCGTTGCGACCGCCGTCACCATCTTGGCACCGTCCTTGGCGATGCCGCCGCTTTCGTATTTCTGGCCGACCATGAAGCCCGAGATATTCTGCAGGAACAGCAGCGGCACGCGGCGCTGGCTGCACAGCTCGATGAAATGCGCGGCCTTGAGCGCACTCTCGCTGAACAAGATGCCGTTGTTGGCCACGATGCCGACCGGCATGCCTTCGATCCGCGCGAAACCGGTGACCAGCGTGGTGCCATAGCGCTTCTTGAACTCGTCGAACTCCGATCCGTCCACCAGCCGCGCGATCACCTCGCGCACGTCGTATTGTGTCATCAGCGACGGCGGCACGATGCCGTTCAGCTCCGCTGCGTCGTAGAGCGGTGCGCGTGGGGTCGCGACCGGGATATTGGGCTGCTTCACATGATTGAGCCCGGCCACGATGCGCCGCACGATGGCGAGGGCATGCGTGTCGTCATTGGCGAGATAATCCGCCACGCCGGAGATGCGCGTGTGCACGTCGCCGCCGCCAAGATCTTCCGCGCTCACCACCTCGCCCGTCGCGGCTTTCACCAGCGGCGGGCCGGCAAGGAAGATCGTGCCCTGGTTCTTCACGATCACGGTCTCATCGCTCATCGCCGGCACATAGGCGCCGCCGGCGGTACATGAGCCCATCACGCTCGCGATCTGCGGAATACCAAGCGCACTCATGTTCGCCTGGTTGAAGAAGATGCGGCCGAAATGCTCGCGGTCCGGAAATATCTCCGCCTGGTTCGGCAGGTTCGCGCCGCCGCTATCGACCAGATAGATGCAGGGAAGCCGGTTCTCGCGCGCGATCTCCTGCGCGCGCAGATGCTTCTTCACCGTGATCGGATAATAGGTGCCGCCCTTGATCGTCGCGTCGTTGCTGACGATCACGCATTCGCGGCCCTCGACACGGCCGATGCCGGTGATGATGCCGGCAGCGTGGATGTCGCCGTCATACATGCCGTTGGCGGCGAGCGGCGAAAACTCCAGGAACGGCGAACCCGGATCGAGCAGGCGCTCCACGCGGTCGCGCGGCAGGAGCTTGCCGCGGTCGGTGTGACGCTTGCGGCTCTTCTCGTCGCCGCCAAGCGCTGCGGCCGCCATCCTGTCTTTCAGCTCGCCGACAAGCTTCCCCATCGCCTCGGCGTTGGATTTGAAGGCCGGCGAAGTGACGGAGAGTGAGGATTTAAGGGAGGTCATGCGGCGCTCGACAGAGAATCGTGAACATCATACGCCCCTTAAGGCGCATTTCAGGGCCGGTTCTCAAGTCAGAATGAGCCAAGTCCATATCGATTCCGCGCTTCCGGGTGTAGCTTTCCACGGTCCCGGTCCGAATTCCGGCGATTTCAGGAGGAACCCGATGAAAGTATCTGCGATTTTTGCGATTGCGATAGTGCTTCCCACGGCGACCGCAGCCGCCGACATGGCCATGCCGATGGCGAACATGCAGGCCACGCAATCCGATGACGTGAAATGGGGACCGGCGCCACCCATGCTTCCTCCGGGCGCCCAACTGGCCGTGATGGCGGGCAACCCCATGGCTCCCGGCTTCGTGTCTATCCGGGCCAAACTGCCCGCGGGATACACCATCGCGCCGCACACCCATCCGACCGACGAGCACGTGACCGTGCTTTCCGGCGACATGTCGTTCGGCATGGGCGACAAGATGGACCCCGCGTCCGAGACGTCGTTGCAGGCGGGCGGCTACTTCGTCGCTGGTGCGAAGATGCATCACTATGCGACGACGAAATCCGGCGCGGTGATCCAGGTCGATATGGAGGGACCGTTCGAGATCACCTACATCAATCCGGCCGACGATCCGCGCAACAAGGCCAAGTAACGTCGCTACTGCGGCTGGAACACGTTGAGCTTCGATGCATCGGTCGCGGGTTTGGCACTGTTGTAGGAAAGCGTCAGGTCGATGATCGTCGGTTCCTTGTTGGACAGGCGAACCGAAATCGTCCAGTGCGATGTGACGAAGTCGGCCGTGCGATCCCGTCCCCCCGACGGCGCTCCCCATTTCAGGAGCACGTTGCGTGCAATGTCGCCAACCTTGATTCCGTCCATGGAGCCGGCCTCGGGCTTGAGCAGATGAATCGCTACAACGCCGTCCTTCTTGGTCGCGGCGACCTCGAGACCCTTGGTGATGTATTGCAAGACCTCGCCGTCGGCATTCGGCGTCACCTCGTCCGGCGCACCCAGCACATCGAGCGCGTGCTGTTCCGTATCGCCGAGCTTGATGCCGGCCACCTCCGGCGGCTTGTCGCTTGCCTGCCACGGCCGCGGGGTGGCGCCAGCAGACGAGGCTGCTAGAAGAAACAAGCAGATCGCAGCTGCACGCATGTTCATCTCCCCCCTGTGAGGAGGTCGAAAAATTCGAAGCGCAGCGCAGAATTTTTCGGGTGGGGGTCGGGCTGGCGAGAGTGCCCCCCCACCCGAAGCGCTTCGCGCTTCGACCTCCCCACAAGGGGGAGGTGAAAAATGTGTGCGTCTCTCACATCAACTCCACGGCCAACGCGGTCGCTTCGCCGCCGCCGATGCAGAGCGCGGCGACGCCGCGCTTGAGATTACGGCGCTTAAGCGCGTGGATCAGCGTCACCAGGATACGCGCGCCCGAAGCACCGATGGGATGGCCGAGCGCACAGGCGCCGCCATTCACATTCACCTTCGCATGATCGAGGCCGAGATCGCGCATCGCGATCATCGCGACATTGGCGAAGGCCTCGTTGATCTCGAACAGATCGACATCGTCCTTCGTCCAGTTCGCGCGCTGCAGTACTTTCTCGATGGCGCCGACAGGAGCGGTCGTGAACCAGCGCGGCTCGCCGGCATGGCTCGCCTGCGCCACGATGCGCGCGAGCGGTTTGAGGCCGCGCTTGTTCGCGGTATCCGCCGTGGTGAGGACAAGCGCCGCCGCGCCATCGGAGATCGAGGACGAATTCGCCGCCGTTACCGTGCCATCCTTGGCGAACGCTGGCCTCAGCGTCGGGATTTTCGCCGGGTCGGCCTTGCGCGGCTGCTCGTCTTCCTTGATTTCGATATCGCCGGCTTTGCTCGCGAGCTTGATGCCGACGATTTCGTCCGCGAATGCGCCCGTGTTCTGCGCCACCTTCGCGCGCATCAGCGATTGGGTGGCAAAGGCGTCCTGGTCTTCGCGCGTGAACTGATAGTGCCGCGCCGCGTCCTCCGCGTAGGTGCCCATCAGGCGATGCTCGTAAGCATCCTCGAGCCCGTCGAGAAACATGTGGTCTTTCACCTCGCCATGCCCGAGGCGATAGCCGCCGCGCCCTTTGGGCAGAAGGTAGGGCGCATTGGTCATGCTCTCCATGCCGCCCGCGACGATGAAGCCCTCACCGCGCCCGAGCGCGAGTTCGTCCGCCGCGATCATCACCGCCTTCATGCCCGAGCCGCAAACCTTTGAGATGGTCGTACACGGCACACTGTCTGGAAGCCCGGCAAAGCGCGATGCCTGCCGCGCCGGCGCTTGGCCAAGGCCGGCGGAGAGCACATTGCCCATCAGTGTCTCGCTGACGTCTCCAGGCGCGATACCCGCGCGGGAGACCGCAGCGGCGATCGCGCCCGCGCCAAGCTGCGGCGCGGAGAGCGGCGAAAGCTCCCCCTGGAACCCGCCCATTGCCGTGCGCACGCCCGAGAGAATGACAATTTCAGAATTTTCCATGGTTTCCTGGCTTTCCGGTTCCGGCTGCGCTGTGGCGGCCGGACCCCGATATCTTTGGCTGAGGTACCACTAATTCAAGCACGCGGCCAACCAGCCGGAATGGCGGAATCAGCCGGTTTCCTCGAACAGTTCCCGGCCGATCAGCCAGCGGCGGATTTCGCTGGTGCCGGCGCCGATCTCGTAGAGCTTGGCGTCGCGCAAAAGACGGCCCGTCGGATAGTCGTTGATGTAGCCATTGCCGCCCAGACACTGGATCGCGTCCAGCGCCATCTTGGTCGCGTTCTCCGCCGCGTAGAGGATCGCCCCGGCTGCGTCCTTGCGCGTGGTCTGGCCACGGTCGCAGGCGCGCGCGACGTTGTAGACATAGGCGCGCGCGGCCGAGAGCGTCACATACATGTCGGCGATCTTGCCCTGCATGAGCTGGAACGAGCCGATCGCGGCGCCGAACTGTTTGCGCTCATGGATATAGGGAAGCACGACATCCATGCAGCTCTGCATGATGCCGATGCTGCCCGCCGCCAACACCGCGCGTTCGTAGTCGAGGCCGCTCATCAGCACGTTCACGCCGCCGCCTTCGCGGCCCATGACGGCTTCTTCCGGCACCTCGCAATCCTGGAACACGAGCTCCGCCGTGTCGGAGCCGCGCATGCCGAGCTTGTCGAGCTTCTGCGCCACGGTGAAGCCCTTGAAGCCCTTCTCGATCAGGAACGCGGTGATGCCGCGCGGACCAGCGGTGGCATCGGTCTTGGCATAGACCACCAGCGTGTCGGCATGCGGCGCGTTGGTGATCCACATCTTGGTGCCGTTCAGGACGTAGCGGCTACCCCTCTTCTCGGCCTTGAGCTTCATCGAGACGACGTCGGAACCTGAGCCTGCCTCGCTCATCGCTAGCGAACCCACATGCTCGCCCGAAATCAGCTTCGGGAGATATCTGCGCTTCTGCTCCTCATTGCCGTTGCGCCGGATCTGGTTGACGCAGAGGTTCGAATGCGCGCCGTAGGACAGCCCGACCGAGGCCGAGCCCCGGCTGATCTCTTCCATCGCTACGACGTGCTCAAGATAGCCCAATCCCGAGCCGCCATATTCCTCTTCCACCGTGATGCCATGCAGGCCGAGATCACCCATCTTGGGCCACAGGTCGCGTGGAAAGATGTTCGAGCGGTCGATCTCCTCGGCGCGCGGGGCGATGTTGTCGTCGGAAAAGCTGCGCACCGTGTCGCGCAACATGTCGGCGGTATCGCCAAGGCCGTGGTCAAGAGAGGGATAGGCGTTCGGAATGCTCATGCCGTGTGTCCAATCACTTCCCCGCGATCCTAGCGGACTGCGCCGTGCCGCGCCAACGCGCATGGCTTCGCCCATCAAAAACGCATGGCTGCGCTCTCACTGAAGCGTGAACGGAACTGACGCCACTGTGAACGCGTATCCGCGGCACGGGTCCCTATCTTGGCTGCGCGAAGTTTGGGGACGTCGCATGCGCAGTTGTGACGGGTGCACCTTGTGCTGCAAGGTGATCGGCGTGCACGAGTTCGGCAAGCCGAAAGGTGTGTGGTGCAGTCATTGCAAGATCGGCACCGGCTGCATGATCCACGAGACAAGGCCAAATGTCTGCCGCGCCTATTCCTGCCGCTTTCTGGTCGACCAAAGCCTCGACGAGAACTGGCGCCCCGACCGCAGCGGTTTGGTGATCAATGCCGACCGTAACCGCGTCGTCGTCTATGTCGATCCCGATCGTCCGGCCGCGTGGCTCCAGGAACCGTTCTATTCGCGGCTCAAACAATGGTCGCGCACCAGCCCGTCGCGGTGGCCGGTATTCGTGTGCATTGATGACAAGGTCATGGCGGTCTATCCGAACCGCGATGTGGAAGTGAACCAGCGCCTGTCCGCGTCATAGCGCGGAGGCTCGCCGAGCCGTAACTCGCTGAAGAGACGCCGGGCTCCGGCGCGGCAGCCTTCTCTCGCTTCGCGAGCGAAGGCTGGTGCGGTCGAGAATTGAACCACAATCGGGAGATTTCAAGGGCTTAGTTCAAGGTGAGGGCGCTAAATGCGCCTTTGATCTCTAAATGTTATTTGGCGCAGCCCCCTCACCTACGCGAACTGTCCAACGTCCCCGTTTAGCGGCCTTTGTAGGTGCTGTTGGATTTGCCGCCTCATCTGAGCCTGCCGAGCGTGAATCTGGCGTACACGCACAACAGAGAGGCTATGCCACGCGGCGATAGATCGAAGGCTGGTCCCCTCGTGTGCGTGATAAATTCAGCGTTTCGGGCCGGTTAGTAGATGAAACTCTCAGTCATCAATCAATCCATTGATTCGGGCATGAACAGACTACGCCATCCCGGCTATTAGATGGCGAGTACCCAACGGGCCGGGCGACCCGGCGCTTGGTGCTGTTGCCGTCGTTGATATGCGGCAGCGCGTCGCTAACCGACTTTGTTTCGTCGCCATCGCTCAAACGGAATCTAACGGGGCGATGATCGTTACGCTAACTGGCGAAGGCGCGCCGCGTTCCGGAGCCAATTTGCGCCGCTCAAAGAACGAATCCCATGAAGTTACCACTAAATGTAGAATCGCTCTAGAATAATCGGCCGTTTACGAGCCAAACAAATGCGCGTTTCTCAATTTTACAAGCTAGGCAGAACACAACCTAGTCTGCCGTTTCTCGACGTCGATATCGAAAAAGATGCAAAACTTTTTCTGAATGCGCGCGCCATTACTCTACTCAATTCGGATTTTGGTGATCACTGCAAAGACTTACTCCAGCATTTTTTTCAAACGCTGCTAACAGCGGTAAAGACCGGCGACAATCAAAAGGCATTCGATGTCCTATCGCATCTCCGTGAACCAAATGAAACGCACTTGGGGTTATCGCGCGGAAAATCTGATGGCCGAGGATTGGGACCGAAAAAGGCTAAGCAAATATGGCGCTCATTCTGTCAAAGTCGCGCGGTCAAAACAGGAATTTTGGAAGACCTAGAAGACACGGTGCTACTCATCGACGGCATATCGGTAGACATCCTTTCAGACATGGTCACGAACATCGTGAGAGGACCCTTGATTTCGTACACTCAAAGCATTTGCCAAGAGTTTGCCATTCCAACGGAACAAGACGTGTCCTCCGGCCCTGTTTGGAATATGAAAAAAAAGGTGTGGGACGTTGATTTTGTTTCTCTTCCTGTTCCGAAAAACAAAAAACTTCTTCTCGTACCGAAATCTATTGTCCGCATAGACGCTGACTACAATGTTAGCGAATACTACAGGCATTACATTTTGGAGCGACTGGAAGAAGAGGAAAAGGAAAAGAACTCGAACCTTGTGCACGTCCTGAAGTCTGGAAAAAACAAAGGAGAGAAAAAGGTCTATAAGACAGACTTAATTGCGAAGTACGGAAAGCGCCAAAAAGCAGTAGCTATCAAGCAGACAGACGAATTTCCCGACGTTCTAAAAAAGTATAAGAAAGAACATGCGAGCCCAACACCTGCACTCTCGCATCGGCAGATCGCTGACGCGCTTGGAAATGCGCCGCCGGACTGGAATGCGTTATTGAAGGACGTAACTTCACTGCAGCCCGGGAAAAAGAATGCTTATAAGTACGAAGACGCCATTCTGAATTTGATCATAGCTCTGTTTTACCCAACGCTTGTGGACCCGGAAACGCAAACGCCCGTTCATGACGGCCTGAAACGTGTCGACATCACATTTACGAACTACGCGCGAACGGGATTTTTCGAATGGCTCGGTCGGAATTATTCCGCACCGTATGTTTTTGTTGAGTGCAAGAATTTTGGTGAAGAAATCGCAAATCCGGAGATAGATCAAATTGCGATGAGGCTATCTAAGCACCGAGGGATGTTCGGGATCGTCATCTGCCGAAAGGTTGAGGATCGAAAGCGCATGCTTCAACGGTGCCAGGCGGTTGCAAGGGACGACCGAAAATTCATTGTGGTTCTTGACGACGATGATCTTGCTCAGCTCGTTGAGGAGGCGCGCGTCTTATTTCCTCAGGACTATGAGTTTCCGTTATTAAAGACGTACTTCAAACAACTCGTTTTCTAAGTCGATGGATTGTTATCTATCAAAAAATGATGATCGGACATTCTCCGCTTATCCGTTTTATCCCTCGGCGGATGTTCGTTATCTAGCTCCGATGTTGAGATTCACGCATGAGCCGTTTCGGCTTTGGCTGCAGCGGGTCGATGTATATAGCGAAGGTTTCAAGGATCTGTTAGGTTGGATTGAACGTGTGAACGCGAGAGTGTTCATGGAGTTCGATCAAAAATACGACGGGGGCTAGACTCCATTAGATGCGAAACTTTTTCCGCTTCTTGAGTGACCACGTGGTCCCCAGTCTAGTTATTCTGTTCAGCGCCCTACTTGCGTTAGGCGGCGGCATTCTTGACGCTTTGCAGTTGGGCGAATGGTTATTTCCAAAATATTGGCTGGTGTTTGGGCTCGCTATTTTTTTCTTGGCGATAGTATGGGTGCTTTCTCAGCTGTCTCCGAGCAACAACGCGAGCAGGAAGAATCTGGAAACGCCCGCCCCGGCTAAAGAACAAACTTCGATTTGGAATCCCGAGGGTCTCTATGTTGGAGAGATTCAGGCCGATGTGCGTCGCCTGTCTGACGATTTGGTGATGGAAATCTCCATCCGCGTTTTCAACGCAACGGGAGCATCGATCAACATCCGTAATATGAGAGGATACATCGGCTATCGAGACTCGCCCGGTGCACAGACCGAGTCTGAGGTGAAATTACCAATGCCGCAGTATCTTCCCGACAGATCGCCGGTCGATGATCGACCGAATTTGGGCGAGGCATTTATTGTCCTCGCGCAACATGTGTCGCGCGAGACTGCCCAGAAGATTCATCAGCAGATAGAATCCCGTGAAATTCCGTATTTTCGGCTAGCCAGTTTGGACCTCATTGCGTATCCGACCGACACACCTCGCAGGCCGCCCCACGGTGAGGAGGTCTTGACCGCTAGGCTACCCTTGTGGAGCGGCTTCACGTTGAGGCGGGACACGGAAAGAGTGGTTACCGGGCGTGTGATTGAAGGACACGTCAAACAAGTGATAGGCGCGACGGCCGTTGCCAGTGTCTAAGAACTCTAATCGGAATCGCAAGGGAATGAGTTGGTCGTTAAGCGCGACTAGTCCAAGGGATGATCGCTCTTAGTCGCGAAGAATTGCAGCGGCGATTGCGGGGCACGATGGAAGACTACGAGATAAGGCTATTCAAAGCGGACGGCGCGCTTTCCATCATCATGGTGACATCGGCGGTGGGCGAGCCCGAGATCGTGCGGGCGGAGATTTGGAGTGAAAGCGTTTTGTTGCTGCGGGCTGTCCCGATAAGCGCCTGATGTAGTCGCGGCGAAACAGCGAGGGTCCAAATGGACAGGGTAGAAGCACGTAAGATTTTCCAATGCTGGCAGAACTACGCTGAAACGGGTGACCGCTTTTTCCAGATGATGATGCAGCCACCCTCATCCTTCCTGCCCTATCCGGTCCCGGTACTGGAGAAAGCATTGAACATTGTCGCCAAGGAATACTTTGACGCTGGCGATAGAGCGGCAGTGGAGGCAATTCACCGAACGGCGAGCGCTTACATGTCGATGAAAACCGACGAAGAAACGCTAGAGGAAATGCAAGAAGTGTTGAACATGATCGTCAGTTCCCCCGAGTTGAAAAGAAGCGTCTTGGAAAATCTCAGGCGGTCGCAAGAGAACTGGATCAAGTCGAGGAGTCCCCGATAACGGAGATTCTGTTTGGAGAAGATCACAATGACCTTCTGAAGCTTTACAAGCCCAGCGCATTGTCCGCTGCAACAGGACAGAGAATAGAACGCTCTTCTTTCTCGAAGGCGAAAAACTCTTCGTCACTGCCAAGGTGTTCAACGAATCGCATACCTTGCCGCACTACCTCGCCCCTTCCCGTTTCGTCATACAGAGGGGTGATATCGAACATCACGCCATCGGGTCCACGGACAATCGAGTGTGCTGTGAGACCAATGAACACAATGTAATTCCCATTCGTTACCCAGCCGCGAACTACGCGATGGTTTGGGTTCATGCGAACCCATGTATCAACGTTGTCATGGCATTTCGCGACGGCGGGTTGCCAATCATGCGTCGATACCGGGCGGAACGGGATTAGATCGGCCCCTTCGAGCCGTTGGCAGATTTCAGTTTCGTACTTGGCCCTGTCCATCTCAATTAGTGAACAGTGGGACCAACAGATTGTCGACTCTTGGTCCCGTACCTTACTTGAACCTCAGATCGATCTTTGGCCGCCAGCCGTCAACGATTTGGCGCGGCGACGGGTGGCGGCTTCGGGTCCCCGGGGGGACGTTTTTTTCCCGGCGGTGGGGACGGCGGGGCGAGGTCCAAGGTCCCCGCATGGTCACCATGCTGTCAGAACCTCGCCGCTAATGGCGGGGACGGTCGCGAGATTAGATCATCTGCCTCCACATAGCGCATACAAGATCGCTCCAAAAACGAATAGCCGAAGTGGCGGAAACTGTAGCAGATACGCGGCTCCCAACGCGTCGACAAAGCCGTGACTGTGTCCGCCCTTGTCATGCCGCATGACGGACCTCAGCCTTGATCTTTTGAATGGTACCGGTGCCGACGCCCAGAGTCTTCGCGATCTTGAGCACGCCCACGCCCTGCCCGAGCAACGCCCGCGCTTCGCTATCCTTCGCGGGCGTCATGGCAGACGGACGGCCTAGCTTTAGGTCCTTGCCGGTCTTGGCCTTGTGTTCGGCTCTCACCCGAGCGAGTCCCGACTTGACGCGCTCTACGATCATGGCTCGCTCGAATTCTGCGAACACGCCCATCATCTGGAACATAGCCTTGCCGGTTGGCGTCGTCGTGTCGATTCCTTGCTGGTGGAGATAGAGGTCCACGCCCTTGGCGTGAACTTCGCCCAAGAATTCCACCAGTCCTTGAAGGGAACGGCTTAGGCGATCTACGGACCACGCGGCCACCATGTCGAATTCGCGGCGCGCCACGCCCTTCCAGAGTTTGTCGAAGCCGGGACGCTTGTCGCGGCCCTTGGAGCCGCTCACGCCCTCGTCAGCGAACGTGGCGACGATCTTCCAACCGTGGCGGGCCGCGACCGCTTCAAGCTCCCGGCGCTGGTTCTCAATCGTCTGGTCGTCCGTCGAGACTCTTAAGTACAGCGCCACGCGTTTGGCCTTGGCGATCATGTTCGGCTCCCAGTTCACCCGCGCTATATGCGAAAGAGCCCATACTAAATCACCTGTTTTTGTATGGAATGGTTACCGGACTCGAAACGGGCGGTAAACGGGGATTTTCGAGGGATGGATTCCGTAGGGTTTTAGTATGGGGTGGGCGAGTAGCTTGGGCGCGAACTCGACGCAGGAAAAACGATGACGGCGGATTCCATACCATCGGTCGCTTCATGAGCAGGCTTCTAGCTCTATCCGCCACCGCTACCCTTGCACTGGCGTGTGGCCCAGCGGCGTGCGCAGCCTCTTCCTTCGCTCACACGCGCGACTATTCCGCGATGGGATGCAACGACCCGAAGATAACTGCCGAGATGCAGGACGCGACCGATCATCCCGGAACGCTATCTGATGCAGGATATTCCCGGCTCGCCGAACAGGGGCATTGCTCGCCTGTGGCCTCGGGCGTCACGTTGACGGTCAAGCGGAGGTTCGCCTTCAGGGTAGCTGCGGGTGTCAAGGATGAAGCGGAAGTGTCCTTGGAATCAGCCGATGGCGGACACGACACCTTTTACGTCATGCAAAACAAGATTGTTGCGGGGCCGAGCGGGGAATAGCCCTAACAGGCTAAGCCCGCGTCATAGGTGCGGCCCGGTATGGGGCTCCCGGTGCGCTTCCGCGCGCGGTAGGGGTCCGGCGCAATCTCACGATGATTACTCTGTATACGGATAATCCGTACAAAGATGACTCGCCGTCATTTTCGAGGCTTTCATCCGGCCCTCTTTGGGACCGATGGAAATTCGGCCCCTTCGCGGCGGGCGCGCCCGGTCGGTGCGGACTTCGTGTGCCCGCCCTATAGCGTCACAGGGACCGGTATAGGCATTTCAAGGATTCAAGACTTCAGAAGAACAGTCTAGAACTACCCTATTCTAGAAAAATGATTACAATTACAATACATTACCACTCCGTAATAGTATTCTTTCTGTTATCATTATTTCTCTACAGTACTGACGGGAGACTGCTTTTACAAAACCCGAGCGCTACGAGACATGGCTGTTCGAGACTCCGCCTCCTCTCCAATGTCCGTCCTGAGCCCGCCCGCGAGGTCTAAGGACGCGGACTAGCCCCGCCCCCGCCCTCACTGCATCAAATCAAACTGCCCGCCTTGGAGCTTCCTAGGGGGCGCTATCGCCTCGGCTCAACCGGGCTGGCTCAACGCCGAACAAGGCTCCGCACGCGCGGTAGAGATCGACCGGCGCGGCAAGATGCAGCGCCACGTTCCCCATCTCAAAGCTCGCGTATAGCTGCTTCCCGATTTCCACCGCTTTCCATTCCCTCACGAGCCGCGCGATCTCGAAGGCCCCCGTCACTCCCCGCGTCCGCGCATCTTCCATCACATCATCCCTCGTCGCCTCCAGCGCCTTTATCCGCGCAGCCGGGCACGCCTGCCCCATCACGCCCAACGCAGCCGCGACCTCCGCCACGCCAACCACGTCCGCGATATCGAGGTCACCCCGCGCCGCCATGAACGCCGTGCCCACTGAATCAAAGAACTCTTCACGCCGGGCTTCCCATGAATCGAAGTCGCCCCCGTCAACCCAATCGCGTTCGATCTCCCGCGCCGCCACCCATCCCGGCAACGGCAGTTGAGCGCGTTCCGTCGTCGGGAGATTCCAATAGCCGCGACCGAATTCCTGAGTGAATCTCCCCGATCTCGCCAGCGTCGTTGTCACCAGCTTGTGATCGTAATTCCGTTCCGCCCCCGCTGGCCGCTCTCCAACCGCACCAACGATCTCGCGCGTCCTCGCCACGCCGCCACGCGAGATCAGGAATTCCGCAATCGCCTTCTCGGTCCAGTCGCGAACGTTGAGTCCTCGCATCTGGTAGTTTGGGCTCAACGCATACATTCCACGACCCGGCTGACTGAGGAGCCCGCCCCGCGCCATCCTGCGTGCCATCTGCCGCAAACGAACGTTCTTCTCCGGCCCTCTCCACTCTGGCCCTAACGCATCGCCGATCTCACGCAGATGCAACGCGCCTCGCCTCTCCAATACCGCGATGATTGCACGCTTGGTGTCATCTGTTGTCGCTGCCATCACACCGACTCCTTGATGGCTGCCGACTCTTCCACCTCCTGAAGCGAATACTCTGTTCCGCCCCCATCGGCGATACTCGCGCGAACGGAATAATTCTTATCTCCGGATTCAAAAGTGAAGTCTGTTAGGTCCACCAGTAAGTCTGCGAATTTTTCCCACTTGTCATCGTCGCCCTTCCCCTTGGTGACGCTGGGAACTGCATCAAGCGCCCACCTGAAAAGATCATCCGGAGTTCTTTTCGCTTCCACCCCGAACATCTTCAACCATTCCACGCAGAACACTATGTTCCGTGATGAATCAGCGTCCAGAGTGACGGGGACGGTGTCGTCGAGGAAGCCAGTTATCCCGCATACTTCCAACACCCCGCCAACCTTCTTGCCCCAATCCTCAAAGCTGGCACGCTTGCGCTGAGTGAACTCCGGACAGCCTTTGCTTTTCCAATACTCGACCATCACACACAGATGGTAGATCGCGGTTGCCCGGTTCTCTCGAATGAACTTTTTCAAATCGTCATGCTCGAATTTTCGTTTTGTCAGGTTCGCTTTTTTTGCGTTCAATCTAATCATGCAGATGCGGCGTCGCATCTCGTCGCCGAAGCGCGGATTGTTACCGGTGCCGATCCAGTTGAAGTCGTTACGGACTTTCACGAGCTTCGATGATTTCAACATACGCCCGCCGATCTTTGACGACGTGAGCGCCCTGATTAACGACCGGTTGTCGAGATTTTTGATGTCATCAAAGAACATGTGCGAGCGCGGCTGCATAAACGCGGCCACAAACTGCTTCTGCATTTCGTCCTCGTCGTGCGTGTAATTCATCGGCGCTGACTCCTCGCCGTCGAATAAAAGCATCGAAATCGCGCCAAGCAGCGAACCTCCCGTTCCGGCCTGCGGTTTCGTAATCAGGAAAAATGGTGTGGGGCCGTCGATCATACGGCGCAAAAACGGAGTCAGGATCATAGCAAACGCGTTTGCCTCGGATGGCTCGCGCCGCTCAGTTCCGTCATCTGCGATATCGAGAAAGGGGAAGCCACTGAGAATGTTTTTTCGAAACCAATCGACAGAGACTTTCACCCGAGCCTCGACGGGAGGATTTGGCAGGTCGGAAATCTTCAGATCGTTTAGGAGAACGAGAACGTTGCTCCGGGCGTGGTATCCGGGTTTAATGAGAAGCGAACCGTCCCGCTGATAGCGCGGCGAGTGGATTACTTCAGGCGCGGGCGGGAACGCCTCATACGCAGTTTCATAGATTCCTAGAGCAACGTTTTTGTCTACCGGCTCGCGCGGACCATCGCCGCCATCGGTGCGCCGAATATACGTGATTAGTTTATTTGCTTCCGCCCATACGCCATCGCGGCCCAATTCGTTGAACGTCGCGTGCCCGTTTTCGATTGAGAGACGTACGGGCGTGCCTTGCAATTGGCAAAACGTCGGAAGCTTATCGCGCGTATTCTTCGCGATGAATGCCTTGGCGGTGATATCAAAGGCTTCATCGTAGTTGAAAGCGTTCTCATAGGCGAAGACCATGCGTCCGCCGCTGGTTGCTCCCGTGCGCGCTACACCCTGAGTTATTAGGCGCATCCGATTGTACGCCTGCCTGACCGGCACGATGGTCATCTCAGTTTTCTTTGAGATCGCTTTAAGCGCGCGTGCCAGTTCGGTGTCGAGCAAGAACGCAGCGGCGACGACTGCCAGTACATCGTCAATTTGCTTCTGTGAGGATTCTCGCGAGAGGGTTTCGATTGCGGCTTGATAATCGCGGGAGGCTGGGCGTGTCATGGTTTCGTGGAATCATTTCGTGTGTGCGGAATCGATTTGATTGAGGACGCGGCGACGACGATTCCACCAGCCGCCGCCGCGCCCCTTCGCCGGGTCGATGCAAACCCGGCAAACTGTTATTACAAGCCGTGGACTTTGTTTGCCCGCGCCCTCGACGCTATAACGAGGTCTCGAATTTCACCGCGCGTGTTCTGCTTCGCGGTGCAAAATAAAATTGTTCGGCGCTTTTCATCGGCAACAGCTTCGATCCTATCGAGAACGATCTGCACGAGATCGGCGCGCGGCTTGTCTTCCCGTCGATACAACTCTTTCAGCGAGTGTTCGACTTGCTCAATGGTGATTTCGGTCATCGCATAGCCCGCCATTCGATGCGCTCAAGTTCGTCAAGAATTGCGGACGCCATCACCTCAACGCCGTCTTCGTGTCCGATAAAAAAGGGCTGATTGTCGATCCAGACAAGTTTGCGCGTGAACCTCAGAGGAACAACGCACGTTAATCCGTTGGCGCATACGATCATCGTGTCCGTGCGCATGTCTCCGCGTTCGCCTTTCTCGTCGCCGTCCAGAGTCAGCGCGAGATCAGGGGCGAGTTTGGCCGCGATATGCATGACAACCTTTTCAAATGCATCGCGTGTCGACACGGACTTGAGACAGTCTGGAGCCGGAATCGTTAGCTTCAAATCACCGCGCAACGCTTCATATTTTCTAATCACGCGGATCATCTTTCTTGGGCCGCAAAAACGTCGCTTCGATCTGCGCAATCTCTTTTGGGAAATCCTCCCCCCATTCCTGCCGAAGCCACGCCACGATTTCGTCCCGACGCCAACGACGCGGACTCTTTGGGCTTTTCGGTTCAACGCACTTTGGGAATCCCCTTTGCCCCCGCAGTTTTTGCCGGTGGGTGAAGGAATAAATCAGCACGGCGTCGACCTCCGCTTCGGTCGCGGTTTCGTCGGCGAGTTCGGGTCTGATATCAGTCATCGGCATCAGCTTTTGCTTTGAACCGGGCAGGCACGATTGCGCCATCGGAATTGTCGTAATCGAGAAGTTCGCTTGGTGTCATGGAGCGCAAGTGCGCCTTGGTGAGACCGTCGATTGCGGGCTTCGGTGCTTCCACTTCGCGCCTTTTCCCCTGTGCCTTGGCGAGCCCGACCGCCGTCGAGGTGAACGCGCCGGGAGTCTTGCCCCGAACCACTCGCAGAATTCTGCGAATGTCGTCATCGGCGAATCCGCGAGGCAGACTCCATGCGAGCCTCTCGGCCATGGCGGGTATATCTTTTACAGCCCCTACGGTCGTGAGAGGCCCATCGGTGCGCGCCATTCGCTCCAAGGCAGTGCGCGCCAGTTCGATTTCGTGAGGCGTGGGTTTGTGTGATCTAGTCATGGGGTTGTCGCTTTCTTTGTCATTGCCCAGCGCCGCTTGATGCCCTGCCGGACTTCCTTCGCAGTCAAAAAAAATTCGGGGCGCTTGTCCGCCAGAACACCGAGCGCAGCCAACAATTGGAATTCGTCGAATCCGTCGTCGGAGAGTGTCGCGCACAGGTATTCGATAATTTCGGCTTCGTGTTCAGCCTTTTTACGCCGGACGATATCGCGATGGTCCGCTGTCGCCGCTAACTCGCTCATTAGCGCAACAACGCACGCTGCTTTGTGTACTGCCATTCCATTTCCTTTGATGGCGGGGATGTGGGGCGCGCGAACCGATGGAGCCGCTGCGTCCTCTGACGCCCGTTTGTCTCACAAATCCGATGCGCCGTCAAGAAATCTGTGAGCACGAATGTGGTTTTAAGCCATATTTTGCAGGCTTATTTGACTGCGTGTGTTGACTCGCGACACTGCCGCGTAGCATCGCCAAAGCTTTCTGCGCCCGGCGCACGGCGGATTTCCTCGGTTTTGTTTTCGCACGGTGAGCTTCGGGCGCACGCGTTAGTCAACGCGGAGACGAGATAAAAAAAATACAGCGCCGTCGTGCAGATGACCGAGCGTGTCATAGACCATGTGGCACTCACTAATGATATGCAGGGATATAATCATCACGCGGTCATCGATTGGGCGGCTATACGGCGGTGGGGGTGAGCGGGTCTCCGCCGAAGAGAATCTGCAAGCTTGGCGTTTAATTCTTGTGCCTCGGCGATTTGTGTTCATATTGGCGAGCGCAATGAGCGCATCCACCGACACCCCTCCAACGCTTCCAAGACGCGGCAACCGCCGCGCATCAAAATTCACGCAGGCCGATGTCCAGCGAGCCCTCGCCGCTGTTGCGAAGTCAGGCGCGAATATCGTGGTGGAGATCGTGCCGGACGGCACTATCCGGCTCGTTCCGGTGTCGGCAACCATGCCAGCCGAAGCGACTCCCGACGAGCGGCGGATCGTGCTTTGATCCCTCACATGCCACGTCCCCGCCCGCCTCACCTACATAAGCAGGTCAGCCGTCATGGCGCTGTCGTCTGGTATGTCCGCCGTGGACATGGCCCGCGCACACGCATTACGGCGGTCTATGGGACTGAGGAATTTCAGAAACAGTATGAGGCGGCGACGACTGGAAGCCGTCCCACACCGCTCCCAAAGGTCCGGGCAGGCTCTTTGCAGTGGCTATATGATCGCTACCGGGAGTCGTCTGCTTGGAGCGATCTCTCGCTCGCCACACGCCGCCAGCGTGAGAACATTCTCAAGGGTGTCATGGCGAAGGCGGGGGGAGAACCATACGGGGCTATCAAAGCCAGCGACATTGAGGCCGGTAAAGACCGGCGACGAGATACGCCATCACAATCTCGAAATTTCCTCGACGCCATGCGCGGCCTGTTTGGCTGGGCTTTGCTGGCGCACCACGTCACCTTCGACCCTACGGCGGGAGTACGTAATCCCAAGAAGGTCGCGACCGAGGGATTCAAAGCTTGGGAAATGGAGCATGTGGAGCGCTATGTCGCCCGCTGGCCCCGTGGGACGCGTCAGTATGTATGGCTACATGTTCTACTCTATGTCGGATGCAGGCGCGGCGATGCAGTCACGCTTGGCAAGCAACACGTTCGGAACGGAGTCATCAGGTTCACAACCGAGAAGGGGCGCAGCAAAAAGATTCTCAAAGTCGCGCGACGCATCGACTCGGAGCTAGCAGACGCACTCGCGGCAGGACCGTGCGGCGATCTGGCATTTATTTGCGGCGAGCGCGGTGAGCCACTCACGAAAGAGTCGTTTGGGAACGTCTTCAAAGCCGCGTGTCTGGCAGCGGGGATTCCAGATAGATCAGCGCATGGCCTCCGCAAACTCGCGGCAACCGTTTGGGTAGAGCGAGGCGCGACCGAAAACGAGTTGATGGCCCTCTTCGGTTGGACAACGCCGCAAATGGCAGCGCTCTACACTCGCTCTGTGGATCGTGAGAAGTTATCGCTTAATGCGGATCGTCGGCTGTCCGGGGCGCGACTAAAGCCTGTCTCGACGAGAGCGGAGTAAACCGGCAGCGCGTGCAGAACCTCTCAGGCCGTCAGTCCGGCTGACATCCCTTTCCCATTGGTCCAGTTCTTTGGCTTCGATCTTCGCGACGTACGTTGCTAGAGCTTTGTCCGGCGTCATGGGGAAGAACCAAGACGGCAGCGCAAGACCAGCCGTCCCGCTTTTTAAGGGTGGCGCGTCGTCATCGATCAAGAAGACCACGCCGCCATTCTCAGTAATAGGATGATGGTTAGGATCGGGATGAAATGGAGTCACATCGACCAGTGTGTTATCCGGTGCCGTCCATACGGCGTGATGCACTGCGAAGATATAACTTCGGTCCCCAAGCGCGGCCACGTTGCGAGCGATAAAATACCAGCCTGTAGTTACGCTGCCTCCATCGGTTGTCACTTTAGTTTCGGCATTGTTGAAGCACTGCGTATGTCTGGCCCAAGTTTCAGGCGCGTGAATCGTAACGTGCAACGCTCCGCGACTGATCTGCGGAGCGATGGCAACAATCCGTTTTACTAACTCGTATCGAGTGGCGGGCATTGGGGCGCTCTAGCTATCGGGAGAACGAAAATCCAACATCCTATTCCCTCACCTACTCTAGAGGTGAGGGACTCAGACCGAATTTTATAGAGATTTCAGGCGCTTATTTTTTCAATGGTGCGGTCGAGAAGACTCGAACTTCCACGCCTTGCGGCGCTACCACCTCAAGGTAGTGCGTCTACCAATTCCGCCACGACCGCATCCTGAGGAGGCGGGGGTTTAGCAAAGCCCCGCCGCCAGGGCAACACCGCCCCGCCATTCACGATCAGGTCCGGAATCAGGAGCGATCCGACCACAAATCCCCAGTACAGTGCGATCGTATCGATGTAGTTGAGACCGGGCACAATGACGTCGGGAATGAAACGGGTGGTCACGAAAGTCAGCGTCAGACCGTAGCTGCGCATCACCCACAACCGGTGCTGCTGCAAGTTTCCCCGTCGTACGGCGAACCAGGCGAACAGGGTTGTTACGAACCAAAGCGCTGCCATGCTGCTCATGACCGCCTTGTTAGCCGGATCTTGGTGAACCAGGCCGATATAGAGCGCCGCGCTCGAGGCCATCAGGGTCGCGAAGACGTACGTCCGCCCGAGCCAGCGATGCAGCGCGAGCCAGCGCCTGCGGATCGTCGCCGAGAATTGCAGCGGCGCGATCAGGAACGCGACGATGCCGGTCGCAACATGCGGGATCAGCCACCAGCGGAACGGCGCGATATGCGCCCACTCCGGATCCGAGGGCTTCAACAGCCAGCCCTCATGCACGTAGATCGTCGCCAGCGTGAGGATGCCCAGCAGCACGAAGGTTGTTCGTTTCAGGATCGTGGCGGTCATGGCGAGTCCCCCCTCACGAGAGACTGTATCAGATACCCTCGCCGTCCACGCCGTGGATGCCGCATTCGTCCTTGTCGAGCCCGGACCAGCGGCCGTCGCGATAGGATTCGCCCGTATGGACGCGGCGCGTGCAGGGCATGCAGCCGATGGAGGGATAGCCGTCCTCCACCAGCGGATGAAGCGGCAGGTTGTGGCGGGCGATGTAGGCCTCGAGATCGGCCTGTGTCCAATCGCTCAACGGATTGAACCGGAACCGGCCGTCGAAATATTCGACCGCGCGCATCTCGGAGCGGGCTTGGGTCTGGAAGCGCTTCCGGCCGGTGATCTGCGCCGCAAAGCCTTCGAGCGCGCGGCGGATCGGAACCACCTTGCGGAAATTGCAGCAGGCGTCGGTGTCGCGCGCCCAGAGCGTTCCGTCGGGATCCTTGGCGGTGCGGTCCGCCGGATGCGGCGCGAGCGTGCGGATGTCGCCCAGTCCCAGAAGGTCCTGCAGCCGGTCGCGATAGCGCAAGGTCTCGCCGAACAGTTTGCCGGTGTTGATGAAGAGGACCGGTGTCGTGGGATCGACCTCGGCGACCATGTGTAGCAGCACGGCCGACTCCGAACCGAACGACGAAACCACCGCCGTATCGCCCGCAAATTCCTCGCGGAGTACGAATTCGATCTGTTGCTGGGCGTTGCGACGACCCATTTCCGCCTGAAGGCGCGCAAGTTTCGCTTTGATGAGAGGATCGTTGGCGCCTGATCCGGGCAGGTCGAACGCGCGCGGCGTGAGCCCCTTGTTGCGGTCGATGATCGTGACGGCGCTCACAGCCAGCCCTTCCCTTGGACCAGATCGCGCAAGCGCTGCGAAACGGCATCCGGCGCGTAGCCCTGCTGACGCCATTCCGTGCGGGCGGCGGCAACCGTGTTCATGCGCTCGTCCCATTCCGGGCCGAAGAGACGCCCGAGCCTCTCCCGCAACAGCCGCGACAGGCCGGGGGCCTTGCTGTTTGTCGAGACCGTGAAGGCGAGATCGCCGCGCCGCAGGATAGCCGGAACATGGAAGTTGCAGAGATCCGGCACGTCTTCGACATTCACCAGGACGCCCGCAGCACGCGCACGATCAGCCAGCGCCGCCGATGCAGCCCGGTCCAGCCCTGCGACGAAGAGCAGGCTCAGGCCGTCCAGCGCGGCCCCCTCGTCCACCCGGACAGGTTGGTCCACGCCGCCCTCGGCAAGCAGCCTGCGGCGCCGTTCCAGGCCCTCTCCTTGACCGGCGAGGCCTACGCGGACGGTTGTGGGATCGAGGGCGATGGGAAGCACATTTACCTCCACCGGCGACCATGCGCCGGTTCTACACAGAGGTACGTTCTGACCCTCTTAAATGCAAGAATGAGGTGGAGAATAAATTATTCTACGAATATTGTTCGTTATTACTGGTAGCCACTCAGCAGCTCGGTGATGGAAACACCGATCTTGTCGCCATGGATGACGATTTCGCCCTTTGCCACAGGCTTCTCATTGGCAAGGACGAGCACGGCATCGTCCTGGCCGGCGTCCAGTTCGATGACGGCGCCGCGGCCCATGCGCAGGAGCTGATGCATCGGAATGACCGAGCGGCCGAGCACGACCGAAATTTCGACTTTGACGCCGCTAAGATTGGAGGACATGTAAGCCCCGTGAACGACCAGCCCGATCCTCGCGCGCTTATGGTTTCCGAGCGGTTAAAATCCGATGTCGAGTGGCGTGTCGCGCCCGGCCTTACCGCCTATCCCGAAGCGGTGGCGTTCATGGAGGAGCGCGCCGCCGCCATCGCGGAAGGCCAGGCCAGCGAACTCGTCTGGCTCGTGGAGCATCCACCCATCTACACCGCCGGCACGAGTGCGAAGGACAGCGATCTCATCGACGCGCGCTTTCCGGTGTTCAAAACCGGACGCGGCGGCCAGTTCACCTATCACGGGCCCGGACAGCGCGTCGGCTATGTCATGCTCGATCTAAAACGCCGGGGTGGCGATGTGCGCGGCTTTGTGCGCGATCTCGAAGAGTGGCTGATCCGCACGCTCGCCAGCTTCAACGTGAAAGGCGAACGGCGCGAAGGACGCGTCGGCATCTGGGTCGCGCGCGTCGGTGGACGCGAGGACAAGATCGCTGCCATCGGCGTGCGCGTGCGCCGCTGGGTGACATTTCATGGCGTCTCGCTCAACGTCGATCCCGATCTCACGCATTTCAGCGGCATCGTTCCTTGCGGCATCCGCGAGCACGGCGTGACGAGTCTCCACGATGTCGGTCTTCCCGTGACGATGGCCGATGTCGACGTGGCGATGAAGGCTGCGTTCTTCGAGGTCTTCGGCCAGACCGGCGCGCCTTAACTCACACCGAAGGCCGCCGGTGGAAGCCTTTGTCCGCCGGCGGCTCGGCGTTGTGGAGTTCCACGTTCTTCACCCGTGAGCCCGTGGGGCCGCGCATCGCAGCTGTGACAAAGGCTTCCACAGCTTTGGTCGTTCCCGATATGAGGATCTCGACGGTGCCGTCGGTGCGGTTCCGCACCCAGCCATCGAGCGCCAATCTGGCGGCTTCCTCGATCACAAAATGGCGGTAACCCACAGCCTGTACGAAGCCTTCGACACGGAGCCGCAGCGAGGTGAGATCGGCGTCTTCAGTCATGGCCTTGAGTTAACCTTCCACCGTCGGAAATTGAAGGACTGGCGCCAGATATTTGCTATCCACGCGGCCAGCACAAGGGAGCCATGCGTTTATCGCGCATTGCTCCAGTAGGAAACACGTCGCCACGTTATGGCGATCATCACCGTTGGGGAACATCAGCGTGACATTGCGTTTGACGGCCGCGACAGCGGCCGCCGCCATTATCCTTGCATCGTCTGCGGGGGCCCAGACCGCTCCCGCACAGCCCGCATCGGGCGTTCTGACCTATAGCCCGGCGTTCTTCGCGGCGCAGCGGCCCAACACCGCCTACGACATGATCAATCGCCTGCCGGCCTTCAGCTTCGTGAACACCGGTACGTCACGCGGCTTCGCGGGCAATTCCGGAAACGTGCTGATCGACGGCGAGCGGCCGACATCCAAGTCGGACGATCTTGAGACCATCCTTCTGCGCATTCCCGCATCCGACGTCGATCACATCGACGTTATCCGCGGCGGCGCGCCCGGCATCGACATGCAGGGGCTGACCGTGATCGCCAACGTCGTACGCAAGAGCGAGACCTCCACGCAGTGGGTCCTCGATCTCCAGGAGAACGTCTTTCTCGACGGACACACTGTCCCCAGCGCGAGCCTGAATTTCACTCAACATGACGGCAACAAGACCTTCGAGGCGTCGGCCACGCGTTACGCCGGCTACGACGATTCCGTCGGCAACGGCACCCACACCGTCGTGACTTACGATCCGAACGGCAACATCGCTTCCACATTCGTCCAACCGGCGCATACCTCGGGACAGGGAAGCGGCGGCGCCTTTACCGGTGCGGCCACGGTTCCGCTGCTTGACGGCACGTTCAAGGCCAACCTCGCGCTGCAGGACTCGCCGTTCTACTCGACGGCCACCTATTTCGATGGCCCCCACACACGCTACATCACCGACGATTCCGTGGACCGCAACGCCGAACTCGGCCTCAACTGGAAAGGCAATATCGGCTCATGGGAAGATGAAACGCTGGTGCTGCAGCGCTTGGGCTTTTCGAAGGACGTGAACACCTCTTTCCAAAATCTACCCCTACCCCCGCCAGACGACCGGGACGATGAGATTTTTCGTTCATCCAGCAGTACGGGAGAGTCGATCGCCCGCGAAACGCTGCGCCATGCCTGGGGCCCGGTGACCATACAGACCGGCGGCGAGGTCGCCTATAACTGGCTCGACGGAGTCACAAGCTTTCTCCTGAACGGCGATACCATTCCCCTCCCCGACGCCAAGGCACATGTGGACGAAAAACGCGGCGAGCTGTTCGGCGAAGCGACATGGAAGATCTCGCCGGAGTGGATGTTTCAGGCCGGATCGCGCTTCGAATACTCCATCATCAGCGAGCGGAGCGATACCGACCAGAGCCGCAGTTTTTTCTACCCCAAGCCCCGCGCCGTGCTGACCTGGTCGCCGACGAAGGACGATCAGGTGCGCGCGCGTTACGAGAAAGTCGTGGGCCAGCTTGATTTCGGCAACTTCATTGCAACCGGCAATCTGGGCGGCAGCGGCGTCACCAGCGGCAATTCCGATCTGCGCCCCGATCAGCGCTCGCAATACGAACTCTCATATGAGCATCATTTCTGGGAGAAGGGCGCGCTCACGCTGCAACTCATCCACGAAGAGATCACCGACGTCGTTGACCTCGTTCCGGTCGAGGGGCCGGATGGATCGAAGTTCGATGCACCGGGCAACATCGGCAACGGCCAGAACAACCAGTTCAACGTCGATTTCGTGTTGCCGCTCGACAGGCTGGGTCTGCCGAATGGCCGCCTGCATACGATCACGAACTTTCAGCTGAGTTCGGTTCCCGATCCGGTCACCGGTGTGAACCGCGTTATATCCGCCGAGCGGCCGCAGGACATCGAAGCATCGCTGTCACAAGACATCGAAAGCCTGAAATCGACCTGGAAGATCGGCTATTTCAATGGCTGGGATGAGCGCTCTTTCCGTCTGGAACAGACCCAGCATCGCCGTGTCATCCCGCCGTACATCTATGTGTATTGGGAGTACAAGCCGACGCCGTCGTGGAGCCTCCACTTCGAACTCGACGACCTCGGCCGGTTTGTCTACGAGAACGAGTACGTCAATTACGCCGGCGAGCGGAACACAGCACCGCTGGCCTATACCGACGACCGTGCGATCAAGTCCCAGCCGCGTCTGTACGTGGAGATACGCAAGACGTTTTGATGGAGGCGTTCGTGAGCCGAAAGTTCTTGCGCATTGGACTGTGGATCGGCGGTGGGGCGGCAGTCATCGTCGCGCTGGGCGCCGGCCTGCTCTACGCGATGCTGCTGCATTTTTATCCATCGCCCCCCAAAGCGGATTATCCGCACCCCGCGAGCCCCCTCGAAGCACAGCGGCAGGACCTCGACTACTTCGCCAGGCTGATCGCGCTGGATCGCGCGTTCACACCTGCGGCGCGTGCCGAAGCCAATCGCCGCATCGCAGCGCTCGAAAAGCTGCCGGCGCCCCTCGACCGTCCGCATTTTCGCATCGCGCTCATGCAGATCGATGCCCTTGCAGACAACGGACATTCCAAGGTCGGCTATGACGACGCGGCAAACCCGAAAGAACTTCCGGTCCGCGTCGCGATTTTCTCCGGCGGGCTCTACGTCATGCGTGCCACCGATGAGAACGCCGACTTGCTCGGTGGCCGCGTTGTCTCCGTCGATGGAAAGCCCATCGATATGGTGATGGCCAGGCTCGAGACGCTGCGCGGCGGCACACCACAATGGAAGAAGGCCTACGCGTCCATGTATCTCTGGATGCAGGACATGCTCTATGGCCTGGGCATCGCGCCAGACATGTCGCACTCCACGTGGACGGTTGTCGCGCCCTCCGGAGAGACAATTACGCGCACGCTCACTGCGTATTCGGCGCCGAAGGAAGAGCCCTATGTCTACATCAAACGCTGGTTTTCCAGCGAGCCGCTGAAGGGCATGACAAAGGGATGGCGGGCCTATCAGCCCGATCATCCGCTTCCCGTTACGCTTCGTGATTACGACAAAACGTTCCGTCGCCTCCGCCTGCCTGGCTCCTGCACCGCGCTGATTCAGTTCAAATCGAACGACGACGAAAACGGGGAGAGCATTTCGGAGTTCATCGCCGCAACCGAAGCCGACCTGTCCGCGAACAAGCCGTGCAACGTCATTCTGGACCTGCGCTTCGATGACGGCGGCAACTACATGAAAACCTACGCGTTCGCGAACCGGTTGCCGGACCTTGTAGCGCCGGGCGGCCGCATCTACCTGCTCACCGGTCCATCAACCTTCTCCGCCGGCATTACGACAACAGCCTTCGTCAAGCAGGCGGGCGGCGAGCGCGTGACGATTTTGGGTGAGCCGGTCGGCGACAGGCTGCAATTCTTATCCGAAGGCGGACGGGCCTGTCTGCCCAATATCGCACTGTGCATCGCCTACGAGACCGGCAAGCACGATTATAAGCATCCCTGTAGTGATCTGGATATCTGCTTCTGGCCGAACTATTGGTACGCCGTAAGGGTGAAATCGCTCGACCCGGATGAAACGCTCACACAGAGAGTCGAGGACTGGCGCGCCGGCCGCGATCCCGTATTCGACCGCGCGGTTGGGTTGGCAAAGTTAAACGCGAAAGATTAGGCGAACTCCATGATCACGTCGTCGAGGGCGAGGCTGTCGCCCTTTTTGGCGTTGATCTTCTTGACCGTCACATCGTGGTCTGCGACCAGGACGTTCTCCATCTTCATCGCTTCGACGACGGCCAGCGTCTCGCCGGCTTTGACGTCTTGATCCTGCGTGACGTTCACCGAAACGATTAGTCCCGGCATGGGGCAGAGCAAAAGCTTGGAGGTGTCTGCCGCGGCCTTTTTCGGCATCAGCGCTGCAAGTGCTGCCGCGCGCGCGCTTCTGACCACGGCGTTGGCTTGCATGCCGCCCTGCGAGAGGCGCCAGCCGCCCGGCGCAGACACGATCTGGATCGCGCGTGTCGCCCCGCCTTCGTTGAGCCGCATCAGCGGCGCGCCGGGCTGCCATTCGACGACGGCATCGAACGGCTTTCCGCAGATGACGGCGTGCAGGCTTCCGGCAGCGACATAGGCTTCCGACACCGCAATCGTCTCGCCATCGAGCAGCACCGTGAATTCCACAGGCGTCATGGCCGGACCATTGAGCGTGCTGGAGATGTCCGCTGCGCGCTCCATGCGCCTCAGCGTTGCAGCCACGGACGCCGCCACGAACATGCGCGTCGCCGCTTCGTCCAACGGACGGCCATGGAAGCCATCGGGATATTCTTCGGCGATGAAAGCCGTCGTGATCGCGCCCGAGCGGAACCGCGCATGGTGCATGATCGCGTTCAGGAACGCGATGTTGTGGCGGATGCCCTCGATGCGGAATTCGTCGAGCGCGGTCTCCATCGCGTCGATGGCTTCGAGCCGCGTTGGCGCATGGGTGCAGAGCTTGGCGATCATCGGATCGTAGAACATCGAGATCTCGCCGCCCTCATAGACGCCGGTGTCGTTGCGGACGGTGACCGTGCCTTGCGTTCCCTCCGGCGGCGGCTGGTAACGCACAAGCCTGCCCGTGGAGGGAAGGAAACCGCGATAGGGATCTTCCGCATAGACGCGCGTTTCGACGGCCCAGCCATCGAGCTTCACGTCCTTCTGCGCCAGCGGCAGTTTCTCGCCAGCGGCTGAGCGGATCATCAGCTCGACGAGATCGAGCCCCGTCGTCAGCTCCGTCACCGGATGTTCGACCTGGAGCCGCGTGTTCATTTCGAGGAAATAGAAATTGCGGTCCTTGTCGACGATGAACTCGACCGTGCCCGCGCTGTCATAGCCGACGGCCTTTGCCAGCATCACCGCCTGCTCGCCCATCGCCTTGCGCGTCTTTGCGTCGAGGAACGGCGACGGCGCTTCCTCGATCACTTTCTGATTGCGGCGCTGGATCGAGCATTCGCGTTCGTTGAGATAGAGGACGTTGCCGTGCTTGTCGCCCATCACCTGGATTTCGATGTGGCGCGGCTCGGTGACGAATTTCTCGATGAACAGCCGGTCGTCGCCGAAGCTCGCTTTCGCCTCGTGCTGCGACGACTGGATCGCCTGCACGAGTTCGCTCTCCTTATGGACGATGCGGAGGCCCTTGCCGCCGCCGCCGGCCGACGCCTTCACCATCACCGGATAGCCGATGTCCTTTGCGATCTTCTTCGCGTGATCGGCATCCTTGATCTCGCCGACGAAGCCAGGAACCGTGTTCACCTTGGCGGCGAGCGCGAGCTTCTTGGACTCGATCTTGTCGCCCATCGCCGCGATGGCCTTGTTGTTGGGGCCGATGAAGACCACGCCCGCTTTTGCGAGCGCCTCGGCGAATGCCTCGCGCTCCGACAGAAAGCCGTAGCCCGGATGCACGGCCTCAGCGCCCGTGTCGCGGCAGGCCTGCACGATGCGGTCGATGACGAGATAGGACTGTGCCGAAGGCGACGGGCCGATATGGACCGCTTCGTCGGCCATCTCGACATGGAGCGCGTCGCGGTCGGCATCGGAATAGACCGCAACGGTCTTGATGCCCATTCGCCGCGCCGTTTTGATGACCCGGCACGCGATTTCGCCACGATTGGCGATCAGAATCTTCTGGAACACGCTTTCCCCAAACGGAATATCAATAGCCCTTGAAAGCTTCTTAGGACCTTCCGAAACCCGCGTAAACCCAAGCCGGAGCAGCACCATTTCCTTCCCTGCCGTCCCCCGCCGGATCAGCCTTGCCCTGTTCCGCCTGCACATCGAAAACGGGGCCGCCGTCACGCTCGCGATGGCTGTGGTGGTGGTGGGCACGGGTATCCTGTTCGGGCGTTCCGTAGCGGCATTGGCGGCGACCGGAGCGCTTTATGCGAGCATCGTTGACCAGCCATCACCGCTTTCCATCAAGTGGCGGATATTCCTGCTCGACATCGCAGCCGCCTCGGCGGTCACGTTGCTTGCCTCTCTGGCGGGCAGTACGCCCTGGCTGTTAGGGCCGCTGATCGCGCTCGTGAGCCTCGGAACCGCGCTGCTTTCGGCCTATGGGCGGCGCGCGCTTGGGCTCGGCGTGGCGGCGGTGCTTGCGCTTCTGTTCGGTATGGCGACACACGCCGCGAGTCTCGACATCCAGCTCGTTCACACCGCAATCTTCGCCGGCGGCGGCGCAGCTTATGCCGTTGTGGCGCTGCTCTTGGCACTTCTGCTCGACGACCGCACGCGCCAGCTCTATCTCGGCGAGGCTATGCTCGGTTTTGCGCGCTACATCGCGGCCAAGGCCGAGCTTTACAACACGCGTGTCAAAACGCGCGACGCGTTGCGCGGGCTGGTCGAAGCGCATGCCGATCTCGTGGAGCGGCAGCAGGCTGCGCGCGACATGATCTTCGCCGGACGGCGTACGCCGGCGCGCACGCGCTGGATTGCCGCGCTCATCGCCCTGCTCGACGGCTTCGACACAATGCTATCCAGCGATGCGGATATCGAGATCCTGCGCAACTCGGATCATCGCCATCTGATGCGGCGGCTTCACGCGCTGACCTGCGATCTCGGAAACGATGTACGGCTCCTGGCGCTACAACTGATGACACCGGCGATCCGGACGTCGCTTCCCGACCGCACGGCGCAGCTTCAGGCGATCGGCGATGAGATCGCACGACTGACCAAGGCTGCCGCGGGCGAGCGCGAGCCGCTGGAGGTCGCCGCGTTCCGCTCGACGTGGCATAAGCTCGGACAGACGGCGAAACGCTTGAACCGTCTTGCCGATGTGCTGGCCGGCCGGAAAGACCCGCTCACCGTTCCGGACGATCTCGACCTTCAGCGCTTCATGCGCATCGAGAGTGCGAGCCTCGACGTTCTGAAGGCGCAAATGACGCTGTCGTCGCCGGTGATGCGCTATGCCCTGCGCCTCACCCTGGCGATGACCAGCGGTTATGTGTTGACCTTGATCTTTCCCGGCTACATCCACGGCGGCTGGGTGTTGCTGACCACCGCGCTCATCATGCGCGCGAATTACAGCATCACGCGGCGGCGGCGTGACGACCGCGTTCTCGGCAACCTCGCGGGCTGCGTGGTGACGGTCCTGCTGGTGCGCTTCCTGCCGCAGGATGCGCTCAGCGCGTCCGTCATCATCAGCATCGGCGTGGCGCATGCGTTCGGTACGGTCAACTACCGCATTACCGCGTTCGCCGCCTGCATCTCTGCGCTGCTGCAGCTGCATTTCCTGTCGCCGCTGTCACAGCCGCTCCTGTTCGAGCGCATCTTCGACACGCTGATCGGCGCGGGACTGGCGTGGGGTTTCAGCTACATCTTCCCGAGCTGGGAATGGCGCAATGTGCCGCGGCTGATCAAGGGTCTGGTCAATGCCGACCGCGACTATGCCATTCAGGCCTTGACCCGCGTGCCGTCGGACCAGGCGATCCGCCTGGCGCGCAAGCGCGCGCACGACATGGCCGCGAACCTGTCGATGACGGTCAGGCGCGTGGTGGACGAGCCCCATCTCGACCGCCGTGCGCTGGTGGCGCTGAACGAATTGCTGGCGGCGAATTATCTCCTTGCCTCCGACCTCGCCTCCATGCGCGTGCTGTTTAGGATGCGCGACAAGGAGCTGGAGCCTCTTTCCACCGAGGAGCTGCTTTCCCTGTGCCGGAGCAACGTCACCGCCACCTTCTCGCTCGGCGGCGATCCCGACGTCACGCGAGAGAGCCTGTCGCGCCGCGGCTTTGCGGAAGCGGCGGAAGGCACGCGCGCGGCGATGTCGCTCAAGCGAAGGCTCGTGCATATCGAGCGTACGTCCGAGCGCGTGGCGGGCCTTGCGGCGCGGGCGCTGCGCGAAGCGCAGTGATCAGTGCTCGTAGGCGCCGATGTCGATGGTGCCCATGACGCGCCGGTTGCCCGCGAAATCGCGCACGCCGACCACCTTGGCACCCAGGTTGATCCCCGCCTCCCGCGCCGGCGACACGTTCCCCGTGTCGAGGTTCGCGGGCGGGTTCACAAATTGCGGGTCCGAGAATGGCGGCGAATGGGCATCATTGCCGCTGCCGGTCAGATAGGCCGCGTAGCCCTTGTAGCGTTGCTTCTGCCAGTTCCAGACCGAATTGGCATCGCCCGCCGAGGAAAAATAGAGATTGTAGTCGAGCTGCGCCGGATCGGCTGAACTGGTCGTGAAGTCGTTGACCAGCAGTCCCTGCTGGCCGGCATAGAGGATGTTGTTCTCGAACACATTGTTGGTGGCGTTGAACTGGATCTGGAATTCGCCGCTGCCGGTGTTCTTGGTGTCGTTGGCATAGAGCGTGTTGCCCACGACCTTGCAGTGATCCGTACCGCCGCGCGACGCTCCATAGCCGCCGATGGAAATCCCCGCGCTGTTGCCGGAATAGACGAGGTTGTTGCGCGCGATCACATAGCTCGAGGTCCGGCCCTGGTGCTCGCTCGCGAGTTCGATGCCGAGATCGACATCGTGGATCAGATTTTGCTCGATAACGATGTTGGTGCCGCCATCAACATAGATTCCGTCAGCGGCATACTGATTGCCGTAGTCCGGATTGCCGAACGACGTGATGTTGTAGACCGTGTTGCCGCGGATCACGCCGTCGCGTGCCTGGTCATAGGCGGGGTCCTTCGCAACCTTCTCGAACCCGATGGCGCCGATGGCGATATTGTCGTTGTCGTGGACGAGATTGTTCACGACCGCCCAATTGGTCACATTGCCGTCGAGGGACAATGTCTCGCTGCAGCCGGTGTGGAGGTGCGAAACCTCGTTGCCGCTGACCGCAAGCCCGTCGATCGCCGTGGGCACCTGCGTTCCATAGACCGTGATGCCGAACGCGTTCGAGCCGCACTTCCTCGGATTGGTCGCCGCCGTTGTCGTGATGTCATGGACGAAGTTGTTGACGAGTTGGTCATTGCTGCCCGCCCCGACGACGAAGATACCGATGGGCACGTCACGGGTGCTGTTGGTCGTGTAGTTGCGAACCTCGAAACCCTCCACGATCACATAGCTCACATCCTGAAGCGTAAAGAGTCCCCATTGATGCTCGGGGATGTCGAGGCCGGTACCGTCCACAATCGCCCGCTCACCCGGCGCGTTCTGGAAGGTGATGTAGCCGGAATCCGCGTTGCCCGATTTCGAGAACGTGACGTGCTCATTGTAGACGCCGCCATGCACCAAAATGGTGTCACCGGCGGCAGCCGTATCGGCCGCATGCTGGACGGTTTTCCACGGCGCATCGCTGGAGCCGGAATTGCCGTCACTGCCGTTCGTGGCAACGTAATAGGTATGACCGCTGCTAGTATGCTCGAGGATCGTCACGGTCGCGGTCGCCGATACGCTCGGATCGGCCTTGGAAACCGCGGTGATCGTGGCGATGGCGGGCTTCGGGACGGTCGAAAGCGACCTGAACAGCCCTGCTTTGGTGATGGTACCCGTCGTCGCCGAGCCCTGGGTTTGATTGTCCACCTGCCAGACCACGGCCGTATTGCCGCTGCCCGAGACCGTCGCACTGAACTGGAGCGTCTGGCCGGCGACGAGCTGCGCATAATTCGGTGAGATCGAGATAGTGACCGCCGCCCGCGCTGTCCCCACGACGCAAAACATCAGCAGAACCGCGCGGACGATCGTTTTCATTTTGAACCTACCTTCATCTTGTCATAGGCCGCCTTGAACTCGCTGTCCGGCTTCCAGCCCGGCCAGGCGCCCGAATTGGCGAGCGTGTCTCCGACCATGTAGAGCGCGCGGACGTCTTCCACCGGGCCACGCATGTCCCAGTCCGCATGCCATTCGTCCGTAGGCTGATGATAGCGGTGGGCGAGATAGTCGTCGCGCAGCGCCTTGCCCGCAGCTTTGCCACCATCCACCAGGTCGGTGCCGCCGCCCGGGCTGATGGCCGGGATACCAAAGCGCGCGAAGCTGAAATGGTCGGAGCGGAAGAATCCGCCCTTTTCCGGCTCCGGATCGGGCGAAATGGTGCGGCCCTGCGTTTTCAGCGCGCCGGCCAGATAATCCTCCAGATCCGACTGGCCATTGCCGGGGAGCGACATGTCATGCGCCGGGCCTTTGGGACCATCGGCATCGGTATTTAAGAGGCCAACGATATGGTCGCGTGGCCAGACAGGGTGCTCGGCGAAATATTCCGAACCCAAGAGACCTTGTTCTTCCATCGTCCAGAACAGGAAGCCGACCGAACGCTGCGGCCGCTTTTCGTGTGCGAATTTCTCCGCAAGTTCGAGCACCATCGACGTGCCCATGCCGTTGTCGACGGCGCCGTTGAAGATCTTGTCGGGACCGGGCGCGCTCTCCTTGCGTCCGAAATGATCCCAGTGCGCGGAATAGAGGAACACGTCGTCCGGACGCTTCGTGCCCGGAATGATGCCCACGACGTTGCGCGTCTTCAGGTGTTCGATCGCGGAATGCGCATCGACGCTGAGCGCCTCGCCCGTCATCGGCACGGGTTTGAAGCCGGGCTTATTGGCGGCGGCTTTTTCCTGCTCGTAATCGAGACCCGCGCGCTTGAACAGATCCTTCGCGGTGTCGAGCGACATCCATCCCTCGACCGGCACCATCGACTTGTCCTGATCGGCGGCATCGAGCCAGAACTTCTTGCCGGAGTTGGAATTGCGCACGACCTGATAGCCATAGGCCGCCGGAATCGTCTCGTGCACGATGATCGCCGCTGCCGCACCCTGACGCGCCGCCTCTTCGTATTTGTAGGTCCAGCGGCCGTAATAGGTCATCGCCTTGCCCTTGAAGAATTTCGGGTCGGGGTTTGCGTCCTCATTTCCCGGATCGTTGATGAGGATGACGACGGTCTTTCCCTTGACATCCACGCCGGCATAGTCGTTCCAATTGTACTCGGGCGCGATCACGCCATAACCCACGAAGACTAGAGGAGCCTTGCCGACCTTCACCTCGCCCGAGGCGAATTGCGGCGTCCAATAGGTTACCTCGTCGGGGAATTTCGGGCTCACGGCGCCCTGGGCCGTGTCGACGGTGAATGTCGACGCTGTGCCGTCGAGCGTGATCCCGACCGCCGGCACGTTCTGGAACCAGGAGCCGCGATTGCCCGGCTTCACGCCCACGCGCTTCAGTTCGTCCGCGATCCATTGCGCCGCCGCTTCGCCATTCACACTGCCGGGACCACGCCCTTCGAAAGCGTCGTCGGCGACCGCCTTATCGCGCGCGGAGATGTCGGCACCGGAAATATCGGGGTTGGTCGGTGGATGGCCGGGATAAGCGGCAAGCGCCGCCGTCGCCACGAGGGTGAAGGCAATCGTCATCGCAGGTTTGCGCGAACAGTGCATGTGTGCAGGTTCCATTGGATCGAGGCTGCGCGCATCCTAGGCGGCACAGGCGAGTGCGCAACCCGGCCTCTGTCGCGAAGTATGTCTAGACCGCGATGCCCCAGGATGGTCGCACGGCGTTTTCCAATCCCGCCATTGTCGTAAACACGCTCCGCATCGGGCTCCTGAGATAACTCGCGCGCTGGCAGAGCCGCAGAATCCAGTCCTTCGTGGCCGGTGCGCGCGAAAGATGGTCGGCACCTTCGGCCGTCAGCACGAAGACCAGAAGCTGCGGCAGCAGGAAGCTGTCGGCGATTGTCAGGGCCTCGCCGGCAAGATGGCGCGAACGCGTAAGCGCTGCATCGATCAGACGCATTTGGAGTGCAAGCGGCTCTTGCGCGCTCTGGATGAAGTCGTCGTCTGGCGCCGCGCCGAAGGCCGGCTTCACCAGCCGCTCCTTCATGAACCGGTTCATGATCGGGAAGACATAGGCATTGACGATGCTGATCCAGCGCAGCACCTCGGCCTGCCCCAGCGCGTCCGCGGGCTGGAGAGGCAGCCCCTCGAACGTCCGGTCAATATAATGCGCAATGGCCAGGGTCTCGTAGAGGTAGACCTCTCCGTGCTGCATGACAGGCATCTTACCGAAAGGATGCAGCGACAGATGCTCCCGCGAGCGGTAAACGAGCGGCACAAGCTCGTAGGCGACGCCCTTCTCATCGGCGACATGCATGGCCGTCCAGAGATAGGCGCTCTCCGCCATGCTGTGAAAGACGATCTCGGCCATGGTGTCCTCCCTCGATTGCATTGTGTGCAGTGCATTGGACGGGCGCCATCCGTAAGGCTACGGATATCGCTGTGCCATGTTGCAAACCGTGACGAAGGACAGGTCGATGATCGAATTCTTCAATTCGCCCGAAGGCCGGGCAGCAAAATTACCCTTCAGCCAGTCGGTGCGCGTAGGCGACGTGGTCTATCTCTCCGGCTGCCTCGGCAACGTCCCCGGGAAGATGGCACTCGTGCCCGGCGGCATGGAGGCCGAGACGAAACAGATGTTCGAAAACATCCGCGCTGCACTCGCACCCCACGGTCTCGGCTTCGACTCGATCTTCAAATGCCTAGTCATGCTCGCCGACATGAGCGAATGGGGGGCGTTCAACAAGGTCTACGTCCCCTACTTCCACCCCGACCGCATGCCCACCCGCTCCGCCTTCGGCACCAGTGGCCTTGCCCTCGGCGCACGGGTGGAGATGGAATGCTGGGCTTGGGCGGGTGAGAGATAAATCATGTTTCACCTCCCCCTTGCGGGGAGGTCGAAGCGCGAAGCGCTTCGGGTGGGGGTACCTGTGCGATCCGCGCTATGACATCGACTACCCGCGCACGCTCCTTCATCACTTCCCAATTCCAAAACCGCATGACGCGATAGCCGCGACAGTTCAGATATGCTGTCCGGTGTTCGTCATAGACAACCGCTCCGTCCTCGCCATGCTGTGAGCCATCGAGCTCAACGATGAGTTTATGCGTGTGGCAGACGAAATCGACGATGTAGCGGCCGAACGCCGCCTGTCGACGGAAGTGCATTCCGGCGCGCTTGAAGCTGCGCAATTCCGCCCAGAGAATGCGCTCAGCATCGGTCGCGTTCTGACGCAGTTCTCGTGCGCGCTCATCAGCCATGTTCCACCCCTACCGAACAATACCAGATCGCAAATCGCTTTTACCTCCCCCTTGCGGAGAGGTCGACGCGCGCAGCGAAGCGAGCACGTCGGTTGGGGGAATACTGCAGCACCTCACCCCCACCCGAAATTTGCTTCGCAAATTTCGACCTCCCCGCAAGGGGGAGGTGAAATTAGAGGGGTATATTGTCATGCTTCTTCCAGATTTGCGCGACCTGCTTGTTGCGGAGCATCCTTAGGCTCCGCGCGATGCGCCAGCGGGTGGAGTGGGGGCGGATCACATCGTCGATATAGCCGCGTGAGGCGGCTATGAAGGGGTTCAGGAAGCGATCTTCGTACTCCTTGGTGCGCTCGGCGATGGCTTCCGGATTGCCGCGTTCGTTGCGGAAGATGATTTCTACGGCGCCCTTCGCCCCCATCACCGCGATCTGCGCCGATGGCCAGGCATAGTTTACGTCTGCGCGCATGTGCTTGGACGCCATCACGTCGTAGGCGCCGCCATAGGCCTTGCGCGTGATGACGGTGACCTTCGGCGTCGTCGCCTCGGTATAGGCGAAGAGCAGCTTGGCGCCATGCTTGATGATGCCGTCATGCTCCTGCGCTACGCCGGGCAAGAATCCGGGCACGTCGACGAACGTCACGATCGGGATATTGAAGCAGTCGCAGAAGCGCACGAAACGCGCGGCCTTGCGCGAGGAATCGTTGTCGAGCACGCCTGCCAGCACCATGGGCTGGTTGGCGACGAAGCCCACGGTCGAGCCCTCGATGCGGCCAAACCCGGTGATGATGTTCCGCGCGAACGCTTCGCCGATCTCGAAGAAATCGCCCTCGTCGGCGACCTTCAGAATCAGCTCCTTCATGTCGTAAGGCTTGTTGGCGTTCTCCGGCACCAGCGTGTCGAGCGACATCTCGTGGCGGTGCGGATCGTCGCTTGTCGGCCAGGTCGGGACCTTGTCGCGATTGCTGAGGGGAAGGAAATCCATCAGCCGCCGCAGTTCCTCGATGCAGATCACATCGTTGTCGTAAGCGCCGTCGGCGACGGCGGATTTCGTGGTGTGCACCTTCGCGCCGCCGAGCTGCTCGGCCGTCACATCCTCCTGCGTCACGGTCTTCACGACCTCAGGCCCGGTGATGAACATGTAGGAAGTGTCGCGTACCATGAAGATAAAGTCGGTCATCGCCGGCGAATAGACGTCGCCGCCCGCGCAAGGGCCCATGATTGCGCTGATCTGCGGCACCACGCCCGACGCCAGCACATTATGCTTGAACACTTCGCCATAGCCGGCAAGCGAAGAGACGCCTTCCTGGATGCGCGCGCCGCCGGCATCGAGCAGGCCGATCACCGGTGCGCCGTTCTGCATCGCCATCTGCTGGATCTTCACGATCTTCTGGGCATGGGTTTCGGACAGCGACCCGCCGAAGACCGTGAAGTCCTTGGCGTAGACATAGACCATACGCCCGTTGATCGTGCCCCAGCCCGTCACCACGCCGTCGCCGGGAATGATGTTCTTGTCGGCGTCGAAATCCTTGTTGCGGTGCTCGATGAACATGTCGAACTCCTCGAAGGAATCCGGATCGAGGAGCAGTTCGAGGCGCTCGCGCGCGGTCAGCTTCCCGCGGGCGTGCTGGGCCTGAATGCGCGCCTCGCCGCCGCCCAGTCGTGCGCGTTCGCGGCGTTTTTCGAGTTCGGTCAGGACGTGCTTCATGGCTCGCTCGGGGGAAGGTGATTTGGAGGTGGGCAGACTGTGGGCGCCGGCCCGAAGGGTCAAGTGCGCGAAAGGTCCATGAAACGGGCCGCCGTGACAAGCTCCCGTTCCAGCCTTTTGGCGCGCATTTCGGCTTCGGAATCGAGCCCCCATTTCTCGGCCTGGAAACGCTCGTCGACCTGCGAAAGCGCGAAAGCTTCCTCCTCGGAGAGGCGCCCGTCGGCCACCGCCAGCGCCAGAACAAGGGAGCCACAGATCGACGCGATCACATGCAGCGCCGAAAGCGCAAACGGATCGAACCCCTCCACCGCCTTGCGCAGCGCCGCCAGGCTGCTCTCGGGCTGTGCGATGGAGGTGACGCCGTGGGCGGTCATCAGCGGTGCACCATAGCGCTCGGCCGCCCAATCGAGCAGCGGGTCCCATGCCTCCCTCTGGCGGCGCGCGAGTTCGGCGGGCTTGTCGGTGCGGTAGCAGAGATGATCGTGCTTCGCGAAGGCACCGATCTCCGCGATCACCTCGTCGCGTCGCGGCACCACACCGTCGATGGCCGTATTGGCCAGCTTGGTCAGCGGCATCGATTGCGGATCGATGTCCTCACCCTGCACCCGCCACTCTTCAGCGATTGCTTCCGCGAGCGAGCGCGTCGGCAGATCGAGCGACGCCCCACGCGGAGTCTTCAGGGTGCGATTATCGAGAAGGATCGCATTTCCGTCGCCGAGCTCGACCGCTTTGTAGAAGCGCTTCATTTCTTCTTTGTCTTGGACTTGCCCAACAGCCGCGCCGCTTCGTTCGCTTTCACCGGATCGCTCTGAAGACGCTTTGGCACCTGTGCGCGCAGCGCATCGGGCATGCCGTCGTGAGGGCCGAGCTTGTGCCTCGGATGATCGGCCCAATAGCCTTCGCCGATCTCTTTGTTATATTTCTTATGGAAGGAATAGAAGTACTGATTGACCAGCCGCGAACGTTCGCCGCCGACGATCACGACCACGTCGTCGTCGCTGTTGTTGATGATGACATGGGCGATGCCGGTTCCGCCTGCCCAGCCGATGAAATCGCCTGCTTCCATTGGCGTGATGTGCCCGTCGTTCCAGGCATCGACCTTCCCGGACACGATGAAGATGAACTCGTCTTCGTCGCGTTCCGCATGCGGCCAGCTCGTGCGGCGGCCGGGCTTCAGCACCTGCACCCGCATTCCGATGCGCGAGAAGCGTGCGCGGTTGTCGTAGCGCGCGTTGAGCACCAAATCCTCGTCGCTCTTGGGATAACGCCCCGCCTTCCTGGTCAGGAGATCGCGCCAGTGCGCTACGAAGTCCGGCTTGACGCGCTTGCGGCCCGCCTTGTCGCCCGGCGCGCCCTTGTTCGGACCGAGCTTGTGCTTCGGCGCATTGGCCCAGAACATGTTCATCTTGCGGAGATTGTCTTCGCCCGCGGGATCGAGCGGGTGTGTCGCCCGGCTGTTGCGCCGGAAGGCTTCCGTCATCACGAACAGCCGGACATCCCTGTCGGTATTGTTGATCAGCGTGTGTGCGAGGCCGGTGCGGGCATTGAAGGTGACGCCGTCGCCTTCCTCGAGACGATGAAGGTGGCCATCGGCCCACAGGTCGGGCGCGCCCTCAAGCACGAATGAGAAAATCTCCAGATCGTCCATCGCCATCGGCGGATAGCCGCGTTTTCCCGGCGGGATGCGCAGATGGGCGACGCGGAAATGATTGATGCCCGTCGCCGCCGAAAGCTCCGATGCGAAACCGAAATCTTCCGGCGAGGATGGCGGCGCGGCCGGCGCCTCGATCTCGCGCCAGCCGGTGATGAAGTTCGGACGCTTGCTGGTCATCGCTTCCTGCTCTTGATGAAACGGTCGCGGGTGTCGTCGGCATTGAAGCCGAGAAGTTCCCACGACTTCAGCATATGCTCCGGCAACGGTGCGGTCACCTGCAACCGCCCGCCATCGGGCCGTGCAATATCGATGGAACGGGCATGCAGATGGAGCTTGTCTGCGATCGCGCCCTTCCCGCGCGCGGCTTGTGCGCCGTATTTGAAATCACCGACGATCGGCGTTCCAAGACTGGCCAGATGCACGCGGATCTGGTGGGTGCGTCCGGTGACCGGCTTGGCCGCCACCCAGGCGAATTCCTCCCCCGCCTGATCGACGACGGCATAATCGGTGATCGCAAACTTGGCATCGTCATGATCGGCGATGGCCATGCGCTCGGCGCCGCGTGCGCCTTCCTTGGCGAGCGCTGCCTTGATCGTGCCGCGCTTCTGTTTCGGAACGCCGCGCGTCAGCGCCCAGTAGACTTTCGACGCATCGCGATGCGCCAGCGACTGCGCGAGCGAGGCCGCAGCCGGAACCGTTCGCGCGATCACCAGAACGCCGGACGTGTCGCGGTCAAGGCGATGCACAAGCCTCGGCCTCTGGTTCTTTTCGAAGGCGAGTTGGTCGAGCATCCCGTCGATGTGGCGTGTGAGACCGCTGCCGCCCTGTGTTGCGAGACCCGGCGGCTTGTTCAGCACGATCACCGACTTGTCCATATAGAGGATCATGTCCTGCAGCGACGTGCCGCCGGTGTCGCGCATCGGCGCCGGACGCGGCTTCTCTTCCACCGGTTCGTTCACGACCTGCGGGGGGACGCGCACCTCCTGGCCCACCACGACGCGGTCGGCAGCCTTCGCGCGCTTGCCGTCCAGACGCACCTGCCCGGTGCGCAGGAGCTTCTCGAGACGGCCATGCGTCAGCGCCGGATAGCGGCGCTTGAACCAGCGGTCGAGGCGAATGCCGTCTTCGTCGTGGGAAACTTGAACTGTGGCTGCGCTCATGGGTCCCAAGTTGACGGCGTTGGCTGGCTCCCCTAGCGTCGAAACAGGGGATGGGGTTCCCCCTTTAACCGCCGGATGGCCTGAAAAGCCAGATGGCTGATGACTCCTACCGCAGCAACCGCGGCAGGAGTCTGTCTTCCCGACACCCGCCGCAAGGCGGGTTTTTCATGCCCGCCTCTGACCTTGAGGAGCGCCGCATGTCTTTCACCACCTGTCTCTATGTGATCGTCGGCGGAGCCTTGGGTTCGCTGGCGCGCTATGCGGTCTCGGTCTGGGCGCTGCCGGTGAGCCGCGACCTGCCCTGGGGCACGATCGGTATCAACATCCTGGGCTCCTTCATCATCGGCTTCTTCGGCACCCTGACGCTCGCGCAGGGCCGCTATCCCGTGGCCGAGAACATCCGCTTGTTTGTCATGGTTGGCTTTTGCGGCGGCTTCACCACCTTCTCCTCGTTCAGCCTGCAAACTCTGGACCTGATCCGCAGCGGCGCGATGCTGCGCGCGGGCGCGAATATCGTGCTGTCGGTTGCACTTTGCGTCGCGGCGGTCGCGCTTGGACATGTCATCGCTGCGCAATTCAACAGCCACGCCGTGCCGGTTGCCCAACTGCCGATCGAGGAAGAAGCCGAAGTTGCGGACGTCTAGATCGTCGCTGGCGTGTGCGAGTCAGGTTTGCGATAAAAGCGGTTCATGGACCTCTCGAATTTTGTCGAACAGGCACGGATCGCGGGACGGCTGTTGCGTGCGCCGCCGGTCAGGATCGCGATGTATGGCAGCCAGGAGGCATTGTCCGCGTACCAGGCATTCACCAAGCCGCACCGCCGCCTGCCTTTTCTGAAGAACAAGACGTTCGGCGTCGCGCTACTGTCGGTGGCGCAAAGCGCGGAGGATCCGTTCGCGGCGCCCATCTTTCGCGCCATGCGGCGCAGGCGGCGGCACGCACTCTCCCGCGGCTATACCTTCGCGCCGTTCGAGGCGAAAGACTTCATTGCGCCGATCCTGGCGATCAACCGCTCGTCCCGGCTCCGCCAGGGCAAGCCGCTCGCCGCTTCGTACACCGATGCCGATGCGGTTGCGCGATACTGCGAGCGGCGCCGCCCTTTCTTCGGTATCTTCGATGGGGACAAAGTGCTTCGCGCCTATTGCCACGCGCCGACGCTCGGCGACGTTGTCCTGTTCGCGCGCTTCTTCGGCGAATACGAACGGCTGGACGATGGGATCATGTATCTTCTGTTCGCGGAGATCGCAGAGCACGTGGCAGGCGCGCGCGTTCGCGACGGCCATCCCGCATGGATCATGTACGACACCTTTGTCGGCGGAACCGCCGGGATGCGGACCTTCAAGGAGCGCTGCGGTTTTCGTCCCTATCGCGTAAATTGGGTGTGGCGCGACGGCGTGACGCCATGAGTGCGTTTCGCAACCTCAAATGGCATCTCTACCAGAACTTCATCATGCCCGACCGGCTCGAGACGTTTCGCAACCTGCTGCGCACTATCGCCGGCAAAGGCTATCGCTTTACGACCGTTGAGGCGTTCGCATCCGCCATCAAAGCAGGAAACATCCCCGACGGCCCGCTCTGCATCCTGCGTATGGACATCGATAGCGATCCTGCGGGCGCCGGACGCATGTTCGACATCGCAAGCGCCGAGGGTGCCCGCGCAACCTATTACTTTCGCCTCGCGACCCTCGACGCACATCTCGCCAACCGCATACGATCCCAGGGCAGCGAGGTGGGATACCACTTCGAAGAACTCGCGACGTGCGCCAAACACATGGGCTTGGCCACGCCAGAAGATATCATGGCAAACCTGGAACCCATGCGCGACGCATTCCGCCGCAACGTGGTCTTGTTCGGTGACGCGATGGGGCAACACCCGCAGACCGTCGCTGCACATGGCGACTTTCTCAACCGGCGTATCGGCGTGAAGAGTCAGCGTATGGTGGATCGCGCCTTGCTGGACGAATGCGGCATCGCCGCTGAAGCTCACGAGCCGTGGCTGCTGCGTGCGATAGATGCCCGCGTCAGCGACCGTCCCGCGCCGCTATGGTGGTATCCGCAATCTCCGGAAAAAGCGCTCTCCGCCTCGCCGCGGGTGATCCACATTCTCGTCCATCCGCGCCAATGGGCGCGCGCGCCGTTACTGAATGCGCGCCTCGACCTGGAACGCGGCATGGAAGAAGTTACCTATCGCTGGCGCAGAGCGCGGCGCAGGCGATGAACAACGATCTATGCATTTACCGGATGGAGCCACGACGGGACGAAACTCCACCGCCGGACGGCGTGACGTTCGTCCCGTTGATGCGTCCATGGCATGGCGTACAGCATTTTCGCGCACTGCGGACGGAATTCGGCCTTGCAAGAGCATTTCGCACGCTGCTGAAACTTCTCAGCGGCAGCCGCTTTCTGTTTGTGTTCCTGCAAGGCGCCCGGATCGTGTGCTATGTCTGGTCGACGGAGCATTCGCCCCGCTATCCGATCGGGCCGCACGCTTGCGTGCTGGGTCCGTTGAACACGCAGCGCGCGATGCGCGGCCGCGGCCTCGCCTCTTCCCTCTTGCGATTGGCATCGGAGCACCTCGCTGCGCGCGGGTATCGCGAGATCTATATCGACACGGCTTCGTACAACGTTACGAGCCAACGGACCATCTTGCGCGCGGGCTTCGTCCCTTACGCGGTTGTGCGTGAGGGCGAGCTTCAACTGTTGCCGTCGAGCGAAGCGGGACCTCACGCACCCTGATTTCGCTTCGCACGCAATTTCGCCCAGTATTCTAAGCGTTTGGCGATCTCGCGCTCGAAGCCGGTGTCGCGCGGCACGTAGAAGTTCTCACGTTCCATCCCGTCCGGAAAATAATTCTGGCCGGAGAACCCTTCCTCCGTGGCGTGGTCGTATTCGTAGCCTTTCCCATAGCCGAGATTCTTCATCAGCTTGGTCGGCGCATTCAGGATATGCGCGGGCGGCATCAGCGAGCCATGTTCCTGCGCGGCACGCTTCGCGGCTCCGAGCGCGGTATAGACCGCGTTCGATTTCGGCGCGCTTGCGAGGTAGAGCACCGTCTGTGCCAGCGCGATCTCGCCCTCGGGCGAGCCCAGAAAATCATACATATCCTTGGCGGCCAGCGCCTGCACCAGCGCCTGCGGATCGGCGAGACCGATATCTTCCGCCGCCGCACGCACGAGACGGCGCGCGATGTAAAGCGGCTGCTCGCCGCCCGCCAGCATTCGCGCCAGCCAGTAGAGCGCCGCGTCGGGATCGCTGCCGCGGATCGACTTATGCAGCGCGGAAATGATGTTGTAGTGCTCCTCGCGGCTCTTGTCGTAGAGCGGTGCGCGCTTCTGCACGGTCGCGACTAGCCCTGCTGTGTCCAGAGGCTTCACCGTTTTCACCGCAGCGAGTTCTTCGACGAGATTGAGCAGATAGCGCCCGTCGCCATCCGCCATGGCCCGCAACGATGCACGTGCATCGCCGGTCAGCGGAAGCTTCTCGCCGTAGTGTGTTTCTGCACGCTCGAGCAGCGTTTCGAGGGCAGCGTCATCGAGACGGCGCAACACCAGCACCTGCGCCCGCGACAGCAGCGCACCGTTGAGCTCGAAGGACGGGTTCTCCGTCGTGGCGCCGACAAGGACGATGGTGCCGTCCTCCATCACTGGCAGAAACGAATCCTGCTGGCTGCGGTTGAAGCGGTGAATCTCGTCGATAAAGAGCAGCGTGCCCTGCCCGGTCTTGCGGCGCGCGCGGGCGGCTTCGAACGTCTTCTTGAGATCGGCAACGCCGGAGAACACCGCCGACAATTGCTCGAAATGGAGCTTGAATGCGGTCGAAAGCAGCCGGGCGATCGTCGTCTTGCCCGTACCCGGCGGCCCCCAGAGGATGATGGAATGCGGCCGGTTCGCGGCGATCATGCGTCCGATGGGACCGTCCGGCCCGATCAGATGATCCTGGCCAACGACATCGGTGAGCGATTTCGGCCGCAGCCTGTCGGCCAAAGGCCGCGGCGCGCCTTCCTCAAGCCCTCCCGCTTCAAATAGATCGGACACTATGCCACCCAAGTCGGCCGTGTTCGGATTAAAATCCAACGACCATGCTTCTTTTGCCAAATTGCGAAGTTTCCGCCGCCGCAGAGGTTCGCGCATACCATGCCGACTGCAACTCGCGCGGCTGTATCGTTTTCAGAAAGCGTTATACGAGAAAACCTGTATTTTTCCTTCACGAAATCATTGCGTCCCGGTACCCCCAAGGCGGCAATCTTTAGCGGGTAACGCTTGAACTCCTCGCTGCAATCGAACCTCATCGGCATAACAAGCACCGATTTAAGGGTTTGAAGAACGCTCTGATACTCCCCATAGTCGGCGGGTGGAGGCGTGCCATACAAAAGCGGGCTGAAGGATATCCGCGACGCCAGATTTGGATTTTTCGCGGTTATCTGCAGCGACATTTCCTGGGCTATAGCAGCTGCCGCATCACACTCGGCGATCTTACGGGAAGGGTCCGTATAAGCCTGCGCTTCGCCAGAATTTGCCCAGTAGTACAAGACAATAGGTGCGCCGACTATCAAAAGAACGAGCACCGTCGGCATCCAAAGGGAAAATGGGCGTAGCTCAGGCGTGCCTTTCCGCATGCCTCATATTGCCATAGGCCGCCGCATCCGGCGATGGCAGCTAACCATCCACGCTCAGGGTCATCCGCTGGCCGTTGCGGTCGATGATCATGTCCCAATGGCCGTTCGCCTGGGTGAGCGCGCGATTGAGGTCGCCGACATTGCGGATCGCGGCGCCATTCACGCTGCGGATGATGTCGCCGGGCTGAAAGCCCTGGTTGGCCGCGATGGACCGGCCCGGCGAGACGATGGCGACGCCCGTCGCTGTCGGCTCAAGCTGGAGATCGAGCGCCGCTGCCGGCGAAAGATTTTCGACCCGTGCGCCCGTCAGCGGATTGCGTCCACCGACGGTCGTGATCTGGCGCGGGATATCGGGGGGAAGCGTCAGCTTCACGGCGACATCGCGCGCATGTCCGTCGGTTGAGACCTTCAGGCTCGGCGCGTCCCCGGCATTGTGGGTTGCGATGCGGTAATTGAGGGCCTGCATGTCATCGACAGTGAAACCATCGATCGCGAGCACGACGTCGCCGACCTTGAGACCCGCTTTTGCCGCCGGCCCGCCGGGATAGACGCTCTTGAGCAGCACGCCACCGGGCTTCGGAAGACCCAAGCTGTGCGCAATGTCGCTGTTGACCGTCTGTCCGTCTGCGCCGAACCAGGCGAGCTTCACACCGCCACTTCCCGAACCTTCGAGGATACGGCGCGCCATATTCGACGGGATCGCGAAACCGATACCCACAGAACCGCCCGAGTTCGAAACGATCGAGCTGTTGATGCCGGCGAGCTTGCCGTCCGAGGTCACCAGCGCGCCGCCGGAATTGCCCGGATTGATCGCCGCGTCCGTCTGGATGAAGAACTGATAGTCCGACGCGCTCACCTGCGTGCGTGCGAGGGCGGAGACGATGCCCATGGTGACGGTCTGGCCGACGCCGAACGGATCGCCGACAGCGAGCACGAGATCGCCGACCTGCACGCGATCGCTGTCCGCGAATTGCAGCGTCGGCAGAGTCTCGCCCTTCGTGTCGATCTTGAGCACCGCGAGATCGGTGCGCGGATCGGCGAGCACGACCTTGGCCTTGAATTCGCGCTTGTCGGAGAGCGCCACCACGACGTCCTGCGCATCCTGGACGACGTGATTGTTGGTCAGGATCGTGCCGTCGGCGCGCACGATCACGCCGGACCCCAGCGAACGCTGCACGCGCTCGCGGCTGAGACCGCCGCCGCCGAAGAACTGCCGGAAGAACGGATCGTTGAAGAACGGATTGGCGGGCGCCTGCACGACGCTGCGCGTGTAGACGTTCACCACGGCCGGCGCCACGCGCTTCACGATCGGCGCAAAGGTGAGCTGCACCTGCGAAAGCGATTGGGGCACCGCCTCACGCGGCGGCGGTGCGGCATGCGAGGCCGGAGCGAGCGGCCATTCATAGGCGCCTAGCCCTAAAGCCATCACGCCGGCAGCGGCAAGCAACGCATTACGCTTCATTCATCCAACTCCCGAATGCAAAAGGGCGACCCTCAACGAGCCGCCCTTATATGTCATTCAACTTACGCGGAGATTACGCCCCGGTTGTTTCCTCGTCACCTACGGTGACAGGACCAGAGTCCAACCCCTTCGCTTCCGGATCGCGATCGACGAACTCGATGAAGGCCATCGGCGCATTGTCGCCATGACGGAACCCGGCCTTGAGCACGCGGGTATAGCCGCCCGGACGGCCCTTGTAGCGCGGACCGAGCACGTCGAAGAGCTTCTTGACCTGATCCTCGTCGCGGATCGCGCTGAGCGCCTGGCGGCGCGCGTGCAGATCGTTACGGCGCGACAGGGTCACGAGCTTCTCGACCACGGGACGCAGCTCCTTGGCTTTGGGCAGCGTGGTCTTGATCTGCTCGTGCTTGATCAGCGCCGCCGCCATATTGGCAAACATCGCGGTACGATGTGACGAGGTAATGTTGAGCTTACGGCCTTGGTTACGATGACGCATGCGGGTCCCCTAGTACTGATCCTCGTAACGCTTCGCGAGGTCTTCGATGTTCTCCGGCGGCCAGCCCGGCACTTCCATGCCGAGATGCAGTCCCATTTCCGCGAGCACCGCCTTGATCTCGTTCAGCGATTTGCGGCCGAAGTTCGGTGTACGGAGCATCTCCGCTTCCGTCTTCTGGATCAGATCGCCGATATAGACGATGTTGTCGTTCTTCAGGCAGTTGGCCGAACGCACCGACAATTCGAGTTCGTCGACCTTCTTGAGCAGCACCGGGTTGAACGCGAGATCCGGCTTGGCCTCCTCGGCAACACGCTCGCGCGGCTCTTCGAAATTGATGAAGATCTGGAGCTGGTCCTGCAGGATGCGCGCGGCATAGGCGACCGCGTTGTCCGGCGTGACCGCGCCATTGGTTTCGACCGTCAGCGTGAGCTTGTCGTAATCGAGAATCTGGCCTTCACGGGTGTTCTCGACCTTGTAGGAAACCTTCTTCACCGGCGAGAACAAGCTGTCGACCGGGATGAGCCCGATTGGCGCATCTTCCGGACGGTTGCGGTCGGCCGGGACATAACCCTTGCCTGTGGCGACCGTGAGTTCCATGCGCAGTTCGACCTTTTCGTCGAGCGTGCAGAGCACCAGTTCCGGATTGAGAATCTCGACGTCAGCAACGGCGGCGATATCGCCGGCCGTGACTTCACCCGGGCCCTGTTTGCGGAGCGAAAGGCGCTTGGGGCCTTCCGCATGCATGCGCAGCGCGATCTGCTTCACGTTGAGCACGATGTCGGTTACGTCCTCGCGGACACCCGCGATGGAGGAGAATTCGTGCAGCACGCCCTCGATCTGGATCGAGGTGATGGCTGCACCCTGCAGCGACGAAAGAAGCACGCGGCGAAGCGCGTTGCCGAGCGTCAGGCCGAAGCCGCGCTCGAGCGGTTCGGCGGTGATGGTCGCCTGTTTTCCCGCCTCATGGCCCCCTTCGATGCGGAGCTTCTGCGGTTTGATGAGTTCCTGCCAGTTCTTCTGAAACATGTTTTTTCTCCATCGTGTCCCGGACGCCGAGAGCGCGCGTCCATTCGTCCGACGAAGGGTTGATACAGCTCTCTAAACTTACACGCGGCGGCGCTTCGGCGGCCTGCAGCCATTGTGCGGGATCGGCGTGACGTCGCGGATCGACGTCACGGTGAGGCCCACGGTCTGCAGCGCACGCAAAGCGGATTCACGGCCCGAGCCCGGCCCCGTGACTTCCACTTCCAGCGTGCGCATGCCGTGTTCCATCGCCTTCTTGCCGGCGTCTTCGGCCGCGACCTGGGCTGCATACGGCGTCGACTTGCGCGAACCCTTGAAACCCATCATGCCGGCCGACGACCACGATATGGCGTTGCCGGTCTGATCGGTGATGGTGATGATCGTATTGTTGAAGGTCGCAGCAACATGCGCCACGCCGACGACAACGTTCTTCTTCTCTTTCTTGCGGGCGCGACCGGCGCCTTGAGCCTTGGCCATATTACTTCGTCACTTTCTTCTTGCCGGCGATCGCCTTGGCGGGACCTTTGCGCGTGCGCGCATTCGTGTGGGTGCGCTGACCGCGGACGGGCAGCCCCTTGCGGTGGCGCAGACCGCGGTAGCAACCGAGATCCATGAGGCGCTTGATGTTCATCGCGACTTCGCGGCGCAGATCGCCTTCCACGAGATAGTCGCGGTCGATGACCTCGCGGATCTGGATGACTTCGGAATCGGTCAGGTCATGGACGCGGCGCTCTGGCGAGATGCCGACCTTCTCCATGATCTCCCTGGCTTTCGCCGGGCCGATTCCATGGATGTAGCGCAGGCCGATTTCGACCCGCTTCTGGGTTGGGATATTGACGCCGGCGATACGTGCCACGGTTCGGTCCTTCGGGCTTAAACGTTTGAATTCTTTAACGATTTAACGCAAGCAGCGTCGAACCCGCCCCTACCTGAGGGTCGAAACCGTCAGCTTTTGGGAAAGGGAGTCGCCGCAAGGGCGCGGATATTACTCATCGATCCGTGCCAGTCAACCGGGATTAAAATAATGTTTCCGCTGGGATTTTCCAGGGTCCCGGGAGCGGTTTTCAGGCCGCAAAGGGCCGGTCGTGAATCCACTGGGATAAGATGTACTTCTCCCCTGCGGTTACGGGACGGGCGGCATGGAGACTCAGCCGGTCCCGTTTCCCGTCCCTCAGGCTGGCAAAGAAGACCGCGTCCCCGGTCCGGCCCCGGTTGCGGAACCCGGTGTGCGGGAACTCGAGATCGCCGCCCTCATATTCGTCGTTGAGGTAGAGCAGCAGCGTCGCCAGCCGGTCTCCTCGATAGCTGCCGGCTTGGCCGTAGCCATGTTCGCCATCGTAGATGGAATCGTAGTGCGCCTTGATCTCCTGCCCGACAGCGTAATGAAAGATCTGCGGCGGCTCCATGTGAGGAACCGGCAGGCTCATGGCCAGACTCATGCGGATACGCAGCAGAACCAGAAGCACCCCACCATCGAAGATGGTGAAGGAAAAATCGCGGCAAGTGCGGGTGGCCAGAAATCGGGAACGCTGCCCGTCGAACATCTGTGCTTGCCGAAGACGCCCCTGACAGCGGCCGATAAGCCAGCGGCAGATTTCCGGCGTGGCGAAGCCCGGAACCGTCCAGATGCGTGGCGCTTCGCTGACCGCCTCCGGCATCGGCGGCACCACCCAGCGCTCGAGGTTAATGCTCTCTTGGAGACGCCCCCACGTATAATCCGATGCCTGCCCCGAGCGGACGGCAGCGGCTGTCTCGACATCGCTGGCAAGCATGATCAGTTGTGCCTGGGCATCGTGCGAACCGAGTTCCGCCGCTCGGCGTAGAAGGCGCAGAGCATCGGGCCAGCTTTGCTGAGTCCACGCACCCGCACCTTTGAGGGTCGCAAGCAGAGACGTCGCGCCGGGATCACCGCGCTCAATGGCGCGTTCGATCAGCGCCAAACCTTCCCGCGGTTCGAACGGAGCGTCGCGACCCACCAGAAGACGGCTACCGAGCTCGCGCATGGCGGAAACGTCGCCAGCCTTCACGGCCGTCCGAAGCGTTCCGACGTCTGCGCTCGAGCATGACGCAGCGCTACTTTCCCCAGCCAGCACGACATCCGTTCCCCAAGACGCACAATCTCAATTTGGTGTGCCATTTGAAGAGCGCAAATGAAGGAAATTTGAGATGCGATGCTCAAGTCACAGGAGCGGAATGTTCAACACCTGCGCTCGCGAATTGGTGTAAACGGCTCTCGTCATCGCAGCGTTGAAAAATCGAGGTTCTGCTGGGTTTTTTGCGCGACGCGAATATCGCGTACGCACGCATAGCAGCCATGCCATGCAACAACACAGCAAGACCCACACGCCGAACACATGCCTGTGAACTAGTGTGCGATCCTACCGTCAATGACTTTGGCGATGGAGCCGGTGACGTCCGCGATCGGCGCCATGCCGTCCACAGTCACGACCTTGCCCTGCTTGCCGTAATAGTCCAGCAGCGGCGCCGTGTTTTCGCGGTAGACCTTCTGGCGGAACTTGACCGTGTCGGGCTCGTCGTCGGAGCGCGGTGTCCCGCCTTGCGCGAGGGTATCCTTCACACGCTGCTCGGCGCGCCGGATCAACACCGCTTCGTCCACTTTCAGCTCCAGCACCATGTCGATCTGCCTGGCCCGCGCCGCCAGCATGCGGTCCAGAGCCTCGGCCTGCGCAATGGTGCGCGGAAAGCCGTCGAACACGGCACCATTGGCGCAGTCAGGCTGGTCGACACGCTCCGCGATGATTCCAACGACAATGTCGTCGGAAACGAGATCGCCGCGCGTGAGGATGGCATCGACCTTCTTGCCGAGTTCGGTCCCGGCCTTCACCGCCGCGCGGAGCATGTCGCCAGTGGAAAGCTGCGGCCAACTGCGGCGTTCTGCCAGAATGCGCGCTTGTGTGCCCTTTCCCGCCCCCGGCGGGCCGAAAAGGACGATGTTCACCGGCGCGCCCCTCGCAACTTCGCCTTCTTGATGAGGCCTTCATATTGCTGGGCGATGAGATGGCTCTGGATTTGCGCGACCGTGTCCATGGTCACGCTGACCATGATGAGGATCGAGGTGCCGCCGAGCGCGATGGCGATCTCCGAGCGCGCAAGTTCCGGGATCAGACATACGACAACCAGATAGATCGCACCGATCACAGTCGTACGCGTAAGCACATAATCGATGTATTCGGCCGTCTTCTTGCCGGGCCGGATACCGGGAATGAAGCCGCCGTATTTCTTGAGATTGTCCGCGGTTTCCTCCGGATTGAAGACGACCGACGTGTAGAAGAACGTGAAGAACAGGATCAGGAGCGCGTAGAGCGTCTCGTAGACCGGGCGTCCGGGGGAGAGATAGGTAACGGTCGACTGCACCCAGCCCGGCAGGCTCGTGGCGTAGAACGTCGCGACCGTCGTCGGCATCAGGAGAATCGACGACGCGAAGATCGGCGGGATAACGCCCGAGACGTTGAGCTTGAGCGGCAGATGCGAGGACTCGCCACCGAACATGCGGTTGCCCTGCTGTCGCTTCGGATATTGCACCAGCAGGCGCCGCTGTGCGCGTTCGACGAACACGATCAGCGTGACGAGGCCCACCGCGCCACCGAGGAGCAGGATAACCGCGAAAGCCGACATCGCGCCGGTGCGCGCGGATTCGAAGATCTGCCCGAAATAGGCCGGGAAGCGCGCGACGATGCCGGCAAAGATAATCAGCGAGATGCCGTTGCCGATGCCGCGGCTGGTGATCTGTTCGCCGATCCACATCAGAAGGATCGTGCCCGTGGTCAGCGTGATCATCGTGGTCACACGGAAGAACCAGCCCGGGTCCATGACGACATTGCCGGTGTGTTCGAGACCGATGGCGATGCCGAGCGCCTGGATCGCCGCCAGTCCCACCGTGCCGTAGCGGGTGTACTGGTTCATGACCTTGCGGCCGGCCTCGCCTTCCTTCTTGAGCGTATCGAGCTCCGGAAACACACTCGTCATCAGCTGCATGATGATCGAGGCCGAGATGTAGGGCATGATGCCGAGCGCGAAGATCGCCATGCGGCCGATCGCGCCGCCAGCCAGTACGTTGAACACGTCGAGCACGCCGCCCGACTGATGCTGCATTAGCTGCGCAAGCTGGGCCGGATCGATGCCCGGCATCGGGATATAGGTGCCCAGACGCGCCACGATCAGCGCGCCGAGCGTGAACAGCAGACGCTGGCGAAGCTCAGTGGCCTTGCCGAGGTTGGAAAAATTGAAGTTCGAGGCCAGTTGTTCGGCTGCTGAGGGCATTTTACTTCCAACCCCTTGGGACGACCTTATATCTGGTCGCCCCCACGCTTCGACAAGCCCGGCATGAGAGTATCGTTACCCCCCACCCCGAGCTGCCGAAGGGTGAGGAAACTGGTGCTAGGCGTTCCGCGCCGCCCGCTTTTCGGCGGATTCGGCCCGGCGCTTCTGGCGCTTTCCCGGCTCGCCTTTCTTGTTCATATAGACCTTCTTCTTGAAGGTCGTGGTCACGGTGCCGCCGGCCTTTTCGACGGCCGCGCGCGCACCGGCAGAGGCACCGGCAACCTCGATGTCGATCTTGGCGCTGATCTCGCCCTTGCCGAGCAAGCGCACACCGTCACGGCTCTTGTGGGCAAGACCCGACTTGCGCAGGACTTCTTCCGTCACCTTGGCCGATATGTCGAGGCGCTTCTCGTCGATCGCCTTCTGCAGGCGACCGATGTTCACTTCCGAAAAGTCATTGGCGAAGATGTTGCGGAAGCCGCGCTTCGGCATGCGCATGTGAAGCGGCATCTGGCCGCCTTCGAAGCCATAGACCTTCGTGCCGGTGCGGGCCTTCGCGCCCTTCACGCCGCGTCCCGACGTCTTCCCCAGACCAGAGGATGAGCCGCGGCCAACCTTGAGCTTGCGCTTGTGCGCGCCCGGATTGTTGCTGATTTCGTTGAGTTTCATGGCTATTTCTCTTCCACCACTTCGACCAGATGCTGGATCGAGCGGATCATGCCGCGCACGGAGGGCGTATCCTCGAGCGTGCGGGTCGCGTGCATCTTCTTCAGTCCGAGACCACGCAACGTGGCGGCCTGGATCGCAGGACGGCGCGCGGCACTGCGTATCTGGCGAACCGTGACGGTCTTCTTCTCGTCGGATTTCTTATCGGCCATGTTTTACGCTCCTGCCTGAGCCTGCTCGCCCTTTTGGCCTTCGCGGCGCGAGATGATCTCTGCCACCGAACGACCGCGGCGCTGGGCAACCATGCGCGGGCTTTGCTGATTCATGAGCCCGTCGAAAATGGCCCGAACCATGTTGTAAGGATTGGAGGAGCCCATCGACTTGCATACCACGTCGCCGACGCCGAGCGCCTCGAACACCGCGCGCAGGGGACCGCCGGCGATCACGCCGGTACCGGCAGGCGCCGGCCGAACGATCACCTTGCCCGCGCCATGATGGCCGAACACTTCGTGATGCAGCGTGCGGCCGTCTTTCAGCGGCACGCGGATCAACGACTTCTTGGCTTCCTCGGTCGCCTTGCGGATCGCTTCCGGGACTTCGCGCGCCTTACCGTGGCCATAGCCGACACGGCCGCGCTGATCGCCGACGACGACGAGCGCCGCGAAACCGAAGCGGCGTCCGCCCTTCACGACCTTGGCCACGCGGTTGATGTGGACCAGCTTGTCGACGAATTCGTTGTCGCGCTCTTCGCGGTCTTCGCGGTTTCTGCGACCACGGCGTTCGCCGCCACTGCCTTCTTCACGTGCCATGCTCAGAACTCCAAGCCGCCCTCACGGGCAGCGTCTGCGAGCGCCTTCACGCGCCCATGATAGATATAGCCGCCGCGATCGAACACGACCTGTTTCACGCCCTTGGCGAGCGCTCGCTCGGCGATCTTCTTGCCGACAGCCGACGCCGCTTCGAGGTTGTAGCTCTTCGCGGTCTTGCCTTCCTTCTCGTTGGAAGACGCGGCAGCCACCGTCGCGGCCTGGCCGTCGTCGATGATCTGGGCGTAGATGTGCTTGCCCGAGCGGAACACCGACAGGCGCGGACGCCCCAGTGCGTTGGTCTTGATGCGATGGCGCGTACGTTGGCGGCGCTTCGCGAAGGGGGAGATGTGCTGGGCCATGGCGGTTACTTCTTCTTGCCTTCCTTGCGGCGGACATATTCGCCCGCATAGCGCACACCCTTGCCCTTATAAGGTTCGGGCTTGCGGTAAGCGCGGATTTCGGCGGCGACCTGGCCGACGAGCTGCTTGTCGATGCCGGCCACGGTCAGCATCGTCGGCTTCTCGGCCGTGATCGCGATGCCCGCCGGGATCGGATAGCTGACGTCGTGGCTGAAGCCGAGCTGCAGGTTCAGGTTCTTGCCCTGCACCGCAGCGCGATAGCCGACGCCCTGGATCTCGAGCTTGGTCTCGAACCCCTGCGTCACGCCGGTGACGAGATTGTTCACCAGTGTGCGGCTCAAGCCCCACATCGGGCGTGCGCGCTCCATGCCCTCGCGCGGCGTGAGCGTAATGCCGTCATCGCCGAGAGAGGCGTCAACCTCCTCGACGAGCGTCACCTTGAGTTCGCCCTTGGGACCCTTCACCGAGACGGTCTTGCCGTCGATCTTGGCGGTGACGCCCTTGGGAAGCGCGACCGGTTTCTTGCCGATGCGTGACATCGCCTTCTCCTAGAACACCTGACAGAGAACTTCGCCGCCCACGTTCTTTTCGCGCGCGGTAGAGTCCGTCATCACGCCCTGAGGCGTGGACACAATGGAAACGCCAAGGCCCTGACGATGCGGCTTCAGTTCCTTGACCGAGGTATAGACGCGGCGGCCCGGCGTCGAAACGCGTTTGAGTTCGCGGATCGCGGGACGGCCCTCGTGATATTTGAGCTCGATCTCGAGCTCCTTGCGGCCGGTATCCTTGAACTCCACTTCCGTGTAGCCGCGGATATAGCCTTCCTGCTGCAGCACATCGAGCAGCCTGATGCGCAGCTGCGAATTCGGCGACTTGATCTTCGCGGTACCGCGAAGCTGGCCGTTTCGGATGCGTGCGAGCAGATCGCCGATGGGATCGCTGATTGCCATTTCTGTCTCCTACCAGCTCGCCTTGGTCATGCCAGGGATCTGGCCGAAATTCGCTAGGTCGCGCAGTGCGATACGCGACATCTTCACCTTCCGGTAATAGCCCTTCGAACGGCCGCTCACCTCGCAACGATGATGGATGCGCGTCTTGGACGAATTGCGCGGCAGCTTCGCGAGCTTGAGCCGCGCGGCAAAGCGGTCCTCCGGCGCGACCGACATATCGTCGGCCGTCGCCTTCAGCGCCGCGCGCTTGGCCGCGAATTTGGCGACCATTTTCTCACGCTTCTTATTCCGGTTGATCTGGCTCGTCTTCGCCATTTCGCTCGCTCTCTCAGTTCATGAACGGGAACTGGAAGCCCTCGAGAAGCGCACGCGCTTCTTCGTCGGTCTTCGCAGACGTGTTGAAGATGATGTCCATACCCCACACCGTCTCGGTCTTGTCGTAGTCGATTTCGACGAAGACGATGTGTTCCTTCAGGCCCATCGCGTAGTTGCCGCGGCCGTCGAAGCTCTTCGCGTTCAACCCGCGGAAGTCGCGGACGCGCGGCAGCGCCATCGTGATCAGACGGTCGAGGAACTCGTACATCTTGTCCTTGCGCAGCGTGACTTTCACGCCGATCGGCAGGTTCTCGCGGATCTTGAAAGTTGCGATCGCCTTCTTGGCACGGGTGACGACAACCTTTTGGCCGGCAATCGCGGTCAGATCGTTGACGGCGGCCTGGATCTTCTTGGAATCCGAAGCCGCTTCGCCGGCGCCGATGTTCAGGACGATCTTGTTGATCTTCGGAACCTGCATCGCGTTCTTGTAGCCGAACTTCTTCATGAGGTCGGGCTTCACGACATCGGAATAGCGTTTCTTGAAGCGCGGAACATAGTTCGGATCGCGCGCTTCCTCGCCGAGCGCGATCTGCGTGCCAGCGGACTTGTCTTCGCGCTTCTTGCCGGTGGCCTTCTTCGCCGCCTTGGCCTCCGCCTTATCGGCTTCGCGCGGATCGCCCTTGGGCGCCGCTTTCTCCTTGCCTGCTTCAGACATCGATGACCTCACCGGACTTCTTGGCGAAGCGGACCTTGCGGCCGTCGCCCAAAACCTTGAATCCCACGCGCGTCGCCCCGCCCGAGCTGGGATCGATATGGGCGATGTTCGACAGATGGATGGGCGACTCCTTGTTCACGATGCCGCCCTGGACGCGCTGCGTCTGGCGCTGATGGCGCTTGACGACATTGATGCCGGAGACGAGCGCGCGATCTTGCTTCGGGAACACCTTCAGCACTTCGCCCTTCTTGCCCTTGTCGCGGCCCGTCGTGACGATCACGCGGTCGCCCTTCTTTACTTTCGCCGTCATCACAGCACCTCCGGCGCGAGCGAAATGATCTTCATATGGTTCTTGGTGCGCAGTTCGCGCGTCACCGGTCCGAAGATGCGCGTGCCGATCGGCTCGTTCTGCGCGTTGATCAGCACGGCGGCGTTGCCGTCGAAGCGGATCAGGCTACCGTCCGGACGGCGCACGCCCTTGGCGGTGCGCACGACGACGGCTTTGAGCACTTCGCCCTTCTTCACGCGGCCGCGCGGAATCGCTTCCTTCACCGACACGACGATCACGTCGCCGACACTGGCGTAACGGCGATGCGAACCGCCGATCACCTTGATGCACATCACGCGGCGCGCGCCCGAATTATCGGCGACGTCCAGCTCGGTTGACATTTGAATCATAAAACCACTCCCGAAGCCTCGCGGCCCTTATTTCCCGCCGACGCGCTCGAACGCTTCCCAGGTTTTCAACTTGGAAATCGGCTTGCACTCGCGGATGCGCACAACGTCGCCCATCTTGAACTCGCCCTTTTCGTCATGGGCGTGATATTTCTTCGACCGGCGCACGGTCTTTCCCATCATCGGATGGGTGAAGCGGCGCTCCACATTCACCACCACGGTCTTGGCGTTCTTGTCGCTGACGACGACGCCCTGCAGCACGCGCTTTGGCATACCTTTGTTCCCTTATGCTTTGGCCGAGGCGCTTGCGCGCTTCTCGGTCTGGACCGTTTCCAGCCGCGCGATCTCCTTGCGCAGGCTGCGAACGCGGCCGGTGTTCTCCAACTGTCCGTTGGCCCTCTGGAAGCGCAGGTTGAACTGCTCCTTCTTCAGCTTGGCCAGGGTGCCGCCGAGCTCATCCGCGGTCTGCGCGCGGAAGTCCTCGGCGGTCGTCGGGTTCTTCGTGCTCTTTTTCTTCGCCATGACGTCCGTCCCTTAGAGCGCGCGCGCGATGAATTTGGTGTGGATCGAGAGCTTGCTCGCGCCCAGGCGCAGCGCTTCCTTCGCCGTCTCGTGATCGACGCCGTCGATCTCGAACAGGATGCGGCCAGGCTTGATCTTCGCCACCCAATATTCCGGCGCACCCTTGCCCGAGCCCATGCGCACTTCGGCCGGCTTCTTCGACACCGGAACGTCCGGGAACACGCGGATCCAGACGCGGCCGGCGCGCTTCATCTGACGCGTGATCGCGCGGCGTGCCGCTTCGATCTCGCGCGCGGTGATGCGCTCAGGCTCGAGCGCCTTGAGGCCGTACTCGCCGAAGTTCAGTGCGGTGCCGCCCTTGGCCTCGCCTTTGATGCGGCCCTTGAACTGCTTGCGGAATTTTGTGCGTTTCGGTGAAAGCATCGTTCTGTTCCGTTATGACGCCGGAGCGGGCGTGGGCTGACGGCGTTCGCCGCCGCGGCTGCCCTGGTTTTCGGCTTCCGCCATGCGCTTGTCCTGGGCCATGGGGTCATGCTCCATGATCTCGCCTTTGAATATCCAGACCTTCACGCCGCAGGTGCCGTAGGTCGTCTTCGCGGTGGCGATGCCGTAATCGACATCGGCACGCAGCGTGTGCAGCGGAACGCGGCCCTCGCGGTACCATTCCGTACGCGCGATTTCCGCGCCGCCGAGACGGCCACCGCAATTGATACGAATGCCCTGCGCGCCCAGACGCATCGCGGACTGAACCGCGCGCTTCATCACGCGGCGGAAGGCGACGCGGCGCTCGAGCTGCTGCGCGATGTTCTCGGCAACCAGCTTGGCATCGATTTCCGGCTTGCGGATTTCGACGATGTTCAGGTGCACCTCATCCGACGTGTACTTCTGCACGTCACTCTTGAGCTTCTCGATGTCGGCGCCCTTCTTGCCGATCACCACGCCCGGACGAGCGGAGTGGATCGTCACGCGGCACTTCTTGTGCGGACGCTCGATCACGATCTTGGACACGCCCGCGGCCTTGAGCTTTTCGCTCAGGTAATTGCGGATCTTGATGTCCTCCTGGAGGAGCTTGCCGTACTCCTTCTTGCCCGCGTACCAGCGCGAGTCCCAGGTGCGGTTGATGCCCAGACGGAGACCCGTCGGATTGACCTTCTGACCCATTAAGCGGTCTCCTTCGCGCGCTTCGGCGCGGCTCTTTTGGCAGGCTTCTTCGCAGCAGACTTCTTGCCGCCCTTGGCTTCGGATTTCGCCGGCGCTTCTTCGCGCTTCTCTTCAACCACGATCGTGATTTGCGAGAACGGCTTCTCGATGCGCGCGCCGCGGCCGCGTGCGCGGGCGTGGAAGCGCTTCAAGACCATGTTCTTGCCGACGCTGGCCTCGGTCACGACGAGATCGTCGACGTCGAGATCGTGATTGTTCTCGGCATTGGCGATGGCGGACTGAAGAACCTTCTTGACCACATGCGCGACGCGCTTGGGCGAGAAGGTGAGTTCGGCCAGTGCCGCTTCCGCACGTTTGCCGCGGATCGACTGGGCGACGAGATTGAGCTTGCGCGGGCTCGTGCGCAGTCCGCGGCCGACGGCTTTCGCCTGGCTGTCGGAGAGGACGCGGTCGCGTGCTTCCTTACCCATTAGTCGGCCCTCTTCGCTTTCTTGTCGCCCGCGGACGCGGTGTGACCGTGGAAGGTGCGTGTCGGCGAGAACTCGCCGAGCTTGTGGCCCACCATGTCCTCGGTGATGAGGACCGGTATGTGCTTCTTGCCGTTATAGACGCCGAAGGTGAGACCGACGAACTGCGGCAGGATCGTGGAGCGGCGCGACCAGGTCTTGATCACGTCCTTGCGGCCGCTCGAGCGTCCGGCTTCTGCCTTCTTCAGCAGATAACCGTCGACAAAAGGACCTTTCCAACTGGAGCGAGTCATCTCGTATTACCCTTGCGTCTTCTTGGCGTGGCGCGAGCGCACGATCATCTTGGTGGTGCGCTTGTTCTTGCGCGTCTTCGCACCCTTGGTCGGCTTGCCCCACGGCGTCACCGGATGACGGCCGCCCTTGGTGCGGCCTTCGCCGCCACCATGCGGATGGTCGATCGGGTTCATCGCGGTGCCGCGGACATGGGGGCGCTTGCCTTTCCAGACATTGCGGCCGGCCTTGCCGATCACTTCGTTCATGTGGTCCGGGTTCGACACCGCGCCGACCGTGGCCATGCAGGTGAGCAGAACCTTGCGCACTTCACCCGAGTTGAGACGTAGCAGCGCGTAACCGGCATCGCGGCCGAGATACTGCGCGTAGGTGCCGGCCGAACGCGCGATTTGACCGCCCTTGCCGGCTTTCATCTCGATGTTGTGCACGATGGTGCCAACCGGCATCGCGCCGAGCGGCATCGCATTGCCGATCTTCACGTCCACCTTCTCACCGGAGACGACCGTGTCGCCGACCGCGAGGCGCTGCGGCGCCAGGATATAGGCAAGCTCCCCGTCCTTGTATTTCAGGAGCGCGATGAAAGAGGTGCGGTTCGGATCGTATTCTAGACGCTCGACCTTCGCCGGCTGATCGAATTTGCGGCGCTTGAAATCGATAATGCGATAGCGCTGCTTGTGACCGCCGCCCTGCCAGCGCACGGTGACGCGGCCGGTGTTGTTGCGGCCGCCATGACGGTGCTGGCCTTCGGTGAGCGCCTTGACCGGGCCGCCCTTGTGCAGGCCCGACCGGTCGATCAGCACCAATTGGCGCTGGCCGGGAGTCGTTGGCCGGTATTGTTTGAGTGCCATCTCAGACTCCGGTCGTGATGTCGATCTGCTGGCCCTCTTCGAGGGTCACGATCGCTTTCTTGTAGTCACTGCGCTTGTACGGACGACCGCGCGCGGTCTTCGTCTTGCCCTTCACCGTCACGGTGTTGACGCCCTTGACCTTGACCTTGAACAGGTCCGCGACCGCTTTCGCGATGGCAGGCTTGGTGGCATCCGGCGCGACACGGAACACGACCTGGTTCACTTCCGTGAGCAGCGTCGACTTTTCGGTGATGACCGGCGAGAGGATCACATCGTGGTTCGTGCTCATGCCAGGCGCTCCTCGATCATCTTCAGCGCCGCTGTGGTCAGCACGAGCTTATCGGAGCGCATAATGTCATAGACGTTGAGACCGGCCGCCTGCAGAAGACCGACATGCGACAGGTTGCGGGCGCTCATCTGGAAGTTCTTGTCGAACTCGCCATCCACGATCAGCACCTTCTCGAAACCGAGCTCGCCAAACTGTTTCGCGAGCGCACCGGTCTTCGGCTCTTTGGTCTTGGCTTCGTCAAGCACGACGATGTTGCCGTCCTTGGCCTTGGATGACAGCGCGTGCTTGAGACCCAGCGCTTTTACCTTCTTCGGCAGATCGAACTCGTGGCTGTGCACGACCGGACCCATCGCTTTCGCGCCGCCGACATAGAGCGGGGCCGAGCGCGCGCCGTGACGGGCGCCGCCGCTACCCTTCTGCGGGCCGGTCTTCTTCTTGGTGCGATTGACCTCGGCGCGAGTGAGGATCTTGTGATTGCCGCCGCGGCGCTTGGCAAGCTGCCACACGACCACGCGCTGGATCAGATCCGGACGCGGCTCGAGACCGAAGATGGAGTCGTTGAGTTCGACTTCACCGGTCGACTTGTTGTCGAGATTGAGGACTTTCGTCTTCACAGTCAGCCCTCCGCCTTCTGCTCTGCCGCAGCCGGAGCGGCAGCAGCTTCGCGCTTCTTCACCGAACCCGGCATCGGCACCTTGTCGTTCGGACGCTTTACGGCGTCGCGCACCATCACCCAGCCGCCCTTGTGGCCGGGGACCGCACCGCGGACCATGATGAGGCCGCGCTCGACATCGACTTTGGCGATTTCGAGGTTCTGCGTCGTCACGTTGTCGACGCCATAATGGCCGTGCATCTTCTTGTTCTTGAAGGTCCTGCCCGGATCCTGACGACCGCCGGTACCACCGAGCGAACGGTGCGAGATCGACACGCCGTGCGAGGCTTCGAGACCACGGAAGTTCCAGCGCTTCATGGCGCCGGTGAACCCGCGACCGATCGTGACGCCCGTCACGTCGACCTTCTGGCCTTCGACGAAGTGATCCGCCTGGATGACATCGCCGATATCCAAAAGGTTCGCAGCGTCGACACGAAACTCTGCCAGCTTCTTGCGCGGCTCGACCTCAGCCTTCGCGAAGCTGCCGCGGTCGGCCTTGGTGAGGTGCTTCGCCTTGGCGAAGCCCGAGCCGAGCTGGACTGCGGTGTAGCCGTCGGTCTCTTCGGTGCGCTTGCCAACGACCTGACAGCCATCGAGCTTCAGGACCGTGACAGGCACATGCCGGCCGTCCGCCAAAAATAGGCGGGTCATGCCGACCTTCTGTGTGATGACGCCCGTGCGCATCGTGGCGGGGCTCCTTAAAGCTTGATTTCGACGTCGACGCCGGCCGCGAGATCGAGCTTCATCAAAGCGTCGACGGTCTGCGGGGTGGGGTCGATGATGTCGAGGAGGCGTTTGTGGGTGCGGATCTCGAACTGCTCGCGGCTCTTCTTGTCCACATGCGGCGAGCGGTTCACGGTGAAGCGCTCAATGCCGGTCGGCAGCGGAATCGGTCCGCGAACCTGGGCGCCTGTGCGCTTCGCCGTGTTGACGATTTCCCGCGTCGAATTGTCGAGGATGCGGTGATCGAAGGCCTTCAGCCTGATCCGGATATTTTGACCTTGCATAGTGTCGTTCCTTCGAACCGCTCTTCGATGCTTACTTAATGATGCTTGCTACGACGCCGGATCCGACGGTACGTCCGCCTTCGCGGATGGCGAAGCGCAGCTTCTCTTCCATCGCGATGGGCACGATCAGCTCGACTTCGATCGAGATGTTGTCGCCCGGCATCACCATCTCCGTGCCTTCCGGCAGCTTCACGATCCCCGTCACGTCCGTGGTCCGGAAGTAGAACTGCGGACGGTAGTTCGCAAAGAACGGCGTGTGACGGCCACCCTCGTCCTTCGTCAGGATGTAGACTTCCGCCTTGAACGTCGTGTGCGGGGTGACCGAACCGGGCTTGGCCAGAACCTGACCGCGCTCCACGCCTTCACGGTCGACACCGCGCAGCAGCGCACCGATGTTGTCGCCGGCCTGGCCCTGGTCGAGCAGCTTGCGGAACATCTCGACACCCGTGACCGTGGTCGAGCTGGTCGGACGGATGCCGATGATCTCCACCGTCTCGCCAACCTTCACGATGCCGCGCTCCACGCGGCCCGTCACAACCGTGCCGCGGCCCGAGATCGAGAACACGTCTTCGATCGGCATCAGGAACGGCTTGTCGATCGGACGCTCCGGCTGGGGAATGTTCTCGTCCACCGCCTTCATCAGCTCAAGCACCGCATCGTGGCCGAGCTTGGGCTCCTTGTTCTCCAGCGCCATCAGCGCCGAACCGCGCACGATCGGGATCGTATCGCCCGGGAACTCGTAAGAGCTCAGAAGCTCACGCACCTCAAGCTCGACCAGGTCCAGAAGCTCCGGATCGTCGACCATGTCGCACTTGTTCATGAACACCACCAGCGCCGGCACGCCAACCTGACGGGCCAGCAGGATGTGCTCGCGGGTCTGCGGCATCGGGCCGTCGGCGGCCGACACCACCAGGATCGCGCCGTCCATCTGGGCGGCACCGGTGATCATGTTCTTCACATAGTCCGCATGGCCAGGGCAGTCGACATGGGCATAGTGACGGTTCGCGGTCTCGTACTCGACGTGCGCCGTCGAGATCGTGATCCCACGCGCCTTCTCTTCCGGCGCCTTGTCAATCTGATCGTACGCCGTGAACGTCGCGCCACCCGTCTCCGCCAGAACCTTCGTGATCGCTGCCGTCAACGACGTCTTGCCATGGTCCACATGACCGATCGTCCCGATGTTGCAGTGCGGCTTGTTCCGCTCAAACTTTGCCTTCGCCATGATGTATCTCCGTGAAACCTAGATTTATGCGTACTTGGCTTTGACTTCGTCCGCGATCGCGCGCGGCACTTCTTCGTAGTGATGGAATTCCATCGAGTACTGCGCGCGGCCCTGGGACATCGAGCGCAGCGTGTTGATGTAGCCGAACATGTTCGCGAGCGGGACCATCGCGGTCACGACCTGCGCGTTGCCGCGACTGTCCGTGCCCTGCACTTGGCCACGGCGCGAGTTCAAATCGCCGATGACACCACCAAGGAATTCCTCCGGCGTCACGACCTCGACTTTCATGATCGGCTCGAGCAGCTTGACCGCACCCCTCGCCGCAAGCTCGCGGAACGCAGCGCGCGCCGCGATGTCGAACGTCAGCGCGTTCGAGTCCACTTCGTGGTACTTGCCGTCCGTCAGCTTCGCCTTGAAGTCGATGACCGGGAAGCCGGCAAGCAGACCGCTTTCCTTCTGCGCCTTCAGGCCCTTTTCGACCGCCGGGATGAATTCCTTCGGAATCGCACCGCCGACAACTTCGTTCTCGAACACGAAGCCTTCGCCCGGCTGCAACGGCTCAAAATCGATCGTCACTTCGGCGAACTGGCCCGAACCGCCGGTCTGCTTCTTGTGTGTGTACTTGACCGTGACCGGCTTCGACAGCGTCTCGCGGTACGCCACCTGCGGCGCGCCCACGGTTGCATCGACCTTGTAGGTGCGACGCAGGATGTCGACCTTGATGTCGAGATGGAGCTCACCCATGCCCTTCAGGATGGTCTGGCCGGATTCCTGATCGGTCGAAACACGGAACGACGGGTCTTCCTGGGCCAGGCGGTTGAGCGCCACGCCCATCTTTTCCTGGTCGGCCTTGGTCTTCGGCTCGATTGCGACTTCGATGACCGGCTCCGGGAATTCCATGCGCTCGAGGATCACGGGATTGTTGGGATCGCAAAGCGTCTCGCCGGTCGTCGTGAGCTTGAGGCCCGCGAACGCGACGATGTCGCCGGCATTCGCTTCCTTCACGTCTTCGCGACTATTCGCATGCATCAGAAGCATACGGCCGACCCGCTCAGTCTTGTCCTTGACGGAATTGAGTGCGCCCGTGCCCGAACTAATCGAACCTGAATAGACGCGCACGAATGTGATCGAGCCGACGAACGGGTCGTCCATGATCTTGAACGCGAGACCGGCGAACGGCGCTTTGTCGTCGGCGGGACGCTCGACTTCGTTGCCCTTGGGATCGATACCCTTGACCGGCGGAATGTCGAGCGGCGACGGCAGGTAGTCGACGACGGCATCGAGCAACGGCTGCACGCCCTTGTTCTTGAACGCTGAGCCGCACATCACCGGCACGAAATGGAACGCGATCGCACCCTTCCGGATGCAACGCTTGAGATCGGCCACGCTGGGCTCGGCGCCATCGAGATAGGCTGCCATGAGAGCGTCGTCTTCCTCGACCGCCATATCGACGAGCGCGGTACGCAGTTCTTTCGCCTTGTCGGCGTATTCGGCTGGAATTTCGACTTCGTCGAACTTCGCGCCAAGCTGTTCGTCGTGCCAGATCAACGCCTTCATCTTCACGATGTCGACGATGCCCCGGAATTCGGCTTCGGAACCGATCGGCCAAGTCAGCACCATGGGACGCGTGCCCAGACGATCAACCATCATGGCGACGCAGCGCGGGAAATCCGCGCCGGTACGGTCCATCTTGTTCACGAAGCAAATGCGCGGAACGTGATATTTGTCGGCCTGGCGCCACACGGTTTCGGACTGCGGTTCGACACCGGCGACCGCATCGAACACCGCGACCGCGCCGTCGAGCACGCGCATCGAACGCTCGACCTCGATCGTGAAGTCCACATGGCCCGGCGTGTCGATGATGTTGATGCGATGATCGTTCCAGTAGCACGTCGTGGCAGCGGACGTGATCGTGATACCGCGCTCCTGCTCCTGCTCCATGAAATCCATGGTGGCGGCGCCATCGTGCACTTCGCCGATCTTATGGCTCTTGCCGGTGTAATAGAGGATACGCTCGGTCGTGGTTGTCTTGCCGGCATCGATATGCGCGGCAATGCCGATGTTGCGATAGCGTTCGAGCGGGGTCGTGCGAGGCATGGCGGCAGTCCTAAAGCTTACGCGTTACCATCGATAATGAGAGAAGGCGCGGTTGGCGTCGGCCATCTTGTGCGTGTCTTCGCGCTTCTTGACCGCGTTGCCGCGGTTGTTGGCAGCGTCGAGGATTTCGCCGGAAAGGCGGCCCGTCATCGTCGGTTCGTTGCGGCCGCGCGCGGCAGTGATGATCCAGCGGATTGCGAGCGCGCGCGCACGATCGAGACGAACCTCGACCGGAACCTGATAGGTGGCGCCACCGACGCGGCGCGAGCGAACTTCAAGTGCCGGCGAGACGTTGCGAAGCGCTTCGTGGAAGACCTGCAGCGGCTCTTGCTTGGCCTTCTGCTGGATGGTGTCGAACGCGCCGTAGATAATGCCTTCGGCGGTGGACTTCTTGCCGTCATACATCAGGCTGTTCATGAACTTCGCGAGGACCAGATCGCCATATTTGGCGTCGGGGACGATTTCGCGTTTATCGGCGCGGCGGCGGCGGGACATCTCAGGCTCTCCTTATTTCGGACGCTTGGCGCCGTAGAGGGACCGGCGTTGTTTGCGGTCCTTGACGCCCTGCGTGTCGAGCACGCCGCGGATGATATGATAGCGCACGCCCGGAAGGTCCTTCACGCGGCCACCGCGGATCAGCACGACCGAGTGCTCCTGGAGGTTGTGACCCTCGCCGGGGATATAAGTGAGGGCTTCATAGCCGTTGGTCAGTCGAACCTTGGCCACTTTGCGAAGCGCCGAGTTCGGCTTCTTCGGCGTCGTGGTGTAGACGCGCGTACACACGGCGCGCTTCTGCGGGCAGCTTTGGAGCGCAGGAACCTTGTTGCGCTTCGGCTTCGATCCCCGCGCTTTGCGGATCAACTGGTTGATCGTCGGCATTCGTCTTCCTCATCAACGCCGCCTGCGCGGCAAAACAAAGTGGGGCCGCGAGGCCTTCTAGGCCCTGCCCCTGACTCGCGGAGGACTCGGTTGAGTCGCGCGGTTCAACGCTTCTAAACTGGCTTCCCAACAGCGTTTTCGCGCCAAACACGCAAACGGCCTGTCCTGGAAGGTGCGGCTATATAGAAGGGTCGCCCCGGAGCGTCAAGCGCGGAAAGCAAGGAAATTTCAGGTGCGGGCGGAGCTTCCACCATCGGCCGCAAGACCGTGATTTACCAATTCCGACGGGCCGGCGGCGGTGCTTTTCCTAAACTAGTCAGCGCACGCCGGGTCAGACTTCCCCAGCATACTGATCCGCCATCCACGCCTGGCGCGCGGCATCGTCGCGCGCGGAGCGGAGATAGCGGCTCCAGGCGAGGGATTCGTGCGCAACTGCCCCCATTTCCCAGACACAGAAGGTCGGCAGATGTGGGCCTGGCCTCGGCCAGTCGCGGAACCCATCATCGCCCCGGTCGATGGCAAAAACCGTTTCCCAGATCTCGTTGTTGCCGCACCAACTGCAGACGATGAGGAAATAGAAGTCCGCGCCGCAGCGGTGCAGCACCACGAACCCGAGCTCGCTGGCGCCGTCCAGATTGGTCCGTGCCAGGAAGTTACGCGCCATCGAGCCGACGGACTCGGGCACCGGTTGCGCGGCGGTGCTCACGTCGTACCATTTGAACCGACGTCCCTGAGCCTCGAACCGAGGCCGAGGTGTGACCGTCTTGCTGCCATGGACGTAGTCTGTCGAAACCGGCTGGAGCATGGCGAAATCCCCGAATTCGGCCGAACTCTACTCTGTTCTAAACCGTCCCGTGGCAGCAGCCAAAACGTCGAAATTGACAATCAGTCTCAGTATCAACATATATTGGATTGTGCTCACGGAACGCGATTGATGATCGTCTGCGTCTGCAACAGGCTTAACGAGTGTAGGATCCGCGCCGCAATCGAGGCTGGCGCCGGAACGCCTGACGCGGTCTATTCCGGCTGTGGTGTCAAGAGGAATTGCGGACGATGCCAGGAAACAATCGCCGTCATGCTGGACGAGCACCAAAACGAGCGGACGCTGGACAAAGCGGCATAGGCCCCCACCCCACCGCCTCTGTCCCCGGCGACGCTGAAGTTATCCGCCATCTTAACATCGCGCTCAAAAACGAACTCACCTCGATCAACCAGTATTTCCTGCATTCGCGGATGCTGGCCGATTGGGGCCTCTCCGAACTCGCGAAAAAGGAATACGACGAATCCGTCGACGAGATGAAACACGCGGATCGTCTGATCCAGCGCGTCCTGTTCCTCGGTGGCCTGCCCAATCTGCAGGATCTCGGCAAGCTTCTCATCGGCGAGAACGTGCAGGAGGTTCTGCGCTGCGATCTAACGCTCGAGCAGCGCGCCGCGGCCGACCTCAAGACGGCCATCGCGCATTGTGAAAGCGTGCGCGATTTCGTCAGCCGCGAGTTGTTCGTCCACATTCTCGAAAACGAGGAAGAGCACATCGACTGGCTGCAGACCCAGTTCCGCCTCATCGAGCAGATGGGTATCGAGAACTACGTGCAGCTTCAGACGAAGCCGAACGCTTCCGGCGTCAGCTAAAACAGCCTGACGACTTCGCGCGCAGCCATCGCCATCAGAACGAGCGTGGAGAGCGCGAACACCGAGAAGCGCATCGTCACATTGTTGACCGTGCACTGGATGAGCGTGTGCACCACGCGCAGTCCGACATAGCTCCACGCGAGATAGACTGCGAAGGCATCCGAGTGTCCCGCCAGTACGATATAGAACACCAGCGCATAGAAGATCGTCGGCTGTTCCATCAGGTGGTTGTAGTTGTCGGCCACCTGCCGCGTTGATGACGGCAGGCCGTCGAGCGATCCGGGATGACGCGCATTCTGCGGGTCGATGCCGGCGCGCTGCATCGCGGGAATGCGCGTCACGTACATCCAGATCCACACCAGCAGTGACAGAACAATCAGCGCCAGAACTGGCGTCAGCATAGATGTCATCAAAGTCTCCCCTCGGCTGTCGCGAACTTAATCCGAGTCGCGCACCAATCCCGCTGCTTCGACGTATTTCTGTAATCAAATGCGACTAATTCGCATTGACAGCATTGAGGCGGGCTGCAATGGTCTACCTAGTTGCGAATGATTATCAACTGAGGATTTACAGCATATGCGTAAGAGGGAGTTTGGGGCAGGCGGTCAAGCTTTGACCGTCGCAGGGCTCGGTGTTGCGTCCGCGGCGACGGCTGTGACGGCGGCGTTTGGACAAACGGCCGCCGCAAGCAACGACACCGGCAAGGACAAGGCGATCGAGACCGTCGTCGTGACCTCGTTGCGCGCGTCGCTCGATGTGGTGCCGGAGAAAATCCTCAACGTTCCGCAATCGATCAACGTCGTACCGGCGGAAGTCATCCGCCAGCAAGGCGTGAACAGCCTCCAGGATGCGCTCAAGAACGTACCGGGCATCACGCTGAACGCCGGTGAAGGCGGCACGCATGGCGATCTCGTGAACCTGCGCGGCTTTCCGGCCGGCGACGATTATTTCATGGACGGCCTGCGCGACACCGGGATCTACGATCGCGACACGTTCGATATCGACGCGCTCGAAGTCTACAAGGGTCCGGCTTCGACCCTGTTCGGGCGCGGTTCGACGGGCGGCGTCATCAACCAGGTGACGAAGACACCGGAGCTTTATCCGATCCAGGACTTGGTTGTGACGGGCGGCACCAACGCCGAACTTCGTGCGGTGGGCGATGTGAATTATGTGACCGGCGACACGAGCGCGCTACGGCTCGCGCTCATGGGCCAGCGCAGCAATGTCGAGGACCGGCCTTTCACCCGCACGCAGCGTTGGGGCGCAGCGCCATCTTTCGCTTACGGCATCGGAACCGACACGACCTTCACACTGAAATATCTTCACCAGCAGGAAGACAACATTCCCGACTACGGCATCCCGTTCCTGTTCGACGAACCCGCGCCGGTCAGCCGCGACAAATATTACGGCTTGCCTGAGGACGACCGTTTCAAAACCGATGTCGAGGTCGTGACCGGACGCCTCGAGCACAAGCTTTCCGGCATCTTCACACTCAACGACACGGCGCGTTACGGCTCCTACTGGTTCGACTCGCGTCAGACCGCTGCGATCTATGGCAGCGCGAATTGCTTCACCGATGCGAGTTCGCCTTACTACTACGCCGGCGCGACGCTGTGTTCATCGCTGGGCAGCGGTACGAAGCCCGTGCCGGTGACATTGAACAACCCGCTATTTCCTGTTGCGGGAACGCCGGCCGACCAGGTGTGGGTGCTGCGCGACCGGCCGAGTTCGAAGGGCGTCATCACCACGCTGATGAACGACTTCGATCTGACCGCCAATTTCGCTACCGGGATGCTGACTCACACGCTGGTGGCGGGCGTCGAGGGCGATTCCGAGGCGGCAAGCCTTGTGCGTTTCACGAACCAGGACGACGAAATCCTGCCGACACCGCTGCTCGATCCCGATCCTTACGAGCCCATCGGCGACGTCCATCAGACCACCGTTCGTCAACGGCCCGTGACCCGCACAAAGACCTTCGCCACCTACATCACCGATACGATCGCTATCGGTCCGCAGTGGTCGTTCACCGGCGCTTTGCGCTACGACCATTTCACGGCCGATTTCGATCAACCGATCGGCACGCAGTCGCATTTCCATCACGTGGACAACATCATCAGCCCGCGCGCGGCCATCGTCTACAAACCGACCGAGCAAACGAGCTTCTATTTCTCCTATGGGACGTCCTTCAATCCGTCGGCCGAGAACCTGTCGCTTGCGGCAAGCAACAAGGACCTCGCGCCCGAGAAAGACCGGACCTTTGAGATCGGCGGCAAGGCCGAGGTGCTCGACGGACTTCTGTCACTGACCGCCGCGTTGTTCGACACCGAGATGACGAATGCGCGCATCAGCGATCCGCTAAACCCCAAACTGCAATCGCTTGCCGGCACCGAGCACGTGAAAGGTTTCGAGTTCAACGCGCAGGGACGCCTCACGACGAGCTGGGAGATCATCGCGGGCTACACCTATCTCGATCCCACCGCGGTTGGTCTTGCCGGTCCGGGCGTACATGGTCCGATCCCCAACACCGCCCACAACCAGGCCAATCTCTGGAGCGTCTACGATTTCGATTACGGGCTGCAGACGGGCCTTGGCCTGAACTATGTGGGCCAGGTCAATGCCGGCACCGACAATGCCACCGTGCCCGGCACCATCCAGATCGCACATGTGCCGTCGCATGTGACGCTGGATGGTATGATCGGCTACAAGATCACCGATACGCTGAGTGTCCAGCTCAACGGCTACAACCTGACCGACGAGTACTATTTCGTAAATTCCTACTTCACGCGCCCGGGCGAGAACCACACCGTCCCGGGCGCCGGGCGCACCTTCCTTCTTACGGTAGGCGCTTCGCTCTGACACCATGCTGATCCACATCCCCGACGTACTGACGAAAGACGAGCTGGCGCATTGCCAGACGCGGCTTTCGTCGGCGCGCTGGGGAAATGGGCGCGTCACCGCCGGTCATCAATCCGCACAGGTCAAATACAACGCGCAGCTTCCCGAGGACAGCGAGGAGGCGCGCGAGCTTGGCGCGATCGTCGTGCGCGCGCTTGAGCGCAACGCGCTGTTCGTGACAGCGGCCCTGCCCCATCAAGTGTTTCCGCCACTGTTCAACAGATACGAAACCGGCATGTCGTTCGGCACGCATATCGACAACGCCGTGCGCGTCATGCCGCGCACCGGCCGCAGCATCCGCACCGATCTGTCCGCAACACTCTTCCTGAATGCACCCGAGGATTACGACGGCGGCGAACTCGTCATCGAGGATACGTACGGCTCGAAGAGCGTGAAGCTTCCCGCCGGCCACATGATCCTCTATCCGGCGACCAGCCTGCATCGCGTGACGCCCATCACCCGTGGTTCACGCGTTGCATCGTTCTTCTGGATTCAGAGCATGGTGCGCGATGCGGGGGAGCGGCGTCTCCTGTTCGATCTCGACCGCGCGATCGTCGAACTTGGCCGGAAGGATCGGGATGAGCCCGCAGTCGTGAAGCTCACATCGATCTATCACAACCTCATCCGCAAATGGGGTGAGATATGAACGCGCCCCTGACCCAGGCCGATACCTGGCGCGTCGCGGCGCTTACGATGATGAGCCCTACTGAATTGGCGGTACTTCTCTCCGGCGATCCTTACGAAGCCGCACCTTGGGTCGAAGCTGCCGCGGCGTGCGGCATCGCAGAGGCGCAAGTGCGGCTCGGCCGCATGCTGCTCGAAGGCCATGGTGTCGCGAAGGACGAGCGCGCGGCATTCGCGTGTTTTCTCTGCGCGGCGGCGAGCGGCGACCCTGAAGCGAAGAACATGCTTGGCCGCTGTTATGAGAACGGCTGGGGCACCGCACGCGACATGACGCGCGCCGCGGAGAATTTCCGCGCGGCTGCCGAAGCTGGCCTCGACTGGGCGCAATACAATCTGGGGCATCTGTTGCTCGACGGCACGGGCGTTGCGCGCGATCCGAACGAAGCGTTCCTCTGGTACATGCGCGCCGCAGGACAAGGCCATGTACGCGCGATGAATCTCGTCGCGCGCTGCTACGAGCAAGGCTGGGGCGTTGGACGCGACGCTGCCGCTGCGCGGGTCTGGTATCGCAGATCTGCGGAAGGCGGGTATTTCCGCGGCGCCTACAACTACGCAACCATTCTGGCCGCGGAGGGCTGTGTCACTGCAGCGGCGATGTGGTTCGAACAGGCCGTCGCGGACGCGCCACCGGCGACCCGCGCCAACATCCTTCGTGCTGTCGAGAGCCTGCAAAAACCAGCTCTGGCGCGTGTTTTTGGGCGCCGGGTCAGATGCGACTAATTCTTATTGACAACCTCTTCGATACCGGCGATTAGCCCTAGTTGAGAACGCTTTTCATTATGGATTGGGGAATCCGATTTTGATGTCTTCGTTTTACGCGGGCTGTCTGCGGGCGGCTTCCGCCGCTGTCTTTGTCTCTTCTCTGCTGTCGACGGCGGTACGCGCCGAGGACCAGCCTTTTCTGACACTCGACGCCACCGACATCGAGCCGGAATTCGGCCATGAGCTCGAACAGAATTTCGGCTGGAAGCACGGCCTCACGCGCAAAGCCTTCAACGAATTCGAAGGCGAGACCGAACTCGAATACGGATTAAGCGACCAGATCCAGCTCGCGGTCGCGACATCCTATTCATGGGCGAAGGAGCACGACCGGAGCCTTCTCGACTCGCCATATGAAAGCGGCACCGCATGGGGCGGAATCGATGGCGAGGTGATCTGGCAGGCGATGAACGTCTATTTCGATCCAATCGGATTGGGTGTTCTCGTGGCCTCGGGCATCGGACCGGATCATCGTGGCGTCGAAGCCAAGCTTCTCCTGCAGAAGAACTTCCTCAACGACCGCCTGCGTTTCGTGATCAACACCGGCGGCGAGTTCGGCTCGGAGAAGGAAGACGGCGCCTGGGGCGATGTGAGCGCCCTCACCTTCGATGCCGGTCTTGCCTATGACATCACATGGTCGTGGTCGCTCGGTGTCGAGTTCAACGCAGAGCACGACTTCGACGGGCTGCTCGTCAACGGTAAGGCGGTGCCAGTTGCTACGACGTATTATGTCGGTCCGACGCTGCAATACATCGCGCATCCCTGGACCGCGAGCCTCGGCTTTCAGGCACAGCTGCCATGGGCCAATGACCCGACACACACAGCCGTCAATCAGGGTTATCTCGCAGACTCGGAGCGGTTTCGCGTCGCCTTGCGCGTCACGCGCGATTTCTATTGAGATTGCGCTGGCCGCACAAATTGGCTTAGGTTCGCGCGTTCCGTAGCGAGCCAGGACTTTGGCGCGAACGAAAAACGCCGCATCGAAGGTAAAGATCGCAAACCCGCGTCGGTCCGCCGCGCGAGTCGCGATCAGCCTTTTCATGCTGCTGACATTCGCGTTGCAGAGTTATGTGACGCAAACTCATATCCATCTGGCGCCCGGCTCGTTCGCGTCTTACAGCGAGCTTGGCGCGGCGAAGAAACAGCTTCCGGACAAATTCCCGGCGCAGGACGATCCTGCGAACTGTCCGATCTGTCAGGAAATCCTGCATAGCGGCCAGTTCGTCACGCCTACGGCAGCGTCGGCGCTGCTGCCGTCGCTGTCGGTGTCGATCATTGCGATCGTCGCTCACATCGTCGTGGCGCCGGAAGCCACGTCGCATACCTGGCAAAGCCGCGGCCCGCCGCAGAACTGATCTCCCAAGCTTGAGCCTTTGAACGTTCGGCCCCGCGCAAATTCAGCGCGGATCGAATCCGTTCACTACGGCACCGCACGTCCGCGTGCGGGGCACATCACACAATTGGAGTTCAGTTATGTCCCGTTTCACCCTTCTCGCCTCGGCCGCGACGGCCACGGCGCTCGCTCTCTCATCCCCGTCCTCGGCGCAGGTCGAGGGCGGATCAACGCAGTCCGTCGAAACCGTCGTCGTCACCGCGCAAAAACTCGCCGAGGCGCGCAACGACATCCAGACCCAGGTTGGCGCTTCGACCTACACCATCACATCCAAGGACATCGAGGCCCAGCCCGGCGGCGAGAACACGCTGCTCAATCAGGTCATCCTTCAGGCCCCGGGCGCCGCCCAGGATTCCTTCGGTCAATTGCACATCCGCGGCGAGCACAACGGCCTGCAATACCGCCTCAACGGTGTCATCATCCCCGAGGGCATTTCGGTGTTCGGCCAGACGCTCGATCCACGTCTCGCCGATTCCGTAAAACTGATTACAGGCGCGCTTCCGGCCGAATATGGGCTGCGCACGGCCGGCATCATCGACGTACAGACCAAGACCGGCTTATTCGCGCCCGGCGGGCAGATCGGCGTCTATGGCGGCAGCCACAGCCAGATCGCACCCAGCATCGATTACGGTGGCTCAGACGGGAACTTCAACTATTTCGTTTCCGGCGACTACACGACCAACACGCTGGGCATCGAATCACCGGACGGCAGCGCCAATCCGCTGCATGACCGCACCAAGCAGTGGCACGGCTTCGCGTACCTGCAGGAGATCCTGGACCAGAACAGCAGCGTCACCGCGATCTTCGGCACATCGAACGACATGTTCGAGATTCCGGACACGCACGGGCTGCAGCCGAGGGGGCTCGACGGCTACGTTGGCCTTGGCCCACAAGACCCGAACACCGGCGACTACCTGCTACAGGCGAACGGCCGGACCGGTTTTCTCAGCAACAACCTCGACGGGCGGCAACGCGAGATCACGCATTACGGAATCATGAGCTACCTGCACAGTTTCGGCGCGGTCGATTTCCAGGTCAGCGCATTCGGCCGCTATTCGAGCCTTTACTACACGCCCGGCGGCGACATCGGTGAGCTGCTTTATAACGGCGTCGCCCAGACCGCTTACAAACGAGACGAAGCTTGGGGCGGACAGGCGGAGGGTGCTTGGCACGCGAGCGAGAGCCATACGATCCGCTTCGGCGCGGTCTATCAGGCCGACGATCTGGTGAGCAACACGTCGTCCGCCGTTCTGTCGGTGAACACAGCGGCGCCGGGCAATCCGAACTGCCCGGTGCCCAACCGGGACATGATTCCCTGCCAGACTTCGGACACGCCGGTCAACATCGTCGACAACGGGACCAAGCACGCCTGGAGTTACAGCCTTTACATCCAGGATGAATGGAAAGTGTTTCCGTCACTGACGGTGAATTACGGAGTGCGCTTCGACGAGTTCGACGCCTTCGACCACGAAAGCCAGATCAGCCCGCGCATCAATGCGGTGTGGGCGCCGACCGACACGACCACCGTGCACGCCGGCTTCTCGCGCTACTTCACGCCGCCGCCGTTCGAGTTGATCGCAACCACCGATATCGCGAAGTTCGACGGCACCACCGCGCAGGCCGATCATCTCGACGACGTATCCAAAGCGGAGCGCGCCGATTATTACGATGTGGGCGTCAATCAGAAGTTCAGCGACGAACTCACGCTCGGCCTCGACAGCTTCTACAAGGCCTCGCACAATTTGATCGACGAAGGACAGTTCGGCGCGCCGATCATCCTGACGCCGTTCAACTATCTCACAGGGCGGCAATACGGGCTCGAATTCACCGGCACCTACGATCTGGGCGATTTCTCGAGCTATGTGAACGCGGCCTATGAGCGGGCCACCGGGCGGGACATCGTGTCGAGCCAGTTCCAGTTCGATCCGGGCGACCTTGCCTATATCGCCGATCATTTCATCCCGCTCGACCATCAGCAGATCGTCACGCTATCGGCCGGTGCCTCCTATGTATGGATGGGCACGCGCTTCAGCGCCGATTTGCTCTACGGCTCCGGCCTGCGAAAAGACGGCGCGACGCCAAATGGCGACAGCGTGCCGGGCTACGTCCAGGTCAATGTCGGGGTAAGCCACACCTTCGATCTCGACGGGCTGAAGGCACTCACCGCGCGTTTCGACGTGATCAATCTGTTCGATGAAAAATACGAAATCCGCGACGGTTCGGGCATCGGCGTCGGCGCGCCGCAATGGGGTCCCAGGCGCGGATTCTTCGTCGGCCTGTCCAAGTCACTTTGAGCAGGGTAGCGAGCGGCCATGCGCCGCTCGCATGCCACCCAAGACGGCAGCGCTATGGCACGTGAGGCGGCTCATCTCCGTCGCGTCGGCGGACCGCGCAAAAGCAGGCTTCGGATGCGCTGGCGTCCGATCCTGTTTTTCGTGGTTCTCGTAGCATTGGCAACCCTTGCAGGCATCATGCGCGAAGACGCGCTTCGCAAGATGACTTACACGCAATCCCATTCCAGCAGGACGTGCGGCGTTGATACCGGCATCGCCATCTTGTGATCGCAGAAGAACTCGGTCGCGGGTTGCGCTTTTCCGCGTCCTCGCCTTTATGATGGCCAAAATTTTGAGGGGGCAGATATGCACTTCGGTCGTGTTTCCACAGTCGCTCTGACGGCGGGTCTCGGCGCCGCCATCATCGGGGCATTCGTCTTCGCGGCCGAGCCGGAGAAGCCGCAACCGCAGCCTCAGCCGCCGTCATCTGATAACGGCAAATACTTCAAGGCGGACGCGGTTTCGACCGACGGCGCCGTGAGCACGGCCGGCGGCCACGTCAACTACACCGCCGTCGCCGGCACGATCGTCGTCCATGCCAAGGGCTGGGACGACGTACCGCCCGCGGCCTCCGACAAGGACGACAAGGAAGCGCAGGCCGAAGCGGCGAAGAATCCGTCCGCCGAGGCATCGATGTTCTACGTCGCCTATTTCAAGAAGGGCGCCGCGGCGAAGGAGCGGCCCATCACCTTCGTGTTCAACGGTGGACCGGGCTCGGCCACGGTGTGGCTGCACATGGGCGCGTTCGGACCGAAGCGGGTCGTGACCTCCGACAATGCGCACACACCGGCCTCACCCTACAATGTCGTGAACAACGACTGGAGCCTGCTCGACGTCAGCGACCTCGTCTTCATCGACGCACCAGGCGCGGGGTTCAGCCGTATCGCGGGCAAGGACAAGGAGAAAGCGTTCTACGGAGTCGATGAGGACGGGCACGCCTTCGCCGATTTCATCAACACATTCCTCTCCAAATATGCGCGCTGGAATTCGCCCAAATACATCTTCGGCGAAAGCTATGGCACGACACGCGCAGCGGTTCTCTCCAACCTGCTGGAGACCAATTACGCCATCGACCTCAATGGCGTGATCATGCTCTCGCAGATCCTGAATTTCGACATGAGCGCGGATGGCCCGCAGGTGAACCCCGGTGTCAACCAGCCCTATCAGCTCGCGCTGCCGACCTATGCGGCGACCGCCTGGTATCACAACAAGCTGCCAGGCAAGAAGCCGGACGATCTGCGCAAATTCCTGGGCGAAGTGCAGCACTTCGCGATGGGCGACTATGCGCTCGCGCTGCAGGCCGGTGCCGCGCTCAACGACAAGCAGCGCAATATGATCGCGCAGAAGCTGCACAACTACACGGGCCTGCCGGTCTGGTACATCCTGAAGGCCGATCTGCGCATCGACGGCGGCATGTTCGAGCAGAACCTGCAGGACAATTCGGAGACGACCACAGGCCGTCTCGACACGCGCTTCTCCGGACCCGCGATCGATCCGCTCAACAAGGAGGCCGATTACGATCCGCAATCGGCTGCGATCAGCGGCGCCTATATCGGTGCGTTCAACGACTATGCGCGCACCGAGCTGAAATATGGCGCCGGACGCAAATACTTCCTGTTCGCGCCGATCAAGGACTGGAACTTCAAGCACCAGCAGCCCGGCCAGAACGAGGCATTACAGACTTCACCCAACGTGATGCCCGATCTAGCGGTGGCGATGAAGTACAATCCGAATCTCAAGATTCAGCTCAATGCAGGCTTCTACGATCTGGCGACACCTTATTACGAAGGCATTTACGAAATGCGCCAGCTCCCGATCCCCCGGAAGCTCCAGGCCAACATCGAATACAAGCAGTACGAATCCGGCCACATGGTCTATGCGCACGAGGAGTCGCTGAAGCAGCTCCACGACAACGTCGCCGACTTCATCCGCCGGACGGACAATCAGAAATAGCCCAACGAAGTGGGACAAACGAAAAGGGCCGGTGTTTCCACCGGCCCTTTTTTGTTTCCGCCCGCGCGATGCGCCGGTCGGTCAAGCCGGGTTTCTTTCGACCGGCACGAACGAGACCCCACCAATCCGGATTGCGCTTTCCTGAACGGCAATGCTGAGTGACAAGGCGCGCGCCAGGACCGCCCCGGGATCACGCACCGCGATTTCGACGCCGACGACGCCTGTTCCGTCCGCGTCCACAGGCTCAACGAACTTGATCTCGGCGCCGTCGAACCGGAGCGATGCTCCACAGCGCTCGGACTCAAGCAGCTGCGCCCAGCGCTGCGCGACGGCATCCGGGTTCTTCGCCTGTACAGTCGCACCTGCGATCCCGACTGCATCCGGCCCTGAAAAACTACACCACTCCGATCCCGCGGGTGGCCAGTGGCCAAACCGTTGGTTCCAGTCGGAGCCATCGCCAGCGGTGTCGATCGACACCAACACACCATCGAAATCTCCGGGATGAAAATGCGTTAAGGTGTAGCGGGGCGTATCCAGCTTCGCGATCGTGCGGATACCGTTGCCTGAGAGGCGTGACCGCTGCGCCAACGCATCCTCCGTCTGGAAGATCAGCATATAGCCTGCGTCGCCGCCGCGGCGCTTCAGGTAGCGGGCCGCCGACGCATCTGCCGTCATCGGCTGCACGATCTCGAGGAATTCGCCGCCTACCGGCATCACGACATTGACGAGCCCGTACTTCGCGACCGCCAGGTCCCGGAACGCAACGCGCAATCCGAAAACCGCGTTTAACTGCGCAGCGACGGGCTTGAGATCGTAGGCGACGAGTGCGATCTGGCGAAGCCGCATGACCGATCCTCCTTCTGCGGATCATACGGCCACGGCCACAAACGAAAAGGGCCGGCATCGCTGCCGGCCCTTTCGCATTTCATTCGAAGCGGATTACTCCGCCGCGGCCTGAGGCGCTTCCAGCTGTGCCGGTACGCTTCTGGCCTGCTCTTCCTGGATGGCCTTGTCGCGCTCGGTTGCGACGTGACGCAGACGCGCCACAGCGCCGCCGGTACCGGCCGGGATGAGGCGGCCGACGATGACGTTCTCCTTGAGCCCTTCGAGCGTGTCGACTTTGCCGTTGACCGCGGCGTCGGTGAGGACGCGCGTGGTCTCCTGGAACGACGCCGCGGAGAACACCGAACGCGTCTGGAGCGACGCCTTGGTGATGCCCAGCAGAACCGGACGGCCCTCGGCATGCTTGCCGCTGGTTTCGTCCGCCTTCTTGTTGGCCTCGTCGAGTTCGAGCTGATCGACCTGCTCGCCCGCCAGCAGCGTGGTATCGCCGCCATCGGTGACTTCGAGCTTCTGCATCATCTGGCGGCAGATCACCTCGATGTGCTTGTCGTTGATCTTCACGCCCTGCAGACGATAGACGTCCTGGATCTCCTTCACGAGATAGACCGTCAGTTCCTCGACGCCCTTGATGCGCAGGATGTCGTGCGGCGAAGGATTGCCTTCGACGATATAGTCGCCCTTCTCCACATAATCGCCCTCGCGCACGCTGATGTGCTTGCCCTTGGGGATCAGGTACTCGCTCGGTTCGATCTTGTCCGACTTCGGCTTCACGATGACACGGCGCTTGTTCTTGTAGTCCTTGCCGAACTCCACGAAGCCGTCGGTTTCGGCGAGAACCGCCGCTTCCTTGGGCTTGCGGGCCTCGAACAGCTCCGCCACGCGCGGCAGGCCGCCCGTGATGTCGCGGGTCTTGGCGCCTTCGGTCGGAATACGCGCGAGCATGTCGCCCGCCTTGACCGACGAGCCGTCGTCCACCGACAGGATCGCGTCGACGGAGAGCGGATAACGCGCCTCGCCGCCGCCGGCGAGCTGGATCGCCTTGCCGTTCTTGTCGACGACGACAAGCGTCGGACGAAGTTCCGTCGCCTTCGAACCGGTGCCGGTGCGGCTGTCGATAACGACGCGGTTGGTCACGCCGGTCTTTTCGTCGGCCACTTCCTTCACCGAAACGCCCGAGACGATCTCCTCGAACTTCACAATACCGTCGGCATCGGTAAGCACGGGGATACTGTTCGGATTCCATTCCGACAGCCGGTCGCCGCGCTTGACGTTCGAGCCGTCATCCACCTTGAGGCGCGCGCCATACACGATGCGATAGGAAGCGCGTTCCTGACCTTTCGAGTCGGTGATCACGACCTGCAAGTTGCGGCCCATCGCGATCAGCTCGCCGTCGGAGTTCTTGACGACGTTACGGTTCACGATCTTGACCTTGCCATCATACGACGCCTCGATCTTCGACTGGCCCGCAACCTGGGCCGCGCCGCCGATGTGGAAGGTGCGCATGGTGAGCTGCGTGCCCGGCTCGCCGATCGACTGCGCGGCAATGACGCCGACAGCCTCGCCGATGTTCACCGGCGTTCCGCGCGCGAGGTCGCGGCCGTAGCACTTGCCGCAAACGCCCTCGCCGAGTTCGCAGGTGAGGACCGAACGCACGCGGACCTTCTGGACCTGTGACTTGTCGATCCGCTCCGCCATGTCCTCGGAGACTTCCTTGTTGCGCTTGAGGAGGACCTCGCCCGTCTCCGGGTGCTTGACGTCCTCCGCCGTGGTGCGGCCGAGGATGCGTTCGGCAAGCGAAGACACGACCTGACCGCCGTCGATCTCGGCCTGGACCGTGACACCTCTTTTGGTGCCGCAATCTTCCGCCGTGATGATGCAGTCGTTCGCCACGTCGACGAGACGGCGGGTGAGATAACCCGAGTTCGCCGTCTTGAGCGCGGTGTCGGCCAGACCCTTGCGGGCGCCATGGGTCGAGTTGAAGTACTCGAGCACGGTGAGGCCTTCCTTGAAGTTCGACAGGATCGGCGTCTCGATGATCGAGCCGTCGGGACGCGCCATCAGGCCGCGCATGCCGGCGAGTTGCTTCATCTGCTGCGGCGAACCGCGTGCACCGGAGTGGCTCATCATATAGATGGAGTTCATCTCCATGACACGGCCGGTATCGGGATCGATCTTCGGTTCGGAGATTTCCTTCATCATCTCGGTCGCGACCAGATCGGTGCACTTCGACCAGACGTCGACAACGAGGTTGTACTTCTCCTTGTCGGTCGTCAGACCGTCCTGATACTGCTGCTCGTATTCGCGCACGCGATGACGCGTCTCGTCGATCAGCTTCTGCTTCGTGTCGGGAACGACCATATCGTCCTTGCCGAAGGAGATGCCGGCCTTGCAGGCTTCGCGGAAGCCGAGCCCCATCACCGCATCGGCGAAGAGCACGGTCTCCTTCTGGCCGCAATGACGATAGACCTCGTCGATGATGTGGCTGACCTCCTGCTTGCGCAGCAGGCGGTTCACCAGCTCGAACGGGATCTTCGGGCTGCGCGGCAGAATTTCCGCGATCATCATGCGGCCCGGCGTGGATTCCACGCGGCGCACGAGCGGCTTGCCGTCCTCGTCCACGGTCCGATAGCGCGCCGTGATCTTGGCATGCAGCGTGACCGCGCCGGAGAACAGCGCATGCTCGATCTCGCCGATGTCGTTGAACATCATGCCTTCGCCCGGCTCACCCTTGCGCTCCTGGCTCAGGTAATAGAGGCCGAGAACGATGTCCTGCGTCGGTACGATGATCGGCTTGCCGTTCGCGGGGCTGAGGATGTTGTTGGTCGACATCATCAGCACGCGCGCTTCGAGCTGCGCTTCGAGCGACAGCGGAACGTGCACGGCCATCTGATCGCCGTCGAAGTCCGCGTTGAAGGCGGTACAGACCAGCGGATGGAGCTGGATCGCCTTGCCCTCGATCAGCACCGGCTCGAACGCCTGGATGCCGAGGCGGTGGAGCGTGGGCGCGCGGTTGAGCAGCACCGGATGTTCGCGGATCACCTCTTCCAGGATATCCCAAACCTCGGGCTTCTCCTTCTCGACCAGCTTCTTGGACTGCTTGACCGTCTGGCTGAAGCCCTTGGCCTCAAGCCGCGCATAGATGAACGGCTTGAACAGCTCGAGCGCCATCTTCTTCGGCAGGCCGCACTGGTGCAGCTTGAGCTCGGGACCGACCACAATCACCGAACGGCCCGAATAGTCGACGCGCTTGCCGAGCAGGTTCTGGCGGAAGCGGCCCTGCTTGCCTTTCAGCATGTCGGCGAGCGACTTCAGCGGACGCTTGTTGGCACCCGTGATGACGCGGCCGCGGCGGCCGTTGTCGAACAGCGCATCGACGGATTCCTGCAGCATGCGCTTTTCGTTGCGCACGATGATGTCCGGCGCCTTGAGCTCGATCAGGCGCTTCAGGCGGTTGTTGCGGTTGATGACGCGGCGATAGAGATCGTTCAGGTCCGACGTCGCGAAGCGGCCGCCGTCCAGCGGGACGAGCGGACGCAGCTCCGGCGGGATCACCGGAACGACGGTCAGGATCATCCACTCCGGACGGTTGCCGGAATCGATGAAGGCTTCCACGACCTTGAGACGCTTTACGAGCTTCTTGGGCTTCTCGCCGCCGTTGCACTCGGAAATCTCGACGCGAAGCTGATCGCGCAGCCTCTCGAGATCGATCGCCTGCAGCAGCGTGCGGATGGCTTCCGCACCGATCATAGCGGTGAAGCCGTCGTTACCGTATTCGTCCTGCGCCTTGTAGAACTCGTCTTCCGTCAGCAGCTGACGGTCCTTGAGCGGGGTAAGACCCGGCTCCGTGACGATATAGTTCTCAAAGTAGAGGACGCGCTCGAGGTCCTTCAGCGTCATGTCGAGCATCAGGCCGATGCGCGACGGCAGCGACTTCAGGAACCAGATATGCGCCACCGGCGATGCCAGCTCGATATGCGCCATGCGATCGCGGCGTACCTTCTGGATGGTGACCTCGACGCCGCACTTCTCGCAGACGATGCCTTTGTATTTCATGCGCTTGTACTTGCCGCACAAGCACTCGTAATCCTTCACCGGCCCGAAGATACGCGCGCAGAACAGACCGTCGCGCTCCGGCTTGAAGGTGCGGTAGTTGATCGTCTCGGGCTTCTTCACCTCGCCATGCGACCAGCGCAAAATCTGGTCGGGGCTGGCGAGAGAGATCTTGATCCGGTCGAAGGTCGGAACGTCCTTCGTCTGGAACACATTCATCAGCTCTTGGTTCATTTACGAGCCTTTCTTTTCGATATCAAAACCATTCGAAGCGGCTACGGCCGGCGCATTACTGCGCCGGTCCGTTCACCAGCTCCACATTCAGCGACAGCGAGCGCATTTCCTTGACGAGCACGTTGAACGATTCCGGAATACCGGCCTCGAACGTGTCTTCGCCGCGCACGATCGCCTCGTACACCTTGGTGCGGCCGGCCACGTCGTCCGACTTCACGGTCAGGATTTCCTGCAACGTGTAGGCGGCGCCGTAGGCTTCGAGAGCCCACACCTCCATTTCGCCGAAGCGCTGTCCGCCGAACTGCGCCTTGCCGCCCAGCGGCTGCTGGGTGACGAGCGAGTACGGACCGATCGAGCGCGCGTGGATCTTGTCGTCCACGAGGTGATGCAGCTTCAGGATATAGATGAATCCCACCGTCACCTGGCGCTTGAATGCCTCACCCGTTCGACCGTCGAACAGCGTGACCTGACCGGAGGCCGTGAGCCCCGCCTGGTCCAGCATCTCGACGATGTCGGCTTCCTTGGCGCCGTCGAACACAGGGGTTGCGATCGGAACGCCGGTGCGCAAATTGTCACCGAGCTCCATCAGACCCTGTTCGTCCAGCTCCTTGAGCCGCTCGTCGTCGCCATAGACATGCTTCAACGCCTTGCGCAGCGAGTCGTGCTTGCCGTCGCGGCGTACCTTGTCGAGCGTGTCGCCGATCTGGCGGCCAAGACCCGCGCAGGCCCATCCAAGATGGGTCTCCAGGATTTGGCCGACGTTCATGCGCGACGGAACGCCCAGCGGATTGAGCACGACGTCGACCGGCGTGCCGTCTTCCAGATGCGGCATGTCTTCCATCGGTACGATGCGGCTGATCACGCCCTTGTTGCCGTGACGGCCGGCCATCTTGTCGCCGGGCTGCAGCTTGCGCTTCACCGCGACGAACACCTTGACCATCTTCATTACGCCTGGCGCCAGCTCGTCGCCGCGCTTCAGCTTCTCGACCTTGTCCGCGAAGCGCTTGTCGAGGCGCTGCTTGGACTCGTCGTACTGCTTGCGCAGCGCTTCGATCTCGCCCATCGCCTTTTCGTTGCGCAACGCGATCTGCCACCACTGGTGACGCGGGATCGTCTCCAGCACGTGCGGCGTGATCTTGGTGTCCGCGGCCATGCCCTTCGGGCCCGATGCCGCCGTCTTGTGCAGCAGCAGGTCCGACAGACGCTAGAACATGTTCCGCTCGAGGATCAAGAGTTCATCGTCGCGGTCTTCCGCGAGACGGTCCTCTTCCGCCTTCTCGATCGTCATGGCGCGCTGATCCTTGTCGACACCGTGACGGTTGAAGACGCGCACTTCCACGATCGTGCCGGTGACGCCCGGCGGAACGCGAAGCGAGGTATCGCGCACATCGGCCGCCTTCTCGCCAAAGATGGCGCGCAGCAGCTTCTCTTCCGGCGTCATCGGGGTTTCGCCCTTCGGGGTCACCTTGCCGACCAGAATGTCGCCTGCCTGCACCTCGGCACCGATATAGGTGATGCCGGCTTCGTCGAGGTTCTTGAGGTTTTCCTCGCCGACATTGGGAATGTCGCGCGTGATTTCCTCGGGACCGAGCTTGGTGTCGCGCGCCATCGTCTCGAACTCCTCGATATGGATCGAGGTGAAGACGTCGTCGCGCACGATGCGCTCGGAGATGAGGATGGAATCCTCGAAGTTGTAGCCGTTCCACGGCATGAACGCGACGAGCACGTTCTTGCCGAGCGCAAGCTCGCCCAACTGCGTCGACGGACCGTCAGCGATGATGTCGCCCTGCTGAAGACGGTCGCCCACCTTCACCAGCGGCTTCTGCGTGATGCAGGTCGACTGATTGGAGCGCTGGAACTTCTTCAGGCGATAGATGTCGATGCCCGGCTTGGTGGGATCGGTCTCTTCCGTTGCGCGCACGACAATACGGGTGGCATCCACCTGATCGACGACGCCGGGACGGCGTGCGGCGATGGCGGAGCCGGAGTCGCGTGCCACCACGTCCTCAAGACCGGTGCCGACGAGCGGCGCTTCGGGCTTGAGCAGCGGCACGGCCTGACGCTGCATGTTCGAGCCCATGAGCGCGCGGTTGGCGTCGTCGTTCTCGAGGAACGGCACGAGCGCCGCGGCTACGGACACGAGCTGCTTCGGCGACACGTCGATGAACTCGACCTGGTCCGGCGTGGTCATGACGAAGTTTCCGCCCTTGCGGCAGGACACCAGCTCGTCGGTGATGCGATTGCGGCTGTCGATCGTCGCGTTGGCCTGGGCGATCGTGTACTTCGCCTCTTCCATCGCGGAGAGATAGATCACCTCGTCCGTCACCTTCTTGTCGACGACCTTGCGGTACGGGCTCTCGATGAAGCCGTACTTGTTCACGCGCGCATAGGTGGCGAGCGAGTTGATCAGGCCGATGTTCGGGCCTTCCGGCGTCTCGATCGGGCAGATACGACCGTAATGCGTCGGATGCACGTCGCGCACCTCGAAGCCGGCACGCTCGCGGGTGAGACCGCCCGGTCCAAGGGCCGACATACGGCGCTTGTGGGTGACTTCCGAAAGCGGGTTGGTCTGGTCCATGAACTGGCTGAGCTGCGAGGATCCGAAGAACTCGCGCACGGCCGCCGCCACGGGCTTCGCGTTGATCAGGTCGTGGGGCATCACCGTGTCGATATCGACAGCGGACATACGCTCCTTGATCGCGCGCTCCATGCGCAGCAGGCCGACGCGGAACTGGTTTTCCATCAGCTCGCCCACCGAACGCACGCGGCGATTGCCGAGATTGTCGATGTCGTCGATCTCGCCGCGGCCGTCGCGCAACTCCGCTAGCGCCTTGAGGATCGCAAGGATGTCTTCCTTGCGAAGCGTACGTAGCGTGTCCGGCGCATCGAGACCGAGGCGCATGTTCATCTTCACGCGGCCGACCGACGAAAGGTCATAGCGCTCGGAATCGAAGAACAGCTGGTTGAACAGCGTCTCTGCCGTGTCGAGCGTCGGCGGCTCGCCGGGGCGCATGACGCGATAGATGTCGATCAGCGCTTGCTCGCGCGAGTGGTTCTTGTCCACCGCCATGGTGTTGCGCAGGTAGGCACCGATGGTGATGCCGTCGACATTGATGACGTCGATCTCATGGAAGCCCTCTTCCTCCAGGGCCTCGAGATGCGCAGGCGTGATCTCGTCGCCGGCCTCGAGATAGATCTCGCCGGTCTCGGGATTGACCATGTCGAGCGCGCTGTAGCGGCCAATCAGCTCTTCTTCCGTGAGCGTGACCTGCTTGACGCCGTCTTCCTGCCATTTGCGCAGAGCGCGCTGGGTGATCTTCTGGCCCGCTTCGGCAATGACTTCGCCGGTCTTGGCGTTCTTCCATTCGGAGATCGCCTTGGCGTTGCGCATCCAGGTGGGTTCGACCGGTGTGTGCCAGGAACCGTCCTTGTGCCTCTTGAACGCGATCTTGGAATAGAAGTTCTCGAGGATTTCTTCCTGCGTCAGGCCGAGCGCATAGAGCAGCGTCGTCGCCGGCAGTTTGCGGCGGCGGTCGATGCGCACATGCACGATGTCCTTTGCGTCGAACTCGAAGTCGAGCCAAGAGCCGCGGTAGGGGATCACGCGCGCCGCGAACAGGAGCTTGCCCGAAGAGTGGGTCTTGCCCTTGTCGTGATCGAAGAAGACGCCCGGCGAGCGGTGCATCTGGGAAACGATCACGCGCTCGGTGCCGTTCACGACGAACGTGCCGTTGTCGGTCATGAAGGGGACGTCGCCCATATAGACGTCCTGCTCCTTGATGTCCTTCACCGACTTGGCGCCGGTTTCCTGGTCGACATCGAACACGATGAGACGCAGCGTCACTTTGAGCGGCGCGGCATAGGTCATGGAGCGCTGCTGGCACTCCTCGACGTCGTATTTCGGATCCTCGAAATGGTAGTCGACGTATTCGAGCAGCGAGGATTCGGAGAAATCCTTGATCGGGAACACGGAGGAGAAAACGGCCTGCAGGCCCTCGTCGACGCGGCCGGTGTCCGGCTTCTGCACCTGGAGGAACTGATCGTAGGAAGTCTTCTGAACCTCGATGAGGTTCGGCATCTGCGCCACCTCGACGATCTTGCCGAAGTATTTGCGGAGGCGTTTGCGTCCCGTGAAGGAGAGTGTCATGAGTCCTCAATTCCCTGTGGCCGTAACCGGCCGTCCTGCCAATCAAATGCGATCAATCAAAGGCAAAAGACACCGGCCCCCCGGAAATCGCTTTCCGGAGAGCAGGTGTGTGAACGAAATATGTACCTTTCGCGGTTTTTCAACCCCGCGAGCACTCCTTACTTCAGCTCGACCTTCGCGCCGGCGTCCTCGAGCTGCTTCTTGATCTTTGCGGCTTCGTCCTTGCTGACATCGGCCTTGACCTCTTTCGGCGCGGCCTCGACGAGGTCTTTCGCTTCCTTGAGGCCCAGTCCGGTGATCGCGCGGACTTCCTTGATCACGTTGATCTTCTTGTCGCCTGCATCGGTGAGAACGACCGTGAATTCGGTCTTCTCGACCGCCGGAGCGGCAGCAGCGGCAGCCGGGCCGGCAGCAGCCGCCACCGGAGCGGCAGCGGAAACGCCCCACTTCTCTTCGAGAAGCTTGGCGAGGTCCGCAGCTTCCAGCACGGTCAGGCCGGACAGGTCTTCAACGAGTTGTTCGATCTTCGACATTCTTCAGTTCCTTGTTTCGTTACGGGTTTGAACGTTGTTGCGTCGCCTTATGCGGCTTCTTTCTTGGAATACGCGCCGACCACACGGGCAAGCTGACCAGCCGGGGCTTGCAGTATCCCGGCGATCTTGGTCGCGGGCGCCAGAAGCAGGCCCACGATCTTGCCCCTGAGTTCGTCGAGCGACGGCAGCTCGGCGACGGCTTTGACACCGTTCGCATCGAGCATGGTCGTTCCCATCGAACCGCCCAGGATCACGAGCTTGTCGTTATCCTTGGCGTAGGCGATAGCCGTCTTCGAGGCTGCGATCGGATCTTCGCTGAACGCGATTCCGGTCGGACCTTTGAAGAGGTGGCTGATCCCCTCTACGGGCGTACCCTTCAGAGCGCGCATGACAAGACGGTTCTTCGCCACTTTGAACGAGGCTCCGTTCGCGCGCATGCGCGAGCGGAGATCGCTCATCTGGGCGACCGTCATGCCGGTATAGTGGGCGACAACCACCGAGCCGGATTTCGCGAAGACGCTCTGCAGCTCCTCGACGACTTCCGCCTTTTTGGCCTTCTCCACTTGGCTCTCCTTACAATACGAACAAGCAGGACGATCCGCCTGTTCCCCTGTTGCTCATTCCCCGCTCTTACGAACGGGGCCTGCCCCAGGGTTCAAACCCGAACAGCGCAAAGGCTGACCCTTGCGAATTTCGGTTCTCGCCCCGTCTGCGCTGGAAATTTAAGTGCCGAAGCACTCCAGCGGTCTCGGACAGGTTCCGGCGATCGTCCGCCGGAATTCACTCAAACTCAGTGTGCTTCCGCGCTCGCCGCGCCAACCGAACCCAGCGTGATCTTCACGCCCGGTCCCATCGACGAGGAGATGGAAATCTTCTTCATGTAGGTGCCCTTGGCGCCCGGCGGCTTCGCCTTCAAGACGCTGTCCACGAACGCCTTGACGTTCTGGACGATCGCCTCTTCCGCAAAACTCGCCTTTCCGACGCCGCCCTGCACCACGCCCGCCTTCTCGACGCGATACTCGACCGCGCCGCCTTTGGCGTCCTTGATGGCCTGGGTGACATCCATCGTTACCGTTCCGACCTTCGGGTTCGGCATCAGGCCGCGCGGGCCCAGCACCTTACCGAGACGGCCGACCACACCCATCATATCGGGCGTGGCGATGCAGCGGTCGAAGTTCACTTCGCCCTTGCCGACGGTTTCGGCCAAATCTTCGGCGCCGACGATATCGGCACCCGCCTTCTTCGCTTCCTCAGCCTTCGCGCCTTTGGCGAACACGGCGACGCGCAGCGAACGGCCCGTGCCGTTCGGCAGCGAGACGACGCCACGTACCATCTGGTCGGCATGACGCGGATCGACGCCGAGATTGATCGCGAGCTCGATGGTCTCGTCAAACTTCGCGGTTGCGCGCGCCTTGACGAGCTTCACAGCTTCTTCGACGCCATAGGCCTTGCCGACGTCGATGCCTTCGCTGGCTTTCTTGAATCGCTTGGACATGGCTTACCCCTTCACCTCGATACCCATCGACCGCGCGGAGCCCTCGATGAGGAACATGGCGTTGTCGAGGTCGTTGGCGTTGAGGTCCTTCATCTTGGCTTCGGCGATCTGGCGCACCTGCGCCTTGGTCACGGAGCCCGCGAAGCCGCGGCCCGGTGTCTTCGAACCGCTTGTGATCTTCGCAGCCTTCTTCAGGAAGTACGACGCCGGCGGTGTCTTCATCGCGAAGGTGAATGACTTGTCCGAGAACACGGTGATAATCACCGGGATCGGCATGCCCTTCTCCTGGTCCTGCGTCTTGGCGTTGAACGCCTTGCAGAACTCCATGATGTTGAGGCCGCGCTGGCCGAGCGCAGGGCCGATCGGCGGCGACGGATTCGCGCTGCCTGCAGGCACCTGCAGTTTGATGTAACCGGTAATCTTTTTTGCCACTCTCTAATCCGCCTCCTTAGCGGTTTGCGGTTCAAACGGACCTGGCCGGCCCTCCCGCGTTCATGGCCGGACTTGTCCCGGCCAAACAGTTAAACAGGCCTCAGACCTTCTCGACCTGCGTGAATTCCAGTTCGACCGGCGTTGCGCGGCCGAAGATCGACACGGCGACCTTGAGGCGCGAGCGGTCTTCGTCGACCTCTTCCACCACGCCGCTGAACGAGGTGAAGGGGCCGTCGGCCACGCGCACCTGTTCGCCGATCTCGAACGTGATCGTGTTCTTGGGGTGCTCTGCACTCTCGCTCGCCTGATTGAGGATGCGCTCGACTTCCGCCTGGCGCAGCGGCATCGGTTTGTTGTTCTGGCCGAGAAAGCCCGTGACCTTCGCCACGTTCTTCACGAGGTGATAGACTTCGTCGGTCAGCTTTGCGTGCAGAAGGACGTAGCCAGGCAGGAATTTGCGCTCGGAATTCTTCTTCTGGCCGCGGCGGACCTCGATCACTTCCTCCGTCGGCACGACGACGTCGGCGACGAATTCCTGGAGGTCCTGGATTTTCGCCTGACGCTTGATCTCCTCCGACACCTTCTTCTCGAAATTCGAGTAGGTGTGGACGATGTACCATTTCGCGTCCGGATGGACCGCTGTTCCTGCTTCGCTCATGTTCAGCCCACTGCGCCAACCAGAAGTCGCTGGCCGTACGAAAACACCCAGTCGACGACGAAAAAGAACACCATGGTCAGGCCCACCATGATGAAAACCATCATCGTGGTGAGATAGGTTTCCTTGAAGGTCGGCCAGGTCACCTTGTCGATGCCTTCGCGGCGCACCTCACGGATGAACTGGAAAAGGCCGCGACCGGCGCGCGGAGCCGGTGCGGGCAATTCCTTGCTGCTCGCGCTCGTCGTATCCGTCATCTTCTTCGCCTCGGCCATTCTTTCTTTCGTCACATCAGTGGCAGGAGTGGAGGGACTCGAACCCACGGCCTACGGTTTTGGAGACCGCCGCTCTACCAACTGAGCTACACTCCTGTGCATGGGTTCGGCTATTCCGCTGCGCGGACCCTCACCCTGCGATTCTAAAAACCACGTCCTTCTCTCTCAGTTCGTCATGGCCGGGCTTGACCCGGCCATCCATGGATCACCGGCTTAAGGCCGGTGATGACGAAGCGTTACTTTATGATCGACGCTACGACGCCGGATCCGACGGTACGTCCGCCTTCGCGGATGGCGAAGCGCAGCTTCTCTTCCATCGCGATGGGCACGATCAGCTCGACTTCGATCGAGATGTTGTCGCCCGGCATCACCATCTCCG